>Ga0209295_1000006_pt1 | contig 870022 bp, 855 predicted proteins | sample Porto_5metaG_FD_187428 | JGI IMG/M metagenome (GOLD analysis project Ga0209295, IMG submission 187428) | Marine algal microbial communities from Porto, Portugal - Porto_5 metaG (SPAdes) (version 2) | ecosystem: Host-associated > Algae > Red algae > Unclassified | place: Portugal: Porto... | reverse complement strand
TATATCGATTACTACAATAATGAACGCCTTAAACAAAAATTGGCCGGCATGAGCCCGGTGAAATACCGAGCACATGCCAGCCAATTAGCTGCATGAACTAAACTCTAACTTTAAGGGGTCACTACCATGCCGCTGCTTTTTTGTGTTGAATCGTGCTGAAAGGATTTCCCGGGAAATGGATAGAGAAAACCGATTATTTTGCGATTTTTGCGACTTCCACAATCACTTGAGTCGCTTTTTCCATGTTTTCAGCGGAAATGAACTCGAATTTGCCGTGGTAGTTTTCGCCGCCTGTGAAGATGTTCGGCGTCGGCAAGCCCATATAAGACAATTGGGATCCGTCTGTGCCGCCGCGTACCGGGATGATGTCGGGTGATAAGCCCAGTGTTTTCATCACTCGTTCGGCCTGGTCGACGATTTCCATTACCGGCTCGATTTTCTCGCGCATATTGTAATATTGGTCTTCAAGCTCGAGTTCGATTGCTTCTTTCCCGAACTCTTCTTGCAATTCAGCCGCTACTTGTTCCATATGGCGTTTTTTCGCTTCGAATTTGTCTTTATCGAAATCGCGCACAATATACTGAAGCACCGCTTGTTCGACGGAACCGTTGAAATTGTTCAAGTGGATAAAGCCTTCATAGCCTTCCGTTTTCTCAGGTACTTCATCAGTTGGCATTTCGGCCTGGAAACGCGTCGCGACCGTAATGGCGTTAACCATCTTGTCTTTTGCGGAACCGGGATGGACGCTTGTCCCGTGAATAGTCAATTTCGCGCTCGCAGCATTGAAGCTTTCGTATTGAAGTTCGCCAAGCGGGCCGCCGTCCATCGTATACGCATAATCGGCGCCGAAACGGGCGACATCGAATTTATGCGGGCCGCGGCCGATTTCCTCATCCGGCGTGAAGCCAACGCGAATTTTGCCGTGCTCGATTTCAGGGTGTTCGATCAAATATTCCATTGCGGTCATGATTTCGGCGATTCCTGCTTTGTTGTCGGCACCGAGCAAAGTCGTGCCGTCTGTCGTGATTAAGGTATGGCCGACGTAATTTTGCAAGGCCGGAAAATCAGCCGTTTTCATCGTCACTTTGTCGTTTAATGAAATGTCTTTCCCGTTGTAATTTTCGATGCGCTGCGGGTTGACGCTTTTTCCGGTAAAGTCCGTTGCCGTGTCGACATGTGCCAGAAATCCGATAACAGGGCGCTGTTCTTCCGTGTTCGCCGGCAAAGTGCCGAATAAATAGCCATGGTCGTCCACTTCGACTTCTTCTAAGCCAATGTTCTTCATTTCTTTTTCCAATTCAGCGAGTAAATCCCATTGCCCCGGTGTAGAGGGAGTTGCGTCATTTTCAAAATCGGATTGTGTGTCGATTTTGGCGTAGCGAATCAAGCGTTCGATCAATTTTTCGATCATGGTAGAGCCTCCTATGTATGTAATGACTCCATTTTAACACGAAATTCGAAATACATAGAAAAACCAGCGCCGGGGCGCTGGTTTTTAATCTTGTTGTTTGGCGGCAAGTGACCGAATATGGGCTTGTTTGACTTGCGCTAGCAAAGCATGTTCAGTCAGCAGGCGATAGCCGGTTTGGGCCAATGCTTTTGCGCCTTTGATCAAGGCTTCGTCGCCTGCTTTTGAACGGGCGGCTTCCCGGAATTCTTCGGTGTGGCCAATGAGGCTTTCGGGTCCGATTTTGATATAGCCGTGGGCAGTCGGCACTTCATAGCTGATATTTCCGGCATCGGTCGAACCGAGCCCGGAAATGCGCGAATCGGCTACTTTGTCGCCTAGTGTTTCGAGTTCGGCTTTAAGAATTTCATCGAGTTCAGGCGTGACGACAAGATCTTTCACTTCATTCTGGAAACGTTCGATTTCGACACGGGCGCCTGTCGCCAGGGCTGCACCTTCAGCGATGGCCCGTACTTTTTTCGCCGTCTCGGCTGTTTTTTTCCAAGAATCGCCGCGGATATAGAAGCGGGCAGAGGCGTATTCCGGGATGATATTCGGCGCGTCGCCGCCATGAGTGATGATGCCGTGTACACGTGCATCATCCGGCAATTGCTGACGAAGGGCATTGATACCATTAAACAATTGGAGCACGGCATCGAGTGCATTGATGCCTTTTTCAGGAGATCCGGCAGCATGGGCCGGCTTGCCGTAGAAATGAAAACTTAGCGGGTCGACGGCGAGCGAGGGGCCTGTAACCGCCGAGTTTCCAGACGGGTGAAGCATCAATGCGGCATCGATTTTTTCCAGAAGTCCGTGTTTGACGAAACTTCCTTTCGCGCTGCCATTCGGCCCGCCTTCTTCAGCGGGGGTGCCGAGGACGACGACGCGCCCGCCGGTCAATTCCAAGGTTTTACTGAGCGCAATCGCGGCTGCAACACTGGTCGTGCCGATAATATTGTGCCCACATGCATGTCCGATGCCCGGCAAGGCGTCGTATTCAGCAAGAAACGCGACGGTCGGCCCTGGCTTTTGGCTGTCGCGGACTGCGTAAAAAGCGGTGTGGTGGCCAGCGACACCGTATTCAACCTGGAAGCCCGCTTCTTCAAGCAATCCGGTCAACAGTCCGCTCGCGAACACTTCTTCGTTGCCGATTTCCGGATTTTCATGGATGGCATGGCTGATGCGTAAATACTGTGCACGGTTCTTGTCGATCGATTCCGTAATCGTCTCGCGCGCTTCGCTAATGATGGTCATGTAATCGTCCCCCTCAAATGAAATTTCTTTTTTTAACGGCATGCAATTGCAAATCGTTTGTTTTCTTATTGGTAATCGACTAATTCCTCGACTGAAACAAAAGTCGGGATTTGGGCGCCTTCTGTGTGCTCGATGACAAATTCAGCGGTGTCTTCTTCTTGGTACAATTCGACGATGCGCTGATACGCTTCGTTATCTTCTTCGCCGGCTTGTGCAGCGATCAAGTTGATATAAGGTTTTGCCGTATCGCTTTCACGGGCAATCGGATCTTCTGTCGGGTTCAATCCGGCATCCACTGCAATGCCGTTATTGACGATGGAAGCTGCCACGTCAGCCATTGCGCGGGGCGTATGGGCGGAAGTCATCGGAACGACTTCAATGTTTTTCGGATTGTCGATAATGTCTTCTGCTGTTCCGGTCAATCCGGCATCATCGGATAAAGTGATGAGCCCGGATTCATCGAGCAAGAGCAATGCGCGGCCCATATTGGTCGCTTCATTCGGCATAGCGATTTGGGCGCCTTCTGGAAGTTCTTCGATGGATTCGTATTTGTCGGAATACAAGCCCATTGGCGCAATAACGGTAGAGCCGATCGGTACGATATCGACATTGTGCTCTTCGACAAATTCATCAAAATACGAGATGGTCTGGAAGGCGTTCAAGTCGAGTTCGCCTTCAGCGAGTGCCAAGTTAGGCGCAACGTAATCGGAGAAGGTGATGATGTCGAGTTCGATGCCTTCTTCAGCGGCTTTATCGCCGACATAATCCCAAATCGTCGTGTCCGATCCACTGATGCCAAGTGTCACTTTCGTGGTTTCGCCGGCTGAACTATCGTCTCCACATGCGCCGAGAAGCGCGGCAATGCCTGCTGTTGCTAAAAGAGCTGTAATTTTTTTCATGATGAAATCCTCCAATGGTTTTTTTAAAGTGATTGTACTGATGAATAAATCGCTTGATTGAATTTAATTGATGTGAATAAAAGCACTTAGCTCCGGCGTACTCTGCGGGACATGAGGTTGCCGAGCGATTGGACGCCCTGCACAAGGACGACCAGAATCGCGACAGTCAAGAGCATGACCACTGTGTCGAAGCGCTGATAGCCGTATGTGATGGCCAAGTCGCCGAGTCCGCCGCCTCCGATCGCGCCAGCCATTGCGGATGCGCCGATCAAGCCGACGATAGCGATGGTCAATGCGAGGACAAGGGAGCTGAGCGCTTCCGGGATAAGGAAGCGGAAAATGATCTGGCCGGGAGAAGCGCCCATCGCCTGGGCGGCTTCGATGACGCCTTTATCGACTTCGAGCAATGAGTTCTCGATCAGCCGGGCGATGTACGGACCTGCATAAAATACTAATGGGACGATGGCTGCGGCGGTGCCGATCGATGTGCCGACAATGATGCGCGTCAATGGAATGATGGCGACCATCAAGATGATGAACGGAACCGAACGGAATATGTTAATGACGATGTTCAATACGTTAAAGACGGCTTCGTTTTCAAGCAGGTGGCCTTTTCTCGTGACGACCAGCAAGATGCCGAGCGGCAAGCCGATGAAGAGCGAGAAAACGAAGGATGCACCCGTCATGTAAAGGGTCTCCCATAAAGCTTCTAAAATTTGCGATTGGTCAACTTGCATGTTGCTGCACCTCCTCTACTTGAATATTATCGTTTCGGATCGAAGCGAGTGCGCGGTCAATTTCTGCAGGAGCTCCGTCGAACTCCACAATCAAATTGCCGTATGGAATGCCTTGAAGTTCTGTAATATTGCCGAACAGCACATTCAAATCGAGCTGGAATTCGCGTGACACCCGTGACATGAATGGCTGGCCGACTGAATTCCCGGTAAACTGCACACGGTAGATCGGGCGTGTCCCGTCGTTGTGGCGGATCTGCTCAAGGAGCGAGTCCGGCAATTCATCGTTCATGACCGAACGGACGAAACGCTTCGTTGTCGCGTGCTGTGGATTGGTGAACACTTCAAACACGCTGCCTTGCTCAATGACGCGTCCTTCTTCAAGGACGGCCACTTTGTCGCAGATTTCTCGGATCACACCCATTTCGTGGGTAATGAGCAAGATGGTGATATTGTATTCCTGATTGATGCGGCGCAGCAGATCCAGGATGGACTGAGTCGTCTGCGGGTCGAGCGCCGACGTTGCTTCATCGCATAGCAGTATGGACGGGTTCGTGGCGAGTGCCCGCGCAATGCCGATGCGCTGCTTTTGCCCGCCGGACAGTTGGTCGGGGTACTTTTTCGCTTGGTCAGCAAGCCCGACAAATTCCAATAGTTCCGCCACTTTCCGGTCGACTTCTGCTTTTGGGGTCTTGGCCAGGAGCAGTGGCATCGCGATATTATGGTGCACTGTTTTCGAGTTCAGCAAATTGAAATGCTGGAAGATCATGCCGATGTCTTTTCGCGTATCGCGGATTTTGCGTGCGCTTAAAGTGGAAATATCTTCTCCGTGGATGAGCACGCGTCCTGTTGATGGACGCTCAAGCAAGTTCACCGTGCGGATCAACGAGCTTTTTCCTGCGCCGCTGAACCCGATGACGCCGTAAATTTCTCCGGTTTCGACGGTCAAGTCAATGCCGTTAAGGGCATGGACTTGTTGCTTGCCGGATACATAAGTTTTCTTGACTGCTTCAAATTGAATCATGGTGTCCCTCCTGTGGCTGCAAATAACGATTCGAATGAGTGCGAACGAACACTTTCTTGAAATAACAACAAAAAGCCCTCTTTTTTCTTATGCGCAAGAAAAAAGAGGGCTTCAAAATATGAAACCATCTCATTCTCATCTTCCAAATGCTAGAGCATCTGCAGGAATTAGCACAGTTTTCGCTGGTTTGCGAATCTGCTGCCGAAACGTCATAGGGCCTGTCCCTCGGTTTCTCTGGATAAGAAAGTGATGTAAGCTATTCAATTCGTGATTCCTACTCTATTTCGAAATAGCGAAAAAGTCAACAACTTTCCTAATATTTTTTTCAGGCAGATAAACTACTTATAGTAGTTAAAATTTTTAGAAAAATATGCTTGACTTTAAACCTGGATGTACCCTATACTTTTCCTCAAGCAAAAAATAACTGAATACTCTTATCACGAGAGGCGGAGGGAATAGGCCCTACGATGCCCGGCAACCAACAGGCTCATGTCTGGAAAGGTGCTAAATCCTACAGCGCGCATTTGCGTCGCTGAAAGATAAGAGGAGGCAAATCCGTAACTAACGGCCCTCTTCTTTCTGAAGAGGGTCTTTTTATGTCCTCCTCAAACCGAAAAAACTATGAGAAAACAGGAGGAATTGACAATGACAAAATTCAAACCAGAAACTCTACTATTACACGGTGGCCAAGAACCGGATCCAGTGACAGGCGCACGCGGCGTACCGGTCCATAAAACGACTTCTTATGTATTCAAAGATACTGAGCACGCACAAAACCTATTCGGATTGAAAGAGACAGGCAATATTTATTCGCGCATCATGAACCCGACAGTCGATGTGTTCGAACAGCGCGTCGCACTTCTTGAAGGGGGGACCGCTGCGGTGGCTTTGTCATCAGGAATGGCAGCCATTGCATTCTCCGTGTTGAATATAGCTGAAGCGGGAGACGAAATTATCGCCGACAGCAATTTATACGGTGGAACCTATAACCTATTCGCCAACACATTGCCGCGCTACGGTATTAACGTAAAATTCGTCGATGCGACTGACCCTGAAAATTTCCGCGCAGCGATCACCGACAAGACGAAAGCTTTGTTCGGAGAAATTATCGGGAACCCGAGCCTGAACGTATTCGATGTTGAGCAGGTAGCTAATATCGCACACGAAAACGGGGTTCCGCTGTTGATCGATAATACTTTCGCATCGCCTTTCGTCAGCAACCCGATCGAATTCGGTGCGGACGTGGTCATCCATTCCGCCACGAAATGGATCGGCGGGCACGGAACGACAATCGGCGGCGTAGCGGTTGATGCCGGACGCTTCAACTGGGACAACCCGCGCTTCCCGAATTATACGGAGCCGGATGAATCCTATCACGGCATCCGTTTTGGAATCGATGTACCGGAAGCGGCATTCGCGACGAAATTACGCGTCCAGCTGTTGCGCGATTTCGGCCCGTCGCTCAGTGCGGACAGTGCCCATGCACTGCTTCAGGGACTTGAAACTTTGCATCTGCGGATTCCGCGCCACGCGACGAATGCGCAGAAGGTCGCGGAATATTTGAAAGACCATCCGCAAGTCGAGTGGGTCAATTACCTTGGTCTTGAAGGACATCCATCTAAGACACTTGCTGATAAATACTTGAAAGACAGCTATGGTTCGATCGTCAACTTCGGCATCAAAGGCGGACGGGAAGCCGGCCGCAAAGTGATCGACGGCGTCCATTTATGGTCGCACGTGGCGAATGTCGGCGATGCCAAATCATTGATTATCCACCCGGCGTCAACAACACACCAGCAATTGACAGCAGAAGAGTTGAAAAACAGCGGCGTAACGGAAGAGTTGATCCGTTTGTCTGTGGGATTGGAAAATCATGAAGATTTAATCGCTGATTTGGAGCAAGCGATTCAAGCGGCAGTACTCGAGAACGCGTAAGGAGGGATTCGGATGACGACAGTATCCATCGGCCAGCTAAAACTTGAATCAGGTCAACTATTGCGCGAAGTGGAATTGGCGTATGAACGCGTCGGAGAAAGTTCTGCGCCGGCGATTCTGGTTTGCCACGCGCTGACGGGCGATCAATATGCAGTGGGAACTGCAGATCAACCGGGCTGGTGGGCAGGGCTGATCGGCCCAGGAAAAGCGGTGGATACCGGGCAGTTCCAAGTCATCACGTTCAATGTACTCGGGGGCTGCAGCGGTTCGACCGGCCCGCTTTCGATCAATCCGGCAACCGGTGAACCTTACCGAGCGTCATTTCCTGAACTGACCATTCGGGACATGGTGAGAGCGGAGCGGAAAGCCCTGGAAGCTTTGGGTATCAAGCATTTGGCAGCGGTCATTGGCGGTTCTCTCGGCGGCATGAAAACCTTGGAATGGGCAAAGCTTTATCCAGAGTTTCTGGATACGGCCATTGCTCTTGCTGTAACGCCTTATTATGGAGATTATGGTGTGGCATTCAATCACATCGGCATCCAGGCGATCGAAAACGATCCGGAATTCCGGTCAGGCAATTATCATCCGGAAACCAGGCTCAAAGGATTCGAAATTGCCCGCATGGCCGGCATGGTGACGTATCGGAGTGACAAGTTATTTAATAGGCGCTTTAGCCGCGCACGCTGCGGAGAAAATTTTGAAGTCCAGTCCTATCTAGATTATCAAGGGCGCAAATTGGCGGGGCGTTTCGACCCGAACAGCTACCTCATTTTGCTGAAAGCTATGAATACCCACGATGTGGAAGCGGCGGAACTAGCCGCAGAGCTGCTATCGATTTCTTATAGCCATGATTTATTGTACCCGGGAGAATTAATGATTCCTTGGGTCGAAAACCAGCCCAATGCGAAATGGGAGAAAATCGAAACGGATTTTGGCCACGACGGCTTCTTGGTGGAATTCGAAAAATGGGCGCATCACGTACAGGCTCAATTGCAGAAAACGGTGAATGCCAAAAGCCATGTATTAGCATAAACCTGTTCATCAAAAAAAGATCGAAGCCTATACGGCTCCGATCTTTTTTGCGTTTCGTCAATCCTCGTCTTTAATATCGATATCATCGGGGATTGGCGTAGCGCGCCACTCTTCCAGCTCCAGTTTGGCAACTTCCAGCTGTTTGAAATGGCTCTCGAATTGGGAGGTGTTGATCAAGTATTGTTCTCCGTCATGGACTGCGCGAATCCGGCCTTCAAGTACGTAACGATTGACTTGCTCTTCCGGCATCGACAAAAAAACAGCAGTTTCCGGGACTGTCATATACATGCGATCGCCTCCTCTTTTCTTCTATTATAATGCTATTTGAACCCTATCTCAAACCATCCGTGCCGTGGTATGTTTAAGGATGTGAATGGATTTTCCATAATCTAGTACAAGCATGGTCATTTTTACAGCGATGCTATTATAAAACATTTTAAATTATAGAGAGAAAGCGGTGGGAAGCTGATGCAAATGAAGGCATACATATGGGTGTTATTCGCGGCGATGCTTTGGGGAACGACCGGGACAGCCCAAACTTTTCTGATAGGAGAAGCCCATCCGTTGACAATCGGTGCAGTTCGCCTCGCAATCGGCGGTTTTGGCCTTCTGATATTTGTCTGGATTTCAGGAAAGCTGAAAGGTGTAAGGATTCCGTGGCTTTGGGTCGGGCTTTCAGCATTGTGCATGGCCTTGTTTCAACCGTTCTTTTTTTCAGCCGTGCAATTGACAGGAGTGGCAATTGGAACGGTCGTAGCAATCGGCAGTGCACCAGCTTTTTCAGGCATATTGGAAGCACTCATCTTGAAGCGCAAGCCCGATCGCGTGTGGGTATTTTCAAGCATTTTGTCTGTTGCTGGCTGTATGTTGCTTTTTGCGAACCGCGATAGTTATATCGTCGACCCGCTCGGCGTGATGCTCGGGCTGTTAGCAGGATTGGCATTTGCGGGATATGCCATGTTCAGCAAAAATGTTTTAGGCATGATGGAAGTAGTACCCGCGGTGGCTGTGATCTTTTCGCTCAGCGGCCTTGGCTTATTGCCCTTCCTGTTTTTCCTGGATATCGGCTATTTAGCGTTGCCGCAAAACTTGGTGATCGTAGCTTATTTAGGCCTTGCCGCGACAAGCCTCGCTTATTTATTGTTTTCGAGCGGATTGAAAGCCATTCCTTCCTCTTCTGCGGTCACTCTATCATTGGCAGAGCCGCTGACAGCTTCTGTTTTAGGAGTTGCCGTAGTTGGTGAAGCGTTGAGCGGTCAGTCTTGGGTCGGGGTAGCGTTGTTGATCGGCGGCATTGCGCTGCTGGCATTCGGCAAAAACCGTAAAGCTTAAGAATTTCTTCAGAATTTGAGTGGGCTCGGCTTAAGAATTTCATTTTATACTTAAGCCAGAATTGAAAAGAGGTGGGACGTGTGGAACAGCTGACAGTCATGGTGGCAGATGACGACCAAGAAATACGGGAAGGCATCAGCATCTATCTGAAAAATGAAGGCTTTCTGGTAGTAGGGGCAGCAGATGGGCAGGAAGCGCTCGATTTGCTGGAAACGACGCAAGTGCATCTGGTCATCATGGATATCATGATGCCGAAGCTTGACGGCATTCATTCAACATTCAAGATTCGTGAAAAACGCAATATCCCGATCATCATGCTGAGTGCCAGAAGCGAGGATTCCGATAAAATCCATGGCTTGTCAATCGGTGCGGACGATTATGTGACGAAGCCTTTCCATCCGATGGAATTGATGGCGCGGGTGAAATCACAACTCAGACGTTACGTGACGCTTGGGGATTATGGGCAGTCCAGCCTTACACTTGAAATCGACGGATTGAGGCTGGATTCAGAGTCGAAAACGGTTGCGGTAGACGGCGCAGAGATTCGCATGACACCGACGGAATTCAATATAACTGAGTTGTTGATGCAGCATCCTGGCCGTGTCTTTTCCATCGGTGAGATTTACGAGCGGGTCTGGCGGGAGCCGGCATATAATGCAGAAAACATTGTCGCTGTACATATCCGTAAAATCCGGGAAAAGATCGAAGCGGATCCGAAAAATCCGAGATATGTGAAGGTGGTGTGGGGCATTGGCTACAAAATGGAAAAATGATTTTTGGTTGGTCGCTGCGATTGCGATTGCTGTGATATGCCTCGTCTACTGTTCTTCTTTTATTTTAGATTTTGTCATTAAGTCGCCGGAAGATTTGCTTGCCACACTCCGCCATTTAACAAAAGGAGACTTATGATTATGAAGAAATGGATGTGGCTTGCAGGCCTTTCCTTATTGCTCTTATGCTTATGGACCGTCATGGAAAAAGGATCGGGTTATTTCGGCAAGGCTTATACGGACACAGAAGATTTTCGTTATGATGTTGCCAGGTTTACGGACGGGCTGCTGCTGTTCGAATTGGCCCCGCCAACCTCCACTGTCGATCAATCGGTCGCTTCCTGGGAACTCGACCAATACCGCATGGATCATACTTCCCTAACTGACCAGATTCAGATGATCCGGGATCAATATGCGGATGCGATTTCAGCGGCAGAGAAAGAAGGCGACAGCTCTTTAATGGAAGAATTGGAAGAGCAGCGCAGAGAGGAAATTTCGGCTGTGCGTGAAAATTTTTCCAACGACGAAGCAGCGAAAAAAGCGATTATCGAGCAACGCGAAGCGGATTATGAAGAATCGCTCCGGCAATTGGCAGAACAGCAAGGACAATTTGAAGCTCAAGCTTCGGGTTATGCCTATCAATTGAGGGATTTGGACAGCGGCGAAGTATTCACCAAAGGAACAATCAGCGATGAGCCTTTTTTTTGAACAACTGTATTCTGCGCAAGAGCCGCTTTATTTCAGCAATGGCTATTGGAGTTTCGACTTTCCGTACGACGATGCCAACAGCGCGCTGGCCAATAACCGGTTTTCAGGGGTCATCCAAATACCGGAACAAGGGCTAGCAGGAGCTGCGGTGCAAAGTGGAATGAACCAATTTCAACTACTTAAGTTCTTCCTCTATTTTGTGGTGGCAGCAGTAGCAGCCGGTGCATGGTGGCTAGTCAAAAAGCGGCCGGTCCGGACGTCGTGGTATACCGGATTAACCAGCTATCACAACTGGCGAAAACTCGCTGTCGAGTGGAAGCTTATCGGATTCATCGTATCGGCTGCATTCGCTTTAGCAGCTGCAAACCATTTCGCGGCAGTGTTGACAAGGCCATGGGAAGGCGGGAGTGGCTCTTTCCTGGAAGTCTTCATCGCACTGGCACTCGCAGTTCTGTTCTGGTCGCTGACTATATTGCAGGCAATTTGGCTATGGCAGCATTTCGAAAAATGGAGTTTCTTTAAAGAAGAGATTCAACAAAGTTTCACCGCCTCCCAGGTTTATTCGACGAAAGATGCGTTTCTCAACCGCACAATTGGCTTCCAGATGGCCTGGGTGCTAGCAATAGTGTTTTTATGGGGCGCCGGAACAGCATTCATGATATTACAACCGGTCGTAGTCATTGTTTGGCTGCCGGCTACATTATTGATCGGGCTGCCGTCGCTGCTGTTTTTGATGACGCGCTTTGGTTATTTGAACCGGCTGCTCAAAGGGACTGAACAGCTGGCTGCGGGAAGCTTGGGAGCGGAGTTGAAAGTGAAAGGCAAGTCGCCGCTTAGTAGACATGCCCAACATTTGAATGTTTTGCGGGAAGGGTACAAGGCATCGGTGTCTGAACGTGCAAAAAGCGAGCGCCTGAAAACCGAGCTGATCACCAATGTCAGCCATGACCTCCGCACGCCGCTCACTTCGATCATCACCTATACGGATCTATTGAAAAATGAAGATTTAGGAATTGAAGAGCGGCGGAAATACGTCGACATACTCGACCGGAAATCAGAGCGCTTGAAAGTACTCATCGAAGATTTATTTGAAGTTTCAAAAATGGCTAGCGGAAACGCAGAACTCTCTAAGCAGCGCTTGGATATGAAACAATTGGTTACACAAGCTTTGGCGGAACATGAAGAAGCAGTGCAGGAAGCGGAACTCGATGTCCGCATCGCGACTCCGGACCATCCCGTATATGCTTCGGTCGACGGCCAGAAGTGGTGGCGCCTCCTTGATAATTTGATACTGAACGCAACCAAATATTCATTGCCGGGAAGCCGTGTCTATATTGCGCTGACAGAACAAGCCGGTGAATTGGCCATGACGATGAAAAATGTCACGCGCTACGAACTGGGCGACAATACAGAAGAATTGCTCGAACGCTTCAAGCGCGGAGACGCCTCGCGGCAAACCAAAGGCTCAGGGCTCGGGCTTGCTATTGCCCAGTCCATCGTGGATCTTCACGGCGGGCAGATGAAACTGGAAGTGGATGGTGATCTGTTCAAAGTGACCGTCCTGTTGCCAAATCTTTAATAGATGGATGAACACAAGAAACCGCCGACGGGATTCCCGCCGGCGGTTTTTTAGTATGCTTGGGAAAAGCGCAATGCCCTTTAAAATTAACTTGGCATTAGTGCTGGAATGGCGCCAGATTGCGTTTAGGAAAAAATATAAGGGGGGATACTAAAAATGAACCATTAATTTGTAAAGGAGATGAAACATTTGAATGATGTAACCAATTCATTCCAGAATGTTGGGAATACGATCATCAATTACATCCCCAACATTCTCGGCGCTCTATTATTGCTCGTCGTTGCGTGGCTTGTTGCTACGATCGTCAAAGCGATCTTTTCGAAAGGGCTGAAAAAAGTCGGTGCTGACAACGCCATGGTCAAAGGCCATATGGCTAAAACGAAGGAAGACGCGGATGACAAACTGGACTCTATCGGAAAAATTCTTTATTATTTGATTTTCATCCTGTTCATTCCAAGTGTATTGCAAGCGCTCGACATGCATAATGTCGCCCAGCCAATCTCGAACATGATGGACAAGTTCCTGGCATTCCTGCCGAACCTGTTCATGGCGCTCTTGATCTTGGTGATTGGCTACTTTATCGCGAAGTTCGTCAAGAAATTGGTAGAGAGTTTATTGGCCACGATGAACATCGACAAGTGGTTCAATAAAATGACCAATAAATCCGGCACGAACGAGCGAGTGGCTCCAAGCGACCAAAACACGCTCGCTAAAGTTTTGGCGAATGTAGTCTTTGTCATCGTACTCATCCCGATCGTAACGGTAGCGCTTGAAACCTTGAACATCGAATCGATTTCGCAACCGATCGTATCGATGCTCAACCAGGTGCTGGGAATGATCCCGAATATCTTTGTCGGCATCATCCTTATCCTTGCGGGTGTCTTCATCGCGAAATTCGTCGCAGACTTATTGATTGGCCTGTTGAATGGCACAGGGATTAACCGATTCTCTTCATATCTGAGTCCTGACAAAAACAAAGAGCCGTCATTCGACATTGCCCAGATCATCGGCAAAGTCGTGCAGGCGATTATCATCATTTTCTTCGTAGTTGAAGCCATGAATGTCTTGCAGCTGGATGTGTTGAATTCAATCGGCAATGCAATCATCGCGTACTTGCCGCTATTGATCAGCTCATTGATCATCCTTGGGCTTGGGCTCATTGGAGGCAGCATGCTAGGCAATTACATTACGCGCGCTTCGGGCAATAGATTGTTCGGGGGGATCGTAAAATACGCAATTTTCATCATTGCGATTTTCATGACACTTGACCAGTTGAACTTTGCTTCAAACATTGTCAACTTGGCCTTCCTGTTCATCATTGCCGGCCTTGCCGTGGCATTCGCCATCGCATTCGGAATTGGCGGCCGCGACTTTGCGAAAAACCAATTGGCTAAAATGGAAAAGAAAATGAAAGAAGAAGACAATAAACCGAATATGTAAGCGAAACTCTGCTGCGCCTGGCTTATGCCAAGGCGCAGTTTTTTTGTATTCCTGGTATAGGAGGCATAAAATAAGTTTGACAAGAATGAATAATTACACATTGAAATGCATATATTTTGTCAGAAAAACCCTTTTTTGTTTTGAATCAATTGTATATTTATATAGAGAAAAATTTATAGAGATAAAAAAATAAAGTACTTTATGTAAAAGCAATAAAGGGATAAATAGCTTATTTATAAGGAGCTGTAAGCAGGAAAATAGTTCTAAAAGGTTATTAATATAATTATTTAAATTTTATAAAAATTCAGTTGACTATCATTTATGCAAGCGGTTACAATCAAAGGAGTTATCACGATAATAATTTTTGAAGGGGGACCGCATGCATAAAATCTGAGCGAACGCTCAGTCTGGGGTGTATGAAGAAAGACCTTACACAAATTGGAGGGGAAATCATGAAAGCGTACAAAAAAGAAGTCCAATTTACAATCTGGATGACCGCGGCGTTTATTCTGGTTGGCAATGTCGGCTTGATCTTTTCAATTTTTCCGGTGGATGCCATGCTATTCGGCTTTCCAGTCATGTACATCGTCCCCATCTTGATGGGCTGGTTCGGCGTTTTCCTGCTGACGCTTGTTGCAGGGAAAATCGGCAACCGGATTGACGATGAAATTGAAAGAGAAAATGACACGCTCGGCAGTGCCGACGAAGCAAAGGAAGTGTAAGCGATGGAGCAGAACTGGCAACTGGACAATCCAATACTTGGACTCGTGGTCGTAGGTGCAACATTCGTTTTGTTCTACATCGTCGGTTTCATTTCGAACCGCCAAAGCAAGTCAGCTAAAGAGTTGTATGTGGGTGGCTCGAATGTTGGGGCGATTACGAATGGTTTGGCGATGGCCGCTACATATATGAGTTTGGCAACATTTTTAGGCATTACCGCTCTTATTTTACAATTACAGGTTCCGTTTATTATGTTATGGATTCAATTGATCTTGGCGATTCCGTTAATTACGATCATTTACGGAACGAGTTTGCGCCGTATGGGTGCATTTTCACCGACTCATTTCATTCGTGATCGCTACGGCACTACGGCTTCCATCATCGCCGCCTTGTTCATGATTCTGGTTTCGATCATGTATGCGCTCGGCCAGATGATCGGCATCGCGATTACATTTGAGACATTGCTCGGCATTCCATATATTACCGGGCTATTCATCTTCGGTATTTTGATCGTTGGATATATCACGATCGGGGGGATGGCAGGGGCAACGAATAACGCTGCCATTCAAATGGTCATCATCGCTTTGATGTTCATCGTGCCGCTTGCAGCAATCATGAAAGCAATCGGCGCTTCAGGCTGGTATTTCCCGCCACTGCTGTATTCGGACATGGTTCCGGCGATGATGGACGCATTGCCATCGTTCTTCGATTATCAATTCTCGCCGAAGTGGTATTTCTCCATCATCCCAGCGCTGACAATTGGGGCACTCGGCTTGCCTCACTTGGCGATGCGCGTCTACACGGCTTCTTCATTGAAGAGTGCGCGCTCTGCGATGGTCTGGTTTGCATTCATTCTTGGGCTGGTTTTCTCTGCGACATATGCGATGGGTTTTGTCGGCGTCTTTGCAACGACTACACAAGGCGTGACGATTTCCGATGCAGATGCGGATAAGCTAACGATTATTTTGAATATGGTCTACAACCCGGAATGGGTGACGGCGCTTGTCATTGCTGGTGCCATTTCTGCCGGCCTCTCGACATTGAGCGGAAACTTGCTGGCGATCGGCGCATTGATCTCGCAAGACATCATCTCTACATTGAAACCGAATATTTCTCAGCGCTTGAACTTGCGCATCGGGTTTATCGCAATTTTTGCAGGAGGGATTGCGAGTATCCTGCTTGCGATTAACCCGCCAGCTTTCCTTGTTGTCAGTATTCTTTGGGCGTTCGGCTTGGCAGGTGTCACCAATGCCCCACTAATCATTGTCGGCGTCTGGTGGAAAGAGGCGAATAAATTCGGCGCCATTGCAGCGTCTGTTGTCGGTGGCGCCATCTATATCATCGTGTCGCCATTCGTTTTCCCGAGCATCGTATTGACAGGGCACGGGGTGACCGATGGGATGGGGCTGTCCGGTGCAATGCTTGCGGTGCCGATCAGTTTTATCTTATTGATCGTGGTTTCTTATATCACCAATCGTATTCCGGGACTTTCCGCCAAATTGACGAAACAAGCCGATATCGAATTGATCGAGCGTATCCATGGCTGGAAAGATATCAAGCCTTACCGTTATAACAGCACGATCGGCGCAGGCATCACTGTCGTCGTCTCTGCAGCAGTCGCAATCTGGGCGCTAATGCCTTGGGGAATGTAAATGGTAAAGGGAGTGGCAAAGTTGGTTGGAAAAATGATAAGCCTGGATGATCCATCATACCGGTCATTCCTGGAATTACCGAAAACAGAAACGGTGAGCCGGATTTTGCTGCTCATCGTGGGAATAGGCTACGGCGCGATTTCAATTGCGTCGCAAGCCTCGTACATAAGCAGTTTCGATTCCGCTTTATTGCAGAATTTTCTTGTCCCCGCCATCTTCATCATTTTTGGGATCTTGACGGCATTTATCACGAAAGTCGGAATGGCAGCGCTGCTGTGGGCGGGATCCAAGGCGCTCGGCGGATCGGAAAAATACCGAGCTATCAGCTTGGTGACACCGGTTGCGCTCCTACCAGGCTTGCTTGGCGCACCGCATTTGGCCGGTCTTGGCGATGGCGCGTTTTGGGTTAATCTCTTGCTGCTCATCGGTGTGGCGTGGATGTATCTGGTCAGCGTGAAGATCATCCAAACCGTACAAGGATTCACGGCAACAAAAGCGTATTTGTCCGCCGGGATGGCATTCCTGTTTTTGGCAAGCGTCTATTATTTGGTGATTCCTGCGAGTTGAATAGGAAAAGGAGGAACTTAGATGAATGTTGAACAATTGATTGCACCTGAACAGTACAATATTACTTCCGAATTGGAAGCATATAAAAATGATGCCGAGCGGATTGCAGTGCGCTGGTTTGATGGGGACAATAACCGCACGGAACTTTCTTATCAAGATCTTTTTTCCAAAATGAACCAGTATGCACAAGCTTTCCTAAAACTAGGGCTCAATAAGGGAGACCGTGTCCTGATCATCTTGCCGCGGATTCCGGAAGCGTATATTACGTATTTGGCGTGCTTGCGCGCGGGGCTTGTCGCGATTCCGTGTTCCGAAATGCTGCGTAAAAAAGATTTGGGCTATCGCATGGAGCATTCCGGCGCAAAAGCGATCATCGCACATTACAAAACCACTGCTGAAACGAACTCCATTGAAGAGAACTACGCGGCATTGGCCAATAAACTGATTGTCGGCGGAACTGAACAAGGGTGGCAATCGCTGGAACAATTGGCTGCTGCAGAATCGGAGCAATTTGAAGCGGTCGACACAAACCGGGAAGATATGGCGTTTCTATCGTATACATCCGGTACGACCGGCAATCCAAAAGGAGTCGTTCATGTCCATGGATGGGGCTATGCGCATGTCCGGACGGCTGCGACGGAGTGGCTTGGCGTGAAAAGCGGCGACATCGTTTGGGCAACCGCAGCTCCAGGCTGGCAAAAATGGATATGGAGCCCGTTCCTTTCTACGATCACTCTCGGAGCAACGGCACTCGTCTATAACGGCGCTTTCGACGCACTGAAATATTTGGATATCCTGAAAGAAGAAAAAGTCAATGTGCTGTGCTGCACGCCGACTGAATATCGCATCATGGCAAAAGTCGAAAACTTGAACGATTATAAATTGCCTCACCTGCGCAGTGCTGTTTCTGCCGGCGAGCCCCTCAACCGCCAAGTGATCGACGCTTTCCAGGAAGCGTTCCAATTGAATGTGCGAGATGGCTACGGGCAGACAGAAAATACATTGCTCGTGTGCATCTTGCAGGATATGGACATGAAACCTGGTTCGATGGGCAAACCGACGCCAGGAAATCCGGTTGATATCATCAATGAAGATGGGCAGCCCGCGGCACCGGGGGAAGTTGGCGATATTGCCGTTCACAAAAGCTGCCCGGCGCTGTTCCGTGAATATTACCGGGACCCGGAACGGACGAAAGCTTCTTTCCGCGGCGAATGGTATTTGACGGGCGATCAGGCGTCACGCGATGAAGACGGCTATTTCTGGTTTGAAGGCCGCAGCGACGATATCATCATTTCTTCTGGCTATACGATCGGGCCGTTTGAAGTGGAAGACGCGCTCATGAAGCATCCGGCCGTACAGGAATGCGCAGTCGTGGCAGCGCCGGATGAAATTCGCGGCAATATTGTCAAAGCGTTTGTCGTGTTGAGAGACGGAGGCAAACAGGACGAAGCGATGGTCAAGGAATTGCAGGATCATGTCAAAGGAATTACCGCACCTTATAAATACCCGCGTGTCATTGAATTCTTGACGGAGCTGCCGAAAACGACGTCCGGAAAAATCCGGCGCGTCGAATTGCGTAAAATGAACGCTTAAAAAAGCAAGCCGCGCTGAAATAAGCGCGGCTTTTTTGTTGCTGTTTAAGAGGGTGGAGTTTCGTCAATATATATAGATAGACGGACATGCGGGAAAACCCAGGCGTCCGGGTATTCAGAGGGGGCCTCCTATGGAACAGTGGATTACATCGGTTATGGAGAATTACGGTTATTTCGGGATTTTCCTGCTTATTCTATTGGAGAATGTGTTTCCGCCGGTGCCGTCAGAAGTAGTGCTCACGGCAGGCGGGTTTATGACATCGACCACCAGCCTTACCGTGTGGGGAGTCATCCTATCAGCAACGGCCGGGTCTGTGGCCGGCGCTGTCATGCTCTATGGGCTGGGGCTTCTGTTGGATGTGGAACGGCTGGAACAGATTATCGATAAACACGGCAATTGGCTGCGCCTGAAAAAAGCGGATCTCTACAAAGCGGATCGCTGGTTTGACCGCTTCGGTGTGTTTGCGGTATTGATTGGACGGCTGATTCCGCTTGTCCGCAGCCTCATATCCATTCCAGCGGGCATGTCCAATATGAAGTTCGTTTTATTTTTGGCTTTTACGACAGCCGGCACGTTGATTTGGAATACGGTGCTCGTCTATGTCGGGCGGGCAGTCGGGGAGAACCGGGAAGAAATCCTGGAGCAATTGGGCATTTATTCGAATATTGTCTACGCCTTGTTGTTTGCCGGTGCCATCCTCGGACTATGGATGTTAAAAAAACGGCACGGTGCAGGACAGTAAGGTTTATCGATAAGGAAGCTAATTAGGAGAAGGGTGGAGGAGTTTTATGAAACCGATTTTATTCATTACCCAGCAATTGCCGGAAGAGGCAGTAGCGGATTTGCACGATGTCTATGAAGTGCGCATGTGGCCGGAAGAGGAACGCAATGCGCCTCGTGAAAAATTACTTGAAGAAGTGAAGGAAGCGAAGGCATTGTGGACGATGCTCGGTGATGACATTGACCGTGAGCTATTTGAGTCGGCGCCGAACCTGAAAATCGTCGTGAATTTGGCGGTCGGTTATAATAATATCGATCTCGATGCAGCGAGAGAACATAAAGTGATCGTCACGAATACACCGGATGTCTTGACTGAAACGACGGCTGACTTAACGTTTGCTTTGATGCTGGCTACGGCCCGCCGCTTGATCGAAGCGGAAAAGACGGTAAGAAATGGCGAATGGCAAGCTTGGACGCCGATGGGATTGACAGGCCAGAATGTGCACGGCACCACCGTTGGCATTGTCGGAATGGGACGCATCGGGGAAGCGGTGTGCATGCGGGCGCAAGGCTTCAATATGGAAGTCATCTATCATAACCGGACGCGCAAAAGCTTGGAAGAAGCACAGTATGCGGAATTGGATGATTTACTGAAACGCTCTGATTTTGTTGTGGTTCTCGCACCGCTTACCGAACAAACGAAAGGCATGATCGGCGAACGTGAGCTCTCCTTGATGAAAGACACGGCGATTCTCATCAATTGCGGCAGAGGCGGGATTGTTGATGAACAGGCCCTTTATGAAGCATTGAAAAATAAATCGATTTGGGGTGCGGGGCTCGATGTGTTCGAACAAGAGCCGCTGCCACTGGACCACCCACTTCAAACGCTCAATAATTTGACGGTTACGCCGCATATCGGGAGCGCAACGGTGCAGACGCGCTATGCGATGATGCAACTGAACAAAGAAGCGCTGCAAGCGTGTGCAAACAGCAAACCCATCAAGAATCGGGTGTGCTAAGATAAACAGTCCCGTAAAGCGGGGCTGTTTTTTAATTTTATTCGGGGCATGTGGATTCACGGGAAGTTGAATTTTTTAGCACGTTGGGGTAAAATAGGCTAGGTTTTTCCTGTATCAAGGAAATGTGCCAAATCGAAAATCAGGAGGTATGATTCATGCAAAATCATACACATAACGTCTTACTGTACTATCTATACACCCCGATTGAAAATCCGGAAGAGTTCGCTGCCGAGCATTTGGCTGCCTGTAAGGAATTGGGATTGAAAGGTCGCATCCTCGTATCGGACGAAGGAATCAATGGCACATGCTCCGGTACGATCGAGCAAACGGAACAATACATGGAGATGCTTAAGAGTGATTCGCGCTTTGCGGACATCGTCTTTAAAATCGACGAAGCAGAGGGTCATGCTTTCAAAAAAATGCACGTTCGTGCGAAAAACGAAATCGTCCACCTTGGACTTGAAGAAGATATCGACCCGAACGAATTGACCGGAAATTATTTGGAACCAAAAGAATTTTATAAATTGATGCAAGACCAGGATACCGTGGTCATCGATGCACGCAACGACTACGAGTACGACTTGGGCCATTTCCGCGGTGCAGTGCGTCCTGACGTGGAAACCTTCCGTGATTTGCCGGAGTGGATCCGCGAAAACAAAGAGCAGTTCGAAGGCAAGAAAATTTTGACGTATTGCACAGGCGGAATCCGCTGTGAAAAATTCTCAGGCTGGATGAAACGCGAAGGCTTTGATGACGTCAACCAACTTCACGGTGGCATCGTCACATACGGCAAAGACCCGGAAGTGCAGGGCAAGCTTTGGGACGGCCAATTGTACGTCTTTGATGAGCGCATCGCTGTGCCGGTCAATCGTGTCGAGCATACCGTTGTCGGGAAAGACCATTTTACGGGTGAACCTTGCGAACGCTACGTCAACTGTGCAAATCCTGAATGCAACGCGAAGATTTTGTCTTCAGAGGAAAATGAACACAAATACATGCGTTCATGTTCAGATGAATGCCGCGAGCATCCACGCAACCGCTATGCTTTTGAGCATGGATTGACGGGCGAAGAAGTAAGACAGCGCCTTGATGCATTGAAAGAAACTTCACAATCATAAGCAACCCAAAAAGCCTGAACGGCAATCCGTTCAGGCTTTTTTTATGGTTTAATTTTCGAGTTCTTCTGCACAATCGTGGCAAATCAATTCACCGTCGATGTAGATGCCGTCCAAAAATCCGTCACGGCAATAGACATCTTTGCCGCAATTGCTGCAAGGACCGATGAGTTCACGCATGCTGCAAGGCATTCGCGTGCACGTGCATCGCGTCTTTCAAGTAGTCGGATAAGCCGTCGCCATGCTGGTCGATAGTCCGCGAAAAGCGGCTGTCGTTTGCATAGAGATTGGCCAAGTTGCGGAACATATTCGGCGTACATTCATAGAAGCGGTCGAGCAAATGGTAATACGCGGCCATTTCCTTCTGGACTTCCTGTGCATCGGCCGGCAAATCCATAAGGCTGGCAACAGCGCTGTAGATGCGATTGGCTTCCCGGTCGATCTCTTCCAAGTTCTCGGCTTCTTTCTGCGGTTTGGCTGCTTCTGGTTCTGAAGCTTCCAGCACAGAAGTCTCGTCCTTGATGTTTTCAAGGTCGTCCTTGACGGATACTTCAATTTCCGGTTTCTGGTACAAGTCGATGCGATCCGGCGTATGGCGGATGGAGAACGCAGAAAAGCGCTGTTCGTTGCTGAGGGGTTCTCCGGATGAAAACTCCTCTTGTGTTGTGCGTGCGTTATCGATCAATTGCTCAATGCGGAATTTCTTCTGTTCAAGCAACTCGATATGGCGCGCCATGGCATATTCTTCATCATAGCCATTTTTTATGATTTCCTGGATTTTCTTTAGTGAAAACCCGAGTTCTTTGAGGAATAGGATTTGCTGCAGCAACTTCAAGTCGTCGTCGCTGTAATAACGGTATCGGTTCGATCCTTTATTGCTCGGTTTCATTAAATCGATGCTGTCGTAATGGTGCAGCGTCCGTACGCTGACGCCTGCGATTTTTGCCACTTCTTGTACTTTGTACATTTCAATCACCTCTACTCTTGATTAGACTATGACGAATGGTCAGTGTCAACCGTTTCTCGGTAATTTTCTCGCATTGGCGTACGAAAGTGTACAACTTTACAAAGTTATGGAAGGAAGTTCGGAAAGCATGTAGGAATTTTTCTTTTTGTAGGGAATAGAGTAAGTAGTGAAAGCGTTTACATTTATTGCGGGAAGGGGTAATTCGATGAAACTGACGAATTTTGTAGATGGAGAATTCCAACGGGAGGCGGGGGCTGATTTTGTGCCTGTCGTCAACCCGGCAACAGGCGAAGAGTTGGCAGTGGTACAACGATCAACTGCCGAAGATGTGGAGGGGGCCGTGAAAGCAGCCAAAGCAGCCCAGAAAAAATGGGCGCTTGTCCCGGCACCGAAACGCGCGGATTATCTATATGAAATCGGGCGCTTGATGAAACAACGGAAAGAACAGCTCGCGGCGGTGCTGACGAAAGAAATGGGGAAAGTGATCGAAGAAGGGCGCGGCGAAGTTCAGGAAGGGATTGATATGGCGTTTTATATGGCGGGTGAGGGGAGAAGGTTGTTTGGCGAGACGACGCCTTCGGAACTGGCCGATAAATTCGCGATGAGTGTCCGTGCACCGATCGGCGTTGTCGGGCTCATTACGCCATGGAATTTTCCGGTAGCGATCGCTACATGGAAATCTTTCCCGGCGATTGTGGCGGGCAATGCCTTCATCTGGAAACCGGCAACGGAAACACCGATGATGGCTTATGAAATGGCCAAGATTTTTAAGGAAGCCGGCTTGCCGGATGGTGTTGCGAATATCGTTTTTGGTTCAGGTTCAGAAGTTGGGACGGCGATGATCGAGCATCGGGATGTCCGGGTCATTTCATTTACGGGATCGACGGATACAGGACGTAAAGTAGCAGAACTCGGTGGTCGTCATTTGAAGAAAGTATCGCTTGAGATGGGCGGGAAAAACGCGGTCATCGTCATGGACGATGCGGATTTGGATCTTGCAGTTGATGGCATTCTTTGGAGTGCGTTCGGCACCGCCGGACAGCGCTGCACCGCCTGTAGCCGTGTCATTGTCCATCGGGATGTCAAAGAACAGCTGCAGCAACGGCTGCTCGAAAAGATGGATAAATTGACCATTGGCGACGGCATGGACGAATCCGTTAAAGTCGGGCCGGTCATCAATCAGAAAGCTTTGGAAAAAATCCATTCCTACATTGAAATAGGCAAAGAAGAAGGCGCAGAACTCGTCAGGGGCGGCGAAATTTTAACGGGCGGCCATTACGACAAAGGCAACTATTACGCACCGACATTGTTTTCGGGCGTGACGCCAGGAATGCGTATTGCACAGGAAGAGATTTTCGGGCCGGTCATTTCCTTAATTGAAGTTGCAAGTTTTGAGGAAGCGATTGAAGTGAACAACGGCGTCATTTACGGCTTGTCGAGCTCGATTTTCACAGCGGATGTCAACCGGGCATTCAAAGCGCAGCGCGACCTTGATACCGGGATTGTCTACATCAACGCCGGGACGACAGGGGCTGAAATCCATTTGCCGTTCGGCGGCACGAAAGGCACCGGCAATGGCCACCGCGATTCAGGCGTCGCGGCGCTCGATGTCTTTACCGAATGGAAAAGCGTCTATGTGGATTTCAGTGGTAAATTGCAGCGGGCACAGATCGACAACGAAGCATAAAGGGGGCAGCAGAGATGAAATTTGCGGTACTCGGAGCTGGATTGATGGGGAAACAAGCAGCACGTGATTTACTTCGCAATGAGCAGGTGGAAAAAGTGATCCTGGCAGACCGAACAACGGAAAAAGCGCAAGCGTTGCGCCTCCAATTGAATGATCCGCGGCTTGAAATCGCCCAAATGGATGCAAGCCGTGACAGTGAACTCAAGCAAGTCATCACACAGGCGGATGTCGTGATCAATGCGCTGTTCTATACCTTCAATCAAAAAGTGGCGAAAATCGCCATTGAATGCGGCGTTCATTCCGTCGACCTCGGCGGGCATATCGGCGGCGCTACGGATCAAGTGCTCGCCATGCATGGGCAAGCCGTCAGTCAGGGCGTGACCGTCATTCCGGATCTCGGCGTTGCGCCAGGGATGATCAATATTTTAACCGGCTATGGTGCGAGTCAGTTGGATGAGGTTGAATCGATTCGCATTTATGTCGGGGGCATTCCGCTCCATCCGGAACCACCGCTTGAGTACAAACATGTTTTCTCGCTCGAAGGCGTTTTTGACCATTACACTGATTCGTCGCACGTCATCCGCAGTGGGGAACTGGAAGAAGTCGAGTCGCTATCGGAAATCGAGCCGATCACATTCGAAGGATTCAAAGAGCTGGAAGCATTCCATACATCAGGCGGTACGTCGACCTTAACGAAGACTTACCGGAATGTGGATTCGCTGGAATACAAAACGATCCGCTACCGGGGACATGCTGATAAATTCCGTTTGCTTGTCGAATTAGGCTTGACGGACCGTGAACGAAAAGTGACCGCCAGCGGGCATGAAGTGTCACTCCGTGAAGTGTTGTTAAAAGTGCTTGAGCCGATTACAGAACTCGGCGACGAGAAAGATGCCGTGCTTTTGCGCGTCACGGTTTCCGGGTTAAAGCAGCAAGAGGAATGCACGTACCGATATGAAATGGTGACCATTCGTGATGAGTCGACCGGTGTCACGGCGATGGCTCAGGCCACCGCCTACAGCATTTCTGTGGTGGCGCAGATGATTGCGGATGGGCGCATCCAAAAACGCGGCGTCTACCCGCCAGAACAGATTGTGCCAGGTGCTGAATACATTGCAGAAATGAAGAAGCGCGGCGTAAACATTGAAGAAACGGTGCAACGGGCAACGCATCATAACTAGCAAGGAGGAAAACGGCATGGATTTTGAATACAGCGAAGAACAAGAGATGCTGCGCAAAACCGTCCGGAAGTTTGTCGATGAAGAAATAATACCGCATATAAAAGACTGGGACACAGAGGGAAGTTTCCCTGAAAAGATTTGGCGGCGCTTGGCCGATCTTGGCTTAATGGGCGTGTGTATCCCGGAAGCATACGGGGGAAGCGGCATGGATTATAATTCACTGGCCATCGTCTGCGAAGAGCTGGAACGCGGCGACACCACGTTCCGAACGGCCGTTTCTGTCCATACTGGCCTGAATTCACTATCGCTTCTGCAATGGGGCACAGAAGAGCAAAAGCAACAGTTTTTGGTGCCGCAGGCGAAAGGGGAAAAAATCGGAGCGTTCGGCCTGACAGAACCGGGAGCCGGGTCGGACGTTGCAGCGCTTTCAACGACCGCCAAACGCGACGGAGACGACTATGTGCTGAACGGGCAGAAAACATGGATTTCACTCTGTGACCAAGCAGACCATTTCCTCGTTTTCGCCTATGTTGATAAAGAGCGATCGCATAAAGGAATCAGTGCTTTTATCGTAGAACGTGACCGTGAAGGCTTTTCGTCCAAGGCGATCAAAGGGAAATACGGCATACGCGCCGGCAATACAGGTGAGCTGTTCATGGAAGATGTCCGCATCCCGGCAGGCAACCGGCTCGGGGAAGAAGGCGAGGGCTTTAAAATAGCGATGGCTTCACTCGACAATGGCCGTTTTACGGTCGCTGCCGGCGCATGCGGCTTGATGATGGCCTGTTTGGAAGCAAGTTTGGATTATTGCAAGACGCGCACAACTTTCGGTAAGCCGATCGGCGAGCATCAGCTGGTGCAGCAAATGCTCGCCAATATGGAAGCGGGCTATCAAATGAGCCGCTTGCTCGTTTACCGGGCGGGCGAATTGAAGAACAGCGGCAAGCGAAATACGCGCGAAACTTCACTCGCTAAATGGCAGGCGTGCAATTTTGCCAATAAAGCGGCAGATGACGCGGTGCAGATCCACGGGGCTTACGGCTATTCGGATGATTATCCGGTCGCCCGCTACCTGCGCAATTCCAAAGCGCCGGTTATTTACGAAGGGACGCGGGAAATCCATACAATCATGCAGGCGGATTATGCGCTCGGCAAACGGGAAGACAAAGAATTGAACCGGATGCTGCCTGCCTGGCCATTCGAGTAAAGCTGGATTCCGCGCCTAGAAGTTCGACTTCTTTTCAAAAAAAAGAACGGGCGTAGAGCCCGTTCCTTCAACCAACTGCCGAGTAGTATCCGGCAGTTTTTTTACGTAAAAATATCTTCTTCTTTTGGCACAAGCAAATTGAGTTTTCCCGGTTGGACGCTAATCGATGCCGGTGTCTTCATATAGATTTCGCCGTCCGTATCAATATCCATCGGGGCGTCTGTGTGGATTTCGATTTCTTTTCCCTGCAAATGGATGATGTGCTCAAGGTCTTCTGCAGTAAGATTGGGTTTAGACAATGAAAACCATTCGCGTATGGCGGCGAATGATGAGCTTTGGATAATGAAAACATCCAAGAGCCCATCAGCAGGATCAATGCTTTGCATCGGAAATAAATGAGTGCCGATGGATTTTCCGTTCATGGCTAGCACCACGACAGCTTCTTCTTCATATGCTTGCCCGTCAATCACCAGTGACACATTAAACGACTCTGCTTGCCGCATCGTCTGCATTGCGCTCATGAAATAGCTGAGCTTGCCGTAGCGTTCCTTTAAGTCGGGATCGATGTTAAAGGAAGCATCCGTGATCAAGCCGATGCCTGCGAAGTTCAAGAACGTCCCTTCGTTGATGGTAGCCGTGTCGACTTGTTGCATTGCGCCTTGGCTTAAACTTTTTGCTGCCTCGTCAAGGTACAAGGGAATATTCATCGTGCGCGCAAAATCATTGCACGTTCCGCTCGGCAAGATGCCGAGGGGAGGCGGGTTGTCGATTGAGCTCAGTGCGTGTGCAGCCAAGTGGACGGTGCCGTCGCCGCCTGCTACAAATAATGCGTCGGCGCGTTCGGCGGCAGAACGACAGACCGATTCCATTTCTTCTGGGGAATCGGTTTTGATCAGCTCCAGTGTTTTCGAAGATGCGGCAATTTGTGGGACGGCCAAGCTCATAACCGCATCTACCGTGGACGCACCTGCCTGAGCATTATACAATAATACGGAATGTTTGAATCCGGCCATGCGTAAGTCCTCCATTCTTCATCGTTACTCAACCATTCCACTTATGGAGGGGCAGTAAACGCATCAGCGGAATTCCGTAAAAAGGAGTGCTCATATGACGAAAAAATTATATTACGAGGATCCATATTTAAAAGAAATTACGGTTCAAGTGGCCGAATCGTCAGCTAATGAAAACGGACCATATGTCGTTCTCAACGAGACCTGCTTTTATCCGGAAGGGGGCGGGCAGCCAGCAGATGGGGGAGTGATCGGAACGGTCGCAGTGCTTGATGTGCAAAATCAGGATGGGGAAATTCGCCATTACTTGGACCGACAGCTGGAGCCGGGCGAATACAAGGCGGCGCTGGATTGGCAAAGAAGGTGGGACCATATGCAGCAACATGCCGGCCAGCATCTTTTGAGCGCTTTACTGGAAGACCGTCATGGCTACCAGACCACCAGTTTCCATCTTGGCCAAGAGCGGGTGTCGATCGATTTGCATCAAGCGGCCATTGACCGCGAAACATTGCAGCAAGTGGAACTTGAAGCCAACCGGATCATTAGCCAGCATTTGCCGATCCGCACGCGTTTTGTAAATGAACAGCAGCTTGGGCAATTGGCTCTCCGGAAGCCTCCCGCTGTCACAGGCGACATCCGTCTGGTTGAAATAGAAGGCATCGATTTGAATGCATGTGGCGGCACGCATCCTGACAATACCGCGGAAATCGGTCTGATGAAAATTCTTGGGACGGAAAAAGCGAAAGGCGGCATGCGACTCTATTTCCTATGCGGAGAACGAGCGCTCGAACATTTTGGCAAAGTGAGCGACGTGAGCGATACATTGATCGGGAAGCTGAATGCCCCGCTCCCTGAACTGGTGCAAGCAGCCGATGCGTTATTGTCAGAGAAAATTGCGGCCGACAAGGAAATAGTCGAGTTGAAAAAACAGCTGCTATCGGCAGAGGCAAAAGCCTTAACGCCGGAATCCGGCGTCGCGGTCCGGAATTTCGGCGACCGGCCAGTCAAGGAATTGCAACAGCTGGCGCGCCTGGTTACTGAAGAATACCCGTCTGTCTGCCTATTGTTTGCCACGCAGCAACAAGACAGCATTCGCTTGGTATGTGCAAGGGGCAAAGAATCTTCTGCCGATATGAGAGAGACCCTGAAACGCTTGCTTCAAGAAACAGACGGCAAGGGAGGCGGAACTCCTGCACTTGCACAAGGCGGCGGCAATACAGAAAAACCGTTCGGATGCTTCCAGGAAATTTTCAACGAACTTCATGCAAATGGCTGAACACCAGCTGTAACCTTTTGAGGACGTGAAGGGTCTAATGGGTAAATGGCATGGGAAAGGTCGTGATGTTCGTGAAATGGAGCAGAGCCTGGTGGATAGCGGCAATTCTTTTAGTGTTTTCAGGTATAGCTTTTATTATACTGACGGAAAATGTAGCTATCAGCGGATCCTCCACAGCCCTTTCAGAATCCGGCTGGCGGGCAAATTTTTCAGCACCGCTCGATGCAGACGCGATTGAAAAAGGTGCCCTTTACCTTACGGGCACGGATGGCCAAAAGCTCGATCTCGATATGCAATTGGCGAATGGCGGCAGGACGCTCGAAGTTCCGGAGATCGCAAGCGGAGACTATACGCTTCATGTCACCAAAGCCGCCTTATCGAGCAGTTTCCTGAAAAGCCTTTCGACAAATCGGCTCGAGTTCACGATACAAGATGAAGTCCAGAACCTGAGCGGGGAAGAGGAACTGCGTACTTATTTTACGCGATTGCTGAATCTCCAAAAGGATAACCCGTTTTATCGCGGCTTCGGCGAAGGGGTAGAGGAAGCGGAGGACAGCGCTTCAGGGGAGTCGGGCGGAATGGGAGGCGGCGACCATTCGTCCACAAATAACCAAGTCGAAGGCATCGATGAAGGGGATATTGTGCAAACGGACGGTAAATATTTATATTCCGTCAGCGAGTCGCGTGTCGTGATTTCTGATATCAGGGATCCCGAAAACATGGAGCTTGCAGCAGTGTTGGAGTTTGACGGAGAAACGTATCCAGAGGAATTATTCTTATTCGGCGATACGCTTGCCGTCATTTCCAGCCGCTTTTCGCTCGTGGAAACTGAAGGAGATGCGGAAATGGAAAGCTTTATGCCTTATTCGGGCATTACAGCCGTCTCACTCTATGATGTAGCTTCACCTGAAAATCCGCAGCTGATCCGAGAATTCGGCAATGAAGGCTCATTCAATAATGCGAGGCTATCAAACGGCATCCTGTATTATGTCAGCAATGTGTTCCCGAATTATTGGATATTGGAAGAGCAGCCGGATATTGAACTGCGGCCAAGACTATTCGATTCCGCACAAGGCGGAGGCCTTGAACCCTTGCCTTACGAAGACTTGACCATCTTGCCAGGGACAATGGAAGGGAGCTACAGCGTCATCACCGCCGTTAGCATGGAAGCGCCCGCGTTAAATGAAATTTCCACAAAAGGCTTTTTAGGCGGCAATGAACAGCTGTATATGAACGAGCAGCATCTCTATTTGACGGCGTCTGCGTTTGAGACGGCTGAAGGGGAGTTTGAAGATACGGCGCTTTGGGTGCCGCAGCAAGCGGATACGGAAATCTTCAAATTCGGCTTGGATGGCACCTTGGTGGAATTCATTGCATCGGCCCGAGTGCAAGGTTCCTTGTTGAACCAGTTTTCGATGGATGAGTTCGAAGGGCATTTCCGTTTGGCGACAACAGAAGGAGTCGGCTGGTCGCCAGCTTCTGAATCGAAAAACCACCTGTTCATTTTAAACGAACAATTGGAGCAAGTCGGTTCAGTGGAAAACTTGGCACCGGACGAACGCATCTATTCGGTTCGCTTTATCGGCAGCAAAGCCTATATGGTGACGTTCCGTGAGACCGATCCGCTGTTTGCGATCGATGTTTCAGACCCTGCTGATCCAGAAGTGTTGGGTGAATTAAAAATTCCTGGATTTTCCAATTACTTGCACCCACTTGATGACAAGCATTTAATCGGTTTTGGCTATGATACGAAAATCGAGGCTGTTAAAGGGGGCGGCGAGCCACGCATCGTGACCGGCGGGATGAAAATTTCGCTGTTCGATGTCAGCGATATGGGCAACCCCAAGGAAACTGATACCGAAATCATCGGCGGCCCTGGAACTTATTCCGCCTTGCAATACGACCACAAAGCTTTATTTCGTCATGAACAGCAAAGCCTATTCGGTTTTCCTGTCTCGATCTATGAAGGCGACGGTGAAGAGTATATCGAATTTGAGGCAGAAGGGGCTTTGATTTACTCGATTACGCCAGAAGGAATCGAGCTATCAGGCGATTTGACTCAAGCGTCCGACCAGCCCTATGAAGACTGGAATACATCGGTCCAGCGCCTGGCTTATGCAAAAGACGCCTTGTACACAGTGGCAAATACGGAAATCAGAAGTTATCGTCTATCCGATTTTGAACCACTCCACACTTTGCCACTTCAATAAATAGGTTATCTGTGAGCGGATCTTTTCAGAGAGATCCGCTTTTTGTTGCTTCCAGATGGAACGGGATTGGAAAATGAACGTTTGCGCTGACAGAAAACGGGAATAAGAGAAATATTCTGACATCAATAAATGGGAGGGAAAAAAATATGAAGGCAGTAACATTTCAAGGAACAAAAGATATGCAAGTCAAAGAAGTAAAAGCACCCGAAATTCAAAAGCGTGACGACATTATCGTGAAAATTACATCCACCGCCATTTGTGGGACAGACCTGCACATCTATCAAGGCGCATTGCCCACTACTAAGAATACTGTCATCGGCCATGAACCGATGGGAATTGTTGAAGAGGTAGGGCCGGATGTCACAAAAGTGAAAAAAGGCGATCGCATCGTCCTGCCTTTCAATATTAGCTGCGGCCATTGCTTCTATTGCTCGAACGAAATGGAGAGCCAATGCGACAACTCAAACGGCAATCCTCATTTCGATACAGGTGCCTATTTCGGTTTGACGGAACGCTATGGCGATTACTCAGGAGGCCAAGCTGAATATCTGCGCGTACCTTATGCCAACTTCGTTCCATTTGTCATTCCGGAATCTTCAGAGCTCGAAGATGAGCAAGTACTTTTCTTATCGGATGTGCTACCGACAGCTTGGTGGAGCGTTGAACATGCCGGAGTCAAAGAAGGCGACACGGTTGTCGTTCTTGGCTGTGGACCAATCGGGCTCATGACCCAGAAGTTTGCCTGGATGAAAGGGGCAGCGCGGGTTATTGCGGTAGATGAACTGCCGTATCGGATGGAAAAAGCGAAAAAAATGAACAATGTAGAAATTGTCGACTTCAGCCAGCACGATAATACGGGGGCGCTGATCCATGAAATCACTCAAGGCGGAGCTCGAGTGGTCATCGATTGTGTGGGAATGGACGGTAAGAAATCGCCTGCGGAAGCTGTGCAGCAGAAACTGATGTTACAAGGTGGAACGTTGAGCGCAATCGATATCGCGAAAGATGCCGTCAGTAAATTTGGGACTATCCAATTGACGGGCGTCTATGGATTAACCTATAACCAATTTCCGCTTGGCAATTTGTTCGAACGCAATGTAACGATGAAAATGGGGCAAGCCCCGGTTATTCATTTAATGCCAATGCTGTTCGACAAAATCGAAAAAGGCGAGTTTGATCCCCGTGAGATCATCTCCCACATCGTGCCGCTCGATCAAGCCAGTGAAGCGTATCAAATTTTCAATGATCACGAAGACGAATGCACCAAAGTCATTTTAAAACCTTAAAATATACCGATGAAACGCTCCGGTAACCGGAGCGTTTTAATTTTGCCTTGCCTGCGGTATGATGGTACAGAAGAAAAAAGGGGGGAGACCAGATGGCCGAAATATCGGAAGTCAGAAGAGAACTTGCGCTGGATTGTTTTCTGTTGGCCGGAAAAGTCATGATGGAAAGCGGCGCGGAGACATACCGGGTGGAAGATACGATGATCCGGATGGCGGTTTCGCAAAATATGATGGATTCCCATTGCTTTGTGACTCCAGCGGGCATCATGTTTTCCCCAAGCAATGATTTGCCGACGCGTTTCGTGCGCATTCACGGGCGCCGCACCGACTTAGAACGGGTGGCGCGTGTCAATGCTGTGTCGAGACGCCTTGTTGCAGGACAGCTGACATTGCAGCAGGCGTATGAAGAAATGACAGAAATCGAAAAAAACCATTACTTGTTCCCTTTGTGGCTGCAAGTGCTCGCAGCTGCAGTTGCCAGTGCCTGCTTCCTGATTTTGATGGGCGGTGGCTGGGCGGACATTCCGTTCGCTTTTGTTATCGGGGGAATCGGATTTTATATTGTGGAAATGGTACTCGTGAAAACAAGGGTCAAGTTTTTCGCAGAATTCATCGCAGCAGTCGCCATCGGTACTTTAGCGGTGCTCGTGGTGTATAGTGGATTCGGCAACGATCCCGATACGATCATCATCGGTTCGGTCATGCCGCTGGTGCCCGGCTTGCTGATCACCAACGCCGTACGCGATATGATGGCCGGCCATTTTGTATCTGGGCTATCGATGGGGGCGGAAGCGTTTCTAACGGCCTTCGCCATCGGGGCCGGCATCGCCATCGTATTGTCATTTTAAGGAGGAGATCGAATGAACTGGCCTTTGGAAGCATTTCTTAGTTTTTTGGCAGCCGGCGCATTCGGCATTATTTTTAACATCCCAAGAAAGACGCTGATCAGCTGCGGACTAGTCGGGATGAGCGGATGGCTTTTCTACCGGAGCTATTTCCTTTTGTTTGACGACCCGATTCAAGCAACTTTCGCTGGCGCCTTTATTGTTGCGATCGTTGCGCACATCTTGGCGAAGATTTTCAAAATGCCGATGATCATTTTCAGTGTCGCCGGCATCATCCCACTCGTGCCCGGCAGCCGTGCTTACAATGCGATGCGCAATATCGTGGAAAATGATTACATGGAAGCGGTCGATTTCGCTGTTCAAGCATTGATGATTTCAGGCGCCATCGCAATGGGCCTGGTGTTCGCGGAAGTGCTCATGCAATTGTATTTCAAGTATCAAGCACGACGCACTCAGAAAAAAATGGGCTTCACCCAGGAATGATTAATGAAACAACAGGCTGCCAGCTTTACGGGCGGCCTTTTTTTGTGGGAATAAAGTATGCAGGATCTGACAACAACGCCTCAATCTTTCACTAGCCCCGGGAAGCGATTCCCCCACTGGCCGGCAACTCGTAAAAAGCAGATTCCCGTAAACATCCTACAATCAGTGAAATGTTTAAGCTGTCGAGCGCACAGGGTGAGCCGACGCCGCAAGACAGGCGTTCTTCCTGTCTTGCGGCCAAAGGCCAACCCCAAGCAAGGCAGCGAATATCCATGCGATGCCAATTCCAAATGTCTAAATATCCACACTAAGACTAGCCTCGGGAAGCGATTCCCCCACTGGCCGGCAACTCGTAAAAAAGCACATTCCCTTAAACACCTTACAATCAGTGAAATGTTTAAGCTGTCGAGCGCACAGGGTGAGCCGACGCCGCAAGACAGGCGTTCTTCCTGACTTGCGGCCAAAGGCCAACCCAAAGCGAGGCAGCGAATACCCGTATGATGCGAACTCCAACAATTTAAAATTCCTATACTAAGTTTTCAATCCTAACAGAATAAAAAAACCAGACCGCGGAATTTCCGCAGTCTGGGGAAGAAAGATTATTTTAGCCATTTCTCGAGTTCCTGAGCGTTCATCGGGTGACTGATGATATAACCTTGGATGCTATTGCAATCCATTATGCGGAGCAGTTCAAGCTGCTCGTTAGTTTCGACCCCTTCAGCAATCACTTGGAAATCAAGCGATTTGCCGAACTGGATCATGCCGTTGATCATTTTCTGCATTTTTTCCTGTTTCGTGATCGATTGGATGATGGTCTGGTCGATCTTCAACGAGGAAATCGGCAATAACAGCATGTAGCGGAAAGATGCATAGCCTGTCCCAAAATCATCGAGCGCAAATTTCACGCCTTGTTGGTTCAAGCGGTTCATTTGTTGCATGATCGGGCGTTCGGCTTCCGCTTCAAGTGCAAATTTCTCCGTGATTTCGATCGTCAGAGCTTGAGGATCGCAATTATTTGCCTTGATTTGCTCAATCAGCATGCTCGCCATATCCTTATCGCGGAATTCACGGATGGAGGAGTTGATGCTGATGCGCAAATTGATGCCTTTCGCTTTCCACTCCTTCAACTGCGCACAGGCGGTCTCCAAGACAAAGCTGCCGATTTCATGGATCATGCCATTCTCTTCTGCGATTGGAATGAGTTCATCAGGCGTCACAATGCCGACTTCAGCATCATTCCAACGGACGAGTGCTTCTACGCTTTCAACAGTGCCAGTCGAGAGATTCACTTGCGGCTGATACAGCAATTGCAGGTTTTTCCGGTCCAGCGCATGGACAAGGCGTTTTTCAATGAGTGCTTTCCGGTTCAGGCGTTCGTGGTCGTCTGCCGTCAAAGTGGAAATGGCGCTGCCGCCGCGGTCTTTGACTTTCTTGATCGTTGCATAGGAAGCTTTGATCAAATGGACGAAGCTTTGCTGGTCTTCCGGATATTTCGTAATGGCACCGCTGACGGTCAGGGGAACTGCCGTACTGCCGATGTAGATTGGGTGCTGCTGCAAATAAGGCAGAAAGCCCTCGATAAACCAGTTCGGCAACGGCGTGATCAACGCGAATTCGTGAAGCCCGGCGCGCGTGATCAATGAATCCGAGAAATACATGCGCAAGCGCTTAGTGAATTCGATAAGCAATTCATTTTCAGTATCGGTATCCGATACGTCGCGCAAAGTATAGAAACGGTCGATATCAAGGAATAGGAAAGAGAAATGGCGGCCTTCCTTTATATGTTCCGCGACAGCTTGTTCAAGGCGATGGCGGTTTTCAAGTCCTGTTATCGGGTCGATAAATGCGATTTCCTCGAGATGCTTTTGGGCGTGTTTCGTTTCCGTGATGTCCTTTTCAAGGAAGATATAATACGCATCTGCCTCTGACAACTGCATTGGGATCGCCGTCAAGTCGACCCAATAAGTTTCACCGTCTTTTGTCGCTTTTTTTGCTTCGCCGTTCCATACTTGCCCTCTCTTCAAACTTTCCAGAATCGAATCGACAAATTCAATGTCTTCTTCGCTGTCATGGAACATTTGCCACACGGGCTTGCCGAGTACGCGTTTCGGGGTCCATTTGCTGAGTTTCAGGAAATTGGGATTCGCGTATGTGACAAGAAACTCTTGGTCGAAGTAAGTCATCATGAATGAATCATCCAGCCCATGGCGGAGATGGCTCAATTCTCTTGCCGCCGAATCAGCGCTTAAACTATCATCGATCTCATAGATCGTCAGAAGAAAACGCTCGCCATGCGATGTGAACGCTTTCGTGACCACTGTAGAATAGCTTTGTCCGCCGCTGCCAAGGCCGATTTCCATATTTTCGAATCGAACAGGGTTCGAACTTTCCAACAGCATTTCCCACGGCTGTTTATGGAAAGCGGCTTGCTCGGGATTCATATAGGAAAAGGGTTGGCCTGTAGCGGTCTCTGTATTTAGTTGAAAGATGCGTTCGGCGTGCCCGTTGAACCAAGTGATGAGTCCTTCTTGATCAAAAATGATGATAGGGAAGGGAATATGGTTATATGCTAGGGTTTGTGCCAAAAAATCCTGCTTTTCACTCATGAACTGACGCTCCTTAACTGTTTTGTACTTTCATTATAAAGAAGAAAAGGTCTTTCGTCACCACTTTACAAAAATATAACACAGGAATTTTAGCACAGAAAAGCTACTGTCCTTTTTTAGCCCCTCATGAGAGAATAGGCATGATTCGATTGAAAATTGAGGGAATCGATTAATTTGTCCCGATTTTAAAGGTTTGAACAGATAAAAAAAGCCGAATTAGCCAATTCGTCACGGGTTGGTTTTTCATACTGTAAGGAGTGGAGGCGAATGCAACGTTTAAAGGGAGTATCCATGATATTGATAGGAGCGATGCTTTGGGGAGCTACCGGGCCGCTTATGGAATGGACACTCGATGTTTACCCGATCTCGGTGTCATTTCTTCTGACCATCCGGCTTATTGTCGCCGGCATCGTATTGCTGTTGTTTTTGAAAATGAAAAAGGTACAAGTGACATCGATTTTCCGGCAAAAGATATGGACCCGTCCGTTATTGATCTTTTCAGTAGCTGGCATGCTCGGTGTCCAATACAGTTTCGTTGCGGCAATCGATACGAGCAATGCTGTCTTTGCCACATTGATGCAATTTCTTGCTCCCGTTTATGTTATCGTCTTTGTTTCCATGCGCCTGCGCAAATGGCCGCCGGTCTATCAGGTGCTCGGCATGCTCGGCACGCTCGCCGGCTTGTTTTTATTATTGACGGACGGCCGTTTGGATTCCTTGGTCATCAGCGGGGAAGCGCTGTTCTGGGGAGTGCTGGTCGGTCTGGCGTTTACGTTCTATACGCTCTATCCTGCTAGGCTGATGCAAGAGTGGGGAGTATTGCTTGTGGTCGGCTGGTCCATGTTGTTCGGTGGGATTTTTCTCGGGCTCATCAATCCGATTTTCTTGTCGGATGAATGGGTGCTATTGGGAGATTCGAGACTCATCTTAGTGATCATTGCGATTATTGTGGTCGGTACAATGGCGTTTGTCCTGTTCCTCAGCAGCATGCGATTCATCTCGCCTGTTGAGACAAGTATTTTATCTGCGATGGAGCCGTTGACGGCGATGGTCATCTCGCTCTTCTGGTTCGGTCATTTTCTATCTCCGCTGCAAATCGCGGGAGCTTTTCTCATGTTGGTTTTCGTCACTTGGCTATCTTTTGCGGGCAGTGAAAAAATCAGCGAAGACCGTTCTTGAGCACAGGCGTGCAGCAAAATGCTGTACGCCTTTTTTCGTGTTCAAACGCAAAAAGCATTCGCTTTTTTGCATGACAAAAAAAGGGATATCTCTACCTGATAACTGAAAATTATGGCATACTAGTTTTAAATAAAGTTCGAGTTTCGAAATGTTCAGGAGGCACCTTTATGAAAACTGTTTTTTCTTATGCTAAACCATATTCATTGCTCATCGGCGTCGCCTTGTTTCTGATGCTCTTGGAGTTGGTTGTAGAGCTCCTGCAGCCATTGGTCATTGCCAGCATCATCGATGACGGCATCGTGGCAGGTGACCAGGACACGATCATTCGCCTAGGGCTTGTGCTCATGGGCTTGTCATTAATTGGCTTTATGTCAGGCGTTGTCAATTCGTATTTCGCTTCCCATGTATCCCATAGCTTTTCGTTTGACGTCAGGCGGCAAGTCTATGAGCGTGTCCAGTCTTTCTCGCTTGCGATGTTCAATAAGTTTCCGGCATCAGGCCTCATCACGCGGCTGACAAGCGATGTCCAGATGATTCAGCAAGTGCTGTATATGGGCTTGCGCATCATGCTGCGCGCGCCGCTGATAGTCATTGGCAGCATGGTCATGGCGTTTGTCGTCAATGTGCAACTGGCGTTTTATTTGATCATTGTCTTTCCGGTTTTACTGGTGTTTTTATACGTCATGGTAAGAAAAGGCGTGGTCTATTTCAGCTTTGTGCAGCGGCGGCTTGATAAAGTCAACCGGATGGTGCAGGAAAACCTGCAAGCGGTCCGGCTGATCAAAGCATATTTGCGCGGCAAGTACGAAGCGAACCGCTTCTCGGAAGTGGCGGGTGCGCTCAAGACCGATACAGTCAAAGCATTCCGCATCATGGAAATTATTTTGCCAATTCTGCTTTTTGGCATGAACGTGTCTCTACTCGCGGTTGTCTGGTTCGGGGCTTTTGAGATCCAAAGTGGAGACGCACAAATCGGTGAATTGGTCGCCATCGTCAATTACGCAATGCGCATGACCGGCGCATTTTCAATGTTCTCGTTTATTATCATGGCCTTTGCGCGTGGCAAAGCGTCTTCTGACCGTATCGAAGAAATTCTTTTGGCGGATGATGGCGGCGAGGCAGTAAATGGGGCGACTGTGCCGCTTAGAGAAGGGGCCGTCCGTTTTGATGACGTTTCCTTTGCGTATCCAGGCACTTCAAGAAGAGTGCTTGAAAACATCAGCTTTGAACTGGCACCGCGTGAAAAGCTAGCCATTATGGGCGCCACGGGATCCGGGAAGACCTCGCTATTGCAACTGATTCCGAGATTCTATGAAGCGACAGAAGGAAACGTATCTGTGCACGGCCGTGACGTTCGTGAGTGGGACCTTCAGGAATTGCGCAAGACGATCGGGCTTGTGCCACAGCAATCGATGCTCTTTACCGGCAGCATTTCCAATAACTTGGCTTGGGGCAAAGAGCAGGCGGAGCTTCTAGAACTTACAGAGGCCGCAGAAAAAGCCCAAATTGACGAAACGGTCCAGCGCTTCCCGAAAGGCTATGAAACGCGTGTCGGCCAAAAAGGCGTCAATTTATCCGGGGGCCAAAAGCAGCGCTTGTCGATTGCTCGGGCATTGGTCCGCAAACCGTCGATTTTGATTCTCGATGACAGTACCAGCGCGCTTGATGTGAAGACCGAATCCGCGCTGTGGGCTGAGCTCGACAAAGAACAAGCGACGACGCTGCTGGTCACGCAGAAAGTGCGGACGGCGATGCGTGCAGACCGCATCCTGCTGTTGGAGGACGGCGTTGCATCAGCTTATGGCACGCACGAGGAACTATTGGGCATGTCTCCGTTGTATCGTGAAATCGCGCAGTCCCAACAAGCGGAGGAGGTGGATGAATATGTTTAATGCAATCCGCCGGCCTTTTGGCTATGAGCCGGTATTGACGAAAGAAGATTTGAAGAAATCACCGGATAAAAAGAATGAGCGGGCGAAAAACTGGAAATCCACCTTGCTGCGGATCTGGAAGCTGGTGGACGAACAGCGCACGCTGTTAATTGTCGTCTTGGCGCTTGTCTTCATTAGTTCCGCGATGGCGTTGCTTGGGCCGTTTTTGATCGGTCATATCATCGATACTTATATCGTGCCGGGGGCATTCGAAGGCATGGGCTTGATCATCGGCTGGCTCATCATGGTCTATGTGCTTCATTCGGTTTCTCTGTATTTGCAGAACTATTGGATGGTGGGCATCGCCCAGCAAGTCATCTATCAAATGCGCGCCGGGCTGTTTGGCCATCTGCAGCGCTTGCCGGTGTCGTTTTTCGATAAGCGCCAGCACGGCGAATTGATGAGCCGTGTGACCAACGATATCGAAAACGTTTCATCGACGCTTAATACTTCGTTCATTCAAGTGTTCTCGAGTATTTTGACGCTGGTCGGGACGGCAGTGGTGATGGTGTTTCTCAGCCCGATCCTGACTTTGCTGACATTTATTATCATCCCAGTCATGTACTGGTCAGTTCGCTGGATTACCAAGCGCACAGGCCGTTTGTATAAAGAACAGCAAAAAGCAGTCGGGGATCTGAATGGCATGATTGAAGAAACCATTTCGGGGCAAAAGATTGTCAAAGCCTTTTCCCAGGAAGACCGCGTTATGGATGAGTTCCTCGTCAAAAGTGAACGCCTCCGCCGCACCGGTTTCTGGGCTTGGACATATGCCGGGTTCATCCCCAAAGTGATGAACTTCCTGAACAATGGCAGTTTTGCGCTCATTGCGGGTGTCGGTGGATTGCTCGCATTGAACGGCTCGGTCACAATCGGTGTCATCGTTATCTTTACCGAGTATTCACGCCAGTTTACGCGGCCGTTGAATGATTTAGCGAACCAATTCAATACGGTGCTCTCGGCAATCGCCGGGGCTGAACGTGTATTTGCCATCATGGACGAAGCGGAAGAAGCGGACGATACGAAAAACAATGCCGATAAACGTCTCGAAGGCAAAGTTGAATTCGATAATGTGTCTTTCAAATATGAAGGCGCCGAAGAAGAATGGACCATCCGTGATTTAAGCTTTACCGTCGAGACCGGGCAGACGGCAGCATTCGTCGGCGCAACAGGTGCCGGCAAAACCACGGTCATGCAGCTATTGGCGAGGTTTTACGATGTCGATGAAGGCGAGATCCGCATCGACGGCACGCCGATCGGGGCGATGCCGCGTGAAACTTTGCGCAAGCAGATCGCTTTCGTTTTGCAGGACCCGTTTCTGTTTGAAGCTTCTGTCAGCGACAACATCCGCTACGGCAAACTCGATGCGAGCGATGAGGAAGTGATGGAAGCGGCGAAACAAGCCAATGCGCACGAATTCATCTCCAAGCTGCCGGAAGGCTATGATACGGTATTATCTGGCGACGGTTCGATGATCAGCCAAGGCCAGAAGCAACTTTTGTCGATCGCAAGGGCGCTTATCGCCGATCCAGTCATTTTGCTGCTTGATGAAGCGACAAGTTCGATCGACACCGTGACGGAGCTGAAAATCCAGGAAGCGCTCGAACGCCTCATGGAAGGGCGCACGAGTTTTGTTATCGCCCACCGCTTGAATACAGTAAGGAAGGCGGATTTCGTCTATGTCATGGAGCTAGGCAAATTGGTAGAAGCAGGCAGCCAGGACGAATTGATGGAAAAAGGCGGCTTGTATGCCACCATGCTGGCAGATGCCAAATTATAGCGAAACCTAAGCAGAAGCCGGGGGGAGATCCCGGCTTGTGCTTTTTTATTTTTAATGAAGAGCTAGTGAAGGAAATCATAATTTCAGGGAGCGGGTGGCGGCAAGCGCTGTGGGCGGTTATGATTAAAAGAAAAAGAAAGGCGGGATGGAAATGGAATTGTCCCTGTCGATTGCGTCGTTTCCGCTGGATGCGGAGACTGCCGGGGAAATGGAGCGGTTGATTGGCGGCGAGCCGGAACAATGCCGGACCTTGCTGCAAAATGAATTATGGCAAAAACCCTTTGCGAAAGGATTTGCGGTGCTCGCTTACACCGATAGTGGGGAACTGGTGGCTTGTGCGGCGGCAGCGGATCTGGTCGGCGTGCACCATTACGAATGGTCTGCATTTGTCTCTGCGGATTACCGCCGCCTTGGGCTGGCAACAGCTTTGGCTGACGGCGTGCAGCATTCTCTCGCACAGCGCGGGGCGGAAAGTGAACTCGCGGCTTTTACTGAAAATGAAGCAACGGATGCTTGGTTGATGAGCCTCGGTTATAAGCGGTCTTTCCAGGAGTTGCAGTTTGAAGCTGATCCTCTCCCTGCTTACGAACTCGCTGCGGGAATGGAAGTTATTCCGTATGAAGAAAAGCATCTGGATGAATTAGAGCTTCTTTTGTGCGCGGCATTTGATGAGTCGGTTCTTCCGGTCCTCGAGCATAACCTCGCCGATCCGGAACGCCAGGTCTATGTGATGCGCCAAAATGGAAAACTTATAGCTACAGCTACAATGAGCATGGAAGATCAGGCCATGTGGCTGACAGCGCTTGCGGTTTCCCCGGATGCACAGCGTTCAGGCTACGGGCAAATCTTTTTGCACTGGGCAAGGCATGCAGCACACGAAAAAGATTTAGCGCGCGTATTGATTGAAGTCGAGACTGAAAACAGGGCCTGGCCGGTTTACGAAAAGGCGGGTTTTTCAAAACTCTACACGATTTCATACTGGCAGCGGCCGCTGCAATAAAAAAACCGCCCGGCGGATGATTCAGCCGGGCAGTTATGTTTTGGCGCTTATTGATTTGTTTGTTCGTAGTTTTTATCGGAGCCGTCCGCATAGTCTATTTCAATTTCGATTTTCTTGAAACCAGGATCGATACCGAAAGCTTCGACAACTTGGCTGATGACTTCATCATCCGGTGTGTCAGGGGTTAAGCTTAACTGGGACAAGCCTTGTTCCATTTCATTGAAAGCGTCATCGCCTGTCAAGTCAACACCGTCGGGTTTGTTCTCATATTCGGCTTCTACACGGCCACGCTCTTCTTCGTAACTAATGTCGAGGGCGTCATCCTGGTCGGGCATATCGACCTCTACAGTCATGTCAGTAAATCCGTAGGTTTCGCCGTCCGTAGTCCCTTCAGTTCCGCCGCTTGGAGAAGCATCTTCAGTCGACTCCTCTTCAGGTGGTGTCGTTTCTTCCGGTGACTCATCTGTGACAGGCTGCGTGACTTCTTCGTCATCGCCACAAGCCGCTAGCGCAAGTGTAGCGGACATGACCAGAACTGGAAAGATCAGTTTTTTATGGTTAATCATAATGGAAAAACTCCCTTTCGATTTTTAATGTTTACCGTTCTATTCCCGAAATTAGGCGGAGTAAGCAATGAAAAATGCAAAAAGGTATCGTACGATAGGAACCAATAGCAGAGTCTAGTACAAGCTGAGCTTGAATGGAGCCATTTAAATGGATAAATACAAAAACGGGCAGAACATCGCTGCTGCAAACGAACAGAATATCCGCACCGATTTCAAGGAAAGCATGACATACGGTGATTATTTGCATCTCGACAAGCTATTATCGGCGCAAGATGGCGTCAGCGGGCACCACGACGAATCACTTTTCATTATCATCCATCAAGTGTCTGAACTATGGATGAAGTTGATCTTGCACGAGTTGTCGGCGGCCATTCGCCATATCGAGGCAGACGATTTACAGCCGGCGTTCAAACAATTGGCCCGCGTATCGCGCATTCAGTCGCAAATTATTCAAGGTTGGGATGTGCTGTCGACCTTAACGCCTGCCGAATACCTGGAGTTCCGGGATGATCTCGGCAATGCGAGCGGCTTTCAGTCCTATCAGTACCGCATGATCGAATTCGCACTTGGCTACAAAACCAAGCATGTCTTGAGCGTTTATGAAAAAGACCCAGTCCTGCATGAGCAATTAACACAGGCGTTCTACGCACCGGGCTTGTATGATGCGGCGATCCAAAAATTGGCGCGCAGCGGATTCAAGATTGATGAAAGCGTGCTATCGCGCGATGTCAGTAAGGTATACGAGCCGAACGACAGCGTCCGAGAAGCGTGGAAGGAAATTTACCGCAATGTCGATGAACATTGGGAGCTATATCAATTGGCGGAGAAATTGGTCGATATTGAAGATTGGCTGCAACAATGGCGTTTCCGCCATATGAAAACGGTCGAACGGATTATCGGATTCAAACAGGGGACAGGCGGATCTTCTGGCGTCAATTACTTAAAAAAAGTATTGGATCAATATTTCTTCCCGGAACTTTGGCAAATTCGGACAGACGTTTAAAAGCAGGAGGCTGGCTTATGGAAATTTTTGCGCATCGCGGAAGTTCTGGAACGCATCCGGAAAATACGCTGCCTGCTTTTGAGGAAGCTGCAGCATTGCCGGTTCATGGCGTGGAACTGGACGTTCATTTATCGAAAGACGGTGAACTCGTCGTCATCCATGATGAAAAAGTGAACCGCACAACGAATGGCAAAGCTTATGTGAAAGACATGACGCTTGCCGAATTGAAAAAACTGGACGCCGGTAGTTGGAAAGCAGGCGAATGGGCCGGAACCGAAATGCCGACACTGGCAGAAGTTTTTAGGGTATTTAAAAACACTCAGCATGTGCTGAATGTGGAACTGAAAACGGACGTTTTCCCGTATGTGGGGGCGGTGGAAAAAGTGGCCAGGCTTGCGGCTGAACAGGGCATGGAACATCGGCTTGTCATCTCTTCATTCAACCACTTGGACGTAAAGCTGGCGGTGGATCGCCATCAATTGCCAAGCGCGATTCTAGCTTCCAATATTTTGGTGGATATGGCCGCTTATGCAGAGACGGTCGGAACGAAACGGCTCCATCTCTCTTTGCCGTATGCGCTTCGCCACGGTACCGAACTGATCGAAAAGGGATGCGAGGTTTATGTCTATACCGTCAATCGGCTGGACCACGCCGAGCAATTGCAGCAGATCGGCGTCTCGGGCATCTTTACGGATTATCCGGAAAAAATGCTGGGGGAATTGAAATGAAACTAGTTGCATTGAGTATGTGGGTGGTTGCAGCATTAACTTTGGGAGTTGTCGGCGCTGCAGGGTGGCCGCTCGTCGCAGGATTAATCCTGCTGCCTGTCTTTTTCATCGGCAAGCCCTGGTATAGCAGTTTTACAAAGAAAACAGCCGAACATAAATAGAAAACCGCCTGATGGATGTCGGATTGACATCCATCAGGCGGTTTTTGTTTAGGTTTGTGATTACCATTTTGCGTAATGCTCTTCTGTAGAACCGAGCAATTGGTGGATTTTCAGCTTCTTGCCGTCTGCGTACCGGACATAGCCGTTGTAATAGCCGAACAATTGATGGATTTCCGATTTCACGAGCCGCGCATCCGATTTTGATACGCGCTCATAAAAAGGAGTGAACGTCAATTTGACGTCATCGGTCAATTTTGTGTGGATCAGCCACGGCTTTTTGAAATCTTCGGCATCATAACGGAAAATAACGTCTTCGCTGATTTTAGTCATGCGGCCATTAACGAAAAAAGCGTTTTCCGTCATGCCTGTGCCATCCGTCCATTTGCCGCCGAAATTCAAGCCGATCACTTTTCCGAGCGAACGCTGGGAAGCCATGCCCCAATTCCAGACGGCTGTGCGCGGCCATACGCCCCGGCCATAGTCCAAAACGGAAAAGCTGTCCATTGCGTCAAAATCATAGCGTTTCGGCCCGATTTGGACCATCCCGTTCGTCGGCAAGGCATGATGCTTTGAAGTGAATTGGAAGGTCTGGCGATTCCACGGAATAACGACGTTCAGCGACTCCATTTCGGTCGGATGGGCGATTGTCAATGAGGCATGTAATTTTTCCCCATCGAAATCGGGGATGGTTACTGCCAAACGTGTTGTGCCATCTTCATAGATCGAATGAACCGATATCTCCGAATTGTGGAAAAGTGAGTTGTCCAACACGCTGTCGGATAGACGCAAATTCCTGGAATATGGCACCATAACCGTTTTTTCGAAAAAGCGCTGCGTTTCATAATTAAGGAAGTAAACAAAGCACACAGCGGCATAATCCAAATGGCAGATGGTGGCTGAAAAGACAATTTCATCACCGAATACACACCAATAATTCCATTTTTTCTTGCGCAGAAAATTGCCTTTCAAATTGCATTCGACAAGCGGCTTCTTGGCGTAGCCGATGGCATTAGGATTCAATTGGCCTTTGGCATCACATAATTTAACGTGTTCTGTAAGTTCTCGTTCCACGTGTTGCATCGAATCCACCTCGCTGTCTTCATATGCCCTTATTGTATCAGAAATCTCCGGATTTTCCCGGAAAAATGCTGCAAGATGGGCATAAAGACTAGCGTTTTCTTATACGTGGGCAGGTGGCCGTCTCCACATAAAGGCTAGGGTGCCTTCTCCGGCATGGACAGCCAGCGACGAACTCAAGTTGCCGATCAGCACTTCCGCATCAGGCGCGAACTTCAAAAGTTCCGCTTTCAATTCTTCAGCTTGTTCGGGGATATGGCCGTGCATAATTTGGAAGTAATTGATGCCGTATTGTTCGTGGTCCGCTTTGGCACGTTCGAGCAAATACGCTAGCGCTTTCTTGTGGGAGCGCACTTTGTCGATCGGTTCAAGCTCGCCTTTCTCGGTGATCTGGACAATTGGCTTGATCTTCAAGACACTGCCGATATAATACTGGGCGCCGCTCATCCGGCCGCCTTTATACAATTGGCTCAAATTGCCGATCAGGATGAAATTGCGGAAATCTGTCGTTTCCTGCTCGAGCCGCTGGGTGATTTCTTCAGCGGAAAGGCCTTGATCCTGAAGTGTCAACCCGCGTTCAAGAAGCCCGGATAGCCCGTATGACAAAGCGAGTGAATCGACGGTGTAGACTTTGAAATCTGTCATTTCCGCACCGGTCATGGAAGAAGCGATCGTGCCGCTCAACTTGGCTGAGGCATGGACTGCGACGGCACATTCGTATTCCTCTTTCAGCTTTTCATAAAGTTCCGCAAACTTTCCGGCAGAAGGCTGGGAGGTTTTCGGGAAATCCTTCGAACTTTTCATGCGTGCATAGAGCTCGTCGTTCGACAAGTCAATGCCATCATCGACAAATTCTTCCGAGCCAAAATGGATATTCAGCGGCACAATATAGACATCGGGGTGCGATTTAAATTGGTCTGTGACATATCCGGTAGTATCCATAATCCATGCAATTGGTTTTTTCATCGTAAAACCCCCATCTATTGAGTATTTTGAATAATAAAACTATAACACGGATAATAAAATGGTCCTAGCTTTCTTGAAGAAAAATCTGTAACGACAGGCCACTCAGGCTTTATTTGAAGGAAACCGTGTTTCCAATGAAACTTTAATATCTGCTTTGTGGCGAATTACAATAATAATAATGGCAACAAACAGCGGCCAGACAACTGATTGCACCTGAAACGCGAAAGCGACGGCGAAAAAGGCACTGAACCCTGCAAGCATCGATAAGGTCGCGCTTTTCAGCCACGGATAGAAAGCGAATGATAAGACGATCATCGCCAAAAATAAATCGGGTGTCAGCCAAAATGCCACACCGGCAAAGGTCGAAATCCCTTTTCCGCCCCGGCCTTTGCGCCATATCGGATAAATGTGCCCAACGACTGAAAGCAAACCCGCTATGGCTACAGACAATAAAGAAAATTCAAGCCAAAGCCCTGCCCATACGACGACCGAACCTTTCAGGAAATCGCCGAGAAACACTAAAAGGGAAGCTCTGCGCCCGAGAACGGCTAGGGCATTCCGAGCGCCGGGATTTCCGCTGCCTGAAGCAGTCAAGTCTACACCTTTCCATTTCCCTATCCATAAGGCGGTCAAAACAGTGCCAAGCAAATAACTGCCTATCCAATACAAAATAACCATCGTATCCCTCCAACCAAAAAATGCAATTTCATAAAAATAATAGCCTCCCCAACTTGGGGGAGGCTATGAAGATTATTGGCCTAGTGTTGATGCTTCAAACAAGTAATCGCTGATGACGCGGAGCCCTTTATCGAAGTTCTCCAAATGGAAATGTTCGTTCGGGGCGTGGAAATTTTCTGAAGCAAGCCCGAAGCCCATCAAGACAACAGGGAATCCAAGAATTTCATCGAATGCGGCGACGATCGGAATCGAACCGCCCATGCGCGTAAAGGCAGTCGGCACTTGGTAGATTTTTTCATAGGAGCGGCCCGCTGCCTGGATGGCTGGATGGTCGTATGGTGTCAGGAACGGCTTGCCTTTATCGAATTCGGTAATGTCGACTGTGACACCTGCTGGCTTATGCGCTTCAACATGCGCTTTCAGCTTGGCAATGATGTCGTCCGGGTCCTGGTCAGGGACGAGGCGGCAAGTAATTTTCGAGCTGGCTTCAGCTGGCAACACGGTTTTGATGCCTTCGCCGGAAAATCCGCCGGTGATGCCGTTGACTTCGAGTGTCGGGCGGATCCATGTCCGCTCGACGAACGAATAGCCTTTCTCGCCGAAATCTTCCGTAATGCCGATTGCCTGCTTTTCGTTTTCTAAATCAAAATCAAGTGCGGCGAATTCCGCGCGTTCCTCATCCGACACGGGGCGTACATCGTCATAGAAGCCCTCGACTTGGATGACGCCTTCTTTATCGCGGAACGATTCAAGGATGTCCACAATGGCGTGGAGTGGGTTCTGTACAGCACCGCCGTAAAGGCCAGAGTGCAAGTCGCCTTTAGGGCCGTTGACGTCGATCTGGATGCCCGCAAGCCCGCGCAAGCCGTAGCAAACTGCAGGGCGTCCTGGGCCTTGCATGCCGGTATCGGAAATGACGATGATGTCAGCCGACAGTTTTTCTTTATTGTCTTCGACGTATTTTGGCAAGCTCGGGCTGCCGATTTCTTCTTCGCCTTCAAGGATGAATTTAATATTGACGGGCAGTTCGCCGTTCAAATCAAGCAAAGCTTCCACCGCTTTCAAATGCATGAACACTTGGCCTTTATCGTCGCTGGCACCGCGTGCGTATAATTTGTTATCGCGCACATGCGGATCGAAAGGCGGCGTTTCCCATAGGTGGAGCGGGTCGACCGGCTGGACATCATAATGGCCATAAACGAGAATGGTCGGTTTGCCTTCAGCATGGAGCCAGTCGGCGTAGACCACGGGATGGCCGTCGGTTTCATCGATGCTGATGTTTTCAAGCCCGGATTTTGTCATGGACTTGACTAGCCATTCTGCACCTTTTTGCATATCAGCTTTATGTTCAGAAAGGGAGCTGACCGATGGGACGCGCAAAAAGCTTTTCAATTCTTCGAGATGGGCTTGGCGGTGATCTTTGAAGTACTTATCGATTTGAGTGGCGTTCATAAAATCCCTGCTTTCCAATATTTTTAGTATGTGGAAATTATAGCATAGCTAAGTTGTCCTTTTCGACAAGAGGAAAATTGCTGTGGTATTATGGATAATACGGAAACAGAACGAAAAAATTTTATATGTATTTTACTGGAGGAAGTAAATTTGTTTATAGCATTGGCATTATTTCTGGTCATGTCGTTTTTCCTGTCGGGAAGCGAAACGGCGCTCACGGCAGTTAATAGGATGAAGGTCCATCTTCGCGCGGAGCAGGGGGATGTTAAAGCCCAAAAGCTCGAAAAATTGATCGCGAAGCCGGACCGGATGATCACGACTATTTTGATCGGTAATAATATTTCCAATATCATGCTGCCTACACTTGTCACGACCATCGCCATCACAGAAGGGTGGGAGGTCGGGTTGGCGACAGCCATCTTGACGGTTGTCCTGATTATTTTTGGCGAAGTGCTGCCGAAGACCATTGCTGCAACGTTTGCGGATAAAATCGCTTATATCGTAGCACCGGTCATCGGGTTTCTAGTAGTGCTTTTTAAACCATTGACATGGTTGCTTGCCCAGTTCACCAATATCTTCATCCGCATCATCTCCAAAGGCAGCGTCAAAGAAGCGACGATGACTAAAGAAGAGCTGCGGACGATGGTCGATATTGCGTCGACTGAAGGGACCTTTGAAGCTGACGAATCGGAACGTATCAAAGGTGTGCTTGATTTCCCGCACAAAGACGTCTCGGATGTCATGTCGACACACCGCACGGACACAGTCGGCATATCGATCGACCTGAACTATGAAGAAGTCCGTGACTTGATCTTGGATTCTTCATATACGCGTTATCCTGTCTACGAAGAAAGCATGGACAATGTCGTCGGTTTGTTCTATTCTAAAAAACTCATTGAATGGTCGATGAACCCGAACTTGACCTTGGCGGAACTGATGGATGACAATCCATTATTCGTTGTTCAATCGGTGAGCGTCGAAAAAGTATTCAAATTGATGATGGCGAAGAAAAAGCATATGGCCGTCATTTTGGATGAATACGGCGGAACGCTCGGCATTGTCACACACGAGGACATCATCGAGGAAATGATCGGACAGGACATTGAAGACGAGACGGACGACGAAGACGACGAATTGGTCTTCGAAATCAACGACAGCCAATTGTCTTGCCACGGCCGCCTGGAAATCGAAGATGTCAATGAAATGTTCGAAGTCGAAGTGCCGGAAGATCATGACACGATTGCTGGCTTTGTCATGCAGCAGCTTGGCCATGTGCCGGAAGTCGGCGAAGAATTCACTTATGAGAATTTGCATGTCATCGTCAATGAAATGGACAGAAACCGCATTGAACGGCTGACGATCACGAAAATCGCTGAACCTGAAGAGCAGGAACCTGTAAGCGAAAACTCAGCAAAAAGGCCATAATAGTAAAGCCGTCCCAAACTTTGGGATGGCTTTTTTGTTTCTTACAACATTGTAAGGAGACTGAAAGAGGGAACGATAGAGCGTAAGCCTAAACTCAGGCACAATAAGGGCATAAGAGATCACCGGACGGAGGTAACAACGATGGAAGAGCTATATGCCGAATATAACCGCTATATCTATCACTTATGCCTGAAACTTACCCGCAACAAAGCCGAAGCTGAAGACTTGATGCAGGAAGTATGGCTGAAAGTAGTACGCTATGAATCATCAATCGCCCAAGTCGATCATGCCAAAGCTTGGCTGACGACCATTTGCATGAATACATTCCGTGACCGCTACCGCAAGAACGTGCGCCGCAGCAAGCATATCGCCAACCAGCCGGAAGGACTCGATGTTTCGCTATTGGATTTGATTCCGACCGATGAGACCGGGACTGCTGAATTACTGGAAAAACAAGATGTCTCTATCATGATTCGCCATAAAATTTCGGAATTGGACGCGATTTACCGGACGACAATCGTTTACTTTTATGTCCATCAATATTCACTCGTGGAAATTGCCGAGACGATGAAAGTTTCCATCGGTACAGTGAAATCCCGCTTGCATCGCGGTAAACAGCGCCTAAAAGACATGCTTATGGAAGATGTAAGAACCCGCGAATATGTAGTCATTGCCTAATATTCTTCCAACCCCAGCCGAATAGTGGCTGGGGTTTTTATATGGAAAATAATAACTGATATTTTTCTATGACTCTTCCGCTTATAATGAAGCAAAGGGGCGGAAGTTTAATGAGAAGAATCAAGAATTACAGCAAGCGCCGGCGCATTATCATGGGTGTAATAGGATTGCTCGCTGCAATGTACATAATTGTAATTATTTGGCATACATTTAAGCCCTTGCCGGTCGGCGTTTCATTCGCTGGAGATTTGCATAGTGCCGATCAAGTAGAGATGATTTATGACCTTAGTTATGCGCAAGACAAAGAAGGCAAAGGGTTGGAAAGTGAACTGCGGATTTTCGATGAAATTCACGAACTGATCGATGAAGCAGAGGAATTTCTCGTGCTCGATTTGTTCCTATTCGATAATTACAACGACACGGAAACTGCGTATCCAGCGATTTCGGAACGTTTGGCAGATCATTTAATCGAGAAAAAGAAAGAAAATCCGGATTTCCCGATTTATTTCATCACCGACCCGTTGAATATCGGATACGGCTCCTATGAAAGCTTGCTGCTGGAAACACTCGAAGCTGAAGGCGTGGAAGTGATCATCACCGATCTCGACAAATTGCGCGATTCGATGCCGCTGTATTCAGGCTTGTATCGTGTAATCTTTCAATGGTTCGATAATCCTGGGGACGGTTGGATAGCAAATGCCACGTCTAGCGACGCACCGGATATGACGCTTTCATCTTACATGCAAATGATGAACATCAAGGCGAATCATCGGAAGACCGTTGTTTCAGAGCAGGAAGCAATCATCAGTTCAGCCAATCCGCACGATGCAAGCGGTTTACATGGCAATATGGCATTCCGAGTCAGCGGGCCGGTGCTCGATGATATCCTGGAAGCTGAGGAAGCGGTCTCGAAATTATCAGGTGGCCCAGATTTTCCGAGAGCGGAAATGCCTGAACAATCAGGTGAATATGAAGTGCAATATGTCACGGAACGGCAAATTTTGAAAGCTCTCTTAAAGCACATGGACAGTACAGAGGAAGGCGATAGCATCCAGATGGCCATGTTCTATTTATCCGAGAGTAGTGTAGTCGACAGTTTGGTGGAAGCATCGAATCGCGGCGTGGAAGTACAGCTTGTACTCGATCCAAACAAAAATGCATTTGGAAACGAAAAGACCGGTTTGCCGAACCGGCCGGCAGTGAACGGGATGGTGGATGCAGCCAGCGACTCTTTGGCAGTCCGCTGGTACAATCCGGTAGTCGGACAATTCCATACCAAGACAATAATGATTCAAAATGGCGAAGAAACGGTCATTCTAGGCGGTTCCGCCAATATGACCGAACGCACGCTGATGGATTATAATTTAGAAGCGGATATTCTCATCAAAGCGCCGACCGATAGCGAATTGGTCGGCGAACTGGATACGTATTTCGGACGGCTGTGGAACAACGAAGATGCCCTCTACACACTCGACCTGGAAGAATACCAAGACGACTTCACCTTCTGGCAGCGCGGCATCTATAACTTCCAAAAACTCTTCAAGCTGACGACTTATTGAATGTAAGTAAGTAAAAAATATGAGAAACATAATAAGTATAAATAGCTTGTGCTATTCGACTGCGCTTCAATGGCTGCTTGTGGCCAGCAGGATACCAGAGAAATAAAAAGAAGTGAGTGGAAAAGCTTCCGCTTTTCAACTACGTTGCAGGGGGCTGCTTGCCGTGGGGCGGGTGTTGAGCTAACGTGCCGCAAAGGACGCGACACGATTGTCTCGCCAGCCCGCGCGGTCCCACAGGCGTCAGCCCCCTTCCACTTCGTCTTCAGTTTTAGAGGGGAAGAAAACTTCTTCTGTCCACTCGATAGAAAATGAGGAAATGCTTCATGTTTTGTAGCTCAAGTTATCTATAGTCTGGAGAGGCTAGTTAGTTCCGATCCACCAACAAAGTTTTTGGCTGAAGCACCAACGTGCCAGACGCTACATCCCGGGAAGCGATTTCCCCACTAGCCGGCAACTACCTAAAGAAGCAGATCTATTTAAACGCACCCCAATCAATGAAATCTTCTAGCCGACCAGCGTAAAGGGGTGAGCCGAAGCCGTAAGACAAGTGTTCTTCTTGGCTTACTGCCAGAGGCCAACCCAAAGCAGGGCGGCGAATACCAGCAAGAAACGCCAATAGAATATCGGGACGATTCCACAATCATATTCCAATAGCTTAATAGAAACTAGACCAGGGAAGCGATTTCCCCGCTAGCCGGCAACTACCTAAAGAAGCAGATCTATTTAAACGCACCTGAATCAATGAAATCTTCAAGCCGACCAGCGTAAAGGGGTGAGCCGATGCCGTAAGACAAGCGTTCTTCCTGGCTTGCGGCAAGAGGCCAACCCAAAGCATGGCGGCGATTAATGAGCTGAAATAAGAATAAAATGCAGGAACGATTCCACAATCAAATTCCAATATCTTAATCGAAACTAGAACAGGGAAGCAATTCCCCCGCTAGCCGGCAACGGAGTAAAGAAGCAGATTTGCTTAAACAGTCTTCGTACAATGAAATCACCAAGCCGACCAGCGTAAAGGGGTGAGCCGACGCGATAAGTGAAAACTGTATTCAATCGTCATAAACCGGCTTGCTCAACTTTCGCTACGCTCAAGCATCGCAGATGAATTGGCTCAACTTCCTTTCGCCAATTCATTACTGCCAGAGCCAACCCAAAGCAGGGCGGCGAATACCAGCAAGAAACGCCAATAGAACATCGGAACGATTCCACAACCAAATTCTAATTATCTTAATCGAAACTAGACCAGGGAAGCGATTTCCCCACTAGCCGGCAACTACCTAAAGAAGCAGATCTATTTAAATGCACCTGAATCAATGAAATCTTCAAGCCGACCAGCGTAAAGGGGTGAGCCGATGCCGTAAGACAAGTGGTTTTCTTGGCTTATGGCAAGAGGCCAACCCAAAGCACGGCGGCGAATAGTGAGATGAAGCAAAAATAGAATGTGAGAACGATTCCACAATCAAACTCTCGCTCTCTTTTTCTATTATTCATTCGCGCAGAGCTTTCTTATAAACCGTTTATATCCAACTAAAAAACCCGTTGCACACAAAATTTCATGTGTACAGCGGGTTTTGGCTTACTCTTGTGTTTGCTTGCCGGCTTCGATCCAGTCTTCCACGTTCCATACTTTCGTGGCTAGGCCGTCGTAGAAATCCGGTTCGTGGCTGACGAGAACAATCGTGCCTTTGTAAGCTTGCATAGCACGCTTGAGTTCAGCTTTTGCATCGATGTCCAAGTGGTTTGTCGGCTCATCGAAAATCAGCCAATTGCTTTCTTCAAGCATCAATTTGCACAAACGGACTTTCGCTTGCTCGCCACCGCTCAATTGGTTCATCGGGCGGCCGATGTGTTCGCTCTTCAATCCAGTGCGGGCAAGGGCGCCGCGTACTTGGCCCTGGTCCATCGAAGGATAGGCATCCCAGATCTCATCGATCGGGCGGTGCGTCGGTGCTTTGACTTCCTGTTCAAAATAGCTAGGCGTCAAGTATTCACCGCGGATGACGTCTCCGTCGAGCGGCTTGATCTTACCGAGCATCGTCTTGAGCAAAGTCGATTTCCCGACACCGTTCATGCCGACGAGCGCGATTTTTTCGCCGCGTTCAATCATGAAGGACAAAGGCGGCAACAAGGGTTTGTCATAGCCGATGCGCAACGCTTCCGCCTCAACGACGTAGCGGCTTGGGCTGCGTGTTTCCTTAAAGGCGAATTGCGGTTTGGCCGCCATTTCCGGTTTTTCGATGCGGTCCATGCGGTCCAATTGCTTCTGGCGGGATTTCGCGCGTCCGGTAGTTGAAGCGCGTGCTTTGTTTTTCGCGATAAAGGTCTCGGTTTTCTTGATCATGTCTTCTTGTTTTTCGTAAGCTTCGAGGTGCTGCTTTTTCGCCAATTCCGCAAGCTCGATGAACTTTTCGTAAGAGGCGGTATAGCGGTTCAAGCGCGAGAATTCCAAGTGGAAAATAACCCCGGTTACTGAACTCATGAATTCCGTATCATGCGAGATGAGCAGGAAAGCATGCGGATAGTTTTTCAAATAATTGACGAGCCACTGGATATGTTCTTCATCCAGATAGTTGGTCGGCTCATCCAGCAGGAGTACTTTCGGTTTTTCCAGCAATAGTTTGGCCAATAAAAGCTTGGTCCGCTGTCCGCCGGAAAGGGATTCGACGCTGCGCTCAAGCCCGATGGCATCAAGCCCAAGCCCGCGTGCGATTTCGTCCACTTTGACGTCCAAAGTATAGAAATCACCGGCATCGAGTGCATCCTGTACTTCGGCCATTTGCTCGAGCAATGATTCGAGTTGTTCAGGATCCGCTTCGCCCATTTGCATGGCGATGTCGTTCAATTCTTTTTCTTTTTCATAAAGCGGCAAGAAGGCATCCTGCAAAGTTTGACGGATGGTGCGTCCTGGCGCCAGCTGCGTGTGCTGGTCCAAATAGCCGTAATGGGTCTTCGGCTGCCATTCGACTTTTCCTTCGTCATGGATTTGCTTGCCGGTCAAAATATTCATCAGTGTTGATTTTCCGACGCCGTTTGCCCCGACGAGACCGACATGTTCCCCTTCGACTAGACGAAAGGAAATGTCATTGAATAAGGTCCGGTCTCCAAATGTGTGGCTCAGGCTTTCTACTGTCAATAAACTCATATATATGTTCCTCCACTTTCCATAAAAAAAACCGCGGTTAAAGTTCCGCGAGTTCTTTGTTTAATTCCGCAAGACGCTGTTCCATTTTTTCAAGCCGTTCTTCGGCTTTGTCGACCATTTTCGTGTGGCCGGTCGTTTCCAGTTTTTCAATATCACCCTGTTGGCGTACGTAATCGCTCTTCAGTTCGGCGATGGCGTATTCGATTTCCTGCTTGTTCAACAAAATCACCCTAGTTTTTCTCTGTATTGTACCACAAGTAGAGAAAATTTAAATGGATACGCTCGGCTTCTCGCTTTCATTGCGCACTACAACTCCTTTATAATAACAAAAAATGAAAAAAGGAAGTGAGATGCCATCGACAGTTTATTGTTCGATATCATGTTAATTATTTTCCTCGGCGTTCTGTCACAATGGATCGCCTGGCGTCTCCGCCTTCCAGCGATTGTGTTGATGTCGATTGCCGGGTTGTTGATAGGCCCTATATTCGCCGTGATTTCCCCGGAAGAAAGTTTCGGGGATTTGTTCCGGCCGCTTGTGTCGCTTGCCGTTGCCATCATCCTATTTGAAGGCAGCTTGAACTTGAATTTCAAGGAGATCCGAGGGTTCAATAAGCCGGTGTGGCGGATCGTTACATTCGGCGCTTTGCTTGCCTGGGCGGGAGGCACTTTGGCTTCCCATTATGTCGCCGGCCTTTCGTGGGCGGTGTCATTTGTCATCGGTGGCTTGTTCATCGTAACAGGGCCAACTGTCATCATGCCGCTGCTTCGCCAAGCTAAACTGAAAGCTCGTCCTGCAGCCTTATTGAAATGGGAAGGCATTATTGTCGATCCGTTCGGTGCATTATTGGCTTTGTTTGCATTTCAATTCGTGTTATTTGCAGAAGGGGATGTCACAGCGGCTGCATTCGGCCTGTTCTTCTTGGCTTCCTTGTTCGCAACGGTCATCGGTGCCGGGGCAGGCCTTGGAATGGGCTGGATGTTTGAGCGCGGCCAAATTCCGGAATTTTTAAAATCGCCGATGGTATTCGGCGTCGTGCTGTTGACGTTTGTTATCTCGGATATCGTGATGCACGAAACTGGCTTGCTTGCGGTAACCGCAATGGGGATGGTCATGGCCAATATGAACATCTCCTCCATCAACGATATGCGGCATTTTAAAGAGACGATGTCCATCCTATTGATTTCCAGTGTCTTCATGATGCTGACGGCTTCACTCAGCATGGATGTGCTGTTTGAAATCTTCAATTGGTCAATCATTTCATTTGTCTTGGTCATGTTGTTTATCGTCCGGCCATTGTCTATCTGGTTGTCGACCATCGGCACCGACTTGAGCTGGCAGGAAAAAGCCTTGGTCGGCTGGATTGCCCCTCGAGGCATTGTTGCACTGACGGTTTCTGGTTATTTCGCCAACGTCTTATTGGATGCCGGGTTCGAGGACGCGGAACTTCTGACCGCGCTAACCTTTGCGCTCGTGTTTTCTACAGTAGTTGCGCATGGATTTTCCATTACGTGGGTCGGCCGCAAATTGGGCTTGGCCTCAGCGGAAGATCCGGGGATTATCATCATCGGGGCCAGCAGGTTCACGACTGCGATGGCGAAAGCCCTTTACGATATGGACAAAAACGTGCTGCTCGTCGATGATTCCTGGGGCCGATTGCAAAAAGCGCGTCAAATCGGCATCAAGACTTATGTCGGGAACATCCTTTCTGAGCACACGGAATACGAAGTGGATTTGACGCCTTACGAGAAAATGATCGTCGCGTCGGAGACGGATTCGTTCAACGCGCTGGTCGTCAATAACTTCGTGCCGGAAATGGGGCGCATCAATTTGTTCCAGACGGCGCTTCACCAAGGGGATCCTGCTGATTTCCATTCCTCATTAAGCGGGCGGATCCTTTTCACCGAAGATTGGAATATTCACGTGCTTGATGAGAAAGAAGAGCAAGGCTACGCCATCCGTTCCACAAAATTGACTGAGCGCTTCACTTATGAAGAATTCAATAAGAGATGGTCAGCCAATACGATTCCGTTATTCATTGAAACGGCGCAAGGAAACATCGAGTTCTTCACGTCCGATAAAGTGCTGGAACCGAAGCAAGGCGATACCGTTATTAGCTTCACTGGGCCGGAACGGGATTCCGACCGCATCCAGGAGCGCTTGGAAACAAAACGCATCAAAAAAGATTCTCAGACTAAAGAATGAAATCTTTCATTATAAGCCCTATCGATACGCACGGGGAATGTGTCTTTGCTATGATAAACAATAGCTGCAGCATACACTGCACCAGATCAATCAATAGGAAAAAGGCAGTGGAAACCGCTGCCTGCTTATACGTAGTCAAGGAGGATTCAGGATCATGAAGATTTTATTAGTGGATGGAACGATACTTGGGCGCAAGACCGGCGCTGTATTGGAACAGGTCAAAGTCTATCTCGAGCGAGAGAATCCGGAGATGGAATTGAGCATTTTGAGCATGAGCGAGTATGAACATCAATTTGTCGATGGCCGCCCAAATGCGGAATACAACGACAGCATGCGTGAAATGGTGCAACGTTTTGAAGAAGCGGACGGCTATATCATCGCTTCGCCCATTTTCCAAGGGTCGATTCCAGGTGTCTTGAAAAATGCCTTCGATATGCTTCACCCGCGGACGATGCGCTACAAACCGGTATCAATCGTCGCAAACGGCGGCACGTACCAGCATCACTTGGTCATTGAGAATCAGCTGAAACCGATTCTTGATTATTTCCGCTGCCTCGTAACGCCGAATTACGTTTATACGCATACGAGCCATTTCGATGACACGAACGCCATCATCAATGATGATGTCCATGACCGCCTGCGCGAACTCGCCCGCGTATTTGTGCAATATGCAGAAATGAGCACCCACTTATCAAAAGAAACACTCGATATCGATGACCATTAAAAAAACCTCCCTCGGGAGGTTTTTTTTCGGCCTGAACACTAAACTTAATTGAAAAAGGCATAAGGCCGATCAAGCAGGCTGCCTCCACAAGAACGGGGAGAAGATGCTATACTAGACGCTGTAGAAAAGGGGTTTTAGCTTATGAAATCAGTAGTTCTTGCAGAAAAGCCATCCGTCGCACGCGATATTGCGCGAGTGCTTGGATGCTCCCAAAAGGGAAACGGCTATCTAGAAGGCAAGCAATATATCGTCACGTGGGCACTTGGCCATTTGGTGACGCATGCACAACCGGAACAATACAATAACGACTTGAAAGAATGGAAGATGGAAAGCTTGCCGATTCTTCCGGAACCGTTCAAATTGGTCCCGATCAAACAGACCATGAAGCAATACAATGCGGTCAAAGCGCAATTGAACCGCAGCGATGTAAAAGAAGTCATCATTGCAACCGATGCAGGACGTGAGGGCGAACTCGTTGCCCGCTGGATTTTGGAACAAGCGAAAGTTAACAAGCCAGTAAAGCGGCTATGGATTTCCTCGGTTACGGATAAAGCGATCAAAGACGGCTTCCAAAACTTGAAAGACGGAAAAGCTTATGAAAGCCTATTTCAAGCTGCGGTCGCACGCGCGGAAGCCGACTGGGTAGTAGGCATAAATGCGACACGCGCACTGACAGTGAAGCACAATGCCCAATTGTCGACAGGCCGCGTGCAGACACCAACGTTGGCGATGATCGCGCAGCGCGAACAAGACATCCGCAACTTCCAGCCGAAACCGTATTATGGTCTTCAGGCAATCAGCGATAAAGCCTCGTTCACCTGGACGGACGGGAAATCGACGCAGAGTTTCGATAAAGAGCGGATCGACCGTTTATTCGCCAAGCTCGATACGGCGAACAAAGGCAAGGTAACGGATGTCAAAGTTACGCCGAAAAAACAACCGGCGCCGCCATTGTTCGATTTGACCGAATTGCAAAAGGAAGCGTATAAACGCTATAGCTGGTCGGCAAAAGAAACGCTCAATACTTTGCAGAACCTTTACGAACGCTATAAAATCGTCACCTATCCGCGTACGGACTCGAAGCATTTGACGAGCGATATGAAAGGCACGTTAAAAGAACATATTAAAGCGGTGCAGGTCGGGGAATACCGTTCGCTTGCGAACACGGCATTGAAAAGTGCAGGGGTTCCGCAAAAAGGCGTCATCGACGATGCGAAAGTTTCGGATCACCACGCCATCATCCCGACCGAAGAAACGCCAATGCTTCACGAGCTCAGCGACAAGGAATACAAACTATACGATATGATCGTCCGCCGCTTTTTGGCCGTCTTCATGCCGCAGCACGAATACGACCGGACGACCGTTACGCTCGACGTGGCAGGTGAAACATTCCAGGCAAAAGGCAACACAATCCGCAACGATGGCTGGAAGCGTGTCTATAACGACGCCGACGAAGAAGGCGAGTCGACTTTGCCGCCATTTGAACAAGGGCAGGCCGTGGAATTGAAAGGCATCACCTTGACTGAAGGCAAAACCAAGCCGCCTGCATTCTTCAATGAAGGAACTCTGCTCGGAGCGATGGAAAATCCGGCCCAGTTCATGGCAGGCGAATCGAAAGCGCTCATCCAGACACTCGGTGAAACCGGCGGCCTTGGAACTGTCGCGACGCGTGCCGACATCATCGATAAATTATTCAATAGCTTTTTAATTGAGAAAAAAGGCAAGGACTTGACGATTACGTCGAAAGGGCGCCAGCTATTAGAGCTCGTCCCAGAAGATTTGAAGTCACCGAAATTGACGGCGGATTGGGAAACGCAATTGACCAAAATCGCCAAAGGCCAGCTTAAGAAAGAGCAGTTTATGAAAGAAATGGTCGCGTTCTCGAAAAAATCGGTAGCTGAGATTAAATCCAGCGACAAGAAATTCAAACACGATAACATCACCGGAAAAATGTGCCCGGACTGCGGCAAGCCGCTTCTTGAAGTAAACGGCAAACGCGGCAAGATGCACGTATGCCAAGACCGTGATTGCGGATTCAAGAAAAATGTCTCGATGCAGACCAATGCCCGCTGTCCAAATTGCCATAAACGCATGGATATGGTCGGCGATGGCGACAACAAAATGTTCGTCTGCAAATGCGGACACCGTGAAAAATTATCAGCGTTTGAAAAACGCAAAAAAGCAGGACAATCGAAAGCGAACAAGAAAGATGTTAATAAGTATTTGAAGAAACAAGACGAGCCGCCGCAAAACACGGCAATGGCGGATGCCTTGAAGAAAATGCTCGAGCAAAACGACTGACAGGAGGGGGCAAGGTGGCGAAAAAAGCAGCAAAAACCAACGCCGCTCGCATACTGGACCGGGAAAAAATCGATTATGAGCCGCTGCAATACAGCACCGATGACGGAAAAATCGACGGGGTATCGGTTGCGGCGAAAATTGGGGCACCTGTAGAAACTGTCTATAAGACACTTGTCGCAGTGGGCGCTTCAAAGGACCATTACGTATTTCTCGTACCGGTCGCCGATGAGCTGGATTTAAAGCGGGCTGCAAAAGCCTGCGGCGAAAAGAAAATCGAGATGGTGCCGGTCAAAGAGATTTTGCCGCTTACGGGTTACGTACGTGGGGGCTGTTCGCCGTTCGGCATGAAAAAGCCGTTCAAGACATTCATCGCCAAACAAGCCAACGAGTTGAACGACATCATCGTTTCTGCTGGAAAAGTCGGGGCACAGTTGAAACTGGCACCGGAAGATTTACTGAAAGCAACACAGGGTGAATTTGCGGAATTAACGGTGAAGCCGTGAGCGCTTCCTGTCCGCTGCTTTGGCGTTCGAGGTTCAGAGGAAAGAAGGATAAAGGATGAAAGTTTCTATGTATTACCGGTGGCTGTTTTTCTTGTTAGGCATGATGCTATTGGGTCTGGGCATTTCGATGACCATCAAAGGCTATCGTCTCGGCATCGGGCCGTGGGATGTCTTGCATGTCGGCTTGTACGAGAACTTCGGTCTGACCATCGGCACTTGGTCGATCATTGCAGGGTTTACACTGATCAGTACTACATCTCTTGTGCGCAGAAGGTGGCCACAGTTCGGGACCTGGCTTAATATGCTGCTGATCGGTTTGTTTATCGATTTATTCAATTTCCTTCTCCCAGATATCCATTCGCTGATCGGGCAAATCCTGATTTTTATAGCGGGGATTTTTGTGATGGGCTATGGTGTCGGCATGTACGTCTCACCCAAAATGGGAGCTGGGCCACGGGATGACTTGATGCTGATCTTGGTTCAGAAAACAGGTTTCAGCGTCAGCACGATCCGCACAGCGATTGAAGTGATTGTTGCGCTTCTTGGCTGGATGCTTGGCGGGCCTGTGGGAGTCGGCACCGTCGTGAGTGCGCTATTGATCGGCAGGATTGTACAGAAATCACTCGTGCAATGTGAATCTTTATTGAAATGGCTCATCTTAAAGCATCAAAAAGACGTACCACCGGTTTTGAAAATATGAAGTTATTAAGTCCGGCGATTGCCGGGCTTTTTTATATGAGTGCGATGGATCAACAGAAAAACCTTCCAGTTGAACTAGGCAGAGGCATATGTTATAAATAAAACCAAGTAACATTATTGGTTTAGTGTAACATATCATCCAAGAGAGCGGGAGTGCATATATGGGAAGAGAATTTGTTGAGATATTTGATGAATGGGTGCACACTTATGATGAGTCAGTTAGCGGACATGATCCGGAATATAAAGCAGTTTTCGAAAACTACGAGGAGATTTTGACAGCTGTCGCGAAGAAAGCTAAAGGGCCAGTTGTGGAATTCGGCGTTGGCACAGGCAATTTGACAGCTGCACTTCTCCAAGAAGGGCTCACGGTAACTGGTATTGAGCCGAATGGCGCAATGCGAAGCGTGGCTGCACAAAAATTTCCTGAGCTCGACATAATGGATGGCGACTTTTTAGCGTTTGATTTGCCCCAGAAGCCAAACAGCTTCGTCAGCAGTTATGCCTTCCATCATTTGACGGATGAAGAAAAAGCCCAAGCAATTCAGCAGTATGCTGACATTTTGCCTTCGGGCGGGAAAGTTGTCTTCGCTGATACTGTATTCGAATCAGCCGAAGCTAAACTTGGGCGCATCGTTTACGAAGAAGGGGAAGGTCACGCCAATCTTGTCGAAGACTTGAAGCGCGAACATTACACGACAGTGCCTGCATTGGAAATGATTTTTCAGGAACATGGGTTTGACGTCACATTTACACGCTTAAATGAGTACGTATTCTTGATTGATGCAACTAAACGATGAAAGGGAGATTGTAATGAAAAAAATGAATGTTGAAAGCTTTAACTTGGACCATACAAAAGTTGCGGCGCCTTATGTCCGCTTAGCTGGTGAAAAAACAGGATCGAACGGAGACACTATCAAAAAATATGATATCCGCTTCAAGCAGCCGAACCAAGAACATATGGACATGCCAGGGCTTCACTCGCTTGAGCACATGATGGCTGAGCATAGCCGCAATCATTCGGATCAAATCATCGACATTGGGCCGATGGGCTGCCAAACCGGCTTTTACTTGTCAGTCATCAATCACGATGATTACGAAGATGTGTTGCGCATTCTTGAAGCAACCTTGACGGATGTCGTTGCTGCAGACGAAGTGCCGGCATGCAACGAAGTTCAATGCGGTTGGGCAGCAAGCCATAGTTTAGAAGGCGCACACGAGCTGGCTAAAGAAATGCTTGCGAAAAAAGACGAGTGGCGCCAAGTATTCAAAGAAGAAACGGCATAAGGAGAATCAGCATGGACTACGCAACAGAGATTCAGCAATTAATCGGCCGTACGCCGGTTCTGGAGTTGACGCATAGCACGATTCCGAACGGATGCCGGATATTCGCCAAGCTGGAATTTTTCAACCCGGGCGGCAGCGTCAAAGACCGTCTCGGTGTGGCGTTGATTGCCGACGCAGAGAAACGCGGAGAGCTCAACCCAGGCGGCACGATTGTTGAGCCGACTGCCGGCAACACAGGCATAGGGCTCGCGATAGCAGCAATCGGCAAAGGCTACCGCTTAAAGCTAGTCGTCCCGCAAAAATTCAGCATGGAAAAACAGACACTCATGCGCGCATTAGGTGCTGAAGTGATCAATACGCCGACCGCTGAAGGCATCAAAGGCGCCATCAAAAAAGCGACTGAAATTGCGCAGCAAGAAGGTGCGTTCATGCCGGCGCAATTCGCAAATGCCGCCAATCCTGATACCTATGTCCAGACGCTTGGCCCTGAACTTTGGGAGCAGATGGACGGCAAGATCGACATCTTTGTTGCAGGTGCAGGATCCGGTGGTACGTTTATGGGAACTTCCCGTTATTTGAAAGCACAAAACCAGGCGATCAAGACCGTCATTGTAGAACCGGAAGGCTCAATCCTAAACGGCGGGGAATCCGGCCCGCATAAGACGGAAGGCATCGGCATGGAATTGATTCCGCCGTTTATGGATACGCAGTATTTTGAAGACATTCACACGATTACAGATAAAGAGGCGTTTGCAGCTGTGAGTGAGCTTGCGCAGAAGGAAGGTCTTCTTGTCGGCAGTTCATCGGGCGCTGCATTTGTTGCCGCTTTGCGTGAAGCGCAATCAGCAAAACCAGGCAGCCATATCGCCACGGTCTTTGCCGATTCAAGCGAACGCTATTTGAGCCAAGATATTTATGGAGCTCTTTTTGAGGAGGAACCACAATGAAACCGAAAACTAGATTGATTCACGGCGGAATCTTCGGAGACGAAGCGACCGGCGCTGTATCGACACCGATTTACCAAGTGAGCACCTACAAGCAGGAAGCTGTAGGCAAATTCAAAGGCTATGAATATTCACGGACCGGCAACCCGACGCGCCATGCGCTGGAAGAGTTGATCGCAGACGTAGAATACGGCCACGCCGGATTTGCATTCGGTTCTGGCATGGCGGCCATCTCTTCTGTCATGATGCTGTTTTCAGCAGGCGACCACGTCATTTTGACGGATGATGTGTACGGTGGGACTTATCGCGTTATCAATAAAGTGCTGAATCGCTTCGGGCTTGAATTTACGTTTGTTGATACGGGTGATTTGGAACAAGTGAAAGCTGCCGTTCAAGAAAACACGAAAGCGATCTTTATCGAAACACCAACCAATCCGCTCTTGAAAGTGACGGATATTGAAACAATTGCGACTTTTGCTAAAGGAAACGGGCTGTTGACGATCGTCGACAACACGTTCATGACCCCTTATTTCCAAAACCCGATATCTCTTGGAGCAGATATTGTTTTGCATAGCGCAACGAAATATATCGGTGGCCATAGCGATGTCGTAGCGGGACTTGTTGTTGTAAATACAGCACAACTGGCCGAGGAATTGCATTTCGTCCAGAATTCCGTTGGCGCGATTCTTGGGCCGCAAGATTCGTGGCTGTTGATGCGCGGGTTGAAAACACTTGGCATCCGCATGGAAGAGACCAACACCAATGCCCAGCAAATTGCAGAATTTTTGGATGGGCATGAAGCGGTTGAAGCGGTCATTTATCCGGGACTCGACAGCCATTCCGGCAAAGCCTTGATGGAAAAACAAGCACGCGGCTTCGGAGGAATGATCTCATTTGATGTCGGCAGCAAAGAAAAAGCGGATGACTTGCTGGCCAAGCTGAAATACTTCACCCTAGCGGAAAGTTTAGGCGCAGTAGAAAGTTTAATCTCGGTTCCGGCGCAGATGACGCATGCCTCGATTCCTGAAGACCGCCGTGCAGAACTCGGCATCACAGAAGGCTTGGTACGCATTTCTGTTGGAATTGAAGATGTAGAAGATTTAATAGAAGACTTGCAGCAAGCTTTAGCGTAATTTTTGCGAAAGCGGACATTTGTCCGCTTTTTTTTAATGGAGTTCTATAGATTTTATTAAAAGATAAAGACTGCCAAATCAGAATATTAATATAATTTACCTAACGAATATACATCTTTAATGTATCCAATATCCTGTACTTCGGGTAGCGAAATAAATAGTTTACCCTATTCAGCAAGAACGAAAGAAGTGGTAATCTTTAGAAAGAAAAAATATTCTGATATTTCTGGAAGGAGATACATATACATGAAAAAAAGCAAGTGGTTCCCTATTCTATCAGCGAGCGCATTGGCGCTTTCCCTTTATTCCCCTGCAGCGAGCGCAGCACCGGTTGAGGAGTTGCCGTCACTCGGCGCTTGGGATGAAGATCGCTACGGCGAACGCATCGATATCGACCAAGAATTAAACCGGTTAACGAATGATGAATCTTTCCAAAAAGAAGCAGCGAAGCGCATCAAAGATCAAGCTGGCGAATTGAATGATGAAACAGCAGACGGTGGAGAAGAAGCTAAGGCAAGCGAACATTTCACATATGACGGCGGTACGAAAAAATTCTTGAACCGCAATTTGTCATTTAAGGATTTTACACTTCGCAGCGTCGGCGATAACGTGGAAATCTGGGTCGCCAATGATTTAGCGTACGGGCCAAACAACCCGAAACCCGCTGACATCGTCACGCAAGCGCAAGTGGACAAATTGAAAGATGAATTCGACAGTAATATCTATCCAGTCGCGACCGACTTCTTCGGAACACCGGATTCGCTGGATGGCTCGAATTCCCCGCTTCCTGGCATGGTTGGCCTTCCGGAAGGGTATTACGAAGGTTCGGATAAAGTGATCATGCTCGTCGATAACGTCCAGGACGAAGGCTGGAACAATCCATCCTACCCGTTCTTCGTAGCCGGGTTCTTCTGGCAGACGCTTGAAAACTACACGGACCGCAATATCATCACCATCGATACCAATTCATGGGAAACGCGTCTGGAGAGTACGTTCTTCGGCACGACAATCCACGAGCTTCAGCATTTGATCCAAGCCGATAACGACGGTGCAGAAGAAACATGGGTCAACGAAGGCATGTCGACATTCTCTGAATTCCTTGGCGGCTATGGCCACGGTGAAGGATCGATCAACTTCTATTTGGACCACCCGGAAAACTCACTCGTCAACTGGGATGAGCACGGAACAGCGGCAACCGGCCCTGAAACAATCGCAGATTACGGTCAGGTTTACCTGTTCACACTGTATATGTATGATAAATTCGGCCAGGAGTTCATCCGTGAAATTGCAACTGACGGAAACACTCAAGGCATCGCAAGCATTGATAAAGTATTGAAAGAATACGGCACAAACAAGACATTCACTGAACTATACCAGGATTTCATGACGGCTTTGACTTTGGATGACGACACGGTCAGCAAGGATTACAAATTCGATAGCATCGATTTGCGCGAACTGCCAGTCGGTGACGGCGTCCGCGGCAAAACAGTGGATTTTGAGAAAGCAAAAACTTTTGAAAAAGAAGGCGTTCCAGCATGGGGCGGCGACTTTAAGGAATTCAATTTGGACCGCACTGTCCGCGGCATGAAGTTTGACGGCGTGGATTTCCTGCCATTGCAATGGGAAACAGTCGCCAATCCGCTTGACGCTTCTGAGCAAGTGCTTCATGCGAATAACGGCGATGAAGCAGACCAAGCCTTGATCTTCGGGGCAACGGTTCCAGCTGCCAACCCGACTTTGAGCTTCGAGCATTATTACAATATCGAAGAGCAATGGGATTTCGCGGCCGTCCAAGTATCTACGGATAACGGCGAAACATGGAAATCACTCGAGAATGACAACACGCGTTCCGATGTAGTGGAAGAAGGCTATCCGACGATCAAAGAGAACGTGCCAGGCTTCACAGGAGAGAAAACAAACTGGTCTACTGAAACATTCGATTTGGCTGACTACGCAGGGCAAGACGTATTGGTATCGTTCCGCAACATGACGGACTGGGGTTCCAATGAAGCAGGCTGGTTCATCAAAGATATCCAACTGGGTGATTTCTCTGCAGATGGAACGTCTACAGAGCCGTTCCAGTCGCTTGGCCAGTTGAAAGGCGAGTACGTCGACTTTACGACAACATTCATCCAAACGAAGAAAAACGGCAAGCAGCGCGTATTCAATGTCGATCCGTACAATGTGACGGAAAAAGAAGCGCTCGACTTGCAGCAAGTGCTGCGTGAAGGCAACCTGAAAATGATCACTTCTTATGCAGCAGCGCCAGACCAGAAAGAAGCTAAAGAATTTACGTACGAAGTGTTATACAAAGAAGATAAAAGCAAAGGCAAGAAAAAAGGAAATGGCAAAAAGTAAGTAATGGAAAGAGCGGGCAGCTGCCCGCTCTTTTTTTGCTGTAATTTTCAGTTGTCTCCACCAGAATAGCAAAATTCGTAGTACATACTTGAATATATAGTACAGCAGGTGTACTATATAAAAAAGAAGTACAGGGGGTATACTAATGTCTCAGGAATTATTTACGGCTTACTCAAAATTCAGTGAAGCTATTTTGGAAGTGAATGTGTATGTAGCGGATGTGTTCGCTAGTCACAAAGTGTTAAAAGCCTATTCTCCGCAACAATTGCAGACCTTGCGGATCATCAAGAAAAACCCAGCCATTTCCCAAAGTGAAATTGCGGATATTCAAGGAGTCTTTAAAACAGCCATCTCCAACCGGATCAAAAAATTGGAACAAGACGGCTTAATTGCCATATTGACTAATCAGGATTTACGGAAAAAAGCCATTTCCATCACTCAAAAAGGAACTGAATTATTGACGGTAAGCGAGACAGTCATTTTTGACAGCCTGAATGAGTTGTTGGCAGAACGTTTTACAAGTGATGAAATAATAAAATTCACTAGCCAATTGGATGAAATCGTCCAGTGCTTGAAAATGGAGAAGGATGGCGACAAACAATGATTCATGAACTGAAAACGGTTTTCTCGAAAAAAATGCTGATTATCTCATTAATCGCTGTTATGTTTTTGCCGGTTATCTACAGCGCTTCGTTCTTGACCTCTATGTGGGATCCATATGGAAAAACGGAGGATCTTCCGGTTGCGGTGGTCAATGAAGACCAAGCAGCTGAACTGGAAGGAGAAAGCATTCGAATCGGTCAAGAGATTGTGGCCGAGCTAAAGGGCAATGATGATTTTGAATGGCATTTCGTCGGAAGTGATGAAGCACATGCAGGCGTAGTCAAAGGAGATTACTATGCTTCCATTACATTGCCAAAGGACTTTTCGAGTAATGCATCCTCGCTTTTGACGGAAGAGCCGAGAGAAATGGCTTTGAATGTGGAGACCAATCCAGGCTATAGCTATTCCGGAAAATCAATTGCCGATCAAAGCATTTTGGCTGTGGAAACGACAGTGGCATCCGAAGTCCGGGAATTATATACCGAAAAAGTATTTGAAACAATAAACGACATGAATGACGGTTATAAAGAAGCTTCATCTGGTGCAGGAGAGCTAACAGAGGGGGCACAGCAGCTGTCAGAATCGGCACGGCAAGTAGGAGATGGCATGGCAACCCTTGCCGCCCAATCGCCCTCACCGCTCGCTGCAGAGCTGGCTAAATTGATAGAGGGCAACAAGCAAATAAGGCAAGGCATCGATGAATTGAGAAGTGGATCAGCGAGTTTGAGTGAGGAGCTGTCCGCAGCGTCGGAAGAAATTTCAGCGTATGCTTTTGAAACGGCAAATGCACAGCTCGTCAGTGAACCCGTGACGGTCAATAAAGAAACGGTCACGGAAGTCGAAAACTATGGCCAAAGTTTTGCTCCTTATATCATTGCGCTCAGTTTGTATGTCGGGGCAATCGCTTTTTCCACCATTTATCCTTTTCGGACACGCGACCAGGAATCGACCACACTGCTTAGTTGGTGGGGCAGTAAGCTGTCGGTCATCTTGGCGCAAGGAACGTTCCAAGCGGCTCTATTGGCAGTATTTATCTTGAAAGTCCTGGATATCCCGGTTGAAAATATAGGGTCTTTCCTGCTGATTCTTTTTGTGATCTCGAACACATGGATGCTCATCTTGTCCTTTTTGGTCGCTGCATTCGATAAAGTAGGGAATTTCCTCGGGATCTTGCTGCTGGTTTTGCAGCTTGGTGCCAGTGAAGGGACGTTTCCTATTCAATTGACGAATGGCTTTTTCCAAGCTGTCCATCCGTATTCCCCAATGACTTATGCGATCAAAGCCTTGAGGGAGTCGATCTTCGGTTTTGAAGGAAATGTTCCGTTCGAACAAGCCTTGTGGATTCTTGCAGCTATTTTATCAGGGATGATTTTGCTGTTAGGAGCCGTCTATTACTACCGATTCCAAAAAGAAATGAAAACTGCATCTGAATTAGCATAAAGGGGAGCGGCCGTCTGAGGCCTGCTTTTTCTTTTGGAAAAAATCCCGGTGTGATAAGATGGAGTCAGAATTTGTTTTTTGAAAGGAAGAGGACTGTGTCGAAAAAATTAGATGCGTTTTTGGAAGAAAACTTAACAGAATTGAAAGACCAAGGCCTATACAATGAAATCGATCCGGTAGAAGGCCCGAACGGAGCGATTATTAAAATCGGCGGCAAGGACCTGATCAACTTGTCATCAAACAACTATTTGGGGCTTGCAACGGATGAAGGCTTGAAGAAAGTAGCGATCGAAGCGATCGAAAAATACGGAGTTGGGGCAGGCGCTGTCCGTACCATCAACGGGACGCTGGATCTTCACGTGCAATTGGAAGAAAAGTTGGCCGAGTTCAAAGGAACAGAAGCGGCGATTTCATTCCAATCCGGCTTCAATTGCAATATGGCGGCCATTTCTGCGGTTATGGACAAAAACGATGCGATCCTTTCCGATCAATTGAACCATGCATCGATCATCGACGGCTGCCGCTTGTCGAAAGCGAAAATCATCGCGTTCAAACACTCTGATATGGAAGATCTTCGCGCGAAAGCGAAAGAAGCAACAGAATCCGGCCAATACAATAAAGTAATGGTCATCACAGACGGCGTCTTCTCGATGGACGGTGATATCGCGAAGCTTCCGGAAATCGTGGAAATCGCAAAAGAATTCGATTTGATCACTTACGTCGATGACGCACACGGTTCAGGCGTCACAGGTAAAGGGAAAGGCACTGTGAAGCATTTCGGATTGGAAAAAGAAGTCGATATGCAGATGGGGACCCTCTCGAAAGCAGTCGGTGTTGTCGGCGGCTATGTAGCCGGCAAGAAGCAATTGATCGACTGGCTGCGCGTGCGCTCGCGTCCGTTCTTGTTCTCGACAGCGGTAACGCCAGGAGACGTCGCAGCGACGACAGCTGCGGTCCAAAAAATCATCGATTCGACAGAACTGCACGATAAGCTATGGGACAACGGTGATTATTTGAAGAAAGGCTTGAAAGAGCTAGGATTCGATATCGGCGATTCTGCCACGCCAATTACGCCATGCATCATCGGCGACGAGAAATTGACCCAGCAGTTCTCGAAACGCTTGTTCGAAGAAGGCGTCTACGCGAAATCGATCGTCTTTCCGACGGTCCCACGCGGCACTGGCCGCGTGCGCAACATGCCAACAGCGGCACATACGAAAGAAATGCTCGACGAAGCGATCGAGATCTACGCAAAAGTCGGCAAAGAACTGAATGTTATCAAGTAAGTCGAAACCCGCACAGCTCATTGAGTTGTGCGGGTTTTTTTAAGCTTATGAAGAATAAGGACGAGTAGGGGGAGATTGCGCTTCAAGGGGCCTGCAGGATGCAGGTCATGAAGCTGATGCGACAGGACGTTACTATTTTTAAGACGGATAGTGGAGATGTGAGTGGAAGAGATTGCGCTGCAAGGGGCACGCTTGGGGCCTGCAGGATGCAGGTCATGCAGCTGACGCGACAGGACGTCGCGTGTTCAGCTGCCCGAGGATAGGGCGGGTGTTGAGCCAATGTGCCGCAAAGAGCGCGGCACATTTGTCTCGCCAGCCCGCGCGGTCCCTCAGGCGTCGGCCCCTTTCCGCTCCATCTCTAGTTTTAGATAGGAAATGAAATTCATTACACTTTGAAGTAAGCACAAACAGCTTTGGAAAGCTTCATAATTACAAGAAGAATAGTCAGTGAAGCATCTTTATTACTATCAAGTTCAACTAAGCGTCTCCACCAACGAATGCACCCGACCGACAGCGATACTTTCTCGCACGCAACATCCAATGAAATCTAAAAGCCGAACCGCGCACAAGGGCGAGCCGGAGCAATGAGACAAGCGTTCTTCTTGGCTCATTGCGGGAGGCATGCCCAAAGCGGGAGGCGGCTGCTTCGTGATGTTAAGATCGACAAACCATTCGTCTCACTCACAAGTCTAAATAAGCATCATCCAACAGCGCATGAACATGTAAAAAAGGGATACTGCATCACTCAAGAAATCCATTGAAATCTATTAGCCGAACCGCGCTCACGGGCGAGCCGAAGCAATGAGACAAGTGCTCTTCTTGGCTCATTGCGGGAGGCCAGCCCAAAGCGGGAGGCGCTTACCAAAAGATGAAACAACAAACAATGGACAATCTATCTCGCTCACTTTCCCCTTAGCTCGCACATACCTGGTTTCGGTTAGCTTACAATAAAATCCCCCTCCAGCGTTCATGAAGGGGGATATGCTTTATTATTCGGCAGAATCGCTTTCTGCTTGCTGGGCGTTGAAATAGATGGAAGCGAACACTTTCGCTGTCGTGTTCATCGCGTCTTCATTGAAATCGAAATTTTCGTGGTGGTGCGGATAGGCGAGCGTTTCGTCTGCCATTTTCGCGCCGATGAAAAAGAAAGCGCCAGGTTTTGCTTGTGTATAATAAGAAAAATCCTCGACCGGCATGATGGGGGCGATATCGATGACATTGTCTTCACCGACGACAGGGCGAGCGGAAGTGCGGACGATCTCTGCCGCTTCGGGGTGGTTCCAAAGCGAATCGTAGCCGGTCTCGACAATCACTTCAGCACGCGCGCCCATCGCAGCGGCGACGTTTTCTGCGACTGAACGCACGCGTTCGCTGGCGAGCTTGCGCAGTTCCGGATCGAACACGCGGATGGTGCCTTCCATGACGGCTTTGCTTGGGATGACATTGTCAGCATCACCGGCATGGAATTTGCCGATTGACACGACGAGTTCCTTCAGTGGATCGGCATTGCGGCTGACAATGGATTGCAGGGCGACCATGATGTGGCTCGCAGCAAGGATCGGGTCGATGCCGGTATGCGGTTCGGCGCCATGGGTTCCAGAGCCAAAGACATTGATTTTGATGGCATCTTCGGAAGCTTGCAGGTAACCATCGCGAAGGTAAACCTTGCCGGATTCCATTTTGCTCTGGAGATGAGCGCCGAACACCAGGTCGACGCCATCGAGACAGCCGTCTTCGATCATCGCGCGTGCCCCGCCCGGCGACAGCTCTTCGCCGAATTGATGGATCAGCACAATCGTTCCAGGCAGGTCTTCCTTGATCGCCATCATCGCTTTCGCAAAGCCGAGAAGGCCAGCAGTGTGGCCATCGTGACCGCAAGCGTGCATGACGCCTGGAATCGTCGATTTATAAGAAACCTCTTTTTGATCGTCGATTGGAAGTGCGTCAAAGTCAGCACGGAACGCAATCGTCTTGCCGGGTTTTCCGCCTCGGATCGTTCCGACAACGCCGCGACCGCCAACACCCCGGCGCACTTCGACTCCCATTTCTTCCAGTCGCATTGCGATGTAAGCAGGGGTTTCCACTTCCTGATGGGACAGTTCCGGGTGCATATGGAGGTGGCGGCGAATATCCACCATTTCCTCTTGCAAGGAATCAATTAATGTATCGGTTTGTTTTAATAAGCTCATGAATAATAAACTCCTTTATCCTACGAAAATTTTAAACACGCAATGACGCTATTATACGCCGTATTCCAGTAAGCATCAAAATTATTGCGCTATTGCAAAAGTTTTTATAGTATAATCATACAGGACTACTTATAATTGGAGGCTTCACTATGAAAATCATTCAAGCACGATTGCATGCAGTGCGCTTTCCATTGCATGAACCATTTATCATTTCCTATGCGACCTATCCGGACATGCCGTCTTTGATTCTTGAACTGGAAACGGATAACGGCTTGGTCGGTTACGGGGAAGCGGTGCCTGATGAACATGTGACGGGGGAGTATTTTACGGCGAGCTACGAAGTGCTGAAGGGGTTGTTCCTGCCGGCTGTGATTGGCATGAACCCATTCGATATTGAAGCAATCCATCATAAAATGAACGGAATTTTGGCAGGCAATCCGGCATCGAAAGCCGCGGTCGATATCGCTTGCTATGACTTGATGGGGAAAGCTTCGGGACAGCCAGTTTATAATTTACTCGGCGGGCAATCGAAAGCGCATTTGTCTTATCCGCGCGTCTTGAGCATCGAGTCGCCTGAAATCATGGCGGAAAAAGCGAAGCAGGCCGTCGAAGCGGGTTACGGATCGTTGAAATTGAAAGTCGGGGCAGGCAATGCACAATTGGACGTGGAACGTATCTTAGCGGTACGGAACGAAGTTGGTCCGGAAATGCCAATCCGTGTCGACGTCAATCAAGGATGGAAATCGGTCGGGACAGCCGTTTCGGCGATCCGTCAGCTTGAAACGGCTGGACTCAGTTGGGTTGAGCAGCCGATCCGCATGGGCGATATCCGCGGTTTGGCGGAAGTGCGGCAGAAAACAGCCGTTCCGATCATGGCGGATGAAACTGTGCAGTCGATGGAAGATTTGCTTGAAATCATCCGTCTCGATGCAGCGGATGTCATCAATATCAAATTGATGAAATGCGGCGGCATTTTCCATGCGGTGCAAATGGCGAAAACGGCAGAAGCGGCGGGCATGCTGTGCCAGATCGGCTCGATGGTGGAATCATCAATTGCCTCAAGTGCCGGGTATCACGCGGCGATGGCGCGGATTAATATCGAAAGCACGGAACTGACTGGGCCGCTGTTATTCAGTGAAGAAATCGGCGACTTGAAATACGAGCATCCACATGTTCTCTTGAGCGGCAAGCCAGGGCTTGGCATTGAAGTCGATCCGGAGCAGTTGAAAAAATTGACGGTCACATCTTGTACAGTAGGAGGCGATCCTGCATGACAACAAAACCGCAAAAAGCTAATAAAGGCGGAGATAAGATTCCCCATACATATGCGATTTTATTTTTGATCATGATTGCAGCGATGGTTGCCTCATATTTGATTCCAGCAGGTCAATACGAACGGGAGGAAGTGGACAATCGCACGGTCGTCATCGATAATTCCTTTGCAGAAGTGGAACAGAGCCCAGTCGGCTTCTTTGAATTGTTCAAAGCGATTCCTACAGGGATGTCTGAAGCGTCGAATATCATCTTCTACATCTTCTTGGTAGGCGGCGCGTTTGGGATTATCCGCGCAACAGGGGCGATCGAATCTGGAATCGCCAAAGTGGTCGATAAACTGGAAGCAAGGGAAAAATGGCTCATCCCGATTATCATGATTCTCTTTTCAGTCCTTGGGGCAACAATCGGAATGTCAGAAGAGGTCATCATTTTCGTGCCGATCGGAATTGCGGTAGCACGGGCCATCGGTTTTGATGCCATGACCGGGACGGCGATGGTATCGCTCGGTGCAGCATCCGGCTTCATCGGGGGCATGCTCAATCCGTTTACAGTCGGGATTGCACAAGGCATTGCCGAGCTGCAAATCTTCTCGGGCATCGGCTTCCGCTTCGGGGCGTATATCTTCTTCTTGAGCTTTGCAATTTGGTACGTCATGCGCTATGCGGCAAAAGTCAAAAAAGATCCGACGCAGAGTGTCATCTACGAAATCGAGAAGCGTGCAAAGAAATCGTCGACAAAAGATCAAGCTGAGGCGCTTGGTGAGTTCAACTGGCGCCACGGGATGGTTTTCGTGTTCCTTGCAGTCGGTCTTGGCATCAATGTCTATGGAGTGTTCGAATGGGACTGGTATTTGACTGAACTTGCTGCATCCTTCGTTATCATCGGTTTTGCAGCCGGGCTCGTCGGAAATCTCGGTGTTAACCGCATGTTCGATGCGTTCGTCGATGGCATGAAATTGGTGGTCTTCGGTGCTTTAATCGTTGGCTTTGCCCGTGCAATTTTGGTCATCATGGAGCAGGGAGTCATCATGGATACGATGATCCACGGCTTATCAAGCGTCATCAGCGGCTTGCCGAATGCCTTGACGGTCATCGGCATGTTCTTCACGCAAGTGGTCATCAATTTCTTCATTCCTTCCGGAAGCGGCCAAGCGGCAACGACGATGCCGATCATGACGCCTTTATCGGATTTATTGGCAATCGAGCGCCAAGTGGCGGTTCTTGCTTATCAATACGGGGACGGTATCACCAATTCAATCATTCCGACATCTGCTTCTTTAATGGGATATTTAGCAGTGGCTGGAATTCCTTATGAAAAATGGGTGAAGTTCGTCTGGAAACTGGTTCTCGTTTGGCTATTGATTGCGCTTGTTGCACTTGTGATTGCTGTCATGATCGGTGTTTCGTGAATAATATAAAAAAACCCTCGGCGCTCAAGCGCCGGGGGTTTTAAATGGTGTCTGTGTTTTGGATCAGGTTCAAAAAGCGCTGTGTCCGTTCTTCTTTCGGATGATTGAAGACTTCAGCTGGTGTGCCGCGTTCGACGACGCGTCCAGCATCCATGAACAGTACTTCATCTGCGGCGCCTTTAGCAAAGCGCATTTCGTGGGTCACGACCACCATGGTCATCCCTTCGGATGCAAGATCTTTCATTACTTGCAGCACTTCTCCCACGAGTTCCGGGTCAAGCGCTGAAGTCGGTTCGTCGAACAACATCACTTTTGGTTCGAGTGCAAGCGCACGGGCAATGCCGACGCGCTGCTGTTGGCCGCCTGATAATTGGTGTGGATATGAATCGGCTTTATCAGAAAGGCCGACCTTGTCAAGCAGCGCCAATGCCTTTTCTTTTGCCTGTGCTTTGTCTTTTTTCTGGACGGTGACAGGCCCTTCTAAAATATTATCAAGTGCAGTCATGTGTGGAAACAGATTGTAATGTTGAAACACCATCGCCGATTGTTTACGGAAGGCCATGATTTGTTTTTTTGACATCGGTTTCGAGAAATCAGCGACAAGCCCTCCGATTTCAACCGTTCCATCACTTGGCTTCTCCAAAATATTGAGGCAACGGAGGAAAGTGGTTTTTCCTGAACCGGAAGGGCCGATGACGACGATCGTTTGCCCTTTTTCGACGTCGAGGTCGATGCCTTTCAGCACTTCCAGCTCGCCGAAGCTCTTATGCAAGTTTTTAATTGAAATCATAATAAACTCCTATCTATGGATCGATCTGGATTTAACGGGAAACATAACGGTCAAAGCGGTTTTCCAAGCGTCCTTGTACGAGTGACAACAAGAAGCAAATGATCCAGTAGATCAATGCCGCCTGCCCATAAAGAAGCAGGAACTCGTAATTGGTCGCAGCGATCTGCTGGGCGACACGGAACATTTCTGTCACTAGGATCAACGCGGCAAGAGAAGTGTCTTTGACCAGGCTGATGAAAGTGTTCGATAGCGGCGGTACCGAGACGCGTGATGCTTGAGGCAAAATTACGCGCCGTAAAGTTTGTGAATAGGACATGCCGATCGTATCGGCCGCTTCCCATTGGCCTTTAGGAATCGACAGGATTGCTGCACGGATGACTTCAGAGGCATAGGCACCGACATTTAATGAGAATCCGATGACGGCAGCCGGGAATGGGTCGATGGTGACACCGACCGTCGGCAAGCCATAAAACAGGATAAACAATTGGACGAGCAGCGGAGTGCCCCGGATGATCGAGACATAGACACGCGCAATCCATTGCAAAATCCGGACGGTGGAAATGCGGGCAAGTGCAGTGACGACCGCCAGGAAGAGCCCGAGGATAAAAGAAATGACCGAAAGCGGCAAAGTGAATTGCACAGCCGCTTCGATCAAAGGCAAGAAGGAGGACTGGGCGATGTCGCCGAGTCGCTCCAACCGTTCAGGGTTTGAGAAAATACTATTCAAGTACATTTTCGCCGAACCACTTATTGGAGATTTCTTCGTATGTGCCGTCTTCGATCATTTCAGCAAGCGCCTCATTTGCTGCTTCGACGAATGTTTCGTTGCCTTTTCTAAACAATAACGCGCTTTGCGCCGCATCGTCAGATTTATCGACGATTTTAATGCCGGCATCCGGACGCTGGTTCTGGAAGTCAAGGACCGTCAAATTGTCATTGACTGTCGCATCGACACGGCCTGATACCAATAATTCGATCGCCTGGTTAAAGCCTTCGACGCCTTCAAGCTCTGCGCCAAAGGAAGTAGCTGTTTCGGCGTAATTGCTTGTCAATGATTGTGCAGAGAGCTTGCCTTCCAAATCATCAAAGCTTTGGATTTCCTCATTGTCTTCAGCTACGACGAGGACTGCTGTCGAAGTGATGTATGGATCTGAGAAATCGTAGCTTTCCTGGCGTTCTTCGTTAATGCCAACTTGGTTGGCGACCATATCAAAACGCTCAGCATCGAGGCCAGCGAACATAGCATCCCATTGTGTTTCAAGGAATTCCGCTTCGACACCGAGACGGTCTGCGACTTCACGGGCAATTTCCACGTCAAAGCCTGTCAATTCGCCGCTGTCGTCATGGAACGTGAAAGGAGGGTATGTGCCTTCAGTACCGATGACCAAAGTTCCTTCTTCCTGGATTTCAGCGAGTAAATCCGTTTCCCCTTCTGTGCTGCTGCCTGATTCTGTATTGTCTGCGTTATCGGAAGAGCCGCAAGCTGCTAGGAATAATGCAGCTGCACCGATCGGCAAAAATGCCCATTGTTTCTTCATCGATGGTTCCCCATTTCATTAAATTATTGCCTTCATGGCGTTGTTGTTCTATTTAAGCATATTAAAGCTTACCTGTATAGTAGGTTTAATCGGCTGTGGAAAATAGGCAAAAGCCATTGTTTTTTTAAAGAGAACAATTTATAATAACTCTAACGAAAAGCTTGATATGAAAGCATTTGAAAAGATAGTGATGTCTTTTTAGGGTGGACAAATGTTTTATAGAAAAGGAGTGCTTGAAAAATGAAACGAATCATGGTGACAGGGGCTTTAGGGCAAATCGGCTCGGAATTAGTAGGCAAATTGCGCGAAACTTATGGTGCGGAAAATGTATTGGCAACCGATATCCGGCCATCCAATAATCAGGACGGGCCTTTCGAAATTTTGGACGTGACGGACGCAGAACGCATGCTGACTTTAGCACGTGATTTCAATGCCGATACGATGATCCATATGGCAGCGCTATTGTCTGCGACTGCAGAAGAAAAGCCGCTCCTTGCATGGAACTTGAATATGGGCGGATTGGTCAATGCCCTTGAAGCAGCCCGTGAACTCGATATGCAATTTTTCACGCCAAGCTCGATCGGCGCATTCGGCCCTTCAACACCGAAAAACGACACGCCGCAAGACACGCTTCAACGTCCGACGACGATGTATGGCGTCAATAAGGTAGCGGGGGAGTTGCTTTGCGATTATTACTTCACGAAATTCGGCGTCGATACCCGTGGCCTCCGTTTCCCGGGCTTGATCTCGAATGTTGCTCCTCCAGGCGGCGGAACAACAGACTATGCCGTAGATATCTATTACCAGGCAATCGAAAAAGGCAGCTACACTTCCTATATTGCACAAGGCACCCGCATGGACATGATGTATATGCCGGATGCGCTTCAGGCAATCGTCGACTTGATGGAAGCCGATGCGGACAAGCTCGTCCACCGCAATGCATTCAACGTTACGGCGATGAGCTTTGAACCTGAAGAGATCGCGGCATCAATCCGCAAGCATATGCCGGATTTCAAATTGAACTATGACGTCGACCCGGCGCGCCAGGCAATCGCAGCCAGCTGGCCGGATAGTATCGATGCCAGTGCCGCAAAAGACGAATGGAACTTCAAAACCGAGTATGACTTGGATGCCATGACGGCAGACATGCTGGAAAAATTAAAGCAAAAACTACAGCAAGCATAATAAAAAAGGCGCTTTTCCGAAACCGGAAAAGCGCCTTTTTTAAAGTGGGATTAGAACAATAAGTGTGCCACGCCGACAATGATCGGCAAAGCGATGACTGTGCGCAACAGGAAGACAACGATCAAATCGAAAATATTGACCGGGATTTTGGAGCCAAGCAACAAGCCCCCGACTTCAGACATATAGATCAATTGCGTAACAGACATGGTCGCGACGACAAAGCGTGTCATTTCGGATTCAATGCCTGCACCCAGAATGGCCGGCAAGAACATATCGGCAAAACCGACGACCATCAATTGTGCAGCTTCTGCAGCTTCAGGGACACCTAGAAGATTCAAATACGGTTCAAACGGTGCGCCAAGGATGACGAAAGTTGAGGTATATTCGGCCAGAATCAAAGCAATTGTCCCGAACGCCATAACGACAGGCGCTACGCCAATCCACATATCGAGAACATTCTTCATGCCATCTGTGAAGAAGTTGGCAACGGAACGGTTGCGATCCGCTTTTTCAAGTGCTTTTTCCAGGCCATGTGAAGCCAGGCCTTGCCCATTCGGTACATCTTCAGAGACGGATTCCTGAGGCGATCCATCTTTGAATTCTGTCTTTTTCTGTGCAAGCGGATAAATGCGCGGCATAATGAGTGCCAAGATCAAGCCGGCAAGAATAACGGTGCCGTAGTATGGAAGGAAATACGATCCGAGGCCGATTTCTTCAATGACGACGATCGCAAACGTGATCGAGACGACAGAGAAGGTCGTTCCGATAATTGCGGCTTCGCGCTGCGTATATTTATTGTCTTCGTATTGTTTGCTTGTCAGCAGGACGCCGATTGTGCCGTCGCCGACCCAAGAAGCAAGTGCATCAATAGAAGAACGGCCAGGAAGGCGGAATAGCGGGCGCATGATCTTAACCATCATGGTACCGAAAAATTCAAGCAAGCCGAAGTTCATCAAAAGCGGCAAGAACAGGCCGGCGAAAAGGAAAATCGTAAACAGGAATGAAAGCAAGCCGTCTCCTGACAACAGTAAGCCGCCTGTATTTTCGTTCCAGACCGGCTCAGGGCCGACTTGGAATAATACCATAAAAGCAAAAACAGCAGCGGCAACCCGTGTTAATGTCCAGAATAAGTTGACGTTGAACAATTTCTCTAAAAACGGAACGGTGTCGGAGGTGTTTTCCTTTCTGGCGATATAGAGCAAGGAACCGACTGCAGCAATGATTAAAATGACCAGCATTACCCAAGGAACGAACGATTCGATCTGGCCGGCCATAACACCCGCAAGTACAGCAATCGTGACTTTCCATCCTTCATCTGTCGGAATCGGAATGAGGAACAACAGGATCCCCAGGAAAGACGGAATCAGGAATAATAACCAAGTAGAAGCTGAAAACTTTTTCAAAATAGTATTCCCCTTTTCTTTTTATTGTATGAATAAACGCATATTATACTAATTATACAACACTTTCCCCTTTGGAACCGCTGTCATTAGTAATGTTTATATTATCTGAAAACAGAAGAAAATAATAGTATTTTTGAGAAAGAAAATCTTATTGCTGAATATGGATAATGTTGGCGGAGCATTTCCAGCAGTTTATTTTGACTGAAAGAGGAATAACGACGCTGTTTAATTTGCCATGCATCGGAGGGAATCTCTGAAGAAGTGATTTACAGAATAAAAAAATCCCGCCTCACAGGTCTTTTCGACGTGCGAGGCGGGATTCGGCAAGATCCTACTCGAAATCCTGGTCCCAGCGGTAAGCATAGAACCGTTCAAGGGTCAGCCAGTTTTCGGTTTCTGTGTCGCCATTTTGCAGCTTGTGCTCCATTTCCTCGAGCATCCAAGCAGTTTGCGAAATATGGGCTTTCATTGAATTCATCTTATGCTCACGCACGGGCTTGATATCGTAGACGATGTCAGGCTCACCGAGCACATCCAGCGTATTGTTGGCGAACGCCACGCAATGAAGTTTCGGGCGGTCTTCCATGCGGCGCACAGCACGAACTACGGCGCGCGCTGTTGCTTCGTGGTCAGGGTGCACGGCAAAATCCGGGTAGAACGTGATGATTAGGGACGGGTTGGTTTCTTCAATTAGCTCTTCCATCATGCGCACCATTTTTTCATCGTCTTCGAACTCCAAGGTTTTGTCGCGTAGGCCCATCATGCGAAGATCCGTCAAGCCCATCGCTTCCGCAGAGGCAAGCAGTTCTTTCTTGCGGATAGCAGGCAAAGATTCACGCGTCGCGAACGGCGGGTTGCCAAGGTTACGGCCCATTTCGCCAAGCGTCAAACAAGCGTATGTAACAGGGGTTCCTTGTTGAATGTGGGTGGTAATCGTTCCCGACACTCCGAACGCTTCGTCGTCGGGGTGGGGGAAGATGACCAGTACATGTCGTTCTTTCGGGATGGTCATTATAATTCCTCCTTAATAGCTGAACGGTGTTTCGCTGAGTTGCAGCGCCACCGCCAATTTTCCGGTTCCGTCGTGGCCGGCGAGCAGCAAACGGCCTTCTTCATCGATTTCAAAATGCGTAATGCCTTGTGCGTAAACCCAGCCATGCGGCAATTTCAGCCCGACACGGTGTGGGCTGTCGCCGACAACTTTGCCAAGTTCGAAATTGATGACGACATTGCGGATAAATGCGCCGGCATTGAAAAAGCCTTCATTGAAATGGCTTGCGTAGCTGCCATTTGTCGTTTCTAAATGAAGGTAGACATCCTTGTCGACGAATGAATCGATCGCCGCTTGGAGTTGTTTGACTTCTACTAGTTCCATGATGTTCCTCCTAATTAAATCGGTATTCTATCAGTATAAGGAACTCTGCGGATGAATGCGATTAGTACGCTCTATGTCATGAAGAATGATGGGAGAGTTCGCTTTAAAACATCTTTGTGCATGTAGAGGGCAAATTAAAAAAGGAGGGCGCCTGGGCACCCTCCTTCTGATAAGCTATTGTATTACAGTTCCACAACGTCCACTTCGGCTTTGTGGAATTTGTTCGCAGCTCCGTGCATGACAGGGCCAACGTATTCGTTCAGCTTCCAGCCGTGCGCAATCGCCGTAGAGACAAAGATTTTAGCGTTGTATACCGCATCTTTGACCGATTGGCCGTTAGCAAGATTGGCCGTAATCGCCGCAGCAAATGTGCAACCGGCGCCGTGATTATAAGTCGTATCGGTTTTCTCAGCCGTCAACAGGTAATGTTTTTCCCCATCGTATAGAAGGTCGGCCGCTTTTTCGTGCTTCAATTGCTTGCCGCCTTTGATGACGACAAATTTCGTCCCGTGTGCGTAAATCTTTTCCGCCGCTTTTTGCAGGTCTTCAACCGTGTGAAGTGTGCCGAGTCCTGATAATTGGCCGGCTTCCACAAGGTTCGGTGTCACGACTTTTGCGTGCGGCAGCAAGTATTTAACCATTGCATCGACATTTTCAGGGAATAGTACTTCGTCTTCGCCTTTACATGCCATTACCGGGTCGATGACAACATCGGTAATGCCGGATGCTTCGATGGCCTTGCCCGCCATTTCGATGATATCGACGGTCGGCAGCATGCCGGTTTTCAAGGAGTCGATCCCAGTCGAGAATGCTGTTTTCAATTGAGCATCAAGCGTATCGAGCGCGATCGGGTGGATGCCATGGCTCCAATGGTTGTTAGGGTCCATCGTCACGATGACTGTCAAAGCGTTCATGCCATATGTGCCGTGTTCCTGGAACGTCTTCAAGTCGGCCTGGATGCCAGCGCCGCCGGAAGTATCGGATCCTGCAATGGTGAGTGTCTTTTTGAGTGTCATAAGTCAATCTCCTTTAGGCTATTTAGTCATTGAGATAATTTTATAGAAATTTTGCGTCATTTACAACGGTTTGGGCCTGTGCGGCCACGCTAAAGCCAGTACTGTTGCAATAGAAGCGAAAGAAAATAACAGCGTGACGCCCCCGATTACCCAATGTCCGCTCGTGAATAGGCCAACTGCCATCACCAATGTTAAAATGGCTGCTATTACAATCAAGCCGATCAGGCAGCCCATGCCTGCACGCTTGGCGCTTTCAGGTGCGCTATCGCCTTTTGTTTTGGAAATATCAGAAACCCTTTGCCGCCAGTCTGCCATATATTATTCGCTCCTTTTTTCCATCGTAACATGTGGGACGCTTGAATTGAAGCGCTTGCAAATGAACAAGACTAGAGAAAAAAAGATCGGGTAATGAAAAGGTAAGAAAAGTTTTTTGATGAAGGAGTAGATACAATGACCAAACAAATTTTCACTAATGATTGGCAACAAGTCTTAGGGGAAGAATTCGGTAAAAACTATTATCAGGAATTGAGAGAGTTCTTAAAAAATGAGTATGCTAATGAGACCGTTTATCCGGTCAAAGAAAATATTTGGAATGCCTTTGAACATACGGCTTATCAAGATGTCAAAGTGGTCATCCTCGGGCAAGATCCTTATCACGGGCCGAATCAAGCGCATGGCTTGAGTTTTTCCGTTCAGCCAGGCATCTCCCATCCGCCGAGCCTGCGCAACATCTTCAAGGAACTCGAAGACGACATCGGCTGCGAGAAGCCAGTGGATGGGACTTTAACGAAATGGTCTGACCAAGGCGTGCTCATGCTCAACACAGTCCTGACGGTGAGGCAAGGGCAAGCACATTCACATCAGAAAAAAGGCTGGGAGCAGTTTACGGACGAAGTGATCCGGAAACTATCGGCACGAAAAGAGCCAGTCATTTTCATTTTATGGGGCAAGCCGGCACAGACGAAAAAGCGCTTGATCGATACCGAACGCCATGACATCATTGAAGCGCCGCATCCGAGCCCACTCAGCGCACATCGCGGATTTTTCGGCAGTAAACCGTTCTCAAAAGTGAACAAGCTGTTACAATCGCGCGGGGAAGAACCGATTGATTTCTGCCTGGACTGACGAATCCAGCTAGCGCATGGTAAACTGGATGGGACTAACAGCGAGAGGGGCCATGACACATGGGCATCGAAACGACACGCATTTTAGATGAAATCGATAAGCATACGGCTCGCGCACGGGGGAGCGAACCTGAAAAGATCCGTGAATCCCTTGCCGCTATCCGTGCCTTATGCGACCTGCTTCTCGAAGACGGCATGCAAGCGCCGAAAAAACCGCGCGCCATGCCGCTTGCCGCAACGGAAACAGTAAACCGGCCGCAGTCGGTTCCCGCGGCTACAAGGCTTCAGGAAGAAGGAGCAAACGGCGATTCGCTTTTTGAATTTTAAATGGAAAGAGGACAAAACAAATGAAATTTTTCTTAATAGCGGGAGCGGTTAATGGACTGCTTGCCGTCGCTTTAGGCGCTTTCGGGGCGCATATGCTCGAAGGCCGCGTAGCGGATAAATATTTGGATACATGGCAGACAGCGGTGCAATACCAAATGTTCCATTCCATCGGCTTGATCGCCGTCGCCATTTTGATGAGCTCAGCGCTCATCGGCCCGCTCGGTTCCTTGAATTGGGCCGGCTATTTGATGCTCGCCGGAATCGTGATTTTCTCAGGCAGCCTATATGTTCTGAGCTTGACGGGCATCAGCGTGCTTGGCGCGATTACGCCAATCGGCGGCGTCGCGTTTATCGCGGGCTGGATTATGCTTATCATCGCCGCGTCGAAGGCATTGTAATAAAAAAAGAAAACTGCCTGCATGGCATATGCAGGCAGTTTTTTTTGAACTCACTTCACCGAGTTTAATAAGGACTTTAATTTTTCAGGATCATCCACTTTCAACGCGATTTGCGAGATGGGGCGCGTCTTGCCGAAAAACAGCACGGCTTGCTGGGGCACGTTGAAATCGATTACGACTTGGGGTTCCGGTTCTTCAAAATCTTTGGCGACAAATTCCAGCGCATCGGCCTCTGGTTTTACGCCCCAGCGCACCGCTGCAATCGATTCGAGCGGTGCGCTGATTCGTTTGTTCAACCCTAACGATACATTCAAGTTTCCATCTTTGATGGTCAAGGGGTTCAATCGGGTGGCTTGAATATCGCCAATGAAATAAATGACGCTATAGACGTTCAAGATGAGCAGGACAATAGAGAGTACAGCGGATTTATCATGGAGCCACCAATGGATACCGAGGGTCTCGATGACGATGGCGTGGATGAGCATGATGGTAAATGCGATGGAACTGGTATTTTTATGGAGCGTGATGGATGCCGGATCTTCTGGGGGCCGTTTTTTCCACGTAAAGAAGGCATAGTAAAACGCGAGTGCTTCAGACAGGACGATATGGATGAGCGGATTCGGCTTGACGTTCTCATGCACTGCAGGAAACAAAGTGAACAGCGGGCTGCCGGCTTGTTGGCTCATGGACCGCCGTATTTTTGGAATGTGGATGAGCAATAGGCCAAGCAAGGCCAGTTCTGCCGCCAATATGAATAGTTCGAATGCGATGCCTACGTAGAATAAAGGCGCGAAGGGTTCGAAATACAGTGCTGGGATGATGAAGCGAACGGCGATCACTCCCGTAGCCATAACTGCAAGCAAGTGTTTGAAAGTTAAGCGGAAGGATAGCAGCAGCAATAAAGGGATGACGATCGAAAAATCAACTAAAGAGCCGGCAACGAGCCAAAAGCTATCTTCCGGTATCACAGTAGAAGAAAAGGGGGAGCGGTAGACTAAGAGATTGCTGGTCAATACGAGAAGCAAGAAAGCAAAAGCCCATTTTGCATAACGTGTCTGGCGCATTACGAACATATAAACACCTCGTTTTTCTTTTAGTATACCCAGCAAATGGAAGGTATCGGTAGGGAAAGTATGGCGAAAAACAGAAAATTCGCTCATGGAGTTGGGCGTGGAATGCAAAACGCCGCCTCCTAGTTAAAGGAAGCGGCATTTATCATAAACTTATACTTCGAGGAACTTCACGGTTTTCTCTTTATCGAGAATCGTGCCTACGTAGAATGAACCGAATTCGCCGTAGCGTGCGGACACTTCATCAAAACGCATTTCGTAGACAAGCTTCTTGAATTGGAGAACGTCTTCTGCAAACAATGTAACGCCCCACTCGTAATCATCGAACCCGACAGAGCCGGAAATGATTTGTTTCACTTTGCCTGCGTAGCTGCGGCCGATTTTGCCGTGTGACAGCATCAAATCTTTGCGCTCTTGCATTGGCAGCATGTACCAATTGTCGTTGCCTTCGCGGCGCTTGTCCATCGGGTAGAAGCAGATGTACTGGGAGCGTTGGAGCTCTGGGTACAGACGCGAACGGACATGCGGATTTTGGTAAGGATCTTCATTGCTTTCGCCTGACAGGTAGTTCGACAACTCGACGACAGAAACGTAGGAATACGTCGGCACAGTGTAGGCGATCAATGTCAATTTATTGTATTCGGTTTCGAGCTCGCGCAATTCATCCATCGTTTCACGCAAAAGCATGAGCATGAGGTCGGCTTTTTGGCCGATGATGGAATAAAGGGCGTGGGCACCGGTTTTGTTTTCGTCAGCTTGGTTAACTTTTTCCATGAACGTATTGAACTCGTCGATCGCGAATTGGCGCTCTTCGTCGTCGAGCATTTTCCACGCGACCCAGTCCATTGAACGGAAATCGTGGAGCACGTACCAGCCGTCTAATGTGATTGCTGCTTCATTCATCAATAGAACACTCCTTTTATGTGAATCTCTCTTCCACAGTTTATCATATGAAAGATATAAGTTCCTATCCGAATGCGGCCTGTCACCAATTTGACATGGGCATAGCGTCTTTTCAGCCTGCACCGAAAAGGGTAAACTGAGTAGAGTGAACTTAAAAGAGGAGAATGACAGCATGGCTTTATTTATGGAAGACAAGAAATGGCGCTTTTGGGACCAGTCCTTGAGCGCACGGAAACGTTCTGCGCTTGAATCGTTTGCGGCGGACGATACGCTATGTGAACTGGTCGGCTCGCAGAAAAGCCCGCCGACGGTCCGGACTTGGGTGCATGATGACACGGTTGTGCTTGGCATCCAAGACCACCGCTTGCCCCATATCGATCAAGCGATGGCGGTCCTAGAAGACAACGGCTACCAGGCAATCGTCCGAAATTCCGGCGGCCTTGCCGTTGTTCTCGATTCCGGCGTGTTGAACATTTCCATCGTCCTGTCGGAAAAAGAAGGCGCCATCGATATTCCGCAAGGCTATGATATGATGGTCGAACTCGTCGAAGCCTTGTTTCCGGAAGCGGAAATTGACGCCTATGAAATCGTCGGTTCGTATTGCCCGGGCAGTTACGACCTGAGCATCGGCGGCAAGAAATTCGCCGGCATCTCCCAGCGCCGCATACGCCGCGGCATCGCCGTGCAAGTGTATTTGTGCATCGAAGGAAGCGGCGCGGGGCGGGCGGAAGTGATCCGCGAGTTTTACGAAGCGGGCAAGCAAGGAGAAGAGACCAAGTTCAGCTACCCAGAGATCGAGCCAGGCGTGATGGCGTCGCTCAGTGAATTGCTCGGCCGCGATATTACCGTTCCTGAAGTGGTGCTCGATTTGCATGCGCTGCTCGGCTCTCCGGCCCCGTTGCCGCTTCAGGAAGAAGAATTTGACTTGTATTCGTTTTATTTGAACCGGGTGCTTGAACGCAATGAAAAAATGCTCGAACGAACGCTTGAATGAGCGTTCGATTCGTGTAAAATAACCAGTACGATTCGAGGAGGAGTGCCCGTGAGCTACGCGACACAGAAATTAGCTGAAGAAAAAGTGTTCAAAGATCCGGTTCACCGGTATATCCATGTGCGCGACCAAGTGATTTGGGACCTCGTCAATTCGAAAGAGTTCCAGCGGCTGCGCCGCATCAAACAACTCGGGACATCCTACCTCGTCTTCCACGGCGCGGAGCATAGCCGGTTCAACCATTCGCTTGGCGTTTATGAAATCGTCCGGCGCATTTCAGACGATGTGTTTCACGGCCGCCCAGAGTGGGATGAAAGAGAGCGCTTGACGGTCTTGTGTGCAGCGCTTCTTCACGACCTCGGACATGGCCCGTTTTCACATTCATTTGAAAAAGTATTTAATGTCGATCACGAGGAATTCACGCGAGCGATTTTGACCGGTGATACCGAAGTGAACAGCATCTTGAAAAACGTATCGCCTGATTTTCCTGGCCATGTAGCGGAAGTCATAGCGAAAACGTATTCCAATAAACAAGTGATTTCGCTCATCTCCAGCCAGATTGATGCCGACCGGATGGATTATTTGCAGCGTGATGCGTATTACACCGGTGTTTCCTACGGCCATTTCGATATGGAACGCATACTGCGCGTCATGCGGCCGCTCGATGACCAAGTCGTCATCAAATCGAGCGGTATGCACGCGGTCGAAGACTATATCATGAGCCGCTATCAAATGTACTGGCAAGTGTATTTCCATCCGGTCGCGAGAAGCGCGGAAGTGATTTTGCGAAAGATTTTGCAGCGAGCCAAAGAATTGAGCGAAAGCGGTTATAAATTCCAGCAGCCGCCGACCCATTTTCTCGCCTTTTTCGACCGCAGCTTCACGCTCGCCGATTATTTGGCGCTCGATGAAGGCGTCTTGATGACTTACTTCCAATTGTGGATAAACGAGCGCGACCCGATCCTCGCTGACCTGTGCGACCGTTTCGTCAATCGCCGCCTGTTCCAGTATGTCGATTTCGATCCCGGGACGGATTATAAAAAACTTGGTGAGCTTTCGGCTTTATTCAAGAAAGCGGGAATCGATCCCGAGTATTATTTGATCGACGACTCGACTTCCGACCTGCCCTATGATTTCTACCGGCCGGGTGAAGAGGAAGAACGCCTGCCGATCCAATTATTGATGCCAAACGGTGATATCAAGGAATTGTCAAGGCTGTCGCAGATTGTCGACGCCATTTCCGGTAAACGCCGAACCGATTATAAATTGTACTTTCCAGCGGAGCTGCTCATCGATGGCAAGAAAAAAGCCATCAAGCAGCAAATCCTGGAAATGCTCAGAGAAGGAGGGGTTTAGTTGCTCCAAGAACATGCAAGAATCGTCGATTTTATCGCGACGGCCGAAGGAGTAACCGGCCGCAAGAAACTGCAGAAAATGGTCTATATCATGAAAAAACTCAATGTCCCGTTCAAAGAGAAATACGAATTCCATATTTATGGTCCGTACTCGGAAGAATTGACGGCGCGCATCGAGGAATTATGCGATATGGGCTTTTTATCGGAAGCACTTGAAGACAAAGGTTCTTATGTGCAATATAAATACGCCGTAACGGATGAAGGCATGGAATTCCGTAATGCGGTTGGCGCTTCGATTCCGAAAAATCCCGAAGCGGCTACTTTACTCAATGCCAAAAGCGGGCGTTTCCTGGAACTGGCTTCGACACTTTTATACTTCGGCCATCTGGAGCGCGGCGAACAGATCGCTAAATTACATAGCGTCAAAGGCAAACTTAACTTCACCGAAACTGAAATCGAAGAAGCCTATCGCTTTCTCGACGAACTCGAGCAATTGAAGCTTGCGTGAATTGGCAGTTACCTTTTATAGATTATTTTGAGTTGGAGAAGGAAGTGTTGAGGCGATCGTTTTATCGGTAGCTTCAGTTGGCTAGCAAGTGACTTGCCCTTTGAGAAAGCGATGAAATTTTCTTTTTGCTCTAAAACTAGCGACGAAGCGAAGGGGGCTGGGCGGGTACAGTGAGAGAAGCCCATTTATTTGCGCATAAAAAAAACTCCCCTCGGGGAGTTTTTCTCTACTCGTCGTTCAACAGCTTGCCGTTGACCGCGTATTCGCTTTTTTTCAAGTCTTCGAGGAATACAAAAACCTTTTCCGGCGGGGCATCGATTGTTTCAGATACAGCGGCAGTGACCTTTTCGACAAGTGCACGTTTTTGCTCGTCTGTGCGGCCTTCGAGCATTTTTACAGTTACGTATGGCATAATGGATGCAGCTCCTTTTCATTGGATGTTAGCATTATCATATCAGAATGGAGGAATTGTACAAATGGCAAATGAAGAAAAGCCCAAAAAGAAATTGGGATTCACTATTATAAAGGACGATCCGACAGACGGGCATAAAGGCTACGGCATCGGTTCCTTGTCTCTTGAGAACGTGTCGCCGCTCATTATCGATGTGGAAGAACAAGACGCGGTGCTTGATATCGGCGCAATGCATGCGAGAAGCCAGACGGAACGCGGCATTAAATTTACGACCAACCGAGAAGATTCCGCAGGCGGAAAAAATTATTGGCTCGTTTGGATCACCATCGACTTCAATCCGGCAGGGCCTTATTATGCCGGCATCACGGCATGTGAAATGGTCGTTAACCGCGAGAAGCGGCGCGGTTATAAAATCTTGGCGGACCACGTCAATTTGATGGATAAGTCGATGAAGAGGAAAATCATCGTCGACCATATGGACGCGCCGTCGAAAAAAGTGCTCGCCGATTATTTGAAGACTCACAATCCTGAAATGTGGGAACGCAGTTTAGAACAATTGCACAATGATTTGTCACAATAAGAGTGGATTCTTGAACGAAATGTGAAACCTGAAATTCGGTGCTTCAGGCAGTTGAAGTTGAACCGAAAAGAAAGTAAACTGAGAGTACAGCTTTTCATCTAGAAAGCTAGGACACCTGATAGCGGGCAAGTGCTGTGAGCCATTGCGACAAACCCAAGCCCAATGCCTCATGTCACTTTCTCCGCGCCCATCAGGCCAAAAAGGTTTTCTGTGCAGGGAATCGATTCCCTTTGCAGAAAGCCTTTTTGCATGCAATGAAACAGAAGCTCGGTTAAGTCTCCACGTGGGTCTTGTCCATATTCAGCATGCATAGTCCACGGTAATCCGGGTAAAGAAAAGTGGCGCAAAAGAGTATTGCACTTTTGCGGAAAACACTTATACTTTGTAAAGTGATTTCAATCTGATAAATAAAGGAGTTTGATTATACATGGCAGGATTCTGGTATACCGAAAAACAAACCGAAAACTTCGGCATTACAATGAAAATCAATAAAACGCTTCATACAGAACAAACAGATTTCCAATATTTAGAAATGGCTGAAACAGCTGAATGGGGCAATATGCTGTTCTTGGACGGCATGGTCATGACATCTGAAAAAGACGAATTCGTCTACCACGAAATGGTGGCACACGTGCCTTTGTTCACGCATCCGAACCCGGAGAACGTATTGGTCGTTGGAGGCGGAGACGGCGGCGTCATCCGTGAAATCCTAAAACACCCTTCGGTCAAAAAAGCGACGCTTGTCGACATCGACGGAAAAGTCATCGAGTATTCGAAGAAATTTTTGCCATCGATCGCATCCGGTTTGGAAGATGCGCGCGTTGAAGTAATCGTCGGCGACGGCTTCATGCACATCGCGGAATCGGAAAACGAATTCGACGTCATCATGGTCGATTCCACTGAACCGGTAGGACCGGCAGTGAACTTGTTCTCGAAAGGCTTCTACGCTGGCATCTCGAAAGCCTTGAAAGAAGACGGCATCTTTGTGGCACAATCGGACAACCCATGGTTCACGCCGGACTTGATCAAACAAGTGCAAAGCGACGTGAAAGAGATTTTCCCGATTACGAAACTTTATCTAGCGAACATCCCGACCTACCCGAGTGGCTTGTGGTCGTTCACGATCGGTTCGAAAAAATATAACCCGCTGGAAGTGCCGGCTGAGCGTTTCCACGACATTGAAACAAAATATTACACACCGGAATTGCACAACGCAGCATTCGTGTTGCCGAAATTCGTGAAAGATTTGACGGGTGAATAAGATGCGTTTTGACGAAACCTATTCAGGAAAAGTATTCATCAAAAGCCATCCGAATTATGAAGAGTCGAAAGCAGTCCTTTATGGCATGCCGATGGACTGGACTGTCAGCTACCGCCCGGGATCGCGTTTTGGCCCGAATAAAATTCGCGAAGTCTCGATCGGGCTGGAAGAATACAGCCCGTATCTCGACCGCGAACTTGAAGACGTGAAATTCTTCGATGCAGGGGATATTCCGCTGCCATTCGGCAATCCGGAAAAATCCTTGCTCGAGATCGAAACGTATGTCCATACTTTATTGAAAGACGATAAGATTCCGATGGGCATGGGTGGCGAACACCTCGTATCACTGCCGGTCATGAAAGCAGTCGCCAGCAAATACGACGACCTGGCGATCATCCATTTTGATGCGCATACGGACCTTCGCGAAAACTATGAAGGCGAAGAATATTCACATTCGACGCCGATCCGCAAAATTGCCGACCACATCGGCCCGAAAAACGTCTACTCGTTCGGAATTCGTTCCGGCATGAAAGAAGAATTCGAATGGGCGAAAGAACAAGGCATGCACTTGTATAAATTCGAAGTGCTCGAGCCATTGAAACAAGTACTGCCGACACTCGACGGCCGTCCGGTCTATATCACGATCGACATGGACGTGCTCGATCCAGCACACGCTCCTGGAACAGGAACGGTCGACGCTGGCGGCATCACATCGCGCGAACTGCTTGCGTCGATTCATGCTATCGCGGCATCCGGCGTTAATGTCGTCGGCTTCGACCTCGTTGAACTCGCGCCAGTTTATGACCATTCCGATCAAACAGCGAACACCGCAAGCAAACTCATCCGCGAAATGATCCTTGGGTGGGTTAAATAAGAAAAGCGGAAGCGCCCATGTAGATTCGACAGCCAGAATGGCTTATGACCCCGAGAATCTGGGCGCTGGAGCTAGCCAAGAAGAAAAGCGGAAGCGGCTGTCCAGTCCTAAACCCATAAAAACCGACCTGTTGAACCACAGGCCGGTTTTTTTGTTTACCAATAAAACCGCACATCCGTAAGGCATCATTTTGGTAAAGATGTTTACACAATCAGTTTTAGAGAAATGGGTAAAGAAATAAATAAAAAGGGGGATGCTGCGAAATGCATGATTTTAACGAAGTCTTCATTCAAATACTGATTCTCTTGGCGATCGCCATTGCGGTAGTGGGAATAGCGAAAAAAGTCGGGCAACCAGATACGATCGCTTTGGTATTGGTTGGCTTGTTATTGGGTGTCGTCAATTTGCCATTTCCTTTAATTGACCAGGCTGAAGCATTCATCACCCAGTCTGAAGTCTTCCAAGTCATCATCATTTCCCTGTTTTTACCGATTTTACTTGGAGATGCGACACTCAAGCTTCCATTCCATCACCTCTATCAGCAGAAAAACACAGTTATCGGTATGGCACTTGGCGGGACATTTTTATCTTTTGTCCTGATCGGCTTTGCAGCACATTATTTAATAGGGCTGCCTATTGCCGTGGCATTTACGTTTGCGGCATTGATGAGTGCAACAGATCCGATCAGTGTCTTGTCCATCTTTAAATCTGCCGGCGTTTCACAAAAGCTATCGACCATTATGGAAGGGGAATCTTTATTCAATGATGGAATCGCCATCGTTCTCTTCCAGATTTCCTCTATTTATTTGCTTACCTACATAGAAATGGGCTGGGCAGGCGTAGGAAGCGGCGTTTGGATGTTTTTAAGGTTTGCTGTGGGCGGGGTGTTGGTTGGTTTAGTGCTCGGCTTCCTCTTTTCCCAAGTCATCCGATTTTATGACGACTACCCGTTTGAAATCGCCGTCTCTGCATTGCTGTTTTTCGGCAGTTATTTTATTGCGGAACATCTCCACGTATCCGGCGTAATTGCCGTAGTAGCAGGGGGCTTCGTATTTGGTGATTATGGCGGGAAGATCGGGATGTCGAAAACGACTGAACGAAATATCAATTCCTTTTGGGACGTCATCACCCTGATTGCTAATTCGCTTATCTTCCTGATTGTGGGACTGGAAATCCGTAATATCGATTTCATGGGACAATGGGGCATTATTGCATTGGCGATTGCCATTGTCATCATTGCGAGAATCATTGCGCTGTTCATCAGCACCATGCCGGCGAAAAGCCTCAACAGGAAAGAACGGATTTTACTAAACTGGGGCGGTTTGAAGGGCAGTTTATCGATTGCCTTGGCTCTCAGCCTACCGTCTAGCTTCGAAGGAAGAGAAACCATCTTGCTGTTAACTTTTTCCGTCGTGCTGTTTTCCTTGATTGTCCAAGGCCTAACGATCAAGCCTTTAATTGGAAAATTGGGGCTGAAAGAGAAAGTTCCTGAAGACAATGCCCACTAACGAAGCTGGCTTGAGACAACTCAAGCCAGCTTCGTTTTGAAAACAAAACAAAGCGCTGTAATTCAGAACCACTCGTAAAAATATCTCTCTTCTCGCTACTCTCTTCGAGACATAAGGCTAGTAGTTCCACAGCTGCCTTTTTCGAATAATGTCGAAATTGAAACTTAATTGAAAAGATCCTCCAATTCGGGCTATAATGGAACGGTTATCAACAATCGGAAAGGCGGATGCACATGAAGAAATCGGTGAAAATCAAATTGACGACAATCATCCGCCAGCCGGGTGCTGAAGATCAAGTGATGGAACTGCGTTCAGAAGGCGTTCTGACTGAAAAAAACGGTCGCCGCTATCTTCAATACGACGAGCGGCAGGACGATCTCGATATCCGGACAACGGTCAAACTCGGTGAAACAGATGCCGTCGTGATGCGCAGCGGAGGTTTGCAGATGCGCCTGCCGTTCCTGTTGGATAAGGAACAGACCGGCAATTTGCGCCACGGGGAAGAATCGTTCATGCTCACGACCAAAGCGCATGAACTGATCATGACGGAAAGCCGTTTCAAAGTGCGCTATGACTTAGCGCTCGGGAACGATTTTGCCGGCGAATACGAAATGGAAATACAGTTTACGGAGGGAACCAAATGAACGCAGTAGAACAAGTACAGCAAAACATTAAACATGCGATTGCCGAAGCGGTCCAAAAAGCGGGTCTTACAGAAGAACCGGTTCAGGTCCAACTGGAATCGCCGAGAGATAAAGCGAACGGCGATTATGCGACGAATGTAGCTATGCAATTGACGCGCCTTGCGAAAAAGCCGCCGCGCGCCATCGCGGAAGCCATCGTGGAAAACTTGGACACCCAGTCAGCGAATATCGAAAAAGTCGAAATCGCAGGTCCTGGCTTCATCAACATCATCATCCAAAAAGATTATTTGAACGATGTCATCAAAACTGTACTTGAGCAAGGCGCGGAGTATGGCCGCTCGAACGCTGGCAACAGCCAGCGCGTCCAAGTTGAGTTCGTCTCTGCGAACCCGACAGGCGATCTTCATTTGGGCCACGCACGCGGTTCCTCGGTTGGCGATTCCATGTGCAATATCCTGGATCTTGCCGGCTATGACGTGTCCCGTGAATATTACATTAACGATGCCGGAAACCAAATCAATAATTTGGCGCTATCGATTGAGGGGCGTTATTTCGAAGCACTTGGCAAAGGCGAAAGCATGCCTGAAGATGGCTACCGTGGACAGGACATCATCGATATTGCAGCAGCACTCGTTGAAGAGCACGGCGATAAATTCCTTCATACGACAGAACAAGAACGTTATAAAGCATTCCGTGAGCACGGCTTGAAAGTGGAGCTTGCAAAACTGCAGAAAGACTTGGCGGACTTCCGTGTCCATTTCGATGTGTGGTATTCGGAAACATCCCTTTATGAAAACGGCAAGATTGATGCGGCATTGAAAAAACTGCGCGACAATGGCCATATCTACGAAGAAGACGGCGCGACTTGGTTCCGCTCGACGACATTTGGTGATGACAAAGACCGCGTGCTTATCAAAAACGATGGCACGTACACGTATTTGACGCCGGATATCGCTTACCACGAGGACAAAATCCAGCGCGGCTTCGACAAGCTCATCAATATTTGGGGAGCTGACCACCACGGCTACATCCCGCGCATGAAAGCGGCAATCGAAGCGCTTGGCTACGACCGCGATACGCTTGAAGTAAGCATCATCCAAATGGTGCAATTGTATAAAGACGGCGAGAAAATGAAAATGAGCAAACGTACCGGCAAAGCCGTCACGATGCGCGAATTGGTCGAATTGGTTGGCCTAGACGCTGTCCGTTATTTCTTTGCGATGCGCTCCGGCGATTCGCATATGGATTTCGACTTGGATTTGGCCGTTTCCCAGTCCAACGAAAACCCGGTTTATTATTCCCAGTACGCACATGCGCGCATCTGCTCAATCTTGCGCCAGGCAGCGGAGCAGAACTTCACTGCTTCGACTGAGCACCTGGAGCTGTTGACGGACGAAAAGGAAATCGAAGTATTGAAGAAAATCGGCGATTTCCCACAAGTTATTGCAGATGCTGCAAAACTCCGTGCGCCACACCGCGTCACGACTTATATTCATGAACTGGCGTCGAACTTCCACAGCTTCTATAACGCCAATAAAGTATTGGATGCCAGCAATGAAGAATTGACGCGTTCGCGCCTTGCCCTGATCGAAGGGGTTAAGACGACACTCGCAAACGCCTTGAAGACAGTCGGCGTCCAAGCTCCTGAAAAAATGTAGAAGACAACTAGAGCTTTCGGTGTATAATGGAGTCATCAAATCAACTAAATAGCAATCATGAGGGTGCTTATGTCTAAGAACATGAGTTAAAAGGGAAGCCGGTGCGATTCCGGCGCGGTCCCGCCACTGTATGTGAGAGCGAACTGCAATAGGCCACTGGGAAATTCCCGGGAAGGCGCAGCCAGCGATGACCACAAGCCAGGAGACCTGCCTTCATGAACACCGAACCGAAAGCTTGCGAGGACAGGCCGGACGCGCTTGTTTTTTGCGAACCGTCCTGTAAGTCCCCTGCAGCTTTTCTGCAGGGGACTTTTTTGTTAGAAAAGCGGAAGCGGCTGTTATGCCTCGACAGGCGTAAGAGGGATGCCCGAAGCGGCGTTTTTCAGCCGCACAGGGCAGTCGGCTTACGACCCGAGAGGCAGGCCGCTGCAGCTAGACAAGAAGAAATGTGGAAGCGGCCGTTATGCCTCGACAGGCGTAAGAGGGATGCCCGAAGCGGCGTTTTTCAGCCGCACAGGGCAGTCGGCTTACGACCCGAGAGGCAGGCCGCTGCAACTGGACAAAAAGAAAAGCGAAAGTGCCCAAAAGCGGAAGCTAAGCTAAATGCGCGACGTCCTGTCGCAACGCTTAGCTGACTCACATCCTGTGAGTCCCCGAGCGAGCGCTTGATAGGAAAAATAAAAAACACCAGGAGGAATAGAGATGAAAAATAGATGGAAATTCGGGACGGCTGCAGGAATGGCCGCAATTGTACTGGCTGGATGCGGCGACGGGGCAGCACCTGTCGAAGACCAAGATATAGAAACACCGGCTGAACCACCATCGGAAGTAGCGGAAGCAGAATTTCCGGTCACATTAGTCGATGCAACGGGCGATGAAGTGGTCATTGAAGAAGAACCGGAATCATTCGTTTCCATGATTCCTTCCAATACGGAAATCGCTTATGAACTCGGGCTTGGCGAAAAAATGGTCGGCGTTTCGGATTTCGATAATTATCCGGAAGAAGTAGCGGACCTAGAGAAAATCGGTGGACAGGAATTCAATGTAGAGAAAATCATCAGCCTGGAGCCGGATGTCGTTCTGGCCCATGAATCAGGGCTCGGAATGGGAACTGAGGGGTATCAGCAGCTGCGTGATGCCGGAGTGAATGTCTTTGTGGTGGAAAATGCGGAAACGTTTGAAGAAGTGTATGACACGATTTCTGTCATCGGCCAAGTATCTGGGGCAGTAGAAGCGGCAGACGGGTTAATCGAGGAAATGGAGACGCAAGTTGCAGAAGTTGAAGAACTGGCAACAGGGGTCGATGAAACGAAATCAGTATTTGTAGAGATCGGCAGTGAGCCGGAGCTTTATACAGCTGGAACGGGTACATTTATCCATGAAATGCTTACGTTAATCCAAGCGGAAAATGTTGCTGGAGACCAGGAAGGCTGGATCAGCATGGACCCAGAAGCAGTTGTTGCAGCGAATCCTGAAATCATCATCACTACAGAAGGCGGTTATATCGAGAATGCTGCCGAACTAATCAAAGAGCGCAGCGGTTATGCGGATGTAACGGCCGTTCAGGAAGATGCCATTTATGAATTGAATCCAGATACCGTCACACGTCCTGGCCCGCGTTTGACAGAAGGTTTGATGACTTTGGCAGAAGTGATCTATCCGGAGACCTTCAGTGAGTAAATCTGCACTCGCCTATGTAGTCTCCCTGATTTTGTTGGGCGGGGCAGTAGTGCTCGGAGTGACGGTCGGGACGGTGTCGATTTCACCATCGGTTATCTGGAATCCTTCTTCAGACGAAGCAGCGGCGAATATTTTATGGAATATCCGTATGCCGCGTGTGGTTCTGGCGGGACTGGTCGGCGCGGCACTTGCTATTGCAGGTGCAGCTTTTCAAGGCTTGCTGAAAAATCCGCTCGCTGATCCATATACTCTGGGAGTGTCGTCCGGTGCCGCTGTTGGTGCTGTGATGACACTTTTTTTCGGTATCTCGATTCCGTTTCTTGGCTTGTTTACCTTGCCAGTCATCAGCATGATCGGCGCCTTGATCACAATGCTCGCCGTTATGGGCTTTGCACGGCTCGTCGACCGGTCCATGAAGATGGAAACCGTCATTCTAACGGGCATCATCTTCAGTTCGTTCTTAGGGTCGATCATGTCTTTGATGATCGCTTTAACCGGTGAAGAACTTCGGCAAATCATCGGCTGGCTGCTTGGCAGCGTGTCGATGCGCGGCTGGGCTTATGTCCAGATGGCGCTGCCGTTTGTGCTCGTGGGTTCCTTCGTCTTATGGCTTTACCGCCGTGAATTAAACGCGATGCTTTTCGGGGAAGAACGTGCACAACATTTGGGTGTAGACGTCAAAAAGAGCAAGATGGCGATTTTGATCGGTGGATCGGTCCTCACGGGATCGGCAGTTGCCGTATCTGGAACCATCGGCTTTGTCGGCTTGGTCGTTCCGCACATCACGCGCCTCGTATGGGGCTCTGACCACCGCCATGTCTTGCCGTTATCGTTCATTAACGGGGCCGCGCTTTTGATCGTTTGCGACCTGGTGGCGCGGACAATCATTTCACCGACCGAATTGCCGATTGGCGTGATCACTGCGTTTATCGGAGCGCCGGTCTTTGCATTCATCTTTTTCCGACAGCGCAGAGGAGGGCTTTAAATGTTGCAAATTGAAAAGTTGTCAGGCGGCTATGGCGACAAGAAAATTGTTGATTGCATTTCATTCGGTGTTGAAAAAGGCCGCATGCTTGGCATACTTGGACCGAATGGCAGCGGCAAATCTACCTTGATGAAATTAATCAGCGGCGTCTTGGAGCCGACATCCGGCGTTGTCCGGATCGACGGCAAGCCGATTGGCGATTTCCCAGCCAAGGAACTGGCCCGCAAGATGGCAGTCTTGCCGCAGCTGCACGCGCATGCTTTTTCACACACTGTCCGTGAAACGGTTTCTCTCGGCAGGTACCCGCACCAAAGCGGTTGGTTTTCGTCTTGGTCCGAAGAAGATGAAGCGGCAGTCCAGGAAGCGATGAAGCTCATGGACATCAGCCACTATGAATCGACATTACTTGAAGAGATGTCCGGAGGCGAACAGCAGCGTGTCTTTGTGGCACAGGCCCTGGCGCAAAACGCAGCGGTCCTGTTGCTTGACGAGCCGACGAATCATCTCGATATCAATCACCAGAAAGAATTGCTGGATACCATCAAAAAACAAGCGATTGAAAAAGAATTGACGATCATTTCCATTTTCCATGACATCAATTTGGCATCGATGTATTGCGATGAGCTTTTGTTGATGGACGAAGGAAGCATCGTCCGAAAAGGGGAGCCGCATGAAGTGGTCAGGACGCATGATGTCGAGTCTGTCTATCAGACGCGTGTCAGCAATCACCCCCATCCGGAGCTGCCGAAGCCGCAGATTACCTTATTGCCCGGCGTGCGGAGAAAACCGGCAGGGCAGCAAGTGAAAGCTGCAGATTTTCTGGTGACCCCGGAATTTGTCGCTTACCAGAGCCAGCTTCCGCTGAAAACCGTTTCATCAGCCGTCGTCAATGCAGGTTCGGGCTGGTTCCGCAATTTCCTTAATCGACGCGTCGATGCCAGCTATAATATCGACAATAGTTTCGAGGAAATGGTTGATTATATCGAAGACAGCGGGTTGAAGGCGACGGATACTGTGGCGATGATGACCGCTGTCCGCACAGAGCATGCAATTGTCCGTGAATACACCGGGGATTTCGGCAGCATCGTCGTGGCGGTGACAGCAGGTGTCGGCAACGGCGTCGATGTATCGCAGGCCGTTGCGCGTGAACAGCGCGTCGGCACCATCAACACGTGGATTATGGTCAACGGCATTCTGTCGGATGAAGCTTTTATTCAAGCGATGATCACGGCGACGGAAGCCAAAACGAAAGCCTTGCAGCATGAAGAAGTCACCGATCCCTTGACTGGGACAATCGCGACAGGCACCTCAACCGATAGCTGCCTGGTCGCCGCTACACAGCAAGGGCAAACACTGCCATATGCAGGGCCGATCACCGAAGTCGGGAAGCTCATTGGCACGGGTGTTTTCGAATGTACTGTGGAAGCGATCCACCTGTACCGCGAGGCGAAAAAAGCATGATCCACCATGTGTTGGCCATCGGCATCGGCCTATTGCTCGACCGCCTAATCGGGGATCCGCCGACATGGCCGCATCCTGTTCGCTGGATCGGTTCATTGATCAATAGGTTGAAGAGCCGCCTGAATGTTCCAAAGCATGCGTTTCGCAACGGCTTTGCCATGCTTTCGATTGTATTGGTGATTGTCGCTTTAGCTACAATTGTTATCGTCACTGTTGCCTATTCGGTGAATCCAGCTATCGGAGTTTTAGCCGAAGCGCTGTTGATCGCTTCGGGCTTATCGCAGAAAAGCTTGAAACAGGCAGCGGAAGATGTGTACACACCGCTCGTCCAAGGTGATTTTGCGCTTGCCCGCAACAAGCTGTCATGGATTGTCGGGCGCGACACGGAAGCTTTGGGAGAAAGCGAAATCACCCGCGGCGTCGTCGAAACGGTTTCCGAAAATACAAGCGATGGCATTACCGCTCCGATGTTTTGGGCGCTATTGTTCGGCGCGCCTGGGTTATGGATCTACAAAGCGGTCAATACATGCGATTCGATGGTCGGCTATAAAAATGAAGAATTCCGCGATTTCGGTTTTGCATCCGCAAAATTCGATGATGTATTGAATTACGTGCCGAGCCGTGTGACCGGCTTGTTGATTGTGTTATTCACCCGAAATGAAAGCGGCATGCCGTTGAAACAACGCCTGTCGATCTGGCTGCGCGATGCCAGGAAACATCCGAGTCCGAACAGCGGCTGGCTGGAAGCGGCAACGGCTGTGCAGTTGGGCATTGAACTTGGGGGCGTGAACTCCTATGGCGGCGTCCGGTCGATTCGCGCTAAAATGGGCGAACCATTGTTCAAACTCGAAGCAACGCATATTAGAAGTGCAGTGAACCAAATGAATATTGCCGCAATCAGTTTTTTCGCACTGATTGCAATAGGAGGAATCCTGCTTGAAATTGCCTGAACACGGAGCCAATCCGCATCGACTCTATGAACAAGTGGGGCACAAGCAACCTTCGGAAGTGATCGATTTCAGTGAAAACGTCCATCCGTTCGGACCGCCCGTTTTTTTAAAAGAGCAATGGGGAGATTTTTACGATTTGCTCAGTTCGTACCCCGATCCGCAAGCAGAGCCGTTCCGTTCGGCGGCAGCAGAATACCACGGTGTCGAAAAAGAGCAGCTCGCTGCCGGAAACGGTGCTGCAGAAATCTTTACCTGGCTTGCCAAGCGTTACCGTGGCAAACGGGTAATGCTTATAGAACCGGCGTTTTCTGAATACCGGAGCACCTTGGAATCTGAGAACGTCCATATATTGGAAATTAACTTGAAAGCAAGAAATAATTGGAAACTGCTGCTGAAAGACGTAAAAGAACAGGTGGCCAATTGCGCTGCATTGTATTTATGCAATCCGCATAATCCGACCGGACGCTTACTGGACTTGGCGGAACTCGAAGAAATCGCCGCGTTTTGCACAGGAAAGTGTGAGCTGGTCATCGATGAAGCATTTATTGATTTTATCGGGGAACACGCTTCGTTCATTCCACTGCTAGAGCGTTATCCGCATGTCATCATCGTCCGGTCGATGACCAAAATGTATGCGCTTGCGGGTCTTCGCCTTGGCTACGTCATTGCCGAGTCCAGCATCATCCGTGAATTGACAGGAAGCGCCGCCCATTGGAATGTCAACGGTTTAGCGGCCGCAGCTGGGGCCCGCTGTTTTTCTGAAGAGGCGTACCGGGAGCGAATTATCCGTGCGGCTGCCAGTGAACGAGCGAAAATGGAAGCTTATCTGGAAATGATGGGCTGTCCGTTTGTGCCGTCAGCTGCCAACTTCCTGTGTTTTCAATTACCCGATCCGGAGCGTTCAGAGCCATTTTTCCACGCAATGCTAGAAGCAGGGATCGTGTTGCGCCATACTTATTCATTTAAAGGAATGGGCGGCGAATGGTTTCGCATTGGCATGAAAAGCGCCTCAGCAATGGAACGGCTGAGAAAGGAGATGCAACAATGGTTACAGGGCAATTAGTTTTTGTATCAGGGGGCGTGCGCAGCGGAAAAAGCGCTTATGCTGAAATGCTGGTACGCGAAGCCCACGCTGAACGAACTGTATATATTGCCAGCGGCATCGCCCGTGACCCGGAAATGGCTGAACGCATCGCGCGCCACCGCAAGGATCGTGCACAAGACGGATGGTGGACAATTGAACAGCCGCAGCAATTATCTAGAGTATTGCCGCTTATTCAGCAAAATGACGCGGTATTGTGGGATTGTGTCACAACCTGGCTGGCAAACGAACTTTATGAAGGGTTTGAGCAAGGCAGTCCATGTGCTGATACGCCCGGATGCATGGAGCAGAAATGGCATGAGCTAAAACACACCATCGATTCGATCCGTGCAAAAGCCGCTTATTTTGCCGTCGTTTCCAATGAAGTACTGGATGAACCGCTTGTCGACCAGAGTTATCAGCAGTGGCTCGGAAAGATTCACCAATGGCTCGCAAGCCGTGCAGACTATGCAATCGAAATGGAGAACGGCCTTGCAATTCGAAGAAAGTGAAGGTGATGCGGATGGCGAATCGAACGCTTGGGGGCTTGCTGCTCGCATTTCAATTCTTCTCATCCATTCCGGTACATAAAGAGATTTCGATGAAAAAGCCGCAAGTAACGGCAATGTACAGCTTGTTGCCTATGGTCGGATTAGTCATAGGGGCAATGGCTTCAGCCGTAATCTGGCTAATGCAGGAAACCGATATCGGCCCTTTAATGATTGCGTTTTTACTGGCTTCATTATTATGTGCGATAACCGGGGGCTTACATTTGGACGGGCTGGCAGATACCGGCGATGCTTATTTTTCATACCAGAATAAGACGAAGCGCCTTGAAATCATGGGAGACCCGCGCATTGGCGCGTTCGGGGCGATGGTGCTGATTTTTGCAATAGCCGGCAAGATCATTCTGCTTGCGGAACTGATTTCAACCATTTCACTGTTTGCCCTTGCCATGGTGCCGGTCATCAGCCGAATTGGGCTGTCCGTATTGTCAGCTACTGCAAAGCCAGCGAAAACAGATGGGCTCGCGGCTTATTTCCAGCGCTTGATGGACCGCAGAACGATCTTATCAGCAATGATCGCCTGGTCGCTGATTGTGCTCGCTACCTTATTCATATTTTGTGGTTGGGCAGTGGCGCTCGGCTTTTCGGCTGTTGCGACCATTGCGACACTGGCGTATAAAAAATGGTGCGACAAGAATTTCGGCGGTGTCACGGGCGATTTGCTTGGGGCATACGTAGAAGGAATGGAGCTGTTGTTATGGGGAATGCTTTTGTTCTTCGTTTGATCCGTCACGCGCCGACCGCTGGGAATGTGCGGAAAGCATACATCGGCTGGACTGATGAACCGATTTTGCCGTTCGAAATAAAGCCGGATTATGGTATTAGATGCATATGGGGCAGCGATTTGCTGCGCTGCAGGCAGACAGCGCATATTCTGTTTCCAAATGCCTGTTATAAGGCTGATTTTAATTTGAGGGAACTGAATTTCGGTGATTGGGAAAATATGACGTATGATGACTTGCGAAGTAATGAACGCTACCGCAATTGGATTGATGATCCTGAGGCAGTACAGCCGCCGAACGGGGAGAGTTTACCGCAACTGGCGGAACGGGTCGACCGGGCAATAGAAGTTTTTTCCGAAATAGGAGACTTTACGGTTGTCACTCATGGGGGGCCGATTCGTTACATTTTATCCAAAGCAAAGAGACAGCACTTCTTTTCCCAGCAAGCAGCACATGGGTTTTGTTATACCGTCACATGGGCGAGCAAATCGGCGTATAAGGAGGGGCATCCATGCGTATCGTATTCGGCGGAGCCTTTAACGGTAAACGCAAGTATGTAAAAGAGCAGATGAAAGTGGATTCAATCATTTGGCTCGAAGGTGAACTTCCGAAGCCGGGTGAGCAGGCGGTGATTGCCGGATTAGAGCAATGGATCCGAAAGCAGCTGGAACAACAATGCCCGGAACAGGACATATTAGCGGCGATCCGTGAACTTGCAGAAAGTGCCGGCGAACGCATCTGGATTTTGACCGACATCAGCCGCGGCATCGTGCCGATCGATCCGCTTGAGCGCAAATGGCGCGATGTCACCGGACGCAGCTATCAGTATTTATTTGGCAAAGCGCAGCACATCACACGCATTTGGTACGGCATTCCACAAACAATCAAAGGAGATGGTCGAGATGAATATCTACACGAAAACCGGAGATAAAGGGCAGACAGGATTAATTGGGGGGCGGACGGACAAAGACGATCCACGAGTAGAAGCGTACGGCACGATTGATGAGGCGAATTCCTTTATCGGAAAAGCGATGACAGAACTTGACCGCGATGTATTCGCCGATCTTCTGGAAGATTTGCAAACGATCCAAAATGAGTTGTTCGATTGCGGCGGCGACTTGGCTGATGTCCGCAACACGCCTCAATACAAGACCAATGAGGAATCGGTTGAACAGCTGGAACAACGCATCGATGTGTTGATGGACGAGCCGCCGCTTCTTGAGCGTTTCATTCTTCCAGGAGGCACGCCCGCTGCAGCAACTTTGCATATCGCACGTACGATTACACGCCGCGCAGAGCGCCAGACCGTAAGCCTGGCAAAAACCGGCGAAGAATTCCCAGCGGTCATCCAGCGTTATTTGAACCGTTTGTCCGATTATCTTTTTGCGGCAGCACGCGTTGCCAATTCGCGAATGGATGTAGCGGACAATGAATATGTGCGCAGCGCCAAAGTCTTCAAGAACGGCGGGCGTTCGAAAAAGCGGGAGGAATAACAATGAAGACGCAGCACATTGCCCTGGCCGCTATTTTTATCAGCTTGTCCGCAATCGGCGGCATGGTGAAAATTCCGCTCGGCATCGCGTCAATTGCACTTGATGCCATGCCGGCGCTTATTGCCGCGCTGTTTCTCGCGGCACCGCTTGCCGGCTTTGTCGCCGCAGCGGGCCATCTGTTATCGGCTTTGTTTGGCGGGATGCCGCTCGGCCCGTTTCATATATTGATCGCGCTTGAAATGTTTGCGGTCGTCTGGCTGTTCGCGAAACTGCATAGCAACGGCAAAACCTGGTGGAAATGGGGAGCATTCATTATCGGGAACGGCGTATTGGCGGCCGTGCCGTTTTATTTCCTGTTATCTCCTGCCTTTTTCTATGCATCAGTCCCGGGATTGCTGCTGGCCGCATCGATTAATGCCGCAGCCGCTGCACTTGTCGCCCCGTTCATCACTCAAGCTGCCAGGAGATTAGCTTGATGCGCAACGAATTGATGGTGGATGGGCTGGTCATCACGACGGATAATTCAGCGACCATCGGGGAGAAGCCGCACGACATTGTGCACGTTCCGGATGAAATCGCCGCGAAGTTTGCCGCGCGTGTCGCATTGGCTGAACAATGGGCGGCTGGAGGGGAAGCGATTGCCATCTTGCTCCATAATTTCAGCGGAGAGTTTCAATGGCCGCGTTATGTCTCGGGGATCACGCAATTATTTTCTGAGCTCGATATGCCGGTGCCGCCGGTATCAGGGAGCACGGAAAGCAATATGGAAACGCTGCAATCGGCGCTAGCGGTAACCATCATCGGGCGAAAGATTCGCATGCTCGCCGATCCGCATGAGCTCGAATGGTTCATCTATGGAGAACCGCTTGTCGGGGAAGCGGTCATAAATCACCCGGAGCGGATCGCCGATTTGCGAATCGTCAAAAGCGCACTCGACCGTGATCAAATCGAGCGCATCTGGCCGATAGGATCAGGAGGAATCGAGCGGGAAGCAGCAAAACTGTTCGGCCGGCCAATGCCGCTTGCCCAAGGAATTTCCAAAGAAGCTTCAGGCGGCCCTGCAACTTGTTTGTTGATTGGTGTCAACAAATACAAAGTAGAGGAAGCAAAGCGCTTGTTTGGCAGGCAGTTTCGCGAATTGATTGAATAGCCCAGGAGCCGCTTACCCAGCGGCTCTTTTTTTTTTTTGAAGAAAAGCAGTGACCGCGCATGGAATATCAGTTATTGGAAATTATATTTCGGAAAGGCTATAGATTTCTATTGACTGAATGCTCATTCACTTTTAAACTAGAACATAGTATCGACATTCTGCCGCAGTTCACGTAAACTTTGGAGTAGAATCGGGGATTTACACATTCAACAAGGGGGGACTACACGATGGAGTTTTTGCTCATCGCTAACTGGGTTTTATTTATACTTGTAACCGCTTACGCCATATACTTGTTCATCTACTTGCTGAAGTCACGCTATGATTACATCAAGCTCGGCAAAAAAGTAGAATTTGAAGAAAACTTCAATGAACGGGTTCGCAAAGTGATGGTCAACGTATTTGGCCAAAAGAAATTATTGAAAGATAAAAAGAGCGGCGCGATACATGTGATGTTCTTCTATGGTTTCCTGCTCGTGCAAGCGAGTGCCATCGATTTCATCATCAAAGGCTTATCGCCTGATTCGCATTTGCCGCTGGGCCCATTATATCCGGCATTCACATTATTCCAGGAATTCGTCACGTTGACGATTCTGGTGGCTGTCGTCTGGGCGTTCTACAGACGCTATATTGAAAAATTGGTCCGCTTGAAGCGCGGCTGGAAATCCGGTCTTGTCTTGATTTTCATCGGTGGCTTGATGGTGACAGTTCTTGTCGGGAACGGCATGAACATGATCTGGCACGGCCATGAAGGGGCTTGGACAGAACCTGTCGCGAGCGTCATCGGAGCGGCCTTCGCTTGGCTTCCTGAAGCGGCTGCAGTAACCATTTTCTACATCATGTGGTGGGCGCATCTATTGTTCCTATTAACATTCTTGGTTTATGTCCCGCAATCAAAGCATGCTCACTTGATTTTCGGGCCGGTCAACACATGGTTCCACCGTTTGGATCATGTCGGCCGCTTGAAGCCGATCAATTTTGAGGATATGGAAGAGGAAAACGAAGAAGATCCAGAAGCGATGCCGACATTCGGCGTCGGCAAAATCACAGATTTCACGCAAGCCCAGATGATTGATTTCTACGCTTGTGTAGAATGCGGGCGATGCACGAATATGTGCCCAGCCACCGGAACCGGCAAAATGCTATCGCCGATGGACCTGATCACGAAACTGCGTGACAACCTGACGAACACGGGTGCTGTCATGACTCAGAAAAAACCATGGGTGCCAGCTATGGCATTCAGCAATACGCAAGGAAACCAATTGGCGATGGCTGCCGGCGCTGAAGGCATCTCAATCGATGAACTTTACAGCCCGAGCTTGATCGGCGACGTTATCACAGAAGAAGAAATCTGGGCTTGTACAACTTGCCGCAACTGTGAAGACCAATGCCCGGTCATGAACGAACACGTCGACAAAATCATCGACCTTCGCCGTTACCTGGTTATGACTGAAGGGAAAATGGATAAAGATGCCCAGCGCGCGATGACCAACATCGAAAAGCAAGGCAATCCATGGGGCTTGAACCGCAAGGAAAAAGAGAACTGGAGAGATGCTCGCCCAGATATCTCGATCCCAACGGTCAAAGAAGTCAGCAAAGCCGGAGAAGAGTTTGAGTATTTGTTCTGGGTCGGTTCGATGGGGTCATTCGACAGCCGCTCACAGAAAATCGCGCTTTCCTTTGCACGCTTGATGAACGAAGCAGGCGTCAAATTCGCGATTCTCGGCAATAAAGAAAAGAACTCCGGCGATACGCCGCGCCGCCTCGGGAATGAATTCTTGTTCCAGGAACTTGCGACCGCCAATATCAAGGAGTTTGAAAAAGCGGGTGTCACTAAGATCGTCACGATCGATCCGCATGCTTATAATATTTTCAAAAACGAATATCCTGATTTCGGCTTTGAAGCAGAAGTCTATCATCATACGGAAATGCTCTTTGACCTTGTCCAGCAAGGGAAATTGAAACCGCAGCATGCAGTGAACGAGAAAATCACTTTCCATGACTCCTGCTATCTTGGCCGTTACAACGATGTATACGACGCGCCACGTGAAATCTTGAAAGCGATCGAAGGCGTTGAACTCGTTGAAATGGTCCGTAATCGCCAGGACGGCATGTGCTGTGGAGCCGGTGGCGGCTTGATGTGGATGGAAGAAGATGCCGGACACCGCGTCAACGTGGCCCGCACCGAGCAGGCACTTGAAGTGAGCCCGACCATGATTTCTTCCGGATGCCCGTACTGCTTGACGATGCTTTCAGATGGAACGAAAGCGAAAGAAGTGGAAGAACAAGTCGGCACATATGATGTCGCTGAGCTTCTCGAAATGGCAGTTCTCGGAAAAGACGCACCGCCAGTTGAGGAAATTGTTCAATAATAATAGATTTGCCAACTGACAGAAAATTGAGTAGAATAACAGCATAGAGAAAAAGTGAGGGAGTGCTATACTCCCTTTTCTTATGTAATCAAGTCGAGCGAGCGTTCAGTCAACCAAGAAAAGCAAAACCAGCCGATTAGGTTCGACAGGCATAAGACGGAATGGCGAAGTGGCGCTTTTTGCCACACAGCCAGATCGGCTTATGACCCGAGAACCTGGCTGGAATTTGCTAGACACCAAGAAAAGCAAAACCAGCCGATGGAGGCTGAAAAAATTTTAGCTTTTATGAAAACGTTTCCAAAATATAAGGAGGAATTGTAAATGGCAAAAACGGTCATCATTGATGGGGCACGCACAGCATTCGGAAAATTCGGCGGTGCACTCAGTTCATTCACAGCAAGCGACCTGGGAGCAGCGGCGATTAAAGAAGCGCTCCAGCGGGCACAAGTAAATCCTGAAGATGTACAAGAAGTTATCATGGGCAATGTCCTGCAGGCAGGGCAAGGGCAAATTCCTTCCCGCCAGGCAGCTAAAAAAGCAGGCATTCCATATCATGTCAAATCCGAAACGATCAATAAAGTATGTGCCTCCGGTTTGCGGTCAGTAACGATGGCCGATCAGATCATCCGCTTGGGAGACGAAGAATTGATCGTCGCAGGCGGCATGGAATCGATGTCGAACGCGCCTTATTATTTACCAAAAGCACGCTTTGGCCTTCGCATGGGCGATTCACAAGTCGTGGATGGCATGGTCCATGACGGCTTGTCATGTTCATTCCACCCGGACAAAGTGCATATGGGCACATATGGCAACTCGACGGCAGAAACCTTCGAACTGACACGTGAAAGACAAGACGAGTGGTCAGCTCGTTCCCACGAACGTGCTATCAAAGCACGTGATCATTTTGCGGAAGAAATTACAGCGATGGAAGTGCCACAACGTAAAGGCGACCCGATTACGGTTGACCAGGATGAAGCGCCGCGTGAAGGCACGACAGCTGAAGTTTTGGCGAAACTGCGCCCGGCATTCGGAAAAGACGGCACCATTACGGCTGGTAATGCACCAGGAATCAATGACGGAGCGGCTGCACTTGTATTGATGAGTGAAGAACGCGCCAAAAAAGACGGCAAAACCGTATTGGCTCATGTCGTAGGACATACAGAAGTCGCGGTCGAACCGCATCGCTTCCCGGAAACACCAGGGCTCGTCATCAACGAATTACTCAAAAAAACCGGCAAAACATTAGAAGAGATCGATCTTTTCGAAATTAACGAAGCATTTGCTGCAGTAGCGCTTGCAAGCTCGAAAATTGCAGGCATTGATGAAGAGAAAGTTAATGTCAACGGTGGATCTGTTGCACTTGGCCATCCGATCGGGGCAAGTGGCGCACGCATTATCTTGACGCTTGCTTATGAATTGAAACGCCGCGGAGGCGGCATCGGAATCGCCGCGATCTGCTCTGGCGGCGGGCAAGGCGATGCAGTGATGATCGAAGTACCGAAGGAGGAAAACTAAACATGTCTATCCAAAACGTCATGGTCATCGGAGCCGGCCAAATGGGCTCCGGTATCGCGCAAGTTTGCGCGCAAGCTGGATTTAACGTGAAACTAAACGATATGAAACAAGAGGCATATGAACGCGGCATCGCGAACATCACGAAAAATTTGTCGCGCAATGTCGAAAAAGGGCGCATGACAGAAGACGAGAAATCGCAAGTGCTCGGCCACATCCAATCTTCGTTGGATCTAAAAGACGCGCATGATGTGGACATCGTCATCGAAGCCGCTGTCGAGAACATGGAAATCAAATCGACGATCTTCAAGACTTTGGATGAAGTGGCGCCGAAGCATGCCATTCTCGCATCAAACACATCTTCACTTCCAATCACCGAAATCGCTGCAGCGACGAAGCGCCCGGAACAAGTCATCGGCATGCATTTCATGAACCCGGTCCCGGTCATGAAGCTGGTCGAGATCATCCGCGGCCTGGCAACAACGGATGAAGTGTATCAGGCAGTTGAAGACATGACGGTGAAATTATCGAAAACACCGGTTGAAGTAAACGACTTCCCTGGATTCGTTTCGAACCGCATTTTGATGCCGATGATCAATGAAGCGATCTTCACGCTGCAAGAAGGCGTCGCAACGAAAGAAGCGATTGATGAAGTGATGAAGCTCGGCATGAACCATCCGATGGGGCCGCTTCAATTGGCTGATTTTATCGGCTTGGATACCTGTCTTTACATTATGGAAGTGCTGCACGAAGGTTTCGGCGACAGCAAATACCGTCCAAGCCCGCTCCTGCGCCAATACGTAAAAGCCGGCTGGCTCGGCAAAAAGACCGGACGCGGTTTCTACGAATACAACTAAGATTTAGGGGGAGCCTTAATGGACCTGCATTTTACAGATGAACAATTAATGATGCGCAATATGGTGCGCGATTTTGCAAAAGAAGAAATCATGCCTTTTATCGAACGCATGGAAGAAGGCGAATTCCCGACGGACATCATCAAGAAAATGGGCGGGCTCGGACTCATGGGCATCACTGCGCCTGAAAAATACGGCGGTTCGGAAATGGATTTCACTTCTTATATCACAGCCATCCACGAACTGTCTAAAGCAAGCGGCGTCATCGGCGTCATTCTGTCGGTTCATACATCGGTCGGCACCAATCCGATCATCAATTTCGGGACGGAAGAACAGATCGCAAAATACGTGCCCAAATTAGCGACGGGCGAATATTTGGGCGCTTTCTGTTTGACGGAGCCATCGGCCGGGTCCGATGCAGCAGCGCTGAAAACGCGTGCGGTTAAAAAAGACGGAAAATATATCCTCAACGGTTCGAAAGTTTACATCACCAATGGCGGCGAAGCTGATTCGTATATCGTGTTCGCCTCGACCAATCCGGAAGCAGGCCCTCGCGGAATTTCCGCTTTTATCGTGGAAAAAGATTTCCCAGGTTTTGTTGTCGGGAAAGACGAAAGAAAAATGGGGCTTCATGGTTCACGGACCGTGCAATTGACGTTCGAGAATATGGAAGTGCCAGCTGAAAACCTGCTTGGGGAAGAAGGCAAAGGCTTTTCGATCGCCATGGCGAACTTGAACGCCGGCCGCATCGGCATCGCCGCACAAGCTTTGGGCATCGCAGAAGCAGCATATGATTACGCAGTAGCTTATGCAAAAGAGCGCGAACAATTCGGCAAACCAATTGCCCAGCAACAAGGCATCGGCTTCAAACTTGCCGATATGGCGACGCAAGTCGAAGCGGCTAAACTGCTCGTCTACAACGCAGCCGATATGTACGCAAAAGGCATCGAGTGCAATAAGGAATCATCAATGGCGAAGCTATTCGCTTCAAAAGCGGCGATGGACATCACCACAGAAGCCATCCAAGTTTACGGCGGCTATGGCTATACGAAAGACTATCCGGTCGAGCGCTTGTTTCGCGACGCCAAAGTTACGGAAATCTATGAAGGCACGAGCGAAATCCAGCGCATCGTTATCAGCAAACAACTACTAAAATAATTGGGGGAAATGACACAATGAACTTTCAACTATCTGAAGAACATAAAATGATCCGTAAAATGGTCCGCGACTTCGCAAAAAACGAAGTGGCGCCGACAGCAGAACAGCGCGACGAAGAAGAAAGCTTCGATATGAAAATCTTCCATCAAATGGCGGAACTTGGCCTGACAGGCATTCCATGGCCGGAAGAATACGGCGGCATTGGTTCGGATTACTTGGCGTATTGCATCGCGGTTGAAGAATTGTCCCGCGTGGACGGTTCTGTCGGCGTTATCTTGTCTGCTCACACATCACTAGCCGGATGGCCGGTCTATACATTCGGAACGGAAGAGCAAAAGCAGAAATACTTGCGCCCGATGGCAGAAGGCACAAAAGTCGGCGCTTATGGCCTGACAGAACCATCTGCGGGCTCAGATGCAGGAAGCATGAAAACCAGCGCTAAAGAAGACGGCGACCATTATGTCTTGAACGGTTCAAAAATCTTCATCACAAATGGCGGCATCGCTGATATCTATGTCGTCTTCGCGGTGACGGACCCAGAATCGAAACATAAAGGCACAACCGCCTTCATCGTCGAGAAAGATTTCGAAGGCTTCTCAGTCGGCAAGAAAGAGAAAAAACTCGGGATCCGTTCAAGCCCAACAACTGAAATCATCTTCGACAACTGCCGTGTACCGAAAGAAAACGTTCTCGGCGAACTTGGCCAAGGCTTTAAAATTGCCATGCAGACGCTTGATGGCGGACGCAACGGCATCGCAGCACAAGCTGTCGGAATCGCTCAAGGCGCGATGGACGCAGCGATTGACTACGCGAAAGAGCGTGAACAATTCGGCAAGCCGATTGCAGCGAACCAAGGTATTTCATTTAAATTGGCCGATATGGCGACAGGCATCGAAGCGTCTCGTCTCTTGACGTATCAAGCGGCTTGGCTCGAGTCGAACAAATTATCCTATAGCAAAGAATCCGCCATGGCGAAATTGATGGCTGGCGATACAGCGATGAAAGTGACGACTGAAGCGGTTCAAGTCTTCGGCGGCTACGGCTATACGAAAGATTATCCAGTTGAGCGCTTCATGCGCGATGCGAAAATCACGCAAATCTACGAAGGCACACAGGAAGTCCAGCGTTTGGTCATTTCCCGTATGGTCACGAAATAAACGGAGGGTCGGCCTATGACGAAAAAGCGTGAAATTCAGTCCTCCGTAAAAGACGAAAGCCTGATTGAAAAGCGCCGTGAACAGATGATCAGCGGCGCTGTCACGCTTTTTAAAGAAAAGGGCTTTCACCGGACGACGACAAGGGAAATCGCAAAAGCAGCCGGTTTCAGCATCGGCACATTGTATGAATATATCCGCACGAAAGAAGACGTACTCTATCTCGTGTGCGACTCGATTTACGACGAAGTCAATGCTCGGCTCGATCGGCTGGATTTGGAGGAAGGCTCGCTTGAGACGCTGGTGAAAGCACTCGAGCAATACTATACATTGATCGACGATATGCAAGATGAATTCGTCGTCATGTATCAAGAGTCCAAATCGCTGCCGAAAGACGCACTGCGTTATGTGTTGAACAAGGAACTCGAAATGACGGCCTTGTTTGAACGGCTTCTGTCGAAATGCGCGGCGTCAGGGGAATTGTCCCTGTCGCAAAAAGAAATTGTCCTGGCTTCCCATCATTTGTTCGTGCAAGGGCAAATGTGGGCGTTCAGGCGCTGGGCAATGGATGAGTACACCATTGGGGAATTTATCGAAATGCAAACGAAGTTTCTGCTGCAGGGGATGGCAGGGGAAAAAATCACGATACAGGGGGCTTGATCATAATGGCTACAATTCAAGAAAGCACGACGTATCAGCCGAATCATCATATCCGGTTTGTGACCGCGTCCGCTCTTTTTGACGGTCACGATGCATCGATCAATATTATGCGCCGGATTTTACAGGCGAACGGTGTAGAAGTCATTCATCTTGGGCACAACCGCTCGGTGGAAGAAGTTGTCAATGCAGCGATCCAGGAAGATGTCCAAGGAATCGCCATTTCGTCTTATCAAGGCGGCCATATGGAATACTTCAAATACATGTATGACCTGCTTCAAGAACGCGGAGCAGGACATATCCAAATATACGGCGGCGGCGGCGGGGTCATCTTGCCGCGCGAAATCCGCGAACTGGAAGATTACGGAATTGCCGGAATCTTCTCTCCGGAAGACGGGCGTAAAAAAGGCTTGCAGGGCATGATCGCGGAAATCGTCGAGAAATGTGATTTTTCGACAGCGAAAGAAGATGTCTCGCTTGATGAGATGTCCGCTGACAATCCAGTAGCGCTGGCAAATGTCATCACAACCGCTGAAGAAGCACACACGAGAAATCTCGACACAACCGACTTGATGAAAGCGGTACGTGAAAAATCGAAAAACACGCCGGTTCTAGGGATCACCGGAACAGGCGGAGCCGGGAAAAGCTCGTTGACGGACGAGTTGATCCGCCGCTTCTTGACGGAATTGCCGGGCAAGAAAATCGCCATTTTGTCGATCGACCCGACGAAACAAAAAACCGGTGGCGCGCTGCTCGGCGACCGTATCCGCATGAATGCGATTTTCAATAAGCGTGTCTTTATGAGAAGCCTCGCCACGCGTGGATCGAGAACTGAATTGTCCGCTGCAATCGGCGATGTGCTGGATGTCGTGAGAGCAGCTGGTTTCGATTTGATTGTCGTGGAAACGAGTGGAATCGGCCAAGGCGATGCTGAAATCGCGGGCATTTCCGATGCTTCGATGTACGTCATGACGAGCGAATTCGGTGCGCCGACACAGCTCGAGAAAATCGATATGATCGATTATGCAGACCTTATCGTCATCAATAAATATGAGCGCAAAGGCTCAGAAGATGCACGCCGCCAAGTGCAGAAACAATACCAGCGCAGCCACCTGTTATGGGACAAGGACTTGGACGACATGCCGGTATACGGCACCATCGCCAGCCAGTTCAACGATAAAGGGACCAATGCGTTGTTCGCGGCACTTGTCGGCACGCTCAACGAAAAATGTGGCACCGAATGGGAAACAAGCTATGAGGCGTTCGCTAAAACACAAAAAGAGAACTTGATCATTCCAAATGACCGCCGCTATTATTTGCGGGAAATTACGGAAACGGTGCGCGGCTACCACGCGAAAAGCGCGGAGCAAGCTTCATTTGCTCGCCGCTTGTTCCAGCTGGAAGGCGCCATAGAAGAAGTCAAAAACAAGGCGCCGAACGATGCACTGGTCGATTCGTTGGAATCACTTGCTGCAGGCGTGCGCGATGAATTGACTGCAGAGTCAAAACGAATTCTCAACAACTGGGAGTCCTTGCAGGCCGATTATGCCGGCGATGAACTTGTCACCAAAGTGCGCGATAAGGAACTGCGCACTTTGTTGCGGACTGAAAGCTTATCAGGCATTAAAATTCCGAGAGTGGCATTGCCGAAATTCAAGGATTACGGCGAAATCCTGCGTTGGGTCTATGCTGAAAACGTGCCGGGTGCATTCCCGTATACAGCTGGCGTATTTCCGTTCAAACGCGCCGGCGAAGATCCAAAGCGTCAGTTCGCGGGTGAAGGAACTCCAGAACGCACGAACAGAAGATTCCATTATTTGTCAAAAGGTGACGACGCTAAACGCTTGTCGACCGCTTTTGACTCGGTAACATTGTATGGAGAAGACCCAGACCACCGTCCTGATATTTATGGGAAAGTCGGCGAATCGGGGGTTTCCATCTGTACGCTTGAAGACATGAAGAAATTGTACGACGGCTTTGATTTGTGCTTGCCTTCAACATCCGTATCGATGACCATCAACGGGCCTGCACCAATTATTCTCGCCATGTTCATGAACACGGCAATTGACCAGCAAGTGAAAAAGCGTGAAGAAGAGCTCGGCCGCACCTTGAACGTTGAAGAATTCACAGAAGTACGTGAAGCAACATTGCAAGTGGTCCGCGGAACCGTTCAAGCGGATATCTTGAAAGAAGACCAAGGGCAGAACACGTGCATCTTCTCGACGGAATTCGCACTTCGCATGATGGGAGATATTCAGCAATACTTTATCGACCACAAAGTGCGCAATTATTACTCTGTATCGATTTCCGGTTACCATATAGCAGAAGCAGGCGCGAACCCGATTTCCCAATTGGCGTTCACTTTGTCGAACGGCTTCACATACGTTGAGTATTATTTGAGCCGCGGCATGAACATCGATGATTTCGCACCGAACTTGTCGTTCTTCTTCTCGAATGGCCTCGATCCGGAATACACGGTCATCGGCCGCGTGGCACGCCGCATATGGGCAGTTGTTATGCGCGATAAATACGGCGCCAACGAACGCAGCCAGAAACTGAAATATCACGTTCAGACATCCGGCCGGAGCTTGCACGCACAAGAAATCGACTTTAACGATATCCGCACGACTTTGCAGGCGCTCATGGCGTTGCAGGATAACTGCAACTCGCTCCACACGAACGCTTACGATGAAGCGATCACGACGCCGACAGAAGAATCTGTGCGCCGTGCGATGGCCATCCAGATGATCATCACTAAAGAGCATGGATTATCGAAAAATGAAAACCCGCTGCAAGGCGCGTTTGTTGTCGAAGAACTGACCCAACTGGTTGAAGAAGCCGTCTTGACGGAATTCGACCGCATCGACGACCGCGGCGGCGTTCTTGGTGCAATGGAAACACAATACCAGCGCGGCAAGATCCAGGAAGAGTCCATGCATTATGAAATGAAAAAGCATACCGGCGAATTGCCGATCATCGGGGTCAACACCTACTTGAATCCGAACCCGCAATCGGACGATGACATCAATGCGATGGAAATTGCCCGTGCGACGCAAGAGGAAAAAGAGGCGCAAATCAACAATTTGCGTTCGTTCCAGGAACGCAACCCATCAGATGAGGCCTTGGAACGCTTGAAGCAAGTTGCGAAAACTGGCGGCAATATTTTCGAAGAGCTGATGGAGACGGTCAAAGTCGCAAGCCTTGGCCAAATCACCACAGCACTCTACGAAGTCGGCGGCCAGTATCGCAGAAATATGTAAGATCCATCCCCTTGCCTGAAAACAGGCGAGGGGATTTTTTTTGATGCTTGAGCGCAAATAGTCATCCATTAATTCTACTGGGAGCGACTGCTAATTGGACTTGATAGCGAGATGTGTCGATCGATGTTTATTTCATCTTTAAATAGCCGCCTCCCGCTTGGGGCATGCCTCCCGCAATAAGCCAAGAAGAGCACTTGTCTTATTGCTTCGGCTCGCCCTTATGCGCGGTTCGGCTAATAGAATTCACTATATTTTGCATGCGAGGAAGTGTCACTGTTAGTTGACTTCATCCGCTGGTGGCGACGCTTAATTGAACTTAATAGATACGTAGATGTTTAGTGACTATTTAATTTATACATTAAAATGTGTCCAAAACTGTCCACACTAATTTCAATGAAAGATGAACTTTATTTCCACACTACACTTAGAGATGAAGCGAAAAGGGGCGACTCCGGGAGGATCAGCGAGACAATTGAGACCCTGGAGAGCGCGCAGCGATCGAAGCGGCTCAATGCGAGCCCTCCGGAAAGCGTCCCCTTGCAGCGCAATCTCTACCACATACTTCTTCTATACAAAAATCCAGTGCATTCCACTGCTCGCCACATTTCATTCATCACAATAGCAACCAGTAGAATCATCCGGCACTTCGGTCGATTTGGCGATGCAAGTCCGTTATAATGAAAGAAATTGAAACTCTAAAGAAAAGAGATGGATGACACCATGCCCAAAGCTGCCCATTACGCCATCATCATTGCAGCGGTCGTGTTGCTTATTGTACTGTACAATAGAGCACTCGGCTCGATACCGTTTTTAATCCTGTCTGCCTACTTTTTCTATTTCGGGTGGGACCAGCTTATGCGCAGAAAAAAGAAATCCCGGTAGCGGACAGCAAGGACTTTGTATATAATGGATTAAGTTACGATACAAGAAGGGACGTGCACGAATGAACATCCGTGAATTAACGAAAGAAGAATTGCTAGAAGAGTCGTTCGTCGACTTAACATATGCCATTTTGGAAGAAACTAAAGAAACGAAAACTTTTTCAGAGCTTGTCGCTGAATTGCAACAATTGATCGGCCTCTCTGAAGAAGAGATGAAAGCGCATCTTGCACAGTATTACACTGACATGAACATCGATGGCCGCTTTCTGATCCTTGGCGAAAACCGCTGGGGCCTTCGTGAGTGGTATCCGGTCGAGCAGATTGAAGAAGAATCTGCACCGACGGTCAAAGCTCGCAAGAAGAAAAAATCGAAATCGACAGACGATGACTTCGACGATATGGATCTCGAGTTGGAAGACGAACTGGACTTCGAAGATTTCGGCGAAGACGATGGCGATGTTTCTTCAGACGATGACGACGACGATGACGATGATGACGAAGTAGCGGTCAAAGCACCGGTCGTTGATCTTGATTTCGATTCGACCGATGATGACGACGACGATGTCGACGAAGTGGAAGATGTTGGCGTGCTCGTAGAAGACCTTGACGGCAACATTATCGACGAAGAGGAAGACGATGAAGAGGAAGAAGAGGATGGGCTGAAGTAGTCTGAACTTTTTTTCACCTTGACGGAAATGGCTGTACAGGATAAGATTTTATTGGGCTCCTTAAAATAGGAGAGATGATTCGTATAGCTAACGCGCTCCCCCTGCACGCTTTGCAGGAGGAGCGCTTTTTATTTTTTAGTGCTGCCATCCGGCGGCAAATCACCCGTGCCATCCGCCTTTTGGGATGGCCGAAGCTTTTTCTGGCTGAACACGATTCGGGACTGCAAGTCGTAGAACAATCACATTTTATTTCATTACTCGAGGAGGAAACAGAGCATGACAAAGTATATATTTGTAACAGGTGGAGTGGTTTCATCACTAGGGAAAGGGATCACGGCAGCTTCTCTTGGGCGCTTGCTGAAAAACCGCGGCCTGAGTGTGACGATCCAGAAATTCGACCCATACATCAATATTGACCCGGGCACGATGAGCCCTTACCAGCACGGGGAAGTATTCGTGACCGACGACGGCGCGGAAACGGATTTGGACCTTGGCCATTATGAGCGTTTCATTGACATCAACTTGAACAAATATTCGAACGTGACGACGGGTAAAGTCTACTCAACGGTCATCCAAAAAGAACGCCGCGGCGATTATTTGGGTGGAACGGTCCAAGTCATTCCGCATATCACGAATGAAATCAAGGACCGTCTACTGCGCGCAGCGAAAACAGCTCAAGCCGATGTGGTCATCACAGAAATCGGCGGAACGGTCGGCGATATCGAATCGCTGCCATTCCTTGAAGCAATCCGCCAAATGCGTTCAGATCTTGGCCGCGAAGAAGTTATGTACATCCACTGTACTTTGATACCTTACCTCGGTGCTGCAAAAGAAATGAAAACGAAACCGACACAACACAGCGTAAAAGAATTGCGCAGCCTCGGTATCCAGCCAAACCTGATCGTGGTGCGCACGGAATATCCAGTGCCTCAGGACATGAAAGACAAAATCGCGTTGTTCTGCGATATCAAATCCGAAGAAGTCATCGAGTCCCGCGATGTCGATGTCATTTATGAAATGCCGCTTCGCTTGCAGGAGCAGCATATGGACCAGATCGTACTGGATCATTTCGGCATCGAAGCGCCGGAAGCGGATATGACGGAGTGGAATGGGCTTGTCGAGAAAGTGAAATCCTTGAAGAAATCCGTAAAAATCGGCCTTGTCGGTAAATATGTAGAACTTCAGGATGCTTATATTTCCGTCGTGGAATCCTTGAAGCATGCCGGTTTCGCATTCGACTCGGATATTGAAGTTGATTGGATCAACGCAGAGCACGTCAACGCTGAAAATGTAGCGGAAACGCTCGAAGGCTGCGACGGCATCCTTGTGCCCGGTGGTTTCGGCGACCGCGGCGTGGAAGGGAAAGTCCTTGCAACGCAATACGCACGCGAAAACAAAGTGCCATTCTTCGGTATTTGCCTCGGCATGCAGCTTGCTTCTGTTGAATTTGCACGCAATATCATGAACTTGGACGGCGCGCATTCGTCTGAACTGGACCCTAAAACATTGTATCCAGTCATCGACTTGTTGCCGGAACAAAAAGACATCGAAGATTTGGGTGGCACATTGCGCCTTGGGTTATACCCAGCGAAGCTCGATAAGACTTCGAAAGCGTATGAAGCATACGGGGAAGAACTCGTATACGAAAGACACCGCCATCGCTACGAGTTCAACAATGAGTTCCGCGAGCAGTTCGAAAAAGCCGGCTTCAAATTCACCGGCACGAGCCCGGACGGCCGACTGGTTGAAATCATTGAAGTCGCTGACCACCCTTGGTTCGTCGCTTGCCAGTTCCACCCGGAATTCATCTCGCGCCCGAACCGCCCACAGCCATTGTTCCGTGAATTTATTCGCGCATCTTTGGACAACCAGTAATCAGCATGTGAAAAGCCGCTTCATTTCCTGGCAGGCATCGATCAGATGGCAAAAGCCTTCCCGATTCCAGGGAAGGCTTTTTTTGCGGCTTATCAATCTGCAAGTATTTCATCAATGGTCAATTTAACTGCATGGTAGATATACAAAGCGCCGAGCCCATGAGGAATCATGATGCGCTCGCCGTATTCGCCTGGCAGCAAGCCCTTGTCGATGTTCATGGAGAGTAAGACATCCGCCGTTTCATTGCCATGGCTTTCAGCTGTCAGCATCGCAAACGGAATGGCGCGTCCGGCTAATTCATCAGCCAAGGGGTCGCCTTCGTCTTTCCGGGCCAGTATCCACACCCGGTCGGCTGTCGATAGTTCAGCGGCCGGGTCATAACGAATCGCTGATTGGAGCGTTTCGCGACCGTTCAAAGCACTGGCTGCGACAGCTTCTAGTTCGCCGAAAGCAGCTAGATGGATGCGGCCTTCGCCAATGATCGCTTGCGCGAGAAGTCGTGCCGTATCTTCGATGGCTTCTTCTTCCTTGGCGAAGCGCTGGAACAGGCCGGTCAATTGTGTCGTCAATATTTTCAAATGGGTTCACCTCAAAACGAGTATAGCAGAATGTACTGCGCTTCGAAAAAAGGTGGAAAGGAGTAGCTGATGTGAGAAAGATTCTAATAGTAGATGATCAACAAGGCATCCGCCTGTTATTGAAAGAAGTATTCGAGCGGGAAGGATACGAGACCTTGATTGCCGGCAGCGGAAAAGAAGCATTGGAACTGACGCAAGAAGCATGTCCTGATATGGTGCTGATGGATATGAAGATGCCGGGAATGGATGGCATTGAATTATTGAAGCGGTTAAAGAAGCGGCGGCATGATTGCAAAGTGATCATGATGACGGCTTACGGCGAAATGGGCGTGATCGAAGAGTCGATGAATTGGGGAGTGGTGCGTTATTTCACTAAACCCTTCGATGTTTTCGAATTGCGCGATGCGGTCCGCGAGCTGATTGGCGATTAAACAGGCACCGAGTGGCGAAACGGCGCCATTTTTGATATAGTGAAAAAGATATTGGGCTTGTGCCTATTCTGAGGAGGAAAAATAATAATGCCATTAGTTTCAATGAAAGAAATGATGATAAAAGGTAAGAAGGAAGGTTATGCCATCGGGCAATTTAACCTGAACAACCTGGAATTTACACAAGCGATCCTGCAGGCGGCGGAGGAAGAAAAATCCCCGGTCATCTGCGGTGTCTCAGAAGGTGCAGCACGCTATATGGGTGGATTCACGACTGTCGTACATATGGTGAAAGGCCTAATGCATGATTACAATATCACAGTTCCGGTCGCTATCCATTTAGATCACGGTTCCAGTTTTGAAAAATGTAAAGAAGCGATTGATGCAGGTTTCACATCAGTCATGATCGATGCATCGCATCATCCATTCGATGAAAATATTGAAATTACACGCAAAGTGGTTGAGTACGCTCATGCTAAAGGCGTTTCCGTGGAAGCGGAATTGGGCATAGTTGGCGGCCAAGAAGATGATGTTATTGCAGAAGGCGTCATCTACGCTGACCCGAAAGAATGCCAAGCACTCGTCGAACAGACAGGCATCGATTGCCTAGCGCCAGCGCTTGGCTCGGTCCACGGGCCATATAAAGGCGAACCGAACCTCGGATTTGCCGAAATGGAAGAAATCTCACAGCTTTGTGATGTGCCGCTTGTCTTGCACGGCGGAACAGGCATCCCATTGAAAGATGTTCAACGTGCAGTTTCACTTGGCACGTCGAAGATCAACGTCAACACTGAAAGCCAAATTGCGGCATCGAAAGCGATCCGTGAAAAATTGGCATCAGATGCAGACGTCTACGATCCACGTAAATATTTGACACCGGCACGTGATGCCATCAAAGCGACTGTCATCGGTAAAATGCGCGATTTCGGAAGTTCACAACAAGCAAATTCATAAAACTTGGGAAGAGAGGCGAATCCGTCTCTTTTTCCACATACAGGAGGAAACCATACATGAAATTTTTCATTGATACAGCAAACTTCGACGAAATTAAAGAAGCACACGCTTGGGGCATTCTCTCAGGCGTCACGACAAATCCATCACTTGTCGCAAAAGAAAAAGATGTCTCGTTCCACGATCGCCTGAAAGAAATCGCCGACCTTGTCGACGGATCGATCAGCGGAGAAGTCATTGCACTTGATTCAGAAGGCATGATCAAAGAAGGCCGTGAATTGGCTGAACTTGCGCCAAACATCACCGTGAAATTGCCGATGACTCCGGAAGGATTGAAAGCATGTGCCGTTCTAGCTGGCGAAGGCAAAAAAGTCAATGTTACATTGATCTTCAGCGCCAACCAAGCGCTTCTAGCAGCACGCGCCGGAGCAGCTTACGTTTCTCCATTCCTTGGGCGCCTTGACGATATCGGGCACAACGGCATGGATTTGATTGCACAGATTGCTGAAATTTTCGCAATCCACGACATCGATTCAGAAATCATCGCCGCATCGATCCGCCATCCGCAGCACGTAACAGAAGCAGCGCTAAACGGCGCACATATCGGCACAATGCCGATGAAAGTGCTTGAAATGATGTTCAAGCATCCGCTGACGGATAAAGGCATCGAAGCATTCCTAGCCGATTGGGAAACCCGCTCTGTGAAATAAGGCTGACAGGGAAAAGGAGAAATACAATGGACGTTTATAAAATAAAAGGCGGCAAACGCCTGTCCGGAACGATTAAAGTCAACGGTGCTAAAAACAGCGCTGTGGCTCTGATTCCGGCTTCGATTTTGGCGAATTCGCCGGTATCGATTGAAGGTTTGCCAGAAATTTCCGATGTTTGGACATTGAAAAGTATTTTGGAAGAAATTGGAGGTTCCGTCACATTCGAAGACGGCGTCATGCAAATCGACCCGACTGAAATGGTCGATATGCCACTGCCAAACGGCAACGTCAAGAAATTGCGGGCTTCCTACTATATGATGGGCGCGATGCTTGGGCGTTTCAAGCACGCGGCGATCGGCCTTCCAGGGGGTTGTTTCCTTGGGCCGCGCCCAATCGACCAGCATATTAAAGGCTTCGAAGCACTTGGCGCAAAAGTGACCAATGAACATGGGGCGATTTATTTGCGTGCCGACGAATTGCGCGGCGCAAAAATCTACCTCGACGTCGTCAGTGTGGGCGCAACGATCAATATCATGCTCGCTGCTGTACGCGCGAAAGGCCAGACCGTCATCGAGAATGCGGCGAAAGAGCCGGAAATCATTGACGTCGCGACACTGTTGACCAATATGGGCGCAAAAATCAAAGGCGCCGGCACCAACGTCATCCGCATCGAAGGCGTGGATGAATTGCATGGCACCAACCATACGATCATTCCTGATCGCATTGAAGCGGGCACATTCATGATCATGGCTGCCGCTGCTGGCGACGGCGTGACGATCGACAACGTCATTCCTTTCCATATGGAAGCCTTGACTGCAAAGCTCCGTGAAATGGGTGTCGAAGTCCAGGAAGATGAAGAATCGATCCACATTCCGAAAACCGAAAATTTGCAGCCGATCGACGTCAAGACTTTGGTCTATCCGGGCTTTGCGACCGATCTGCAGCAACCGTTCTCGGTCTTGATGACACAAGCGCACGGATCTTCGATGATTACCGATACCATTTATTCAGCGCGCTTCAAGCACATCGATGAGCTGCGCCGCATGAATGCGGTCGGGCGCGTCGAAGGGCGTGCAGCCATTGTTACCGGACCGACTCCGTTGAATGCAGCGACTGTGGTCGCTTCCGATCTGCGCGCAGGCGCGGCACTTGTTATCGCCGGGCTGCTGGCAGAAGGCGAAACGGAAGTGCGGGAGATCTATCACATCGAACGCGGCTACTCGAACATCATCGAAAAGCTGCGCGGCCTTGGCGCTGACATTCGTCGCGAAACGATCGATCCCGTGGCGAGTGGGAAGTCCGACCTCAGTTCTGACGTGAATTGACTCTCTAAAGGCGTTTGCATATATGCTACAATATAGATGGCATATACAAAGATTGAACGGAGGAAAATGAATTATGGAACGAAGTCTTTCGATGGAATTAGTGCGGATTACAGAAGCGGCAGCAATCGCCTCTTCAAAATGGATGGGCCGCGGCCTGAAAAATGAAGCGGATGATGCGGCTACGGAAGCGATGCGGACCGTATTCGACACGATCCCGATGCGCGGAACCGTCGTTATCGGCGAAGGCGAAATGGACGAAGCGCCAATGCTCTACATCGGCGAAGAACTTGGTTCAGGCGACGGCCCTGAAGTGGACGTCGCGGTCGACCCTGTAGAAGGCACGAATATTGTCGCTGCTGGCGGCTGGAATGCGATTGCCGTTCTGGCGATTGCGGACCGTGGAAATTTACTCAATGCACCGGATATGTATATGGACAAAATTGCAGTCGGCCCTGAAGCTGTCGGCAAGATTGACATCAATGCTCCGGTCATTGACAATTTGCGCGCCGTCGCTAAAGCGAAAAACAAGGATATCGAAGACGTTGTTGCCACAATTATTGACCGGCCGCGTCATGCACAGATCATTAAGGAAATCCGCGATGCGGGAGCACGCATCAAATTGATTACTGATGGCGATATCGCCGGTGCCATCAACACGGCTTTCGACCAAACGGGCGTTGACATTCTATTCGGGATAGGCGGAGCTCCGGAAGGGGTTATTTCCGCAGTCGGATTGAAATGCCTCGGCGGCGAATTTCAAGGCAAGCTGGTTCCTCAGGATGAAGAGGAAAGACAGCGTTGCCTGGATATGGGCCTTGAAGTCGATAAAGTGTTGATGATGGATGACCTGGTCAAAGGCGACGATGCCATCTTTGCAGCGACAGGGATCACCGACGGAGAACTTCTTCGCGGCGTTCAGCTGAAAGGTTCTTTTGCAGAAAGCCATACCTTGGTCATGCGTGCGAAATCCGGCACGGTCCGTTTTGTCGAAGGGCGCCACAGCCTCAAGAAAAAACCGGATCTCGTTATGAAAGATTGATTTCCATACTCCAAAAATGAGTCCGGCTTTATGCCGGGCTCCTTCTTTACTGACTCCAGAACAAGAGAAATTCCCCAGAAATTCTGAAACTAATGATAAGTGTGGTGTCCAACTAGATGGCAACGATGACAATTTCTGCATTGGAAAATATGACGCTCAAAGAGCTTTATAATCTGGCAAAAGAATACAAGCTGAACAATTACAGCAAACTGACGAAAAAAGAATTGATTTTCGCCATTTTGAAAACCCGTGCGGAACAGGAAGGCTTCTTTTTCATGGAAGGCGTCCTGGAAATCATCCAATCGGAAGGCTTCGGGTTCCTCCGCCCGATCAATTATTCGCCGAGTTCACAGGACATTTATATTTCTGCTTCCCAAATTCGCCGATTTGACCTTAGAAACGGCGACAAAGTATCCGGAAAAGTGCGTCCGCCAAAAGAAAATGAACGTTATTTCGGGCTGCTTCAAGTAGAAGCTGTCAACGGCGAAGACCCGGAAGTCGCTAAAGAACGCGTCCATTTTCCAGGCCTGACGCCGCTGTATCCGGATCGCCATATCCTGCTCGAAACGGGCCCGGAACATTTGTCTACGCGCATCATGGATCTCGTGTCCCCGGTCGGCTTCGGCCAGCGCGGATTGATCGTTGCACCGCCAAAAGCCGGAAAAACGATGCTCTTGAAGGAAATCGCCAATGCCGTGACGACCAACCATCCGGAAGCGGAACTGATCGTGCTGTTGATCGATGAACGTCCGGAAGAAGTGACGGATATCGAACGCTCGGTCGACGCTGATGTGGTGTCTTCGACTTTCGATGAAGTTCCTGAAAACCACGTTAAAGTAGCGGAGCTCGTTCTTGAGCGCGCCATGCGCCTTGTCGAGCATAAGCGCGATGTCGTCATTTTGATGGATTCGATCACGCGTCTTGCGCGAGCTTATAATCTAGTCATTCCGCCAAGCGGCCGAACGCTTTCCGGCGGGATCGACCCTGCCGCATTCCACCGACCGAAACGCTTTTTCGGGGCAGCGCGCAATATTGAAGAAGGCGGCAGCTTGACGATTCTCGCGACGGCGCTCGTCGATACAGGGTCGCGCATGGATGAAGTCATTTACGAAGAGTTTAAAGGCACGGGCAATATGGAACTCCATCTCGACCGCAGTTTGGCCGAACGCCGCATTTTCCCGGCGCTCGATATCCGCCGTTCAGGCACGCGCAAGGAAGAATTGTTGATGGATCCGGAACAACTTGATAAACTATGGACTATCCGCAAAACCTTCTCGGATTCACCGGACTTTACAGAGCGCTTCATGAAAAAGCTCAGCCACTCAAAGACCAATGAAGAGTTTTTCGGGCAATTGCCGAGAGACGGGAAACCATCACGCACTCCGCGAAAGACGATTTGATTACTTGCAATCACCTTTAGGTTTTGATATGATTATGAAAGTGAAACAAAACAGTACTATTGCATATACGGCCTAACGAGCCGTGTAAGGCAATAGGCAAAATAGATTAAACTCTGTTCCAGATGGTTCAGGGCGGGAGGAGAAAATATTATGAAAACAGGTATTCACCCAGAGTACAAAACAGCAACAGTGACTTGCTCATGCGGCAACTCATTCGAAACAGGTTCAGTAAAGGAAAACATCAACGTTGAGCTTTGCTCAGAATGTCATCCATTCTATACTGGACGCCAAAAATTCGCAGCTGCAGATGGCCGCGTAGACCGTTTCAACAAAAAATACGGCCTCAAAGAAGAAATCAACAACTAAGTCACTATTATACCCGTCCGTCGCGAAAACGCCGGATGGGTATTTTTTTTCGTCAATGAACAGAAAAAATCGATTACATAGCAGAAAAATGATAGGCATATCCACCATTTTTGGTATGATATTAACAGTAAATGTTTGAAAGGGGTCTCCACTATGTACGTCATGAAACAGACCGGATGGGTTGAGGTGATCTGCGGAAGCATGTTTTCCGGGAAATCGGAAGAGCTGATCCGCCGTATCCGCCGCGCGCAATTCGCCAAGCAGAAAATCGCGGTATTCAAGCCAAAACTCGATAACCGCTATAGCGAGGAAGCGGTCGTCTCCCATAACGGAACCACTGTTATCGCGCTGCCGATTGGGCATTCCGGCGAGATGAAAGAATATATAACTGACGAATTTGATATCATCGCCATCGATGAAGCGCAATTCTTTGATATGGAAATCGTCGATCATGTACAAAAATTGGCCGATCACGGTTTTCGTGTGATTGTCGCAGGTCTCGACCAGGATTTCCGCGGTGTGCCGTTCGGTCCGATGCCATCCCTGTTGTCGATCGCCGAGCAAGTGACCAAATTGCAGGCTGTCTGCACAGTCTGCGGATCTCCCGCAAGCCGCACACAGCGCTTAATCGACGGCAAGCCTGCCGGTTCGGACGACCCGATCATCCTAGTCGGCGCTTCCGAAGCCTACGAGCCGCGCTGCCGCCATCACCACGAAGTCCCAGCCGGCGTTACGGTTACAAAATAAAAAGCACCAATTGGTTTCAAGACGCTTTCTTTCATAAACAAATCACAGACCTTGAGAAGTCAATGGACTTAAATTTTTGTTGTGTTTTTTGAGAAAAGATATGAAGCGAAATAGCGCAGACTCCTAGGGGAGCAGCGAAGTACTGAAATCCATTCGGGCGTCTAGCCCGAATTAGTTCAGTGCGAGCCCCCCGGAAAGCCAGCTATTTCGCGGAATATCGTGAACAATGAAATCCTATGCACAGAATTATCGACTTTATATAGAAGAAACTAGAGGTGAAAACAATGTTTGACCGTTTACAGTCTGTCGAGGACAGATACGACCGTCTCAACGAAATGTTGAGTGACCCGGATATTGTCAGCGATACGAACAAGCTGCGCGATTATTCCAAAGAACAATCCGATCTGCAGGAAACTGTGGAAACGTACCGCGAATACAAGGACGTCCAGACGCAATTGGCCGATTCAAAAGCGATGTTTGAAGAAAAAATGGATGCCGATATGCGTGAAATGGTCAAAGAAGAAGTCTCAGAACTTGAAGGGCGCTCAAAAGTGTTGGAAGAACGCCTTCACGTCTTATTGATTCCAAAAGACCCGAACGATGACAAAAACGTCATCATGGAAATCCGCGGTGCAGCAGGCGGCGATGAGGCAGCCCTATTCGCAGGAGACCTGTTCAAGATGTATTCCCGTTTTGCCGAAGCGAACGGGTGGAAAGTCCAAATCATGGACTCCAACCCGACAGAAATCGGCGGTTTTAAAGAATTGGTCTTTATGGTGACCGGTAAAGGTGCTTATTCTAAGTTGAAATACGAAAACGGTGCCCACCGCGTACAGCGTGTTCCTGAAACCGAATCTGGGGGACGTATCCATACTTCGACAGCGACGGTCGCATGCTTGCCGGAAGTGGAAGAAGTCGAAGTCGATATTCATGATAATGATATCCGCGTCGATACCTATGCATCATCAGGTGCAGGGGGCCAGTCGGTCAACACGACGATGTCGGCAGTCCGCTTGACGCATTTGCCGACGAATATTGTGGTGACATGTCAAGACGAGAAATCACAAATCAAGAATAAAGCGAGCGCCATGAAAGTCTTGCGCGCACGCGTCTATGAAAAATTCCAGCAAGAAGCGCAAGCTGAATATGATTCTGTACGTAAATCCGCTGTCGGTACAGGTGACCGTTCAGAGCGTATCCGCACATATAATTTCCCGCAAAACCGTGTGACGGACCATCGCATCGGATTGACCATCCAAAAGCTGGATCAAATCCTGCAAGGCAAGATGGATGAAATTGTTGACGCCCTGGTGATCGATGAACAATCAACGAGGATGGAGAGCTTAAACAATGAACAAAGTTGAAACCTTAACACCAGTGGAATTCGTCTATGAAGCCTTGGAGCAAGCGACAAGCTATTTAAAACAATACGGCCGCGAAGAAACGCCGGCCCGCATTCTATTGCAGCATGAACTCGGAGTGGATTACTCCGGTTTGGTCGCGGCAATGCGCGATAAAATCGAAGATCGCCACTTTGAAGCCTATTGGGCCAATGTCGAAGAATTGATCGAAGGCGTGCCTGTCCAGCATTTGACTGGCGTTGAACAATTTTATGGCAGAACCTTCCAAGTGTCTCCGGCCGTTCTCATCCCGCGTCCGGAAACAGAAGAGCTGATTGAAGAAACCTTGAAGCTGAAGCGCGAGCTATTCGGCACGGAAGAAGTGCAGGCAGCGGATATCGGAACGGGCAGTGGAGTGATTGCGATCACCTTGAAATGTGAATTGCCGGAAGCGGAAGTGATGGCGACGGATATCTCCGAAGAAGCCTTGTTTATGGCGGAACGCAATGCTGAAACTTTAAGCGCTGATGTTCATTTCACAAAAGGGGACCTGGCAGCACCGCTTGCGGGGAGAAAATGGGATATCATCCTGTCAAACCCACCATACATCGCTCATCATGAAGCGCAAGGCTTGTCCGATACGGTTCGCGAATTCGAGCCGCACGAAGCATTGTTCGCAGACAGCAATGGGCTAGCCGCATATGAAACTTTGGCTGGGCAAGTGCCGGAACTAATCAGCCGCCCTGGCATCATCGGGCTTGAAATTGGCAGCAGCCAAGGCGCTGCTGTAACGGAATTGTTCCAAAAAGTGTTGCCTGAGGCACGTGTCTACTGCAAAAAAGATATCAACAAACACGACCGCATGGTATTTTGTATTTTAGAGTAATTTGTGCACAAATCACCTGATATTAAGGGGTGTTATCCACAAAATGTGGATATTGTCGCCAAAACCTTATTGTACTGGAGATGTTTAGGTGGAAACGAAAACAATTCTTGTGGATGAACATGTGAACAACGATGAAAGTTATACACAAGCTGTGGATTATATCCGCGGAGGGGAAGTCGTCGCATTTCCGACCGAAACTGTTTATGGCCTCGGGGCGGATGCGATGAACGCGACTGCTGTCGATAAAATCTTCGAAGCGAAAGGCCGCCCAACCGACAATCCATTGATTGTTCACGTGGATTCCAAAGAGACCGCCTTGGAGTATGTCGAAGATGTTTCCGAAAAAGCTTTGCAATGCATGGATGCTTTTTGGCCAGGGGCGCTGACTTTGATCATGCAGGCAAAGCCGGACACCTTTGCTTCTAATGTAACAGCAGGCTTGCCGACGGTAGGCATTCGCGTACCGAATCATCCGGTTGCATTGAATTTATTAAAGCGCCTGAAGCAGCCAGTTGCAGCGCCGAGCGCCAACACGAGCGGAAAACCGAGTCCGACTTTGGCTGAGCATGTCTATTTCGATATGAACACCAAAATTCCGCTTATTTTGGACGGTGGGCCGACACAAGTTGGCATCGAATCGACCGTGCTCGACATGACGAGCGCACCGCCAGTTATCTTGCGTCCTGGACAAGTGACGAAAGAACAATTGGAAGAAGTGATCGGGACTGTCCGCTTGTCTTCCGAGACAAAAGGCAATACACCGAAATCACCTGGCATGAAGTATGCCCATTATGCACCGGCTGCCCCGCTTTATTTGATCGAGCACAATAGCAAGCTCATCGAAAAAGCGATCGACCATATCCACGGCAAGAAGAAAAAAATCGCAGTGCTGAGCCGCGAGGATTTCGAGACAGCGGATTATTGCTTCCCGCTCGCTGTGGATAAGTTATACGACAGCCTGCGCAGGTGTGACCGGACAGATGCTGATTTGATCCTGGCATGCGTGTTGTCGGAAAATGAAGACGCTGCCCTGATGAACCGTCTGGAAAAAGCAGCGGACCATAAATGGTTCAGCTGAATCCGGCAAATGAATTAGATGACAGTATATAAAGCCACTGGGAAATTTCCTAGTGGTTTTTTTGTTATTTAAAATTAAGGGAGAATGGGAGATTCCGCTGCAAGGGGACGCTTTCCGGAGGGCTAAACCCTTGTGCTCCCACATCTGCATGCAGATGCGTCGCAAATGAATGGACTCGGTTCACCTCGTTCATTCATTCATTGAGCCGCTTCGTCGCTACGCAAAACCACGCCTGCTCAACTCTCACGATGTTCGAGCTTCGCAAACGAATCCGCTCAATGCCTTTCGCGTATTCGCTTGCAAGGTCTCAATTGTCTCGCTAATCCTCCCGGAGTCGCCCCTTTCCGCTTCATCTTTAGTTTTAGAAAGTAAATAAAATGCATCTGGCACTGGACTTAGTGTGAATAATTTTGTTCTGATTCGTAAATCTAAATTATATAGCTACGGTGAATTCACAATTAGCAAGTCTGATTAAGCTTCTTCATCAGCATATGCCCCCAATTAACAGGCGGGCTTTCTCGCATGCAATATCCAATGAAATCTCAAAGCCGAACCGCGCACAAGGGCGAGCCGAAGCCGTGAGACAAGTGATCTTCTTGACTCATGGCGGGAGGCCAGCCCAAAGTGGGAGGCAGCTGCTTCACGAAGAAAAAATCCATGAACAATCCATTTCACTCTCAAGTCCAGCTAAGCGACGATACCAGCGGATGAATCCAATCAACAGCGATATTTCCTCACACGTAACATCCAATGAAATCTAAAAGCCGAACCGCGCATAAGGGCGAGAGGCCAGCCCCAAGCGGGAGGTGACTAGTTCATGATGAAATGTCCAATAGACAATGCATCTCGTTCTCAAGTCCAGTTCCCCACAATGACTGCTGCACATTCCAGCCCAATCCGCATCAATGCAATAGCTTGATAAAATGCGGTATAATAGTAGGTAGACACTCACTATCTGCAGAGTTCACCGAACGCAAAAGATGGCGACACAGAAGCTTGGACAAGGGGGGATTGGATGAAGATTTTATTCGTCTGCACGGGAAATACGTGCCGCAGCCCGATGGCGGAAGCGATTGTGCACACTCGTAACATTGAAGGCATGGAAGCCCGCTCTGCAGGAATCTATGCAGGGCAAGCGCCGCTGTCAGCCAATGCACAAAAAGTATTGAGCGAGCAGTCTATCGAATTCGACCATATTTCGAAGCCGCTGGACCCGCGCGATGTGGAATGGGCGGAACTGATTTTGACCATGACCTATTCGCATAAGATGACGCTCATGCAATACTACCCGGAAGTAGCGACAAAGCTGCACACCGTGAAGGAATTTGCGGAAGGTTCAACGGGTGATGTCAGCGATCCATATGGCGGTTCTTTGGCTGATTACCGCAAGACATATCAAGAGCTGAAGCAATTGATCGACAAGATGGCAAAGCAATTAGACATCAGGTAACTGGAAAGAACTGTCCAAAAGCATAACTGCATGTGCTTCGGGACAGTTCTTTTCGATTGCTGGGCACGAGGATTTCAGTTGCAGAAATCAAGCGTGAGGAAGTAACATGGAACTGTTCAAAAATGTTAGAATTAAATAAAAGCGGCGGCGCTGATTTGAGAACTGTCCGCTAAATGAAAACGAAAAGAGGGTTAATCATGAGAATAGCAATTTCATCAGACCACGGCGGCAATAATCTGCGCAAGGAGATTGTCAATCTATTGAACGAGCTGGGCATTGAATACAAAGACTTCGGACCGCAAACGGACGACTCTGTCGACTACCCGGATTATGCACAGCCGGTAGCGGAAGGTGTCGCCAGCGGAGAATTTGATAAAGGGATTTTGATTTGCGGGACAGGGATCGGCATGTCGATTTCCGCCAATAAAGTAAAAGGCATCCGCTGCGCGCTCGTACATGATGTATTCAGCGCGAAAGCGACGCGTGAGCATAACGATTCGAATATCTTGGCGATGGGCGAACGTGTCATCGGTCCAGGGCTGGCGCAAGAAATTGCGAAAACATGGCTGACGACTGATTTTGAAGGCGGCCGCCACCAAAACCGCGTACAGAAAATCAGCGCACTCGAAAACTAAGGAGGAGTAAGCATGCAAAGCTTATGGCAGTTGCAGCTTGAAGAGGTTCTCAGCGAATTGGAGCAACAGATTGCATTTAAGGAAGGCCAACTATTCGTCGTCGGTTGTTCGACTTCTGAAGTGGCCGGAGAGCGCATCGGCACAGGCGGCGGGCTCGATATTGCAGAAAGCTTGTTCGAACCGCTGCGCGTGTTTGCAGAACGGCACGGATTGTTTCTGGCGTTTCAAGGCTGTGAGCATATTAACCGCGCGCTGACCATTGAGCGGGCAGCTGCCGAACGCTATGGCTTGGAGCCGGTATCGGTAGTGCCGGTGGCAAAAGCCGGGGGGTCGATGAGTGCTTACGCCTTCATGAATATGAGTGACCCGGTTGTCGTCGAGGAAATTGCTGCCCACGCCGGAGTGGATATCGGGCAGACGATGATCGGCATGCATTTAAAAAGAGTCGCCGTTCCGGTGCGGACTTCTGTTAAACTAATAGGGGAAGCGATCGTAACAAGTGCGACGACACGTCCGAAATTGATCGGCGGCGTCCGTGCGAGCTATGATCGCCAGGTTCTTCAATCACGGGAGGGAAAGACAGATGGAATTGATTAAGGCGCAGGATCAGGCAGTATATGAAGCAATGAACGCGGAAAAAGAACGCCAAGAAGCGAATATCGAATTGATCGCATCGGAAAACTTTGTATCCCAGGCAGTTATGGATGCACAAGGGTCCGTGTTGACCAATAAATACGCAGAAGGCTATCCGGGCAAACGCTATTACGGCGGTTGTGAATTTGTAGATGTAGTGGAAAATATCGCACGCGATCGCTTGAAAGAAATTTTCGGCGCAGATCATGCAAACGTCCAGCCACACTCCGGTTCACAGGCGAATATGGCTGTCTACACAGCGATGCTTGAACAAGGCGATACAGTCCTTGGCATGAACTTGAACCACGGCGGGCATTTGACACACGGCAGCAAAGTCAACTTCAGCGGCATGCAGTATAATTTCGTCGAATACGGCGTCGATAAAGATACGCAATTGCTCGATTACGAAGCAGTTCGCCAGGCAGCTTTTGAGCACAAGCCAAAAATGATCGTTGCCGGCGCAAGTGCCTATTCCCGCACATTGGATTTCGCGAAATTCCGTGAAATCGCTGATGAAGTCGGTGCATACTTGATGGTCGACATGGCGCATATCGCAGGACTTGTCGCAACCGGTGCCCATCCGAACCCAGTGCCTCATGCACATTTTGTTACTTCCACTACCCATAAAACATTGCGCGGCCCACGCGGCGGCTTGATTCTTTGCAAAGAAGAGTTTGCGAAAAAGATCGACAAAATCATTTTCCCTGGCATCCAGGGCGGCCCGTTGATGCACGTCATCGCTGCGAAAGCCGTTGCTTTCGGTGAAGCGCAAGAGCCAGAATTCAAAGATTACATCGACCAGGTCGTCAAAAACGCGAACGTCTTGGCTGATAGTCTAACGGCTGAAGGCGTTGATATCGTTTCCGGCGGTACAGACAACCACTTATTGCTGCTCGATCTCCGTTCACTTAACTTGACGGGCAAAGTCGCGGAACATGTGTTGGACGAAGTCGGCATCACAACCAATAAAAATACTATCCCGTTCGATCCGGAAAGCCCGTTTGTTACATCCGGCATCCGTCTCGGAACAGCAGCTGTCACATCCCGCGGTTTCAAAGAAGAAGAAATGAAAGAAATTGCTTCCATCATGGCGCTTCTATTGAAAAACCCGGAAGACGAAGCTGTGAAGAAGGAAGCAGCTGAACGTACAGCAAAATTGACAGCTGCCCACTCTTTGTATAAATAAGCAGTTGGTTATTTAGATGAATAGAGAAATGAATAAAGCCGCCGCATGCATTGGCGGCTTTTTTTTCACCGTACATAACGAGAAAAACTGGGAGGGACGCGTATGCATCAATATGAAATCCAAGAAGACCGGAAAGTGATCATAGATTGGCTGCGCCGTCTCGGAATTGAATTCCACACGAGCTTTGTCGTCGTGAACCCGGAAATTTCCGATCACCCCATTGCTTATGCAAATGAAGCATTTTTTGAAATGACCGGGTATAGCGAAAAGGAAGTTATCGGGAAAAACGGTAAATTCCTCCATGGGACGAAAACCGATGCCAATACCGGCAGTAAGATTCGAGAGGCCACTGCATCGGCTAAGCACGGCGTTTTTGAAATCGTCAATTACCGAAAAGACGGCACGCCTTTCTGGAACGAAATCACCGTCCAACCTTTGGCGTTTCCGGAAAAATCGTTGCGTTATATCCTGATGCTGCAACGGGATATCAGCGACCGCCGACGGGCAGAAACCTTGATTGATTTGCAGAAAGAAACGTATAAAGGCATTGAAAAAGGGCATATGCTCGGAATGCTCCTGCAGAATATCTGCGAAACGGCTGAATCGTTTTTCCTCGATGATTCACGCTGCACCGTCTTATTGGTGGACGAAGCGAAACGTTTTCAGGTGGGGGCAGCGAAATCGATGCCGGGTGAATTCACAGTAGGGATGCGCGGCTTGGAAGTGTCGGCTGATGTGAGCCCATGCGGAGCGGCATACCTTCTCCAAGAGCCGGTCATTGTGGAAGACGCAGCACAGGATGCGCTTCTAAGTGGCCAGCAAGACGTTTTCGACCGTTTCGGAATCAAAGCGATTTGGTCTGTTCCAATTTTTAACGGTAAGGAAGAAGCAATTGGCACATTCGGGATTTACTTTCCGGAAGTCTATAAGCCTTCGCACAAAGATCTGGTCTTTATGGAGGAAATTGCGTCGATTGTTTCGTTGGCAGTGAAGTTCTCGCGTCAACAGGAAGAGATCTTGCGTCTTGCCTATATCGATGAGGAATCAGGGCTGCCGAATCGCCATTATTTCCGCACCGAACTGAAAGAGCTAGTGAAAGATGGCAAAGAAGGTTTTGTCGCGTTCATCTCGGCAGACGAATTCATTAAAATCAGTGATCAATACGGTCACCGGGCAGGCAATGATCTGTGCCGGGAGCTTGGCCGCCGTCTTGTGCTGGCAGGAGGCGCCGGCGAAAAAATGGTCGCGCGTTTTTCCGACTCGAGACTGTCACTCTACAGCGCCATTCCATTAACACGCGCGCCTGAGTTTCTCGAGGATATTTTAAGCAGCCTGCGGGAGCCGGTGTCGATCGGCGAGATGGATTTGTTCTTAACGGTCAAAGTTGGGGTAGCAATTGTGACGCCTGCCCAGCAGAATGCAGAAGAGCTGGTCCGCTGTGCTGACAGTGCTTTATCGAAAGCGAAAGAACGCACCGGCGAGGCGGTCTGCTATTTTGAAAATGAACAAGACGAATTGATGATGCGCGATTTGCGAGTTGCCAATGCATTGACGGTGGCGCTTAAACGAAAAGAAATCAGTGTCTTCCTGCAGCCGAAAGTGGCGCTCGAAAGCCGCGAGATCCTCGGCTTTGAGGCGTTGGCACGTTGGAAGTCGCCGGAACTTGGGGATATTTCGCCCGCTATTTTCATTCCTGCTGCGGAGAAGAACGGCAAGATCCGCCAGCTGGAGCAGCACGTCATCGAGCAGGTCTTGTCTTGGCTGGAAAAGCGTCAAGAGCAAGGGCTGGAGCTGCGCCAAGTGGCGATCAACATTTCAGCAGAACATTTCTTTCATCATTCCTTCGTGCCGCATTTAGTGGATGAAACGAAAAAATTCGGCGTGGATCCAAAATGGATTCAACTGGAGATCACTGAGCGCATCGGCGTTGTCGATATCGATACAGCCGGCACGGTGTTCGATCAGCTGAAAAAATATGGCTTTGCGACATCCATCGATGATTTCGGGACAGGCTATTCATCGCTCAGCTATCTCCAGAAGCTGCCTGTCGAAGAAATCAAGATTGACCGTTCCTTTGTGTCCAATATGGAGGAACACGGTACGCGTGCCGTTATCCGGACCATCATCCAGCTAGCGAATAATTTAGGGCTGCGGGCAGTCGCGGAAGGCGTCGAAACGGAAGACGACCGGACGCAATTGCTTGAGATGGGCTGCACCATCGCCCAAGGCTTTTTATTCCACCGGCCGATGCCGATTGATGAAGCACATCTACTCTAACCGGGGCAATTGCCCTGGTTTTTTATTTTGCCTAGTGAAGTTGACTGAATAATTCTAATGCAGGGGTGAAGCTCTAAATCTTTTCGTTTTCTGTTATACTGTTTAGGAAAATGTATGAAAAAGGAGAGATACACTGTGGGAAAAGTATTCGTTTTTGATCATCCGTTAATTCAGCATAAACTGACGTATATCCGCGACAAATCGACTGGAACAAAAGAATTCCGTGAATTGGTTGATGAGATTTCAACTTTGATGGCCTTTGAAATCACACGCGAGCTTCCGCTTCAGGAAATCGATGTGGAAACGCCGGTGCAAGTTGCCAAGTCAAATGTCTTGGCCGGGAAAAAATTGGGCATCGTTCCGATCTTGCGCGCAGGAATTGGAATGGTTGATGGTGTCTTGAAATTGATTCCAGCGGCAAAGGTTGGCCATATCGGCTTGTACCGTGATCCGGAAACTTTACAGCCCGTGGAATACTACTTTAAAATGCCTTCAGATGTCTCTGAACGCGAATTGATTGTCGTCGATCCGATGCTTGCGACAGGCGGCTCTGCAATTGAAGCGGTCAACTCGTTGAAAAAGCGCGGTGCGACAAAAATCAAGTTCATGTGCATCATCGCGGCTCCAGAAGGTGTGGAAGCTTTGCAAAAAGCACATCCGGATGTCGACATCTATATCGCGGCACTCGATGAGAAGCTCAACGAAAAAGGTTATATCGTGCCTGGCCTCGGCGATGCCGGAGATCGCTTGTTCGGAACAAAATAAGAAAGCGGGTTGATCAGAAGTGACGAAAAAATGGAAAGTGATGACGATTTTCGGTACACGTCCGGAAGCGATTAAAATGGCGCCTCTTGTGTTGGAATTGCAGAAGCACCCAGAAACAATCGAACCTCTTGTGACGGTGACCGCACAGCATCGCCAAATGCTTGACCAAGTGCTCGAAACATTCGGCATCACCCCCGATTTTGATTTGAACATCATGAAAGACCGCCAAACCTTGAGTGATGTAACAGTACGGGCTATGCAAGGCTTGGATGATGTGATGAAAGAAGCGAAACCGGATATCGTACTGGTCCATGGAGATACGACAACGACATTCGCGGCAAGTTTGGCCGCTTTGTACAATCAAATCTCAATCGGGCACGTAGAAGCTGGGCTTCGGACCCACAACAAGTACTCTCCTTTCCCGGAAGAGATGAACCGGCAATTGACAGGTGTCATGGCGGACATCCATTTTGCGCCGACCGAGAAGTCTGCACAGAATCTCCGTGATGAGAATAAAAAAGAAGAAACTATCTATATTACGGGCAACACAGCGATCGATGCCTTGCAGACGACGGTGCGTGATAATTACCATCACCCGGTGCTCGATAAAATCGGCAGCGACCGCATGATCTTATTGACCGCCCACCGCCGCGAAAACCTCGGCGAACCGATGCGCAATATGTTCCGTGCAATCAAGCGCTTGACCGAAGAGCATGATGATATTCAAGTTGTCTATCCAGTCCACATGAATCCAGCTGTCCGCGAAGTGGCAGATGAAGTGCTTGGGCGCGATCCGCGCATCCATTTAATCGAGCCGCTCGAAGTATTGGATTTCCATAACTTTGCGGCCCAATCTTATTTCATCCTGACTGATTCAGGCGGGGTACAGGAAGAAGCGCCGTCTCTCGGCAAGCCAGTGTTGGTATTGCGCGATACAACGGAACGCCCGGAAGGAATCGATGCCGGCACTTTGAAACTTGCCGGCACCGATGAAGAAACAATTTACCGCCTCGGCAAGGAATTGCTGACAGATGTCTCCGCGTATGAAGCGATGTCGCAAGCATCGAATCCATACGGCGACGGAAAAGCATCTCAGCGAATCGTGGCAGCTTTGCACAAGTATTTCGGCGAGTTGTAAGGTGAAGGGGAGTGTAGGGTTCGCAGGATGTGGGTAAGCTAAGCGTTGCGACAGGACTTCGCGCACTTAGTTTAGCTTCCATTTGGCCGCCTCCGCTTTTCTTGGTGTCTAGCTCGAGCGCCTAGCTCCTCGGGTCATAAGCCGTTCCAGCATTGCGGCAAATAGCGCCGCATTGCTGATCCGTCTTACGCCTGACGGAGCTGAGCAGGCGCTCTCGCTTTTCTTGGTGTCTAGCGTCAGCGGTCTGGCTCTCGGGTCGTAAGCCAACTCCCCTGTGCGGCTGAAAAGCGCCGCTTCGGGAATCTGCCTTGCGCCTGTCGAGGGCTCACAGGATGTGAGTCAGCTAAGCGTTGCGACAGGATGTCGCGCACTTAGCTTAGCCTCCATTTGGCCGCTTCCGCTTTTCTTGTAACAAATTTGTCAATCATATGTCGGTGGGATATGGCTTGTGAAGTTTTTCACTACATGTAATTGACATGATTTTGCCCCTATTGTATGCTTACAAAGGGTCTGCATGAGAGGGTTTTCATACATAATGGATGTGCTATTGAAAGCCAGATGCGACTGCTCTTTTTATGGGCGTGAATGTCAAATCATTATGAATTTCGAGGGGTTTATCATGCACCCGAAAAAAAGTCCCTTACAAGCAATGGCGATTTATTCCGTCATTCTCTCACAACTTGTCGGGTCCGTACTAATCGGAGTCTTTACAGGGATGTGGCTTGATGAGCAATTCGGAACCGCCCCGCTCTTTTTGATCATCTGCTTACTCGTCGGCCTTAGTGCCGGGGTTTGGGCGATGCTTCAGACCGTCCGAAAATTTGAATCAGGAGACATGTGAAAAATGGATGGACTTCAAGAGATCTATAAAAGATTGAAGAGGCTGATGTATTTCATCCTCGCCGTGTTCGTTTTAGGGTGGGGAGTTACTCCTTATCCAGAAGTGTTCGCTGGCTTAATCGTCGGATCTCTGTTCGGCATTTATAATATGTGGATCCTGGTTCGGAGAATGGAAAAATTCGACCGGGCGGTGGAAGAAGGCTCGAAAGTCCGTTCTCTCGGAACGGCATTACGGTTTGCATCAGGTGTAGCCGTTGTGGCGATCGCTATTTTGTTCGCTGAGCATATACACTTGGTCAGTGCGGTAATCGGGTTGATGATCCCTTATGGTCTCCTTTTAGTGGAGCGGATCGTTTATCACATGAAACACCATTAAAGAAAGTGGAAAGAGAGGTGAATTTATCGTGGATCATGGCGCTCCAATGTATCAAGATCCGATATTCGGCATCTGGTTCAACCTATCGAACGTTATGATGCTGCTTGTAGCCGCTCTTATTGTTTTCCTTATCGCGTTCTTCGCTACCCGCAACTTGAAGCTGAAGCCAACAGGCATGCAGAACTTCATGGAATGGGTAATGGACTTTGTCAAAGGAATCATTAAAAGCAATATGGACTGGCGGGATGGCGGACGATTCCATGTTCTTGGAATTACGCTGATCATGTTCATCTTCGTTTCGAACATGCTCGGGCTCCCATTTGCTGTCGTCGTCAACGGAGACCTTTGGTGGAAATCACCAACAGCGGATCCAGTCGTGACAATGACATTGGCTGCAACAATCATCATCTTGAGCCATTATTATGGTATTAAGCTGAAAGGCTTGAAAGGCTACAGTTCAGATTTCCTAAAACCGATGCCGTTCTTGTTCCCGCTTAAAATCATTGAGGAATTCGCAAATACGCTGACACTCGGTCTGCGTCTTTACGGTAACATCTACGCTGGTGAGATCTTGCTTACATTGTTGGCAGGGCTCGCTTCAGCAAGTATCTTCGGATTTGTCGGTGCAATCTTGCCGATGATGGCATGGCAAGGATTCTCGATCTTTATCGGGGCTATCCAAGCGTTCATTTTCGTTATGTTAACGATGGTTTATTTATCGCATAAAGTCAGCGAAGACCATTGAGTATAAACTGCCTTCGGGCAAAACAAAAAAACAATTATCCTGAGGAGGACATTTTAAAATGGGTTTATTAGCAGCAGCAATTGCAGTAGGATTAGCAGCACTAGGTGCAGGTATCGGTAACGGACTTATCGTTTCAAAAACAGTTGAAGGTATCGCTCGTCAGCCAGAAGCACGCGGCGTTCTTCAAACAACAATGTTCATCGGTGTAGCTTTGGTCGAGGCATTGCCGATCATCGCCGTAGTTATCGCGTTCATCGTAATGAACCGTTAATAAAGAAAAGCGGAAACGGCCGTTCAGCTCCGACCGGCATAAGACAGACCAGCGCAGTGGCAAGAGCCGCGTAGCTGGGCTGTCTTATGACCCGAGGAGTTGGCCGTTGGAGTCTAGACATTGCGAAAAGCGAAAGTGCCTGTTCAGCTCTGACAGGCATAAGGCGAACCAGCGAAGCGGCGTTCTTTGCCGCACAGCTGGGTTGACTTATGTCCCGAAGAGCTAGGCACTGGAGTCTAGACATCGCGAAAAGCGGAAGAGCTAGGCAAAGCAATTTATGATTAAAAAGCTAAATGGCGAGAATGCTCCGGCATGTTTTTCGCCATTTATGCTTGTATGATGCATTTTGGATTTCGACAGCACATCTAACGATTTTAAGTAGTATATATAATAGAAGAAAAAGTATTTTAGGCTCTTGAAGGGAGTGAAACAATCGTGTTTTTTGATCACCTCGTACTCGGTGCAACCGGGGAGTTTTTGAATATTGGAGACATCATCGCAACATTGGTCATCTTTTTGCTCCTAATGGCCCTGTTGAAGAAATTTGCGTGGGGTCCATTGATGGGCGTTATGCAGCAACGTGAAGATCTGATCGCAAGTGAGATCGAAACTGCTGAGAAAAGCCGTCAGGAATCACAGCAAATGCTTGATGAGCAGCGCAACCTTTTGAAGGATGCCCGCAACCAGGCGCAGGAAATCGTTGAAAATGCCAAGAAACAAGGCGAAGTTTCTCGTGAGGAAATCATTACGACAGCGCGTGCTGAATCTGCCCGCATGAAAGAATCCGCAGTGGCAGAAATTGCTAACGAGCGCGAAAAAGCGATCGCAGCAGTACGTGAAGAAGTTGTGGCTCTGTCCTTGTTGGCAGCTACGAGAGTATTGGACAAGGAAATCTCTGAGGAAGACAACCGTCAGTTGATTAACGAAACGATTGCGAAGGCAGGCGAAGTGCAATGAGCCAAGTCGCTGAGCGCTACGCATCGGCATTATTCCAGGTAGCCAAAGAACACAATGTGACTTTGGAAATCGAACAGGATCTACGTGAAGTACGTAAAGTGTTTAAAATGACTCCTGAACTTTACCAATTGATCGTGTCACCGAAACTTTCATCTGAAAAGCGCACAAACCTCATCAACGAAGTATTCCAAGGCGTTAACACATACGTTTTGAATACACTTCAAATGTTAGGTGATCGCAGACGCATGAACGAAATCAGTGACATGACTCAAAGCTATATCAAGCTTTCGAACGAAGAGCAGGGAATCGAGGATGCAACGGTTTATTCGACACGTCCTTTGACGGAAGAAGAAACCGCATCTCTTTCCAAGGCTTTCGCGAAAAGCATCGGCAAGAATTCTTTACGGATTGAAAACGTAATCGACCCATCATTGATCGGTGGATTGCGCCTTCAAATCGGAAACCGCATCTATGACAGCAGCGTCAGCACGAAACTTGCTCGCTTGCAGCGTCAATTGATCGGCTAATTTATGAAATTATGAGAGGGTGAAATACATGAGCATCAAAGCTGAAGAAATCAGCAATCTGATTAAGCAACAGATTGAAAACTATCAATCAGAGATGAAAGTTGACGAAGTCGGTACAGTCATCACAATTGGTGACGGTATCGCTCGCGCTCATGGCCTCGACAACATCATGGCTGGAGAACTTGTAGAATTCTCAAATGGTGTAATGGGTATGGCACAAAACTTGGAAGCCAACAACGTTGGTATCATCATCCTTGGACCATTCGCAGACATCAAAGAAGGCGATGAAGTACGTCGAACTGGCCGTATTATGGAAGTACCGGTAGGACAAGAACTTATCGGACGCGTAGTAAATCCACTAGGACAGCCAGTTGATGGCCTTGGACCGATCAACACGACGAAATCCCGTCCTATCGAAAGCCCTGCACAAGGCGTTATGGCACGTAAATCCGTGCACGAACCGCTTCAAACGGGTATTAAAGCAATCGATGCTCTTGTGCCAATCGGCCGTGGGCAGCGTGAATTGATCATCGGTGACCGTCAGACAGGTAAAACATCTGTTGCAATCGATACAATTTTGAACCAAGGCGACCAAGACATGATCTGTATTTACGTAGCAATCGGCCAAAAAGAGTCGACTGTCCGTAACGTTGTTGAGACGTTCCGCAAAAACGGTGCGCTTGACTACACGATCGTCGTTACAGCGTCAGCTTCACAGCCAGCTCCACTTCTATACCTAGCTCCTTACGCTGGTATTACAATGGCTGAAGACTTCATGTTCGATGGCAAGCACGTTTTGATCGTCTATGATGATTTGACAAAACAAGCTTCCGCTTACCGTGAACTTTCACTCTTGCTTCGTCGTCCTCCGGGCCGTGAAGCTTACCCAGGTGATGTTTTCTACCTTCACTCACGCCTTCTTGAGCGCGCAGCGAAGTTGAACGAATCACTCGGATCAGGATCGATCACTGCCTTGCCGTTCGTTGAAACGCAAGCAGGCGATATTTCCTCTTATATCCCAACAAACGTAATCTCGATTACGGATGGCCAGATCTTCCTTCAATCGGATCTCTTCTTTGCCGGTGTTCGCCCAGCGATCAACGCAGGTCTTTCTGTATCCCGTGTAGGTGGTTCAGCTCAGATCAAAGCGATGAAGAAAGTTGCCGGTACTTTGCGTCTTGACTTGGCAGCTTACCGTGAATTGGAGTCATTCTCCCAATTCGGTTCAGATCTTGACCCAGCGACAGCTGCAAAACTTGAGCGCGGTAAACGTACAGTTGAAGTTCTCAAGCAGGACTTGAACAGCCCGATTAAAGTTGAAAAACAAGTTGTCATCTTCTACGCATTGACTCGTGGATTCCTCGACGATATTCCAGTACAAGATATCACTCGTTTCGAAGCTGAATTGACTAGCTGGTTGGATATTAACCACACAAATGTTTTGGATACCATCCGCTCAACTCAGGGATTGCCATCTGACGAAGAATTCGGTGCAGCAATTAACGAATTCAAGCACACATTCGCAAAATCAGAATAAGCTCCCTGGCAGGGTCGGAAGAAAAAATAATAAGGTGGTGAAATACCAGTGGCATCTTTACGCGATATAAAAACACGAATTACGTCAACCAAGAAAACAAGCCAAATCACGAAAGCAATGCAGATGGTTTCTGCTTCTAAGTTAAATAAAGCGGAAACGAGCGCGAAAGCTTTCGTTCCTTATATGGAAAAGATCCAGGATGTGGTCGCTTCGATCGCAGCCGGTTCTAGCGACGTGTCGAATCCTATGATGATGGCACGCCCTGTCAAGAAAACGGCATATTTGGTCATTACCTCTGACCGTGGCCTTGTTGGCGGCTATAACAGTAACATCTTGCGTACTGTCATGGCTAAAATCAACGAGCGCCACACGTCAAGCGACGAATTTGTTATCCTCAGCGTCGGGCGGAAAGGCCGTGACTTCTTTGCGAAGAAAGGCTATAACATCATCGAAAGTTCAGTCGGGCTTCCGGACCACCCAGCGTTTGCGGATATCAAGGAAATAACGCGCAAAGCTGTTGGTATGTTCGCAGATGGTACGTATGACGAAGTTTATATGTACTATAACCATTATGTTTCTGCCATCTCCCAGGAGGTTACCGAAAAGAAAGTGCTGCCGTTGACTGACATTCAGCCAACAGGATCGACTGCTTCTTACGAGTTCGACCCATCAGCGGAAGCGATTCTGGAAGTTCTTCTTCCACAATACGCGGAAAGCTTAATCTTTGGAGCCTTGCTGGACGGCAAAGCAAGTGAGCATGCTGCTTCCATGACAGCAATGAAGAGCGCAACCGACAACGCATCAGAATTGATCGGCGATCTAACGCTTGTCTACAACCGTGCACGCCAAGCTGCGATCACTCAGGAAATTACTGAAATCGTCGGCGGAGCTGCAGCGTTAGAATAGAATATTAAGTATAAAAGCGAAAGCGGCCGATAAAGCCGCTCGAGCTTTAAATAGGTTCAATAAAAGTAAGACAGGAGGGAACAGCATGAACACAGGACACGTTCTTCAGGTTATGGGTCCGGTTGTAGACGTTAAGTTTTCCAATGGCCAACTTCCAGCGATCTACAACGCCCTAACCGTTAATATTGATCGTCCCAATCAAGCTCAAACTACTTTGACTCTTGAAGTAGCTTTGCACCTTGGCGACGACACAGTTCGTACCATCGCAATGGAATCCACTGACGGATTGCAGCGCGGTTCAGCAGTAACCGATTTGGGCAGAGCAATTTCTGTTCCTGTCGGAGATGTTACACTTGGCCGGGTATTCAACGTACTTGGTGAAGTAATCGACTTGGGTGAGGAAATCCCGGCATCAGAACGCCGCGACCCGATTCACCGTTCAGCTCCTACGTTTGAGCACCTTTCCACTGAAGTTGAAATTCTTGAAACTGGTATCAAAGTTGTTGACTTGCTTGCCCCTTATATCAAAGGCGGTAAAATCGGCCTCTTCGGTGGTGCCGGTGTAGGTAAAACTGTCTTGATCCAGGAATTGATCAACAACATCGCACAAGAACACGGCGGTCTTTCTGTATTCGCTGGTGTTGGCGAGCGTACACGCGAAGGAAACGACTTGTTCCACGAGATGAGCGAATCCGGCGTTATCAAGAAAACTTCAATGGTCTTCGGCCAAATGAACGAGCCGCCTGGCGCACGTATGCGTGTTGCTTTGACAGGTTTGACAATGGCTGAATACTTCCGTGATGAGCAAGGCGCAGACGTTCTTTTGTTCATCGATAATATTTTCCGTTTCACGCAAGCAGGTTCTGAAGTATCCGCGCTTCTTGGCCGTATGCCATCAGCGGTTGGTTACCAGCCGACACTTGCGACTGAAATGGGTCAATTGCAAGAGCGTATCACAACAACTAGCGCTGGTTCTGTAACATCGATCCAGGCAATCTATGTTCCAGCCGATGACTATACGGATCCGGCTCCGGCAACAACGTTTGCCCACCTTGATGCAACAACTAACCTTGAGCGTAAACTTTCTGAGATGGGTATCTACCCAGCGGTGGATCCACTGGCTTCTACTTCCCGCGCATTGTCTCCTGAAATCGTCGGCGCGGAACACTACGGTGTTTCCCGTCAGGTTCAAGAAACTTTGCAGCGTTACAGAGAGCTTCAGGATATCATTGCGATCCTTGGTATGGACGAATTGAGCGATGAGGACAAGCTGACGGTTAACCGTGCACGCCGCGTCCAAAACTTCTTGTCTCAAAACTTCCACGTTGCTGAACAGTTCACTGGCCAAAAAGGCTCGTATGTTCCAGTTCAGGAAACGATCAAAGGCTTCCAGGAAATCCTTGCAGGCAAATACGATCATCTTCCGGAAGATGCTTTCCGCCTAGTCGGCCGCATCGAAGAAGTTATCGAAAAAGCCAAAGGCATGGGCGTACAAGTCTAAAATCAGGGACCAGGAGGGAAAAAAATGAAGACCATTACAGTCAATATTGTCACTCCCGACGGCCCAGTATACGATTCAGAAGTTTCTATGGTGATTGCAGTTACAGCAACCGGTGAGATGGGCGTTTTGCCTGGTCACATCCCGACAGTAGCTCCTCTTGGAATCGGCGCAGTCCGGTTAAAGAAAGAAAACTCGACGGAATTGGTCGCTGTAAGCGGTGGGTTCCTTGAAATCCGCCCTGAAAAAGTGACGATTCTTGCTCAATCAGCAGAAACTGCGACTGAGATCGACTTGGCGCGTGCGCAGGAATCTGCAAAACGTGCTGAAGCACTTCTTCAGGCAAGAAAAGATGAGATCGACTACAAACGTGCGGAATTGGCGTTAAAACGTGCGACGAATCGTATCAACGTTTATGAGGGTAACATTTAATAAAAAAACGGACAGAAGCACTTCGCTTCTGTCCGTTTTTTTATTGGATTATAGGCAGGATTTCACGAAAAACTCATGATTTTTTATGCCATATGGAATAATTTCAGCTATACTAACAGCAGGGGTTTCAACAAATAAGATATGAGACGAAAGGAGAGTGTGGAGTGGAATTATACATCGGGCAGCAGGCATTGATTTCAATCATCAGCCATATCTTTTTCACCGGCGTTTCGTTTTATGCATTGCGGGCTGTGATGTTCGATAAATGGATAGCTAAACACCATGTATTGCAAGCGCAGATCTTATACATATTTTTGAGTATTGTCATCGGAACGGCCGTTTCCAACTTCTTTTTGGAAATTTCGGCATGGTCTAGGCAATTGCCATACCTATTTTAGCATGGCCGATTTGCCATGGTAATGCGGATACATGCCGTTCCTATGGCAAATCGGCAATGTTTTACTATTTCCCGGGAAATATTCACTGTCTAAGGGTTTAATTCTATTGAAGTGGGGAAACACTTAACTGTAATCAATTTGTAATATTTCTTTTTTCGCTACGGACATAAAAATACCTATGCTTGCGAACAACATGGGGTATATTGAGTTTTTGATAAGAAAGCTTTGTAATGCTTGTTTCTTATCAAAAAACAAGGTATTATGGATAAGGTTTTCATTTTTTACTACCATAAACTACAGAGATTATTAAATGTGAAAATATACGTGAGAGCTGTATAAATTAGGGACTATTAAACACATGGAGGGTTATGCTTTGGATCATATCATCGTTAAAGGCGGAAAGAAATTAACAGGGAAAGTACGGGTAGAAGGCGCGAAGAATGCGGTACTGCCTGTATTGGCAGGTGCGCTTCTTGCAAGTGAAGGGAAAAGCTTCATTTCGGAAGTACCTAATCTTGCAGATGTTTACACCATTCAGGAAGTATTGAGAAGCTTGAATGTCGACATCGAATATTTCCCAGAGAAAAACGAGATGCACATCGATGCTTCTTCACAACTTTCGAGTGAAGCACAGTTCGAGTATGTCCGTAAAATGCGCGCATCAATTCTGGTCATGGGACCGGTACTTGCACGCAACGGATTTGCCCGTGTTGCTTTGCCAGGCGGTTGCGCGATTGGATCCCGTCCAATCGATCAGCACCTAAAAGGCTTTGAAGCAATGGGAGCGAACATTACGTTCGGAAATGGTTTTGTTGAAGCTAAAACGGACGGCCGTTTGCGCGGTGCTAAAATTTACCTCGACTTCCCAAGTGTCGGTGCGACAGAGAATATTATGTCAGCTGCAGCGCTTGCAGACGGGGTAACGATTATCGAAAACGCAGCGAAAGAGCCGGAAATTGTTGACCTAGCGAATTATATCAACGAAATGGGCGGAAACGTCAAAGGCGCAGGTACGGACACTATGCGCATTGAAGGCGTGGAGACTCTTCACGGTTCGAATCACTCGATCATTCCTGACCGTGTAGAAGCCGGGACATTCATGGTGGCAGCTGCCATCACTGAAGGCGACGTCATCATTGAGAACGCCGTTCCGGAACATATGGCTGCCTTGATTTCGAAAATGGGCGAAATGGGAGTCGATATCCAAGAAACGGATGAAGGCTTGCGCATTCGTGCGACACGCCCGCTCCGTTCGATCGACATCAAAACGATGCCACACCCAGGCTTCCCGACAGATATGCAATCGCAGATGATGTCATTGATGTTGACGGCCCAAGGAAGTGGCATTTTGACTGAAACAGTTTTCGAAAACCGCTTTATGCACGTAGAAGAGTTCCGTCGGATGAATGCATCCGTCAAGATTGAAGGACGTTCAGTCATCATGGAAGGCCCTTCTAAATTGCAAGGCGCACAAGTTTCAGCGACAGACCTTCGTGCAGCTGCTGCATTGATCTTGGCTGGACTGGCTGCTGAAGGAATTACACGCGTACACGAACTTTATCATTTAGACCGCGGATATGTTGATTTCCACTTGAAGCTTGAAGCTTTAGGGGCCGACATTGAACGTGTATCGACTGAAACAAGCGAAGTAAAAGAAGAACAAATGGTTTAATTCATCAGGACTTATACTTCATAAGATCAAGAGCCTGCCGCACAATTGAGCGGCAGGCTTTTTTCGTAGAAAAACGGTCTGAAAGTATTTTCGGAGAATTTTGTCAGCCGTTGCAGGATTATGATAAGATTTTAACTAGACAATTCTAATGGATATGTAAGGTTAGAAAGTTAAATTTCAATCAACATCACAGAATATGGGAAGGGGACGGCGTAATGTTTTCGAAAGATATAGGCATCGATCTTGGAACAGCCAATGTGCTGATCTATGTAAAAGGCAAAGGCATCATTTTAAACGAGCCGTCCGTAGTAGCAGTCGATAAAAAATCCAATGAGTTGATTGCCGTTGGAACGGAAGCCCAGAAGATGATAGGCCGCACACCACAGCACATTGCGGTGATCCGTCCTTTAAAAGACGGCGTCATCTATGATTTTGATATTACGGAATTGATGCTCAAGCATTTTATCCAAGTACTGAAATTAAAAGGCTTTATGATGAAGCCACGCATCCTCATCTGCTGTCCGGCGAATATCACAAGCATCGAACAAAATGCCATCCGCGAAGTTGCTGAAAAAGCAGGGGCGAGAAAAGTCTATGTGGAAGTGGAGCCCAAAGTCGCAGCTATCGGGGCGGGGCTGGATATTTATCAGGCGGATGCGAGCCTCGTTATTGATATCGGCGGTGGAACTTCCGATATTGCAGTTTTATCGATGGGCGAAATCGTCAAAAGCGTAACCTTGAAAGTGGCAGGCGATCATTTTGACTTGGACATCCTTCATTACATTAAGAAGAAATACAAATTGCTGATCGGGGAACGGACAGCTGAGAAACTGAAAGTCGAATTCGGGTCGCTCGGCGGCGATCAACAAGCCACGATGGACATACGTGGACGGGATATGTTGACGGGGTATCCGCGCACAATTACGTTGAAGGCGCAGGAGATTACGGAAGCTTTGCGTGGCTCGGTCGAGCAAGTAGCAGAAGGGGTCCGCGTCGTGCTCGAACAAACGCCTCCTGAATTGGCATCGGATATCATCGACCGTGGCGGGGTATTGACTGGCGGGGGGGCTCTGCTAGGCGGGTTGGACCGGCTGCTGTCGGAGCGTCTCGGCATTCCGGTCGCCATTGCGGAACATCCGAAAGAATGCGTCGCGCTTGGAACTGGGAAAATGCTCGAAGCGAAACAGGATATTTTCCGTTCAAAGAGATAAAATTTAAATTTATGTTCCACAGCCCAAGCTTTTTAGTATAATGGCAGATAGTGAAGTAACTTGTATAGCATTGGGCATTTAAAGAGGAAAGGTTGACATAGCGATGGCACAATCACGAAAAGCTGGCTCGACACAGCCAGATAAACCGAACACGCAAACCGACAAACCGCAAAAGAAAACACGTTGGGTGCAAATCCGCATGTTTCCGATTTGGCTGCGCATCCTTCTGGTCATTGCGCTTCTCGTCGTTATGGCAGCACTGGGCGCTATGATCGGTTACGGCGTCATTGGAGATGGCAATGCAGGTGATGCCCTTAAATGGGAAACGTGGCAGCATATCTTTGATATCATGCGCGGCGTCACTTGATCAGAAAGCGGTAAAGCCTGGAGACAGGCAGAAAGAGTTGTAGAAGGGAATGGAATTTATGTTGACGACAGAACAAGTACAGGCAATTTTGCCTCACCGTTATCCATTTTTAATGGTCGATCGAATCGTTGAAATCGAAGCGGGGAAAAAAGCGGTCGGGCTGAAAAACGTCACCGCTAATGAAGATTTCTTTAACGGCCATTTTCCGGGTTACCCTGTCATGCCGGGCGTCTTGATTGTTGAAGCGCTGGCGCAGGTTGGGGCAGCTGCCGTTCTTCAAATGGAAGAAAACAAAGGCCGCCTAGCCTTCTTCACAGGCATCGATAATTGCCGTTTCAAGCGACAAGTCACGCCAGGGGACCAATTGCGCCTGGAAGTGGAGTTGACGCGTCTGCGCGGTTCTATGGGCAAAGGACATGCCATTGCGACAGTAGATGGCGAAATCGCTTGTGAATGCGACATTTTGTTCGCGCTTGGCCCAGTCCAGGAAAAATAAAATGAAAAACAAAACTGCCTCCCACAGCCATTTCGGCCGCGGGAGGCAGTTTTGTTATGTGGATTTGCTTTCGTCTTTGCGCAATACGGGCCGTTCCCGCATATCGCTTTCAAAACGCTCGAGCAGTTCCTCTCCTTCAAGCCCGTCTTCCAATAGCTCCGACAATAAAGTTTCGGCATATTTGCGGCGCGCCCGTTTCAAAGTCCCTTTCATCAGCACAGAGACATGGCCGCCGATCGGCTTGACGGCATGGATGATCACTTCAAACGTGGCTGGTTCATTTCCTGGGTAGGAAATGACGACTTTGACATCATACACTTTGCCGTTTTGTTTCATATCGAGAAAAACAGATTCGTGCTTTTCGTCCACCAGCAGTTCAAGAACCCATGAACGCTGGGAATTTTCCTGGTTGATAATCAGGCCATCGTGGAGCGGGTAGTCTACCAGTTGTTCTCCATCTACAACAGCAAACGACAGCATTTTAAAGGTTTTCATGAAATTCCCTCCAGATAAAGCTTTGTTTCAGTATAGCATAGCGGGGAAATACCCGGCGAATGTCTATAGAAAAAATGCATTGCAACAAAATGGCGATTTTGCGTATAGGCTTGCCATTCCAGAAATGCTATAGTTCTTGCCACGAAATGATCGAAAATTTTTTTTGCCCTTTTCGGAATTCCGCAAATGATGCCCGAAATCCTTTCAAATCCGCGATTTCCCACATTGCCAAGGAAATGACGGTCTTAGTATGCTTTTATTACCGGCAGGACAGCAGGCAGGCCACAAGCCAGCAGCTGAATCGGCTTGTCCGGCAGGGGGTGAAATCAATGAATCAAGTAGGCATTGTAGGGCGATTGACGAAAGACCCATCGATGCGGGTGCTGGGGGAAGGGCGTGTACATACTACCTTCGTCGTGGCCATTTCCCGCAACTTCAGAAATCAGCGTGGTGAAATCGAAAGCGATTATGTCCTTTGCTCCACTTGGGGCCGGACAGCCCAAAACGTCGCCAAGTACTGCATGAAAGGCTCGCAAGTCGCCATTACGGGAAGAATTCAATCACGCCATTACGACAAGGAAGATGGCTCCCGCGTCTATGTAACGGAAGTGCTCGGCGACCAAGTACGTTTCCTCGATAAACGAAAGCCCACAGAAGATCTCATCCCCAAACGGACGGAAGCGGATTCTAATGCGGAGTTCGATTTTCAGCCGCCCGAAACTGAGCAGGTGAACAGTTGACGCATAAGGAGGCAAGTGGAATGCCGAAAGAACTTCAGCTCCAATTGGAAGTCCATATGGAGCAATTGATCAAACTGACCGCTTCGCTTCATCAGCGCATGATTGAGGCGGAGCGGGAGCTGTCAGAACTGAAACGGGTCTTCGCCACAGGCGAGAAAAATTGATGGTCGTTGTCCAAAAGAAAAAATCCGGCCAGGTGGGGTCCTGGCCGGATTTTTTAGAAGCTATACGTAAATAATTCTTTTAGTTCGTCATCGGACAGGTCCGTCATCCATTGACTGGATTGGATAAACTGGTCCGACATCGACTGCTTCTGTGTAAGCAGTGAATCGATTTTTTCTTCGATCGTCCCGATTGTCACAAATTTATGGACGTGGACAAACTGCGTCTGGCCGATGCGGTATGCCCGGTCTGTCGCCTGGTTTTCCACAGCCGGGTTCCACCAGCGGTCCGCGTGCAATACATGCGTAGCGGCCGTTAAGTTGAGCCCAGTTCCACCTGCTTTCAAGGACAGGATGAAGATCGGGAATTCGCCATTCTGAAATGCAGCGACAAGTGAATCACGCTGGTTTTTTGGCATATGGCCGGTCAAGAATGGCACTTCATGCCCGTATAATTCATTCAGCGCCTGCTGCAGCAGATGGCCCATTCCAATGTACTGCGTAAAGATCAAGCATTGCTCCCCGCGTTCCGCGATTTCCCCCGCAAGTGTCACGATACGCTCGAGTTTTTGGGAGCGAGGCAATAACTCGTCTGCAGTCGTATACGGTTCTTTCAAATAAAGGGACGGGTGATTGCACAGCTGTTTCAGCTTGCTGAGCATTTTCAGGACGAGGCCTTTTTTCTCGAAACCAGTGAGCGTCCCCATCTTCTGCACCGTATCCTGGACAAGCCCCTCATACAGCGCGGCTTGCTCCGGCGTCAGTGGGCAATATTCCAATTGCTCCAGTTTTTCCGGTAAATTGAGCTGTAGTTCGGGATCTTTTTTCGTCCGGCGGAGCAAGAATGGCTGTATGCGCTGCCGCAGCTTTTCTTTGGCCTGTTCGGAATCATCCCGCTCAATCGGCACCATAAAGGCTTCCTGGAACTGCTTGATGCGGTACAGGTAGCCTTTATTGATGAAATCGAAAATTGACCATAGTTCGGACAAGCGGTTCTCGATTGGCGTTCCGGTCAGGGCAATGTGATGCTGCCCTTTGAACTTGCGGATCGTCCGCGATTGTTTCGTGTACATGTTCTTAATATTTTGCGCTTCATCAAGCGTGATGCTCGTCCAAGTGATCGATTGGATTTCAACGCTGTCGGACGAAGCGATGCCGTATGTCGACAGCACGACGTCTGGCTGCTCCGCCGCAAGCGAGTCCAAGAAGGCCTGGCCTTTCGGGCGGTTGCTGCCGTAATGCGTCGCCACTTTCAAATCAGGCGCAAAACGCTCCAATTCCTTTTGCCAGTTGCCGAGGACCGAAGTTGGGCAAATGATGAGCGATGGCTGTTTCGGCTTTTCGCTGTGCACGTGAAGCAAATAGGCGATCAATTGCACCGTCTTGCCGAGCCCCATATCATCTGCAAGGCACAAACCGAAGCCTTCCTCGCGCATGAAGGTTAAATAATCAAAGCCGGTCTTTTGGTAAGGGCGCAATTCGGTCTTCAAGTTCTCCGGCAATGGCGTTTCAGGCAAGTCGCGCTTATCGAGCAATTTGTCGAGCAGGATCTTCAAGGATTTATTCAAATGGAACTCGACGAGCGGATCGTCTTCTTCGCCCGGTTCTTCGAGCATGACGTCCGGCACATTATGGAACAGCATGTCTTTCAATGTCCAATCGGCGTCTTCGGCTTCTTCAATCATTTGGCGCAGCTGCATCAATAGATTCGAGTCGACGCGCACCCATTCGTTGCCGACGCGGATGAATTCACGATTTTCCGTCACCAGCTGCTCGAAATCCTGCATGCTCAAATCAACGCCGTTGAGCGAGAATTTCCAGTCGAAGCTGATGATTTGGTCCAGGCCGACGACCGATGCTTTCTTCGCCGGGGAAGTGACGTTTGCTTTAACGCGCACTTTCGATTCCTGAACAGCTTGCAGCCAGGAAGGAATCGATACTTCCACGCCGAATGCCTGCAATAAGTCCGCATCGTTGCGGAGGAAGTTCAACACTTCCGCATCAGTCCACCGGGCGATATACATCTGGTCAGCTTCGTAGCGGTCGACAGAAGGGCATAAGCTGAGAATCAAGCTTTGGCGCTCCTGGATGTCACGCGCATGGGCGCGCCATTTTTCAGGCAGTACTTTTTCGATCACTTCATTTTCACGGCGTTTCGAAGGCGTCCAATAAGCGCTCCCGCGTTTCGTGCGCAGCGCTGTCCGGAAAGCCCATAAGCCGCTATCGTCCGGTTCGGTCAATTGCATCGCGAGCACATAATCATCCGCGGGTTCCAGTCCGTCCCAGCCGGCATGTTCGACGAAATGCAAAAGGTACGGCAATTGGGCGGAAGTGAGCCCTTTTTGGCGCAGCTGGTGCTGGATCGTGTCCGTTAAAAACGAGCGGATTTCCGCATCGCCATATGCCGAATCGATGGAAATGACGCCGTCTTCGACATGGACATGCTGCCATAAGGCCGAATCGTTCAAGGAGTCGGCGACGCGGCGCGCAAGTTTCAGCCAAGTTTCGTCTTGCAGGCGGCGCCCGGAAAACTGAACATAATGATGGGGATCCTGCTGAAACAAACGGACAAAATCGGCTGGTGTCAATAACAGGTCCAAGCCATCTGTTTGAACGTTCATGCCGAAAAAGCTGTCCTTATCGGCGAAAAATAGGAATGGCGACCAGATTTCCGGAGGGATCCGGTTGCCGCTATCATTGTAAGCCTGAAGCCGGAACACATCCGACTGTTCTATTTTTAAATAATACGTACGGCTTCCTTCGGTTTGGAATTGATTCATAATAGCTTTCCTTTCTCGATCTCTTCCTGGAGTGCGCGCAAGCGTTTATAGCGATGTTGGATTTCATTCATATAATCATTCCAAAATGGCAGCTGTCCGCTTTTCTTGCACGCGGCTTTCATTTTCTTCCATACGCGGACTGCCTGTTTATAGCTTGTCCGGCTGCGTTCTTCGAGATGATGCAGCGCATAACGGTGGTACAGCGGCAGCGCGAAATCAGGAGCGGCATTGTGCACTTCCTTCAACCCGCATTCCTCTGCAAAATACAATGGGGAATTATGCAATTGGTGAAGTTCCGCCCATTGTTTGTACATGCCTTTTTCGACGAGGTAAGCGGAATAGGCAGGCAAGCCGTAATGGCCGAACTGTGTAAACAAATCTTCCCAATCGTCTTCCGTCAAATCAATCAGTGAATACAGGCGGCTCAACACCCGGACATAATGATGGCGGTACTGTGTAAACAATCCGTCAAAGAGGAATGTCCGGACATGCGGCTTGATAGCCATCAAGATGGCGGAGAGCCCTTGTTGATGCCCTTCTTCTTCCGCCAGCACGGCGAGTTTGACCCAGTCAGCTGCCGCCCCCGGCGTAATATTTCCGGGAGACACTTCATTTCCGAGCAGCAAAGCGAAAAACGCCTTGACCCGTTCGTCCGGGCGGCGGAATTCTTCAAGCCCGCTCAGCCGTTCGCGCCGGCTGATGAATAATTCGGTCCAGAACAGCTGGTAAATCTCGAAGCGTTCCGAAAACGAATCGTCGTTCGTTTCCGCAAATTCGCGCACCAATTCACGTAAATGAGTGAAGAAAGCGTCCGATTCAAACGTGCGGTGCAAGCCGCGCAATTGGCCGAGCATATCACGCAGTGCATGCAATTCGTCCGCAAACCAAGTTTTGAAGAAGGAGTGATGCACTTCTTTTGTTCCTGCGCTGAACGTCTCCCATACTTCTGTCAATGAAATCAGGTGGGCATAAGTTTTATATAAAGTTTTCCATTCACGCTCGAGTGGCATGAAGGACAGGGCGTTTTTTAAGCGCCCTTCGTATAATTGCTCAAAATAGAAATAATTGCGCGTGACGTAATCATTAATTGGTTCGCGCCACGTGCTGCGGATCAGTGCTTCCCATTGATCGGGTGAGCGTTTGTTCATCAATGTCGACAATTTCTCATTCTCCTTATCACGCCATTTCGCGACCCATTCGGAAAGCGAGTCGATTTTTTGATAGAGCGAAAAAATGACCGCCAAGCGGTGACGGCAGGTTTTTTCTTGTGGGCAAGCACAAACGGCAGTAAGTTTCCCGAAATTGAGTACTACTTTTACCGAATGGGCATCTTTCACGCTTGCTTCAAGCAGTAGGCGTTCTTCATTGAAAGAATGTATCTGTACGCCGTCATGGCGCACTAAAAAGACTGCTTTTCGAACCATTTCCTCATCCAGCGCACGCGTAGGATGAAGCGACTTGTCGATAGCAGCCATATAATTGTGAATCGTATCTTCGTATTGTTTTGCTAAGGATAAAACCGTAGCCATGTGCATCGCCCCAAATAAAAACATTTCCTTCTATTATACGGCTTTGTGGCAATACAGTAAACGAAGAAGGAAAAAGAAGCGAAAATGCCATCGTTTATACACACTTATTTCTATTCGTATCGACCAATTTATGGTATGATTTATGTAAGCAGAATATTCTGAAATATAAGGAGGGGAGTCAGATGTTGCATGTAAAATTGATGAAGCCGTTTTATACAAAGAGAGAAGGGCATCGCATCAAGTTTGTGTTCGCCTATCAATATTTTTCGATCCTGAAAGATGATGAAGTGTTTCATTTCATCCCTGTCGAGGGGAAGGAAATCATCGTCAACTTGAATACCTTCCAAGTAGAAAACCTTTCCGAAGTCTTTGTATTCCAGAAAGGGAACCGCTTTATCCGTTTGCCGCTCTACCAATTGCTGCTGGTCTCGGATATCCACACACACCTTCAGAGCATATTGAAGGAAGAAAGGGCGGAATTGATCGAAGTGAACGAACAAACAAAGAAAGAAGCGACCGAAGCAATCCAGTTCCTGGAGCAGGAAAACTTCAACCGCATGATCGACCAGGCATTAGCCGCGGGGGATAAGGAACTGTTTGAGAAGCTGCTGTCTCAGCAAAAACAATTACTCGATGGAGGTCTATGATGAAGCATACAACAGCCTATGGATAAGAAACGCCTGCCCAGGAATGTGAGAGCAGGCGTTTTTATATGGAAGAAAACAAGCCAAAAGCCCTTTTCCATCAATCGGAAAAGGGCTTTTACGTATGTTCGGAAATCATATAGTGCTCCTTTCTACATGAGCACGAAGTAATTGAGTGCCAACATTACGATGGCTGAACCCGTTACGCCCAGCGCAAGATCTCCCCATTGCATCTCCAGTACTTTTTCGAAATTATTCATGATGATCCGCTCCTTCTCTGATTGTCGGGAAATCCTGTTTGCTAGTTATAGTGTTCGGTTGAACTATTTATAACTTATTTACAGTGTATAAGGGGCTGGAAAAAAATACATGAGACTAAATTACCAAATATTCTAAAAATTAAAATAAATAGAGAAATGCCTATTGGAATTTATAAAATCACCATGGCCCTTTTAGAAAAAGAATGGACTGGCAACAGGTTAACGACCTGTCAGGTCAACAACGATGTATTGAAAAATAGGCATGGGTGATGCCATGCATTATTTATGCATGGGAAATCGCAAACAAGCCAGTAAATGGTCGATTTCGGGTTTTTGTCCGTTGTCAATTGCATGTGAAATAAAGTATATCGAATAAAAAATTATATTGAAATATTCTTACAATATTGCTACATTAGTACATATCAAGTTTCAAAAATATTCCGAATAAGACAAACAAAGGGGATTTATGCGGCATGAAATTTTACTTATCGATGGACATGGAAGGCGTGACGGCCCTTCCGGATTATACATATGTGGATTCAAAGGAAGCAAATTATGAAAGAGGGCGGCGCCTCATGACGGGCGACGCCAATGCCATTATCCACGGGGCGTTTGATGGTGGGGCCGAAGCGTTTCTCGTCAACGACTCGCATTCCAAGATGAACAATTTGATTGCTGAAGACCTTCATGAAGAGGCTGAACTCATCACAGGAGGCGTCAAAGCATTTTCGATGGTCGAGGGCTTGGACGATAGCTTCACGGGCGCTTTTTTCGCAGGCTATCATGCACGTGCTGGGCAAAAAGGCGTCATGTCGCACGCCATGATTTTCGGCGTCCGGTCGATGTGGATCGATGATGTTGAAATCGGCGAGCTCGGGTTCAATGCATATGTCGCAGGCTATTATGGCGTACCGGTCTTGATGGTGGCGGGAGATGACTGCGCATGCAGGGAAGCGCAAGCACTCATCCCGAATATCACGACTGTCGCCGTCAAAGAAACCTTGACGCGTTCTGCAGTCAAAACACTGCATCCGAAAAAAGCACAGCGGCTGCTGCGTGAGAAAACGCAGGAAGCGATCCAACAAAAAGATCGCGTAAAGCCGCTCGTGCCGCCGGACCAACCGACGCTTCGCATGGAATTCACCAATTACGGGGAAGCGGAGCTGGCGGCGATGATGCCCGGTACCCACATTGAAGAAGGCACAACGATTGTCCGCTACGAAGCACAAAACATACTGGAAGCTTATCGCGCGATGCTGGTCATGACAGAACTGGCGATGCAAGCGAAGTTCTGTTAGGAGGAAGAGACAATAATGGGCAAATACATATTCAAACGATTTTTGATGATGCTCGTGACGATTTTCATCATCGCGACACTGACGTTTTTCCTCATGCACGCCGTTCCGGGCTCGCCGCTTGAAAGCGACCGCAATACAAACGAGACCGTGCAGGCAAATCTGGAACGCTTCTACAAGCTCGACCAGCCACTACATATTCAGTACTTGAGTTATATGCAATCGATTGTCACGTTCGATTTCGGGCCATCGATCAAAGACCCGAACCGCACTGTCAACGAACTGTTAGCACGGGGCTTCCCGATTTCCTTCGAACTTGGAATCATCACCATTCTTGTGGCGGTCGTTTCCGGAATCATTCTCGGGACCATGGCTGCATTGCGGCATAATAAAATGATCGATTACGCAGCGATGGCCTTTGCGGTCGTCGGGATCTCGATCCCGAACTTCGTGCTCGCAACGGTGCTGATCCAGCAGCTTGCGGTCAACTGGAATCTGTTCCCGCCCGCGACCTGGACCAGCCCGATGCATATGGTGCTGCCGGTGCTGGCGCTAGCAACCGGGCCGATGGCGATCATTGCCCGCCTGACGCGCTCGAGCATGCTCGAAGTGCTGACGCAGGATTACATTAAAATGGCGCGCGCCAAAGGCATCAAGCCGATGCGCATCGTTTTGCGGCATGCGCTGCGCAATGCCTTGATGCCGGTCGTTACGATCATGGGCACTTTGCTCGCCGGCATTTTGACAGGAACTTTCGTCATCGAGAAAATTTTCGCGATTCCGGGAATGGGCAAATACTTTGTCGATTCGATCAATAACCGCGATTATCCGGTCATCATGGGAACTACGGTATTCTATAGTGCGTTCTTGATTTTCATGCTGTTTCTGGTCGACATCGTCTACGGCATATTGGATCCGCGCATCAAGCTCCACAAGAAAGAAGGTGATGTGTGATGACTCAGGTCCGTGATGAATGGTTCCGCCCTTCCGATAAAAGTGGGGATGAAAAAGAAGCCGTCGTGCGCCCGTCGCTTTCTTATTGGAAAGACGCCTGGCGCAGGCTCAAGCAAAACAAACTGGCGATGCTCGGCCTGATTTTCCTGGCCCTGCTCGCTGTTATGGCGATATTTGGCCCTATCTTCTCGCCGCATTCTGTCACCACACAAGACTTGCCGAACCAAAACCAGCCGCCGAGCGCGACGCATTGGTTCGGCACCGATGAAGCAGGACGCGACGTCTTTACCCGCACCTGGTACGGCGCACGCATTTCCTTATTTGTCGGCTTGATGGCCGCATTGATCGACTTTGTCATCGGCATCGTCTATGGCGGCATCGCCGGCTATAAAGGCGGTAAAACCGATGGTATCATGATGCGCATCATCGAAATTCTTTACGGCTTGCCTTATTTGCTCGTGGTCATTTTGCTGCTTGTCGTGATGGGGCCGTCTTTATGGACGATCATCCTCGCGCTCACCATTACCGGCTGGGTCGGCATGGCCCGAATTGTCAGGGGACAGGTGCTGCAAGTGAAAAACTACGAATTTGTTACCGCTTCGAAATCGTTCGGGGCAAAGACGCCGCGCATCATCCGCAAAAACTTGATCCCGAACTCGATGGGGCCAATTATCGTACAAATGACCTTGACCGTGCCGAGCGCCATTTTCGCTGAAGCGTTTTTGAGCTTCCTCGGCCTTGGGATCCAGGCGCCGTTTGCAAGTTGGGGTGTCATGGCGAACGACGCTTTGCCGGTCATCATTACTGGCGACTGGTGGCGCTTGTTCTTCCCGGCATTATTTATTTCATTGACGATGTTCGCATTTAACGTACTTGGAGACGGGCTGCAGGATGCGCTCGATCCGAAGATGAGGAAGTGAAGACATGACAGGAAAGCAGATAGCTGAAGAGTTGGCTCGGACCCGCCTGGAAGAAGGGGCGGATATTGACGCGGTCGACCATACCGGCAAACGTGGCAAGATTGCAAAACCGAAAAAGCGCAAAACCGTCACAGACGAGCGAATCCTTTCTGTACAGGACTTGCACGTGACCTTCAATACATACGGCGGAACGGTACAGGCAGTGCGCGGAGTCAATTTTGACTTATATAAAGGAGAAACTTTGGCGATTGTCGGAGAATCGGGCTGCGGTAAATCAGTGACATCCAATGCGATCATGGGCTTGATTCAGCAGCCGCCCGGCAAGATCAGTTCCAAAGGCGTTCATTTCAAAACACAGGATCTCACCCAATTATCGAAGAAAGAAATGCGCAAAATCCAAGGCGTCGACATCTCGATGATTTTCCAGGATCCGATGACTGCGCTCAACCCAACCTTGACGATTGGTGAGCAATTGACAGAAGGTGTCAAACAGCACAAGAATTTGAGCAAAGCGCAAGCGAAAGAGCGCGCCATCGAGATGCTCAAGCTGGTCGGCATCCCGAATCCAGATGAGCGGCTTAAGCAATACCCTCACCAATTCTCGGGCGGCATGCGCCAGCGCATCGTCATTGCGATCGCCTTGATCTGCGAACCGGAATTATTGATTGCCGATGAGCCGACGACTGCGCTCGATGTGACGATCCAAGCGCAGATCTTGGAATTGTTTGAAGAAATTCAAGCAAAAACCGGCGTATCGATCATCTTGATCACGCACGATCTTGGTGTCGTTGCGAAAATCGCTGATCGCATCGCAGTCATGTACGCTGGCAAAGTGATTGAAACCGGCGACAAGCGCGAGGTTTTCTACAATCCTCAGCATCCGTATACGCAAGGCTTGCTGACTTCCGTGCCGCGGCTCGACCTCGCCGGTGGAGAACTCAAGCCGATCGACGGCACGCCGCCTGATCTGTTCGCACCGCCGGCCGGCTGCCCATTCGCTGCGCGCTGCCCGTTTTCAATGGATGTCTGCACGAACGTATACCCAGAAGAGACAGCTTTATCTGAGACGCATAAAGTGGATTGCTGGCTCCAAGATCCGAGAGCCCAAAAGTTGATCGAAGAACAGGCTTTTTCAAGATAAATTTGGCTGGAAGCGCATTTGCGCATTCACATACAAAAAATTTTTTAGGGGGAAAACACATGAAGAAATGGCTCGTATTGTTTCTGATGGCGATGTTCGTGTTCGTTCTCGCCGCTTGTACAGCAAGCGAAGACGCGGGAGAAGACACAAGCGCCAGTTCAGGCGAAGAAGGCTCCGGTGATTCTGGCGGGGAGAAAACATTATTCATGAATAACGCGGAAGAACCGACTTCATTCGACCCATCGATCGGCTTTAACGCCGTATCATGGAGCGCTTTAAATAATTTAATGGAAGGTTTGACACGCCTCGATGAATCATCTCAGCCGGTTGAAGCGACAGCTGAATCGATCGATGTCTCTGAAGACGGTTTGACCTACACATTCAACATCCGTGAAGACGCCAATTGGTCGAACGGCGAACCTGTTACAGCCGGCGATTTCGTTTTCGCTTGGCAGCATATGCTGGACCCGGAAACGGCTTCTCCTGCAGCTTTCCTTGCTTACTTCATTGAAGGCGCGGAAGCCTATAACAACGGAGAAGGTCCTGTAGAAGATGTTGCGATTTCTGCAGAAGACGATAAGACCTTTGTCGTGAAATTGACGGAGCCGACAGAAGCGTTCTTGAACATCATCACCAACCCAAGCTTCTTCCCGATCCATGAAGCGACAGCGACAGAAAACCCAGATTGGCACACAGAAGCGGATAGCTTTGTCGGTAACGGGCCGTTCACATTGGCTTCTTGGAGCCATGATGAGGATTTCGTCTTTGAAAAGAACGAAGAATACTGGGATGCTGAAAACGTGAACTTGGATAAAGTCCACTGGGCAATGGTCAACGACCCGAACACGGAATACCAAATGTATGAAGCGGGCGAACTTGACGTATCGAGTGTGCCAGCCGAAATGTCCGAGCAATTGCAGGACTCCCCTGAGCTTGGCGTAATGGACCAGGCAGGTACGTACTTCTACCGCTACAATGTTGAAGAAGAACCGTTCACAAACAAAAAAGTCCGCCAAGCATTCGCTTATGCGGTGAACCAAGATGATATCGTCCAATACGTGACGAAAAACGGTGAAAAACCGGCATACGGCTTTGTTTCTTACGGATTTGAAGGCCCGAATGGCCAGGAATTCCGCGACGAAGCGGGCGAATTGGTAAAATTCGACGCGGACAAAGCGAAGCAATTGCTTGAAGAAGGCATGGAAGAAGAAGGCTGGGATGAATTGCCGCCAGTCACGATTTCCTACTCAACAAGCGAATCCCACCAAAACATTGCTGAAACCTTGCAAGACCAGTTCAAGACCGCTTTGGATGTAGATGTTGAACTTCAAAACGTCGAAGCAAGCGTCTTCTTGACCGATCAAAAAGAGTTCAAATACCAATTGTCGCGCAGCTCATTCATTCATGACTATGCTGACCCAGTCAACGCACTTGAAAGCTTCATCACTGATTCTTCCATGAACCGTACACAATGGTCCAACGAAGAATTCGATCAGCTCATCGCGGAAGCAAAAGCAGAGACAGATTCAGAAGTTCGTTGGGAAAAACTCATCGAAGCAGAAAAAATCCTGATGGACGAAATGCCGATCTTCCCGATCCATTTCTATAACCAAGTCCAGCTGCAAAAAGAAGGCGTCGAAGGCATCCTCCGCCATCCGGTTGGATACATCGATCTGAAAAATGCGGATAAAAATTAAAAGCTGAAGTGGCCGAGTCGAGACTAAGCTAAGTGCGCGACGTCCTGTCGCAACGCTTAGCTGACCCGCTTCCGGCGGGCCCTCGACAGGCATAAGACGAGTTCCCGAAGCGGCGTTTTTTGCCGCACAGGGAAATTGGCTTATGACCCGAGAGGCAGGCCGCTGAAGCTGGATATAACTAAAAGCGATCACGCCCGTTCATCGATCGTAAGCACATGAAAAAACAGAAGCGCGGCCAGGCGCCGCGCTTTTCTGTTTTTCACTGAGGAAAACTGGTAGTTTTATGAGTGAAGAACAGAAAACAAGAGGAGTGAGCAATATGCGCACAATGCCAAAACGATTGCAAAAAGGGGATACGGTGGGCATCATTTCGCCATCAAGCCCGCCGAATTTAGAGAATTTGAAAAAGGCTTTACCCTTTTTAGAAGAGTTAGGATTGAAAGTAAAAATGGGCAAATCGGTCGAAGCGAAAAACGGCTATCTTGCCGGAACGGATGACGAACGCTTGGCAGATCTGCATGCCATGTTCGAAGACCCGGAAGTGAAAGGCATCATTTGCGCTGGCGGGGGATACGGCGCCGCCCGTTATGCGGACCGAATCGACTACGCGATGATCAAAGAAAACCCGAAGATTTTCTGGGGCTACTCGGATGTGACATTTTTGCATAATGCAATTGGAATGTATGCAGAATTGGTAACGTTCCACGGGCCGATGTTGGCATCAGACGTCGGAAAGCCGGAATTCCATGAGCGCAGCGGCCGCATGTTCGGCCAGATGTTCCAGCCGTTCGAATTGCATTACGACGAAACCATCTCCGAGCTTGAAACATTAGCAAGCGGCATGGCAGATGGCGAACTAGTAGGCGGCAACCTATCCTTGATTCGCGGGACGCTTGGGACAAAGTTTGAAATCGACACGAAAGACAAGATCTTGTTGATTGAAGATACTGGGGAAGAACCATATCAAGTGGATGAAATGCTCAATCAGCTGAAACAAGCTCGCAAGTTCGAGCAAGTAGCCGGAATTGTTATTGGCGATTTCAAAAACGCTGAACCGAAAAAGCCGGAACAGTCGTGGACGCTCGCCCAAGTGCTGGATGATTATTTCAAAGAGCTGGACGTGCCGGTCGTTAAAGGCTTTAAGATCGGCCATTGCGAACCGCATTTCTCCGTGCCACTCGGCGTAAAAGCCCGGCTCGATGCCAATGCGAAAACTTTGACCATTCTGCCGGGGGTCGAGTGATATGCCGGTTTTAGCGGCTATCGAGACTTATCGCATAGCCGTTCCTTTAAAAAAGCCGTTCAAAACAGCACTTCGGACCGTGGAAGCGGCTGAAGCAATCATCGTCCATGTGACGACACAAGACGGCCGCTCCGGTTTCGGGGAAGCGCCGCCGACGCATGTCATCACGGGCGATACGCTGGACGGAATCGAACGGGCTGTGCATTTGATTGGCGCTAGATTAATCGGGATGGATGTGCGGCGCAGTGAACAGCTTTTTGAGAAACTCCACAAGACGCTCGTCGGCAACACCAGTGCCAAAGCGGCGGTTGATATGGCGCTCTATGATTTGATCTCGCAACATGCCGGTATGCCCTTGACACAGTTTCTCGGCGGCTACCGTGAATCGATCGAGACCGATTACACGGTTTCGGTCAATGCTCCTGAAGAAATGGCACAAGATGCAGCAGACTATGAACAGCAAGGATTTACGGTCCTGAAAGTGAAAGTTGGCATCGACCAGGCGGCCAATGATTTCAAAAGAATCCAGGCGATCCGCAAACGTGTCGGCGATAAAGTCATACTGCGCCTTGACGCCAATCAAGGATGGGACCCGAAATCGGCCGTGCGCATCATCAATCAGATGGAAGACGCCGGATTCAATATCGAATTGATCGAGCAGCCGGTACCAGCCCATGATATCGAAGGCTTAAAATATGTCACTGACCACACCCTGACACCAATCATGGCGGACGAGAGCGTCTTTTCACCGGTGGACGCGAAACGCGTGTTGGAATTGCGTGCAGCAGACTTGATTAATATCAAATTGATGAAAGCAGGCGGCATCCACCGCGCATTAAAGATCAATGCGCTTGCAGAAAGTTTCGGTGTGGCGTGCATGACCGGCAGCATGATCGAAACGAAACTCGGCCTGTCCGCGGCTGCCCATTTCGCTGCGAGCCAGCCGAATGTGACGCGTTTTGATTTTGATGCGCCGCTCATGCTGAAAGAGGACCTTTTGCCAGGCGGTATCCAATACAGCGGCAAAGCCATCCGCTTTTCAGATAAGCCAGGGCTTGGCATCGATCGGGAGCGGTTCCTGGAAACTTTACGTGAACGGAGAGGATAACATGGCACAGACACAATCGACGACTTGGGTTTGCCGCGTTCCGGTGACGAGCGTCTGGACCCATCCCGAAAAAGTGAGGGAAGTGGATGCACACGGCGTTGCAGACACGCCGGACATCAATAAATGGCGTGAAGCGATGAACCAAAAGGAAACCAAGGATCTCACATTAAGCAATCGCCTTCAAACGCAGCTGCTTTATGGGGAGCCTGTTTTAATAGAAGAAATCGACGGCATGTGGGCGAAGATCATTGCCCTGTGGCAGCCGTCCCATAAAGACGAGCGCGGCTATCCAGGATGGGTGCCACTAGGGCATCTAAAAGAAGTCGACTCATTTGCGGATCGAAGCTACGCGCGTGTATCCGCCGATAAAGCCCAATTATGGACACCGGATCGCCGGCCAATCGCACAGCTTCCCTTCAACAGCTTGCTGCCGGTCAAAGATGCGAACGAAACGCGTGTCCATGTCCATACGCCGGATGGCGATGCATATATCGAAGCTAAGCACGTCCAGCTTGTCCCGGCGCCTGATCAGATTCCACTCGGGAACGGCCGGTCGATCGTAAACGAGGCAGAACGATTCTTGGGATTGCAGTATTTCTGGGGCGGCATGTCGAGCCTCGGCTATGACTGTTCCGGATTCTCCCATCATATGCTGAAAGCGAACGGCTATTACATATCACGTGATGCAGGAGACCAGTCTGTGGAAGGAGTGGAAATCGATCGTCTTGATTCTGCTGCTTGGCAAACAGGCGATCTATTATTCTTCGCTTATGAAGAAGGGCAAGGGAAACTTCATCATGTCGGGATTTACTACGGCGATGGCATGATGATTCATTCGCCGACTTCTGGCAAAGCCATTGAAATCACCCGTCTCGAAGGCACGGTCTATAACAAAGAATTATGTGCCGTCCGCAGATTTACTCAGGAGGAAACAACATGACGAACGAAACTTTATTGTCCGTACAGGAACTCAAGCGCCACTTCGATCTCGGCAAAGACACGACTTTAAAAGCAGTCGACGGCATTTCATTTGATATTAAGCGCGGCGAAACCTTTGGGCTCGTGGGAGAGTCAGGCTGCGGCAAATCGACCGCCGGCCGGACCATCATGGGCTTATACAGCTCGACAGATGGCAAAGTCGAATACGATGGCGTCGATATCCATAAAATGTCCGAAAAAGATCGATTCGATTATTTACGCAATATGCAGATGATTTTCCAGGATCCGTACGCGTCGCTCAACCCGCGTTCGACTGTTTTCGAAATTATCGCCGAACCGATGCAAGTCCACGGGCTTTATAAGAATAAAAAGGAATTGCAGGCGCGCGTCCATCAATTGCTGGAAGATGTCGGCTTGAACCGCGACCATGCCAATCGCTATCCGCATGAATTCTCTGGCGGTCAAAGACAGCGCATCGGCATTGCACGTGCCTTGTCGCTCGACCCGGATTTCATCATTGCGGACGAACCGATCTCGGCACTTGATGTATCGGTCCAAGCGCAAGTCGTCATGCTCTTGCAAAAGCTGCAGAAGGAAAAAGGGTTGACGTATTTGTTCATCGCCCATGACCTCAGCATGGTCAAATATATATCAGACCGCATTGGCGTCATGTACCTCGGGCATATGGTGGAACTCACGACGGCTGACCAGCTGTATGAGAAGCCGCTTCATCCCTATACGGAAGCCTTGCTGTCCGCGATTCCGATTCCGGACCCGGATATCGAAGAAGCCCGTGAACGCGTCATTTTGGAAGGGGAACTGCCAAGCCCGATCGATCCGCCGAGCGGCTGCGTATTCAGGACACGCTGCCCGCATGCGATGAGCATCTGCGCGGAGAAAAAGCCAGCATGGCAGGAAAAAGAGCTGGGGCACTATGTTGCCTGTCATCTATATGAGTAATTGAAACAGATGAAATAACCATAAATTTATGCTATAATAGATAGATAATGTTTTCATTATAGAGAGGCGTGGAGAACTATGGCATTTCAACCCCATGAAAAAGAAGTATCTGAATTTGTAGCGGCCCGCAAAATCGGCGAATGGATTTCATTCACTCGCAACGGCGTCGACGTCAACGGAACCATCTTCAAAATTATGGACAACTCGGTGATCGTCGAGATTTCACCAGAAGACGCCAAGGAAATCGGCGCTGCTTCCAACATGACCGTAATTTCACATAAGAAATACAAGATTGTCGCAGATCAATAAAACGAAACCTCCGCAGCCGCGGAGGTTTTTTCATTTTGTGAAATTAAGTGAAGTAAGCGAGTGTTTGTATGTGGAAATATTGCTATGTTCTATTTGAGCGTCTTCTAGGAAGACGCCGCCGTGCTTTGGGTTGGCCTTTGGCAATAAGCCAGGAAGAGCACCTGTCTTACTGCGTCGGCTCACCCTTGGCGCCGGCAGCTGAGAGATTTCGTTGATTCGGACGAGTTTCATCAGATCTGCTTCTATAGTTAGTTGCCGGCTAGTGGGGAAATCGCTTCCCGGGACAAGTTTTGGGAAGATAGCGAGGATTTGTTTGTGGAATTGTTGCGATGTTCTATTTGTTCTTCATGTTAATAGTCGCCGCCGTGCTTTGGGTTGGCCTCCTGCAATAAGCCAGGAAGAGCATCTGTCTTATTGCGTCGGCTCACCCTTGAGGCTCGGCGGCTGGGAGATTTCGTTGATTCTGGTGAGTTTCGTTAGATCTGCTTCTATAGTAAGTTGTCGGCTAGTGGGGAAATCGCTTCCCGGGATTTGAGAGGAGTAGATATTAAGGGTTCGCATGTTAAATTGTTTTGATGTTCGACTCTAACTTTATGTTGCTATTCGCCACCCGGCTTTGGGTTGGCCTCTTGCCATAAGCCAAGAAGAGCACTTGTCTTACGGCATCGGCTCACCCTTGGCGCTGGGCGGCTGGGAGATTTCATTGAGAGAGGTGTGATTAGTTGAATATGGTTCTGTAACTAGTTGCCGGCTAGTGTGGGAATCACTTCCTGGGATGCAGCAACTGGTACTTTGGCGGCTGTATCGAAAATATTGTTGGTGGAACAGAATTAACAAGACTCTGCATAGCAAAGGTGACGTGAACTACAAAACATCACGCATTTCCACATTTTTATTGAGTGGACAAAAGAAGTTTTTTCACCTCTAAAACTGACGACGTAGTGGAAGGGGCCGACTCCGGGAGGATCAGCGAGACAATTGAGACCCTGCAGGAGCGCAGCGACGAAGCGGCTCAATGCGAGCCCTCCGGAAAGCGTGCCCATGCAACGAAGTCGAAAAGCGGAAGCTTTTTCTACTCACTTCTTTCACATCACTTTTCTTCATTAAACATCTCCTACTTCCACTCCACTTCACACCGTTTCCAATAAAAAGTTCACCACAATCCTATGCCATTCGTCTCAAAGCCACCAAATATTGAAAATTGTGGCAGGGAATTCGTTTCAAAGCGTATGTTTTTTTGGTAAAGTAAGACTAAGCAGAACGCCATTTGCCTGAAAGGACTTAGACGCATGATATCTGATTTTAAATTTTGGCATTTCTTCCTGAACCAAGGCCAACTCATACATAATTTGCGACACACCGAAATGAGGCAAATCAATAAGCGCCTGGCCGTTATTCTGGTGCTTGGCTTGATCGTATTCGCCTTGCCTGAAATCTGGGGCATGAACACCGGATCGTTGACGCCGCTGCTGGCGGCAGGCATGTTCGACGGCTATACACTCGCGCGTTGGACTTCGCTCGTCGGCACCTTGCTGTGGGGCGGCTTGTATTTGAGCTTCCATCTCTACATCGCCGCGTATCTATATGGCCGGATCATCGGCATCCCGTGGAAGGCGATGATCGTCATGCAAGCTTACGTTACGGCATTGTTGGTGCTGGAAAAAGGCTTGATTTTCGGTATATTCGCCTGGAACGGCTACACGATGGCCTTTTCACCATTTTCATTCGGGCCGATCGCCGCGACATTCCTGGACAACAGCTACCTGATTTATTTCTTTAACCAACTGACCTTGTTTACATCATTGATTATTGCGATTCAATACCGCTTCATCAAAAACTTTTCACGTGTATCGCCGAAAATCATCCTGCTCTCACTAATTGTTATTCATGTGATTTCGGCATTGATCGTCGCACTGTTCAGCCAAATCCCAGTCGACGAAATGCTGCGTGACTTTATGCAAGGGGGGCCGATCCTATGAACCGCTTTTTCTTTATCGGCTTATCCATTGCCATCGTTGCTTTTTTGACCTCGAACTTCCTGTTGCTGTTCGGTGAGAAGAGCATCATTTCAAAACAATTGTATGTCAGCGAATATGAACAGGCGTATACCCATACATACACCGAAAATTTGCCGAAAGAAGCTTTGACGGCGCCGCAGGATACGATGGAAATCTACGTCCAGGACGATGAAGCGCTTGAGCAATGGCTCGTCAAAGAAGGCGATGCCGTAACGGCAGGCGCTGAACTGGCACGCTTGAACGAAAGCGAGTCGGAAGACCAACGAGCGATTTGGCAGTCGGAACAAAGTGCGCTTCAAACAGAACGCAGTGAAGTTCAGTCGACATTGCAGGAATTGACACAAGCGCGTGCCTCGCAAGACAGCAGCGTATCCGAAGATTCCAATAACAGCTCCAGCTATCCAGGGCTTGGCGAAGACATGGAACAAGAATTGCGCATGGACGTCAACGTGTCGGTTGGCGTGGAAGTGCCTGAAGACGGCTCGTATGCTTCAGGCATCGCGCAAGCCCAGCAACGTCTAGCGGCCATTGATTCTGAACTTGCGGTTGTCGAAGCACAGCTCGCACAAAGCCAGGAAAATCCGGCGCTCATCAGCCCGGTCGAGGGGACGGTCGCGAGCATCAACCGCAACACCGCTCCGCTCAGCATCGAGATTTATAATAATGAACGTGAATTCGTGACGTATTTATTGGAAGACGAATGGCATGATGTGGAACAAGCCGACCGCGTATTTATCCAGGCGCCAGGCATTGAAGGCGCGATTCCTGGAACGGTTCGCAGCGTTTCTGAAATCCCGGCGGAAGAATCCAAGTGGTTCGAAGCATACCGGAATCTAGGCCGCATCGAACAAAACAACCCGATCGCCTTTTACGAAGTGCGCATCGCCCCTGAAACACCTTTGCAGGACACGATGCCTTATGGCAGCAACGTCAACGCAGAAATCACGTTGAACGAAGCGCAAGATGCGATTGCTCTGCGCGACGGCTGGGTTTACGATGATGACGACACGACGGGTACTGCCTATACCTTGAACATCGACGGCCGCCCGAATGCCGTTCCTGTCGAGATTGCCTTCACCCAACAAGGCCGTGTCGTTCTCGCAAGCGGCATGGAAGCAGGGGACATCACCATCAATGAAGAACAGCTTCACGATTATCCGGGACGGCCGAAGCTCTTCATGCCGTTCCCGAGCCGCACGCCGGACTTTAACTATGCGAAGAACACTGAATGGCGCGCTTACATCGAATATTTATTGGCACGCTAAGCAAACCCTCCGGAAAAATTCCGGAGGGTTTTTTGATGGCAATGAAAAAGGCGAAGCGCGAATATTTGCTGTGTAAATAGATGCAGCGAAAGCGCCGTCGAATTTTGCGCTTAATTTACGGCCGCCATTGGTGTACGATAGACACAATACATTACAGCCATTGATCGGAGTGGGATATCCATGAAAGAAACAGATTGGCGCTTCCGCGTCGCGCACCGGGAAGCCTGGATTGGCCTCGGCCTTGCGCTCTTCAACTTCGTCTGGTGGTTCGCTTTCGCCTATGGGCTTGGCAGTCGGCCAGTCGAAGAATACACGTACATATTCGGCTTGCCCGATTGGTTTTTCTATAGCTGCATCGTCGGTTTTCTGGTCATGGCTGTGCTTGTCACGGTCGTCGTCAAGTTTTTCTTCGTCGATGTGCCATTTGACGAAGAACAGGAGGAAAGTCGATGAACTATTCAGTCCTCATTCCCATGATTGTCTTTTTGATCATTATCTTTTTCATCGGCTATTGGTCGAGCAGAAAACTGGCCGGCTCTTCAAACTTCATCAGTGATTATTTCCTTGGGGGGCGTGAACTTGGCGGTTTTGTCCTGGCGATGACCATGGTCGCGACATACGGCAGCGCTTCAAGTTTCCTCGGGGGGCCAGGGACCGCCTATACAATGGGCTTTGGCTGGGTGCTGCTCGCGATGACGCAAGTGGTCACCGGTTATTTTGTCCTGATGATTCTCGGGAAAAAATACGCCATCATGGCCCGCCGTTATAACGCGGTGACCATGATCGATTTTCTCAAAGCCCGTTACAATAGCACAGCCGTCGTTTTATTGTCGGCGCTTAGTATTATTATTTTCCTATTTTCCGCGATGGCTGCCCAGTGGATTGGCGGTGCACGGCTCATCGAATCATTGACGGGGCTGAGCTATCAATCGGCATTGTTCTTGTTCGCCATCAGTGTCCTCGTTTATGTAACAATCGGCGGTTTCCGGGCAGTGGCCTTGACCGATGCGGTACAAGGGGCGGTCATGCTTGTTGGCACGCTCGTCCTGCTTATTGCCGTCATCATTTCAGGCGGCGGGGTTTCGAACATTATGCAGGATTTGATCAATGAAAACCCGAATTTGGTGACGCCGTATGGTGCTGATGGCAATCTTGGCGCCGCGTACGTTTCGTCGTTCTGGATTCTTGTCGGTGTCGGCGTTGTCGGATTGCCCCAAATCGCGGTGCGCGCAATGTCTTATAAAAACGCCCGCTCGATGCATCGTGCGCTCATTATCGGCACCATCGTCACCGGCTTTATCATGCTCAATATGCATTTGATCGGCGTATTCGCGCGCCCGATTCTTCCTGGCATTGAAGTGGGGGATAAAGTCATCCCGCTGATCGCACTGGAAACCTTGCCGCCCTGGGTCGCTGGCATCGTCCTGGCAGCTCCGATGGCGGCGATCATGTCGACGGTCGATTCGCTGCTGTTGCTCGTCAGCTCTTCGATTGTCAAAGATGTCTATTTGAATTATGTGAAGCCGGACGCAAGCCTCAAGGCCATCAAACGGATGTCGTTCGGGGTCACAGGGATTCTTGGCGTGATTGTCTTCTTGCTGGCGCTTGATCCGCCTGATTTACTGATTTTCTTGAATTTATTTGCGTTCGGCGGATTGGAAGCGGCTTTCATCTGGCCGATCGTTCTTGGGCTTTATTGGAAATGGGGCAATAAATACGGGGCCGTTGCGAGCATGGCGACAGGGATCATCAGCTATATCGCCTTGCATTTCTACAATATCGAAAACGGCAATTTGTTCGGTGTCCATACCGTCACGTTGCCGGTCGTCTTGTCGCTTCTCGCCTTTATCGCATTCAGCCTGTTGATCAATAGGCAGGCGTATGATTACAATGCCATTCTATACAGAAACGAAAAACAAGCGTAAAATAAAGGGCTATATCTGGAATAAGGGAAAGAAGGGCTGCACTTTTGACTCCATGGAAAGTTTACGGCATCTTAACATCGGTGATGGTCGTGTGGGGATTCAACCTCGCAGCGGTCAAGTATTTATTGGAATTTGTCGATCCGGTCACGCTGACGGCGTTTCGGATCTTGCTGGCAGGCGTGACCGTGCTGATTATTTTGGCATCGCTCGGTATGATGCGCTGGCCAAAGCGCAGCGATTGGAAATACATATTGCTCGGAGCCCTGCTCAACGTAGTGGCGCATCATTATTTTCTGTCTCAAGGCTTGGCAATCACTTCCGGAACAAATGCCGGCTTGATTCTTGGGACGGGGCCGATGCTGACGGCGGTTTTGGTATCGCTGATCATGCGCAATGTGCCGTCCCGGCTGCAATGGCTCGGTGTATTCATCGGTTTTGCCGGCGTTGCTACGACGGTAATGGTGGGAAGCGACTCGGCTTCAGGCTTGAGCCTTGGAGATATATTGGTCTTCATCTCCATTTTGGCTCAAGTCTTCAGTTATATTGTCATAGCAAATGCAGCACGTTCGCTGGATCCGCGCTTGTTGACGGGCTACATGCTTGTGACGGGAGCGGTCGTGTTGTTCATCATCGCGCTTATCCAGGAGCCGGGAGAAATTGCGGCATTCGCGGCAGTTCCAACGTCGTTCTGGTTGGCATTCTTCTTTTCTGGAATGCTCGGTACAGCGGTCGGTCATATGCTTTATAATTACTCGATCGGCCAGGCGGGACCGACGAAAGCCGCTATTTTCATGAATTTGAATACGCTGTTTTCGCTCGTGGCAGCAAGCCTCATTCTCGGTGAAACGATTACACCGGGCCATTTGATCGGCCTTGTGCTTATTGTCATCGGCGTGATATTCGGATCAGGGGCAGCGGAGGATTTGCTTCGAAAACGCAGAAAACGGCTCCCAATATGAGCCGTTTTTTTCTATAGTGGAATAGCGAAAGGAGAATGAACGATGGCGGGTTTATGGGGCACACCAGAACAATTGCGCCAGCTGACAGAGCAATTAGTCGGCTGGGAATCACAAGGATTGACGGAAGGGGAAGTGAAATTCCCGGAACGGTTAAAAGCCAAATTGATGGAAATGGACTATTTCCACAACCACCCGGAACTCGTTTCCTTGGGCGAAGTCAATTGGGAGCGCCGTTATTTGACGGCTTTGTATAAGCACGAAAAAGCCTCACGCACCGTCGTGCTGCTCAGCCATTTCGATACTGTCGCTGTGCACGAATACGGAGATTTGGCACCGCTCGCGTACCAGCCGGTAGAACTGGAAAAAGCATTCCAAAAGATTAAAAGCGAGTTCAAGCCGGAGATGCAGGCCGATCTCGCATCAGGCGATTATTTATTCGGCCGCGGCATCATGGACATGAAGTCGGGGCTTGCGATCCATATGGCGTTAATCGAGCGGGCCAGTTTGGAAAATTGGCCGATTAATATTGTGCTGATGTCGGTGCCGGATGAGGAAGTCAACTCGGCAGGCATGCGCTACGGCGTGTCGAAGCTGCTCGATCTCGAACGGCAATATGGCCTGGAATATGTACTGTTTTTGAACGGCGAGCCGGTGTTCGCGAAATCGCCTGGCGATACATCGCAATACATCTACACTGGATCGATCGGGAAAATCATGCCGAGCGCCTTGTTTTACGGGAAAGAAACGCATGCGGGCGAGCCGCTTGCCGGCATGACTTCGAGCTATCTGTCGACGTATTTGACGCGGAAAATGGAATGGAATCCAGCGTTTTCCGAGACCGTGCACGGGGAGGAAACACCGCTTCCGGTAACCCTGACGCAAGGGGATATGAAAGAAGAGTATTCGGTCCAGACGCCTTACCGGACAAAAGCACTCTATAACGTCTTCACGATGGAAAGAAATGCCGAAGACATCATGGATATTTTCGAGGGCTTGGCAAAGGAATCCGCTGCGGAATGCATGAAAGATTATCGTTCCCTGTGCGAAAAAGTCGGCATGGCACCGCGTGTTGAAGAAATCCGCGTCCTTCGTTACGAAGAACTTGTGGAGTATGCAAGAGAGAAATTCGGGCTCGATTACCTGAACCAATTGATTCACGATACCTTAATGGATCCGGAACGCGATGTTCGCGACAAATCATTTCATATAGCGGACATCTTGCTGCTCAATTGCCAGGAGTTGACGCCAAGCATCGTCTTATTGTTTGCGCCGCCCTATTACCCAGCGGTCAATTCAAGCGAAGACCCGTTCATCGAGAAATGTGTGGCACACGTCACGCATGATGCGCTCGAACGTTTTGATCTAGAGCTCGAGCAAGTACATTTCTTTAATGGCATTTCCGACCTCAGCTATGTCAATTACGAGGACACAGCGAGCGGCTGGATTAGCTACGAGAAAAACACGCCAGTGTACGGAAGCCAATACAGCATTCCGTTCCAAGCGATGCAACAACTCAAGGCGCCGGTCTTGAATATCGGCCCCTTCGGCAAAGATCCGCATAAACGCACAGAACGGCTCCATATCAAAAATGCATTCGAGGAAATTCCGGAAATCATCGCAAGCTTGATTTTGCATATTGGTGAAAGCGCGGATTGATATTCTAGGATGAACCCCGCTTTTTACAATCCGGTTTGTTTTGAATTGAGAAGACAGGTACAATTCAAAAAGATGAAAAATTTAAAGGAGCGGATCTTTTATGGAATTTAAACAGCGGACCGAAACTTATTTTGATCATTTTCATGCGCATCCGGAAGTCAGCTTTAAAGAAGTTGAGACAACAAAAAAACTCGCGCAGATCATGGATGAGCTCGGGGTAGAGTACCGGACATTCGAGGATGTCACGGGCCTGTTCGCAGAAATTGGCGAAGGGGAAGAAGTAGTCGCCGTCCGTGCGGATATCGATGCCTTGTGGCAGGAAGTGAACGGCAAAGTGCAAGCCAACCATTCCTGCGGCCATGACGCCAATATGTCGATGGTCCTCGGAGCGCTTCTGCGTTTGAAAGACGAATCCCTGAATAAGCGCATCCGCTTTATTTTCCAGCCGGCTGAAGAGCAGGGCAACGGTTCGCTTGAGATGATCGAGCGGGGAGCTCTAGAGGACGTGACGCATTTGTTCGGCGTCCATTTGCGTCCGCAGGAAGAGCTGCCATTCGGCAAAGTGACGCCTGCGCTGCATCACGGTTCTGGGATTTTCCTGAAAGGCAAGATCGTTGGGGAAGATGCACACGGTGCACGGCCGCATCAAGGAAAAAATGCCATCGACGTTATCGCGGCGATTCATCAATTCGTGAAAACGGTTTATTTTTCGCCGTTCGAATCGTATTCAGCCAAGCTGACGAATATCCAGACCGGCGGGGAAAGCTTGAATATCATTCCGGGAAGTGCGACCTTCGCGCTGGATGTGCGTTCACAGTCCAATGACTTGATGGAGACGATGAAAGTCCGCCTCGAAGAAGGCATACGTGCGATTGCCGCTCTTCACGATGTGAAAATCGAGTTGAAATGGGACGATTACACACCGGCAGCCGAAGTGTCGGATGAAGCAATGGAGGTAGCTGCCCAGGCGATTCGCAATGTGCTCGGAGAGGAAGCTTTCGCTGAACCGATCCAGACGACCGGTGCGGACGATTTCCATTTCTACACGATTAAACAGCCTGAATTGAAAGCGGCGATGGTTGGAATCGGGGCCGATTTAACACCGGGCCTGCATCATCCGGACATGACATTCAACCGGGAAGCGCTCGACATTGGTGCACGCGTCTTGGCCGAGACTTTGCGCTTAGCGTAACAGCATGCCAGTGAGGTGCCAGCAATGGTTTCCCGGCACCTCATTAAGGGTATGTATCAAAGGCTTAAACTATAGTAATTTAAAGGGGTCATCGAAATGGATGCAATATTCAACGGGTTGACGTGGATCGTCGACGAAGGCAATAACTTATTATGGACATACATACTGATCGGGCTCTTGCTTGGTCTTGGTTTATACTTCACCATCCGCACTCGTTTCGTGCAAGTGCGTTTGTTTGGCGAAATGTTCCGCGTCATTACCGAAAAGAAAGACGGAACCGGTGGGATTTCCGCATTCCAGGCATTCACGATTTCGACTGCGTCCCGCGTCGGAACCGGCAATATCACCGGAGTTGCTTTGGCGATTGCCATCGGCGGGCCGGGCGCCGTTTTCTGGATGTGGGTCGTTGCCTTGATCGGCATGGCGACCGCTTTCATCGAAAGTACGCTTGCTCAAGTGTATAAGATTAGAGACGGTGAACAATTCCGTGGAGGCCCTGCGTATTATATGGAAAAGGCACTCGGCACACGGAAACTGGGCATCATTTTTGCTATTCTCTTAACACTGGCATTTGGCTTTATTTTCAATTCAGTGCAATCGAACACGATCGCACAATCGGTCAGCGATGTGTTGGACATCCCTAATTGGGTTGTCGGTGCTAGCTTAGTCGTTCTATCCGCGATTGTTATTTTTGGCGGTGTTCGCCGGATCGCGCGCGTCACGCAAATTGTCGTGCCGGTCATGGCAGTTATTTATTTACTTGTCGTAGCATATATATCCATACTTAATTTCACGGAAATCCCAGCAGTCTTCACCTTAATCGTCCAAAATGCTTTTGGTTTAGAAGAAGTAGTCGGGGGCGGTATCGGTGCTGCGATCATGCAAGGGATTCGCCGCGGCTTGTTCTCAAACGAAGCCGGTATGGGATCTGTGCCGAATGCTGCAGCTTCTGCGAACGTATCGCATCCTGCAAAACAAGGATTGGTTCAAAGTCTTGGCGTATTCTTCGACACGATCATCATCTGTTCGGCAACTGCGTTCGTCATCATATTGGCGGACTTGTACCGCACAAGTGAACAGGAAGGCATTTTGCTGACCCAAACTTCACTTGAGATGCATCTCGGAGCATGGGCCCCGTATTTCCTGGCGATCGCCATCACGTTCTTCGCCTTCAGCTCGATCGTCGGGAATTATTATTACGGCGAGACGAATATCGAATTCATCAATGCGCATAGCCTATGGCTGACTGCTTACCGCTTCGGCGTATTGGCAATGGTCATGTTCGGGTCGATCGCACAAGTCCAGCTTGTCTGGAACATGGCAGACCTGTTCATGGGCATGATGGCCGTCATCAACTTGATCGTCATCGCCCTGCTCGGGAAGATCGCCTTCCGCGTTCTCGACGATTATATGGGACAAAGGAAAGCCGGCAAGAATCCGGTATTCTATGCAAAAAATTTACCTGGCCTGAAAAACACGGAATGCTGGGGAGAAGAAGCACATCGTCACGACGAATAACTTCTGGCCTCTTCCGCATTGCGGGAGAGGTTTTTCTTCGGGAACCCATTAAGCCATCGGGCGTCCTGTAACGAAACCGTAATGAAAAATACACCAAAACGATTTCTGCCTAAGGCTTTGCTATGGTAGAATGAACTATTGATAATATGTGAGTTGAACAAAAAATGAACCAGTCAAAGAGAGCGATGTAATCGTTACAGGCAGACGCTTTCCGCGGGCATGGCTTGAGCCTCCTCGGTCGCTGCGCTTCCTGTGGGGTCTCAAGACTCATGTCGCTCCGTCGCGGTGCTCCGTCACTGCTCCCGCAGGAGTCGCTGCCTTGCACTCTTAATATCTGGATCATATCAATAGATATGGAGCAAAATAGCGCAGACTCCTTGGGGATCAGCGAAGTGCTGAAATCCATTCGGGCAGCAAGCCCGAATTAGTTCAGCGCAAGCCCCCAGGAAAGCCAGCTGTTTTGCGGAATATCGTATGCAATGAAGTCTTAAAGAAAAAGTATTAGTTCAACTTATTTAACAAAACTATTGAAACAAATCTCTGCATGCAAAGCAGGAGATAAAAAATTACTGGCAATTGAGGAGAATTAACGAAATGGAAAAAATCTGTGTAGTGGGATTAGGATATATCGGCTTGCCGACAGCGGTGATGTTCGCAAACCATGGTTATGACGTGCACGGCGTGGACGTCAATCAAAAAGCAGTGGACATGCTGTCCGATGGGCACATCCACATTGAAGAACCGTTTCTTCAAGATTACTTGAACAAGGCATTGGAAAAAGGCACTTTCTCGGTTTCAACAAAACCGGCAGAAGCGGAGATGTTCATCATCGCTGTGCCATCTCCAATCGCGGAAGACAAAACAGCCAATATGGATTACATCCGCGCAGCGACAGAATCGATTGTGCCGTTCCTTAAAAAAGGGGATTTGGTCGTCTTGGAATCGACCGTTCCTCCGCGTACGGTACTTGATGTCATGATGCCGATCCTCGTGAAGAGTGATTTGGAAATCGGGACAGAACTATTTGTTTCGCATTCCCCAGAGCGCGTTATTCCAGGAAAAGTGTTCGAAGAGCTCGTCAAAAATGACCGCATCATCGGCGGCATCAACGAAGAATCTTCCAAACGTACGCAAGTTTATTACGAATCATTCGTTAAAGGTGAATTCATCTTGACGGATGCGACCACTGCTGAAATGGTCAAAGTCATGGAAAACACTTACCGCGACGTCAACATCGCGTTCGCCAATGAAATCGCGAAAATCTCCGATAACGTCGGTGTCGATGCTTGGGAAGCGATTCGTCTCGCCAACCATCACCCGCGCGTCAACATCCATTTGCCAGGGCCTGGTGTCGGCGGGCATTGCATCGCCGTCGATCCATGGTTCTTGGTCGAAAAAGAGAAGGATCTGTCACAGATCATCCATCTATCGCGTACTACGAACGATGGCATGCCGCAATACACGGCAGACAAAATCGACGACATTTTAAAAGATGTGGCCGATGCGAAAGTTGCTGTATTCGGTTTGGCCTTCAAAGGCAATATCGACGACATTCGCGAAAGCCCATCGATGGAAGTGCTGGAACACCTGAAAGCGAAAAACTTGCGCATTTCTTCTTTTGACCCGCATGTCAAAGAAAACAAAGCGCCCTTCCAGACGCAATCCTACGACGAGGCAGTCGAAGGCGCGGACTTGATCGTCATCTTGACTGATCATAGAGCATTCAAAGAATACAATCCGCAAACACTTGGCGGAACGATGCGCCATAAAGCTATCTTTGACACGAAAAACGCCATCAGCCGTGAAACGTATGAACAAGCCGGATTCACGGTTTACCGTCTCGGCGACGGCAAAGGCAACCCACAAAATTAAAATACACGGCCGCATTTTCAAGCTCTTGGAAATGCGGTTTTGCATGGAGGCACGAACTACATGAAAGAAGAAATTTTAGGCGTCACCGTCAATAAAGAGACCGAACAGCAATTGCTGGACAATATCCAAGCCGATATCGAAGCAGGGCGCAAATCGCGCATCGTCGCCATCAACCCGGAAAAAGTCATGATGGCATCAAAAGATCCGGCGCTCCGGACGCTGTTGAACGAATCGACATATCAGATTCCAGACGGAGTCGGCATTAAAATCGCTTCCCGCATGCGTGGAGGCGCGATTCGTGAGCGCGTGACAGGCATCGGCATGATGGATGCGCTGCTTCAGCTCGCGAATAAACACGGCCACCGCATCTTTATGTACGGCGCAAAAAAAGCGACAGTGGAACTGGCCGCGCGAAATATTCAAGCGAAATATCCAAATCTCGTGGTTGCCGGGACGCTCGACGGCTATGAAAAAGACCCATTAAAAATCATTGAAACGATCAATGCTGCGCAACCGCAAATCCTTTTTGTCGCGCTTGGCAGCCCTAAACAGGAATTGTTCATCCGCGAAAACATGGAGCAATTGGATGTCAACATCTTCCAGGGCGTCGGCGGCAGTTTCGATGTCTATAGCGGCAATGTCAAACGCGCGCCGAAGCTGTTCTTAAACACAGGCACCGAATGGCTTTACCGTCTTGCCAGCCAGCCTACTCGCATCAAACGCCAAATGGCGCTTCCGCAATTCCTCATCAAAGCCGTGCGCGATAAAGGCGGGAAACGCTGATGAAAGTACTTCATGTCATCAGCGGCGGTGAAACCGGAGGCTCTAAAAAGCATTTATTGCAGCTATTGACCAACTCTCCTGTAGAAGCAGAGTTGCTCTTATTGACCGAAGGCGCATTTGCGGAAGAAGCGAGAAAAGCCGGGATTCCTGTGACGATCGTCCAGCAAAACAGCCGTCTTGACCGGTCGGCTCCGAGAAAAATTTTGATGGTACTGAAAAAAGGCGGATTCTCAATTGTCCATTCCCACGGGGCACGTGCCAATTTTTTGATTGATTCTGTCTATAAAAAACTAGGCATGCCATGGTTCATCACAGTCCATAGTGATCCGACACTCGATTTTCTCCATCAGCCGAAGCCGCTTGCGAAAGTATTTACCATCTTGAACCAGCGGGCGATGCGCCGCGCGGACCATTTGTTTGCCGTATCGGAAAAATTCAAGGATATGCTTGTACAAATGGGCGTCGAACCGAAGAAAATCACTCCGGTGTTCAATGGCATCAATTTCCATGAAACCTTGCCGGACTTTGACCAAAGAGCCATTCGCGAATCCCTAGACACTCGAGAAGATGAGTTCGTCTTTGCCATCGTGGCACGTCTTCATCCAGTCAAAGGCCATGATATTTTACTTGATGCACTTTCACGAATCGATCGCCCGTGTAAACTATGGGTCATTGGTGAAGGCGACCTGCGCCAGAAACTAAGTGAACAGGCAGCGTCACTCGGCATTTCAGAACGCGTGCAATTTTTGGGAGCGCGGAAGGATGTCGACCAATTACTGTATGCGGCAGATGTATCTTTATTGACTTCACATAGCGAGAGTTTTCCGCTGGTGCTGTTGGAATCTGCCGATATGGCAACGCCGGTTATCGCAACAAATGTTGGGGGCGTGCCGGCACTCGTCGATCCCGGAAAAACCGGATGGATTGTGGAACCAGGACGTGCAGATGCGCTTCAACACGTGATGGAAAAGGCGATGGATGCGGATACGCGTGAAATGGGAAGCATGCTTCGAAGCTTCGCAAAAGAAAATTTTTCCAATGAAAACTTACAACGGGAAATCCAAAGAGTTTATAAGGTCGTATTGAAGTTAAACTAGGTAATTACTCCTGTTTATTTTAAACTGTTAATTTTATGAAATATACCGTTCAGCCTATACGTGACGCGGTTTTTAAAGCCCTTTGAGCACTGTCTCAAAGGGCTTTTTGTTTTGCCTGTAATATAATTGTAATATTACTCTCATAAATTCAGTGATAAACTCTGAATTATTCAGAACGAAAAATTGTCTAATAAATACAGATAAACAGACTATAGAACTCAGGGGGAAGAAGAAGCATATGAGAATGACAAAATGGTTTGGAACAGTGATTGCCGCAACTGCTTTATCAATAACTGCTTTCGCTTCCACTTCGGAAGCAAGCGTTTATGAAAAGTTTGATCGAATTTCAGGAACCGATCGTTATGAGACGGCAATTCAAGTTTCACGTGAGGGCTGGGGTTACCATAGTACAGACAATGTAGTGCTCGTTATTGGCAATAACTATCCAGATGCTCTTGCAGGAGCGCCACTAGCTAAAAAGCTGAACGCACCGATTTTGCTAGTTAAAAAAGATACTGTGCCCGCATCCGTTATGTCAGAAATCAGCCGAATCGGCGCAAAAAACGCCACGATCCTTGGAGGCGAAGGGGCTATCTCGGCAAAAGTTTTCAATGATTTGAGCAATAAAGGAATAAACGTTAAGCGCATTTCCGGCAAAAACCGTGCTGAAACTTCTGCTTTGATTGCTAAAGAAGTCGGAGGAAGTTCGGCTGTTCTAGCAAGTGGTTCAGGTTATGCGGATTCCTTAGCAATTGCATCACATGCAGCTGAGACTGGTAAGCCGATTCTATTAACTTCTGGAGATAAATTATCGTCCGAAGTTGAAGCAACCCTTAAAAATTATAATAATGTCACGATTGTTGGCGGCGAGGGTGCTGTCAGCAAGGATGTTTTTAATAAAATCAGCCAAACTGCAAAAGTTCAGCGGATTTCTGGAAAAGACCGATATGCAACGGCGGCAGCCATTGTGGCCACCTTGTACCCAAACACAGTCAAAGATTCACTAGTAGCGTCCGGGCAACAGTTTGCTGATGCTTTAACAGGATCTGCTCTGGGCGGAAAACAAAAAAAGCCGATTCTATTGGTGCGTCAATCAGCTTTGCCGTCCTCTACGAAAGATGTTATCAACACTAAAAATGTCACTAAACTTACTGTCATTGGAGGAACAGGTGCTGTATCTAAAGATGCCTTGAATCCAAACCCAGCTCCTGCCCCTATACCTGTCGTAAAACCGTCTGTAGATATTCGCCAGGAAATTTTGACAGAAGCAAATAAATACAAGGGCGTGCCATACCGTTGGGGCGGAACGACGCCTGCTGGTTTCGACTGCTCAGGATTTTTAATGTATGTATTCAATCAAAAGGGGATCACTATTCCGCGGACGACCGCTTTGATGGAGAAATCCGGAAAACCGGTCAGTTATTCAAATGCTAAACCTGGTGACATCATTTTATTGGATTTGGTCAGAAGCACTCCGACATCGCCTACTCATGCAGGAATTTATATTGGAGATGGAAAGATCATCCATGCTGGATCAAGCACAGGGGTCGCTATTACGGCACTTGATACTTCATGGGGCCATTGGGACAAGAAAATCGTTGCAGTGCGTTCTTATACAGACTAAAAATGGCTTCGGCCATTTTTTTTTGCCCTGGATATACAATTCTTGAATAAGATGTAACTAGCAAAAAATTTTGTTATAAATTACAAAAAAATATAAAATTTATATACCTTTTAATAAATATTTGAAATATACTGTTAAAAAAAGAGAATTGAAACAGATAACGAGGGGGAAATAGAGTGAGAATGTTGTTGAAGAGTTTGGCTGTCTTGCTTTTTATTGGTGTTTTTGTGGGGGGAGCAGAGAATGTGGCGGCTGCTGAAGATTTTACTGTCAAAGTTAAGTTGGTAAATCAACTGGGTGCTGCAAATAGTTATGAGTTTACGCCGCAAGGTTCTTCTCAGTTAAAAGAAGACAAAACGGTTAAACTTGAAAAAAATACTCGCTATAGCATTCAAGTTTCAAGCGGGAAACTGGTACTGAAGCAAGGAGACAAGACTTTAAAAACTGGTTTGTCATCAGTAACGGTGGAACCGGTCATCTATTCAAAGGCCAACCATGTCTATCTTTACAAAAAGGGATCATCAACTATCTATCCTTATATGGGTACTGTAGAATTCCGCATGTCTGGCACAAGCAATATGCAGCCGTTCAACTCTTTGCAGTTCGAAGATTACCTAAAAGGTGTGGTTCCATCTGAAAGCCCGGCAAGTTGGGGAGCAAACGGTGGAATGGAATCCCTGAAAGCACAGGCCATTACAGCCAGATCTTATATTTTTTCCAAAATGAACCAAAGTTCATTGGAAATAGATGACACAACGAAATTCCAAGTGTACAAAGGGTTTATCTGGGACCCGGCATCTCCTCTATATATGAATGCGTATAAATACACGAATCAAGCAGTTGATGAAACGAAAGGGCAAATTTTAACTTATAAGAAATCTGATGGCCAGACAGGCTTCGTCACTGCGTTCTTTTCATCGAGCAACGGGGGCCAAACAGAATTGCCTGAGCAATACTGGTCCGGGAAATTGCCGTATCTGTCCAAATCTCAGCCTGATCCATTTGATACTAATAATGTTTTATGGAAACTGAATTGGATGAAACGCCAATTGCCGGCAACAGCCGATTTGATGACACCGGCAACTTGGTGGCAGACAACTGCTGAACACAACTTGAATGGCTCGCTTGTCAATGAGCAAAGCAAAGCAGCCTTCACTAATTTCAAAGTGGATTTACTAAAAAAAGCAAAAGCAAAAGATCCAAGTGTTGAATCCATTAAAATTGCCTCCATTGATAAAATTCAAACGGAAACTTACGAGAACACTGGGAAAGTTAAAGCCATCACATTAGAAATGGATTATTACGTCCGAAACAGTAAAAATGGGGCTTTAAGTTTTGACATGGAAGCGGGTGCTGCTTCCAAGACCTTAGTCGGGAAAGACCGCTACGAAACAGCTGTTGAAATCGCTAAAGAAACAATTGGGGAAGAAAAAGCACCAGCTATCGTTCTCGGGCGTGGAGATATTCCTGCGGATGCCCTTTCTGGAACAGTTTTAGCGCATAAGCACGGAGCGCCAGTCTTGTTGACGAGAAGCCAAAGCCTACCGCCAGTTGTCGAACAATTTCTGGACAACCAGACGAAACCGGGTGCCATGATTTATTTATTGGGCGGAAAATCAGCAGTCTCAGAAGAAATTGAAACGGCATTAATCGGAAAAGGCTTCAATACAAAGCGCCTATCCGGTAAAAACCGTTCGGAAACTTCCCTTGCAGTAGCTAAAGAAGTGGGGCAGATGCAGACTGTGCTTTTTGCCACGGGCAATGATGATTCATCAGATGCTCTATCTGCTTCTGCCTACGCTGCTAAACATCAATTGCCGATTATTATCCACAGAGGAGCAAAAAGCCCGGAGTCTACATTGGCGTTCCTTGAAGAACACAACACTGAAAAAGCGATTCTTATAGGGGGAACTGGCGCAGTTCCGGAAGCGGTGGCTAGTGCTTTGGCAGAGCGCGGCATTCAAAGCGACCGCATCAGCGGGAAGGACCGTGTCGCTACTAGTGTCGAAATTAACCGATTGCTGCCGATGAATGGTACCAATATTGTGATAGGAAATGCATATTCATACGTGGATGCCCTTGCAGGATCGGTACTTGCAGCGAAAACGAATTCACCGATTTTGATGGTACATCCAGATCCGGAGCGGTTGCCTGTTGCTTACATGGAACAAATCGGCCGAGTGACGAAAGATCAGGCTTATTATTTGGGAGGCGAAATGCTTATCCCGGCTGCTTTGAAAACTGCCAGCAATCAATATATCGGGTCTGCATTGAAGAAGCATCACGCCTCTGTAACCTATAAAGCGGGTACGACGCCTAACATCACTGCATTCCGTACTTTGATCGGTGGAGCGAACTTGAAGAGCCTAGACTTTGAGGTAGCAGAAACTGCAGACCGTTTTGTCTTAGATGGAAGCGGCTTTGGGCATGGCATTGGCATGAGCCAGTGGGGTTCTTACCGCCGTTCGCAGGCCGGGGAATCTGCTGATCAGATTTTGAAGTTCTATTATCAAGGTGTATCGATTGAGAACACCACTAAGTTCGTGAAGTAAGCAAAAAACAGCCGCCCTCAAAAGGGGCGGCTGTTTTAGTATTGTTAATGCGAAATCCATTCTTTGGTATTTGAATAGGCAAGGGATTTCCGGTTCTTTGATTTCAATGATCCGATGGCGGGTGCGGCTTATTTTGCTCGTAGGAAACTCAATGGTCTTAATCATTTAACAAGAAGGACAAAAAGAAAAAATTCTAGTGATTTTGCGCTATAAATTGCATTTGACCCAAGCATTTAGCATGATAGCTTTACAAAAACTCAATACTATTGTAATAATATTCACAATAGTATTTAAGAAGTTATCCATCAAGAGGTGCTAATCATGCTGAAGAAACTTAAAAATAACCATCCGTTATTGGTGTTGACTATTATATCGTTTATCCTGCTCATTAAATTGGCAGTCTTTCGTATTCAAGTGTATGGAGAAGTGTCCTGGCTGCGGCTATTGATAATTGATTTTCCTATTTGGATGCTGCTTCCTGTCATAGTATTTTTTGTGATTCGTCGGGTCAGTCCTATCATATCGCTTATTTACAATGTATTTGTTTCAGCTTTAATGGTCTCCATCATTTGGTATGAGCGTTATTTTCAAACAGTGCCAAGTTATTTCGACTTAAAGCAAGGCGATCAAGCTGGTTCAGTAATGGAAACCGTCAGTTTATTGTATTCACCATTGGATCTCCTGTTTTTTGCGGATATCGTCGTATATGTGGTGTTGTTCATAGTTTCCTTAAATCGCCAGCTGGCAATGAAAAATCGCAGGAAGATGGGGGTGGTAGCGGTTGCCTTATTGGCTCTGAGTATCGTAACGACCGCTATTGCGATGCAGCAGCCCATTATAGATATGACCTTATTTGCTAAAGAGCGCGGGTTTATGCAAACGCAATTGGTTCAAGTGGCCAAGCAAAACAGCGCATCTGCCGAAATGAATCTTTTGACTGATGGAGAGTTGGCAAGACTCAAAGGCAACGAATTTGTTGCATATAGCGAGCACGAACGTTTTGGTATTGCAGAAGACCGTCATTTATTTGTCATTCAAGTCGAGTCCTTACAGAACTTCGCGATCAATCAAACGATTGACGGACAAGAACTGACACCGAACATCAACGACTTGCTTTCAGACAGCCTCTATTTCGACCGGATGTTCCAGCAGATCGGTGCTGGCAATACCTCAGATGCAGAATGGTTTCTTCATACGTCGTTGATGACCAAGGGACTGGATCCAACGGTTAATTACTTGAATGGCGAAGAGTTGCCTTCACTGGTCAATTTACTTAACGATCGGGAATATTACACCACGACTTACCATGCAGATGAACTGAAGTATTGGAACCGCGAAAACTTATACCCCGCACTCGGTTTTGATTACGCGTATTCGCTGGATGAAATACCGAATGAAGACATTATTGGGATTGGGCCATCTGATCGGATCATGTTCGAGTTTGCGGAAGAAGAAGTGAAAAAGCAATTGTCGGAAGGCAAGAAAATTTATGCGAATTTGATGACGCTGACGAGCCACACCCCGTTTAAAGTACCGGAGAAAGATGCCTATCTGGAATTGCCGGTATCTTACGAAGATACTTATACAGGGAATTATTTGCAATCGGTCCGTTATGTCGATGAGACAATCGGTGAATTTATTGCTTTCTTGAAAGAGGAAGGTATCTACGAGGAATCAATTATTGTCATCAATGGCGATCATTCCGGACTTCACGGAACCCCGATGAAAGTAAGCGACAATAAATTGATGGCCGAATTATTAGGGCATCCCTATACTTTTAAAGATCGTTTTCTATTGCCCTTTGTTATTGCTGCTCCCGGATTGTTTGAATCGGAAGTGAATTCCAATTTTGGAGGGCAAGTGGACATGATGCCGACCATCATGAACTTGATGGGCATCGAACCGCAAGCACCAATGATTGGGCACAATATGCTTCAATATGAAAATAACTTGCTCGCAGTCCGCTATTATTTGCCGGGCGGTTCGTATATTACGGGCGACCACATGTATCTCGGGCAAAACGCCAGGTATCCTGAACGTTATTTTGACTTGGATACTATGGAGCGGATTGAACCGGATAAAGAAACCATTGAACAGAAACAGGAAAACGCTTTGAAAATTTTAAATCATTCTGATGCTTTGCTAAGCAATTTCTTGGATGAAAGCGAGAAAGAAGTGGAATCCGGAGAAGAGAGTTAACTCTTATCTGGATTTTTTTGTAAATTCATTTTAGCGAATGATAATGCAAATTTATTGCATAATCAATAGAAATATATTGGGTATAAAAGCATGTTTTAAGCCTTTTCGAAGCGTAAAATACGTAATTTTAATAGGTCTTTTATCTTTAGGTCGACAAAATTCACTTTTAAACGCTGTATAAAGAATCATTTTAAGAAAATATTGTAAAATTCTCTTGTTTCTCCTAATTTTCCCCCGTACTATTAGGTCAGAAAGAGGGGAATGTAGCATTGAAAAAGAAACTTTTGTTTGTGCTGTTGTTGCTGCTAGCCATTGGAATGGGAACCGGAACTGCTTCGGCATCCGGTAAGCCAACTGTTATTTTAGACCCGGGCCACGGAGGGATTTACGGAGGGACGGCAGGTTATTCTGGAAACCGAACCGGTTATTATGAAAAACACGCCAATATGGAAGTGTCATATCGATTGAAATCCGAACTAGAGAAAAGAGGATTTGTCGTTATCATGACCAGAACATCCGATGTCCAGTTTTCACGCATTTCATCCGGAACAGATCTCGTCGAGCGGATGAAAGTCGCAAACGGCATGATTGCAAGCGGGAATAATGATAACACCGTGTTCATGTCCGTGCACCACAATGCCACAAGTTCACCTACATACGGTGGATACGAAACGTATTACTTCGACAATCGATATGCGAGTTCGTCATATCCACCCTCATTACTGCAACGCCATTACTCACCGGAAAGCGGCCGTTTGGCAACAAACACACACCGCGCTGTCATCAATTCAGGCGTTAAGGAAGGGCGCGGCATCGTCGCAAACAGCCTTTATGTAACGCGTACAGCGAACATGCCGTCTGTCTTGCTCGAAGTCGGTTATATGTCCAACCCGACAGAAGAAGCGATGATCAAGCAAGGCTGGTTCCAGCAGAAAGTCGCAGCGAATGTTGCGAAAGGCGTAGATGATTTCTTCAACGTTTACGTTGTTAACGATAAAAACGGAAAAGCGATCAAACATTACACATCGAAAACTGATGCGTTGAATTATTCTAAAACTGTTTCAGGAAGCTATGTGATCCATAAGAAAACCGGAAAAGTGGATGGGGCAGCGAAGCCTGACCCAGAACCGGTTGACCGCCCATTAGTTTATGGCATTTATCATTCATCGGGCGACATTCCTGATAATCTATATGCTACTGAACAAGAGGCAATCGATGCAGCGAAAAAATGGAAGAACACGCGTGTCGTCCATACCACGACTGGAATCGTAAGCTGGTCAAACTACCTGCCGAAGAAATACGTGGTACTTGATAGCAGCGATAAGGAAGTAGCGCGTTTTTATCAAAAAGAAGCAGCGATCGCCCATGGCGGAAAGTTGCTAAAAGCTTCGGTCATTGATGAATCGACTCTTGAAGACGATATCGTCTGGTCGAACTTCAAACGCAAAAACTTCATTGTCCGTTCAAAAGACAAAGGAGAAATGATTCATTTCTATAACCGAGAAGAAGCTCGCGAGTATACGCGCAACTGGCCAAACTCTGAACTGTTCGATGTTTGGGCACAGAAAGTCATTTTCACGAATACAGATAAAACAAAATACTCGTACACACCACAAATTGTAAAAGGCAAAAACCGGATTGAAACTGCGATTGGTGTTTCAAAACTGTTGTATCCAAATGGTTTTAGCTCAACAAAGTCTCAAAAAACAGTTGTACTGGCAACGTCACGCCAGTATGCAGATGCCCTATCAGCAGGCCCGTTAGCTGCCAGCTTCGATAATGCACCGATTCTATTGAGCACGTCGGAGAATTTGTCTCCAACAGTGGAGCAGGAATTGAAACGCTTGAAAGCCTCTAAAGTTACCATTGTAGGCGGAACAGGCGCTATCTCCCCATCAATTGAAAGCAAGCTAAAAGGCATGGGATTAAGTGTCGAACGTCTTTCCGGCAAGAATCGTTATGAGACAAACAGCAAAATCAACGCCAAGCTCCCAGCAGCAGACGGTATGTTTGTCACAGCAGGAAATAACTATCCTGATGCTCTTACTGCCGCAAGTGTTGCGGTCGTGAAAAAATGGCCAATCGTCCTTGTGCGTGATGGCATGGAATTGCCGAACAACTTGAAAACAGCCTATGGCGATAAAGTAGTCATCATTGGGGGCACTGGGGCAGTTCCGACTGCTTTGGAAACTGCGGTAAAACGTGAAATTGGTGCAGATGGTGTTCGCCGTCTATCCGGTAAAAACCGTTATGAAACAGGTACTGCAACTATCGATCACTTTAGTGATGAGTTCATCTCGAACCGTTTGATTGTCTCTACGGGCACGAACTATCCAGATGCTCTCGTTTCGTCTGCTATCTCTGCACGCTACAATGCACCGCTATTCTTGGTGCCAAACAATGCCATGCCTGCTGCGTTAACCAGTTCTTTAACGCGACACAGCAAGGAAAAATTAATCAATCGCACGTATTACGTTGGCGGTGCAGTAGAGTCTTCCATTCAATCAACAATCAATGCAATGCAAAAATGATAAGGTGGTTATATATATGAAGAAATTCAGTGGGCTTTTGCTCTCAGCCGTCCTGCTTGGCGGCTGCGGCACCGCTGTGACCGACTCTGCAGAAGACAATAACGTCAATGGTACAGGCGGCACAGAAACAACCGAAACCGAAACCACGGAAACAGAAACAACTGAAACAGAAACAACTGAAACAGAAACAACCGAAGCAGGTGTGGAAGCAACAGAAAATGCACCCATCGAAGTGACGGACCCAACAGGCCTTCAGCTGTACATGCCAGAACTCGGACTCGTCAAAGACTTCCAAGTAGAAGAATTCAAATTGACACGTGAAGTACTGGAAGTATCAGGGAATAAAGTACTTGAAGAAATTACATTCGGCGAAGCTGCTACCGTTGAAGTGACTGAATGGAACGAGTCATCGATGAACATGTTGATCGAAACATCAGAGCTAGAAGGCGAGCGCGACATTTCGATCGAAGGATTGGTCCCAATGAATGCACCAGTCGTCATGATCGACGAAGCCAACAGCACAGAAGGTGAATGGATCGTCACATCGAATGACGAAACACTAGAAACACAAGCTGGCACATTTGAAGATGTATTGGTAGTCGAGCAAGTTTTGGCTTCTGAATCGTCCGACCAAGTAACAACAATGACGCGTTACTTCGCGCCGGGTCTTGGATTCATCCAGGAAAAAACAGTAGTTGCTAACGGCGACGACAAACAGGAATCTGTAGTTGCTTTGGTGAGCTACGAATAAAAACTAAGAACCATCTGCCCTTTGGCAGATGGTTCTTTTTGTGGAATGAAATGAAGTTAAATAAGGGGAGTGGGGGAATAGTCTGCCTCGCTAGTCTATAGTTCACGAGAAAGTTAAAGAAGAGCAGTAAATTCACACATAATGAACAAATAAAGCGTTGGAATAGTACTGCAAGTAATTGCTGGAAAAATCGGGTGAATGATAAAAATATCCACTAATTTCTCTATAAATATATTTGAACCCAAGCATATCTGTAAAAAAGGTTGTTTATACCTAGTACGCGTAGAATCTTAAAAAAGTAAATAGCAAAATGTAGAAATTATAATTACAAAGACCTATTATAATTAGTTACTCGAAAATTTATTTTTACGAAAAGGTTCTATCAGCTCATGTATTTCTTAGGAAGATATTGTGCGTTTAAACATCTTTTGTGCTTATGGGATTTCTATTAAATTCCAATAATTCTATTCATAAGAATATCCAAATAACATATTGACATAATTGTATGACTATTGTTACTATTTTATCTGTGAGGAAATACATACATAACTTGGTAACATACATAGAATGAATTTCCTTGAAAAAAACATTAGGGGAGGCTACATTGTGCAAAACGGTTCAAAGACTTGGAAAAAGTTTGTATCTGTTGCTATGATCGCAGGTTTAGTTGCGAGTAACGGGGTTATGACTGCAAGTGCTACATCTGGCGACAAAGAGAATGCCAACGAGCAAGATTTGCAGGCAATCAACGTTCTTTCCAACGAAAAAGCAGAGCTAATCAAGCAACTTAAGAAACAGGAAAGCCCTGACATGGTCCAAAAAGATGCATTAGACCCGAACGAAGAAGTTCGCGTTATTGTTGAAATTGATGGCCAGTCAGCGGTTGAAGTGGCATCTGCAAAAGGTGTCCAATACAAAACGCTTGCTAAAGCAGAAAAAGAAAAAATTGAAGCTCAATTAGTAAAAGCTCATGCGAACGTGAAGAAGACAATTTCTTCTAAAGGCGTTGAGTTGAATTCTCAATATGAATATACAACGGCTTTTAACGGATTCAGCGGTATGGTGAAATTTAGCGATGTTGAGAAGATCAAAGACTTGCCTAACGTTAAGAACGTATACATTGCAAATGAATATGAAAGACCAGAAGCTACGCCGGATATGACGACGAGCCATGATTTCATCCAGTCGCGCCAAGTATGGGCTGACAGCAAATTCCAAGGTGAAGGCATGGTTGTAGCCGTTATCGATACCGGAATCGATCCTGATCATAAAGACTTCAATATTACGGACGATTCCCGAGTGGATTTGACGAAATCTGAAGTTGAAGGTCTTGTGTCGAAAGATGGATTAAGAGGCGCTTACCAAAACGTAAAAGTACCATACGCTTACAACTATTATGATAAAAACAATGAAATTCAAGATGACGGCCCTGATGCTTCCATGCACGGCATGCACGTTGCAGGAACAGTCGGCGCGAACGGCGATGAAAGCGAAGGTGGCTTGAAAGGCGTAGCACCTGAATCCCAAATCCTGGGCATGAAAGTGTTCTCGAATGATGTCAACTTCCCATCGACTTTCTCTGATGTCTACTTGGCAGCAATCGATGATGCAGTAAAACTTGGCGCAGATGTCCTGAATATGAGTCTAGGCTCTACTTCTTCATTCTATAATGAAGAGAGTGCTGAAGATAAAGCGATCACAAATGCTGTAAACAACGGAATCGTTTCAGCTGTATCTGCCGGTAACTCTGGACACATCGGCTACGGCTACGACAACCCGCATTATGACAACCCGGATTACGGTTTGGTCGGTTCTCCAGGGCTAAACAAGGACACAATCCAAGTCGCAGCTACTGGAAACTTGGTCAACCTCTTCACACATAAAGTGGATTTCGGTAATTTCTCAGTAGAAGGTTTCGGTGTCGATGACTGGACGGATTTCCAAGAAGACGGCGATGATTTTGAAGTCGTTTCGTTGAAGGAACTTTCAGGTAATCCAAATGCACTAGGAGCGGCCGCTGATTACGAAGGTATTGACGTTTCTGGCAAAGTGGTAGTCGTTGAACGTGGCGCTCATGCTTTTGCTGATAAAACGAAATGGGCAGCTGCAGCTGGTGCGGCAGGCATTATCGTTTACAACACTACGAATCCAGTATTCTACAAAGACCAAGGCGGCTGGGACATTCCGTTCATGAAAATTACGCGTGAAGATGGTTTAGAGCTTGAAGCGGCACTTTCTTCAGACGGTGAACTGGGTGCCAATGTTGAACAAACGGATAAAGAAGAAGGACCAGAAGTTGGACGTGCAACAGACTTCACATCATGGGGCGTAACACCGGACCTTGAGTTCAAACCGGAATTGTCTGCACCAGGCGGAAATATCTTGTCAACGCTTGAAAATGACAAATATGGCGTCATGAGCGGAACATCCATGGCAGCTCCACACGTTGCAGGCGGTGCAGCACTTGTCCAGCAATACTTGAAAAACCACGATGAGTTCAAAAATCTTTCAGTTGAAGAACGCACTCGCCTAGCGAAAGTATTGATGCTGAACACGGCAGATATCACGCACGGCAAATCAGGCGATACAATTTCTCCTCGTCGTCAAGGCGCAGGTATGATGCAGCTGAATGGCGCTGTCACAACACCAGTAATCTTGACTGAGAAATCAACGAACGAAGCAAAAGTGAATGTTAAGGACTTCACTGAAGATTCTTTCACGTTCACGTTGACAGCTGAAAACATGTCTGACGAAGCGGCGACGTACTCAGTCGACACATCAGTGCTCGTTGATATGTTCCAAGAAGATGGAGATGTAACGTCCAACTTGTTGCAATCGGGCGCACTTCAAGGAGCAAAAGTAACAGCTCCTGAAACAGTGACGGTACCGGCAAATGGTACAACGGATGTGACGGTAACGATCGATATCAGCGCCGGCCAAGTGCCTGGACTTGATAAAGATGGCAAAGAAATCACCAAAGCGCTTGAAGAAGATGTCTTTGTTGAAGGCTTTGTGAAATTGATGGCTGAAGAAGGTTCAGCAAACCCTGACCTTGTCTTGCCATACATCAGTTTCTACGGCGAATGGGATCGTCCGGACATCATCGACTCCTTCGGGGTTGAAGAAAAAGATGAACCAATGTTCTATGAGCAATACCGTGAAGCCAATGATATTGGTGTAGCATATGATGGCATTGATTTCATTGATCTGGTTGAAGTGGATGGAAAACTGGTCTATCCAGTATCGCCAAACAACGACGGCCTGTACGATTCAATCAATGGAATTCCGACTTTGCTGCGTAACGCTGATGAGCTTCAAACGAATATCTTAAGTGCAGACGGCGATAAGCTGCGCACAGTTAATATCGAAAAAGATGTTCTCAAAAACTACTTCAATGGTGGCAGTGGTTCTTACTTTAGCTTTAATGGATCTCGTGCTTGGGACGGTAAAGTGAAAGGTGAAGTAGCAGCAGACGGCTTGTATGAATACGAGCTGAAAGCGAAAGTTGACTATGAAGAAGCAGATTGGCAGAGCAAATCATTGCCAGTTTACATCGATACAGTCGCACCAGAAGCTTCTATTAATGTAAACGAAGAAGACAATACGTTGGAAGTTTCCTTGTCTGATGAAGGAGTAGGTGTTGCATTCTTCTCCGTACACGTTGACGGCAAACGTTTGCCTGCTGAAGGCTACTTCGATGCAGATAAAACGGTTATTGACCTTGATGAGTTCGGCTTGGATGCTTCAGAAGCTGACTTGATTCAAGTTAACGTTTATGACCATGCATTCAACGGCGGCTATGCTATCTCAAATGCTGATGACACTGTGAAACCAGTCATCTACGCGGATAATAACGGCCCAATTGCTCTTGGACTTTACTCAACAAACACCGTACCGGTTAAAGGCTATGTAGTGGAAGAAAACTTGAAGACGCTAAAAGTGAACGGCAAAGAAGTTAACTTCACTGAGTCGGAAAGAGGTTTTGAATTCGACACAACTATCGAACTTGAAACTGGACGCCACGATGTGAAGCTCGAAGCGACAGACTACAATGGCAACACGTCTTCGATCATCCGCCCAGTCTATGTGGATACAGTGAACCCGACACTTGCTATCGACGCTCCTAGCGTTGTTGACCAAGACGAAGAGTCAGTGGAATTCGACATTACAGTAAAAGATAACTTCAGCATGGTGAAACTATCGCTTGATGGGGATGTTCTTTACAACCAGGATGTCTTTGATGAAATCACTGTAGCTGACCCAGTCAGCAAAACAGTAACAGCGAAAGTCGATTTGGCTCCTGGCATGAATTCGTTCATGGTTGTCGCTGAAGACGGCGCTGGCAATAAAGTCGAAAAAGAAGTGAAGATCGACCGCTCTGATTCTGAACTTCGTGCAGAACGCATTTCGGGAGTAAACCGCTATGCTACTGCAGTTGAACTGAGCAAAGAAGGTTGGGATTCTGCGGATACAGTCGTCTTGGCGACAGGCAATAACTATGCCGATGCATTAGCAGGTGTTCCACTTGCGAAGAAACACGATGCACCACTCCTACTATCACAATCGTCGAAATTGACAGCAGAAACATACGAAGAAATCAAACGCCTTGGCGCTAAAACAGTCTATGTAGTTGGTGGAACTGGAGCGATTTCTGAAGCTGTCGTGAAGCAGTTGAAATCTGACGGCATTGATGTAAAACGACTCAGCGGTATGGACCGTTACGAAACGGCTGCGAAAATTGCAGAGCAGTTCGGTACTTCTGAAAAAGCGATTGTTGTAAGCGGCTTGAACTTCCCAGATGCTCTTAGCGTAGCTAGCTATGCTGGTACAGATGGAACGCCGATCTTATTGACACGCAATAACGCTGTGCCAAACGCAACTAAAGCTGCGTTGGTGAAATTAGGTGTTGAAAATACCCTAGTTATTGGCGGTACGGGCGCAGTAAGTGAAAAAGCAGCCTCTGAACTTCCGAATTCTTTCCGGATCCGTGGTTCAAACCGTTATGAAACTTCTCTGGAAGTGGCAAAATACTTCGGTAGCCCAACAGATACTGTTTACGTAGCAACAGGTAAAGGATTTGCAGATGCTCTAGCGGGCGGCGCATTGGCAGCAAAACAAAACACTGGTGTTTACTTGGTAGGAAATTCTGTACCAGCTGAACTTGGTGAATATTTGCAGAAAAATGGCGTTGAATACGCAAAAGTCATCGGTGGATCTGGCGCAGTATCGAATGACATCATGAAACAGTTGGATGAGTACTTGAACAATAAATAAAAATAAAAACGGAGTGTCTTCGGACGCTCCGTTTTTATTATGCCCATTAATAGCATGGAAGGGATGTAACAAGCGAAGGGACAGCAACTGGAATGTGCTATTCATCTACTTGAATAAGCTTCTTTACAATACCGTTTTAACAAATTAAGTAAATTTTTTTCAAGTGTTCAAAAAATGTAACCGTTTTCGAAATATTTATCAAAATTTTACTTACCTTCGAAATCTTTTGTAGTATTATGGGTAATAGGGACAAACGTCTTCATACATAGTTAGAAAGATACAGCCCTGAGAGACGTTCGTCAAAAAAATTTGATAGGATGGTGTAGCAATGCCGAAAAAGATTTTCACTTCTGTAATGGCGACGACACTGGCTTTAACAATCGTCGGGATTTACGATTCGCAAAAAGCGGAGGCAGCTGAAGGCGATTTCGAATTAACGATCATGCACACGAATGACACGCACGCGAACTTGGACAATGCGCCGAAACGCGCAACCTTGATCAAGCAGCTTCGTGCGGAGAACGACAACAACCTATTACTCGATGCAGGCGATGTCTTCTCAGGCACGTTATACTTCAATACTTTTGAAGGACAAGCGGATTTGGCGTTGATGAACTATATGCAGTATGACGCTATGACTTTCGGCAACCACGAGTTCGACCTTGGTTCGAGTGCAGAAGGGCACGCTTCACTTGCTGAATTCGTTGGCGGGGCAGATTTCCCATTGGTCGGAGCGAACGTTGACTTCTCAGGCGACGATAACATGTCACCACTTGTAGCAGGCGAAGCGTTTACGAAAACGGCTGCTAACGGACAAATCTATAGCGGCGTAGTGAAAGAAGTGAACGGTGAGGAAGTTGGGATCTTCGGTTTGACTACTGCTGAAACAGCAGACATCTCAAGCCCGGAAGATATTGTTTTTACAGATTATATCGACGCAGCAAATGAAGCGGTAGAGTGGTTTGAAGGGCAAGATGTCAATAAAATCGTCGCTTTGACGCACATTGGCTATGATGACAATGCGGCAGTCGATAACGACCGTACGCTTGCAGCTGAAGTGGATGGCATTGACGTCATCGTTGGCGGGCATACACATACGAAACTATTGCCGCCGGTGCAAGTGGAAGATACAGTCATCGTTCAAGCGAATGAATACAATAAATTCCTCGGCCAATTGGATGTCACTTTTGACGAAGCTGGAAATGTAACGAACTTTGTCGGTGAACACCATGAAGTCGCAGCTGCTGCAGAAGATGCAGAAGCAGTAGAAATTCTCGCTCCATTTAAAAAAGAAGTGGAAGAGCTGAAAGAAACCGAAATCGGCGTTGAAGCGAATGTCTTTTTGAACGGCACGCGCGGGGAGTTCGGGATCCGCTTGAGCGAGACGAACCTTGGAAACTTCATTACAGATGGCATGCTGGCAAAAGCGAAAACGATCAATCCTGATACGACAATTGCATTACAAAATGGCGGCGGTATCCGTGCTTCCATCGATCAAGGCCCAATCACTTACGGCGAAGTATTGACAGTCTTGCCATTTGGCAATGCCTTGGCAATCATGGAAGTGACTGGCCAAGAAATTAAAGAAGCACTTGAGCATAGTGTCCGTGAATATCCGAAAGAAAATGGTGGATTCCTTCACGTATCAGGCATGTTCTTCAACTATGACGGCAAAGCGCCAGTTGGCGACCGCGTCTTATCTGCTTTTGTCGATACTGGCGATAATAACTTCGAAGAACTAAACTTGGAAGAAACGTATACAGTAGCAACGAATACATTCACTGCTAAAGGCGGCGATGGTTTTGCTTCGTTTGGAAAAGCTTACGAAGAAGGCCGTGTTACAGAGCCAGGCTTCACTGACTGGGAAATGTTCGAAGAGCATGCGCAATCCTTCGCTGATGAAGGCGTAGAGCCATACGAAGAGCGCCGCATCAACCAAGTGCGCTTGTCTGGTGCAGACCGTTATGAAACAGCAATCGCCGTTTCAAAACAAGGTTGGGAATCTGCAGACACAGTATTCATCGCAAATGGCAATACCTATGCAGATGCATTGACAGCAGCACCTCTTGCTGATCAGTATGAATCACCAATTCTCTTAACGCGTTCTAATCAATTGGCAGCAGGCGTCACAGAAGAAATCGCACGACTTGGCGCTACTCAGGTAGTTGTCCTTGGCGGCAATGGTGCTGTTTCAGACGATATCATGACTGCTCTCGATGAGATGGATTTGGAAGTTACACGTATTGGCGGGAAAGATCGCTACGAGACAGCTGTAGCCATCGCTTCTGAACTTGATACTGATGCAACAGATGCAGTAGTTGTCAGCGGTCTCAACTTCCCGGATGCATTGTCTGCAGGGGCCTATGCGGCATTGAATGACAAACCGATTCTATTGACTCGCCCAGACCGCATTCCAGCGTCAATCGAAGAGGAACTTGAGTTCTACAACTCTTCGACAATCATTGGAGGAACTGGTGCCGTGTCTGAGGCAGTAGCAGAGCAATTGCCGAATGCAAGACGTGTTAGTGGGGCAGACCGTTACTTGACTTCAGCGGCAGTCGCAGAACTATTGTTTGATGGAGCTGTAGAAGGCTTTGCTGCGAACGGCCAGAACTTCCCGGATGCTTTGACTGGAAACGTTCTTGCTGCAGCATATGAAGCGCCTATGCTTCTTGTGCAAAAAGACGAAATCAACCCACGAATTGAAACACGTGCAAACTACTATGGAACAGTATTCACTACAGGTGGCACAGGAGCTGTTTCACCTAAAGTTGTTAAAGATCTACATCAATAACAATAGGATCGCCCGGCTATTTAATTAGCCGGGTTTTTCTATGGGAAAATTAGAGCGCGATTCAAAAAGAGCGGTAGATTAAAAAAATGTATTTTTTGGCTTGGTGAGTGCGAGAAGGGAAGGCATGGGAGGCGAAAATGAATGCAAAAAAAGAAACGCCTTTAGAAGGCGCTTCTTTTAAGTGGATATAATTAGAGCCGCTAGTTCAACAAGTTAATTATCGGAAACCGAACTTAATTTACTTATTCGCTGACGGACGTAAAGAAAAACTTTTAAAAGCAGCTGATAGGCGACAAATACTGCTGTAGACATTGCGATAAACAAGATAAACATTAAGGGCTGGTTATACCTTGGGAACGCATAAAAGGCTGAATTGAGCGCAGTGCTGTAGAACACGATACCCGCTAGCAGCAAGTATTCTCTCCAGCGATGCCGCATAAAGAAGATGGCGATCAGGGAAAAGATGGACCATTCAACGATATAATCATGGATATCATTGATTACTGATTTTGAAAAGCCGTAAATTTCTATCCAATAAAATTGGGCATCCCATTGGATAATAGGCTTGGTCCTCAGGTAGGTCCTTAAGAAAGTATACTTATCGTCTTCCCACCAAATGCTGATGCGTTCTTTCGCGATTTCATCCTGTATCTTTAAATACAAGAATGCATTTTGGGATTCTACTGGATACTGTTCTTTAATCATATCAACTGTTTCATCGTAGGATTCTCCATAATGAATACCCGATCCCTGGTAGGTTCCTAAGAGGAGGGGATTGCCTCCTCCGCCAGTAAGCGGTATAAATTCGCCAAACTGTACATAGTTTCTAGCCCACCATGGCCCAAGAACAACCAATAACATTATGGCGGCTACCGCAAATTGTTTGGCACCAATTTTTAATGGATACTTTTTCAGAATAAAATAGAACAGGAGCAGGACCGGATAAAGTGCAAATGTGGCTTTGAACATAATGACCGCCAAATAGGAAAGCATCAAAATGAAGAAATATTTCCAGTTGCTTGGTTCGTTTGCAAGCTTAACAGAGTAATAGACAAGTAAAAGAAGAACAAGCATAAATGGCGTTTCCGTAATAAATAAATTATCAGTCAGGATCTGAGGAATGAAGATAGCGAGCATTGTAGCGGAAGCGAGACCGATAAATTTATTGCCGATAAGCTTTCCGAGTTTGTAGACCATGAATATATTCACGGTTCCAATCGCCACAAATATTAATTTCCCCATGAGGAAGCCAAAGCTTCCCTTGCCAAAGATGAGAAAAATGAATGCTAACAAAAATGATTGCCCAGGCATGATATGAACAGTTGGCATATCTGCCCGGTGATATGTAAGCATGCCGGTTTCAAGAAGTGTAAGAGCGCTTCTTACGTAGCCCATGTCATCGCTATCGAGTGATAGGCCGCTGCCATATTTCACGATTACGCCAATACGCAATAAGAACCCTACAGCGATAATAAAAATCAGCCAGTAATGTGATTTAAGAAAGTTTAAAATTTTTGTATTCATAAACAGATTCCACACTCTTCCTAGTCAAAATTAGGCGCTGATGAAAAACCGATAAATGAGACGCCAATCATAATCATTAACACACCTAAGATCTTCATCATGGATAAAGGTTCATTGAAGATGAAGTAAGCACCAAATACTGCAAAGACATAAGCCAGACTCTGAATAGGGTAGGCCACGCTCAATGGAACGCGGGTCAAGATGAAGAGCCAAAGCACAGTCGCAAATCCGTACATGGTCAGTCCTGTTACGATGTATGGAGACAGCATCAATTTGATGATTGCGCCGACTGAAGTAAAGCTATCTTCCTTGCCGGTCATGCCAAATTTCCATAAAAATTGTCCGGAAACGAGTATCATTGTATTAAGCAAAATAAGTAAATAGTTAACTAACATTTTTATTGTCCTCTTTTTTTCCTTCATTTCTGAGCTCATCGATATGTTTTGTAGCGTATGAGAGCTGTTGAGCAATCTGTTTTATTTGTATCTGTTGTTTAGTTATAGTTGTAGTTTGAAACACTAACATGGTGAGAATGATCAGGAAAGCAAGTACAAAAATAAGAGACGGCATATATTCAATTTCTAAAAACTGGGCGACATTATTCATGACAGGCAAGAAAAGGGCTAATAAAAGCCCGCTGAACGAAAGGATGAGCCAGATCAGCGCTTGTTGGTCTTGGAGTTTGTTTTTTGATGTATAAAATAGCACTTGTGCAAAGAACAGAATTGCCACTAAGATTGAGATTCCTTGAACCATGGATACCCTCCTAAAATACGGATCGCACGAGCGAGATATAAGTTACTTTAAACATATAGTAGATAGATTTTTTAGGCGTAATAGAAGATTTTCCTCCTTGACGCTGATTCATTTCGACTTTGATTTCTTTAATTTTATAGTTTTTTCTGGCCAAATTCACAAGAACTTCCACTTCAGGATAGTCAGTAGGGTAATACTTACTGAACGATTCGATAATTTTCCGATTAACAATCCGGTAGCCTGATGTCGGATCGGTAATCTTCATTTTTGTAAGCAGGTGAATGAAGCGATAAAAATAATAAATCCCAACTCTGCGGGATAAAGTCCCCTTATAAGCACTTTGTTCAACAAACCTAGAACCGATAACCATGTCGTTATCCGTAGTTCTGATTTCATCTATAAGATTCATCAAATCAGCCGGATTGTGCTGACCATCTGCATCGAGTTGAATGGCATAGTCATAGTTGTGGTCAAGGGCGTACTGGTATCCAGTTTGCATAGCTCCGCCAATTCCAAGATTGATTGGCAAATCTATATGGTTAAATTTATTTTTATCAAGCAGTTCACGAGTGCGATCCTTTGAACCGTCATTGACGACAATATAGTCAATATTGGTAGCAGCCTTAATGTTTCTTACTGTTTGCTCAATAGAATCTTCTTCATTGTATGCAGGAATAATAACGATTACTTTTGCTGACAATTCTAACCCTCCAAACGTATAATACAAATTCCCTTAACCTATTTATAGTACATAATTTTACCAGCAAAGTCAATAAATTTGAAGATATCGAAAAATCTGGCTATTTTTAAAACTTCTTTCGAAAATGTAAGTAATCTACCTGTTTCCAGTGCTTAGAAGTAGAGAAAACGCGATTCCAAAGTAGGGCAAAGCCATTCTGGAATGCCCAAGTTTATCTTAAGTTTGAAGTCCTCTGTGTTAAATCTTGCACACGAAAGCATTAATTTTTTAAGTTTAATTACCCTGACTGAAGCAGCTAAATATTCTGGGGTATCAATGTCCCTTGCGTAAAAATTTATAGAGAAGGATTAAGAGTTGGTTAAGAATCCATGAGATTTCGTATTTATCCGTTTTTATATAGTAGACTGTGCAAGAGATCTTTTATAGAAACGGACGTGACAACGATGCAGAAAATCGTGACATTTTTAGCGGTGATCATGGTGGCTTTCACCGCCTTTCTCATGTGGCCGCAAAAAGACCAAAGTGAAGGCTTTGAGGACGAAGAAGCGCCAGATCGAAAAGAAACAGCTTCAACAGACACCAAGCCAGATGAACCCGTGGAACCCGAACCGTTCGAACTGGCCTTGATTCACACAAACGACACCCATACCGTCATGGATAATATTTCACGGCGTGCTTCGTTAATTGAAGAAATCCGCGGAGCGAATCCCCATCATCTATTGCTGTCAGCAGGGGACGTGACGTCTTGGGAAATCGGGCGAAAAGCGCAGGATTCGCTCGCCAATGCCGTATTCATGAACCATCTCGGTTATGACGGGATGGTGCTCGGCAATCATGAATTCGACCTCGGGGAAGGAGTCGTCGACCATGGGCCGCTCAGTACTTATATTAAACACGCCTCGTATCCGATTCTTGGAGCCAACGTCGACTTCTCGCAAGATCAATTCCTCGAGCCTTATGCAGACTATAGCTATACGGACGAACCCGTGGATGGCCGCATCAATAAAGGCTACGTGCAAACGGTTGGAGATGAACAAATCGGCATATTCGGCATCACGCATTACAAGGAAGTCGTGACCGTACCAGGTGATGTATCATTTGCGGATTATACAGAAGCTGCCAAACAAGCCGTCGCCCATTTTGAATCGATCGGCATCGACAAGATCGTGGCGCTGACCCATATTGGCGTTGGGCATGATCGGACATTGGCTAAAGAAGTGCCAGGCATCGACGTTATTATCGGAGGCCATTCACACGTCACCACCGCTCCGCCTAATCAAATCGGCGATACCTTGGTCGTGCAGACCGGCGAATACGATACCTATCTCGGCGAACTGAATGTGGTCTTCGATGAAGCAGGCAAAATCGTCAACCATTCAGGCAAGCTGCATCCAACTAAAAATGCACAAATTCATCCCCACACAGCACGCGTGCAGGAACTGTTTGATGAAGCCACAGCGTTCGGCATCGTCAGCTACGAAGACTTTATCGGACATATTATCGAATCCGGTGAACTGGATACATATGAAGCGTTTATCGAGTGAATAACAAACACCCATTCATTGTGAATGGGTGTTTGTTTTGTGACGAAAAAAGGTGTAGGAGATGTAAAAAATCAATGTTCAAACTCCTTCTGGAGGAATAGATTAAGCAGCTTCTTTCCATCACTGTTCCCAACGATTGTGGAGACGGGAATGAGGTTAACAAGTACATTTAGATACGAAACGAAAATGAAGCTATCCAAATAATCGCGGAAAATAAAAAGTTCATATCCGGTGGCAAGATCCAGAATTAAAGCACTGGCGAAATTGAAAAGCACACCGCCTAAATAGAAGAGAATTCTCTGGAACTTGCTAAGGACGTCAATGCTTTTTGGAACCACTCTTCCGCCTGCAAAATACGCTGTCCTGATATAAAACCGCTTATACTTCCATAAAACCTCACCGTTTCCAATACTGAATTCAGCCACTTCGCCGCCTGATAATTTCAAGAAAAAAGCGTGCCCGGTTTCATGTATAAGCGCAATAAACGGGAAGATAAACAAGGCAATCACGATAAAATTAATAAAGAAATCCATAGAACTACTCCTCTACTGCTTGGCTTGAATCCATAAGGTAAGTGTAATTTTTTACCATTACTATTTATACGGAAGAAAAGTAGAACAGTTTCATCAAATTAATAAAAATGAGGATTTCAAATGTCATCGACTACTTTAAGTAGGAGATTAGCTGCTATCTTTCATTTTATGCAAACCTGACACAAGAACAGGGAAGCGATATCCCCACTAGCCGGCAACCGAGTAAAAAAAGCAGATCTGTTTAGACAAACTTAACTCAATGAAATCACTCAGCCGCCAACCCAAAGCAAGGCGGCGACTATTAACATGAAGAACAAATAGAACATCGCAACAATTCCACAAACAAATCCTCGCTATCTTCCCAAAACTTGTCCCGGGAAGCGATATCCCCACTAGCCGGCAACTAACTATAGAAGCAGATCTGATGAAACTTACCCGAATCAACGAAATCTCTAAGCCGGCCGGCGCCAAGGGTGAGCCGACGCAGTAAGACAGGTGCTCTTCCTGGCTTAATGCCAAAGGCCAACCCAAAGCAAGGCGGCGACTACTAGACTGAAACTGAAACCAAACCTCGTAACGATTACACAAGCAAACCCTAACTACCCTCTTTTGCATCTCCAAATAAAATTCCCAACACACAAAAAAACCCTTCTCCCGGAATCCCGGAAGAAGGGCAAACATTAATACGAATCAACATCCGACTGCGACAAATGCCAATCAGCCAGCTCGTCATAAGAACCCGTTCCAGTGAAATCCTTGATGACAAACGGCATCGGGCTATTGATATGGAAAAAGCCAGCTTTCTTCAATGCGCGGTAGCGCGGGCTATCTGGCACAGCCCAGCAATTGAGCGCATCCGCTTTAGTGAAACGACGGATCGCCTTCAATTGATCCGCAATGATTGCTTCATCATTCGGCCCGAACAAATCCACAATCGTTGTAAATGTCACACCGTTCGCTTTCGTTTCCTCGTGCAGCACGCAATACCCTTCGGCATAGCCATTCTGCTCCAGCGTATACACTTGGTAATTTTTCGTCGGATGATCGAGGAAGCGGCGCTGAATATATCCGCCGTTGCGTTTGGCGTGAAGCGGGTACTGGTTTTCAAAGCGGTTATATAACATTTCCGCTACTGACAGACGGTCGCCAAGTTCACGTAATTGGTGTGTGCTCTTTTTTGGAACACTGATAGAAAATACTTTATCGAGTGGCGATTGGATGGCTCTCAACTTGCCGACCTTCGACGCAAGCAAAGCTCCTGGTTTATTGACCGCAAGAAAGCGCGGGACATTTCCGAGGTCTTTGCCGCCTGCTATTTTCATAAACACTTGCTTCGCTGTTTCAGCAGGAAAGCCGTACAGGATATCGAGCTCTTCTGCTTCACATTCCTGAATCATGCGGGAAACGATTTGCTTGTAGATGCCGCGGCCTTGGAAATCTGGATCGACCATAATATCAACACGTTCCCCGAGCAGCAATTCCGTACCTTGATGGCGTGCTGTGACTTTCAAGAAAGCGGCATGGCCATTGATAAAGCCGTCTTCTTCGGAAACGACAATCGTGGCACTCTCTGGAAAACTTTCGAATTTCCATTGCCATTCAGCAAGTGAGCGCTTTTTACCGAATACTTTTTCATAAAGGGCGTTAATGCCGATTTCGTCGCCTGGCTGATAAAGGCGGATCATAAAGTTTCACCGTCATCTGATAAGCCGAAATCTTCCCGGCGAGATGCTGCCGCTAGCAGGGCGAAGAACGCAAGTCCGAAAATATCGGATTCCCATAAGTTGTAAACAAGGCCCATGAAGTAAGCACCGAGCAAAATGCTGGCAGTCAACGAATACAGATAGCTTTCTTTATGCTTTTTGCCGTAGCGCCAAAGCATTGTTAATAAGAAAGCGGCAAAGGCGATAACGCCAAGCGCGCCAGTTTGGACGATGATTTGGATATATTGGTTATCGGAATAGAACTTATGTCCGATTCCGTACTCATCATAAATTGGCGATCCATTCGAAAGGGTAGTGGAATCGCCAAACGTGGCAAATCCGGTCCCGATAATCGGGTTGTCCTTGAACACTTCAAAGCCAGTTTGGACAATGTACAGACGCCCTGAACTTTGGCTGCCGGTAACAGTGTCTTCACTGAACGTACTGCCGATGCGGTCACGGAACCCTGATTCGCCGCCGACATCGAATTGCTGGATATTGGTGACTTTCTCAGTGCCTGTATCTGTGCTTTCAAAGTAATTGGTTAAAAGGTTCAGCGGCAGCACTACGAGCACAAGGGCAATCGCCGTATACTTGACGAAATCGATGAGCACACTCAATTTCCGTGTCATGATCAAGAACGCGATAGCGGCAATCAAAAATCCTCCCCAAGTGCCGCGAGAATAAGTCAGGACTAAAATACCGACTAAAAGGACATTCAAGATATCCATATAGCGCGGATTGAATTCCTTCAGTTTATTCTTCGCATAATAGAAAGCGATGAACGCGAACATTAAATAAATGCCGAGCACGTTTGGATTTCCGAGCATGCCGTAGATGCGCACGCGGTTTTTCGCCGACAAAGCCATGGCTTGCCACGATTCGGGCAAGAACAAGTTGCGGATCGAAAGTTTTTCAGTAATGGCTTGGATAATGACTAAAATCGCTGTCCAGACAAAAATCCAAACGAGGTTGACCAAGTCTTTGCGGGTAATGCCAAGACGGTAGACAATATAATATACCAGATAAAAGAGCAGGAACTGCCGCAATTGCATGGCGATCAAAACAGGGCTAATGCCCATAATCAGAGCAGAAACCGAACCGATGATCAGAAAAGCGAAATAGGCGTATTCGAAGTTCTTGAAGTGGAATAGCTTCCCGATCGTTTTGCGATTCATCCAGAATACTTGGAATAGCGCACCGAATACGATGGCTTCGGTCAAATAGCTGAGTCCGGGATTGTATTGCGTAACAAACTCACGGACTGGGATGTAGACGAACAGCAGCAGGATGCCGTACTTGGGATTGATGAACGCAAAGGCGAACAACACAAGTGTCAGGGCATAGCCGATGATGGCTAGCTCTGAGTAACCTATTAGCATGATGGCGATCAAGGCGATGAGCCAAAACCATTTTTCGTTATCGTTCTTAAAAAAGTTCATAATATCCTCCAAATGCATTTATAATTAGCGGCTTTGATAAATCGCCCTTTTCAACTTTAAGTTCTTGAAGATAGCCCACCACAACGTGACGGTGCGGTTCGCTTGCTTGAAATGTTTTTCATACTGGCGGTCTTGCGTCTTCAAATGATCGGCTGCCTGGATAAATTGCTGCGGTGTGTTTTCGATGAAGGTTTCTACGTAGCGTGCGTGTGCATCGTTTGTCTGTGCAGCTTTGATCTCAGCGAGCGCCAAAAATCCATCGAACGCGATCACTTGGCTTTTGAATGCTTCGGTCGCCTGTTGTTTGAGTGGAAACTGATCGGTAATGTCCATAATACAATTGATCGCTTCCGGCGGTACAGGACAATTGATCTCATATTCGCGGACGATTTTTGGCTGATGGTCCGTGTGTTTCAGGGCATCAGCCACCAAGTGGGCGCTGTACACATGATCAGGATGGGCATCGATCAAGCTTGTCGTATAAATCGTATCAGGGCGGATCTCGTCGATCAGCTCCCCGAAACGTTCACTCGAAGTGACATCCTTGATCTCACTATCGGGATAATCAAGGTAACGAACGTCCGTAAAGCCAAGCAGGTCTTGGATTGACCGCAATTCCTGTTTGCGTGTCTCTGCCAGCGTATCAGCTTCGACCGGAGCGGCATTACTATTTTTCCCATCGGTAATGATGGCAATCGTAACGTATGCGCCAGTATCGGCATAACGGCGGATCGTTCCGCCGAGGCCGATCGTTTCGTCGTCAATATGAGGCGCAAATACAAGCACGCGCTCCGCCGGTTCAAGAGGGGTAAGTGGCTTGTCCGCTTTGTAAAAGCGTTTCAAGGAAGTTTTAATCGCCGGATTAAGCACCGGCGCAGCGTTTTTCATTAATACCTGTTTCATAATCCGAAAAACTCCTTATGATTTTCTAAGCTTGCTGATGAGAAAGCGCGCGATCTCCGTTTTCAAGGCGAGCGCCGCGATGACGTAGACAATGGCGCCGATGATCGCGGTCAGGCCGAAGCGGATATAGATATTGAGATCCTCGAGAATTCCTGAAGCGAGCCATAAAGCCAATAGCATCACAGCGGTCGCTGCAAAAATCTTGGCCGCGTCTTTAACGATAAAGTGCGAGTTGAGCTTGCCTTGCGTCCGGTTAAAGACGACCCAGTTGAGCGCAAAGTAAACGAGCGCCATGACGGATGAGGCGAGTGGAATCGCCAAATACGAATCGAGCAATGCGATGAACAAGAAGTTCAAGGCGACGTTGAGCGCAATCGAGAACAAGGAAATGCGCAAGATGACATGGCCTTGCTTTTTTGAATAGAAAGCTTTGTTCAAGATGTTCTGCAAACTGAAGAACAATACCGATCCCAGATACAGATAGCCGACATTTGCAGTGGCTGCCGTCGCATCCGCTGTAAAAGCACCGCGTTCATAGACGATTGTGATGAGATCTTGCATCAGCCACATCATTCCCGCAACAGCAGGCAGCAAAACCAAAAGCGTCAACATCAAGCCGTATTCGATGCCTTGCTTGAAGCTTTTTTCATTGGCATTCGCAATGGCTTTCGACAAAATCGGGAAGATGATCGTCCCGATCGTCACACCGATGATCGCTTGCGGGAAGTGGACGATATTCTTCGCATAGTTCACGTAATTGACCGCTGAATCGCTGAACGAGCTGGCGAAGATATTATCGATTGTCAAATTGACTTGGCCGACCATAACCGTAATGGCGACCGGAATGAAAATGAACGAAAAGGGCTTGATTTCTTCCCAATCGAGTTTGCCGATTACTTTATGGCTGCCTTTAGGGACGAACCAGAGCCGCTTGGCAATATACGATAACAACGCACCGGCCAAATAACCAAACGCCATTGAGTAGGCGCCGATTTGATCTGCAAACAACAAGGTACTAAGAATGGTGCTGCCGATGACGATGATCTGTGAGATGACCGACAACGAAAATTTGTTTTCTGCATCGAGATAGGCCTCGTAAACCGAGTTTAACGATACGAGGAAGACAGCTATAAAGAAGATAATAGCTAAAGCAACACTCAATTCAATCGCTTCAGCTCGAACGTCGGGCTGAAGGTTAGGGAATTGAAATAGCAAAGGCAATAGCAATGGCGATGCCAATGCACCAATGACAGAGACGATTAATCCGAGCACCATCGTTCCACGGATAATTTGTGAAAAATGATGATGGCCTTTGCCATCCGCCTGTGCATGGATGAAACTTGGCACAAAAGCATTCTTCATGCCGGTAGTGAAAAATAAAATAAAGGTATTTGCCAAAGCGAATGCCGCGAAATACGCAGCTGATTGATAGGAATCCCCAAATTGATAGGCAATAACCATATCGCGGAGAAGCCCGGAAACTTTCAAAAACAACGACGCAATGACAAACAAAATGCCGGTAAGTGCGAGTTTTCTACCCAAAACAAAATCCTACTTTCTTCAAATGGTTGAGCGCTCTAACGCAAAACCAAATTCTTTCCTTATACAGAGGAGCAATAATCTCCCAATTCCATTTCCCTATCTTATCACGAAACCTTTAGTTTAGACGTCTCTCGGGTGATTATGTTGCGGAAAAATTCACAACTGACTTAGTGGGAAAGTGAAGAAAAGAGAAACTGAGTGTTAAAAAATCAGAAAGCCTATTTTATAGGTAATAAAAGGTAATTTTGTAGTTATTTTGGTCATAAATAGTTAGAATTTACAAATAATTAATAAAGCGCTTACAAATTTTTAGTATAATGGTTTGGTATGACAATAAATTATCTGAGGAGTGAAAGTTAGTGGCAAAAAGCGCGTTCATGAAGATCTTTTTGAGTCTTCTATTGGCTTTGTCCGCTGCGTTGCCGTATATGGCGACAGCTGAAGCAGCGGAAACCATCTCGGTGGCACAAGCCATTGAAAACAATACAGGAACGGCAACAGTGAAAGGGTTTATTGTTGGTACTGCCAGCAGCAAAACAAGCTACGATCAGGAAGCGCCTTTCACAGTAGCAAGCAATTTGGGATTGGCGGATTCACCGGATGAAACCGATCCGACGAAGATCTTGCCGGTTCAGTTGCCATCCGGTTCTATTCGTTCAGGCTTAAACTTGGTTGACAACCCGGCTAATTTTAAAGCCCAAGTAACCATCACCGGTTCTTTGGAGTCTTATTTCACTACAGCTGGTTTAAAATCTCCGACAGCCTACACGATCCTGTCTGAAGGCGAAGAGCCGCCGACAGCGACTCCAGTAGCAAATGTCCAGGAAGCTCGCGACTCAGAAGGCTTGATTTCTGTCGAAGCGACCGTAACAACTGAAACAGGCCTATGGGGCGGCAATGCTTTCTACGTGCAGGATGAAACAGCTGGGATTTATGTTTATACATCCAGTGCAACAGTCACTGCAGGAGATAATGTCCGCTTAGTTGGCACCGTGTCCGAGTATGGCGGCGAGCTCCAATTGCAGCCGAATACGGTAGAAGTTTTGTCTTCTGGAAATGAATTGCCGGAAGCACAAGTGATTTCACCAGCAGGCGTCAATGAAGAAACTCAAGGAGAACGCATTTCGATCGAACGCGTCGAAATCACCAACTTAGAATCCGTTAACACATACGGAACGTTTGAATTTACGGCAGTCGCGGAAAATGGCGAGCAAGTCGTCGTCCGCAATGACAACCGCAACGGATTAACGTTCGAAGATTTCACGAAACGATTTAAAGAAGGCGACTTGATTTACCTGTCAGGTATCGCTTCTAAGTTCAATTCGGCTTACCAAGTAAAGACACTCGGCTTCGAAAGCTTTGAGCTTGTCAATAAGCCGGCTGTGTATGCAGACATCTTCCCGGGCGTCGTTTCGGAAGGAACTGAAATCACGCTTGCAAGCGGATGGGACAATGCGACAATCTATTACACGACAGACGGCTCTACACCAACTGCCAACAGTGCAGTTTATTCCAAGCCGATTGTCCTGACACAAGATACGGTCATCAAAGCGATCGCTATTACTGACGAAACATCAGATGTCTTTTCATTCCAATACACGGTCCTGAAAACAAAGGACTTGAAAATCCGCGACATTCAAGGGCAAGGGCATTACTCAACTTATGAAAATGCCAATGTCAATGAAGTGACCGGTGTGATTACGCATTTCTATAACGGTGCAAATTTTGTCATTCAAGATACAGATGATGATGGCGACTGGACAACATCAGAAGCGATCATCGTCAACAAATCCTCTGCATCCAGCAGCTTGGCTGTCGGGGATGTAGTATCAGTCGCAGGAACAGTTGAAGAATGGTTCTATAGTGGCTATTCCGATATGAAAGAAAATGATTTGCCTGTCACGCGCATCCGTTCGACGGACGTCGTGAAAACAGGCACAGCGGACCTTCCTGAACCAATCATTATCGGCGAAGATGTGTTCCCGCCTACACAAAATATCGACAACGACGGCTTGACGGAATTCCAGCCGGAAGAAGACGGCATCGATTTCTGGGAATCGCTTGAATTGATGCGCGTTGGCGTAGCTGATGCACAAATCGTCGGCCCACAAGATTACGGCGAAGTATTTGTCGTATCGAAAAATGCAACAAACAACGATTTCCATAAACAAGGCGGAATCCTGCTTGAAGAAGACGATTTCAATCCGGAACGCATAAAGATTCAAACAAGTGAAGACTTGGTCGCAAAAGCGGGCGATACCTTCGCAGAGATGCCGGTCGGCGTTCTCGGCTACGGATTCGGCAACTACCAGATCTGGACTGATGTAGCGCAAGTGCCGGCAATCGTAGATGGTGGCACACAACCGGAAGAAACATGGATCGAGAATGCAGATGATAAATTGACGGTTGCGGCTTATAACGTCGAAAACTTCTCTGCAGACCCGAGCCATACAACGAACGAAAAAGCACAACGCATTGCAGAATCATTCGTCAATGACTTGAACTCACCAGATGTTATCTCGATGATCGAAGTCCAAGACAGCGATGGGCCGATTGCGTCAGGAAATTCCGATGCAACCGCTTCTTATGAGCGTCTCATTGCAGACATCCAAGCAGCTGGCGGTCCAACGTATGCATGGACAGACATCGCACCAGAATACAATCAGGACGGCGGGCAGCCTGGCGGAAACATCCGTGTTGGTTTCTTGTACAATCCGGAACGCGTGACATTGGCTGAAGGCACAAAAGGTACGTCTACACAAGACAACTCTTGGACAGAATCAGGCGACCTTGCCTTGAACCCAGGGCGTGTCCAGCCAATCCCGATGCCAGGTACGCGTAAACCACTCGCGGCTCAATTTGAATTCCAAGGCGAAGAAATTGTGGTCATCGCAACGCATTTGAATTCAAAAGGTGGAGACCAGGGCTTGTTTGGCCAAAACCAGCCGCCGGAATTCAAATCGGAAGTTGAACGCATTGAATTGGCGCATGCTATCAACGGATTTATCGAACAAGGACTTGAGAAGAACCCTGAACTGAATGTCGTCGTTACAGGCGATATGAACGATTTCGAATTCACACCGGCACTTGAAGCTCTCCAAGGCGACATCTTGACAAATAAAGTCAATGATGTGCCGGAAGATGACCGTTTCTCTTATTATTACCAAGGCAATACACAAGTGTTGGATCACTTGCTTGTAACGAATAATTTGGCGGACCGTACAGAACTGGATATGGTCCACATTAACTCGATGTTCATGGAACAGCACGGACGAGCATCCGACCATGATCCGCTTCTGGCACAAATTACATTAGGCAAGCCTGAAGTACCAGGCCAGCAGCAAGCAGAACCGGAATACACCAAGTTCTCAGCGATTGTCAAAGCAGCGGCCTTTGATGACAAAGGGATGCTGGATATCCATTTCACGGAAGATACGTTCACGCAAGTGCTGAACAGCAACAAGAATTTACGCGTGGAACTGGAAGATATGATTTTAACTTTGACTCCGAATAACTTGAAGCAATTGGCACAAAAAACGCCTGAAGGCATGACGCTTTCTTTCGAGGCGGATGATGCCAAGCAAGTTGGCTTCTGGCCGACTTTGACTGGACAGTTCGATATCGCAGTGTTGAATGCTTCAGGTACTGAACTGAACATGAAGTTTGACGATACAGTGCAGTTAAGATTTGCTACTGATGCAAGCGTCAGAGTCCAGTTCGGGGCACATATCGACAAGCGCGACAGATGGCAAGTCATGAAAGGCAGCAAAAATGGTTCGAGCTTTACACTAGAAGTAAAAGAGCTCGGCAATTACACAGTGGTCACCAACAGAGGGCAATTAGTGAGAAACAGAAGATAACTGAAACTTAAAAAGGCTGAGGGAGCAAATGCTCTCTCAGTTTTTTTTTCTGAAAACGAAAAGTTTAATGAGGAAACTTATCGAAATAAGGGTTCCAAGCCTTTTCTTTTTGATTTGGGGGTTGCTATAATGAACTCACAATAACGGAAGCGGGTTGAGACGATGGAAAAGCAGATGATGCAATGGCTGATGGTGTTCTTTGCGGCGATGGTCCTCACAGCTTGTGGAGGAACGGATACTCAAGCGCCGCCGGAGGCAGAAACAGAACAGGGCGATTCACCGGTCGATACGTCAGCGCAGGAAAATGCAGTCATGATTGCCAATGCCAAAACGCATGTCTATACGATTTATACCGATTTTGAGCAAGGGTCTGGCTTTTTATACAACGATCGAGGGGATATTTTGACCAATGCCCACGTTGTACGCGACGCGACGTTTATCGCACTCGTCAATAGCGACGGGCAAGAGTTCGCTGGCAAAGTGATCGGCATGTCGCTCGATGAGGATTTGGCGCTCGTTCGTGTAGAAGACCTCGCAGGAAAAGAGCCGCTGGAGCAGGAAACGGAACCGGTTGATGTCGGGACGCCAGTCATCGCGATCGGCAGCCCTGAGAATGCTGCCAATACAGCGACTGAAGGGGAAATTACCGAGACCGGAGTTGATTTCTCGGAAGTCTTCGTCTATACGGATTTGTATGAAATGAATGCTTTGATCAAACAAGGCTCAAGCGGTGGGCCGCTTCTGGACGCAAGCTCTGGAAAAGTGCTCGGCATCAATTCGGTCATGCTTGAAGACAACCCCGAAATCGGCTATGCAATTCCGCTTTATTTGAAAAAGGACATGTTAGATGGCTGGGCCTCAAATCCAGATCCGCTTCCTGAGTCGGAATTGGTCGAACCATCCGTAAAAGATGCCTATTTTGACGAAGCGCTGTTGTCGAGTTTCATCGAAGCCTATTATGACTTGCTGCCGTATTCAATGAATGACGCAGGCTTGAATTATTATTCTTCCTATTTAGTGCCGGGAAGCCAGGCGGTTGAAGCGGTAGACAGCGTTGTGCAAGAGTATTCAGCAGATGGCCGCGTGTTTGATTCAGTCGTCCCGGAAGTCAGTTCCGTAGACATTGACGGAGACCGCGCATACGTCGAAGCAGGCGCTGTGTTCAATTATCACGAAGCAGACGGAGAGACCGGTACAATCGACCACCGGCGCCGCTATACTGTTGTCATTGATGAGTACGGGGATTATCAGATTGAATACGTGGAAGAAATCTAAGAGCCTCCAGTTATGGAGGCTCTTTTTTTGAAGCTATTTTAAGCACGCGGGCAATTGCCATTCGTGAAAGTAAACGAAGGCCGTTGCAGCGGCTTCTTATTCATTCAAAGAACATTGAAATAAAATTTCCCACCTTCCCCGATATTTTACCTCACTTTAACTAAAAGCTATTAAAGTTAGGACTTAACCATAGCTTTGGTGGCCACCAACCTAAAAGATGAGGTGAGAATGTTGAAGGATATATATTTCAATAAAGAGTATGGGAAGCTTTACGAAAAAATGGAAAACGGCAAATGTGTAAGCTTCGCTCTCTATCATGCACTGGGTTCAGTCCAACATTTATTTCTCAAACGGGAGATCCCCATCGATTCAGCCGGGCGGGGCCCTTATTACGATTTGATCACACCATACGGGTATGGTGGGCCCATCATCGAAGCGGCAAGCGAGGAAAGTAAAAAGGAATTGGCCGACCTTTTTTTCCGTGAGTTTCGCAAGTATTGCACAGCGGAAAATATCGTCAGTGAATTTATTCGCTTCCATCCAGTATTGAATAATGCTGCAGACTTCAAGGAATGGTACGCGATCAATTTTATGCGGAATACGGTACAGACGAGGTTGATCGGCACGGAAGATCCGCTGATGACCGAGTACTCGCCGTCGGTCCGGCGACACATCCGCAAGGCATTGGAGCAGGGCGTAGGGTATAAGGTATCCGTCAATCCAAGCAATCTCGATCAATTCAAAGATTTATACTTTCAGACGATGCACCGCAATAAAGCGGATGCGTATTATTATTTTGATGATGAGTATTTCGAGCAATGCCTTCATTTGTTGGGACCGCAGCTAGTAGTCGTCGAAGTGACTTGGAAAGGGGCCGTCATCGCCATGAGCTTGAATTTCTTCAGTAATGGCGTGCTTCACGTTCATTTGACCGGAAGCCTGGAACAGTATCATGATTTGCACGCGCCGAATATGCTCCAATATGCTTTGCTTCAGTGGGGGATGGAAAATGGCGTCAAGTTGATTCATCATGGCGGCGGGCGGACGAACGACCTAGACGATAAATTATACCTTTACAAAAAGAAGTACGGACGAGCGCAAGAGCTTGAATTCTATGTAGGGAAGAAAATTTGGAACCTGGAAATCTACAATATATTATGCAGGGAAGCGGGAGTGGGAGAAGATGATTCTTTTTTTCCGGCTTACCGAAAAGAGATAAGAATGAACAGGGAAGCCAAGTAAGAAAGGGCAATAGGGCTCGTTTCAATAACAAGGCGGGATGAAAAGACGCTTGAGAAAAACCCAATCTAAGGGGACTGCGGATAGCCGGCAGATAAAAAGGCAAGCCGCTCCCTTTCAAACACTCGAACTCCTGCTGGCGTAATTTCAAAAAGTTTTGAATTCGCCAGCCAGCTATGGTATTCTATTGCCGACAATAAAAAAATATCGCTATTCCACTAGGGGAGCCAAGTTGGCTGAGACGGACAAGAGTCCGGACCCTTTGAACCTGATCTGGATCATACCAGCGTAGGGAAGTGGGCGAATTGTGAGCATTTCTCCAATTTCTTCAGCTGACCTTTATCGCCGCTTCCTTACCTGGGAAGCGGTGTTTTATTTTGCCCAAAAAAGGAGAGAGCGACATGACATTTTGTAAAGAAGTTCGGTTGGAATGTGCAGATTTATGGGACGCCAGTTTTGAACACCCGTTTGTAAAAGGCATCGCGAAAGGCGATTTACCGCTCGATGTTTTTAAATTCTACGTCATGCAAGACGCTTATTACCTGACTCATTTCGCGAAAGTGCAATCACTGGGCGCAGTGAAAGCGAAAGATTTGAAAACGACGCAGTCATTTGCGTATCACGCTGAACAGACTTGCGCCGCGGAACTCGCGCTTCATGAATCGTTTATGGAATTGCTTGGAGTGACGGAGGAAGATTGGAAACTATTCGAACCCTCGCCGCATGCCTATGCGTACGTTTCGCATATGTACCGCTCTGCAGAAGGCGACTTGGCCGACGTACTCGCGGCCTTGCTTCCATGCTATTGGCTTTATTACGAAATCGGCGAACGTTTGAAGACGGCGACGCCGGAAGAACCGATTTTTCAGAAATGGATTGGCACATATGGATCTGAGTGGTTCGGGGAACTGGTCAATGAACAGATCAATCGGATGGACCATTTAGCTGAGGGCTTGCCGGAAGAGCGGCGCAAGGAATTGAAAACGCGCTTTATGAGAAGCAGCTATTATGAATGGCAGTTCTGGCAGCAGGCGTGGACGATGGAAACTTGGGAGCTGCCGGCGAAAAAGGAGAGTGTCCGCCATGCTTAGGGAATTGCGTGCACGAAAACCCTTGATTCACTGCATCACCAATCACGTCGTCTCGAATTTTCAGGCAAACGGCTTGCTCGCGCTCGGCGTCTCGCCAGTCATGGGCGACGAACAACAGGAAGTGGCCGAACTCACAGGACACGCCGACGCCTTGTCACTCAACATCGGCACAATCACGGAGCGCTCTTTTGAAAGTATGCTCATCGCGGGACGCGCAGCAATGAAAAAAGGCATCCCAATCGTACTGGATCCGGTGGGTGCCGGAGCGACAGCTTATCGTTTACAGGCCGTGAAGCGATTGCTGACGGAACTCGATATTACGCTACTCCGCTGCAATGCTGGCGAACTTGCGGCCATTGCAGGGGCAGATTGGCAAGCGCGCGGTGTCGACGCGGGCGAAGGACAAGGCGATTTGGAAGCTATCGCCAAACAAGTTGCTGATGAATATCAAACAATTGTCGCGGTAACAGGCACAAGCGATTTGGTGACGGATGGTGACCGGACCGAGCACATCACAGGCGGAGACCCGTTGATGGCGTCGGTCACCGGAATGGGTTGTTTGCTCAGTGCGGTACTTGCCGCCTTTTTGACGGACGAAGAATCTACCCCGATAGATGCGCTTGCATATGGTTTGCAGATTTATGCGAATGTAGGAAGCCGCGCGTCGAAAATCGCTTTAAATCCCGGAACTTTCCAAATGGCCTTTTTGGACGAGCTATCGAAACGACAGGAGGCGGCACTTTATGGACGCTAAAGCGCAAGTATTGACAATCGCAGGATCCGATTCAGGCGGTGGTGCGGGGGTACAGGCAGATTTGAAAACGTTCCAGGAACTTGGCACATTCGGCTGTTCTGCAGTAACGGCGGTGACTGCCCAAAACACACTCGGCGTCCATGGCATTTATCCAATGAACCGACAAGCGGTTAAACAACAGCTCGATGCGATCGGAACCGACTTTAACATCTGTGCGCTCAAGACCGGCATGCTGTTTGACGCCGGCATCATCGAAGAAACGGCGCAAGGCATCAAACGCTATGGCTGGGAGCGGCTTGTTATCGATCCTGTCATGATCGCAAAAGGCGGTGCTTCTTTATTGCAGCAGGAAGCGGTCGAAGCAATCAAGACAATGCTCGTACCGCTCGCTGCCATTATCACGCCGAATATCCCGGAAGCGGAAGTATTGAGTGGAATAGACATCACAGACGATGCATCACGCAGAAATGCGGCGGAAGCGATTTTATCACTTGGTGCGGAAGCGGTGGTCATCAAAGGCGGCCATAGCAGTGACCCTGACGTTGCAGAAGACTTTTATCTAGATCAGCAAGGCACGGTGATCTTGCTGCGCTCGGAACGTCTCCAAACGGAACAAACGCATGGCACGGGCTGTACGTTTTCAGCGGCATTAACAGCCGAACTGGGCAAAGGCAAACCAGTGGATGAAGCCTTGTTCACCGCCAAGGAATTCATCCAGGCAGCTCTCGCATATCCACTGAACATCGGCCATGGCCATGGCCCGACGCATCATGCGGCGTACAAAGAATCTATCGAAAAGGAAGTGGTTCATCTTGTTCGGGAATCCAGCGATTTATTTTCTAATGGGTACGACAAACGCCGGTACTAAAGAGCCGCTCGCGTTGCTTGAAGAAGCGCTTCAAGGCGGCATCACCCATTTCCAGCTGCGAGAAAAAGGGCGCGGCGCATTAACGGGCGATGCGCTTGTAGAGTTCGCCGCAGAATGCAAGAGCTTGTGCCGCGAATACAGTGTTCCGATCTTCATCAATGACGATGTCGAACTGGCCTGCGCAATCGAAGCCGACGGTATCCATATCGGCCAGGACGATATGGACTGCGGACAAGTGAGAAGACAAATCGGCTCGTCGATGGCTCTTGGCGTTTCGGTGCATTCAGTCAAAGAAGCGAACGAAGCGCTGACATGCGGCGCGACTTATCTCGGCATGGGACCGGTATTCGGCACGCGCACGAAAAGCGATGCAAAACCGCCGGCGGGTGTCGCGGAAATCATCAAAGTAAAATCCCAATACCCCAATGTGCCGATCATTGGCATCGGCGGCATCGAACCGGGCAACGCTGAAATGGTCTGGCGGGCAGGCGTATCAGGCATCGCCGTCATTTCTTCAATAGCACAGGCACAAGATATCGCAGGACAAATCGAACGGTTCAAACAATCGATTCCGGGGAGGCAGGTCGGATGAATACGAAAAAACTTGTGCTCATGGCGATGTTCGTCGCACTCGCCGTCGCAGGATCTGCATTCGTCTGGTTCCCGGCAGGCATCGCTCGCGCCTATCCAGTGCAGCATGCCATCAATGTCATCGCAGCTGTCGTCTTCGGGCCAGGGCCTGCGGTAGTCATCGCCCTATTGACCGGAGCGGTTCGCGTCTTGACGGGGACCGGCTCGCTGCTCGCTTTTCCGGGCGGCATGATCGGCGCCTTGCTTGCCGGTGTCTTTTACCGCTACAGCGGACGGCTCGGTTTTGCGGCAGCCGGTGAAATTCTCGGAACCGGCATCATCGCCTCACTGGTCGCGGTGCCATATGCACGCGTTCTGATGGGAACCGAAGTCGGCGCCTTGTTCTTCATGCCACCATTTCTCGTATCGAGCATCAGCGGGGCGGTGCTTGGCGTGGTGTTAGTGTACCGTTTGGAGAAAACGAAAAGCAGTAAATTATTGGCGTAAAAGAAAGAGTTAGAAAACCGCATTTTCCGAAGCTTATCGCTCGCTTTCCGTGGGCTCGCGCCCAAGCCTCCTCAGTCGCTGTGCGCCTTGCGGGGTCTCGGTCGTCTCGCTGATCCACTGGAAAGATAAGGTCGACCTACGTGAGACATTATCTTTGCGAAAGTAATGCGCAGCATTATTGAGCAGAAGGGTTTACGAGCGAACACTTCTCCAAATACTCAGATAGGTCATTGAGTTTTTAGTGTCAAAAAGATGTCCCCCTTTTAATATATGACTGATTAATAAACTTCTTTAATAATCTGGAAAGGGTCGGCTCACAAAGCCGATCCTTATTTACGTCAACAAATCCTTATACTTGAACTATGAAAACTATTATAGTATTATTAGTTTTCATAAGGGGGTTCGGCTGTGAAAAATCGGATTATACAGGCGTTTATCGAAGAAACGAGAAACAACGGCATCAAATTTACGATGGATGATTTGGCAAAACGGCTGGGCATCAGCAAGCGCACCTTGTATGAGAACTTCTCATCCAAGCTGGAAATTCTGGAAACGATCATCGACCAGGCCTTTTCGGAGTACGAACAGCGTGCGCGTGTTATCCGGGAAGACGAAACCCTCGACTTGCAGGAAAAAATCCATCAACTCATCGTCATGATTCCGAACCATAATGACTTTTTCGATTTGCGCGTTTTGGAGCAATTAAAGCGTTATTACCCGGAACAATGGCAGCGGGTCGATCGGGAAATGAACCAATGGGATGACTTAAAGCAATTGCTTGAAGAAGGCATGGAAACTGGCCTGATCAAACAACAGAACATCGACCTGTTAATGAAAATGATTTTGAACGTCGTCAATATTTCCTTGGACCAGCAGTTCTTCTCGGAACAAAGCATTTCCATCAAGGAAGCGGTTGAAACGATGAGTGAATTATTATTGGACGGATTCGTCAAAAACGAATAGAGAAAATGCTGGCTGATTAAAGCTGATTTTGCTTAAGTTTTATAGCTTTCGTCGGTCCGTGTTTTCCGAATCTTACTGCTCGCTTTCCGTGGGCTCGCGTCCAAGCCTCCTCAGCCGCTTCGAAACCCTTGTGCTCCCACATCTGCACGGCAGATGCGTCGCAAATGAATGAGCTCTGCTTAGCTTCGCTCTTTCATTTCTTGCGGGGTCTCGGCCGTCTCGCTAATCCACAGGAAAGATAAAGTCGAACTAAGTGAGACATTATCTTTGCGAAGTAATGTGCAGCATTATTGAGCAGAAGGTTTTACGAGCAGACGATTCTCCAAACACTTAGATATTTCGTTAACAAATGTATCTAAGTATTTGTTCTAATCAGTATCAAGCGTACGGATTATATAACAAATAAACTGGCTAACCAAAGCCAGTATTTCTTCGGACTTAAAAAACTAAAAAAACAAATATAGTTTTCAGTGTTTTAGAAAGCAAGGAGGCAATTTAATATGGCACAACAATCTATTCACCGTCTCGATACCGAATCAGTCGGAAAGGCATTCATCCGCTACTTGGTGCCTTCGACCATCGGCATGCTGCTGATGGCCATCAATATCGTTGCGGACGGCATCATGGTCGGCAATCGCCTCGGGCCGGTCGCACTGGGCGGCGTCGGCATCGCGGCCCCGGTCTATACTTTATTCGTCGCGATGTCGCTATGGATCGGCATCGGAGGCGCCACGAGATTTTCGGCTCTTATGGGGGCGAAGCGGACTGAAGAAGCGCGAGTCGTCTTTTCGCACGCGATGGCCTCGATTTTTGCGGTGACGCTCATCATCGGCCTCGTAGCATTTCCGTTTCGGACAAAACTTGCTTACCTGCTCGGGGCGAATGCGGAAACCTATCCATATGTCTCCGATTATTTATATTTGATGCTGTTGTTCGGCTTCGTCTTCACGATGGAAAATGCTCTCAGCATCATGGTGCGCAATGACGGCAGCCCAAACCTTGCGATGGTGTCGCTTATCACGACGTCCTTATTGAACATCGGCTTGAATTATGTGTTCTTGTTCGTGTTAGATTTCGGTGTCAAGGGTGCGGCAGCTGCGACCTTGCTCGCTGCATTTGTCGGCATGCTCGTCTTGTGTACGCATTTCTTTAAAAAGAGCAATCAATTGCGCTTTACCCGGTTCAAGCCGAACCGCAAATTGCTCTTGTTGATTTTAGTGATCGGCTTCCCGAGCTTCTTGGCGGAAGTCGGCATGTCGGTGTTCACGATTTCGCATAATAATGTCTTTGAACGCCTGGCAGGAACAGAAGGCGTCGCTGCATTCGCGATTCTCAACTACGTCCACAGCGTCATGCTGCTCGCATTTCTTGGGATGGGTTCGGCCATCCAGCCGCTGGTCAGTTATTATAGCGGGGCGAAAGACCAGGCGAAGATCAAGAAGACGCTGCAATTGGCAATCGGGACGGCGTTTGTGGCAGGCTTGCTGTTCTTCCTCTTCGGACAATTCTTTGCCGCCGCCATCGCCAGCGTCTTCGGCGATTTCCCGGAAGCTGTCATGAATCTCGCGACTTCTGGCATCCAGTTGTTCTTTATTGCGTATTTGTTCATGGGTACCAATTTTGTCATGATGACTTATTATCAATCAACCGGCGAAATCCGCATGGCGACATGGATCACCGCAGCGCGTGAAATTGTCGTGCTGTTGATTTTGCTAAGCATCTTGCCGGTGTTTTTCGGTGTAACCGGCGCGTGGCTTGCGATTCCGCTTTCGGAATTGATTGTGCTATTAACGATCGTTTATTATCAAATGAGGCAAAAAAAGAAAACACAGTTCACTGCGGATATGACAGCGCATTATAAATAACCAATGCCAACAAGTCAGGGGGATATGAGATGCAACTAGCGAATCAGCTGTTTCAAGTAAAAGGCTTAGATTATTGTATACGGAGTGCAGAGATCCAAGACGCAGCGCAACTAGAGAAAGTCCGTTTACAAATCGATGGCGAGACGGAAAATATGGACCGCGAGCGTGGAGAAGCTTATTTGGATGCGGCGGCATTCGAACGGCTCATCGAAGAAGATGCAAAAAGCAGCCGGAATTTGTTTCTTGTAGCCGATGTGGATGGGCAAATTGCCGGGTTTTCCAGATGTGAAGGAAACGCGTTGAGGCGGACTGAGCATCAAGTAGAGTTTGGTGTCGGGGTGCTCAAGGAATATTGGGGCTATCGCATCGGCCGTAAGTTGTTGGAGGCATCGATTCACTGGGTGGATGCACAAGAAATCAAGAAGATGAATTTAAAAGTACTTGAGAAAAATGAAAAAGCCATTGAGCTATATGCACAATGCGGCTTTAGAGTGGAAGGCACGCTGAAAATGGACAAGCGCTTAGCGGACGGCAATTATTACGATACCGTAGTGATGGGGCGGATCCGCTAATTAAAGAATCACGTTTAAAGGCCGTGTTTACGCGAAAGCGCAGACACGGCCTTTTTTATTTCTTTGCTTTGATGATAAAAGTCGTAGGGAATTTCTGCGCTTTATAGAGCGAGTAATAACGGTCGGACACTTCCGGCTCTACATCCTTTAAGTCATGCGGAACATCCGGTTCGACGACTTGTTCGATGGAAAACCCGGCTTTCACCAAGGCATTCAAATACGTGCTGAACTTGCGTTTCGGAATGGTCATCGGCGCATCTTCACCTTTAAAATTGGCATAATGCACGCTGCCTTCTTCCTGGTATGAACCGTTCAGTGAAACGAGCCCATCTTCGCTTTTCAAATGCACATACAGCGGATGGTCCCAACTGAAAATGAAAGTTCCGCCTGGCCGTAAATAGGAATAGATCAATTCGAACGTACGGTCGAGATCAAGCGTCCAGCCGATCGCATAAACCGAGTAGACGATATCGAAATAGGCTTCCGGCAGCCCAATATCTTCTTCCATCGCAGCGCAATAGAGCTGGGCATCTAAACCACTTAACATTTCAGTGGCCCGTTCGATTTGCTTTTGGGACAAGTCAACGCCCCAAATATCTTTAGCGCCTTGTCCGTTCATATAAAGCAAGGAATGGCCGCTGCCACAGCCGATGTCGAGCACATTTTTGCCTTCAATGGAATCGAATACCTTCAATTCCTCCTCACTTTGCGTAAATGGGCCATAGCCGGGCAGCGCATCGACGCCGTTAAAATGCTCGGCGACCGTGTCCCAGCTCGTGCGATTTTGTTTCAGAATTTCTATATTCACTTAAACTCCTCCTGTCCTTTAATCATTCTCGGGAAGTGAAAGAATCTCCTTCTTGCCGAATAAAGAAGCAGCGAATAATATGGGCTCTTTCAGGGTAAGGAAAGAGAAAGACTTTTAGCCAAGGCAAGGAATGAGGGAATCACATGCCCATGATCTATCACGAAACGTATATGGAAGTACCGATCGAGCGCTGTTTCGATTTGGCCAGAAGCATTGACGTGCACATCGAAACCGTCTCGAAAACCAACGAACGCGCCATTGCCGGTACGACGAGCGGCCTAATGGAACTCGGCGACTGGGTGACATGGAAAGCGACGCATCTCGGCGTCCGGCAAAAGCTCACATCGAAAATCACGGATATGGAGCGGCCGTACCGATTCAGCGATGCCATGGTAAAAGGCGCTTTTCACTCCTTTCACCATACACATGAATTTATCGAAAGCGGAAGCGGCACGCTGATGAAAGACTGGTTTGTCTACCGGGCGCCGTTTGGAATCATCGGAAAACTCGCCGATAAATTATTTCTTGAACGCCATATGGAAAAATTCCTGTCGACGCGCGCAGCCGAATTAAAGCGAATCGCTGAAGGCCAATAAGTACAAAAAAATCCATCCGCATAGTCATTGCGGATGGATTTTCTTCTGGAGAAATTTAGTTTTTCGTAAATTCCAATTTGTGATAGCGCAAGGCCTGGTCCAATTTATTGTAGACATCGATCTCGCCGAAGTTGACGCCTAATTGAATCGCAGTCTGGGCAATTTCAGGGCTGATGCCGGCGAGTGCAGTGCGCACGCCGATGATTTTCAAGCCTTCGATCAGCTGGAAGATCTGGTGAGCGACCATCGTGTCGATGATCGGGACACCCGAAAGATCGATGAACAGTCGCTCGATCGACTTCTCATGGCATTGCTGAAGGACTTTCTCGAAGACGATTTTTGCGCGGTATGTATTGATTTCGCCAATCAGCGGAAGCAATCCACTATCTTTCGAAAGCAAGATGACCGGTGCGCTCATTTCGACGATCATTTCCTGTTGGGCATTCAAACGGCGTTCGGCCGCTTTCGTGTTTTGGTCAATAAACTCCAGAATGATGGCGTTCGTCGTGTCGACCACGGCTTGGTTCCATGCATTCAGTTGGGCATGCGAAATGGTTTCTTCCTGCAATACCGCGAATTCTTCGATCAGCTCCAAGTATTGCTTTTGCGTGCGGAAGAATTCTTTGATGACCGAGTTGAACGGCGTCGATAAATGCGCTTCATCATTGGCAACGCGTACGATCCATTCGTTGAAAATCTCAATGCAATCGCTCTTATCTTTACTGAATGCCGAACAGAACAGCTCGTGGAACTCATAATTCTGTTGCTTCAGCTTTTCGATTGCTTGTGGTTCGGTTTCAGCGTAGACGCCACCTGAACTTTTATCGAGTGTTTCGTACCATTGCTCCGTTAATCCCTTGGTTCTCTCAAGCAAAAAATCTTGCAACTCAACATTTTTGAACATTCGCTTCTTCTCCTCAATTGCACAATCATTCTTCAGTGAAAAACCATGCATGAAATAAATAGTATGATTTCAAACTAGCAGTATTATATATACATATTATAGCAGTTGAAAAAAATATGCACGAAGTCTGATGTTGGAATTGCAGACAAATTTTTAATGAACAGTAAAATTTACTATAAAATCAAGCTTCATGCTGCGCTTTTTGTTTTTGGACAAACGGCTTTCGTTCCAATATAGGGCCGAGTTGGAACAATAAGATACCTGCGCTGATCAAAAGAACACCAAGCAGCGATTGCCAGGTGAACGGAACTTGCTCGAGCCCAAACCAGCCCGCCGTGTCCCACATCAACCCGAAGAAAATTTGCGATACCATAACAATCGAGATCGCACGGCTCGGGCCCAACGCCTGGACGCCTTGCGTGACGCAAACGACGACCCCGACACCGAGCACGCCGCTGAACCAAAACCACGGTTCTGCCTCGAAGCGGAATAAGCTCATGCCATTAACGGCAAAGCCTGCGATAAACGAGCCGAAAAAACCGAGAAATAACACGAGTGCCGTCGTCGCCCAGACGCTGACGTGTTGTTTCACATTCGCATTGAATATATTTTGCAGGCAGACAAAAACGCCGCCTGAAAGAGCCAGTATGATGCCGAGAACCATGAGAGTTCCTCCTATTCGTATATGTTATGGCCTGCCTGATCCAATAACGCGTCTCGGTCGAGCAAATCAATCTTGCCGTTGTTGCGCTGGATCCAGCCGGACTGCTCAAATTTTTGAAGCACCCGGTTCAAATGGCGATAGCTCGTGCCGATCAAGTCCGCCATATCGACGAGCGACGGGGAGTCGAGCCTCGGTTTATCCGGCGTCATCGATAACAAATAACTCGCAACACGGACATCGACCGCATACAGCAAATTGAAATTCAATTCCTGCGCTTTCGTCACGAACTTGCGCGTAATCGTCTCCAACAGAAATTGCTGAAATAGGGAATTGCCGCTCATTTCATGATCTAATGCGCGATGTGGAACGCGCAACAATACCAAATCCGTTACAGCTTCGACCGTATTGATGAACGGGCATTTCTGTACATATTCGATATCGCCGACGATATCAAAAGGCGTTTTGAATGCCAAAATCAGTTGTTTGCCTTCTGGTGACAGCATGGAAATCTTCAATTTGCCCTCGACGAGCAAGTACAAAGTGTCCGCGGTGTCACCTTGTGAGAACAATCTATGCCCAGCCGCATACCGTTCGATCTGCATCGAATTGACGACGCCAGCAGGGAACAAATCTGCCAATTCATACTGCTGAAGATACTCGTTAATCGCCTGCATGGTTTTTCCTCCTCACCATTTCAATACAAGGATGCCGGTAATCATCAATAACACGCCCGCAATCTGCATCTTTCCGACATTCTTCTTCGCCATATCGAACCAGCCTTTGCCATCGATGACGATCGCCGCAATCAGCTGTGCAATAAGGAACATACTGATCGTCAGCGTCACGCCCATGCGATGGACAGCGGTCATATTGCTGAACAAAATAAACGCCGCGAGCAAGCCGCCTGAGGCATATAGAGGGGAGACTTGTTTCAAGTGTTTGATCGATGTGTCTTTCAATGCCAAAACGATTAAGATCGCCAGCACAAAGCCCGTCAACTGAGTCATCGCCGCTGCTTGCCAAGTTCCAATCTGGTCACTGATCGTCGCGTTCGCCACGCTCTGGAAGGTCAGGAAAAACCCGCCCGCCAGCGCAAATAGAATTCCTTTCATCTGGTTCGCCGCCTTTCGTTAATATAAGGATAATCGGCATTTCAAACACATGGAAGGACATATGTCCCTATTGGCAAAAAATTAGAAATGCTAATTTTAAAGGAACTAAAGAAAAAGAAAAGATTTTTCATATGATCTTCAGTTATTTCCATTATTATGTAGATATTCCATCTGAGTCTTAGTATATTAAAGGAAATACGCTTTTAAATTCAATTTGTTTAGGAGAAATGGATATGGATTATATTCGTTTTAATGAAGAAGATCCTCTACTGCAACAAGTGCCTGAATATCGGTCGTCAGCGTTTCTTCTGCATCCATTTATTCAGATGCCTAAAGGTTGGAGTGAGAAGAAAAAGTCACACCCATATGAACACGTCTATCCAAGTGATGAAGAAATTTTAACGCTCGGCACTCCAGTCAGTTGGGAAACAGTCCGCACAATTTGTGGCTTTTCTTCTTTAAACGAAGTGGCCTTGGCACTGGGAACGGCCACCTTTAAAAGGCCATATCAACGGCCCGATTTAGAAAAGAAAGTAAGCGATTCTTTCTCATCAGATTTTTATTGGCCACAAGAAGATCGGATTCTGGTTTTTCTCAACAAGGGGATTTTGAATGACTTTTCTTCCAATGGAGCGCAAAACTTTTATTTTTCGGATCCAGTTTTCGATTCTTCCGGTCAGGTGTCGATTGAAAAGTGCACTTTTTCAACTATATCGGAATTAGCACCAGCTGAAGTCATCATCACCGATGAGAATTTGCAATCGGTATTTATCAGTCAGTATGATCGTTGCTACACAATATTTTTGTCAAAACAGCAAAATTTAGAGAAGAAAATAACTCTCAATAATTGGGAAGCGATTATTTGTAACATAGGGACAAAAATCGAGTGGTTTGTAAAAGGATAGCGAAAAGGTGAGGGCATAAATGATGTTCAAAAAGAAGTTTTATGTCTGTTCAGTTTGTGGGTTTGACGGTCTTCGAGGACCACTTTATAGAAATGGACTTCCCGATTATAGCTTGATCTGCACTTGTTGTGCTTTCCAACCAGGCTACGATGATTTAGACCAAGGCTATACATTTGAAACCTACAGAACGGAATGGTTAGCAAACGGGGCAGAGTGGTTTATGAAAAAAGAGCAGCCGAAACATTGGAGTTTAAAAGAGCAATTAAAAAACATTGGCATCGAACTGTAAAACACATAACACCATTAACGAAAAGTTTGAAAGGGGAATTGCATGAAATTCAAAAACATCATTTACCTGATCGGCGCATTTTTGGTATTTATCTTATCGACACTTGCCAGTTGGTATGAGGGCGGGCAATTGCGCGATATTTCATGGGAGTGGAAATACTCGGCTGTGTTCTCCACATGGCTGAATGGGCCAGTGAACGAGGCGGATGATATTTTGGCGATCGACCATTTCGTCTACGCCGCGAAATTCGAGCCGCTGTTTCCGTTATTGATGGCAGCATCACTCTTGTTCATCGTCTTTCAGCTATCAGCTTGGCTATTGAGAAACCGTAAAACCACGCACATCATTTTCCTGTCGCTAATGGCGGTAGGTTTGCTCTTGATGAGCGCGATGTTGCTCAATTCACCGACGATCGGGCTAACTTTATTCTCTGGTTTCTTCGGGCTATCAGGTCTCTTGACGCTCGTGCTCATCCTGTACCGCAACAATCAAAAATGGATGCGGCGGGCAGCCGAACGGACGAACTAAGGATTCTTAATTTGGAGGTGTTCAAATGGAATGGTTAATCGATCTCGTTCCGATTCTCATCATCGCAGGGTTTGCCTACGGAGCATTTGGGCAAATCAAAGAATCTCTTGTCGTCGCGAAGTCGGTGCCATGGGATTCGACAAACGATAAACGAATAATCGTTGGAAATCACATACTTACCTTGTCATACGTAGGATTTGTCCTGGCGTTGATCATCAATTTGGCTGTCTACAATTATTCATTTCCTCAACCCGCTAGCACAGCCAATGCCGCTAGCCTGACTGCGTTCTATTGCTTATTGATGATGTTCGTTGCTGAACTTGGAATTATGCCAAAACGGCAAGGTCCTAAAAAATTGCCTTCATTCAAATAAAACAGCCTCCAGTTCGAGCCATAGAATGGTCTCGAGCGGAGGCTGTTTTTGATATTAAAGAAGAAAAAGCAATACGCATAGGCTTACGACAGTAGCGCCGAACGAGATTTCGATTTTCGTTTCTTTCGCGCTGTCTTGCTTCACTTTGTGAACGACTGACAGTACAAACAAGCTATAGAGGAACAAGAAGAAATAAACGATTCCGTATAAATTCCAGCGATAATTTGTGAGCCATTCATTCACCGAGGTAATCAGTGAAGCGGCTATAAACAGCACGACAGAAACCGCGAGCAACAAGCCCGATAGCACGTTCATCTTATTCCACAAAGGATGCGACAAGAAACGCTCGCTTTTTTTACTGTGGAAGATGAAAAATAAATGAATCAAGCTCGTGCTCAGCAAGATGAAGGTCAGTACGATCAGCATCGAGCTGATGGCACCGGCCGTAAGCGCGTTCCCGATATCCAGTGAATAAAATTCGGCCACAACAGCGAGTGCGATCAGTCCTGCCACAGCGGCGGCTTGGTAGAGCGTCCATTTTGTAAATAGCATGCAATTCTCCTTTATCGATGAGGTAAGCCGGTCATTCTTTATTGGCTTCTGCATAACGAATGCGTGTAAAAGAAGGTTTCATGTCTGAGCTCTTTACAGAATCCGGTACGTCTTCAACTTCTGGCTGCACAACAGGCAATTGTTTCTGCGTAAGCCCTTCAGCGATCGTGATAAAGCAATAGATCAAAATCATGAAAACAGCCAAGGGAGGGAGGATCATCCAGAATTGATTGGTGGAGAAAACTTCCCGGGAAATGGCGATCATCCCCGATAGTTCGTAAATTTCCGGAACGAGCCGCAGCGAATCGGCTTGGGCAAGAGCGCCGCCGACAAAGATGTTCAAAATGCCAAGGTGAACGAACATCTGCAGCACTTGAATGATGTGCTGCACCCACATCAATACGAGTTTCGGCCATAGCTCCGGCTGGATGTGCTTCGAGAGGATCCAACTCATCGACCCGCCCATCAAGACCGAACTGATGACATACTCTTTCTTCAAGGTGTCGTTCATTTCATTCCCGATGGCGCTTGTCGTAATCGGCAAGACGACCAGTGACATGATCAACACTTGGAAGAGCAGACGCTCCGATAAGCTTAGCTCCCATTGGCCGTAACTGATGAGGACCGGCAGCAATAAAATATAGGTCACCAAAGTCAGCGGCAAAAAATGCATGCCATCTGCAATTGAGTTGACGAAATGTCGCAGCTTGTCGGTAAAGAAAAAGGTATATACCACGCCGAACAAATAGCCGAAGACGATGCGCAAGCCGGCTATCAATAAACTCAAGACAATGGTGTATTTCATGCCGACCACTAATTGTTGGGCGATGGAATAGCCGTATGGGTCTGTTCCGAATAGAATCTCTGCAGAAGGTGAATGCGGCGCGCTGCTTTCAATGCTGCCCTCTTCGTCATATACATAATTCGTTTGTGCGATGGCATCACCGGTGAACACGGCATAAAGGACACTCGTTGTGAACAAGCCGAGCACGATAACTGAAGGAATCAAGATGCGCGGATTTTTGAGAGACGCTAAGCGCGTCGAAGCGGACCGTCGATTGGTGAACAGCAAACGGAAACCAGCCCGGATTTCGTTCAAGTCGAAAAGGCGTAAAGTGAATTTGGCAAACACCGCATTTCGCTCAATTTCGTATTTCCCAAGCCATAACTCCACCACCGCATAGAAAATGAAGAATGGGATGAACACCGTCAAGAGGATGAACGCAATGCCTTTCGGGCTGAAATCATTGCGCAAATAGTACAGGATGCCTTCAACCCCGAATAAATGTTCAATGATCAATAGTGCAGAAAGCGCCAGCCACACAATCGATTTGGATTGATAGAACGCGCTTTTCAATACATTGGACGTGCAATGCTTCCACAAGACCTCAAAACGGCTCAGCCCTTTGGAACGTGCGAGTTCCACATAAGGGTATCGTTGTTCTTCCTCGTACAATAAAATGAACAGCTTCAAAAACAATACCGCAGGCACGACCGATAAACAGACGACGGGCGCCAAGTAAATCTGCTCGCCGCCCAAGCTGTAAAAGCTTAGAAACAAAAACCCGGTCCGTTGAAAAACGGCGATGACGCCGATTTGAATCAAGAATATGTAGGCGAAGTCAGGGAAAGACTGAAGAACCTTAATGATTTCCAACATCGAGCGCTTCAAGGCGCCTTTCGACAACAACACGGCAAAGGAAAGAATAAAGGCTGAAACGAAAGCTAACGCCAGTGCCATGAGGAAAATCGACATCGAATACACATAAGGCCCGCTTAAAAACTTTTCGAAGGATACCGGAATCGTCTCAAGAGAACCCGGAACGCGGTAGCTCAAGGTCCATTCGGAAGCAGTCGTAAACCCGGTGAAGATCATTTGCAAAGCCTCTCCATAAGAACGGAAATCCAAAAAAGAAGTCCCGTTGAATAACGCTGGAGCAGCGCTGATTAAAATGATGCCAATCACGCCGAAGATAAATTTTGTTAAAATCGTCCATAAACGTTTCATATTCGCCCCCCTTAATCAAAATGATGTCGCGTCGCACTTAATTTAAAAAATAGTCACGGTAGGCGAAAAAGGTAATCCCGACCATCAGGACCAAATACAAAATCGAGCCGATCAAAATATAGGAGCGATTGGAGACAGGAGCGCTCTGTTCCATCCGGATGCCCGTCGACCCTTGAATCGACATATCCAAATGACGGCTGGCCATCCCGCCTTTCGACTTGAAAAAGAACACGATGACGACCGCGAGCCCAGCGAACGGGATGGCGATGTCCAAAAATCCGAGTGGCGTAAAAAAGCTTACAAGCCAATTGCCAAGTACGAGTACCAGCATGGTAATTGTGATAGTGAGTATGTTTTTCATATGTACCTCCAGTTGGGTTTTTGAAAAAAATGTTAATTCCTTTAATATACTGTACGGTATAATGGGTAAATGGTTTCAAACAAGCAGAATATTCAAGCACTTTATAATAAATCAATCTTCAAAAATGGATTATAGGTTACTAATCAGAAATATTAGGAGGGCATATGGCTCAAAACAATTCGAGAAAAAAAGACACTATTACATTACTGGCGTACTTCTTATTGATCGGTGTTTCTTTCTATTTGATTGCTTACCTGAATATCTTTCCAGGAGCGGTCAGTTATGAAGAGAAGAGCGAAGGGATAGTAGTCACACAAGGGAGTTTGGAGAAAAGTTCGGTGACCGTAAATGTTGAGGAGTATGAAACAAGTGATTGGCTGCGAATGAGATTGTTGCAAGCCAATATTCGCACGCTGCAAAGCTTCCTAACGCTGTTTTCGGTACTCATCCCCATGAGCATATTCTTCTTGCTCGAGCACAAGCGCCTCGACTTTTTGAAAATAAGCAAGACGCTGAGAATTTTGAGCATTGCTTTGGTTTTCTTTGTCCCTTTTCTGCTTTTAACAATCGGATATGTAGACATTTTGGAGAGAATTGAACAGGGGTTGGCAGCTATACTGATCGAAAGTTGAACAGAATATCAAAACCGTCAAAATATGTACCATCAATTTGGATAAACAAGGGGGACTGAACTTGCCGCAATGGGGCGTTTATATACTGACAATTTTATTGGGCGGCATCGCAATTCAAAATATATACGTGGCTATCAGGCCGATAAAAGGTGGAGAGAAACAAGAGTTGGAAGAAGTGTTTTCGTATAGAGATGGCCCTTTTTTCGTTTTAGGGTTCTTGTTCAGTTTCCTGTTTTGGTGCAGCGAGAAATTTTTCCCGGAAAGATTGCAACTCGCCGCTTTTCGTTTAATCAGCTTGCTGATGGCAGCTTCATTAATCGGATTGATTCTTTTAATTTGGAATCTCGATATTGTGGCAGATTTTTTACTAAGCCTGTGAACAAGGGCACGATTCGCCATCTTTGGTGGCATTTGCACCCAGAAAGAGCTATCATGAAATCAACTGATACAAGCCGCATGATCAGAAATTTTCATGGGAAACAGTCAGCTATCAATTTAAGAATCTATAATTTGCTGAAAGGGGAGTTGAACGGTGGCTTATCAATTAAGAGACAACTTCAAGCTATTTTCATTGAATTCAAATCAGGAACTGGCGCAGGAGATCGCGGACCATCTCGGCTGTGAGCTGGGCAAGAACTCCATCACTCATTTTAGCGATGGGGAAATTCAAATTCATATCGAAGAAAGCGTGCGCGGGGCGGAAGTCTATGTCGTCCAATCGACGTCGCAGCCAGGGCACGAACATGTCATGGAATTATTGATCATGATTGACGCCTTGAAACGAGCATCGGCAGACTCCATCACAGCGGTCATTCCATATTACGGATACGCGCGACAAGACCGAAAAGCGAGTTCACGTGAACCGATCACGGCCAAACTCGTGGCGAATATGCTGGTAAAAGCGGGAGTGGATCACGTCATCACGATGGATTTCCACGCACCGCAAGTACAAGGCTTCTTCAATATCCCGGTTGACCAGCTGCTCGGCATTACCGAACTGTCCCAGCATTTCATCGATAAAAATCTCGAAGATGCCATCGTCGTAGCACCAGACAACGGTGGATTGACCAGAGCGCGCAGACTCGCGGATCGCTTGGACGTCCCAATCGGCTTTATCGACAAGCGCAAAATGCCAGGTGAAGCCGAGACGATGAACATCGTCGGCGACATTAAAGGCAAAAACGCCGTCATCATTGTCGACATCGTCGATACAGCGAAGACCATTTCCGATGCAGCGAACCTGCTCGTGGAAAATGGCGCGAAAGCGGTCTACGCTTGCTGTACGCATGCCGTATTATCCGGCGACTCCATTCAACGCATCCAAGACTCCGCGTTGACGGAACTTGTGGTCACTAACACGATTCACGTGCCGAAAGAAAAACGCATCCCAAAAATCACCATTCTCTCGATTGCGCCATTGCTCGCAGAAGCAATCGAGCACGTGCACAACGAAAAGCCCGTCAGTCCTTTGTTTGAAGGATGACAATAGAAAAATGAAGCGAACCCCAAATGAGTGCCAGTAAGACGGCGCGCAGTTGGGGTTCGTTTTTGTTTGAGTCAGCTTATCCAAACTCAATCGGTGTATCTGATGGGAAGTGGCCGGCAAGATTTCCCGGTGTTGAGTACTTTTCTTCACAAGTATAAAGATTGAATCCTTGTCCATCATGCCAAATGACGATTAACGAAGAAGGATTTTGCATGTTAAAGTGTGGGCGCGGTAATTGTTTTTTTCTGCCGAACCAACCTGTCAATTGCACCGTTGCATAGCTCAAGCTATCGGGATAGGAAACAGCATAGAACTGGTTGGCACAAGCAATCCAAAAAGTTTTCGCTAGCGCAAAGCTGAGGGCGATCGGATTCTCTAGAATGGCTCGAAACACAGCAGTATTTTTATGATTCTGTTCGTTTGTTATTGAATGGCTAATTCCTTGTTTCTGAAAACTGCTCTTGAGTTCATCGGATACTCCTGAGAATAGCTCAATGGTTAAATGAATAGGGAATCTGTTCTGGGCAATAAGGAAATGGCTTAAAATCTGCTGCGTCTCGTCATCGTAATGTTCATCATTAACCGGAGATACATATAGCTTCGCAAGATCCCAGTCAGAATCAAAGATGAGATATTCATCTTTAGGAATGAAATCTTCTGTGCATATATAAATAGGGTTCATCAGTAACCACCTCTATAAGAAGTATATCGATTCTGGAAGAAAACTGTTAAAGTTAAATTATGGAATTAAAGAGATAGAAGGTTCGGGATACTGCTTTACTGAGGAGGATCAAATGAAGAACATGCTGAAACAATTTCGTTTAGCGATTCCACTTGTGTTGCTCGCCATCAACCTCGTGCTATTTTCTTTTCTGCTGGAAGAGTTAGTAGACGCCTCGCCTCCGAATTATGGCGGCGGCATGCAATTAATGACGCCGGTTTTCGGACTCGTTTCATTTCTCTATATCCGAAAGACGCAAGGCCCGAAACCATCCGGTGTATGGATTCTCCAGGCTTTGAACTGGCTGTTCATGATTTTTCCGATCGCTGTCATTTTTCTTTTTATGCTGGCATTCATCTGACTCGAAATAAAACAAAACGCTTTTCCATTTTCAACAGTATATATAATTACCAATCAATATAAGGAGGAGAAGAGACAATGAAACGATTTTTCTATTACTTCATCTGGAGCATCGCGATTGCATTGGTTGTGTATGCAGGATTGCAGCTTCAACAATTACTGAGTGAAAAGGCAGCTTCAGAATTTGAGCCAAGGCCTCTTTGGATTTATATAGCCATTTTTCCAATCATTATCGGCTTATTATTGCGGACGCCAAAGTTTATGCTGGAGAGAAAAGAAAGCCGGATCGGCGGATTCGATTGGAGCAAGTTCTTGGCGGTCGGCGTGCCGACATTCATCGTGTTAGTTTTATCTATTTTGCCTTTATTGCCTATCGAAAACCTTATTTTTTCTGATGAAGTCTATATTCAAATTGACATGCTTCTTTTTAGCAGTACCACAGCACAAACAATCGCCGGGCTCGTCTTCGGCTATACATTACTCGACAGCTTCAAGAGCGAGGAGCGGGGATTCCAGGAATCAACTTCCGACCTGTTCAACGCGGTGATGAAGTTTACGCCGAAAGGGTGAGTGGATGATGATTAGAAAAGCAACACCTTCGGACGCGCGAGGAATTGCTAAAGTGCATGTAGACAGTTGGATTACCACTTACCGCCATATTGTTCCAGATGAATATTTGGATGGGCTGAAATACGAAGAAAGAGAGAAGCAATGGAAGCGCAACTTGCAGCATTCCACAGCATTCGTAGCAGAAAATAAAACCGGTGAAGTCATAGGCTTTGCAGACGCAGGCAAGGAGCGTTCCGGTGACTACCAGGATATTGGTGGAGAAGTGTATTCCATCTATATCCTGAAAGCCTATCAAGGGCAAGGCGTCGGCAAACTACTGATGCAGGCAATAAGCAAGGAGTTGTTGGATCGTAGCATTCAGTCCATGCTTGTTTGGGTGCTCAAGGAGAATCAATCCAGCGGCTTTTATGAAAATTTAGGCGGCAAAGTCATCGATGAAAAATACATAACGATCGCCGGCAAACAAATACCCGAACTTGCTTATCAATGGGCAGATGTCAGCGTGATAGCAAAGCAGAATTGAGCGGCATTGTTCAACGCCGTTATGACCAAGGAGTGGCTTTATGTGAAAAAAGTGTTGATACTCGTTTCAGGATTGCTATTAATACCTATGCTGACAGGCTGCATCGCCGAAGACTACGATGTGGGTGTTCCAAGAGCATATTTACTGGCAGATGACAGTTTGCGGGGCGAACCCATGCAATTAACAGAAGCCAACATCAGTTGGAGCTCGTCGAGTGGAGAAGTATCGGAAACGATAGAGGATATTGAAAAATTCGGCTCATCACAAGAGGCCATGCGAGTTTCTCCAAACCAACCGGCTTCTTTGGATTTCAAGGAAAATGAAGAGAACGGCGGAGACATTTGGACCGATCCGGCAATCACAGCGGCCTTATGGAAAGATGGAGAAGAAACGGAGCTTGAACTAAACGATTCGAGAGAATTTCACTTTCCGCAAACCGAAGGCAATTATGTATTGGAAGTGGAGTTTATCGATCGAGCCAACGAAGCTCAATATATAGGGAATATCGTCATTGAAGAAACTCCCGAGTAAAATGACGGTCAGCTTCCAAACTACGCAGATATGGAAATGCCAACAATTACGAAGATGGTGTCTGCCGATTCAAACGGAGCGGTATTCGACCATAACTATACCCAGGTGTGCTGGAACAATTGTTATGCCAACAGCAGCACTGATATTTCTGACGTTCATTCCGGTGATGCAAAAGTGGGAGACAGAGTCGTGGTGGACTGGGGAATGATGGAACCCGATCCAAGTGAAGTTAAATTGATCGAGATAGATAGTCACGGAGAAGAAGTAAGCGAAGAAATCATGGCGTCCGATCGTTCTACAATCACAATGGATGTTTCCGAACAAGAACTTGGAAAACAATATTCAGTTCAGTACTTATGGCAAGATGGAAAAAGACTAATAGGCCAAACAATATTGGATTTTAAATTGGAATAAATTGCTCTATAAACGTTCGAACAGTGGAGGGACATAAGCGTTCGGGAAAGCACAAGGAGATTTAAGGACGTTCGTAAAGTGCTTTTACACATTTACGAACGTCCTTTTTGGGTTTATGAAGCTATTTTAGGAGTGTTCGGCAAGGTGTACTTTTACGAACGGCCAATTTAACAAAGAATACGATTCATGACTGCTTATTGGGACTTAAATATCTATAAGGAATTGAAACCTAAATGTGATATGGTATTTATATGGAAGAAAAATTACTAAAGATAGTAATAAAGGAAATTGATGTTAGAGTGATGAGGCATTGAAATATAGATTTTAGCGGTCTGTCAATTAGTTTTAGTAGTGTATCTTCAACTTCATTTAGCATTCAAGATAACACACACTATACAAATATTATGCTGATTTAGGGAGTGAGTAAAATTGAAAAAGAAAAATATTTTATTTCTTATCGCTGTCTTATTATTCCTAACTTTATTTATAGGTGTTAGCGGTTATGTGTATCCTTTTTCACCCATTGGCTACACAAAATCCGTCACCGTTCAGCATGGTTTTACGGATAAATACGATAGCAAATTTGAAGAAATAGAAAGTATGCTCAATAATACAAATTCGAATGATATTTTTCTGGATCAAATAGAGGTTACTCTAGAGACAGTAGATTTAAACTGGCTACGGTTAAATGAAATGCAAAAAGTGAATCTAAATCAATTGCAAAAAATGGAATTGGAAGCTCAAGATCAATACCAAGGAAATTTAGGATTATCGAGAGGGTATGAAAATATTGACGCGAAATCTTTGCAATACTTAAACGCATTAACAGATGGATTTAAGAAAGCGGAGGATGAACTTCAAAAAATTACATACCCTGAATTAAGCTCACGATCCAACATCGAAGAGAAAGTGTCGCATTTACCGTCAATCTATTACATGATCCTTGTTAACATTGAACGTTTAGTTGAAGAATACGACCAAAATTAAATTTAAAGGCTTGTCATAACAACAATAGAGCTCAACCCCAAGTAGGTGAAACTTTAAAAGTGTTCCCATTTGGAACTGATCCAAAAAGTTAGAGAAGGAATTAAGCTGTTTGATGCGCATGGGTTCGGTAATTCGTCCGGACTCATGTTTTTTAATGGGTCTACACTAAACGTTGGAATGTTCGACTAGGATTAATGAAATTACATACAAGAAAAGGGTTTACTTATTTACACATAATTATTGACGGTCTCAAAAGGAGTCATTAAATATATTTCATTACTATCTATTTCATTGGGTATTTTGTATATTCTTTTCTTGTCTTTTATATTTAGTGGAGAAATATAAGTATCGTCGATGAAAGTATTAAAAAGAGCACAAAGGACTTTCAACTGCTTGGAAGTCCTTTTGTCGATGGTGAAATTTTTAAGATAAAGCGAATGCTGCTACTTTATAAAAATGTTAACGTCTATTATTGTGCAAAAGGGGGGACGAGAGATATGAAAAAATATTGGGTGTTTATGATCGTTGGAATTCTAATCACAGTAATAGTTATATTCAAACCATTTCGTTTAGAACCGCCAACTCCAAAAATTTCAGTAGGAGAGAGAGAAATTCCTACAACACAAGGGTCGTATTGCTGGGATGCCATTTTACTTGCGCAGTGTGTAGATACCATTCATACTTCTCCAATCGATATGACAGAATCACATACCCCATTTATAATGTACAAAAATGAGGAAATTGATATTGAATTTCCTATAGGGTATCAACCCGAAAATCTGAGATTAGAGCAATGGCTTGATGAAAACAATTCAAAAATTATTGAAATAAATAATGAAAGAATTAAAGCGCCTACTGAAAGTGGCGTATATGTATATCATGTAATAGCTGACTGGAATCAGGGAGATGGAAATTATGCTTTTTTGATAGAGGTAGAATAACTTACCAAGGCTGATTATTTATAGATCCAGGAAGCAGAAAGTGAAGAGCATATTAGCGAGTCGTCATGGCATTAGGAGAGGGGCTAGTAAATGGTTGTCCAAACTTATGGGGGGAAAAGGTCCGTAAAGAGTCGGATCCTCGAGAAATACTTAGTTTTGCGAGGTACAAAAAAGGGGTTTTCCAGTGTTGAAAACACCACAAAGTTCGTTCAGCAAAGAGGAACTGAAAATATCAAACCGTATGTGATTGAAAATATGAGCTTTTCCAACTCGTTGAAAGAAGAGATATATGAAGACATACAGGTGTTCACTTTGAACGACCAGAATTCCGGGGGACAGAAGGTGGTACTGTATTTGCATGGGGGTGCGTGGACGAACCAGCCTTTATCTTTCCACTGGAAGCTGATGGATAAAATTGCACAGTCATTGGATGCAAAGATCATCGCGCCTATTTATCCCAAAGTGCCCCATTTTAATTACAAGCATACATATCCGAAACTGTTAAGCCTGTACAAAGAGATGATTCGGACGGTTGAGAGTGCCAGGCAATTAACCATCATGGGGGATTCAGCCGGGGGGAATATCGCGCTTGGGCTGGCACAGTTGTTAAAGATAGATGATTTGCCTCAACCGAAGGATATCATTTTGTTATCTCCAGCCGTCGATCTAACCCTTGATAATCCCCTTATCCCAAAATACGAAAAAAAGGATCCGATGTTATCGGTCGGGGGAATGGACGTAATCACTAATATTTGGTCCGATGATAAAAGCTTAGAGGATCCATTGATTAGTCCGATTTATGGGGATTTAACTGGACTTGGCAAGATTACTCAATTTATCGGCACACATGAACTCATCTATCCGGATGCAATGAAGTTGGACGAAAAATTAACAGAGCAAGGAATTGAAATCCAAACCTATGTATATCCTAAGATGAATCATGTGTTTGTGGTGATGCCGGTTCCGGAAGCTGAAGATGCCCAACAGAAAATAATCAGTATAATTCGCAATTAACAACATATATTGCCGCTTCTAAGATCGCTCGTATCCAAGCTCTCTTAAAAATTTGAAAAATCATATGTTTTTAATTGGAAGAGATGTATAATTCAGATAACAACAAAGTTCTGGAATTCGAGGGGGGATTGAGATAAAAAATACGGTAAACACGATCTACCTTATGTTAAGCATAGTCGTTTCTTTGCTAATGATATTCCTAGACCCTATCGCAATTGCATCTTCAGAAGTTGTAGCCGGTTTGCTGATCTACATCATTTTATTTGGAGCAGCCATCACGTTGGTTTTTTCGATACTTTTTATTCTCAACAAAATTAAGCGCAATCTCGTTTCTATAAGTGCTTTTATTATTACTGTAATTAACACAATAGTTATTGCCTTGGTACTAATTTTTGGTTCTCTGTTAACTTAAATATCTCGAGAGTTTTGCTAAAGAAAAGTGTGTTAAGCGATTCTGTGTATCACTAATTAGAAATGGGGGATTTATATCTGGCATCCAATTATATGGGGGATTCTCGCGCTGTCTCTGGCGAGTGGAGCAATAACGTTTTATACGAAAAGAAATGAGCAAGTATTTTGGTCCCTGTTCGTTGTGATGCTAACAAATCTTATTTTGGGATTGTTTTTTCAAATCTCTGTGAATACGTTTATCGGTCTCATACTTTTTGTTGTGGTAATAGCTATGATGGGATTAAGTATTTTACGCTCTCGACAAAGCAGCATTTGAATTGATTCCTCTTGCTAGTGTTAAAGCAATGTAACCAAAATATGTTTTAAAAACTAGCTTATATTTCATCTGTTCATGAAAGTAGCTAAGCCTGAATTTAAACAAAAAAAGAGACCCTATACAATATAGGATCTCTTTTTTAGCTATTATTAAGCTTTAGTGACGTTTGTAGCTTGTAGGCCACGTTGTCCTTCTTCGATATCAAATGTTACGGTTTGACCTTCGTCTAAAGATTTGAAACCGTCGCTTTGGATAGCTGAGAAATGTACGAATACGTCATCTCCTGCTTCACGCTCGATAAAACCAAAACCTTTTTCTGCATTAAACCACTTAACTGTACCTTGTTCCATAATTGTTGCCTCCTAGTGTGGATTTCCACACAATGTGTTACTATCCTTGCTCAAATACCTTAGACGAAAAACAAAATGTATTCTCAATCTGAAACCGAACAAAAATAACTCTTCCTAAAGATAACAGAGATGTGATGGAAAAGATAGCAATAGCATTTGTTGTTATTTTTTAGGAATGATTGTGATACTTGTCTTGTCAGCGAAATCGACCTTCAAAAGGGAGGTTTTGTGCGGGATAGGTGCCATAGACAGAGGAAACGGAGGGGAAATAGATGTTCATTCAAAAGAAGAGCCTAACCGTTGTTTCATTTATAGCTGTGTTGTTCCTTTCCGCCTGCAGTAATTCAGTCTATGACGAAATGGAAGTGGACGAAAACGACATTCCTCCTTTTATTGAAATGGAAAGAGTTGAAGGCGCTAATAAGAACCTGATTGCAGTCAAGCTAATGACAGAAGGTTCGGGGGAAGAAGCGGCAAAGAAATCAATTGCAGATTCTTTTGCTTTGCTGCAAGAAGAATACAGGGCAGCGTCCGTTGAATTGGAAGATGCAGATCAGGAAGACTGGTATGGAATTTATCTGAGGGATGATACAGCTATTCAAAATATAAAAGATTCAACGACCGAGTTAACGAGGGAAGAAAAAGCTGTCATGAATTATTATGAAGGGTTGGAAAATAAGGAATTCCCAATCATCGAGTTTTCGGCAGACTCGATTTTACAATAATAGTACTGCTGATTATAGATATAATAAGAGTTTACATAACTTAAAAAAATTGCGGTACGAAATAAAGAAGGCCTTACAGAATTACTTTTTAAAAAACGAAAGCTTGCACGAATAGGTGCGAAAAAGACCATAAAACTCTACTTCTATCCTGAAGTAGAGTTTTCGTATGGGCAAAAATAATTCATTACAATTCGATATTTCACTTTCGTTTGGATAGCTTTTAGATTTGGCAAACGTATTAATAGATAAGGCCTTTGGAAGGAGTTATTAAATTGAATGAAAATCACACATGAAAACCTTGTGCAGGAACTAAAACGAAAAAATGAAGATGCTTTACAATTCGTGATTGATCAATACGGTGGATTAATTAAAAGCATCGTCACGCATCATTTGTATCGATTCAGCCATGTTCATGATGAATGTATAGATGACATTCTATTAGCCGTTTGGGATCACATTGATTCTTTTAATGAAAAAACCAACTCTTTGAAGAATTGGTTAGCTGCTATTTCCAAGTATAAAGCGATTGATTATAAGAGAAGGTACATAAAGTTGGCTGAAAAACAGCGGCCTGGAGATTACGAATTGGAGACAAACCAAGTGGATGAGAGGCAGCTGGTTATGAAAACGGAATTGAGTTTGGAAACAGAAGCACTATTAGAACAGCTGACGCCAGAAGATCGACAGCTATTTATTGATTATTATATCGACGGAAAAGATACCACTAGTCTTGCAAACGAACTAAGCGTGAATAAATCGGTCATCCATAACAGGTTATCCCGAGGGAGAAGAAAATTAAAAGGGTTGAAACGGATTTTTGGAGATCAATAACACGGAAATGAGGTGTTGAGATGAAAGACGTTTATCAAATGTTGAATGAAGTTGACGTGGATATGATGGAATACGACATTCCAGAATTGACTAGCTTCGAAAAAAAGAGAATGAAAAAGCGAATAAAAAAGAAGATACAAAAGCGAACAACAAAAAGCCGTTCAAAATTATGGGCTATTTCAGCCGCAGCGTTAATCATACTTTCATTGGGCATTGGAATGCAGCCCACTGCACTGGCGAAAATGCCGATCCTTGGCCCTTTATTGGAGCATTATTTGGGAATGGAAGACGGCCAAACATTGGAAAGTTACAAGACGATTCTCGGACAATCAATAGAAAATGAACAGGGCACTATTACCTTAAATGAAGTAATCATCGATGAGGGACGTTTATTGATCAATAGCACTTTTGAGACGCGTTCCGACAACATTAAGTTAGAGAACGTCAATCCATTCCCGACCATATCAATCAATGGGGAGGAGGTTTCTGGGAATGGTGGTGGCGATGTGCAGCAATTGAGAGATTCCACTTATTCCTTATTCAGCTCTATGGATGTCCAAGCGCTGGAACTTGGCAAATCACTGGATATCAAAATCATTTATGAAGGGATAGTTCCAAGTATGTGGGCCAAAGAGGAATGGACTTTTGAATTCAGGGCTTCAGGCGAAGCGTTGCTTTCAGTAAGCAAGACTATCCCCATCAACCAACAATTTTCATTGGAAAATGGACAGCGTGTCTTAGTGGAAGAATTAGTTTTGTCACCTGTCTCCAGCACCTTGAAATACCATTTATACAGCAATAATGACCTGGACTATGAGTTTGATGTCCGAATGTTAGTCGAAGACGGGACGGGTAAGGTCTATGAATCACAAGAAGAGCGTACTTTAGGAAAGGATGCCTATTTCCGATTTGAAGCGTTGGCAGGAGATGTCTCCACGTTGAAGGTAACGCCTTTCGTCATTTCTGGAAAAGAAGGGGAAGAAAAAACTGACTATCATGAGGTGCTGAACACGAAAGCCTTTGAAGTAGAGATTAAGTAATGTTAGATAGCATGTAAAGCAGCGGAACACTAAACAATCTAAGATGAGCAAAGTTTAACCTGTTTTCCTTTGCTCTTTCTTATAAAAAATTAGTTTACCTATTTGAAGTGAAGAAAAGGAAAGGGACAGAATCTAGAATTTCTTTCTTTACTGCTTTACGTGCAAATTCGTAAGAAGAATTAAGTTATAAGTAGATTGAAAATTAAAATAAGACGTCATTATTCTTCTTCATACTTACAGAAAATATTTTGTTTTGTGATATTGTATTTATATGGTTGGAATTCTAAATATAGTAATAAACTTCAGGGTCATCTCTTCGACTGGGTTTTATATTTAACGTGAATACACCTGACCTTATAGAGTTATAAAAAATCGCATATAGCAAATGAGGCTAGTGACTTTGATGAGAAAAATAACTTTGGAAGTTAATAATCTAGTTAAGAAATACAGTGGCAGAGGGTTCGAAGTTGAAGCGTTAAAAGATGTTTCGTTCAATTTATATGCTGGGGAATTTGTCGCAATTATGGGGACGAGTGGATCTGGAAAAAGCACCTTACTCAATGTTATTGGCGCATTGGATGAACCGACCAGCGGTAAAATTCGATTGAATGGTGTAGATTCGGAAGGTTTCTTTTCTGAACCGAAAGCGACGGACTACCGACGGGGAAATATCGGATTTATCTTTCAAGCCTATAACTTGTTGAAAGACTTAACGGTGGAAGAGAATATTTCATTACCACTGCTCTTAAAAAACGAATCTAAAGAATCCATTGAGAGAAAAACGGCCAGTATGGTGGAACGGATGGGGTTAACAAAGTGGAAAGCACATCGTCCGGTCCAATTATCGGGTGGACAGCAACAGCGCATTGCTATTGGCCGGGCTCTTATCGGCGAACCACCGATACTTTTGGCAGATGAATTGACGGGGAATTTGGATGCCAATACATCCGAAGAAATTTTAGAAGTATTGACTTCCATGAAGGACGAACTCAATCAAAGCATACTTGTGGTAACCCATGACCCCAAAGTCGCTACCTATGCAGATCGTGTCTTGTTTTTCCACGACGGCGCCATCATCAATGAGTACGAATGTTCCGGTGAACGGGATCTTGAACACATCATGGAAATCTCCCAGAATATTTTAAAAGGTTCGGCTATATGAAATCACTCAATCAATTGGCGTTCCGTTTATTTAGAGAAAACAAGTTTTTGGTCCTCACCTCGGTTATGAGCATTGCCATAGCAGTCTCTCTTGTACTGACAATGGCGCTATTTACCGTAAATGCGAAACAAACCCTGCAAGATGATCTGCGAAAGATGTATGGGGATATGGATATGGCCCTTGTTTATAGCGATGACAATCCCGTGGAGGATGAGCAGGAATTATTGCAACTGATATCAGAACACCCTTCGGCAGTTGCTGTTTCGCAAGCGCTGGTTACCCAAACATATGTAGAGCCGCTAGGCGGAGAAGTCTACACTCTGGGAATCGAAAACGATCCAATTGCAAAAAGCAGGTATAAAACAAGCGTAGATTTAACGAAAGACACAGTCGCCATCACAGAAAATCTGGCAGGGTCTCTCAAGCTTTCAGTAGGCGATCAAATCGAAATTGAAAACGATTCATTTGAAATCACTGAAATTTTGAAGAACGCTCAAGGAACAGGGATTGCTCCTGATATGGTGGTTTTCGCATTAGAGAGAGCAAAGCTATTTCACGACGAAGCACTGCCAGTCCTTAAAAACGAAACCACGGCTTTAATGGTGAAAACTGCAGAAGAAACCGACTTAATTGTAATGGCCAATGAAGTTAAAAAAATGCAGCCGGAGTTAAGAGTGGACATTATTGAAGAAGATGAAGCAGCAAAAAACAACCTAAACTCACTGACCTTATTTATTGGCATCCTTTCGATGCTCATTTTGATTGTTACGGCTATCATGGTCATCTCCAATTTTGACTTGTTTATCTATAAAAATAAAAACCAGTTTGCGATTATGCGGGCGCTTGGCGCGAAAACTGAGCAGCTGTCCAAGATTATCCGCATTCAAAGCACAATGATTACAGTTGCTGGCGCATTGCTTGGGTTGGCGATTGCTTATGCAGCGGATCAATTCCTGCAACCAAGTTTTGGAAAGTGGTTTTCCGTTTCACTGACTCAAATGCCATTTGCCTGGGAAGTGGCGATTCCTGTAGTGGCCATAGCTAGTCTGTTGATTCAACTGTTCCTTTATATCCCAGTTCTCAAATCATCAAAAATTTTGCCATTGAGGATTCTCCAGGAAAATGAAGAGCTAGATTTTAAACATCATGGAATGCGAAAGGCAGCAATCAAGATCCTATGGATTTCATCCCTTGTATCGCTACTGTTTGGCGTTATTCTTGCCGTGGAAGAAAACGCGAGGGCGATATTGATTTTATTGAGTGGTTTTTTGCTACTAGCTAGTCTCTTCTTAGTATTGCCCGTATGGCTGACTAAGTTATTGAATGTGCTAATACCAGCATCTGGGAAGCTGCCATCCCCCAATGTATTAATTGCACTTCAGAATTTAAAGCCACACGTCAAAAAGAATAGCTTCGTGATTCTTTCAATTAGCGTGGTCATGATTATCGCTGTTTTCGGCTCAGTAATGCTGAGTACCATTAAGCAGAACAATACAGACTATATCAATGAACAGTTTCCCACTTCTTTGGTTATTACAAGCCGCATTCACCAATCTGAAATTAATCCAGTTAAACTTAGTGAAGAACTACGTAACCAAGTCCAAGTCGCGCAAGTCGCCACTGTCAGCACTTTTGGGGGGGCAGAGTTGTTCGTTGAAGACGGGCCGATGTCTTTTGACTATACGCTGGGTGATCTAAAGGCGCTAGAGAGTGCAAAGGTCATACCGGAAATCGGAAAAGAGGAACTAGCATCAGCAGCGATCATCTCCCCGCTATTTGCTGAAAAGTACAAAGTACAAGTCGGCGACGCCTTAAAAATTGGTATCTACTCGGATGAAAAACAACGCGCTGAATACGTGGTGACTATGGTAGTAAGTGCTGTTTCAGATGCAATTGATGATGGAGAAGTACTTTTTGATTGGCAAGCGAAGGCGTTAAATACTTCTTCAACTAACTTTGATAAAGCCTACGTGAATACATATGACGAATCAGCGGCCATCGATTCTCTCAAAACCTTGACCAGTAAGTATCCAGAACTCACAGTCAATGTACATGCAACTGCGCTGGAAGAGGCTTCAGACATGTTCTTGCAGCGATGGGCCATCTTTATTTTGGTGCTAATTATACTTGTTGTTTCTGTTATGGCAGGTGTCTTGAACACCCTCTTGAATAATATTCTGTCGAAACGAAAAGAGTTTGCAATACTCCGGACCATCGGCGTTAGGCCAATGGGGATTGTGAAAATCATTGTCTCCCAAATCTCTTTCTATCTTTTGATCGGCCTTGTCTTCGGTGCGCTATGCGGGTTGGTATTTTCTGTTATCGTTTCACTGATTGATTCGGGCAAGATAGCGATCGACTTTTCATTGATGATGTGGGTAGCGGCAAGTATGTGGGTGGTCAGTTTGATAATCTTTGTGCCTGTAGGATGGAGTATAGGAAATAAAAAGATACGAATGGAAATATTGAGTGACAATAAGTAAAATTGGGTGCTTACTTGGATTCAATTAGCTGGATTGATTATCCTTCCGTTTATCGGTATTTCGAACATCAAAGAATCAAAACTCCCTAAAGCCTAGTTCAGCAGAGTATAGAGAGTGAAGGGGAATGAAAATAGTTAGGTTGCATTCGGCGCTTTGATGCTATTGTTGTTCAATATGTTGAGGCGCTCTCCCTTTGTCTAATAAAATTTCAGCATCATCTCCAGTTTCAGCACCCCAGAAACGTACTTGTTTTATAGTTGATTCAGTAATTTGATATTCATAGACTACTGTTGGTTCGTTATCAAAAATGACATGCAAAAATTTCACTTTCTTGATTTCGTAGTCGTCTGTATCAGAAATTTCCCAAGAGTCGGCTTTAAATGTAGTAGTTAAGTGAGCATCTAATTGCTGAATGGCATTATTTGTTTGACTCTCCACTATAAAAGGATGTACGGAATAAAAAATTATTGAACTGATTAAAATAAGACCTGCTGCTGATAAAACAAGCATTTTTAATGGCTTTTTCAGAAAGTAGGCTACCAAAGTCAGCAATCCAGTCCCTACTAGAATAAAGATTATTTCAATGATTGTGGTCGGCTGCATTTCTTTCCCCTCATTCCCATTCATTATTAATTAAATATAACAGCTAGATGGAAGAGTAGTTATAGTATTCCGTAAACAATAACTTCAAATATTATTGATGGTGAATACAACTGATTCAGAAGTGAATGACATCCGTTTTTAGGTGTAGTGGAAGCGATTGAAAAGGATCTTTCTCCCGACTGGATAGTGTATTAGCGTTAGTGTTTCTACATTTTTATGGATGATAATGCATTAGCAATTTTGACGTGACAGATGACTAAGGCACCCTATAAAACGGAAGACACAATCTTTTCATAAATTAGCAGAAATATCAGACTTTTTAAGTGTGAGGCTTTGAAAATATATCCTAAAGGTAGTACAATCCATTTAAGAAAACGCTTTCATAAATGGTGGATTAACTGATGCCATCCAAGGATTTCGATTATGGCAAGGGGGTTGCTGCAAGGGGATTTTTTAGCTATTTACAATATAAAATTCTGCTTTTATTAAAAGGAGAATGAGAGAAATGACAAAAATGGAGTTACCGCGGGGGAAAAGTTACATTCGGCTCGATCAGATCAGCCAAGAAGATATAGATAATTTAATTTTAAGGGTCAATAGCTGTACGTGGCGGCAAACCTTCCATATCCAACCGGTTTCTGGGCTTCTCAACGATCCGAACGGTTTCTGTTTTTACAACGGGGAATATCATTTATATTATCAATGGCATCCGCTCGGGCCGTTTCATGGTTTGAAGTATTGGTACCATACCAAATCGAAAGACCTGGTCAACTGGGAGAATGTCGGAATCGCGATCAAGCCGGACGAGTATTTTGATAGCCACGGGGCCTATTCGGGAAGTGCTGTGGAGCATGACGGAAAACTGTATTTGCTATACACCGGAAATACACGGGATGAGAATCTCGTAAGACATCCTTACCTGTGTATTGCGCTCATGGACGATGAGGGAAATATCATCAAATCGAAAAAATCCGTGCTCGATAAAGTGCCAGATGGATATACCGAGCATTTCCGCGATCCGAAGTTATGGAAAGTAGAAGACCGGTATTACGCGGTCATCGGCGCGCAGCGAACCGATGAAACGGGGGCAGTTTGTCTGCTGAGTTCGACCGATTTATTGGAATGGAAGTTTGAAGGAGAACTCGCTACCAATTTAGATAATTTCGGTTTTATGTGGGAATGCCCAGATTATTTTGAAATGGAAGACCGGGGCATCTTGATTTTTTCTCCTCAAGGACTCGAGCCAGAAGGGGATCTTTATCAAAACATCTACCAGGCCGGTTATGTGCTCGGTGAGAAAATCGATTTAGCACGCCGCGAATTGACTCACGGGGGCTTTATCGAATTGGATAGAGGGTTCGATTTTTACGCACCGCATACAATGAAAGATCCGAGTGGCAGACGGCTTATGGTTGCCTGGATGGGTCTGCCCGAAATTGAGTATCCTACAGACATCAATGGATGGGCCAACTGCTTGACCATTCTTCGGGAATTATCGCTTCGGGACGGGAAAATCATTCAAACGCCGATTCCGGAACTTCAATCACTGCGCAAGGCTAAAACCGAAGCGCAAGGGGAAGTTTTGGATGAAAACAAAGTGATTGAAGGATTCTCTGGAGTCACGTATGAGCTAATTTGTGAGTTTGAACGAGGGGACGCCTTGGAATATGGCATTGAATTCCGTGCGAGTGGGGAAGAAAAAACGGTGATTAAATTCGACGCAGTCCAAGGGAAAGTCATCATGGACCGCGCATTATCGGGCAAAGTGATTGGCAGCAAGCATGGAACCGAACGCAAATGCCGGATGGACGGGGATGTGTACAAGTTCCACCTGTTTGTCGATTCATCATCCGTCGAGATTTTTGTGAACGACGGGGAAGAAGTGTTTAGCGCACGGATTTTCCCAGATATCCGAAGCCAGGAAATTCGGTTTTTTGCGACAGGCGGCCAGGCAGCGTTCAAAGCGGTGAAGTGGGACTACTGAGAAATGAAAGTTGAAAAGGGGGAGGTGCCGAATGGGAAGTTTGTTCTCGATTGGCGAAGTACTAATCGATTTTATTCCCCATCAAAAAGGCATCGCCTTGAAAGATGTGGATTCTTTTACGCGAGTGCCTGGAGGGGCGCCGGCCAATGTGGCAGCTGCGGTCGCGAAGTTTGGCGGCACGGCTTCAATGATCACCAAAGTGGGACAAGATGCCTTTGGTGATTTTCTGTTGGAACGGCTTGCCGAGGTGGGAGTAAAAACCGATAAGATTCCACGGACAAAAGAGGCGAATACCGGACTGGCTTTCGTTTCGCTGCGCGATGACGGGGAACGGGACTTTTCGTTTTACCGGAATCCTTCCGCCGATTTGCTTCTTAAACCTTCAGAAGTGAATGCCGACTGGTTCGGGCAAGGGGATGTTCTGCATTTTGGTTCGGTCGATTTAGTCGACAGCCCGATGAAAAAAGCACACGTGAAAGCGATCGGTGCAGCCAAGTTGCACGGTGCCATCATCAGTTTTGACCCCAACGTGCGCCTGCCGCTTTGGGATAACCCCAAGCAGTGCCGGGAGGCCATTCAGGAATTTATTCCGAAGGCGCATATCGTCAAAGTTTCTGATGACGAACTGGAGTTCATCACAGGCATAGCAGACGAATCCATTGCCATTAACTCGTTGTTCACAGGGGAGGTGTTGGCGGTGGTGTTAACGAAAGGAGCTAAGGGAGCAGATCTGTACGTACAAAATCAAAAATACTCGTCCATGGGATATTCAGTGAAAGTTGAAGATACCACTGGGGCAGGTGATGCATTCACAGGCGCTTTCTTGTACCAATTGCTGAAGCGGGATGCCGTGCCAAGCAATCTGGAAGCCATTTTAAGTGAGCATCACCAGGAACTGCTGGCTTTTGCGAATGCGAGCGGGGCGCTGGCCACTACTGGAAAAGGGGCTATATCTTCGCTTCCGACAAAAGATGAGGTCTTGGAGTTAATGGAATAGACTATTAGCAGAGGGAAGGCTTTGTCCGGAAAATACGCTATGAGTTGACAATGCATGGCTTTTTTAACTATCTTGTCTCATTTTGCAAGAAGCATTTTAAACGTGGTTCATGTTTTAGCTACTTAGGCAGACGGGTAAACACAAGTAAGACAATACACCGGAGGCTGATTAGTATGAAATCGACAAACCATACGTTTGAAGTGGCTTATACTGAACAGGAACTTGAGGCAAAGGTGGAAGCATTGAAATCTCACGGGCATACAAAAAATGATATTCATGTTTTAGCAGAAAATGCGGATATTCTTAATGCAATTGAAACCCAAGAAGAAGTGCAGACGCACGAAACAGAAACCATTACAGACAAATTCAAGTCTATGTTTACCGGGAAAGACGCGGTACGCGAAGAATTAACTAAACTAAATTTAACCCAAACGGAAATCGAACAATTTCATGACATTCTTGAAAATGAAGGAATTGTGCTATATGCAGAACATCGACATAATCACCAATAGTCTCTGAACACAACGGGACTCAGTGTCGCTTTTACACTTTTAACCCTGATACAAAGCTTTGTGAAGAAAAATGTGATCGGGCAACGTTAGAGATGAACTTGTCCCGGCTGATTTTATTAAATGGCTAAGAGGGCGCAAATGACACCTGTATATCAAATTCTTATCGGAAATAACAAGAAGAAAACGAAAAACCCGCAATGCCACGTGCTCATTCGCACAAGGCGTTGCGGGTTTTCTTATCTTATTCCTTCAAAAAATCCTTATCCATATAACGCGGGTTCGGGTAATCATAGAAGCCTTTGCCGTTCTGGATGCCCATGCGGCCTTTGTCGAGGAATTCCGTTTTCAAGTATTCCGCGACTTTTGCTGCTTCTCCGTCGCCGGCATTGGCTTTGGCGACTGACAAGTGATACGGCGTGTTGATGCCGATAACGTCCAAAATTGCGAACGGCCCTCTCGGTGCACCGGTCGCAATCATCCAGGTCTTGTCGACGGTATGCGGATCGGCGATGCCATTGACGACCAAATACTGCGCCGAGTTCAAAAATGGCACGAGCAAGGTATTCAAAATATAGCCAGGTTGTTCTTTCTGGAGCGGCAGCGCGACCATGCCAATCGCTTGTGAAAACTCGACCACGTCATTGAAGACCGACTCATCTGTGCCGCCATGGCCCATGATTTCCGCAGTATTGCTGCGCCAGATATCGTTAGCGAAGTGAAGCGCCAAAAACTTCTCGGGGCGCCCTGTGTATTCAGCAAACGTACTCGGCAGCATCGTCGACGTATTGGTCGCAAAGACCGTTTGTGCCGGTGCGACTTTCGCCAAATTCGTGTAGAACTCTTTTTTGATATCGAGCACTTCAGGCACCGCTTCAATCAGCAAATCGGCATTCTTTACGGCTTCCCCTAAATCCGTATGGAACGACAACCGGTTATAAGCTGCATCCAACTCTTCATCCGTTGATTTCAAGTCTTTCTTGAAATGCCCTTTAAGCACTTCGAAACGCTCTTTTGCACGAGTTAAAGCTTCATCGTTGATGTCGTATACGGCGACATCGAATCCATGATACGCAGATTGAAAAGCGATTTGGCTACCCAGCACACCGCTTCCTGCGACCGTGACATATTTGAAATCCATTCCATCCCACTCCCTTTGAATAGATGATGCCAGTCTTGGTGTATTGGCAAAAAAGGATGTTTCTGCCAACGATCTCTAATTTCCATAGTAGGGGAAATGAAGGAATTTCGCCAATATTAATTAAGAAACAAGCTTCAAACCGACCGCTGACCCGAGTACCATCGCGATAAACAGGATGCGCCGCCAATCTTTGGATTCGTTATAAAACAGCATGCCGATGATTGCGCCACCCGATGCCCCGATGCCGGTCCAGATGGCATACGCCGTTCCCATCGGCAAGCTTTCCATCGCAACTGACAAAAATAAGAAGCTCGCGATAAAGCCGCCGAGGAGCATCGCGAGTGACTGCCATTTTCGGTCGTGATGCCATTTGTTGATCATCGCGACGCCGATCATTTCAAAAAGTCCTGCAAATATCAATGAAATCCAAGCCATTATGCTTCGCTCCTTTCAGGTGCTGAATCCGGTGTTACGAGTTTCAAGCCGATAACACCAAGCAGTAAAATCCCGACCAATACCAGTTTTGCGGTACTGACAGGTTCGTTGAAAAAGACGATTTCGGACAACACCGTCCCGGCCGTCCCGAGCCCGACAAACACCGCATACACCGTGCCGACCGGCAATTTGTTTCCGGCATCGATCAGCAAAGTGAAGCTGACGGCGATTGCGACAATTGTGATCAGCCATTCGCCGAGCGAATCCGCATGCTTTAATCCCACAACCCACGCCACTTCAAACAATGCCGCGATTAATACTTTTCCCCATTGAAGATTCATTGGAATTCCTCCTATTTAATATTGCTGGATCTTTAGACAGTGAAGCCGTTTCGGTATCGAAGCGACATCTGCCAGATGCCACCGGAAATGGTACAATGAATATCTTCATTTCCGTGGAATACAGCTTGTTTCTTTATAATTCCGATACAATCGGTCCAGAGATAAGCGAAAAAAGCCTTGCTTAAGGTCAACAGAGGAGGGATTGCATGGAAGTTTTTGGACTCATGGGCTTTATTTTTGGCATGTCTGGTTTTACTTTTGCGATTATTGCCTTTACCACAGCACTTAACAACAACAAACGTGTCAAAGAACTTGAAAAAAGAATGAACGAGTCAGAGAAACCCTCATGATCCGTGCCTCGGGCTGCTGGATTTTCTAAAGCTCGGATTATTAACGAGAACTTCCTGCCTGCAGGGGTTCTTTTTAGTTTGTCCCGTTATTCCGTGTGGCTTCGTACTCAACATCGCTCGCAAAAGCACCGGGTTTCAAAATAAAAAGCCCGGGAGAACTGTAAAAACAGTTTCTCCCAGGCTTTTGTCCCTCCGTGTCACAGCGGTGGCTGTGTGTTTTCTCTCGGACCAGGCCAGCTATGCTGCGGAACCCTAGAAAACTTTTTTTAGTCATTCAATTACTTTAGTTATATAAGAAATGGGCCAGAACTTCAAGTTATACGGGTCAGATGGCTAGGGACGCCTTTTGTCCATGACATCCGCCACTTCTTCTGATAAGGGATCATCCTCTTTACGCAAACCATCAATGACATGTTGATAGTCTTCAGGCGATTGGTTCTGGCTTAGCTTAAATGCAGCTTGGATATCGGTGATGTGGAGCTTGAATCCGACGATGCCTTTAATGTCTTTTTCGAGCAGCTCGGTCGGGAGAGTGTCCCACAGGACCGGCTCGTCGCGATGTTGTTCATGTTTCTCAAGCAGTGTCACCAAATCCTCCCGCAGTTCATCTTCCGACAGCAACCGGCCTGTGCCGTACACATGCGCCGCTTGGTAATTCCACGTCGGAATGTCTTTTTCCTCGTACCAGGAAGACGTCACATAGGAATGCGGGCCTTGGAACGTCACCAATACTTCACCCGAATCTTCAATCGTATGCCATTGCGGATTGCCGCGGGCAAAGTGGCCGCGCAGCTCATAGCCATCTTCGTGTTTTTTGAGCTGGAAAGGCAGGTGGCTCGCAAGCGGCCGACTTTTCCCGTTAGTGATGATTGTGCCGAATGAATGGACTTCGATAAATTCGCGGATCTCTTCCACGTCGTTCACTTTATAGTATTTGGGGATATACATGCTATGCCTCCTTAAGCAATAAAGTTATAAAGTCTTCGTCAAAATCAAATCCGTCTGCTCGTCATCGCCCATGAAAAACGAATGGCTGCCGGTCTCGACAAAACCTTTCTTGTCGTAAAAAGCCCGGGCATTGTTGTTGTGCTCCCAAACGCCGAGCCATATTTTTTCTTTTCCCAGTTCTTTCGCCATCTCAAACGCCTGATTCATCAATACTTTCCCAGCGCCGTTTTTCTGGAACTTTTTCTTGATGTAGATGCGCTCCACTTCGAGCGCCTGATCACCCATCGGTTCGGTTTGCGCTTCGTCTGTATTGATTTTCAAATAACCGGCCACTTCACCGTCGACCATCGCGAAATAGAAATGGGAGGAGGGAGTGGCGAGTTCTTTCTCGAGCTTCGGCTTATTATAGGCCGCTTCAAGATAGGCGTTCATGTTTTCTTCGCTATTGTGTTCATCGAATGTTTCCTTATAAGTGAGAATGCTGGTGTCTTGCAGTTCTTGAAGATCGCTTGCTGTGCATTTACGTAGGCTTGCCATGAAGATTCGCTCCTTTAGCTCATTAATAATCGCGCTTTTGGCCTTTTTTGACCGATTCGAAATCGACTTCAATGTTTTGGCGGATACGGCGCAAATAGCGTTCGGCCTCCAATGCTTCCTGTTCGGTAAAGCCATCGAGTGCGACCGCATTGGAATGCTCGTTTTCCCGGATGATGAAGGGATAGGCCTTTCGAGCTTTTTCAGTCGGATAGATCTTTTTGATTTTCTTATTGTCGGAGTCACTCAGTTTTTCAATAAAGCCGTTGCTCTCCAATTTCTGAATCGCGCGTGTCGCAGTGGAGCGGTCGACTTTGATCAAATCGAGCAATTGCTCCTGGATGATGCCAGGATTTTCGCAGATGCGGACGAGGTAAAGATATTGCCCTTTCGTCAGCTCCAGCTCTTTGAATTCGATATTGCTGATGGAATCAAGGGCACGGGCAATCATGCCGATTTCACGCAGGATTTCTGTCATAATAGAACTCCTTAATTTATGTTGCATTTGCAACAATGATGAATTATATCGAGTGTACAAGAACCATGCGGCCAATGCAAGAAGCGGGAGCGGAAAAATGAAATAATTCTTTTTTCGAGCTGATTCCAGTGGACCGCCTGACGCTTCTCGTAAAAGAGTTGGCTTGGCGAAGACCAATCTATTTTCTCTCCGAACCGCCATCTATTTTATATTCCTAGTCTTGCCGATCATGTTCGGGGGCCCGGTCGGAAACGGGACAGTGCTGACAGTCTGTTTCAGAGTGCTTATTTTGAATGCAATCATGCCGATGGCGGAGAAGACTTTGGATCATGTTTTGTAGCCGAAGCAGATAACTGTGTATCGATAATAGTGTTCGAAATAATTAGTTAATTTATATTTTTATGTTATGCTTTCTATGGGAGGTGTTTTTTTGGAAGTTAACAGAAAAACAGCTATTCTTTTGTTTTGGTCAGGTGTGGCATCGACCTTGCTTGTTTTGCCATTGCTTTACGCATTAGGTCTTCCATCTTTCGAAGTCGTGCTCATCAGCTTATTTGGTGAAGGAAACATTTGGGCACTGGTTTTTACAGTTGTGCTGATTCTGCTAATACTCTTCAGTTTACGAAAGTCGTTTAAAAGTCCGGAATGATAAATAGAAGTTCATATGAAGTCCAAAAGACACTACCAGTACTAAAATCGCTGACGATTCAGCTTTTTTAATATGGGTGGTGCTTTTTATATTTACTGAAAGATTGAATTAGAATTTTTTGTTTTTACACTTCTAAAGATAATTAATTGAGTATAAATGCAAAATACAATCATTGCGAGTATATATTTAAAATTTCTCTACTATTTATGGATTTTATTGGTATATTTAAAGGTATAAAGGAGTTTTAAAAGAACTGGAGGAGTATCTTATGGAGGAATTTTTAAGTGGATTTCGATTAGGGCTGGATTTAATGTGGAGCATCGCCACGGCGGAACCGCAATTGACAGGGTTTCTAATCATATTTGGTTTAGGGGCATTTTTGCTTGCATCAATCACCAATATTTTAAAAGACCGCAAACTGAAGCGATCCGGCATGCTGCAAGTGGATCAGATGAAAGGCAAGGAATTTGAAGACTATCTCCGCGTATTGTTTTTAGAAAGAGGCTATCACGTGCAGATGACACCGGCTACCGGAGATTACGGCGCAGACCTTATTTTATCGAAAGTTGGGCGGAGAATCGCAGTTCAAGCGAAGCGCTATAAAAAGAACGTCGGATTGAAAGCCGTACAAGAAGTTTCTACGGCGAAACTGCATTACAAAGTGGATGAATGTTGGGTGGTCACCAATAGCGGTTATACTGAGCCGGCGAAGAAATTGGCTGCATCCAATGGAGTGAAATTGGTGGATCGTGTGATGCTCATGAGATGGATGCTGGAGATGAATAAAGAGACTGCCACCAGCAAGGCAGCAACAACTTCAAAAATTAAAGGGGATACCATCAATAAGGAGAAACTATAACTAACGGGGGAATGGCAATGAATTACATTCAAGACATGCGCCAACTGATCGGTTCGAATTTATTGATGACGGTTGGGTGCGGAATCATTCTGGAAAAGGACGGCAACATTTTGCTTCAGCACCGAAAAGACCGAGATTTGTGGGGAATTCCGGGCGGGGTCATGGAGCCTGGCGAAACTTTTCTCGAGACGGCCGTTAGGGAAACACATGAAGAGACCGGTCTGCATGCAGAGAACTTACAGTTGTTCGGCCTCTATTCAGGGGAACAAGGCTATGCCGAATACCAAAACGGCGACCAAGTTTATAGCGTGCAAATCATTTTTCACACACAGCAATTTTCAGGCGAATTGATGCAAGAAGGGGAAGAAAGCCACGAGCACCGTTTCTTCAGCCCGGACGAATTGCCGAAAATCAATTCGCATCAGGAACGCTTCATCATGGATTGGGTAAACAAGGCGAGCTTGCCGATATTGAAATAAATGTGCAGCGAATGGGAGTGGATTTGATGAGAGAATACTTAGAAGAAAACAAGGGCTACCATTTATCATTCCTCGCCGCTGTCATCATCGGGTATATAGTTGCCAAGGTCTTTGCCGACGGGGCAGTAAACGGCCTACTCCTCTGGGTTCTCGGCTTCTTTTTTGTCGCTGAGCTTGTGAAGTTCATCGTTTGGCGGATTGAGCAGAAAGAGGAATAACAATCGAATAAGGGGGCAAGCCCGGTGAAGAAACTGGTCATGATCGTATTCGCAGCTTTTTTGTTAAGTGGCTGTATTGGCGGAGAGCAATATCTTTATTCAGGAAAAAGCGAGAGTTGGAGCATGACGTATAAAGTAGTCGAGGCACAAAGCGGCAGCCAGCAAGTAGAGGGGACGCTCGAGTATATAGGAGCGGGGACAGCACCAGAGACAATCGATTATTCGATGAATTCGGTTATTCGAGGCCAATCAACAACGAATGTGCCTGTAACAGATGATGGAAAAGTGACGCTGCAAAACGGAAGTTGCGTGGATTGCGCGATCATTCAAGAGCATACGAAAATTAAAGTCGAAGTCATATGGGATGGGAAATCGGAAACCTTCAATTTGGATGAGGAAGAATCTTAAACGTCTCACTTATCGAGCTTTTTTTCTAACCGGTTTACCTTTTTGAATAGCACTACCAATGCAATAATGATGGCAATCGGCAAAACCCAGGTGAATATTGAACTGAACACTCCAGTCAGGAATACAGAAGTCATTGTAAAATCCCCCTTTTTAGTTATATTTTCTCTACAGATCCTTGGATTTATTTATTTCCAATTAATTGTTAATAAGACAAGCATAGCATAAGAAAAATTACTTTGGAATGAATTCTCGAAGAGCTGCAGTTACTTCGATATGAACTGAAATTAAAACTATCAAGGAGGATGGCAATTGAGAATTCTAAAATACATAGCAATCGCAAGCGTTGTGCTTTCCCTATCCGCCTGCTCGGATGAACCGGATGTCGGCAACTCACCTTACCCAGCAACAGAATTGATAGCGGATGCGCCAGTGGTCACTGGCCATATCATCGAAGTGATTGAAGATGATCAAGTTATGATGGTCGTCGAAGGCATCACCAAGCAAGAAGCGCTTGAAATCGACTACCAAAGCTATGAACTCCCGATGGCGACTTTCTTTTCAAATGGGACAAGGTTCGAGGGAGTATTCAAGGCGGGGGATAAAGTAGCGGTCTGGAAATTCGAAGAAGGCCCCGATCTGGCAGGCGTCGTCGCGGAGCGGATTGTTCTATTGGAAGAGTAAGGATGACAATCTGAATAAACACACACAAAAACGACACAGCTTTTTCAATAAGCTGCGTCGTTCTTTAAAGATCTAAATCAAAAAGATACATCGACTTCTTTAAATAAGCTGATGCCAAGATAGCTGTATTTGATATGGACGGTGTGAATTTCTTGGTCATGCATGATTGTAAGCCCGTATGTCTCATCGGCTTCTGAAGCGGTGCCGTTGTTCTGTTTTTCCAAAGTGGCAGTAGGAGACGTGCCTGTTTTGATCGTGGCCTCATCGATATCGGTGAAGCGGTAAGGCTGTGCTTCTTCAGAGTTGAAATCATCTGTAAGGAGGAACCCTAGCATCGCATTGCTCATTTGGACTTTGCTTTCCGTCGGTTCTTCATAATCATTGACCGCCACTTCGGTCAATTGAATATCGCCCCATCCTTTATTGCCAAATCCGACAATCACAGAATGTTGGTTTTCGTTCGAAGCCAATGTATTCGTTTCAAGCGGCGGGTTGCTCTTCAAAAAAATAAGCGTTCCGCCGACTAAAGCCACAAATACCATTAGGCTTAACACCACGATCAAAATCTTCTTATTCAATTTCTCCAATCCCTTCAACTAAAGTATTTCCTCAACCGAAGAACACTTGATACAAACCATAAGCAATCAATAAAATCACCAGCAGCAAAATGACCCCGCCGATTTCTTTCAAGCCCATTCCGCGTGTATCCGGAATGCCGCTTTGCGTACGGTTAGCCGAGTCATTGACATTGCTGCCGGCATGTTCTTTCTGGTCTTTCAACTGCAGGCGGTCGCGCTGATCTTCAGGTTTATTGTTTTTGGACATTTGAATCCCTCCTAATAGTGGGTGTCGTATTCAAGAACGGCAAAAGGCATTGACCTCAATTCATTTCATTACTTTAATTTCTATGTTTTTTTCGTCGTAAAAACGCAGCTCCATCGGAAAAGCTGTCTGGATGGAAGCAGGCAGTTTCGTATACTTTATAAAATACATTTCCTTCGTTACTCCCGCTACAAATCCGAACCTTACTTCCAAGGAATCAGCGCGAATATGATCAATTTCGATGTTCGAGTTGTCGCCATAGATGACGCCGTAGCTGCCGTTTTCGGTTTGGATGTCGCGATAGGCAATCGCGGGTCCCCATCCGGATTCGACGATCTTGAATTTTCCATTCCATCCTTGGATCATGTGCGCAAAAGCGATTTCTCCGCTCTCCAGTTCGAAAAGGACGATATGGGATGAAGTATTATCCAATTGGGTGGCCCTTAAAATTTCAATACTCTTTGAGTCCGCTTCCCCTTTATTGACCCAATCAATTAAATCCTGTTGAAATGTTTCATTGCCGATTGGGTATTGGAAATAAGTCGTTGCAGCATAAGAAAGAAAGAAGAGCAAAACGATACCCAAAACGACGAACCATCTTTTCTTCACTCGCATCCTCCCCCTCAATAGATAGCTGATACAGAAATGATCTTCATTTAACTATACACTTTCCATTCCAAAAAGTTCCATAGACCCAGTATTTTTTTAGAGAAAAATTGCTCACGATTGACTATGTTCTCCCCAGAATATGTGTGATAGGATTTATTTATCAATATTTCCCATAAAATCATATTAATTGCAATGAGCTGAAGGAGGCTAAATCACGGGTCCGGGTTCCATGCTCGTCATGCTGATCATCACCATTGTGTTAGTGTATTTCGTAATTAAAGCGATTAAAAAAATGGTAGATGGCTTCAAAGAGTGAAAATGTATAGATGCTGCGGGGATGGGAGTGGGGACGATTAAAAAGCTGCTTGGCTTATTTATCATTTCATCGATTTTATTGACAGGTTGCGGAAGTTTACACGGCACCGTGGCGGAAAAGACAGAGGCGAGTTTTATGCTGGACGTCCAAAGCGATGATGCACGGCAAGAACCCTTTCAAGAGATTTTCCTAACCGACCATACCGAGTTCGTCGGTGCTGCAAGATCGTTCGAGGAGCTCGAAGAAGGCGATCGCGTCAAAGTCACGCCATTCGACACGACACCGGATATTCCTTATTTTCTTGCTTCTAGGGTCACAGTTGAATGAATATTAATGAAACAGGCAGAAACTTGTTATATACCAATCCTTCTGGCTCATGGTAATCTAGTAAAAATCAAAATTCAGTGCGATGAAGAGAACAGTAGCTGGCAATTCCTTTTTCTAGAGAGCTCCGGGGTGGTGGAACGGGGCAAAAGGATGCCAGCGAAACAAGCCTCTGAGCACCGTATCGGAACCAGCGGGGGGATGATGCGGCGGGAGCTCCCGTTACAGAGCTCAGGTATAGATTCACTGTACCGAATGAGGCGCATATGGCGACATATGGGCGAACAGGGGTGGCACCACGACCGGAATCTCGTCCCCAAGACAATTGTCTTGGGGGTGGGATTTTTTCTTTGCCTAAAAGAAGCGGGAAGTGGTGAGGTAGATGAAGAAGATAGGGAAAGACAAAGAGTGGCGGGAAGTAGCCATGTTGCTGACGGGAATCGGCATCGCCAACTTCGGTGGATGGGTCTATTTGATTGCCTTGAACTTGATTGTGCTCGACATGACCGGCTCGGCGCTTGCAGTCGCGGGGCTATACATTGTCAAACCCGCTGCGACATTATTGACGAACTTTTGGGCAGGCAGCATCATCGACCGGACGAACCAACGCAATTTGATGATCATGCTCGATGTGCTTCGCGCCGTGCTCATCGCTTGTTTGCCGTTTGCTTCTTCCTTGTGGCTTATTTATGCATTCGTGCTGCTCATCAATATGGCGGGATCGATGTTCGAGCCAGCCTCGATGAGCTACATCACCAAGCTAATTCCAGTGAAAAACCGCCAACGCTTCAATGCATTCCGCAGCCTGATCGACTCGGGCGCCTTTCTAATCGGTCCGGCAGTTGCTGGTCTCTTGTTCATGATGGGGACACCGGTAACAGCCATTTACTTGAATGCAGTTGCTCTCCTCATTTCTGCGCTCATTTTGAGTGCTATGCCGAAGCTCGAACAAAAAGCAGCCGCCATGGAATTTCCTAAGCGTATGTCCTGGGAAATAATCCGCGCTGACTGGAGAATCGTCATCGCCTTCAGCAAACGCCACGTTCTTGTCATGACGGTCTTCTTTCTATTCAGTTGCATGACGGTTATGGCCACAGCGATCGATTCGCAGGAAGCGACGTTCTCGAAACGGGTGCTCGGCCTGACAGACGGCGAATATGGATTTCTCGTGAGTATTGCTGGAGCCGGAATCATTGCGGGGGCGATCGTCAACACCGTGTTTACGAAAAGATTGGGTGTCGCCGCATTGATCGGCGGTGGTTCGGTGATGGTGTCGCTCGGCTATCTCATCTATGCGTTCTCGAGTTCATTTGCCGCGGCAGCAATCGGATTTTTCATCTTGGCGTTCTCGCTCGCTTTCGCAAATACGGGATTCCATACCTTCACGCAAAACAATATTCCTGTCGAAGTCATGGGCAGGACCGTCAGTGTCTATAGTCTGCTTGAAGCGCTGCTTATCATCATCACGACCGCAATCATTGGGCTTGCGTCAGAAATTGTGACAGTTCAGCCGGTCGTCATCGCCTCGACCGCTGTCATGTTCGGGATCTCGGTGCTACTGTTGGCAGTGAGTTTCAAACAATCCAAAGAAAGCGGCTTGGCAGAGGCAGTATTGGAAGGCGAAACGCCAATCACATAAAGAAAGGCTTGCCGGATTTTCGGCAAGCCTTTCTTTGTGTTTATTCTTCATTCTCCAAGTCTTCGATCAATTGCTTCATCTCGTCAATTTCCTTACGCTGGGCTTCAATGATTTCATCCGCCAGCTGTCTCACGCGCGGGTCGGAAATGTTCGCGCGTTCACTCGTCAAGATGGCAATCGAGTGGTGGGGGATCATTGCTTTCATCCAGCCAGTATCTTCAATGAGCACTTGGCTGCGCACGAGATAAAGCGATAAGGCGAAAATCAGCGCGCTGCCGGCAAGGATTCCGGCATTCGCTTTCTTGTTCTTGTACATCGGCCACATGAACAGCATCATGACGATCGCCATGACAGATCCCATGATGAGCGCCATATACAAACGCGTTTCACTGTAGAAAATATGGTCGAGCTGGAACACATTCAAATACATCAGCCAATACATAATGAAAGTAGAAGTTCCGATCATGATCCCGAATTTTAAGTATTTGTTCATCATCTCTCTCTCCTTTATGATTTTTTTGTTGGGTTTTACTCCACAGGCGCTAATTCATCTTCTGTGACCCATTTGTGGTTGGTCACTTTCTCTCCGCTGTCAGTCGCATTGAAGTCAATCATATAGACGGTCATCTGTTCTGCAGAGTCAACCGTCGCTGTCACGCCGTCCATGCCTTGCATATGGTCAGCATTCAGCACGACTTCATCGCCTTCCTCGAATGGGGCATCTCCGGCATTCTCCAATTCCTCGTGAATGACCCATTTATGGTTCTCAACCGGTTCACCGCCGCCAGCAGGTGTGTAACTCACCGCATAAACTGTGGTGTCGTAAGCTCCGACAATGGTCGCTTCGGCATCTTTCATTCCGTTCATGTGATCGGTTGTGATGATTGCCTGAGTGCCGACAGCGTATTCAGGGTCTTGTGCTTCCTGTAAATCATCCGGAACTTCTCCGGAGCCGGAATGGTCCATCATATGGCCGTCCTCGTCGTCCATATTCTCGTCCATTTGGTCGTTCATGTCATCGGAGTTCTCTCCCATGTGATCATCCATCTGCTCGTCCATATCCACCGGTGCGTCAGCCGGCGACGGATCTGCATTGCACGCCGATAGCGCCAAAGCAGTCACAATCGACAGCGCACCCATCATCATCTTCTCTTTAACCATCTTCTACCCCTCTTTTCTTAGTTGTATGCGTACTAACCATCAAACAAATAGTGAATCACGCCCTATATTCTTAAGCTACCCCGAAGTTCTGCATAATGTGTGCAGGAACGGTGACAATTTATCTTTCTTGAAATTAATTAAGTTTTCCATGATAGAAGCAAGTAGTTTTCCCCGGATATGCACAAAAACTCGAAACTCATCCGTTACACTAGACAGTAGAAATAGCTTTGTCTCTATCTAGGGGGCAGGACAAAGGAAAGCGCAGCTCGAAGTTAAGCACAACATGAATGCGCAAGCTTGATAAGATTCAGGCTGATGCGCTGAAAGAGGGAGTATATGTTCAATCGACTGGCATTAAAAATCGGCCTATTGTTTTTCGTCTTCATCGTCAGCATCGAATTGTTCTTGTTTTCGACGCTCTACATCACCTATGTCAATGAACGCGTCGATGAAGTGATGTCGAATTTATTGGCAAGGGGCAATACCCATAGCGAAGTGCTCGAAGACAGCTTTAACGAAACGACATTATCCCACGTCGCGATGATGGAATCTTCTTCGGATTTTGTTGTCATCATCACGGATGAAACCGGCAATGAATTGGCCCATTCCGACCGGATCGAGCCGCAGATGCTCGAGGTGCTCGGCCATACCGATATCGAACAAGTTCCGGAACAAGGCGAAATCCTCCAAGACAATTGGCAAGACGAGCGCTTTATCGCGACCGACAGCCCGATCACCATCGGCGGCGAGCATCGAGGCCATGTCTTTATGTTCGCGGAAACGAATCATATCAAGGAAATGGTCGACCGCATGAGAAACCAATTTCTTCTCGCTGGTTTGATCTCGGTGTTGTTGACGGTCATCACCATTTTTCTATTGTCGCGCTTTATTACCTTGCCGCTCATTCGCATGAAAGAAGCAACGGAGAAACTGGGCAAAGGGCAAAGCGAAGTGGCGCTTCATATCGAACGCAATGACGAACTGGGCGAACTGGCCAATGCCATCACCCATCTATCCGATGATTTGGACCGGCTCAAGCAAGAACGCAACGATTTTCTCGCGAGCATCTCACACGAACTGCGCACGCCGCTCACCTATATGAAAGGCTATGCCGATATCGCAAGCCGGCCTGGGCTGACGGAACAAGAGCGGGAAGAGTACCTCGCAATCATCCGCGAGGAAACCGGCCATTTGACGAAGCTTATCAAGCAATTATTCGAACTGGCACAGCTCGACCACAACCAGTTCTCGATCCAGAAAGAACAGGTGCCGATCGATGCGCTATGCCATTCGGTCGCTGCGCTCGTGCGCCCGGCGTTCAATGAAAAGAACATCATGATATCGGTCGACTGCGAACCGGAAATCACCGCATGGATCGACCCGGCGCGTTTCCAGCAAGTCTTACTCAATATCCTTGATAATGCGCGCAAACATTCCGAACCAAACACCATCGTCACCTTGCGAGGGCGCCAAGACGAAACATCCATTTTCCTCAGCGTGGCTGACCAAGGCGAGGGCATTCCGCAAGAAGATTTGCCGTTTGTCTTCGACCGCTTGTACCGCGTCGATAAATCCAGGTCCCGCAAGTCGGGCGGCAGCGGGCTCGGGCTTGCGATCGCCAAGGAATTGGTCGAATCGCACGGCGGACAAATCCATATCGACTCTGTGCCAAACACCGGAACAACGGTGACGATTACTTTGAAAAGGGGGGATGGGCGTGCATAAAATTTTATTGATCGACGACGAGCAGCGCATGCTCGATTTGTTGTCCTTGTATTTGACGCCCCATCAGTACCAATGCACAAAAGTACAAGGCGCAAGGGAAGCGCTGCGCCATTTGGAGACACAGGCGTTCGATATCGTCCTGCTCGACATCATGATGCCCGAAATGAGCGGCTTTGAGCTATGTGCGAAAATCCGCAGCTTTTCCGATGTGCCGATTATCATGCTGACAGCGCGCGAGCAGCAAGAAGACATCGTCAAAGGGCTCAAGCTCGGCGCGGATGATTACATCACCAAGCCGTTCAACGAAGAAGAATTGCTTGCCCGCATCGAAGCGCTGCTCAGGCGGCAGGCGCCGAAAAACATCATTGAAGTGGGCGGCTTGAAGTGGGACGAAGAGCGCTTTGAGCTGAGCTATTTGGGCACGCCGATCAAACTGACGCCGAAAGAATTCTTCATGGTCGGGCAATTAGTGAAAAACCCCGGCAAAGTGTTTTCGCGCGACCAATTGATTGTGCTCATTTGGGGCTATGACTCGGAAACGGAAGGGCGCACGATCGATTCGCACGTCCGCAACGTCCGGGAGAAAATCCGCCAATCCGGCTTTCCGGTCGATAAGCATTTTCTGACCGTTTGGGGCGTCGGCTATAAATGGTTGAACGAAGCCGAATAACTACACAAAAGAGCCAGCTGGAAACGTTCCAGCTGGCTCTTCTTGTCTTATGCGATTGAACGGCAAGCTTCGGCGCATTTATAGCACGCTTCTGCACAGTGTTTGCAATGATCGTGCATATCGGCGTGTTTCTGGCATTCGTCGCCGCAAGCCTGGCACATCTCCGCACAGACCTTCGCGAGCTGTGGGACGAACGGCGAGTTGCGTGTAATCGCCTGTTCCAGATATGCGCACATGTCGGCGCATTCCCGGTCCAGCCGAATGCATTCCGCCACCATCTTGACGTCGTCTTCCTTTAAGCAAGCGTCGAAGCAATGGTTGCACGCCGCCATGCATTCGTGCAGCGTGTCGAGTAATTGCTGATGTTGTTCGTGAGCCATTCCAAAAACCTCCTCATTAGTTTAGGTTGTCAGTAGGAAAATTTCCCGCTCGAACTGGAAGTAAACGGAATGTGCTGAACTCCATGGAAATTCCATAGAAACTGCACAAATTCACAAAAAGCGATTGGGCCTTTCTCGATAATTTCTCGATACTTGTTGCTTATAATGGAAGCAAGAGAACCGAAAAACGATGCGAGAGGTGACAGCTAATGGCAAAACATGACGAAACGAAACCGCATGCAGACGATCATTCACCAGGTGCAGATCATCCCAGCATGCATGAAGACGAGTCGACTGTGCAGGAAGAGCATGTGCATACAGAGAATGAACATAACGAGCATGACTCGGAAGAACATGGAGGCGGACACGGCCATCATGGGCACGGGGGACACGAAGACATGGTGGAGGATTTCAAGAAGCGTTTTTTCATCTCGTTGATTTTGACACTCCCGATTCTCGCGATCTCGCCGATGATCCAGCATTTTATGGGCGTCGATTGGCGCTTTGACAATGATATGCTTGTGTTGTTCGCCTTATCGTCCATCGTCTTTTTCTACGGCGGCTGGCCGTTTCTCGTGGGCGGCATTGCTGAATTGAAAGACAAAGCGCCAGGCATGATGACCTTGATTGCGCTTGCGATCACCATTGCCTACAGCTATAGCACCCTGGTCGTGTTCGGTTGGGACGGCAATCAGCTGTACTGGGAGCTCGCGACGCTTGTCACCATCATGCTGCTCGGGCATTGGATCGAAATGCGCTCCATCATGGGGGCGTCGAACGCGCTCGAACAGCTCGTCAAATTGATGCCCAATGAAGCACACCGTTTGAATGACGATAAACAAGTCGAAGATGTGCCTTTGTCCGAAATCCGCAATAAGGATTGGGTATTGGTCAAGCCGGGCGAGAAAATCCCGGTAGATGGTGTCATCGTCGAAGGCCATTCCGCTGTCGATGAATCGATGCTGACGGGTGAATCAATCCCGATTGAAAAAGAAGACGGCGATGCGGTCATCGGCGGCTCGGTCAATAAAGAGGGTTCGCTCGTCGTGGAAGTCGAGAAGACCGGAGAAGATTCGTATTTGTCCCAAGTCATCACGATGGTCAAAGAAGCCCAGGAATCTAAATCGAGAACGCAGGATTTAACGAACCGTGCTGCGAAATGGCTGTTTTATTTGGCGCTTGCTGCCGGATTTGTTACCCTTTTCGCCTGGCTCGTCCTCGGCTATTCCTTTGATATCGCCATTGAACGCATGGTGACGGTTATGGTTATCACCTGCCCGCACGCACTCGGTCTGGCGGCGCCGCTCGTCGTCGCGGTCTCGACATCGATTTCAGCGAAGCAAGGCTTATTGATTCGCAACCGTGCCGATTTCGAAGGCGCGCGCAATTTGAACGCTGTCGTCTTCGATAAAACGGGAACCCTGACAAAAGGTGAGTTTGGGGTCACTGATATCATCGCGAGTGACGGCTATAGCGAGGACCAAGTTTTGCAGCTCGCTGCAGCGATCGAGCAGAACTCGGAACACCCGATTGCAACGGGCATCGTCCAATCGGCAAAAGACCGGAACTTGACGATCGGCAAAGTCACCGATTTCGAATCCATCACCGGCAAAGGCATACAAGGCCAAGTAGACGGCACGAAAATTAACGCCGTGAGCCCCGGTTATATCAAAGGTGAAAACTTACCCTATGACGAATCCGTCTTCAACGCATTGTCGGAACAAGGCAAAACGGTCGTCTTCGTCCTGGCTGATGACAAGCTTGCCGGCATGATTGCGCTTGCCGATATGGTGCGCGACACAGCGAAACAAGCGGTCGCGGCCTTGAAGGAAAAAGGCATCCATTCAATCATGTTGACAGGCGATAATCAGAAAGTCGCGAACTGGGTCGCTGCGCAACTCGGCATCGATGAAGTGTATGCCGAAGTGCTGCCGGACGATAAAGCGAATCAAATCAAGAAAATCAAAGACCAAGGCTGGCGCATCGCCATGACCGGCGACGGCGTAAACGATGCCCCGGCACTGGCGACCGCCGACCTCGGCATCGCAATCGGCGCCGGGACGGACGTTGCAATGGAAACCGCAGACGTCGTGCTCGTCAAAAGCAACCCGAACGATGTCGTCGCGCTCATCGATTTGTCGAAAAAGACCTACCGCAAAATGGTCCAGAACTTGTGGTGGGCGACCGGCTATAATATTTTCGCCATCCCGCTCGCTGCCGGCGTTTTGGCGCCGTGGGGCATCATCGTCAGCCCAGCAGTCGGCGCGGTGTTCATGAGCTTGAGTACGGTCATCGTCGCCATCAATGCGAAATTGTTGAAGGCTTAAAAGCAAGAAAAAACAGAGCGTCCATTCAATTAGAGTGGACGCTCTGTTTCTGTTTGATATGGAATAGTGATAGGAAATGTGGAAAGAAAATTATATAGTAAAGCTAATAAGATTTGGCCGACTGTCAATATTAGAGCGAACGGAGAGATGGAATGGAGCTAAAAAAACTGGCGGTGCAAGCTGCTGAACAGTACGCGTGTATCCCAAATATAGAAGCGGTCATGCTCGCGGGATCGGTGTCACGAGATTGGCAAGACGAATTCTCGGATATTGAATTGCTCATCTTTTGGAGGCAAGCGCCATCGGACGAAGAACGCACACAAATCATCAATCAACTGGACGGCAAACTATTGGAGTTTCATCCGTATGAAGAGGAGGAATGGGCTGAAACCTACACAGTAAACGGCGTGAAATTCGAAATCAGCAGTTTTCTCACTGAAACAGTTCGCCAAACCATCCACCAAGTGACCCAGGAATTTGCCATCAACCCAGACCTGCAGTGCATAGCCGCGGCCGTACAACACGGTATTGCGCTTTATGGCGATAAAACGATAGAGCAATTAAAGAAAGATGTCGAGCATTATCCGCCAGAATTGCAAGTGGAAGTGATTAATCACTATAGCGACTTCGGGAGCCGTTGGAACAACCGCGAAGCGCTCGTTCACCGGAAGGATTGGCTCATGTTCTATAAAGTGGTTGTCTCTGTCGAAACGAATATTATGGGGCTGCTATTCGGCTTGAATCGACAATTCATTCCTCATCCGGCATTCAAATGGCAGCGCAATTCACTCGCGTTAATGGAAATCAAACCGGACAATTGCGCCGCCCGTCTGGAGTCGGTATTTTTTCAAGCGCCGTCTGAGGCCATCAAAGAACTGGAAGCGCTCATTGAAGAAATCTTCGGGCTGATCCATCAAGAACTTCTGCATATCGACCTTTCCGACGCTGCCCGCAAAGCTGCGTTTGTCAGGCCAAAGACTTGAGCGAACGGGTTGTCTCCCTTTTTCGCAAAAGCTCATCGAACAGGAAAAACACTAGGGCCACGAATAACGCGAAAAACATAAGCGTCCCGAGAAATAAATAAGAAAACAGCGCGAATCCTACATGGATGAGGAACGCAAGCGGAAAGCGATAGCGTTTCACAGTGGAAGTCGCCAAATCAGAAAATGATGAAACGGGAATCCCGTAAACGACGGATCCAAATAGGAAAACCAAGAACAAAAAAACGGTAAGCCATAACGCTGCGAAATCTGCACCGTTACCCATAATCATTGAACCAATAGTCGAGAGCAATATGAAGGCGGTCAAAAGCAGTGAAGCATAAATCGCTGCTTTGCCTTTTCGAAATAGCGCCTCGTCGTTATAGAGTTTCTTGCTAATAACCGGCAAAAACGTCAATGCAATCAAACTTAAAGTGATTTTCACCTGTATCCAGAAGAAACTCCCCCATACAATGAATGCCAATATAGAAAAAACTAATATGTATAAAAAAACTTTGTACATGCGGATTCCCCCCTGCAATCAGTGTAACAAGCCGAAGCCTATGGAACTATACAAAATAAAGTTGACTGAAATGAGAGTGCACAGGCAGAGCCAAAAAAAAGGGACAAAGCAGCTGCTTTGTCCCTTTTCGTATTCGGCGGCGCAAATCAGAATTTCGTGCCCCATCGGTGTTAAGCAACAGCCACAATCACTGGTTCTCCGGCTTCATATTGTGGCTTGTCGTTCTGTTCGCCGCATCCTGCAAGCAATAACGCACCGGCTAAAAACAGCACAAACAAATGGCGCTTCATCGGAACCCCTCCTCAAGTTTTATGTAATAAGCAGGAAAGGAGGGTGAATCGAATTGCACGGCTGTCGCCTGGCGTTAGGCATGCATATCTTTTTAGTTGGTGATTCTATTATACCACTTATGATCGTGAAAAACTGCCACTTTATACTGAATAATCTGTGAAAATGCGTTACACTAGAAATAACCATATTTTCAATATTATCAAATTTTGACGTTTGCGCACGCCGTCATATTATTCAAAGACAAGGGGAGATCAAATGATCTTACACACACAAAGTTTTGGCGAAGGGGAGCCGATCGTTTTCCTTCATAGCGGGCTGCAAACGGGGCTCACCGATTTTGAATACCAGCGTGATTATTTCAAGGAACAATTCCAGGTCATCGTGCCGGATCTTCGCGGCCATGGCAACTCCGTAACTGAGGATGTAAGTAATTTCTTTGAAGACAGCGCCAAAGATCTTTCGGAGTCACTTGAACATTTAGGAATCCAATCGGCGCATATCGTCGGAGCGTCGCTCGGGGCATTAGTAGCCATCTTTTTTGCGAAACGTTTTCCGGGAAAAGTAAAAAGCCTGACCATCTCTGGGGTGACCGCAGAAAAGCCGGACGACTGGACGCAATTGCATGAACAGGAAGCGAGCAACCAACAACAGCTGCTCAAATACGAAGAAGCAACCGCCTATTTCGACCAATTGCATAATGGCAATTGGCGGCAATTCTTTGAAATGGCGAAGCACGAAAACTGGTATCCTTTCGAAGAAACGAAGGATCTATCGGCCATTGATTCACCGATCCTCTACATCGCAGGCGAAGGCAACCCGAACGAAACGAGAGGCGTCCTTTATTATCCTGGCAAGCATGACCATGTGCGCGTCTCGATTATTCCGTTCGCGTCCCATTTGGTTCATGCCGGACAAGCAGAATTGCATGCCAAAACACTTGAATTGTTCCTTAGCCACGTCGACTAATCAGTAGGGGGCGCGTATCTCATGAAAAAACTTGGTTCACTTTTGGTTGTACTGCTCATTGTTAGTGGCTGTTCGGAAGCCGACCGTTACGACTTCAAAGGAAGCGGCGACAATTGGGATGTCTTCTACACCGTTGACGCCACTTCACAAGACAGCAAGGAAGCGACAGGAAAAATCGTCTATACCGGCGAAGAGCCGCCTCCTGAAACCATCATTTATTCAATTGAATCGACTGCCGGCGCATCGAGCGGAAATGTCTCGGTCGATGAAGGCGAAGTGCTAGTCGGCAAGAGCACCTGCGAAGGCTGTGCGGTTATTCAACAAGATGAAGACTTGGATGTGGAAATCAAATGGGACGGGCAAGTTGAGGAATTCGCGTTGACCACGGAATGATAAAGTTTGATGGCTTGTAAGCACAGAGCATCACGGAGGAGAGTAACCGATGAACACAACAAGAAGCCATGGTTTTCAATTTCTCGACTTTCTATTTATGGAGGAACATGAGATCCATCAGTTTGAATCAATTGCAGGTTCATTTGCAGTCATCAAATGCGGCGGCAAAACGCTCATGGTTTACAATAAATGGCGAAAGCAATGGGAATTGCCAGCGGGCAGGAGAGAAGGCAGCGAGACGTCGAAAGAATGTGCCGTAAGGGAATTGTACGAAGAATCCGGCCAGCTCGTTGAAGACTTGGAATTCAAAGGTTTGCTCAAACTACAGCATACTGAAACCCGGGAAATCAAATACAATCCAATTTTTCTTGGAACGGTAGAGAAACTGCAGCCTTTTATTCCAAACGACGAAACAACGGAAATGAAGCTTTGGGATACAAAAGAGGAAATTGGCGTACTCGATGAAATGGATATCAAAATTCTCGATTATATTTAAGGCATTAAACTACTATGGAGGGAAGACCTGTGAAAGAAACGAAAAAAGTTTGGCAGGGTGCGGCTGGAGTGGTGATCGACCAAGATAAGATCCTCATGGTGAAATCGAAGGCATCCGGTAAATGGAGCATCCCGTCCGGAGAAATTGAAACAGGTGAATCCCCGCAACAAGCATGCGTGAGGGAAGTGTGGGAAGAAACCGGCTTTCGCATCGATGTGAAGCAACAGCTTCATACGAAAAATGTGCAAATCGGCAACTACGAAGTCACCAGCCATTATTTTCTATGCGAAGTTATCTCAGGCAATATTTGTTTCCAGGACCCCGACAACGAAATCGAGGAAATCACGTGGAAAACAGAAACCGAGTTGAAAGAACTGCTTCACGATTACCCAGAAGACCAAGAACACCTCATCGCGTTCATGAATCGCGCGGCTTCTATTTAATCATTCCTTTTCACAAACCATACGAACGGAGTTGCGCATGTGAACAGAGTTGCTGTCATTACGGTCGGCAAAACCCATAGCGGCAAAACAACATTCGCCAAAGCGCTCGAGCGGAAGCTTGTCAATGCCATCGTCGTCGATCAGGACAAGCATGCAGAAATCCTGCAAAGCTATTATCCGGCGCTGGTCCCGAAAGAAGGAGCCAATGCGATCAAGTATGCACTGACGCAGACCATCGTCGATTATGCGGTCACTCAAACCGATTGCCACATCATTTTGTGCAACGCCAATCGAAACCGCCAAGGCCGTTTGAAGCTGCAGAATTTTTACCGATCGAAAGGCTTTACGACTATCTTGGTGAATTTTAGCATCGCGGACGATGTTTTGGAAACGAGAATCGATCAGTCTGGACGCGACACTGCCATTTTGCGCACCGTTTCTTCATTTAAAGATGTCCTCGCCCGTCAACAAGCTGAATCCGTCGATAACCCAGGCGTCACACCCGCGACAGGCGAAGCGGATTATTTGTTTACCGTAGCGAATGAACAACAAATCGAAGCCGCTATTTCAGCAATCCGTGAACTAGCCGCAAGGGGAGAAGGCTCATGAAGAAACTGCCGGTCATGCTTATGTGCTTGTTCACAGCTTTCATTTTATCAGCTTGCCAGAACGGTTTGATTAGCGCCGAACAACAGGATGCTGACAAACTCGTCTTATACCAAATGGAACGCTTCGGGGAAGTGAAAGAAAACACGCGAACTGAAGTGACGGATGCACAAACAATCGAGTTGTTTGCCGGTGCCATCTCGCGTGCCGATAAACTTCAAGGCATCGCGGATGTAGTAGATCCGGATTTTGAACTGGAGTTCGGGGAGAAGACATTCTATCTATGGGTGGCAAAAGATCAAGGTTCTGTCATGGACGAGTCGGATACCGACACGCTCTACACGCTAAAAGCAAAAGATGCCGAAGCACTCTATCGCTATCTGTCATCAGAAAATCTACTCGATGGATTGACTGATCATAGAGGAGGATGATGGATGAAGAAGTTTTTCTTATCGATCGTGGGCGGTGTCCTCATAGGGCTCATTCTATCGTTCAGCTTCATGGACTATGAAAGCAGTTGGACACACCATATCCAACGGGCTGGCGTCGACCAAGTGGTGCAAGAGATGGATTTCGATTTTGTCTTCACTGCTTCGATCTTGATTACGGTGAGTTCCGCATTGATTTTTGCCGTCTGGAGTTTCATTGAAAAGAAGAAAGATGAAAAGTTTGTCAGAGACTTTGAGAATGACAAAAAACGTGACAATTGAATGCACTTCCACGGCATCTTGCAGAAGATGCTTTTTTTATGCCGTTATTTTTTTGCCTAAAAGGGGATACAAGGAAAAGCAGTGGAATTTATCAGCGAAAACCAAAGGAGGACGATCATATGGACAAACCGATCAAAGCGTTCGTCTTCGATGTGTACGGCACATTGTTCGACGTTATCGCTATCAAAGACCAATGCGAGGAAGTATTTCCTGGGCACGGCGAAGCGATTAGCCAGACCTGGCGCACGAAGCAAGTCGAATATTTCATGATGCGCCAACTCATGGGGAAATACGATACGCTTTACGCGGTCACCCGCAGCGCCTTGAAATACGCACTCGAAGACGAGGGGCTCGAATCGACGGAAGACATCGAGCAACAATTGATGGACGCCTATTTGCATCTGCCGCTTTACGAAGAATCAGAAGCGGTATTGAAACAGCTGCAGGACCACCAGCTCGTCGTGTTCTCGAACGGCTCTCACGATATGCTTGACCCGTTAATCGAAAACGCAGGCATCAAGGACTTGCTCGACAAAGCCGTAAGCGTAGACGAAATCAAGCAGTTCAAGCCGGCACCAGCCGCTTATCAATACGTGTTGGACCAATTGAACATCGAGCGGGACGAAATCCTGTTCATGTCTTCAAACGGCTGGGATATTTCCGGTGCGAAGAATTTTGGTTTCCGCACTGCTTGGATCAACCGCAAAGAGGCGCCGGTCGAACAGCTTGGCCTGGAGCCAGATTATGTCTTTGAAGATTTAAACGGCTTATTGAAATGGAAATAAATCCAATAAAAAGGTTAAAGCCTATTATTCCGGGTAAACTACTTGTATAAGAGGAGGCATTCACATGAATAGACTACAATTAGGGGATTTAGCCCCATCTTTTACATTGCCGCGCGCTGAAGGCGGAGACTACTCACTGCAACAGGACTTAAGCGAACGCCCAGGCTGGCGCTTCGTCATTTTCTTCAGAGGCTCATGGTGCCCAGCATGTAATGAGGAATTGCAGGATCTTCAGGACAGCCTGTCGTATTTCGAAGACAAGGACATCCATTTCACGGCTCTATCCACAGATAACCCAAATGACCTCAATGAAATGAAAGAAAAGCACGGCTTGACGTTCCCGATTTTGGGTGACGCGAAGCAAGACATACTGAACCAATACGGGGTCTATTATCACGGAGAAGATTCACCGTATGAAGATCACGGCATTCACGGCGAGCCGGCGTATTACTTGCTCGATGAAGAAGGCAAAATCATGTACCAGCAGCAGCAAACGAGCCCATTCGGCCGTCCGCACGCAAAAGAATTGCGCAAAATCGCTGCATACATCCGCAAAAACTTAAAATAAGATCCTATATAAAGGAGCTTGGAGGGAAATCTCCAAGCTCTTTTTTATGGCTCAATTCAACTCCAACACCGCGAAATAATTGTCTTCTGCATCTGCAAAATTGAAGGTCCGGCCCGTCGGCATCGCGACAATGTCACCGACCGTGACGCCTTTTTCAGCCAACTCGTTGTGCAGCTGTTCGAAATTACTCGCGTAAAACAATAGCGACGGCGTCTCTAAACTTAAACCTGTATCCATCTGTTCGAGTAAATTCTTGTCGTGCAGCACGATGCTCGTCTCCGCATCTTCTCGAGGCGCAATTTCGATCCACCGCATGCCCTCGTTTTCTTTGTCATGTAAGACCGTAAAACCCATCTTCTTCGTCCAAAACGTCACCGCTGCGTCCTGATCGCGCACATACACCATGACCTGCCCAATTTTTGAGATCATTGATTTTCCTCCTTCTATTCTGAATGGTCTAGTCGTTAAGGTATAATTCTTGATAATACAAAAAAATCCTTTCAATATTACAGACTTTGTTAATGGGGGAAGCTATGGAAACCGAACTTCAAAAACTAATCGATGAGATTCCATTACCGGCGAAGAACCAACGTATGATTATCGGAATCGACGGGCTGAGTCGCTCCGGAAAAACAACTATCGGAAACCTTTTGCATGCTTATTACGTAAAAACAGGAGTACCGGTAATTCTGATTCATATGGATGACTTTATCGTAGAAAGAAAACGCCGATATGAAACCGGTATCGAATCCTGGAGAGAATATTACGAACTGCAATGGGATGTGGAATGGGTGGCGGAAGGCTTGCTTGCGCCTTTGAAAACAGCGAGTGAGCTCTCTGTGGAGGTATATGATGAGACAAGCGATCAGCATCGAGGAGAAAGCATTGACCTCCTCGAAAATAGCCTTATCATCATAGAAGGCGTTTTTCTGCAGAGAAAAGAATGGCGTGCTTATTTTGATCTCCTTTGCTATGTCGACAGCCCACGCGACAAACGGTTCAGCAGAGAAAAGGCCGAAACGCAAAAACAGCTGGAGAAATTCGAGCAACGCTATTGGAAAGCGGAGGATTATTACTTGAAGGAGATCCAGCCTAAAGCTGGCGCAGACCATCTCATCAGCAATTAACAAATAAAGGAGGAGACTGATGAAAAAAACACCGAAACTTATTCTATTCTTTGCTCTCGGCATCATCACTGGGCTAATCTTGTCGTACTTGTTCAGCAGATAAGGAGGCAATTACATAATGGACATCCGTAAAGCATTAGCACAAGACGTAGCGGGCATTCGGGCAGTGTGCGCAGCCGGCAACCGCAGTACTTACCCGGGTTTATTGCCGCACCATGAAATCGAACGTGTCATCGAGAAATTTTATAACGAACAACGCATTTTGGATGAAATCCACAATACCAGCCAAGACTGGAACGGCTGGTTTGTGGCAGTGGAAAACGGAGAAGTGATTGGAGCGGGCGGTGGCGGCTTCACTGATAAAACCGTAGCGGAAGTCTATGTTCTCTATTTGGATCCGGACCGCAAATATCAAGGCATCGGCACGAAACTGCTGGAAGCTATCACACAAGACCAGCTAGCCCGTGGTGCCCAAACGCAATGGGTAGCGGTCGCAAAAGGCAATGGGATGGCGATTCCGTTTTACGAAGCACGCGGCTTTGTGTTTCAATCCGAAGAAGCGGCTTACAATATGCCCGACGGCGAAAACCAGCGCTCGCTTCGGTACAAGCGCAATATCTAATTTGGATGAAGAAAACTGAATTCACGCCAAAAAAACAGCGACTCCCGGAACAAGCATAAAGTGCTTGAGCCGGGAGTCGCTTTATATAAATTCAACCGGATGCAAACCCGGATTGAAGTATCGCTCGGGCAATGAAAGCGGGTTATTGTACGTACTTGTGTTTAGTGAAAAAATCATGTCTCCAAGGCGCTGAAGGCAGCGGACAAGCGGGCTGCGAAATCTTCTGGCGCTTCGACCGACTCCACGCACATGCTGACGATATGTGGATTGACCTGTTGCCATTGGCGGTAATCGGTAGGCAAAGGGATACGGAAACTCTTCCATGCAAATAGGAAAGAAGGATACTCTTCCGGCAATAGAAAAATCTCTGCACGGTTCAATGCCGTGCCGTCAGCATTCACTTTCCCGAACGAGATATCGTGCTCGATGATGCATGTAAAGCATTGCTGCTCTCGAAAAATTTTCATTTCACGGGATTTTTTTACGAATGTCTGGCCAGCTATAGTTTCCACTTCAGCATCCAGATAAGCTTTGACCTTTTCTACTGCACTTGCAGTTAACATCTCCATATCCCTCTTCCTTTCTTCCGGTAATGATCCATCTATTTCAAATCAACTAAATTGAGATTGCTTGTGCCAGCAACTGTCCAGAAAATCCTTCGTCTCTTGAGTGGAGCACATTGCCTGGGAAATATATTTGTCCTGGACGGCTTGAATCAGTGAACTGCCGATTCCCTGATTGCGGAGGGAAGGATGAACGGCGATGTGATGGACAGCAAAAGTCTGTTTCTGTAAATGGATGCCAATCACTCCAATCACTTTTTCATTTTCCAGCCATACATACAGCCGGCGCTCCGGCAGCCTTTCGTAGGTGCTCAGTATTTGCTGGACTGAAACTCCTTTACGGACCGATGGTAAATGGGAAAGCAAGCGCAACACAGTTTCCCGGTGGTGTGATTCGTATTCGATCATCATTCAAATCCCTCCTTCTCAAGTATGCTTCATCAATGAATAGGCCACAAAAAAGCGCCAAAAAGAATAGGACATTCTTTTTGGCGCCACCTCCAGCACTGGTGTCTGGTGTATACGACCGTTTCATTCGTTATTAGATTAGCCTTTAAAATCAAATAGGGCAGTTAGCTCAACTTCAGTGGTGACTCGTACAATTACATAATACCCAACTTCTTTCATTAAGTAAACTGACTATTGAGAAAATAGTCAGAAAGAAATGGTTGTCATGAAGATTTACCTAAAGTTTAGAAAAAATAGCTTTTAAAATCACGAGATACCCGAAGCTATTTCGATTGGGCAGCGTGAATGATGAAGGTACCATCCACACTTTCAAACTGGAATATCGAGAAAACAGGACCGGGGGATTCAAGCATATGATTATTTCTTGAATTCCAATAGCGCATAGCCTTTGTCTTCTTCAAAGTCCCAGTCGACATAAATGCCGATCAATGGGCGTTTGACGATTGCGGGCAATTGGGATTCGGCGAACAACACATATTCCAGTGGCCGTTTCGCCAATTTCAAGGCTTCTTGAAATTCATTTTTGATCAGCTCTTTTTCCAGCAAGGTGAAAATGCCCAACCGTTCGATGAGCAGCGTCCGGTTGCTCAGCCAATGAAAATTGGTTTCTGCCGGTTCTTTCTGCCCTGCGATGCTCAACCGGATGACTTCTTTCCGAAGTGCTTGTTCATCGACTTCTTCCGGCCACCTGAGTTTATGGGATTTTGGTTCTTCCAATACCCCCAAAATCATGCCGGAATAATCGTCCAAATTCCAATCGGCATACAATTCCACTACATCCAGGTCGGCTTCTTTCCAAAAATTCTTCTTAAACTCAGCCATCAATTCAATCATCAATAAATCCCTGGTTTTTAAAATGCGGTTTTTTTCATTCTGGTCGAGGAGGATTCTCTCCATAGGGGCTAAAAAATCCCGAAGTTGAATGCAGACGAATGATTTATAGATAGTGACATACACAGAGCTCGGCCCTTTGCCAAAATGCTCACGCAAGATGGTTGCAGTGAAACCACTGATGATCGATTCTACCGTTTTCTCCTGAGGCATGTCCTCTCTCCTTTAAACGGAAGAAGCTGTCTATTCCATTTGGACAAGTGTACAGGGATTAGGAATAAATAGCTACCGTACGAAAAGAATTCTTTAATTTATTTTATTTTTAAGTGAAAAATTTGACCTGTTTGCCGCGCGTAAAAGTGCTGCATAAGCTGTACATGCCAGGCAGAACAATCAATAAGCCGATGCCGATATAACTATAGCGGATGTTCCAATCGAAAAACGGGACGGAAGCAAAGAGGATTCCGAGCGGCATGGCGCTGCGCAAAAACAACAAACGCACTGCGCTCAGCTGGGCAAGCCGATCGCGCGGCGCATCTCGCTGGAAAATCGCCGCGTTTGGGGCATTGAATAAAGGAAACAACAGGCCGCCGAAAGCTTCGCATAACCAGGCCATGGGAACCGACTGGACGAAATATAAAAAGACGAAAGACAAACCGCCGCCAATCAAGCCGACATACATCGTCCGTTCACTTTTCGCAAGCTTTGTGAGTAGCAGCATCCCTGCCACGTAGCCAATCGGAAACGCTCCTTTGAAGACGCCATATTCCCACGCTTCGCCTTCCAAAACACCGCGGATGAACGGCACGCTCAATACGAGCGTCGCACCGACGGCAAATGACACCGTCGACGATAAAACAGTCAGCTTAAAGAGCCTAGGGTGGCTAAAGAAACTGATATAGCCTTCTTTCAGCTCAGCCCACCAAAACTTCTTCGTCCAAGGCGCCAGTTGTTGTTTAGGAAATGAAGGCAGCTTCGACAGCGCGAGAAAACTCAGGAAAAACAACAATGCTGAAACCCCGTGGATCCACTGCATCGGCAATACAAGCAAAAAGAGCGCAGTGACACCAGGTGCGAGAAAGCCCATGAGCCGCAGCGTCCCGTCGAGCAAGCCATTGGCGTTGGCCAATTCATCTTCTGTGCACAGTTCAGGAAGCAGTGAAAACGATAAACTCGCAAAAATCGGCTGAAGTAATCCGAGAACGATTTGCAATACGACCAAACCGGCAATGACTCCTGCCTCGTTGCCCATAAAAAACCCGCCAAGCGGCAATAGATAGGCACCCGCACGGATCAATTGAATGCGCCGCAGCATCCGGTCTTTTCGCACGTGATTCAAAAACGGCGCGCTGACTCCCTGCAACAAGAGGGAAGGGACGAAGTAAACGAGCCATAAAACGCCCATCCATTCGCGCGAGCCGGTCAATTCGTATAACAACAACCCGTTGACGATGGCGCCGGCCGCACCGCCGAATTCCGAGATGACTTCACCGGCCCATAACGACTTGAAGGCGCGTGAGTAACCTGTCACTCATCCAGGCCCAAATAACGGGTCAATTGGCTGGAAAACGCCTCGAGCTGATCTAATCGGATTGAATAAACGCCTTTCTCCACTTGAACGAATTTCGCCGCTTTCAATAAAGCCAGCTGATGATGCAAGGTCGTCTTGGAGATGGCGAACTGGCCGCTGAGCTCTTGAAGGGAAGCGGGGCCTTGTCGCAAGTGATGTAATAGCTGCAAACGCAGTTCATCGCCAAGCGCTTTATGCCCTTGGATCAATTCATTCGGCGGTACTCCAGGGTCGAGCAGGTGCTGTTCGCTGACCGGATAGAAAAACAACTTCACATCAGCGGTGCGAATCGTCAGCAGCCAGGGCCGATACGACACATGGGGGATCAGTTTCACCGACCAAATGGAAGGCTCCGGCGCATAGTCAACACCCGCCACGCGCTTGATTTCTTTCGCAGCTTTCGCCGACTCGAGCTCGCGGTGCTGTTTTGCTTCGAAGTCGAGTGCCTGCAGCCATTTCGCGATAAACGGTTTCTCAGTCATCCAATCCTGCCATTCGCTCAACACATCCATAAACAATTCGCTTAGCTGGGCTTTCGAATGCTCATGAAGTTCGCGCACATAGCCCCCGAGGTAAGCATGCCCTTCAAACAAATCCGCATACTGTGCCCATAAGGCATCATCGTTCGACCGCTGCGCCGCCTCTCCACGCAATACTTCCGCCGACCGGCTGTGGTAAGGGAGCAGGACCTCATAAAACTGCTCATCAGACATACCCGCCAGCCGCTCCTCAAATTCATCGATAGAACGAGCTCCGAACTCATTTTGCAATAACAACAAGCCATACCAAAAATTCGTCTCTTGAATCTTCACCAATGACTCGAGCAAAGAAGCGGGCATCGCTTGGGCATCACGTCTCCATTCCTCATCCATCTCAAACGTATGGCGCAATTGCCCGTGCGTATAGCCCGCGATTCCGACAATCCATTCCCACACCGGCGACTGTTCGACGGCCAGGTCAATCGTCTCTTCCGGTAAAGCAGCATCCATGATCTTCATTACAAAAACCCCCTTTAAGCATTTTCTTTATTCTAAAGGAATGGAATCTTTAATTCAATATTAATTGAATTTATAATTCGGTTTATTTTGAATGAACGAATGAAAAGAAGTGACCTATTATATAGAAGGAAGAGAGTAAATCCTGCGCAAAACAAGAAGTTCGCCTTTAAAAAAGGCAAAAGAAAAAGAGCACCCGAGATTTCGGATACTCCCTGAATCACATATTTAGCTTAGAAACGTCTGAAGCTGTGGAATTTAGCTCCCCAGTAAGGGCCGTTCAAGCTTTTCACTTCTGCTTTAGAACCGCCAGAGTGTACGAACTGGTTGTTCCCGATGTAGATCCCAACGTGTGAGATACCTGGGCGGTAAGTGTTCGCGAAGAAGACCAAATCTCCTGGGCGTGGGCTTGAAACTTTGTAAGACTGAGCATATTGAGAAAGCGTTGTGCGTGAAACGCTTTTGCCTGCTTGTTTGAATGCATATTGTACAAATCCTGAGCAGTCAAACCCAGCTCTTGTTGTGCCACCGAAACGGTACGGGATGCCTTTAAGCGCTAGTGCTTGAGAAACGACTGCAGAAGAAGAAACGCTTGCTGTTTTAGCAGAAGCCTGTACAACGCCAGAACCTGATGATTTTGTAACGAGTGAGCTATGTACCCAACCGTGAGTTCCGCCTGTGCGAACTTTGAACCATGTGCCGCTTCCGATTGAAGCAGATTTAGTAACTGTTGCAGTTGCGCCTTTAGAAGCAACTCTGATCACGCCGTGGCTTGTGCCAGCATCTCTGCGGACGTTTGTAGCGTATTTGAATTTGTATGTGCTGTTGGAAACTTGAACGATCGCTGGCTCAGATGCTTTCTGTGCGACTTCTGTCTGTGGCTGTTGTGCTTGTGCTGTATTTTGTGCGTCTGTAGCTGAACTTGAAAAGACCAATGCGCCTGCTGCTAGTAGTGTAAAGAATGCTTTTTTCATATTGTCAGTACCTCCGAAGGATTAATTTTTTAAATTTATGTTATGTGGCTATAAGGATTATCATTAATTTGCTCTGTCACTTACTATATAGACTGCCTCCTACAAAAACAATGTCTATGGAGTTTCAATTAGGTTACAGCAATATTACAAGTGAATGACTGCTCATAAAGCTAGTCACAGCAAGGATTTAGAAGGTGGTAAAATTTACAAGGTGATGTTTATTTCTTTGAAAAAAGGGAAGTACGAGCGTTTGGCACGTGTTTGAATAAACTAAATATTACAGTCGGACAGATTTTGTTCTAATTTTTAGAGCCTATAATTTCCAAATCGGGACTCTGAACACTTTCACAGCAGTTTTTTGGTCAATTTAATCATATAATTATTAGAAAAGTCAAAAACTATAGCAATAAAGCTTTGTTACATAACTGTAACAATCCATTCATTGCTTTGTTTTTGTGGGTTAGGGGTATATGGGGATTAATAGGAGTAGTTGAGTGGGGGGAGATTGCGCTCCAGGCGGAAGCTTGCCCAGGGGCGGGAATCGAGCCTCCTCATTCGCTATGCTCACTGCGGGGTCTCTCAAACCCGTCGCTTCGCTGCTCCCTCGGGCGTCACCGCCTTGCGCTCCATCTCTAGCTTTAGAGGAATAAGCAGATGTCATATTTCACTTTAAGTGGATATAGAAAAGGCGAGGGGAGAGATTGCGCTGCAATCGGACGCTTTCCGGAGGGCATGGCCTCAGCTGCTTCCCTCGCTTTGCTCAGTACTTCATTGTTCAGAGCATCACGTAAATAACGCTGCTCAACTCTCGCTGGGCTTGAGCTTCGCAAATGAAGATGCTCAGCCAAGCTGTGCATATTCATTAGTCGCCGATTTCCGCTCCATCTCTAGTTTTAGAGGGATAAGCAGATGTCATATCTCATTGATGTGTAGGCATTAATCGTAGATACCGTTTTGTGAATTTGAGCTTGTGCTTACTTATATAGAAGAAAGTAGATTATACGAATCGCAACTTGAATATAAAACTTCACTTCACCGTTAGTACAAGATGCCGCGACTCAGCGTGAAGCGCTGGGAGCAATCTCACATTCTTCATGCCACCACAAATAAAAGACAATGAAATCAAATCGATCCACCCATTTCACAATGAACTGACTCAAGCGCCGGCGCGTCCAAGGGCTAGGCGAAGTGATGAGACCGATGGTTTTCCGGGCTCATCACGAAAGCCATGCCCAAAGCGCCAAGCGAAACAACCCACCGAAAAAACAACACAATCTAATCAAGTGAACCATTACAGTTTCAATCAACTCACCGCGACTCAGCGTGAAGCGCTGGGAGCAGTCCTGCATTCTTCGTTTCACCACAAATAAAAGATAATGAAATCAAATCGATCCACCCATTTCACAATGAACTGACTCAAGCGCCGGCGCGTCCAAGGGCTAGGCGAAGTGATGAGACCGATGGTTTTCCGGGCTCATCACAGGAGCCATGCCCAAAGCGCCAAGCGAAACGACCCACCGAAAAAACAACACAATCTATTCAAGCGAATCATCACAGTTTCAATCAACTCACCGCGACTCAGCGTGAAGCGCTGGAAGCAGTCTCACATTCTTCATGCCACCACAAATAAAAGACATTGAAATCCAAGTGATCCACCCATTTCACAATGAACTGACCCAAGCGTCGGCGCGTCCAAGGGCTAGGCGAAGTGATAAGACCGGTGGTTTTCCGGGCTCATCACGAAAGCCATGCCCAAAGCGCCAAGCGCTGCGTTACCGGATTCCATATCCAATATTCTCAAATCATCTATCACACAACTCACTCATTCATTAACTAATAGAAGAAACGAAACACATATCTATAGAAGGAGGCTGTCCAGATGAAGAAGATTCTATCGATTGATGGCGGGGGCATACGGGGGATTTTGCCGGCGATGATTCTGTGTGAGTTGGAGCGACGGACAGGGAAACCTGTCTCCGAACAATTCGATATCTTCGTAGGCACCTCAACCGGCGCGATCCTGGCACTCGGCCTCCTGGTGCCGGACGGCAAAAAGCCGCGCTACACAGCAAATGACATCCTCAAATTATATGAAACCGAAGCTGAGCGCATGTTCCGGAAATCCTTCCTTCACCGTTCGTTCGGGGTCGTCGGCCGTTTTCTTCATACCCAGTACAGCCATCAAGAATTCGAAAAAGTGCTCAAGCATTACTTCAAGCACTTGAAATTATCCGACCTGCTTCAGCCAGCCGTCATCCCGAGCTACGACATCCACGGCAGGCATGCCCATTTTTTTAAAAGCACCGTCATTAATTTGAATGAACGCCAGCCCGACAGTGAGATTCGCCACATCATTCGGGCAGCTACTGCTGCGCCGAGTTATTTCGCGCCGGCGAAGATTCCGGAGTATCCAAAAGCCGCGTTCATCGACGGCGGCGTGTTTGCCAATGACCCAGGGCTAAGCGCTTATACCGAAGGGCTCGAACTCTACGGAGACGAAGAAGAAGATTTTCTGCTCGTGTCGCTCGGTACCGGGGAAGCGCAGCGCGAAGTGGAAGTGACCGGCTGGCGCGCATGGTTCCATTACGGCTGGGCACGTTCTTTATTGAAAGTCATGATGGACGGCAGTTCCGACTCGGTCGACCATCAGCTGCGCCACCTGCTGAAAGATGAAGGAATTGATCAGCGCTATTTCCGCTTCCAGGAAAAACTGCCCGCAGGCGATTCGGGAATAGAACAGCTCGACCGCGTTACGCCTGAAAACCTCGCGCGGCTACGACGGATCGGGCAGCGGATGATCGAAACGCAAAGCGCTGAACTCGACAAATTGTGCCGCTTGTTATGACTTGTCATGGAAGTGTAATGCGTTTGTCGTGGTAATTACAGAGGCGGCTCGGGTAAAATAAGCGAGGAATCATAGTGAAAAGAGGTCAACCCAATGGCACGGAGATACGGCTATATGGACTGGATGCGGGTGTTCGCGATCATTACGGTCGTCGGCGTCCACGTCGCATCGAAAATCATCAATAATTACACAACAGGCGATTGGGAATGGCATTACGCAAACGCGATCGACAGCGCACTTCGCTGGTGCGTGCCGATTTTCTTCATGCTGAGCGGCGCATTGCTCCTCACGCGCGACAGCAAAGAACCGATCGGCGAATTTCTTCGCAAGCGGCTCGGCAAAGTCTTGTTGCCGCTCGTGTTCTGGAGCGCCGTTTACTTGGCTTATAATATTTTTCAACTCGGGGAGGAATACACGCCTAGTCAAATGCTCGGCGCTTTCCTCTCGGACGATATTTACTTCCACCTTTGGTTTCTCTACATCATTACGGGGCTGTATTTAATGGCGCCGTTTCTGCGCATCCTCGTTAAGCATATGGACAAGACGATGTTCCATTATTTCTTCGCGTTCTGGTTTTTGTTCTCGGCCGCAGCGCCGATCTTCACGCGCGCGACAGGGTACGAAGTCGCCTTCGCTGGAGAATTGTTCGCGCCGTATATCGGTTATTTCTTACTCGGTGCCTATCTCGTGATGTACCCGCTGCCAAAGCGCTGGCTACCGACGCTCGGGGTCCTCGCGATTATTGGCTACGCGGTTACGCTATACGGTACGGTCTCGGCCAATGTCGGGCGTGAAGTCGGGGATTTTGACGACTTTTACTACGAGCATTATTACCCGCACGCAATCTTTGTGTCGTTATTCGTCTTCGTAGCGTTCCAGCAGCTCGGCAAAAACTTGAAGTCGACGCCGCTCATTACGCGCATCAGCACGGCGACGTTCGGCGTCTACATTATCCACCCGCTGATTCAGACCTATTTGAACCGATTGGTTAATTTCAACGAAACGACCATCAATGTGGGGATCGGCGTGCCTCTATCGTGGATCGTCATTTTCATCCTGTCGTATATCATCATCCGCCTGATGCAGAAGACGCCGGTAGTGAGACGGCTAGTGCCATAGGCTGCAAAGGGAACGACAAGCACTTATGCCTATATAACTCTATACACAATGAGCCGCTGATTAATGTGGCAGTGTAGAGGGAGGCTTATTGGTTAAAAATTTGATGAATTTATTAGAATAACTCGTATTAGATGAGATATCATGATAAGCTGTATTTAATTGTAAATAAAGGCTGGTTTATGGGTATAAAGGGGTGATAGCATCAAAAAGTCAATTTGGCTAGGAATTCTGGTAGCGATGGCAATTATGCTATCGGCATGTACACACAACGAAGTGATACGGGTCGGCGTTCCGTTTACGGATGGATTGACAGAAGGTGTCTTGTTCAAAAAAGACATCAAAGACCGCGCTTCCGTTGTGTCACTCAAAACAATTCTGCAAAACGAGAAAGAGCTTGAGTCGCTCGACCGATTGTCGATCGAACCACAAGCAGTCTTTACCCTCGATCGTCCGGACGACGGTGTACAGGAAATCCGGCGCTTTGTCTGGTACCGCGACAATGGCCGTGCCATCATGTCCAATGAACGCAACGTCCTGTCCCACAAAGAAAACCAGGAATTTTTCAGGCTGACAGCAGAACAGACGCAAGACTTGAAAAAGATTCTTCAATAGGATGCATAAAGGTGATAGAGCTCTGCAGTTTGCAGGGCTTTTTGTTTTGGGCTAAAAAATGAAATTTGTATAGACATGGTGGTTATGGCACTGGTCGTCTTTGCGGTGAATGCCTTATTGCTGGATGGCAAGGATGAGGCCCTGTGGTTTTGGGTGTCAACTGGAGGAGTGTTGATTGAATCTACATTAAAGTTCTCTCGCAGGAAGGAGAAAGGGGTCCGTCAACTCGTTAAAATGAAACGATTAAACAACAAGATAAAAAACTTTTAAAAAACTTTTAAAAATAATATAATAAGATATAGTAAAAGCGAAGGAGCGGATAAACATGGCTTTAAAAACCATCCAGAATAAAACCGTTTCAATCAGTGATGTGAAAAGGTCTCCTACTGACGTGTTCCGAGAAGCGAAAGAATCAAATGCCGGTGTGTATGTCTTTAACCGAGGAGAAATTGCGGGTGTTATGTTGACGAAAGAACAATACAATGGCCTTAATGAAGAAGTATCGGCGCTGTACGAGCGGATTATTGAAATGGAAGCAGCTGAGCGCTTATTGAAAGAAAACGTGAAGACATTGACGGATCTGGAAGTTCGTGGCGCCATTGCCGAAGAAATGCCTGTCATTGATGAAAATGACGGGTGGGAATAACTTTGTACAAACTTCAATGGACAGAGCACTCCGCAAATGATTACAAATCGCTGGACGGGGATCAAAAAGTGTTCGTCAACAAAGCCCTCGATCGCATTCGATTGCGAGGCATGCAAGCGGGCGAAGCGTTACATGGAAACTTAGCAGGCTGCAATAAATTGAAGAATAATCAAAAAGGCCTTCGTGTGATTTTTAGAGAAGTAAATGGCGAAATGCAATTGATTGAAATTGTCATCATAGGCAAACGGGATAAGAAGAAAGTATACAAAGAAGCTGAAAATCGGCTTTAGCATACTAGATGAAGTGTCAAAAGTTGCTCATAATGCCTCCTTCGACCGGCAAGCACTTGAGCGCCTTAACAAAAGGAGCAGTCACAACGACTGCTCTTTTTTTACGAATCGAAGTTCCCAAATAATAAGCTGCATCTAACAGCGGATGCGAGATGAGAAACCAGTTACTAATGACTATCTACAATCAACGAAATCTAAAGCAGTTCCGCGCCAAGGGTGAAGCGAAACAATAAGACGGGCGTTCTTCCCGGCTTATTGCGAAAGCTCAACCCCAAGCGGACACTGCGGCTCTTCAAACAGACGCCCAAAATAGAACCCCTCTCATATATCTCTCAGCTTGTGAAGAAAGCTACCCTCATCCCATCTCACACAACTAATCAATTAGCTATAACTTCCGGATGACTATTTATCCTCCAAGGTCCTTTCAAAACTTATCCAAAAAGTAAATCTTGTTACAATTGATGCAATTTTGTGTAAACGCATTCTATTCCGAAATCCGAAGTAGTATAATGAACAAGCTTGACCATTATGAACAAAGAGGAGATGGACAGATGAGCAAGAAACTATCCTTGACGCTCGCCGCTTCGGTGTTGGCGCTTGGCAGTTTAACGGCAGGAGCTCCGGCGATTGCTGCGGGGGATTATCACGAATTGGTGAAAGACAAAGCGCCAAAAACCGTGAAAGGCAATGGGCAAAGCTACAAAGAACGCATGGACAAATGGAAAAAGAACGGCGGCAAGCCAAAAGAAGTGGAATTACAGATTCTCGGCACCTCAGATTTACATACAAACTTCGTCAACTACGATTATTACCGCGACGCCAAATCCAATTCATTATCGCTTGCGAAAACCGGCGTTTTGATCGAAGATGCGCGCGAAGAAAACCCGAACAGCTTATTGTTCGATAACGGCGACTTGATCCAAGGCACTCCGTTCGGCGGCTATAAAGTCAACGTCGACCCGCTCGAAGACGACGAGTTGCACCCGGCATATGCTGCGCTTGAATCACTTGATTTCGATGCATCGACACTCGGCAACCACGAGTTCAACTTCGGCCTCGATTATCTCGATAACGCATTGGAAGAAGCATCTTTCCCAGTATTGAACGCCAATGTGTACGATGCAGAAACGGGCAAGAACCGTTACACGCCTTACGCAATCATGGATAAAGAAGTCAAAGACCGCAAAGGCAAAAAGCACACGATCCAAGTCGGCGTCATCGGCGTTGTAGCACCTGGCATCATGGGCTGGGACCGTGCACATCTTGAAGGCGAAGTCATCGCAAAAGATGCAGCGGACACTGTCGAGAAATTCATTCCAGAAGTTAAGAAAGCTGGAGCGGATGTAGTCGTTGTTCTTTCCCACTCCGGAATGGGCGATGAAACTCATACTAAAGGGGAAGATGACATTACGTACCAATTGACGGAAGTGGACGGCGTGGATGCAATCATCACAGGCCATAACCACGACGTCTTCCCAGGGTCGTTCAGCGACTTGGAAAATGTCGACCAGGAAAACGGCACGATCAACGGCGTACCGGTCGTCATGCCAGGTAAATTCGGCAGCCATCTTGGTGTCATCGATTTGACGCTTGAGCCGCGCGGGAAGAAATGGCGCATCACAAACGGTGAAGCGGAACTGCGCGCCATCGATTCAAAATCTGATGAAGTAGCAGAACAAGTCATCGAAGCAGTGAAAGAAACGCACGAAGGTACGGTCGAATATGTCCGCAGCCCTGTGGGCGAAACAACTGCACCGATCAACAGCTATTTCTCACTCGTGCAAGATGACCCATCCGTGCAAATCGTCAACAATGCGCAACTTTGGTATGCCGAGCAGCAATTCGCTGGAACGGCAAACGCGGATCTGCCATTGCTATCCGCAGCAGCACCGTTTAAAGCAGGCGGGCGCAACGGCGGCGATTACTACACGAACATCGAAACCGGCGAAATCGCCATTAAAAACGTCGCTGACTTGTACGTCTACGACAACACCGTCTTTGTCTTGAAACTGACAGGCGCAGACGTCAAAGAATGGCTCGAAATGTCAGCTGGCCAGTTCAAGCAAATCGACACGGCTGCGACAGGCGAACAGCGATTCATCGACGACAACTACCGCACATATAACTTTGATGTCATTGATGGCGTAACATACGACATCGACATTACAGTGCCGGCGAAATACGACGGCGAAGGCGCAGTGGTTAATGAAGGCGCGGAACGCATCGAGAACCTTCAATACGAAGGCGCACCGATCGACCCGAACCAGGAATTCCTCGTCGTGACGAACAACTACCGTGCGAGCGGCAACTTCCCAGGTGTCCGCAATGCGACGGAATCAATCGACTTTGCGTATGAGAACCGCCAAGTGCTCCAAGACTACATTTTGGATGCCGGCACGATTGACCCATCCGCAGACGGCAACTGGCAGTTTGCGCCGGTAGAAGGCGACCCGAACCTTGTGTTTGAAACCTCGAACTCGGCACAAAGCTTGGCAGAACGCGAGCCAGCGATCCAGTATATCGAAGTCACACAAAACGGCTTCGCGAAATACGGCTACACGATCCAGTAAACACAAAACAGACCCGAGAGATTTTCTCTCGAGTCTGTTTTTGTATTTTATATAGGAAGAGATAGTGGGGGCGATTGCGCTTCGGGCGGACGCTTTCTGAGGGGGCCGGCTTCAGCCGCTTCCAATTCGCTCAAGAAATATTAATAACTCCCACTGCTCCCACATCTACTTTTACTTCTGCTCACAGATGTAAAAGTAGATGTATCGCAAATGAACAAGCTCAAGGACCTCTCGCTTGTTCATTAGTCGCCGCCTACGCTCCATCTCTATAAATATAGTGGTTATTATAAAAAATATAGCGTTCAACACAGAATGATGAAATGCAATGAGATGATACAAGTTTTTACTTACAGAGAAAATAAGTCAGCTTTTGAAAATCTCTCAATCGACTAAGCTACGATACAGTCATGCGAGAAATACAGTGCCACTCACATCTCACTAACTCTTCACAATGAAATCTCCAAGCAGTTCCGCGCCAAGGGTGAAGCGAAGCCATAAGACAGGTGGTCTTCCTGGCTTATGGCGAAAGCTCAACCCCAAGCGGCGACTGCGAATAACATCAGGCACACATAAAAACCCATTCCCTATTCACTACCACCAGAGCATGGTGAAAACTATAGATTCTTCTTAGTAGAGCTATCCCCTCAACCCACAGAACCCTCAGCTTTCAACTTCCGATACGCCGCAATCCAGAAGAACGCATAAATCACAACAACCGTCACCGCAAGAGCTGGCGAGATCCGATAGAGCGTAAACAGCTGATACGTGATCCATAAAAGCGTCAGCACGCCGACCAATAAGGCAGCCCGTTTATTCTTGCGATAGATGTTCATGAAAATAATGGCAGTAAGTGCCCCCATAACGAGCGCAGCCCCTACGAAAAGAATATACATAACCAGTGTTGAGCCGATATCACCCATCTCCTCTCTTTTCCTATACCATACCCGATTTGACTTTCTTCTATATAATACTGCACTTTTTCTACCCTCGTTATCCGAAAATCTCAATCTTTCTATCCAACTTCTTATACAAAAAGCCATTTTAAATAACATTATTTTAACTAGAAACGGTATTTACTGCACGATTGTTCTGATATTGTTAGAAATATGGATAATATCTTGAAATAACTAAATCAAAAGTCTCCATAAATTTAAAATAATCGTTCCGAAATACCTAATTTATCTGTATACTTAAACTATTATTTAGAATATTGGTTTTTTACTTGTTTTTAACTTCCAGCCCGTACAGTAGAGAAAACGGCGGAAGAGGTGGGGTTTTTATGAGAGCAGTTCACACATTCGAATCAGCAGGAAAGGAGGAAAACCCAAAAATGAGAGCTATTTTAGTAACAGGAGGACACGGCTTTTTGGGTTCGCGCTTTATCCATGAGTTGTTGATTAAATATCCGGCATACCAGGTGGTCGCCATCGATCAGGAAGCCGAAAAAGTACCGGAACTGTTGCGGCCGTTATTTGCCAGCAAGCGCTATGCGTTCCATCAAATCGATATCCGCAATAGCGATGCGGTCGAGCAGGTATTTGAGCATTACGAAATCAGCGACGTCGTCCATTTTGCAGCGAAAACACATGTCGGGGAGTCGATGAGAAATCCGGGAATCTTTGCGGAAACCAATGTGCTTGGCACTTTCCACGTACTCGATGCAGCGCGCAAGCAATGGATGAACGGCCCGTTTGAAATGAAAGAACGCTACGCCAGATCGCGCTTTTTGCATATTTCGACAGACCAGGTCTATGGGCCGCGCGAACAAGGCTTTGCGGACGAGACGATGAAATACGACCCGATCAGCCCGTATGCCGCGAGCAAAGCGAGTTCCGATTTGATGGTGACCAGCTTCCATGAAAGCTACGGCATGGATGCTGTCGTGCTGCAAGCATCCAATGTCTTCGGCCCGCATCAGCAAGACGATAAACTCATTCCGATCATTTTGCAAAAAGCCCTGTCTGGCAGCACCATTCCTGTCTATTCGGGCGGTGAAGATGTTCACGACTGGGTATCAATCCGTGATTTCTGGCGTGCAGCGGATACCGTGTTCCATTTAGGGGATGCGGGAGAAACCTATCTTGCAGGAGGCAATGCTCCGCTCAAAACCATTGAAATCGTCGAGAAAATTTGCGAATCGCTCGATCGCCATTTCCCGGGAAATGAAACCTATAAAAACCAGATTCGTTTTGTGGAACCGGCGGCAGGCGCGAAACAGCCCCATCGCTTTGCAGTTAACTCCACTAAATTGAAACAGCAATTCGATTTCGAGCCGGAGACGGAGTTTGGCCGAGGCATTAAAGAAACAATCGATTGGACGCTTTCTAAAAAGCGGCTATGGGAAGTTGTATAACACGTAAACCAAACGACGATTGCCACGAGGTGTCCCATGATTCCATTTGAAACGGTTGAGAAATTAGATAACACGAAAACGAACGGGCAGATCCGAAAAATCGCCCTGGTCCATAAACATATGAAAGCGGGCGGGGTCGAAGCGTTAATCGTCCGGATGTCGCGCTGGCTGGTGGAGAATGGCTATGACGTCAACGTCTATCTCTATAGCGGAGGCGGCCCTCTGCTTCGCCATCTCCAGCACATCGACGGGCTCAAGATTACCGTCCGGGACAACGGCAGAGAATCAACACTCAATCTATCGGTATTGAATCAGCTCGTGAGATCCGATAAATACGATCTGGTCTATTCTTTTAGTCCGTCGGGATTGTTGTTGTCGTATGCCGTGCCGGCACGGCTCCGCTTATCGGGTGTCTATCAGCCGGAACTGTACAAGCTCGAGCGCAATAAAAAAATCATCCGTGCGTTAAAAGCGATCGATAAAACCTTCGCACAAAAGCTGGTGTTCATGAACCCGACGATACGGCGCTATACGGCGCGAGCACTCGGAACCGAAGTGCCCAACCAGTTCATGCCGCCGCCAGTTGAGCAAAATGCAAGCGATGCGCAGCTCGGCAGCCCGCATTCGAGGCGCATCGTCTCGGTCGGGGCGATTCAAGCCTTCACCACCCATTACGCGCAAGTGATCGAATTGATGGAAGAACTCATTCAAATCGATCCGGAATTCACTTACCACATCTACGGGGAAGGGCCGGACGAAGCGCGCTTGCGCAAAAGCATAGCGGAATCCGAAGCGAGCGGGCACATCTTTCTGCACTCAATGCCCCGAAACGGCGGGATCGAAGACATCCTGAAAGACTGCTTTTGCTTTATCGGTTCCGGGGCAATGATGATTCAGGCCTGTGGATCGGGCGTTCCCGGCATCACTTCACGTGCCAACGACGCCGAAGCGTTATCGGAAGGCTATTTTCATGAATTGCCGCCTTATGAAGTGGGGGAAGCTTACTGGGAGGCGCCGGAAACCTATGAAATCGGGGAGCTCGTGAAAAACTTGCTCGTTTCGGAAAATGTCTATCGCAAAGTCGCGGAACGCTGCAAACAAAAAGCGCGTAAGTTTGAAATCGACACCGTCATGACCGAATTCTTAAAGCTTGCGACTGCGAATATGCCTCAAGAGGAAAAAGGGACTTGATTCGATATTTAAAAATTTATCTGAAAGTTCTTTCAAAAACAGCTAATTAACGCCAGTTCAGTGAAAACAGCCATTTTTTCTCGAATTCTTGTATCATTTGGTCTATTCATTAGATAAATCCTCCTGTATACTTAAAATTACATAATACAGGAAGGGACTCCAGTCACTCCCTGAATAAGCAGAAAGCAGGTGGGGCAAGGTGGATTATGCTGAATACCAACACCGCTTAGAGAAAAAATACGGCAAGCCGATCGAACAAATCATGCGCACCGTTTACATCGACAAAGATTACGGGCTTGCAACAGGCGCCCAAGAGCTTGGAATTCCGCGGCAAGTGTTTATGCATTTCGTTCACGAATTTAATTTAAAACCCGATAAGCTGCAGCGCCTATAAGTTATACAAACCGCCCATTTCAGATGGAGCGGTTTTTTACTTCCTCAATATCCTGTCAAAAGTGTACGGTGTAATGTGAAAAATATAGAAGAAAAAGGAGTTATGAACCGGTTTAAACCAAATATAGCTGAATTTTTTAATTTAATGGGTACAAATATTCAATAATGACTAGTCAAAATGGATTAAAAGGAATATAATAGGTACATCTTATAAAACATACCATATACAAATTCAACTTGCGGGAGGAGTGTCGGGGGGACATGAAGGACTACGAGCTGACGAAAAAGCAATTAGAGATAGAGCATAAGCAATCCATTGAAGACATCATGTACACGTATTACATCGAGAAGGACTTAGGACCGGCTGTAGGTGCGAAGGAATTGGGGATTCCGCGCCGGGCATTCGTCTATTTTGTCCAACAATGCCGGTTACAAGCGGCCAAGTACGAAGTGATTAAAAAAAAAGAACTGAACTTCAGTGAATGGATGGCTGCCCTTTGAGGGCGGCCATTTTTGTATCCGACAAGATGAGGCTATTTGATAGTATAAGGACAAGGGGGGCAAAAGATGACTAGATTTATTATGTATGCGCCATTTTTCATTTTTCTGTTATACATGCCGGTGGTCCGGATCGCGACCATCGAGATGATGATTGCCCTCGGTGTGATTGCCTTGGCATTTATTCCGAAAATCAGCAATCGGCTATACACGCCTGCACTGGTGAAAAGAAAGGCGAAAGCGGCTCTCTTCACGTCATTTGGACTCGTGTTATTGCCTTTATTGATAATTACGGTAAGTGATTGGGAAGCAATGGATTTGTCCGCATTGTTATTGGCCTCGCATATCTTGTTGATTTTCCTCTTTGGCAATTTTGTCTTTGGCATGCCCGTATCGCTTATTTCCGAATGGGCGACTAAACGAGCAGGGAAAATTCGTGTGCTTGCCGCGTTTTTTCTCCATGTCGGGTTTGCATTTGTTTCGGTGTTCTTCTTGAAAGACTATATGGCCTTTGCCGTCGTTTCAGCGATTGTGTTCTTTGTAGTGGATGAGATCTTGCGAAAAAGAGAAAAGTTCGAACAACAAACAGAAATGTCTGCAGTCCAAATATGACAGTACATAAAAAACTGCACCAAAGCCATTTAGGCTCTGGTGCAGTTTTTTTGTTATTCCGTTGCTTCTTCCAATTCCAAATGCTCTTTCAAGGTCGACTGGATTTCCGCAAGTTCTGCGTCGTCCATCATATAATACCAAATGCCGTTGATCGTTTCGCCGTAGCCGTCTTCGACAATCAGTTGGTCGACATTGGTGACGGCGTCTTGATAATTGCGCTGCACGTCGACCATTTCGTCGAAGGTCATGTTCGTGCGGACGTTTTGCCCGAGCGCGTCAAAGATGTCTTTGTAGTTCCACAGGCTATTGATAGAAGCGCCTTTTCTCATGATTCCTTGGATGACTTGTTTCTGGCGATCCTGGCGTCCGAAGTCGCCGCGTGGATCTTGCTTGCGCATTTGGACGAAATTGAGAGCTTGTTCACCGTTCAATTCAATTTCGCCTTCAGGGAAGTTATCGAATGCGAGTGTGTTGTTGACGGTAACGCCGTCCACAGCATCGACGATGTCTTCAAAGCCTTCCATGTTTACTTGCACAACATAATCAATTGGAATATCGAGTAAGTTCTCGGTTGTGTTCATCGACATTTCAATGCCACCGAATGCATAGGCATGGTTGATTTTGTCTGTCGTGCCGCGCCCGATAATTTCAGTATAAGTGTCACGCGGGATGGAGACCATTTTTGTCGATTGTGTTTCCGGATTGACGGTCATGACGACCATCGTATCGGAACGTCCGCGGTCGTCTTCGCGCTCATCAACTCCGAGCAATAGCACAGAGAATGGATCTTGTTGGTCGAACTCGACAATGTCTGTCCGTTCGACAGACGGTTGTTCGCGTTCGACCGGTTCGTGCATCGTATCCAGTGTGGTCGTGAAGTTCGAGTAGACGCTATAAGCGTAGATGCCGCCAGCGAGCAGGAGCAGTAAAAATCCAATCAATAAGTACTTGGGCCATTTGCGTTTCTTTTTCATGCTGATCCTCCATTAATTTGAGATAAAATAAGTAGTCAATTCGGTTGCCCAAGTTTCAGCGCCCTTATCATTAGGGACGGCGTCTTCGGTCAAATGTTCCTTCAAAGCGATATCGTCCGTGTCGGGCCATGCATCCCAGTGCTCAATATACGGGTAGCTGTAGATATTGGCAAATTCCTCAAGTGCCTGGACTTGTGCGAGGTAATAGCCAGCGCCGTAAATCGGCTGTGGCGCGTGCAAGATGACCAGCGCATCCGAATTTTCTTCTTCTAGTCGAGTGGTGAAGTCCACTACATCCTGACGTTCATCTTCAATCGAAACGCGGTCGTTGTTCATCAGAGTGAGTGGTTCAAGTAAAGCCAAGTCGTAACCAGCAGTAAGGTCAACAAATTTAAGGGCATCGGAAGTTCCGGAAACAGGTTCAATCGTCACTTCGATTGATTCGCCGTAGGCTTCCTTTAAAGAAGCTTGCAATCTCTCTGCGTAACCCGGGTCACCAGATTCGAGTGCTTCAGATCCCGCAATCAATAATTGAAGCGCTCCACCTTCGGAATTCTTCTGAAGGAAGATCTCCTTCACTTCCTCGTCCATATTGGCGAGCAGTTCTTCGTTCACAGAATCGTCACTTTTTGACTCGGTTTGGGTGGTTTGAGTTTCAGAATCGGTGTTTTCAGTTTCAGTGCTTGCGGTACGGTCAGGTGTTCCTGCCCCTTGCAGTTTATCCTGCCAAGATAAGTAAGAATAGACAAGGATTCCTAGGCAGGCAAGGACTGCAACGAGCCCTCCTAATTTATACAATTTCATACTTTACTCCTTTCAAAAATAGCCATTTCTATAAATTAAAGATAGCATAAATCAGTCCTTGTTCCTATATAACTTTTTAAAATTGGAAGTCCAAATGATATATTCCTGTGATATACTGTCTTATGTTGTTTAAATTTGTCTATTATTTAAATTGAAATAGAAGGAGCCACTTACTACATGGAAGAGACTATTAGCTTACAGGATTTATTCAAGACCTTAAAGAAGAACATTGGAATTATTGCCCTGACCACCATTCTGGCAATCACCATTGCAGGAGCGGTTTCGTTCTTATTCCTGACGCCGATTTATGAGAACTCGACGCAAATCCTCGTCAATCAAGAACAAACTGAAGCATCACAACTAACGAACCAAAACATCCAAACGGACTTGCAGCTTATCAATACATACTCGGTCATCATCAAAAGCCCAGCTATCCTCGATCAAGTTATCGAGCAGATGAATTTAGATATGAGCGCTGAAGCATTGACTCAGAAAATTACTGTTAATACAGCAGAAAATTCTCAAGTCGTAAACGTCGTGGTGCGTGATGAAGATCCAGCACAAGCAGTCGAAATCGCCAATACGACTGCGGAAGTATTTGAAAACGACGTTCGCGAATTGATGAACGTTGATAACGTATCGATCTTATCTCCAGCTGTATTGAAAGAAAATCCAAGCCCTGTTGAACCGAATCCGATCTTAAACATGGCAATCGCTGCAGTAGTGGGATTGATGCTTGGTGTCGGTATTGCATTCTTGCGTGAATACCTCGACACATCGATGAAAACAGAACAAGACATTGAAGACATTCTTGGAGTTCCGCTATTAGGTGTGATTTCACCGATCAAAGAAAAAGCAGAACTTGAAACTACAACGAGCAATCGCAGAAAGGCGGCGGAATTGAATGGCTAAGAAAAAACAGAGTTTGCAAGCAACTGCAAGGAAAGTCGTTACGCACACAACGCCTCGCTCAGTCGTCTCTGAACAATTTCGCACTTTACGGACAAACGTTAACTTTGCATCGCCTGACTTGGAACTGCGTTCAATCGTTGTCACTTCCGCAGCACCAGGCGAAGGTAAATCAACGACATCTGCGAACTTAGCAACGGTATTCGCTCAAGAAGGTAAGACAGTCTTGCTCGTAGATGGCGATATGCGCAAACCGACAACTCACTATACCTTCCATATGCCGAATACGATTGGACTTTCCAATGTCTTGACGCGTCAAGCAACTGTGGAAGATGCAATCCGTCCAACGACAGTCGAGCGTCTGGACTTGATGACGTGCGGACCAATACCGCCAAACCCGGCAGAATTATTGGCATCCAACGCAATGGGGATGCTTATCGCTGATTTGAAGAAACGATACGATGTTGTCATTTTTGATGCGCCGCCTGTATTGTCAGTAACGGACGGACAGGTACTGGCGAATAAATGCGACGGTGCTATTTTGGTCGTCAATTCCGGAAGCACGGAAAAGGAAATGGCCGCCAAAGCAAAAGAAGCAATCGAAGCGTCCAATAGCAAATTAATCGGCGCCGTATTGAACAATTTTGAGCTGGCAAAAGACAGCTATTATTACCAATACTACGGCAATGCTGAAGAGTAAAAGGGGGATCTCCTCCTTTTGCTTTTTCTTTTAAATGCGACACCCAATTTTTTCAAAGAAAGATTTAAAGCTAGCCATAATTGGTAAATCTATCAATCGCAAACTAATACATAGAGAACTCTTATAGAGAAAAGAATACCTGGACCTGAGAAATGATTGCCGAGCAACAGGAGGGAACTAGACATGATCGATACGCACTCACACATTTTACCAGCACTGGATGACGGCGCAGAAACAATGGAACACACGAAACGCCTATTAGAAATGGCGGTAAACGAACAATTGACGGGCATCATCGCGACGCCGCACGGCCACCACCCAAATTTCAAGACCGATATCGCAGCACTTCATATGCAATTAAAAACAGTGAGAGACTATGTAAAAGAAGCGCAATTGCCACTCGAAATCTATGGTGGACAAGAATGCCGCTTGTCGGATAAATTGCCGGAGCGACTCGCAAATGGCGAAGCACTAACCTTAGCGGAATCACGCTATGTGTTATTAGAACTGCCTTCATCCGGGATTCCAGCTTACACGGTTCCGGTCATTCAGCAATTAATCACTTCAGGCTACATTCCAATTATTGCCCATGCAGAACGCAACCAAGGCATCATTCAAAAGCCTGAGCGCTTGAAGAAGCTATTGATTCACGGTGCTATGGCACAAGTGACTGCTGGATCCCTCTCAGGAAGCTTTGGTAAAAGCATTCAAAAGACGGCACTTCAATTGATTGATGCGAATATGATTCATGTATACGGTTCGGATGTACACAGCGAAGACGTACGACCGTTCCATTTCAACGCGGGCTTAGACGTACTAGAGAAAAAGAAGCGTCACCAGATGATCGACATCTTGCTCGAGAACAATGACCGTATCCTCCTGGACCAAGACTTGTACGTTCTTGAGCCACAAGACATAGAAAAGAGCAAGTGGTGGAATATCTTTGCTTAAATTCTAATATTATAGTATGAATTTTACATTTCTGCTCTATCTTTACTGGAAAATGCATGTTAAAATTAGCAACAGATTTCCAGCACTTGTGTAAATAGTAATGCCTCGTGAAAGGGTGGACCCACATGTCACTGAAAAACAGAATGTCTTTACTAATAGTAGTCGATTCCTTAATTGTATTTTTCTCCATCTTCGTCGGCTACTATATCCTCTACCCTTACGTAGATATCTTCCAAAATCAATTCCTCTTAGCAAGCGCGTTAACCATCTTCATCGCTCACCATGTTTTCGCCATGTACTTCGGCCTTTACCGGAAAGTATGGGAATATGCTTCGATTGGTGAACTTTCTTCTATTGTAAAGGCTGTAACTTTATCTATTCTTGCAATTGGACTTGTCCAATTCCTATATCGTGGCGACATCTTACTTCGTGCGTTAGCTATCACTTGGATGCTTCATGTGCTTTTAATCGGTGGATCTCGCCTTTCATGGCGTATGATGCGTGGACGAGGTTTTAAATTGAAATCTTCAGATCAAGAACTGAAAAGAACAATGATCGTAGGTGCGGGGAAAGCGGGCACGCTTGTTGCACGCCAATTATTGAACAATCCTGAAAATGGATTTTTGCCTGTACTATTTGTCGATGATGACAAGAATAAGCATGGCCTCGATATTTACAATGTTCGTGTCGTTCATGGCGAGACAAAAGATATTGGCGACATCGCAAACGATAATGCAATTGAGCGCATTATCGTTGCTATTCCTTCACTTTCCAAGCAAGAAGCTGCAGAACTGATTAAGCATTGCATGGATACAGGCATCAAAACTCAAACCATTCCCCTTATTGAAGACGTTATGACCGGAAAGGTTTCAGTGACAGATATTCAAGACGTCAAAATCGGAGATCTTCTTGGACGTGAAGAAGTTAAACTTGATATGAATAAAATTGCTGACCAATTGACTGGTAAAACAATTTTAGTTACTGGCGCAGGTGGATCAATCGGTTCTGAAATTTGTCGCCAAATCGCCCGCTTTGGTCCAAAGCAACTCCTATTGCTTGGGCACGGTGAAAATTCCATTTATTTAATCGATATGGAGCTGCGAAAGGCTATAGGCAACGAAACTGAAATTGTTCCATTGATTGCCGATATCCAAGACCGCGAACGTATTATTGCAATTATGGATGAATATAAACCAGATGTTGTATATCATGCCGCAGCCCATAAGCATGTTCCTTTGATGGAAGGAAATCCAATGGAAGCTGTGAAGAATAATATTTATGGAACAAAAAATGTAGCCGAAGCATCACATATGGCTGGAGTAAAGAACTTCGTCATGGTGTCGACCGATAAAGCAGTAAACCCACCTAATGTAATGGGGGCATCAAAGCGTTTTGCAGAGATGATTGTTCAAAATCTAGCGAAGCGGAGTGAAACGACTTTTGTAGCAGTAAGGTTTGGTAATGTTCTTGGTTCTAGAGGTTCGGTTATTCCGCTCTTCAAAAAACAAATCGCAGCTGGTGGCCCTGTGACGGTTACACATCCGGACATGACCCGCTACTTCATGACGATTCCAGAAGCTTCTCGTTTAGTAATCCAGGCTGGAACTTTAGCGCGTGGTGGAGAAGTGTTTGTTCTGGATATGGGAGAGCCAGTAAGAATCGTAGACTTGGCGAAAAATCTAATACGTTTGTCTGGCTACTCTGAAGAAGATATTCAAATCAATTTCTCAGGTATTCGTCCTGGAGAAAAAATGTATGAGGAACTACTTGATTCGGATGAAATTCAAGAAAAGCAAGTTTTTCCCAAAATCTTTATTGGTGTGGCAAATCCAGTAGCAGAGTTGGAGCTTAAATACATCATGGAGAAGTTGCATGAGATGAACGCCATAGAATTAAAAGAAGTGCTTGTAGGATTGGCAAATAGAAAGAATGTAGAGAGTGCAAAAAAAGAACTCTTTAAAATAGGTCAATAATAATAGATCATTCAAAACCATAGGTAGAAGTGAGGCTAAATAAATGCAAAAAGTGAGAAAAGCAATCATACCTGCTGCGGGGCTTGGGACACGATTTTTACCTGCAACAAAAGCACAGCCAAAAGAAATGTTACCCATCGTAGATAAACCAACGATCCAATATATTGTTGAAGAGGCTGTGGCTTCAGGTATCGAAGATATCATTATTATTAGTGGCAGAGGTAAGCGAGCGATAGAGGATCATTTCGATAAATCATATGAACTTGAAGAAACTCTCGCTGAAAAAGGGAAATTTGAAACCTTAAAAGAAGTAAAAGCTATTTCTAACATGGTCAACATTCACTATATTCGACAGAAAGAACCAAAAGGTTTAGGACATGCCGTAGCCTGCGCAAGCAGTTTTATAGGGAACGAACCTTTTGCAGTTTTATTAGGTGATGATATTGTACAATCTGAAGAACCTTGTTTGAAACAATTAATTGATACATATGATAAGTACGACGCTTCAATTATCGGTGTTCAGAGTGTACTTGATAAAGATGTTTCAAAGTATGGAATTATTGATCCTTTTAATGATCAAGTAAGTAAAGATGTTATTTCAGTTAGAACATTTGTTGAAAAACCTGATTTTAATAATGCTCCTTCAAACTATGCAATTATGGGCAGATATATTTTACAGCCGGAGATATTTAGTATTCTCGAAAATCTTAAACCAGGTGCTGGTGGAGAAATTCAGTTAACAGATGCACTCATAGAACTAAATAAGCGGCAACAAGTATTAGCTAAAGAGTTTTCAGGAGTTCGATACGATGTAGGAGATAAATTAGGTTTTATAAAGGCAACTATTGATTTTGCAATCATGAGAAATGATTTAAAAGATGATGTCTTAGAATATATTAGCGTTTTAATAGACAAGGAGAGTTTTATTAAATGATTAACTCTAAAAAGATCGCGGTAGTAGGTACTGGCTACGTTGGACTGGTTACAGGTGTAGCACTCTCAGAGATCGGACATAGCGTGAAATGTGTAGATTTGGATGAAAATAAAGTTGAAAGAATGAAAAAGGGACTATCTCCCATTTATGAACCCGGACTTGAAGAAATGATGGTCAAAAATTATAACAAAAACCGCTTGGATTTCACTACAAATCACCAAGAGGCATTTAATAACGTGGATGTAATATATATAGCTGTAGGAACACCGGAAAAAGAAGATGGTACAGCTGATATGAAATATATCAATTCAGTATGTCTAGATATTGCCAATAATATTACTAATGAAGTTATTGTAGTTACTAAGAGTACAGTTCCAGTAGGAACAAATGAGCATATCAAGAAACTTATAGAATCTCATACTAGTGTTAGATTTAGTGTTGTCTCAAATCCTGAGTTTCTACGTGAAGGCTCTGCGGTCCATGATACATTCAACGGAGATCGAATTATTATAGGGTCTGAAAATATAGTTTCTGCCGAAGTAATTGCAGAATTAAATAAACCATTTGGGTTAGATATATATATTACTACGTTGCGAAGTGCAGAGATGATTAAGTATGCATCAAATGCCTTTTTAGCGACCAAAATAAGCTTCATCAACGAAATTGCTAATATTTCAAGCATCTTAGGTGCCAACATTGAAGAAGTAGCAAAAGGGATGGGGTTTGATAAAAGAATTGGCAGTACTTTTCTAAATGCTGGAATTGGATACGGCGGTTCTTGTTTCCCAAAAGATACAAAAGCTCTTGTTCAAATTGCTGGTGGCATTGATCATGACTTTAATCTTTTAAAAGCTGTAATTGAAGTGAATAATAAACAACAATTGATGTTAGTAGAGAAAGCAAAAAAGCACTATGGAACATTAAAAGGCAAAAAAATAGCTATGCTTGGTTTAGCTTTTAAACCAAATACAGATGATATGAGAGAAGCTGCTTCAATTGTTACAGCAGAACAACTTATTTTAGCTGGTGCTAAAGTTATCGCTTATGATCCTATCGCAACAAACAATGCGAAAAAAGTATTACCTGAAGCTGTTGAATATGTAAATTCAATTGAAGAAGCGTTAAATGGGGTAAATGCAGCTTTTATAATGACGGAGTGGGAAAATATTAAAAACACGCCTCTTAGTCTTTACGAGGAAATGCTAAAAGATAAAGTTATTTTTGATGGACGTAATTGTTATAAATTGGAAGAAGTGCGTAATTCTCAGTTAGATTACCTTTCAATTGGCAGACCTGATGTTTTAAAAAAAGAAGTATTCATTTAAGTCTAATAAAATAAAAGTAGCATATAAAATAAGGTTATATTAATAATTCGAAAAAGGTGATAATTATGTCTTATCTTGTTGTCGTAGCACATCCTGATGATGAAGTATTAGGTGCAGGTGGTACAATCTATTCGTTAGCAAAGCGCGGGGAAGAAGTTAATGTGTGTATCTTATGTTCGGAGGTAGAAATTAGAAATTATCGGCCAACTTCAGAAGAATTGGATAACGATATTCATGAGGCAAATAAATTACTCGGTGTAAACAAAATTTACCAAGGTGGATTTCCAAATATCGCTTTAAATACCGTAAAGCAATTGGAACTTGTACAGTTTATAGAAGGAATAATGATTGAAAATAAAACAGAGGTCATAATTACTCATCATCCAGGCGATTTAAATAATGATCATCATCATGTTTCAATTGCATGCCAAGCGGCCTCAAGGTTATTTCAAAGAAGATCGGATGTTGTAAACCTGAGAGAATTATTATTTATGGAAGTTCCCTCATCAACTGATTGGGCTTTAAATAGTTCACTAAATACTTTTAAAGCTAATGTATATTTTGAAATTAAAGAAGACGGAGTCGAGAAAAAAATTGAATCTTTGTCCAAATATAGAGGTGTTATGAGAGATTACCCTCATCCTCGTAGCGAAGAAAACTTGAAAAGTTTAGCTACATATCGAGGAAGTCAGGCGGGATTAGTTTATGCTGAAGCCTTTGAAAGTGTATTTCGCAGAGTTTTTTAAAACGAGGGGGTTCTAACATGAAAATAGCATTTGCAACCTGTGTAGAACTTGGTAAAAGTTGTATTGAAGAGATATATAAACTTGAAGGCAGTCTTGATTTATTAATAACTTTAGATGACGAAACAGCTATAAATAAGTCGGGAAGAATATATCTAGATGATTTTGCAAACAAAGAAAATATTCCGCTTTTAAAAGTTAAAAATATTAACGATGAAGAAGTCATTGATTATTTGGAATGTTTGGGAATAGATTGGTTATTTATAATCGGATGGTCTCAAATAGCTAGGGAAAAACTATTATCAACACCAAATAAGGGATGTATTGGGATGCATCCAACATTGTTGCCAGAAGGAAGAGGAAGAGCAGCAGTTTCTTGGGCGATTATAAAAGGTTTGAATAGAACGGGTGTTACCGCTTTTAAAATTGATGAAGGTGTAGATACTGGTCCAATCATAGAGCAGGTAGAAATTCCGTTAAAAGTAAAAGAGACAGCTACTACTCTATATCAAAAGGTTAATGATAGCCACGTATTGTTAATGCGAAAGATTTGGAAATCTTTAGTGCATGATGAACTTGTTTTTAGAGTTCAAGATGAATCACAAGCCACTTATTGGGAAGGTAGAAAACCCAAAGATGGAGAAATATTAAATGAAATGAAAATGAGTGAGGCTGATGCATTAGTAAGAGGTGTCACTAAGCCATATCCTGGTAGCTTTTATCGAAGTGAAAATGTAACTTTGCGCATATGGGAAGCTGATATATCGAATATAAAACCAGAAAAAGATTTTTATATTTGTTTAAAAGATGGATATCTAGTACCTAGAGTTTTCGAAGAGGAAGTTTTAGAAAATGCTTAAATTTCAACTGAAAGTTAAAAGAATTATCGATTTTATATTGTCATCTCTGTTATTAGTTTGTCTTTTACCAGCACTTCTGATTATTGCTATCATAATTAAACTTACATCTGAAGGTCCAGTTATCTTTAAACAAAAACGTCCAGGAAAAAATCGAGTGATTTTTGAGGTGTACAAATTTCGAACTATGAAACCAGGATCTGAAATAATGGTGGCTGGAAAAGAAGTGCTTTCCGATGATAATCGAGTTACATCAATTGGGAAGCATTTAAGGCGATTTAAGCTCGATGAATTGCCTCAGATTTTAAATGTATTGAAGGGCGAGATGAGCATGGTGGGTCCAAGACCAGAGCGGATTGCCTCACTTGATGACTATACTGATGAGATAGCTAAAAGATTAGACATGCTACCGGGGATGACTGGTTTAGCTCAAGTAAGTGGGAATATACACTTATCACTATTAGACAGATATAAATATGATGTTTTTTATGTTGAGAACTATAGTTTATTTCTTGATTTAAAGATAGTAGTTAGAACAATAGGTGTTATTTTATTTGGAGAAGACAAGTATGTTGATAAAACTTTAGTAGTCTTTTCTTCCCAAAGTGCAAATGAAAAAGTTGCGCGAGAGGAGTAAAAATTCTGATGAAGAAAATACTTATAACTGGAACTTCTAGTTATATAGGTACATCTTTCGAAAAATGGATTTCACAATACCCAAATTTGTATTCTGTGGAATTTATTAGTTTAAGAGACAACGATTGGAAAGAAATTTCTTTTTCCAAATATGATGTCATATTTCACACGGCAGCAATCGTGCATATTAGTGAAAAAAATAAAGAAGAATATGCAAAAGTAAACAGAGATTTATCATTTGAAGTAGCTAAAAAGGCGAAAAATGAAGGTGTAACACAATTTGTGTTTTTCAGTACCATGGGAATTTATGGTACTGAAACAGGGGAAATAACTAAAGACACAATTCCTATGCCTAAAACTCTATATGCTCAGTCAAAATATGAAGCTGAAAAGTTATTGATGGGTATTAATTCCGCAAATTTCAAAGTAGCAATTGTGCGTCCTCCAATTGTATATGGAAAAGGTTGTCCAGGAAATTATGCGAGACTTGAGAAGTTGGCCAGTATACTACCGATATTTCCGGATATAAATAATGAGCGGAGCATGATATATATTGATAACTTGTCCGAATTTTCAAGAATTTTAATTGATAACGCTCAATCTGGTATATATTTTCCGCAAAACGAGAATTATGTGAATACAACTGATCTTGTGAAAAAAATAGCAAAATATCAAAGAAAAAATATTAGAGTAACGAAGAATTTCAACTATATAATATTTTTAGGACTCAAAATATCGGGAACGGTTAGAAAGATATTTGGTTCTTTAATATACGATAAAAGAATTAATGGCGGTCCTGAAATGGATACTGCTGAAATTAGTATGAACTATGAAACTGTTTCTTTTGAGGAGTCAATTAAAAAGACGATTTTATAAAACAGTTTTTGTGTTTATATACTATTGAACTCAGCTCAGTTTTAGTAGATTAATGATAAGGTGTTGAAATTAAAATATGAATAAGAAAGTAAGTATAATTATTCCTACATATAAAAGAAGTGAATTTCTAGAAAGAGCAATAGAGTCTGTGTTAAACCAAACATATACGAATATCGAAGTTATCATAGTAGATGATAATGAACCAAATTCAGAATACAGAACTTTAACTGGTAAGACAATGTTGCAGTATGGAAAAAATAATAAGGTGAGATACATTAAAAACCAGAAAAATTTAGGTGGAGCCTTAGCAAGAAATGAAGGGATATTTAATTCAACAGGTGATTATATAACGTTTCTCGATGATGATGATATTTATCTCCCTAAAAAAGTTGAAACTCAGATAAATTATATGATAGAAAAAAATGTTGATTTAACATTCACAGATGTAAGGTTTCACAACACAAATGATATGTTAGTTGATTATAGACAACATTATTATATTGAAAGTTTCGAAAATAAAGAACTCTTAAGGCAGCACATTATGCATCATTTAACACCTACTGGAACATATATGTTTAAAAGAGAGCCTCTTATAAATATTGGGGGATTTGATGATGTTAAAATGGGTCAAGAATTTATGTTGATGCTAAAAGCTATAGAGAACGGTTTAAATATCGAGTACATCAAAGAAGCAAATATAATACAATTTTTACATGAGGGAGAACGTATATCTGTAGGTCAAAACAAAATAAACAAAGAAGTTGAATTATTTGATTTTAAGAAACAATACTTTAACGAACTATCTGATAAAGAGATAAGGTATGTAAAGTTTCGTCATCATGCAGTAATGATGGTAGCAGGGAAAAGAAGTCGGAAATATTCATTAACTATTAAACATTTATTTAATGCAATGACGACTTCACCTTTAGATTGTATTTTAGAAATGAAAAATCACAGAAGGAAGATTAAGACTTTCAAAAATGCATATTGATTAAATTATGCAATTTTTTTCACATTTCATATAATGTCATGCAGTCAAATTAAAATGAACAATTACATATAATTGAAGTACTATTGATTATGAAATCGGAGGAATTACTTTTGATATACAAAAATTTAATTGATAAAAAAGATAAATTGGCAGTAATAGGATTGGGATATGTGGGTATGCCTATTGCAATAGCATTTTCTGAAAAAGTTAAGGTTATTGGATTTGACTTAAACGAATCAAAGATAGAATTGTATAAATCAGGGATAGATCCAACGAATGAGGTTGGAAACGAAAAAATTAAAAATTCTTCTGTGGAATTTACATATGATGAAAGAAGTATCAAGGAAGCAAAATTTCATATTGTGGCAGTTCCTACTCCTATTAACTCTGATAAAACTCCAGATTTGTCACCTGTTGAAGGAGCTAGTGCTTTGATTGGTCGTAACCTATCGAAAGGCTCAATAGTGGTTTTTGAATCTACCGTATATCCAGGTGTAACTGAAGATATTTGTATACCAATTCTAGAAAAAGAATCTGGTCTTGTTTGTGGAATAGATTTTAAAGTTGGTTATTCTCCTGAAAGAATTAATCCGGGTGACAAAATTCACACTCTGGAAAAAATTATTAAAATTGTATCTGGTATCGATAATGAATCTTTAGAAGAAATTGCAAAAGTATATGAATTAGTAATTGAGGCAGGAGTACATAAAGCTAAATCAATAAAAGTTGCAGAGGCAGCAAAAGTGGTAGAAAACAGTCAACGAGATATTAACATAGCTTTTATGAATGAATTAGCCATGGTATTTGATCGTATGGGAATTGATACAAAAGAAGTGGTAGAAGCAATGAACACAAAATGGAATGCTCTGAAATTTTATCCAGGACTAGTTGGAGGACACTGTATTGGGGTGGATCCTTACTATTTCGTTTATGAAGCTGAAAAACTGGGGTATCATAGTCAAATTATACTTTCAGGCAGAAAAATTAATGATGGCATGGGCAAATTCGTTGCTAATAATATTATAAAAAAACTTGTATTAGCAAACAAAATTGTCTCGAAATCTAAAGTAGTTATTGTTGGCTTAACTTTTAAAGAGAATACTCCAGATACTAGGAATTCTAAAGTAATAGATATAATAGATAATTTAAAGGAATATGGAATAAAACCTCTACTAGTAGATCCCGTAGCAGATAAACAAGAAGCAAAGAAAATCTACAATGTCGAATTGACAAATATGAGTCAAATAAAAGATGCAGATTGTATAGTATTAGCGGTTGCTCACGACGAGATCAAAAATAAAAGTTTAGATGAATATGATTCTCTATTTGGGAATTTTAGAAATAGCGAAAAAGTGTTTATTGACATAAAAAGTATTTTTAAAGCAGAAGAATTAGAGGAAAAAGGCTATAGTTTTTGGCAGTTATAAAAGTCTGAGAGGGAAATTCCATGAGAATATTGCATATTAATTCTTATTATTTTAGTAGTAATTTTTACAAAAACCTTTATGATGTTCAACAAAAAGGTGAAAAAAATATAAAAGTGTACGTCCCAATATCTAGAGACAAAAGCTTTACTGAGAGAGATTTTGGAGCCTATACGACTATAAGTAGAAATCATAAAAAGTTTGATAGATTATTTTTCTATTTAAAACACAATAAAATTTGGCGGGATCTAGATAATAGAGAAAAATTAGAATCATTTTCAATAATTCATGCACATTCCCTTTTTTCAAATGGTTTTATAGCAATGAAAATTAAAGAAAAATATGACATACCCTATATTGTGGCAATTCGAAATACAGATGTAAACATATTCTTTAAGAAAATGCCTCATCTCAGAAAGCTAGGCTTGAAAATATTAAATAATGCTAACAAAGTAGTTTTCTTGTCTGAAACCTACAAAAATAATGTGTTGAATAATTATATTCCCACTAAAGATATTAATGACATTACGAATAAAACTGAAGTTATACCAAATGGAATCAGTGAATTTTGGTTTAATAATTTAGGTTTAGTTAAAAAAATAGAATGTAATAAAAAACTGAAGTTGTTGTATGTTGGAGATGTTAATAAGAATAAAAACATACTTAAGGTAATTCAAGCTATTACTCATTTAGAAAAACAAGAGTTTGAAGTGGAATTCACAATAGTTGGAAAAATCGTGGATAAAAAAATATTTAATAAAATAAAAAGATTTTCTTATGTCAAATACCTTGGAATACAATCAAAAGAAAACTTAATTGAAATATATAGACACAATGATATATTCGTTATGCCATCTATTACAGAAACATTTGGATTGGTATACGTTGAAGCAATGAGTCAAGGTTTACCAGTTATATATAGTAAAGGCCAAGGATTTGATAACCAATTTTTAAATGGTGAAGTTGGCTACAATGTTGTAGCTCAAGATTCTAAAGATATCGCTGAAAAAATTATTATGGCCATAAATGACTATGAAAGAATTAGTGAAAATGCCATCCACCATGCATTAAAGTTTAGATGGAATATTTTGGAGGGAAAGTATAACGACATATATTCAAAGATAATATAACTTTATCAATTCTGGATTAAATATAGGAATGTTATCAATTGAGAGTTTAGATATCATTAAGTTAGATTTTCAGCCCAAAGATATTTTTCGCTGTTTTAACTATTGGTTACGAAAAACATTCAATTAAGTTGTAAGATCTATCTTTTGCTATTAAAATTCAGCGAAATTTCATGTATTTAAACTAACAAAATAAAGGAATTAAAAAAATGAATTATAAATTCACAAAAGGTATTCGGTTATTAATATTATATTTTTTAATAATGCTGGTTTACAGATTTATTATTGCAGAAAATTTCAATTATTTAGGCTTCCACATTGAAGGATTTAGCTTTAATAAACTATTCTTTTCCAGTTTTTTTGCAATTTTTCTAATCGGACTAAGTAGTTTTATTAAAAACGAATATTATCAGCTGATATATAATATATGTTTTGTGATGCTCTTCATTGGCCAATCCATATATTACATTTACAATAGTTCAAATTTTATACTTGTAATTTATATGGCAGTACCACTTATTTTCATATTTATATTAGATTATTTTACAAATGAGAAAGACAGGAAATTTTCGAATCCAAAATTTAGCATGAAAGATTCGACGACTTATTACTTTTTTCTGTTCATAACTATATTATTGACTTTACCTTTTTTTCAAAATATAGGTTCCATTAATTGGAGAAACCTTTTATTCTTAGATATTTATGAAACCAGAGTTGCAGATGACTCAGATGTTGATGGGATACTTGGCTATATATTTTCTCCACTGTCTCGTGTAATTCTGCCATTTTTATTTATATACTCTATTAATAATAAGAAATTCCTATTAACGATTTTAACTAGCATAAATATTATAATGATTTTCCTGCTTAACGGGGCTTTAAAAAGTATAATAATTGGATTTATTGCAGCCATATTTTTTTATAGTGGGAGTTATCTGAAAAAAAATTATCGTTTTATTGTAAGTATAATATTACTTCATTTAATGTCCATAATAGAATTTGCTATGTTAGATTCATATAACATAGCTGATTATTTAAGACGAATTTTCTTTACGCCAGCTTCATTATTTCAAGTTTATTTAAATTATTTTGATGAAAATTTCACTTATTTTACTCACTCTCGTTTTGTTAGTATTTTTGGGAGTACTAATTACGAAACTTATATACCGATATTTATTGGAGAACAAGTTTTAGGAGTAAAGAACTTGTCTGCTAATGTAGGAATATTTGTTGAAGGTTTTTTTAGTTTCGGATCCATAGGTGTTATAACTGTCTCTTTGATATTTGTGTTATTTATTTTGTTTTTAAATAAATTAGATCTAAAACCTGAATATTTTGGAATAATATTTAGTTATTTATACATTATAAACACATCATTTATTGAAACTTTATTATTAACTCATGGACTAATGTTCTTGTTTATATTTTCAATATTTTTTATACCGTCATCCAGGCAATATAATAGTTAAAGAATGATTTTCTATTCACTAAATTTTTAACATGAAAGAGTTTACTTGCTCAGATTGAGGAGTAGTTAATGAAAATTAAAATATTTAAAAGTAGTTTTATACGTAATGTATTAATTTTAGCTACAGGTACAATTGCTGCACAGCTAGTTGTAATGGGATTATCACCTATTATCACCAGAATTTATGGACCTGAAAAGTATGGTGTTTTAAGTCTGTTTTTATCACTAGTTGCAATTGTCGGACCAATTTCTGCACTCACTTATCCAATCGCAATTGTCCTGCCAAAAAAAGATAGCGAAGCAAAAAAAATTGCTCACTTATCATTATCGATAGCTCTTTTAATAGCAGTAATAAGTGGGGTATTAATTCTAATTTTTAGTAACAATAATTCTAATTTTTTTGGTTTAAAAGAAATAAATTCTTATATCTTTTTGATACCCTATATTATATTATTTTCTGGTTTGATCCAAATACTAGAAAATTGGCTAATTAGAACTGCTCAATTTAGTATTTCGGCAAAGGTTTCTTTTTTTCAGGCATTAATAATTCAAAGTTCAATTGTCTTAATTGGATTATTTTATCCAAGTGTTTCAGTTCTTATATTGGTTTCAGCTTTGGGCATTTTCCTAAAAGGATTTCTTATGTGGGTATTCAATAAGAAAAAGTTAAATTTTAGTCTTTCTACAATTATTAAGCCAACTCCCGATATTAGATTAATAGCAAGTAGATACAAGGATTTTTCTATCTATAGAGCACCCGAAGTTTTAATAAATTCTTTTTCACAAAGTTTACCCATATTTCTATTGACATACTATTTTGGTCCGGCAAGTGCTGGATTTTACTCAATTGGTAGAACGACTTTATCTATTCCAACTCAACTAGTAGGTAAAGCGGTAGGCGATGTTTTTTATCCGCGAATAAGTGAAGCTGCTAATAATAAAGACCCTTTGACTAAACTGATAATTAAAGCTACGATGTCACTCGCTTTAATAGGAGTTGTTCCTTTTTTAACAGTAATTATATTTGGTCCTCAGTTATTTAATCTTGTTTTTGGAGAAGAATGGTTACAAGCAGGAAAATATGCAAGATGGATGGCAATTTGGTTGTTTTTCATGTTTATAAATCAACCTTCCATAAAAACTTTACCTGCTTTAGGTGCTCAATCGGTACATCTTAAATTTACAGTAATTATGTTGTTAGTAAGGGTACTTGCACTATTAGTAGGCTATTTTGCATTCAAAGATGATATGATTGCAATCGTGCTTTTCTCATTAACAGGAGCTATCCTTAACTTTTTGTTAATAATACTGGTACTTAAACTCAGCAGAAAGTTTGATCTAAGTAATAGATAACTAGAGAATTTTATTATAAAATGCTTTACGGGAGGAAAGAATGAAGAAATATATAGGTCAAATAAGCATAAACAACAATAGTGATAAAGAAATTAGAAGTATTAAATTCAATAAAAATAGTAAAAACTATGGAGATTTAAATATCGAATACTTAGTGGATAGTGGGGATTTTCAAATATTTAATTATTCTTCACATAACACTGTAGTTTTTATTGATGGTGAAATTTATAGTGAAGATTTTGAATATGAACTGAACAATAAAAACCTTATTGAAGAACTTGTATTTCAAATAGGACTAGAGCAAAAAGACATTTTACATAAATTAAATGGATCATTTAATGCAATTATTTTCAATTACAAAGAAAATAAACTACGTATTATAAATGATAGATTTTCGACTAGACCTCTATTCTATTACAAAGACAAAAAAAACTTTATATTTTCAAATAAAATGTCTGAAATAATTAAATTTATGCCGGTAAAAAAAGAATTAAATTACGATGCAATTATTGAATTCTTTCAAATACAAATGGTTTTTGGTGAAAAAACATTTGTTAAAGGTATTCATGCTATGAATAAAGCCACTTATACCTTTGTTGACGAATGTGACTTTAGAAGTGAAGTCTATTGGAAGTTTAGTCATAATATTGATGAGAATTTTAATGAGAACCATTATGTTCGTGAATTAAGTGAATTAATGAAAAAAATTATTAATGTAAAAACACCTAGAGGACAAAAATATGGAATTCTTCTTAGTGGTGGTTTAGATTCAAGAGCAATTTTGGCAGCAGATAAATCAAAAAGTATTACAGAATCATTTACTTTAGGGGATTCATTTAATGCTGAATGTAAGATAGCCAGTTCAATATCTAATGTGAAAGATATTAATTTTAATTTTATACAAAGAAATGCTGATCATTATAATACTATAATAGAGGATTCAGTATATATCGGAGACGGAATGTACAATTATTTAAATGGTCATTTTGTTGGTTATACAACTCAAATTAAAAAAGAAGTTGATGTTATATTCAACGGTTCTCTAGTTGAGGAGTTGTGGCAAGGTAGCAAGTTTATTAAAAGAAATAAGAGAATTGGATCCACAAAAATTTCATTACCAAATTTAAACACCAAAAAGCTTGAAGAGTATGATTCTTTAGTAGAAAATTTTCCGAGAAAATTAGTTAACGCTGAATTAGTTTTTAATAAGAAAATTGATTTTAACTTTAAGAATAATCTTAAAAGAACATTTGAAGAACTTATTAAAGAGAACTTCGGGGATAAGGAAGTAAACAATCAAGAAGCAATTGATTATTTAGCTTGCGATTCATATGGGAGATACAGTTCTCACTTAAATCAACTAAGTATAAATGAAAATATTAGTTATAGAACTATGTATGATAATAGACTAGTGGATTTAATGTTAAAAGTACCAGTTGAATATAGAAATAACGGAAGATTATTAAGGAAGTCCATTGAAAAATTAGACAAATCTTTAGCGGAAATTCCATTGTCAAGTTCCAGACTTAAACTTAAGATGCCAATCTATTCTCATTGGCTATTTACAAATTTGACAAATGGTTACTACAAATTTTTGGGCAACAAGAGTTATAAATCTCAAAATAGTTCTTGGCCGAATTATTCAAAACTAATAGTAGAAAATAAAAATATTCAAAAAAGAATATTTGTTTTTTTAGAAGATAATGATGAAGTTCTAAAAGATTTATTTGACAAAAATTACATTGAACAAATTATGAATGAGCACTTAACAGGAAAAAGAAATCACGAAAGGATATTGTTTCAGTTAATTACATTTACGGAATGGTATGATCAAAATTTAAGAGAATAGTACGAACTCGGAAACTATTTAATTTAGTGTATTCTTTACTTATCTAAATATGCTTGTCAAAGCCGGTTTAATTTTGGTTCTTCCGCAGTTTTGGTGAATCCTCTTTTTGGGAATTATATAAAGGTAGCGATAGCGGTAGTAAAAGTATAGGGTTTCTTTTTTTAAGGGTGTAAAGCGATTACTAATTGTAACTTTTACTTTATAGTTTAGAATTGCCTAAAATAAGTATAGTCAAAAAAAATTAGAATGAATTAAAGTCGTCAACGAATGACGGCTTTTTAATTTTGATAAAAAACAACATAACATTATAACGTTATGTTTACAGAAAATTCATGATGTGATATCTTATTGATTATCAAGTATTCAATACAATGATGGCTTACGAGAAAAGGTGAATGCAGTGGATGAACTGACGGTGTTACGGAATATAAAGATGATAGAGGATAAGAAAGTAGATCTGGTTCTGGAGGGTGGCTATATAAAAGAGGTTGCAGAGGCCGGAAAAGGTGAAGGTAATGGAATGGATTGCACGGGTCGATTTGTTTCAAGCGGATGGATTGACCTTCATGTCCACGCCTTTCCTGAGTTCAAGCCTTATGGCGATGATATTGATGACATCGGAGTGAAGCAAGGAGTCACAACGATTGTGGATGCAGGGAGCACGGGGGCAGATCGAATCGGTAAACTTGCTGAAAACAGTGCGGCTGCTAAAACAAATGTTTTTGCCTTTTTGAACATCTCCAAAATCGGGCTTGAACGAGTAGACGAACTTTCGCAATTATCATGGTTAGACATGGAAAAAGCCAAACAAGCGATTGAGTCTCACAACGATTTAATCGTCGGATTGAAGGCACGTATCAGCCAATCCGTTGTGGGTGAAAATGGCATCGTTCCATTGCAACTAGCAAGAGAGTTATCGAATGAATCAGGTAAGCCGCTCATGGTCCATATTGGATCGGCGCCGCCGAAAATTGAAGAAGTGATTCCGCTGTTGAAACAGGGAGATGTTATCACTCATTTCTTAAACGGCAAGGAGAATAATTTATTTGATGATGGTAAGCCACTTTCGGTGTTGCAGGAAGCGATTGAACGAGGCGTCCACTTGGATGTCGGACATGGCACATCAAGCTTTTCATTCGAAGTGGCAGAAGCGGCAAAAGCGTCCGGCGTTCGGTTCGATACAATCAGCACTGATATTTATAAAGACAATCGGTTGAACGGTCCGGTGTACGGCATGGCGAATTTGTTGACGAAGTTTCTAGCGCTTGGATATTCACTCGAAGAAGTGATCGACGGTGTGACAGTGAATGCGGCCAACTGGCTGAAAAAACCAGCGCTTGGGCGGATTCGCGCGGGAGAACGGGCGAACCTGACTTTGTTTTCGGTGAAAGACGAGCCCATCGTACTCGTGGATTCATATGGAACCGAACGCACATATCATCAAACGATTCAAGCAGAGGGGGTCATTGTAAATGGCGAATACATTAAGTGCTAAATATGGGTTGAAACGCGTCATCAATGCGAGCGGCAGGATGACGGTTCTTGGAACGTCGACTTCATCCAATGGTGTTATGGAAGCGATGAAGCAAGGCGGGCAGAATTATGTAGAGATCGCGGACTTGGTCGACAAGTCAGGAGACTATATCGCCGGACTTCTCGGAGCGGAATCAGCCATCGTCGTGAACTCGGCTTCCAGTGGGATCGCCTTATCGGTCGCGGCACTCGTCACTAAAGGAGACCGGCGAAAAAGCGAACGGCTCCATCAGGAAGAAATCGCACAGAATGAAGTGGTCATACTGAAAGGCCATAACGTTCAGTACGGCGCACCGATTGAAACGATGGTGTATTTGGGTGGCGGCAAGCTCGTCGAAGTTGGTTATGCAAACGAAGGGAAAGCTTGGCATATCGAAAGCGCGCTTTCAGACAAAACCACCGCCATTCTTTATGTAAAGTCACACCATGCGGTACAAAAGAATATGATTTCTGTGGAAGAAGCTTGGGAAGTGGCACAGCGCAACAATATTCCATTGATTGTCGATGCAGCAGCCGAAGAAGATTTGCAGAAGTATGTGGCATGTTCAGACTTGGCAATCTACAGCGGTGCCAAAGCAATTGAAGGACCGACTTCTGGCATCGTTGCCGGTAATAAGCATTTCATCGACTGGATCAAGGTACAAATGAATTGCATCGGTAGAAGCATGAAAGTCGGGAAAGAAACGACGTTCGGTTTATTACAGGCACTCGATCAGTATTTTGTAAGAGAAGACACCAGTGCAGAAGAGAAAAAGAATTTGGAAGTGCTAAGGCCGCTAAGTGATATAGCAGGGGTCACTGTCCGTATTGTGCAAGACGAGGCGGGTCGTGAAATTTACCGCGCACGCATTGCGATTGATGAGACACAAGCCAGTACATCGGCTCAACAAGTAGCAGAAGCTTTGAAGACCGGGGCCATCGCAATTTACACGCGGGACTACGGCGTACGAGAAGGTTTTTTTGATATCGATCCGCGGCCGCTCAGCGGAGACGATTTGCAAGTAATAGAGTCGACATTGCGTGAATTACTAGGAGGGAACTAGCATGGCTGATATTTCAAAGCGTTTTTACAAAGACCGCGTCGCATTAAATGTGCTGGCTGGAAGCATTGACAATGCCAAAGCGATTTTCGAGGCAGCGGAAGGACATGTCGTCGTTGGTGTTTTGTCGAAAGATTATCCAGATGCCGAACAGGCAGTGGAAGCGATGAAAAAATACGGGAAAGAAATTGACGAAGCCGTCTCGATTGGATTGGGAGCTGGCGACAACCGCCAGGCAGCCGTCGTCGCAGAAATTGCACAAGACTATCCAGGAAGCCATATCAACCAAGTGTTTCCGGCAGTCGGGGCGACTCGTGCCAATCTCGGAAAACAAGACAGTTGGATCAACAGCTTGGTGTCGCCGAGCGGTAAAGTGGGCTATGTCAATATTTCAACTGGACCACTCAGTGCGGCACAAAGCGAATCAGCGATTGTGCCGGTGGAAGCCGCCATTGCACTGGTCCAAGATATGGGCGGCAATGCCTTGAAGTACTTCCCGATGAACGGACTAAGCAGCGAAGCTGAGTTCCGTGCAGTGGCCGAAGCTTGCGGCAAAGCGGGATTTGCATTGGAGCCAACTGGTGGCATCGACAAAGACAACTTCGAACACATTTTAGCTATTGCGCTTGAAGCTAATGTGCCGCACATCATCCCGCATATCTATTCATCGATCATTGACAAAGCATCTGGAGATACGAAAGTGGAGGATGTTAAAGAATTGCTCGAAACGACAAAACGTCTGGTCGATCAGCATGGGTAAAAACATCGCTGCATTTGGCGAAGTGATGATGCGTCTTCAAGTGCCCGGATACGAGCTTTTGTCGCAGGCGAACAACTTGCACTATTCCTTTTCGGGGACGGGCGTCAATGTCATTTCAGCCATGACCAATTACGGACATCAAGGATATTTAGTCTCCGCATTACCGGCGAATCCACTCGGCGATGCAGCAACTATCTATTTGCGGAAACTTGGCATTGCGGATTCGTTTCTCCTAAGAGAAGGATCGTATATCGGCTTATACTTCTTAGAAAATGGAACTGGCGCGCGTCAAAGCCGTGTTACGTATTCGAATCGCTTGGAAAGTAGCTTTAATACGGCGAAACAAGGGGCGTTCGATTTTAAGACAATCGCGAAACAAATGGACGTGGTTCATTTTTGCGGCATCACGCTCGCGATGAATGAAACAACCCGGGACCATACCCGTGAATTTGCGAGAGCCGTGAAACGCGAAGGCGGCAAAGTCGTGTTTGATTGCAATTACCGGCCAGGGCTGTGGGGTAACGATGGCTATGAGAAAGCAAAGCCATACTACGAGGAGATGCTGGAACTGGCAGACATCGTTCTGATGAACGAAAACGACGCGATGCATATACTCGGTATGAAGACACAAGCAACAGAACGCCATGATCAATTAACCTCGTTGATCCCGCAAGTAGCGAGCCGCTACTCTGTACCGGTCATTGCGGGCACTCACCGGACTATTCATTCGGACCAAAGCCATTCTTTAACAGCGTATCTGCATAAAAATGAACAGTTTACGTATTCCAAAACACTGAACTTTTCGGTAGTCGAGCGGATAGGCGCAGGCGATGCGTTCACGAGCGGCATCATCCATGGGGAGCTGCAAGGTTTTCCCGAAGACAAAACGGTGGCGTTTGCTGCAACGGCCGGCATGCTGAAACACACAACCATCGGCGATACGCCAGTGTTGTCGGAACAAGACATCTTGCTCGCGATGGACGGGAAAGGAGGAGACATTAAACGATGATGAACATTTCAAAACGTAAAGGCCCTTTGTATTTGCAAATCAAAAATATTTTAAAAGACCGCATTTCTCATGGCGTCTATGCATTGGGAGAAAACATTCCCGCAGAGCCGCAGTTGGAGAAAGAATTTGACGTCAGCAAAATCACCATTCGCAATGCCATCAATGAACTAGTGCAAGAAGGATATCTCGAGAAAAAGAGCGGCAAAGGCACCAAAGTGATCCGCAATACCGTCACGTCCAAACTGTCAAAAGGAAAACGATTCACTGAAATTCTGGTCGGTTCGGGGCATAGAATCTATAAGCAATTGATCAGTGCAGAAGTAGTCGAGAACGAAGAAGGCACAGAACTATACGCGTTATTCGGAAAACACTGCTTGCGCATCGAGCGCTTGTATCATTTTAACGAGGTGCCGTATATCCACTTCACACATTACTTGACCACGCGTATGGAAGAGATGGAACTCGAAGATCTTGACAAGCAATCGCTGTACGGATTGGTCGAAGAAGAGGGAATTTCACTCGAGAAATTCCGAGATGAATTTGCGGCTGTCTTAGCACCGCCCGCGATTGCGAATATTTTGGGTGTCGACTCTGATGCCCCGGTATTGAAACGGATGCGTTACGCGTACGACGAGTCCGGTGAAATTATTGAAAACAGCATTGGCTATTACAACACGGAAATGCAGCATTATGTCGTGAACTACGACATTTAACGGCATTAATTTTCGGAACATCGGGTGATTTGTAGCTAATGGTATGGAGTTCAAGTGAGTTAATGAACGAAACAGAACTGATGGGGATTGGTTTGGAATGACAGGCTTTAACAACTAAGGGGGAGTAAGAATGGTAGAAAATCAAGGGGTGTATATTTTCGTCTTTATTGCAGTCACGGCGTTGATGATTTTGGTTGGAATCTGGGCATCAAAAAAAGTGAAGAGTGGCGATGACTTCCTTATGGGTGGTCGTAATTTGCCATTACCGCTCTTAATCGGAACAACAGTTGCGACATTGGTAGGAACAGGTTCCAGTATGGGAGCTGTCGGCTTTGCCTATAGCAATGGCTGGGCAGGAGCATTGTATGGAATAGGTGGATCGATTGGTATTTTTGCCTTGCTATTGCTGTTTGCGAACGTCCGTAAATACAACTTCACTACGTTTTCAGAAGAACTCGGCTTTTATTTTGGGGAAAGCAAATTATTCCGGGGCGTGACAGCCATCTTACTGTACTTGGCTGCTGTCGGTTGGCTCGGAGCCCATATCATGGGTGGAAGCCTTTATTTATCTTGGATTACCGGAATGGATTTATTCACCGCTAAAATTGTCACGGCTTTAGGCTTTGCGATTTATACAATGATTGGCGGCTATTTGGCCGTCGTTTACACGGATACGATTCAAGGATTCATTTTGTTTTCAGGTTTTGTCATGCTGGCGATTCTATCACTTGTCCAAGTTGGTGGATACGAAACGATGTCAGCGGAAATTCCACGGGAAATGGTTTCCTTCCTTGGCGTCGAAGTGCTTGGTGTCATTCCAGCTATTTCGCTCATTGTCGTCATCGCAATTGGGGTTTTGGCAGCACCATCCTATCGCCACCGGATTTATACAAGTAAGAACACTTTGACTTTGAAAAAAGCATTAGTCATTTCCGGTGTATTGTTTGCAGCGTTCTCGTTATTCCCTTCAATTATTGGGATGGCGACACAAATTATGAACCCAGAACTTGAAGCAGGCTACGCATTCCCGTATTTGGCGACTGAAGTATTCCCGGTTTGGATCGGAGCCATCATTTTGACAGCAGGGCTCAGCGCGACAATGTCTTCCGGAAGTTCCGACTTTATCGCAGGCGTCACCATTTTAGTGACCGATGTGTACCAAGTAGCGCTTGGCAAGTCCGTACCGAAAGATAAGCTTAAAACGTATTCACGTATCGCATTAGTGTTGACTTTGACTTTAGCATTTGTCGGAACGCTTGGTGCAACGAATATCATCAGTTACATCACGAACTTCATTTCCACAGTTATGGCCGGTCTTTTCGCGGCATCGGTTCTCGGCAAGTTCTGGGAACGCGCCACTTGGCAAGGGGGGGTAGCGTGTCTACTCGGCGGATCGATTACATCGTTTATCGTCCTTAGCAGCGCATCCTTAATGGAACTCTTCGGAAATCCTGTGCTGCCGGCTCTCGCCGTGGCGTTCATCGCCGGCATTATTGCCAGCTTGGTTACACCAGCCAGCATCGTGACAAAAGCAGAAGCTTTAAAGAAACTTGAAGAAACTCGCAAATTCGAGTACGCTTCGCAGGCACGCATGGAACCCAATAAATAAAGCAGAGATTTGCGGAGGAGCATGGTGCTCCTCTTTTTCATTTTAGTTGTAAGAAGAGAGGAAGAGAGACATGGACAGCATTATTTTTGATTTGGACGGCACACTTTGGGATCCACGGGATATAGTTGTTGAAGCGTGGAACAAGGTGTTAAAACAATATACGGATGAACGGATGCTGACGAAGCAAGATTTGAAAAACGTCATGGGCCTTCAGCAAAAGGAAATCGGCCAGAAACTGTTCCCTCATTTATCGGAACAGCAATACGCGAATGTTGCTGAAAAGTTTTCAGCAGTCGAATGTGAGCGACTGAGCCAAGAAGGCGGCCGTTTGTATGAAGAAGTGGAGCGGGTATTAGAGCAACTTTCCGAAAAATATGAGTTGTATATCGTCAGCAATTGCCAAGAAGGCTATATTGAAAGTTTCTATGCATACCACGAGTTCGACAAACACATTGTTGATTTTGAGAACCCTGGAAGAACGGGTTTGTCAAAAGGTGAAAATATCCAGCTGATTATGAAAAGAAATCACATTGAATCAGCGATATATGTGGGCGATACGGCGGGAGACCAGCAAGCAGCACAAGCAGCTGGCATCCCGTTTGTGTACGCAACATACGGCTTTGGCGATGTGGAAGGCTATGATTACGCGATTGACAGACCTCAGGGATTGGTGGATTTGTTTTTGAGGTAGTTATGAGTGAGGGTTATTAGTGTACCTGTGTAAGACACAATTTGGGCATAGAAAAAGTCATCGGATGGGGATTTGATTTCGGTTTTGTCCTTGTGTTTGACACAAGTTCATAATAGAAGATAAACGTCAGTTGAAACTCCAGCTGGCGGTTTTTTTATGTATTCACAAATTTTCAACTCTCGCCACAATAAAAAGTTTGGGAGCTGTCCTGGGCAATGACAGATCCATTCGGTTTTGTACTGGGAAGTATACCGGATCCTGTGACTTTGCTAAAATAGGGCAAAGGATAGAAAAAAGTGGAGGTACACAATGCGCAAAGTTAAGGTAGGATTCATTTCCCCGTACGAGGCGATGATGCCGCTGATAGACGAGCTGGCGGTGGAGCAGGAAGATTTACAAATTACACGCGCTGTCGGGAACTTGGAGGCTGGTGTTGCACTGGCTTTAGAGATGGAGAGAAACGGGGCGGATGTGTTGATCAGCCGCGGCGGGACGGCGAAGATGATTCGCGAAGCGGTGTCGCTTCCGGTCGTGGAAATACATATATCGGGCTATGATTTGCTTCGGTCGATTATGCTGGCGGAAGGGCATTCAAACGAGCTGAAGGCGCTGATCGGCTTTTCGAACATCACGATGGGGGCAGCCTCTATCGTCAGTTTGCTGGAGCTGAGGATGGAAGTGGTCGAACTGTCTTCGGCAGCGGAAGTGGATAACGTATTGAAGCATTTGAAAGAGCGCGGCGTTAAGCAAGTACTAGGGGATGTCGTCACCATCGATGCGGCAGCCAAGCTTGGCTTGAACGGCTTGTTGATCCAGTCGGGACGCGAGACATTGCTGGAAGCTTTTGAAGAGGCGCGGCGGTTGTTTTTATATGCCGAAAAAAACCAACAGCAATTGCGTGCGGTGGAACTGCTGCTGGGTGGATGGCAGAAAGATGTCGTGATTCTAGCAGAAGATGGCGAGCTATTGTTCGAACGGTATGGCTCTTTCCGTGAGCCGCCGATTTCCATTGCGGAACTGATGGAACTGCGGAAACAAGTGTTGTCCTCAAATGTCCCGCTCGTAAAACTGTATGTGGAGTCAGAAGTGTCGTTTTACGTAACAGGGGAAGTGCTGGAGGATCGCAGCGGCTTGCTTACGGCCTGGGCGTTTGAACAGCTTTCACTGAACAACAAAGATGCGCTAACGGTAGCGCAGCCTGCGCAATTGCCGCTGATTGTGTCAGAAAGCCCCGGGATGAAAAATATGCGGCAATCAATCGAAAGTGAAGAGGCGGCCAGACAGCCTGTGATGATCATGGGTGAGAAAAGCACTGGAAAACAGACGCTCGCTGAATATCTTCATGTGTTCCATAAGCGAAATGGCTTGTTGCTGACGGTGGATATGGACAAGTTCGAGTATCCGCTGCCTGAATTTAATGTGCCGGAACAATCGACTCTCGTCTTGGCTTATGGCCAATCACCTGATCAGGAAACCGTCGAGCGGACAGAAAAGCTGATTCGGTCATTTGGATCTCGAAATTTACAAGTCATCGCGGTGATGCCGACATACGATGACAAGCTAGCCGATGCACTGGGGCCATCGCTTCACGTGCAAATGCCTCCGATCAGGGAGCGCCAAGAGGATATTCCGTATCTCGTCAACCAATTTTTAACCGAATACCACCAACAACTCGGCACCCAGCCCGTCCGCTTACGGGAAGAGGCCATGGCCATCTTAAGCGGGCACGGCTGGCCTGGCAATCTCGAGGAAATGAAAAGCTATGTGAAAAAAATAGCGTTGGCGGAAAAGTCGTATGTCATTGAAAAACAGACGATTTTGTCGCTGCCTTTCGACCAGCCAAGCAGCGGATTCGAACCGTCGTTTTACTTGGATCCAAAGCATAACTTGAAGCAAATCGAGCGCTTTATTATCGAACAAGTGCTGAAAGAAGAAGATTACAATCAAACGCAGGCAGCTAAGCGATTAGGAATAAACCGGGCCACTTTATGGCGCAAACTCAAAGACTGAGTTTGCGCTATTTTTTTATTCGCAAGTGTTGCAATTTTAAACTACTTTATGATTTTGGACATTATTTATATAAATAGTGTTGCAAATTTAAATTATTCTTTTTATAGTGGGTAATGAAAACGTTTTCTTGTTACAATTTTCAATCTTTTAAAATAGAGAAAAGAGGGATTAACATGAAGATTAAAGCGACTTTGGACCGGATTCCCGGCGGCATGATGGTGGTGCCATTGCTCACGGCAGCTGTCATCAATACAGTAGCCCCTGATTTATTGCGGATTGGCGGATTCACACAAGCGCTGTTTGTGGATAGTGCGAGCGCGTTGATTGCGTTGTTCCTGTTATGTACTGGAGCTCAGATCAATTTGAAGAATGTCGGGGTTTCACTCGGAAAAGGCGCAACCTTGCTTGCGACCAAATGGATAGTCGGTGCGATATTTGGATTGATTGCATACATGTTTGCAGGAGATAATGGCTTATGGCTCGGATTGGCGCCAATCGCCATTATCGCGGCGATGACCAATAGCAACGGCGGTTTGTTTGTCGCGCTGGTCGGACAGTACGGAAACAAAGAAGACCGCGCTGCTTATTCACTGTTGGCCTTGAACGACGGGCCGTTTTTGACAATGGTGGCGTTGAGTATTTTCGGTGCCATGGGCTTTGTGGAAGGTTTGTTCTCCCCAGTGGCGTTTATCGCCGTACTATTGCCGATTATCATCGGGATGATCTTGGGGAATTTGGATGAAGACATGCGTGCGTTCCTGGATAAAGGCAGCTTGATGTTGATACCGTTCTTTGCGTTTGCACTCGGGATGGGCATTGACTTTACGGCGATTGTGCAAGGCGGACTTGGCGGAATCGTGCTTGGTCTCTTGACAGTCTTTGTAACCGGTACGGCAGGCTATATGGTGTTTAAAGCATTGAAATGGAACCCGATTGTCGGGGCAGCGGAAGGGTCGACTGCCGGCAACGCTGTCGCAACGCCAGCGGCTATTGCAGCAGCGAGTGCCAGTTTTGCGTCTGTAGTTGATATTGCAACGGTTCAAGTGGCCGCATCGACCGTCACCACCGCGATTTTGCTGCCGCTATACATCGGCTTTTTAGTGAAGCGTTTGGAGCGCAAAGGATTTATCTTCGAAAATGGGGAGATATTGCAAAAGGGCAAATAAGGAGTGGACGATATGGCTGGGAAGATTGGAATAATTGCAGATGATTTTACAGGGGCAAACGACAGCGGTGTCAGGCTGGCGCAAAAAGGGCTGCGGTCCAAGGTGATGCTCACCCCGCCGGCTCACCCTGCTGCCGAAGAACCAGAGATTGATGTATGGATTGCGGATACCAACAGCCGTTCAATTGCATCAGAGCAAGCGTATGAAAACGTGTGCTTGGAAATAAGGAATTTGAAGAAGCGCGGCGTCACGGCGTTCTATAAAAAAATTGATTCGACGCTGCGTGGCAATATCAAAGCGGAATTACAAGCGCTGCAAGAAGAAGCGGCGCTCGATGTCCTATTGATTGCGCCGGCGTTTCCGAGCATGGGGCGCACAGTAGAAGACGGGCATTTATATGTTTATGGCCAGCCGGTCACAGAGACTGAATTCGCCCGTGACCCGAAAACACCGGTCTTGCACGATTACATTCCGGACTTGCTGGAAGGTGAAGGCATTTCGATTGATGTTCTCGATCAAGTCCGGCTTCGCGGAGATGCGCCGGAAAAATGGATCGCAAACCAAGTCCAACACGGCGTTAAATGGATCGTCTGTGATATCTTGGAGGAGAAGGATTTAGCAATACTTGCCTCTTTGGAAGCGAAACTCGATTTATCCATTGGCTTTGCGGGATCTGCCGGGCTCATTAATCATCTATACACATCAGCTAGCACTACTGAACAGGTTATCAACCGGCCGGAAAAAGTGCTTGTGGTGAGCGGCAGTTTATCAAAAAACACACAGAGCCAAGTAACGAAACTAAGTGAACGGCAAGGGACGTGTATGATTGAAATTGATCCGATTGCTTTGCTGGAGAATCCAGCAGGGGTAAAACAGTCGATTTCAAAGCTGGACGAAGCATCGGATTGGGACAGTGCGGTGATTTTTGTCGCAGCATCTGAACGCAACCGTGATAAAGTAAAAGCCTGGGCGCAACAGCACGCAGAAACGGCCGAAACAGCCGCCACCGTCATTGCGCAAGGTCTCGGCAGTTTGGTGAACGCGGCAATGGAAAAGTATCCATTCGAAGCGGTCGTCATGACCGGCGGCGATACCGCGAAAGCGATCTGCAGCCGGCTCGGCATCGCAGATATGGAATTGAAATTTGAAGTCGAGGCAGGATTGCCGCTTGGATTGGCCAAATGGCGGGAAAAAGAAATTTCTGTCATCACCAAGGCGGGCGGATTCGGCAACGAAGATTCACTGGTCCACGTAGTGGATTATTTGAAAGGGGCAAACACGTATGACCATAACTAAACCAATAATCGGTATCACGATGGGCGATGCCGCGGGCGTAGGTCCGGAAATCATCTTGAAAAGTTTTGACCACGACGTAGTGCACGAAACGAGCCGTTCATTCGTCATCGGCGATGCCAGCATTTTAGAGCGGGCAAAACAATTTACCGGCAGCACCAAAACCATTCGCCGGATTGCATCCCCGTCAGAAGCCACATTCGCGCGCGACAGCATCGATTGCCTGGACTTAGGGCTATTGACCGCAGAATTGCCGCTTGGCGAAGTGTCTCCACAAGCGGGCGATGCCGCTTTTCAATATTTGGCGAAAGCCATTGAACTGGCGAATACAGGAGACATCGACGCCATTTGCACAGCGCCGCTCAATAAAGAAGCTTTGCAAAAGGGCGGGCATATGTATCCGGGGCATACAGAAATCTTGGCTGATTTGACGGGTACTAAGGAATATTCCATGATGCTGTCAGCCCCGAATCTAAAGGTTATCCACGTTACGACCCATGTCGGCATCGTGGACGCCATCAATATGATTACGCCGGAACGCGTCTTGCACGTTATTCAGTTAGCAAACGACACACTGAAAAAAGCGGGAACCGAAAGCCCGAAAATCGCGGTCTGCGGCATCAACCCGCATGCTGGAGAAAACGGCTTATTCGGCTACGGTGAGGAAGAAGAGAAAGTCATTCCTGCTGTTGAGCAAGCGCAAAAACAAGGAATTGACGTACAAGGACCGCTGCCGGCAGATACCTTGTTTTTCCGAACGGTGCGCGGCGATTTTGACATCGTTGTCGCCATGTACCACGACCAGGGACATGCACCGGTGAAAGTGCTGGGGCTTGAAGCGGGCGTGAACATCACAGTCGGTTTGCCGATCATCCGGACGAGTGTCGATCACGGGACTGCCTTTGATATCGCAGGTACTGGGATTGCGGATGAGAATAGTTTGGTGGAAGCTTTGCGCCAAGCGGTTGAGTTGGCGCCGAAGAGAGGGTAGCGGGTTGTTGTCTTGTGGTGTGTCCCTGTGCATGGAACGATTCTGACAACATCATTGTTGCCGTGTGGGGATTTTCGCAGCTGTTGGATCGTTTTTGTCCCTGTGCACGACACAATTCAAGTGAAAAAGCCAGCTATCGGTCACACCGATCGCTGGCTTTTATCTGTTTCTTTTATTCGGTAAAAAAGGCGAATAGGAGATAAGTGGATATAGCGTTTTATAAAAAACGTGTGTATCGAATATTCATTGGCCGATATTATCGTCGGAGCCAGTTTTACCTGACCGGATCTTCTTTAGGTGAATTTCCCTGAAAATCCGCATCAGCGGGCGAACGAGCAGCTGGATGCTTCCGAAAAGGAAAAACCAGATCGCTATCGTTTCAGTTTCCTTCCAAAAGAACAACGTACTGCCAAGGATGAACCAGACGGCGATCAGCACGTCGTTTACATTGTAATAAAACTTATAGCGATTGTGAATAATGACTTCATGGTTCTTTGAACTGAACTCAATCTCCGAATCATTATTGTCGGTTTGTTGTGGCATTGCTGGATGCACCTCCTATAGACACAGTGTCAATTCCGTTTATTCACTCCTGATGTTGTCTTGCTTCATTTTTTTATATACCCGAAAATGACAAGAAATAAAAGAACTTCTCTTCTTCGATCTTAAGCACTTCCCGATTTTGCCCGAAGTGGTATGGTTTTCTGACATAGGTAGTTCTTTGATGTTGTGGCAAATTGATAATACGTATATCTGCAACGTTAGTTTGCATATTGGAAAGTCCTCTTTTGAAAGATACAATAAATGAGACGGAATAAGAACGGAGTGGGGATTTGAATAAACCGTTATGGATCGACTATATTTCAGCGGCAGTGCAGTTGTATGGGATCGCGCCATTTGGCCAAGTGGCGGAAATGATTTCTGCGCAGACGGAAGAGCAAGTGACTGAATCTGATATCAAACAGTGGATAGAGGATCCGTTTGAAGGCAGTTTAGCAAAAGCGGCTTTGGAACAGAAGTTTGTCTATTTATATCCTGGGAATTTTTTCGTGGGGCAGTGGATTGTGGAATTCGACGAATTTAATTCGCATTGGGCACGCCAGCAAGGCAAACCGTATTACGTGCCGAAACAGCAGGAATTATTACTGTGGAGCGACCCGCATTATTTCCATAAGCCGGATGAGTATTGGGCGTTGCAGGAGTGGATTGAATCCAAATTTGATGGCATTCAAGAAGAGTATTCACAAGGTATCGCGGAAGATATCCAGATGATGGCAGAAGACGCGTTTTCGCCGGAGAAAGTCTTATCCGAATTTGAGCGGAGAGATTTGAAGCTAACGGCAAAGCAAGTACAGTCTTTGATGCAGATCGTGACGCATCTTCACAACAACACGCGCCAGCAGATTAACCGTGGGCATACCCCATATGAGTTGTTCCAGATGGAAAAGAAATTCTTGCGGCCGCTGCCGGGGCAGGTGGGGCGCAACGAGCCATGTGTCTGCGGCAGCGGGAAGAAGTACAAGAAGTGCTGCGGGAAATCGGGGTGAGTGTCCCTGTGCGCCATACAATTCATTAGGCTGGAAAAGCCGATAGAGTGGGATTTGTACTGTAGCGTGTTCAGGTTTTGTCCCTGTGCATGACACAATTCAGAAGGCGGGTAAGCGGATGAGTAAACTAAAAGCAAATCGAAACTTTACGCCTTGTGTGCAGGCAATCGATGATGAAACTTTCGGCGGTTTTCCGTTCACATGGAATATTACACACGTGCAATCGTGGATTGACAAGTATTTGGATCAAGTCGATTTGTCGGTCGTACAAATCGAGCCGCCTTCAAAGGGGATGGATTCGGACTCTTTGGATGAGGCATGGATTCCGCAGGCGGATCTGACGAAACCGGTCATTGTTGCTTGGAGGCGTCCGGATTTTTTTAAGTTAATCGACGGCAATCACCGCGTGGCGAAAGCGAGGCGTCTCGGCGTTACAGAGCTGCCGGCGTACTATTTAACGGAGCAGCAGCACCGTCAGTTTTTCACACACGAAAAAGCGGACGAGCTGTATGTGAAGTATTGGAACGAGAAGCTGGAGCAGATTGAAAGAGGCTGGGGGCGGTGGGCTGTCGTTGGGAAGATGGGAGTGTAAAAGATTTGGCCGGTTTGTCATTGTTACTGCTGATTGTTGGAGGGGAGTCTGCTGAAATGCAGGCTTTTTTTGATGAAATTGAGAAAGCTGAGGTAAGCTGAAACGGAGGAAACACGCTTATTTTCGCATGACTTAAGATGAATAATAGCGAAATGAAGCGTTGAAATGACTTATTTCTAAATTGAAAATAAAATTATTTATAAAGTGTAAATTTTCATAAAAAATAGGAAATTAATTGTATACAAGTGATGCTAATAAACTATATAATAATAAAAGTTAGAATAGAGTGACAAATTAATTCCGCTTTAGCGGCCGCACGATTTCCAAGAGAATTCGCTGGAGATCAACGGTTGCGAGAGTCCGCTTGGATTGACAAAGTGCCAGAGGATGTCTGGCTGATGGGGGTTTATCTAAAACGTGGAAGAAGATGATATGCCGCGATAAGGATTGCGGGATATTGTTGAACCGGATAGCTGTTCTCGAAACTGACGATGAATTTAGAAATGGGGAGGTGTGCTGTGTTCACGCATAGGGGGATGAAGGCAAAAAGAAACCTCCGGATGTAATGGTCTTGGGAGACAGACATCCGGAGGCACCAGTTGGAGTGTACCAACTATTAGTTAGTATACTCCTTTTTAGTGAAAGAGATAAGCGAAAACTCGAAAAAGGGGATACGGAAATGAGAAAACGGAAGAATTTCAAGTTGGAAATGAACTTTGAAAAGGAAATCGGGCAAGATACCGTATTGATTTTGCCGGACTACGATGAAAATGGTTGCTTGAATTCAGTGATTTACCATACGGACGGCAAGATCAAAGTCGAGTCGAAGCCTTTCGATTTAATCGATACGAATTTACGCTTCCGGGGCTCGAGCATGCGCGGAGCGGTGGAAGGATCGGCCGCGATTCTTGGAAAGCTCAATAAGAACCCGATCATCATCGATCGCGATAAAGGGATTATTTTATTGCCAAGCAAATCGGCGCTGTTGGAGGGCTGTGTTTGGCTGTCCTTGCAGCACATTATGGAATGCATCAGCATCGATGGCTGCACGACGAAAGTCAATTTGAGCAATGGCAGTTCGATCATCCTCGATGGCAGCAAGAAGTCAATCCAGCGCCGCATGGAAAAAGCGTATGAGCTCCAGTTCAAGATGGAAGCGCAAAGACGGTTTTTTGAAAGTGGCCGTACAGTGCCGGAGACGACGTATCATTTGGTCAAGCAAGCGGGACACGTGAATTATGAGCATAAGGCTGGGGAATAGGTGAGACGGGGAGAGTGGGTTGTGTGCCTGCTCTCTTTTGTTTTGTCCCTGTGCATCACACAATTCGGGAGGAGAGAAGATTGATAGGAGGGGATTCGTCTCGAGTTGCGTCCCTGTGCACGACACAATTTGTTGCGGTAGAATGGAGAAAATGCAGTGGAAAGGAAGTCATACATATGGACAGCATCATTTTTGATTTGGACGGGACATTATGGAATTCGCTCGACGTCGTTTTGAAGGCATGGAACGAGGCGCTTGAGGAAAGCGGCGCAGAGGGAAACTTGACGAAAGAGGATATACGCGGCGTCATGGGGCTGCAAGCGCATGAAACCAGGGAGAAGCTATTTCCTCATCTATCGGATGAGCAGCATCGTATGTATACCGAGAAGGCATCGGAGTTAGAGAGTGCGTATTTGCGAAAACAAGGCGGGCAACTCTACTCCGGTGTGGAGCATGTGCTGGAGAGGCTCGCACAGCAATACAATTTGTACATTGTCAGCAATTGCCAAGAAGGCTATATCGAAAGCTTCTATGCATACCACGAGTTGGATAAGTATTTCCTTGATTTCGAGAACCCGGGAAGAACAGGCTTGTCGAAGGGCGAGAATATCCAGCTGGTTATGGAACGAAATGATGTGGCGAAGGCCGTGTATGTCGGCGATACAAAAGGCGATCGTGAAGCGGCGAAAATGGCGGATGTGCCATTCGTCTATGCGGCGTATGGGTTTGGGGAAGTGGATGAGTTTGATTATGTGATTGAGGAGTTTGAGGAATTATTGAAGTTGTTTGGCTAATTGGGGAAGAATCAGGAAACTGGGACTCGGTAAATTTTAGCCACCGTGAAAGCTCATGAATGGACAGGTTAGTTGAAGACTCAGTTTCGGGATGATTTGAATTGTGAAACGGATTTCTTATTCAAACGTAAATAAAAAGTGAAGGTAATAAGTTGCTAAATTGGAATTCTATGAGAGGGCGGATACTTATTATTGGCGATAAATTCACTTGCAAAAATTGCGGAAGAGAAGTTGATAAAGATGAGAAGATGGCAATTATCGTTACACCGAAAAAGACAAATGGATATGCTCTTTTAAAAGCCTGGGGTCCTGAACAAGTTATCTATTGTTCAAGATGCTTTAGTGAGTTGGAATAAATATAGGTAACTATTTCTGTGGGGTCTTGAGGCCAAGAGTCAACAAACGGAGCATTTCTCGAAGGACATTAGTTAACGAATGACTGTTAGGACTAAATATAAGGAGAATGGATTCTTAGGGGGAATCGCAGTGGAAAACAAAAAATTACCTTATATAATGTATTGGACTTTACTTAGTATTGGTATTTTGTCTTTCGCTATACCTTTTTTCCGGGAATATGGAATCATTACGACTCTAATACTGACGTCTTTATGCAGTTTATTTAGTTGGGCAATAGCGATGGGACTTGGAAAACGGAACTATATGTACCTAAGCGCTCTACTCTTAGTGAGTCCTTGGCTATTCTTATTATCTAGACATTTCATAAACTAGATTTTTTCTTATAGTTATTAAAAAACCGATGCTAACGATTTAGGTGTTTTAGGTTGGAATTTAAGGATTTCTTTTTAGGCAGAAAAGCCGAGTATCTCGTTGTCGCGAGATACTCGGCTTTTAGTCGTCTGGGACTAATGTGATTTATCATCTTTTAGCACATTCGCTAGTTTCTCTGTAGTATGAGAAAACGCAGGAACGATGCCGCCTTGTGCTGTGACGTACATACTTAACCGATACGCCACGTATATGCCGGCAATGTCGATAAGTACATCGACAAGCCTGCCGCTGCGTTCAAAGAACAGCTGCAGGAACTCGGTGAAAAAGGCGAACATGCTGCACAGTACGAAGGCGACGTGGCGTTCTTTAAGGGTTTGATTCATTAATAGATACAAAATGCCGAACGACAAGGCGTGGCCGGTTTTCTGGAACACGTACAGTTTGCTGTCGAGATGGATGTCGCTCGTGATGAGTAGGTCTAGAAATGATAGCTTAACTATGTACTAAAATGATTGTCTAAGCATGTACAGTTTTGATGTGCATCGGCATACTAATCTAGAGGTGATTAGTATGTACATACAGCTAGCGATTGAAACGGAATTTGAAGTGAAGAAATTGAGTGACTTACCGAAATTTAAAACCCTAATTGAGAATCTAAAAATGAAAATAAACAAAAGTGAACTGGCGAGAAAGCTTGATGTGGACCGCCGAACAATCGATAAATACCTAAACGGCTTCACGCCATCCAAAACCAAGAAGAAAGGCTCCCAAATCGACGAATTTTACGAAGTCATTTCGCTTCTTCTATCCGTCGAATCCAAACAGGTTTTCTATTACAAACGGATTCTCTGGCAATACTTGAAAGACAATCACGGATTGAAATGCGGACAATCGACTTTCCGTGCATATATTCAACGAACACCTGAATTCAGTGCCTATTTCAAGGAAGGGAAACGAACGGTGCCCCTCGAATCGAGTGCACGTTTTGAGACCCCTCCCGGGGAACAAGCTCAACTGGACTGGAAAGAAAACCTGCCCTATGAAACCAAGGACGGAGAAGTCGTCTACATCAACGTCGCTGTCCTCTTGCTTTCTTATTCGCGATTTCGCGCTTTCCACCTAAGCATCTCCAAATCGCAAGCCGTTCTCTTTTCCTTTATGAACGATGCGTTTGAAACCTTTGGCGGTGTGCCGAAAGTGATTGTCACCGACAACATGAAAACCGTCATGGACGATTCCCGTACCCGTTATTCCAAGGGAAAGGTCAATGCGAAGTTCGCCCAATTTGCGCAAGACTATGGATTCAAAGTACATCCCTGCATTGCCGGAAAACCGAATACGAAAGGCAAAGTGGAAGCACCGATGAAATACTTGGATGAAATCCATGCCTATCAAGGCAAGTTCAACTTGGAAGAGCTGCATCAATTTGTGCAAAAGCTATGCGAACGGATCAATCAATCGTTCCATCAAGGGACGCATAAAATACCCGTATTTGCGCTAAAACAAGAAAAGAACCTCTTATTGCCCCTACCACGGAAACAAATAAGAGATTCTTATCAGATCAATCACACGCTTGTAAAGGTCAACCCTTCAAATATGGTTCCTTATAAAGGAAAACATTACTCGGTACCAGCCAAGTATCAAGGAAAGACCGTAGGTCTACAAACATATGATGACCAACTATATGTGTATGATAACACAGAGCTGCTTGTCCAGCATCCCATTAGTCAGTCGCCTCTGAACTACAAACCGGCCCATTATCAGGAGAGTTTAGGCCAAGCCCTTCCCGATTATCCGAACATCGAGGAATTAGCTAAAGGAAATCTGGCAGCGATCGGTGAGGTGTACAAGCATGAGTAATACCTATCAGCAACTTGTTCAAAATTTAGAGTACCTAAAGTTGAAGCAAATGACCGCCCATGTCAATGAAGTCGTCGACTTCAGCATCTCGAACCAACTGTCATTTGTGGAAATGTTGGTGAAATTGACCAACTATGAAATCGACGTGCGCGAAAAGAATATGCTTCAATCCATGGTGAAGGTCGGAGCTTTTCCTCATTTAAAAGAGATGGATCAATTTGATTTCGACTTCCAGCCAACCGTCAACAAAGGGCAGATGTATGATTTTCTGTCCCTGCGCTTTATCGAGAACCTGGAGAACATCGTATTCTTAGGCACCAGCGGTGTGGGCAAAACCCATTTGGCCACTTCCATCGGAATCGCAGCCGCCAAGAAAAGAACAAGCACCTATTTTATCAAGTGCCATGATCTTCTTCAGCAATTAAAGAAAGCGCGATTGGAGAATCGCTTAGAGGCCCGTTTAAAACACTACACGAAATACAAACTTCTCATCATTGATGAAATCGGCTATTTACCGATTGATCCGGAAGATGCCAAAAGCTTTTTCCAACTCATTGATATGCGGTACGAAAAGCGCAGCACCATCTTCACGACCAATGTGAACTTCAAGTCGTGGGACGAGGTCTTTCAGGATACGAAGATCGCCAACGCCATCCTGGACCGCATCTTGCATCACGCTACGGTGGTCAGCATTGTCGGCGAATCTTATCGCATCAAGCATCATTTAGCTTCTGAAAACGAGTGAAGTTGTGCATCATTAAACAAGCGAAAATGTACATAGTCAAGTTGACATTTACATAGGTCCGACAGGTTCGGAAACAGCCGGACATTGAAGTTGATGTCATTCGCCAACAGCGCCGTGAAATTGTAATTATTGGTGGCGATCAAGATGAATAGAGCCCATAGGAGGACGGGAATGTATTTGGCTTTCATATGGCCCTTCCTTCCAGTACTGGTGTCGTTTCCTTAGTGTGCACTTTTTGCTGCACTTCGCTTTTTCATTGCCCCGTAAGGAAAGTTGAAGAGAATCAAAGATAAGCCAACGATCGACGTGATCCACGGGTAGAGGAGCGGATACAATAGCGACGTGTAGTAATAGCCAGGCGGCAAGTAATAATTAATCGGGCCGCTAAAATCTTCGGTGATCAATTGCGTCTGTAGCTTGGATTTGTTTTCGAATGTGAATAATTCTTCTGAGACGGTGCCGTCCTTCGCTATAGTGATGAGTTTGTATTCGAGTTGTTCCGAGTCGACATAGCCTTCCATCCAGCCGTCTTCATCAATTTGTCTCGTGTCATAGCCATTTTGCCAAATGACGATGGCGAAGAAATCCTGGTCAGTGAATTTATCTTCAACAGTCCAGTATGTTAGGTAATGTGTATAGCGGTTGAGGCCTTCGACTGCGATATCTCCAGAATCGAGCAATTGGACCGGATAGTCTTCGAGTGTCTCGACGGTTTCGCCGTTGACCGTCAGGCGTATGTCGCTCGGATGGACGAGCTCGTCCCAGCCATCAAAATACGGCTCGCCTGTTTCGACGTGTGAGGCGCGTATAATGTTTCCGTTGTAGTTGGTATTGTCCGGAGCTCCTGCGTAATCAGCGTTCAGCTCATCGATGTCATAGCGAATATTCATTTCGGTGCGGTAGGCGATTTCCATAAGCATCGGCGTGAGCGATGGGAGTGAGAGTCCAAGCAGGATCAAACCGATGATTAGGCGATTGCGTTTCTTTTGGGTCATGGAGAAAATCCTTTCATCTGTGAAGTGGATCTAGGTTGAAGAGCTTATCGATTTTTGTCAGTGGTTCGTCGCAGCGTCTTGATTAGCCAACGGTACGGAAAGCCGATCAGCAGGAACAGGATCCCGATGGCCGTTGTTAGCCACGGGTAGATGAGCGGGATGAGGAAGTTCGGATAGCCAGTCAAGCTATCGGTGTAATAGCCTACAGGACCGCTATAGTTTGGAGAAATCAGCTGGGTTTGCAGCTTGGATTTGTCCGTGTAACTGAATAATTCTTTATCGATTGTGCCGTCTTCTTGGATGGTGATGAGCTTGTAACGGAATTCCTCGCGTGGGAGATCACCTTCCATATACCCGTCGACAATTTGCTTTGTGCGGTTGCCGTTTAAGCGGTATGTGATGGCGAAGAACTCGCTGTCGGTCATTTTGTCTTTGACGAGCCAATAGCTGAGGTAATCGCTGTATTGATTGAGCCCTTCAAACTGGTCGAAGTCTTGTTTCAGGAGAACGGGATAACCATTCAGGAATTCGGCCGCTTCGCCGTTGATGAAAATGGTCAGGTCTGCCGGATGGACGAGACTGTCCCAGCCATCGAGATAAGGCTCCTCCCCAGTCAGTGTATGTTCTGTACGGATCGTATTTCCGTGGAAATCATAAGCTGTTGGCGCATCCGTACCAGAGCCATTGATTTCAGTAATCGTATAGGTCTCCGCCATTTCTCGTTGGTATTGCCGCTCGAGCATCTCAGTCCCTGTATACAGCATGGAGAAACCAAAGAGCGCCAAGCCGATAATGAAAAAGATAGGTTTTAAGCGTCTCACAGAAAAATCCTCTCATGATAGATGGTGCGGCTATGTATAAATGCCTATTTTTAATTATAGCAGGTCAATCCAGCTTTGCGACGTCGCAATTAGATAGAAGATGGCTTATCTTTTAATAAGTGGAAAAATAGAAGTGCTCGGGTAATGCTTAATAGTAAACCGGATAGGAAGAAAGATACGAGAAATACAGCATTTCATAGATTTTTACTGTATAATAGTCCTTACTGATTTTAAAAACGCTTTTATTGGGTGAAGTTCCTGATGAAAGGAAGGACGTGTTTATTTGAAGACTGTATTACGAACGATCATTATCCTCCTGGTGGGGCTGGCTATACTCGCGGGAGCTGGGTATTGGGCGTATAAGAGCTTAACCAATAGCGACGAGCAGCAAATCTCGCAAGCTGCGGAAGAGGCGGACGAGAAGCTGGCGCAAGAAGATACGGAACCGCCGAAAGCGAATGAGCAGGTGGAAACGGTGGGCTTGAGTGAAGGCGAATTCCAGATTCATCTTCACCAAATGACGCATCAAAAAATCGAGGCAACCGAAAAGCGCGGAGCCATCGAGATGACGCCGGAGCGGATCGAAGAAATGCTGAAAATCTTGCGGGCCAATGAAGGCGCTTATGAGGAGTACGAATTCTATGAGCAAAGCTTGACCGCTTGGGAAGAAGGCAATTTCTCCAATGCCGTCAACGTGCACAACACCATCTGGGAATGGCATAACGGCACGGTCGGACGCGCGACGGGCTTGTTGTCGGAAGAGCAGGAAGCTCGGTATGTGGAAGATAATTTCTAAAAATGCAGTCTAGGATCGCTGGGGTCATAATGTTATTTGGGGATTACATTAAAGGAATGGCGAGGCAATATGCGCTTCAATAAAGAACAGGCAGGAAGCACTTCGTGTAAAAAGCATTCCTTGAAGATTGAGAGTAACTTAATTTCAGTACCTATCAGACGAAAGCCTTGGATTCCTCGATGGAGTCCGAGGCTTTTGTGTATTATGGGAGGAGCATTGGATTAACTGTAGCTTTCCAGCTTAGGTGAATTTGCCGAGTTTTTCTAAATTTACAAAATAATTTCCTTATTTCCGTTTAACCCTTGTGCCTCGAGGGAAATATTTCATATCTTGAAATATTATAGGGGGAAAACAGTTGGAACAGTTTTTACAGGGAGTTGCTGATTTTTCAGCATGGCTATGGGGCATTCCGCTCATCACGATGTTATTGATTTCTGGACTTTATATGACTTTTAAATTAGGTTTTTTTCAGTTTCGTTATTTCAGTTACATAGTAGGGCAAACTTTCGGCAGTATTTTCAGGAGGCCAAAAGGTGAAGGGACGGTCACGCCGTTTCAGGCATTGACCTCTGCCTTGTCATCGACAATCGGTGCGGCGAACATTGTCGGGGTGCCGGCAGCGATCATGTTCGGGGGACCGGGCGCGATTTTCTGGATGTGGGTCATCGCACTGATCGGCATGGCGCTGAAGTTTGCGGAAAGCGTGCTGGCGGTTGAGTACCGCGAGAAAAACGCAAAAGGCGAATTTGTCGGCGGGCCGATGTATTACATGACGAAAGGATTGAACATGAAATGGCTCGGGATTTGGTTCTCGTTCGCATTGATGATCGAATTGATCCCGAGCATCATGGTGCAAGGGAACTCTATTGCCAATACAGTACAAGCGACGTTTAATGTACCGGTCTTGTGGACGGGCATTGCGACCGCTGTGCTCGTGTCAATCGTCGTCTTTGGCGGCATCAAACGCATCGGTAAAGTGACGGAGATTTTTGTCCCGTTCATGGCGTTATTGTATGTCGGCGGGGCTGTAGTTATTCTATTGATGAACGTTAAAGCGGTTCCGGAATTCTTCATGTTGATCTTCAACAACGCCTTTTCACCGGCGCCTGTCGTGGGCGGATTTGCCGGTGCGGCGATTGTGGAAGTTATCCGCTGGGGCTTTGCCCGCGGGCTTTATTCCAACGAAGCGGGACTTGGGACGGCACCGATCGCACACGCAGCTGCGACAACCGACCATCCCGTGCGTCAAGGATTTTGGGCCGTCATTGGCGTAGTGGTCGATACGTTGATCGTCTGTACGGCAACAGCGTTTGTCATTTTGTCTTCCGGCGTGTGGACAGAAGAAGGCGCGATGGAGAATTCATCGGCGTTGACAAGCTTGGCATTTGAACAGTATTTTGGTGATTTCGGAGCCATTCTCGTGACGATCGCACTCATTTTCTTCGTACTCTCGACGATTCTGGTCGTGGTGTTCTACGGCGCCAAGCAAGCAGAGTTCTTGTTCGGCTTGAAAGCGGCATACGGCATGCAAGTGATATACATATTCGCCGTCATCTTGGGCGCTGTCGGTGCAGCTGAAGTCATCTGGGGCTTCCTCGACATCATGCTTGCAGCCATCCTTATTCCGAACATCATCGCGATTTTGCTATTGAGCAACAAAGTGAAAGAGTTGAAGAACGAGTTCTTTACGTCGGATGAGTATTACCGGAAGGATCGGAAAGTGAAGAAACGCGCGAAACGCCAGAAAGCGGTTAGGGAAGGGTATGAATCGTAGGTTTTATCGGTTTTGTCCCTGTGCATCGACTTTGTCCCTGTGCATCGACTTTGTCCCTGTGCACGACACAATTTACGGCGTGCGATTCGCATAGCAGCGGGGTTCTGCTGCTTGAGTGTCCCTGTGCGCCACACAATTTAACGCAAAAAGCCTTGAACTCGATTGAGTTCAAGGCTTTTTGCATTGGGATGAACTTTGTCTTTTCAGGCCAGGGAGGCTCTAGCTATGGAACAGAATGTTTTTTTATGTATTAGGTGAAGAGGAAAATAGGTGAGCGATAGCGGCAACAGGGGCGATAGCTAATGCAGCGTTGAATGTTTATGGAGTAGAGTGGATGGTTATAGATGGCTTGCTTTGGACATTATGAGTGAAAACGAACAGAAAAAGTTTCGAAAAATCATTATTTCAATTTACCTTTTATTGTAAACCTATCAGGGTATTTCTGAAAGGTGGTTAACGAGCGGAAGGATGCGAAAGCTGTAAACAGTGGTGTCTGAAGAGCTCTGACTTTGTCTTATTAAAGCACTAGACTTGTTATTTTCCATTAAAAGTATATAAGAAAAACAAATTAATATCTGAATTATGAGAATTTTCATAGACTACTTTACATATTTTGGCCCCTGATGTAGGTTTATTGTAGTGCTATTAGTTATACGGAATAATATTTTTGATAAATAATTGACTTTTAATTATTTATTGGTGAATGTGAATTGATTTTTAATTCAATGGCGACCTAACAGAAAAGGGCTTTAGGATACAAAGTTCTGTCGCTTAGGATGGCGGCAAATGCAGGTGCTGCAACTGAGTGATGACAGCAGAAGGCGTGTATTGGCAGATTGATCAAATCGAGCGGAGGAATGGTTGAAATGATGAACACCCAGCAGATGACTTCACCAGACGATAAGACAGCCAAGATGTTGGCCGCACAAGCGGTAGAGAAGACGGGAAATGGCGCGGCCGGCATCTCGCCTGAAAGCGAAGGGCATAAAGTTCCTCAGTTGTATATCGGTTTTCCATCCGACCGGGACGTTTCCGTTCAATTGTACCGGGATGAGCAACAAGGCTTGAATGAAGCAAAGATCTTAATTCCGGTGGGGCAAATGCCGAGTTTTATGCGAGCGCTTATTGAACACCCGATATTGCTGCCGACGAGTTATTCCCAAAGTTCGGCAGTAGAAGGCGGACAGCATTTGCTTCGGATTACTTCGAAGGAAGCCCTCGCTGATTTTGTTGAACGCTTGACGGATGCGCTCAGTGTGCTGCCGCGAAAAAAGTGAATACGGCAAATCGATCCTGTGGCTATTGAATAGGGAAGGTATGCGTTTATTTTACCAACAACAGCAAGGTGTAAATAATCAGTTGGTGGCCGCGTGATCAATACTTGTAAGGACCAAAATCGAGGAGGATGAATCGGATGACTGCGATTGTAAAAGAAGAAATGACAATGGAGATCCCGAACAAGACCTATTTGCAAACTTATAAGGAACATATTGACGGCTACAAAAAGTATAAGCTGGAGAAGTTGGCTCCGCAGTGGCATGTGCCAGCAGGCAGCAAGGTGAAAAAAATACAGGGTTGAAGCTGTCCCTGTGCATCACACAATTCTCGGGGTAATATCCGTGTCGCAGCGGGATTCTGGTGCTTGAATGTCCCTGTGCGCCACACAATTCAATTCAAAAAGCCGTGAACTCCAATGAGTTCACGGCTTTTTTGCAATTAATCTCATGTATTCAATAGCTCTTCGTAAAAACGGACGGATGTATTCTTTTGATTTCTCCTATTTCAGCGACGTCACCTATAGATAAATGCTCTCGAAGAATCATTTCCACGCTATATCGCCCTAATATGCTATTGACGGGCAGACCCTCATAGTACTCAAAGATGGGGTTTAGAAATGCTTGGAAAAATTTTTCGATATCATCTGATGAATAAGCCACACGATTTTTTCCTTTACCTAACCCTTCAGCCGCATTGCGTACGAATTCGAACAAGCATACTTTAGAAAAACAGGTTGAAAGAGATGTGGAAATCTAGCAGCTTGTAAAATTTTTCGGTTGATTCCATCGGTTCGCAATGCTCTGCATAATATGGTGGTATCAATGAAAACTTTTGGTCGTATAGGCGAATCATAGATCAAATTCATCTACGTTCCCTGCTTTATGGTTTTTGAGGTCGATTCGGTCGAAAAAAGCTTTTGCACGCTTATCTTGTTGATCTGTTGTGATGAAGTTTGCCTTTGGAATTCTCCAATGACCACCATCTGTTTTATAGGCACCGGCAAATTTACCTTTCTCGCACATCCTTCTAATCGTTTGGTCGCTCAATCCGATTTTCTCAGCTGCTTCACTAGGAGAATAAAAAGAGTTTTCTGTTTTCTGGTGTCTAATTGGGCGATTAACGAGAGATGCTCTTAGCGAGTTTTTAGTGCTGTTCGCCATGAGGGAAGCAATTAGCTTTTTGTGGATTACTGACGGATCTTTGTCGGTCATCTCACTTAGTTTTGAAAGATAATCAATCAACAGTTCATAAGCTAGTTCCCGATCTTTATTCTTTAGTTGATGCTTTATTTTCTGTTCTATTTGATGTAAGTCTAATACCGACTGGGGATCGGTTATTTTTAATGAGAGACTCGAGATTGCAGGAGTTGTAAAGCCCAATTGGCTCAAGGAACGCTCGACTGTCGTTTTTAACACAGCTTCGGCTTGTTCAGTATTGATTGTAGACAATGTTTCGACGCTAGCCCAGAGCTTTTCTTGTTCTTGATCGGTGGTAGGAATCATTTTTCCACCTCCTATTTGCTATTAATTATACGAATTAAAGTCAACAAAATCAACAAAGTAGACATTTGGTTGAGGGAGGTCCCTGTGCATGACACAATTCTCGGGGTAAAACCCGCGTCGCAGCGGTATTTTGGTGCTTGGATGTCCCTGTGCGCCACACAATTCAATTCAAAAAGCCGTGAACTCATTGGAGTTCACGGCTTTTTTGCATTATAGGTTTTTGACGTAGTCTTCAACTTCCTGGGAAGTCGCGAGCCCTAGAATATGCTCGGTGTGCCCTTCCATGTCCGCTTTGGATAGGCGGCTTAGCTGGGAGCGGGCTTTTAGGATGGACGAAGCGCTCATCGAGAATTCGTCCAGGCCGAGGCCAAGGAGAATCGGGATGGCGATTTCGTCGCCGGCCATTTCACCGCACATGCCGGTCCATTTGCCTTCTTTGTGGGACGCGTCGATGACGGTCTTCACGAGGCGCAGGATGGCTGGGTTATACGGCTGGTAGAGATACGACACGGATTCGTTCATGCGGTCGGCAGCCATTGTGTATTGAATCAAATCGTTCGTGCCGATGGAGAAGAAGTCGACTTCTTTAGCGAAAGTGTCTGCCATGACGGCAGTCGACGGGATTTCTACCATAATGCCGACTTCAATTGAATCGCTCACTTCGACACCATCTGCTTCGAGTTTCGCTTTTTCTTCCAATAGAAGAGCTTTCGCTTCGCGGAACTCATCGAGCGTCGCGATCATCGGGAACATGATTTTGAGATTCCCGTGAACGCTCGCACGGAGTAATGCGCGCAATTGCGTGCGGAACATGTCCGGCATCTCGAGGCATAGACGGATGGCGCGAAGGCCTAGGAACGGGTTGAGTTCTTTCGGCAATTTCAAGTACGACAATTCCTTGTCACCACCGATGTCGAGTGTGCGCACGACGGTCGGTTTGTTTTCCATACCTTTTAGGACGGCTGAATAAGCATCGAATTGTTCTTGTTCGGTCGGGAATTCGTCACGGCCCATGTACAGGAATTCTGTCCGGTACAAGCCGATCGCTTCGCCGCCGTTTTCAAGGACGCCCGTGAGATCTTTCGGCGTGCCGATGTTCGCGCCGAGTTCGACTTCGACACCATCTTTCGTGACGGTCGCTTCGTTTTTCAGCTTGGCCCATTCGGCTTTTTGGCCGGCGAACGCTGTTTGTTTTTCTTTGTATTCAGCAAGTGTCGCCTCGTCCGGGTTGAGCAGGATTTCGCCTTCCAATCCGTCGATGATGACAATCGTGCCGTTATCAATGGAACTCATCGCTGATTTCGCGCCGACGACTGCCGGGATTTCCAATGTGCGGGCAAGGATCGCGGAGTGAGACGTGCGCCCGCCGATATCGGTGATGAAGCCTTTGATGTATTTCGGGTTTAATTGCACCGTATCTGAAGGCGTCAAATCTTCTGCGATGACGACAACTTCATCGGTGATCATGCTTGGGTTTTGGATCTTCACGCCTAATAGATGGGCGAGCACGCGTTTTGTGACGTCGCGCACATCAGCGGCGCGTTCTTTCATGTATTCATTGTCCATCGCTTCGAACATGTCGACGAACATCGTCGAAGTTTCGTGAAGCGCGAACTCTGCATTGACGCTGTCGGTGCTGATTTTGTCTGTGATCGGCCCGATCAATTCCGGGTCTTCCAAGACGAGCAAGTGGGCGCCGAAAATGGCCGCTTCCTTGTCGCTGATTTCTTCAGCGGTGCGTTTTTTGATGACTTCGAGTTCAGCGATCGATTCGTTTACTGCTTGACCGAAGCGCTGGATTTCCGCCTGTGTATCCGCTACGTTTTTCTTGTCGACTGTCAGTTCCGGATTTTCCAGGCGGAAGGCCTTGGCGATGGCGATGCCGTTAGAGGCTGCGATTCCGGAGATGCGGTTCATTCGTTCGAGATTCCTTGCTCGTTAAGTACGCGTTCGATTGTTTCCATCGCTTCCGCTTCGTCTGCACCGTCAGCGGCGATCTGGACTGTTGAGCCAGAAGGTACGCCAAGTGACATGACGCCGAGGATTGATTTCAAGTTAACTTTTTTGTCTTTGAATTCCATCGTGATGTCCGATTGGAATTTGGATAACGAACCTACGAGTGCTGAAGCTGGACGTGCGTGCATACCTGCCGGGTCTGTGATTGTGAATGTTTTTTCTACCATGAATAATTCCTCCTTAGGGTGGGTGAGATGTAAGCGAATTCACCCTTCATTATGACAGTTTCTGTGCAAATTGCATAGCAGGGCGCCGTTTGAAGGTGGGATCAAAAACGACAGGGTTGTCGGGGAGGCGGCGACATGTCCCTGTGCAAGGCACAATTCGGGGCGTGGAAATGGCGGTGTGGCGGGGTTTTGGTGCTTGTTCGTCCCTGTGCATCACACAATTCGCTGGGCGTTTTGAGCGGTCCCTGTGCGTCACACAATTTACGGCAACGACAGCCTTGTCCGGACAGTGGCGACAAAGTTGGTTTTTCATTAGATTGAATGCGCTTACACAAAGAGCGTATAATCTGAATTAACAAAACAAACACAGCACAAGGGCAAGAGCCCAATAGAAGGAGGATGAAAGGAATGGCAGAAGAACGTTCGAGCATTAAAGTGAAAGTCCAGAAGTTCGGTAACTTCCTCAGCTCGATGGTTATGCCGAACATCGGCGCGTTTATTGCTTGGGGTCTCATTACCGCATTATTTATTCCAACGGGCTTTTTCCCGAACGAGAATTTCGCGTCACTCGTCGGACCGATGATTACGTATTTGCTTCCGCTATTGATCGGTTATACAGGCGGTAAGCTGGTGCACGACCAGCGAGGCGGCGTCATTGGCGCGATCGCCACGATGGGGGTTATCGTCGGGGCGCCGGATACGCCGATGTTCCTCGGTGCGATGATCATGGGGCCGCTTGCGGCTTGGGTCATCAAGCAGTTTGACCATTTGATCGAAGGTAAGATCCGCTCCGGTTTTGAGATGCTGGTCAATAACTTCTCAGCTGGGATCCTCGGTGGGGCGCTAGCGATCTTCGCTTACCTCGGCATCGGGCCGGCTGTCAGCGCGTTGACGCAAGTCTTGGTCGCAGGCGTTGACTGGTTGCTTGAAACCGGCTTGCTTCCATTAACAAGTATTTTGATCGAACCGGGGAAAATTTTATTCCTCAATAACGCAATCAACCACGGCATCCTGACGCCGCTTGGGCTTGAACAAGTCCAGCAAGCTGGCCGTTCGGTTCTGTTCTTGCTTGAAGCGAACCCGGGACCTGGTCTTGGCGTCTTGCTCGCGTTTATGTTCTTCGGAAAAGGCATCGCGAAGCAATCGGCACCAGGGGCCGTCATCATCCACTTCTTCGGCGGAATTCACGAGATTTACTTCCCGTACGTGTTAATGAAACCGATGCTTCTCTTGTCCGTCATCCTCGGCGGCATGAGCGGCGTGTTCACACTGGTCTTGATGGGCGGCGGCTTGATGGCGCCTGCATCACCAGGCAGCATCTTCGCCATTGCCGCGGTCACACCGCCTGAAGGCATGGCGTATGTCGCGAACTTCACGGCGATTTTGGTCGCAGCGACCGTATCGTTCTTAATTTCAGCGGTCATCTTGAAGCGCAGCAAAGACACAGCATCTGATGAAGACGTCGAAGCTGCAACGAAACGCATGGAAGAAATGAAAGGCAAGAAGAGCTCGGTTGCCGGCGCACTTGGCGCTAGCGCTGGAGCTGCAGGAACGGCTTCTACAGCTGGCACGTTCCCGGACGATGTACAAAAAATCGTCTTTGCTTGTGACGCTGGAATGGGGTCGAGCGCAATGGGAGCCTCGCTTTTGAGTAAGAAAGTAAAAGAAGCGGGCATGCACATTAAAGTCACCAATAGCGCAATCAGCTCGATTCCTGCCGATTCGCAAATCATCATCACACAGGATAAATTGACGCCGCGTGCAAAAGACAAACGCCCGGATGCGTACCATATCTCGGTCGACAACTTCCTGTCGAGCCCAGAATACGACCGCTTGATCGAGCGCATGAAGCATGGCGTGACAGAAGAGCAAAGTGAACTGGTCGACGACAGCGAAGCGAATGCAGCGACTGGTGATGAAGGCGACGCTCCACTACTCACAGAAGACAATATTTTCATCAATAAACGCTTCCGTAATAAAGAAGAAGCGATCCGCTTTGCAGGGGATGCACTTGTGAAAGCAGGATACGTGGAACCATCGTATGTCGATGAAATGTTGAAGCGTGAGGAAATCACGACGACTTATATGGGCAATGATGTCGCGATTCCGCACGGCACCGAAGAAGCGAAAAAAGCGGTTATCAAATCCGGCTTTACGGTTGTCCAAGTTCCGGACGGAGTAGACTTTGACGGAGAGAAAGCGAAACTGATCTTCGCCATCGCCGGCAAAGACGGCACGCACCTGGAGATCCTGTCAGGCATCGCGGTCATCTGCGCCGAGCAGTCGAACGTCGACGAACTCGTCGCCGCGAAATCTTCTAAAGAGTTGCTCGACATCTTGAACAGTAAATAAACTACACCACGAAAAGGCAGGGGAAATCCTGCCTTTTTGTGCTATTTCTTTGGTTTATTCACATTGAGATATTTTGATAAAGAAATAGATATAGTAAATGATAGTGGGGAAATCGCTGCAGGCGGACGCTTTCCGCGGGCATGGCCTCAGCCGCTTCCCTCGCTTTGCTCAGTCCAGGGTCTTCAGCTCATGTCGCTCCTACGCTTCGCTCCGTCACTGCTCCCGCTGGAGTCGCCCCCTTACGCTCTTTAAATTAAGCGTGAATAATGAGGTAGTGTTTCTAACTTTATTGAGATAAAAGAGGAAAGCGAGCTGTTTTGCGGAATGTGGATAGTAGTGAGAAAATGAAGGTAGTACGTTAATAAGTTTTTCTAGCCATAGGAAGAATGATCAGTGAAGTAATCAGGTGTTTGGAGAAACGTCCGCTCGATTCCTGGCTATGGAAAGCGAGCGGTAAGCTTCGGAAAACACGGTTTATGACTCAGTATTTTATTTTACAAAGTCTTCATTAACGAAAGGTGACAAGGGAGTAGGTGAGTGGATGTTTGTCACGGTTAGGGAAAAGTCGATTATTGAGCTGGTGACGCGGATGTCGGCGAAGCATACGGTCAATTCCTTGGCGACGTATCTCGATGTCAGCGCGCGGACGATTCAGCGGGATTTGAAATCGGTGGATAAGCTTTTGGAGCAGTTTGGGCTCGGAATGAAGCGCAATGCGGCCGATGCGCTGTTTATTGATGGCAATAACGAGAAAATCTACCGCTTGATGCAGAAACTTGCGGCATCGAGCGCACCGGAAGCGACGCCGGAGGAGAAAAAGCTGCGCTTGTTGGTCATTTTAATGGAAGAAGGCGCGTTTTTTAAAAAGCAGGTGCTGTCGAATCAGCTTGGCATCAGCACGACGACGCTGACTTCGTATTTGGATGAGCTCGGCAATTGGCTGCGCAAGTTCTCGGTCACCTTGTCCCGTCAGCGCGGTGTCGGTGTGGAAGTGGATGGGGCGGAAGCGCATAAACGCCATGCGCTGGCGGCGTATTTTCTCATTCATTTCTACGAAGAGCTCATTGAAAGCCTGTATTATTTGCAGCGGGGCAAGACTCAGGACGAAAAAGTGCTCGGCTATTTCAACCCGGACTATCTCGCGGCGGCGAATAAATTGGTCGGCGAGCACATCAGCGACGAACAGATTCGCTTGGCCGACAGCGATTATACGGGATTGGTCGTGCATTTGGCGTTGGCGCTGCAGCGCACCGAAAGCGGCTTGTTGCTGGATGCGCAAGAGCCGGCGAACGAACCGAATGGTGAGTACCACGTGATCGAAGCGATTTGTGAAGACTTGCATGCACGTCTTGGCGTCGAGTTGACGAAGCGCGATATCGAGTTTCTGGCAGTAGTGTTGAAGGGCTCGAAAATCCAGGCATCGAACGTGCTTTATTACGATAGTGTGCTGCTTGGGAAACTCGTGAAAAACATGATTCGCGATGTATCGGGGCAGCTCGGTGTTGATTTGACGAAGGATTTTTCCTTGTACCAAGGCTTGCTTGCGCATATGGAGCCGCTCATTTTCCGGCTCAAGCAAAAGCTCGAATCGTTCAACCCGCTGACCGACGAGATCAAGAAGAAATACCCGATGCTGTTTCTCGCGGTCAAGCAGACCTTGGAGACGGAGTTTGACGACCTCGAGTTTTCGGCGGACGAAGTGGCGTTTATCGTGCTTCATTTCGGATCGGCCTTATTGATGAATGAAGAACGCGTGCAGATCGACGCGGTCGTTGTGTGCCCGACCGGCATCGGCACGTCGAAAATGCTGGCGAGCCGAATCCAAAAAGAGCTGCCGGAAATCGATACGGTAAAGATTTTGTCGATTCATGATTTCCAGACGGCGAATTTCCAGGACTACGATTTGGTCATTTCGACGATCCGCTTGCCGGTGACCGATGTGGATTATTTGATGGTGAGTCCGCTTTTGAACGAACAGGACATCAGCCATATCGAAAATTACCTGCAGCACAATATCCAGAAAGTGACGCGCAACAAGCAGTATTTGCCGGCGGAGGATTTGAGTGAAGTCGGCAGAAAACACCGTCCGGATCTCCGGCGCTTGCTGCTCGACATCAAGCAAGTGCAGACCGGCATGGAAGCGATACTCGAGCATTTCGGGGTCGTGAAAATGCGCGGTACCGATTACTGGCAGGTGCTCTCGGATGTATTGGACGGGATGGAGTCAGACGGTTTGCTGGATGCGGCGAGCACCTTGCGGCAATTAAAGGACCGCGAGACGAAAGGCGGCCTCGGGATTCCGGGGACCAATATGGCGCTGTTTCATTGCCGAGATGAATCGGTAGGTCAGTTGATGTTTCATGTGGTGCATTTGGATACGCCAAGTGCAGTTAGGGGCATGGACGGCCGCGACGTGCAGATGACGAATCTGTTATTGATGCTGACGCCGCTGGAATTAAGTGAGCGTGAACAGGAAATCATGAGCTTGATTAGTTCGAGCCTGATTGAAAGCGAAGCCGCGATGATGATTTTCTCGTCGTCGAATGAAGGCGTCATCCGCGGCAAGTTGGAACAGTTGTTTTACGAATACTTACAAAATAATTTGATGAAGGAATGATGCGAAATGAAACAAGCGATCCATTTTGGAGCAGGAAATATCGGTAGAGGATTTATCGGGGCGTTGTTCTCGGAATCCGGCTATCACGTGAGTTTCGTCGATGTGGCGGAACAAGTTATCGACGGATTGAATGAACAAGGCCAGTACCGCGTGAACATGGCACAGGAAACGGATGAAAGCGTCTTGGTGGAGAATGTGTCGGGCATCAATAATATGAAAGACGAAGACGCGGTCATTGCGAAAATCATGGAAGCGACGTATTTGACGACGGCGATCGGGCCGAACATCTTGCCGCGCATCGCGCCGTTGATCGCGCGTGGAATCGAAGCGCGCGTTAAGGGCAATTTGGCGACGGGACCGGATTTGGTGCCGGCGTCTGATTTGGATGTGGCGACGGACATGAGCGCGGGTTCGGAAAAATTATACATCATTGCCTGTGAAAACCAGATCGGCGCGACCGATATTTTGAAAGGGCATATTTTAAGCCATTTGAGCGACGAAGCGAAAGCGGATCTCGCCGGCAAGGTGTATTTCTTTAATTCGGCAGTCGACCGCATCGTGCCGATTCAGGAAGGCCATTCACTCGATGTTTTAGTCGAGCCATATTACGAGTGGGTGGTCGAGACGACAGAAGATATTCCTAACGTTTCCGGCATGACAATCGTCGACGACTTGGCGCCGTTCATTGAGCGCAAACTGTTTACGGTCAATACGGGGCACGCGGTTATCGCGTATTACGGCTACTTGGCCGGCAAAACGACGATTGACGAAACTTTGGCCGACCCGGAAATCGAACAAGAAGTGCGCGAAACCTTGAAAGAGACGGGCGCGTACCTCGTGAAGCAATACGGCTTGGACGAAAACGAACACCTCGCGTATATCGATAAAAACATCGAACGCTTTAAAAACAGCTATTTGAACGACGGCGTCACGCGCGTCGGCCGCGCGCCGATCCGCAAGCTCGGCCCGGAAGACCGCCTCGTGCGCCCGGCCGTGCAAGCGCAAAAAGCGGGACTGGCGTATTCGCATCTCGCGAAAGCCATCGCGGCGGCTTTGTTGTTCGATTATGCAGAAGACGAAGAAGCGGTGAAAATCCAGGAAATGATCGCTCAAGGCGGACCGGAGCACGTATTGACAGAAGTCAGCGGGCTCGAAGCCGATAGCGAACTGGCGAAAGAAGTCGTGCGCCAGTATGGGGCGATGAAAAAGTAGTTGTCCCTGTGCACCACACAATTCAAACCGCATCCCGGTGGCCGAAACGGCGACGGGATGCGGTTTTTGTATTGCTGGTTGTGGTTTGCGTCCCTGTGCGCCACACAATTTCGGCGGGGAGTATTCTTGCTTGTCCCTGTGCATCACACAATTTGACGAACCGAAACCCCGTCGCGGCGGTATTTGATTGTCCGTTCGTCCCTGTGCGCCACACAATTTCACACGTGACGGTATACTTTTTGTCTGTATGTGCGGTTAAAGTGCGTACTTCCCAAGATGGAGGGCAGGACTTACACTTGGGGAGCATCAAAATACGCATATGAGGAGCTACACATAGATGAAATTACAACTAGCATTGGATTTAGTAGATATTCCACAAGCCATCGAATTGATCAAAGAAGTTGAAGGGTCGATCGATATCGTGGAACTAGGCACACCAGTCATTAATAAAGAAGGATTGAAAGCGGTGCGCGAAGTGAAAGAGGCGTTTCCGCACTTGGAAGTCTTGGCGGACGTGAAAATCATGGACGCGGCAGCTTATGAAGTCGGCAATGCTGCAGCTGCTGGAGCGGATATCGTGACGATTCTCGCGCAGGCGGAAGATTCGTCGATCAAAGGCGCGGTGGAAGAAGCGAAGAAACTCGGCAAGAAGATCCTGGTCGACATGATCGCTGTGAAAGACATTGAAACACGTGCCGCAGAACTGGACGTGCTGGGAGCGGATTATATTTGCGTCCACACGGGCTATGATTTGCAGGCAGAAGGCAAAGATTCATTCGCAGACTTGCGCACCATCAAAAGCGTCGTGAAAAATGCGAAAACGGCGATTGCTGGGGGCATCAAGCTCGAAACTTTGCCGGAAGTGATCAAAGCGCAGCCGGATTTGATCATCGTCGGGGGCGGCATCACGTCTAAAGACGATAAGCAATCAGAAGCGGCGAAAATCAAAGCGATGATGAACGAAAGCGTGACGGTTTAAATTGAGCTCTTCTGGATTCATGAATGAAATTTCAGCTGAACTTGCGCATACAGTCGGGCAAGTGGACGGCGCGGAAGCTTCCCGGTTGGTCACTGCGATGGCGCAAGCCGACAAGATTTTCGTCGCAGGCGGCGGCCGCTCCGGATTCATGGCGAAAGCGTTCGTCATGCGCATGATGCACATGGGCTTGAACGCCTATGTCGTCGGCGAAACGGTGACACCGAGCTTGCAGGAAAATGATTTGTTCATCGTCGGCTCGGGCTCCGGTGAAACGGGCAGCTTGCTTGCGATGACGGAGAAAGCCAAAACGATCGGCGCAACGGTCGCGGCCGTGACAACTAATCCGACATCGTCGATCGGTAAGCTTGCTGATCTTCACCTCACCATTCCGGCGCAAGCCAAAGCGGAAGGCGCGAGCGGCAAATCCATCCAACCGATGGGTTCCTTGTTCGAGCAATCGCTATTGGTGGTGTACGATGCGCTCGTCTTGGCGTATATGGAGCAGCACCACATTACAGCCGATGCGATGTTCGGCACACACGCCAATTTGGAATAGCACAGAAATAAGCTTGGGGCTGGAAGCGATTCCATCTCAAGCTTATTTTTTATGCCAAGCTTACCTATTGGACAACTCGCTCGCAGAGGTGCAAAATTGATGGAATAGGGGACAGTGCGAAAGGATGATCTGATGAAAATACATGACGTGACGGGTGCGATTTTTGAAGGTATGGCCGTCTATAAGGACACGGCGGAAAAACAGCCAAAGTTCCATCAAGGAACCGATGGCTATGTGACAGAAACGCGGTTGGAGTTGGACGTTCATACCGGGACGCATATCGACGCGCCGCTGCATATGCTGCCGGGCGGCGAGAGCTTTGAATCGATTCCGCTGGAGCATTTGGTCGGTGATTGTAAAGTGGTCGATTTGACCAAGGTGACAGGCGGAATTTCACGAGCGGATTTGGAAGGCTTTGAAATCGACAAAGACGATTTCGTGCTGCTGAAAACGCAAAATTCGTTTGACGACCATTTTAATTTCGACTTCGTGTATTTGGCGGAGGACGGAGCGGATTATTTGGCCGAAATCGGCGTCCGCGGCATTGGCACCGATGCGCTTGGCATTGAGAGAAGCCAGGAAGGCCATCCGACACATAAAACTTTATTCAAGAACAACATCATTATTATAGAAGGTTTGCGGTTGAGGGATGTCGAGCAGGGTGACTATTACATGGTCGCAGCGCCGTTGAAGTTAATCGGCACGGATGCCTCACCCGCAAGAGTCTTATTATTTGAAGGAGCGAGCTTATGTATAAAATGATCGCAATTGATTTAGATGGCACATTACTGAACGATGAGTTGACGGTGACCACAGATACGATGACGGCGATTCGGCAATCGATGGAACTTGGGGTGGTCGTGACGATTGCGACCGGTAGAATGTACCCGTCCGCACAGCGCATTGCCTTGGAGTTGGGGCTCGATGCACCGATGATCACGTACCAAGGAGCGATGATCAAATCGGCGACGAGCGGAGAAGTGCTGCGTGAGCGCGTCGTGCCGTTCGAGATTGCGCAAAAATGCATCCATTTGGCAGCGGAGAAGCAAATGCATATCCAAGTGTATCAAGACGATGTGCTCTACAGCGCTGTGGATAATGAACAAGTCAGAGCGTATTCCAAAGAAGTCGGCGTCGGCTATAAAATCGAACCGGATCTCCTCAAACTTGCGAAAAACGGCTTCATGAAATTGCTGTTTATCGACGACCCGGAAGCACTCGCGCCGGTGCAGGAAGAATTGCAGACCGTGCTCGGCGACGAAGCATGTATCGAGAAATCCAAATTGCGCTACCTCGAAGTGACGCATCCGGAAGCGAATAAAGGCAGTGCCTTGAGCTTTTTGGCTGAGGAGCTCGGCATCGACCGCTCACAAGTCATCGGCATCGGCGACAACCATAACGATGCGGACCTCGTGAAAGCGGCTGGATTTGGCATCGCGATGGGCAATGCCGTGGACGAATTAAAAGAGCTCGCAGACTACATCAGTTTGTCGAACAACGAAGAAGGCGTGCTGCATGTGCTCAATAAATTCATTTTGGAACCGCGGACAGCCGCTGTCGATTCGGGGCAGTGAGCGACGGGTTCCATAGACATCACAAGAATGAAATGCGTGAACGATGGAGGGAAAATGAATGCCCAATTTGGGAGAGAAGACATTTAATTGCGAAAAAGAATTGACCCTTTCCATCATCGGCGGAAAGTGGAAGATGCTCGTGTTGTGGCATTTAGGGAAATCCGGCACGAAGCGCTTCGGCGAGTTGAAAAAACTCATGCCGGGCATTACCCAACGCATGTTGGTCAACCAGCTGCGTGAACTGGAAGATCACTTGATCGTCCACCGCGAAGTGTATCCGGTCGTGCCGCCGAAAGTGGAGTATTCGCTGACGGAGCAAGGCGAGAGCTTGATGCCGATCCTCGACTCGATGTATGACTGGGGCAAGGGGTATATGGAGCGGAATTTGTAGTTGTTGTCCCTGTGCACCACACAATTCCCACCGCATTCTGGCAGCCGAAAAGCTGCTGGGATGCGGTTTTTTTGTTTTGGGGGTTTGCTTGCGTCCCTGTGCACCACACAATTTCAGCGGGTGGTTGGCGACTTGTCCCTGTGCATCACACAATTTGCCGGCCGGAAATCCTGTTGCGGCGGTATTTGTGCGTTCGTTCGTCCCTGTGCACTACACAATTCAAACAAGAAAAGCCCGTTCCAAGGAAGGAACGGGCTTTTCTTATAGAGATATTAACGGACGTTCATTTCGTTCGGGTGGGCGCCTTTGCGGCGGTTTTTGTCCAGCCCGTTGATTTGGTTCATGTCCTCTTCGCTTAATTCGAAATCGAAGACGTTGAAGTTTTCTTCGATGCGGGACGGCGTGACAGATTTCGGGATGACGATTGTGTTGTTTTGCAGGTGCCAGCGCAAGACGATTTGAGCTGGTGATTTTTTGTGTGCTTCAGCGATTTGTTGAATCACTTCGTCTTTCAGTACTTCGCCGCCCTGGTCAAGCGGGCTCCATGCTTCAACGAAAATATCATGCTGCGCACAGAATTCTTTTACGTCATTTTGCGCCAAGTACGGATGGCATTCGATTTGATTCAACACAGGCGGCACGTCGCATTCGTCCAACAAGCGTTGTAGATGTTCGGGTTGGAAGTTGCAGACGCCGATCGCTTTGACGCGGCCGTCTTTGTATAGTTTTTCCATTGCTTTATACGTCTCGACGTAATTGTCGAATTCAGGTGTCGGCCAGTGGATAAGGTAGAGGTCCACGTAATCGAGGCCAAGGCGCTCAAGGCTTTCGTCGAATGCGCGCAAAGTGCTGTCGTAGCCTTGGTCGGAATTCCACACTTTTGTGGTGATGAACAAATCTTCACGCGGGACAGTTGTTTCTTTCAACGCCTGTCCGACGCCTTCTTCGTTTTTATAGATCATGGCTGTATCAATAGATGTATAACCAGTTTTCAGTGCAGTCGATACGGCCTCAGCGGCTTGGTCGCTGTCGACTTGCCATACACCGAATCCTAATTGGGGCATTTCGAGTTTATTGTTTAATGTTACATGATTCACGGGACATTTCTCCTTTTCGTGTTTTTATCACAACAATCTTTAGAATACCCTAAAATTAGAGGGTCTAAGCTTTTTTGTTTGTGTCCCTGTGCACGGCACAATTTGAGTGGAGAGATAGTTGTCGTAGAGGGGATTTGGTGAGCGCTTGTCCCTGTGCGCCACACAATTTAATGAGCTATTCGTGCGTTGAGTGAAAAATGATTATTTTTACTATTAGGTGTCAAATTTTTCAAATGGTAAAAACTTATGAACTATATTTCTTCTGCATTTGATATTTATTTACAACTCTATCAATAACTATTAATTGGAAATTCCGCATTATTTTTTAGTTGCGTGAGACTTCTATAGCTCAAGGAATATTGGCGATTGAGTTATTAATTGCGCAAAGGGAGAGATATGTTAATATTCAGTTATTAATGCCTTGTGTTAAATATAGTAAAAAAAGGAGGCGTTAATTTAAAAAGGAAATAATTTACTTGTTCACCCATGACTTGATTTTTGTCTGACAAAAAAAGAGGAGGAAGATGAATGAAGAGTTATTCTGGAAAGAAATTAACGTTAAATGGCAGGTCTAAACTATTTTCGGTGGCACTGATGGCGGGCGTGTTGGCGGTGTCGCCGCTTTCGGCTGAGCTCAGTACCGGCAAAAACGGCATTTCGCTTCAACAAAACTCCGTACAAGCGGCGGGATTGGCGGACATTTCCTTGCTTGAAGACCAAGGGTTGCGGGCGGATTATAATTCGACGACCGGCGTGTTGACCTTGGACATTGATGGGGAAGTGCTGCTGAATGTCGGGGCGCTTAACGAACAATATTATAATTTCCAGCTCCCGGAAGCATTCCAGGAGATTTTAGCGCTGCCGAATTTCCAAGACGCAGCACAGATCGAGTATGAACAGCGGCTCTTACTTGGCTTGATTCCTGTGAATAGCGGCACGATCAGCGGGGATGATTTGGATGTCGATCCATCCACCGGGCTCATCACGGGCACGAGTTTTGAGGCTCTCAACTTGAGCGTCGCGTCGACGTTAAGCGCTGAGCTGGTGATCGATTTGAACGCGCTGGGCGAAGACTTGCCGGTGAGCGATTCGGGTGAGCTGGAGTTCTTCGGAGCTGTGACATCTTCTCCTCTGGTCGATGTGTTCGTACTGACGGATGAAGGCGCCCAAGCTTCCTTGTACAATTTGGAGAACACCGATTTGTCCGTAGGCACGGTGACCGATCAGGATACAGTGGTCGAAGGAATCAAGAAGCGAGGTTCCGCGACAGAAATCCGGGTGTTTGACGGGGATGAAGAAATCGGCAGCGGCACGGTCGACAGCGACGCGAATAGCCCATACTCCGTCGACATTCCCCAGCAACAAGCGGGAACTGTGTTGACGGTCCAAGCCTATACTTCTTCTGGCGATCCTGTAGGCGAAGCGTTGGAAGTGACGGTGAGTGATGTGACCGCACCTGAAACGCCGGATGTGGATGGCGTGACCGACCGGGATACATCCGTCACGGGAACCGGTGAGCCGGGGACAGAAGTGACAGTGACCAAAGAGGACGAAGTGATCGGCAGCGGCACGGTGGACGGATCCGGCAATTTTGAAATCGCGATTCCGGAACAGCCGGGCGGCACCGAACTCGGCGTCTTTTTGACGGATGACGCAGGGCTCACTAGTGAAGCTGTCGTCATTACCGTTGAAGATACGACCGCACCGGATGCACCGGATGTCGATGGTGTAGAGGAAGGCGCCACAGAAGTGACGGGATCCGGTGAGCCGGGGGCAGAAGTCATCGTTACGACGCCAGACGGAACGTATACAGGCGTGGTGGATGAAGACGGCAACTTCGCTGTGGAAATTCCGGAGCAAGAAGCTGGAACGGATATCACCGTAGTCTTGGAAGATGAAGATGGCAAGACGAGTGACGAGACCGTCGTCACCGTGGAAGATGTGACAGCTCCGGATGCGCCGGTGCTCGATCAAGTGACCAGCAAATCGACAAGCGTCAGCGGAACGGCCGAAGCAGGAAGCACGGTCGTCATTTGGGCCGGCTCTGAAGAACTGGCGAGAGGCGAAGCCGGCAGTGACGGATCGTTTACTTTGCCGATTGACGCGCAAGATGGCGGCACGGTGCTGACGGCGATTGCGATTGATGAATCGGGGAATGAAAGTGACGAAGCGACTACGACAGTCGTTAAAGTCGAAGCGGAAGTGACCGACCGGATTTCAGGAATTAATCGGTACTTAACGGCAATTGCAATTTCTCAAAAAGGCTGGGATTCGGCCGATACAGTAGTCCTGGCAACGTCACGTAACTTCCCGGATGCACTAGCTGGCGGCCCGATTGCCTATCAAGAAGATGCACCGATGCTCTTGACGATCAATAATAAATTAGGAACTGAAACGAGAGAAGAAATTGAACGTTTAGGAGCTAAGAAAGTTATCATTCTCGGAGGCACAGGAGCCATTTCTGCAAACGTTGAAGCGGAGCTAAGAGGCATGGATTTAGCGATTGACCGAATTGGAGGGAAAACGCGTTACGAAACGGCGACTTTGATTTCTGAAGAATTGCAATCCGATGAAGCGGTAGTGGTAAGCGGCTTGAACTTCCCCGATGTGTTGTCAGCTTCTCCATATGCGGCGAAAAACGGCGTACCGATTCTATTGACACGCGCAGACCGTTTGCCGGCTGAGACGGAACAAGCGTTGGAAGACGTGACTTCTACTCAAGTTATCGGTGGAATTGGAGCAGTAAATGAAGATGTTTTCGATGAATTGCCGGATCCAACCCGTTATGGCGGCAAAAACCGCTATGAGACGGGCAATGAAATCGCTACGCGACTAATGATTGAAACCGATAAAGCCTATATTGCTACGGGGCTAGATTTCCCGGATGCGTTAACCGGCTCTGTTTTGGCAGCGAAAAATGATTCCCCAATTCTCCTGGTTCTTCCTGATAGAATCCCGGAAGCGACGAATGAATTATTGCCGAATTACGACGATTTCACGATCTTCGGCGGAACTGGCGCGGTGTCAGATAAGGTGAAAGGTTTATTGGATAAAGAACTGGAAGATTGATTGTCCCTGTGCACCACACAATTCCAACCGCATGTCCGCTGCCCAAAAAGCGGCGGGATGCGGTTTATTGATTCACAGCGTGCGCGAGCGTCCCTGTGCGCCACACAATTCAACACAAAAAAGCTGCCAAAGGAGGCAGCTTTTTTTGCATTATGTGTTTAGTAAAGCCCGAGGGCATCCAAGCCGATTTCAGCGAGTTTCGTTTGTCCGGCTTTGGTCGGATGGATGTCACCCAGCAGGACGTAGGTGGCTTGATTGTTTCCAAACGCCGTGTAGGCATCCGCTAAAAAGACATTTTCGTTTGAGAAAGCAAGAGCTGTGAATGAAAGATTTATGCTTGGAAGGACGGAATCGGCGACATAATGGAGCGGGTCGTTCAGTTGGAAAGGGTTGTAGACGTTATAAAGCACGATCGGTGAATCGGTGAGGGAGCGGATTTCTGTGATGATTTGCTGGATGTTCAAGAAGACGTCGCTTTGGCTGAGTTTTGCGCCAAGCAACTGTTGGAACAATACTTGATTGCCGCCGCTTTCTGCCGCCGCTTCGCGCAGGATGGCGAGCAAATCGTTATTTCCGATCGTCACAGCGACATAGTCCGAGTGGATGATGGCTTGGCGGTATTTCTGGTCGGTCTGCAAGGCTTCGAGCAGTTGAGTTGATTGCCATCCCGAGACGCCAAGGTTGCGCACCCGGAGATCTGCGAGCTTGCCGATTACATACGGGTAGCTGATTTTCGCGGGATTTTGATTGGTCTGGCCGAGATTCAAGCCGAACGGAATCGAATCGCCGACTGCGACGAGCGATTCTTTGGCATTGTCGCTCTTGGCAAAGACGTTGGGTGATGCGAGCAAGCTGGCGAGCAATACGACGATAATCGTTTTAATGAGCTTTTTCATTGGATCCTCCCTTTCCGATCTATTCAACTCTAGTATAAAACTAATAGTTCGAATATTCTATCTATATTTCAGATGGTCGATTCGTTTGAGCCATAGGTCATGGTTTTGAGCGAAGAGGAGTTTGTGTATGAATGAAGAAGTTAGAGGAAGGGAGATGATGTCCCTGTGCGCCACACAATTTGCTGGACTGAAATACTGTTGTGGCAAGGTTTTACTGTTGTTTTGTCCCTGTGCATCACACAATTTAGAAGAGAAGAGGTAGTAATTATCGATATACTCGACTACTTAATCGTTCCATTGATCATTGTGATCGTGGTGAACATTGTCATGAAATTCATTTTGAAGGACAAGGAGAAAAAAGATAAAGGGTTTGTGCTGTTTTATCAAAGGCTTTCCTATAGAAGAAGATTTATTCGTGCGTTATGGGGAATCCCGTTTATGCTGCTGATGTATGTCGTGATCTATCAGCTGGAGGTCTTTTCCGAAACGCAGCGGCAGGTTGTCGCGGTGGTATTTGTGTTAATAGTTTTGTTTGATGCTGGATATAATTATTACCGGTGGAAAAAAGAGGAGCAGGCAGCGTGAGTTGTTTGCTTGGTCCTGTGTGTGTTTCACGAAAAATCTAGTTCATTCTAATAGTAAGTAATACTAATGTATGGACGATGTCATTACAATATAATAAAAAGGAGGCAACTGATATGGCGACTAAACCCAAAAAAGCGATTGTCCAAGTTCGTGTAGATGAAGATGTAAAAAGCCAAGCTGTTGAAGTTTTGACAAACTTGGGAATGGATATGAGTACGGCTATTAATGTATTTTTAAGACAAGTCATTGCTGAGAATGGATTGCCCTTTCAACCAAAAATAGCACGTTTTAATGAAGTGATGATAAGCGCTATTAAAGAATCGGACGAAATGGTCGCTAACGGTTCTTACGATGCCAACAAGTCAGTAGACGATCTTTTTGATGAAGTGCTAGGAGAACATCAATAATGCTAGCAATCGATACACCTTCCCAGTTTATGAAAGATTTGAAGCGGCTGCAAAAACGCAAGTACGATTTAACAGAGTTAAAAGCAGTGATGAAGATGATCCAAGAAGAAGTCGATCTCCCAGAGGAGATATACCGAGCGCATAAATTACGTCCTACCAGAGATTATCTGGATTGATGGGAATGTCATATCGGCGGCCGTAATAGTGTTTGGCTGCTGATTTATAAATTCTATCCAACTGAAAACTTAGTGGTTTTCATTAGAACAGGAACGTATACTGATTTATTTTGAGTCCTGTCCCTGTGCACCACACAATTCCAACCGCATCCCCATTGCCGGAAAGGCGCGGGGATGCGTTTTTTGATTCGCGGAGTGTTTTGGCGTCCCTGTGCGCCACACAATTTGGCTTGCTTCAGGCGATTTAGAAAAGAAATGATTGCCAAATAAAATATCGAATTACTATTAATTGGAAAATAATGATGTTACAATAAGCGGGAATTTACCAGCCACGGAGAACAGGCGAAAGGGGTCGACAATTTGAATACATCCAAGAAATTCGGAATCATGTTGCTTACGGGAGCGGCGGTGTTTCAGGCCGCGGGATTGGCGTCAGCGAATGAAGGCAATCAGACAGACCGTGTTATTGTCACACTTGAAAAAGGAACCAGCAGCCAGGCGCTGACAGGAGAAAACATCGATGCCTTGAACATCAACACAGCGAATGAAGTCGTGACGGTCGAGGTGCCGGAAGGGCAAAGCATGGACGATTACATAGAACAACTCGGCAGCACAGCCGGCGTGGCGAAGGTCGAGCCAGACCATTTGCTCAAAACGACGGCGGTGCCGAACGATCCGTATTATTCCTTCCAGTACCATCACGGATTGATTGGGTCGGAACTGGCTTGGACGAAAACGATGGGGACGACGGATGTGTTGGTCGCCGTGCTCGATAACGGATTTGATTTGGATCATCCCGATTTGAAAGGCCAAATCGTAAGTTCTTATGCCACTGCCACGAGCATGAGCGAAGACGATCATGGCACGCATGTTGCGGGCATCATTGGCGCTGCGCATAATAACCGGACATATGGCACAGGTGTTGCACCGGGAGCTGGCTTGCTGGCGATTGATGTGTTTGAAGATGAGTTGGCCTATACTTCGGATGTGATCGAAGGCATCTATTACGCGGCAGACGCAGGAGCCGACATCATCAATATGAGCCTCGGAAATTATTATTGGAGCGAACCTTATCAGGCGGCAATTGATTATGCGCATGAACGCGGCACAATGGTGATCGCATCTTCCGGAAATGATTTTACAGATAAGACTCATTATCCATCGGGTTACGAAAACGTCATGGCGGTTGGGTCGACGGACCGTGCCGACCGGTTTTCAAGTTTCTCAAATTACGGAGCCGACCAGGATATCTCAGCACCCGGCACCGGCATTTGGTCGACGGTCGCCGGTGGCAGCTTCGCTTCGATGAGCGGGACTTCGATGGCGAGTCCAGTCGTGGCAGGAATTGCGGCGCTCGTGAAAGCGAACGAGCCTGATTTGTCGAATGAAGAGATCGCACAGCGTCTGTATGATACTTCGGTCGATCTCGGCGCAGCCGGGAAAGATCCGTATTTCGGCCACGGACGTATCGATGCAGAAGCGGCGTTGATGATTTTTGACATCGCACAGCCGGCTGTCAGCGATGTCTACGATAGCTCGGTGGAAATTACCGGTACGTTGGATCAAGCATTGGAAGACGCCGTGATTACTGTGGAAAATGAAGATGGAGAAATCGCTCGTACAGAAGGCTATACGGGAGCGGGCAAGTTCAGCGTGGCCATTCCGAAGCAAGCAGCCGGCAGCGTATTGGCTTTGACGGTTCGCGATCGCTACGGCAATCAAAGCGAAGCGCTGGAAATCACCGTGAAAGAAACGCAACCTGAGGAACTCCCAAGGCGCATTTCCGGAATCGACCGCTACCAGACCGCGATCGCGATTTCCCAAACGGGCTGGGAGTCGGCTGATACAGTGGTCATCGCCACTGCCGCTGATTTTCCGGACGCTTTGGCCGGAGGGCCGCTTGCTTATCTAGAAGATGCGCCGATTTTATTGACCCGTTCCGCTGAACTTCATGCCGACACACGCAAAGAAATCGAACGTCTGGGCGCCGACAAGGCGATTATTCTAGGCGGCAGCGGGGCTGTGTCGAATGCGGTCAAAACGGAACTGGCTGGAATGAACCTTGCGACCGAACGCATCGGCGGCAAAACACGCTACGAGACAGCGGCTTTGATTGCAGAGAAAATGGGCTCACGGCGTGCAGTCGTCGCGAACGGCTTGAACTTCCCCGACGTCTTGTCGGTGTCGCCATATGCCGCGAAAAACGGCATTCCGATCCTGTTGACGCGCAACGACGCTTTGCCGAAAGAAACGACATCCGCACTTGAACGCTATACATCTAGTTTTGTCATCGGCGGCACTGGCGTCGTCAGTGAAGACGTCTTCGGGCGCTTGCCGAATCCCGAACGCTACGGTGGCAAAACCCGTTACGACACAGGCTTTGAGGTGGCGACGCGCCTCCCGCTCGGCGATAGCCGCGCTTTTATCGCTACCGGACTTAACTTCCCGGATGCATTGACGGGTTCTGTGTTGGCCGCGAAAAACGATGCACCGATTTTACTCGTGCGCCCGGATAATATTCCAGGGGCGACCGAACAACAGCTGCCGACATATCGCGGCTTCTCGATATTCGGAGGAACAGGCGCAGTTTCGGAAGATGTAAAAAGTATGCTTGGGAAGCAGCAGTAAGTAGTTGTCCCTGTGCACCACACAATTCGCAAGGATGAAAGATTGGTGTGATGGGATTTCGGCATGTATTTGCCCCTGTGCACCACACAATTTGAAAGCCTGGGAAGCAATTGCTTCCCAGGCTTTTTGTATGGCTGAATGTTCATTTTCGGCCAAAGTGCTGGCAGCACTTATGTCCATTGAATCAAAACGGGCGACATACGTTTAGTGCGCGCCCTGCCGGGAAAATGTCATTAAGCTTTAAATGCATGTGGATTTTTCGCATGCAGGAAGGAGAGAAGATTTAGTGGAAATACATCCCTTACTGTTGGTGTTGATCATTTTCAGCATCAGTTTAAGTTTTGTCACTTTGTCGACGATCCGTATGATTTTGATGGTAAAGGGTTATCAATACTCAGCAGCTGGCTTATCGATTCTCGAAGTGATCATTAACATTTTGGGGCTTGGGCTGGTACTGGATAATTTAGCGAATGTCCAAAACTTATTGGCATACGCGTTTGGTTTTGCGGCCGGCATCATCGTCGGGTCGAAAATCGAAGACAAGCTAAGCCTCGGCTATGTGACGGCCAATATCATTTCGCAGGATAGCAGCGGCCGGCTGGCCATTCAATTGCGCGATAAAGGATATGGCGTGACGGATTGGGAGACAAACGGTTACGAAGGGAAGCGCAGTTCGCTGCAGATCCTGATGCCGAAAAAACAGGAGCCCGAGCTTTACCGTGTGGTCAAAGAACTAGACCCTCATGCTTTCATCGTTGCCTACGATGCGAAGACCATCTACGGCGGATTTTGGATTCGTGCGTTGAAGAAGCGAACGATTACGGTGAATGATTAGGTGTTGTCCCTGTGCACCACACAATTCTCGAGGGAAGAATGTTGTCGTGGCGGGGTTTCAGTCCTCAGCCGTCCCTGTGCAAGACACAATTTACGCGGACCGAATAGTTGTTGTCCCTGTGCACCACACAATTCTCGGAGCAGGAATGTTGTCGTAGCGCGGTTTCGGTACTTGATCGTCCCTGTGCGCCGCACAATTTAAAAGCCGCTTCCATCAAAAATGGAAGCGGCTTTTTTTGCATATTTTTTATTCCTTACAAACCAGGCAAGATTCCTGAGAACAGGTTCAGGATAAAGACGGTGATCAGGGCGGTGACGCCGGCGATAAAGCCGCCGCCAGTCCAGGCGAGAAGCGTTTGGGGAACAGTGAGTTTCCCGAAGCGGTTGACGACCCAGAAGCCTGAGTCGTTCGGCAAGGACAAGCCGATTCCGCCGGCACAGATGGCAAGACCCAAAAGAATTGGGGAGACGCCAAGTTCTGCGACCATTGGCCCGAGTATGCTCGAAGTGGTGACGAGCGCGACGGTTGCGGAACCGAGTGAAGCACGCAGGATCTGCGAGAAGATGAAGGCGAGCAAGAGTACCGGAATGCTCCAGCTTTGCATCGTCGAGATCAAGTGATCGCCGATGCCGCTGTTGTTGATGACGGCACCGAACGCACCGCCGGCTCCTGTAATCAGGATGATGATACCGGCAGAATTGATCGCTTCGCTGTACAGGCGGTTGTTCGGAATGGAAATATAAGGGCGCAAGAAGATGATCGCTGCGAACACACTGATCAAGAGGGCCACGTTTTTCTCCCCGACGAATCCGAAAAAGCTGGAAACAGAAGTTTCAGGCACCAAAAGTTGGGACACCGTATTTGCCAAGATCAAGACGATCGGCAATGCCAGCATGAAGAAACTCAACGCCCTGCTGATTTCTTTTTTCGGCAAATCGGCTTTTTCCACGATGATTTCCTCGATTTCGCCGGAATGCTTGACACGTTTTCCGATGAACATGCCGTATAAATAACCGCCGACCAATGTCGCTGGAATGGCGACGATGATGCCGTAGATGATGAATAGGCCTAGTTCAGCGCCGGTGTTTTCCGCAACAACGAGCGGGCCGGGTGTCGGGGCGATCATATTGTGCGACACGATCAAACCGACGCCAAGAGCTGTAACGAAGCTGACGACGGAAATACCGGTTTTGCTGGACAGCGAGCGGATCAATCCGCTCAAAATGACGAACGCAGCGTCAAAGAATACCGGAATCGAAACGGCTGTACCGGTCAAGGCGAGGCCAGCCGGCGAGCGTTGGATGCCGAACACTTTCAAAACGGCTTGCGCGATTTTTTCTACCGCGCCGGACGCTCCGAGGAATTGCCCGAAAATGACGCCAAGCCCGATGAGGATCCCGACGCCGGCAAGTGTATTGCCGAATCCGGTCGTGACGGTCGAGGCCACATCTTGCAGCGGCATGCCGATTGCGAGCGCAGTGAGCACGGCAATGGTAATCAAGGCGAGGAATGGCTCGATTTTTAATTTAAGAATGGCAAAAAACAAAGCGGCGAGCGATAGAACAAAAATCACAATCAACAAATTTCCTGTAACCATGTGAACATCTCCCTTATCGGTAAAGTTAGGTGGAGCAGCGTGCCGTCTTGAAGCCTGTGCCGCTGCTTATATGTGCCTTAATTTTTTAATGAATGCAAAAATTTCCCTCAAATAATAAAGCTTGTTATCCACAAAAAATCAATCAAGCATCCGGATTTTTCAACAGACGGACAAACCGCGCCATGACCGGCGTGATGGCTTGCTGCATGCCGGCCATCATATCGGACAGGTGCATCGGCGTCTCTGCTGCTTGTTTCAAATAGTTTGTCGCAGCGAGCGATACTTCCGTATTGACGTTGACTTTGCAGATGCCTTTGGCGACCGCTTGTTTCATCGTGTCGTCCGGAGTGCCGGAGCCCCCGTGGAGCACGAGCGGGATGCCGACCGCTTGGCGGATGTCATCGAGGAGCCCGAGCTTGATGTCGGGTTCGCCGGTGTACATGCCGTGGACGGTGCCGATCGACGCGGCGAGGAAATCGACGCCGGTTTGGTCGACGAATTCTTTAGCGGACGCGGGATCCGTCAAGGCGCCAGTGCCTTCTTCTTCATCGGAGAACGCGCCGCGGGCAGTGGAGCCGATTTCCGCTTCGACGCTGACGCCTGCCTGATGCGCCAGTTCGACGATTTCTTTCGTGTAGGCGATGTTTTGTTCGAGCTCGTGTTTCGAGCCGTCGTACATGACGGACGTGAAGCCACAAGCAATCGCGCGGACGATCGATTCTTTCTCGTACGCATGGTCGAGGTGCAAAGATACCGGGATGGATGCTTTTTCTGCTAAGGATTTCGTCAGTGCCGCAAAGCCTTCGACGTCGACAGTGCCGAAATAACGTTCCCCGAGCGCGATGATGACGGGCTGGTTTTCTTGTTCCGCGGCCTGGATCGCGGCCTGCAAAGTTTCGAGGCTGTAGACATTGAACGCGGCGACCGCGTAGTGTCCGGCCTGTGCCGCTTGTAACATTTCTTTTGTTTGAATGAACATTTACACACCGCCTTTTTTTGTATTCGCTTACATGGATGGCAAGCGGCAAGTGCCGCCTTGCTTATCCGTGGAGGATTTCCGCTACATCTTTCAAACTAGTTTTCGAGCCAACATTGCCCGGGAAAATTACGTAAGCCATTCCAGGGAATTTGCTTTCGCTGCCCGTCAGCCATACCGGAATGCCGGGTTGGATCTGGCCGGCGACCGTGGCGCGCTGAACGCTTAGGCCGTTGGTGCCGATGTCGCTCGAGGTGATGCCGCCTTTTGCGATAATGAAGCTCGGACGCACGCGGAGGTTTTTGACGATGCTCGTGACCGCGTCCGAAATCTTCACTGATAGTTTCAGTTCTTCTTCTTGCTGGTTGTCGCCGAGGTCGAGCCGTTCGCGTTTCGTGTAGACAGCGACGGTCTGGCCTTGGCGAATCAAGCGCTCGCTCGTGTCGATGACGCGGTTGATTTCCGCTTCGAATTGTTCAGGGTACAAGACCAGATGGACATCGAACTCGATGAATTCAATGAAGTCAGCGGTTTTTAGCACTTCGAATTGCTCAGTGGTCTTTTTCACGTGGGAGCCGATCATGATCAGCCCGCCGTTGTCGCTCGGTTCGATGATCAGTTCTTCTTTCGTCAGCAAGGCTTTGTCGCTGATACCGCCGATGATTTTCGTCAATGCCGCAGCGCTGCGGAACATGAACTGCTTGCCTGCGTTCATCGCGCGAATCAAGGCGATGACGACGATTTTGGCATCCACGTACTGAACCGCGTTGACGATCACTTTATTGAAATCCGTAACGGACATCAATTGCTCGACGAGATGGTTGATGCGCAAAGCGCGGATGTCTTCGAGCGACAAGTAGACCGCGTCTTGTGCTTTGAATGCGCCGTTTGACTTTTCTTCCGCCCATTCGCCGAGATGCGAAGCCGTGTAGCCGAACGTGCGGTCTTTTGCGAATTCGGTTTCACCGGCCGGCACCAACTGCTCGCCGTCCTGGACGTAATGGATGTTGTTGATGGTCAAGCGGCCGCCTTCTTGGAAGAACGGCATGATGACTTCGCCGTCGAATGAAATAGCGGATTCGGATTCGACGGTGTTTTTCAGCACTTCGGTCTCGAGTGGGTAATGTCCACGCAAAGTCGAGTCGCCGCGGCTGATGATGATGAAGTCTTTCTTGTGCTTCGCCGCAGTTTCTTGGATAACGCGCGCGATGTCTTCGTGCGCTTGTTTTGTTTCTGCTGCCGTAAAGCCCCGGGAGTTGGTGAGGATGAAGAACATGGACTGCTCTTCCGCAAATCCGGCATTGATGCTTTCCGCTGTCCAATCGGTATAGACCGAAACGCCGTGGACGGTTTGCACGCCGGTTGGATCGTCGTCGAGCACGATGATTTTTTTATTGAAATCAAGCAGCTCTCGCTCGAGCAAGGCGTCGACTTGTGTGGTGTCCGGAACCGCCGGGAGGGAAGCGAGCACTTCGTGTGCGTTTAGAATTTCAGAATGGGCCATTCTTTACACCTTCCTTACTTCAACATTCGCTAATTTTTCATAGTACTGGACGATTCCGCCGTGGTCGTCGGCTGCTTTGCCGTCAACTTTCAAAGCGTGGAAAATCTCGACCAATTGGCTCGAAAGCGGAAGCGGCACGCCAATTTCGTGTGCGGTTTCCATCACGTTCGTCATGTCTTTCAAATTAATGTCGATGCGTCCGCCTGCGACGAAATTGCGGTCGAGGATCAACGGCACTTTAGCATCCAGCACTGCGCTGCCGGCCAAGCCGCCGCGGATCGCTTGATACATTTTCTCTACGTCAATGCCGGCTTTCGCTGCAAGCACGAGTGCTTCTGACATCGCGGCAATGTTCAAATTGACGATGATTTGGTTCGCGAGTTTGGCGGTGACGCCGCTGCCGTTATCGCCGACAAGGACGATATCGGAGCCGACGCATTCGAAGACATCTTTGACGGATTCGAAAACGCTTTCTTTTCCGCCCGCCATAATCGCCAAGGTGCCATCAATCGCTTTCGGCTCGCCGCCGCTGACCGGTGCATCGATCATTTCAACGCCTCGCTTCGCAGCTTCATTGGCAATTTCAACCGAAGCGACAGGGGAGATCGAGCTCATATCGATGATGACCGTTCCCGGTGTGGCGTTCGTCAAAATGCCGTTGTCGCCGAGGACGACTTGTTTTACGTGGTGTGACGCCGGAAGCATTGTGATGACGACATCACAAGTTGCACCCATTTCTGCAGGGGTGGCGAATTGTGCGCCAGCTTCCTTGAGCACTTCGACCGTTTGTGTGTTAAGGTCATTGACCGATACTTGGTAGCCCGCTTTCAGTAAATTCAATGACATCGGCTTGCCCATAATCCCGAGCCCGATAAATCCTATCGTTTTGTTCATTAATGATTGCTCCCTTCAAATTCACAAAGCTGCCATATAAAATAGCGCTTTCATTTTGGTATTAATCAATATAGTACACATTATTGTTAATTTTGTATACAAAATATTTTAAAATGTATACAAAAAATATAGTGGCTTTTAAATTTTTCCAATAGAACTTATACTTTGTAAGGAGAAATAAATAATCCAGGAGTCGATTAGCATGACAAAAAAATCCACACAGCTTGCGTACATCCAAGCATATGAATACATACGGGACCGCATCCTCAACGGCGAACTCGAGCGCGGCACGAAATTGGTCGAGGAACGGCTCGCCGAAGAGATGGGCATCAGCCGCACGCCGGTGCGCGATTCCATCCGCAAGCTCGAGCAAGAAGGGCTCATCAAAGACAAACGCGTCGTCAACCCGAGCGACAGCGACCTGCGCGACGTCTTCCAAGTGCGCATGCTGCTCGAAGGCTTCGCCGTGCGCCATTGTGCGATGTATCTCACTGAAGGCGATCTCGACAAACTGAGAAACTGCGTTGAAGTCGGACGCACCGGCACGATGGAACAAGTCATGGCGGCAAACAAGGAATTCCACGAAATCATCGTCGGCGCGACGAACAATCCTGTCATGATCGACATCTTCGAACGCATGCAATCGATCATCTACCTGTTCCGCAAGACAGTCGTCTACCACAAACGGCCGCTGTTGATCGAAGAGCATCAAGAAATCTACGATGCCATCGCCAGCCACGATGCAGACGAAGCGGAGCGGCTCATGAAAGCGCATCTGCAGCTGGACTTGGAGTTCTGCTTGAACCGGATGAAGGGATAAATGTCCCTGTGCACGACACAATTCACAGGGCAGGAACGCTGTTGTGGCAGGATTTCAGATCGGATATGTCCCTGTGCGTGACACAATTCAACAGAAAAAAGAAGCATCCAATCGTGAAAACGGTTGGATGCTTCTTTAAATTGTGTGGTGCACAGGGACGCATCAGAAAAAGAATTTCACCGAACCCTTGCAGCACCTTATATTCCGAGAAAGAACGACGCCGAAATTGTATGGCGCACAGGGACACATGCCGCGCATACTCTACATCTCCGGCGTTTCAAGCTCTTCCATCTTCATGTCTTCTTCCACTTTCTGTCGGTACTTCAAGCAATATTGGCAATAGGAAGCGTTGGTTTTTTCGTGAGGAAATGGCATGAGCGTGGAGAGAAAGGAACGGTCTAAAAACGGAGGGGCTGGCAGATCCTCGTTCCAATAATATGGAAACGAGCTATACGGATAGTGTGCGAGGCGCGTGACCAGGGGCGTGGAAGTCTGAATAGGATTGCGGTGGATATAGCTGCTGACGACCAATAAGCCGTGAGTGGAAGCGATTTCCTTGGCGAAAAAGCGCCTTTGGTAGATGCGCCCGACATGATTGTAGCGCTTGCTGTAGGAGTAGCTATAACGGCGATTGACCATGCTCATGATTTTGCTGAGCGAATCCTCTTTCGGTTTAATCAAAATATGATAATGGTTGGTCATGAAGCACCAAGCGAGAATGGTGAACGGATAGCGCTTGTGGGTGTATAAAAAGGCGCGTTTTAATTCGTTCATATCTTCTTTTGTGCTGAAAATGGGCTGCCGGTTATTGCCGCGCATGATGACGTGATAATAGGAATCGGGGTTGAACTCGCGTCTTCTTGTCATATGCAGCCACCGTCCGATCGAGAGGTGTTGGACAGTTGGTGGCAGTAAGGATGTTCGGGAGGCGGGGTGGTTCGGATAGAGGCTGAGGAAATGCTGGGGAATGAAGAAACTGGAGACGGAGAAATGAAAAATGTGCTTATAAAAATCCCTTCTTTCTTATAGAAAATGTAATCTCGTTCAGTATAATCGACGGGTGAAAAATAGTATACAGAATTGTGTGATGCACAGGGACAATCGCACACCAAAATGCCGCCAGCACGCGAATCATACACGGTAAATTGTGTGGTGCACAGGGACACAAAAACACCACTGTCAGAATACGCCGTTGAAAGGGTTTTCATGATAATATGAGATTAACGGCTTTGCCGAGAGAAAATGGAGGAATGAATTTTGAAGACGATGGGATTTGTAATTAGCCGTAAGAATAACGAGAAGCGGCGGGCGATTTTGCCGGCAGATTTGAAGCAAGTGGCACATCCGGAGCGCTTGTATTTTGAGCAAGGCTACGGCGAGGTGCTCGGGTTGTCAGATGAGGATTATCGTGCGATGGGCGTGAACATTGCCACGCGTGATGAAGTCTTGTCTTGCGATGCGATTGTCGATGTGAAACTGGGCTTTGCGGATTATTTCGATCAATTGGAAGAAGGCAAGTTGTTGATCGGCTGGGCGCATGCGATCCAGGATGTTAAGTTCACCGACGGCGCAATTGCTGGCAAACATACGGTCGTTGCTTGGGAAGAGTTATTCGAAGGCGGGCGCTATATTTTCTATCGCAACCGTGAAGTGGCAGGCGAAGCAGCTGTGCTGCAGGCTTACCAGCATTGCGGCAAGATGCCGTACGAGACGCGAGTCGCGATTCTTGGAAACGGCCATACGGCCAAAGGCGCGATGCGCATCCTTCATGGACTGGGTGCAGAGGTGGACGTTTACGGCCGCCGCGCTGAAGCGTTGTTCCGCGAGAAGATGGTCGATTACGATGTGCTTGTCAACTGCATCATGTGGGACACAACGCGCACCGACCGCATCATCTACCGCGAGGATCTGAAGCGCTTGAAAAAAGGCGCGATGATCATTGACGTCAGCTGCGACCCGGAACTCGAGATCGAAACCTCGACGCCGACGACGATCGACAACCCGGTCTATACAGTAGACGGTGTCATTCATTATGCCGTCGACAACACGCCGGCGATGTTCCCGCATACAATTACGAAAGTGCTCAGCACCGGCTTTGCGCCAATGCTCGATGAGTTGCTTGAAGGCCATATGTCTGAAATGGTTCAACGTGCCATTGTCATCGAAGACGGCATCATCAAAGACCAGCGCATTACCGAATTCCGCCAAGCGCGTGGAATGGCAATTTAATAATAGTAGAAACCCATCATCCGCCCTTGTCACATTGACATGGGCGGATTTTATTATGGACACCCATTCAGAAAATAGTCATTGCTACCTAGTGAGACGCGCTATATAATAAGTTAATTGGTCTATGTCGTGGTGATAAAATTTTTTTGATGATTTTTTCTAAAAAGCTTCCTTCACGGCAAAGAAATCAAGAGAGGCATGACATGAAGTTGTTTTGGGCTATATTTTTCAGCTCCATTCTGGGTTATTTGTTATTGATGCTGGGACCTCTAGCGGGCGAGATTCTCGCTTTTGGCATCTTATTCGGCTGTGTTTTCAGGGGATTGTATTTATTGAATGACCTCCATAAAAAAATGTCGAAAACGTCAATTGACAAAACTGGGAGCCCTCACGCATCCCGCCATGTAATTTAATAAGCAAAATCCCAAGTATTAAACAGATAGGCAGTTGCTGCTTGAAATTTTGAAGAAACTATATGAAAAAGGGGATAGAGAGACATGATGGCGACTGTTCACATTGAGACAGCGGATGATTTGGTTCGCGTCATTGGGGAGTTATGGAAGAAGAAATCGCTAAAAGCGGCAAAGGAGTTTTTAACAAGTATCCCAAATGAAGAGGAATTCTATCGCTTGATTCGCATGGCGGATGAATCGGATTTATATGGCTATAGCAATTTACTGTCGACGGCAAGTTATAAACGCTTTGGCACATTGCGGTCATTTGCCTGGCATTGCGTGCGTTTTATGGAAAATGGGCGCAGCCTGGAAGCGGAAGAGAAGATTCTCGCTCGTCTGCAAGGCATTCATGCCGATAGCTATCAAGACGAAGAATTGATACACGCGCATCATGTATTGATGAAGGTCTATTGCCAGTTGAATCGTATCCCGGAAGCTGCTGAGCAATTGGCGCGCCTGCAAGAGCTCGGCGGTGCACGACCGGACCAGGAAGCATTTTTCGCTCTCCATAGCGGAGACTGGGACGGCGCAGAAAACATTTTGGTACGGGCACTTCCGGATACGAACAGCCGTTGGAGTACAAGCATTCACCTTTTGTATGCAGACTTACTGGCGATGCGCGGGGCCCCGGCCCGTTCGCTGGAGTTGTTGATCGGGGCTGCTGAGGAGTTCCCGAAAGTCCATGCTTTCCACACGGAACAGATTGGAAGATTGCATCAGTTGGGCCGTTTTGAAGAAGCCTTGGCTGAGATGGAAGCGGCAGTCGAGCAGAACCCTTACCATTCGCGTAAAAAGCTGTTTATTCATTTGACAGCACATTGCTTGTACGAATTGGAACGCTTCAATGCACTGCAGCAATGGATCACCAAGCATCCCCAGGAATTGAAAGACAGTCTTTATACCAAAGTCGAGATCAACCCGAACGGCAATTATAAAAAACTCTCGTTGACCCCCGAAGTGCAGAAACTTAATTATTGTGTCCCTGCCTCACTATCGTTGATTTTGCAAGCATTCGACAAGCCAGCGACCCAAGACGACATCGCTGCGCACGTCTTTGATGTGACGGGTTCGAAATTGCAGACGACCATGTCCTATATGGAGACGCTCGGCTTTACTGCCCGCTACTTTAAAGGGACGATTGAGCGCTATAAAGCTTTCATCGATGCCGGGGTTCCAGTGCTGCTCAGCATGATGATCGAAAATAGCGCACATGTGCAGGTTGTGGTTGGATACGATGACCGCTTGCAAGCTTTGGTCATTCAAGACCCGAATGATTTGGGCCCGTTCCTCGTTGCCTACGACGAAGTGCCGAAAATGTTCCGCATGACGGATTCGCTGAGCATGGCGTTTGTGGACGATGGCCGTAAGGAATTGCTGGGAATGCTGAATGATGCGGATCACCTGTTCTTTACGGAAATTTATGCGCTTCTTGATGTCGAGCCGATCAATGAACCGCAATTTGTCGATTTTTTGGAGCAGCACAAAGAACAGCGCTATGCAGCGGCCATCGGATTGACGATGGCGCTTGCCGGCAAGTCCGTCGAGTGGCACGAACAATGGTTGGAGCAGCTGAGAGCTGAGTTCGATGCTCATGATGCGGAATTGGAATTATTGGAAGCGCATCTATATTTCCAAAAAGACCAAGGCCAAAAAGCGTTGTCCGCTTTGCGGGAACCAGCACATGCCAGAAGCCCGTATGCATTGTTTTTAAAAGCGGCCATTTCCATGAATGAAGGAAAAGTGGAGCAAGCGATTCCTTTATTGAAACGATCGATTGAACTCGACCATTACCAGCCCCTCGCCTATAGTCATTTGGCGCGCTGCTATTTGGAAGGCGGGCGCATTTTCCAGGCTTATAAATGGTCGAAAATCGCAATTGGCCAATTGCCGGAAGACATGTACGCACAAATTACCCACGCCCTCATCCAATATGAATACGGTGCTGTCGAGCAGGCTTACCGCCGCTTCACGGAGTTGAGTCAAACTCATCTGGACGATGGCTACTTCCTCTATGAAATGGGCCGCTGCCTGCAGGCATTGGATAAAACGGAAGAAGCGCTGGACAGCTATCGCCAAGCACTCGCTTTGGATTCGGAACAGCCTTTTGCCTATTTGCGCATAGCCGAGCTGTACATGGAAAAAGAGCGCTGGGTGGAGGCGCAACAGATTATCGAAGAAGCCTTAAAGAGTAAATTGGATCAAGATATTCTTCATGTTTACCTAGGCCATATTGCAATTGAGCAAGAGCAATTCGAACAAGCAGAAGTGGCTTACAGGCGTGCTTATGAATTAGATCCTAAAGATTTATTCACCCCCGTCCACATCGCACAAGCTTTATACGGACAAAAACGCAGTACGGAAGCAGTGGCTTTCTTGAAGCAAGGCTTGGAGCAGGCAGATGCCGGCTACCGGGTGCGTGCAGCTGACTTGATCCTGGAACAATCGGAGGATCTGGCATCTGCTGGGGAAGCATTGAAAATCATCGAAGACGGCTTCAAGCTTGCTGAAGGGGAAGAGTTGTACATGCTCGCTGAACGCTATAGCGAGTTTGGTGCTGCTCCGAGTTTGCGGCACAGGGTCATCGCCGGATTGAAAGAGTTGCGAAAAGCCGGTGACCCGCAGATTCTGTGTTTGGAAGCAGAACTTCATGAATTGGCCGGGAATGCACGTTTTGCAAAATATCTCTACGAGGCGGCTGGAGATATCCCGTTGGCTCTCTTCAAACAAGGTCAGCTAGCCGAAACGAGTGGCGCGATCGCAAGGGCCATTGCATTGTATGAACGGGCGGCTGGACAGGAAGCTGGATATGCACCGGCTCTGGGCGGATTGGTGCGCTGCTATAGAGAGAGTGGGAAAAACCAAAAAGCATTTGCTGCGGCGCTGGATTTTATCGCAGCTGAACCTTTATCCGCTGTCTTGCCAGATTTGGCCGAATTGGCCGCAAGCCCAGCTGAGATAGAAAAATTAAACCGCTTGCTCGACCGAATCGAGGACCAGGTGCCGGCTGAATGGCTATATGCTGCACAGGCCCACGTCCATGAAGCAGCGGGGGAATTGGACAAGGCGGAGACGCAGTTTTTGCAGGCAGTGAAAGAACCTGGCGCTTTTGCTTCCCGTTTTCAATATGTGCAATTTTTGAATCGACACGGCGAGCATAAACGTGCGCTGGACGAGCTTAAGAAGCTGCTTGTGGAAACGCCTGAAGAAGAGGAATTGTACGGCGAATACGTGCTGACATTGGAAGAGCTCGGAAAGATTCCGTTCCTCAAGCGCAATTTGCAGAAATGGCTGCCGGCAGATGCACAGGCCATTGGCTATGAATTGGCAGGCAGTGCGATGATGAACCGGCTTGAACAGCTGGAGGAAGAACCGCCAACCGGGTTCATCAAGCGCATGCGCCATCGCAGCAAACGATTGATGTTTGCCAGCACCATCATCACGCTTTGCGAAACTGCAGCCAAGCTTGCACCAGATCGTGAAGACCCAGCGATCCAACTTGCGCAATTTTATTTAAACCGTGGCATGGCACAGGAAGCGGTCGATGAATTGAAGCCATACGCGAAAACGAAAGCCCCTGGAGAAGCGCAGCGCATGCTGATTTTTGCCGAACTTCAATTGGCGGAAGAAAGCGGAAAACCGAAATTTTATGAGTCCGTCATGAACCGCTTGGAAGCCTACGAAAAAACGACGCCGCTTGATGCGGAAATGCTGGCTTGGTGGGGAGAGGCGCTGGAAATTCAAGAGGATATTCCGGGAGCGCTTGAAAAATTGGATGCCGCCATTGCACTGGAACCGTTCAATCCGGATCTTTATATTCGCAAATGGAATGCTTTGGAGTCCCTGGATTCTGAAATGCGCATTGAATTGGAGGATAGCCTGCCGGAAGAAATGCACTACGCGGAATGGCTGATCCTCGCCCGGGCGTCAAGCTATTCGACGAAACGCCACGGGCAGCGTGCAAAAGAGATGGTCGAGCCGCTGCTTGCGGATATGCCGGGCTTTGTGCCGGCGAAGTATGAATTGGCCCGCGCACAAGCTGCACGCCATCAGCCACTGGCCGCAAAGACAATTCTAAAGGAACTACTCGAGACGGAAGAGGCTTCCGCGATTTGGGAGATGGCAGTGGAAGAGGACCTATTTGCTTCATTTCTTGTGGAGCTTTCTAGTCCATAAAGAGGAAGATAGTCTCTCGTGATTCGGTTTTGATTATGGTAGTCTGTAGGAGAATAAGACTGCACGGATCACGAGCCACGGACCACAAACCTGAAAGGGGCGTTCCGTATGAAGTTAGAGAGTATCCGCACATTTTTATCCACGCTTCTCGAATATCGCGGCGTGCGCATTACCCAGACCTTCAACTCCGAAGACGGCAAAACGCTTATCGTTCAGTGTGAGCCAAGCACCGGGGGACTGGTCATCCGCGACATGTCCAATGGCATGACGTGGGAATACAAAACGCTTGAAGAAGCGACGCAGTTCATTGACAGCTATTTGCATCCAGAGACACCCAAAGTCAACGCCTGAACAGTTTTGTTCAGGTGTTTTTTTTATGTTTAAATAAATTTTCAAAAACGGTGTTTCGTATTCGATAGTCTGAGCAAAAATGGAATTAATAAATAGGCAATCAATATATATGTAATGAAGAAAAGGATAAGAAGCGGCCAACCAACTTCCATATAGATAAGGAGATAATTGAACACCAGCACAAAAGGAATCAGAAATAGCATGGAACTCCAGAAATTCGATTGGTATGTTGCATATTGGAGAGTATGACAGTTTCGGCATTCTTGCTTCCCTTTAAAGTATAGTCTGAACATATCTTTCCAGTTCCACTGGTATCCACAGTTTTGACATTGAGCCATGAAATCCATCCTTTCTGATAAGCATATATGCAATTAGTGAAAAATACAGCCTATTATTCGACCGTTTTGCCGAACCGTTTTTGTGTGCTCGATAGTTTGTAAAAGAAAGGCATCAGTAGCAAAACAAGCGGTATGTAAATCGGTATAGCAAGGAAAATCCATAGCCAGCTAATTTCGTAATAAGCATGCAGGAAGTTCATGGGAAGGAGAAAAACCATGGAAGTCAAAAAAGTACTCCAGAAATTCGATTTGGCCGATATGTACTGGATTTTCTGGCAGTTCGGGCATTCTTTCTTGCCTTTCAAACTGAGCTTCATGACATCTTTCCAGCTCCATTTAAAATCACAGTTTTGGCAACGGGGCATAAAATACCTCCTTTCTTCAGTGGGTTTTCGGTTGATTGGAGAGTTGGGTGTTATAAGGCAACACTATAAAAAGAGAGCAAGCGTATAGAGTAACCATAATGGTGAACCTATCGAGTGGTATATCCAAATAGGGGCGTATGATACTCAGAACGAATAAGAACGCTCCAGCTGCATAAAACTTCTTTGAGTTGGTATGGGTCTTAAGATATTGCATCTCTTCGCAATTCGGGCATTTTCGCTTGTTCAAAAATGAAATTTTAAACGCGTCTCCCCAACTCCATTTAGCTCCGCAGTTCTCGCAATTCGGCATCAATTTGCTCCTTTCTGCTTAAGATAGTTTTCGATAATCGACTTTTCACCATAGCGGTTTTTGCTTGCTCGATAGTTTGATGGTGTACGGCATAATAGCCATCATAACGATGCAAAAGACGGCAGCCATTGAAATCGTAAGCTGTGTTGAGAGGTCCAAATAATTGCTTGCCGTAATAAGAATCACTAAAGGCAGCGCGGTCGCTATATAAGTTCTTAACTTGGTATCAGCTACAACGTACTGTCGTTCGCCGCAACTCGGGCATTTTCGATTGTTTGTGAAACCGATCTTTAATGTATTGGCCCAGTTCCACTTAGTTCCGCAGTTTTCGCAATGAGGCATCGTCATGATCCTTCCGTAGTGAATTTTTACTGGTCTCTTTTTTGTATACCCTTGATTTCAGAAGTAATCCAAATTATTGGGAATAAATTAAGGAATCCTACCCTTCAAATAGATTTGCCTAACGAAAATAAGTTGATAGAAAAATCACCGCCATTTCTATGTAAAAGAAATGGCGGTGATTTCAAGATTGGAATTATTTTTACTTGTGCCCGTCTTTATCCAGAATGCGCTTTTCAGCGACGAGGTGGGCGAGTTGGTCGTGGAGAAATTCGATTTCCTTGTTCAGCGATTCGTATTGTTCCTGGCTGATCATGACGCCAGCCACTTGTTCGTCGTTGAAGATGTAAACGCCGGTTCCTTCTTGACGGGCCAGTTGAAAAATTTCCAGCGGTGAACGCATCACCTGAGAAATCGGCCGTGTCGGAACCTCCAATATTTTCATCATCAGAACCACTCCTTCGCTACTTGCCCAGTATACCTCTTTTATGCGGTTCAAGATGCCTTATGGATAAATAGTTTGTCAATGGGCCAATATATAAGCTGGATTAAGTGTAGTATGACCTTGCTATTACATGACAATATTCTTAGAATAAAGGTATAAGTTGTAAGTGGGGAGGGTGCGAGGGATGAAATTGAATATGGAGCAACGGCGCATTGTGGAATTGGAGCCGGGCGGGCCGATGTTGGTAAAAGGGGTGGCAGGATCTGGCAAGACGACGGTAGCGATTCGGAGGATCCATTTTTTGATGGATCATTATTGCCACGAGGAAGATGACCAGATTTTATTGGTGACGTATAACAAGACTTTGCTCAATTACATAAAATTTCAATACGAACGCTTGGCTGATGCAGCAGCAGGAGAGGCGGAGCGGCTGTTTTCATCGAACGCAGAAGTGAAGATCGCGACGATCGATTCACTCATGTACGGGCAATTCATGAAATACTTGCGGCGCACGAACCGCAAGCTGTCCATTGCACCAGCAGAAAAGGAATGGCAAGTACTCACGAAGGCAATCCACGAAGTGAAGAAATCCCATCCGGATGTGAAGCTGTTGACGCCGAAAAACCAAAAGTTCCTGAAAGACGAAGCGGAATGGATTACGGCATGTGCGATGACGGATATCGAGACCTACCAATCGGTCGACCGCATCGGACGGGCTTCTGGAAATAGCGGGACGCCGCAAAAATTATTGAAGAATTCGCCGACCCGTGAAGCGGTGTTTGAAGTAGCGAGATTGTACCGCGAATTTCTCGAAAAAGAGGGACTCGTTTCATTCAAGCAAATGAACGAACTGGCGCTTGAGGAAATGAGGCGTTCGAACGGCGGCAAGTATACCCATATCATCATCGATGAAAGCCAGGATTTGACGCGTGTGCAGCTTGAATTCTTGAAGGAACTGTATAAAGAAAAGGTGCATTCTTCGCTGATGTTTGTGGCGGACAATACGCAAAGCATTTACCCGGATTCCTGGCTCGGCAAAGGGCGTCCATATACGACGATCGGCTATGACATGAGCGGGAAATCGAGGACTTTGAGCAAGAACTACCGGACGACGACGGAGAATTCGCAAGCCGCTTTCGATTTGATCGAAGAGGACGAAACGATCCAGTCGAATGTCGATTTCGTCAAGCCGGCACTCATCGACCGGCACGGCCATCCGCCGATTTACCAGTTCTTCATGCAGCCGGAGCAACAAGTGGTCTTTCTCGCTGAGGAAATCGAACGGCTCCGAGGCGATTACCGCTTATCGGAAATGTGCATTGTCGCACGCGGCAAACGCTCGGTCGAAAGCGCTGCCGCGGATTTAGCGGCTAAAGGCATTTCGTGCGAGATCCTCCAAAGCAACGAGCCGGATTTCGAATCTGATAAAGTGAAGCTCGTGACGATGCATTCGATCAAAGGCTTAGAATTCAAAGTGATTTTCCTGATCGATTTGAATCAAGGCGTCATTCCGCAGGAGCTTTACGATGATGCGGAAGACCAGAAGACGATCGATTCCGATGAACGCAAGCTATTGTACGTCGGCATGACGCGCGCGAATGAACTCTTGTATATGTCGTCGGTGAAAAAGCCGTCGAAATTCATTAAGGAAATCGACCGCAAGCATTTGCGCCTAAGAAAAGACGCAGCGCTTCGCCCGTTCGAGTCCATCAGCATGACCGAGTACCGCTTGGCTGATCAATTGGTCGATGTGCATTCCAAAGAAGAATTGACCCGCCAATGGCTCCTCCGCGAACTGCACGAGACTTACGGCTATCCTTTTGAACTCATGCAGCTCGAATACCCGGTCCAGCAGTTTTCGAAAAAAGGCTATTGCGATATCGCGGTCGAAATTTATGCAGACGGCGTGCCGCGGCCATACATCATCGCTGAAGTGAAACGTTTCGGAACAGGCATCGAGGACGCGGTGACTCAATTGAAAAGTTATTTGGAAGCGGATGGCCAGGCGTTCTACGGCATCGCGACGGACGGCTTATCGGTGAAGATCATCGACCGAAAAGGCGAAGAAGTGCAAGACTTGCCGAAATGCCAGCCGCGCTTTTTGCCGGACACCAAGCAGCGCAGCCTCTACAAAAACTTGAAGAACGGTCGCGATTACGAGTACGCCCAAGAACCGGGTGCGGACATCGAAGTGCGTGAAGCGGGCGAAGACGTATTGATCCAAGTGCATGAATTGGCGGAAGTGCCGCTCATTGGAAACGTCGCTGCCGGCATTCCCGCGCTTGCTTCTGAAAGTTACGAGACCGCGCACAGTTTGCCGCGCGACTGGCTCGTGTCGCCGAAAGATAGTTTCTTGCTGACGGTGACAGGTGACAGCATGATCGGCGCCGGTATCGACAAAGGCGATATGGTCGTCGTCCACCAGCAAAATACGGCGTCGAACGGTGACATCGTCATCGCGGTCATCGACGGCGAAGCGACGATGAAAAAGTATATGCCGATGGGCAGCGAGATCTTGCTCGTCGCGGAAAACCCCGAATTTGAACCGATCATGATGCGCAGTGAAGACGTCTACATCAACGGGCGGGTCATTGGTGTAATGAAGAAATAGAAGGCATTAAAAAAACAGCCTGCGGGCTGTTTTTAAATACTTTTTTTCGTATTCGATAATCTATAGAAGAATGGCCCCATGATTGTACTAAGCGTCATAATAAAGGCGAACGCGGTGATTGCCAAAGGCCAGCTGAAACCGAAATTGGAAGTAAGATATGAATACAGCAGCACAAACGGCATCACCGTCAAAAATGCCCCGAAGAGGTTGCGGCCGCTTTTGACGTATTGGTCTTTTTGGCAATTCGGGCAAGGCATGTTTCCTTTCAGGGCGACTTTGATCATAGCGCTCCAGCTCCATTTAAAACCGCAGTTTTGGCAATGTGGCATGAGGGACTCCTTTCGATTAAAACACCATGTTTTTTCCATCATACTCTTGATTTTCTTATTTGAGGACCGGTCAAGAAATCTTTTCATCAACCTTCAAATCAGTACATCGCTTTTTCAGCTCGGCAATAAAAGTACCTTGGTTTTCGGGCGAGATTTTCACTGTCCCCAATATTGTTTTGGTGTTGATCAGTTCGAGCGCATCCCGTGACGACAATAGACGGTAGCCCGTGAAAATATCGCGTGTCGCAGTGACTTTCGAGATGCTGTCGTAAGGGATGCGGCTTTTGAAAGGGCCGGCTTTTACGAGAAGATGATTTTCCAGAAAGACATAGCGGATGGCAAAAGCGATCCACAGAATGAGGGCAGTGGCTACGGAGAAAGTGACCGTGACGATCACGAAAGCTGAAAATGGCGCACCTTCAAAAAATAGCGGAATAAACGAGACTGCAGCGATGATCAGGAGTGCCGACAGGATGAAACGGATAAAAAACGAGTCAATTTTCGAACGAAAAGTCATATATGCTCACCTCTATACATCTATACGGATGAAGACGCCAAAAGCTTCACTAATTCAGGATCATTTTCTGAAACGAATATTAAGGAATGGATGATAAATTAGGCTTAGCAAGAATGAAGGAGAGAGCATATGCTAAAGAAAAACATGAAAATAGCTTTGGTAATTTTTATTGGCTTATCGGTCAAAGATTATTTCTCCCAAGGTGAAATCCATTGGGGAGACAGCCTGCTATTTGCCAGTATGGTATTTGCGATCTATTTATTTTTGGACTGGACACAAGAACCTTATGATTGGAGCAAGCATAAACGGTAAGCGGCAGCGCTCCTTTCCCTTGCCGGCTAGTGTCCCTCTCGCTCTCAAACTCAGGCCGGACACTGAATTAACTAGCTTATCGAAAAAATGGTTTAAGCTCACCTCGTTCCGTCTATAGGAATAACTGAGGCAATTCCAATCGACACTAGTTGAAGGAGGAATTTTGATGAGCATGCAGAACATCGAACAACAGGATTTGGTGCGCGACGAGTACGGCAATTACTATAAAGTGGTCGGTTTACACAAGGAGGAAGAAATTTTGAAGGCGATTGAAATCTCCAATTTGTATTTCGAGACGTCTTTCCACTATGCGGCGGCTCAAATCGCCGATGCCAATAAGCCGGTTGGCGTCTTCTTACAAGAAAAGCTCAATGAATTCGTGGCGGATGTGGAAAGCCGCGAACGCCCGGTCTACGGCATTAAAGACTTGATGGTCAACAAAATCGAAGTGTATGCGGTCGATATCACGCAGCCGCATCCGAAACGCGAAGAAACGGTATGACCCCATAGGCGCCCCGTCTGGATTCCGACAATCCAGACGGGGCGTTTTATCGGTTTTTTAACATTTCCTTAACCTTTTATCATTAGGCTAAAAGAAGACAGCCAGGAGAAGAGGGGGACGTATATGAAACAGGTCAAAATGGGAATAGGCATCGCCTTGCTCGCAGCGGCGGGCGGGGTGGGCATGTTTACGCAAGAAGCGCTTGCCTCAGAAACAGAATACCGGGAACTGGTTAAGCTTCCAGACGGCGTCAAAGCGGCCGAGTTTTCCGTTGTGGATAAACAAATCATAGCGGTGCTCGAGAACCAGATGGAAGCGCAGGCAATCGTCAGCTATGACACAGAGGGCAATGAATTATGGCGCAAGGAGCTAGCAGGGGCCCGTTATGCAATCGACGATCAGTCGTTTGTCGTGATATCCGGCAATGAAGTGTCGGTTCATGATTTAGTGGACGGCAAAGAATCGGCATCGTTTACTCTTCCGGATGGCTTTCGCATGAGCAGTTCTGGGGCGGAGCTCGCGCTCGAGTCGGGGCATGTCATCATCACCGGCAATCTTGGGGCGCAAATGCTTGTGCATAAACTCGACGGCACGCCAGTTGCGGATATAGCGGGCGGTGATTTGCGGCAAGCAGTTATTTCAAGTGGGTATTTGATGTATTTTGATGGTTCGGTACTTCACGGATTCTCACTTTCAGAAGGAAATAACTGGAAGTCGGACAATGTACTGGAACCATACGCAGTAAAAGACGGAATCATCTACTATATAAAAGCGCCGAACGAAGAGCTGGAAGTGCCAACAATGGTGGCGCGCTCGCTGGACGAAGCAAAAGTGAAATACGAGAAAGCTTTGCCGGCGTCAGAAGAAGTGAGGCTAGCCGGGACCGATTCCAATGGCGCGATTGTCGAGTTTGTGGATTCCGAAGAATGGGCTTTTCTAAATGCAAAGGGAGGCGAACGCCTGCGCCAGCCAATTCGCTCGGCTTCATTCCGAGCACTTGAGGACCGCTACCGGCCGGTCGTGACCGAATCCTCACTGAGCCATCAGCAGCAAAACGATCATCGCTTACTATTGCTTCAGGAGCAAGGGACAAGTGCGCTCGGCAATTCGTATCATCTCGGTGCTTTGCAAGTGATGGCGCCAAACGGCGGGTTCAATAAAGTGCTGGAGCATTCCGTTGAAGCGGCGGCGTTGTCCCCGTCTGGCGGTGCTGTGGTACTTGGCGGCGGGAGTTTAAAGTTCTATGATGCAAATGGAAACCAAGTAACACAGGAGAGCGTGCCTTCAGGCAGTGAACTGCTCGCTTCTATAAACGACACCGTATATATCTATGGCGGCAGCGGCATCGCGGCGTTCAGTGGGGAACCCGAACCGAAAGAGGCAGCGGTGACGAAAATCAGCGGCGAGGATGGCTACGAAACGGCAGCTCTCTTGTCAGAGGCAGTGTGGGATTCGGCAGAGACCGTAGTGCTCGCCACAGGTGAAAGTTTTGCGGATGCATTGTCCGGTGCGCCACTGGCCTATTTGGAAGGCGGGCCGTTGCTGTTTACTGAAAAAGGTCGGCTGAACGCCTCGGCGAAAGCGGAAATCGAGCGTCTCGGGGCAAAAAATGCCATTATTCTTGGCGGTGCGCCGGTCATTTCAGATGCACAGCTAAAAGCATTGTCTTTGATGAACGTGGAAACCGAGCGGATCGGGGGCGTCAATCGCTATGAAACAGCGGCATTGGTATCGGAACGCATTGACTCGGCGGGCGCTGTCGTTGCGGACGGGGCGACGTTCAAAGATGTCTCGCTGGCCTCGATCTTCGCGGCGCAGAATCAATACCCAATCCTGCTATCAAAAGGCAACCGCCTGCCGCGCGAGACGACCGAAGCAATGGCGGGACGCAGCGATATCGTGCTTGCTGCTGACCGGTTGTCGATCGAAGCGCGCACAAAAGAAGAAGATGCAAAGCGCCGCATGGCTGTTTTAGCTCCGGCATCGAGTTTCACCGATGCTTTGTCTGCGGCGACTGCTGCAGCGAGACGGAATGCTTCACTGTATTTGGTAGATGATGGCGGCTTGACTGAAGAACTGAAGGGGCAACTTGCACAGTATGAATCGTTTTTGGTCGTCGATTCGGAAGACTTGATCGATGCAGAAATGGTCCGTTCACTCGAAGCGCTTGTCGATTGAAAGCGCTAGGTTATAATGGAAGCATGACAAGAACGAAAAGGATTTGGCAGGATGAAAAAGCAATTGCTGGCCTGGCTATGGCCGGCCCTATGGATGGTTCTTATATTTATGTTATCGCATCAACCAGCCGGCGTGTCCGGCGGCATCAGTTCGGAAATCGTCCGGCAAGTGTTCGAAGCCGTGGCATCATTCATCCCGGTGGAGTTCGAAACGCTTCATACCTTATTCCGAAAAAGCGCGCATTTCTTAGCTTATCTTGTGCTGGGGATATTGTTTGCCCAAGCGCTTGAAAAAAACGGAATGGCCTTAGGGAGAGCAGCATTGTGGGCATTCGCCTTAAGTGCGCTGTATGCTGCGTCTGATGAATTCCATCAATTATTCATTCCGGGACGCAGTGGGGAAATTCGCGATGTCTTGATCGACAGTGCAGGGGCAGCGACAGGTTTGGTATGTTACTGGCTATTCGCAAAAAGTAAATGGCAACACGATAAGAAGGCCGAAACCAACTGGTAACGGCCTTTTTAATTTAGCAAAGCGGTGTTTTTGATAGCAGACAACGGGAATAGAACAAGCAGGAGGTGGATACCGATGAAAGATAAGTTGAAAGACAAAGAGGAAAAATTTGCGGTGAGCACCGAATACCGTGAAAACTTAAAACAAACGATCCAGGTATTGCAGGAACAAGTCGAGATTACCAAGCAGTTCGAAGACGATCAAGATGTCGACGCAATGAAAGCGAAACTCGGGGACCTTGTGAAAAAACATGAAGAGCTGGACGAACAATCGCACCGCCTGTCGAAATTATTGTTGGATCTGTAAAGAATGTACCGCAATGCTCAAAAATGAGCGTTTGCGGTATTTTTCATGGCGTTATATCAGATTAAACACCTATTAAATTTTAATTTATTTCCAAACTATATGTACGAAAACATAATCCCTGCTAAACTTAGGATACTGATTAGAGTGGGGTGTAGTGATGGAAACGTATTTTTTTTATTTCCTTGAAAATATGGCGTTGATTATAGCGATGATGTACCTCGGGTTGAAAGCGCGCGAGTATGTCGTGCCAGCCATTGCAAATTCGCGAAAAGCCCCCTTGTTGAACGGGCTTTTGATGGGGGTATTGGCGTTTGTCATCATGTACAATCCCCTTATTCATGAAGGCATGCGAGTCGACCTTCGTGAAGCGCCCCTGTATTTCATCGCTTTTGTGGGAGGCTGGCTGCCTGGTATTGTGGCCTTGATTATTCCGGCGATTTACAGAGTGATGATGGAAGGCCCGACCGTTTTGCAAGGCATTTCGCAAGGAATCCTGCTGCCTGTGTTAATCGGCAGCCTGTTCCATGACTGGAAAAATTACCGGCCGCCTTATGCGCTGGTCAGCATTAAACGCATGATGCTCGGCTTTTTGGTATTTGAAGTGATTAAATCTGTGTGGATGGCGTGGTCAACTCCAGCGACTGCCAGCATGGCAATTATCATGGCTTTGATGGGGGCGATTGGTGTATTGGCGATGGGCTGGATTCTCAACGATACACACCGCAACATCATCCGCTGGAAAGCGCTCGAACACGACTCGACGCATGACGCCTTGACGGGTTTGCCGAATCTTCGGTTTTTCCATGAACAGGTACGTGAATTGAAGTATCGCGGTGTTCCGATGGCGATTGTCATGATGGACGTCGATCATTTCAAGAATTACAACGATACGCATGGCCATCCGGCAGGAGACGGTGTGCTGCGGTCGATCGGCCGGCTGATGAAAGAAACCGCGAGGCCCGAAGATGTCATCGCCCGCTACGGAGGTGAAGAATTCATCTTGTGCTTCACGGGGGTGTCGACTGAACAGCAGGCATTCGAATTGGCGGATGGCTTGCGCGAACGCATCGAGAGCTCTTCGTTTTACGGTGCTGACAAACAGCCGGGCGGGCGTTTAACGGTTTCGCTTGGGGCTGCGATTTCAGCAACAGAGCAGCCGCTTGATGTGCTGATTGAACAGGCGGACCGTGCGCTTTATCAATCGAAAAAATCCGGCCGCAATAAAGTTTCGGTCGCATCGATTCAAACCAGCGCAGAAATAAAAACGAGACAACAAGTGAACGCATAACACTTGGTGATTTTGAAAGATGTGAAGCAAATTTGCTGCCAAAAAAACGCTATCCCACTTGTAATGGGATAGCGTTTTTTTTTAACCTTTAGCCGATTTGTATTCGTTATACCACGGGACAACACTGCGGTCGACGTATTGGTGGAAAAACCATTCGCCTGCCGACAGCACCAATGCGCTGACGAGTGCAGGGGCGACCATGGAAGCGAGTTCACCGGTCAACAGCCAGCCAATTAGCAAAATGACAGCCAGTGCCATAATAAAATCAGCAAATGTAGCTATCGTGTTGCGGGTAGATTGGTGGGTCGGTTTTCCTGCATTCAGGAAGATGAGCAAATCGCCGATTGCATAAGATAAAGCAGTAAGCGCGAGGCTGATCATCAAAGTATTCATGAAGCTGACATCAAATGCCCATGTCAGGATAACCAGCAAGACAAGTGTGATAATGACGAATTTAATGGCGAGTGCAATAAGATGTTTCACGGAATCCCCCCTTTTTAGTTGGAATGAGCTATAAAAACCTTTACCCGTTTCAATAGAAGGATATGCGTGCTTTTTTTATCGGCAATAAAACAGGGGCCAAAAAACATAAAAATATTCAAATAATGGAAGAAATGAATCATCATTATGGTAATATTATGAGAAAAAGAGAAAAGGGCGTTTTGTGATTGGAAAAATTGAAATCAGCCGGAAAATTCCTGCTCAACCAGTGGGATTATGCATTATTTGTCTTATTATTGCTTGGAAAAGTGTATTATTTTTCAAATGTAAGCGGCACCTTGTTTACGACGCTTGAGCCGTTCGCGTACGTGCAACAATTCGTTGCTTGGCTCTTTGGTGGAGAGAGCAAAGGAATCTTTGAAGGAGTTTTGCTGATCAGCGTCGGAACGATCCTGCTTGGAACGTTTTGGCTGTTGCTGTTGCATGGCCGAAAACGGCTGTTTTGGATGGCCATCACTAACCTGGTGCTGAGTTTCATCATTTTAGCGGATACTTTGTATTTCCGTTATTTCGAAGACATCATTTCTGTAACGGTGTTGATGCAAATGCGCCAAGTGGGCGATGTCGGGGAAAGCATTTTTGCCTTGTTCCGCTTAAGTGATGCACTATTACTGGCAGATGTTCTGCTGATGGCAATCCTTTGGTTGTTCATCAGCCGGAAAAAAACGGCTGCCACGAAACCATCAGGCTTTGCGAAAGTCGGGACGGCGTTATTGGTGCTGGTGCTCGGTTGGCAATTGACAGCGGTGCCATTCAATAAATCGATGGAAGACGGCGGTGCGTGGCAGTTCAATAAATTGATTTCGAATATGCGGGTATATAATTTCACCGGTTTGCTCGGCTTCCACAGTGCCAATATCACACGCTATATCGACGATAATTTCATCAACCGGAAAGTGTATAGCGAAGATGAAATCTCAGCGACTCAAGATTGGTTTGACGAACGCAATGCCGAGCGCATGCCAGGCCCATATTCCGGCATGGCGGAAGGCAAGAACGTTATCGTCTTGCAAGTGGAAGCGCTGCAGAATTTTGTTTTGAACCGTGAAGTGAACGGGCAAGAGATTACGCCGAACTTGAACCGTTTGGCGAGGGAAAACCTCTATTTTCCGAACTTCTATGAACAGACGGCACTTGGCCGGACTTCAGATGCCGAGTTTCTATTAAATACTTCCTTATATCCGACTGCTGCGGGTTCCGCTTATATGCTCTATGCGGAAAACCAGTTCGATGCCTTGCCTTCAATTTTGAAAGAACAAGGTTACGGAACAAGCGTCTTTCATCCATACAAACCGAGTTTTTGGAACCGTTACATCATTTATCCTCAACTCGGCATCGACCGTTTCTATTCGGAAGGGGATTTTGAGGAAGCAGAGATCATCGGCTGGGCGATCAATGACGAAGCCTTGCTCGATCAATCACTAGAGGAAATGGAAACATTTACGGAGCCGTTTTATTCGCATATTGTCACTTTGACGAGCCATCACCCGTTTGAGATGCCAGAACATCTGCAATTTCTCGATACAGCAGGCCAATACGATGGCTACCACGATCGCCATTTTAATAATTACTTGCAGTCGATTCATTATGTTGACCGGGCGATCGGCAAATTTGTGGATGGCCTCGAGCAAAAAGGCATACTGGATGACACCGTGCTGGTCATTTACGGGGACCATAGCACGGGGATGAGTGGGAATACAGAAGCGTTTGTGGAATTTACAGAGGCTGATGATCCGCTGAGCTATTTTGAGACGAATAAAAACGTGCCGCTCATTCTTCAGATTCCTGGAGCTGAACCGAAAACTTTCAATCAAGTGGCAAGCCAGCTCGATCTCGCTCCAAGTTTACTCGATGTACTGGGCGGTGACCCAGCCGAGCATTATTTTGTCGGCAGCAATATGTGGAATGCAGAAGACGCCCAAGCGACATTCCGCAATGGCTCGTTCATCACCAATGAACTCAGTTTTATCGCAAGTTCAGATGGGTTATACGACAATGGCAGCTGCTTCGAGAGAGCAACCGGTGAAGCGCTTGATGTCGAAGCGTGCAAAGAAGTATTCAGAAATGGCTTGGAAGAACTCCGGAAGTCCGATGACGTGCTAAGCGGCAATATGATTAAAAAATTCAACGGTCAACCATAAGCAAAATTCACCAACTCACCGGATAGGAGCGGTACACTAGATGTGTTGAATCCATTCGAGAAAGGGAGTTTTTGCATGAACTATAATTTTGACGAAACAATTGAACGCCGCAATACCTATTCACTGAAATGGGACGGTGCGGAACTAATCAAGCAATTCGGCATCACCGATCGCTACGATGAGGACACAATCCCGCTGTTTACGGCGGATATGGATCTTCCGGTCGCGCAGCCGATCGTCGATGCGCTCCATAAAACGGTTGACCACCGCATTTTCGGTTACACGATTTTACCGGATACGTATTTTGAGGCGATCCAACAATATTTTCATAAGCGCTACGACTGGGCAATCGACAAAGAACACATCGTCTTCAGCCCGGGAACGGTGCACGCTTTGAATATCGCCGTGAAAGCCTTGACTGAAGCAGGCGACGGCGTCATTATCCAGCGCCCGGTGTATCCGCCGTTTACCTCCGCTGTCGAAGGCAACGGGCGAGTCGTGAAAAACAACGCACTCGTCTTGGATGAAGATGGCCGTTACTCGATCAACTTCGAAGAATTCGAGGAGCTTGCGAAAGATGAAGATACGAAATTGTTCATCCATTGCCATCCGCACAATCCGACAGGGCGCGTCTTCACACCGGAAGAGTCAAAGAAATTGGCGGATATCTGCAAGCGCCATAATGTGACGATCATCGCCGATGAAATCCACGGCGACTTGGTGCGCAGCGGCCAAACTTTCACACCGATGGTTCTGGCAGCAGACGATACTGACCATATCATCACGTGTACGGCCATCAACAAAACTTTCAACGTGGCGGGACTGCATTGCACGAACGTCATCATCGAAAATAAAGCCTTGCGTGAGAAATTCACTGTGGAACTCGGCATGCAATTGCCGACGCCGTTCACGGTCGCAGCACTCATTGCTGCTTATACAGAAGGCGACGACTGGCTCGAACAAGTGAATGAATACCTTGACGGTACACTCGAATGGATGAAAGACTTCCTGGCTGAGCGCATGCCGAAAGTGAAAGTGCGCATTCCGGAAGGGACTTACGTCATGTGGCTCGATTTCCGCGGATATGGGCTTGAGGACAAGGAGATCCATGAACGCATCTATAATAAAGCGAATGTCATTTTGGAGGACGGGACGATGTTCGGTCCTGAAGGTGCAGGGTTCCAGCGCATCTGCATTCCCTCGCCGCGCCCGCTTATCCAACAAGCAATGGAACGAATCGCTAAGGAATTCGATGATTTGAAATAATGTTTTTTTCGTACCGTTTCAGGGAAAGCTAAAATGAGACGGAAAACGAAAGGACGTGCCTACATGGCTTTGAAAGCAATATTTCTTAATTGTTCGTTGAAGAGTTCAGAAGACGAATCCAATACTGAAGGGTTCATGAAAGATGTTCAAACACATTACAACAAACTCGGTGTCGAGTCGGAAATCATCCGTTTGGCAGATTACTATATTGCTTACGGCGTGGAGGAAGACATGGAAGATGGCGACGAATGGCCAGAGATTCTGGAAAAAGTGAAAGATGCTGATATCCTGATCATCGGAACGCCAATCTGGCTGGGCGAAAAAAGTTCGCTTGCCACACAAGCCATCGAACGTTTATATGGATCGAGCAGCGTGACCAATGATAAAGGCCAGGCGATTTTCTATAATAAAGTCGGCGGCGCTGCCATTACTGGCAATGAAGACGGGGCGAAGCATTCAGCAGCCTCCCTCTTGTACGGCCTGTCGCATATCGGATTTGTCATCCCGCCGAATGTGGATGCGTATTGGGTTGGGGAAGCCGGTCCAGGGCCATCGTATTTGGAAGCGGGGCATGGCAACGACTTCTCCAAATCAGCGATCCAGCGCTTAGCGTATAATACGTACCATTTAGCGAATATGCTGAAAGAGAACCCGATTCCAGCAGAAGGCAATACATTGTAAAACAGAGCCCTTTCTCTTTTTTGAGAAGGGGTTTTTGTATTGGGAAGTGGGGTGTATGGATACATATAAATGTTGGAGACTCCGTATCAGGACACGTTTACAGTACAATGAAAGTTTATAGTGGAATTTTTCTGGCGTGGAGATTTCGCTGCAAGGGGCACGCTTGGGGCCCGCAGGATGCGGCTCATGCAGCTGAAGCGACAGGACGTCGCGTTTTCAGCTGCCCGGGTTGGTGGGCGTCGAGCCAGTCCCACTCAGTCCCCCAGGCGTCACCGCCATCCGCTTCATCTCTGTTGTCAAAATATGCAAGTAGAAAAATTCTTCTCTGCAAATACACATAAAGCAGTGGACATTATACTAAAAAATCGATGAGAAAATGGGGATCTTATGAAGACTTTAGCAGGTTTTATTATTTTGATGGGCATCATCTTATTGTTTGCAGATGCTGAGCTGCTCGCTCCTTTGGAGGGATTTGCGGTTTACTTCATTGTCGGCGGGTTGGTGGTGTTGGCCATTGCGCAGCTTGTGGGGAATCGCGAGAAGCATTGGCTGTGCCGGATCGGGTTTCATGATTTCGAGCGCCAAGAACGTGTCGAAGAAGTTCCGGCTATGCGCTGGTATCGCTGCAAGCGCTGCGGTAAGGAAAAGCGTGCGGCGTCGATCGCCTGATTCTTTCATAGGAAAAAGCCAGGAATTCGGATTCCTGGCTTTTTGGTGGTTACCATTCGAATGCTTCGCCGTCTTGAGGGACGTGTAATTTTTCGGAAAAGTCTTGTTCGTCTGCAAAAGCTTTTAGTTCTTTGCGCGACAAGGCCCAGTGGTTGACGGCTTCCATATGGCTCGCGATCAATGTCGCTTGCGGCGCCGCTTTGTGCGTTTGTAGGACGTCTTCTTTGCCCATGACGAGCGAGCCGCCTTCTAGGAATTGGTTGTCTCCTGCGTTCAGGACAATGACTTCCGGCTGGTGAGCGTCAATTTCTTGTTGGACGCCCGCATACCAAACGGTGTCGCCTGCGATATAAAGTGTTTTTTCGTCTTCGTGTTTAAAGACAACGCCGCAGACAAGCCCGGTCATTTTCAGGATTTCGCCGCGGCCGTGTTCGCCTTGTGTCTTGATCAGGCGAATGCCTTCGAAGCTTGTGTCTTTAGCGAGAACGGTGACATTCGTGAAGCCGTCGTTGCGGAGCACTTGTGCATCTTCTTCGTTTTGGCTGAAGAGCGGCAAGTGTTTTGGCAAAATTTCTTTAGCCGCTTCATCGTAATGGTCCATATGAAGATGGGTGATGATGAGTGCATCGATGCCTTCGACGAGCTGTTCTTTTGAAACCGGTAATTCCGACAAGGGATTGTTTTGATCTTGGCGTGCGGAATTCGGGAATGGGGGGTAGCTTCCTTTGTCGCCGAGAAATGGGTCGACGAGGAAATGCTTGCCTGCGTATTGAATGCGTAAAGTGGCGTTGCGGATTTGTTCGATTTTCATGATTCGAACTCCTTTCATGAGGTGTGACCCTAGTATATACTGTAACTCACTATAGAGACGATAGCCTCGTGAAGGTCTTTTAGCGTTTTCACTTGATTAATGAAAGGAATTGACCTGGCAATGGATCCGACAGATCAACTTATTCTGCGTGAACTCTCCCGCAACGGCCGTATGACGATGAAAGAGCTTGGCGAAAAGGTACATTTGACCGGGCAAGCGACCGCTGCACGCGTCTTGAAATTGGAGGAAGCAGGAATTATCGATGGCTATACGATCAGGGTGCCGAAAGAAAAAATCGGTTATCCTGTACACGCTTTTGTCACGGCCATTATGCACGAACCCCGTCATCAGAAGTTTCTCGACGACTTAAACAGCCGGACAGAAACTGTCAGCCGTTATTTCAAGACCAGCGGCGAAGGCTGTTATTTGATTGAATGCCATTTCCCGACGCATCAACAACTGGACGAGTTCCTCAACGATATCAACGAGTTCGCGAGCTACAAAGTCACCATCGCCATCCAGCAATACGGGCAATGATGTGTACATACAAAAAGCCGTGCAGCAAAAACTGCACGGCTTTTTTCTCTAGCTATTTCTTGCCGATCGCCAGGGCGAACTGCAAGTACATCATACCGTTGCGTGCTTTTTGGCACATGGCGAGCGTCATGCGCTCAAGTTCTGCTGCTGTAATATGGTGGCTTTGTGCACGGGCATTGTCCTTTTCGAAAGGCTCCGCTTTTTCGACCACTTGCAAATAGCTATTGTCGATACGGTTGCGGATGTGCAGGGCTTTTTTCACGAACAGGCTTTGCTCGTCCGATTTCTCATAGCCGTACACTTCTTTCGACTGCCAGTACAATGCTTTCAAGGCATCGTTTTTCGTGTTCTGGACAAATGGCTTGAGCGGCTTTTTCAAGTCTTCTTCCTCGAACCAAATGCGTTGGAAATTGACGCGTGGCTCTTCGACGCCGAGCTGCATCGTCTGGTTCAATAACAGCGCCATTTTGTCGAAAAGGGAATAGGCTTGACGGTAAACTTGCTTCAAATCTTCATGGCGTTTCGTATAGCGCGTATTATCGCCATCCATCTTATGGTCATCCACGACTTCGTCACTGTTTAATGCGAGGTAGAGAGAACGACGCATTGCCGTGAATTCATGCGTCAACGAGTCCAGGAAATTGCCGAGGAACGCGTTGTTTTGGATGCGCAGTGGAAGATCGCGCTTCGCCATCGTATCCGGTTCAATATCGTTGCCGCTATTGAGGAACAATTGCTGCTCTGCGCACCAATTGAGATAGCGTTGTTCGTCCGCAGTCGGTTCTGGCTGTTGGGCGAGTTTCACTGGATCCACATCGCCGAGCTGATCGATCATGTTCTCGGCAAGCTTGATGCGTTCGTCGTATAGAGCTTGTCCTTTTTCATCTTTGATGTCGGTTTTGGCCGTCTTGAATAAATCGAGCGCTTTTTCGAGTGCACTGAGGCGCTCCGCTTTAACCGGCAGGAAGGTTGAATAGAAAATCAAGGTCCAGCCAAATTCTCCGTTCAGCCGTTGGTAAGACGGATCGTTTTCGTCTTTGACCATTTCTTTCAGGACTGCTTGCGCATCGATTGAGCGTCCAGTGTGGACAAGCGTTTCCGCATAGTTCAGGCATACCTGGTTCCAGACATTCGACGGAATGCGGCCACGGTACGATTCGATCGTATTGTCGTATAGATACAATTGCCGTTGTTTCAAGTCGGAGTTCCAGTCTTTTTTCAACTGATGCTGGATTGATAGATAACTGGTCTCAAGCAGCACAGCAAGAGGATATGCCGCTTTCCCTTGCAAGCGCTCCTTTAAATGATTGATCATGGCATTGATGCGGCCAGGGAAAGCTTCAGCTTTCGCTTGTTGCATTTCCTGCAGGAGCTGGTGGGTCGCTCCGTAAATTTCTTTTATTTCAAATTGCCCTAAATCATCAGCTAGAGCGATGTCGCTTAAAGTTGCCATCCTAGTTCCTCCTTGATGCGTTTTGATGTGTCTCTCTCTATTCTAAGGGAAAAATGTCCATTGGTCACCCCACGGCAGGAAATTGGCAGAAAATATGGAATATAGGAGACAATGTGAAAGGGGGAAAGGGCATGGCTGAATCTAAGGAGCCGTTCATCTGGCTGCCGGTTATTGAAGAGGATCAAACAACTGATATAAAGGCTCAGAGCAGAAGCGTGGACAGTAAAGAATTCAAGATGGCATCCGCTATTGAAAGCCGCGAGCACGCACCAATTTCTAGAGATAAGCTGGAAGAGATGGTGCGCGGTTTTGAAGGGTATGAGGTGGAGACGATTGAGTTGAACGTGGTGGGGGCAGTGGAGACAGGCGGCTTATTGCAGTTCATTGTCGCCGGCAAAGCGGAAGCCGGGATGACGGTGACATTGAAGAAGAAAACAAGCACAGATTCAAAAGGACCGAAAGAAAGTTGACTGAGCGCTGCCACGGCAGCGCTTTTTTTTCTTCTTTTAGCAGCTTTATTGGAAAAAAGGTAGGAGAATTGGAGTTAGTTTAACCGGTTTTGGTGAATTTCAAATAAAACGGCAGGTAGTAAGGTCTATGTGAAAAGGAGGGAAACGAGGGTATAATGTTTACTATATTCCAGAAAAAAGAGCTTTAAGAATCACTGTTAATTTTAAATGATAAGCAAAAAGTCCTTTTATTGATTTTTTTCTTTCTGTAATTATAAAATAGTTAGCTAAATAATATTTTTTCGGTTCGCCAAGTCAGGAGGTTTGCCATGGCTATGTTCCCACATATCAGTTTAATCTTTTTATCCATCATCGTTTCCATAGCAACTAGCTACACCGTGTTGATCCTGATTGAATACGTAAGCAAGCGGAAAAAGGCCATTAATTCCCGCTCCAATTTGCTGGCGGTGATGGCATTGGGCAGTGGTTTTTTTGGCATACAAGTGATCGGCATTCTGACTTTTATGGCGGAATACCAGTTCACGCCGCGCTATTGGCTGCTTGCCTTCGCGCTGGTTACAGCTTGCTTACTGGCAGTCTATGTCTTAAAAATCCTGCCAAAAGGCATCCACAACCGCAGTGACATGGCGAAACGGATACTCGTCACGGCATTTTTCATGAAAGCCGTCCATTTTCTTGGGTTATCGGGCGTATTGGACGTCCGATTTTCGGCGATTTCGCCAGGCTATTATGTATTGTCGGCAATCACGGTACTGGGAATAAGTTACTTCAGCTTCCGCTTCGTAATGAAGACCAACACGACGCAAGTGACTGAGAAACAGCGGCTTAAAAACGCCACTATTTTAGGATTCGTGCTCACTTTGCTTTATTACACTTCAACAAAAACCTTCTATTCCAATATGGCTCTTCCGGAAGCAACGGCTGATGGCATGGGCGCTGTTACGATGGCTGTTTTTGTCGCTTCGCTTGTTGCCTTACTGCTATTATCTACAGCGAATCTGGCTCTCGTCGATTTGCATGCACTCGAGACAGAAACCGATCTTTTGCAACAAGTGAAAGCGAGCGAAAGCCGTTTCCGCACTCTCGCATATACCGATCAATTAACGGGTGTCCCGAATCGCCATTGGTTTTTTGCCCATATCCGGAAGATGATAAATTCTCCAGATGGAAAAAATGGCTCCATTGGTGTCGTGCTCCTGGATTTCGACGACTTCAAGTCGATCAATGAATTGCTCGGGCATGACGGCGGCGACCAGTTCCTCAAAAGAGTGATCGAACGTTTGAATCTTGTGCTGCCAGAATCGGTGACACTTGCACGGCTCGGAGGAGATGAGTTTGTGTTTGCATTGCCGAATGCTACAAAAAGTTATCTTGAATGCTTATGCCAAAATATTTTGCTGGTCATGGACGAACCGATACAGATTGGGGAACGCTCCGTATCTTCGGGCATCAGTCTAGGGGTCAGCTGTCAAGCAAAGGGGGAGCTCAGTGAAGAGAGCTTGATTAAGCAAGCTGACTTGGCGCTGTTCATGGCGAAAAGTTCGGGCAAGGAGAGCTACGAATTCTTCTCCACGGAACTATTGGATAGTTCGCTTCGAAAGCAGGAAATAACAGCGGCTCTCCAGCAGGCTTTGGTGAATGGGGAGTTCTCTGTGCATTATCAGCCGCAAGTCGAGTTGGTGAGTGGGCAAGTCATCGGCTTCGAGGCTTTGCTGCGCTGGAATTCTGCACTGGGGGCTGTGCCGCCATCTGAATTCATTCCTGTCGCTGAAGATTGTGGGGCCATTCACTCGATTGGCGAATGGGTCTTGCAAGAAGCGTGCCGTCAACTGGCGGTTTGGCGCCGAGAAGGGCGTCCGGATATTCATGTGTCGGTCAACGTTTCCGCAAAGCAATTCCTCGATCCGTACTTTGCTGAAAAAGTGGCACGCGTTCTAATCGAGACGAAAGTGCCTGCCGAGCATGTGGAAATTGAAATTACCGAAAGCGTCATGATTGACCTTGATACCGCCGCTGCCTTAGTGGAAGAATTGCAGACACTCGGCGTCAAGCTGGCGATTGATGATTTTGGTACAGGCTATTCTTCGCTCAATGCAGTCAAGAACATCCAGATCGACACTTTGAAGATCGACAAGTCACTGGTTGACGAAGTGCTCGGCAGCGACCGCAGCATGGCGATTCTGACGACCATTATTGAACTCGGAAAAAACTTAGGGGCGGACGTTGTCGTGGAAGGCCTCGAGACGCTCGAACAAGTGACTTTAATGCGGCAATACGAAATCATCGGGCAAGGCTATTATTTCAGCCGGCCGCTCCCTGCCGACAAAGCGGCGAGGGTATGGGACAAGTACCTCGAGCAGCCGGACGGACTGTTCCATGCACCAGTTTTGTATTGAATAGGAAAAGACGCAGCGATGAGCTGCGTCTTTTTTGTTTTGAGTGAAAAGTATTTAGCTGGAGATATTGGGTAGGGAGAATCGTGTCCTTGGGTAGATAAAAGAAGATAGCGAGTGTTTGCTTGTTGAACTGTTCCGTTCTTCTGTTGTTTTTCACCTGAATAGTCGCCGCCCTGCTTTGGGTTGGCCTTTGGCAGTAAGCCAGGAAGAACGCTTGTCTTACTGCGTCGGCTCACCCTTGGCGCTGGTCGGCTGAGAGATTGCAATGATCATTTCAAGTTTAATGTGATCTGCTTCTATATGGAGTTGCCGGCTAGTGTGGGAATCGCTTCCTTGTTAAGGCATCTAGTAATGATTGGCTTTGGAAATGGGAGACGAGGCCGAATGCTGAACTAGAAAGGTGAGAGGAAAATCAATTTAGCTTCCTTTAGGATCTGCAATAGTCGAGCAGTACTTTCTTTAACACTTGCTGCTGGGTTTCGGGTTGGATGTCTTGGTCTAGGTAAGAGATAGACGATTTTAAGGCGACGTTGTTCGTGAAGCTTGAATAGCTGTTGATGATGGTGACAATAAGCGGTTTAGCGGGAATTGAGCTATTGATGGAGCCGTCTCGTTGGCCATCTTGGATGAGCGGTTCGAGCAAATCCATGATCTGGCGCTGCCTTGCCAGGTAGCGGTCAATCTCAGGAAGCGGTTCGGTGCGGAACGAGGCATAGCTTTCGAATGCTTCCCGGAAACGCGCGGATTTATAATGTTCGGCTTTTTGTGCATCGAGCAAGCTGTCGAGTAATTGTTCCAGCCGTTCGAAGGCGCTTGATTTCATGGAAATGATGCGTTGGAATTCAGCTTCTACGGCATCCAGTGAACGGATAGCAACTTCGACGATCAATTCGTCCTTTTTTGGAAAGTAGCGGAAGACGGTGGCTACACCGGCACCGGCGCGTTCGGCGACGTCTTTCATTTGCACGTCGTTCAGCCCGCGTTCTGTGAAGAGTTCTTTTGCGGCTTCAATGATTTTATCGGTTTGCAGTTGTTTGTTTTCTTGTCGTTTTGATGGCATGGCGGTTTCACTCCTTGCTTTTAGTATAGCGCTTTAATTGAAGTAATGGCGGTGCGGGAGTATACTTGAAATAAATTGATAGTCAGACTATCAAAATTTAATTCGAGGTGATTATAATGAGAATGGAAAACAAAGTAGCCATCATCACGGGCGGCGGATCTGGAATGGGAGAAGCGGCTGTGCGGTTGTTTGCAAAAGAGGGAGCGAAAGTCGTCGCCACCGACATTAATGTGGAAGCAGCAGAAAAAGTCGCACAAGACGTACGAGCAGCGGGATTTAAAGCGGTAGCGATGAAGCAGAACGTGGCGGACAAATCGGATTGGCAGTCCGTCATCGGCCAGACCGTTGAAACTTTCGGCAAGATCGATGTTCTCGTCAATAACGCAGGCATTTCCGTGGCTAAAGATTTCCTGGATCAAACCGAAGAAGATTTTGCGAAGGGCTTTGCGATCAATACGAACAGCGTTATGTACGGCATGCAGCTGGCGATTCCGCACATGATTGAAAACGGTGGCGGATCGATTGTCAATGTGTCATCGATCGCAGCGTTGACCGGTATGTCGGGAGCTGGCGTTTACACGGCATCCAAAGGAGCTGTCCGGTCGATTACAAAAGCGGCCGCTGTCGATTACGGCAAACAAAATATCCGGGTCAACTCCGTGCATCCGGGATATATCGTGACGCCGATGAGTGCGGAATACATGGAAAGTGAAAAATTCCGCCCTCATTTCCTCGCACAAATTGCGCTTCCTGAACTCGGAAACGCAGTGGAGGTCGCCAATGCAATGTTGTTCCTCGCATCAGATGAAGCGAGCCATATCACGGGCATCGAGCTTCCGGTAGACGGCGGCGTGACGGCGAAATAAATACAGATCCAGTTACCAAAAGACGCAGCAGTTGCTGCGTTTTTTTTATGCGAAAAATATCGGGGAGATTTAAGCTGTGAGGAGGTTATTTGAATTTTGCAGGAGCATCTGACTTGTTGCACCGGACCCGCCCTTAACTGTTGCGACTTAAGATATTCACTTGCGATCTTGATTATGAATGAAAGTGGATTCTCTATTCAGCGTTTTAGAGAAGGGATATCGAATCGATTTATTTTTCAATATAGTCATAAAAATGCTTCTAAATAGAAAGTTTAACTAGTGTTTAACCTTGCAGATGAATAATGCTGATAGAGAAAGAATACCGATATCAAATTCTGATGAATGGGGGGGTGAAGAGATGACGATGGACATTCGAGTGCCCAGCATGGCCATTATTGAAACGAAAGAGCTTTGGAACCAGACGGTGAATGACTTTGCTGTCCAGGATGTTTACTATACGTATGAATACAACGAATGGAATGCCAAAAAAGAAGAAGGAAATGCCAAACTGGTGCATTTTCAAAATAGTCTAGGCAGTGTGATTTACCCTTTTATCGTCAGAAAAATTGATTTCGAGTTTGCTGGACAGCCTATCTACGATATAACATCGGCATATGGTTATGGAGGACCTTTGATTTCGGGGGACCCCGGGGTAGTCGAGGAATTTGGCCAACTATTCAAAGAGTATTGTAAAAGGACACATATCGTATCTGAGATTGTGCGCATGCATCCTTTGCTGGAGAATGCCCGTTACCTGGATGGCTATTGTACTTTGCAATATATCCGGAAAACGACAGCAGTAGATCTTGCAGGTGAACTTTCGGCAATTCAACAACGGTATAGTCACATGACGAAGCGGAATATCAAAAAGGCTTATTCCCATCACCTTTATTGCCGTGAAGTTGAAAAAAACGAGAAACATATTGGCTTGTTCCTTAAACTTTATAACGGAACGATGCGGAGAAAATCAGCTGCAAGTAATTATTATTTCAGTCCAGACCTCCTTGAAAACCAATTGGCAGATACGCCCATTTCTAAATCGCATTTGTTGTTTGTTTACCACGGAGAGCAAGTAATTGCAGCAGCGATCTTATTCACGGCCAAGCGTTTTGCGCATTACCATTTGGGAGCATCTGATGAAAGGTATTTGAGCATGCGGCCAAATAACTTGTTATTCGATTTCATGGTAGCTTTTTCAAAGGGAAAAGGCTGCGAAATACTGCATTTGGGAGGCGGATGTCAAGAAGGGGATTCTTTATTCGAGTATAAATCCTCGTTTACCAACCAAAACAACTATGACTATTATTTAGGGACCAATATTTACGATGATTCTTTGTATGAGGAACTCACAAAATTGAATGGCTGCAGTGTAGGGGAAAGCGTTTTTTTCCCTTTATATCGAAAACCTTAACAAGCTATAGCGCTGCTTCACATTATATTGAGGGAGTGATTCCAATGAATATTCATGGCAAAAAAGTTATCTTGCGCGCTCTGGAAAAATCCGATATGGAGAGTTTGAGAAGTTTTCATAACGATCCGGCTATCGGCCAATTGTTGGGGGGCTGGTCACATCCGATCTCATCAGAGCAGCAAAACGAATGGTTTCATCGGCAAGCGCTCGATACGCATAATTTGCGCTTTGCGATCGATACGCAAGAAGACGGTTTTATCGGAATTTCAACAATCACGAACATCGATCTGAAAAACCGTTCGGCTTATCATGGCATCATTATCGGCAAAAAGAACATGCAAGGCCATGGCTATGGGCGTGATACCGTCATGACCACTATGAAATATGCGTTTGAAGAGCTTCAATTGCATCGGTTGGATGGAGATATTGTGGAGCATAATACGCCATCCTATAATCTGTTTATCCAAAAATGCGGATGGAAAGAAGAAGGCAGAATCCGCGAGCATGCATACCGTAATAATCGCTATTACGACCGAATCATCGTAGGCATTTTAAAGAAAGAATATGAAGAGCTGTGTGAACAACAGGATTATTGGAACCGTAAATCGCCTGAATCGCTTAACAGTCTCTAAGGCGGACAAAAAGAGGGAGGAGGGTATCCATGAACCGAAAGCTGGAGGGGAAAGTGGCGGTGATCACTGGAGCGGCTGGTGTCTTAGGCACCGCCATAGCAGAGCAGTTGAGAAGTGAAGGCGCTAAAGTCGCACTTGTCGATTTGAATCAACAAGCATTGGATAAGTTGGTGCGCCGGTTCGACGACCGGGAAAATGTAATGGGCTTGGTGGCTGACGTCAGCAAAGAACATGATGTCCAGCAGTATGTGAAGCAAGTGGTGGAAAGGTGGGGACGTATCGATATTTTCATGAACAATGCAGGCATTATTGGAAAGACGGCCCTTCTCACCGAACAAACGACAGAGGATTTTGACGCAATGATGAATTTGAATGTGCGCGGAGTTTTTCTCGGGCTAAAATATGTTTTGCCAGTGATGATTGCCCAACAACATGGCAGTATCATCAATACTTCATCCGTGTCGGGCCTCATGGGAAGCAGCGGCAATTCCCTTTATTCGGCTGCTAAGCATGCGGTCGTCGGTTTGACCAAAACAGCTGCCTTGGAAGTGGCGAAGGATTCTGTCAGGGTGAATTCGATCCACCCTGCACCCCTCACATCGAGCATGATGGAAACCATTGAGCAATCGATAAATAAGGGCGATCCTGCCCGGGTCAGGCAAACCATCTCTTCGCGAATTCCATTGGGGCGTTACGGGCAAGCGGAAGAGGTCGCGAAACTTGTGATGTTCTTGGCTAGTGACGACTCGAGCTTCATTACGGGAAGCCAATATCGAATAGACGGAGGCATGGGGGCGCGGTAAATCTATAACCACGGGGCACTGGGAATGGATAGATAAAAAAAGAGATCAGCTGGCAGGTTATAAGACTGCCAGCTTTTCTAATGGAATTTTTGAAGAAATATTCTGTTAATTTAAACGTGCGAGTGGTAAACTGTCGGTAATCATCAGGACCTGCACCTCAGAAAAAATTCAGGAATGGGGGATTCATGTGGCGTTCGACATTCACGAAGTTTTGGAGAGGAAAGGTATTCATGTTCCGGATCATCACAAAGAAATGCTCACTGGGCAGATGGCAGGATTTGAAGAGTTGCGCAAAACGGTGAATCAGGAACAGTTGAAAGACCTGGATATGGCCTTGACGCATATTCCGGGAGGTGTGCAGAAATGAGCAACGAACTTGCACAGAAATCCATCGGTGAACTGGCTCCGCTCATTCAGTCCAAGCAAGTGTCGCCTGTCGAGTTGACAGAACAGGTATTGGCGAACGTTGATTTATACAATGGGGAAATCAATGCGTATATTACCGTGCAGAAAGAACAAGCGTTAGAAGCTGCCAAGCAGGCTGAACAGGAAATCCAAAGCGGCAACTACCGCGGCGCGCTTCATGGGATCCCAATGGCGCTAAAAGATATTCTTTATTTCAAAGATGAAAAGGCAACTATGGGCTCGAGTATCCACCGTGAATTTGTGGCGGATTTCGATGCGACAGTCGTCTCGAAATTGAAGATGTCCGGCGTAACGTTCACCGGCAAACTCAATATGCATGAGTATGCGTGGGGAGCGACGACGACCAATCCGCATTTCGGGCCATGCAAAAATCCTTGGGACTTGGCGAAGATTCCGGGAGGCTCAAGCGGCGGATCGGGTGCAGCGGTGGCGTCGCATATGTCGATTGCGTCGCTCGGTACGGATACGGGCGGGTCGATTCGTATCCCGGCGTCGAGTTGCGGCATTATCGGGCTCAAGCCGACACATGGGCGCATTTCGAAATACGGTTGCTTCCCGCTTGCGTGGTCGCTAGATCATATTGGGCCAATGACCAAGACGGTGTACGATGCGGCATTGCTATTGGAGTTATTGAGCGGTTACGACCCGAAAGACCCGACCTCGATCGACCGCCCGGCGAAGAATTTCTCGGGGCTATTGGAAAGCGAAGCGAAAAATCTGGTCATCGGCATCGAGGAAGAGTATTTCTTTAAAAACGTGGATAGCCGTGTGGATGAACAAGTGCGGCTTGTGTTGAAACAGCTAGAAGATACGGGAGCGGTCATCAAGCCTGTCAGTATCCCATCCTTGAAGCAGGCAGAATTTGCGGAACTCGTGACGATCACGACAGAAGCGAGCGCTGTGCATCATGCGAATTTATTGAAATCGCCGGAGAAATTCGGCGAAGATGTGCGCTTTTTGCTGGAAGTCGGCGAATTGATGAGCGGTGTCGATTATGTTCAGGCACAGCAGATCCGTCGGAAACTTGATCTGGAATTCGCTGCGGCGTTTGAAAGCGTGGATGTGCTGATCAGTCCGACTTTGCCGTTCCTGTCGCCGCCGATCGGTTCACAAACAGTGGATGTTAACGGCCAGGAATTGAGCTTCCTCGATGAAGTGATCCGCTTTACGGGACCCGGAAATCTAACCGGATTGCCGGCACTCAGCATTCCAGTGGGCGTTAAAGATGGTTTGCCAGTAGGATTGCAGATCATGGGTCCGGCATTCGAAGAAGAAAAAGTGCTGCAGGCCGCGGCGCTTATCGAAGGCATGGAATTGATGAAAGGCCATGTGCCGGCGCTCGGAAACTAAACTGATTCATGGACAGCTCCCGCAGCAGAAATCTGGCTGTGGGAGTTGTTTTTCATTTGAAAACATTTAACCGATTTTTAACAATTAGCAGGTAAAATCGACGTACGACATTCAATAAGCAAAGGGGCGGCCCAATCATGGCATTTTGGAAAAAACCGAGGGAGAAGGAATTGCTTCCGCGCAATAAAGAGGATATAGTCCGCGAAATGTGGAGTCCCAAAAAGACAGCAGACCAATTATTCAATGTGAAATCATACGGAGCAATCGGCAACGGCAAAGCCGATGACCGGAAAGCGCTGCAAAAGGCAATTGACGCTGCATATGGCACGAGTAAAGGCGGCAATCTATTTTTTCCGCCGGGCTTGTATCGCATTAGCGGCCCGATTGAAGTGCCGGAATGGGGCATGGATGCAGCTGTTTCGTGGATCGGCCATAGTTCGGAGACGACGCGCATCGCACCGTCCGAACCGATGGATTATTTGGTGCGCATGCGCGGCGGCAGTGGTTCAATCAAAGGCATCCAGTTCATGGGGACTGATCCCGAAAACGGCTATGCACAGCTTGTGAAAGTGTGCATGGTGGCAAGCGAAATACGCGACAAATTGTTCTCAGGCGCTGCGTTCATGTGGGGGTCGGTCCATGGCTTGCAGATTTTAGAGGAAGGCAATAATAATTTATGCGTATTCGACCGGCTTTGCCAGTTTTCGCAAAACGGTTCGGTCATTGAAGGTAGCGGGGCTTCAGGGCGGGGGACGAATATTTCATTTATGAAACTTGACCCTGCGGCACGCGACGTCCATGTCGGCGCTTATTTCAAAGTGGGTTCCGGAGAAGGGTCTGTCTACCACATCGATGAAGTTGGCACGGGCAGCATCACCGTGTCGCCGCCTTTGAAAGAGACCATTTCACCGGGAATGCCGTATAAAATCCATCTCGGCTGCGGGTTGCAGACGGACCGAGGCAGCGATAATAATGTCTACGGGATTTACGATTGCCATTTCGTCGGCAATGCAGCGACCGGCTTGATGGTGCGCGGTCTTTACGGCCATCATATCCAAGGCGGTAATTTCGATTCGAACGGCATCGCGGGTATTCATATCGGCAGCGGCGCGATCAATACAACGCCAGCGTATTCCGGCAGCATCAACCATAGCTATTTTGAGAACAACGGCTATGCGAATGTCTTACTCGATTATGCGGCAGGGCTCAGCATCATCGAGCCGCTCCTCGCAAAACCACGGGATGGCATGGAAGACGGCCTTGCCTCGATTACTTCTTTATATAATGAAGAATACCAATACGATACGACGAGCATTCTTTACAACGGCCGGCTGCATCAATATGTGCCTGAGGGCGGCCGCTCGCCGATCGATATGAAAGACGAGCCGCGCATGACGGTCAATAGGAAAAACGGCGCGTCTGAAGTTGAAACCGTCAAGCTCCCGCCAGCGCCGACCCATAAATTCAGTGAGGAAGTGGAAATCTTCGTCGAACATAGCGGCGGACAGGAAGTTCGGCTCGTCTGTGATAATGCTAAGGTCAATAACCGTCCTGGAAGTGAAGGAGTACTGGCCCCTGCAGGAATCGGCTATAAAATTACGGCCTATTACAATCGAAGTGACAGCAGCTGGATGGTCTCGCATACGACGCCTTTAAGTTGAAAAGGATTTTATACCTGAATTTTCAGATTTTTATTGACGTTTCTGTTTTTAATTGGTATTTTTGTATTACACTTATAAAAATATTTAGTTATTTTGAATTAGTACTTATACTATATGCACATGATTTCTGCGAAGTGGAGGGTTTTAGATGGATAATAAAAGAATTTTAATCCTGGGCGGCACATTCCATATGGTCAATGTGGTGGAAACAGCCAAACGCATGGGCTACTACACGATCGTTACCGATAATATGGCCGGTTCGCCAGCGAAGAAAATTGCCGACCAGTCATATGACGTCAGTACTGCAGATATTCAGAAGCTTGCTGAAATCGGCAGGAAGGAACAAATCGATGGCGTGTTCACTGCTTTTGACGATATCAATACATGGCATGCAGTCGCGCTGTGCAAAACGCTCCACTTGCCATTTTACGCCACCCCCGCACAACTCGAAATCACTTCTCACAAAGATCGCTTTAAAGACTATTGCCGGACATTCGGTGTCCCGGTCATCGAAGAGTACGAATGTGATCCAAAGCAGGACCCGAATCTTCCGGTGGTGGAATTCCCGGTCATCGTCAAACCGGTCGATAGCTATGCAAGCAAGGGAATCACGGTGTGCTATGAGGAAGAGGAACTGACAAAGGGGGTCGAAAAGGCAGTCGGGGAATCGAAGTCGGGTAAAATCATGCTCGAGCGGTTTGTTGATTCAGACATCGGCGTCCAGGCGTTCTATACTGCGCGGGATGGCCATCTCGTCCTGACTGCCGTTACGGACCGCTTCACCCATAAGCAATCAAAAGAACACCCGCCGCTGCCTGTAGCGATGCTGTTTCCTTCGCAGCATCAACAGCAATATATCAAAGAAGTCGACCCAGCGGTGCGCAAGATGATACGCAATATAGGCATCGAAAACGGTTTGGTATTCATTCAGACGATGTATGATGGCGGAAAGATTTATGTATACGAAATGGGCTTCCGCTTTAGCGGCGAGCAGCATTATCATATTATCCACAAGCAGACAGGCGTCCATTTGCTGGAGATGATGCTCGATTTCTCGGTTGGTGAAGATACAACCAACCATCCGATTGAGCAATTCGACCATGCCCCGATGCCATATCCTTCCGCCAATTTGCCGATTTTACTCGGTCCAGGTACGATCGCAGAAATTCGCGGCTTGGAGACAGTGAAAGCGATGCCGGAAGTGATTTCCTGTGTCATCAACCGTTCCAAAGGCGAGACGATCGAGCGGACAGGCTCCTATTCGCAAATGTTCGGCCGCTTCAATGTAGTCGCAAATTCCCAACAGGCGCTTATGGAAACGATTGAACGAATCTACCGGACGCTCGATATTCGTTCTGAAGACGGCGGCGATATGATCATGGCCCGTTTCCAACCGGCAAAAGTAAATGCTTCCTAATACAGGCTGAAAGCAGCGAGGCGTGTATCCCGCTGTTTTTTTATGCTTTCAATCGGCATGAAAAAAGCGCCAGGCCCTAAATTCGGGTCCGACGCTTTTTTTTCATCCTCGGTATAAAGGAAAATGGCCAATGTTTTCAATGCCATATTGCAGTCTTTTTAGTTCGGTCAGCCTGCCATACATATCGCTATTGCGAATGCGTTTGCCGGTTAAGATCTCAAGCGGTTCCGTTTTAGTGAACCGCCGTTTGAAGCGGTAGAGGGCTTCAGTTGAGGCGCCGCCCAAATGAAATTGGGAAAAGCCGAGTTCTTTGCCATAGCGGCACGCTTCAGCCATGATCAATGAATTTCCGGCGCAGCGGAAATACTCAGGATTGTTGGCGACCAAATGATAATGCATATAATCACCATGGTGGACAATCAGCGCAGAAGAAACGGTTTTGCCGTCGTATTTCGCATTGAGCAGGAATTGCTTGCCTTCTAGATGCTTGAAGGATTCCTTCAGCATTCCGGGATCGAATAGATAATGATCCGGAAAATCATTGCGGTCGGCGGTGAGGTCATAGAGCCTGCAAAAATCATCCAATGTGTCCCCTGTGAAATCATATTCGAGCGTCACCCCGTTTTTCAGCGCACGGCGCACTTGCTGGCGTGCAGCGGATGAAAATTCATAGCGGAAGGGATCGTCGACCGTCAAATCGATGTACATGACGACGCCACGCATATCAAGGCCATAGTGAGGGAAGAAATCTTCTGCATTCTTGACCCAAGAACTGAAGCGGATGTATTCGGAAACGATGCGCTGCTGTTCGCAGAAATTCTGGAATGCTGCATCGAACTCGTCAACTAAGGCTCGGCGCTGCCCTTCTTTGGCATCGATAATAACAGGTCCGCTTTGGCCGAACGCGGTAATCGTATCGAACCAGCCTTCTAACAGCGGCACCGGACGTTTGATGAAAGGATAGACGATGTGCCCGAGTTCACTTTTCCATTCGAACTGCTGGAATTCCCCTCCTTCATGTGTGGCGTATGCTTCGTTCCATTCGGGCGTAAAGAAAATGTCCGGAACCGCTTGTTTGGTAGGAACTGCCATGGCTCTCTGCCTCCTTAAAATAAATGGGATTGTTGCTACTTTCACAGTAGGGTTTTCGGGTTAAAAAGAGGTAAAGCTTTTTAAATAGGTAGAAATTTTATTTTTTTCAGATTTTCAGATTGACAAAACAATACCCCTGTTGGTAAATTTGTTCTACAAACGAAGAAGAAAATCGATTGATTTTGGGCAAACAGAAAAAAATCTAGTCTATAATACCCGAAAAAGACTGAAGGGGGTGTTTCCCGTGGAAAAACAAAAAAAGCTGCTCATCCTTGGCGGCATCACGCATATGATCGACGTCGTCGAAACTGCTAAAAACATGGGCCTGTATACAATCGTCACCGATAATAACGAGGAATCGCCCGCAAAGAAAAATGCCGACAAAGCGTACCATATCAGCACCGCAGATATCGATGCCCTTGAGGACATGGCGCGTCGAGAACAAATCGATGGCGTGTTGACGGCTTTCGACGACATCAACACGTGGAATGCCCAGTTGTTGACCGACCGGCTTGAATTGCCATTTTATGCGACGAAAGAACATTTGGAAATTAGCTCTAACAAAGACCGGTTCAAGGAGTTTTGCCGAAGATTCAATGTGCCGGTCATCGAACAATACGAAAAAGGCGATGGGGTCCCGGTCCGCTATCCGGTCATTGTTAAACCGGTCGACAGCTACGCCAGCAAAGGTATTACGGTTTGCCAAAACGAAGCGGAATTATACGATGCTGTCGAAAAGGCCCGCCGTTTTTCGCGCCATGGCCGCGTACTCGTTGAGCGTTTTATCAATACGAATCACGGCGTCGAAATGTATTACACTTTGCAAAACGGGGAAGTGACCTTATCCGCTGTCACGGACCGCTTTGTCCACAACCAAGGGCGGCAAAGCCCGCCGCTGCCGGTTGCCACGATTTACCCATCCAGCCATCTTGCTGAATTCATCGCGCTTCACGACGCCAATATCCGGGAGATGCTGAGAGGGATGGGGCTCAAGAACGGGCTTGTGCTGATCCAATCTCTTTATGATGGCGGAGAGTTCTATATTTACGAGATGGGCTATAGATTAAGCGGGGAGCAGCATTACCAGATTGTCAAACGCCAGACCGACGTCAATTTGTTGGAAATGATGATTGATTTCGCGGTCGGGGAAGATATCTCAAGATATGATTTAAGCAATTTCGATGATGGATTCATGCGCTATCCATCCTGTAATCTATCAGTACTCCTTGGGCCTGGAATCATTCGTGAAATCAATGGCTTGGAAGAAATTCTGGATTTGCCATCAGTGATTTCCTGGGTACCGACACGTGAAGTGGGAGATGAGATCACAATAACCGGTTCCTATTCACAGATGCTGGGCCGTTTTAATATCGTATGCCAGACGATAGAAGAACTGAACGGGACGATCCGCGAGATCAACCGGTCGCTCGAAGTTGTCTCGGAAACCGGCGAAGACATGATACTCGCCCGCTATTTGGCAGAAGAAAAAGTAACTTAAACCGCAGCAGCTGCTGCGGTTTTTTTCTTTTCTGCTCCATCTCTAAGTTTAGTGTGGAAATGAGATTCATCTGTCATTGAAATTAGCATGAATAGTTTGGACAGCTCTGAATCAACGCATTGAATAGATACCAAACATCTCCGTAGCTATCAAGTCCAACTAAGTGTCGCCATCAGCGGATGAAGACAATGAACAGCGACACTTCTTCGCATGCAAAATATAGTGCAATCTATCAGCCGAACCGTGTACAAGGGCTAGCTGACAAAGAAATGTCCAAAGGCATTCCACTTTGTGCACCTGTCGAATTCACTCAAATATATCGATGTACACATACTTCTCCACAGAAAAAGAGGCTTCCATTTGGAAGCCTCTTTGCTATTTGGAATAAGTGGTGACGAACGACTGGCGCGGAAAAATGTTCGGGCGTTTGTCGATGCCTTCCGAGGTGCCGCGTTTTTTATGTGCGTGCGAGTAAGCTTGAGACGACTGCCAAGTGGTAAAGGCGGATTCGTCTTCCCACATCGTGAGAATGACATAGGTATCGGAATCGAGCGGCCGCAAGATGCGGATCGCTGCGAAGCCGGGTTCTTTTTCGACAAGACCGGCGCGGTTTTGAAAGCGCGATTCGAACAGTTCGCGGCCTTCTTCGGTAACCGGGATATTATTGAAAACAGCGAAAGCCCCGTCTTCGAGCCTTCCTTTTTGGTCAAGCACTTCATAAGCTGCAATCTGGTCTTCAGCCGAAACTTGTTGTTCGTTGATAGCTACTGCATCACTGCCACTTGTTAAGACGAACCAGCCCTGGCCTTTCAGCGCCTGGGATTGCTGTTCTTTGCCAAGCCATTTATAAAGCTTCATCGGTATGCACCTCTACTTTGTAAGTTCTATATTTCTTATATTAAGTAAATTATTTCATTTTCGCAAAGAATGTTGTCTCCTTTTGTGCCAGTTTTGTCTATATATAAGTCATGAAAAATTTATAAGCTTGTTTAACCTGTCTTTAACCTGGGACTTTTAGGATAGGTGCTAATCAAGGGTTTTAGATGGAAAGGAGTGCATGCGATGGCTATAGCTCCATCAAGCATTGGAGAGAACAAATCCGCAACTTACAACGAGAAAGAAGGAAAAGACTATGGGGGATCTGTATTTCGATGAACGGTATGGCAAGTTATACGAAGAAGTCGAAAAAGGCGTGTGCCAAGTATTCAACTTTGATCATCCGCTTGGGCACGTTCGGCATATGTTCATCAAGCGAGAGATTCCTATCCTGCTCGGGTCTGTCCGATATTTCGATATTGTTACGCCCTATGGATATGGCGGTCCGGTAATGACAGGCTGTGCACCAGAGCATCGGGGGGAGCTGGAAGAAGCGTTTGCTGAAGCGTTTGCCGCTTATTGCGAAGGAGAGGGAATTGTGAGTGAATTTATCCGTTTCCATCCCGTAATGGGGAATGCCCTCGATTTCGAAAAGAGCTACGAAGTGCGCTATTTACGTGATACGGTCGGAACGTCGATTGCCGCTTATGACGATCCAGTGCAAGCGGAATTCAGCGCTTCCGCCCGTAAGAATATCCGTAAGGCGCTGCGTAATGGCGTTGAATTTCGGGTGACACGCGGGCCGAAGGATTTGAGGGAGTTCCAGCGGATTTATTTCGCAACGATGGACCGCAATCATGCCGATTCGTTTTATTACTTCAATGAGCAGTATTTTGCCCAATTGCTTGAATCGTTCGGAGAGCGCCTATTGCTAGTGGAAGCACTTTTTGAAGACGAAGTGATTGGCATGGAACTTCAATTCGTCTACAACGATTTGATTCATACACATTTGTCCGGAACGTATGAAGCATTCCATCATCTATCTCCAGTTTATATCATGCAGTACGCCACTGTACTATGGGCAAAAGAACACGGCATCAGCCTCATTCATGGAGGTGGGGGGCGGAGCAACAGCCCTGATGATAACCTGCTTCGTTTCAAACAGCAGTTTGCCCGCCAAACAAGCTTTTCATTCTATAGTGGGCAAAAAATATGGAACGAAGAAGTTTATAAAAAACTATGCAATGAAGCAAACACTGCCGTTACGAATGAGTTTTTTCCTGCTTACCGGAAACGGCCGGCAAAAGAGACGAGCGAAGTTTAATAGAGAGAAATCAGAGGGGGAGCAGACACAAACAAAAAAGAAATGAGGTTTAGCGTGTGAGTGATTTGTATTTCGAAAAAAATTACGGGCGGTTATACGAAATGATCGAAAATGGCCGGTGCGAAGTGTTCGAATTTGACCATCCAGTTGGCCGTGTACGCCATCAATTTATCCGCCGTGAGATTCCGATTCCCGCAATAGGTGGACCATATTTCGATATTGTCACTCCTTATGGCTACGGAGGGCCGGTTATTAAAAGCTGTGAAGAAAACGGAAAAGGCCGATTGATTGAGGCTTTTGAGCAAGCATTTGCAGCATACTGCTCGGATCACAATATTATCAGCGAATTCGTTCGGTTCCATCCAGTGCTTGGCAATGCCTTGGATTTTGAAACATGTTATGAAGTGCGGTATTTACGGGAAACGGTGGGGACCGATTTGGCAGCATTCGAAGACCCCGTTCAATGCGAGTTCTCCAAATCGACAAGAAAAAATATCCGCAAGGCACTGGAAGCGGGTGTAACTTATGAAATCATTGAAAATCCCCAAAGCCTGGGCGAATTCAAAGATATCTACCATGAGACGATGAACCGCAATAATGCAGATGCCTATTATTATTTCGAAGAAAATTATTTCACTGAGTGCCTCAACTATTTCGCAGACCGTATCGTGTTGACGAAAGCGATCTTTGAGGGGGAAGTCATAGGGATGGGCTTGAATTTCACTTACAAAGACCGCATTCATACACATCTGTCAGGAACTTTGAGCGATTACAACCATGCTTATCCAGCCTACGTTCTGCAATACGCATTGACGGTCTGGGGGAAAGCGAATGGCTACCGGCTGATCCACGACGGGGGCGGGAGGACCAACGACCCGAACGATAATTTGCTAATGTTCAAGAGGCAATTCGGGAAGAATACCCGATTTGATTTTTATATCGGAAAGAAAATATGGAATAAGCCGGTTTATCAAAAATTATGCAATCTCAACGCGGCGGGTGCAGCGACCGATTATTTTCCTGCCTACCGCTGCAAAAAGCATTTGGAAGCGAGCCGTGTCTAAGCGACGCATGATGAAAGGAAGTGTATCCATTGAATGACCTGTTTTTTGAAGAAGCTTACGGCAAGCTTTATGAAAGGATGGAGCATGGAGTATGCGAGGAATTCGTGTTCCAAAGCGCATATGGCGAAATTAGGCATCTGTTTATCAAACGAGAAATCCCCATGCTGATCCACGGGGAAAGGTGGTATGACGCCATCACTCCGTATGGTTATGGAGGGCCGCGAATTGTGCGATGTGCGACAGGCAGTCATTCCGATTTGGTCACTGCTTTCGAGTGCGCGTTCCGCGAGTATTGCAAAAACCAATGCATCGTCAGCGAATTTGTCCGCTTCCACCCGATTTTCGGCAACGCTCGCGATTTTTCCACTTGTTACGACGTCACGTTCCAGCGGGAAACGGTCGGAACGACACTCGATGGCTTCGCCGACCCGGTTGCTTCCGAGTTTTCGAAATCCGCCAGAAAAACCTTGCGCCGTTCGCTGAATGCAGGCGTCACATGCCGTATCACCGCGGCGCCAAGTGACCTCAGCCGTTTCAAGGAAATCTATTATGAAACGATGAACCGCGTCCATGCTGATTCTTATTATTTCTTTGATGATACTTATTTCGATAGCTGCCTACTGAAGTTCGCCGATAAAATCATTTTGGCTGAAGCTATTTATGAAGGCCAAGTGATCGCTGCAGAGCTGCATTTTCTCTATGGCGGCATTATGCATACGCATCTCTCGGGGACGGTCCACGATTTTCACCAGCTGTCTCCAATTTATGTTTTGCAATACGGCGCTGTGCGTTGGGGGAAAGAAAACGGCGTCAAGCTGATTCATGCAGGGGGTGGCCGGACGAACGATGTGGAGGATCCCTTGTATAAGTTCAAGAAAAAGTTCGGCCAGCACACGGGCTACCGTTTCTACACCGGCCGGAAAATCTGGAATGCCGAAGTTTACGAAGAACTGTGCAAGAAGTTCAACGCCCGTCCAGACGAACAATTTTTCCCGGCGTACCGTGCGAATGCCAGCAAGCAACTGAGCAGCGTATGAAACTTCATGGAATACCAAGCGCCCGCCGCGTTTTTGGCGGGCTTTTTTTATTGTCATGTTGTTGGGGAATTTTGTGTGGCGAGAAGGTTAGTTGGGCTAGATAGCGAGATGTCATGTTCTTTGTATATTTCTTCGTGAACTAGCCGCCTCCCGCTTGGGGCTGGCCTCCCGTAATGGGCCAAGAAGAACACTTGTCTCATTACTCCGGCTCGCCCGTGAGCGTGGTTCGGCTTTTAGATTTCAATGGATGTTGTGTGCGAGAACGTGTCGCTGTTGATTATCTTAATCCGCTGGTATCGTCTCTTAGCTGGACTTGAAAGTGAGATAAATCGTCCATTGATTATTTCATCGTGAAGCAGCCGCCTCCCGCTTAGGGCTGGCCTCTTGCAATAAGCCAAGAAGAACACTTGTCTTATTGCATCGGCTCGCCCGTGTGCGCGGTTCGGCTTTTAGATTTCGTTGGATGTTACGTGCGAAGAAGTATCACTATTGATTGTCTTCATCCGCTGATGGATGATGCTTATTTAGGCTTGTGAGTGAGACGAATGGTTTGTCGCTCTTTTCATCACGAAGCAGCCGCCTCCCGCTTAGGGCTGGCCATGTGCGCGGTTTGGCTTTTAGATTTCGTTGGATATTGCGTGCGAGAAAGTGTCACTGTTGGCTTTCTTCATCAACTTGTGGCAACGCTTTTTAAATTTGATAGTTATGAAACTCTTGTGGCTATTCAATTTGACTTTATAAGTCTGGACAAAACTGATCATATTTATTTCTTTGTGTGATGAATTTCATTCCTTCTCTAAAAATAGAGATGGAGCGGAAAGGGGCGACTCTGGAGGGATCAGGACGAGCTGAAGACCCTGGACTGAGCGCTAGCGAGGGAAGCGGCTGAAGCCGGCCCCCTCAGAAAGCGTCCCCTTGAAGCGTAGTCTCTTCCACTATCTCTATTATTCATATTCAAAATGACGAAGTCCTGTCGAATCACCTACATGACGGGTCCCAAGCGTCCCCTTGAAGCGCAATCTCCCCCCACAAAAATTTCAATCACTCTTTCTCCATTAAAAATCTTCCGAATTTCACAAAGCTTTTTCAAAACAACTAAACAGTTTAACCCTCTTTTAACCTCCGCCCCATAGGATTAACAACAACAAGATTCCGTCCGTGCCAAATTCTAAGGAGGGACCCTGCTATAAACAGATGGCCGGATCAAATGATAAGCTGCATCACTGCTTCGGGAGCGGATTTTGGCTTCCAGAATGAACGCAAAAGAGGTTGAAATTATGGAAAAAACAGTCATCGCCATCATGTTCGTCGTCATCATCACGAAAGTTCTCGGCTTTTCACGGGATATCTTCCTCTCGTTTTTCTACGGTGCTGACGGGTTGACCGACGCCTACTTGATCTCGACCGATATCCCGACGGTGTTCTTTGCGTTTATCGGCATGGGCATTGCCGCAAGTTACATCCCGGTCTACACAAAAATCCGTGAAGAACGTGGAAATGAAGCGGCGGAACACTTTACGGCGAACGTCACCAATGCGGTCATGCTGCTGTCGACGGTGCTGGTCATCCTGCTCTTGGTATTCCCGGTGCCAATCGTCAAATTGTTCGCCTACGGGTTCGAAGGGGAGACGCTGCGTATCGCGGTGTTGTTCACGCGAATCATTTCGCTGACGCTTTACTTCACGGCTTTGATCTTCATTTTCACCAGCTACCTGGAAGTGAAAGACCGTTTCCTGCCGACGGTGCTGAGCGGCTTGCCGCTAAATGTGCTGCTGATCACGACGATTGTGGTCAGTTCGAAAATGGACATCATGATGCTCGCCATCGGAACGGTCATTGCGGTCATCGTTCAGTTTCTGTACATGGTGCCGGCAATACGCAAAAGCGGATATCGCCATCAGCTGGTGCTGAATTTAAAAGACCGTGACTTGAAACAAATGATGATGCTTGCGATTCCGGTCATCATCGGGGTATCGGCTGACCAGGTCAATATCCTGGTCGACCGGACGATTGCTTCGCAGTTGGCCGAAGGCGGAATTTCCGCGTTAACTTATGCCCATCGCATTGTGTTCTTTGTCCAAGCGATTTTTGTACTGGCGGTCGTCAAAGTAATGTTCCCGAAAATCTCGAAATTAGCAGTGAGGAAAAATATGGACGAATTAAAGTCGGTCGTCGGCAAAATAATTACGACGGTTTCATTGATTGTCATTCCTGCTGCAGTCGGCATGATGATTTTCTCGAGGCAGATTACAGAGCTGCTGTTCGGGCGTGGGGCGTTCGAGGAGCGGGCCATTGCAATGACGACGGGCTTATTATTCTTCTACGCGCTGGGCCTGCTCGGGTTCGGGCTGCGTGAAGTGTTGTCGAAAGTGTTTTATTCCTTGGAAGATTCACGAACGCCAATGATCAACGCATTTGGCGCCATGTTTTTGAACGTCGCTTTGAACTTGGTGTTATCGCGTGTCATCGGGCTGAACGGCTTGGCACTTGCGACCAGCATCGCGGCGATCGTCAGCACGATTCTGTTGTATGCATCACTGGTCCGAAAAATCGGCTCGCTCGACAGTCGGCGGCTTATGGTCGACTTGGCGAAAGGCATACTTGCAGCAGTCGTCATGGGCATTGCGGCAAGAACGGCATTCACAGTTTCCTTGTTGATGATGGGCGATATTCCAGCTTTGTTCATCGGCGTATTAACAGGAGCCACGGTATATGCAGCGATGCTATGGATGCTGCAATTGAGTGATATCGCCTATTACAAAGCCAGGTTGATGGCATTGGCCAGACGTTAAAAAAGGGGGTGGGTTGATGATTTATGTACTTGGATTTTTTGTAATACAGATTCTCGCAACATTTTTAATCAAAGATTTTCTACCGCCGGGTGATGGCTATGCGATGCTTCTCGTCTTTACTGGGATTATCGCCATCTCCTTGTATCTATACCGCAATTTGAAAAACGAGTGGCTCTTTGTCATTTTTGCAGGGTTTGCGGTAAGGCTGATTATTTTATTTATCGATTTGTATGTACCGTCGATCGGAATCTTCTCGAGCGGCACGGACACGGAGTATTTCCATGAAGTCTCCGTATTGGTGGCGAACGGCCAATATCCACTTGATCAAACCCATACAGTCTACGTGCCATTTTTATCAGGGCTCTACTACATGATTGGAGAGCAGCGGGCATACTCGCAATTCCTCAATATTGCCTGCTGGGTATTCTCTGCTGTATTCCTTTTCAAATCATTGAACTATTTGCATATTGAGAAGAAACTGAGCTTTATCGCTTTGCTGATCTTCACGCTTATGCCGAACAGTATTTTCATGTCGAGCATCCTGTTGCGGGAGGCACTGATCATTTTCTTCACGACTGTATCGCTTTATTATTTCTTGCGCTGGATGGGGGAACGTTCGTTTCTTCAATTCGGCTGGGCAGTGGTGTTGTCGATTCTTGCGATGATGTTCCATACCGGTATGATCGGCTTGCTGCTCGTCTATATCGCGTCATTCTTCTGGTTGGAGCGCGGAAAGATGGGCAGAAAAATTTCCACACCGCTTATCTACTTATTGTTTGTCGGCGGCATCTCGTTTCTGGTCTTTCAAAACGCCGATGTCTTCTTGAGTAAATTTGTTACGGAAGAGGGCGGGACGGTCGACTACGAAATCTTTGCGGAAGGCGGATCGGTCTACTTGGCAAGCTTCAGCGGTTTATCCGGCATGGCTGCGTTGCTTGTGGCACCGCTTAAAATGTTCTACTTCCTGTTTTCACCGCTTCCGCTCGATTGGCGGGGAGGTGCAGACATAGTCAGTTTCTTGTTTGATTCAAGTGTTTACCTATTCCTGATCGGCGCGACATTGTATGGGCTCTATCGAAGCAAAATGCCGGTCCGAACCAAAATATTCATCTTACTGGTAATCGGGATGACCGTTTTCATCTATTCATATGGAACGCAAAGCGCCGGGACGGCGATGCGCCACCGCAATAAGATCATCCCGCTATTATTGCTGTCTTACGCTGCAGCGAATAGCAAGCAATTGCTGGAATTTACCAAAATGAAATGGACAGGGAGCAAGGGGGAGAAGGTGGACTCATGATAGAAAACTTGAAAATCGCAATTATCGGAGCAGGCGAAACAAGCTTGCTTGCAGCAACGGCACTCAGCACTGTTTATCCGGTCCTTGTATTCGATACGGATCGCTCCAAAAAAGCAAGATTTGAGGAGAATGGCATTGCTTTTACGGATCAAGCCAAAGAATTGGCTGATGTCGGCATCCTCCTGATGACTGGGTCAAAGCGCCCGGCCTATACATTGGACATGCTTTCGGAGTTGTGCCGAATCGTCGGAAAGCATATGAAAAAAGGTTCAGTGCTCATCTTCGAAGCTCCAGTGTATCCTGGCACAACTGAAGAAATTTGCATCCCTCTGCTCGAGCAGCATTCCGGATTTAGCGCCGGAAAAGAATTTTTCGTTGGCTTTGCGCCTTCTAGATGGCATAGCAGCGACCCGCAAGGCAAGGCGGCGAAAATGCGCAAAGTAATTGCCGGGCAAAGCGGGCCAGTCACCGATTACCTTGCTGATTTATTCGCACCGATCCACGATGGCGGCATTTACAAGGCGAAATCGATCCGTGTCGCTGAAGCTGCCCAATTGCTTGAAATCGCCCAAAAAGAAGTGAATACCGCCTTGATGAACGAAGTGGCGCTGACCTTGAACCAGCAGGGAATCGATACACACGATGTATTGGAAACCGCCAATACAAAGCGGGGATTCATCAAATTCGAACCCGATCTCCTAGGGGAGCGCACTGGGCTATGGCACGGTATAGATCAATTTTGGTGTAAAGGTGAAAAGAAAGGACATCAAGTAGCACAGCGGATCATCAAAAAGCTGATCCAAAACGAAATCGTCATCCATGAGGCGCGCATTACGGTGCTTGGCATCACGCAACAAGACGGAACAAGCGGAACGCCGGAGACGGGTGTGTTGGAACTCGTTTCAGAGCTGCGGGAATACGGAGTGGACGTCCAGGTGGCAGATGCCCAACTCGAACTGGGTCAGGCAGAATGCGCGGGTGGGGTTTTGCTGACACGGCAGGAAGAGCTGCTTCCGGCGGTTTCGGTCATACTCGCAGTGCCTCATGAAGCTTACCGGAAAGCAGGATGGAAGTTATTCGAGCGCTTGCTTGAAGGCAAGGAAGGTTATGTCTTTGATGTTAAAAGCATACTTGAACGAAATGAAAAACCGGAGAAGGTGACTTTATGGAGAATGTAAGGAGGGAGCAATCAATGATCGTTGGAGATTTCAGTGAAGAAAAAAAGCAGCCAAAGCGCTCGAACGCGTTGGCAAGATTGCTGGAAGTCGTGTTCGCCGCTTTGATGTTATTGGTCTTATCGCCATTATTGTTAGCAGTCGCTCTATTGATCAGAATCGAGTCGAAAGGGCCCGCCATGTTCAAGCAGCAGCGCGGCGGACTATATGGACGGCATTTCACTATCTATAAATTCCGGACGATGGAGCATGGCCGCGATAAGAAACGCAACCGCACCAACCCATTCGACGGCGACCCGAGCATTACGAAAGTCGGCAATATTCTCCGCAAAACAAGCATCGATGAACTACCCCAGCTGATCAACATCGTCAAAGGCGATATGTCGTTCATCGGCCCTCGCCCAACCGTCACCGATCAAACCGATAACTACAACGATTACCAGAAGCAGCGGCTGATGGTAAAACCGGGGGTCACGGGCCTTGCGCAAGTGAGCGGGCGCAACACATTGAGCTGGGATGAAAAAATTGATATCGATATCGATTACATCAACCGCAAAAGCTTGCGTCTCGATTTGTACATCTTGGTGCAAACGGTGGTTAAGGTATTCCGGACAGAAGAAATTTACGAAAAAAGCTGAGCGGAGGGTAATGCCATGACAACGAAACTGATTCACGCCGTAACTGTTTCGGAAAGTTTGAGCTTTATGAATGGCCAACTGCGCTACTTGAAAGGCCGCGGATTCGAACCGAAAGCTTTAAGTTCCAGAGGGGCGGGATTTGATGAGTTTCAATCAAGCGAACAAGTGGAAATGCTCGAATTGCCGATGGATAGGGGCATCTCGCCGCTCCATGATGCGCAATCGCTTGCCCGATGCATTGCGTTGTTTCGCCGGGAGCACCCGTTAATTGTCAATGCGAGCACGCCTAAAGCTGGGCTGGTGGTTACAGTGGCTGCGCGTATATGCCGTGTGCCTGTGAGGGTCTATACGATGCGCGGCTTGAGGCTGGAGACGACAGCGGGATGGAAACGCAGTTTGTTGCTGACTATGGAAAAGCTTGCTGCGTCTTCTGCAACCCATTGTTTGGCAGTATCGGACAGCCTGCGGGAAAGGGCAATCGAATTCGGCATCGCGGGTGGAGAAAAAATCAGCGTGCTCGGAAAAGGCAGCGGCGACGGATTTGATGTAGCGAGATTCCAGTCCACTCCTGAAATTGAAGCAGCCGGAAATGAGCTGCGCAATCGCTATAAAATCGGCAAAGAACACGTCGTTCTTGGATTTGTCGGCAGGCTGACAAAAGATAAAGGAGTCAATGAACTGGTCTCCGCTTTCAAGCTGTTAAGCCTTCAAAATGAGCAACTGCGCTTGCTCATCGTAGGGGATTATGAAGACGATGATCCAGTGGAAGCAGTCACGAAATGGGAAATCGAAAACAATCCGAAAATCATCAAAACTGGATTTCTTCCGGATCCGGTCGTGTATTACCATTTGATGGACATTTTCGTATTCCTCACGAAGCGTGAGGGTTTTGGCAATGTGGCCATCGAAGCCGCCTTATGCGGGTTGCCGGTCGTCGCATCCGATGTCACAGGAGCACGAAATACAATTATTGACGAAAAGACCGGTTTACTGGTAAATCCTGAAAACCTCCAGGAAATCACGGAAACGATCCACAGGTTAATAGCATCCGATAGTTTGCGCGCGCGGTTTGGGGAAGCCGGGCGTGAATGGGCAAGTACCCATTTCAGCAACGAGGTGCTATGGAAAGAGCTGGACAGTTTTTATAAAAACTGCCTCAGCGAATCGCTGGTGCTAGCTGGCGAATTGAACTAAGGGTTCAGGTCATGCGGGGAAAATCAAAAACAAAGGGGAGTTTCATTTGAAAACATATTATTATATTGCGTCTGCTGGAGTACTGGGTGTCAAAACCAATATCAAAAATTTCGGCTGGTCTTACGGCCATAATGTTCCTGAAGGCACGATGGAACAATACGAACGCTGCGTGGTTCGCATGCAGGTTGACCTAAAAGAATTCAATGATGATGCCGAACATGAAGCGATGGGGAAATACCATTATTTCAGCGGCACGCCTGGGGCTGACAAAATCTATTACACACGAAATTATGCTGGTAAAGGACGCATGCGCATTCGCGCGGAAGGATTTTTAACGGACGAGCCAAAAATCACCGTCAACCGCGCTTACTATAAACTCATTACCCACAGAATCATGAACCTTCATTCCATCGGCTATATCATGACCGACCTTGCAACGCTCTTGCTATTGAAAAAAGGCTATGCGCCGATTCATTGCTCCGCGTTCAAGAAAGATGACTCGACTTTGACGGTGTTCGCTCCGCCGGATACCGGCAAGACATTAAGCAGCATGACGGCTTGCATGGAACACGGCGCCGAATTCATCGCGGAAGATCTGGCCATCACAGACGGCAAAACGATCCATTCGGTTCCGTGGACGAGCACATTCCGTTATTACTCCACTGTCGAACAGGGGATAGGCGCGAAGATCAAGAACCGCGTCGATAAACTGTTGCCGGTCATGGAATACATCAGCTTTAAAAAGCCAGACCCGATCACGGAATACGTCGGCGAACAGTCGATACTCGACCACCAAGTGGTGACGCATGTCGCCATTTTGGAACGCGGCGATGATTATGTCGCCGAACAGACTGAAGAAGTAGCGCTCCAAAAGCTGATGAATTTGAATCGTTATGAATTCAATTATTTGCGCTCGCCATTACTCACTGCGTATGAATTCTTCAATCCGGAATTGAAAATCGACCAGGCACTCGCCAATGAACGCGATGTTTTGACCAAATTGATCCGTGGCAGCGAAAAAGTGTTTTCCGTGAAAAAGAATAATGCCACTCATTATGCGAAGGAACTACTCGAACAAATCGGCAGCCCCGCAGCACCTGCCCGAGCGGTGCAAGGGGCCTGAAAAGGAGCGGTCCATCATGACAGCGAAAGTGTTGCACGCCATGACCATTGCCCAAAGTCTCCAGTTGGTGAAGGGGCAATTAAAGACATTGGAAACGCGCGGCTATGAAGTGAAAGCATTGAGTTCAGAAGGAAGCTTTGCAGAAATCTTTGAACAAGAAGAAGGAGTGAAAGTGCTGCACGTCAATATGGAACGCGAAATTGCTTTGAAAAAAGATCTGGAATCGCTATTTGCCTGCATGCGTGTCATCCGTTCTGAAAAACCGGATATCGTCAATGCCGGAACGCCAAAAGCGGGGCTGATCGTGTCACTTGCTGCTTATTTCTGCAGGGTACCGGTGCGCATTTATAATGTGCTGGGCTTGCGCCTTGAGACGACCAAGGGCATCAAGCGGCAAATTTTGCTGATGGCAGAGAAAATCGCCGCAGCATCCTCAACCCACATGCTTGCAGTATCGCCAAGCTTGAAGCGCCAGATTGTCGAGCTTGGCATCGCCCCAGCCGATAAAATAAAAATTCTTGGACATGGCAGCGTCAACGGCTTTGACCTGCAGCGTTTCGAACTGGATGACGAGATGAAACGGCGTGTAGAGGAAAAGCGCCAAGCATATGGATGGACCGGCGACGAACTTGTACTCGGGTCAATGGGGAGGATCACTAAAGACAAGGGCATCGACGAAACAGTGCGTGCGTTTACCGAACTGCACGCGCACCACCCGAATTTAAGGCTCTTGATCATCGGTGATTACGAATCGGCGGATGCGGTTTCCGAGTGGACGCGTGAGACGATTACCAATCATCCCCATATCATCCACGAAGATTACCAATTGGACCCCGTGCCATTTTATCATTTGATGGATCTGTTTTTATTCCTGACAAAGCGTGAGGGGTTCGGCAATGTATCGGCGGAAGCTGCGCTGACGGGAATACCAGTCATCGCAGCGGATGTCACGGGTGCGCGAGACACCTTGGTGGACGGGGAGACCGGTTATTTGGTCGACCCCGATAGCCATCGGGATGTCATGGAGAAACTCGATAGGCTAATCGCAAATCCTGGGCTGCGCGCGGAGTTGGGTGTTGCTGGCCAGGAATGGGTACGCCAGAATTTCAGTAATGAATCCTTGTGGGAAGAGATGGATAACTATTACCGAAGCTGCCTGCTAGAACGTTCGGGTGTGCTCGGCGAAGCTCAGTGAGGAGGTAGAGGGCGGGTGGAGTGGCCGAGATTTTCGGCTGATCTGGCCCGCTTTTTTTTTGCAGGATTGGCGATGATAGTAAAGGGCGGCCAATAAGTATGGAGAACAAGTTCAGGGGAACTCAATAATGAAGTTGCTGAGGCAGTGAGATTTTTCTGGGGCATTGTTGCTTAATGCAAAAAAGAACCTATACAAATTTGTATAGGTTCTTTTTATTAAGTTCGGCTTTTCAATAATGACGTCCAGCATTCGTCAATATTCGATTAGAATTTTCAATGACTATCTCCAAGATTTCGGATTTTGCAGCGGTGATATGATTAGAAATTTATTGCCGCACTGGTTCGTGTATTTCGATTGTGCCTTTCTTCAGCAATGCATCTGGGCGTCCTAGGGCATACCCTTGCCCAAAATGAATCCCCAGTTTTTTCAAGAACTGCAATTCCATGCTGCTTTCAATTCCTTCAGCAATGATATAAGTATCGGCTTGCATGGAAAATTCGAGAAGAAGTTCTACCAATTGTTGTTGGGCAGGCTGTCTATGAATGTCTCGTATAAGAAACTTATCCAGTTTAATAAACTCTGGCTTTAGGGAAATAATAGTTTTCAAACTATTGTATCCTGTGCCTGCATCATCTATAGCAATGCGGAATCCTTGGTTGCGATAGTTATCGATGGTTTTTTCAAAGCTCAGATAATCGCTTACAGCCTCTTTTTCAGTCAGCTCCAATACGACGCGTGTAGGAGAAATTCCATACTTCTCCAATAAGTCCAAAGTCTTTCCACTTTGATATGCTGGGTCGGTCAGTACCTGAGGCTGTATGTTCAAAAAGATTAACCCGTGTTCTGTGTTTTGGCCTTTAAGGGCCTGTTCTGAATATCTCCGTAATGAAAGATTTCTTAGAAACGCTTCTATTTGAAAAACATTATTGCTTTTTCCAATATAACTATAAAAATCTTCTGTCGTAGGAAATTGCATGCTGTTTTTTGGTCTATTGAGCACTTCGAATCCAATGGTCTGGCCTCCAGTCAAAGAAACAATCGGCTGAAAAGCAGTACTGAAATTCTCTCGTATCATGAGTTCCTTAACTTCTTTATCTTTTCGGCTATCCGCATAAAGGGTCTTTTGGTTTTCATTTAAATAATGTATGAATTCAATCGCGCTGCTCAAGCTAATGGGAATCCTTCTCCTTTTCAACGATTCAAAGTTTCTAATATGTTCTTAGTATAATGAATCAATGTTAAGTCCTTGTTAAAATTCTGTAAAATTTTAACTTCAATTCTACTTATCAACTATTATCTTATTCTAAAAAAGGCACAAGAAAGCTAGTGCACAGCCATTCTGCCGAGGTAAGATTTTGCCTATGGAGATAAACTGGTCCTTGCAGCAGTTGAGTGTCGCGTTCTGAAATTTCATGGGAAATCTAAAAACCCGCTTAGCGAGTGCTATGCGGGTTTTATGCCAGAAAGTTATTCTTCTCTTGGAGCGATGCTGATGGGGCGGATGGAACCCCAAGGTGCAACGTCAATGGTCACTTCAAGATCGACCGCTTCTTCGAGTTCAGGGCCGCGGCCTTGCTCGACATAAAAGTTTTCAAGCTGCGGCACGACAACTCGGCGGTCGTATTTGCTGCCGTTGATGGCGCCGAAGAACGGCTGCTCCTCGATGCGGTTGATGACGGCGTAGCCATCTTCACCTGCCGTCAAGGTAAAGTAAACAGCACCGTCGGAAATTCCGGCAGGCGCGTCGAGGTCCGGGTACTGCAGCATGACGTATTCACCGTAGAACGGGTCGAACGGGTCATAAGGTTCAGCGCGCAATAAGTATTGATCGCCGAACCAGGAAGTAGCGTAGAAGCTGGCGACGAGCAATGCGACAAAGGCGGTCTGCAAAACAGGCATTAGCCATTTCTTCATGTCACTGCACCTTCTTTCTTGCGGTTAAGCCACCAGGCGATGCCTGATAGTACGAACAACAGGATGGCGCCGATCAGGAAGAACAGCGACATGTCGAGCCGTTCCCACGCATAGATGACATAGATGACGAATTGGACGACGATGAAATAAGCGAAGCCCAAAGCGAGCGGCTGGTCTTGGCGCTGGGCGATGATCAAATAGGCGAGCGCGGTCAATTCTGCAACGATGGCCAAGGCAATGGCCGTTTCATCGAAGAGCATGAAGCCGACAAGCCCGAGCGTGCCAAGCCACATCAAATGGCGTTCGCGGAAGTAAGCGACTGCGATCACTAGGGCTCCCGCTGCTGCAAGGGCGATTGATTCAGGCATGGACAACTCGGCGAAAGCCATATCGCTCTCCCCGCGGATCGCTAGGAAGACGATGAGCTGGATCCCGCCAACAATCAGATAAAGCGGGCTTAATAACTTGTGCTTGTCTTTTGGAATCAGCAGCATGAGCAACACTAGCGCAAACAAGGCCCAGATCGGCACAAGCGGGCTGTCGATGTCCCATATGCTCCACGCAAGAAAACCGGAACCAAGCAATAACAGCCAGCTGAAGATCATCGTCGTTACATCTTTGCTCAGGAAGAACCAAGCGAGCGTGACGGCAATGAACAGGAGCCATTCGATCAAGCCGATGCCGGGAACTGCCGAGGACAGGATGGTGATCCCGCTAATGAACGCCAATACTGTAAAGGCGGAGTGGCGCCAGATGAAGAAATGAGCAATGGCGGCGATGAACAATGCCCATGGCACGATGCTAGAACCGGTTCCGAGGTGAAAAGTTTGGCCGGTGACGATTAAACTTGCCCCGAACATCACGTATCCGAGTATGCGGAAAATGATGGGATGGCCAAAATGTTTTTTCTCAGAGAAATAAGCGAGTAAATAAAAAATCCACATGAGCGATACGACCATGCCGACTTTTGCGATAGCCGGTATAGCTTGCCAGTTCGCGGCAATAAAACTGAAGACAGCGAGCGCGAAAAAGATCAAGCCAATGGTGAGCAAAAGAGGCAGTTTGCGTTTTTTTGGCTGTCGGGTTTCAAACGCTTGGATGCGCTCAGCCGTTTCTTGGTCGATGAGCCCTTCCGCACGCCACTGGGCGAGCTTGCGTTCCCATTCCATATAGGACACCTCCCTAATTATTAACTGTATTATAAACCTATATTGTCAGAAATGACAGAAAGCGTACCTAGTTGTATAGGTCTTTTTTATTATTTCAGTTTGTGCATTACTTGATTTCAAACGGTGTGTTTTTGGATAGATATATCTAATGTAAGCATAGGAAAAACCTCATTGAAAGAGGGTTAAAGCCGTTTTATGGCGAAAGTTAAAATACATCTTAAATTACAAAGACACTGTATATTGGCACTGACAGTTTAGGTTCATGATTTTGTAAGGGGTGAGTGAAAGAGGTGGAGTTTGTATACGAATGGATGGGCCATATCCAGCTGGGAATATTTGTGCTGGCACCGCTATTATTGCCGTGGTGGCTGAAACGGTATATCTGGCTTGGTTTCGTGACAGTCGGGTATGTACTTTACATAGCTTGGGGGCTGTATCTTCAAGCTACGGGAACTATGGAAGAGTTCGGGACCGGTTTCGGCATGATGATCCTGCCGTATTTGGCGGGAATCTCATTGTTCGGCTATGTGCTTCAGAAGTCGATCGATCATGCGAAGCATAACGGTTCGGAGGAATAGAAAAGGGAGTGGATATTTGTGATCATCGATCCTGCACAACAAACGAGCAAGGAAAATTATAAATTACTGATCGGCAGTGTGTTGCCTCGGCCGATTGCTTGGGTATCGTCCGTATCGTCCGGCGGCGAGTTGAATTTGGCGCCTTTCAGTTTTTTTACGGTCGCTTCGCGCAATCCGCCGATGGTGATCTTTTCGATCGGAGAAGGGGTCGAAGCAAGGATGGGGACAGTAAAAGACACTCTCACGAATATCCGGGAGCGGGGCGAGTTTGTTGTCAATATCGCTTCTGCACCACTTGCGAATAAAATGGCGAAAACCGGTGAACATGTCGCGCCGGATGTCGATGAATTCGCTTGTGTTGGATTGACGCCTGTCTCATCTGAAGTGGTTTCAGTACCGCGCGTAAAAGAATCGCCCGTCAGCATGGAATGTGAATTGGTGCAGGTCATTCCGCTTGGCGACGATCATCTCGTTATTGGCAAAGTGCTGCGCTTCCATATCCACGATGAATTGTATGATAAGGGAAGAATCGATACGAAAAAGCTTGCACCGATTGGACGGCTTGCCGGAAATTATTCGCCTGTAGAATCAATGTTTTCACTGCCGAATGAGCAATTGGAGGAATATTTGCGGACACCGGTAGATAAAGACCGGGAGTAGCCGTGCCCAAGGGGAGGGATGTTTCATGGCCTTACAGCTTGAAAATCTCAGATTCGAACGTTTGCGTCGGGAACATTTGCCGCAGCTTTATGAATGGATCACGAAAGAGCCGCAGGTCAACCGGTTTTGGGGCTATAGCTATAATGGCACTTACGGGGAGTTCGTGCGCGAATTCGTCGGCAGCATCAAAGGACGGGATCCGACAGAGCCGTATCTCATCTATTACTTGGAGCAACCAATTGGATATATCCAGACATTTCGCTGGAGCGATTATCCAGGCAGTGAACAATTTGAGGAATTACAGCGAGCAGCTGGCCTGGATATTCTCATCGGCGCGCCTGCCTATCGCGGCAAAGGCTTCGGCCAAGCAATCATCCGGCGCTTTTTAGAGGAAGTGGTGTTTCGCGACGGTTCCTTGACTTGCTGCGTCACCGATCCCGATATCCGCAACAAGCCAGCGATCCGTGCCTACGAAAAGGTCGGGTTTGAAATTATCCGGCGTGTGGAGGAAGTTTCAGAAATTACACGGCCGGTGTGGTTTATGCGCGTCGGGCGCCAGCAACTGGAACGAAAAAAACCCTAGCCATTTTCGGCTAGGGTTTTAATTTTTGTTCGGCATCGCGGATGGCCTGTTCCATGAAACGAACCGGATGTTCAAGCATCTTGCCGTGGCCGACGGCGAGAAAGTTTGGCTGCAGTAAGGTCAATTTTTTAGCGCTGTTGAGTGCTGTTTGCTTGTCCCATGTCGCCAGGGCTGGAAACGGGAACAGCGGCTTGAAGGTGCCAGAAACTGCAGTGCCTCCACGTGTCTGAAAAGCATCTCCTGCGAGGAGGACGCCGGTGCGTCTATCGAAAAAGGAAATGGATCCTGGGGAATGCCCAGGAGATAGGACGACTTCAAGTGAGCCGACTCGGTCGCCTTCTTGCAGCAGCCGATCGGGCATTGTCTGGATATTTTTTGGGATTCCGCCCTTGACGGGTTTGCCTGCATCTTCAGGCGAAGCACTTTTGTCCCCCGAGAGAATTTTTGCTTCCCTTTGCGAGACTGAAACTTGTGCCGAAGGAAACTGTTTTTTCAAAGCATCGAGTGCACCGACGTGATCGATATGGGCATGCGTCAGCGCGATTTCTGTAATTGGTTTGCCGATGGTTTTTGCCGCCAGCGCGATATCCCTTGCCGCGAATCCCAGCGCGCAATCGACAAGCGTCAAGCCTTCCTGTTCTTCGACCAAATAACAATTCACCGGAAATACTTTAGGCATAAAAGCCAGTTGATAGACATTCTGCACTTTCTTGACCCGCATAACCGCCAACTCCTTTTGGATGATTACTGTCATTTTAGCGCAATCGGCCGATGAAATGAAGCTGGGGGGCAAATAGTTGTGCAGGAAACAAAGCTGGCGCATAATGTCCGTAGATTGTTTTTAACTGAGGAGGAAGAAGTGTTGGTTAAGTTAAAAGGCGTAGTGCCTGTCATGCGCAACCTGAAGGAATTTGAACGGCTGCTTGCCAGTGACCAGGAAACCATCATTTTTCTGGAAGTCCGGCTCGCCCAGCTCAAGCCGCTTGTCGCTGCTGCCAAGAAAGCTGGCAAAAAAGTCATCTTGCATGCCGATTTGATTCAAGGCTTGAAGACGGACGCTTACGGCATTGAGTATTTGGTCCGGGAAGTGAAACCGGACGGCATCGTCTCAACAAGAAGCAATGTCATCGCTCTTGCAAAGAAAAATAAATTGACAACGATCCAGCGGTTGTTCCTGCTCGACAGCCATGCGCTTGAACATAATTTGAGCTTGATCGATCAAGTAAAACCCGATTACATCGAGTTGTTGCCGGGGCTCATCCCGTCGATCATCAAAGAAGTACACGAACGGACCGGCATTCCCATCATTGCAGGCGGCTTGATCCGCACAAGAGAAGATATCGAACTTGCCTACCAAGGCGGGGCAGAAGCCGTTTCGACATCCCAAGCAGAACTATGGGATACGTGATTCTGTAAAGCCCGTCCATCTGCGATCGCTCTTCAGAAAGAGAGCGAGCCGATTTTTTTCAGTTTCCACTACTCCCAAATAAGCCCAAATTAATTGTTGACAGCGTTTTCAAAAACTGCTAAATTGATTTTACAAGTTAAGGACCGTGCAGGAGAAAAGAGATCCGCATCGGACAAGGCCCAGTCTATTGGGCCTTCGTTCAGTGCGGATTTTTTTGTGGCCGGTTTTTGATTATACATAGAGATTCTGTGGACAGCGTGCATTGTCATTCGGCAGGTTCGATAGAAGCGGAGGATCTGAAAAAGGGGTGTATGGAAAATGACAATATTTTTAGCAGAATTGATCGGTACGATGATCCTTATCATTTTTGGTGCTGGTGTCGTAGCAGGTGTAACGTTGAAAGACTCAAAAGCGGAGAATGGAGGATGGATTGTCATCACGATCGCGTGGGGGCTCGCGGTAACTATGGGTGTTTATGCAGTCGGGAATTTCTCGGGAGCGCATTTGAATCCGGCAGTCACTTTAGGTTTTGCATCTATCGGTGAACTTCCATGGTCACAGGTGCCGGTTTATATTACCGCACAAATTTTGGGTGCCATCATCGGTGCCGTCATCGTCTTTTTCAACTATCTTCCACACTGGGTAAGAACGAAAGAAGCCGAAACAAAGCTTGGCGTTTTTGCGACAATTCCGGCTATCCGCCGCCCGTTTTCCAACTTGATCAGTGAAATCGTCGGGACTTTCGTGTTGGTCATGGGCTTGTTGTTCATCGGGGCCAATGATTTTACGGAAGGCTTGAACCCTTTGATCGTCGGCGCGCTCATCATCGCGATCGGCATGTCGCTTGGCGGCACAACAGGATATGCGATCAACCCTGCTCGTGATTTAGGGCCGCGTATCGCACACGCGTTGCTGCCGATTCCAGGAAAAGGCCGCTCTGACTGGAGCTACGCTTGGGTGCCGATTGTCGGCCCTGCTTTCGGGGGGATCTACGGGGCAGTTTTCTACAAAGCCTTGTTCACTGGAGATTACGGTTTGCCATTCTTCGCATTAAGTTTAGTGCTTGTCCTGGTATTTATCGGTACAGCCAGTGTAGAATTGAAAAATGGTCGAGCGAAGGCCAAGCAATTGAAAGAAAAAACCATTTAATAAGTTAGCGGAGGAGATTCCAGTGAGTAAAAAATATATTTTATCGATCGACCAAGGAACAACCAGTTCACGGGCGGTCCTGTTGAACCATGCAGGCGAGATTGTCGGTACGGGCCAGCAGGAGTTCCAGCAATTTTTCCCGAAACCAGGTTGGGTCGAGCACGACGCCAATGAAATTTGGACTTCCGTCCTGGCGTGTATCGCAGAAGTTTTGCGCAAAACAGACATCGATCCCTCTGAAATTTCGGGTATCGGGATCACCAACCAGCGTGAGACAACTGTTGTATGGGATCGCAATACAGGCAAGCCGATCTACAAAGCAATTGTTTGGCAATCGCGCCAAACGGACGGCATCTGCAACGAATTGAAAGACCAGGGATTGAACGATACATTCCGCAAAAAAACCGGCCTTTTGATCGACGCGTATTTCTCCGGCACGAAAGTGAAATGGATCCTTGACAATGTCGAAGGTGCGAGAGAAAAAGCGGACAATGGCGATTTGATGTTCGGCACCATCGACACATGGCTCGTCTACCGTTTATCAGGCGGTTCGACGCACATCACCGATTACAGCAATGCATCTCGTACGCTCATGTACAACATCCATGATCTTGAGTGGGACGATGAACTGCTTGACATCCTGACAGTGCCGAAGAGCATGCTGCCGGAAGTGCGCCAGTCATCTGAAATTTATGCACATACCATTAATTATCATTTCTTCGGACATGAAGTGCCGATTGCAGGGATTGCCGGCGACCAGCAGGCAGCCTTATTCGGCCAAGCATGCTTCGAAAAAGGCATGGCGAAAAACACTTACGGAACTGGATGTTTCATGCTGATGAACACCGGCGAGAAAGCAGTCGAATCCGAACATGGCTTGTTAACGACACTTGCTTGGGGCGTTGATGGGAAAGTTGAATATGCTCTCGAAGGCAGTATTTTCGTGGCAGGTTCTGCGATCCAATGGCTGCGCGACGGACTGCAGGTTATCGAGACGGCACCTGAGAGCGAAGATTTTGCAAAACAAGTGGAATCGACAGATGGCGTCTATATGGTGCCGGCATTTGTCGGCCTCGGTACGCCTTACTGGGATACCGATGCGAGAGGAGCAGTATTCGGCTTGACGCGCGGCACGACGAAAGCACATTTCATTCGTGCGACACTTGAGGCGCTCGCATATCAGACAAAAGACGTTGTAGATGTTATGATAGAAGATGCAGGGATTGAATTGAAGACTTTGCGCGTCGATGGCGGCGCAGTCGGCAACGATATGCTGATGCAGTTCCAATCGGATTTGCTTCACGTACCTGTTGAACGCCCACGCATTCAAGAAACGACGGCAATTGGAGCTGCTTACTTGGCAGGACTGGCTACTGGATTCTGGAAAGACAAAGACGAGATTGCCGCACAATGGCAGTTGGATAAAACTTACGAGCCGGAAATGTCCGACGAAACAAGCGAGCGACTGTATACAGGCTGGCAAAATGCGGTAGCCGCAACTCGCACATTCAAGCCCGTCAACTAAACTTACAAGTTAATCACACGAGAGATAAATGGCCGGAGACGAAGAGAGACCATGCCAGTACAGCAGATATAACTCTGCGGCTGTGTACAGGTCTCTCTTTTTAATATGGAATATATTGGAAAAGGAGTCGGTTAAGAATGAAATTCTCAAGCCTAGAACGCACAAAAACTTATGGACAAATGAAACAAGCGCCACTTGATGTATTGATCATCGGGGGCGGGATCACAGGAGCGGGAATCGCGCTCGATGCTGCAGCACGCGGCGTCCGTGCAGGAGTCGTGGAAATGCAGGATTTTGCAGCAGGAACTTCAAGCCGTTCAACAAAACTCGTGCACGGTGGTTTGCGTTACTTGAAACAATTTGAAGTGAAGATGGTCGCAGAAGTCGGCAAAGAACGCGAAATCGTTTATGAAAACGGGCCGCATGTCACGACACCTGAATGGATGATGTTGCCATTCCACAAAGGCGGCACATTCGGGCCACTCAGCACAAACGTCGGCTTGCGCGTCTACGATTTCCTGGCAGGCGTCAAAAGAAGTGAACGCCGCCGCATGTTTTCGCGTGATGAAGCAATCCGCCGCGAGCCGCTTGTGAAACAACAGGGACTCAAAGGTGCAGGTTATTATGTCGAATACAAGACAGACGATGCGCGCTTGACGATGGAAGTCATGAAAAAAGCTGTTGAAAAAGGCACGTTGGCAATGAACTACGTGAAAGTCAAAGGCTTCCTTTACGACAACGGCAAAGTGGTCGGCGTCGTAGCGGAAGACCAGCTTGACGGCTCGATCCACGAAATATTTGCGAAGAAAATCGTCAATGCGGCAGGCCCTTGGGTCGATACATTGCGCGAAGAAGACAAATCGAAAAAAGGCAAAACTTTGCAGCTGACAAAAGGGATTCACTTGGTATTTGACCAGTCGCGCTTCCCGCTTAAACAGGCTATCTATTTTGATATGCCGGACGGCCGCATGGCATTCGCCATCCCGCGCCAAGGCAAAGTGTATGTCGGCACAACTGATACGGTATACAAACAAGATATCGCGCACCCGACGATGACAACAGAAGACCGTGACTACGTTCTCGAAGCCGTTAACTTCATGTTCCCGGACGTCTCGATTACAGCGGCTGATATCGAATCGAGCTGGGCAGGATTGCGTCCGCTGATCCACGAAGAAGGCAAAGACCCATCCGAGATTTCCCGTAAAGACGAAATCTTCGTATCGGATTCTGGCTTGATTTCAATCGCGGGCGGCAAGCTCACCGGCTACCGTAAAATGGGCGAGAGCATCATGGACTTGGTCACCAAACAGCTTCAAGAGGAATATGGTACTTCTTTCAAGAAAGTATCGACGAAGAAAATGGAGCTTTCCGGCGGAGAAGTCGGCGGTTCTAAAGGATTCAAGGAATTCAAAACCGATCGCTTGAAACGGGCGGCCGAGTTTGGGCTCACCGAAGATGCGATGGAAATGCTTGTCAATCGCTATGGCGCGAACGTCGACCATGTGCTGCGCCATTATACAGACGGTTTGGCTGATGCCGCATCGCATAATCTCGATCCGCTCGTCTATGCAATGCTGCAATACGGTATCGAATCGGAAGCAGTTTGCAAACCGGTTGATTTCTTCATCCGCCGTACAGGGGCACTGTATTTTGATATCCATTGGGTGCATGCCCATAAGGAAGCCGCTGCCGATTATATGGCAGGCGTCTTCAACTGGACAACTCAACAGAGAGAGCGTTATGTGGAAGAGCTGGAAATCCTTCTCCACGAAGCCGTTATTCCGACCCCTCAATCCGAATTAAGTAAATAAGCATCAATAGTTTCGACAGCTTCTTGTCATTCATTTGACGAGAAGCTGTTTTTTTGATTAAAATAATAAAAATTGTGCCTATAGTGCTAAGTCGGGGGTTTCAGAGGGTAGAGAATAATATCCATTTTTATCTAAATTCAAAAGAATTTTTACATTGTCTAGGCATTTGTCCTGAAAGGTCGTATAATTTTTGTAAATTACTATTTGAATTATCAGAAAATAAAGAGTGGAAAGACTACGGGGATGTGAGGAGAATGACCATGAAACAGACAACTACAGCATTGGCGGCTATGACCTTAGCCCTTTCTCTGATAGGTATCGGAACGGCTGGACAAGCCCAAGCCGCAACAGAAAAGCCGGTAGACCGTGTCATTGTCAAACTGCGAGATGACGGCGCATTAAAAAACAAAGCTACCGCGCAGCAGGTCGAGACAGCGGAAACCGGCAACGCGCAAATCGTCACACTTGAAGTGCCGGAAGGGCAAAGTGTGGAATCGTTTATCACAGAGCTTTCTAGTCAAGGTGATGTTGAGTATGCAGAACCCGACGGGCGTGTGGAGCTGGCCGCGATACCGAGCGACCCGTTTTATGCAGGATATCAATACCATCATCGGCTCATCGGTTCCGAAGCTGCCTGGGACAAGACGACCGGAAAAGCTGATGTGCTTGTGGCGGTAATTGATGACGGATTTGACTTGGCGCATCCCGATTTGTCCGGAAGGGTTTTGTCCCCTTTTAACGTAATCACCGGCAAATCTGGTAGTGTCAGTGTAGAAATCCACGGCACCCATGTGGCAGGGCTTATTGCGGGAAATATGAACAATGAATTATTTGGAGTCGGTGTGGCGCCCTCAACGAGCATCCTCCCGATCGATGTGTTCGACGGCGAGGATGGCTTTATCTCAGATGTTGCTGCTGGCGTATACTACGCGGTAGATAGTGGAGCGGACATCATCAATATGAGCCTGGTTGCTTATTCAGACACAAATCTCTTGAGAGAAGCTGTGCAGTATGCGCATTCCAAAAACGTTCTTGTTGTGGCGGCAGCTGGCAACGACGGCATTAGCTCCCCATATTATCCGGCAGCCTATCAAAATGTGATGTCGGTCGCTTCGACCGATGCCGCCGACCAGCACTCCGAGTTTTCGAATTTCGGAAAAACCATTGATATTGCGGCGCCGGGATCCAACGTTTTTTCCATCTTTCCAGGTGAGTCATTTGGCGGATTGGATGGAACATCTATGTCCACACCGATCGTTTCCGGTGCTGCGGCTCTAGTGAAAGCGAATGAGCCAAAACTCAGCAATACCGATATCGCCGGGCGCTTGAAGCTGACTGCGAAAGACCTTGGCGCTGCTGGAAAAGACGTGTATTACGGACACGGCCGCTTGAATATCGATCGTGCATTGACGTTGGACGCCAGCCATTGGTCAAACCGCTTGTCCGGTGCAACACGCTACGAGACAGCGGCGGCCATCTCCAAAGCAGGGTGGAGCTCCGCTTCGACAGTTGTTATCGCGACAGGAAATGATTTTCCTGATGCCTTGGCGGGCGGTCCGCTCGCCTATCAAGAAAATGCCCCAATCTTGCTGACAAAAGGGGATCATCTCCATCCGTCTACTGTCGCTGAAATCCGCCGTTTAAAGCCTGAAAAAGCCATTCTTCTTGGCAGCAAAGGTGCACTTTCAGCAACGGTTGAAGCACAAGTAGGGCAGCTGATTAATGAAGTCGATCGTATCGGCGGCAAAACACGCTATGAAACAGCAGCCATGATTGCAAAAAGAATCACGAGCGACCGGGCAGTGGTCTCCAATGGCCAGAACTTCCCGGATGTTCTTTCCATATCGCCTTACGCAGCAAAAAATGGCGTTCCGATTTTACTGACGCGCAGTGGCACATTGCCAGCAGAAACAAAAGCGGCGCTGTCTGGTAAAGGCGCAACGATCGTCACTGGTGGCACAGGGGCTATCAGCAATGCCGTCATGGCACAATTGCCTGGAGCCACACGCTATGGTGGAGCCAATCGCTTTGACACTGGCAAATTGATTAACCAGGGCTTACCCATGGGGAAACAGAAAGCTTATATTGCGACCGGTGCGAATTTCCCTGACGCATTAGCGGGGGCAGTCCTTGCAGCTAAAGCAGACGCGCCGATTCTCTTGACTGCCGCAAACTCGATTCCACCTTCGACGAAAAGCTTACTTTCTTCATATCCGGCGTATACAATCTTCGGCAGCAAAGGCGCCGTTACACCTGATGTGAAGTTTGAGATCGACCTGCAATTAAAATAATCAATGGCTCGGATTTTTCTGACTCTTTCCTCTAAAAATATTTCCTTCTTTCCTTTACATACCTTCAGGGATTTCAGGGTAAAGGAAGTTAACGGACAGAATAAGCCGCAGCAGCTACTATATTGGAGGATGAAAAGATGAGAAAGATGAACCGCGGAATGATCACGTCGCTCGGGGCGATCGGCATCGCACAAGGATTAAAAATCGTCACGCATAAAGTGGTGGCAGGGAAATGGGATTGGCAGCAAGCATTTACGACTGGCGGCATGCCAAGCTCCCACTCAGCAGGTGTATCGGCACTCGCTGCATACGTCGCTTCCAATAAAGGCGCACGCCATACAGAAACCGCACTCGCAGTCGTATTCGGAGCCATCGTCATGTATGATGCGCAAGGCATACGCCGCCACACAGGCGAAATCGCGCGTTTGGTCAATGACCTCGAGGACAGCTTTACAAAAATTTCAGGAGAGTTCCCGAGTTTTGAATTCGTGGAGCGCGATAAAGAGTTAAAAGAACTGCTCGGCCATCAGCCGATCGAAGTAGCCGCAGGAGCTGCGTTCGGAACCTTGCTTGGCATCGTTGCCGCGAAAATCGAGAACCGCGAACGTGATTTAGAGCAGCAAAAACGGCTGCCATATAACGGGCGCATGACCCGTGCAGATTACAGATAAAGAAAAACCGCTGATACAGCGGTTTTTTTCTTTGCGCTGAAAATAGAATGTAAAGTTTGTTAAGTATTGATGAAGACTGTCGCTAAAGGGGTTACGAGGACGGACAAATCGGTTAGCCTAGAAGTGAAAGCAGACCAATTCGAAGGAGGAAGATCATTTGAAGATTTCTGCTCTGAACATTTCACTTTCTGCACTCGCTTTTGGGATGGTATTCATGGCACATTTCGAACCTGTAACGTTTGCAAGCGAGAATTCACCGGGCGGCAAAAAGTATGAGCCGGGGCGTGAAGTAATTGAGCGCCTTGGCCCTCAAAGCGATGTGGAACAAGAATTGGAACAGCTGGAACGTCATGTAGACAGCAAAAGCGCATTGACCATTGAAGAGTATCAAGAGATTCAAGGACAGTTGGATGAACTGCTGCAGCGCGTAAACGACCAAGCGAAAGCAAGCGGGGAAGCGGATGCGCAGTTATTCGGAGAGGCCCTGGAACTACAGGAGACACTCACCGGTATCGACGTCCGATGATCCTGCCGAGAATTCCCATAGAAGCAAGTGTAGAAAGCGATGCTGAGGCATTGCTTTTTTTAGTTGAAATTATTTCTATAGTAAGATGTTGCAGCTGGCAAGTTCTAATCTCCTATCCACTTATTTCAAAAGCATTTCCCAAAAGAACGAGACGATAATTTTATTCGATTTCTGATGATGTCAGGAAAAATGGCGTTTAAAGCAGTTTTTATGAATATAAAGACCTAAAAAACATGTTCTGAATTTTGAAATTTATTACCAAATAAGGACAAAATATTACAAAGGCAACCTAAGGTGGAGGTTTGGCGTTCTAAGGTTTATAATGAAGAAAATTCGGGGATGAATTATGTCCGGCAGGAGGTACAGCTATGAAATGCACAAAGTGTGGCACGATGAATGATGAGTCTGCAAAGTTCTGTGATAATTGCGGAGCTCCGCTTTCCACAAGAAAGCAACGCAAACCGAAGCGCAATAAATTCATGTATGCGCTCGTGTTGTTGGCCGTATTATTGGGGCTTGGATTTGGATTGGGCCAGTTATTAGGCGAGGAAGAACCGGAAGTGGCATTGCCGCAGGAAGACACCGAAGCGGCGGAGGAAGTGCCTGAAGAGGTGCCTGAGGAAGAACCGGTGGAAGAAGAGCCGGCACAAGAGCCAGCAGAAGAGCCAGTTGAAGAAATGCCGGTAGAAGAACCGGAAACGCAAGTATCTTCTGAAGAACCGGTGGAAGGCACGGTGACCAAAGCAGAAAATATTACTCACCCTTCCGACCAAGAAGAGAAAGTCGAGCCGAAGAAAAAAGACAAGACGGCTGTCATTAAAGGTGCGCAATCACGTGTCTACACGATTTTGGCTGAAGGCGGCCAAGGTTCCGGGTTCTTATTCACGGAAACAGGCATGGTCGTGACCAACGCCCACGTTGTGTCGGGTTATACGGATGTCATTGTACGCAATATCAATGGCCAAGACCATGAAGGAACCGTTGTCGGGATTTCAGCTGAATCCGACATTGCTTTGATCCAAGTAAATGATTTAACTGGCATCGAACCTTTGGAAGTCGAGATGGGAGCAACCGATGTCGGAACGGAAGTTATCGCTCTTGGCAGCCCTTCCGGTTTTGAAAATACTGCGTCTATGGGATATTTGACTGGCATCGACCGTGATTTCTACCAGGAATTCACTTACGAAAATATTTACCAGATCGATGCTGCACTGGCGCCGGGATCTAGCGGTGGCCCACTGCTCGATGCAGGAACCGGAAAAGTAATCGGCATCAACTCACTGCTGTTCCCGGAAGGGGATTCAATCGGATTCTCCATCCCGCTCTATTCGATGTATGATCAATTGGATGCCTGGGCGAAAAATCCGATGAGCCGTGAAGCGGTCGCTGAGATTTTCCCTGTCTACGATGATTTCGACAGCAACTACGAAGACGAAGATTATGAATTCGACTACAGCACGACGCATGAATTCACGGAAGAGTCTTTAACGGAATTTGTCGTGAGCTATCAGGAATTCTACGAATTGGCATTACAGGAAGAAGATTTCTATTATGTCCAGAACTTGCTGGTCTATCAAAGCGATATTTACAATAGCATGATTGAGTATATCGACCAGATTGCCGGTAAAAACATGGAACATATCTTTAATAAGCTTGATATCACTAATATCGAGATCAAGGAAGATCATGCCCTTGTCTATACAGAAGAAGCGTTTGAATTCAAGGACGCGGAAGGCAATTGGTCGTTGCAGGAACGTACGAAAGTGTATACGATCGTCATGGACGATTACGGATTCTTCTATATTTCCGACATCGTCAATGTAGAATAGTGAAAAGCCCTGAATGAGAATTCAGGGCTTTTCTCAGCTTTTGAAGAAAGGTAAGTAGTCGTATTTTCCGAAGCTTATCGCTCGCTTTCCGTGGGGCGGGAATCGAGCCTCCTCGTCACTAAAAACGTTGCTCAACTCTCACTGCGTTCGAGCATCGCAAATGAATGTGCTCAGCACAGCTTCGCTCATTCATTGCCTGCGGGGTCTCTCAAACCCGTCGCTTCGCTGCTCCCACAGGAAAGATAAGGTCGAACTAGGTGAGATCTTATCTTTGCGAAGTAATGCGTAGCATTATTGAGCAGAAGGTTTTACGAGCGAATGCTTCTCCAAATACTCAGATAGCACAATATGCAAAAAGACCGCAGTTTTCCAAAAAGGAAGCTGCGGTCTTTTGTTTAGCTGCTCGAGACAAGGTCAGCCACGAGAATATAGCGTTCTGGCGCATAGCCGACGAAATCGAAAGGATAGCAGGTCGAGACGGTCAAAGTGGCACGCGGTTTCGGAACAATGACAGTGCGATCGTCTTCGTCGACGATGCGCACTTGGCGAACACGGTATGTGAACGTGCCGTCAGCAGTATGGACGATGAATTCATCGCCTTTTCCAACCTTTCCGAGTTCCCGGAATACCGTGTCGCGATGCCCTGACAAGACGGAATTATCATCTTCGCCGGGCAAGACGCTGCCTGCATAATGGCCGACGCCTTTTTCCAGCTCGTCTTCATCGGTACCGTGGATGATTGGCAAGCTTGCGCCCAGTTTCGGGATGATCAGTTCGCCCATTAAATCGCCTATTTGCGGATCGGACGGATAGCGAATGTCTTTCGGGAGCTGTGTTGTTTCCGCTGGCTCTTCAATAATTTCTGGTTCCTCAGTTGAAAGCTCAGGGGATTCGACAGTTTCTGCATCCGGCAAAGACACTTTGGCGTTTGTCGTCTGCAGTTTGGGCGCAAAATCCTCTGCAGAGACTGAATCTGCTTTGTATAGAAGATAGCCTTTCGCGAAAGTTGCGGCCTGTGTACCGCTGAACCATAAGCCAAAGACAATCATTCCGGCTGCCGCAATTGTCATCAACCAGGAAATTCGCTTTTTGTTCATGATGTGGGTTTCACCCGCGTGCGTCTGAACAACAAAGCGCCGAAAGCGATAAAGCCTAGCCCGATAACTGCGTTTTGCGCGAAATCACTGGCTGTTTTCGGCAGTTTTCCGCCTTTGACGGTTTGGTTCGTGTTATCCGCTGGTTGTTTAGGTGGCGGGGTAACCGTCGGTGTGCTGTTTTCCAATTCTTTTCCAGTGTCGACGATGAGGTCCGACCCGAACATATCAGCAGTCAACAGGATATCTGCCAAAAAATCGCCTTCTAAGTTATAAAGCTCAATCAACAGGTCATAGCCATCCGTCGATTCAAGGGAAATAAGGGATTGGACGCTCATTTCTTTTTTCTCATCGCCTTTGACAAAATAATACTTGGCTTCCATTTCGAAAATTTCCATGAATTCGTCGTAAATCGACAAGAGTTCCGCGATTTGTTCTGCGGACAGTTCAGTTACCGTTGAGAAATCTTCAATCGCCATCATGCGCTCGCTGAGTGCCATTAAGCGTTGTTCGAATTCCGGATTTGTGTAATCGAGTGTTTCAAAATGCTCTGCGAGGCGCTCAAGTTCCTGTTCAGTCACGCCGAATTCAGCAAATACTTCTTCCAGGTCCAGGTCGAAAAGCCATTCTTCCTGATAGAACATGATAGAACTCTCCAAGTCCTCGATAAACTCGTAATCTGCGAGGGAATCATCAAACAAATTGAGGAATTCTTCGAGTTCATCTTTTGAAGTGAAGCCGAAATTCTCAAGCAATAAGGCCAAGTTCGCTTCAGTAATTGGTGTTAATTCTTCTTCAAAATTTAAATAGAAGTCGAGTGAATCTTCCAGTTCTTCCGTAAAAATGATGAAGTCCCCGTCCAATACATCTACACCTGCGTCCAGATCACCGAACTCTTCAAGCAGGCTGTTCAATTCAGCGCGTGTCAATTCGTAGGCACTCATAATTTGTGAAAGGCTGTCTTCTGTGAGCGGCGTGCCGAGATCTGCAGAAGAATAAAAATCATCCAGCATCCAGCCTTTGCTCTCTAAATAATCGATGTAATCCGCTTTTTCCCAGCCGATTTCGGTCAATAAACGGTTAAACCCGCGGTCATCCTCCGATATGGCGAAGGCCGGTACGGTTCCGATCGCTATAGCCAGTATGAGGGAAGTAATAAGTGTTAACGCAGCTTTCATTTGAATCCTCCTATATGTGAAATAAATGGAATATCTAGAATAGTATAGTCTTAAATAGTGACTTTTAGAATAGGTCTATTAGATTATAAGGTATTTTCTTTTAAATAGTTCGCTGGATTTTTTGCAATAAAATAAATAATTGTTCGAATTGTCTTGCTTTTTGATTATTCATTATCGTATAGTCTATACAATAATGAATAATCGAGGTGAAATATGCACGGACATTTACTTGTACCGGATGCTGTTGAGGAAGTCATGGCGATGCACGATGAAGACATCATCATCACAAACCGTGAAGGGCGCATCATTAAAGTAACGGAAATGAGCGGCTTGCATTATGGATTGGAACCCGCCGCCCTGCTTGGCCGCTCGATCTACGAGCTGGAGCAGGAAGGCGTATTTACGCCAGCTGTTACACCGCAAGTCATCGAACGCAAGAAAAAACTGGTGCTTGTACAAGAAACGGCGACGGGTAAAAAGATGCTCATCACCGGGATGCCGGTATTTGATGAACAGCGTGAAGTAGAATACGTCATCAGTTACTCCTATGAGGTATCAGAACTGATGGTTATAAAAGAATATCTGGAATCACTGGAAATGGAAATGGACCGGGTCAAAGGGGAATTGGCATATTTGCGGGGCCGCCAATTATCGGTCGACGGGGTCATCGCCCAAAGCGTGCAGACTGAACGCGCGCTGCGCAGCGCAATGAAATTGGCTGAATATGATGCCTCCATGGTGATCGAAGGACCGCGTGGAACCGGTAAAAGTTTATTCGCCAAGCTCATTCACCAGCACAGTGCAAAAAAAGATGAAGCCTTTATCGAAGTCGATTGTGGCGCAATTCCGGAGACGATATTCAATGAGTCATTTGCAGGAGAGGGAGGATATTTCAGCCTGGCACAAGGTGGCACACTCGTCTTGAACGAAATTGATCAGCTGTCAGGCCGAGCGCAGTCAATGCTGGAAAAATTGCTTGTGGAAAAACGCGATATCCGATTGATTGCCATCAGTGAAACCTCATTAGAAGAACGTACGCAAGAAGGCGGGTTTCGGGAAGCGTTGTTTTATTTATTGCATGTGTCGCTCATCAGGCTTTCGGGGCTGCGGGAACGGCCAGAAGACCTTGAAGCGCATTTATCCCAGACGATCGAAGCGCTCGGGGGAAAATACGGCGTCCGGAAAAAATTGGCGGATACGGCATATGTCCACTTATTGCAATTGGATTGGCCCGGCAATGTCCGCGAGGTGCGCAATGTGCTCGAACGCAGCTATCTCGAAAGCGAGCAAGGTGAAATCCGTCTCGAAGATTTACCAGCAAGCTATCGGCCGGCGAAGGACGAACAAGTCGGCATCGAACTCGAAGGGCGCAGTTTGCCGCATTTGCTCGATGTGGTCGAGAAAAAAGTATTGGAAAATGCCAAAAAGCGCTACCGAACGACGACTGAAATGGCGGAACGGCTGGGCATCAGTCAGCCTTCGGTCGTACGCAAGTTGAAAAAACACGCGATCGCAACAGGAAAGGATGAAGACTTATGACAATGAAACAAACACAGGGCTGGATGGAGATGACCAATTCCATCGGCAATTTGCTGGCGCCAAGCATGGCAAAAGACCATCCGAATCTCCCGGTCGTCAAAGCGGAAGGGTGCTATTACTACGGGGCGGATGGACGCACTTATTTGGATTTCACCTCCGGCATCGCTGTCGAGAATGTCGGGCATCGCCATCCGAAAGTCGTCCAGGCGATCAAAGATGGGGCAGACCATCTGATCCACGGGCCGTCCGGAGTCATCATCTATGAATCAATCTTGAAGCTGGCATACGAGCTTCAGCAGATTATGCCGGGGAAACTAGATAACTTCTTTTTCGCCAATAGCGGGACAGAAGCGATCGAAGGTGGCATCAAACTTGCGAAATATGTCACGAAACGCCCATACGTCGTTTCGTTCACCGGCTGTTTCCACGGCCGCTCGATGGGAGCTCTCAGTGTGTCAACTTCGAAAAGCAAATACCGCAAGCATATGCAGCCGTCTTGGCTGACCTATCAATTGCCGTATGCGCATCCAGATGATTTACCAGAAGGTGCGGACCCGAAAGTGTTCTTCCCTGAAAAGCTGGAACGCGACATCGAAAAGTTGTTCAATCACCAAGTGACGCCGGAAGAAGTGGCTTGTATCATTCTGGAGCCGGTACTTGGCGAAGGCGGCTACATCATCCCGCCCAAAGAATGGTTGGCAAAAGTGCGTGAAATCTGCGACCGCCACGGCATCCTATTGATATTCGATGAAGTTCAGACCGGTTTCGGCCGTACCGGCAATTGGTTCGCTGCGCAGACATTTGGCGTGACGCCGGACATCATGGCGGTTGCTAAAGGCATCGCCGCCGGGCTCCCGCTCAGCGCCACGGTCGCTTCGAAAGAATTGATGGATCAATGGCCGCTCGGCACGCATGGCACGACATTTGGCGGCAATCCACTCGCTTGTTCTGCGGCACTTGCATCGATTGAAGTGCTGAAAGAAGAACATCTTTTGGAGAATGCCCAGAAGCTCGGTGCCTATGCCCTTGAAGAGCTAGACAAGTTGAAGCAAAAACATCCGGTCATTCGCGAAGTGCGCGGTGTGGGGCTCATGATCGGCATCGAATTGATGGATCCAAAAACCAAAAATCCAGATGGGAAAGCGGTCATGGAAGTATTGGATGATTGCCTGAAGCAAGGGGTGCTGTTCTATCTATGCGGCAATTCGGGGGAAGTCATCCGGATGATTCCGCCGTTGACAGTTACAAAAGAGCAGATTGACGAAGGCATCAAAGTGCTGGATCAGGCATTAACGAATTTGCAGTCATAATTGAAGGGGATTATACAAAAGGGGGAAACGTTCATGACCAGCTTTCCAAAAGAGAAACCGGCATTATCGCCATCTGCTACATGGAAATTCATCATCCCATCATTAATCGGTGCTTTATTATTTTTAGTGCCTGTTTCATATGATGGGCAAATTACAATAGGGGTCGGCATTTTGGCCTCATTCCTGCTCAGTACATTCGGAGAGTGGATTCCTGGATTCATCCTGGTTCTTCTCGGGTTCTCTGCATTCGCGGGCTTAGCAGCGAGCATCGTGAAACCTGGCTTTATCCAAAATTCTGAGATGCTTCGGCCGATTTTCATTATCGGCCCTGTCAGTTTGGCAATACGTTTTATCGGGTTTGCGGTCGGCGTCATGGCGTTTTATGAAATCGGTCCTGAAGCAATCGCTTCGCGCAACACGGGCGGTGTCGTGCTTTATGACTTGGCTCCGGTATTGTTGACATGGTTCTTGTTTGCGGGCATTCTATTGCCGCTGCTTGTTGAATTCGGCTTGATGGAATTCGTCGGGACTTTGCTCAATAAAATCATGCGCCCAGTGTTCACGCTTCCGGGGCGTTCGTCGATCGATGCGATGGCTTCCTGGATGGGCGCTGCGCCAGTGGGCGTTCTCGTGACGATGAAACAATACGACGAAGGCTATTACACGAAACGCGAAGCTGCTGTCATTGCGACAACTTTCTCGATCGCTTCTGTTGCGTTCAGCCTAGTCGTCGCAAATGTCATCGGCATCGGCCATCTATTCTTGCCATTTTATTTGGCAGTTTCAGTTGCTTGCCTTGTCGCGGCGGTCATCATGCCTCGAATTCCGCCTTTGTCCCGTAAAACCGATACATACCGGGAAGGTGTCGGAAAACAAATCGACGACAGTGTTCCTGAAAATGTTTCTTTATTCAAATGGGGATTTGAAGCGGCGCGCTTGAAAGCGAGCAGAGCCGCAAGTGGCAAGAAACTGGCACAGTCTGGTATCGGCACAGTCATGGATATCTGGCTAGGGTTAATTCCGCTGGTTATGGCTCTTGGAACGGCCGCGCTGGTCATTGCGGAATACACGCCGATTTTCCGTATCATCGCGTATCCGCTCATTCCGCTGTTGACGTTTTTAGGCTTGCCGGAAGCGGCACAAGCGGCGCCGACTTTATTGGTTGGATTTGCGGATATGTTTTTGCCGGCAGTGCTTGGCAGCGGCATTGAAAGTGATTTGACGAAATTTGTCATCGCGGGCATGTCACTCACACAATTAATCTATATGTCGGAAATCGGCATCTTAATCCTGAAATCGAATATTCCTGTGAAGTTCTGGGAACTGTTAGTTATTTTTCTCTTGCGTACAGCAATCACTTTGCCGGTTATCGTCTTGTTTGCGCATCTTTTCGTTTAAGCAAGAGCCTCCGCCGCGGCGGGGGCTTTTTTGCTGTTTGAAAACAATGCTATACTTTCAAGTAAATGACTGCAATTGGAAAGGTGAGAAGGTTCATGAAGATTACAAAAGCAATCATCCCTGCAGCAGGTCTCGGTACGCGTTTCTTGCCGGCGACAAAAGCAATGCCGAAAGAAATGCTGCCGATCGTCGATAAGCCGACCATCCAATATATCGTTGAAGAAGCGATTGCTTCCGGCATTACGAGCATTATCATCGTCACGGGAAAAGGGAAGCGTGCCATCGAAGACCATTTCGATCACGCCTTTGAGCTTGAACATATTCTGAAGGAACAAGGGAAACTCGACATGCTTGATTCAGTTCTTGCCACATCCGAAGTGGAAATCCATTATATCCGCCAAAAACAACCCCTTGGATTAGGTCATGCCATTTGGTCAGCTCGTCATTTTATTGGTGATGAACCGTTTGCAGTGCTGCTCGGGGATGATATCGTCCAGAACGATCCTCCAGCGCTTCACCAGTTAATCGAGCAGTTCGAGAAAACCGACAGCCCGGTTATCGGAGTCAAAGAAGTAAGTGATAGTGAAACGCATCGCTACGGCATCATTGCGCCAGCAGAAATCGACGGTGACCTTATGAAAGTCGACTATTTTGTCGAGAAGCCGGAGCCTGGCCGTGCACCCTCGAACTTTGCCATCATGGGCAGGTACGTGCTAACACCGGAAATTTTTCGCTTGCTGGCTGAGCAGAAACCAGGGGCTGGCGGGGAAATCCAATTGACCGATGCCATCGAAAAGTTGAATGCGATACGGCCTGTCCGAGCGTTTGCATTCGAAGGAAAACGCTACGATGTAGGCGAAAAATACGGGTTTATCGAAACGACGATTGAATTTGCCTTGCAGCGCCCCGAATTGAAAGCGCAATTACTGGAGCTATTCGAGAAGAAATTGGCCGAGGAAAAGGCAGGCCAATAGTTCGTAATAGTGATTGAATTTTCTGATAACAAATGACATACTTAATATACGTTCAACTAAATGGACACTGTGAAGGAGGAGATTTGATGATTACAGAAGACGATATCCACGTCGACTACCGGATTGAGATGCGGCCGGGTACTGAAATTTTTGCTTGTAAAGCCGATTGCGTGTTGAAGGGGCAGGAAGAACAGCCGCAAGTCGGGGATGCCCATTTCTACCTGTTTAATCCCCAGCGCAGTTCGCTCGAGTCTTTGGCTATGTATGCAGAGCATATCTCCGAAGGTTTGGGGGATGTTTACCGTGACTTGAAGCATATTCCGGATATCGATGATGTCTTTGGTCTGGTGGCAGTGTTTGATGATTTGCAAGTGGCCGAGGAAGAACGGAACAAAGGCATCGGGGAATCGTTCGGGCAAAAAATGCTAGAGGAATTGAAGTTTTTGGATGTAGAATTGCTGGTCGTCATTCCGGGTTATTATACGAATACTTCCAAGCAGGATGAAGCATATAACAAGAAAATCAGGACATATTATAAAAAGAATGGATTTAAGCGCTTAAAGAAAAATACGGAAAATCCAGTTATGTATACGTACTTATAAAAGAAAAACTGCCGATCCGGCAGTTTTTCTCAGGTTGTCGAGAAAGATAAGAAGTCGTATTTTCCGAAGCTTATCGCTCGCTTTCCGTGGGGCGGGAATCGAGCCTCCTCAGCCGCTATCGCGACTTGCGGGGTCTCTCAAACCCGCTAGTCCCACAGGAGTCGAGCAAACGCTTCTCCAAATACTAAGTTAGATTGCTGATTTTTAATGTCAAAACGCAATCACTTTTTTAAAAGTTCAGTAGATTTTAGACTTATTCAACACTCTAAAAAAGAACTGCCGATCCGGCAGTTTTTTTTATTTCATTTATATAAGGAATGAGTATAAATAAAAAAATTTTTAAAAGTTAATGTAAATATATGTATCCGCTTTCATGGGCTTTGGGTTAAGCGTATTATGCCTTTATTCTTACCAATTATGATATCTGAAAATTAAAATTATATAGATATTTATACCTAATTTTTTTAAAAAATCACAGGATATTATTACTGACAATCCTTTTTATACTAGTTTAAATTGTCTTTCTGTAGTAGTATAGGTTTATGATATTTCAATATTTATAATATTGAAATAAATAACGGGTATTTTAACCTATGCGATGGGGTGGGCGGAATGAAAAACAATTTAAAGCTCGGAATTTTAATTTTGATGGTGCTTGGATTTGGTTGGGCGTTGTTCTCGCTGGTTCTGCCTTTTTCCACTGAGATGTTGTTGGTGGCAGGACTATCCATCTTATTCATGACCTTGATTCATGAACGGTATGTGTTCCTGTATGGTATAAGCATTATTTTGAGTTACGGGATTTTCTTGACCGTATTTGCCTTTTTCTTCACTCAACGGCCAGAATTGGAAATCATGTATGTTTATAGTCACCTGCTGTTCACGGGCTTTATCCTGTCTTTCTGGTTGTTGTTGAACCAAATCAAACAAATCGGCTATGAGGCGAGCGAACTGCATCGCCAAGTGCAGCTTCTCCAGAAGTATCACGGAGAAACGGATATCCTGACGGTCAACGAGTTTACTGAACAAGCACAATGGGTGCTGAAGACAACTGAACGTCGCCAGGAAGAAGCTTGGTTTGTCGAAATCACAATCGATACGAAAAATAAGCGCACTCAACAAAATATTAAAGAATCATTGGAGCGGGCGACTTTATCGACGATCCGCCAGAAGTTCGATTTGGCGACTTCGACTGGGCAATCGATTTACTTGCTGCTCAAAGATATTGACGAAGAAGGCGTCCGTCTCATGATGGAGCGCTACCGCGACAAAGTGAAGCAGGAATTGAACTTGTTGGACTCACCATACAAAGTCAGAAAGGAGCAGGTGTCCAATTTGAATGAATTGTCGCGTGCTTTAGGTAAGGCCATATGAATATACTCATCACCGCCACAGTTGTACTGTTTTGGATTTTGCTGCTGTTTTACTCCGCGGTGACAATCGGCGGTGTCTGGTACCGGCTGCAGTTCCGCAATCCGCCGAAGATCAAACATTATCCGAGCGTAGCCGTGTTGATTCCTGCACATAATGAAGAAATCGTTATTGAAAATACATTGCGCGCCATGGCGCGGCTGAAATACGAGGGCAAACTCGATGTTTATCTTTTGGATGATAGTTCCAAGGATGGGACTGCTGCTATCGTCCAGGAATTTGCGGAAGTCTTTTCCCGCATCCATTACATTCCTGTACCGCCCGGCAATCCAAAAGGCAAATCGCGGGTCTTGAACTATGGTTTGAGCGTAACGGATTCGGATTATTTTGTCGTTTATGACGCTGACAATGAACCCGAGCCGGACGCGTTGGAGAAATTGGTCCAGGCAGCGGAAACAGTGCCGAACGCTGCGGGTGCTGTCGGATATGTCAAAACCAAAAACGTTGATACGAATGTATTGACCCGTATGATCGCGCTCGAATTTCAAGTATTCCAGTTGCTTATGCAATGCGGGCGCTGGGCACTTTTCAGACTGGGCTCTCTCGCCGGGACGAACATGTTGCTGCGCCGTTCAGTGATTGAGAAGTTGGGCGGCTATGACGTATATGCCTTGGCGGAAGATGCAGAACTGACGGTCCGTCTGACGGCAGCTGGCTATGTGCTGCCGGTCATCCCGACTTCACGCACATGGGAGCAGGAGCCGGAAACGCTTAAAGCTTTCATCAAGCAACGGACGCGCTGGTTGACCGGCAACTTGTATTTGTTGGAGAAATCAATGAAGGACTGGTCACACTGGAGAGGCAGAACTTTCGTGCTTAGTTTGCAGCATCTCTTTACGTACCTGATTTTCGTGCTGATGCTGCTGATTTCGGACATCTTCTTCATCCTGAGCATTGCAGGTGTTAATATCCCAAGTATCGGTGCACCGCTCATGATGCTATGGTTTATGACCTATATCGTCTATACGGCACAGCTTTTGAGTGCGCTTGTTGTCGATCGGAATGTCTCGCTGACCAATGTGCTGTACGTGCTGATTATGTACTTCACCTACGCCCAATTATTTATCTTGCTGCTGATTCGCAGCGTTGCCACGTATACATGGAGCAAATTGCGCAAAAAAACGATTGCCTGGGACAAAACCCAGCGCTTCAAAGGGAGAGTGGATTCATGAGGAAATGGCTCTTACCGGGTATGACGCTCGCTTTACTCCTTGGTGCATGCAGCGAGGAGTCGAGTGAACCTGCCCCCCCTTCAGAAGAGGAGCAGGTGCCTGTTGAAACTGAAGAGGTCGAGCAGCAAGCGATACCTGAAGATTTCGCAGAAAATTATTTTGATGAAAACCAGTTTATCCATGCCTATCCATCCGCTCCAGATTCACAATATTTGTCAGAAAGTATCGGATTATATATGGAGTACTTGGTGATGATGGAAGACGAAGAGAAGTTCGCGCAGCAGTATGAGAATCTAATGAGCGAATTCGTGGTGGAAGAAGGCGATAATTTTTTTATCAATTGGCTTATTTTTGAAGGGGCGACAGTCAATGCGCTGATCGATGATATCCGCATTGCCGCAGCGCTCAGAGAAGCTGATGCATTATTCGACCGTCCTGAATACTCCGAGACTGCAGACCGGATTATCGAAACGATTTCCCGCATCCAAACAAATAATGGATACACAGTCGACTATTATGACTGGGAAGTGGAATTTCCAGCACAGCGAATAACGTTAAGTTATTTAATCGATGATGTCCCGAAAGATATGAATGCAGATCGAGTGCTTGAAAATGTAGACACTGATGAAGTGTTCTTTCCGGAATATTTCGATGTGGCGGAAGAAGTGTATGTGAAGAGTGATGTAGTCCATCCAATCGATCAACTGCTAATTGCGATTAATCGTGAACGCATCGGGTTATCTTCAGATCTTTTTGAAGAATGGCTGAAAACGGAGTGGGCGGAAGAAGGTCGGTTATTCGGAAGATACGACCGTGAGACACTCGAACCTGCAGTGACATATGAATCACTGGCGATGTACTTTTTCATGAATGAATATTTTCTTATTATCGGCGAAGAAGAAGCGGCTGAAGAGGTAAAAGTTCGTGCGACGAATATGATAGAAGAAAATGGGGAAGGTGAAACGCATTTCTTCGATTTCATCCATTATCATCTCATGATGGAAGATGAGACAAAGTAGGGAAGGGGGGCTATTGATGAAAAAGATCATTTCTTCCATGGTATTGATTATTCTATTAGCCAGCATTCCGTGGCAAGCGTTTGCTGATGAAACTTCTGGCAACGATCCGAAAGTATTGATTTTGTATCATGCAGAAGAAGAGACTCAAGAAGAAGAGGTGCCGCTTCTAGACATGCTGGTCGGGCACTTTAGCTCTGACATAAGGATACAGTCAATCGAAGATGCCGCTGCTGAATATGTGAAAGGCGATTACACACATGTCATTTACTTTGGCCTTGGAAAACGGCAATTGACTGAGGAAGAATTGTTTATAGTCGACCAATATGATGATGTCAAAAAAATGTTCATCGGGAACTATTTTGAATACTTCAAAGAAGCCCCCGATCTCAGCGTCCGGGATTCCCGTAACATTGATGCAGTAAGCGGAGATGGGAAAATGTTCGACTTAAAGGAAGAGAAGGAGATGCTGCTCATAAACGGAATCGAGCAGATGGAAGTTTTGTATGAAGGGCAGGCGGCAGATGGAGGTCATCCGCTTATATTCAAGGACGATAATCTCTATTACGTAGCTACCAACTCGATTACAGGAAGGCTCGGTGATATTGTTGGGGAATCGCTATTCGATTTTTTTGGAGAAGAAAAATCACCGCCGAAAAAATTGATTCGCTTGGAGGATATCCATCCGAGGAGCGATCCTGTCTTGGTTAAACAAGTTGGTGATTATTTAGCAGAGCGGAATATTCCGTATGCGGTTACTGTCGTGCCGGTCTATACGAATCCAGAAACCGGTCAAAGAATCCATTTGTCCCAAGCAATCGAACTGGTTGAGGTTCTACAAGAAATGCAGAAAAATGGCGCTAGTCTTATCCAGCATGGTTATCTTCATCAATATCGGGCGGATGAAACCGGTGAGGGGTTTGAATATTGGGACGTGGAGAATGATCGTCCGATTTATCAAGCGCATGATGACGAAGTGAAGTTGCGTGATGACTTCGCGTCGGATGAGGAGTATGAAGAATTTGTCCGAAACGTTGGGCTGCCATATGAACAGACTCATATTTACGATTCGATCGTCAATGGTGTATATGAAATGACAGCGGAAGGACTTTATCCAATCGCTTTCGAAGCCCCCCATTATTCGATGTCAGAAACTGGATATAAAGAGTTGGCAAAGTACTTTTCTACGTATGTTGGGCAAATCCAAATATCCGACCGTACCTATGATGGAACATACATCTCAGTTTATGACTCAAAGCCTACCAATCTCTATGGCATGAAAGTAATTCCTGAGACTTTGGGGTATATCGATCCTGAAAATCCGAATGCAGTTGATGAGATGATTGAAAGAGCTGAGTATACTGCACAATTCGGCGATAGTTATTTAGCGTTTTTCTACCATCCATACCTTGGAATTGAAAATTTTGAAGAAGTGATGCAGAGACTGGAGAAGTTTGATCAATATGAGTGGGTGGATTTAAAGGAAATGGACCATAAAACGGAAGTTGATGGCATAGTTGTGGAAACGGCAAATGGAGAAATCAATGTTTCCCGTCCGATGAGCGTACTTTTCGCCCAAACGACCAGGGATCTTTGGTGGGCAACAATTCCAATTGCAATCTTTATCATCATCGCCCTCTTTGCGCTCATTAAGAAAATCGGCCGGCGCAAAACGGATAGTCAATTTTGGGAAAAACAATAAAGGAATATACTAAAAGCAAGGGACAGAGATTTTCTCTGTCCCATAGTTTTTTTTCGCGAGCTGGTGTAAGATAATTTTGGTAATGAAATTCAATACCTTTTTGAGTTTTTACCAATTATTTTACGAGGAAGATATTAAAATGAATAAATATAAATTTTTACCATTTTTCATATGTTTGGCGTTTCTTTCAGGTATTGCTCTGCTTTTCTTTCGATGGCCATTTTATGAAAATGCCATAGCGGCAGCTTTCATCTCAGTTCCTTTTATCTTACTGTTGCCTAGAAAATGGCTTCCGGCCTTTCTGTTTCTTGTTTTGATTGTCTCGATTGGAATCGCAGCTCAGGAACCTGCTGATTCGATGACGTCAATCGGATCTTATTTCCTTTTGTCGGTTTTTCAATGTTCACTTTGGGTCGTTTCTGAGCAAGTGAAGTTGCTGGAGGAAGAGACAGTTCGACTAGAAGCTCAGCGACAGTCTCTTTTGAAAAAGGGTGGGGAGCTTCGCGCATTGGATCTTCAGGAATTCATCGAACAGGCTTTATGGATGCTGAAGACGAGCAAGCGCAAAGAGCGTGCTTGGTTGATGGAAGTAACCCCTTCGATCAATTGCCCCATGATGATTTCGAAGTTAGAGCGAGCAGCCCTTTTGTCTATTGTACGGCAACGTGATCTTGTCACAAGCAGAAAAGGGGCGGTTTATGTACTGGTCAAGGAGACTAATGGCGATGCCATTCAACCATTATTGAAGCGCATTGAACAAGCGATCGGAGCACAGAATGAACTGTCAGGATATGAAGTTAAAAAAACAGCGATTACTACAGTCGGGGAAATGGGGAGTTTGCTCAATTGAAGCAATCAAATGGACGTAAATCATTATTAGTGGCGATTTTTGGCAGTTTGGCAATTGTGAGTGGGGGGTGCGGAATGGTCAACGGACAAGGAACTACAGTTCAAGAAACGGTCGATTCCCATTACGTAAATGATGATGGGGTCATCCATGCCTACCCAGACAACCGGGGATCTGAATATTTATCGGAAAGTCTCGGCTTGTATTTGGAGTATTTGCTTCAAATTGAAGATGAAGAAAATTTTGCGAAGCAGGCGGCAATTTTACAAGACCGTTTCTTAATCGAAACAGATGGTCAGGTGTTTATCCCTTGGCGCTTGTACGAGGAAGCGAATGTAAATGCATTGATCGATGATGTACGCATCGCATCGGCTTTGGAAGGCGCGGCAGAACAGTTTGCAGAACCAGGCTATTTGGAACTTTCCAAGAAAATTTCATCTGCGATTGAAGACCGCCAACATCAGGGCGGTGTGGCCGTAGATTATTATGATTGGTCGTATCAGCTTGCAGGAAACCGGCTTACGCTCAGCTACCTCATCGACGAAATGATCGTGCTTCCCGAGTCGTTTCTAATGTTGGAGACGGAGGAGAACGAAGTTTTTTTCCCTGAGTATTACGACTTTGATGAAAAACGATATGTGAAAAGTGATGAAGTCCATATGATTGACCAATTATTGATTGCGGTCAATCGTTTTGACCAAGGCCGTCAATCCCCTGCATTCGAGGACTGGTTGGTTGAAGAATGGGTTAATGAGGGCCAAGTGGCCGGGCGATACGATCGGGAAACAGGGACTCCAACGGTCGATTACGAGTCATTGGCAGTCTATTATTACTTATGGCAATATTTCGAGCGAATCGATCGAGCGGAACTTGCGAAACAGGCAGTTCAGCGTGCTGAATCGCTCGCAGGAGAAGAATTGCCGGGCGATCTGCATTTCTTTGACTTTATCCATTACCAAATGATGATGGATAAACAATAATCGAGCTATTTCGGATTGAGGGTGAAAAGGAAAATCCTTTTTCATCCTTTTTTTATGGGGCAGGCTCGGGCGTTTTCAATTCACGTAGTTAGTTTATTTTCCAGAAGGGTATGGAATTAATAATGAGAAGTTTCTGGAGGTGGTTGAATGGAGATGGTCATGGCAGTTCTGGTCGGCTTGGCATTGAGCGCAACGGTCGGCTTCCGTATTTTCACCCCATTGTTGATAACAGGGATTTTCGAACGGGTGGATTGGATCACTTTGTCTGAAGGCTTCAGTTGGGTTGGCAGCACGCCTGCGCTTATTGCGTTTGGGGCGGCTACGATATTCGAAGTTCTGGTCAATTATATTCCAGCAGTCGGTTCGTTTATGAAGTTGATTTCCACTCCAGTGGCAGCACTTGCAGGAATTTTATTGACGGCATCGTTTATCGGCGATATGAACCCGTTTTTGGAATGGGCCATCGCGATTATTGGGGGCGGCGGTGTGGCTACGGCTTCTCATGCAACTTTGACAGTGGTGAAAGGAGTCAGCGATACAGCGTTGATGGGTCCGGCTGTCTCGGTTGCAGAGGATGCCACCGCCACCATTGCGCCGATTCTGATTTTCTTCGTGCCAGTGCTGGCTATCGTTTTTTTGCTGGTGATGGCAATTGTTATTTTTCGTTTGTATAAACGATTTCTGTATAGGAAAAGCCCGGCTTAAGTTGGCTGTGGAATCAAAATTTTATCGATCAGGACATAAAGAAAAGCCATCCGAGGATGGCTTTTCTTTATGTCTATTGTTAGCGGGGGATGATCAGCACTTGGCCGACGCGAATGGAATTGACATTGGTAATGTTATTCGCTTTGGCGATCGCAGTGACAGTCGTATTGTATTTTCTGGCGATGCTATAAAGTGTGTCGCCCGCTTTCACTGTATACTTGACGGTTGTCACTGGCGGCGGTGCTTGTTTGACCGGAATGATCAAGACTTGCCCGACGCTGATGAGATTGGTGTTGGTGATTTTATTGGCAGATGCAATGGCTGCAACAGTCGTATTGTATTTACTCGCGATGCTATATAGTGTATCGCCGGCTTTGACGGTGTATTTGACAGTTGTGGACGGCGGTGGTGTGGGGGCAGTGGTTCCTGGAATCACCAAGACTTGGCCGACACGGATCAAATTGTAATTGGTGATGTTATTGGCTTTTGCTAGAGCGGCAACAGTGACATTATATTTTTTGGCGATGCTGTATAGCGTGTCGCCCGCTTTGACTGTATAAGTCGCTCCGCTTGTTGGAGGCAATTTCAACAGTTCGGAAACGGTGACGAATTTATAGCCTTTCGCTTTCAGTTTGCTGATCATGCCAGGCAATGCACCCGGTGTTCCGGAAGCTCCCGCGCCGGTATGCATCAAAACGATGGAGCCTGGCACGATATTGTTGACGACTTTATTGGTGATTTCTGTAGACGATAGGCCTCTCCAATCGATGGTGTCGATATTCCATTGGATCGTATGCGTGTAACCCGCATCACCGACTCCTTTTAAAACGGTTGCGTTGGAGGCGCCGAATGGAGCTCGGAAAATAGGTTTCGTCGATTTGCCTGTGACGTTTTTATAAGCGGTTTCCGTTCGGGCGAGTTCACTTTGCATGGCTGCAATGCTGATCTTTGTGAAATCCGGATGCGAATAGGAATGGTTGCCGACTTGATGTCCTGCATTAGCGATGTTGCGGATCCAGCTTGGGTGATGGTTGATGCCGGAACCAGTTAGAAAAAAAGTGGCTTTAACATTATTGGTTTTCAGGATGTCGAGGATTTTATTGATGTTCGTTCCGTCGGATCCATCATCAAAAGTTAAAGCGACCACTTTGCTTGTCGTATTGCCTTTTGTGACATAAGTTGAGGCTGCGGCATCGGCCTGGCCTGTGAACGACAGCAGTGAAAAGAGCAATAACCCCGTGATCGCTAACAATTTGCTCCATCTGGATAACATTCTGCTCACCTCTTATTTGATTTAGCCGACAGACGGCTTATGTATTTGGAAAAGATTTGTATGTCTCAGGGCACATGAAAATTTTAGAATCTTTAAAACGTTCATTTTTATAGTCTTATTATATCACATTATCATACAAAAACTATCTTATTGATTGAAAATTCAGTAAATATTGAATGGGATACAATAAATCTTTCCTAGGTAATGAAATCTTCCAGATAAACCGAAAATATAACAGCTGAGTTAGTGGAATGCCGCTTGGACTGAAAAAGTCTCACGGCGGGTATGGAGAAGCAAATGATGGAACGGGAGGAGCTTGTACATGCGTTATATAAATGAACCGAACATTGAGACGCGCGGAGAACAGCCATATGTCGGCATTCAAGTCAGGGTTTCAAGCCATATTGGAAAAATGACTGAGCTAGCGGCTGAAGTGTTGACGTGGTTGAGTGCGCATAATGAATCGCCTGCGGGGCTGCCGTTTATCCGCTTCTGGTGCATGGATGACAATGACCAGCGGCTGATTGAAGTCGGCATTCCGACAAAAAAGCTGCTGGCTGAGGATCAACGCATTCTATCGGGGTATTTGCCTGGAGGGGATTTTGCCCACGCTATTCACCATGGTCCCGCGAAAGAACTTTGGGCGTCTACAGATGAACTGGCGGGCTGGCTGGAAAGGGAAGGGCTTTCCGCGGCACTGCGTTACGAAGCTGAAACAAAGATATGGGATGGACATATGGCATTTTTTGTTACCGACCCGCTAGAAAAAGAAAGGCAGGATGACTGGGCGATTGAGTTGTTTATTTTGCTGCTTGCTGATCATGCCGCATAAAAAAGAAGCCATGCTATTTGCCGGAATCTGTCGGCGAATAGCATGGCTTCTTTATGAGGCAGGTGATGGGGCCATTATCGGTAAAAAATCACTTCGTGCAGTCGTTTCCGCTGCTTAGATAAATTATGGATTGAGTCATCGACTTCTTTGGCGATTCCGAAGTGTTCGTAAATAATGCGTGTCTTGGTAGGAGAAATTGGCTCAAGTGAGTAATGGTGATTGAAGATCCATACGCACCCCAACTGGGAAGGTGGCTGAGTTGGGTAGGCGGCAAGGCCGCAATTTGAGAATAAAATGATGTTTTGTTCGTGTGCCTTAAGATTGTGGCGCGTAGCTTTCATGCGACCACCGTTAGGAAAAGCGAACAGCATGGAAGCTTTATCGATTAAAGTTAACGGCGGGTCGGGTGAAAAGAAGACGCCATATGTAGTTGTGATGCGCGAACGCCTTCCTGTCTCGAACCATGATTCGAGGAATAAGACATCCCGATCAATCCGCAAATCGCGGCAATCATCCATTCCGTCCCTCTCCTTTTTGCATTTTATGAAAATCGTATCATTTCTTATTTAATGAATCAATAATAATATGCAGATAATTGTAATAATTATGGTAATTAATAAAATCATAAGTAACTTAAAATGGTTTTATTATCCAAATTAAAAAGCATTATTGTTTATTTTCTAATGTGGACTAAAAAAGGAAGCTTTCATAAGCTGTATTCACCCGGGAATAAACAGGACGTTCAGAAGGAAAAGAATATGGAAGCTTTTACGGAAGTGGCCGAACAGTACGCACCGATGATCTCCTCGCTTATCCGCAAATTGAATATTTATACTGATTATGACGCATTCCGCCAGCTTGGGTTTATCGCGCTATGGCAAGCGTGGGAAAAACACGATCCGGAAATCGGCCATTTTGCGCCGTTTGCCTATCGCAGCATCAAAGGCGCTATGAAAGACGAATTGACAAGGCGACAAAAAGGAGGCAAGAAGGTCAAAAATTCCGATTTATTCCTTGAGGAAGAAGAAGCGATAGAGTGGGTAGCTGAAAAATTGCCGGATTGGCTGGATGCGGCTTTATTGAGCCAGAAAGAACGGCGGTTGCTCCAGGAGATGTATATAGATGGCTACAGCCTGACAGAATTGCAAAAACATTATGGGGTCACTTTATCTGGCATGAAGAAACGCAGGGAACGGACCTTGACGAAGATACGGGCGGCAATTGACCATCCGTATAAAGATCGCTAAAAATAGCTGGAAGGAGAGGGGGAATTATCGGTATAATGGTAATCTGAAACGGTAAAGGGAGGTGCACCCATGGAAGCGATGATGACGGGCATGATCAATAATATTTTCTTCATCATTTTTCCGATCATCCTCTACCAGATGTTTGCAACAGCCGGGCAGCGAAACTTCTTCGTCAGCCACCGGATTACCATGACAGTCATGTTTTCCATTTCCATCATCCTGTGCATGGTGTTTCCATATCAATTTCTCACAGAAGATTATATATTCGATCTCCGGCAAGTACCAATGATTGTCGGTGCGTTATACGGTGGGCCGCTAGTCAGTGCAGTGTTGTTCGTGGTATCGGCTGTGGGGCGCATAGCCATTGGCGGGGACGGCATGTATATTGCCATCTTGAACCAGCTGTTAGTGGCGGCAGGCGTGCCTTTCCTTGGGCCGCTTTACCGAAAAGTCAATCGCTGGTGGAAAGCTGCACTTGTTTTCTCTATTTCGATTGTGTCGCTGTTATTCAATATGTTTGCAGGCTATTTTTTCTTCGGGGATCCGATCCACAACCTCATTGGAATTTGGCTCATGCTCATGCTCAATCAAGGCGGCATCATTATATTGACTGCTTTGCTCATCGAGCATTTGCAAAAACAGGAGTATTTATATAATTCGCTCATGCGCCATGAAAAGATGGAGACGGTCAGCCATTTCGCTGCGGCCGTGTCTCATGAGCTGCGCAATCCGCTGCAAAGCGTAAAAGGATTTGTCCAGTTGCTTCAGGAATATGAATATCCGCGGGCGAAACAATTGGAGTTTCAGCAGACTATTCTAGAAGAAATCAAAGTAGCCGAAGACTTAATCGACGACTACTTGATTTATGCAAAACCGGTTTATGGTGAAATGAAGCGCATCGAAGTGGAACTTGAATTGTCCCATGTCATCAAAATCATGACGCCTTATGCCAATGCCAGGAATGTTGAAATTTTAGTGCAAGGTGCTGACGCATCCAGCCCGATTTTGGGCGATTCCCAAAAGCTCCATCAGGCTTTGGTGAACATTATCCGAAACGGCATTGAAGCGATGCCAGAAGGCGGAAAGCTGCAGGTCGAGCTTGAAACTTCTGCCCAAACGGTTTGTGTGCACATTCAGGACGAAGGGGTGGGCATGACAAAAGAGCAGGTCAAGCGACTGGGAGAACCGTATTTTTCCAATAAGTCGAAAGGGACAGGGCTTGGGCTCATGGTCACTTACAGCATACTCAATCAAATGGGCGGGGAAATTACTGTCGAATCAGAAGTCGGCAAAGGCACCAAATTTACATTGGAATTCCCGAAACTGCCGAATAAATAGAAAATCGCCTGGATGGCCGATCGACGGCTGCCCAGGCGGTTTTTCTATTGGTTTTGGAGTTTGTGGAGAAACGGCAAGACTGCTTGTTCTTTTAGCTTTGCCTCAAACATGATGTCGACTTCATAGCCTTCCAAGAGCTTCAGCAATTCACTGAAATCTTCTTCCGAAATCAGGTCGTGATGGCGCAGATCAGTAAATCCTTCGCGCCCAGTACTGATGTGGACTTTAGGGCGGCCGTATCCTTCCCAAGTAGCCAGAATTTCCGAGAAATCGACCGGCTCCCCGTCATTATTGCAATTATGATGGTGGATATCGAAACAAATCGGCACCTGGCACATGGCGTGCACATCGAGCACATCTCGCAATGTAAACGTTTTGTCGTCGTTTTCAAGCCTTAGCCGCTGCCGAATGCTATCGGATAACTTCAAATAATTTTCTGCGAAACGCTGTTTGGCGGTTTCCTTATCGCCATATGCACCGCCTGTGTGCAAGATGATATCTGTTCCACCGAGCAATTGAATCAGTTTGTCGTGATATTCAAGGTCTTCAATCGATTTCCGGACTACTTCAGGTTTAGGTGAATTCAACACCGTATACTGTCCGGGATGTACAGAAACCCGAATTCCATGCTCATTGACCAATCGGCGGATCTCTCCAGCTATCGCCAGGAAATCTTCATCTTCCCACCAGCGCCAATCATTGATCGGATGTGTGGATAACGGGACGATGGAACTGGAGGCGCGGTAAAAAAGAATGCCTTGCTCCAAATTCCAGCGAATGACTTCTAAAGTGGTTTCCATATTTTGGATTGTCAATTCTTTAATTTTTTCGACGCCTTCTTTTTCAGCTGTGGCTAGACGCAATGTGCGAAAAACCGTTTTCAGCTCGGTGTTCATGCATGCATATCCTAATCTCATCGTTTTCAGCTCCTCCCGCACAATATACCCGATTTACGTAGAAAACACACGGAACTTGGGTATACTATTGGTAAAGACGAGTGGAGGAGGAATTTCAATGACAGCAGAAATCACCAAAAATCCTACCGGCTACAACGCTACATTCGACAGATATTTTGAGCATTCCCCTGAGCAAGTGTGGGGGATGCTGACAGACAACCACAAAATCCATCGCTGGTTTTCAGGCCTTCAAGTAGAGAAAGAAGGCGAAGCTGGCCATTTGACGCTGGACATGGGGCATGGGAAAAAGAAAGAATTTCCCATTACTGACTATAAAAAAGGCGAGGTTCTAGCTTTTGAATGGGGAGACGACCATGTGCGCTTTGAGCTTGGCCCGGATGGCCAGGGAACGAGAGTGAAAATGGTCGAGACTTTGCCTCACATTACCGGCCAAACCCCGAAAGACGTGGCGGGTTGGCACGTGTCCTTGGATATTATGGAAGCAATTTTGGATGGACATGGAATTGAGCGCACTTCTGAATGGGAGCGATGGTATCCGGAATACAAGCGCTTGTTTGAAAGCATGGGCGTTGATTTTGCATAAAAAACGAACGACCCCCAAGCGGGCAATCCGCTTGGGGGTCGTTCGTTTTTTTTATGAAGGCCGGTCTCTCAGGGTTGGATTAGGTGTATGAAATCGCTCATGGGAAAAAGTGTGAAAGTGCTTAGATGAAGTGCCGTCAGTTGCTTCAGGAAATCTGGAATTCGTATTTGCGATCTTCCTGAAACTCGCCATTTTCGTAGCTTCGCTCAGCGAAAGTGACTAGCCCGTCATGATCGATGAGCAATACCGTAGCTGAGCGTGTGCCGTAGTCGGGCATTTTGATGAACATTGGCGACAAAGCACGCTCCAAATCCAGGCCAACGCCGGTTTGTGGGAGCAGGTGATCGGGCGCTTGTTCGGCATCCGCTAAGATTTCAAACAGCCGGTCAAGTTCCAATTGTTCATTCACCGATACGTAAGCTTCGAGTTTTTCTTTTCCGCGCTCGACTTTCGGCCAAGGCGTGTTCAGGAAATGATTGCTTAACCCGTGCGTGCCCGGTGGAACTTTCACCGGTTCGCCATGAATATTATTGTAATAATAAAGTCCTTCGGCATCGCCTGCGATTAAATTGAATCCAGCATATTCCTGGTCATCGATCGCCCACAAATAATCTTCCGGAGAGATTTGGCCATCGAGGAATTGGGTGACCAGCTCGCCGCGTGATTTGGCGCCGGCTGCCATATGTTCGGGATCCCGGTAATTGGTCAGTGCAGCGAAACGCCCCGATTTATGGACACCGAGCCAAGTGCCCATCTGGCTCAGATCTCGGCCGGCGAGAATTCCCGACGAATCTTCCCAGAAATGGGCAGGCGCGGCAGGGCGTCCGTAAAATTCATCGCGGTTTGCGGCGACGATTAACTTATAGCGGGGATGCTGCTGGAATTGCAAATTGATTAAGCACATAATAGTCCCTCCTAATTGCAGTCCGGTCAGGAAATGAACGAAAAATTAGTTCAAGTGCATGAAACTGATTTCATTATAGCGGATGTAGATGAGCTTGGCTTATAGAGTGCTTGCAAGTTGAGCTGATGTAGCCAAGTGGATTGACTATGCCAAGTATTTTGATACTTTAGATGCGATTTAAGAAAATATGAGAGTTAATGTAGTCCGAAATGTATATTTGAATATTCGGAAATTAAAATGGTTTTCTTTTCCTATGATAAATGATATAATTCTGTTAAATCAATAAACCTATTTAATATACATAAAATGTATTTATAATTATCAAAGTAAATCTTTAGGCTTAGGTATAATGATTATTCTTTGTTCTTATTCTTTTTAATTGCAAAGAAAAGGTCGAAAACTTAAATATCTGATAATTTGGAAAAAAGAGGTGCGATGCCATGAGTAAGTTCAACAGGAACATAAGCTCAGCTCTATTCTTTTTCCTTATATGCTGTGGGGCAATCTTCTGGGGTGGCATGAACATATCGGCGGATTCTGGGCACCAGCTCTTGCTGGATGATGGGAAAGAAAAAATTGCAGCGGGCAGCCGGCTTTCTGTTTTTGAAGACGAAATAGGCAGTTTGCAAATCACGGATATTGAACAACCGCCATATCTTTGGAACTTCATGCCCGCTGGCAATACCCCGTTGAATATCGGGTTTAGCTCATCGGTTTACTGGCTCATGCTTGAAGTGGAAAACGAGGCACAAACAAACACGGAATGGCTTCTTGAACTAGGGTCTTCGAGTGTCGACGAAGTGAGCCTTTATACAGCTGACGGCGAAGGCGGATTCACGGTGGAGCAGGCAGGCCAGGAAGTTGAGGCGGAAATCATCCACAGGACGGCAGTTTTTCCGATAGCGCCGCCTCCAGGTGAATCGAGCGTTTACTGGATGCGTGTTGAATCTTCTGCGCCGATTCAACTGCCGGTGACCGTTTGGGAGCGGGAAGCATTTGAGAGCCAGACCAGGGAGCAGGTCGCGTTTGTCGGTGTACTTGGCGGGCTCGGGTTAATGTTTTTGCTCTATTATATTCACCGCTTTACTGTAATCCGGCAGCGCGCCTACTTGTATTTCGTCATCTATGCCATCACGGCGTTCTTCCTTTTTTCTTCTGCAGCCGGCTTGAGTTTGGATGTGATTTGGCCAGAACTGGATTTGTGGAACGGGCATAGCGTGTTCTTCATGGTCGGGCTGTCAGCACTGTCGGTGACGCTGCTGACGGAAGGCTTATTGAATACGAAACGCCATTTGCCTGAAACGGACCGCATGATCAAGTCGCTGCTCATATTCAATTCAGTGGTTTTGACTACTTTATTCATTTCGCTCGAATGGTCGAGGCTCTTGCTCGTACTGGCACTCAGCTTCACATTGGCTGTTAGCTTATTATTGGCGGCTTATGGCATGAAAAGGGGATTGGTGCATGCCCGTTATTATTCGGTATCATTAATATTCTTTTCAGTTGCGGCTGCTTTGAATGCCTTTTATGTCTCGGGAATCTTGCCGATCACGATAGCAGCTCAGGGATTGATTTTCTTTTTGGGTATCTTTGCGGTCCTGTTCGCTGCATTAGCACTCCGCGATAAAGAGAAAATCAGGGAGCAGGAAAGGCTCCAGCGTGAGCGCAACTCTAGTGAACGGCAGCGCATTGAAATCGAACGGCTCCGGCAAGCCAATGAACGCAAGGACGAATTGCTTGCCATTACTTCTCATAGCTTGCGGACGCCGCTGTATGGAATGGTAGGAATTGCTGAATCTCTTCAAGAATCAGCGTATAGTAAAATGCCCCATTCCGTTATCCAGCAATTGGAGACGATTTCAGAAAGCGGCAAAAAGCTGGCGCGAATGATCAACGAAACATTGGACTTTTCAGGGCCGAAGCATCAAATGCTGTCTTTGCATTTGGAAAAAGTGAAACTTCCGTCCATCGCGGATTCCGTTATCCGTTTATGCACTCCTTTGCTGAAATCGAGTGAAGTCAGCTTAAAGCACACAATCCCCGTCAATTTCCCGGAAGCGATTGCCGATCCGGAACGGGTGCGCCAAGTGCTCTATAATCTTGTCGGAAATGCAGTTGAGCATACGGAAAGCGGCGTCATTACAATTTCTGCAAAAATCATCAAAAAACAAGTCGCCATCACGGTTAAAGATACGGGGAGCGGAATGGAAGAACAGCAACTGGACAGTTTGTTTGACCCAATCGGCACTTCGACGGCCCCTCATTTGGGCATCGGGATGGGCTTGAAAATCACCAAAAGGCTGGTGGAAATGCAGGGTGGCTGGCTCAAGGCAGAATCCGCTATTGGCAAAGGGTCTTCATTTACTTTCACGCTGCCGCTTACAGAAGAAGAACGGGAACTGGAATCTGTGTCGCCGACAGAAATCAAGGAACTGACGGCTTCACAGTTGGCAGACTCGCTGGTCAAAGAAAAGAACGTCAAAAAAGGCTTGCGCATCCTTGTTGTTGAAGCGGAAGAAGTCAACCGGCTGATGCTTGTCCATCAACTTAAAGGAGAAGGCTATAAAGCGGAAGGCGTCAGCTGCGGCGAAGAAGCTCTTGTGCATTTGGAGAACCGGCCGGCGGATTTGGTCATTCTCGACGATGAGCTTCCGGATATGGCAGGGGACGAATTGTGCCGCCGCATCCGGCTCAATGCGACCTTGACGGAATTACCGATTTTGATGCTATCAGATAAAGAAGGAGTCAAGGAAAAGACCAATGCGTTCAGTGCAGGGGCCAACGATTATTTGGTAAAACCTTGCGATGTCGAAGAGTTTCTCATGAGGGTCGAAACGCTTGCCACGCTTCGCAGCATGACACAGGAAATCACCAATTTGAATTTCTTCCTTGAACGCAATGTCAAAGAGCGGACGATGGCTTTGGAAATCACCAATATGAACTTGTTGACGGTGAATGACGAAATCCAGGAAGTCGAAAAATCACGCAATGAGATGCTCTCGGCGATTTCACATGAACTGGGCACGCCGATTACCTTGATCCACAGCTATATACAAGCGGTGAAAGAAAGTTTGATTGAAGAGAATAATCCACGCTATTTGGATATGATTCACAAAAAGTTGCTATTGCTGGAGCGCTTGACGGAAGATTTGGTGGAACTGTCGAAATACAAATCCGGGAATATGACGCTGCGTTTCGAGGAACTGAAGTTGAATGAGTGGCTGGAGCGGATTGCGGCCTCCATGGAAGCGGACCTTGTACAAAGCGGCAGGCGTTTCCGGTTTGAAGGGCCGAATGGAAAAGAACAGCCAGCGGATTGGCAGCTTTTGGTCGATGTGGACCGTGTCGATCAAGTCTTCTCCAACTTGTTGTGGAATGCGGTCAAGCACACGTCGCCGGAAGAAGGGCGAATCACCTTGTCTGCATCCATCCGGGAAAGCGCAAATGTATTGGATGAAACCGACGCGGATGGCGAGTTGATCATCCGTGTAGAAGATAATGGGTGCGGCATCCAAAAAGAAGCATTGCCGCATATCTTCGACCGGTTCTTCAAAATCGATGAATCGATCCATTATAAAGGAAGCGGGCTCGGCCTTGCGATTGCCAAAGAAATCATCCAATCGCATAAAGGCGAAATCTGGGCGGAAAGCGAAGAAGGCGCAGGCAGCACATTCATCATTGCCCTGCCCTTGAGATACTAACACATGGGAGGGATCTTCATGAACAGTGCGACTGTATTGATTGTTGAAGACGAAGACGGCATCCGCGAGTTGATGCGTTTGTTCTTGGTGAAAAAAGGCTATAAAATCATCGAGGCTGAAGATGGCTATGAGGCGATGGATGTGCTGTCGAAAGAAAACCCGGACTTGATCTTGCTGGACATTGAGATGCCCGGCATGAGCGGCTTGGAATTATGCGAGAAAATCCGAATACGCACCAAGACACCGATCCTTTTCGTCAGTTACCGAAAAGAACTAGCTTATAAAATTCAAGGGCTGGAAGTGGGCGGCGATGATTACATCACCAAGCCGTTCGATTTCACGGAACTGGAAGCGCGCGTCAAAGCGATCCTGCGCCGAAACGGTTGGAAGAGTGGGGAGGAGGACAAACTGTCGATCCTGAAATTTGGGGATCTCCATATCCATGTCGATTCACGCGAACTGTACGTGAAAGGCAAACCGGTGAAACTCTACCATAAAGAATTTCAATTATTGCTCTTGATGGCCCAAACACCGAACCGCGTCTGGACAGCCGAACAATTATACGACCAGGTATGGGGCTATTATTCGGAAGGCGACGTCCAAACCGTTAAGGTCCACATCAGCAATCTGCGGCGGAAAGTGGAGAACGATCCTGCCACCCCGCGCTTTATCCAGACCGTCCGTGGATTCGGTTATAAGTTCACGAATTGAAAATGGAAAGGCCGATCGTTTTTGCCAAACAGGCAAAAGCGGTCGGTTTTTTATTTGCTGAAATTTTGCGGGTCTTTTTGCATGCTAGCAGGACAAAAGCGCCACCAGAAATTAATTTATTAGATAAATAAAACTAGTGAAACTATTTAACTTTGTTTTAACCTGCTCTCTTTAGTATGGGTCGTAATAGATAGGAAGACAGATCTCAAGGAGGAAAAGCAGATGATTGAAAACAAAATCAAAATGACGAATGAAACGCCTATCGGTTTCGAGCAACAGACCGTCTTTAAGCAGAGCCGGGAAGCGCCGAGTACACAGCCTTCCATTACTGGGCTGGGCCTTTCGGAAAATGTTGCAGGGTCGCTTGCGTATTTGCTTGGATTTTTCTCAGGGTTCATCCTGCTGATGGTTGAGCGGGAAAATCGTTTCGTCCGTTACCACGCTTTCCAGTCTGTATACGTCTCGATTCTTTTTTTTACATTGTTTACAGCAGCCGGCATGATGCCAATGACAGGATGGGTGGCCGAAGTTCTATTGATGCCGATCGGCTTGGTGTTGTGGATCATCCTCATGTTGAATGCACATAACGGAAAGGCGATGCGTCTATGGGTTATCGGTCGCTTTGCAGAAAAACAGCTCCATTGAACAAGCAAAATCACCCCGTATATGGGGATATGAGGTGAAGACATGGAAAGTACATTCAACATGAAAGAGTTTTTCAAGAACCTGAAGAAACGCCTGCCGCTCATCATTGCGATGACGGTCGCTTTCGTCGCCATTGCGGCAGCTGTCAGTTATTTATGGATGAAACCAGTCTATCAGGCATCGACACAGATCCTGGTTAATAAAGCACCGGCGAATGCCCAGGAATTCAGCATGCAAGACATCGATACGAACCTGCAATTGATCAGCACCTATAATGTCATCATTAAGAGCCCTGCGATTTTGACGGAAGTCATCGATGAGCTTGGATTAGACGAAACGGTGCAATCGTTGAATGAGCGGATCGAAGTATCGAGCATTGAGGATTCACAAGTCGTGACGCTCGAAGTTGAAGATGGATCGATGCAGCAGGCGGTGCTGATTGCCAATACGACCGCCAAAGTATTTGAACAGGAGATCCGCAATTTGATGCGGGTCGATAATGTCAGCATCCTGGCGCCAGCGACAATGCCAGCGACCCCTGAGCCGGTCAAGCCGGATCCTCTGTTCAATATGGCAGTGGGTGCGATTATCGGCTTCATGCTCGGCACAGGCCTGGCGATCGTCCTCGATCAATTGAACACAACAGTTCGTACGGAAGAAGATATCGATGAATTGCTTGGCCTGCAAGTGCTTGGCGTAGTGAGCCCGGTCGGCGACTTGGACAGAACCGATAAACCATCGAAACATACTGACAGAATGGAGTTGGATGAGAATGTTGAATCAGACAGTGTCAAAACGGCCGCTCGCCCGAAAGTTGGTAGCACGTACTAAGCCGAACTCGGTGATTAGCGAACAATATCGCACAATCCGCACGACCATCAATTTTTCCTTGCCCGGTAATGAAATGAAAACTTTATTGTTCACTTCCGCTTCGAAAGAAGAAGGGAAATCGACGACTTCAGCCAATATGGCGATCGTTTTTGCTGAATCTGGAAAAAAGGTATTGCTTGTGGATGCCGATATGCGAAAACCGACGCTGCACCATACTTTCAATTTGAACAATCATATTGGCTTGTCGAATTTGTTGGTCGGAAAAGGGGAGCTTGAGCAAAGTGTCCGTGACAGCGGCATTCGCGGCTTGGAACTGTTGACATCAGGTCAGATTCCGCATAACCCGGCAGAACTGCTGGATTCGCCGAAGCTGGATCAATTGGTTGTTGAGATGAAGGAGCGTTACGACTTGATCATTTTCGATTCACCGCCGATCCTGTCCGTGACAGATTCCAAGATCCTCGCGAATAAATGCGATGGGACAGTGCTCATCGTCAATACCGGAAAAACCGAAAAGCAAAGCGCAATTAAGGCGCGCGACAGTTTAGCGACTTCTAGAGCCTATATCGTTGGAGTCGTGATGAATAACTACAAACTCAGCAAGGACCATTATTACAGCCATGACTACAATTAATAAGCGGTGCCTGCGCGATGTGAAGGAGCTAATGACATGACGATTACAAAACGCTATACATCATTGTTCATAATCGACTCGCTGATCATCCTCTCAGCAACGTATCTCTGTTATTTGTTTTTGCTGCCATTCGACAACATCATGTCGAATCGGCTGCTATTGCTCATGACAATCACTTTGTTTATTGCCCATCATTCTTTTGCCTGGCATTACGGGCTTTACCGGAAAGTATGGGCTTATGCTTCGGTCCATGAATTGAAATCAATCGTTAAAGCAGTCACTTTGACAATGTTCGTGGCGACGGTCATGCAATATATCCAGACGGGTGGGGTGTTCGTCCGAATCCTGGCGCTGACATGGATGTTCCTCATTCTATTTCTCGGGGCATCGCGCTTTTCATTCCGGCTTTATCATGAACGCGAGCCGCGCAAAAGTGAAGGCCAATTGAGCCGAACGATCGTTGTCGGTGCTGGGGAAGCGGGCCGCATGATCGTCCGGCAGATGAAGCAGAATCCGCAATGGGGCAGAAAACCGATTCTTTTTATCGATGACGACCGGACAAAATGGGGTTTGGAAATTTTTGGGTTAGGAGTGGCGGGGCCGATTTCCGAAATTCCGCGCTTGGCTGCCCACAACGAGATTGACCAAATTGTCATCGCCATTCCCTCGCTGTCGAAAAAGGAAATGGCGGAAGTCACAACACTATGCATTGAAACTGGCCTTAAAGTACAGACCATTCCGCGAATTGAAGATTTGATGGTCGGGAAGGTCAAAGTCAGCGATATCCGGGACGTGAAAATCGAGGATCTTCTTGGCCGTGAAGAGGTCCGGCTCGATATGGAAGCCTTAACGGAAAAAATTGCAGGCAAGAGTATTATGGTCACCGGCGCAGGCGGATCGATCGGTTCGGAAATCTGCCGACAGATCAGTGTATTTAAACCTGCACGACTTCTATTGCTCGGCCATGGCGAGAACTCGATTTACACCATCGACCGTGAGTTGCGGGCGAAAGTGCCGACAGAAATCGATATCGTCCCGATCATCGCCGATATCCAGGACCGCGAACGAATCTTCGAAATGGTCGGAAAATACAAGCCGGATATCATTTATCATGCAGCTGCCCATAAGCACGTACCTTTGATGGAAGCAAATCCGCTTGAAGCGGTGAAAAATAATATTTTCGGGACAAAGAATGTCGCAGAAGCGGCAGATCGCCACGGGGTTGGCAACTTCGTCATGATTTCCACCGATAAAGCTGTCAATCCGCCCAATATCATGGGAGCCTCAAAGCGCTTTGCGGAAATGATCGTCCAAAACTTAGCGGTGTCTTCCGATACGACATTCGCTGCAGTGCGTTTCGGCAATGTCCTCGGATCGAGAGGCAGCGTTGTGCCGCTATTCCGCGAACAAATCGCAAAAGGCGGCCCAGTCACCATTACTGATCCGAAAATGACCCGCTATTTCATGACGATTCCGGAAGCGTCTCGACTGGTGATCCAGGCTGGCATGCTCGCCTCAGGCGGTGAAGTGTTCGTATTGGACATGGGAGAACCGGTAAAAATCGTCGACTTGGCACGCAATATGATTCGCTTGTCCGGATTTGAAGAGGATGAAATCCAAATCAAGTACACAGGCATGCGGCCTGGTGAAAAGCTCTATGAAGAACTGCTGGATCCGAGTGAGATCCAATCGGAAAAAGTATTTGCAAAAATCCATATCGGAAAAGCCACTCCGATCAGCCAAGTTGAAATCAGCCGAATTTTGAAGAAGCTTCCTGAAATGGAAGAACAGGATATCCGCGATACCTTATTGAAACTCGCGAATCGGCCAAAAGAAGAAAAAGCGAAAGAACCGGTGTGGCAAGAAGAATGGAAAATCGAAGGAGGATTGGCCTGACTACAGTTGCTTCCGACAAGCGCAGGGGGGATGACAAGTGAAACTGCTATCAACGGAACTGTACGGGAATTCTCCTATTTATCTCCAAAATCTACTGCTCAGTTTCCGAGAATACGCCAATTCACGAAAACGATACGGAATGGGCTATTACCGCTTTCTCCATCAACTTTCTGGCATGGACGAGAATGACCGACAGTCAGAAGAGCGCTACCAGGACCTGGAACTGCGCTCGCTGCTCCGCCATTCCGCCGAGCATAGTGCATTTTATCAGGAACTGTATGGGAGTAATTTGGCTGATATTCGAGTTGCCAGCGATTTGCGGCAGCTTCCATTCATCGAAGAAGAACTTTTCAATGAACAGATTAACGAAATCCGCATGAAATTTACTGCGAAGAAAAAAGTAGTACACAAAACTTCAGGAGAAGGCCCATTGCCCCGTTTATGGCTGACCAATTTGGATCTGCAAAAACAAACGGCAGCAGTTGACCATTTCAAAAAGCAGCATGGCGCGATCAACCTGGAGATGAAACGTGCGACATTCTACCACGGTGATTTTGTTCCACGCGGCCAAACACAAGGGGCGTTCTGGCGTGATATTTATTATCTCAATCAGCGGCTGTATTCAGCTCATCATTGCACGGAGCCGTATCTTTCGGCAGTGGTGCGCAACCTGAATGGTTTCCGTCCTGATTTTGTCGACGGTTTATCTGAAGCGATTCTCGCGCTTGCCCGTTTTATCAACGATCATCGCTTGTTGCTGGATTTTCAGCCCATTGCCATTTTTGTGGAAACGGAAATTTTGTTGGACAGCGAGCGATTGGAAATCGAGAGCGCGTTCGGCTGTTCTGTCCGCATGTGGACCATGAAAACCGAGCGCTCACCATTTCTCTCGGAATGCGCAGCTGGGAATCTGCATTTCAATATGCGGACAGGGGTGATGGAGTTTACCGAGCAAGGCGAAGTACTCTTGACCCGCTTCCATACAAAAGGGACGCCACTGATCCGGCTAAAGATTAAAGATCAATGGATGCCAGTAGATTGCCCTTGCCCATGTGGCAGCGTTCATCCATTGGTCCGCAAGCCACTTCAGCCAATCTCCGCTTTTTTGCAATCTAGGAGCAGGGGACGGGTGACCAGTTTGTATTTGGCGACTGTGCAGGAGAAATTTCAGCAAATGGTGCCTTCGATGCAATTTATCCAAAATTCAGTAGATGCAATTGAAATCTGGCTCAGCGGAACCGAGATTGTCTCTAAAAAACTTGAGCAAGACATTGTCCAAGAAATGGCCGGCATATTTGGTGAAGACATGAGTTTTACAGTGAGAGGCCGCTCGAAAAAACAGGCGGAAGAAATAGGGCCTGGCGGATTGATTATCAATAATTTGCAATTCCCAAAAACTTGCCAAAGCGATTACGGCATGGACTGAACATGCTGATGAATAAGAGGAGGCTGTTGTACATGAACATTCGACAGGATACAGGAGCATCGGTTGTGCCGTTTCCAGTTCCGGTAAAAGAAACAAGCGATAGGATTTTCCTTTCTGCCCCGCATATGACAGGGAATGAACAGAAGTATATCAGCGAAGCGTTCGAGTCCAACTGGATTGCGCCAATGGGGGCGAATGTCAACCAGTTCGAAGCGGAGATGGCAGCGTATGCCACGACACAGGCAGCAGCTGCTTTGTCTTCGGGGACGGCCGCGATTCATTTGGCGCTGCAGTTGCTGGGGATCGGAAAAGGAGACCGTGTATTCTGTTCCAGTTTGACGTTTGTGGCAAGTGCCAATCCGATCCTCTACGCTGGGGCGGAGCCTGTATTTATCGATTCGGAAGAAGAAACGTGGAATATGTCTCCGTGGGCGCTGCAAAAAGCATTCGCAGCTGCAGAACAAGAGGGCAAACTTCCAAAAGCGGTGATCATTGTACATATTTACGGACAAAGCGCCCGCATGGATGAACTCACTGCCCTTTGCGATCACTACGGGGTACCGATCATCGAAGACGCAGCGGAATCGCTCGGATCCACCTATAAAGGGAAAAAAACCGGCAGTCTCGGAACATACGGCATTTATTCATTCAATGGCAATAAGATCATCACGACGTCCGGAGGCGGCATGCTGGTGTCGAACGACCGCAAAGGCGTGGCGCAAGCGAGATTTCTCGCCTCGCAGGCGAAAGACGATGCGCCGTTCTATGAACATAGCCGGGTCGGCTATAATTACCGGATGAGCAATGTGCTGGCAGGAATCGGGCGTGCGCAACTCGAAGCGATCGAGCTGCGCGTTTCGGCCCGCAGAGCTGTCTTCAACCGCTATTTTTTAGCGCTAGGTAAATACGAAGCAGTAAAATTTCAGCCCGAACTTGAAGGCACACGCTCGAACCGCTGGCTGACAGTCCTGTTGCTCGATCCGTCCCGAATCGACCGATCGCCTGATTACATCCGTGAATGGCTGGAATCACAAAATATCGAATCACGCCGTGTCTGGAAGCCGCTCCATCTGCAGCCTTTATTTGCAGGCTGCAAGTTCTATTCACATAACCCGCATGGCAAGACGGCTGTCAGTGAAAAATTGTTTGCAGAAGGTCTTTGCTTGCCTTCGGGATCAGACTTGCAACCGGAACAGCAACAACGCATCATCCAGCTGCTTGAAGAAGTATTGGGCTAAATGCCGTTCTTAGACGAAGCTGCATTTTGGTGGTACGATTAGTACGAAATCAAAAGACAGTTCGCAAGGAGCAGATGAGCGTGAATGAAAACACGAAAAAACAGCGAATGGTCAGGCTGCTTCCAGGCCTGGCCCTTTGTCTGTTGGTTATATGGGCAGGAATTTATGGAGCGGATTTTATCGGCGTTGCACTCGGTGCGGCCGGTCTATTGCCAGAAGGCGGGCAAAGCCCAGTATCCGGGATTTTTGTGGCGATCCTGATCGGCATCATTATCCGCAATACCACCGGCTTGCCGGAAATCTTCGTTAGCGGCATCGGTTTTGCGGTCAAATACGCATTGCGATTGGGCATTATCCTGCTTGGCCTGCGCTTGAGCTTAACGGAAGCTTTGACGCTCGGTGCCTGGGGCATGCCGCTTATCATAGCTTGCATCACCGTCGGCATCGGCGTCACTTTATTCTTCACGAAGCTTTTCGGCCAGTCCAACCGGCTTGGGGCACTGATCGCGAATGGAACAGGAATATGCGGCGTGACCGCTATTATGGCTACAGCGCCTGTCATACGCGCAAAAGAAAATGAAATATCGTATGCCATCGCCAATATCACGGTTTTCGGGCTAATGGGCATGTTGTTTTATCCATATCTCGCCCATTTCTTTTTTGCAGATGAGCCAATTAAAGCCGGGCTATTTCTTGGCACGGCCATACATGACACAGCGCAAGTGACGGGTGCAGCCTTAATGTATGAACAGATGTATGATTCAACGCTTGCACTTGATGTGGCGACCATTACTAAATTGACGCGCAATTTGTTCATCATCGCCGTCATCCCGCTTATCGCATATTTATTCTTCCGGAGTGAGGGGCAGGAGGGAGCCAACATGCCGAAATGGTATAAACTGTTTCCGTTCTTCATCCTTGGGTTTCTTCTGCTGTCGCTTCTCCGCACTATAGGGGATGCCACGCTTGCTTCAGGCGGCCAGGCGTTCGGCATTTTCGGAGCGTCAGGCTGGGAAGAATTCTATAGTTTTTGGAGTTCCTTCGGCTCGACGTATATGCTCGGCCTCGCGATGGCAGGCGTCGGGTTATCGACCAATTTAAAAATCTTCCGCGGAATGGGAATGAAGCCGTTTTATATCGGCTTGATTGCAGCCATCTCCGTTGGAACGGTCAGTTTATTGCTCATTTCGCTGTTCGGCGATTTGGTACAACTGGCGTATTGAGTGGAAATCACCTGTGAGCCTTTAAAAGGCGTCCAGGTGATTTTTTATGGTTTCAGAGATCCGGGGTGAACCTGTTTTCACCAAGCTGCTCAAGGGTATGGAAAAGTAATAGTGTTTAAAGGAGGAGAAGAGGATGGATATAAAGGCTGAACGTGATCTGTTGAAAGACGATTATGGCAATTATTATGTCGTTTCGTATGCGACGAAAGATTCTTTGACCGTGGTGAACGCGGCGCTTTATCATGCTTTCAATCAAGAGCTGACGGATGAGTTCGTAGCTAAAGTGAAGAGTAAATATCCAAAAGGCGTGGCCGTTGGTGTCTATTTTGCAGATTTGGTGCATGAGCAGATCGAAAAGCTTGAAGATCCGGAATTTCCTGGGCATATTTACGATCTAAACGAAGTGCGGAAAGAATACGATATCCACTTGAAGCCGATTTACCACGATTCACTCCATCTGTAATGCGCTGGATACAACAAGGGAATCCCATTCAGTTGTGGTTTTAAATAACTGAATATTCGGCGTTTGTTAGGGAGCGATTATTTAAAAAGGAGGAGAGTTGATGAAATATTACCTTGGTTTAGGAGGGCTGGCACTCGTGCTTACGGTAGCTGGCTGCGGGACGCAGGACATGGTGACAGACGAACCTGTTGAAGAGGCGCCTCAGGAAGATGCCGTTCAGGAAGAAGCGACAACAGAAGAAACGCCAGCGGAGAACACTAGCGGAGACAGCCATGATAGCGAAGAGGCCGCTGTCGATCCGTACGATTATTTTCTAGAAGATGGGTCGACTGCAAGGTTTGAGGGAAATGGCAATGAGTTTGCAGAGTTTACATTGAAAACCGATTATATGGAAGCGAATCATGTCGCAACTTACGAAGATAATGGCGGGACTGTTGTACTCAAGGTCTATCGTTTGCACGATGACCGCATTGAACTCGTCAAACAGGAAGGCGAGTTTTACGATGAGTACACAGCAAGCTTTGAGGAATTGGAAGCTTTGGAAGTAATTTCGACTTATCTTGAATTCCCAATCGAAGAGGGGCAGGAAATCGGAGATGCGACGGTTATTGAAACCGGCGCAAGCTTAGAGACACCTTACCAAAATTTCAATGATGTCTTTGTCCTTGAATCCGTGGCAGAAGAAGATGGCTCGATCAACCGTAATTATTTTGTCGAAGGCTATGGCGAAGTGAAACGTGAATTCCAGGCAAATTCAGATGATGACGATGAACTGGCGATCACTTCTACACTTGCCTCGATCGAACTCGCTGAAAAAGTGAAGTGAACAGATGGAATTGCTGATAAGCCCGCTCATGCAGCGGGCTTTTTGGCTGTATATGGGGGAATATCTTTATTACATGAAGGAGAGGATTGAGATGGAGAATATCGCAATTATAGGAGCGGGGACAATGGGGCATTCGATTGCATTGTCAGCGGCCTGGAGCGGGTTATCGGTTAAAATATTCGGAATCGACGCACGTGATGTAAAATCTGCGAGAGCAGGATTCGAAGCAAAATTACACCTTATGACAGATCATGAACTGATCAGCAAAGATCAGGAAAAAGAGATAGCGGAACGGGTTATATTTACAGTTTCCTTGGAAGAAGCCATAAAAGAGGCGGAATTCATCATCGAAGCCGTCCTGGAAAACATGGCCCTGAAGCATCAACTCTACCGACAGTTGGAAGGGCTTGTGCCCAACGATATTATCATTGCGAGCAATAGCTCAGGGCTGATGCCTACTGCTCTTGCCGAAGGGATGAAGCATCCTGAACGTTTTGTGTTGACGCATTTCTGGAATCCGGCACATTTAATCCCGCTCGTGGAAATCGTCGGCGGAGAGAAGACCGATGAACAAACTTTGCAGCGAACGAAAGCGCTCATCGAGCAGATGAACAAGCAAGCTGTACTATTGAAAAAAGAACTCCCTGGCTTTATCGGCAACCGGCTTCAATTCGCTTTGTTTCGTGAAGCACAGGCTTTGCTGGATGCGGGAGTGGCATCGAAAGAAGATATCGATGCAGCCGTCACGTATAGCATCGGCAGGCGCTTGCCGGTAACCGGTCCGCTTCAGACTGCAGATCTCGGCGGTTTGGACATTTTTTATGCAATTTCGGATTATCTGTTCGAACACCTGTCGACAGAACAAAAGCCTGGCTGCACGCTGAGTGAGTTAGCGGAAAGTGGCAAGCTTGGGACCAAGACAGGAAGCGGCTTTTACGAGTGGCCGGAAGCGCAATCGAGAGCTGTGCAAGCCAAACGGGAAGAAGCGTTGATCTATTTCCTCAAGCAGGATATGGGGAAAGGGTGATGGGACTTCACTCTTTCTCTATCAGCCTAAAGTCTGAAATTAATCAGAATTATAAGAAAAGTCTTTCAATTTAACAGAGAGGGGATATAATAAACAATTATAATCAAAAGGGAGATGAGGCAAATGACCGATCTGAAAAACGATTCGCTGAACTTGCATAGAAGGCATCAAGGGAAATTAGAGATTCGTTCAAAAGTGACTGTGGAAAACGAGAGGGATTTGAGCCTCGCCTACTCTCCTGGCGTCGCCGCACCGTGCCGTGAAATTCATGCCGATCCAAGCAAAGTGCATGACTACACGATGAAAGGCAATACGGTAGCGGTCATTACAGACGGCACTGCCGTACTCGGACTCGGCAATATCGGCCCGCAGGCAGCGCTTCCGGTCATGGAAGGAAAAGCGTTATTATTCAAGGAATTTGCCGGTGTGGATGCATTCCCAATCTGCCTGGATACAACCGATGCCGAAGAAATCATCCGAACCGTCAAATTGCTCGAACCTGGCTTTGGCGGCGTCAATCTGGAAGACATTGCCGCCCCGACTTGCTTCATCGTGGAGCAGCGCTTGAAACAAGAAATGAGCATTCCCGTATTTCATGATGACCAGCATGGCACCGCGATTGTCACGCTGGCTGGCCTCATCAATTCCTTGAAGTTGGTCGAAAAGGAAATCGAAGATGTCAAAGTGGTCGTCAACGGCGCTGGAGCAGCCGGCATCGCCATTGTCAAATTGCTGGCGAAATTCGGATTCGGCCATATCGTCATGTGCGACACAAAAGGCGCGATCTACAACGGGCGCCCGAATGGCATGAATCCCTTCAAGGCGGAAGTGGCTGAAATGAGTAATTACCATATGGAACAAGGGCAATTGGCGGAGGTCATCGCCGGTGCTGACGTGTTTGTCGGCGTCTCAGCAGAAGGCGCATTGACGGAAAGCATGGTGCGTTCGATGAATGAAGATCCGGTCATCTTTGCGATGGCGAACCCGAATCCCGAAATCTTGCCGCATGCCGCGAAATCGGCCGGCGCAAGGGTCATCGGGACAGGACGCTCCGATTTTGCTAACCAAGTTAATAATGTACTGGCGTTTCCTGGGTTGTTCCGCGGCGCCCTTGATGTGCAGGCGAGCGATATCAATGATGCAATGAAAATCGCGGCAGTCGAAGCGATCGCTGCTTTGATTGCCACTCATGAACTTCACGAAGATTATGTGATACCGAAGCCGTTCGACCCGCGTGTAGCACAGGCGGTCGCAGAAGCAGTCGCTCGGGCTGCCGAAGAAACGGGCGTTGCCAAAGTATCGCTCAAAGTGCCTGCCCAGCAGATTGTCTTATAATAAATAGAAGAAAGCCTGAATTCCCTCCCCCTGGAATTCAGGCTTTCTTAGGTTTAGCGGTAAGTACAAAGGCATAAAAAAGACTATCCGGTTTCGCCAGATTGATGGCGAGTCGGACGGTCTTTTTTTGAATGAATCTAATCAATCAGCGACACTGAGCCCTTTGGCGATGGCGATTTTTTCGAGTGCCTGGCTAAAATCGTTGATCAAGTCATCGGGATGCTCGAGTCCTGCAGAAAAGCGCAGAAGCCCATCAGTGATGCCGCGCTTTTCGCGTTCGGCGGGCGGCATGGCGGCATGGGACATCGTAGCCGGATAAGACAGGATCGATTCGACGGCGCCAAGGCTGACGGCGAACACAGGAATTTCCAAAGCATCTACGAGAATGCGGGCGGCGTCCTTATCCGCCAGGCGGAATGACAGCACACAGCCTGCGTGGCTTGCTTGGCGGTTATGAATCGGGTTTCCGGGATGGAACGAGAAGCCGGGATAATAGACTTCTTCGACAAGCGGATGCCTGTGCAGATACTCTGCAATGCGCGCGGTCGTCTCACCGGATTGTTTTGTGCGGGCGCCGAGCGTTTTGATGCCTTGAATCAATGTATAGGAATCCTGTGCGCCGAGTACGGAGCCGAAGGTGTTTTGGATGAATGCCAGTTGTTCCCCAAGCCCGGCATTTTTTGTCACCGCAAGCCCCGCCGTGATGTCACTATGTCCCGAGAGGAACTTCGTCGCACTGTGGAGCACGATATCCGCGCCGAGTTCAAGCGGGTTCTGGTAAAGCGGCGTCATGAAGGTATTGTCGACAAAAGTCATGGCGTCGTTGGCTTTGGCCAGTTTCGCAGCCATTTCAATATCGGTAATTTTCATGACGGGATTGGAAGGCGTTTCAATGTAGACAACTTTCGTGTTCGGCTGGAATGCTGCGGCCACTTCGCCGAGGTCGGTCATATCGACGAATGTATAATCGACTTTGAATTTTTCCAGCACTTCCGTAATGAAGCGATAAGTGCCACCGTAAACGTCTTCCGAGACCAGTACATGGTCGCCGGCTTTCAATAGCATAAAGGCCGATGAGATGGCTGCCATGCCGGATGAAAAGGCCAAGCCCCGCGCGCCGCCTTCAAGTTTTGCGATCGTTTCTTCAAGTGATTTGCGCGTCGGATTGCCGGAGCGGCTGTAATCAAATGGCCCGAACGAATCGATGCTTTCTTGGTGGAAAGTCGATGATAAATAGATCGGCACATTGACTGCGCCTGTTAATGGATCAATGCCTGCTGAATGGATCAATTTCGTCTCGCGTCGTTCACTCATGGGAAACGACCTCCTTTTCCAGTATGGCCAAGGCTTGTGACAAATCAGCAATCAAATCTTCTGCCTGCTCCACGCCTACTGAGAAGCGGAGCAGGCAGTTACAGACGCCGCGTGCCGTTCGTTCCGCGACCGGCATATCGGCATGGGTCTGCGTCGCAGGATACGTGATGAAACTTTCCACGCCGCCTAGGCTCTCGGCGAATGTGATGAGCGACAGGCTCTCGAGAAATTTTCCGACCCATTGTTCTTCACGCAGGCGGAACGACAACATGCCGCCTTTTCCTGGATACAGTACGTCTGTTACGGTATCTTGAGCTTCCAGAAAACGTGCTAGTTCTTTGGCGTTCGCTTCGTGCTGGCGCATGCGCAACGGCAAGGTTTTCAAGCCGCGGATCAACAGCCAGGAATCGAGCGGTGACAGCACAGCACCGGCTGAGTTGTGGGCGCTCGCGAGTTGTTCGCATACCCCTGCGCCTTTGGCGGCGACTAGCCCAGCGAGTACATCGTTATGGCCGCCGATGTATTTGGTGGCGCTATGGAGCACGATATCGGCGCCGATTGTGAGCGGCTGCTGCAAGAAAGGTGTTAAAAAAGTATTGTCGACGATCAGTAAAAGATTGTGGCGTTTCGCCAATTGTGCGTACAATTCCAAATCAATTTCCTGCATCAACGGGTTGGTCGGTGTTTCAATGAAAATCGCTTTTGTGTTGTCAGTGATTTTCGCTTCAGCTGTTTTCGGATCGACGAAGGGATCGTATACGGGACGGATATGGTATTTTTCTTCATATTGTTCCAGCAGACGATATGTGCCGCCGTAAATATCTTCAGGAAGCAAAATTTCATCGTTCGGGCGGAACAGGGAGAGGACCAGTTGGATCGCGGCCATGCCTGAGCTGCAGGCAAAGCCTGCATCGCCGCCTTCTAAGTTTGCGATCCCTTCTTCAAGAAGCTGGCGTGTCGGGTTTTTCGTCCGCGTATAATCATAGCCTGTTGATTTGCCAAGGCCATCGTGTTCGTAGGCGGTCGAAAGGTAAATCGGTGGATTGACCGCCCCTGTGCGTTGGTCGCTGCGGTTGCCGAGTTGTACCAGGCGTGTTTCTAGGCTATGTTGTGTCATGATCCTCATCCTTTCAAATCAAAAAGCAGGGGCTTTCTTCTGTGTTAAGAAGAAAGCCCCTGCCGTATATGCTATCTTCTCATCTACTAGGCTGCGCCTATTGGAATTAGCACCGTGACAATGTCCGGTTGCTGAGACTTCAAAGGGCCAAATCCCTCCATCTCTCTCGATAAGAATCATTTTATATAGTTGTGGTTGGTGGATGTGTTTCATCATACGGCAATTACTTTCGAAACACAAGCGGAATATTGAAAATACTTTTGTAACTGTTTCAAAGGCGCTCGCTTTTATTTCGAAAGCTGAAATGGTATGCTGAGGTATACTTTTATCATGCCCAGCTTATACAAAGCCAATTGCAAAGGGGTTCTGAATTATGTACATCGTCACATCGACCGTCATTGTGCCTGAAGACAAAGTGCAAGACGTCATTGAAATATATCAAAAACGATCGCGCCGTGTTGACCAGGCGGAAGGCTTCACTTCATTCCGGCTGATCCAAAACACGAAAAAGCGCCACGAATTGACCGTCCACTTGGAATGGCAATCCAAACAAGCCTACATGAACTGGGTCAAGAGCCAGGAGTTCAAGGAGATCCATGATTTGGAGAAGAACTATCCTGATCAGGAACTCGCGGGCATCGTCCCGAAAGTCCATCAATACGAAGTGGTGGCCGAATGAACCAGGAGCAAAAACAGCAAATCGCAACCGACACGGCAGACGGTATATACGAAGCGTACCCGAAATTATGGGAGCGTTTCGGCGATAAGGGATATGAACATACCGTCAAAGACAATCATCATCACTTGGATTACCTTGAAACCGCGTGGGAGCTGCAAAGCGAGCAATCTTTTCTAGACTATGCACTCTGGCTCGAGACGGTGCTCGTGAGCCGCAATGTCGAAACTGCGCTCATCATCGATAATTTTCAGCGGCTCATCGAAATTGTGCCGCGCTATACCGAAAAAACGCAAGGAGATTTCATGCGGGGCTGCCTCGATCGCGCAGTCCGGTTATTGGAGCTCCCTCCACATAAAAGGGGCTGATCAAATGAACGAGTCAACACAGCTTTCGGATCTTTTCCTGCAAGGACAGGAAGAGGAAGCTTTGAAATACGTCCAGGATTTCCTGGAAAATCATTCACACGAACAGCTTTATGGCGAACTTTTGACGCCGGCGATGTACCGTGTCGGGGAATTATGGGAACAAAATGAGATTTCGGTAGCGGAAGAACATTTGGCGACCGCCGTTTGCGATTTTGTCCTATCCGCTACGGAACTGCGCAATAAAGATAAGGATGGCCGTAAAAAAGCGATGATCTTTGGCCCAGAAGGCGAAGAGCATTATATCGGGCTCAAGATGGTCGCGGCAATGTTCCGTGAAGAGGGTTATGATGTCCGATATATGGGTCCGAATTTACCTCTCGATTCAGCACTCCAATTGGCCAGTGACTGGCAGCCGGATGTTGTTGCGTTATCAGGGGCACTTGCGCACCGTTTGCCGGTTTTGAAAACCTACGCCGAAGCTTTCTCTAAGGTGGACTCAAATCCAGCTGTGTTAATTGGCGGAAGGGCCGTCACTTTATCGAGCTTTGCGGATTTGCGTATAAAAGGAGCGGTCGTCGTCCGGGAACTTGGTGCGCTGAGGGAATGGATCCGCACCGGAAAGGGGTCGAACGATGACACGCTCTCCACTGGCTGAATGGCCGCTTCCGGCTTTTCAATTGAACAATAGCTTTGCGGTCGTCGATTATTCCCAAGAGGCAGAACAGCTTTTCGGAAAACCAAAAGAATTCTTTGAATTGCTCGATGAAGGCAGCCGGTCCAAAGCAGAACGGCTTTTGAAAACCCGCGGCAGCAAAAAGCCTGTCGAATTGAATTTCATCACAGCGGCCGGCTTTTTTTTGGCAGACGTCTATTACCGTTGGGACAGCGATTTTTCGCTGAATCTGGTACTGGTGCCGAAAGATGAGCAAATGGCTACGATTACAGCGCAATTAATTCGCTTGCGGGGGCGCCTGAAAGAAACGGATTATGAATTGCTCAAGGAAAAAGAACGGTCGGATGCGCTGCTGGAGAAAGTGCGCGAACTCTCCGCACCCTGCATCTCAATCGGCGCAGGCTATGTGCTCATTCCATTATTCGGCAATTTGGATGCCAAGAAAGTTGAAGCGATCCGTCCGCATATTGTGACGCGCATCTATGAATACGAAGCCGAGACGGTCGTGATCGATTTGACGGCGATGGGGACGGTGACGCAAGAAGGCGTCAGTTACCTGGAATCGCTCGTGCAGACCTTGGGTGTTATGGGGATTGATGCGGTCATTACCGGGGTGAAACCAGAGCATGCCCAAAAATTGCATCTGTTGAAACGGGAAATGAATTTGCGTTTTGAAGCTTCACTGGAATCCGTTCTGACAGCAGCCTCAGCAAATCATTGAGAAAACCGGCCATGAGAGCCGGTTTTTTTATGGCCTGGGAGCCCGGTAACTGGATGTTTGTTTAATTTTCCGTAGGATATTTGGCGATATTTCGGGAATACAGGTAGAGAAGAGAATTATAAGAAGCTGCAGCGGAGGTGTTGGCGATGGGATCATCACATGATCATTCACATGGCCGCAATAAAAAAACATTATTGGTCGCCTTTTTGATCATTACGGGTTATATGGTGGTCGAGGCGATTGGCGGATACTTGACGAACAGCCTTGCGCTGCTCGCGGATGCCGGACATATGCTGAGCGACTCCATTTCGCTCGGCGTCGGTTACCTGGCCTTTTCCATCGGCGAAAAAGCGGCCGACCAGACGAAGACCTACGGCTATAAACGTTTTGAAATCTTGGCAGCAGTCTTTAACGGAGTGACGCTCGTCTTGATTTCGCTTTATATTTTCTATGAAGCCTACCACCGGTTTTCCGATCCACCGGAAATTGCGACTTCAGGAATGTTGGCTATCGCGGTCATCGGCTTGCTCGTCAATATCCTCGTCGCGTGGATTTTGATGCGCGGAGGCGATACGAAAGAAAACTTGAATCTCCGTGCCGCTTTTTTGCATGTCTTAAGTGATTTGCTCGGATCGGTCGGCGCGATCACGGCAGCCCTTTTAATCATTTTCTTCGGGTGGGCATGGGCAGATCCGCTGGCGAGTGTGGTTGTCGCTATCCTCGTCTTGATCAGCGGCTGGCGCGTGACGAAAGAAGCGGTCCATGTTTTGATGGAAGGCACGCCAAAAAATGTCGATCTGGAGCAAGTAGCGCAGACAATCGAAGCGCTGCCGGCCGTGAAAAGCATCCATGATTTGCATGTATGGAGCATCACCAGCGGAAAAAATGCCATGTCGGGACATGTAGTCGTCAAAGAACATATCTCGTTCAAAGACAGCCAGCAAGTTCTTAGGGATATTGAACATGCGCTGTTGGAGCTGAAAATCGGCCATGTTACCGTGCAATTGGAAACCGAAGACCACCCTCACGACGACTCGATTCGCTGCCAAGGGCAAGAAGAGACTGAAGCGGCAGGGCATCATCATCATTGAAGAAAAGAATCAATAAGGAAGGAGCGGGAACATGCCGCTCCTTTTTTCTATGAAAAATAGGTGTTGTATATGTTTAATCATCCAGATCACTGCTTGAACATATAAGTATATGCTGATATGCTGTATTTGGTATTACAGTATTTAAGCAAACCTAATTATAGAAGCGGGGGAATCATCCGATGGAAGTGAAAGCGCGCGAAATAGAAATCGACAAGGCGAGCATGGTGCTGAAGCTATTAGGCGACAAGACGAGATTGTCGATGGTCAAATTGCTCGAAAAAAACGATTGCTGCGTCTGTGAATTCGTGGAAATCTTTAACGTCAGCCAGTCGGCGATCAGCCAGCACTTGCGCAAGCTTCGCGATCTCGGTTTAGTGAAGGAAAAACGCAAGGGGCAATGGATTTTCTATTCATTGAACCAGGACAGTGAATTATACGATATGCTCATGCAAGTCTTGGCATTCATTCCGAGCCAGGATGAGCGCATCGACAGATTGGTGGAGCAGGGATTGCGCATTCGTTGTGAGTAATTGTTGATACGGAAAAGGCATCACGTTGAATAAACATAGAGATACTAAAAACCATTCATGGAACAAGGGAGCTAATTAATATGACGAAAAAAACATTGTACTTTTTATGCACAGGCAATTCATGCCGCAGCCAAATGGCGGAAGGCTGGGGGAAAGAAATTTTGGGTGATGAGTGGCAAGTATTGAGTGCCGGAATCGAAGCGCATGGCTTGAATCCGAACGCGGTAAAAGCGATGAATGAAGTGAATATCGATATTTCAGGACAAACATCCGATGTGATCGACACCGAAATTTTAAACAATGCGGATTTTGTGGTGACACTTTGCGGCGATGCAGCAGATAAATGCCCGATGACTCCGCCTCACGCAAAACGCGACCACTGGGGCTTTACGGATCCCGCGAAAGCGCAAGGTTCGGAAGAAGAGAAGTGGAAAGTGTTCCAATCGGTACGCGATGATATCGAAGCGCGCATCCGCCATTTCGCTGCAACTGGTGAGTAAGTGAAGTTTCGGGAGGGGGAGATTGCGCTCCAGGCCTTGCTTTAGGGCCACAGGATGTGGGTCATGCAGGCGATGCGACAGGACGTCGCGATATCGGCTGCCCGGCGGTCCCCCAGGAGTCAAGGCCTTCCGTTTCATCTCCAATATTAGAATGTTAAATCTTTCAAATCTAGCTGTTCGAAGTTTTGAATAGAGTAAGCATATGTACGATGACTCTAATCTTATTTAATAGAACCAAACTACACAGGTTGAAGGAGAGCTGAATATGAAAAAGGTAGTAATTTTCGATCCGGCGATGTGTTGTTCGACGGGTGTTTGCGGCCCCACTGTGGATCCGGAACTGACGCGCATTGCGTCGGCTGTTTATTCACTCGAGAAAAAAGGCTTTGCGATTTCACGCCATAATTTAACGGATGATCCTGGTGCGTTTGTGGACAATAAACAAGTCAATCAAGTGCTAATCGAAAAAGGTCCGGATGCGTTGCCGGTTGTGCTGGTCAACGGAGAAGTCGTAAAGATTGCCGAATACCCGACAACAGAAGAATTGGCAGAGTGGTTCGAGACCGCACCGTCCGAATTGCAGGAAAAGCCGCGCGTGCGCGTGTCACTGAACATCAACAACTAAAGGAGCGTTCCTATGTATTCATTGTTCAACCCGAATCAAATGGCCGTCACTCCGTTTCTGTTTTTCACCGGTAAAGGCGGTGTCGGGAAAACTTCGACTGCGTGTGCCACAGCGGTCGCCTTAGCTGATCAGGGCAAGAAGGTATTGCTCGTCAGCACCGATCCGGCTTCTAATCTGCAAGACGTACTGGAAGTGGAACTGACGAACGACCCGAAAGCCATTCCGTCTGTCGCAAATTTGTCCGCCTGCAATATCGATCCGGAACAAGCGGCCAAAGCTTATAAAGAAAGCGTCGTCGGCCCTTACCGCGGTAAATTGCCCGATGCGGTGCTCGCAACGATGGAAGAGCAATTATCCGGTGCTTGTACGGTCGAAATCGCGGCGTTCGATGAGTTTTCGCATTTGCTGGCAGATGAAGAGATTTTAGCGCAATACGACCATGTGCTGTTCGATACAGCGCCGACCGGCCATACGCTGCGCCTATTGCAATTGCCGACGGCGTGGAGCGGCTTTTTGGAAGACAGCACACACGGCGCATCGTGTCTCGGCCCGCTCGCTGGGCTTGAAGGCAAAAAGGAGCTGTATAAGAAGGCGGTCGATTCGCTGTCCGATGGCGATAAAACGACCTTGATCTTAGTGGCGCGCCCGGACAATTCCTCTTTGCTCGAGGCAGACCGTGCATCATTTGAATTAAAAGAAATCGGCATCAAAAACCAATTGCTCATCATCAACTGGCTGCTTCAGACGCATCAGCCGGAAGACTCAGTCTCGGCAGCATTCTACAAGCGGCAACGTGCGGCGATTGAACAGACACCTGAAGCCTTGAAGCAAGTGATGGCTTATTCATTGCCATATGTTTCTTATTCGCTTACGGGCGTGGAAAACTTGCGCCATCTGTTCAGTTCATACTCCATCACTTCGTTCGAAACGGAAGAAGCGGGAGAGCCGCTCGACTTGCCGGGATTGAATAGCGTCATCGATGACTTTTCCGAACACAATACGCGCGTCATTTTCACGATGGGCAAAGGAGGCGTCGGCAAAACTTCCGTCGCATCCGCCATCGCAGTCGGCTTATCCGAGAAAGGCCATCAAGTTCATTTGACGACGACCGACCCTGCAGCGCATTTGGCGTATACGTTTGAAGGAAGCAGCACACGCGATAATTTGTCCATCAGCAGCATCAATCCAGACATCGAAGTGGCACGTTACAAAGAAACGGTCATTGAACAGGCAGGCAGTGGGATGACCGAGGAAGAGCTCGCTTATTTGAAAGAAGACCTGGAATCGCCGTGTACCGAAGAAATCGCGTTGTTCCAAGCCTTCGCCAAAGTGGTGGAGAAATCCGAGAACGAAATCGTCGTCATCGATACCGCGCCGACGGGGCATACTTTATTGCTGCTCGATTCGACAAAAGCTTATCATAAGGAAATGAGCCGCTCGACCGGCGATGTGCCGGACAGTGTGAAAAAACTATTGCCGCGCCTGCGCAATCCAAAAGAAACAGGCGTCGTCATCGTCACCTTGGCGGAAGCGACGCCGGTGTTGGAAGCGGCGCGTCTCGAAGAAGACTTGAAGCGTGCCGGGATCGAGCCGAAATGGTGGGTCATCAATCAAAGCCTTTATGCTACAGATACAGCGGATGCTGTACTGAGGGGACGCGCGACCTCCGAGAAAAAGTGGATTCGCAAAGTTGACGCAGAACTGGCCGAGAAATGCGCCATCATTCCTTGGCTCGAAGAAGAGAAAATTGGTTATGACCAATTGAAAGAATTCATTTTATAATAATGGGGACATCAAATGAGTCTGGAAGGGATGAGGCAAACGATGAGTGAAGCATACCAGCAATTAGTGAAAGACCGCATTTTCATCGGCGGCGCAGCAGATGCGAAAACAGCAGTTGAAAATGAAGGCATCGACGTCGTCTTCGATTTGCGCGCAGAAGCAGGGGACAGCGATGAAAGCTATACACGCATCCATGCACCGATTGTCGACGATTCTAAAGAACATCAGGATGAGTCGATACAAGAAGCGGTGGACGGGGTTGTCACTGCGTACGAAGAAGGCAAGAAAGTCTTTTTCCACTGCGCAGGCGGCAGCAACCGCACTGGTACCGTCGCAATCGGCACCTTGCTTGCATTAGGTAAGGCGGAGACGGTTGAAGAAGCCGAACAAATGGCGACGAACGTAAGGCCGATCATCAGCGTGAAGCCGGAATTGAAAGAATCGCTGCACCGTATTTTTCCGCAAGCCTAGTCCATATTAAAGTGAAGAATAATTGAAAAGAACAGGGGAGATGGAGTTTATGATGATTACCGATGAAGCTAAGAACTATATCCAGTCCATTCTGGAAGAGCAGCAAACGGAAAACTTGCGCCTTTATGCAGTCGCCGGCTGCTGCGGCCCGCAAATCGGCTTGTCGCTCGATGCACCGGAACAAACGGATGAACTCATCGATGTGAACGGCATCCGTGTAGCGGTCGCGCCGGACGCAAAAGACATGGCAGAGGAACTCGCCTTGGATTTCGATACACAAGGCGAGCAAGGCGGCCTGGTCATGATCGGTGCGCCGACTGGCTGTTGAATAAAAAAAGAGCTCATCCGTGAGCTCTTTTTTTAATGGCTTCCGTTTACTTTGATATTGTGAGGTAGAAATCGAGTGCCGGGGCGTCTGCCTTCGGTGCTTTTTTATTCAGGAAAAAAATAATAAAACAGTAAAAAAAGTCTGTTAATTAATGGGAATATTCTTTAAAGTATATACAGGGCTGAAATAGGAAAGAAGTATGACATAGAACTATAGTACAGAGGAATGGGAGATATAGAAAATGGAAGTTTGGGATTTGTATGACGGGGAGCGCAACCCGCTCGGAAAGACACATATTAGAGGCAATAAACTGCAGCCTGGCGAGTTTCATATTGTCGTGGAAGTCATTACGCTCAATGCAGATGGAAGGATTTTCATGACGCAAAGAGATCCGGTAAAACCGCTTCCGATGCTGTGGGAAACCACTGGCGGTTCCGTGACTGCAGGAGAAAGCAGTTTGACGGGGGCTCTCCGCGAACTGGAAGAAGAAACAGGATTATTGGCAAGGCCTGATGAACTGCGCTTTTTAGGACAAACGAAAGGCGGCAATTATTTTCTGGACAGCTATGTGTGGAGATGCAAAGAGCGCATCGATATGGATGCCTTGCAGCTCCAGGCTGGGGAAGTGTGCGCCGCGCAGTTGGTTAATTGGATTGAGTTTCAGCAAATGAACCGGGAGCGCTTGATCGTTCCTTCGGTCTATCAGCGCTTGGAGTTCTATTTTGAGAAATTGGCTTCTTTTTCGACTTATGCATGGGATGGTTCATTCAGGTAGAGAACTGAGATGCACAAATCTCTAGAAAGCTAGACTGCAAAGGGGATGTGGCCATGAAGAAATTGCTCGGTTTATTTTTTGAAGAAGATACTGGTAAAAGCGACGGAAGCAACGGTGAATACTTTTTGGTTTTTGTCGTTTGGGGATTGATTCTATTCGCGAATGGGCTATCCGAATACTTTTTTGGCAAAGCCATCATCGACAATTGGTTCGTAATTTTGGCGATCGGTCTCGTGGCATTTCTTCTTTCAGAAGCTTTTGGCAAAAAAACAAGTCAGGGGGGCGATTGACATGAGAACTATTACTTTAGCAAATGGCGAAACCGTCGAAGTGGAATGCTTGAGCTGCGCGTTGGTGAATGGCTTGATCGAACCAGAAGGCGGTGTCGTGGTGGAGACGGAACATTTCCACGCCCATCAGGATGTGGCTTATCCCATCCCTGGCTTGATCATTCTCGCCTCGAAGCGCCATTTGAAAAGCTTGGACGAATTGACGGAAGCGGAACGTCTTGATTACATCTCGATTCTGTCGGAAATCCGCAAAGCGCAGCGCGACGTCCTTGGCATCGAGTCGGTCTATTATTTCTATAATGAAGACACGACGCATCATTTCCATACATGGATGGTCCCCCGCTATGAATGGATGTACGAGTTCGGGCGTTCCGTTGAGTCGGTACGGCCGGTGCTTTTGCATGCACGAAATGAGATGAACGATGAAGCCAATTTAAAAAGTGTCAGGCAAGCGATTGCAGCATTGACGGAAGAACTGAAGCGATGAGTAAAGTGAAAATCTTCGATGCCCATTTACATATTATCGACCCGCGATTTCCGTTGGTCGAAAATCAAGGTTATTTGCCGCCTGCATTCACCGCTTCGAATTATGTGGCCGCTGTTGAACACTTCGAAGTAACCGGAGGCGCCATCGTATCGGGCTCGTTCCAAGGCTTTGACCAATCGTATTTAGTGGATGCACTTGATACGCTCGGTGACGGGTTTGTTGGCGTGACGCAATTGCCTGCAGATACATCGGACGAAGAAATCCTAAAGCTGCACGGAAAAGGTGTACGTGCCATACGGTTTAATGTGAAGCGCGGCGGTTCAGAAACGATCGAGCGGCTTGATCATTTCGCAAGACGCGTTCATGATATCGCCGGCTGGCACGCCGAATTGTACATCGATTCAAAAGATCTGGAAGGGCTGAAAGAAACAATCAGCCGCTTGCCGGCCGTTTCCATCGATCATCTCGGCTTATCAAAACAAGGATTCCCCGAACTGTTGAAACTGGTGGAACAAGGCGTGAAAGTGAAAGCAACTGGATTTGGGCGAATTGATTTCGATCCGTCTTACGCAGTCCGAGCCATTCATGAAACTAATCCGAATGCCTTGCTATTCGGCACCGACCTGCCATCGACACGCGCGAAAACACCATTTCAGGAAAGTGACGTGACAGTGATCCAAGAAGCTTTGGGCGACAGGGAAGCGGAAAAAGTTCTCTTTCGGAATGCATTGAAATGGTATGGAATTGAATAAGTTTTGCCGGGAGCAAGTAAGGTAGATCAAGGAGTGAAAATAGACATACAACAGCAGAACCTTTTCATCCAGCAAGCGTCCAGTTATTAACATATTGAAAAGGGGTGGGCAGATGGGCTTCTGGTACATGCTGTTGTTATTCATCGGAATTTGTTTGTTTTTTGCAGGGATTTTGCCGAAAAGAGGATTTCCGCTCGTTGTGAAAACCGGCTTGCTCGTTGGCGGTGCTCTATGCATTGGCTTTTCCTTATTCATGTTCTCGCCGGGGAGCGCGGAAATCATGGCGGATTTGCTTGGTTTATAAACGGAAATGGAGTGATTTCAAGTGACGAAGATTTACATCATCCGGCATTGTGCCGCTTCTGGACAGGAGCCCGAAGCAGAGCTTACGGAAACCGGAATGGCACAAGCTATAGAATTAAGCGGATTTTTGAGTGAGGCAGGAATCGAGCGGATCGTCTCGAGCCCTTATACCCGAGCCGTTCAATCGATCGCACCGTTAGCGGAGGCGTTGGCTGTAGAAATCGAAACCGACGAGCGTTTGAAAGAACGAGTCTTAAGTTCAGGAAATCTGCCCGATTGGTTCGAACGCTTGAAAAGCACGTTTGATGACCACGAGCTTGTGCTTGAAGGTGGAGAGTCCAGCAGACAGGCGCTTGCCCGTATTTCGCAAGTCGTGGAAGAGCTGGAGAAAAGCGGCCAAACAGCAGCAATCGTCACCCACGGCAATATTATGGCCTTGCTCCTGTCGCGTTATGTGGAAGGCTTTGGATTTGAAGAATGGCGTGCGTTAAGCAATCCGGACGTGTTTGTATTAACTGACGCGCCTGATGGAAAGAGTGGGGAACGTTTGTGGAATGAGGAAACTCGATGATTCAAGCGGTGCTATTTGATTTGGACGGGACCTTGCTCAATCGGGATGCATCAGTGGTGTCGTTTATTAACAATCAGTATGAACGGATGCATCCGGCTCTCGAGCATATTCCAAAAGAGTTGTACGTCGACCGCTTTATTGAATTGGACGAGCGGGGCTATGTCTGGAAAGACCGGGTTTATGCGCAATTGATCCAGGAATTTGGAATCGAACAGACAACGATGGAACTTTTATTGGACGATTACATCAATCATTTTCGCTTTCATTGCGTCCCTTTCGAAGGGCTTCAAGCAATGCTGGAGAGCTTGAAACAACAAGGCGTGAAATTAGGCATCATCTCGAATGGCAAAGGCAAATTCCAGATGGATAATATCAAAGCCTTGGGAATCGAGAAGTGGTTTGATGCGATCTTGATTTCTGAAAGCGAGCATTTAAGAAAGCCGGATCCGCGGATTTTTGAAAGGGCGATGGCCCGCTTGAATGTCTTGCCGCCTCACAGCTTGTTTGTCGGGGACCATCCAACTACGGATGTGGAGGCAGCGAAGAATGCTGGCATGATCGGGGTATGGAAAAAAGATGCTGGGTGGGATACAGCTGCGGCGGATTACTCGATAGATGAGTTGACCGAAGTGAACAGGATCGTAAAAGGGCTAAATGCATAAAATTAAATTGTGTTCACGCTAGGTTTCACCAAACTTGCAAAGGAAGTGGCGATGCATGAAAGCAGTCTTGTTATGGGGCAATTTATTGTTCAGCGGGTTTATGGCGATTTCAATTTCCATGTTTTTTGCGGAAGGGACGATTGCAGAGAATTATACGGATGAGCGATTCGTTGCCCCTGAATTTCTCTGGATGATCCCACTGTGGGTAGTGGAGGCCGTTCTTGTCGTGATCTATTTCTATAAGAAGAAAGTGGAAACGGTTTCCTACCCCGTTATTTTATTGATTAACCTCGCGCTTTGGATAAGCATTTTCTTCAGTATATGGGTGTGCATGCGCTTGGCCGTTTAACTGCAGTAAAACAATGAAATTCGATCTCTGAGCATTTTCTTACGTCTTCCGAAACTTGAGCGGTACAATAGGGGAGGTAAAGGAGTGCTTATAGATATGACACAAAAAACATTTCAGCAGATTCCTGTGGCCGTGCTCGATTTGGCGCCAGTCAATGAAGGCAGCAACGCAACAGAATCATTTGCAAATAGCGTAGAACTTGCGCAGCACGTAGAGAAACTTGGATTTAACCGCTACTGGCTGGCGGAGCATCACAATATGCCAGGTATCGGCAGTTCGGCAACGTCCGTATTGATCGGGCATATCGCCGGGAAAACCAACTCGATCCGTGTCGGTTCAGGCGGCGTTATGCTGCCAAACCACGCACCGCTGGTCATCGCGGAGCAATTCGGGACGCTTGCGTCATTGTATCCGGACCGCATCGACCTCGGCCTTGGCCGTGCCCCTGGCAGTGACCAAGCGACGGCTTATGCATTACGCCGTACGCTCCACAGTACGGGCGACGAATTCCCTCAGCAAGTGATGGAGTTGGAGAATTATTTCTCCGATAAACCGGTCGGCCGTGTCAAAGCGTACCCGGGAACAGGCATGGACATTCCGCTCTGGCTGCTCGGTTCGAGCGGATTCAGCGCACAACTTGCTGCGCAAAAAGGCTTGCCGTTCTCATTCGCCAGCCATTTCGCGCCGGACTTCACGATGCAGGCGCTGCAATTGTACCACCAGAATTTCAAGCCATCCGCAGCGCTCGACAGCCCGTATGCGATGGTCGGCGTGTCATTGATTGTTGCCGATACACAAGAGCGTGCGGAATGGCTCGCCACATCTTCACAGCAGCAAATGTTTGCGTTGATGAAAGGTGAGCCGACAACTTTCCAGCCCCCGATTGATGATCTAGGGTCGGTATGGACGCCGCGTGAAATCGTCATGTTCCGGGATAAATTGAAATCCGAATCGATGATCGTGGGAACGCCGGAAGTGGTGCGCGAGAAGCTTGCCGCATTTGTCTCTAAAACCCGCGCCAACGAAGTCATCGTCAATTCACCGATTTTCTATCAGGAAGACCGCCTGCATTCTTATTCATTGCTTGCGGAAATGATGGAATAACCTGAGCACCAGCCCTGAGCTGGTGCTTTTTTCAATAGAAAATCCCCTTCCGCTAAGAAGGGGGGAGCAATCAGTGAAGGTCTTGGGATTTGGCTTCATCATGCTTCATGATTTGCATTTCGATATCTTCATCATCCCGTGCATAGTCTGGGCCGCCTTCGCCAATCATGTTCAAGATCGAATCGAATTCCTCAGCGAGCCAATCCTTCAATTCCTTCGGTTCCATGTCTTCGTCGATTCTTGCATAGTCCGGGCCGCCTTCGCCGATCATGTTCAAAATCGCATTGAACTCTTCATCGAGCCGCAATTCGACTTCTTTCCGTTCCACCCATTTGCGTTCCATGACGATATCCTCCTCCTGTTAAAATCGCAAGAACGACGGACCATCTCTATATTCATCTTTTATTATACAGATTATTCTGTCTTTTTAATATCAATTTGACTTGAAGGACTGAAACGATTTTTGCCGAAATGAACTATCAAGGAAAGGTGTGTGGCAGCAGTGGAGAATGCGATAAAAGAATTGATTGGCAAGTCCTCGGGCCGTGTCAGTGTGGCGATTAAATTCCGGTCAAGCCGAGTGTATATGAATAGCGGTGACACGATGCGTGCAGCGAGTACAATCAAATTGGCCCTGTTATTCGAAGCATGCCGGCAAATCGCAAATGGCACGCTATCAGGCGACCGGAAAATTGCATTCGGGGACAAGCCGATTGGAGGAGCAGGCGTGCTGGACCATCTGCCATCACTTAAAGAATTGGCCTTATGGGATGTGTTGACCTTGATGATTATCGTTTCCGATAATGCCGCCTCGAATGCGGTGCTGGAGTTGCTTGGGAAAGAAACCGTCAATAAGGCGTGCAGCGAACTAGGCTTGAAAAATACACGGATCGAGCGAAAATTCATGGATTTCGAAGCGGCTGAAAAAGGGCTCGATAACCGGACGTGTGCGTGCGATATGGTTTGTCTGGTGGAAGCCTTTCTAATCCCTGGAAAGTTGCCGGAGCGAGAAAGAAAACGCGCCATGGAAATATTGGGCAAGCAGCAAAGCCGGAAACTAACAGCGGCCATTGAGGAAGATGAAGTGCAATTTTATGGGAAAGCCGGGGAGCTTAATGGCCTGCAAGCAGACGTCGGGATTTTTAGGCAAGGCGAAAATTTCACTGTTGCTGCAGTGTTTGTAGATGGCGCGGATAATCCGCTTGCTGCAAGCCAATTAATGGCGAAAATCGGCCTGTTGATCCATCAGGATATGAAGTCTGGCGTATAATTACACGAAAAACCCCTTGGCCAATTTTTAGGCAAGGGGTTTTTCGGCTTATTCAGCTAAATATTGTGCCATCGATTCAAAAAAGCGCGAAGACGTTCTTTCAAACCATTCAGGATAGACCGATTCTGCTTGTTCTGGAATGGTATAGGCAAGTTCGGTCCGCAAATCATCCGTCAAGGCCATCTTTTGGCGCGGGCCATCCGGCGTCAGCCAATTGAATTGCGCGCGGCGGTTGGCGTTGGCGAATTGGACCCAATCGGTCTCTGTTTCAGGAGAGTCGAACAGCGCTTCGCTTGAAATGAGCATCCAGCTTTCACTTTGGTGTTTCGGCGGGAGCCATAAGCTCTTTTCCAACACGCCTTCTTCTACAGGGAAATCGTAGATCTCATGGCGCAGTTCCTGCACGCGTTCACCGTTTCCGAGCGACAAGCCGCGAGACACATAAATATTGCCTTGCAGCGTTTCGGTGTCTACGCTGCGAATGACGCCAAACGGGTTGCGCGTCGCATCGGTGCCGTAGGTTTCTTCCTCTTGCTGCAGCATCGTGTCTTCATTCCAGCGGGTAATCATGGCATCTTCCACGCCGCTGCGGTTCATCGAAAACGTAAACGGCATCCAGCCTGTATTTTCGACTTTGTCGAAGAGGAGGACATCGCCGTTCGGTAAAGTTTCTTCCGTAATGGCCAGCGAACCGATTGACAAGGTCAGGAAGGTTAGGGGATAGATGTCAGTGGTGACATTTCCATTTGTTTCGGTCTGTGCTTCGCCGAGTGTGATGAAGGTCGGCTTATCGATGCTAAGCTCAACGTCTTCGTGCGTATAAAGGGTTTCCTCATTTTTCAAGAACATGACCGCTGTAAAGATGATCAGTGCCATGAAAAACAAAGTAATGATTAATATGACAAGCTTTCTGAACAAAATTTCCACCTCAAATTTCGGGTATTTCCTGCATTACCGATTATAGCACGGGGACAGGCCGAAAATGGGCGAGAGTTTTGAGCATCACATGAACGTTTTTTTGTTACAGTACTTTATCCAGGAAATCACGTGCGCGTTCGCTCGCCGGATGTTTGAAAAAGCTTTCAGGCTCGCCTTCTTCGACAAGGACGCCATGGTCCAAAAACAAGACGCGGTCTGCGACTTCCCGGGCAAAGCCCATCTCATGAGTGACAACGACCATCGTCATGCCGGATTTCGCAAGATCTTTCATGACTTCCAGCACTTCCTTGACCATTTCAGGGTCCAGTGCAGAGGTCGGCTCGTCGAACAGCATGAGTTCCGGCTCCATGGCAAGTGCGCGTGCAATCGCGACGCGCTGCTTCTGGCCGCCGGACAAGCTATTTGGGTAGGCATCGGCTTTTTGCGCCAGACCGACGCGCTCGAGCAATTGACGCGCCTTTTCTTCGGCATCGTATTTTTTGACGCCTTTTGCTTTCATCGGTGCATACATCAAATTCTCTCGCACCGTCATATGAGGGAAGAGGTGAAAGTGCTGGAACACCATGCCGATTTGCTGGCGGATTTTGTGAATCTCTTTTTTGGAGGCGGTCAAGTTCTTGCCGTTGATTTCGATGCTTCCCGAGCTCGGTGTCTCCAGTAAATTCAAGCAGCGCAGAAAAGTCGATTTGCCGGAGCCGGACGGGCCGATGATCGCAACGACTTCGCCTTTTTGGATGCTGGTTGTAATATCGCTCAATACGAGGTTGTCTCCGAATTTTTTTGATAAGGCTTGTACATCAATCACTAAGCTTCAATCTCCTTTCGACCATGCGCCCGATTACCGTCAAGCCCATGACCAGGCACCAATAGATCAGGCCGACAAACAATAGCGGCTCAAAGTTGCGGAACAAGTCTGCCCCGACCACTTGGGCGCGGCGCATCAAGTCCAGGTAGCCGATCGTCGAGACGATGGCGGATTCTTTCGTCAAGGTGATGAATTCATTCATCAAGGCAGGCAGGATATTCTTCAGCGCTTGCGGCAAGATAATGTCTTTCATCATCGCGCCATACGGGACGCCAAGAGCTTGCGCTGCTTCGAGCTGGCCTTTGTCGACCGCTTGGATGCCGGCGCGGATGATTTCCGAAATATAAGCGGAGGAGTTCAAGCCGAATGCGAGAATCGCGGATAGAAACGGCGAGATGTCATAACCGGTCAATTGAGGAATCGAGTAATAAATGATCATCAGTTGCAGGATCAGCGGCGTGCCTCGGAAAATCGAGGTATAAGCATCGGCGAACCATCTCAGAGGCTTTGCTGAACCGATTTTAAACAGTGCCAGCACGGTCCCGAGAATGGAGCCGAGAATGATCGCGAAAAAGACGAATTTTAAGGTCACCCAAATCCCTTCGAGCATGAAGGGAATATACGGGACGATTTGTGAAAAATCAAGATTCATAACAGTTCCAACTCTTTTCTAAGGGCGAATTTTACTGCTCGTCTGTGAGCCATTTGTCTTTTAGTTCATCGAGTTTGCCGCTCTCTTCCATTTCAGCGAGGACGGCATTGACTTCATCAACCAATTCACTGCCTTTCGGGAAGGCAACCGCCATGCCAGGAGAAGCAGTCGTCGGGTCGTCGAATGCATCGAGCCCTTGTGCTTCGATATAGCCGAGCGCAACTTGCTTATCCATATATGCGGCATCAATGCGGCCGGAAAGAATCTCCTGGATCAACGCGCCGGAATCGTCGAGTGCCTTCAGTTCGAAATCGATCGCTTCATCCTCGATGATGCTCTTCGCGCCTTCTTCCTGGATCGTTCCGAGTTGGACACCCACCGTCAATCCTTCCAGGTCTTCGAGCGTTTCAAGGCCTGAGCCTTTTTGGGAAACGAACATTTCACCGGAGTGGTTGTATTCCGTGGAGAAGTCGACGTTTTCCTTACGGGCATCCGTCGCGGACATGCCGGCCAAAACCAGGTCGACACGGTCATTTTGCAAAGCGCCGATCAAGCCGTCAAATTTCATATCGGTGATTTTCAGTTCAACGCCGAGTTCATCTGCGATATAATTGGCAAGGTCGATATCAAAACCGACGATGTCGCCTTGTGGGTTGCGTGATTCAAATGGCGCGAACTCAGCGGATGTGCCCATTTCCAGTACTTCTTTTTGCTCGGCAGCTCCCGTCGCTGAGTCTTCTTGGCCGCAAGCTGTCAATAGCAGTGCAGAAACGCCGCCTGCAAGTAAATATGATTTCTTCATAATAATTCCCTCCGTTGTATGTTTATTCGATAAAATGAATCTTAACACGACAGAAGAACAAGTAAAAGAGTTTTTATACATATTAATGAATAATTATTAATTCAAATAGTTCAGAAAATGGGAGTGTGAAAAGATGAAAACTTTGCTTTTGACAGGATTTGAACCTTTCTTGGAATACACCGTAAATCCGACGATGAGAATTGCGGAGAAACTGGACGGCGAACAGATTAACGAATACCGCATTATCAGCCGTATCTTGCCGGTCGATTTTAACCGATCAGGCGAATTGATATTGCAATGGATCGAAGAGTTGAAGCCCGATGCAGTCGTTTCTTTAGGGCTCGCAGCTGGCCGCTACAAGATTACGCCTGAGCGTGTCGCACTTAATGTCAAAGACGGCGATGCGGATAATGAAGGCTACCAGCCGGTCGACGAACCGATTTCCGCACAAGGGCCCGCCGCTTACCTATCAACTTTGCCGGTGCGCAGTATGACACAAGCTCTGCTTCAGGCAGGGTTGCCGGCGGAGATCTCCAATACAGCCGGTGCATATCTATGCAATAATATTATGTATGAAGGACTTCATTACGCAGCCACGAACAAGCCGGAAATGCTGTCAGGCTTTATCCATATACCGGCGGACCACCAATTGGCAATTGAACACGGAAAGCTCCCGAGCTGGTCCCATGAAGACTTATTGCGCGGTGTGCAGATTTGTTTGGAAACGCTGAGTAACGATGTGGAAGAAGGGAAATAGTAAAACCGAAAAGACAGAGCGGCCTTCCTGGTGCTCTGTCTTTTATTGGGGGGATATTTGCAATATAAATCATTTTTGATTAGTTGGAATATTCTTGTAGAATGTAATGGCATTTAATGTGAATTGCAGTAGGATGTAATTAACAAGTTTTTTAGGAAAAGAGGTGCCTTATGCTTGAGACGGATCAGCTGACAAAAAAGTTTAAAGATACCATTGCGGTCGATGACGTGAGTTTGGTGCTTAGGCAAGGGGAATCGGTTGGGCTATTGGGGCCGAACGGGGCTGGCAAGTCCACAGCGATTGCCATGATTTCCACGTTGATGAAGCCGAGCTCGGGAGATGTCAGGCTTAATGGCAAGAGTGTATTGAAAAAGCCTGGTGAAATGCGCCGTGTGCTTGGCGTCGTGCCGCAAAAAATCGCCTTATACGAAGAGTTGAGCGCTTATGAGAACTTGAAATTCTTCGGCCGTCTTTACGGATTGTCGGGGAAAAAGCTCGAACAGCGCATCGATTATGTGCTCGAGCTCGTCGGTTTGGCAGACCGGAAAAAAGAACTGGTTAAAAATTATTCGGGAGGCATGCAGCGCAGAGTCAATCTGGCAGCAGCGATGATGCACGAACCGGAAGTGCTCATCATGGACGAACCGACCGTCGGCATCGACCCGCAATCGCGCAACCACCTGCTGGAAACGATCCGCAAGCTCAACCAGGACGAAGGAATGACGGTCCTCTATACAAGCCATTATATGGAAGAAGTCGAAAAGCTCTGTGACCGGGTCTATATTATGGACCACGGCAAAGTCATCGCGGAAGGGACGAAAGAAGAGCTCAAAGCAATTTTATCGGATCAGGAAACGGTAATGATTGATTTCGACCAAAACTATCCAGAGCTTTTCACGAAACTTAGTCAAATCAAGGGAGTCCAGCACGCGACAGCCGAGGAGCATAGCTTGAAGCTGATTATTCCGAAAGGCACAAGGTTGCTTGGGGCTTTGTTTCATGAAGCGGAGCGCTACGGAGCCCAAGTGGTCAACGTCAATGTCCAGGTGCCGACGCTTGAAGATGTATTCCTGCGGCTGACCGGGCGCAAATTACGGGACTGAGGAGGGGAGCAGTATGGGCGCTTTTTTAATAAAAGACATTATGTTATTGCTCCGCGACCGCTCCGAACTATTGATACTGTTGGCGATGCCTTTTTTGCTTATTGCAATTCTTGGATTTTCATTGCGCGGCATTTTTTCAGGGGACCTGGAAGCATTGGAAATGGACATCGCACTTGTTTCAGAAGAGGATGAAGCACAGGAAGTGGCGTCGCTTCAAAGTGACATCGAGGAAATGGGGCTGCCGCCTGGAGAAACACAAGCGTTGAAACAGGCGGCTGAATCGGCCAGTCCGCAAACGATGCTCATCTCGCTTCTGGAAAATGAAAATATAAGTGAGTTGATAACGGTCGAACGGATGGGCCAGGCGCAGGCGCAAGAAAGCCTGGATGAAGAAACGGTAGATGCCGTCATCACCTTGCCACAAGGCTTTACGCAAAATTCTTTGAGAAATATGCTATTCGGTGAAAGCAAAAGCGGCGAACTGGAATTGCTGGTAGCGGATTTATCTTCACCGCAAACGGAAGTACTCGAGTCCATCCTCGACGAATTTGTGCGCACCGTAAATTTTGAAGCATCGATTTCCAGGCTGTCGGGGCAGGACTCGTCAGTGGAAGTATCCGGCGGCATCGAAACGATCACTGCACGTGAGCCGATCACTTCGTTCCAATATTATACGATTGGCATGGCCGTCATGTTCGTGCTGTTTGTCGGGTCGACCATTGCCCGACAGGCGAATCTGGAGCAAAAGCAGATGGTTTTTGACCGCATTCGTTTGTCGAACCGCCCGCCGTTGTTGTATTTGAGCAGCAAGGCCATCGCTGCAGCGGCAATTGTCACCGTTCAGCTTACTTTATTGTTCGGGTTATCGGCGTTATTGTTCCAGACTTTTTCAGCCGATTCCTGGGCTTTTTGGTCGGGGATCGCCATCATTTCCATCGTACTGGCATTAGCGGTCGGCTGTCTTGCTGCTTTGATGGTCGCTATAACCTTGAGACTTGAAAGCGATGCCGTGCCAGCGATCTTCTCCGGTGGCGTCATTTCCCTAATGGCGTTTGTCGGCGGCAGTTTTATGCCGCTTGATGGCATGCCGGAAATGCTTCGGGCGATCGGCAATTGGACCCCGAACGGAGCGGCGCTGTCTGCCTATTTTTCCTGGCTGTTAGAACCTGAGCTCGGCCAATTGACAGGTCCGCTCTTGCGGATTGTAGTCGTAGCAGTAATATTTTTGCTATTGGCACTCGCCATATTTCCGAGAAAGGGGGGAGCGGCATGAAAGCTGTGTTCTTACTGCAATGGCGCCGTTTTTACCGAAAACCCTTGCTCGTTTTGGCGATGTTCGGGCTGACTGTGATTTTCGTCTCTGTTACAGCGGCAGGCGGGCAAAGCGGGCCGCAAATGATTCCCGTCTATGCAGATGAATCGATGAATGAGCTGCAAGCGCAAACTTGGATTGAACGATTGAACGGCGAAGATGAATTCCAGTTTGAATTAATGCCCGAATCCGAAGCCCGTTCGTATGTATCGGAAGGAGACGTCTCCCAAGCCGTCAATTTACTTGAAGCCGATTACCGTTTGCTTGTCGGCAGGGAAGATCCGGCACGGTTTGCCCTGGATTCATTTCTGCGACGTATCTATTCAGAAGAATTGCGTCTCGAAAATGCGGAGCAAACGATGCCAGGAATCAGGGGAGAGATGGAATCTTCTTTGTCCGAGCCGGCGCTGGCGCTAACGGTCGAATCACTGCAAGGTGAGGAAGACAGTTTTCAATACAACGGGCAACTCCAGCTATTGTTCGGCATGACTTTATTCTTTGTCATCTATACAATCATGTTCAGCCTGGTACGCATCGTGGATGAAAAAAGGACGGGGACATGGAGCCGGATGATCATTTCGCCGGTCCGCAAATGGCAGATGTACCTTGGCCATCTGGGCTATAGTTTTCTGATCGGTTTTTCCCAGATCACCCTTATTTTCCTGCTGTTCCGCTTTGTGTTCGGTTTTGAGCTGGGAGACCGATTCTGGTTATTGATCGCCATTGCTGCGTGCTATACATTTTCCATCGTCGCACTTGGGCTGTTGATCATCTCGCTCATCACCAAACCGCAGCAACTCGGGGCCGTTATTCCGATTGTCGCCACGGGGATGGCGATGGTGGGCGGTGCGTTCTGGCCGATTGAACTGGTGACCAATGAAATCCTGCTCGCGGTATCGAAAGCATTGCCCATCACATACGGATTGCAGGCGTTAACGAGTGTCGCCGTCTACGGAAACGGCCTGCAGGCAGTCGCGATGCCGCTATTGCTGCTGCTTGGTTTCGGCAGCATCTGCATGGCGATTGCCATCCGTTTGATGGAATGGCGCAGCGCTTCATAATAAAAAAAGAATCGCTATGTGCGATTCTTTTTTAAATAATTTCCCAATTGCGTTCAGAGGCGAGTGTTCGCAGTCGCGGTTCGGGGCGAACAGCGACGGGATTCCCGACAAGCTCAAGGACAGGCACGTCTGACAGGCTGTCGCCGTAAGCATAGCTGTTTTTCCAATCGATTGCTTGATCGCCAAGTGCTTCCAAGATCTTTTCGGTTTTGAGCGGCCCCTGGATATGGATAACAGGTGTCCTATGTGCAAGAATATCTGCTTCATAAGGAACTTCCGTGCCGATGATTTTCTCGATTGGCAGCTCTTTTGTCACCGCATGCAAGAGCGGCGTAAATGCGCCGGAGACGAGCATGCAATAATCTTCATTGGATACATGGCGCTTCAGGCGCTCGACGACTTCGTGGTTGAAATCATCGTGCATGAGCGCGGCGATTTCGCCGAAGTATTCTTCCAGTTCTTGTTTGGAAAAAGTCTCGAGTGCGGCGAGATAGGCCTGGACGGAACGAGCCCTCATTTTCGCTTCCGGGTAGATTTTCAGCTTGTGGCCGATATAAGGAGGCATGATGGCGCGGTAAAATTTGCGGTATCTGCGGCTATGGATCGGGTGGTTCTTTAGATGGTTCATCATCAATTGAAATGTTTCTTTTGCATATAAAGTGCCATCGAAATCGAATATGGCGACGCGCATAGAATCCCTCCACTCTCATTTTCCTGCTGTTTCCATCATAGCGGAAACCTCCAGTTTTCACCAAGCATGTTTAGCCCTTTTCTTCACGAGGGTATGGAAAAGAAACAATGAAGCTGGAGGGGTAGACATGGCAAAGCAACGAATCACGGTCGGTTATGTGGAATTGACGCAAGACGAATCGGACCGCCTGTTTGAACAAGTACAAAAATCGAGAGGCATCGACTCTTACGGTGAACTCCAAAGTTTAATGGAAGACTACGATGCGACTGTCGAAGAGCCGGTCAAGCAACCGCTCAAAGAAGTCCTTGATAAAGACGAAGCACCAGAAGAACCTGCGCAGCAAGGCATGCGTTATATCAACATTTTCAACGCTATCGAAGCCGATGAAAGCTACCGCATTGAAGCATCGAACCAGGAATAATCGATAAAAAAGGGAGATCCGATTATGGATCTCCCTTTTTATTATCTATTCGTCTTTATTCGCGATGCAGCGTTCGCATTCGTAGATGATCGATTCGCGGCGTTCCTTGATTTCACAGCCGCATTCCCGGCATTCTTTGCGTGTACGAGTCTCATAAGTTTGCATGTTTTTCATAGTGATCTCCTCCAGTTATTAGGTTAGTTTTTCGTACCCTGGCAGCGTCAAGAATTCAGCAAAATCACTTTGCAATGTGAGACTTGTAAACAATTCGCGGGCTTCCGCATAGTGTCCGGTGTTATAACGCTGTTCGCCGACGGCTTGTTTAATCAACGCTTCTTCTTGTTCGATGATTTCGTGGAACAAGCTGACGTCGATTTTGCGTCCATCGGCTAAGACGCCTTTCGGATGGCGGATCCATTGCCACACTTGGGAGCGGGAAATTTCCGCTGTTGCTGCATCTTCCATCAAATGATTGATCGGTGCAGCGCCGTTTCCGGAGAGCCAAGAGGCGATATACTGGATGCCGACCGAGATATTGGAGCGGAGGCCGTGTTCAGTGATCAAGCCTTCTGGAACTTCCACTAATTGCTCCGCTGTCACGTGGACATCGTCGCGTTGTTTGTCGATCTGGTTCGGTGTCGGCATGTATTTGTCGAATTGCTCCATCGCCGTCTGGACCATGCCAGGGTGGGCGACCCACGTACCGTCATGGCCGTCCGTTACTTCACGGCGCTTGTCTTCGGCAACTTTGTTGAAAGCCGCCGTGTTTGCTTCTTCATCACCTTTGACCGGGATTTGTGCCGCCATGCCGCCCATCGCCGGAGCCCCTCTTCGATGGCAAGTTTTGATGCATAGTGAAGTATAGGCTTTCATGAATGGCACGGTCATCGTTACTTGCGAACGGTCCGGGAAGATATAATCCGGATTGTTGCGCATCCGCTTGATAACCGAAAAGATATAATCCCAGCGGCCGCAGTTGAGGCCGGCAGAATGGTCGCGCAGTTCGTAAAGGATTTCGTCCATTTCGAAGGCTGCCATGATCGTTTCGATCAACACCGTCGCCCGGATGGTGCCTTGCTGAATGCCGAGCTCATCTTGTGCAAAGATGAACACGTCGTTCCAAAGGCGCGCCTCCAGATGGCTCTCAAGCTTTGGCAAATAGAAGTAAGGGCCGGTGCCGCGGTCGATCAATTCTTTCGCATTATGGAAAAAGTAAAGCCCGAAATCGACCAGGCTGCCGGAAGTCGGCTTTCCATCAATGAGCAGGTTTTTCTCCGGCAGGTGCCAGCCGCGTGGGCGCACCATCAACACGGCTATTTGTTCATTCAACGCATAGTTCTTGCCGGTTTCAGGAATTTCAAAATCGATTTGCCGGCGAACTGCATCACGCAAATTGACTTGTCCGTCGATGACGTTGTACCAGCTTGGCGCTGTTGCGTCTTCAAGGTCCGCCATGAACATCTTCGCGCCGGAGTTCAGCGCATTGATGAGCATTTTGCGGTTGGTCGGGCCGGTGATTTCCACTCGGCGGTCTTTCATATCTTGCGGAAGGGGAGCGATCTTCCAGTCCCCTTCACGGATTTCTTTCGTTTCAGGAAGGAAATCAAGCTTTTTGCCACTATCGAGTTCTTGTTGGCGCACTTGGCGTTTTTCCAGCAGTTCGATTCGACGCTTGTCGAAACGAGTGTGCAGCTTTTCAATGAACTCCAGCGCTTCAGGAGTCAGGATCTCCTCCATGCCTGGAATCGCTTCACCAGTAATCTGTACATTCGATTTCGTCAGCACACGGATCACCCTTTCACTGTCTGGAATTGTTCGGTTTCAGTCGAGCCTTTCATCGCCGTCGTTGAACTAGTTCCGCCAGAAACGATTTGCGAGATCTCATCGAAGTAGCTTGTGCCCACTTCGCGCTGGTGGCGAGTTGCTGTGTAGCCTTTTGATTCTGAAGCAAATTCAGCTTGCTGCAATTTCGAGTAAGCAGCCATGCCGTTGTCTTTGTAGTCGTAAGCCAGTTCGAACATGCTGTGGTTGAGTGCATGGAATCCTGCAAGTGTAACGAATTGGAATTTATAGCCCATCTTGCCAAGTTCAACTTGGTATTTCGCGATGGTTTCCTCGTCAAGCTTCGCAGCCCAGTTAAATGAAGGCGAGCAATTGTACGCAAGCATCTTGCCTGGGAACTGTGCATGAATGGCATCGGCGAATTGTTGTGCTTCTTCCAAGTTCGGGTGGGACGTTTCGCACCAAATCAAGTCAGCGTATGGTGCGTACGCAAGCCCGCGGGCAATCGCTTGGTCGATGCCTGGGTTTGTGCGGTAGAAGCCTTCCGGTGTGCGTTCGCCGGTGATGAACTGGTGGTCGCGCTCATCGATATCGCTTGTGATCAAATCCGCTGCATCTGCATCCGTGCGGGCGATGATGAGTGTCGGAACGCCCATGACGTCAGCTGCGAGTCTTGCGGACACAAGATTTTTCACGGCATTTTGCGTCGGCAGCAATACTTTACCGCCCAAGTGTCCGCATTTTTTCTCGGAAGCGAGTTGATCTTCGAAGTGAACGCCAGCTGCGCCAGCTTCGATCATCGACTTCATCAATTCGTAGACATTGAGCGGTCCGCCAAATCCAGCTTCAGCATCCGCAACAATCGGTGCGAACCAGTCGAAGCCTTCTGTGTTTTCAACGCTGTCGATTTGGTCTGCACGTTGAAGGGCACGGTTGATTTTGCGGACAACATCCGGAACCGAGTTAACCGGGTACAAGCTTTGGTCGGGGTACATCTGGCCAGCGGAGTTGGCGTCCGCTGCTACTTGCCAGCCGCTCAAGTAAATTGCCTGAAGCCCGGCTTTCACTTGCTGCACTGCTTGGTTGCCAGTGAGTGCGCCGAGTGCGTTGACGAAAGGCATTTCATTGATCTGGCGGTAGAGGCGATCTGCGCCGCGTTTCGCGAGTGTATGCTCGATCATGACCGATCCGCGAAGCTTAATGACATCTTCCGCTGTATATGGACGCTCAATGTTCTCCCAGCGTTTATCTTCCTGCCACGCTTTGTTCAATTCCTCGATTTGCTGTTGTTTGTTTACCATTCCAACCATCCCTTTCCAGAGTGAAAATAATTTTTAACATCAACTGTATTAATACAGTTTGTTTTGATGTATATTAATATATAACAGAATATTCAGCTTGTCTCGAAAAAATGACAAAAGCCGATATGGGCGGATAAGAGGCGGAATATTCGGACGAATGGACTTGAAAGGGGAAATGGCTATGGCAAACACTGTATTGGAGCAGGTAGGATTCATTATCGGAGACTGGATTCCGAAAGAGGCATCGATCGCGGTTGCGGCTGACGATCACTATATCTACTATAAAGCCGGCGTCCACGATCTCTCCATTAAAGAAGGGCAGCCAGTATCATCCGGCACCATCGCGGCACGTGTCGCTAAAGAAGGCAGCAAAGTCGAAATGTATGTCGAAGAAGCTGTCCTCGGATCTGCTTATTATGGAATCGGCTATCCGATCACCATCGATCACCGGGATGCTGTGCTTGTCATCACTTTGCCGCCGGATTACGTGGTAGGGAGAAAAAAGCCGCTCGCCTTTTTGACAGGCAAGCAAGATGACAGTTGGCGCCCGATTCCGGTCGAGAAAGTATCCCATATTGAAAGCAGCCAAAAGAAAACCTGGTTCTATGCAGAGGAAGATCCGTATTGTTCAAGCCATACACTGAAGAACCTCAAAGAACAATTACCTGATTATTTCTTGACCGTCCATCGTTCATTTATCGTTAACGTGCATTATATAGAAGAAATCGCGAAAGACGTCACCTCGAATTATGTGCTGACTTTGCGTGATGGCTCGACAATTCCCGTCAGCCAAAACTACACAGCCGATGTACGCAGCCGCCTCGGATTTTAACAATCTTTACAATTTGTTCGGCAGGAAATGGGGCAGGTAAGTGGAATACATTATGCAGAATGTAAAACGAGGGGAAAGGTGGAGGCGGATATGACCATCTGGCCAAAATCCAAGCTCGGCAATATTTCTGTTGTCTTCACGGTCGTTCCGGTATTACTGGCACTGGTCATCGCCCTTGCCGGCGCATTCCAGGAGTTGCCGCTCGGAGGGAAGATGTCCGATAATTTACTTTTGACGTTTCTGCTGCTGATGTCCCTTGCGTCCTTTGTGATTGCACTGCTCTCTGGCATTACTTCGATGTTGATCCGGAGGGAACGCTCCATGGCAGTCATTGCTTCGATTGTCGTCTCCATTATCGCGCTCGCCGTTTCGTGGAGCTGGTGGGTCTAAGTTTCTTCTATATAAAAAACCGTTGAGAGAGTGCTCAACGGTTTTTTTGCAATTTAACTTATTTCTTTTGATACTGCCTAATTTTTTCAAGTACTTCTTCCTGCTCCTTGTCGGCATCAGATGTGGATGGAATGAAAGGATTTTCGTTATAATCCCTCCGTTTTCCATAACGAAGCATTTCGTAGATAATCATGCCATTATTAGGCATTCCGCCTTGCATCTTCATGGGGATTGCGTCAAACAATAGATAAAACATTGCGTAGAAAACAAAGCGGTCCCAAAAAGTGATGAATGTCCCGATGAAGCCATTGGCAAGCAGGATGTTAATGGTCAAAGCAAGGGAGAGTGTCATCAAAATAGGGCTGGCATAAAGAAAGATATAAGCAATTTTGTTATCCCTCTTCAAGGAATCGTATGAAAACCAGCTATACAATTGATAATACTTACGCACATCCACGATCCAGAGTTTAAAGACACGCGGGCCGGAACCGATCGTAAGCCTTGGATTTTCCACACCGACAATACCACTAGCAATCAGGTAACCGAATTCTCTAAGCAAAATCGTCAGCGGCAATATAATAAAAGCGGAAATAACGAGTGAAATAAACTCGGATAAACCAAACACCGAATTCTCCTTTCTGTCTTAGGTAAAAGCATATAAATAGGATTATTGGTCAAAATAAAAACACCAAAAAGAAGCTTGCACTCTCTTGGCGTTACTCCAGCTCAATCGTCTGGCTCACTCAACCGAACTATTAAATTACGGAACAATCAATGTTTTGGCACAGGACGCCGTTCACATTTAAACAATGACCGTACCCTGTTACGGAGAAGAATCAATTCTATTATTTTATGATAGCCACTGATGTAGGCAATGTCAAAATATCCAACACTATATGTTAAGAATTAGTGTAACAAGCCGGTGGCTGGGCAATGGGCAGAACTCCGCAAAGTATAAAATTTGGTTTCTGTAAAATAAATTGTAAAAATGATGCGATAATAACAAATTAATGATTGTTATTTTTAATAAAAGGGTACTTAAGTAATGTTAGAAACAAAAATAAACCAGGAAAGTAGGGAGGTAAAATGACTGAACTTCATTTGACACCTGTCCCTCCAGCCAAACAGAAAGAGCCTCAAACGCCGAAAGGAAAGAAACGGCTATCCAAAATTCTCTTGTCATTTGCGCTAGTCTCGTCCGCAGCAGCGGCAGGCCCTGTCATGTCACCCAGTGCAGCAACGGAAGTGGCCAGCTATTACACAGTCCAAAAAGGGGACACGTTCTACAGCATCGCGAAAAAGTATGGCTTGGTGGTTGAACAGCTGATGGCAGCGAACTTCACGACAAGCACCAAAATCATCGTCGGGCAAAAAATTGCCATTCCGCATAAAAATCAACCATGGTCTGGAAACCAGGAAGATTTGAATGCGAGAAATTATCAAGTAGTCAAAGGGGATACGTTGTACTCCATTTCCAAACGGACCGGTGTTTCGATTGACAGCATCAAGCGGCTGAACAACTTGTCATCCGACCTGATTATGGTCGGCCAAGTCTTGACGCTGTACCCGGATGTCGGGGTGATTCACCGGACTTCCGCAACGTATTATGTGAAGTCAGGTGATACGAAATACACACTTCGCAACAAATTCGGCAACACGGTCACTTTGCCAAGTGGTGAATTGCAGGTGCTCCAGCCGCTTAAAATCACTGGAAAAGTTCTTGAACTTACTACAGAAGAACCTTTCGGGCTAGCGGATGGCCGAGTGATTGAAGTAAAAGTCGGCAATGATTATTATGCGGTCAATCTGTATCAAGGGAACGAACCAATCCGGCACCTGGCGGATCGTAATGATCTTAGGCTGACGTTTACGGTCGTTCGGGTAGGCGAGCGTTATGAAATGGTTTCCTATGCGGTGCAAGAATTGGAATGAAATGGGGAGCTGATGTTTAGATGGCTAAAGAAAAATCACCCGGACCTGGTTGGTCCGGGTGATTTTTTATAGGATGTCTTTCATTTTACGCTTGTTGAAGTTCCTGGGCAGAAAAATGCGGCATCTCCGTTTTCTCGCATACGAGGATTTCACGTAGAAACAGTAATTTTTTTGCAATGCAGCGGTCGGTTATCATGAACCCTGCGTTCTCTATCATATGGTCGATCGGGTCGATCGTGACGACGAGCAGTTTTTCAGTGACCGGCAAGGCATGTTGCAGGATTTCCTGTTGTTCATCGGGTGTCGCGTGCGTGTAAAGGTTATAAGGCATGTCAATGATGGCGACGTCGTATTGCTCTGTAATGTCAGCAATTGCGCCCAAATCGACCGAACCAGTCAAGCCGAAATGTGCAATGTTCTCCCGTGAACCATCGACGACGAGTGGGTTGATATCCCGGCCAACAATGTCGATTCCCATCGATAAAGCTTCAACGAGCACTGTCCCGATGCCGCAGCAAGGATCGATCGCTTTGACGCCTATTGGCTCCGGGACGGCGATATTGGCGATGGCGCGAGCGGTTTTCGTACTGAGCGCAGTGGAATATTCACGCGGTTTTTGCTGGTGTTTAAACCACACTGATTCGCTCAATTGATAGATTCCGAAATGCCAGCGGCCGTCAAATGGAATCAGCCCGAATATGATATCCGGATTGTGGACATCGGCTTTTCCTTTGATGACAAAGCCTATTTGACGCTCCATATCGCGCTTTTTGTCAAAATCCACTTGCTCAGCTGCATCCAAGCCATTTATTTTCGGAAAAATCACTTTGAATGTGGAATCCTCCATATCCAATTCTCCAGCCAGTTTTACAATATCGGCAAATTCTGTTGCTTCAAACAAGATCTCGATCCGTTCCTTGATGAACGGGCTACGGCCTGGGGCGATTGCGCGACTGCTTTTGATGACTTTTCTGCCAGTGTCCGTTCCGAAAAATGCACGCATTTCCAATTGGCATAAATCCTTTTCGTCTTGATGATATGCATAGGTGTACATAAATCCGCCTGTTGGCGATAATGGTTTCAATTCATCCCGTCCTTCATGATGATTCTATTTTGTTAAGTATACCAATAACTAGAAGGCAATCAGTTAATAGGGAGTATGAAATGAAAGCTTTTCCGAAAATGAAGCATGCCGCCATTATAAATTATGAAGCAGTATAGGATGTATAGATGAAACCCCAGCAAACTTATAAAAGAAAGTTTGCTGGGGTTTCTAATTTACATTGAGATAGACTTTTCATCATTTTAAGATGCACATTATTGAGAAAGGCTAAACAAAATCGCATGCTAGACAATTCCAAAGGAAACTGAAGTTAGGTAAATATCTTCCCAGGATTCAATAGATTGTCGGGGTCGAGCATCTGCTTGATGTTCTTGAAAAGAGCCAACGCTTCGCCATGTTCACTTTCCTGGAACTTTTGCTTGCCGAGGCCGACGCCATGTTCACCTGTGCAACTGCCGCCAAGTTCAATGGCACGGAACGCCAGCTGGTCGTTAATTCCGAAAGCCAATTGTTTTTGTTCTATGGATTCAGGGTCGTAAACGATGCAGGTATGGAAATTACCGTCACCGATATGGCCGAGCAGCCCGCCTTCCAATCCGCTCGCTTCGATCAGTTCACGGCCGTGTTCCAGAAGGTCCGGCAATTTGGAAATCGGCACGCAGACGTCGCCGCCCGTTACAGAAACACCGGGCTGGTGGCGGTAGGCATAGGCCATTTCATGGCGAGCCTTCCAGATATTGGCGCGTTCTTCAGCATCGGTAGCGACGTGCCAATTTTGCGCGCCCAAATCCTCCATGAGTTCCTCGGCGAGGCGGGCGTCTTCAATGGCCGACTGCGTCAGTCCGGCAAATTCAAAGAACAGCGAATGTTTTTCAGGAAGCCCATAGCCGCCGTATTGATTGACCTTTTTAATGCTCGGGGCATCGACGAACTCCATACGCTGCACCGGGATGCCCATCAATAGCACGCTGTTCGCCGCTTCGGCACATTCGCGCGGCGTATCGAAGGTGCACGAGGCAGCAATCGTATGTTCCGGGATGGCGTGGAGCTTCAATGTGACTTCGGTGATGATACCAAGTGTTCCTTCAGAGCCGACAAACAGCCCACCGACTGAATAGCCGGAAGAAGATTTCTTCGCTTTCGTGCCGGTATGGATGATGCTGCCGTTTGCCAGTACGACTTCCATGTCCAGTATCTGGTCGCGCATGACGCCGTAGTGGACGGCGGTCGTGCCACTCGCGTTAGTCGCTGCCATGCCGCCGATCGATGCATCCGCACCGGGATCAATCGGAAACTGCAGGCCATGGCGGTTAATGCGCTGGTTCAAGGTGAGGCGTGTGATGCCGGGCTGAACGGTTACGAGCAAATCTTCCGGGGCAAAATGAAGCACTTGATTCATCCGTTCAAAATTAAGCGAAATGCCTTTTCTGATTGGGATGGCGGATCCTTCGAGACCAGAGCCGGCACCAAAAGCCGTGACCGGAATTTGATGGTCTTTCGCAATTAAGAGCACCGCCTGGACATCTTCTGTACTTTCAGGAAAGCACACTAAGTCGGGTTCGACGGGAGGGTGGTCGGATTCATCGTGGCTATGGCGATAACGTTCGCCTTCGCTTGTGGATATTTGGCCGGGGTTCAAGCGGTTTGATAAGATTTTGATCCAGCCGTCAGTCGTTTCAATGGACATTCGAACATCTCCTTTTCTATTTATGCAAGAGCATGCATTGGCTTTTTCACGCGAGGTGGAACCGTAACTTAAAAGTATAGGTTCTCCAACGGAAAAAGGACATGTCTAAAATGTGAATTTATTCTGAAATTTATGTTTACAAACAAAAATGAGTATTCTATAATTTCTGTATACAGTATACACTGTGTAAGTTTTGGATGGGAAGGGAGGAATCATGAGAAAAATCGTCAAGCAGCCGACGCTGGCTGAACAGGCATACGAATCCATCAAAAAAATGATCATCACCGGAGAATTAAAGCCGGGGGAAGAATTGCCGGAAGAAAAGCTGGCAGCAGAGCTTGGCATCAGCCGTACGCCCCTGCGGGAGGCGCTGAAAAGACTCGCTGTTGATGCGCTTATCGAGTTGAGGAAAACAAAACCGGCGCTCGTCGCCAAATTTACCCACCAGGACGTCAAGGAAATCATGGAGCTCAGGAGATTGCTTGAGATTTATGGGATTGAAGGGTTGTCGAAAGCAGATCAACAGCATGTCTTAAAGGAATTGCGCTATGCCCATGAACGTCAATGGGAAGCGATTCAAGCGCATGATTTTGCGGAATTCATGGATTGGGATCAATGGTTCCACGATCAATTTTATGAATACCATCCGAACAAGCGCTTGCGTGAATTGATTCACGCAGTGAACACAGGAGGCAGCCGGGCATTTTTGCTGCTGTCCAAAAAAGTATTCGATAGTGCAGTGATCGCCCATCAGGAACACGGGGCCATCATTGAAGCCTTGGAACAAGGGGATTTGGAGAAGACCAAAAAACACTTGGCTGCCCACCTTGAGAACATCGAGGACAGGCTGCTGAAATACATTTCACAGGAGGAGCTATGAAAAAACTTACAGGACTAATTTTACTTATGTTGGTATTGATCCTTGCCGCTTGCGGCCGGCCGGATAGCGGCAGTTCATCAGGCGAGGAAGGCGGAGACGGTGAAACGTACACGATCCGACTCGCCCATTTGGTGCCGGAGGAGCAGTCATCCCATGTGGCGGCAGTCGATTTTAAAGAAAAACTGGAGTCCGAATCAGATGGCCGCATCACAGTGGAGCTGTACCCGAATGGCCAGCTTTACGGTTCTGACCGCGAAGCGATTGAAGCGGTGCAGCTCGGCAATATTGAAATGACGATTCCGGCAGTAGCGGCGATGGCATCATTCAACGAAAAGTTCCAAGTATTCGATTTGCCGTTCTTGTTCAATAACAATGAAGCGGCATATAAAGCGCTTGATGGAGAACTGGGCCAGGAATTGATGGCTGACCTTGAAAGCAACGGTTTGAAAGGGCTGGTTTTCGGCGAGAATGGCTTCCGCCACGTGTCCAATAACGAAGGGCCGATTGAAAAGCCGGAAGACATGGAAGGCTTGAAGATGCGTACACTCGAGAGCCCGCTTCATACCGATACATTCAACGCGTTCGGCGCCAATGCTTCACCGTTTGCATTCGGTGAATTGTATACAGCCTTGCAACAAGGCACATACGATGCAATGGATTGCCCAATCTCACTTTATTACACGAATAAATTCTATGAAGTGCAGGATTACCTGACATTGACGGGCCATGTCTATGCAGCGACTTCTCTTCTCATGAACGATGATTTCTACAACAGCTTGCCTGAGGATCTGCAGGAATTACTGATGGAAGCATCGGTAGAATTCCGTGATCAACAGCGTGAACTTGCACAGCAGCAGGATACCGAGTTTATGGAGCAGCTTGTTGCTGAAGGCATGCAAATCAACGATCTAACCGACGAACAGCGTGACGCATTCCGTGAAGCGGCAGCACCGGTTTATGAAAAATACGAAGGACAGATCGGGAAAGATTTAATCGATCGTGCACTTGAGGCGAATAACTGAGCAATGACAGATGAAAAATCAAGGACGTGGTTCCTTGATTTTTCTTTTTAGAAAGGAAGATTCTGATGATGAAGAAATTCGCGAAAGCAGAAGAAGCATTACTGGTGCTGACGCTTGTTGCGATGGTCGCCTTGATTTTCGGCCAAGTGGTCGGGCGGTACGTATTTTCAAACGCGCCGAGCTGGACGGAAGAAATGGCGCGCTATATCCACATTTTCCAAGTGTGGATCGGGGCTAGCTATGCAGTGAAATTACGCGAACATATCCGCGTAGAAGCATTCATTACCCGCTTTCATGGGCTGGCGAGAAAGATTTTGGAAACCATCTCTTTAATGATTTGGTTTGCGATGGCTTTATTTTTGGCTTATTTCGGGACAATGCTGGTCATGCAAAGTTTATCGAATGGCCAAGTGACGCCAGCGATGCAATTGCCGATGTGGATCCCGTTCTTGGCGATTCCAATTGGCGGCATCGGCATGTGCATCCGCTTGATTATACAATTGCGCCAAATTTGGAAAGGCGATTACGAAATGCATAAAGACGGGGGTGTTGAGGCATGACGATCGCCCTGCTATTTGGTACTTTATTTGTTTGTTTATTGATCGGTGTGCCGATCGCCATCGCCCTTGGCGTCTCTGCGCTGACGGCCATTTATTTCGGGACGACGATGCCGCTCAGCATCATTACGCAAAAAGCGTTCACTTCACTTGATTCATTCCCGTTGCTTGCGATTCCGTTCTTCATGCTGGCCGGCGTCCTCATGGGCAAGGGCGGCGTATCGAAACGCTTGTTGAATCTCGCTTCTGCGATGGTCGGCTGGATGACCGGCGGGCTCAGCATGGTGACGATTGTTGCCTGCATGTTCTTCGCAGCGATATCCGGTTCCGGCCCCGCAACTGTTGCGGCAATCGGCGGCTTCATGATTCCTGCGATGGTGGCGCGGAAATACAGCGGCGGGTTCGCTTCTGCCATAGCTGCATCTGCCGGCTCGATCGGCGTCATGATTCCGCCAAGCATCCCGTTTGTCTTATATGGCGTCATCGGCAGCGTCTCTGTAGGCAGCATGTTTTTGGCCGGTATTCTGCCAGGACTTCTGGTCGGTGCAGCGTTGATGCTGACAGCCTATCTAATCTCGAAAAAACGAGGCTACAAACCCGAACCTGGCGAAGAATCGGAGTTTCACTTGAAAGATGTCGGAAAAGCGTTCTGGGATGCTAAATGGGCGCTGCTCATCCCAGTCATCATCCTTGGCGGAATTTACGGCGGGGTTTTCTCGCCGACAGAAGCGGCCGTTGTCGCAGTCGTCTATGCCATTATTATCGGGAAATTTGTTTATAAAGAACTGAGCTGGCAAGGCTTGTATGAAAGCTTCCGTGAAACAATTGTCATCAATGCGACGACAATGATCATCATCGGCTTATCGGTATCGTTCGCTTATTTTATGACGATCCAGCAAATACCGGGTGAGATTTCCGATTATTTGACGGCCTTATCGACTAATCCGTTCGTTATTTTGCTCGCAATTAATGTATTATTGCTCGTAGTGGGCATGTTTATCGATACGATTTCAGCACTTGTCGTGCTGACGCCGATCTTGCTTCCGATCGTCACAGAAGTGGGCGTGGACCCTGTGCATTTCGGGGTTGTGCTTGTCGCGAACTTGGCGATTGGTTTTGTCACACCGCCCCTTGGCGTCAATTTATTTGTCGCTTCAAGTGTAGGAGGCGTCAAATTCGAGCGAATCGCTTATGCAGTCCTGCCGTTCTTATTCACGATGATCGTCTGTTTATTGGTCATCACATTTGTTCCGCAGCTTTCCTTGTGGCTGCCAGGGCTTTATGAATAAAAGCTATTCTTAACTTCAGAAAGGTTGTTTTGTTATGAGCATGTCGATTAATAAACGGGCGGAGTCGATTGTCTTTTCAGGCATCCGCCAATTCGCCAACCAAATGGTGGATTATCCCGATGCGGTCAATTTGACGGTTGGCCAGCCGGATTTTCCGACGCCGGATGCGGTCAAACAGGCAGGCATCGAAGCAATCCGCAATAACCAGACCAATTACACGCATAATGCAGGCGTTCTGGAACTGCGCAAAGCCATTCAATCTTTTTTCAAGGACAGCTATGGCTTGTCTTACCGGACAGAAGACGAAATCATTGTCACCAATGGCGCGAGCGAAGGCTTGGACTCTGTTTTCCGGACGATTCTGGAAGAAGGAGACGAAGTCATCTTGCCTGCACCGACATATTCCGGCTATGGGCCATTAGTGGAACTATGCGGCGGCAAAGTCGTCTACTTGGATACATCGGATAGCGATTTCAAACCGGACCCACAGGCGCTCGAACAATTGATCAATGAGCGGACTAAGGCAGTGTTGATGAACTTTCCGTCCAACCCGACAGGCGTCACGATGACGATGGATGAATTGTCCGCTTTAAAAGACGTCTTCGAACGGCACGACTTGTATATCGTGACAGATGAGATTTATAGCGAGAACACATTTGGCGGCACCCATTGCACATTTGCTTGCTTCGAGAGCTTGCGCGATAAAACAGTTCTCATTCACGGCTTGTCGAAATCCCATTCCATGACAGGGTGGCGCATCGGCTATATCCTCGGGCCTTCGAAATTGATGGAGCATGTCTTGAAAGTGCATCAATACAACGCGATTTGTGCTTCTGCACCGGCCCAATACGCCGCAATCGAGGCGTTGACGAACCAGCGCCATGTGCCGGCAGAAATGAATAAATCCTATATCGAGCGCCGTGATTTTGTGTATGGGCGCCTGACAGACATGGGCATTGACGTCATCAAGCCGACTGGGGCTTTTTATATTTTCCCTTCGATTGAAAAATTCGGACTGTCTTCGTATGAATTCGCCATCCGTTTATTGAAAGAGGGCGGTGTGGCCGCTGTGCCCGGATCTGCCTTCACGGAATTCGGGGAAGGGTTCTTGCGTATTTCCTATGCCTATAGCATGCCTGTTTTAGAAGAAGGTATGAATAGGCTGGAAAAATTTGTATCTGCACTAAATAATTAATAAGAAAATGGCAATGGTTTCGAACAGCCCGCGGCGTATCGTACGTACGGGCTGTTTGAAGCATTTACAAACCGAAGATGGATATTTGGAAAAATGATGGCTAGAAATTGCAGGTTCAATTTATTGGAATAGGAAAGGATGAGTCTAAATGGAGCGTTTCTGGGACACACCGGAGAAAATGGAGGATTTGCTGTGCGAGTTGGTCAGCTGGGAAAGTATTTACCTGACTCAAGGGGAAGCGGAATTCCCGGTTAAATTGAAAGGTTTGTTGGGCGAATTGGATTATTTCAAACAGCACCCGGACCAATTGGAGCTCGGCGAAGTCAACTGGGGACGAACGTTTTTGACGGCGCTTTATAAGCATGAAGACGCCGTGGATACGGTTGTTCTGATCAGCCATTTCGATACGGTGTCCACTGAGGATTATGGAGTTTTACGCCCATTGGCTTCAAACCCACGCCTGTTGACACGTGCGCTCCATGATTATAAGGAAATGCTCAGTGAAGAAGCACTGGCTGATTTGGAGTCGGGCAATTATTTGTTCGGCCGCGGCACGATGGATATGAAAGCAGGACTCGCTTTGCATATGGCGCTGCTCGAAAAGGCATCGACAGAACAATGGCCGGTCAATCTGGTGTTGTTGACGGTGCCGGATGAGGAAGTCAATTCCAACGGCATGCGCCATGCCGTCCCGTTTCTTTTGGAATTAGCGGAAACGCATCAGCTCGACTATTCCTTGTTTTTGAACGGAGAACCGGTATTCGCCCAGGATCCAAAAGAAAGCGATTTTAAAGTATACAGTGGAAGTATCGGGAAAATCATGCCGAGCGCCTTATTTTACGGAAAAGAAACGCATGTCGGCGAACCGCTCAGTGGGCTGACTTCGAATTATATGGCTTCCTATTTGACTCAGGAAATGAGCTGGAACCCGAAATTCCGTGAAACGCTTTACGGTGAAACTTCGCCGCTTCCGGTCACCGTCTTGCAGCGTGACGTTAAAATGGAATACTCGGCGCAGACCCCGTATCGCGCGGTGTCCATGTACAATGTTTTCCTGCTCGAACGCAATGCGGAAGAAACGATGCAAATGTTTGAAGAAACGGCTCGTGAAGCACTGGCTAAAATGAGCCATGATTACGTCGAGATGTGTACGCGTGAAGGAATCGAGCCGGTCAACGAAGTGAAAGTTTTCCGCTTCGAAGAGCTGAAAGAATATGCACTTGAGAAACTGGGGGAAAAAGCGGTTGAGCAGATTATGTCCAATGTCACAGAAGATGTGGATCACGATGTGCGCGAACAATCCCACGCCATTACTGATCAATTATTGATTCAATGCCATGAACTGACGCCTGCGGTCATCTTGCTGTTTGCGCCGCCATATTATCCGCCAGTCAATTCGAGTGATTCAGAGCTTGTCCAGAAATGCATTCATCAAGTGCAGGAAACGGCGCTAGAGCGGTTTGGCCTGGAAGTGAAACAAGGCCATTATTTCAACGGCATTTCCGATTTAAGCTATGTCAATTTCCAAGACCAAAACGAAGGCTGGCAGACGTATGAACAGAACACGCCTGTTTACGGCAGAAGTTATAGCATTCCGTTCGATTCGATGAACAAGCTCAAAGCGCCGGTATTGAATGTCGGGCCATTCGGGCGTGACGCGCATCAGCGTACGGAACGTTTGAATCGCAAGAGTGCATTCGAGGAGCTTCCTGTCCTGCTGGAAGATTTGCTGCTGTCGCAGTTCACGCCGGTATTGTCGAATAAACAAGCATAACTGGACGCATGCCGGGTAAAGAAGGGCAAAAGGAGCTGATTTCAATGAAAGATGCACAGTTTTTTCATTTTGAAGACGATGGCGCCATCCCGAATAACCCGGTGCTTCCAGTTGTTTTTTATCCCGCTGCATTCAGCGGCAAGACAGAACGAATCGAACAGGCTTTTCAGCAGCATGGCTGGGGCAATACATGGCAAGGCGGTGTATTCGATTTTCATCATTACCATAGCAACACGCATGAAGCACTTGGTGTGGTGAGCGGATCGGCGCGTCTGCAATTGGGTGGTGAAGGCGGCGAAGAAGTGGAAGTGCAAGCTGGGGATGTCTGCGTTTTACCCGCGGGAACAGGCCATAAACGCCTATCGGCAAGTGATGATTTCCGCATCGTGGGCGCCTATCCCGGAGGTGTGGAATATAACCTGAAAACCGGCGAGCCGGATGAGCGTCCATATGTATTGGAAGATATCCAGAATACGCCGATTCCGAAGACCGATCCTGTTTACGGCGACGAAGGGCCATTGCTTTTAGAGTGGAAGGCCTGAGGCAAACAATAAAAGACGAAGCGCAAGGTGTAGAAACCTCGCGCTTCGTCTTTTTTTTATGGAATTTTACTGGCCGACAAGCGCCGGGGCGAAAAATTCTTTGTACAGTTCATTGAGGATTTTTGCTTCGTCTTCTTTTAAGATGCCGAACACCAAGCTGACTTCGGAAGATCCCTGGTTGATCATTTCAATATTCACGTCGGTACGCGCAAACGCAGCGGCAGCACGGGCAGTCAGGCCTTTATTATTGTTCATCCCTTCGCCGACCAAGACAATCATCGAGAAATCATTGCGGATATGGACATCGTCCGCCTGGAGTTCGTCCTTAACCCGTCCAATGATGCGTCGTTCTTTTTCATCATCGAGCTGATGGCTTCTCAGGATGACTGATAGATTATCGATGCCAGATGGGATATGTTCGTAGGAGATTTCCTCTTCTTCCAGGATTTGCAGCAGTTTGCGGCCGAATCCGACTTCGCGGTTCATTAAATACTTGCCGACATATAAGGTGGAGAAGCCGCTATCTGCGGAGATCCCGGTAACGGGGCGCGGGGAGCTGGCGCGTTCTGCGACAATCATCGTGCCTGGAGCGGACGGATTATTGGTGTTGCGGATGCATAGCGGCACCGACGCCCGGTAAGCAGGCATCAAGGCTTCATCATGTAGGACGGCAAATCCGGCGTAAGACAATTCGCGCATCTCGCGGTAAGTCATCTGCTCGATTTCTACCGGATTATCGACAACTTGTGGATTGGCGGCGAAGACACAGTCGACATCTGTGAAATTCTCATACAGCTCGGCCTTGACGGCAGCTGCCAGGATCGACCCCGTAATATCGGAGCCGCCCCGATCGAACGTCCGAAGCATTCCGGATTTTGTGTAAGCGAAAAATCCAGGAAAGACGGTGATGGATGGCTTTTGCGCTAAAGAGGCAAGCTGGCGATAGGATTCTGGCAAGGCTTGGGCGCGTTCCGGCGGGTCGTTGACGAACAAGCCGGCAGTGTGCGGATTGACATACTCAGCCTGCATTCCGATGGATGTGAAGTAGGCAGCGATCAATTTCGCTGAATTGTCTTCTCCTGCCGCTTTGATCGAGTCGATATACAAATCATGTTGGCCACTGTCTGCACGCAGGCGGTCCGAGAGATCGGCACGGATGATATCGATGATCTCCCGGTCGAGACCGAGTTCATCTGCAATTTCCGTGTAACGATCGATGACGGCTTGCATAGGCTGTTGGATGGATTTACCCAATAGTGCAGCGGATGCAAGACGGATGAGCAGGTCGGTTACTTTTACGTCTCCGCTATGGCGTTTACCTGGAGCTGAGACGACCACCATCCGGCGTGCCGGGTCCGCTTTGATAATGCTTGCGACTTTTCTGATTTGCTGAGCACTAGCGACTGAAGTTCCACCGAATTTGCATACTTTCATCCTATCAAGTCCCATCTTTTTTAATAGTCTGTAAAAAGGGTTGTTTTCGTTAATATATAATACTATAATGTCTCTATGACAAAAACAACTGTTTTTTCACAGTGTACACACCATGGGAGGAATCGTCAATGAGAAATGAAATTTCAATCGGATTATTAGGTTTCGGGACTGTAGGGAGCGGCGTGGCAAAGATTATCCAGCAACATCAGGAAGATCTGCAGCACAAACTCGGCGCAAAAGTCGCGATCCGGAAAGTGTTGGTGCGTGATGCCGGGAAAGACCGGCTGTCGGACCTTGATCCGAATGTCTTCACGACAGACATTGAAGAAATCTTGAAAGATTCTTCCCTCGACATAATTGTAGAAGTGATGGGCGGCATCGAAGGCGCAAGGGCGGCGATGGAGCAGGCATTGAAATCTGGCAAGCAAGTCGTGACGGCTAATAAGGACGTCATGGCACAATATGGCCATGATTTATTGAAACTGGCGGATGCCGAGAAATGCGATCTCTTCTATGAAGCGAGTGTAGCCGGCGGCATCCCGATCATCCGTACGCTAGAAGACGGCCTGGCTTCCGACCGTATCTCGAGCCTAATGGGCATCGTCAATGGGACAACAAACTTTATCCTGACAAAGATGAAGCATGAAAAGAAAAGCTATGAAGATGCACTCGCAGAAGCGACTGAACTCGGGTTTGCGGAAGCCGACCCGACAGCGGATGTCGGTGGCCTCGACGCAGCACGCAAGATGGTCATCTTGTCATCGCTTGCCTATTCGACAGAAGTGAAGCTGGATGATGTCAATATCCGGGGCATGGAAACGATTCAAGACGGTGATGTAGAAATGGGCGAAAATCTGGGCTATACGATGAAAATGGTCGGCTCTTCGACAAAAGACGAAGATGGCATCGATGTGTCGGTTGAACCGATTTTCCTGGCGAACAGCCATCCTTTGGCTTCGGTCAATAACGAATTCAACGCCGTTTATATTTATGGGGATGCGGTCGGTGAAACGATGCTTTACGGACCAGGAGCAGGATCACTGCCGACTGCGACATCAGTCGTGTCCGATATCATTGCGGCTTGCAGGAACTTGCTTCTCGGAGTGAACGGGAAACGCGAACACGCAGCACAGCATGAACGTGTCATCAAGCCTGCGGATAAAAGCCGTTCGAAATATTTCCATCGTTTGCTGGTGGATGATGTGGTCGGTGTATTGTCTAAAGTGAGCGCCATCTACAGCCATCACGGTGCAAGTATTCAATCGATCGTACAGAATCCAGGAACAAATGAAAACGAAGGAAAAGCGGAACTTATTTTAAAAACACACGAAATTTCACGTCAGCAGCATTTGGATGTCTTGAAAGAACTGGAAGGAATGGCAAGCCTGATCAGCCATTACCGCATTGAAGGAGAGGATGCAGCATGAGATGGCCTGGACTGATCGAACAATATAAAGAGTGGCTGCCGGTGACGGAAGCTACACCTCAACTGACATTGCAAGAAGGCAATACACCGCTGATCCATCTCGAAAAGTTATCTGCTGATTGGGGCATCGAGGTCTATGCCAAAATCGAAGGCGCCAATCCGACAGGTTCCTTTAAGGATCGGGGAATGGTCATGGCAGTTGCCAAGGCGAAGGAAGAAGGCAAGAGCGTCCTCGTTTGTGCATCCACAGGAAACACATCGGCTTCGGCCGCTGCATATGGCGCAAGAGCGGGCATGCGGACAATTGTCGTCATTCCAGAAGGGCGCATCGCGCTTGGCAAACTGGCTCAGGCAAAAATGTACGGTGCGGAAATTTTGGAGATCAAAGGCAATTTTGACGAAGCGCTGGAAATGGTCCGTGAAATCGGCAAATCTCCAGGCATCGCACTCGTCAACTCCGTTAACCCGTACCGTCTTGAAGGCCAGAAGACCATCGCTTTCGAAGTGATCGAGCAACTCGGGAAAGTACCGGACCTGTTCGCGCTTCCTGTCGGCAATGCCGGCAATATTTCAGCTGCTTGGAAAGGCTTTACTGAATACGCCGAACGCACAGGTGAAAAACGCCCTGAACTGCTCGGCGTCCAGGCGGAAGGCGCTTCGCCGATCGTCCAGAACAAAGTGGTCGACCAGCCAGAAACGGTCGCGACGGCGATCCGCATCGGCAACCCGGCGAGCTGGCAATTGGCACTGAATGCACTCGATGAATCGAAAGGGACGATCTTGGCAAGAAGCGATGATAAAATCCTTGAAGCTTACCAGCTGCTTGCCAAGACTGAAGGCGTCTTTGCGGAACCGGCATCCTGCGCATCGATCGCGGGCCTCAAAAAACAAGTCGAAGACGGCCAGATTAAAAAAGGGTCGACCGTCGTCTGTGTACTGACAGGAAATGGCCTGAAAGACCCGGCGACAGCCATCGAAGTGAGCAAACAAGACGGCATGCTCGAAGCCGCAAACATGGAACAGTTTTGGGAGGAGTTAAAAAAGGAGGTCAAAGTATGAGCGGTAAAGAGTTTTCGATCGCAGTCCCTGCATCCACTGCGAACTTGGGCCCTGGATTCGACTCCATCGGCCTTGCCCTGGACCTCCATTTGAATATTCACGTGTCGCCTGCCGATTCGTGGCAACTCGATTATAAAACACCGGAATACGCCCATCTGTCCGGTGTTGAAGGGAATTTAATCTTGCAGGCGGCTGAACGCACAGCTGCCGCATACGGCAAAGAGTTGCCGGCAGCCAAACTCGAAATCGATACAGATATCCCGCTCGGACGGGGGCTTGGCAGCAGCGCTTCAGCCATTGCAGCAGGCATTGAATTGGCGAACCGTTTGCTCGAACTGCGTATGTCCGACCAGGAAAAAGTGCAAATCGGCACTGAAATGGAAGGCCATCCGGATAATATTTCCGCTTCCCTGCTCGGGGGGCTGACAATTTCCTATTATGATGAAGAGCAAATCGAAACTGTGCACGTCGGACAAGTCGATATCGGGGTTGTGCTATTGATCCCGCAGGAGATTTTTCTGACAGAAGAGTCCAGAAGCCTGTTGCCCGAACAGCTTCAACATGCTGAAAGCGTGCGTGGAAGTGCCGCAGCCAATGTGCTGTCTGCAGCGATGGTGCGCGGCGATTGGGAAAAAGCCGGCAAACTCATGAGCAAAGATACGTTCCATCAGCCGTATCGCCAAAATCGCTTCCTGGATTTCAAGGAAATCGGTGAAGCGTGCCAGAAGCTCGGCGCTTACGGATACGCGATCAGCGGAGCGGGCCCGTCCCTCTTCATCCCGGTCCGTGCCGGGGATGAACAACGCATCGCACAAGCGCTCGGCCAGTTATTCCCGCATTATGAAAGCATGGCAATGAAACCGGCCCGTAGCGGCACCAAATCATACGAAACAGTGGCATAACAAAAAGCTCCGGATCCCTTGATCCGGAGCTTTTTGTTTATATTTTTACAGTTTGATGGAGATATATTTGGTTTCAAGGAAGGCGTCGAGTCCTTCTTGCCCGCCTTCCCGGCCGATGCCGCTTTCTTTCATTCCACCGAACGGGGCTTGTGCAGCCGATGGCAGGCCGTCATTCCAACCGACGATGCCGTATTCCAGGTTCTCGGCGATGAACGTGCCACGTGACATGCTTTCAGTGAAGAAATAAGAAGCCAGTCCGAAGCGTGTGTCGTTTGCGAGCTTAACCGCTTCCTCGTCGGTTTTGAAGCTCATAATCGGCGCAACTGGCCCGAAAGTTTCTTCGTTCATGACGAGCATGTCCTCTGAAGCATCAACAAGAACGGTTGGGTTGTAGAAGTAAGCGTCGTTATCCGTCTGGCCGTCACCACCGATTAGTACTTTTGCGCCTTTATCGACGGCATCTTTTACGTGGCGCTCTACTTTTTCGTAACCGTCTTTGTCGACGAGCGGGCCGATATCTACCCCATCTTCAAGGCCGTTGCCGACTTTCAATTGGCTGGTTGCTTGCTTAAGCTTCTCGGAAAATTCATCGACAATCCCTTCCTGTACATAAATACGGTTTCCGCATACACAAGTCTGCCCGGCGTTGCGGAATTTTGAAGCCATGACGCCTTCGACCGCTTTGTCGATATCTGCATCATCGAGAACAATGATCGGCGCATGCCCGCCAAGTTCCAATGACAGGTTCAGCATCGTATCGGCCCCTTGTTTCATCAATTCTTTGCCAATTTCAGTCGAACCGGTAAAAGTGAGCTTGCGGACTGAAGGATGGCTCGTAAACACTTTGCCGATTTGTGAGGCGCTGCCGGTTACCAAGTTGACGACGCCTTTCGGGAATCCGGCTTCTTCCGCCAGTTCGAACATGCGGACGGCTGTGAGCGGCGTCATCTTCGCCGGTTTCGAAACGAAAGTGCAGCCAGCTGCAAGGGCAGGCGCAATTTTACGTGCCATCATCGCAGCTGGGAAATTCCAAGGAGTGATGGACGCAACTACACCTACTGGTTGTTTATTGATTTGAATCCGTTTGCCGTCTTTGCTCGCAGGAATAGTCCGGCCGTAAACGCGTTTGCCTTCTTCCGCGAACCAGGAAATGAAGGATGCGGAGTATTCCACTTCACCGATTGCTTCTTTCAGCGGTTTGCCCATTTCCTTCGTCAGGATTTCACCGACTTCTTCTTTATGTTCCAACAGGAGATCATGCCATTTCATCAATAGCTCTGCCCGTTCATAAGCCGTCGTCTTCGACCAGGAAGGAAATGCTGCAGCGGCAGCTTCGACCGCATCAGTCGCTTCCGCTTCGCCGCCATTTGGCACTGTCCCGACTTGTTCACCGGTCGCCGGGTTCATGACTTTAATTGAATCATTGCCTTTATCCGTCCATTCACCATTTATATAATGTTTGCCGTTCATCCAAACTCCTCCTTAAATTATACTTCTTGTAGTCAATACCTCCCCTGGAAAATGTCTAAACTTTCGCTAGTCTTGCTTAACGGACGGAGCGCATTTGAATATTGAAAAAAATTAGCAAAAAGATTCACCAAGCTCATAAAATTAAAGATACGCAATATATCGCTATTGATTGCGCTTACATTAAAATGAACGTTTATTCAATTTAAAGTTATTTCAAAATAGTCTATAAATTATATTTCCGAACTCGAAATTCTGTGCTACTATTGCTTAAAACTAATAAGCTTCAGAGAAAACATGTTTTCGTATAATATTTTGAAGCAGAGAGAGGAATGAACAATATGCCCCAAATGTTAGCCTTGGCCATTATGGCTTTCATCCTGTTTATTGGAGAACTGATCTCCATTCGCACGAAAGCTTGGATTCCGTCGATTTTCGTCAGTGGGGTATTGTTCCTGATTGGGTATTGGACATTTTTCCCGGAAGATATCGTGACCATCGGCGGGATTCCGCCAGTCGTCGCCACTTTGCTGATTTATTTGCTGATCACGAATATGGGGACCTTATTGTCGCTGGATGAACTGAAAAAGCAGTGGCGCACGATTTTGATCGCCTTATCCGGAATTTTGGGGATTGTCGTATTTTTGCTTGCGATCGGGACACTGTTGTTTGATTTCCAGACAGTTATCGTAGCCATCCCGCCACTTGTCGGGGGATTGGTGTCAGCACTAATCATGTCGGAAGGGGCGACAGCTGCGGGGCTTCCAACGCTCGCGGTGTTCGCCATCGTCATTTATGTTATTCAGGGGTTTGCAGGCTATCCACTGACTTCTGTCATGCTAAAAAGAGAAGGGCGCAACTTGCTGCAGAAATACCGCAATAACGAATTGACGGATTACGCACCTTTGGCGGCAGGAACGGCTGAAGAAAAAGTCCAGGACGAAAAACCGAAACTTTTTGCGGCCTTACCGGAGAAATACAATACCGATTTCTTCAAATTCTTCCGCCTTGCTTTAGTCGGGTATGCTGCATATCTTGCCTCAACGTTGGCTGCGCCGATTGTGGAAATCAGCCCGTATGTATTGTGCTTATTGTTCGGGGTATTAGCGCGTTCGATTGGATTCTTGGAGCGCCACCCGCTGCAAAAGGCAAATGGCTTTGGCTTTGCGATTATGGCTTTGCTGCTATTCATCTTCGACGGCTTGAAAACTGCGACACCTCAAATGATGCTGGAAATTCTGTATCCGTTGATTGGTTGCATCATTATCGGGCTTATCGGGATGTATATCTTTTCGTTTATCATCGGAAAGATCCTCAAAGTCAGTAAAGAAATGGCGTTCGCTTGTTCGTTGACCGCGCTTTATGGCTTTCCTGCGGATTACATCATCACGGTTGAAGTGATCAACGCATTGACGCAGGACGAAAAAGAACGCGAGATGCTGACTAGCCGCATGCTGCCGCCGATGCTCGTCGCCGGATTTATTACGGTCACCATCGTCTCGGTCATCTTGGCAGGGATCTTTGTCGGATTCCTATAAACAATCATTAGGAGGGTTTTGCAGTGATTCTTGAAGCAATCAAAAAAGAAGTAGCAAATCATGCCGGGGAATTGGTTGATATCCGGAGAAAATTGCATAGCGAACCAGAACTGTCTTGGGAGGAGTATGAGACAACGGAGTACGTTTTTAACTATTTGACTGAGCTTGGGATCGACTGCCGCAAAACCGAACCGACCGGTGTCATTGGAGAATTAGTTGGCGCAAAACCCGGGAAGACGGTGGCGCTGCGTGCGGATATGGACGCTTTGTCTGTCGAAGAGCTCACTTCAGATTTGCCGTACCGTTCCAAAGAACAAGGGAAAATGCACGCTTGTGGGCATGATGCCCATACAGCGATGTTGTTAATTGCCGCAAAAACGCTCGTTTCGGTCAAAGATCAGCTCGAGGGAACGGTCAGATTCCTATTCCAACCGGCAGAGGAAGTGGCGACTGGAGCCAGGGAAATGGTCAAACAAGGCGCGATGAGAGGCGTCGATAATGTATTTGGCATGCACATCTGGTCGCAGAGCCCAACGGGGAAAGTGTCATGTACAACAGGCCCATCCTTTGCATCTGCCGATATCTTTAACATTCGTTTCACAGGGCGTGGCGGGCACGGTGCCATGCCGCAAGCGTGCATCGATGCGTCGGTCATGGCGTCTTCGTTTGTCATGAATGTCCAGTCGATTGTCTCAAGAACCATAGATCCGCAGCAGCCCGCCGTCGTCACGGTAGGCAAGATGACGGTTGGCACACGCTTTAATGTTATCGCAGAAAATGCGCTTATTGAAGGCACGGTCCGTTGTTTCGACCCGACAGTTCGCGACCATATCGAAAAGCAGCTCGAAGTATATGCCAGAAATACTGCCGAACTCTATGGTGGAACTGCTGAACTTGAATACATCCGCGGCACGCAGGCAGTCATCAATGAAGCTGAAAGCGCACAGTTAGCACGTATAGTGGCAGCGGAAGCCTTCGGGGAAGATGCCTTGTACCATGAAGAGCCGACGATGGGCGGAGAAGATTTCTCATACTTTTTGGACGAAGCACCAGGCTGTTTCGCGTTGGTCGGAGCAGGGAATCCAGAGAAAGATACGGAATGGGCGCATCATCACGGGCGTTTCAATATCGATGAAGAGGCGCTTTCTACCGGTGCAGAATTGTATGCGCAATACGCTTATTCTTATTTGAATAAAAACTAATCGAATCGATGGAGGGGCTTATGGGAAATAGCACATTATACGAAGACTTGATCAAGGAATACGATAAGCAATTGGATCATTCGGGAGTCAGCGGCGAGCGAATCGCAAAACGCTTGCACGCTTTGTCAGAAATCGGCTACACCGAACCTGGAGGAATCAAACGGCCGGGGTTATCCGGTGAAGAAAAACAAGCCAAGCAATTGGTCATATCCTGGATGGAAGAGGCTGGGCTTAGCGTGAGGGAAGACGGTGCCGGAAATGTTTTCGGTTCTTTACCGGGGCAGTCGGATGGGCCTGCTATCGCGTCGGGGTCTCATGTCGACAGCGTGCCGAATGGCGGCAATTTCGATGGTCCGCTCGGCGTGCTATCTGCGCTTGAAGTGGTTGAAGCTTGGAAGTCAGTCGGCTTTGTTCCTGAAAAACCCTATGAAGTAGTGATTTTCACTGATGAGGAAGGCTCGAGATTCAATAGCGGCCTGACCGGGAGCCGCGCGATGACGGGGGACATTACTGAACAAGAGATGAAGCAGTTGCGGGATTACAACGGCGAAGGCTTGGAACAAGTTCTTAATTCTTATGGCAGCTCTCTGGATGGGTTCCGCAAGTCGGTTAGGAATTTATCGGAGCTTGAATTGTTTGCAGAAGTGCATATCGAGCAAGGCAAAAAGCTGGAACAGGAAAATCAGCCGGTTGGCATCGTCAGTGGAATCGCCGGTCCGGCCTGGATGGAAGTGAAGTTTTCAGGGCAGGCAGGCCATGCCGGTAATACGCCAATGATCGGCAGGACGGATAGTTTGGTCGCAGCCGGTGAATTCGTCAGCCGCTTGCCTGAACTTCCCACAGCGATCAGTGAGACGGCGGTGGCGACGGTCGGCAAGCTGGACGTATCGCCAAATGGCATTAATGTTATTCCTGAGCAAGTCGTGTTGCACGTCGATGCGCGTGACATCCATAAAGAACCGCGTGACCAACTTGTGGAGCGCATTCGAAGCCTGGCAGAAGAAGTAGCTGACAAGCACCAGGTCGCTGTTTCGCTCCAGCAGAACACAAGCATCACCCCCGTGCCGATCGCAGAGGAGCTGCAACAGGAAATTTCGGCGGTGTTGGAACAGCAAGGAATTGAACCGGTGCGGATCCCAAGCGGGGCAGGACATGACGCCATGATCGTCGGGCGCCACATTCCGGTTGCCATGTTATTTGTTCGCAGCAAGGAAGGGATTAGCCACAATCCAAAAGAATGGTCCTCCTTATCTGATTGCGTTCACGGAGTCCATGCTCTAAAAGCGTTCATTGAGTCGAGAATGAAAAAAGCATAAGTGATTTTTTTCAAAAGACAGAGGCATCTCCTCTGTCTTTTTTTGATGCAAGAAATTTTGAAATATATGGATGAAGAGATCCTTATTATGGAATTTTCATGTTAAATTGATATAGAGTGTATATTTACCAGTAAATCGGGTATATAAAATGTAAGTAACGATCCTAAAGACGGTACGGAGGTGATGAACGTGAAAGCAGTTGAGAACAATGCTTCTAATAATGCACGCCCGTTTTCTGAAGAAAAAATTCTAAAGGAATGCCGCCATTATTTTTCATCGGAAACTGCTCGAACAGCAGAAATCGCTGAGAGATTTATGGAATATTTTATTCGAAATGCTTCTTCTGAAGGTGTTCTTTTCAAGACGATCAAAGAAATCACACACGATTTGAATATTTCTCACCAAACCTTGACCAAAGTGCTGAAACGGCTCGAGGAAGAAGAGATTATTTATAGAAGAAACGGAATCATTGGTTTGTGGCAGGAATAATTAAAGCGATCTGAGGAATCAGCTTAGCGAAGACTGGCGGAATACCGCCAGTCTTTTTATATGCCCATTTTTACAACATTTTAAAATAAAATTTGGGTTATAAGGAGATTTTCCTTTCGTAGTGGGTATATATAATTATGCTAGTTTTTATTAGTTGAAATATATTTCCATATGAAGCCTATTTACTTATATTTATTAAATTTTTTTATGGAAATCCGCTTTAAAGTGTAGAATGAACCAAAGAAGTGTGATATAAAGGTACTAGAATAATCTGAATTTTTAGATAGGAAGATCGATAATGCTTAGCGAGGAGGATGGGAAATGGGGGAACAACTAATCGGCCGTCGACTTTTAGCATGCATCAGCCGAAATTTCGTGCTGGTAGCCGGTACAACGGTATCTACAGTTATTGCCGTGTGGCTTGTATCAGTCTTTATCTATGAACCAGAATACACGGCGATAAGCCAAGTATTTGTCGAACCGCTAACATCCGATACCATTCACGGGGAGGCTTTAGCTACATCCGACTACCAAACTTTGGAAGCTTATCAAGTTTTAGCAAAAAGCCCGGCTGTGCTATCACAAGTTTTAGAAAATACAGCTAGCCGCTATTCGATGGCCGAACTTCATAATCGCATAACGATCAATCGGCCGGAAAATTCCAACGTTCTCAATATCGTTGTCTCTGCAGAAAATAAAAATGAAGCTGCTGCCATAGCGAACGCCATTGCTTTCAGTTTACAAGAAGAAGTAAAACACTTATTGAAAGTTGATAACGTGAGCATCATTTTAAAAGCAGACACATCCCAGGAAGCACTTGCAGATAACAGCAGTTTGAGCGTCCTGTTGTCTCTTGCGGCCGTTGCTGGGCTGGTCGCTGGAATTCTTCTGAGCCTAACGTTCGAGTTGCTGGGTGTTTTACGGCGATACGGCCAGTTTGGAAGAAAGAAAAGCGCACATTTACAAACTGTCTTCAAATAAGCAGCAGTTAAAGCAGAGGTGAGATTATGTACAAGCTGGTTTCAATCCAAGAGCATATCCAATGGCAGGAAATTCTTGATGCCTTGAACATACAGGATATTTACTACACAACCCAATACTTCCTGAGTGCCCTTAAATTGGATCCAGGAGAAGCTTACCTCTTTTATTTTCAATGTGATGCCGGGGAAGTGGCATATCCTTTCATTAAAAGAAAAGTGGATGAAGCAAAGCCGCAATGTTTCGATATTGCCACGCCCTTTGGCTATGGCGGCCCGGTCTTGAATATCCGTTCCGACAGCGCGTCGCTCATAGAAAACTTTAGGAAAGAATTCAGCGATTTCTGTAAAAAGCAACAAATCATCGCTGAATTCATCCGCTTTCATCCTTCCCGGAAAAATGCTGAATTCTTCAAAGGCCATATGCAGTTATTGCCTTTATACAATACCTACTCAATTGATCTGAAAAATTGGAAAAGCCCCTTAGTGAAGGAAAAGGAACCAGCAACTGAAGTGGATGTCCGAAAGTTAGGGACTGTCCGCCATATGTTCGAATTCCTTGTCCTTTATTATTCAAACGCCCGCAGACGGGAAGAAGCTGATAGTTATTACTTTTTTACCAACGATTATTTTGAGGCTTTAGTCAGCGCACTTGGTCCGAATCTTCATTTATTCGGTGCATATAGAGAAGATAAATTGGTTTCCGCCTGTTATGTGCTGGCGATGGGGAAGACGATGCATTTCCATCTGGAAGGCAATTTGCCGGGAGGGAAAGAGCATCAAGCTGGCCATGAACTATTGGCTAAAGTGGCTGAATGGGGCTTGGATAATTATTATGAAGAGTTTCATTTGGGAGGTAGCCTGGACAGCGAGCTGGGAGATGCGAAACGGGCGCTTGCCAATATGCCGGAATTCACCTTTTTTATCGGCAAATGCATCCATGAGCAACAGCTCTGCGATCGATTCATTTCTTTGGATGACGAAGACATTATCCGGCGCTACCGTAATATTTGAGCTAAATGCAGCAAATACAGGGAGGTATAATAATGAGATATACACAATATAAGGGAGTCGTGGAAAGGGAATATAAAAAGTCGTTGCGCAAAATCATGTATGAATTATGTATTGTAGAAGGGGTAGATTCAATTAATGGGGCACTGCGCCTCGGGGTTGCCAAAACCATCTTTGAATACTGGCGCAATTTTTACAGATACGATGATCACCAACGGCTATTCGACCAAAAAGTACAGGAGCTTGACAAAATGCATTTTCTTTATGTAAATGAAGAAAAGAAACCGACTGTTATAGAACCGCTGCAGCATACCGGTGAATCGAGTTTGGACGGTTTCAAGGAGCAAGTCGAAAAAATAGCTGCTTATTACCGCCAAGTAAATGCCGAAAGTGAAGGGTTGGCTGTGGAAGCTTCGAATCTGCCGTTATTTGAGTTTGTCGAAGAATTGCTGCAGCGCTATGAGGCTGGCGAGTTGCTTGAAGAAATAACGAAGAATTCAACAAATGCTAAAAAGGGGTAGTTATTAAAGGATGCAGCCATTTACGAAAAAAGCGATCGATGTCATGAAAAGCATACCGCAAGGAAAAATAATGTCATATGGGCAAGTGGCCCGTGCTGCTGGGAGCCCTCGTTCTGCCCGCCAAGTGGCCAGGATTCTTCACAGTATGAGTGAAAAACAGAATATCCCTTGGCATAGAATCGTCAATGCAAAAGGCGAAATCGCTATTAAGGATGGGGAAGGGCGCTATACCCAAAAGCTGCTATTGGAAGAAGAAGGGGTTTGTTTTGAGGAAGATGGAAAAGTAGCTTTAAGCCGCTATCAACACTTTCCAGATCTGCGAACATGAAAATGTAAGTTTATCAAGAGCCTGAAAAAGGGTATAAACCTGCATCGACAAATTTTTTTGTGCAGAAATGGGGAATTATAGTGGCTACAGAAAACAAACCGGTTATTGGAATTACGGCCCGTGTAGAAGAAGATCAAATGTATTCTTTGGATCCTGTCTACGCAAATGCCATCTTACAAGCAGGCGGATTGCCTTTGATTGTCCCAATCGTGGACGAAGAGGATATTCCGCTTCTTTGCGAGCGATTGGATGGATTGATCGTAACAGGGGGTGGGGACATCAACCCGAATATTTATGGGGAAGAGCCTCATGTCCGTTTGGGCGCCGTTTATCCCGGGAGCGATAAATACGAAGCAGAACTTATTTTGAATTTCCTTAAATTGGATAAACCGTTTATTGGAATGTGCCGCGGCATGCAAATGTTTAACGTGGCCTTCGGTGGAACCGTGTATCAGGATTTAGAAGCTCAATATGAAGGCACGCTTTACCAGCATAAACAAATGGCTATGCGGACACACCGCACGCATTCCGTAAAATTGGAAGAAGACAGCTTGCTATATGAAATTATGAAAGAAAAGGAATTTCATGTGAATTCTTTCCATCACCAAGGCGTAAAAGACGTCGCAAAAAACTTAGAAGTAGCAGCTCGTGCCGCAGATGGACTGGTGGAAGCGTTGCAAAGCCCGAATCATCAATTTGCGATGGGAATCCAATGGCATCCTGAAGAATTTGCGCTGCAAGGTGATGAAGCGTCACGTAATATCTTCTCGTATTTCGTAAAGGAATGCCTGATTGACAAAAAACAAAACCAATAAGAAAAACGCAGGGGCTGTCCCTGCGTTTTTCTTATGCAACAAGCAAAAGCCCGCCCTCCGTATTGGAAGGGTGGGCTAAAAATTGATAATAATGAATTATACCTTCGGATTGACGGACCAAGGCTCAGGAATACGGGCCTTGGCTGCAAATTGATCTTGTACAGACCAAGGCTCAGGAATACGGGCCTTAGCAGCAAATTGATCTTGTACAGACCAAGGCTCAGGAATACGGGCCTTAGCGGCAAATTGATCTTGTACAGACCAAGGCTCAGGAATACGGGCTTTAGCGGCAAATTCTTCAGATGCAGATGTACTATCAGAGTTTGGTAAAGTACTAATAGCAATAGCGAATACAAATAAAATAGCCATACCTTTTTTCATTATTTCCCACTCCTATCTAATATTGAGTACCTCTTTATAAGCATCTCTCGATTTTTCTAATGCTTCAGCAGATTCTTTATAACGTTCCTGCTTAAAGTAGATTTTACCCAAATAGCCTAAATAATAACCCAAATCATGATAACTGTTTGAATTTGTAAAACTAGTAATTAACTTATTTAATATAATTTCCTCAAACTTCTCATCTTCATCATTTAGTAAATAAGTTAAAGATACAAACTCCATATACGCATCCTTAAAAAGATCATTTGAAGGAGAATCGATTCTAACATTTTTAGCTTCAACTAACCTTTGCCCAACTTTCATTATTTCTTTAGCTTTAGATTTGTTGCCTAGTTCTAGATAGCTCTTAATTAACACACAATGTGCTGAAATATTATCTGCTATATATTCTTCAGGTATATATTTCAAGGAGTTATTCAAATGTGGAATAGCCTCTTCATATTGTTGGTATATAAAGTTGGAATACCCGACATTATATTCGGTGGTAAATTTAAGGATATCAATATCCAATTTACTGCCTATAGTTAAAGCATTTTTATAGTGCTCCATAGACAACTTGTGATTACCAAAGTATTCATGGGTAATCGCAATATTCAAATGGCACTCTACAATTCGTTTGGGCACGAACTCTTGCTGGTAAATTTTTAAAGCCAACTCTGAATATTTGAAAGCTAATTCATGTTCTTCGCAGTGATTGCTTGAGATGCCAATAGAATAGTATAGATCTCCTATTTCAGCGGCAGATATAGACTTTGGAGCAATTTTTTCAGCAATTAAGTATGTTTTCAACGCATTCTCATAATCATTCAAGATGTAATTATAGTTACCGTTATATTTGTGATACAGATAATACTGCTCTTGATCCATGAATTCCTTGAAGCGGTCCATCTCTTTAATTTTATTTTCTGCACTTTCCAAATCGCCTGTAATGATGAAATAGCGGATTTGTTGAATATCGAATTCGAGTTCGACATCTTCGTCTGCGCGCAGGAGAGGATGGTTGCAGATATCTGCATAATGCTCCATGATCTTGCCCTTGTTTTGGGGATGGAGCAATGAATTTTTAAAGTTTTTCACTAGCACCTTGCCAATCGGATTGTCTTTGGCAGCTAGCGGGATTTCGAGTTTTTTGCATAAGGCTTCCAAATCTTTAAGTGCGGGTTCTTTCAACCCAGCTTCAATTTTTTTTAAGTCTTTTGAAGAGAAAATGCCCGATGCAGTTTCTTCCATGCTGAAACGTTTTTTCAGCCGATGATATTTCAGTCGCATTCCTGTGTCCATGTCCGCTCTCCTTTCCGTTTGCATGGGCAGTACTTCAATCATCCATGTAGGAGAGTTTTCCTCCGCTTGGCCAGGCGGCCCTGACAAGCGTATATCCGAGAGATTGTTTAGTACGATAATTACCGCCTCCACATCCACATTTTACTTTATTTACATATATTAAATCTATGATAGCATCAATTTTCAAAATAAACTGCTTTTTTATTTCTATTACTCTTGTTTTAAGAAAAAAGGTAAAAAGTGCCTAACAGCTAAAATAATAGCCAAATCATTACAGTATTTGGACTTACTACTAGTCCTTTCGTTCTATCGAAATAATTTCGTGAAAGTTTAGATAAAGTGCAAAGAAGGGTAAGGAAGAATAATGGAACGTTAAAATCAATTAAACGGAGGTATTATAATGAACTCATCAAATAAAAAAGTGCTTGGAATTGTGTATTCTCAAGAGGATTTAGAGCGTAAAATGACCCAGCTTAATGAGCAGGGCTATTCCGCAAACGAAATCCATGCGGTGGCTGAACATACAGATGGATTGAACGATCGCCAAGTGGAAGTTGAAAAAGCGGGGACCTTCGGTGATAAAATGAAGAGTTTCGTGACGGGGAAAAGCGCAGTCAAGGAATCTATTGATTCACTTGGCTTATCACAAGAAGAGTCGCAGCGGTATACAGAAGATGTCGCTAAAGGCGGAATCTTGCTCTATGTAGAAGGCGAAAGAAAAGGAATTATCGATGCGGTGAAAGAGTCAGAAGGAGCACCGGAACATGAACCAACTGACGCAGAGCGCCGACAGTACATCCAGTCTGTCGATAATAATTATGACGAACAGGAAGATCGTTTCGCCCGCGGAGAGACTTTCCTTCAAGATCCTACCTTAGTGAAAGATGAACGCCATGTATCGTTTACGACGCAAGAAAAAGCAGAAGTCGAAAAAGCAAGAGGCGGTACGAGCAAAACCGAGGCACAAACCAAGACGGATAAAAAATACAGATGATATCTCGGTCCCGGTCTATACAAGATCGGGATTTTTTCTTTTATCCAATAAACCAGGCTTTATCGGGCTTGAAATTATTATATAGAAGAAACGAAATGTTTTAGCAATGTTAAAGTGCGGGTAAACAAATAGCAAGACAAGTTAAAATCAGGAGGTTTTATGAATGGCACAGACAAACCGTCAATTTGAAATTGTTTATACACAGGAAGAAATGGAACATGCTTTGGAAGCCCTTATTTCAAAAGGCTACCGGAATGAAGATATCTATGTGCTCGCAAACGACAAAAATTTAGTGAACGAAGCACACGACCGCTATGGAGTGGATTCCAACAAAGCGAACTCTTTCGGCAACCGTATCAAAACCCTTTTGACTGGGGAAGACAAAGCCCGTGCTAAGCTCGATGAATTCGGTGTCGATCGCGACACGGCCGACAATTATGAGCGTGAAATTGAACGTGGCGCTGTCCTATTGTATACCGATGGTGAGCCTGATGGGAATGGGGAAAGCGAAGAACATTTCTCTTCCCATTCTGACGACAACCGCCCGATGGATATGGACGCTGGTGAGCGCAATACAGCGTTTGCGCCATTTGGCCGTGATGTTGAGCGGGACGGCAGAAGGCATGACGATGAAAAGCTCATCGACAAAGATATTCAAAAGCATGAAGGCCGCCACGATACGGGCGTTGAAGATATCTATACAAGCGATGCGACGCGTGAGCAGACGAATAAATCCCAATTACACAGCAAATCCCAGGATTCCCGTTTAAAAGGCGATGAAATCCATCCGACAACCGATCGTGTCAAACCATCGGAAGCGGAAAAACCATCCGAAAAGCGTATGGAACATGAACCGAAACTTGGTGACCAAGACGGTGAAAACGAACTGAACCGTGAAGACGGCGTGAACCGCCGGCAAGATGAGCCTTCCCCGGGGGCCGACCCGAATCTCGGACCAGCGCCATTCGGCCGTGATTCAGAAGAAGAGCACCTAGCCGAGACGGAGCGCCGTGACGATTACGAATCAACAAAAAATCCGAAAGACGTTGATGATTTCCATAAAAACGTAGAGAAAAAGACGGGTACGCCACCGACGCCACGGCTATTTTAAAATTAGAAAAAGGCCAGAGAAATTTTACATTTCTCTGGCCTTTTGTGTGCATGTAATTATCGTTTATGGGTGGTTCGTGCAATGACGATGCCTACAAGGGTTCCGATGATGGCGGGAACAAGCCAGCCGATCCCTTGTTCATAAAACGGCAAGTAAGAGAAGATCTGCGTGATTGCATTGAACTCAAAACCTGTACTTTTCAAAGCATCAAAGACGCTGACAACACCCGTAAGGACAAGTGGAATGATATAGACGTACGATTTTCGATAAAAGGAATGATCGAAAAATGACAGAATGACAAGAACAATTGCGAGCGGATAGATGGCCAATAATACCGGCAATGAAATGGCGATCAATTGAGTTAATCCGACATTGGCAATGATAGTTGAAAAGCCGGCGAATACGAATACATAGGCCACATAAGGAAGTTGAGGGAAGATTTTATTGAAAAACTGTGCTGTAGCTGACACCAGCCCGATGGAAGTTGTCAGGCAAGCGAATGTGATCGCAGCAGCCAAAATGATGCCGCCAATTTCGCCATACAGGACACGTGAAGCGAGCGCAATGACTTCTCCGCCGTTGTCTTGCATGCCAATAGCTTCTACACTGGTTGCCCCGATATAGCTTAAGGATAGGTACACTAGCGACAAACCGGCTGCCGCAATGAATCCAGCATACGCTGTTGTTTTCAGGATGGTGTTCTTGTCTTCGACGCCTTTTGCGCGAATGGATTGGATGATGACAATCCCGAATACGAGCGCAGCAATTGCGTCCATCGTCAAATAGCCTTGAAGAAAGCTTTCGAAGAACGCTTCTGTGTCATAATTTCCGACAGGGGCACCAATTGGCCCCATAGGCGTCAGGAAACTCTTAACAGCCAGGAAGCCAATGACGACGATGAGGATCGGTGTCAGGATTTTACCGATGCGATCAACAAGTTTCGTCGGGTTCAGCGCAAACAGCACAGTAATGACAAAGAAGATGAGGGTGAAAAGGAGTAATGACCAGAAAGATGATGACATTTCAGCGGACAAAAAAGGCGCAGTGCCAATTTCAAAGGCGACAGTGGCGGTTCGCGGAATCCCAAAGAATGGGCCGATAGCTAAATAGACAATCATTGTGAAGACGATGCCAAAGACTGGGTGAACCCGTCCGGCAATCGACTGCAAATCTCCGCCCGCTTTTGCGATGGCGAGTATGCCTAATAGCGGCAAGCCGACGCCTGTTAATAAAAAGCCCGTGATGGCGGGAAGCAATTGTTCTCCTGCCAATTGTCCGAGATAGGGAGGGAAGATTAAATTTCCAGCACCAAGAAACAGCGCGAAAAGCATAAGGCCAATAGTTAAAGTTTCAGAATTTGTAAGCGTTTTCTTATTCATAGGAGTTCTCCTTCTACATTAAAGATAGTCGCACAAGGATTTATTATAACTGAATTCACGCAGTTATGAAAATTAAAATTTGGAAATAAAAAAACCCGGCAGTTACGCCAGGTTTCGTGTACTTATTTATCTTTATTAAAGCCTTCTTTGAACTTACCGACCGTATCTTGCACATTGCCCTTTGTTTTATCTGATTTGCCTTCAGCTTGCATGTCAGGGTTATCTGTCGCGTTGCCGACTTGGTCTTTCAATTCGCCTTTCCCTTTGCTGACGGCGCCTTTCAGTTTATCAGAGAATCCTTTTTTATCAGCCATTTGAATGCCTCCCTTTGAAGTTTCCTTATTGCATGTATAGCCTGTTTTTGAATTTGTAAACCTCCGGCAATAATTAAAAAGCTTCCCTATGATTGGGAAGCCTCAGTTTATGATTTTAAGGATTGTTCATTGAGTGTTTTTTTTGCTTTTTCCTGTACTGAAATGCACAAATCCTGCTCTGCCAACCGTTTTAAGGTCGTCAATGGTGTGGCTGCATTTGCGGCGACACCTTTGCGGACTTCGGGATGCTGATCGAGCGACAAGTCAACGAGAAGCCCTTCGCAATTAATGGAGTGTGCCAGCTCTGCCCGTTTCGGGTAATCCATTTTCAATACAGCTGCTTCATCGTAAGGAGACCATTCTTTCTTCGATGCATAAAATAGAAGATTGCTGTCCATATCTGCACTCCCGCTCAAATTAGTATGATATTCGTGATCCATGGGTTTATTATAGCATATAATGGATATAATACTATAAAAGTGCCTGTTAATTCTGAAAATTATCAAAAAAAGTTATTTACCGGTCTAAAAGTAACGGCTTAGTGATTTGTTTGAATGAAATAGGGGAAGCTGGAAACTTTTCTTTCGTGAAGGTCGTCTATAATTAAAGGAAAGATAAAGAATAGCAGTAGGTATCACTTTCTTTTTTTATCGTCCATGCTATAATAACGATGGATATGTATGCAAAATGAGAGTTTTTTAAGGAGGAAGGACATGCTATACCTGACGCTGGTTGTGGCATTTATCGCTTCGATTCTCCTGACACCCCTTGTGAAAAGATTGGCATTTCGCATCGGGGCAGTGGATCGTCCCAATTACCGTAAAGTACATGCAAGGATTATGCCGCGTTTGGGCGGATTAGCCATATTTGGGTCATTTTTGATTGCTTACCTTTTCCTTCAACCGAAGGATCCGGTTTCAGCTGCATTCGAGTCATCGTTGATCCCGATTGAAACAGCAATTATTATCGGCGCGTTTTTAATTATCGTGACGGGCGTCTTGGATGATATGCTCGAAATTACAGCGAAAGCCAAAATGCTTGGCCAATTGGCTGCAGCCGGTGTCGTGGTTATTGGCGGCGGGCTCGAAATATCATTCATTAACTTGCCGTTCGGCGGCGTCTTGGATTTTGGCTACTTCAGCATTCCGCTAACAATCATTTGGATTGTGGGGATCACCAACGCCATCAACTTGATTGACGGGCTTGATGGGTTGGCTGCAGGGGTTTCTACGGTTGCGCTATTGACGTTAACGGCGATGGCCTTCATCATGGGCGACATTTTCGTTATGTCGACAGCCGCCATTCTTGCCGCCAGTTCCATCGGTTTCCTGTTCTATAATTTCCACCCGGCGAAGATTTTCATGGGGGATACAGGAGCGTTGTTCCTTGGCTTTATGATTTCGGTACTCGCATTGATGGGGTTCAAAAACGTGACAGTCGTTGCCTTGATCATTCCGATCATCATGCTCGGGGTGCCAATTTCGGATACTTTCTTTGCTATCGTACGCCGCGTGCGTGAAAAGAAATCCATTTCAGAAGCAGACAAATCGCATTTGCACCATTGCTTGTTGAACATCGGGTTTTCACATAGCCAGACCGTGCTGATCATCTATGGCATCTCGGCATTATTCGGACTTGCGGCTTTGCTATTCTCCCAAGCGACTTTATGGGGAGGCATCCTATTGATCGGTGTTATGCTTCTGGCAATTGAATTGTTTGTGGAAGTGGTCGGATTGGCAGGAAAGAATTACCGCCCATTGATCAATCTAGTGAGAATGATAGGGAAGTAAAAAGCGGCTGCGGCCGCTTTTTTATTTTGGGCAAAATCGTTTAAGGCATAAAAAAACTGGCAACCGCTATCGGTTGCCAGTTTTTTTATTCTTCTTCCTGATCTGATCCGGCAGCTGGAAAAGCCTGTTCAGTAAGATCATCTTCGTTTAATGAAAGATTGGAAGTATCCGGTTTTAAGCCGAGGTGGCTTTGGAGAATATCTTTTAATTCCTCAAGCGATTCTTCATCCGGCATGTAGTAGTAAATGCCTGTCGACATATCATCGTATCCTTGGACACTCATCGTATCGACATCCGGTTTGCCATTTTTCGCATATTCGAAGAATGCCTGCATATCGCGGAAACTCAAATTGGTTTTCATATTGTCTCCGACAGCTTCGATGACATTGCCGTATTTACTGATTGATCCTGCCGATAGGGCTTTATCCATGATGGATTCAAGAATCATCTGCTGGCGCTTGCCGCGTTCGATGTCGTTATCGTAATACCGCGTTCTGGCCAAGGCTAATGCTTCACTGCCGTTGAGCTGTTGGATTCCTTCTTCGAGTTCGATGGCGTTATGGGAATCTGTTTCGTCTTTTTCTTTCAAGTCATACGGGACTTCTGCTGTGATTCCGCCAAGCGCATCCACGACATCGACGAAAGCATCGAAGTTCATCGTCATGTAGTAATCCACCGGCACGTCAAGCAGGCCTTCGACGCTTTCAATCGTCGAGCGTGGGCCGTTCAATGCATAGGCGTGTGTGATTTTGTCTTCATAGCCGGAGTCCGGAATGAAGGTGTACGTATCACGCGGGATGCTGACGAGCTTCACTGATTTATCTTCATTATTCAATGTCGCCAACACCAATGCATCTGAACGAATGTTATCGCTGCTTTGGTCTCGTGCGGCGCTATCGTCAATTCCGATGAACAAAATCGAGATATTATCATTCAAAGGTTCGACTTGTTCTTCGCGGAGATCTGATTTGTCGCGTCCATCTGCCGATTCGTAGGCATTGTTTGCGGCAAACTCAGCTTTTTTCACCAGCCAAATTCCAAATGCGGATAAACTGATCAACAGGGAGACGGCCAGGATGGCAGAGATTTTAACGATTTTCCTCCGGCGGCTGGACTTGGCCTCCCGCTGCACTTTTCTACTCATTATAGTTGCTCCTCTAAAGGGGGATTATGTGCGGCTTTGGTAGTAGCCAAGCACATGGATAGGGCTGTTCACTATTCTTAAGGACATAGTGAATTTACGAATTTTCATTTTTTTGTGCTGTGGATATTATACAGTGATTTTTTCCGTGCGTAAATGAAAAGAAATTAAGCGTGGGGAAATTCGAGGAATTCTGTGTGCGCTGACTCGATTTCAGCTTGACCGTTCGTCAGTTCATTGATCCAGTCGATAAACTGTTGTTCTTTTTCGACGGGCACATGGATGGATAGCACCACGGCATCGGAATAGTCAATACCTGCCAATGGATAATCCGACTGCCGGATTTCATTTTCAATCTTGCCGAGCCATGTATAATCGATGGATACTTTCATCAAATAATGCAGACGGCGTTCTACTACGCCGGTAGCGGCAACGGCTTCTGATGCTGATTTTCCATAAGCGCGGATCAGGCCGCCGCCTCCCAGTTTAATGCCGCCATAATAGCGCGTTACTACTAGCACAGTATCTTTCAATCCCTGTTTCTTCAGTACTTCCAGCATAGGAACGCCTGCTGTCCCGCTCGGTTCCCCGTCATCATTTGCTTTTTGGATGGAGTCGTGTTCACCGATGATATAAGCTGAACAATTATGGGTAGCCTGGCGGTGTTTGAATTTGATGGAATCGATGAAAGCGATCGCTTCAGCCTCAGTTTCAGCCCGTGCTGCATGGCCGATGAAACGGGACTTGTTTATGAGTATTTCTGCATTGGCAGAAGAACCTACTGTTATGTAATTTTCTCGCATTTTTACTCCCCCTGTTGTAAAATGAAATCAGATAATTTGTAATGTATTCTTAATATGCTGTTGCGTATATAGTGATATACTGGTTAAAGCCCGTAAGGCGAAAGAAGCAAAGAGACGGATGGTTACAGTAAGTATAGCTAAGGCGGTTTTAGAATGGCAAAGAAAAACGATGGAACTTCATTAGATTCCATCTTTGACGAGCTGGTCGCAAAGATGGACCAGTCGAAACAGGATATTTTCGCCATTAGCGAAGAAAGTCGCCGAAGCTATGAAGAGATGAAGGACGAATTGGAGAATGTCAGGGCGAACATCAGCCGCATCATTGCGGAAGGTGACGCGCTTGAAGAGCGGACCCGCTCGGCACGCCGGCGACTCGCAGAACTATCGGGTTCTTTCGAATCTTTCACTGAAAGCCAGGTTCGCGAAGCTTTTGAATTGGCCAACGAACTGCAAGTGCAATTATCCTTGAACCGCGCCGAGGAAAAAAAGTTTCGGCAAAAGCGGGACCGCCTGCAGCGCAAGCTCCAGAAGTTACTTCAGACGATCGAACGTGCAGAGCGGCTAGTCAATCAAATCAATGTGGCCACCAATTATTTATCGTCGGATTTGGAAGATTTCGGGGACGCGGTCGACAAGTCGAAGAGCAAGCAGGATTACAGCTTAAGGATTATCGAAGCTCAGGAAGAAGAGCGTAAAAGGCTGTCGCGTGAAATCCACGACGGCCCAGCCCAGATGATGGCGAACGTTCTGCTGCGCTCGGATTTGATCGAAAAAACCTACCGCGAAAAAGGTGCGGATAAGGCCTTCAAGGAAATTTCTTCGTTAAAGGATATGGTGAGGCAAGCGCTCACGGAAGTCAGGCGAATCATTTATGACTTGCGCCCAATGGCGCTTGATGATCTTGGGCTGGTCCCTACTTTGAAAAAATATCTGGAGACGATTGAAGAATACAATCGCGGCGTCCGGCTGTTTTTCCATTCCAATGGAAACGAGGTTCGGCTACCGAATAATTTTGAAACATCCATTTTCCGGCTTGTGCAAGAAGCGGTCTCAAATGCGATTCGCCACGGCAAATCGACTGATATCGAAGTCAAGATGGAGTGGCTCGCCGAACAGGTATCCATTATCATCAAAGACAATGGATCCGGTTTTGACCAGGAAATCGTCAAGGACCAGTCATTCGGTTTGACCGGCATGAGGGAGCGGATTGAATTGATCGGCGGGGAATTTTTCATCAATTCCACGCTCGGCGAAGGAACGGTATTAATGTTTCATATCCCGCTGAAGGCGGGTATGTAAGATATGGTATTTTGAGGAGGACGACATAATGACAAAAATTATTATTATTGATGACCACCAATTGTTCCGGGAAGGCGTTAAGCGCATCCTGGACTTTGAAGAATCGTTTGAAGTGGTCGCAGAAGGCGGCGACGGCGAGGAAGTCATTAAGCTATACGAAGAGCATCAGCCGGATGTTGTGTTGATGGATATCAACATGCCGCAAAAAAACGGCGTCGAAGCAACAGGTGAATTGATTGAAAGATTCCCTGACGCTAAAGTCATTATGCTGTCCATTCACGATGATGAATCGTATGTGACGCATGCCCTTAAAACAGGCGCACTCGGCTATATGCTGAAAGAAATGGACGCAGACGCCATCATCCAGGCGATTAAAGTGGTCGCAAAAGGCGGCTCTTACCTGCATCCGAAAGTGACGCGTAATTTGGTGATGGAATTCCGCCGTTTGAGCGAACGTGAAAATAAAGGTTCTTTCCATCAAACAGAAATTCGCCGCCCTTACCATTTATTGACAAAGCGCGAAAGCGAAGTTTTACAACTATTGACAGACGGGCAGAGCAACCGAGTTATCGGTGAAACTTTGTTCATCTCTGAAAAAACAGTGAAAAACCACGTATCGAGCATCCTGCAAAAAATGCAGGTCAATGACCGTACTCAGGCAGTCGTCACAGCCATTAAAAACGGCTGGGTGGAAGTGCGTTAAAAAGCATTGAGCGGCAGCGGTTCAACCGATGCCAAAAATATGAAAAAGCGCCGGAAGTTTTTCTTCCGGCGCTTTTTTACATGCGTCCGATGCAAAATTGATAAATCGATGCAGTGACGAGGCAATCCCCGAGCGCATCGTGGGCATTGTGCTCGAGCTCGAGATAGGCCGACAAAGTCGTCAGTTTGTGGTTCGGCGTTTCAGTGATGAATTTGCGTGCCAGCCTGACTGTGTCGATAACTTGGTAAGGCGGCACCGGCGTGATGTGCTCAAGCGCGTAAAGAAATCCCATATCGAATGGTGCATTATGGGCAACAATTGGCAAATCGCCGATAAATTCAATCAATTGCGGAGCGATTTCCTCGATGACCGGCGCTTCCTGGACATCTCCATTGCGAATGCCTGTAATACGGGTGATTGTGCTGGAAATCGGCCGTTCTGGATTGATCAGCAGGTACATCGTGTCCTGTTGTTGATGCCCGATGTATTTAACGGCACCGATTTGAATGATCTTATCTTCGCCGGCACGCAAACCGGTCGTTTCAAAATCCAACACAATATAGTCATCTGCCGGTGCCATCGTCAAATTGTATTTTTTCGCCCGTGCAGCGGTTCTTCTTTTTGGGTATGTGCGTGTGTCTTGCATCTTTTGGTTGAGCAAACGCTCTGCTTCCCATTTTTCCAAATGATCGCCTCCTTTGGCTTTTCTTCCATTGTACATGACAGTGGAACGAATTGTCCTGTCGCATATTGACACCGTTTCTTCATTGTATTCCCGGAAGAGCTGTGGCAAAATGAGCGCAGGAGGAATGCATCATGAAAAAATGGATAATGGCAACGGGGCTCATGTTAGCGCTCGCAGGCTGTTCAGGCGAAGAAGATGCTTCGGTCAACGGCAATACTGCGGAAGATGGCAATGCGGCTAATGAAAATAATGCGGTGGAACACGGTATCACTGAGCAAGAAGTTGGGTTTACATTGGACGATGAAGGAGACATCGTCGCTGCGGATGTTCCGGAAGCTGAAAAGAAGGAACTCCTTGGCGCATATGAGGAATACATCGCGGCTTTTAATGCTGAAGACATGGATCGATATATGGCGACCATCGCTGAAAACCCGGATGGCTTTGACCGCGAAGAAGATCAACAGGCATTGAGCGAAGCCTTTGAAAATTACGACACGACGTATACGACAAGCGATGAGACAATCGTCAAATACGAAGAGGACCGGGCGGAAGTGTTTGCCACCATCAATGTGGAAATGAATGAAGCCGGCACGGAGCAAGGAATGCAGCAATCCGGCCGCCAAGTGGTCGTTTTCAAGAAAGAGCAGGACGAATGGAAAGTGACGAGCCTGCACTTTATCGGAAATCAATAATGGAGAACTGTACAAAGGGCTTTTCCTGGCAGGCAAATGGATGCCTGTATCCGGAAAAGCTTTTTTTATTCGCGCCAGTTTAAAATCATGACGGAAATAGATCCGTCAATGGACCGGATTTTCTGTCTATCGACAGGTAAGTTTTGGTAAGATAGCAGTGGAGGCTGATTGAAAATGAAAACAGCAATTGTGACAGACAGCACGGCATATATTCCGCAGCAGCAAGCAAAAGATAAAGGCATACATGTAGTGCCTTTGCAGATTACATTCGGCACAGAATCCTATGCGGAAACCGAATTGGATACTGCGGAATTTTACAAAAAAGCGCGGGAAGAACTGCCGAAAACCTCTCAGCCGCCGGTCGGTGAGTTCATTTCATTATATGAAAAGCTTTCAGGGCAATACGAGGAAGTGGTGGCCATTCACCTGTCGAGCGGCATCAGCGGAACGATGGCCGGATCGAAACAGGCAGGAGACATGACCGAAGGCTTGGATGTTTACGTGTTCGATTCTGAAATCGCTTGTGCAGTCCAAGGGTTCTATGCGCTAAAAGCAGCGGAACTGGCGGATCGAGGCATGAATGCTAAAGGGATTTTGGCAGAGCTTGAGGTAATGAAAAAAACGCTGCGTGCTTACTTCATGGTGGAAGATCTTCGCCATTTGCAGCGCGGCGGGCGTTTGTCAGGGGCGCAGGCTTTAGTTGGAAGCATGCTCCAGATCAAACCGCTGCTGCATTTCCAGGATAAGCTGATCGTTCCGTATGAAAAGATCCGCACACGAAAAAAGGCGATGAACCGTATTGCTGAAGAATTGAAAAAAGACTGCGGCAAAGAACCGCTTCAAGCGACGGTCATCCATGCCAACCGCCTGGAAGAAGCAGAAAAATGGAAAGCGGAGCTTGAACTGGCCTGCCCGGATGTGGAATTCACAATTTCCCATTTTGGCCCGGTGATTGGTACGCATTTAGGAGAGGGCGCGATGGGTCTTGGCTGGGCAAAGAAATGACCGGTCAAGGCCTTTTGGCTATAAAAGAAGGAGGAAACCCATGCAGGCAATCAAAGCATTTTTAAGAGGCAGGATATGGATGAAGCAATTCATTCCATTTCCCAAAGAACTTGTACAGGAAGTAATCGATCGAGGCGACGCAATCGTTATCAACGGCATATCTGCTGATGGCGAGTGTGGAAGATGCAAGGAGACCTCACCTGATTATGTGATTCCGTACACATGCGCAACATGCGGGAAAATTTGCCGCTATTGCCGAACATGCATCAAAATGGGACGCATCAGCAGCTGTACAGAATTGGTTTTGTGGACAGCTCCCGCCATTCCAAATGCCGGCCCCCGCGCCTTCGGGTGGAATGGCAGCCTGACGCCCCAGCAGGAAACTGCATCGAAAGCCATCGCAGACAGCATCCAAAAAGGAGCGGATCATCTGCTGTATGCTGTCTGCGGTGCCGGCAAAACCGAAATTCTATTTTCTCCGATTCACGAAGCGCTGCAAAAAGGATTGCGCATTTGTGTAGCGGCGCCGCGCACAGATGTCATCCTCGAATTGTCCCCCAGATTCAAACAGGCATTCCCCGATGCAACCGTCCACACACTCTACGGCGATAGCCCCGAACAAACCGGCTACGGGGAAATTATCCTGGCCACCACTCATCAATTGTATCGATTCCAAGAAGCTTTCGATTTATTATTCGTCGATGAAGCGGATGCTTTCCCGTATTCGCTTGACCCATCGCTTGAACGGGCTGTGAAAAAAGCCGCCAAGCCGTCCGCTCCCGTTATCTACATTTCCGCCACCCCATCCAAAACACTCCAAAAACAAATTGCCGGACACTCCACCATATTCAGGCGCTATCATGGCGCGCCACTGCCAGTTCCTGTCTACCGGGCGATGTGGAATTATGAACGCCATCTCCGAAAAGGCAAAATTCCGTCTCCATTAAAAGATTGGATAGAAGACAAGCTTCAGAAAAAGCAGCCGTTTTTGCTGTTCTTTCCATCTATCCAGTTGATCGAGCTAGCAAGCCCGCTCCTGCACAAAGTCGATTGCGCAATCGCTGCGGTCCACTCGAAAGATCCACAGCGCAAGGAAAAAGTGATGCACTTGAGGGAAGGTGCTTTAGCAGGTCTTGCCACCTCTACCATTTTAGAACGCGGCATCACCATCCCCCACTTGCAAGTCGCGGTCATTGGAGCAGATCACCGGGTATTCGACCGGGCAGCGCTCATTCAAATTGCCGGGCGGGTCGGGCGAAGCGCAAAAGATCCTACTGGAGACGTCATCTTTTTCCACAATGGCATCACCAGGCAAATGGACGCGGCCAGACAAGAAATCCTCTTCTATAACAAGGAGGGGAAAGCATGAACTGCTGTCTATGCGACCAAGCATTGCGCTTTGTTCCCTCGTGGCGCGGCATTTTTTTGTACGAACCTCTAGAATTGGTGTGCCAGCAGTGCCGTAATGAGTTTTCAAAAATTACAGGACCATGCTGCAAGTTTTGCAGCAAAGAAGGCGAAGCGATATGCCATGATTGCCATTATTGGGAACAGCACGGCTACCCGGATATCATTCGCTCAGGAAAAAGCCTCTACCACTACAACGACGCCATGAAAGACTGGTTCCACCAGTACAAGTTTTTGAAGGATGTCTTATTGGCTCAAGTGTTTGCCAAAGATTTACGGGAAGTTTTGAAGAATGAGCGGGGAGTGGTGGTGCCGATTCCGCTGAATGAAGAAAAGCTCCGCGAACGGAGCTTTTCGCAAGTGGATCAATTGCTGATGGCAGCGAATATTCCATACCGGCATCTGCTGGAGAAATGCGGTGAAACCTTGGGGGAGAAAACCCGCCAGGAACGGATGGCGACAAAGCAGTTGTTTCGCCTGAACGGGGAAGCGGTTCCCAAACAGCTGGTGCTCGTCGATGATCTCTACACAACAGGCACGACCATGCGGCAGGCAGCAAAAACTTTGCAGCAAGCGGGCGCAGAGTCAATTCGCATACTCACCTTGATTCGCGCCTAAGCTTGAAAAAGTGACTGACTCTTAGGCAATAAAAAAACGGCTGCATGGAGCAGCCGTTCACGTTTGTATTAATGTTCATAGATCATCTTGCGCGTCATGCCGCCGTCAATCGTCAAACATTCCCCTGTGATGAAGGAATTATCCGGATTCGACAAGAATAAGCACGCTCTAGCGATATCGTCCGTTGTGCCGACACGCCCGCTCCAATGCTGCTCATGATCGACTTCACGGAGCTCGTCCCGGTCGCCGGTATGTATCCAGCCAGGGGCAATCGAGTTAACGCGAATACCTTTTGTATGAAGGCTTGCTGCGAGTGAATGGCTGAGTGCGAAAATCCCGCCTTTGGAAGCGGAGTAACTTTCCGTCCCTTGTTCTGACATAAACGCTCTTGTTGATGACATATTGACGATCGACCGGATGTCCTCATCCATATAACGGGCAGCTTCGCGGCTGCAGATAAAGACGCTCTTCAAATTTGTATTGAGCACGCGGTCCCAATCTTCTTCCGTCAGCTCCCAAAGTGGCGTAAATTCCGAGATTCCGGCGTTGTTGATCAGCACATGGATGCTGCCGTGCGCATCATGGATGTCGGAAAAGACGCGTTCGACTTCCGTAAAGCTCCCTACATCACAGCGGCGGTATTCCACTCCGTCGATCTCGACTTCCTCAATGTCCAAGCCGATGACGTTTGCGCCTTCTTTTTGGAAATATTGTGCTACGGTTTTCCCGATGCCTTGTGCGGCACCTGTCACTACAATGGTTTTATTTGTAAACATGGGCTTCATCTCCTTGTCATATTGTTTACCTTTTTACTACAGCACTGAAACTTTTTACGTTTCAAGAAGGATTCCGTAGGGAACAACTAGAAATAGATAGATAGCAAAACAGAAGGAGGAGTTCACATGCTGCAATTCAACATCAGAGGCGAGAATATTGAGGTAACTCCCGCAATACGCGAACACATCGAGAAGAAGGTAGAGAAAATCGAACGCTACTTCACCGATGGAGCGAATGCAACAGCGATGGTCAACCTGAAAACGTATAATCATAGCCAAACAAAAGTGGAAGTCACAATTCCGATGAAAAACCTAACATTACGTGCTGAGGAACGGCACGATGATCTCTATGCAGCGATCGATTTGATCGTTTCAAAACTGGAGCGTCAAATCCGCAAGTATAAAACAAAAGTCAACCGCAAATTCCGTGACCGCGACGGAATGGGCCTTGCTTTTGCACAAGCCGAAAGCGAAGCGCAGAACAACAGCGCCGCAGAAACGGATGACGAGGAAGATTTGAAAATCGTCCGTACAAAACAATTCGATTTGAAACCGATGGATGAGGAAGAAGCAGTTCTGCAGATGAACATGCTCGGACATAGTTTCTTCGTCTTCACTGACGCCGAATCAAATGGCACCAATATCGTCTACAAACGCAAAGACGGTTCTTATGGGTTAATCGAAACAACTTCATAACAACAAAAAGCCTCCTGTAACGGGAGGCTTTTTGTTATGCAATTATTTAAGCACATTCTTTTCTACATCAGGCCCTTGAGTAAAGCATGTCAAGAATCGCTCCTTTTCGATATGATTTTGCGAACGAGCAGAAATGCTTTGTTTGCACGCTTTATAGTGCAGTGTTAAAATGAATGGTGAGATTTTTTTTGAAAATGCTGCAGATGATTAAGATAAACCCAAAGAAATGAAAATATGAGCAATAGCGGTTTCTAGGTTGTCTTCAGCCGGAATCGCCATGCAGGGAGCGGTTAAACATGCTTGGAGTATTGAATAAAGTATTTGACCCGAATAAACGGGATTTAAAAAGATTGGAAAAAGTATCAGATCAAGTGGAAGCCCTGGCCGATGAGTTTACGGCTAAGACAGACGAAGCCTTAAAAGCGAAAACTGCCGAATTCACTGCGCGTTTCGAACAAGGCGAGTCGCTCGATGATATATTGCCTGAAGCATTTGCAACAGTGCGCGAGGCATCAAAGCGTGTCCTTGGAATGTATCCATTCCGCGTACAGATCATGGGTGCCGCGTCACTTCATCAAGGGAACATTTCCGAAATGAAAACCGGTGAAGGTAAAACCTTGACTTCAACGATGGCTGTCTATTTGAACGCCATCACGAAAAAAGGCGTCCATGTCGTGACAGTCAACGAATACTTGGCAAGTCGTGATGCGGAAGAAATGGGCCAGCTTTATAACTGGCTTGGCCTGACGGTTGGACTCAACGTCAACAGCCTGACAAAAGAACAAAAGCGCGAAGCTTACCAAGCTGATATCACCTATAGCACGAATAACGAGCTTGGCTTTGATTATTTGCGCGATAATATGGTGCTTTATAAAGAAGACATGGTCCAGCGCCCGCTTCATTTTGCCGTAATTGATGAGGTCGATTCAATCTTGATCGATGAAGCTCGGACGCCATTGATCATTTCAGGTCAGGCAGCGAAGTCCGCCCAGCTTTATATGCAAGCGAACGCTTTTGGGCGACTGCTTCAGAAAGACACGGATTACGCTTATGATGAAACGACGAAAGGTGTCGTGCTGACAGAAGAGGGCATCGAGAAAGTTGAGAAAGCATTCAGCATCGACAATTTGTTCGATTTAACGCACGTACGTTTGAACCACGCGATCAACCAATCGCTAAAAGCACATGTCACTATGCAAAAAGACGTCGACTATGTCGTCCAGGACGGCGAAGTGGTCATTGTCGACCAATTTACCGGCCGCCTTATGAAAGGCCGCCGCTATTCGGACGGGCTTCACCAAGCGATCGAAGCCAAGGAAGGCCTAGAAGTCCAGAACGAATCGATGACAATGGCAACGATCACGTTCCAGAACTATTTCCGTAAATATGAGAAATTGTCAGGTATGACCGGTACAGCGAAAACGGAAGAAGAAGAGTTCCGCAACATCTACAATATGAACGTTATCTCCATTCCGACAAACAAGCCGATCATCCGGGATGACCGTGTCGATTTAATTTATGCGACGACAGAAGGCAAGTACAAAGCAGTTTCTGAAGACATTATCGAACGCCATAAAAATGGGCAACCGGTTCTTGTCGGTACCGTAGCGATTGAAACGTCTGAAATCATTTCTGAGTATTTGACCAAAAAAGGCATCAAGCATTCGGTCTTGAACGCGAAGAACCACGCACATGAAGCTGAAATCATCTTGGATGCCGGCCAAAAAGGCGCTGTCACGATTGCCACGAATATGGCAGGGCGCGGAACGGATATCAAATTGGGTGAAGGCGTCATCGAAGCAGGAGGACTCGCGGTTATCGGTACCGAGCGCCACGAATCCCGCCGTATCGATAATCAATTGCGCGGTCGTTCAGGACGCCAGGGAGATCCCGGTGTGACACAATTCTATCTATCGCTTGAAGATGATCTGATGCGCCGCTTCGGTTCGGATGCCATGCGCAATATGATGGGTAAACTTGGCATGGATGATTCCCAGCCACTTCAATCACGCATGGTGACCCGTTCTGTCGAATCTGCCCAAAAACGGGTGGAAGGCAATAACTTCGATGCACGGAAACGTCTCTTGCAATATGATGATGTATTGCGTGAACAGCGTGAGATCATCTATAAAGAGCGAATGGAAGTGCTCGAGACCGAAAATATGCGTGAACTTGTCGACAATATGATCGATAGTTCGATTGGCCGTATGGTCGCAAGCTATACCACAGCAGAGAAGCCGGAAGAGTGGCACTTGAAGTCGTTGACGGAAGTGATGTCTGCGAATCTCTTGCCGGAGGATACAATCACCGAGCAAGATCTGGAAGGCAAAACGCAAGACCAGATCATTGAATTTGTGCGCAGCAAGGTAACCGCACATTACAATGAAAAAGAAGCTGAAATGACGCCCGACCGCATGCGCGAATTCGAGAAAGTCGTCCTGTTGCGTTCAATCGACACGAAATGGATCGACCATATCGACGCGATGGACCAGTTGAGACAAGGGATCCACTTGCGTGCATACGGACAGAATGATCCGCTTCGCGAATACCAGAATGAAGGCTTTGCCATGTTCGAAGCAATGATTGAGGCGATTGAAGACGACGTGGCGAAATACGCCATGAAAGCGGAAATCAAGAACAATCTCGAACGCGAAGAAGTGGCAAAAGGGCAAGCTGTCAACCCGAAAGAAGGCGGGGATGCACCACGCAAGAGAAAAGAGCCGGCCCGCCGCGAGATGGAAGTCGGGCGCAACGATTTGTGCCCATGCGGCAGCGGCAAGAAATTCAAGAACTGCCACGGAGCAGCTTCTTAAACAAGTGTTTATGGCCGAAGAGCAAAAGCTCTTCGGCATTATTATGAGGAGGAACTTTATATGATGGAATTAGCGGATATTCGCAACGAGCTCGACAAAACAGCCGAAAAACTGGCGGACTTCAGGGGGTCTCTTTGACTTAGAAAACAAAGAGGCACGCATACAGGAATTGGACGAGCGAATGATCGACCCGAATTTCTGGAATGACCAAGAAGAAGCACAAGTGGTCATTTCCGAAGTGAATGCATTGAAAGATACAGTCAATCGTTACCGCAAGTTCGAAGAAGATCAAGAGAATATGGAAATGACACTCGAGCTTTTACGCGAAGAGCCCGATGAGGAACTTCATGAAGAAGTGAGCGGGGAGCTCAAGCAGTTTCTTAAAGACCTGAACGCTTTCGAGTTGGAGCTTCTGTTAAGCGAAGAATACGATAAAAACAATGCCATATTGGAATTGCACCCAGGTGCTGGCGGAACAGAATCCCAAGATTGGTGTTCGATGCTCTTACGCATGTATACGCGCTGGGCTGAAAAACGCGGATTCAAAGTGGAGACTTTGGATTATCTGGCGGGAGACGAGGCCGGCGTTAAATCGGTGACACTCGGCATTAAAGGACATAACGCTTACGGTTATTTGAAAGCTGAAAAAGGCGTCCATCGCTTGGTCCGCATTTCACCGTTCGACTCTTCTGGCCGCCGCCACACATCGTTTGTGTCGTGTGAAGTGATGCCGGAATTCACCGGAGAAATCGAAATCGATATCCGCACCGAAGATCTGAAAGTCGATACTTACCGTGCAAGCGGCGCCGGTGGACAGCACATCAATACGACAGACTCCGCTGTCCGGATCACCCACTTGCCGACTGGTGCTGTAGTGACATGCCAACAGGAACGTTCGCAAATTAAAAACCGTGAAAAAGCAATGCAAATGCTGAAGGCGAAACTCTATGCATTAAAGATCGAAGAGCAAGAAAAGGAATTGCTGGAAATCCGCGGCGAACAAAAAGAAATCGGCTGGGGCAGCCAAATTCGCTCTTACGTTTTCCACCCGTATTCCATGGTCAAAGACCACCGGACAAACCATGAAACAGGAAACCTCCAAGCTGTCATGGATGGCGATCTGGATGGATTCATCCATGCGATGCTGCGTTCGAAAATGCAACAAGCTGAATAATATTTTTCTAAGCGTTAAAGATACACCCCCTGAAAGTTGTTGCTCAATAGAGCGGCGCCTTTCGGGGTTTTTTTTATGGCCATAACGGCAATAAAAGAAGTAAGAGTGTGTATTTGCAAGGAGGTGTTGGACATGATGACGCATCAATTATTGGTCTTGCTGATAATCGGCTATATCGTTTATACAATCGATATTAAAAAGAATTTTTTCCCGATTCCGGTCGTGTTGGTAGCGATTGGTCTGGGGCTTTCGTTTATTCCGTATTTCGACGGATTCGACATTTCAAAAGAAATCATCTTCAATGTTTTTTTACCGGCAATGTTGTTTACCTCGGCTTATCAATTCCCATTAAAGCGGCTAAAGCAAAACATCGGCATTATTGTCAGTTTGAGTACGATTGGGCTAATCCTCACGGTTGCTCTGCTCGGTTTGTCCATCTATTTAGCAGGCGGAATATTTACCAGCCTGACCCTCACGGCGGCTTTCTTGCTAGCGGCGATCCTGACACCGACCGATCCGGTATCAGTGACCGCTATTTTGAAAGAAAGCAGCGGTGCAGAACAGATTGCTGATGTCGTGGAAGGGGAGTCAATGATCAATGATGGGACGAGCATCGTCTTTTTCACAATTTTTTTGACGATGTATCAAACAGGAAATGGATTTTCATTGGGCAAATTTATCTCGGAATTGTTGCTCGTTTCGATTGGGGGCGTCGTTCTCGGAATCGCTATAGGCTGGTTAATGAGCAGAACGATCCGCTTTACCCAGGATAAAAAATATCAAGTCATGCTAAGCGTCATCGGAGCTTACGGTGCTTTTTATTTAGGGGAAGCGATCGGGGTGTCGGGAGTTCTTGCGACAGTAACTGCGGGAATATTCGTTGCATATGAAATGGGTAAGGAAATCAAAGAAGACAAGCTGCCACAATCGTTGAATGGATTTTGGGATATTGTGACGCCCATACTTTTGGCCGTCTTATTTCTTTTAATAGGTATCCGAGGTGCTGAATACCTTAATTTTTCCGCTTGGGGTTTTGTAATTGTCATTTTCCTTCTGACCGTCGTTGTTCGGTTCATGGTAATTGCACTGTTTATTTATGGTGTTCCTAAATGGAGAAAAGAATTCAAAAACGATTTATCCACGATTACACTGACAGCATGGTCTGGTATCAAAGGGGCGATGTCTGTAGCCTTGTTATTGTGGTTGGAAGAAGCGGCTTCTGGAAAAGATCAGATTCTAATTTCACTGGCTTTTGCAGCGATTCTTTTATCGCTTGTCATTCAAAGCATCGGCATTTACCCACTATCAAAAGTATTAAAAAAACTTCAATAGAAGAGTTGCAAAAATGTCGGGGTTTGCCGATAGAATACAGCTAGCGGTTCTGTTGAGGAAAGACTATTGCTTTATCCAGATGAAGTTCACAAAAAACGGGGGGTCTGCTATACTCTGACAGGGTTCAAGTGAATATAGACGAAAGAGGAATAATAGCTTATGGGTAAACGAAATATACGTAAATCAAGAGATCCACATCCGGTTTTGACAACGGTGATGGATTATATCGCCGTTCTGGCAGGAGCGGCAATTGTCGCCATTTCATTCAACGTGTTCTTATTGCCGAATGAAGTGGCCTCTGGTGGAGTCAGCGGCATCAGTACGATTCTATTCGGCTTGTTCGAATGGAAGCCGGCATTCGTTCAATGGGCATTCAATATTCCGCTGTTTATTTCGGGCATCATTTTGCTTGGAAAAAATTTCGGAATTAAGACTGCGGTCGGTACCGTATTTTTGCCGCTCGTCGTGTTCATGACGGAAGACTGGGAAGCCTGGACAAGAGATCCGCTGCTCGGCTCGCTGTTTGGCGGCATCATGGTCGGTCTCGGGCTGGGCATCGTGTTCCGCGGGAAAGCATCGACCGGCGGGACCGACCTCGCAGCGCAGATCATTACCAAATACACCGGCCTGACTCTCGGCACAAGTGTCGCGATTATCGACGGCATGATTGTGCTGGCAGCAGCCATTGTTTTTGATATTGAAAAAGGATTGTATGCACTGATCGGATTGTACTTGACGACCAAAACGATCGACTTGGTGCAAGTCGGCTTCAGTCGTTCGAAAATGGTATACATCATCACGAACAAGCAAGTGGAGATCCGGGATGCCATTTACGATGAAGTCGATCGAGGCGTAACGGAATTGACAGCGACCGGCGGCTACTCAGGGAATGAAAAACCGATTTTAATGGTCGTGATTCCGCAAACAGAATTTACACGGCTGAAACAATTGGTTAAATTAATTGACCCGCAAGCTTTTGTTATCGTATCCGACGCTTCCGAAGTGCTAGGAGAAGGTTTCAAACGTGCTTAAATTTGGTATACTCCTATAGAAGGTAAAAATAGCAAGACGAAGAGGAGGATTTCCATGAAAAAGCAATTAATGACCGTACTGTTTGGTTCAGTTCTTGTACTTGGCGCTTGCGGCGGCGGGGAAGAAACATCTCCTGAAGAACCAGCTGATACAGGCGGCGATACAGAAACTGAAACAACGACAGTGGATGCAGAAGCAGTGATTCAGCAAAACTGTATTTCATGCCACGGTGAAAACTTAGAAGGCCAAGGCAACTTCCCAGCGTTGAATGATGTGGGATCCCGCTTGTCACAAGAAGAAATCCTGTCAGTTATTCAAAATGGCCAAGGCGCTATGCCTCCGAACATCATCGAAGGCGAAGAAGCAGAAGCTGTAGCAGAATATCTTGCGAATCAACAATAAACCGGCATTACGCCCGGTTTATTTTTTTTGCCATAAAATGCGGTATTTATGGTGGTGAATGGTAAAAATAAGGGAAAAGTAGATGAGTTTTGGCCTTATAATATTAAAATTTCAGATAATTCTTTGTATCGAGACTGAGTCTGAATTGAAATGTAACTGTAACAAAAAAGGGGTTTAGGAGTGTTATAATAACCGTGCTGCAAAATTTGCTATGTACTTGGGAAATAAACTTCGGCGAAATGCCGAATGACTATAGGTGGTTTATCAATGATACAAATGAAGAATGTCTACAAAAAATATCCGAACGGCATTGTAGCGCTTAACGGATTGAACGTTGAGATTGCACAAGGTGAATTCGTCTACATCGTCGGCCCGAGCGGAGCTGGTAAATCCACGTTCATCAAAATGATGTATCGTGAAGAGCGTCCTTCTTCAGGGCAAATGCTTGTCGATGGAAAAGATATCGCAAAATTGAAGAACCGGAAAGTGCCTTTTCTTCGCCGTGACATCGGCGTAGTATTCCAGGATTTCAAACTACTGCCCCGCTTGAACGTATATGAGAACGTTGCGTTTGCACTCGAAGTCATCGAGGAAAAACCGCAAATCATCAAAGAGCGCGTCATGGAAGTCCTCGACATGGTCGGTCTGAAGCACAAAGCGAAAATGTTCCCGCGTGAATTGTCTGGCGGAGAGCAACAACGTGTGTCCATCGCCCGTTCGATTGTCAACACACCGAAAGTGATGATTGCCGACGAACCGACAGGAAACCTTGACCCGGATACCTCGTGGGATATCATGAACCTTTTCGAACAGATCAACTCGACAGGGACGACCATCATCATGGCGACCCATAACCGGGAAATCGTCAACAAGTTAAGACATCGCGTCATTGCCATCGAAGGCGGGCTGATTGTGCGCGACGCAGCCGGAGGTGATTACGGCTATGAAGATTAGAACATTTGGCCGTCACATCAAAGAAAGCCTTAAGAGCCTCGGGCGAAATGGCTGGATGACATTTGCCTCTGTCAGCGCCGTCACCGTTACTTTGTTGCTTGTAGGGGTATTCGTCATGATTATGATGAACCTCAACAAAGTCGCCGATGATTTGGAAAACGATGTTGAAATCAAAGTCTTTGTCTCACTTGATGCAGAAGAAGAAGATGTTGCAGAACTCGAAGAAGAAATATCCGGCCTCGACGGTGTCGAATCGGCTGACTTTTCAACGAAAGAAGAAGAGTTGACGGATCTTGTGCTCGACTTTGGCGAAGAACTCAGTTTGTTCGAGCAAAGCAATCCGTTGTTTGATGTGTTCTATGTAAAAGCGACAGAACCTCAACAGACTGAAACGGTAGCCCAAGAAATTGCTGCATTTGAATATATCGAAGACGTAGAATACGGAGAAGGAAAAATTGAGAAGCTTTTCAATTTCCTTAACGCAGGGCGTAATGTTGGACTGATTCTCATTTTGGCATTATTGTTTACAGCGATGTTCTTGATTTCGAACACGATCCGCATCACAATTGTGGCGCGTCGCACTGAAATCGAGATCATGAAGCTTGTCGGGGCGACCAATTGGTTTGTCCGTGTGCCATTTATTTTAGAAGGCATGTGGCTCGGAATCCTCGGTTCCATCATACCGATCGGACTGGTCGTGCTGCTATACCAGAAAATCACGGAATTTGTACAACCACGTCTCAGCGGAGAACTCTTCCAATTGCTCGAGTTTTCACCGTTCATCTACCAAGTAAGTGCGTTGATCTTGGCAATGGGTGTCTTTATCGGGATTTGGGGAAGTTTTATGTCCATTCGCAAGTTTTTACGGGTATAATCAATCCAAGGCCTATGGTCGTATATTAACCATAGGTCTAAAACTTACATAAATCAGGAAATAAAATACAGACATAGAAAAAGAACGTAAATCCAAAGGGGGAAAACGAACTTGAATTCGAAGTCTAAATGGATGTTGTCCGGTGTTTCATCAATTCTCGCATTGTCACTGCTGATGCCTAGTGCACACGCAAACACAAGCAAGCTCGATGAATTGGAACAGGAGCAACAGCAAGTGCAAAAAGAACAGCAAAAATTGGAACAAGAGCGTAAAGAGTTGGAAGAAAAAGAAGAAGACTTGAGCTCGGGTATCCAAAAGAAAGAAGGCGAGATTCAGGAAACGTCTTCAAAGCTCGACAGCATCGTTTCAGAAATCCAGCAATTGGATAAGAAAATGCAGGAAACACAATCAAAAATCGACACAGTACAAGCAGAAATCGATCAAACCAAAGAAGAAATCGATGAATTGAAAGAAGCAATTAAAGAGCTCGAGCGTAAAATCGACGAACGCACTGAATTATTGAAAGAGCGTGCACGTGCCATCCAGATGAGCGGTGGATCTGTCGATTACATAGATGTTCTTCTAGGGGCCAATAGCTTTATTGATTTTATCGACCGGTTTTCAGCAGTCAACACTTTGATCGAAGCTGACCGTGAAATCATGCGTGAACAAGCAGCCGACAAAAAAGAATTGGCTGCGAAAAAAGAAGCGGTCGAAACAATTCTTGCCAACCAAGAAGACCGCCGCGCTGAGCTGGTTTCATTGAAAGCATCATTGGATAGCCAGAAAAAAGAACAAGCTGGCTTGAAAGCTCAAATGGAAGCAGAACAGAAACGTTTAGCTTCAGAGAAAAACAATTTGGAAGCACAGCATGAAGAAGCGCTTGAAGTCAGCGCTGCAGTCGAAAAGCAGATTATGGGACAACAAGCTCGCATGGCGAAATTGGCTCAGCAAGAAGAATCTGAACGCGCACGCATAGCCGAAGCGGAACGGAAAGCGGCGGCTGAAAAAGCCGCAGCGGAAAAGGCCGCAGCTGAGCGTGCAGCAGCCGAGAAAGCAGCGGCTGAACGGGCAGCAGCCGAAAAAGCGGCCGCTGAAAAAGCTGCTGCTGAAAAAGCGGCTGCTAAATCTTCTTCAGCAAGCACCAGCGCCGCAAGCCCTGCGCCAGCACCCGCACCAGCTCCGGCACCAACGCCAGCGCCGGCACCGGCTCCTGTCGTTAAGCCATCAGCTAATTTCGTGATGCCGGCATCAGGGCGCCATACGTCCGGATTTGGCGGGCGTGATATCGGAGACGGTGCAGAAACGCATCTTGGCTACGATATCGCCAACAGCCCAGGAACACCTATCGTTGCTTCAGCGGCTGGATTCGTTTCATATGCAGGATCGATGGGCGGATACGGCAATGTCATCATCATTACCCACTCGATTAATGGACAGCCATATGCGACTGCTTATGCTCACTTGAGTTCAATTGGGGTATCAGTCGGGCAAAAAGTTGAGCAGCGCCAGTTTATCGGAGGCATGGGCAATACCGGCCGTTCGACTGGTTCTCATTTGCATTTTGAAATTCACGTAGGATCTTGGAATGGGGCGCGCAGCAATGCTGTGAACCCAGCCAATTATCTTTCTTATTAATCCAAAAAGCCGTCAAGGCCATTCTTTCAGCTTCGCGACTGGTGAAGCTTGGGAAAATGGCTTGGGCGGTTTTTTCGTTGACACAATTTGTTGCGGGGCAATTCCGGCGAATTTACTGGCTACAGACAGTTCGTTTATCGTATGATGGTAACGGAATGGAGTGAAAAGAATGTCGAAAAAAATGATCGGGCTCCTGATAGCTGCCATTTTGGTCATTATTCTCGCGGTATGGGCCGTCTTTGATAGCCAGAAAGAAGACCGCGCGCTGAATAAAATGGCGCTTGGCAGCACTGTTGATTTTTTGCCGACCGATGAAGGCTTGGCAAAAGGCGAGCTGGCTCCCGACTTTGAATTAACGACTTTGAAAGGCGAGGAAATGCGCCTGTCGGATTACCGGGGCAAAGCGGTCATTCTTAATTTTTGGGCGACATGGTGCCCGCCTTGCCGCGCAGAAATGCCGCATATGCAAACTTTCTATGAGAACCAACAGGATAAAGATGTCGAAGTGGTTGCTGTCAATTTAACGACAGAAGACCGAGGCATGACGGAAATTAGAAAATTTGTCGAAGAGTTCGGCTTGAGCTTCCCGATTCCAATGGACGTGGATGGGGATATTGGTGCGCTCTACCAAGCGTTTTCCATTCCTACTTCCTATATCATAGACAGGGAGGGCCGTGTCCTGCATAAAATTGTCGGCCCAATGGATGAAGAAATGATGAATGGATTTATTGAAGAAATTAATGAGGAGGAATCATAATGACATCAATTGAGACAAAATCTGTACACACAGCAGGCATGGAAGAGCGGACGATCCGCCCGAAAGTCATGCCAATCTACCAAACATCCGCTTTCTCTTTTTCTTCATTAGAAGAGTTGGAAGGCTACTACGAAGGAAACGGAACTTATCTCTACACGCGGACAGCTAACCCGAATACGGATGCACTCGGTCAGACAGTCGCACAGCTAGAAGGTGCCCCGAAAGGCGTTGCTGCATCTTCGGGCATGTCCGCGATACTTGCGGGAGTCCTGTCTGTTGCAGAAGCGGGAGATCATATTCTAGCCGCAGAGGATGTGTACGGGGGCACTTTCCATTTGCTGAAGGAAGAATTAAAAAGACTCGGCATTACAGTCCATTTCGCGGATTTCTCGGAAACCAGCACGATTGAACAAATTTTGGTTGATTTTCCGGAAGTGAAATTGGTGTTGAGTGAATCAATTACCAATCCATTTTTGCGAATTGAAGATATCGAAGGGCTTGTCCAACTGAAAAAACAATATGGCGTTAAAGTGATGATCGATAATACATTCGCGACACCTTATACGTATACGCCTTATGCACAAGGCGTGGATTTAGTCGTACATAGTTCAACCAAGTATCTTGGTGGACATAGCGATGTCACTTCAGGAGTATTGGTAGGCGATGAGGCTTTGATTGAAGAGGCCACAAAACGAGTCGTAAACCTCGGCATGAACCTAAGCCCTTTTGAAGCATGGCTGACGATACGCGGCATTAAGACATTGGCGTTGCGGATGGAGAAACAAAGTGCCAATGCCCAAGCGATCGCCGATTTTCTGCAAGACAAAGCCCGTGTTTGGTATCCGGGGAAAGGCGCGATCGTTTCGTTTGAACTTCCTGAAACTGCTGACGTCTCAGCGTTCTTTTCTTCACTCGGCTGGATTAAGATCGTTCCGACATTAGCCGGTGTCGAAACGACCGTCTCGTATCCGTTCGGCACGTCTCACCGTGCATTATCCCCAGAAGAAAAAGCGCGAATCGGCGTGACTGAGCGCGTCGTCAGGCTGTCAGCGGGAATTGAAGGCACTGAAGATATCCTCGGGCAGCTGCAGCAGGCGTTTAACTGATTGAAAAAGGTGTAGGGCAAACCCTGCATCTTTGGTACAATGGAACATAAGTTCATTTAGCTTAAGGATGGTGTCAGTGGAGTGTTAACGGATTTTTTGATGGCAATTGCCACGTTTTTTCTTAACCCTGTTTTTTATGTCGCATTATTCGCTGCGACGATGCTTGGATATTTCCGCGTCAAAAAAGAACGCCGCATTTTCCGTACGCGGATCGTGTATGGCGGAACTGAATTCAAACGCTTGCTGAAAGATGGCTGGTTGTATGCGATAGTTTTATCAATCATTGTGGCAGCTGCTGGTTTAGCGGTGCCGATGGAGTGGTTGATCGCGCTCAGCATCGTGAGCATTGTTATCATGCTGACGGGTTTTTACCATCTCGCTTCTTTCGTCTATTTGGCGGGGGCGGCAGCGTTGATCGTTTGGTTATTTGAAGCTAATAATTGGAATGTCAATCTCGGGTTCGCCGAAATGACAGGCAGAGGGCTTACGGACGGCTGGCTTGTTTCAGTCGCTTTGATTGCAGGGCTTTTGCTGTTCATCGAAAGCCGTATGGTCGAAAAGTCAGCTGCAGATTCCGCTTCGCCTCGCCTGCATAAATCGGCTCGTGGTCTGCGTGCCGCTGCCTATATTTCGCGCCGCCTATGGCTGATACCGGCGGTTCTAGTCGTGCCCGGAGAGATGATTTCTGAATACGCACCGTACTGGCCGCAGCTGCCGATCGGTGAATCGGCGTTTTCCTTCATTTTGTTCCCGTTGGTATTCGGGTTTCAAGGACGCAGTAAACGCACTTTGCCCGTTTATTTGTACCCGAAAATTGCGAAATCGATCGCTTGGTCGGCTGTGTTGACAATCGTTCTTGCCTTATTCGGTTTCCTATGGCAGCCGATGGCGATTATCGCGCTTGCCGCAGGTGCATTATTCCGTTTAGGCATTAGCATCTATTATGCTCAGAAAGAGCGCAGCGGAAATTATACCGTGACGCCTCAAGCGCAAGGCGTTATGATCATTGATGTTCTTCCGGGATCTCCGGCTGAGAAGATGGGCCTTGTGCGCGGGGAAGTCATCCGCAAAGTAAACGGCACGACCGTGACGAATGAAACAGAACTATACGAAGCCATCCAGCTCAATGCAGCGCATTGCCGTCTGGAAGTAATCGACCATAATCTGGAGATGCGTTTGCGGCAGCATGTCGTCTTCCGCCATGACCATCACCGTCTAGGTCTCTTGATTGTCGAGTAAGGAGAGAAGAATATGGAGTCAATGGTGACCAAGTTTTTCCTATCGCTGTTTGTGCCCGGGCTTCTCGTTATCCTGTTTACGCGCGTGACATTCAACCATTATGTCGGCCTCATATTGACCGTGGCATTGATTGCCGCGGCCGTTTATGCCGGCTTCACACATACCTGGCTGTTGTTTATCGTCAACGCCGCTTCGTTAACAGCTGGTTTCTGGTATGCGAGCAATATGTATAATAAAAGAAAAAAAGCCGAAGCTCATGAAAATGAGTGACGGCTTTTTTTATTATCCGAACCAAAGTCCGTAAATGGAGAGAATAGCTATAGTCCCGAGTACGACGAGGATCACGTTTGCCCCGGTAAACGCGATCACAAATGCAGAGACGGCTCCGATCACGCCGAACCAGACATTTTCTTGGATGAAAAAAACGGCTGGAAAAATTAAGGCGCCAAGCACGGCATAGGGAATATTGCGCAACACATTCTGCACAGCTTCCGGCAATTCCCGGCCTTCCAAAAAGGTTAACGGTATTGCGCGTGGAATGTAGGTAACAACGGCCATTCCAAAAATCATCCACCAAAACCAGGCACCCATCAGGCGGCAACTCCTTTCCGTGAAATCAGTTCAATAATGATCGCTGAAGCAAGAGTCGACACCATGATTGCCCAACCCGTGGACAGCCAGCCGGTGAAGAAAAATAGCGAATTGAAGAGGGCGGCGATTAATGCCAGGCTGACGACTTTCCGGTTGCCTTTCATGGACGGCACAAGCAAGCCGACGAACATCGCATAAAGTGCGATCGACATGGACGCCTGCAGGAAACCAGGGAGGCTGGCGCCGATCAAATGGCCGAGCGAAGTGAACGCAACCCAGCTTCCATAGGAAATGGCGATAACACCCGCCGCAAATGAAGTGCGGATCTTGTCACCTGGCTGCGTGGCGAGCACCGTAAACGTTTCATCGGTAATGCCGAATGCGTACAGCGCTTTTTTCCAGCGGGCATCCGGTTCCATCTTTTCATTCAATGCCGCTGTCATCAAAAAATGGCGGATGTTGACGATGAAGGTATTGACGACAATGAGTGCCGGGAGTACACCGGCTGTTATAAGGGAAAGTGATATGTACTGGGCAGCGCCGGCAAAAACGAAGATGCTCATGGCGGTCGCTTCGATGAGCGATAAACCTGCCGTTTTGGCCAGCAGCCCAAAAGTCAGCGCAACTGGAAAATAGCCGATGGCGATGCTGGCGCCGGCTTTCAGCCCCGAAGAGAATCCGTGTTCTTGCAATTTGTTCCGCTCCTTTTACCGCAAGTATTTCTCTTTTCCAAAACGGGAGAAAGAGTGTAAAGTAATTATAATAGCATAGCATATTTTCCCCTGTTATTAGATTCATTATTGAAAAATCGCGCAATTTAAAAGGAATGAGCCTATGTCGGATTTTTTTACTATGGAAAACATTGTCGAGTTAACGCAATCTTACCGGGCATTTGGCCCGTTCATCGGTTTTCTGCTGCCATTCATTGAATCGTTTTTGCCGTTCTTGCCGCTCTTCGTTTTCGTCTTCGCTAATGCGACCGCCTATGGTTTGTGGCTTGGCTTTCTGCTGTCATGGGGCGGGGCAGTGGCCGGATCGTATACTGTATTCCTGCTGATTCGCAAGTTCGGGCAAGCGCGATTCATGAATTTTATGACGCGCCATCAAAAAGTCGAAAGGCTTATCCATTGGGTGGAGCGCAACGGCTTCGGTCCGTTGTTTTTACTGCTGTGTTTCCCGTTTACGCCATCGGCATTGGTCAATTTGGTGGCCGGGCTATCGAATATCAGCCGCCATTATTATTTATTGACCTTGATGGCCGGGAAATTCGTCATGGTCTTGACGATTTCCTATGTCGGATATGATATCCGTGCCTTGTTTACTCAGCCGATTCGCACAGGCATTGTGATCGCCGTCATCGTGCTGCTGTATATTGTCGGAAAAGTTTTGGAGAAACGGCTCAATAAAAAAGTCGAAGCCGACTTCAAGAGGGCGAAAGAAGAGCGTGAAAAAGAACGGCTATCTTAACAGGAAAGTCGTTCTTTTTTATCGTTTATAGTATAATAAGAACAAACGTTCTTTTTTGAAAAGGGGTGCATTTCATGTCTTTACGCATTGTTTACGGGCGCGCGGGAACCGGAAAAACCCGTTTTGTCCAAGAAGAAATTGCCGATAGTTTGAAAGACCAGGCAGATGGGGACCCGATATTTCTCATTGTCCCTGACCAAATGTCATTTTCTACTGAATATCGATTGTCCGCAGCATATGGCATGAGGGGCATGATCCGTGCGCAAGCCGTAACTTTCAAGCGGCTAGCCTGGCGCGTATTGCAGGAAGTCGGCGGAATCAGCCGCAAGGAAATCGATACATTCGGCTACCGCATGTTAATCCGCAGTTTGCTCGAAGAACATAGAGATGAGTTTAATTTATTCAGAAGAGCCGCAGGCAAAAGAGGCTTCACTGACCAAATTGAACAATTAATCAAAGAATTTTCCCGTTATTGCATCGACTGCGATGAACTTGGAACCATCCGTTCATCTCTTGAAACGGCTGGGGCCCCAAGGACGCTGCAGGACAAGGCAGCGGACCTGGAGCTAATTCTGCTCGAAATCGACCGGAGGCTTGGCAAGGTGTTCGTGGATTCCGAAGGCCATCTCGGCTTATTGAGCGAGAAAATCCGCCACTCTGAGACGATCAAACATTCGGCTATTTACATCGACGGGTTTGTCAGCTTTACGGCGCGTGAGTTCCAAATCATTGAAGAGTTGCTTAAGCATGCCAAATCGGTGACGATCGTCTTGCCGATGGATGATACGAGCAGCACAGAAGACGAACAGTCGCTATTCTACCAGTCTGCCGTCACGGCAAGCCGACTTACAGATCTCGCTGCATCGGAAGGAATCGGGCTGGAACCGGAAGTATACTTGAAAGAGCCGAAACGCTTCATGAATGAAGAGCTTAGGCATATCGAACGCTTCATCGAAACTTTCCCTGCCCCTTCCATTCAAGGGCAAGGGGCAGTTGAATTGGTCGAAGCGTCCAATCGGCGGGCTGAAATCCACGAGCTTGCTCGCTCGATCCGGCAGCAAGTAATGGATGGCTGCCGTTATCACGATATTGCGGTGCTGTACCGCCAGCCGGAAGTATACGATGAATTGATCAACACTATTTTTCCGCAATACGACATCCCTTATTTCATCAGCCAGAAGAAATCGATGCTTCATCATCCACTGATTGAATTCAGCCGTTCTGCACTCGAAGCGGTCATCGGCAATTATGCATATGAGCCGGTATTCCGTGCATTGAAGACGGATTTGTTCTTTCCTGAAGGCAATATCAGCAAATGGCGGGAACGGGGAGACCAACTGGAGAATTTCGTTCTTGCTAATGGCATCTACGGAGACCGCTGGTTTGATGACAAGCGCTGGATCTATAAAAAATACCGCGGGCTCGAATTCCACTCCGGCATCCAGACAGACGAGGAATTGGCGCTCCAGATGGAATTGCAAACCATCCGGGATGTGGTGCGTGACCCGCTTGAGCGCTTGAAAACACGGCTCAGCGACTGCGTGACAGGCCGGGATTTTGCTACAGCGCTGTTTCAGTTTATCGAAGAGCTCGACGTCTATTCGAAAATCCAATTGCTGAAAGACCGCGAAGAGGCCGATCATCAATTGCTTGCTGCGACAGAGCACGAGCAAGCGTGGAATCAATGGGTCGGCGTGCTCGACCAATTCGTCCTGATGTTCGGAGACAAAGAACTGGACCTCCAAAGCGCAGCGCGGATTCTCGATGAAGGCTTTGAAACTCTGGAGTTCTCCCGCATTCCGCCTTCGCTCGATCAAGTGACCATCGCTAAAATGGACCTGGCGCGCTTGATGGATATCCGCTCAGTCTTCATCATCGGCGCAAATGACGGTGTTTTGCCGCAGCGCATCGAACACGAAGGGCTCTTGACGGATGCAGAGCGCGAGTGGTTCCAAAAAATCGGCATCGAACTCGCGCCAAGTTCACGCATGCGTTTGATGGATGAAACCTATATGGCCTATCGCTCGTTCTCTTCCGCTTCCGATCGGCTGAGCGTCTCTTACCCGATTGCGGACGAAGAAGGAAAAGCCTTATTGCCTTCTTTATATATCAGGAAAATTGCCGATTTGCTTCAGCTAGAGCCGAAATTGGCAGCGATCGGCCCGGAAGAGCTGCATGAGCCGGATGCATTGGAGTACATTAGCCATCCGCGCGCCACGCTTTCGCATCTGGCTGCACAAATCAGGAGTGGTGAACTTACCGGGCAGTGGCAGGCGGTGCTCGATTACTACCGCGAAGATCCGTTATGGTCGTCGATTATCAACCAAATCTTCAAGCCCTTGAGCCATGCGAAAGCTGAAAAGCTAACGGAAGAGATCGCTGAATCGCTTTACGGTGCACCGATCGCCTCAAGCGTATCCCGCATCGAGACGTATCACAGCTGCCAGTTTGCCCATTATGCAGCTTACGGCTTGAAACTCGAAGAGCGCAGCCAATACCGTTTGGCGGCGCCGGCAATGGGGGATTTATTCCATGCCGCAATCAAATGGATATCCGATGAAGTGATGCAACTCGGTGTTTCCTGGTCGTCACTAAGCAAAGAACAATGCGCAGATCTTGCTAAGCGTGCAATCGAACAATTATCGCCTTATTTCGTCAACCAAATCTTGTTGAGTTCGCATCGCTACCGATATATCCAGTACAAGCTTGAGGGCATCATCCGCCAGACGGCGTTTATGTTGAGCAAGCATGCACAAGTGTCCGGTTTCGTGCCCGTCGCGCTTGAAGTGGGCTTCGGCACGAAAGAAGCGATTCCGCCGCTCGATATTCCGCTCGAGCGTGGGCGCAAGATGAATGTCAGGGGCCGCATTGACCGCATCGATTCGACCGATATCGGCGGCAAGCCGTATTTGCGGGTCGTCGATTATAAATCCTCCAAGCAAGGCTTGGATTTGGGCGAAGTTTACCACGGGCTGGCGCTTCAAACCTTCACTTATTTGGATGTGGCGCTGACCCATTCGAAGCGCTGGCTTGGGGAGCAGGCGGAACCGGCAGGGGTGCTGTATTTCCACATGCACAACCCAATGTTGAAAATGACAAAATTATTAACTGCCGAAGAACTGGAAGAAGAACTTGCGAAGTCTTTCAAGATGAATGGTTTAGTCGTGGAAGATCCGGAAGTCATACAGGCGATGGACGCGCAGATCGATGGCTATTCGAATGTCATTCCAGTGCGGCTCAACAAAAACGGTTCGGTCTCGAAAGGCTCATCGAAAACAGTTGAAAAAGACGATATGGAAACGATCCGCAAATTTGTCCGAAAAAAACACCAAGGGGCAGGGAATGGTATTCTTGACGGTAATACAGCCGTTTCGCCCTACCGCTTAAAAGATGACACGCCTTGCCAATTCTGTAATTTCCGCGCAGTGTGTCAATTCGACCCGAGTGACCCCGACCAGAGCTATCGCAAATTGCCGGTGTTGAGCCCCGACCAGGCAGTGGAGAAAATACGCAAGGAGTTGAGCGCTGATGATACCGGAAAAACCGAATGATGCCACATGGACGGATGAACAATGGCAGGCGATATGGGCGAAGGGCCAGGATATGCTTGTATCGGCTGCGGCCGGTTCCGGAAAAACGGCTGTCCTGATCAACCGGATGATCGAAAAAGTACTCGATGAACAAGATCCGATATCAGTCGATGAGCTGTTGGTCGTGACGTTTACGAACGCTTCCGCAGCGGAAATGCGCCACCGCATGTCTGCAGCTTTAGAGCAGGCAGTCACGGCACAGCCCGAATCCGTTCATTTAAAAAAGCAGCTGCGGCTGATCAACAAAGCACAAATTTCGACTTTGCATTCGTTTTGCCTGCAAGTCGTGAAACAATACGCCTATCTGCTGGAAATCGATCCGGGTTTCCGCATTGCGGGAGACACGGAAGCGGCATTGCTGAGGGACGATGTGATGGAAGCGGTGCTCGAATCCGCTTATGAAGGCGAAGGGCGCGAGAAGGTCTACAGGCTCGCGGACAGCTTCACGTCTGATCGCAGCGACCAGGCAATGGAGATCCTGCTGGGCAAACTATACGATTATTCGCGTGTGCATCCTGAACCTGAAGCTTGGCTCGAACAATTGCCAACGCTATACGATGTACCGGAACATGCCACGATCGACGACCTGCCGTTTATGGAAGATTTAAAAATGACGATTCGTCATAGTTTTGAAGCGGCGCTTGCCTTGCTCGATGAAGGTTGGGAGCTAGCCACCCGCCCGGACGGTCCCGCCATATTGGAAGAGAACTTCCGGATGGATGCTACGCTGATCCGTGCTGCAATCGACGCATTGGATGAATCTTGGGCATCGCTTCATGCTTATGGACGAAACATTAAATGGGAGCGTTTAGCATCCGTGAAAAAGGATTCCTGCGATCCGCAGCTGGCGGAAGAAGCCAAAGCACGGAGAAATGAAGCGAAAAAACTGTTCAATGATGTAAAAGAGGGGTATTTCACCCGCGCCCCTGAGCGCCTGCTTGCGGAAATGCGCGAAATGGCGCCGCTTATGCGGACATTGGTCGATTTGACGAAACGTTTTGCGGAAGAATACAAGGCCCTTAAAATTGACCGCGGTTTGGTGGATTTCTCGGATTTGGAACATTATGCACTGGAAATCCTGAGCGACGGCGGGGAACCTTCCGCAATCGCACAGGATTACCGCACGCGCTTTAAAGAAGTTTTGGTTGATGAATACCAGGATACGAACATGCTGCAGGAAACGATACTCGGCCTGGTGAAGTCCGGGTCAGAACAAGACGGTAATTTATTCATGGTAGGGGACGTTAAACAGTCCATCTACCGCTTCCGGCTGGCGGAGCCAATGTTGTTCTTGGGCAAGTATTCCCGCTTTAGCCGCAAAGCTGAAGGAACGGGTCTTAGAATCGATTTAAATGCCAATTTCAGGAGCCGCAAAGAAGTGCTCGATGGCACCAATTACATCTTTTCACAGATCATGGGCGAGCGCGTCGGTGAAATCAGCTATGATGAAGATGCGGCATTGAAGCCGAAAGCGCCCTATCCCGAAGAAGATGTGCCGATCCACTTGACGCTTATCCATGAACCGGAAATGGAAAAAGGGGAAGAAATGCCCGTCGATATGGATAAGTCACAATGGGAAGCCCGTTGGATTGCGCAGAAGATCCGCCATATGATGGATGCAGGAACGCTTGTGCACGATCCATGGAACGGGAAAGAGCGTCCGCTTGAATACCGCGACATTGTTGTATTGATGCGTTCGATGACTTGGTCGGGTGACTTTTCAGACGAATTCAAAATGGCTGGTGTTCCCCTTTATGCGGAGTTGAGCGGCGGGTATTTCGATGCTCTTGAAGTGATGATCATGCTCAATACATTGCGCGTCATCGATAACCCATATCAGGATATTCCGCTTGCTGCTGTTTTGCGCGCGCCGTTTTTCGGCCTACAGGAAAACGAGTTGGCAGCGATCCGCCTTGCCGATGCAAAAGGAACTTTTTACGATGCATTGAAAGCGTATATCCGCATCGGCACGATGGATGAAGCGACTCGGCTCAAACTGGCCAGGTTTACGGACAGCCTTCGTACTTGGCGGGATTTAGCGCGCAGGGGCTCGTTGTCGGAGTTGATTTGGAAAGTGTACTTGGATACGAATTACTATGAAATGGCGGGTGCCATGTCGAACGGCAAGCAGCGCCAGGCGAATCTGCGCGCCCTTCATGACCGTGCGCTCGAATACGAAAAAACCGCTTTTCGCGGATTGTTCCGGTTTCTGCGTTTTATTGACCGCATGCGGGAGCGCGGCGATGATCTTGGGACGGCAAAATCCTTAAGTGAAAAGGAAAATGTGGTACGGCTCATGACCGTCCATAAATCGAAAGGCCTGGAATTTCCGGTCGTGTTTTTCGCAGGAACAGGAAGGCCATTCAATGAAATGGATTTCCATAAACCGTATTTATTCGACCAGCAATATGGTCTTGCGGTCAAGGCAGTCAATCCCGATACACGCATCGAATATACCTCACTGCCTTATCTGGCTGTTAAAGAGATGAAGCAATTGCAGATGAGGGCCGAGGAAATGCGGGTCTTGTACGTGGCGATGACGCGTGCGAAAGAAAAGCTCTACTTGACCGCCTCTATAAAAGACATCGACCGCTTACTCGAAAAGTGGAAAACAGCTTCCGGGGACGTGCTGTTGCCTGATTTTAAACGTTCGCGTGCAAAATCCTATTTGGATTGGATCGGCCCTGCCGTTTCAAGACATCCCGATGCAGAGGCGCTGCATGTAGGCGGCGAAGTACTCGAGCATCATTCACGCTTCCACATCGATATTGTCGAGACCGTTTCCTTGGAAGAGCCTCAGCCTTTACTTGAAGCGCAACAAGACTGGCCGGAAGCAGAAGCGGATGCGGCATCGATTCACAGCCGATTCGACTTCACTTATCCTCACCAGGCAACTGTTGAAAAACGTTCCAAGCAATCGGTGACGGAAATGAAAAGGCTGCAGTTATTGCAGCGTTTGGATGAGCCGGAATCGTTCATGCAGCAGTATCAGCCGAAAGCGCAAAAAAAAGCACCACACCGACCGGATTTTCTGATGGACCGCAAACTATCAGCGGCAGATATCGGAACAGCAGTCCATACCGTCATGCAGCATTTGCCGCTTGAGCGGCAGATGGATGTGGAGGAAATCCGGCAGTTCCTCGATGAGTTGACAGGTCGCGAAATTCTGACGAAGGAAGAAGCTCAGGCGGTCAAAGCCGAACAAGTCGAAGCATTTTTCCATAGTACGATCGCACAGCGCCTGATGAACGCCGAGGATGTCAGACGGGAAGTGCCTTTTACGTATGCGCGCGATGATGAAGACGGCGACCATCAGATCGTCCAAGGGATCGTCGATTGCCTGTTCAAGGAAAATGGGGAATGGATCCTGCTCGATTATAAAACAGATCAAACGCGCGGGATGGCCAATGTCCAATCCGCCATGAAAGAACGCTACACAATCCAATTGTCGGTTTACCAAGAAGCGGTAGAAGCGATTTTGCGCATTGCGATCAAAGAGCGTATCTTGTATTTATTCTCGACAAATGAAGAAGTGGAAGTCTAGGAGGATTATTTTGAAATTACAGCCGATCTCTTTACGTGAACGGGTGGATGCCATCGATTTGATGAGGGGATTTTCGTTATTCGGAATCCTGCTCATCAACATGCTGGCCTTCCACACGCCTTTATCTTATATCGATCCGTATAAATGGTTTAGCGGCAATATGGACCAAACCATTTTCACCGGCTTGGACATTTTCGTTCAGGCCAGTTTTTATCCGTTATTCGCAATGTTGTTCGGATATGGCTTGATGATGCAATTCTTGCGGGCTCAAGGACAAGGGCAGCCATTTTTGCCGGTAGCCATCAAGCGGCTGGTGATCTTATTGGGATTTGGGATCATCCATGCATTCTTCATTTGGTATGGAGATATTTTAATTACCTATGCACTTATGGGCTTGTTGTTGATCGGTATGCTCAGTTTGCCGGCAAACTGGCTTCTTGGCCTTGGCATACTGATCTACACATTGCCTCATTTGATGTTCACCGCCATTATGTTTATTTCGGTCATGGCAGATCCGAATATTTATATTGGTTATCAGGAAGCCGAGCAGTCCATTGCAGCATATGGCTCAGGGAGTTTCGCTGAAATCTTCAGCAGACGGCTGACGGATTGGTATTATGGCAACAATCCATTCAGTTTTATCATTTATGTAGTCACCATCTTGCCATTGATGATGGTGGGCGCAGCAGCGGCTAAGTGGCAGATGATTGAACAAGTAGCCAATAAGAAAAAGACGTGGCTGATATTGACCTTTAGTTCGCTTGCTATCGGCTTATTGCTGAAATCAACTCCTTATCTATTCGACACCAATTATGCTTTCCAATATGTCCAGGAAATGTTTGGAGGCCCATTGGTGGCGGTAGGCTATGCGGGAATTATCGCGTTGTTGTCGCTGAACCTGACGTTTATGAAGGTTTTGTCGCCGCTGGTCAAAGCGGGCAGGATGTCGATGACCATCTATATCACGCAATCGATTATCGCGACAAGCATCTTTTATTCCTTCGGCCTGGGCTTATACGGCCAAGTGGATCTATTGACCGGAACCTTGATCGCTGTCGGTATATTCATTGTCCAATTAATCTTTGCGGAATTGTGGTTCAGTAAATTCAATCGGGGACCGATCGAAATGATCTGGCGCCGATGGACTTACGGAAATAATTTTGAAAAAAGCAACAATTCAAAACGCTGAATGTGTATAATGAATGCAATCACAGAAAAGGAGTGTTTGACGAATGAAACTTCTATCGTTTCGCTTTCAAGGAGAAGAACGTTTTGGACCAAAGGTAAAGAAAGAAGAAGCCGTGTGGGATGTCCTCGCCATCCAGGAGCAGCTGGAAGTGTTGCCGGAATTTCCGGAAAAGCTGATTGATGGAGTGTCGCAAGGAATGGAATTTGTGGAACAGATCCGCAAATTGACGGAGGCGGCTGTCCAATCGGAAACCCCTGAGCAATTCAAACACTCTTTTTCGGAAATCGAATGGCAGGCACCTGTCCCAAGACCTCCGAAAAACTTTATCTGCATCGGCAAGAACTATGCTGACCACGCAGAAGAAATGGGCGGGCAGGCACCAAGTGATATGGTCGTTTTCACAAAAGCCCCGAATACGGTCGCTGCCGACGAAGAAACGGTCTCTGTGCATGCAGAGGTGACCGATTCGTATGATTACGAAGGCGAATTAGCGGTCGTAATCGGCAAGGCCGGGCATAAGATTCCAAAACAGCTGGCCTACGATCATGTCTTCGGTTATACTATCGCGCTCGATTTGACAGCGCGCGACCTTCAGGAAAAACACCAGCAGTATTTCCTTGGGAAAAGCTTGCCAGGTTCTTGCCCGATGGGTCCATATCTGGTCACGAAGGATGAAATCCCACAATCGCAGAATTTGTCACTTGTGACGAAAGTGAACGATGAAGTTCGTCAAAATGGCAATACGGAAAATATGATCCGACGCGTGGATGAGTTGATTGCAGAAATTTCCAAATCGGTGGCGCTTGAGCCGGGCGATGTCATTTTGACCGGAACCCCGGCTGGTGTCGGCAAAGGATTCAATCCGCCGAAGTTTTTGAAAGCGGGCGATACGATTAAGGTATCGATCCAGTCAATCGGTACACTCGTCACACATTTGTCATAAGGAACAATCACTTTCAGTGGTCCTGCATGTGGTAAACTTGAGGGGACTATATTAAATGAGGTGAGCTTTTGGGATTTTTAACTGATACAACGCATCTACACATCACTACTTGGGTAGTGGGCATCGTGCTTTTCCTCGTGGCTGCATTTATGCACCGCGACAGCAAAGGACGTAAAATCGTCCACATGATCACGAGACTGCTTTACGTTTTGATCATCATTACCGGGCTGACTTTGTTCATCGAGAATTCATCATATGATGCCATGCTTTACGGCTTGAAATTCCTATTCGGGCTATTGACCATTGGCATGATGGAAATGGTCCTCGTTCGCGGCAAGAAACAAAAGCCGGTAACCTTGTTCTGGGCATTGTTTGCAGTATTCTTGCTCGTGACTTTATTCCTCGGCTTCAAATTGCCGATCGGCTTTAACTTCTTGGCATAAAATGGCCGTTTTATCTAATTGAAAGCTGCACGTTCCTTGTTGGTTTTACTGACAGGGAACATGCAGCTTTTTTTGAGTTGTCATCAGAATAGGAAAAATTGGGCCATTCGTCCGGCGGATTTCACAGTTTGGACGAAACTAGGCGTAAAGAGCTGCGCTTTCACGAATATGACATAGCGGCAGGCAGGCGAGTTTGATAAAATAGACCGGGTGAGCATCATCTTGGCCTCATTGAAGGAGGAGTACGGACTTGAAGAGAAAAACTATGATTTGGGCGTTGGCAGCAGCCTTGTTATTGCCGTCAACAGCCGGTGTGGCAGCTGAAGAGACCCGCACAATTGAAGACGAAAGCATCTATGACGTTCTCGTAGACCGCTATTTCAATAAACAGATCCAGAACGATTATGAAGTGGATTCCACCGATCCGGCATCGTTCAGTGGCGGTGATTTCTCAGGAATGGAAAGCGAACTAGCACATGTCCGGGATATGGGCTTTACGATGCTGTCGGTCGGTCCAGTGTTCCAAACTGCAAGCTACGATGGGCGGCAAGTGCTGGATTACAGCCAATTGGAACGCCATTTCGGAACAGCTGAAGAATTTCAGTCGCTCATCGATGAAGTGCATGAAGGCGACATGAAAATCATCGTCGACTTGCCGACGCAAGAAGTGAGCGTGGATCACGTGTGGGCACAGGAAAATCCGGATTGGTTCACTGATAACGGGGACCAGACGCTTTCGCTCGATACAGGCAATGAAGAAGTTCAACAGGCCTTGATCGAAATGTTCAGCGATTTCCGTGCTACCTATGGAATAGATGGAGTCCGTCTGCAGGATTCAGAGGAACTGGACCCGGCATTCGTCGAAAATTTCTCTGAAGCCATTAAGCAGCAGGAAGGGTTCTACGTGCTGGCAGATGCCGAAATGGAGAGCCAGGCTGGATTTGACTCGGTCGTGCAGGAAGGTGTGGAACAGACGCTCCGAGACAGCTATCGTAATTTTGACCAGTCTTTAGCCGAGGTCCCTGAATTGATGCAGCAAGCTGAAGGAAAATTGATCCGTGTCGATTCACTCGACGGTTCACGCTTCACATCGGACATTGTCGAATCGAGAGGCTATCCGCCGACACGCTGGCGCATGCTGTTTGCGCAATTATTGACGATGCCGGGCATTCCGGTCGTCCAGTATGGTTCTGAAACTGCGATGAACGGCGAAACCTTGCCGGAATCACACCAGATTTTGGACATGGCGGTTGAAAAGGAATTAATCGACTATATCACCAATCTGAACTCATTGCGCAATTCCTCTGAAGCATTGCGCACAGGCGACTTGGAGCTGCTCCATGAAGAAGAGGGCTGGATGGTCTATAAGCGTTCAAACGAAGAAGAGTCGTGGATCGTTGCCATCAATAACTCATCGGAAACGAAAAGTTTGAGTTTGGCGCCGGATGTCATCGGTGAAGGCATGGAACTTCGCGGGCTGTTTGAAAGCGATATCGTCCGCCCGGATGAAGATGGGCAGTACCGTCTCACCTTGGACCGTGAATTGGCGGAAACTTACCATATCACAGAAAAACGTGGACTGAATACGGCTTATATCGTCACTCTTGGGCTAATGTACTTGATTTTCATGGGCTTTTTATGGATTGTCTGGAAAAAGGGCAAACAGCGGAAAGCTGATGAAGCAGCTAACCAAAATAAATAATTAAAAGGCTGTGAACAGGTAGGGACCTGTTCACAGCCTTTTTTTGCATAAAAAAACACCTGTTTCCAGGCGCTTTCAACAGAAAATCAGTCGAATGCTTTATAGCCGATCATGTTGACGGGATCTTTTGGTGAAGAGAAGGGAGGAGCGTAACATAGTTCAAGCGCTTGCAAATCATCGACGGTCAATCCTCCATAAATTGCTGTTGCTATTACATCGATACGCTTGTCGACGCCTTTTCCTCCAACACATTGTGCGCCTAAAATCTGTCTAGTTTCGGGGTTATAATGGACTTTTAAGGTCAGTTTTTCATGATCCGGATAATAACCCGCGTTCGAGTTTCCGGTATGGAGAACTTTTTTGGCGGTGAGCCCTTTTTCTTTGATTGCTGTTTCTGTCAGCCCAGTTATCGCCGCATCCAAATCGAAAACTTTCAAGGCAGAAGTGCCGAGCAGCCCTTTTTTCGCAATCGGGTTGCCGGTAATATGCTGTGCGACGAGAAAAGCTTGGCGGTGCGCAGGCCAAGCGAGCGGGACGCGTTTTGGATCTCCGGTAATAAAATCGAAATTCTCCGACGCGTCTCCAATGGCGTAGATTGATTCATCGTCGGTCTGCATGAAGTCATTGGTCCGGATTCCTCCGGTTTCACCAATGCTGAGTCCGGCGGTTTCAGCGAGTTCGGTATTCGGTTTCAAGCCGATGCTCATGATGACAAAATCGGTTTCCAGACTTTTTCCATTGGATAAATGGACGTTTCGATCATCAATCTTTTCGATGACGGTGTCAGTGAGGACTTGGACGCCATTTTTCTCCAGTTCGACATGCAGCATCTGTGACAGATCCTCGTCCAAAATCGATAGGATGGCGCTCGACTTATGGACGATATCGACTTCCAGGCCGAGATGCTTGAGGTTCTCTGCCATTTCAAGTCCAATAAATCCAGCACCTGAAATGACACAACGCGAAGGCTTTTCATGTTGGATATAGGCATGGATGGCTTGCATATCCATATAACTGCGCAGCGTAAAAACGCGGCTCTTCTGTGAGCCTTCAATTTCCGGCATGATGGCGCTGCCGCCGGGAGACAAAATCAACACGTCATAGGAATCATCGAATTCCTCGCCGTTTTTCAAATTGCGGACGCGAATTTTTTTCTCGGAACGGTGGATTTCCAAAACTTCGTGTTCGAGCCTGACATCGACATTTCGTTTTTGCTGGAACTGTTCCGGGTCGGCCATCAGGAGCGAAGTTTCATCTTTAATGACCTCGCCAATTACATACGGCGTTCCACAAGCGGCATAAGACATCGTCGAATCCCTGTCATATACCGTAATAGCCATATCCTTATCATAAAAACGGAGTTGGCTTGCGGCAGTTGCACCCCCGGCCACTGCGCCGACTATAATCACTTTTTTCATCAACACTCCACTCCTCAATCGGTTTTATTAAAGAAGAACAAGGCGAGCGTGCCCGGTCCTGTATGAGCGCCGATCACCGAACCGATCATGTGGATTTCGATTTCTTTCGGATTGTAAGCAGCTTCGATTTCGCTTTTCAAGGTGTTGGCGAACTCCAGGTCATCGGCATGGCTGATGGCAATCACTTGCTGGTCCAAATTGCTTCCGCGCTCTTTCATCAGTTCAACCATCCGCTTAATGACTTTTTTGCGCCCGCGTAATTTCTCGATCGGCACGAGCTTGCCATCTTCGACATGAAGCAAAGGTTTGATATTCAATAAGCCGCCGACAAATGCGCTGCCTTTTGAAATACGGCCGCCTTTTGCCATGTAATCCAAATCTTCAACCGTGAATAGGCTTTCGAGATGGTCGGCCATGAAACGCACTTTTTGGACGATCGCATCGTGGTCTTCACCGGCATTGCGCAATTTCACGGCTTCTTTAACAAGCAGGCCATAGCCGAGTGAAGCCGCTTTGGAATCGACGATCGTCAAATTCAAATCCGGGTATTCTTCGCGCACTTGATCTGCCACCATCACCGCAGTGGAATAAGTTCCAGACAACTCCGAGGAAAAAGCAATGTAAAATCCCTGTTCTCCATCTTTTGCTAATTGTTCAAATGCCTTGAGCATTTCTTCCGGAGAAGCTTGAGACGTTTTCGGGTGGACGCCGGAACGGATGGTATCATAAACTTTCATGGAGTCGATGGTCCGGATATCTTCATATTCGTCCTCTCCGATATGGACGCGCAAAGGAAACAGGACGACTTGTTCCTGCTCAAAAAAAGCTTTTGGTAAATCAGATGCGCTATCTGCAAATAATCTCATGGATCTTCCTCCTTTAGAGTTTCAGTTTCAAGCGGTCCATCAGCAATTCTGCGATGCCGTCTTCATTATTCGTCAAGGTGATTTCGTTGGCGATATTTTTCAAAGGTTCAATGGCATTGCCCATGGCGACACCGACGCCTGCAAAATCGAGCATTTCCAGATCATTGTCTTCGTCACCGAATGCGATGATATGCTCTTTTGAAATACCCAGTGATTTTGAGACGCGGTCGATGCCAACAGCTTTGTTCATGCCTGAGCGAACGATTTCAATGACGTGCCAAGGTGCGCCCCAGCGTCGGTGGTCAATGACTTCCGCGTGCACTTCCGACAAATGGTCGTGGATGGCGTGGACTTTCTCGTACGGTGCATGAATGAGCATCGACGTCGGATCGGTTTTTAAGTAATTGCGCAGGTCCCCTGTCGTGATGCTCGGGTCACCGAAGCTGAAAATGTCCATCAGTTTCTCATCATGGTGGTGGACATAGACATCATCCATCACTTCCGCTACGATGTTGTGGAAATCGAAATCGTGCATGGACTCCACGACTTCGTGTACGACATCCAAGCCGATCGGGCTGTGATGAAGTCCCCAGCGTTCATCGTTCGGGTGGTGGACAAAAGCTCCGTTGAAATTGACGATCGGCGTAGTGAGGCCGAGTTCACGGTAGTAGATTTCACTCGCACGGTATGGCCGACCCGTAGCGATCATCACTTGGTGGCCAGCTTGTTTCGCTTGATTTAAAATTGTTTTGGTTTTAGCTGAAATGACTTTTTGGTCGGTCAATAATGTCCCGTCCAAGTCGAGTACGATTAAATGTTGTTTCATAAAAAATCCGGCTCCCTTCTATCTATCTTCAGTTTAGCGATAACAATGGCTATCCGTCAAAAAAAGCTGACGGCAGGGGCTTAATTTGCGGGAATAGAGAAAAATTGGTAGGATTTAGGGTGAGGAGTGAAGCGCATGAAAGTAGCAAACGAATTATGGGGAAACATCCCGATCTTACATATAACACCTGAAGGGCACGCGGGCGGCCCGTTGCCGACTGTCATCTTTCTGCACGGACACACAAGTGCCAAAGAACATAATTTACATTATGCTTGGCAATGGGCTAAAAAAGGGGTTCGTGTCATCTTGCCGGATGCGCTACTTCACGGGGAGCGGGATCAATCGCTCGATGAAGTCCAGATCAGCCTGCGCTTTTGGGAAATCGTCTTGACGTCCATCGAAGAACTCGGATTCATACACGAAGAATTGCACAAACGCCAATTGACCAGTGGGGAACCGGCTGTCGGAGGTACGTCGATGGGCGGCATCACGACGCTTGGTGCATTGACGGCCTATCCGTGGATTAAAGCGGCAGCTGTCATGATGGGTTCAGGAAATTACGTGGAGCTCGCGAAAGCGCAAATGCGGCAATACGAGTCGCGCGGTTTTGATTTGCCGCTCACCGATGAGGAACGCGAAGGCATGCTTCAGGCACTTTCCCGTTTTGATAGCAGTTTGAACCGGCAATCATTCGGCGGCCGCCCAGTCTTTTTCTGGCACGGGGTGAAAGACCCGACCGTTCCTTTTGAACCGACTAACAGGCTTTTCCATGCCCTGCAGCAGGATTACGCTGCCTATCCTGAACGCCTGGCATTCATGAAAGAAACGGAAGCTGCGCACGCGGTCAGCCGTAAAGGGATGCTCGCGGCGACTGCCTGGATCGCCGACCGCCTAAGTGAATAAGCAAGTCGATTTCATTTCGCTATGATGTTTGGTAAGATAAGCAGTAACAGTAGAAGGAGGGATTCCGAATGGAACAAGAAACAAAAGATTATCTATTAGGCGCACTCGAAAATGTCATCGACCCAGAACTAGGTGTTGATATTGTCAATTTGGGCCTTGTATATGATGTAGAATTATCCGAAGATGGTTTCTGCGTAGTCACCATGACACTCACTTCAATGGGATGTCCAATGGGGCCGCAAATTGTCCAGATGGTTAAAACATCCTTGTATGAATTGCCGGAAGTTGAAGAAGTCGATGTAAAAATCGTCTGGCAGCCTGTCTGGAGCAAAGACCATATGTCACGCTACGCTAAAATGGCGCTCGGCGTTCGATAAAATGAACAGCAGAAAGCCGCAGGGAAAATATTCCTTGCGGCTTTTTTTGATGAGCATTTCCGTTGCAAAAGGGGTTGGGCAATCATATAATTTAATTAGTCAAAGATGGTCAAATTAATCAAGGGAGCGTGATTTTATTGGTTCAATTCCAAAATCCAAACGAACAACAAAAATCGCCATTGGAACAATTCGGACGTAATTTGGTCGAACAAGCACAGTCTGGCAAGATGGATCCGGTCATCGGCCGCGATCAGGAAATCCGCAATGTCATCCGGATTCTTTCCAGAAAGACAAAGAATAATCCGGTATTAATCGGTGAACCCGGCGTCGGGAAAACTGCAATCGTCGAAGGGCTCGCACAGCGCATCGTCCGCAATGATGTACCGGAAGGCTTGAAGGACCGTGTCATTTATGAACTGGATATGAGTGCATTGATTGCAGGCGCAAAATACCGGGGGGAATTCGAGGAACGGCTGAAAAGCGTATTGAAGCAAGTGAAAGACAGTGAAGGGCAAATTATCCTATTTATCGACGAGATCCATACAATCGTCGGCGCCGGTAAAACAGAAGGCGCGATGGACGCAGGGAATATGCTCAAACCGATGCTTGCGCGCGGAGAGCTGTATTGCATCGGGGCGACTACACTCGATGAATACCGCATGCACATCGAAAAGGATGCAGCACTTGAACGGCGCTTCCAGCAAGTAATGGTGCGCGAGCCTTCTGTCGAAGATGCGGTATCGATTCTTCGTGGATTGAAAGAGCGATTCGAACTTCACCACGGCGTGCGCATCCATGACCGGGCAATCGTTGCAGCGGCTACGATGTCTGACCGGTATATCACAGAGCGTTTCCTGCCGGACAAGGCAATTGACTTGATCGATGAAGCGTGTGCGATGATCCGGACAGAGATCGATTCGATGCCGCAGGAACTCGACGAAGTGACGCGGAGGCTCATGCAGCTTGAAATTGAAGAACAGGCGCTGCGGAAAGAAAAAGACGAAGCGAGCAAAACACGCCTCGCTGCGCTGCGCGAAGAGATCGACGAGCTGAAGTCTTCTTCTGAAGGCATGCAGCAGCAATGGAACGAAGAAAAGCAATCGCTTCAGAAAATCCAGGATAAGCGCGAACAATTGGATCAATATCGCCGGCAGCTGGAAGATGCGGAAAACAAATATGATTTGAATACTGCCGCAATGCTGCGCCACGGAAAAATTCCAGAGCTTGAGAAAGAACTGAGCGCAATGGAAGTCGAACTTGCCGGGGATGGCGGGGAGCGATTGCTTCGCGAAGAAGTGACCGAAGAAGAAATCGCCGGCATTGTCGCTCGATGGACGGGGATTCCTGTAACGAAACTGGTCGAAGGCGAACGCGAAAAACTATTGCGCCTCGGGGATACGTTGAAAGAGCGTGTAATTGGCCAGGATAGAGCCGTCGAATTGGTGACAGAAGCGGTATGGCGTGCACGTGCCGGCATCAAGGACGAACAAAAACCGATCGGCTCGTTCATTTTCCTCGGTCCGACCGGTGTCGGGAAAACTGAACTTGCCAAATCGCTGGCAGCGAATTTATTCGATTCGGAAGACCATTTCATCCGCATCGATATGTCCGAGTACATGGAAAAGCATAGCGTGTCGCGTCTTGTCGGGGCACCTCCGGGCTATATCGGCTACGAGGAAGGCGGCCAATTGACAGAAGCGGTTCGCCGCAATCCGTATTCCGTTGTATTGCTCGATGAGATCGAAAAAGCCCATCCGGATGTCGCCAATATCCTTTTGCAGATTCTGGACGACGGGCGCATCACGGACAGCCAAGGGCGTCTCGTGAACTTCTCCAACACGGTCGTCATCATGACATCGAATATCGGTTCCCAGCACATCAGCGCAAGCAGCGGAGAACACGATACAGAAGACATCGTCATGATGGAATTGCGTAAGCATTTCCGGCCGGAGCTGTTGAACCGCATTGACGATATCGTCATTTTCCATTCTCTGGCGAATGAGCATTTCTATGGCATCGCCAAGAAAATGATCGGGGAATTGGCCGCTCGGATGAAACAACAGCAAATTTCCTTGGAAGTCGAGGATTCGGTCATCGACTACATCATTGAAGCGGGAACCGACCCGGTTTTCGGTGCGCGCCCGCTGAAACGCTTTATCCAGCGTGAAATCGAAACACGCATCGCCAAGGAATTGATCAAGGGAGATGTCATACCAGGCTCCACAATGAAAGTATCGATGGACAACAATAAACAATTGCTTATCACAGTATAAGGAGAGCCGCATTTCAATGAAATGCGGCTTTTTTCAATCTAAACCGTCAGATCCGCCCAAATAAAAAAACGGAAGCCACTGGGGCTTCCGTTTTTATCGTTATTAATATTCTTTCGCTGCTTCTTTCGGGATAATGGCATCCATCACGATGACCAATACAGTGACTGCCACTGCCATGAAGATACCAATCATGAATTCGAATGGCACGTTTTGTACAGCACTTACCACATAGTTCAACATTGAAATAATAAGGACAGACCAGAAAAGTGTTCCGATATATTGCATCTGTTTTCACCTCTGTATATAGAATAACTAGCTTTATCATAGCATAAGGAAGCCTTTTCAGAAAGAAAGTTTCGTGCGTTTCGAAAGTTTTTGTCGGAAATATGTCGGCAACTTGAAATCAGTGGGAAAAGGGCGTATTATTAACACCAGGTACTAATAATTGATGTTAATCGAAAAGAGGGACATAGATATGAATGCTGGAATCATCGGTACCGGCAGATGCCTGCCGGAAGATAAATTGACCAACTTTGATTTAGAGCAGCGCATGGATACCTCGGATGAATGGATCCGGACCATGACCGGTATTGAAGAACGCCGGATTGCAAATAATGAACAGGATACATCGGATATGGCTCGGGTCGCCGCACAAAAGGCAATTGAGGACGCTGGCATCGATCCAGCAGACATCGGATTGATCTTAGTTGCGACCGTAACGCCAGACCGTCCGTTTCCGTCTGTTTCTTGCGACATCCAGCAACAGATCGGTGCAGTGAACGCGGCCGCTATGGATATCTCTGCGGCCTGTGCGGGATTCATGTATGGGGTTATTACAGCGAAACAATTTATTGAGTCGGATACGTATCGTTACGTCCTAGTAGTTGGTGTTGAGAAACTCTCGAAAATCACCAACTGGGAAGACCGCAATACAGCTGTCCTATTCGGCGACGGGGCCGGTGCTGCCGTTATTGGCAAGGTGTCGGAAGGCCGCGGGATTTTATCGTTCGAACTCGGTGCGGACGGCTCAGGCGGCGAACATTTGTATCAAGACAAGCATTTGGTGATGAATGGCCGTGAAGTATTCAAATTTGCGGTGCGCCAAATGGGCGAATCCGCCATCAACGTCATCGAAAAAGCAGGATTGGATAAAGAGGATGTCGATTTTCTTATACCGCATCAGGCGAATATCCGGATCATGGAATCGTCCCGAGCGCGTCTTGACTTGCCGGTAGAGAAAATGTCGAAGACTATACAAAAATACGGAAACACTTCAGCAGCGTCGATTCCGATCTCCCTTGTGGAAGATTTAGAGGAAGGCCGTATTAAAGACGATGATGTCGTCGTCATGGTCGGCTTCGGGGGCGGACTGACTTGGGGCGCCATTGCTATGAAGTGGGGGAAATAATTGGATATGCGAAAGGAAGTAAAAGAAATGGAAAATCGTCGTGTAGTCATTACAGGTATCGGTGCCGTAACACCGCTTGGAAATAGTGCAGAATCTACGTGGGAAGCGGTGAAGGCAGGACGTTCAGGCGTCGGCCCATTGACACGCATCGATGCGGATCAGTATCCGGCGAAAGTTGCCGCTGAATTAAAGGATTTCTCAATCGAAGATTATATTGAGCGTAAAGAAGCGCGCAAGATGGACCGCTTTACCCATTACGCACTCGCATCATCTATCATGGCAATGAAAGATGCAGCACTCGAGCTGGATGAAAAGACAGCTCTGCGCACAGGCGTCTGGATCGGATCAGGAATCGGCGGGATGGAAACGATCGAAAACCAAATGGACGTATTGAACTCCCGTGGCGTTCGACGCATCAGCCCGTTCTTCGTGCCAATGATCATTCCGGACATGGCGTCTGGACAAGTGTCAATCCATTTCGGCGCAAAAGCGATCAATTCCTGCTCGGTGACAGCTTGTGCATCCGGTACGAACTCAATCGGGGATGCCTTTAAAGTCATTCAGCGCGGGGATGCCGATGTCATGATTTCGGGGGGCGCGGAAGCTCCGATCACTCGTCTTTCTGTCGCTGGATTTACGGCCAATACCGCATTGACAACAAATGACGATGCATCGACTGCATCACGTCCATTCGATAAAAATCGAGACGGCTTTGTGATCGGCGAAGGCGCTGGAATCGTCATTCTGGAAGAATACGAACATGCCAAAGCACGCGGTGCAAAAATTTATGCAGAACTCATCGGATACGGTTCGACTGGCGACGCGCATCATATTACAGCTCCAGCCCCAGGCGGCGAAGGAGCAGCGCGTGCCATGCAGCAGGCCATCGAAGACGCAGGCATCGAAAAGACCGATGTCGGTTATATCAATGCCCACGGAACGAGCACTCCATATAACGATTTATTCGAGACAATGGCAGTCAAAACCGTGTTCGGAGACCATGCCTACAAGCTTGGGATGAGCTCGACAAAATCCATGACAGGCCATTTGCTTGGAGCAGCTGGCGGAATCGAAGCGATCTTTACGGCATTGGCTTTGAAAGAAGGCGTCATGCCGCCTACGATCAATTACGAAACGGCGGATGAAGAATTGGATTTGGATTATGTGGCGAATGAAGCAAGAACTGCGGAATTCTCCTACGCGATGAGCAATTCGCTTGGTTTTGGCGGACACAACGCTTCACTTGTATTGAAAAAAGTTTAAAGTTCATTGAAAAGCTCCCATTGCTGGGAGCTTTTTTCAGAGTGTTGAAGAAGTCTATAATCCGCTATGAATGAAAAAGGAAATCACCATTTCTACATTCAAAAGTCAAATGTGCTATCTGAGTATATGGAGAAGCGTTCGCTCGACTCCTGTGGGATTAGCGGGTTTGAGAGACCCCGCAGACCGCGATAGCGGGTGAGGAGGCTCGATTCCCGCCCCACGGAAAGCGAGCGATAAGCTTCGGAAAATACGGCTTTTTAACTTTCTCGACAGCCTGTGAAAAGCTCCCATTGCTGGGAGCTTTTTTATTGTCCATTTTTTATTATGATAAAAAAATGCAAAATACGGATAAACAGGAAAAGTCAGTCGAAATAAGGAGTTTAGAGAAGAAATGATTAGAGGTTTTGGTAATCATTGCTTAAAATACAAAAATTATATTGCGCACGTAATACTTTTGTAATATGCTTAAAACTAGTTAGAATTGACAGAAAAAAAAGAATTTTGAGGTGTTTTCATGACAGCTTATGGATCAAAAGCGATTACACCGCTCTTGCGGGTCAAAAATCTCCAAACGGGCTTCAAGATAGATGGGGATTATTACAATGCAGTAGAGGACGTCAGTTTCGATGTGCTCCCTAAGCAAATCGTAGGAGTGGTAGGCGAATCGGGCTGTGGCAAAAGTGTCATGTCGCTATCCATTATGCAATTGCTGCCAAACGGCATCGGAAAGATTCGCGGCGGCGAAATCGAATTCGAAGGACAAGGCATTTCCAAGTTTTCAGACAAGCAGATGAACAGCATTCGTGGAAAAGACATCTCAATGATTTTCCAGGAACCGATGACTTCGCTTAATCCGGTATTCACGATCGGCTATCAAATAGAAGAAGTGATCTTGAACCATGAGAAGCTGACGAAAAAAGAAGCACGGCTGCGGTCGGTCGCTTTGTTAAAGCAAGTCGGAATTCCGCGTGCTGAACAGATCGTGACGGAATATCCCCACCAATTATCCGGAGGGATGCGCCAGCGGGTCATGATTGCCATGGCCATTGCCTGCCAGCCGAAGTTGTTGATCGCCGATGAACCCACGACAGCTTTGGATGTAACAGTCCAAGCCCAAATCCTCGAATTGTTGAAAGGAATACAGGAAGCAAATGATATGTCGATCATCCTCATTACACACGATTTGGGCGTAGTAGCTGAAATCTGTGATGAAGTATTGGTCATGTATGCGGGCAAAATCGTGGAGCGCGCATTTGTCGAAGAGTTGTTCAGCCATCCCAAACACCCGTATACCGAATTATTAATGAAAGCGATCCCGAAAATGGACGAAGACGTCGAAGAGCTCGCGACGATTGAAGGGCTGGTTCCATCCGTCATCAATATGCCACAAGTCGGCTGCCGCTTTGCGAATCGCTGTCCGAAGGCGATGGCAGAATGCCTGACGGTGACGCCGCAGCTTGCAGCAGTGGCAGATCGGCATGAAGCTGCCTGTTTATTATATGAAGAAAGCTGGCCAACCGATGGAAAAAGAGAACGAGAAGGAGTCGCCGCATTATGACCACTAGAGATTTCATCCAGGACCGCATCGATTACTTAGATAAACGTGAAAATCTCCTCGAAATTCGCAATCTGAAAAAATACTACCCGGTAACAGGGGGCTTTTTCAAGCGGACCATCGGCAATGTCAAAGCGGTAGACGATGTATCGTTCACTATCAGAAAAGGGGAAACGCTCGGTTTGGTCGGCGAATCGGGTTGCGGCAAATCAACTGCGGGACGGACCATCTTGAGGCTGATGAAACCGACAGGAGGCGAGATCCTCTTCGAAGGAAAAGACATCACCCGATTATCGGGAGCCAAACTGCAAAAGGCGCGGCGTGATTTTCAAATGGTGTTCCAAGATCCATACGCATCGCTGAATCCGACGCAGATGGTCGGTGATATTATTGCCGAGCCGATCCTGAATTACGAAAAGCGCAATAAAAAAGAATTGGAGCAGGAAATCAAAACCCTCCTGAAACGAGTTGGCTTGCCTGAAGAGGCTTATTATAAATACGCCCATGAATTTTCCGGAGGCCAAAGACAGCGCATCGGAATCGCCCGTGCGCTGGCGCTGCACCCCAAGCTGATTGTAGCGGATGAACCGGTATCCGCACTCGATGTCTCCGTGCAGTCTCAGGTGTTGAACTTGTTGAAAGAACTGCAAATCGAATTCGATCTGACTTATCTCTTTATTGCACACGACCTGAGTGTCGTAAAGCATATGAGCGATCGAATCGGAGTGATGTATTTGGGCAGCCTCGTAGAGCTTGCTTCAAATAAAGATCTGTACAAAGAACCGCTGCATCCTTACACGCAAGCGCTCATTTCCGCGATTCCTGAACCGAATCCGGCGAAACGGAAAGAGCGGATTGTCTTAAAAGGGGATGTGCCGAGCCCGCAAAACCCGCCTACCGGCTGCCCGTTCCATACACGCTGCCCGGTGGCGATGGAAATCTGCTCACAAGAGAAACCAGCGTTGGCAGAAGTAAGGCCAGGCCATCAAGTCGCGTGCCATTTGTATTGATCAAAAAATTTTAGGGGGAAAAGAGATGAATAAAAAATCCTTGTTCTGGCTCTTCGCGCTTGTGCTTGTCCTGTCTGCGTTCCTTGCAGCATGCGGCGACGACGATGCATCCAGTGAATCCGGCTCAGAAGGTGAAGGTGCTGAAGGCGCAGCAGAAGGCGAACCGCAAAAAGGCGGAACGCTCGTATACGGCTTAGATGCTCCACCGGAAGGTTTGTACTCTTCCGCATTTTACGGCATTGCTACTGATTTCGAAGTTATCGAATTATTTGATGAGGCATTGATCAACTACAACGAAAACTTAGAGCCGGAACCGAACGTCGCTTCCTGGGAAACCGAGGACAATAAAGTCTTCAACTTCACATTCGAAGAAGGCGTGAAATGGCATAATGGCGAAGAGTTAACTGTCAACGACTGGGTATTTGCGCTTGAAACGATCGCAGATCCTGATTATGACGGTCCCCGCTATGCAAACGTGCAAACAATCGAAGGCGCTGAAGCATACCGCAGCGGCGACGCCGATTCCATTTCAGGGATCGAAGTGGTCAGCGATTATGAAATCAATATCACTTTCGATGAAGCACGCGTCAACAACTTAACCAACCTATGGGCATACCCACTGCCTGAGTCAGTTCTCGGCGATGTACCGGTTGCCGAAATGTCAGCATCCGAATGGGTACGTTCAACTCCAATCGGAATTGGGCCATTCAAAGTAGACAAAATCGTTCCTGGCGAGTCAGTCGAATTCTCGAAATTCGATGAGTATTGGAACGGCGATGTCAATTTGGATAAAATCGTCCTGCGAGTTATCGATAACTCTTCTGTTGTCGGCGCTTTGCAGAACAATGATATCGATATGATCTCCCTTCAGCCGGTATCAGGGCCTGAAGTAGAACCTCTAGAAAATGTAGAAATCAGGACTTACCCTGGATTGACGTATTATTATGTAGGGTTCAAGCTCGGCAAATTCGATAACGAATCCCAAACGATTACAGAAGAACTTCCGAAATACCAAAGCAAAGAACTTCGCCAGGCGATGATGTATGCGTTGAACCGCCAAGAATGGGTGGATGCATTCTTCTTCGGTTATGCGGATGTTGTCAACAAGCCAGTACCGTCTGCTCACTGGAATTCGGCAGATGATGGCGAATTAATTCAATATGAATACGATCCTGAAAAATCGAAACAAATGCTGGATGAAGCAGGCTACGTCGATACAAACGATGACGGGTTCCGTGAAGACCCGAATGGCGACGAGTTTGTCGTGAAATTCTCTCATTATGCAACAGGCAACCCGACTTTCGAATCCCGTGCACAAGCAATCGCCCAGTATTTCGAAGCGGTCGGACTGCGTTCTGAAGTGGAAATGGTCGAAGTCAACCTTTATTACGATATGGTCGAAAAAGATGATGCTTCCATTGAAACATTCTTCGGCGGCTGGGGCACGGGAACTGACCCGGATCCATCTGGACTATGGAAAGCAGACCAGCTGTGGAACTACCCGCGCTATAACAATCCAGAAGCGGATCAATTGCTAGACGATGCACTTGATATCGAAATTGTCGGCACTGATCAGGAAAAACGCAAAGAATTGTATGTAGAATGGCAGAAGATCGTCAATGAAGAACTGCCGATGCTTTATATTGCGGAACTAGAAGAAATTAAGGCATTGAATACGCGTGTCGGTGGAGTTGAATATGACGTATCCGGTCAAAACAGCCCTGCTGAATGGTTCGTAACCGAATAAAATCAGCACAAACTTTCAACGATGGGCAATTCGCCCATCGTTGAATCTTTATATGAAGCTCTTATGCACGGTAAGGGCTGTTTCAAAAAATAACCCTTACCGTGCACGAGAGCACAGCCGAGAACTTATCAGACAAGGAGAGTACCTATGCTTAAATATTCGATTAGACGGTTGCTTGGAATGATACCGATGCTGATTTTGATTTCGATTGTAGTCTTTAGCCTCGCCAAACTGATGCCGGGCGATTCGCTCAGCGGGGAAATCGACCCGCTCAATACCAACCCCGAATACATAGCGGAAATGCGTGAGAAGCTCGGCTATAATGACCCATTGCCGGTCCAATATGTTAACTGGATTACTGGATTCGTCCAAGGGGATTTCGGTAAATCCACGCGGTTTCAAATTCCAGTATTCGATTTGATCCTGGAAAAATTGCCGAATACTTTATTATTGGGCGTTACAGCTTTAATCATCACATATATCATGGCGTTCATCATGGGCATGTATTCAGGGCGGCGGCCATATACATTAGGCGATAACGCCATTGCAGGATTTAATTATATTATGTTGGCAATTCCGTCTTTTGTTGCTGCTGTTTTTGCGATTTATATTTTTGCATTCCAGTTGAACTGGTTTCCGTTTGCAGGATCGGTAGATATTTTGGTGGAAGAGGGAAGCTTTGAGTACTATGTAAGCCGCATGCACCACGTCTTGTTGCCGGCGATTGTACTCGGGGCGATGAGCACGGCGAGTTATACGCAGTTTTTGCGCAACGACATCATCGAGAACTCCCGCAAGGATTTTGTCCGGACAGCGCGCGCGAAAGGCACGCCGATGAAAAAAATCTATAATGTCCATATTCTGCGCAATTCGATCATTCCGCTAGTTACATTCCTTGGATTTGATTTTGCTGCGTTGATTGGTGGAGCTATCATTACAGAAACAATTTTCACTTATCCGGGCATCGGCCAGCTGTTTTTGGAATCCGTGACAAGCAGGGATTTTCCAACCTTGATGGCATTGACTATGCTTTTATCGTTCCTTACATTATTTGGTAATTTATTGGCAGATATTTTATACGGCGTCGTGGATCCACGAATTCGCCTGGATTGAGGAGGAAGCAGTAAAATGGCATCATCAACTACCATCACCCAACAAAAGAAGCCGGAAAGAAGCTTGTCTCCTTGGCAGATTGCCAGAAGGAAATTCGTGCGCAATAAATTGGCGATGATCAGTTCTTTTTTCATCATGCTGGTTACTTTGATGTCACTCTCGGCACCGTTTCTGGCACCTGTTTTATCGCCGCTGCCGGATATTTCACAAGTCAACATCGGGGCGATGAATATCGAGCCGAATGGCGAACATCTTCTGGGTACGGACAAGAGCGGGCGCGATGTCTTGACGCGCTTGTTCTACGGAGGGCGAATTTCACTATTGGTCGGCTTCAGTGCAACGCTCATGGTTATCACTTTGGGAACAGTGGTCGGGGCGCTTGCTGGCTTTTTTGGCGGCTTTATCGATAGCATCCTAATGCGCTTCACGGATTTTGTGCTGAATTTCCCATTCCTCGTTTTTGTCATCGTCTTGAACACGATCCTTTATGGCATTGTAGATGGTTTGTGGGTCTTGATTATGGTTATCGGAGCGCTTAGCTGGGGCGGTGTCGCCCGCTTGGTGCGCAGCAAGGTGCTGGCGGAGAAAGAGAATGAGTATATTTTGGCTGCTTTATCAATCGGCTGTTCTCCATTCAAAGTGATTACGAAACACTTATTGCCGAATGTCATCTCGACCATCATCGTGCAAGGAACCTTGATTTTTGCGACAATGATCGTCATCGAATCAGCACTCAGTTATTTAGGTTTTGGCGTTCCACAAGCGACACCGAGCTGGGGCAATATGCTATCATCCGCCAATGAGCCAGATGTCCTGCAAGGCAAGCCATGGATCTGGATGCCCCCAGCCATCATCATCACCTTGACAATCCTGTCAATCAACTTTATTGGGGAAGGGCTGAAGGATGCGTTGAACCCGAAGTCATTGCGCTAATCAAAACTAAACAAAAAGGATGAACGAGTGGCAGGCCACCCGTTCATCCTTTTTTTGTTGATGTATTATCGTTTGCGCTTGCGGCCCAGCCCCATCGCGTTCTCCATTTTCTTCAATGTTTTATTGGCAATGAAATTGGCTTTTTCTGCGCCTTCGTCGAGAATCGTGTCAAGCTCCTCAGAATCGAGCAACTTATAGTAACGTTCTTGGATTGGCGCCAAATGTTCTGTGATGGCTTTGGCCACGCCAGCTTTAAAGTCGCCATAGCCTCCGTTTTCGTATTTAGCGACCAGTTCATCGATGGAGGCTCCAGTTAAGGCAGCTTCGATCGACAGCAGGTTGGATACGCCGGGCTTGTTCTCCGGATCGTAGTTGACGATTCCTTCTGAGTCGGTGACGGCGCTCTTCACTTTCTTTTCAATCGTTTTCAAATCATCGAGCAAAGTGATGATCGATTTTTTATTTGAATCGGACTTGCTCATCTTTTTCGTCGGATCCTGCAAGGACATAACACGCGCGCCGTGTTTTGGAATACGGATGTCCGGGATCGTGAAAATGTCATTGTATTTTCTATTGAAACGCTCCGCTAAGTCGCGTGTCAATTCGATATGCTGTTTCTGGTCATCGCCGACAGGGACAATGTCCGTTTGGTACAATAGAATGTCAGCAGCCATTAAAGGCGGGTAAGTCAAGAGGCCAGCAGAGATGGAAGCGGCCTTGGCAGATTTGTCTTTGAACTGCGTCATGCGCTCGAGCTCACCGATGGTCGATACGCATTGCAGCATCCAACCTGCCTGTGCGTGCGCTGGCACTTCCGATTGAATGAACAGCGTGACTTTTTCAGGATCGATGCCGACAGCTAGATAAAGCGCGGCAAGCGATTTAATGTTTTTTCTTAACTCGAGACGGTCTTGAGGCATGGTGATGGCGTGTTGGTCGACGATGCAGAAGATGCAATCATATTCTTCCTGCAGTTCAGTAAACTGCTTGAATGCACCGATATAATTACCGAGTGTAACCGTGCCGGTCGGCTGGACGCCTGAAAAAATTTTCTTCAATACAATTCCTCCTCTAAGTGGGTGATCCTAAAAATGAATATAAAAAAGCACATCTCCGTCCCTGGAACTAAAGGGACGAATGATGTGCGGTTCCGCGGTACCACCCTGGTTGCCGCAAAAGCGGCCTCTTGCCTCCGTAACGTGGAGAGTACGAAAGCGGCTACTTGTTTCGCCGCTTTAGCTCGAAAGTCCATTCAATGCAGTCTTCTGCTTGTTCACACCAGCCACAAGCTCTCTTATATAGAAGAAACTGCATCTACTACTCTTTGTCAACGCTCATTTTGTATTGGATTTATTATAATACAAAAAGGATTGGCGCTGCAATACGCAATTCTACGATTGGTAGAACGCCAAAGAAACAGCCATGGCTACTAAAGTCGCACCGCCTACTATCAAGAGGGGGGAACTTGAGAATGCCAGCACTTCCGATGGGAGGCGCATCTCGTCGTCTTCGAGCGTAGATTTGGTTTTGAATACTTTGCGCATGCTCATCGTAAATACATCGAAAACCCCTGTTCGGACAACGAACACCCAAGCCCCGAAGAATACAAGGATGCCCCCGTAGATAAAGGAATTATTGATATATGACAGCAGTGAAAACGGTTCGCTTCGCACGAGCATCGTCAACAAGATGATCAATTGCACGACAGCAATTCCAATGATTATTTTTTTCATTATGGCACCCCTATTCGTTCTTATTGTAGAAGAAATAACAAAAAAAATCAAAAAATTATTGGATTTCTAATTGAGAAGAAAACGCTTACATGACGCGCTTTTCAGGCGATTGGTGATTATTTGGTATACTATGATTAAGCTTAAAGTACAATTTATTCCAAAAAAAACGCTGTACAACAAAAAATATTTATGTATAATTAATCATGTACCAACTTTTCAGAAAATTTAAGGGGGCAAAATCAGTGAAAAACAGCAAGATTTTATGGCTACTTGGCCTGGTTTTGGTACTTAGTGCTTTCCTAGCTGCTTGCGGCGGCGGAGACGACACTGATACTGGGACAGAAAACACAGACACAGAAGGTACAGAAGGCGCAGAAGGCAACGGCGGCGAACCTGACTCTGTACAAGAACTAAACTTGATCGAAGGAGCAGAAATCCCGTCAATGGATTCTTCGATTGCTGAGGATGCAGTAGCATTCAACATCATGAACAACGTAAACGAAGGTTTGTTCCGTTTGAACCAAGAAAACATTGCTGAACCTGCACTTGCTGATGGCGAGCCTGAGATCAGTGAAGATGGCTTGACGTACACTTTCAAACTACGTGATGCTAACTGGTCGGACGGTACACCGATCACAGCTAACGATTTCGTCTTTGCTTGGCAGCGCGCGATTGACCCAGACACTGGTTCACCTTACGGACCATACATGATGGCTGGAACAATCAAAAACGCTACTGAAGTTTCTGAAGGAGAAATGGAAGTCTCTGAACTAGGAATCACAGCTGAAGACGACAAAACTCTTGTCGTAGAACTTGAGCGCCCGACTCCTTACTTCATGTCATTGATGGCTTTCGCTACATTCTACCCATTGAACGAAGAATTCGTAACAGAACAAGGCGATAACTACGCTTCAAATTCTGATACACTTCTATACAATGGTCCATTCACTCTTACAAACTGGGATGGAACTGGACTTACTTGGACAATGGAGAAAAACCCTGAGTACTGGGATGCTGAAACTGTTCAACTTGACACAATCAATGTTGACGTAGTTAAAGAAACATCAACTGCAGTTAACCTTTACCAATCTGGTGAAAAAGACCGCGTTGGACTTTCTGGAGAATTCGCAATGCAATACGCTGAAGATCCAGAAGTTCTAAAAGAACTTGAACCAACTTTGTTCTACTTGAAATTTAACCAAGAACGCAATGGAGAAGAAACTCCACTCGCTAACGAAAACATCCGTAAAGCGATTGCAACTGGCTTCAACAAGCAAGACCTTGTAGATGTAGTTCTAGCTAACGGATCACTTCCAGCTAACTACCTAGTACCAACTGATTTCACTTTCAACGAAGCGGGCGAAGATTTCCGTGACATCAACGGAGACATGCTGCCATTCAACGCTGAAGAAGCGAAAACTTACTGGGAGCAAGGCCTAGAGGAAATCGGCGAAACAGAAGTGACTATGGAACTTCTTGGCGGCGACTCTGAGCTTGCAGGTAAAATGGATGCTTACTTGAAAGAGCAACTTGAAACAAACCTAGAAGGTTTGACAGTTAACTTGAAAGCTGTACCATTCGGCGTACGCCTTGAGCTTGATGAAGCACAAGACTACGATATCCAAAACTCTGGATGGGGCCCTGACTTCCAGGATCCGATGACATTCATCGACCTATTCGTAACTGGATCTTCTCACAACTTGATGTCTTACTCTAACGAAGAGTTCGATAACTTGGTTGAGCAAGCTAAAGGCGAATTGGCACAGGATGCTGAAGGACGCTGGGAAGCAATGGCTCAAGCTGAAAAAATCTTGGTTGAAGAAGACGCTGCTATCGCACCGATCTATCAGCGCGGTATCATGTCCCTTCAAAAGCCATATGTTAACAACATCGTCAAACACCCATTCGGTGGAGATTACGGCTACAAATGGGCTTATATTTCCGGTAAGGAATAAGGATTCCCAACTGAATGTACTTTAGGAAAACATAATAGAAAGAGAGTATATCAAGGGATTGATATACTCTCTTTTCTACTGTGAATAAATTCACCGAAAATTAACGGTATTCTGCTTAATCAGAAAAGTACAAGTATCTTTTGATGCTTGATATAATAGAGCGATTTTATTTGGAGGTGCACCATGGCACGCTATATTGGAAAAAGATTAATTTATATGTTCATCACCTTAGCGCTTATTGCCACGTTTACATTTTTCTTGATGAAAATATTACCAGGTTCCCCAATTGCTTCCGCAGATAAATTATCTCCTGAACAACGGGCAGTCGTAGAGGCACGGTACGGACTGGACCAACCCCTTCCTGTTCAATATTTCGATTATATGTTTGGTTTGCTAAGAGGTGATTTGGGTATTTCGATTAACCAATTCAAAGGCGCAGACGTAACAGATGTTATTTTAAGCCGCATGGGGCCGTCAGCCCAGATCGGATTCCAAGGAATGCTTCTCGGGACTGTTCTCGGAATCCTGTTCGGGATGGTCGCGGCGCTCAGGCAAAATACATGGGTGGATTACGGAAGTACGATTGTTGCGATTATCGGTATATCCATTCCATCGTTTGTTTTTGCATCCATGCTACAATACTGGCTCGGTTTAAAATGGGACCTGTTCCCAGTGGCGCTGTGGAAAGATGGATTTATGTCCAGCGTATTGCCGTCAATAGCTTTGGCGATGTTCCCACTGGCAACGGCTGCACGGTTTATCCGTACAGAAATGATCGAAGTTCTTGGATCTGACTATATCACTTTGGCAAAAGCTAAAGGGGCAAGCGGATCAGAAATCGCTTTCAAACACGCGTTCCGCAACGCGTTGATTCCATTGATTACAGTACTTGGGCCGATGGCAGTCAGTATTTTGACAGGCTCTCTTGTAGTCGAGCAGATTTTCGCGATTCCTGGAATCGGTGAGCAATTCGTAAAATCAATCATGGTTAGTGACTTCTCAATCATCATGGGTACGACTATTTTCTTCTCTGTATTCTTGATTGTTATCATTTTAGTGGTAGATATTTTATATGGCGTCATCGATCCTCGGATTCGTCTTTCAGGAGGTAAGAATTAATGACACAGAATTATGAAAAGCTTCCTCAAGATGCATTTACGCGCATCCCCAGAGATACACAAGAGGCTGAGAAAATCTCCAAACCAAGTGTCAGCTTTTGGCAGGATGCTTGGCGCAGCCTAAAGAAAAATAAAGGGGCTATCATCAGTTTAATCTTGTTCGGTTTGATCGTCTTGATGTCACTCATCGGGCCGATCATTAGCCCTTACGAACCGAACGACCAGACAATTACACACGCCAACTTGCCGCCGAGAGTGCCTGTCATCGAAAACCTAGGCATCATGGATGGTGTCGGTACATTAGGCGGACGTCAAGTGGATATGTATGAACTGAAGAATGTCGAACAGAATTACTGGTTCGGTACAGACGGCCTTGGCCGTGATATGTTCTCCCGTGTATGGAAAGGGACTCAAGTTTCCTTGTTCATCGCATTTGTTGCAGCAGCAATTGATATGCTGATTGGTGTTATTTACGGCGGGATTTCCGGATACTTCGGAGGCCGCGTGGATGATGTGATGCAGCGGATCGTCGAGATTTTAACAGGTATTCCGAACTTGGTCGTCGTTATCCTCTTTATCCTCATCATGGATCCGGGGATACTTGCGATCATCATCGCCTTGACGATAACCGGTTGGACCGGTATGTCACGGGTAGTGCGTGGACAGGTTCTTAAATACAAGAGCCAGGAATTCGTTCTCGCAGCACGAACGCTTGGTGCCAGTGACACACGCATCATTTGGAAGCATTTGATGCCAAACGTTCTTGGCGTCATCATCATCAACACGATGTTCACAATTCCGGGCGCTATTTTCTTCGAAGCCTTCTTGAGCTTTATCGGGCTTGGGCTTCAGGCTCCGGATGCGTCTTTAGGTACATTGATCAATGATGGGTATAAACTGATCCAGTATCAGCCGCATATTCTCTTATTCCCGGCTGTTGTGTTGAGTTTAATCATGATCGCATTTAACTTAATTGGTGACGGCTTGCGTGATGCGCTCGATCCGAAGATGAAAGATTAAGGAGGAAAGCCTTAGATGGAAAAGATACTTCAAGTAAAAGACCTCGAACTTTCCTTCAACACATACGGTGGCGAAGTTAAAGCAATCCGAGGTGTCAACTTTGATCTATATAAAGGTGAAACATTGGCAATCGTAGGCGAATCCGGTTCCGGTAAATCCGTTACAACGAAATCGATTATGCGTTTATTGCCTGAAGAGAGTGCTGAATTCAAAAGCGGAGAAATCCTCTTCGGCGGGCGCGACTTGACGAAATTGAGCGATAAGGAAATGCAGAAGATCCGCGGTAAAGACATTTCGATGATTTTCCAGGATCCGATGACATCACTCAACCCGACAATGCCGATCGGCCGTCAGATTACAGAGCCGATCTTAAAGCACCAAAAAATCAGCAAAGATGAAGCGAAGAAAGTGGCTGTCGACTTGTTGCGTTTAGTCGGCATGCCTAAACCTGAGCTTCGAATGAAACAATATCCTCACCAATTTTCAGGTGGACAGCGCCAGCGGATCGTTATTGCCATTGCGCTAGCGTGCAACCCGCAGATCCTAATCGCCGATGAACCGACAACTGCTCTCGACGTAACGATCCAAGCGCAAATCCTGGAATTGATGAAAGATTTGCAGAAAAAAATCGATACCTCGATTATTTTCATCACTCACGACCTTGGGGTAGTGGCAAACGTGGCAGACCGCGTAGCTGTTATGTACGGTGGGAAAATCGTTGAAATCGGCACAGTCGATGAAATTTTCTACAACCCACAGCATCCGTATACATGGGGCCTTCTTAGTTCAATGCCTTCAATGGATTCAGAAGATGCGAAATTATATGCAATTCCTGGCACGCCGCCCGATCTTCTCGATCCGCCAAAAGGCGATGCATTTGCATTGCGCAGTGAATATGCCATGAAGATTGATATGGAACAGCCGCCTCCGTTCTTTAAAATCAGCGATACGCACATGGCGGCCACATGGCTTCTTCATCCTGAAGCGCCAACAGTCGAACCGCCTGAAATGGTCATCGAACGGATGAAAAAGTTCCCTGGCAGCCGCTATTATGAAGGGAGCGCAAATTGATGGCTGAAAAATTAGTTGAAATCAAAAACCTTAAACAGCATTTCAATGTCGGCAAAGCAAACGAAGTAAAAGCTGTTGATGGCATCACCTTCGATATTTATAAAGGCGAAACACTCGGCCTTGTAGGCGAGTCGGGTTGCGGTAAATCCACGACCGGCCGCTCGATCATTCGTTTATACGACGCAACGGATGGCCAAGTCCTTTATGAGGGTGAAAGTGTGCACGGCAAGAAAAACAAAAAAGACTTGAAGAAATTCAACCGCAAAATGCAGATGATTTTCCAAGATCCTTACGCTTCGTTGAACCAGCGTATGAAAGTCATGGACATTATCGCAGAAGGAATCGATATCCATGGCTTGGCAAAAAATGCTAGCGACCGTAAGAAAATGGTATACGACCTGTTAGAGACGGTTGGTTTGAACAAAGAACACGCAAACCGCTACCCGCATGAGTTCTCCGGCGGGCAGCGCCAGCGCCTAGGGATTGCGCGTGCATTGGCAGTAGATCCGGACTTCATCATCGCGGATGAGCCGATTTCAGCGCTGGACGTTTCCATCCAAGCACAGGTTGTCAACTTGCTGAAAGAATTGCAGGAAGAAAAAGGCTTGACGTATTTATTCATCGCGCATGATTTGTCGATGGTTAAATATATCTCGGACCGCATCGGCGTGATGTACTTCGGCAAATTGGTGGAATTGGCGCCAGCCGATGAATTGTACGCCAACCCGATGCATCCTTACACGCAATCATTGCTTTCGGCCATTCCGCTTCCGGACCCGAACTATGAGCGCAACCGTACGCGTAAAGCATACGACCCGGCAGTCCATAATTATGCAGATGGCGAAGACGTGAAAATGCGCGAAGTTTCACCGAATCATTTTGTAGACTGCTCAGAGAAAGAATTTGCAGAACTGCAAGACCGCTTAGCAGCTAAAAAGTAAAACCTGAAAAGCACGTGCCTTGTAAAAAGGCGCGTGCTTTTTTTTGTACCTGAAAGGAGGCACGATCATATTTGCTTAAAACAAATAAATGTCTGAGTTTCTCTAAATTTACTAAATTATCCTGCGAAAAACACTCAAAAATGGTAGACTGGAGAAAAGCGAAAAAGGTGTGTGAATTTGCGTGAAATCCTTAAAATGGCTTGCTGCATCCTTATTTCTACTAGGGAGTGCCAGCACTGTACAAGCGGCTGAAACCGCTGCAGAAGATTTTTCGACCCGTACATATGAAATAGTAAATATCGACTCAGCACTGCTCGGAACATCGGAACGGTTTGGATTTGATTCAGGCTTGGCTTTCGAATATCCTGATGCGGTCCGGGGAATATTTGTTACTGGAAACTCGGCTGGAGGAGCTCGATTTTCTTCGCTAGTCGATTTGGTAGGGAATACTGACTTGAACGCGATGGTCATTGATGTCAAGGAAGATGTAGGACATTTAACGTATACGCCAAAAGAAGATTCCCCGCTGGCTGATAAAGGCATCGGCACTTCATTGATTAAAGACCCCCGGGCAATGCTTGAGCAAATGGAACAGGAGCAAATTTACCCGATTGCACGTGTGGTCGTCTTCAAGGACACGGTACTTGCGGAACAGCATCCTGAACTGTCCTTTACAACAGGCGGGCAAGTCTGGACCAATGGCCGGGGCGAAGCATTCGTCAATCCGTTCATGAAGGAAGTCTGGGACTATAATGTGGAAGTAGCGATCGAAGCGGCAAAATTAGGTTTCAAGGAAATACAATTCGACTATGTGCGTTTTCCTGAAGGATTTGAGCGGCTTGGTGAGCAGCTAGACTACTCAATGGGCGACTACGCAGAATCCAATCTAGATCCTGTTCAGCGCCGTGTAGAAGCTGTCACGGATTTTGTGGCCTATGCGAAAGAAAAACTCGAACCTTATGATGTAGAGGTATCAGTTGATATTTTCGGTTATGCGGCAACATTGCCAGAAGCTCCTGGCATTGGGCAAAACTTCTCGAAAATATCGGAGAATGTGGACGTCATTTCCTCAATGATATACCCTAGCCACTGGACATCATATTTCGGCATTGCAAAGCCGGATTTGGAACCGTATAAATTGGTTGCCGAATATGCAAAAGTTGAAAACGAAGTGCTTTCCAAATTAGATGAGGCACCTGTCTCACGGCCATGGCTTCAGGATTTCACCGCCAGCTACTTAGGTGCTGGAAATTATAAGCGCTATGGCAAGGCAGAAGTGGAAGCCCAGATCCGCGCATTGAATGAACAAGGAATCGATGAATTCCTTCTTTGGAATGCAGGGAATAGCTATTCACCTGGCGTCGACTATACCCCGGAATAAAGAAATGCCCCTGCTGTCGGCAATGCCGAACAGCTGGGGTATTTTTACGCTTTTGAAAGGCAATTAAATTAAGCAGCAAATTGAAACCTTTTGAATGATGAGACGTACTATATAATAGAAGCTTTGTTTTCAAAACAATTTCGTAAATGAGAATAAAATTTTCTTATTGAAGTTTAATTGATAAAAGAAGCGGGTAAATTTCTAATGTATAAGTTTTACAAACTCTCAGAAAATGTAGCAAAACTGTGACAGAATCAATGTTTTTTTAAAATTCTCGCTGTCAGCTATATATTACTGAAGCCTAATGTTGTATAATGATTGTAGAGCTTCTAAACGATAGTGATTCTAATTTAAGAATGAATTTCCTCAACACCTATGAATCCGAAAGGAAGTGCTCCATTATGATGGTTACATTATTTACTTCTCCAAGCTGTACGTCTTGCCGCAAGGCGAAAGCGTGGCTGGAAGAACATGATATTCCATATACAGAACGCAATATCTTCTCTGAACCTTTGACAATAAGTGAAATCAAAGAAATTCTACGTATGACAGAGGATGGAACGGATGAGATCATTTCAACCCGTTCGAAGATCTTCCAAAAACTGAACGTGGACGTAGAGAGCTTGCCGTTACAGCGACTCTATGAATTAATCCAAGAACATCCGGGCTTATTGAGACGTCCGATCATCATGGATGAAAAACGCCTGCAAGTTGGTTATAACGAAGATGAAATCCGCCGATTCCTGCCCCGTAAAGTGCGCGCGTATCAATTGCTTGAAGCTCAGCGCATGGTTAACTGAGAATAAGTAGAAAAAGCTGTCCGGTCTTTATGGCATTTCATAAGGGATCATGGGACGGCTTTTCTTTATCTTTTTAATATATCGCCTAGACAAAGTATTTCCAACTGAACTTGGGTTTCCCATCTTGATTAGTTGCAAAAGTCTGTCGATTCAATTAGACTCTAAGATAATTATCTTCTCTTGCCGCCTATAGGCAGAAAAATGTTTTTAAGCCTTCAGGAAAGGTATAATGAAGGTAGTAATAAATCACGGCTTTTGAGGAACTTCCTCTTAATCCGATCCGAAAAGGAGAGGTGTAAAATGGAAATAGAACGCATTAACGACAACACAGTGAAATTTTACATTTCCTATCTTGATGTTGAAGAGCGAGGGTTCAGCCGTGACGAAATTTGGTTTAACAGAGACAAAAGCGAAGAGCTTTTCTGGGAAATGATGGATGAAGTCAATGAAGAAGCCGATTTCGTTATGGAAGGGCCGCTGTGGATCCAAGTGCAAGCCATGGATAAAGGACTTGAAGTTACTGTCACTCGTGCGCAATTGACGAAAGACGGGCAAAAACTTGATTTGCCGGATGATATAGAAGAACGCCGCAAGATGTTCTCAGGGGAAGAAGCTGGTTCTCAAGAGTTCGACGAATTCGAACCGGTTTATGACGAGGGCGATACAAAGAAACTCGAATATTCCTTTGTTCTTTCTGAAGTGGAAGAATTGCTTCCGATTGCGAAGCGCCTTATGTATATGCCGGTCGATACGGCATTGTACCACTTTGACGGAAAGTACTATATGCATGTGAAGTTTGATGAAATCTTGCATTCTGAAAAAGACATCAAAGACCAATTGAGCGTCATTACCGAATACTTGCAGCAAACTCCAATGACGATCCATCGTCTTGAAGAATACGGCAAAGCGATTTTCAAAGAAGATGCATTGCCGAACGTATTGCATTATTTCGGATAAAAACCTCCTCTATGGGAGGTTTTTTTTTTGCCATTTCACGTAGTTGGGTTCATGATTTTTTTAAAGTCGGAGATACTTTTACGTATTGCGCCCAACGGCTCTTCCGCGTAAACTGAAAAAAAGGAGAGTGATTCATATATTAACAGCGCTCGATAAAGGCCGTTTATTTACGCTCCAAGCCTTTCATACAAGGCAAGAGCTGATTCAGCTGAGAAGAGATCGAACCTTCCTGTGTCCCGCCTGTGAAGCACCGGTCGTCTTGAAAGTCGGCACAACGAAAATTCCCCATTTCGCCCATCTCCAGCAATTCTCCTACACGCCAGGCAGCGAACCGGAAACGCCGCTTCATCTGCTTGGAAAATCCCGCTTAGCCTCATTTTTCCAAGACAAGAACATCCCCGTTCATGTTGAATGCTACTTGCCCCAAATCAAACAGAGGCCCGACCTGTTAGCCAAGAAATCGGCGATTGAAATCCAGTGCAGCACATTGCCCCTAGAACAGGTGGTGAAGCGCAGCCAAGGATACGCCAAGATAGGTCTTCATGCCGTTTGGATCCGTGGCACAAAGTGTGTGCCTGCTCCAGGGCTGGGCCTTGTCCAAATCCGCCCATTCGAAAGAGCGATGTTTCGTAGCAGGCCTCTTCATCCCCATCTCCTGCAATTCAACCCCAATCATTCCCTCTTCATCTACTATTCCAATCTTTTTTATGTACAAGGCAACCGCTGGATCGCAAAGGTATCGCTTTTGCCTTTGAAGGAACAAGTTTATCCTTTTGCGGTGCCGAAAAAATTAACCAAAGCAGAGTACGTTCAGGCAATATCCTTGATGCGTATAGAAAATAATAAACACATCCGTTCGCAATTGTTCGCAAAAAATAGGATGAGAAATCCATTCTGGCGATTGAGCTATGAACTTCGACTCGATAAAGAAGCCATTCCGGAGATTTTCGGGTTGCCGCTTGCAGGCGGGCATCTATTTCTGGAGCATCCCCTCATATGGCAAATGAAAGCGGCACTCATGATCGAATCGGGAAAACCAGTGGAAACTTTATTAACCGAGAGACTAGTCAAGATTGCGTCTTGTGGAATTGATATGCGCAAGCCCTTACAAGTGCTTTCGGCATATGAAACCATCTACAGAAATGGCCATTCCGAATGTTTTTCGGAAGTGATGGATATTTCCTATCATCTGCTTGCAAAAGCGTGGGAAAATTGAGAAAATAAGGTGTAATTCGTTTCCCGAAACAAGGGAAAGAGGAGGCAGCCAAATGACGGAAAAATTAATGACTAGAGATCAAGTGCCTGCAGAACTGACATGGCGCTTGGAGGATATTTTTGCTACAGATGCTCAATGGGAAGAGGAATTCAAAGCGGTCTCGGAGCTGGCAGAGAAAGCTGGACAGTATGAAGGTACCTTATCATCCGGCGCGAATGCCTTATACGAGGCGCTAAGCTATAAAGATGAACTGTCGGAGCGCCTGCGCAAGCTGTACGCATACGCGCATATGCGTTATGACCAGGATACGACGAATTCAACATACCAGGCGATGGACAGCCGCATCAAATCGCTTTTTGCCAAGACGGCAGCAGGTTTGTCTTTCATGACGCCTGAAATCTTGTCTTTGGACGAAGCAGAGCTGAACCGCTATGTAGATGAACATGAAGGCTTAAAGCTTTATCGACAAGCGCTCGAAGAACTCAATACGATGCGTCCGCACGTACTGAAAGCGGAGCAAGAAGCTCTTCTTGCGCAATTATCAGAAGTGGTTGGAGCATCTTCTGAAACGTTCGGCATGCTTAATAATGCCGATTTGGAGTTTCCGGAAATTGAAAATGAAGACGGGGAAAAAGTGCAGATTACACATGGCAATTACATCCGTTTCATGGAAAGCAAAGATCGCCGCGTACGTGAAGATGCATTCAAAGCCGTTTATGCGACGTATGGCAAATTCCGCAATACCTTTGCTTCCACTTTATCCGGAAATGTTAAACGCGATAATGTCCACGCGAGAATCCGCAATTATTCATCGGCCCGTGAAGCGGCGCTGTCAGATGACCATATTCCGGAAGCTGTGTACGATCAATTAGTCGAAACCGTCAACAATAACCTGCATCTATTGCAGCGCTATGTAGCACTGCGCAAAGAAGTGTTAGGCCTTGACCAAGTTCATATGTATGATATGTACACACCGCTCGTCAAGGAAGTCAAAATGGAGATTCCATATGACAAGGCGACGGGCATGATGCTCGAAGGCTTGAATGCACTCGGTGAAGAATATGTCGGCATCGTCAAATCCGGCATCGACAACCGTTGGGTCGACGTGAAAGAAAACAAGGGCAAGCGCAGCGGTGCTTATTCTTCCGGTGCTTACGGCACAAACCCTTATATCCTGATGAACTGGCAGGACAATGTAGACAACTTGTTTACGTTGGCGCATGAATTCGGCCATAGCGTCCATAGCCATTATACGAGAGAAAACCAGCCGTTCGTCTACGGCGATTATTCCATCTTTGTGGCGGAAGTTGCATCGACAACGAATGAAGCCTTGCTGAACGAACACTTGGTTAATACAACAGAAGACGAGCAAGAACGTATCTACTTGCTCAATCACTGGCTGGATGGTTTCCGCGGCACGGTATTCCGCCAGACGATGTTTGCTGAATTCGAGCACACAATCCACCAGATGGACCAAGACGGTGAAGCTTTGACGGCTGACCGTTTGACGGAAGTGTATTACGAATTAAACAAAAAGTATTTCGGCGAGGACATGGCAGTGGATGAGGAAATCGGCCTCGAGTGGGCGCGCATCCCGCATTTCTACTATAACTATTATGTATTCCAGTATGCGACAGGATTCAGTGCTGCTACTGCGTTAAGCAAAAAGATCCTGGAAGAAGGGCAGCCAGCGGTAGAGCGTTATATTAACGAATTCCTTAAAGCCGGCAGCTCTGACTACCCGATTGAAGTATTGAAAAAAGCCGGTGTGGATATGACTTCTTCCGAGCCGGTCGAAGAGGCGTGTAAAGTTTTTGGGCAGAAGCTTGAAGAACTGGAAGCCTTGCTGTTGAAGAAATAAAGAGATCGACCAGCTAAACCTCTGCAGCTTAAAGCCTGCAGAGGTTTTTGTGCTTTCTTTCGAGTCTCTGGTGGTTAGTTAGTATTCGCTCGCGGGAGAAAGCATAAAGCAAACAAGGTTTATCGTCATTATTATTGCGCAATGAGAAATGGAAGTTCATACATCAAGTAGAATCCTGTGGTAAATGCAAATAAGTTATTTCTAAATAACTTATTTTATGGAGTAGTATATGTAAGCGTTTGCTATTATGACAGATTTGTGAAAAGGTTTGTGATTTATTGCATTAACTATTATGGCGTGATATTATTAGGTTGTGAAATTAATCACATACAAACATACACCCCTTTGTTTGAGCGTGAACATTTCTCCCATCCCCTTTGTGTAAGATAAGAAAGGCGCCTTCCGGACGTGGAAGGCGCCTTTCGCTATTATATGGAAGAAAAAAATAAGCGAAGCTCCTGTTGGGAGCTTCGCTTATTTTACTTTCCACAATGTCTCATCCTGCAGCGGGATGCGTTCCAGTTTTTGCTGCAATACTTGCTTTTTCAGTTCGCGTTCTGCAGTTTGTTCGCTGATATTGTAGATGCTCGCCACTTCATGTGTCGCCATCGTTGGGTATTTTATGAACAGATCATCGAGAGAAGGCGGGGACTGCCGGTTAAGCCGGTCTTTTCCCAACATTTCTTGTAGGATGGTCAAATAGACGTCGTATGAATAAAGGCCAGAAACTTTGACACCTTCGTCTTCGATGCATTCATTGAAAAAGACGATGCTTGGCACTTCGGAAATTTCCATTTCGCGCGTGATGCGAAGATCGCATTGGAATGCTTTTGCGCTGTGGACCGAGTGGAAATCATCTTTGAACTCTCCTTGGTCCAATTCAGCTTCTTCCGCGATTTCAAGCAGTACATCGTAGGATGTGACGTTTCTTGATTGCAAAAAGAGATGTTCTTGCAGTTTATACAGGAATCGATTGCCTGCCCGTTTGCCCTGGAGCTCTGCCGCTTTGATGGCAACAGAGGGAAGTGCGGGATGTTCAAGCTCATCGCCAGTCATATCCGCATTTTTCACGCTCATGTTCAGGGCGGATAATTGTGTACTCAAGATCATCCGCATGGAAAAGTAATGGCCGTACTCGATTTGCAATTTGCGGATGATGGATTGAAGTTCCCAGCATGCGGGATTCATCGGATCCATGAACACGTATAATTCCATCGGTTTGCAGGAAACTTGGTGTTCGCGGATATCCTCTGCCAGATCCAGGTTGCTCACTCCAACTCCTCCTCACTATCGTAATCATTCACCATATGGTGGGCGGTCAATACGAGACGGTTAAAAAAGGTCTCGCGAAATTGGCCGCTTAGCCCCACTTCATCCATTGCTTCACTCATGCACTCAAGCCAAGCTTGCGCGCGGTCTGGTGTAATCGGGAACGGATGATGGCGTGCTTTTAGGCGCGGGTGCCCGTGTTCCGCTGAGTAAATATTCGGGCCGCCTAAGTATTGTGTCAAGAATTGTTTTTGTTTTCTCGCTGTTTCGGTCAGGTCGTCAGGGAAAATGGGCGCAAGTTGCGGATGTGCTGAGACGCGTGCATAGAAGGCGTCCACCAGGTTCGATAAAGTTTCCGCGCCGATTTCATCGTACGGAATAAGCGGTTTTCCAGTCATCAGTCTTGTCCCCTTTGTATTTGCTGTAAATCCATTCTATCAACGCATGGTAAATATCTCAAACAAATCGCATGCCGCCGAACGGCTATGCCTTCTTTAGCGCTTGGTAGCCGCCTTCATAAAACGCGCGATTTTCTTGTCTGCTGGACGTATCGGGATGTGTTTTTCTTCCAGTAAAGAGATGAAACTTCGCTTGCCGGCAGTTTCATCTGTGACTTCATATTCCAGTTCATAATCTTCCACATCTAAGTATTCCGAGTGGTCCAGTACAAGAAGCCCGCCTTCGTACGCGGCCTCTACGCGATGTGTCGTCAGGGAACCGATGGGCACTAAATCGGACGAGGAGACCCCAAGCCGTTCGAGCTCAGTGGAAACTTCCGGCGCATCAAACTGTCCTAAGTCCAGCATGGCGGAAGCCTGTTGTTCGTTCAAAATATCGGTCGTTTCATAATTTCCGGAAGCAGCTGGTGTTTTCAGCGTGCATTCGAAGCGGCTGCCGATACTGCGCAAGCGCAGCGCTGCCTTTTGATCGCGCAGCCGAAAATCAGCCGTGTCGAAATAATGGTTGGTCTGGCTGATCGGGGAAGTGTTTTGCTCGGCCAATAATTTGCTATACTCTTCTTTTGTCAGCATGTTTTTAAATTCGATTTCAAGTTCTTTTGTCATTTGTTCACCTCATTACTCCCGCTTTTACAATACAGGTGCCTTTTCTATAGGAAAGAAGCGGCATTGCACAAGCGCGGTGGGTCAACCGGCAGAAGCGAGGATTTCGTGTTCACGCCGGTTGCTCTTGGCTTAGCCATTAATTTCATTATCGGATAGTTGGGTGCAATCTGCAACGCAGAGCCTTGCTGTGGTAAAATAGCGGTATGAAGAATCAGCCCTGTGCTGGGCTTAAAGGATAGTAGAATGGGCAAAGCAGTGAGGAGGGCCAGACATGGGGCAATGGAATCGTTTTTTGGCGCCGTATAAACAGGCGGTCGACGAGATGAAAGTGAAATTCAAAGGCATGCGCAAACAATTTGAAACGAATAACACGAATTCACCGATTGAGTTCGTTACCGGGCGTGTAAAGCCGCTAGCGAGCATTTATGATAAGACCTTGGAAAAAGGGCTATTGTTTGAACCCTCGGAAGAATTGGCCCGTAATTTACAGGACATCGCCGGATTGCGGATGATGTGCCAATTTGTTGGAGATATCGAAACAGTCGTAGAGCTTTTGCGACAGCGCAATGATTTGCGCATTGTGGAAGAAAAAGATTATATTTCGCACGAAAAGCAAAGCGGGTACCGTTCGTATCATGTCATCGTCGAGTATCCTGTGCAAACCATCGACGGCGAGCAGCTGATCCTCGCAGAAATCCAGATCCGTACTTTGGCGATGAATTTCTGGGCGTCGATCGAGCATTCTTTGAACTATAAGTACAAAGGGGTATTCCCCGAGGAGATCAAGCTTCGGCTGCAGCGTGCGGCGGAAGCAGCATTCCAGCTCGACGAGGAAATGACGCAGATCAGGGATGAAATCCAAGAAGCGCAAGCATATTTCAGCGAATACAAAGAATCTCCGGGAACACGATTTCCGGCGGATGGGGAAGGAGGTCGAAAGGATACATGAAATTTTATATCATATCGAGAAGTGATAATCTATCCAATCGATTGATGCAGGAGGCCCGTGAATACTTAGAGGATTTCGGCATGGAATGGAACGAGGAATCTCCGCAGATCGTCTTGTCGATTGGCGGGGACGGCACTTTGCTCCATGCATTCCATAAATACAGCGACCGTTTGGATGCTGTTGCATTCGTCGGAATCCATACTGGCCACTTAGGGTTTTATGCGGACTGGAAGCCGATCGAAATCGAGAAGCTCGTCTTGGCGATCGCGAAAAAGGAATTTGAAGTCATTGAATACCCTTTGCTGGAAGTAACGGTGCATTACCGGAGCGACCAGGAGTCTTCCACTTATTTAGCTTTAAACGAATCGACCGTAAAATCCCCGGATGTCACGCTCGTCATGGATGTCTTTCTGAACGATAGCCATTTTGAGCGTTTCCGCGGGGACGGATTGTGCATGTCGACGCCTTCAGGAAGCACAGCGTATAATAAAGCGCTCGGCGGGGCGATTATCCATCCGTCTTTGCCGGCGATGCAATTGACCGAAATGGCTTCGATCAACAACCGGGTATTCCGGACTGTCGGATCGCCGCTTGTGTTGCCGTCCCATCACCGCTGCACTTTGCTGCCGGTGAAGGCACCCGATTTCATGGTGACGATCGACCATCTTCAATTGCTGCACAAAGACGTCGAATCGATCGAATATCGCGTAGCGAAAGAAAAAGTGCGCTTCGCGCGTTTCCGTGCGTTCCCGTTCTGGCGCCGCGTGCATGATTCATTCATCGACAGCGAACTGTCGGAGGATTGAGATATGAAAGCATTTCAAGTTGAATTCACTGCACAAAAGCGCAGCCTGTTGCGGGAGGCGCTGCAAAATTATGGCATTTCCAAAAGGACCTTGGCTTCTGTGAAGTATGGCGGGGGTCATTTGCTGGTCAACGGTTCGGAAGTGACGGTCAGGCATCCGCTCGAAGTTGGGGATGCCGTGACCGTTATTTTTCCGAAAGAAACACAAGGCAAAGGCTTGACGGCAGAAGCAGGGCCGCTTGCCGTCGTCTATGAAGACGACGCGTTGTTGATTGTCGAAAAGCCGCCAGGGCAAAACACTATCCCGTCGCGTGAACAGCCGTTCGGCAGCCTGGCGAATATTGTGGCGGGCCATTTCGAGCGTCATGCTATCCCGTCCACATTGCATATCGCAACTCGCCTTGATAAAGACACTTCAGGGCTGGTATGCATCGCGAAAAACCGCCATATCCATCATCTGCTGTCTGTTCAGCAACAGGAAAAGCGGATGAACCGGCGCTATGAAGCATTTGTGCACGGCGAAGTGGCAGCAGGAAAAGTGATAATCACGGCCCCCATCGCTCGAAAAGGCACGAGCATCATCGAACGCGAAGTAAGGGAAGACGGCAAATTCGCCGAGACCGAGCTGGAATTGATTCAGTCGGGTAGCGGCATGAGCCATGTCCGGCTGAAATTGAATACCGGCAGGACCCATCAAATTCGCGTTCATCTGGCCCATATCGGGCATCCGCTGCTCGGGGATGATTTGTACGGCGGCGGACGCGAGTTGATCGACAGGCAAGCGCTGCATTGCACGGAATTGCAGCTCGATCATCCCGTCTCGGGGAAACGGCTGGCATTTACATCCGCACTTGCCGATGACATGCACGCATTGAGTTAATCATAGTGATGAAAACGGTCTGGCTGAAAGGCTTGCATTGAGGGAACCTGGCAAATTTCCATTTCAGGAAAACGCAATGCAGTCAAAGCCCCTCCAAATACACAGCCAGTATCGATATTGACGGTATTGTTTTTGAAGTAAGGGGCCTCAACCGGGGTGTGGCCGTAAACAATCCACGGTTTGCCGTGGTAGCTTTTCGCCCAATTGCCACGCACTGGCCGGCCATCGGAATGGTACTTGCCGGTGATTTCGCCGTATAATGCAAACGTGATGATGCGGCGGCTCAATGGCAGCCCGATCATATCCTGGCGCAGCCCGGCATGGACGACAATCAAATCATCGTGTAATCGATGATAAAGCGGAAGCTCTTCATAAAAACGGATAAACCGTTTCTTGAACTGTTGCTGCGCGTTTTTTTCAAGCTGGCGCCATTCCGCTACGGTCATTTCCAAGCCGTGCAGGAGCTCAACCGGGTTGCCTTTGAAAAAACGATAGAGTTTATTGCAATGATTACCAGGGGAATAATAGAGGATGCCTGCGTCCTGCATGGCGAATAATAGCTGCAAGACGTCGAGGGATTTCGGTCCGCGGTCCATGGCATCGCCGACAAATGCGAGCTTACGGCCTTCGGGGTGGACGGGAAGGCCATTTTCGAATTGGTATCCAAGCTGTTCGATCAATTTGATCAGCTCATCAAAACAACCATGGATATCACCAATGACATCGTAATTCATATTCTTCAGCTCCTATAGGCTATATGCTGGTTTCAGTGTAACGCATATCTGGAAAAAAGCTGAAATGATTGAAAGGAGGGAGTATACATGATGGACGAAACGAAGATCCGTGACGAGGAACTGAATGAAGAGTTATTGCACGAACTGCTGAAAAAAGGGGATGTCGAAGCATTCCGAGAAGAATTTTTGTCCCACCATCCATACGACCAAGCAAGCTTTTACGAGAAAGCGGACGGGGAAACGAGGCAATTGCTCTATCAGTATCTCTCTCCGAAAGAAATGGCGGATATTTTTGAAGCCATTGAAGTGGACGATGACGAATACGAAGATTTGTTCAAGGAAATGGATACACGCTATGCATCCGATATCTTGTCCTATATGTACACCGATGATGCAGTCGATGTGCTCAACGAACTGAACAAAGACCAGGTCGCCAGCTATTTGACGATCATGGACAAAGAATCCGCTCAGCAGATTAAAGACTTGTTGCATTACGAGGAGTATACGGCAGGTTCCATCATGACGACGGAATTTGTCGCGATCCCGAAAAATTCGACAGTGCGTTCAGCAATGAACATCTTGCGCAATGCCGCACCGAATGCCGAAACGATCTATTATGTCTTTGTCATCGACGAAGACCGCAAATTATCAGGCATCGTGACATTGCGTGATTTGATTGTTGCAGATGAAGATACCTTGATTGAAGCAATCATGAACGACCGCGTCGTCAGTGTCCAAGTAAGCGAAGACCAGGAAGAAGTCGCGCGCATGATTAAAGACTATGACTTTCTCGCACTTCCGGTCGTGGATTTCCAGGACCATCTGCTCGGCATCATCACCGTCGATGATATCATCGATGTGTTGGATGAAGAGGCATCTGATGACTACTCCAAATTGGCCGCCGTCTCCGACATGGATACCTTTGACCGCGGCCCGTTAACAGCAGCGAAAAAACGCTTGCCATGGCTCATCTTGCTGACCTTCCTTGGTATGCTGACAGCGAACTTGATGGGCATGTTCGAAGCGACGCTCGACCAAGTGGCGCTGCTCGCCGTGTTTATCCCGTTAATAGCCGGAATGGCGGGGAATAGCGGCACGCAGGCGCTAGCGGTTGCCGTACGAGGTATTGCCACTGGCGATATTGAAGAAGAAAGCAAGATGAAGCTCTTGTTCCGCGAAGCAGGCACAGGCTTGATTACAGGTGTTATCTGCGGCATCGTGGTCGTGGGACTGGTTTATTTTTGGAAGTCTGAACTGCTGATCGGGATGTTGGTTGGCACGGCGGTCGCCAGTTCGATTTTCGTCGCGACCTTGGCCGGCTCTTTTATCCCGTTATTGATCCACCGGATGAAGATCGACCCTGCCGTCGCGTCTGGGCCGTTCATCACGACTTTGAACGATATCATTTCCATCCTCATTTATTTGGGCTTGGCGACGACCTTCCTGACGAATTTATAAGCAGGCAACTGACTAAATGAAGCAAGATCCCAGAAAGTGCAATTGCACTTTCTTTTTTTATGGGGTAATATTAGTACCAGGTAATAATATTAGGAGGTATATATATGTCAATTTCATTAAAAGATAAAACATATGTCATCATGGGGGTCGCCAATAAGCGCAGCATCGCATGGGGAATCGCGCGTTCGTTGGATGCGGCTGGAGCGAACTTGATCTTTACATATGCAGGTGAACGCTTTGAAAAGTCGGTGCGTGATTTGGTCGCGACACTCGACGGCAATCATGAGCAGATCTTGCCGTGTGATGTGACCAGTGACGAGGACGTAGAGAAATGCTTCAACACGATCAAAGAAAGCGCTGGAAAAATTGACGGGCTGGCGCATTGCATCGCGTTCGCGAAAACCGAAGAATTGTCAGGCGACTTTTCCGATACATCGCGCGACGGCTTTTTGCTCGCGCATAACATCAGCTCGTACTCACTGACGATCGTTTCGAAATATGCAAAACCGTTGATGACAGAAGGCGGAAGCATCGTAGCACTGACTTACATCGGTGGAGAGCGCGTCATGCCGAATTATAATGTCATGGGCGTTGCCAAAGCATCGCTTGAAATGTCTGTCCGTTATTTGGCAGCGGACCTTGGCAAGCACGATATCCGCGTCAATGCGATTTCATCCGGCCCAATCCGCACATTGTCTTCTAAAGGCGTCAGCGACTTCAACTCGATTTTGCGTGAAATCGAAGAGAAAGCACCGCTTCGCCGCAACACGACACCGGAAGAGGTTGGCGACACGGCCGTCTTCTTGTTCAGCAATATGTCACGCGGCATCACGGGCGAAGTCTTGCACGTCGACAGCGGTTATCACGTCTTATAAAACACATAAAAAAACCTTCCGGAGTTTTCCGGAAGGTTTTTTATTATAGGGTTTTTTCCATTTGGCGGTGGGGAATGCCGGCGTCCATGAATTCGGGAGAGACCACATCATAGCCAAGCCGTTCGTAAAACGGGATGGCATGGCTTTGGGAATTGAGCTGCAAGCGGAAATAACCGATTGAGCGGGCATATTCCTCCAGCTGTTCCATCATCTCCGCCCCGAAATGATGTCCGCGGTATTCAGGCAACACACAAACGCGCTCGACTTTGCCGACGCCTTGTTCGTATTCGCGGATCCGGGCAGCGGCAATCGGCTGTTCCAGTTCATAACCGATAAAATGAGTGGCGCTATCGTCATGTTCATCCATTTCCACATGAAGGGCGACGCCTTGCTCATCGACGAAAACTTTTCGGCGTATTTCAAAAGCCTGTTCTTTTTCGAGTTCGGTTTCAACGATTTTTACTTTTTGCAATTAAGCTTCATCTCCTGACAAGCGGAATGTATCGTACACAGTCCACGAACCATCTTCCAATTGATAGAGCAGGTGGACGCGGTCGATTGTCTCTTCGTGATCGATTCCGGCCATTTTCAATTGGCCGTAAACATCAGCATGCTCCGAATCGGAGAGTTTTTGTGCGATGGTGATATGGGGCACAAAAGGATGGTCCGGCATGCCGCCAAGAAAATCGGAGTGGAGGTCTTCGTGAAGATCCATCAGCTCTTTTGAAGGTTCGATCTTGAAGTACAAAGCGTTTGTCACCGGCGTGAACGTGCTGACGCGCGTTGCATGAATGCGGAACGGTTTTTGGCGTTTGGCGATATTGCCAAGCTCTTCCGCCATTGCTTTGACTTCTGAGTCATCCGCTTCGAAAGGCCCTTTCAATGTAATATGGGGCGTGATCAATTCGTAATGCGGGTCATAGCGTTTCCGGTAGGAATTCGCCAAATCTTGTAGTTTTTTCGATGGAAATGCTGCAATGCCATATTTCATAATCAATAGACCTCCTCATCTAATAAATGCTTGCTCTTCAATTATATCAAATTGTTCAGTTTGTTTCCTTAAGGCCTACATGCCGAAATTCATCAGCAGCGCCCGTTTTAGGTCAGGCTGCCAGTACTTCCATGTATGGTCTCCTTTGAATTCTTCGTAAAACAGCGAAAACCCTTTATTTTTCATCAACTCATTCAACTCACGGTTCGGCGTGAGAAAGTCAGCTGTTTCCCCGTTGGTCAGTTTGACTTCCGTTTCTTCCGAGCCGATGACATGATAGACCGTGAACGAATTGTTCATCGAAAACTTTTCGACAGCTTGCATCATTTCCGGACCGACTTTCGGCGATTGGAGAATGACACGCCCGAAAATATTTGGGTATTTCAGTGCAGCCATCAAGGAAGCCGTGGCTGCCAGCGAATCGCCGATCAATGTCCGGCCCATGCCGACTTGGTAGGTCGGGTATTTCTCATCGAGGTAAGGGGCCAGCTCGTGGGCCAAGAAACGCAAATAAGCGGCATGTTGTTCGCCGGTCGGCTCGTATTTCCGGTTGCGGTCTTCCACGCTTTTATAAGGAATGCCAACGAAGATGATGTTTTCAATCTCCTGGGTTTCCAGCAATTCATCAACGACACGCGGCACACGGCCGAGCTGGAAATAATCTTTGCCATCCGATGCGATCACCAGGCTGTATTTATAGAGGGGAGAATAATTTGACGGCAAATGGACGAGCACTTGCATGTCTTCTCCCAAGGCATCGCTGTAAAGCGTGAAATCTTCTACGCTTCCTTTGTTCATGATGTTGCCTCCTTCTAATTCTATTGTACAAAAATTGTAACATATTCCCCCATGCAAGGTATAATGGACGGGAAGACAAATCCAAATAGAGAGAGGGGATGGCATCATGGATGGAGGACGTTTCCGTGTGCATTCAGAAGAAGTGACCAAAGCGACGCATGAAGCTTTGGAAAGAAGGGGCGTCACGAAAGAAGACATCGCAAAAATCGTGTTGGAAATGCAATTGCCTTTTAATGAAGGGTTGACGCTGGACCATTGCATCGAGTCGGTCGAAAGCGTCTTACGCAAGCGGGAAATGCAACATGCTCTTCTGGTCGGCATTGAGCTCGATGAACTGGCGGAGCAAGGCAAATTGTCCCAACCGCTTCAACAGATCGTTGGTTCAGATGAAGGCTTGTTCGGCGTCGATGAAATGATCGGCCTCGGCGCAGTACTCACTTATGGCAGCATCGCTGTGACAACCTTCGGGCATTTGGACAAAAACAAAACCGGCATTATCCATAAGCTCGATACGAAATATGGGGAGCACGTCCACACGTTCCTCGATGATCTTGTTTCGAGTATCGCGGCATGTGCTTCTGCCCGCATCGCGCATCGCACGCGCGACTTAGAGGAAGAAGGCAGAAGCTTCGAAGATCTCACTCCTGAAGAGACGACGCCGGAAACTCATGTGCCTGGAGCGGAAATATAAAAAAGGGTTTTATTGCCATAAATTTGGTTTGAAACCGATTCCATTTGAAAAAATAAAATTGACAGATGGACAGAAAGTCATGGTAATATGAAGGATGAAAGAAACTATAGATAAAGGGAGGCCGATTTATGTTAAACAAAAAGTTTGGATTCTATGCGACTGTCGCTTTGGCCGGATCCGTATTCCTGGCAGGCTGTGGAGACGATGCAGCAGATGAAGGAGAAGGCGGCGGAGCAGCTGAGCCGGAATTCATCAGTGTATTGACTGGCGGAACAACAGGTACTTATTATCCGCTTGGCGGAGCGATGGCGACAATCATCGAGAATGAGACAGGCATCGATACGACTGCCGAAGTGTCCCAGGCATCTGCAGCGAACATGACATCCCTTGCTGATGGCACGGGCGAGATCGCTTTTGTGCAGACAGACACGGCTTTCTACGCATCTGAAGGTTCGAACATGTTCGAAGGGGAAGTCATCGACAGCGTCTCCGCTATCGGGGCTCTTTACCCAGAAACGATCCAGATCGTCACGACTGAAGGGTCTGGCATCACGGCATTTGAAGACTTGGCCGGCAAATCAGTATCTGTCGGTGCACCTGGTTCAGGTACCTATATCAATGCTGAGCAATTGCTTGAAATCCACGGGATGACTATGGATGATGTCGATGCGCAGAACTTGGACTTTGGCGAATCACAGGAAAGCTTGCAATCTGGACAAATCGATGCAGCGTTCATCACAGCTGGAACGCCAACTGGCGCAGTTGAAAGCTTGAGTGCCACTTCCGATGTGAATATCGTTCCAGTAGCAGAAGATAAGGCTACTGAACTGATCGAGAAATACCCGTATTATGCAGAGGATGTAGTTCCATCTGGCACATACGGATTGACTGAAGATGTCCCGACAGTTTCCGTTCTTGCCATGCTTGTCGTCCAAAACGACATTTCTGAAGATACGGTCTATGACATCACAAAAGCCATTTACGAAAACACAGATCAAATCCAACACGCTAAAGCTGATTTCATCAAGGCTGAAACAGCTCTAGACGGCATCGGGATCGACATCCATCCTGGCGCTCAACGTTACTTCGATGAAGTAAACCAATAAGAATTGATCAGAATAACGGGCGATAAAGCGCAAGCTTTATCGTCGTTATTTATTTTTTGTCACCAGGGGGGATTATCTTGCGGAATAATAGGATTCTCAAAGCCCTTCTAATATTAACCATCCTCATCCTTATCTGCTCCGCACTTTTCTTCATCCCATATCAGAAACACTTCGTCTTCATCGATTCGGAAACAAACGAAATTACAGCGCGCGTTCCAGTGTTAGAAGACCGCTTCAAGATCCGCTATACGCATTCGATCCATCTATCGGATGTCATCGAAAGTTACCGTCTTGATGATGACGGGCAGCTGGTGATGATGGAGCTGGAGTACGAAGATTTCAATATCGGCATGCCGTCTAATGCAGGAGAAGGGGAGCGCTTTGTCGAAAAAGATGGGAAATACTTTATTAAGGATATGAAGCGGAAGCTGCCCGAATTCCGGTTGCTAGTCGGGGACGTGGACGCGGAACTCGCTTTCCTATTCGCGGGAAAAGAACTGGACTTGAAGAACAGTTTGGAAAGAGGCAAGATCTATACATTCCGTGCCCAGCGCCTATCCATTTATCAGCAATTAGAAGGAGTGAACATCTATGAGCGATAAACTATCGCCAGAAGAAAGAGAAAAGAAAAAACTTCCGCCAGAAGACGAAAGCCATTTTTCAGAGGAGCAGCAAAAAGAACTTCTCCAGAAATACGATCCGGAATCGAACACCCGTGATTTATCAGGCATAATCAAACATGTCGTGTTTTTCGGGCTTTTGGCCTTTTCATTGTTTCAATTGTACACAGCCATATTCGGCCAATACACAGCGTACATCCAGCGCTCTGTCCACTTAGGATTCGCGCTATCGCTCATTTTCATCCTATTTCCAATGCGCCGCCGGAAAGGTGCGCGCCATAAAGTGGCCTGGTACGATTACATATTCGCCTTATTATCTATCGGTGTCGGCGCTTATTGGCCGATCATGTACGATGATTTGGTGTTCCGCATCGGCCGCGTGACTGAGCTGGATCTGATTGTCGGGATTTTAGCCGTTATTTTAACCCTTGAAGCAACAAGGCGGGCCGTTGGGATGCCGATTACGGTCATTGGCATACTGTTTTTGACCTACGGATTCTTCGGGCCGTATTTTCCAGGCTTTATGCGCCACCGCGGACAGGACCTGGAATCCTTAATCCAGTTGATGTTCTATACAACGGACGGGATTCTTGGTACACCGATTGGGGTATCTGCGACGTTCATCTTTACGTTCCTGTTATTCGGTTCGTTCCTGGTCAAGACAGGGGTTGGACAGTATTTCAATGATCTTGCTGTGTCGTTAGCCGGAAACCTGACCGGTGGACCGGCAAAAGTGGCAATTTTCTCCAGTGCCCTACAAGGGACGATTTCAGGGAGCTCGGTTGCAAACGTTGTTACATCAGGATCTTATACAATCCCGATGATGAAAAAACTAGGATATAAGAAAGAATTTGCCGGCGGCGTTGAAGCAGCAGCTTCGACAGGCGGCCAGTTGATGCCTCCGATCATGGGAGCTGCAGCGTTCCTGATGGTCGAATTTATCGGCGGCGTCACTTATTGGGAAATCGCCAAAGCGGCGGCCATTCCGGCACTCCTGTATTTTACAGGCGTTTGGATCATGACGCATTTCGAAGCGAAACGGATTGGCTTGAAAGGCCTGTCGCCGGAAGAAATGCCAGACCGCAAGGAAGTTTTGAAAAAAATCTATCTGTTGACGCCGATTCTCGCAATCATCTTGTTCTTGCTGGTCGGAATTCCGACGATGCAAGCGGCTTTATACGGGATTTTGCTGACGATTTTTGTCAGTGCCTTCAATAAAGAAACACGCCTTGGCTTTAAAGATATCATCCACGCTCTTGTAGATGGGGCCAGAACTGCACTTGCGGTCGCAGCAGCGACAGCTACGGCAGGGATTATTGTTGGGGTGGTCGTCAAAACCGGACTTGGCTTATCCTTGGCAAACGGGCTCGTTTCCGCATCTGGCGGGAACGTCCTGTTGACATTGTTCTTCACAATGCTCGCAGCCATTGTGCTTGGTATGGGATCGCCGACAACGGCTAACTATGTCATCACGTCCACCATTGCTGCTCCTGCCATCATTACCTTGCTGATGGTCGATGAGCCGGCTGGCGCAGCTGTTCCGATCGTCGTTGCGCTGTCTGCGCATTTGTTCGTTTTCTATTTCGGGATCATTGCAGATATCACCCCGCCGGTCGCGCTCGCTGCCTTCGCAGCTTCCGGGATTTCCGGAGGGGAGCCGATACGGACTGGGTTCAATGCGGCGAAGCTGGCCATTGCGGCATTTATCATTCCGTATATGTTCGTCTTGTCGCCAGAACTGTTGATGATCGATACGACCTGGACCCAATTGATCTGGGTATTGATCACCGCCATCACCGGCATGATCGCCATCGGGGCCGGTTTGATCGGCTATTGGTACCGCAAGCTTAATTGGATTGAACGAATCATCACATTCGTTACAGGGATTGCCTTGATCTACCCGGAAGGATTTACGGATCTAATCGGGGCGGCTGTCTTTATCATTTTGTTCGCGATCCAATGGATGTCGAGAGAGAAAAAGACGAAAAGACCTCAAACTGCATAACAAAAAAGATGGAAGCCCGCGGGCTTCCATCTTTTTTTTGTTTGTGGAAATAATAAAAAACACCAACCGTCTTACCGGTTGGTGTTTTGTGCAGCGCGTAGCATGCTTAGATGATTCCTACTGGGCTCGAACCAGCGACCTCTACCCTGTCAAGGTAGCGCTCTCCCAGCTGAGCTAAGGAATCGCAATCTCAAGGACATTTATTATTATATATGCCAGTTTAAAAAAAGACAATAGTTTTTGTGAAAAAACTTTCGGCTTTTTAAAACCGGCATTGTTTTTCAACTCTTCAAGAACAGGCTCCATTCGATTGTCGTGCGATCGCCGATCACGGACCAGCATTCCAGCGCCACGGCCGTTCCGTCCAGATGGTCAAATTCCAGCGCCAACCTTGCAAACAATGGGCCCCAAAACGGAGCGGGGACCTTGCCGATGAGCGGGACATGCGGCTGCCACTGCACATCAGCGCCATTGGAATATTCATGGGCTGCCAATTTCAATGAGCTGTATAATTCACCGAGTGCTTCATTTGGATGGACCTGCAAATAAAATCGCGCGCCGTCTTTGGAAAATCCGATATCGCTGGCATGGAAAGAAGGGGCAGCGGTTTTTTGGGCAATCGATTCCAGTGCTGCTTTCAAATGATGCGGAGCGGTTTTTTCAAAAATCAGCAGCGGGATATGCGGCAGTTGCAACGCTAGTTTGGAATTCGGCTGGCGGAGCTGTCTTTGAAGGCTTTCGATTATTGTAGAGCTGCGGTAATCAAGGCGCAGGACAAGCAATTGCATCGTATTCCTCCTCTTTTACTGGCCGGAACTGCGGAAACCAGCATCTCTGGCTTGCTGTTCCGTACAGAACCATTGTTCAGGATTGGTCCCTTCATAGGAAGGAGAGCCGGGCATGTGATAAATTTTATTGCCGCTCCGATTGATATTGCCTTTAATGCGGCAGTCATCAGCGGTATCGGTGCCATCTACTTCAGTTTGCCCATAAGCGTCTGCATTAAATCCGCGGTCTGTCGAATAATTTTCGTATTCCCAAATACCGATTTCAGCATCTTTCGCTTCGGCTTCAGCGTCGCGGAATTCATCGACATAGCGTGTATTCGGGGGGAAGATATAGGCAACCCGTGCAAAGCCTTCTTCAAGCAATTGTTCCTGTATGCTTTCCCCATCAGCATAAAAATACGCGAGCAGGCGGTCGTAATCGTCGAACCGGTCGCCAACATCAAATTCAATTTCGACTTGCTGTGCCTGTTCGATCAGTTCGCGGTTGCGCTCGGTCGCTTGTGGACCGAGTGGCTGCTCGCCGAATCTTGGGTGATTTGTTTCCGGCGTATCGACCAACAAATAACGGACCGTGGTTTCTTTGCCATCATAGATGATTTTGACCGTATCCCCGTCGATGACCTCCGTGACTTCTACGGCTGTCCTGCCGGCAGTGCCGCCTGTATCGGTGGTGACAGGAAAAGTACATCCCGACAACAACAGCAGGCTGATCAATAATAAGACGAATGACTTCATGGCAATCCCTGCTTTCTAAATCAAATTATAGCGAAAACAAGTGCAGGCGACAATGAACGGACAGGATACCATGAAAAAAAGCGCTTGCTCCCAATCGGACGGGATCAAGCGCTGCTATGTACTTGCCAAATGGTTGGGCATCTTCATTGCTCCAGTGTACTCGTGCTTTCACCGAAATATAGTAGTCTCTCTTCATTAATCGTTTCCAACTTTTCTTTATCGACACCCATTTCCAATGTTCCCGTAAAAATCGGCTCCCACCAGTTTTTCTGTTCATTCATGTTGTTTCCTCCTATTCTTTCGAATGTAATTGTTTGACTATTCTATACCCCACAAGGTTACACTTATAAACAATGAAACAAAAAAGGAGCGATGGTTTTGATAGCAATTGGAATTATTGGAGCGGGAATTGTCGGGGAGCGCATCATCAAGCAAATCCAACAAGATGACGCAGCACAAATCGAAGCGGTTTATGACACGGACAGGAATCGGCTAAACTACATCGAAGAGCACTACGGCGTAGCCGTCACCGACTCCTTGGACGAATTGTTCCAAGCTGACATCGACTGGGTCTACATTGGCACACCGCCGAACAGCCATGCGGAGCTTGCGGAAACTGCAGCTAGAAGGGGCTTGCATGTATTGTGCGAAAAGCCGCTTGCCCATGACGCACAGGCGGCACAGGCGATGGCAGAGTCCGCGACGAACAACCGGATCCATACTGCCATGCATTTTCCATTGATGTATTCGCCGATCGTTCGCGACATGGCGATGCGCATCAAAAGCGGAGATATCGGAAAAGTCCGCCGCATCGAATTACATACGGTGTTTCCGCAGTGGCCGCGGGCATGGCAGCAAAATCCGTGGATTGCCTCCAGGGACCAAGGAGGATTTGTGCGGGAAGTCTTCCCTCATTATTTGCAGTTGATGCATCGCCTGTTCGGGACATTGGAGATTGCCGCACACCAAGTGGATTTCCCGGAAGACGTTGAAAAATGTGAAACAGGGATCATCGCCCACGGCAAGACACAGCAAGGTTCGCCGTTTTTACTGTCTGGTATGAGCGGGGCAGGGCAGAACGAGTTGCTGCAATTTAAAGTATATGGCGAAGAAGGCGTATTGACGCTTGAAAACTGGTCCCGTTTGTACCGGGAAGAACTGGGGAAAACACGCGAAGAGGTACAAACGGAAAAATCAGTGCGTTCCCTATTTGATGAAATGAAAGAACAATCGACGTTCCTCGTCGGTTTTGACGAAGGGTTAGTCGTCCAGCGTTATATCGACCAATTATTGAAATGACCCACAGGAGGTTCTCACAATGAATTTTACAGCGAATGATGTAGAGGAGATGATAGCTGATCAACGAGGCTATTATTTTACAGGCGTGACAAAATCGGTGGATTTCCGCATTGCGCAGCTACAGCGCCTAAAATCGGCAATCCAAGCCCACGAAGATGACATTATCGAAGCGCTGCAATTGGACCTTGGAAAAAGCGAATTTGAAGGATATGCCACAGAAGTAGGCTTTGTGCTCGATAGCATCGGCCATATGACGAAGCATCTTGAGGATTGGATGAAGCCCGAACAAGTAAAAACGCCAATCCACCTCCAACCTGCCAAAAGCTTCATCATCCGTGAACCATACGGCTCGGTGCTGGTCATCGGTCCGTTTAATTATCCGTTCCAATTGGCCATGGAACCGCTCGTCGGCGCACTGGCATCTGGTAATTGCGCCGTCGTCAAGCCCTCTGAAGCGACGCCGAACGTCGCACGCGTCATCCGCACGGTCTTAGAGGAAAGTTTTCAGCCGCATTACGTCAAAGTGGTCGAAGGGGAACGCGAGGAAGTGACCGCACTGATCCATGCGTCCTTTGATTATATTTTCTTTACCGGCAGCGTGCCGGTCGGGAAAGTGGTCATGAAAGCGGCATCCGAGCGGTTAACCCCGATTACTTTGGAGCTCGGCGGCAAAAGCCCGGCAATCGTCGACCAGACGGCCAACCTGGAGCTTGCGGCCAAACGCATCGCCTGGGGCAAATTCATGAATACCGGACAAACATGCGTGGCACCGGATTATCTTTGTGTCCATGAGTCGGTGAAAGAAGACTTCATGAAGATCTTTATCCAGACGATTCGTAAATTTTATGGCGACAATGCACAGGACAGCCCGGATTACGGCCGCATCGTCAATGAAAAACATCATGACCGTTTGACGGACATCCTTGAAAAAGAAAAAAACCATATCGTCTATGGCGGCGACTTCGATCGAGCCGACCGTTATATCGAGCCGACATTGCTCGATGGCATCCAATGGGACAGCCCATCGATGGAAGATGAGTTGTTCGGGCCGGTCTTGCCGGTCATTACCTATAACGATTTGCCGCAATTGCTCCGGGATATCCGGCGTTTGCCGAAGCCGCTATCTGCCTATCTATTCTCTGAGAATGATCGGGCCATCCGGTTCTTCCTGGATCAATTGCCATTCGGCGGAGGCTGCATCAACGATACCGTTTCACATGTTGGCAGCCATTACTTGCCATTCGGCGGCGTTGGGCCATCGGGCATGAATTCGTATCATGGAAAATCAAGCTTTGAGACCTTTACCCATGCCAAATCAATCGTCAAAAAGTCCACGAAATTGTCGACCAATCTGACGTACCCTCCTTATAAAAACCGGGCGAAATGGATCCGGACAGTATTGAAGTAGAAAGCGGCCTTTAGGTCGCTTTTTTCTTTTTGAACCTGCTATGATTAAGGAAAAAAGGGGGTGTGCAGATGACGGAGCGCATTTTGATCGTGGAAGATGAAAAAAGCATCGCCCGTGTCCTGGAGTTGGAACTGAAATTCGAAGGCTATGAAACTGCGGTCGCTTTGACAGGTTCGGAAGCCTTGATCCATTTCCGGGAGCAGGAATGGGATCTGGTGCTGCTCGATTTGATGCTGCCGGAAATCCATGGGCTCGATGTCTTGAAACGGATCCGTGCATCTGATGCCAAGTTGCCGGTCATTTTACTGACCGCCAAAAATGATGTCAAAGACAAAGTGGCTGGGCTTGACCTTGGCGCCAATGACTACGTGACGAAACCGTTTGAAATCGAGGAGCTGCTTGCCAGAATCCGCGCCAACTTAAGGGTGAAAAATCCAGTGGATGAAAATTTGCACCGTTTTGAAGAGCTCACCCTCAATGAAAGCACGAGGGAAGTCGTAAGGGCAGGGAGGCAGATCGAATTGACGCCTCGTGAATTCGATCTGCTATTGTATCTCATGCGCCATCCGAAACAAGTGCTCGGCCGTGAACAATTGCTGAATGCGGTGTGGGGTTATGATTATTATGGCGACACGAATGTCATCGATGTCTATATCCGTTATTTGCGCAAAAAGATCGACTTCGGCGAAGATGCCACATACTTGCAGACCGTGCGGGGCGTCGGGTATGTCTTGAAGGAGCAGCCACATGAAACTCAAGCATAAGATTCACCTGTCCTCGACTTTATTGATGTTCTTTGTGCTGATGATTTTGGCGGTGGTTATTTACGTCTCCTTCAGTAGCCTGGCTTATGAAACGGAAGTCGAACGGCTGGAGTCGGAAGTGGAAGTCATGGTGGCGAAGTTTAATGCCAATAATAATGAAGAATTGCCGGATAATATCTTGCGAGCCTATGTGCCGGTAGACGGTTTGATCAAGGAGAAAAACCGAAGCAGCGGCTTGTTGAATACAATTATCCAGGATCCATCCGTCAGTGTAGAATTTCCAAATGATGTCGCAGACACATCCGGACATATGGCTGTTGAAGGAGAACAATTTGCCTACGTCATGGCTCCTGTGATCTGGCCTGGCGGTGAAGTGGTGGAATTGATCGTTGCCCAGTCGCTCAGGGAAGTGACCGCAAACCTCGCTACTTTGCGCTTAGTGCTCATCTCCGTCACGCTGCTCTCGATGATCCCGATTTTTCTATCGAGTGCATTACTAGGTCGCGTGTTGACCCGCCCGATCGAAGGACTTACCGGGACGATGCGGCGCATACAGCGCGACGGCTCTTTTGAGAAGCTGCCTGTCGCGGGAGAGTCGCGGGATGAATTGAGCCAAATGGGTGTCACCTTCAATGAAATGATCGGTTTATTGGAAGAAAACTACCGCAAGCAGGAAGAGTTTGTTTCAAATGCCTCCCATGAATTGAAAACGCCGCTGACGGTCATTTCAAGCTATGCCGATTTATTGCAGCGCAGGGGTTCACAAGACCCGGCGCTGCAGGGAGAAGCCTTGACTGCGATACGTGCCGAAACGGAACGCATGCGCCAATTGATTGAACAATTATTGCATATCGCAAGGCGCAGCCAAGCCCAAATGGATTGGCAAAAAACAGATCTGGAACCGGTGCTCAGGCAAGTGATGACGGCAATGAACGCATCCTATGACAGAGAGTTCCGCCTGCAGTCACAGCAGCCGCTGATTGTCGAAACTGATGTCCAACAACTCAAGCAATTGCTCTATATCTTGCTCGACAATGCCCGGAAATATAGTGAAGATAGCATTGATATGGAAGCCGGGAAGAACGGTGCAGTATATATCAAAATCCGTGATTACGGTGTAGGCATCCCGAAGGAATCGCTGCCTCATGTGTTTGAACGCTTTTACCGCGTCGACAAGGCGAGAAGCCGCGAGACTGGCGGATTTGGGCTTGGCCTTTCGCTCGCCAAAGAATTAGCTGATTCTCTACATCTTCGTCTCGAAATCGACAGCATTGAACAATTAGGGACAACAGTAACGATCGTTTTCTCAGAGAATTTTAATGTTGGAGAGTTACAATCAGGGCAGGAGGGATGATCATGCGAAAATGGTGGGCTATCGGTATAATCGTCATCATACTTTCCATCGCGGCATTGGCCTTTTTCCTGTTTCCGAGAACCGCTGCTGATTCCGTGACGCTGGATGAGGCGGCACAATCGATTGAACAGCTTTATGGCGGCGCGATTGAAAATGCTACTGAAACAGCAGAATTTTACCAGATCGAATTCAAGCGGGACGATGGAACGTATTTAGTGGCCATCAACCGCGCCGATGGTCAGGTCGAATCGCTGGAATTGCTGGAGAAAACCGGTCCTGCAAAAGCACTTTCTGAAGAGCAAGCAAGTGAAGTAGCCTCAGCAGCGGAGCCAGGGGAAATAAAAGAAATCCAATATATAGAATCGGATAATCGTTACGAAGTGGAAATCCATAGCGAGACGGAACGGAAAATCTTGGCCATTTCCGCAGAAACCGGGAAAGTGCTGGATGTCCAAACAGAAGCGCTGGAAACACCGGCTGAGCCGGAACCGGATTCAGCGCCCGCACAACAAGAACCGGAACGCATCATCAGCCAGGATGGGGCAATTGCTATCGCAAAAGAGACTTTGGATGGAACAGTTGACGAAGTCGAATTTGTCCAGACCACGGATGGCGGCTATTATTTGGTTGAAATGGATGATGACGCATCCGACCGGGAAGCAACGATCCAAATCCATGCGATTCGTGGAGAGACGATGACCGTGGAATGGGAGGATTAGAAAGAGTTGAATGAAAACCGTTTTCATGCAATTGAGGCTGATGACAAACCAGCTGCAATTTGAGCTGAAAACGGGTTTTTTTATGGATGTTGCTGAATTTGCCTGTTCTCATGAATTTCTCATCTTAGTTTAAGCACACTTTAAGCTTTGCTGGTTATATTCAAAGTAACAACAGAACAGGAGGAGATTAAATTGAAAAAACTGATCTATGTTTCAGCAGCGGCAGGCCTTTTGGCGTTTGGCGGCATTGTTCTCGCCGATACGAGTGATGGTGGAGTGAAGTTGGAGACGCAAAATGTGCAAGGTCAACAGCTATTGAATGATGCTCCAACTGATAGCTCGAACAATCCATCGGCATCTGGCACTGCAACAGCAGAATCTAGTGCAAAAACCCAATCCGTGAAACAGTTTATCGGGGAGCAGCAAGCGATCGAAGCAGCACAAAGCGCAGCCCCAGGACAAGTGGAGGACATTGAGCGTGAGAACGAAGACGGCTGGGTATTTTATGAAGTGGAGCTAGAAGACGGCAAAACCGAATACGATGTCATTGTAGATGCATCTGACGGCGCTGTGGTGTCGGTAGAAGCGGACGACGATGATAACGACGACAACGACGACGATGATGACGACGATAATGACGACGATGATGATGATGATGAGTGATGAGAAATTCAAAAACCTCCCGCCTGTTTTTAGGGCGGGAGGTTTTCATTGTTCCGGCAATAGCGGCAAAGTGACGATGACGCAGGCGCCTTTTTCTTCCGTGTTGTCGATCGCCAAGCTGCCGCCATGTTCTTGCGTAATTTTTTGGGAAATCAATAAGCCAAGGCCGGTGCCTGTCGCTTTTGTCGTGTAGAACGGTTCGAAAACACGTTCCACAAGTTGAGGCGGGATGCCGGGGCCGTCGTCTTTGAAATGGACCTTCAATACCGTTTCGTCGCGAATGGCAGTTATTCTCAATATTCCGCCGTCTTCCATCGCTTCGATGGCGTTCTTCAATAAGTTAATGAATACTTGCTTTAAATGGTGCTCTTCGCCTTCTGCGATAAACGGGCCTGAGATTTCCGCTTTAACCGAAATGTCATGGAGCACGAATTCAGGCCCAAATAGGAAAATGCATTCGTCGAGTATTTTCCCGATATCGAGTTGTTTCTTTTGAGACGCTTGCGGTTTGGCAAGGATCAGGAATTCACTGATAATCAGATTGATGCGGTCGAGTTCCGATTGCATCAGCGATGTATAGCTCGGGTAGCGGTGATTCGGGTCATTGTGCATCATTTGGACAAAGCCTGAAATGACCGTCATCGGGTTGCGGATTTCATGTGCCACCCCAGCGGCAATTTCCCCCGCCATCTTGAGTTTTTCCGTTTGCAACAGCATCCGTTCGGTTTCCTTCCGGTAACTGATGTCTCGGGAAATGACAGACGTCGCGATGACCTGCCCTTGTGAATCGAAAATCGGGGAGAGCGTGATTTGTGCTGGGAAACGCGTGCCATCTTTTTTGATATCGTCTGTTTCAAGGGTGAAACTTTCGCCTTGCCGTACTTTTTCGGCGCGCAATTCCGCCGCTTCTGCATGTTCCGGCGGGTAAAGCGCAAGCACTTTTCCGAGGCATTCTTCTGCTGTCCAGCCGTATAATTGGACAAAAGCAGGATTGATGGCAATGATGCGCCCTTCGAAATCAAATACGGCAATCGCGTCTTTGGCGGCTTGGAAGAATAAATCGAGATAGCCTTCTTTTGAAGTGAGCGCTTTTTCCATTGATGCATTGCGCAGTTCCAATTGGCGCCAGTAATTGCTGAAATAAAAACTATGCAAGATCGTCAGCAGCATCACCAGGCCGAAAAACATCAACATCGAAACATGGATATACTCTAACGAACCGCTCGTTTGAAAACGGCCGAAGACAAATGTCAGAAGAGCCACTTCGATGATGGTCAGGAGCGAGAGCGCGATGATGGACCGTGTATCGTTATAAAGCGAGGCCGCAACGATTGGGATAATGAAGTAAATGGCCGTGACAAACGACAGCGATTCAAATTGCAGAATTAAAATATAGGCATTTAACGCAAACAATATCGCAAAACGCAACCGTGAAGGGGGTAATTTCGTATATAGTAGAGTGAATAGTACTGAGTAGGCCAGCATGCCGAAGATCGGCGCTATAATGGAAGCGTTGAAGTCGACAAAATAATTCAGCACTAAATGGGCAAGGCTGCCAAAGCCGAATAGATGGATAAATAATTGATTGCGCTTGCGGATTGTCAGTGAGCGTTCCATAATTGCACCTCATCATGCTAAGAGTCTTATTCATCTTACTATAGTCGGGACTGTGCGAAAATGGCAGTTTTTGATATGATTAAAAAATCAGGGAGTGATTAAATTGGCTTTTAACTGGAAAGAACAAGAAACGATCAGCACATTGGAGAAACTGGTGAAAATTCCAAGCCCTTCAGGCTACACGATGCAAGTGATGGATTTCGTCACGGATTTTTTCGACCAGGCAGCGATTCCATACATAATCAGCAATAAAGGCGGTGTTATCGCCACAATCAAAGGACAAGACGATAAACGCCATCGCCTGCTTACGGCACATGTCGATACACTTGGCGCAATGGTGAAGGAAATCAAACCTTCGGGACGTTTGAAGCTATCGCTTGTCGGCGGATTCAAATTCAATGCCATCGAAGGCGAAAATTGCCTGATCCACACAGCTAGCGGCGAAACCATCACCGGCACGATCTTGCTTCATCAGACGACTGTCCACGTGTACCGTGATTCCGGAACAGCGGAACGTTCTGCAGATAATATGGAAGTGCGCTTGGATATCAAATGCAATTCCGCAGAAGATGTCCGCAAGCAGGGCATCGAAGTGGGCGATTTCGTTTCATTCGATCCACGCTTCACCAAAACGGAAAGTGGGTTTATCAAATCGCGTCATTTGGATGACAAAGCGAGCACGGCATTGTTGTTGGAATTGGCCAAGCAAGCGGCAAACGGTGAACCCTTGCCTCAGACGACTCATTTCTATATTTCCAATAATGAAGAAATCGGCTATGGCGGCAATTCCAATATTCCGCTTGAGACCGAAGAATATATTGCTGTCGATATGGGGGCGATTGGCGATGGACAGGCTTCAGATGAATTCACGGTCTCCATTTGCGCAAAAGATTCAAGCGGTCCTTATCATTACGGACTGACCCGCCAATTGATCGCCTTGGCTAAAGATCAGGAAATCGATTACAAAGTGGATATTTACCCGTATTATGGATCCGATGCTTCTGCAGCAATCGGGGCAGGTGCAGATGTGAAACACGCCTTGTTCGGCCCTGGAATCGAAGCATCCCATGCGTATGAACGAACGCATACCGATTCATTGAAAGCGACGGCAGCGCTTCTTCACGCGTATATCAACTCACCGCTCGGGTCATAACACTAGGAGGATTTCAGATGGACAGCAAGCAACTATTTTTAAATATCCCCATTTCATCCATAAAAGGAGAATTGCCGCAATCCATTTCGCATATGACGATGGATTCCCGGGAAATTGTTCCAGGCTCTCTTTTTATCTGCATTGAAGGCTATACAGTCGACGGGCATGATTTTGCTGAGCAAGCGGTAAAGCAGGGCGCAACAGTTATATTGGCGGAAAAACCGCTGGCAATAGAAGGTGCAGCGGTCGTCATGGTAGCGGATACGAGCCGTACGCTCGGTATTCTAGCCGCGCGTTTTTACGGACATCCTTCGAAAAAATTGAATATGATCGGCGTGACGGGGACAAACGGCAAAACAAGCGTCGCTGGCATGCTGCACGCGATGCTGATGGAACTTGGAAAGACATCGGCTTTAACCGGCACGATCGGTTTTAATTTAAACGGGGAATTGCACCCGTCGGCGAATACGACGAGCGATGCTCTGACCACCCAGCAAATGATCAGCCGTGCTTTAGAGGCAGGCAGTTCCCATATGACGATGGAAGTTTCTTCCCATGGGCTCGTATTGGGCCGCTTGGCCGGTGTCGAATTCGATACGGCGATTTTCACGAACTTGACGCATGACCATCTGGATTTCCACGGAACGATGGAAGAATATGGACACGCCAAAGGGCTGCTATTCTCGCAGCTTGGCCAGGATTTGACGCAGAACAAGCGGGCGGTGCTGAATGCAGACGATGAATGGTCAGAGAAGTTTGCAGCCATGACGCCTTTTCCCGTCTATACTTACGGCTTGGAAAATGAAGCGATGTTCCGTGCCGCGGATATCCGGTTAGAGGCGAAAGGGACGTCCTTTACATTGCTTTGCCCAGAGGGAGAATTTCCGATTGAAATGAAATTGCTTGGCCATTTCAACGTCTATAATGCGCTGGCGGCTATTGCGGCATTGTCTGCAGAAGGCTATTCAATTGAGCAGGTGATTGCCGCGCTCGAAGCCATTTCGCCAGTTGAAGGCCGTATGCAAAAAGCGGAAATCGATGCCCCGGTATCGGTTTTCATCGATTATGCACACACACCGGACGCCATTGAGAAAGCCATTGCCGCTGTTGAGGATTTCAAGACCGGCCGTCTTATTTTCTTAGTCGGCACGGGAGGCAACCGCGATAAGACGAAGCGGCCGATCATGGCAGAAAAAGCTTCAGTCGCAGATTACGTCGTGTTGACGACAGACGATCCGCGCTATGAACCGTATGATAGCATTCTAAATGACTTGGCAGCCGGTATGCAGCATGACCAATACGCGTGCATCGGCGACCGTGAACAAGCGGTGCGCCACGCCGTGCAGCAAGCGCAAGCAGGCGATATCATCATTTTGGCCGGCAAAGGGCACGAAGATTACCAGATTATCGAAAATACGAAATATCCGCATAGTGATAAAGAAATAGCAGAACAAGAAGCCCAGCGTAAATTCGGATCATAAAATGGAACGGAGAAAAATCGAAGTATTTTTCTCCGTTCATTTTTGCGTTTTTGCCGCTGTCACTTTCCGCAACTTCAGGCGATAGTTCTTGTTTTTTGCACGTCCCTTCTCTAAGATAGAGAGAGGAAATTAAAGGAGCGTATACAATGTCAGACCAATTACAACAAGCAATTGAAAGCAGAAGAACCTTCGCCATCATCTCCCACCCGGATGCTGGGAAAACGACCTTAACCGAGAAACTCTTGCTGTTCGGCGGCGCAATTCGCGATGCCGGGACGGTCAAAGGGAAAAAGACCGGGAAATTCGCCACATCCGACTGGATGGAAATCGAAAAGCAGCGCGGCATCTCTGTTACATCGTCCGTTATGCAATTCGATTATTCAGGGCACCGGGTCAACATCCTCGACACGCCTGGTCACCAAGATTTCAGTGAAGACACGTACCGGACGCTAATGGCAGTAGACAGTGCTGTCATGATTATCGATGTCGCCAAAGGGATCGAAGCACAGACTGTGAAATTATTCAAAGTCTGTAAAATGCGCGGCATTCCAATTTTTACCTTCATCAACAAAATGGACCGCCAAGGAAAAGAGCCGCTTGAGTTGATGGAAGAGTTGGAAGAAGTGCTCGGCATCCAATCCTACGCGATGAACTGGCCGATCGGCATGGGGAAAGAATTCATGGGGATTTATGACCGTTACAATAAACGCGTGGAACCATTCCGCACGGATGGGGACCGTTTCATGGAACTCGATGAGAACGGGCATCTCGTTGGTGAGCACGAAATGACGAAAACTTCCTATTATACACAAGCGCTTGAAGATATCGAGTTGCTGGAAGAAGCAGGAAACGACTTTTCCATCGAAAGTGTGAAAAGAGGGGAATTGACGCCGGTCTTCTTCGGCTCTGCACTAGCGAATTTCGGTGTAGAAACCTTCCTCGAGACATATCTGCAATTTGCGCCTCAGCCCCAGCCTCGCCTAACAAAAGAAGAAGACATCGTTGAACCGGTAGAAACGCCGTTTTCCGGATTCGTCTTCAAGATTCAAGCCAATATGAACCCGGCGCACCGCGACCGCATCGCTTTTGTCCGAATCGTCTCAGGAAAATTCGACCGCGGCATGAACGTTACCCTATCCAGAACCGGTAAATCGTTCAAGTTGTCCCAAACGACACAATTTTTGGCAGATGACCGGGAAATGGTATCCGAAGCCGTCGCTGGTGATATTATCGGCCTCCACGATGTCGGAAATTACCAGATCGGTGATACCATTACAAGCGGCAAGAAATTCGAATTCGAAGCCTTGCCTCAGTTTACTCCGGAATTGTTCATGAAAGTCACGGCGAAAAACGTCATGAAGCAAAAGCATTTCCATAAAGGGATTCTGCAGCTCGTGCAAGAAGGCGCGATCCAGTACTATAAAACGCTGCATCTGGAAGAAGTCATTCTCGGTGCGGTCGGGCAGCTTCAGTTTGAAGTATTCGAGCATCGCATGAAGAACGAATACAATGTCGATGTAAGAATGGAGCCAGTCGGCAATAAAATTGCACGTTGGATCGAAAACGAAGAAGACGTCAAAGAGTCGATGTCAAGCGGACGCTCGATGCTGGTCAAAGACCGCTACGACAACTTGGTGTTCTTGTTCGAAAATGATTTTGCCACACGTTGGTTCCAGGACAAGAATCCGGAAATCCGCCTTTACAGCCTCCTATAGTAATGGAATCAAAACAGCCTGCTTTTCCAGCGGGCTGTTTTGCATTTGGCGAATAATTTGCCGTAGCGCATCATGCTTTTATAGGACCAGGAAAAACATGGCGTTCTTGTGAACAGACGCTCTCAAGTTTGCGGTATAGGGCATTTTTTCTTATGATAAAGGGACCAGGCATAGAGAGGGATTGAACAGATGAAATTAAGCGATTTTTCCATCAAACGACCAGTATTGACCATTGTTACCATGCTGTTGGTCATCATTTTAGGGGCAGTGTCATTTCTCCGCATACCTGTTACCTTAATTCCAGAGTTGAACCCGCCGATTGGCGTAGTGGTCACGAACTATCCAGGGGCCAGCCCGACGGAAGTGAACGAAAAAGTGACAAAACCGCTGGAAGAGAGCCTGGCAACATTGCCGGGAATTGAATCGATTCAGTCGAACAGCCAGGAAGGAACGAACTTTATCTTACTGGAATTCGGATGGGACACGGATATCGACGATGTTCAGGCGGAAGTCACGCAGCGAATTGACCAGACGCCGATTCCAGATGACTCGAATAACCCGCGTTTTTTGAAGTTCGACCCTTCGCAATTCCCGATCATCCAATTATCCTTGCGGGCGACTGACGCAGAGCAAGACGTCCGGGTAATAGCAGAGGAATTGGAAACACAGCTGCGCCAGACGGACGGCGTGGCGAGCGTAAATGTTTCGGGCTCGTTGATTGAAGATATTTCAATCCAGTTGGATCCGGCAGAACTGGAAGAGCGTGGTTTGCAGCAGGCGGATATTGTCCAGCTGATCCAAGCGAACAATATCTCCTTGCCGGGCGACCCAATTGAAACGGAAGACGGCCGCAATTTAACGACACGCATTGTCAGCACTTTGGAAAGTGTGGAAGACATTGAAGATCTCATCGTGACGATCGATCCGATGTCCGGAGACAATGTCACAGTGGCTGATGTAGCTGAAGTGGCAGTGACAGAACGGGAGACCAACAGCGAAACGCGTGCCAATGAAGAGCCTGCCGTTTTGCTGTCGGTGCTGCAGGAGTCTGGAGGCAATACAGCAGACGTCTCGACAGCATTCCAGGAGCGTTTGGATGAATTGCTTGCTGAAGAGCGTTTTTCGGCAGTGGAAGCCGATATCCTATTCGACCAGGGGGATTACGTTAAACTCGCCATCAATAATATCGGCCAGACTTTGATCCTCGGTGGCATATTCGCGATGCTCGTCCTATTCTTTTTCCTTCGCGGGATCAAGAGCCCGATCATTATCGGCGTAGCCATCCCTTATTCGGTGATCGTGACCTTTGTATTGATGTTCTTTGCTGATTTCGCTTTGAATATCTTGACGCTCGGTGCTTTGGCGCTTGGCATCGGGATGCTCGTCGATAATGCCATTGTTGTCATCGAAAACATCGAACGGCATCTCGCGATGGGCAAAAAACCGAAAAAAGCGGCATCCGATGGTTCTCGTGAAGTAGCTGGAGCAATTACCGCTTCGACATTAACGACCATCGCGGTATTCGTGCCAGTCATTTTCATCTCCGGTTTGATTGGGGAGATTTTCTTCGAATTCGCATTAACGATTTCATTCAGCTTGATCGCCTCGCTCGCTGTGGCCTTGACCGTCATCCCGATGATGGCCTCAAGGATGCTCGGCCAGAAAGATGGCGTACAAAAGCCGGTGAGGGCGGATTCCAAGGGTGTCCAGCGCTTTGAAAAGAGTGTCTTGTGGGCGCTGCGTCACCGCATTCTAGTGCTCTTGACAGCATTCGTGTTCCTCGGAATTGGCACATACGGCGTTTCCCAAGTGGGAACTGAGTTCTTGCCGGCGACGGATGAAGGATTTGTCAGCGTTACCGTTGAACTCGAAAATGGTTCTTCGACGTCTGCGACCAATGAAGTGGTCCAGAGTATCGAAGAAGAATTGAAGGCTGAAGAGGATGTTGATGTGTATGTCAGCTTAATCGGTACGACTCAACAAGGACAGGCGCAAGGCAGTGCGGAATCCAATACGGCAGAAATTTACGTGAAATTATTGCCGCTGGATGAACGCGATCGGTCAGTCTTTGAATTTGTGGATGACGTACAGCCGCAAGTACTGGAGAAAATCGGCGATGATGCGCTTGTCAGCTTTAATCTTCAAACAGCTGCCGGTTCTACACCGAATACATTAAGCTTTACCGTGACGGACACTGACAAAGAGCGTCTCGATGAAGCGGTAGCTGCAATTGATGAAAAATTGTCGAGCTTGCCGAATGTGATCGAATTGACGAACGACCGGCAAGAGACCATCGATGAAATCCAGATGACAATCGACCGCGAAGCGGCGACTGAAAATAACCTGGCGCCGGCACAAATTGCCCAAACGGTCAATAACATTACGCGTGGTGTCCTTGCGACTCAAGTCATCGATGAACAAGATGAGGTGCTCAGTGTCTTTGTCTCTTACGATGAAGAACAGCGCAACAGCGTAGAAAGTTTGCGTGAATTGACGCTTCGCACGCCATCCGGTGCATTCGTCGAACTGCAGGAATTGGCGGACATCGAAGTCGCACAAGGGCCTGTTTCGATCAGCCGCGTTGACCAGGCGGAAAGTGTATCCTTTACACTGCAATACCCATCCGACCAAACTTTGGGCGATATGTCGACAGCTGTCGACACAGCCATAGCGGATGTTGATTTGTCTGAACAGACAGAAGTCTCGTTCGGAGGGGACCGAGAGCTGTTCGATGATGCAATCGACGATATGCTACTCGCGGTCGTATTGGCAATTGTCCTCGTCTATATCGTTATGGCAGCACAGTTCGAATCGTTCAAATACCCATTGGTTATCATGTTCACAGTGCCATTGATGGTCATCGGGGTCTCTATCGCGCTATTCGTGACACAGACACCTATCAGCATTACCGCTGTTATCGGCGTGCTGGTGCTCGTCGGGATTGTCGTCAATAACGGAATCGTGCTCGTCGATTACATCAATCAACGGAAAGCAGATGGATTAGGTTCCTTTGATGCGATTATAACGGCAGTCCATGACCGCAGAAGACCGATCTTGATGACGGCTCTAACGACGATTCTAGGCCTCTTGCCGTTAGCCATTGGCATCGGTGAAGGTACGGAAATCAACCAGCCGATGGGAATTGCTGTCATCGGCGGATTGATCAGTTCGACTTTCTTGTCTTTATATGTCGTGCCAGTCGTCTACAGTCTATTTGACCGGGAAACACGTTTCATGAACAGCAAGAAGAGAAAACAAGCAAAAACAGAGGAATGACCCATCCTGTGCAGATGATTCTGCACAGGACTTTTTTATATTTTAAGGGCGCAGCTATCCATTTTTTAGTAGAATACAGAAAAGGGGTGTGAATGGATGAAGACGATGGTGTTTACCGGGTTTCCCGGATTTATCGCAACACGTTTAATGGAATCATGTGCCCGAAAAGGCTGGGAATTGGCGGCAATCGTTCTGCCCAGTGAAATGGAGAAAGCGCAAAGGCAGGCAATCAGCATTGAGGAAAAGACCGGCTGTGGGCGGATCCGGCTGCTGCCGGGAGATATTACGGTAGAAGGCTTGGCGCTTTCACAGGAAGACCGGTCTTGGCTTGAAAACCAGCAGCTTGTCTTTTGGCATTTGGCAGCCATCTATGATTTGGCGGTACCGCAAGCTATCGCAAAAAAAATCAACATTTTAGGTACACAAAACGTTAACGATCTAGTCAAGACACTTAATCAGCTGGAGCGCTATATGTATTTCAGTACGGCTTATGTGGCGGGCAGAAGAGAGGGCTTGTTGCTCGAAGATGAGCTTATCCGTCCGCAAACATTCAAGAACCATTACGAAGAAACAAAATTTGAAGCAGAATTGCTCGTTCAACAATTGAAAACACAAGTGCCAACAACTATTATCCGTCCAGGAATTGTTAGGGGCCATTCCATAAGCGGAGAGACCTCTAAATTCGACGGCCCGTATTTCTTTTTGAATATGATCGACCGGATGAAACGGTTGCCTGCGATTCCGTATATCGGGCATTCGTACGCAACTATCAACGTTGTACCGGTCGATTACATCTTAGAAGCTTCTATTTATTTGAGCGGCCTTAAAAAAGCCGAATCGGCAACCGTTCATTTGACTGACCCCAATCCTCATCCTGTAGAAGAAGTATACCGGGCAATGGTCTATGAAATGACTGGAAAGTATCCTAATGGCCGGATCCCGAAAAAACTTGCGGCCTTCTCGATGAAGACACCGGCCATCCGCAAGTACCTCGGCGTTGAAGCCGAGACTTTGGATTACATGGACTGGCAGGCGCAATTCGATACGCGCAACGCCCAGTCCTTATTGGCAGGAAGCGGCATCCGGCCGGCTGATTTTCTGGAAACGATCCCGGTAATGGTGGCATTCTATAATGAACATAAGGGAGATCAAAAATACCATGTCACGATTGCCTAGATGTTTACAGTTCCAGCACAAGTGCTATAATACATCTACAGACCAATAATACAAACTCTCGACAAAGGGGAGTAGCTATAGGGAAACCTATTTCACAGTCGTCAAGACGTGGCTTCTGGCCATCGGTTGTGATAGCGGCATATCAGAACGCTTAGCAAGACCTTTGCCTTTTATTAGGCATGGGTCTTTTTTGTCGGGTAAAATTAGGAGGGAAATTATGGATACTATCTTATTGGAATACGCATGGGTGCTGCTTGTGCTCATCGGGCTGGAAGGTTTGCTCGCTGCAGATAATGCTGTGGTCATGGCTGTCATGGTCAAGCATTTGCCAAAGCCCCAACAGAAGAAAGCCTTGTTCTATGGTTTGGCAGGTGCTTTTATTTTCCGTTTTGCAGCTTTATTCATGATCACATTCTTGGTGAACATCTGGCAGATTCAGGCCCTTGGCGCCGCCTATCTGTTGTTTATCGCGGTCAAGCATATCTATGACCAGCGCAAAGGGAAAGAACATACAATAGAACCCGAAACGACAAAAGGATCGGGATTCTGGATGACCGTCTTAAAAGTGGAACTGGCAGATATCGCCTTTGCCATTGACTCTATGCTTGCGGCCGTTGCACTCGCGGTAACATTGCCGCATCTCGGCGATTTTGACATCGGCGGCATCAATGGCGGCCAGTTTGGTGTGATGCTGGCTGGCGGTTTAATTGGTGTCATCATTATGCGTTTCGCTGCGCATAAATTCGTCCGGCTGTTGGAGAAATACCCGCAGCTCGAAACAGCGGCATTTGTCGTGGTCGGTTGGGTAGGGGTCAAATTGGTCGTTTTGACCTTATCACACGAAAAATTGAACGTTCTGCCGCATGATTTTCCGCATTCGACGCCGTGGACAATTACGTTCTGGCTTGTGCTTTTAGGCATCGTCTTGACCGGAGTGTTTACAGGTCTTAAAAAGAATAAAGAACAAAACGCTTAATTGAATAAAGATTGGTCGAATAGCTTTGCGGTGCATTTTCTCCGCAAGGCTATTTTCATGCAATCCATAACAAGACGGACACAAACACTCGCTGTCACACGAATGTAATACTTAGCAAGACCGCCTCAATCTTCCAAATTCCTGGACTGAAAGATACAATAGAGAAAAAGGAATTGAAATGAGGTGAGTTGCATGCTATTGACTGCTTTGGGCGGTTTGTTTGGATATGGAGCAGAAATGCCCGCTGAAACATTGGTGAAGCTCGCACAACAAGGCGATGAAGAGGCCGAAGAACAATTGATTTCTTCACATATCCCGTTCGTGAAAAAAACCGCCGCACAAGTATGCAAGCGGTTCATCGATGATAATCAGGATGAATTCAGCATCGCGCTCTTGGCATTTCATGAGGCAATGCGCCAATACCGTCCTGGACATGAGGCGTCGTTTTTAACTTTCGCGCATATGGTCATCAGGCGCAGAGTAATTGATCATATCCGGAAAGAAAGCAAGCGTCTGGAATTCAGCCATGATTTCACAGCATCGCCGAATGAAGACCATCACAACCATATCGGCGACCGGGCATCATCGGCTCTCTATTCAGAACAGGAGCAGATTGCCAAGCGGCGTGAAGAGATTGTCCAATTCGAGGAAATGCTCTCAGAGTTCGGCTTATCTTTCCAAATGATCGCCAAAGTTTCTCCTGCACATGAAGACGCCAGGAGAAATGCAATCCAAATCGCGCAGTTGGTAGCGGAAACGGATGAATACAAACACTTCTTGCTTGATAAGAAAAAACTGCCGGTCAAACATATCGAGGAACTTGTCCAGGTCTCGAGAAAAACTATTGAGAGAAACAGGAAATACATAATTGCAATGTCGCTATTGATAATGAGCGAGTTGCATTATTTAAAAGATTATTTAAAGGAGCGGTTGAACTGATGCGAATGCGAAAAGGCATATGTATGGAACTTGATGGAGACCGTTCTGTCTACATGCTTGCAGATGGCAGCTTTGTAACCGGCAGGCCGACAGGGAGTACGGTAGTGGGAGAAGAGGCATATTTCGAATCCGTAAAAGCTTCGAACCGCCGATTCAAGCCGTTTACCGTGCCGCTCATAGCGTCGGTCGCGGCTCTATTCTTACTGATTTCCACATGGATGCTCCCCGCCGAAGAAGCTTATGGCTATGTACAAGTTGAATCAAACCCGGGAATCGAACTCGGCGTAGACGAGGCATGGCACGTCATTTCGCTGAGGGAGCTGAATGAGGACGGCAAAAAATTGATTGCTCAATTAACCGATTGGGAAAATCGTGAACTCGAAGTGGTTTTAGAGAACGTGCTTGCCTTATCCGTGGATGAAGATACAGAGCATGTGACGATTACCACGATACGAGGAGATGGAGAATCGGATGCCGCGATTAACGTGGAACAGATCGCATTGGCGGCACTGTTTGCCGGCAGCAATAAAAACTTGCGGGTGCATTTGAAAGAAGCGAATAAAAAGCAATGGCGCGAGGCAAAAGAACAACAAGTGCCAGTCGCGAAGCTAATCGAAAAAGACCGAACTTTCACGTCTCCAAAGAAACAAGAAAATGATGTCCAGCCTGCGCAAAATGAAGAAAAAAATACGCAGGGAAAAAAAGCCCCGGATAGCCAGGAGGCCCCTTCGAAAGCTGAAGATCCTGCTACTCCAAAGGCTAAACCGAAAAATGAGCCTTCCTCTCCGGGCAATAGCCAATCAAACAAAACACAAAAGTCGGATACACAGGCAAATCCTGCTCCGGAAAAGAAATCTGTTCCGGAAAAGAAACCAGTTCCGGAAAAGAAACCTGTTCCAGAAAAGAAACCTGTTCCGGAAAAGAAACCTGTTCCAGAAAAGAAACCTGACAGCAAATCAAAAGAACCTGGCTCCAACTCCCCAGCAGCAAAAAAAGTACCCAAAAAACCAGAAAAACCTGAGCCGGCTAAACCGAAAAACCCGAATGCTGGAAAAGGCAACAACGCTGGGAATTCAAAAGTTGAAACAAAACCGAAAAAAGAAAAGCCTTCTTCCGGAAAGAACAAAACTGAACAACCGCCAAAAGACAATAACGGCAAAGACAAACCAAAAGAAAAGGACAGTAAAAAAGGCAATTCTAACAGCAACAGCAACAGCAACAGCAACAGCAACAGCAACAGCAACAGCAACAGCAACAATAATAGCGGCAATTCTTCCAAAGTAGATGGGGCGAAGACAGCGGAACCAAAGGACTTGAAAGCTGAACAGGCCAAACCCCATGTGAAGGAAAAGGGAGTCTCGGATTCACCCAAAGCCGATGAAAAGAAATCTCCAAAAGCAGACAAGCAAGACAAGAAAGATAAGAAAAATCCATAATGCCTTCTGTGAATGGCGCTTATTCCTTCAAATCCGCATTCAGCGGTGTAACTCAAAGGAATAAGCGCTTATTCTGCGGCAGTGGAAAATAAGACAGGAAAAGCGGCTCTTTTGCATTGGAACAGATAAAGCGGACTGTGCTTTACAAAAAAGCCCTTTTCTTTTCCCCGTACTTTACATAGAATGGGAAGAGAGTCAGTTGCGGAAGGGAATTTTACGCCTATGAATAAATCATTTCAACGTGTCCGAAATCTTACACCTGCACAGGCAATCGTGGCGTATTATTTCGTAGCGATTGCTTTTTCCTTTTTGCTCCTGCGGCTTCCAGGAGTCCTGCAGCCTGGGGTGAGCATGACCTATATCGACACATTATTTACCGCCGTCAGCGCTGTCAGCGTCACCGGGCTGACCGTCATAGATGTGTCGCAAACATTATCGGTGTTTGGCATCATCGTGTTGATGGTGATCCTGCAATTCGGGGGCATCGGCATCATGTCGATTGGAACATTTTTCTGGATTCTGCTTGGCAAACGGATTGGGCTGAGAGAGCGCCAATTGATCATGGTCGACCATAACCAGTCGAGCATGTCCGGCGTTGTTAAATTGATCACTGAAATTGTCAAGATCCTATTGTTGATCGAAGCGATCGGCGCGCTCATATTGACCGTCTATTTTACGCAGTATTTCTATAGTTTCAGCGAAGCTCTATTGCACGGCGTTTTCGGATCGGTCACGGCCACAACTAATGGCGGGTTCGATATTACCGGCGCGTCCCTGCAGCCTTATGTCGATGACTATTTTGTCCAGATCGTCAATATGCTGCTGATTATCCTTGGTGCGATCGGTTTTCCGGTATTGATCGAGTTGAAAGAGTTTTTGTCGAACGAGACAAAAAATTTCCGGTTCTCGTTGTTCACCAAGATTACGACGAGCATCTTCGGCATGCTCTTAGTCGTCGGCACGGTCGGGATCTTGATTTTGGAGTCGGTCAATGCCTTTAAGGGGATGTCGTGGCATCAGACCTTTTTCGGGGCCCTGTTCCATTCAGTGTCATCCCGCTCCGGCGGCTTGGTCACCATCGATATCACCCAGTTCAGCGACGCGACCAATGTATTCATGAGTGCGCTCATGTTTATCGGAGCCTCGCCAAGTTCGGCTGGCGGCGGCATTCGGACGACCACTTTTGCGATCGCTATCCTGTTTTTGATTAATTTTGCGAGAGGCAAGAACACGATCCAGATTTTCAACCGTGAAATCGAGTTGATTGATGTGTTCCGGTCATTTGCGGTCCTGTTCCTTGCAGGCACAATGGTCATCGTCGCGACGATGCTGTTGATCATCACTGAACCGAACGCATCCATCGTGGAAATTCTCTTTGAGATCACCTCAGCATTCGGTACATGCGGCATGTCGCTCGGGCTGACGAGTGAATTATCCTCAATCGGCAAAGTAATCGTCATGGTTCTGATGTTCATCGGGCGAGTCGGCTTGATTTCCTTCTTGTTCACCATCGGCGGCAAGACGGATCCGACGAAATTCCATTATCCGAAAGAACGCGTCATTATCGGATAAGTCGACTGCACGTGCTATTCGGCTGTCAAAGGGATATAATTGAAATAATCGAGTAATCATAGCGGAAATGAGTGAACGAAAATGAATGAAGACATCAAACAGTCATTGAAACTGTTTATCGTTTTGTCCCGTGCACATAAAGCGATTTCAGAACAAACCAACCAATTTTTCCAGGAAAACGGCGTTAATCCAACAGAATTTGCGGTGTTGGAGCTGCTCTATCATAAAGGGCGGCAGCCGTTGCAGAAAATCGGCGGTAAAATTTTACTTGCCAGCGGGTCGATCACCTATGTCATCGACAAGTTGGAGAAGCGCGGATTTATCACGCGTGTCAATTGCCCGACTGACCGCCGCATCACCTATGCGGAAATTACGGAACAAGGGGAAGCCTTTATGGCAGACATCTTCCCGGCGCACGAGCAAAAAATTCATGAACTGACGGCTGCTTTATCTTCGGATGAAAAAGAGCAGGCCATCGAATTGATGAAGAAAATCGGCTTGTCGATCAAAGATTTGTCCTATTAAAAAAGATCCTCCGCTGTGGAGGATCTTTTTTATTTCTGCATATGCTCGATCGTTCGGGTCATTTGGATAAAGCCGCCATTTATCCTAAACCGGCAGTGGCATGACGATAAACAAGAGCACCAAGACAACCAAATGAGTAATGATCAACAGGGGCATGCTGCGCTTCCATTCATACAGGATGCCGAGCAATGCGCCTGCTACAACGCCTGCCACAATACCCGGCCAAAAGCCGCTGAAGGCAAGCGCAATGCCGAATAAGAGTGATGCCCCTAGAATGGCGAATGGCAGCTTCATGTATTTTTTCAATTGCTGTTGGATGTAGCCGCGCCAGAAAAGTTCTTCGCCTGGAACGATGACGAACATCAACAATAGGTAATGCCAAATGCTAGTTGGGGCAAATAAGGTTTGAAGGGCAGAGACCGGGCCTTCTACATTAACCGGAAGGACATCGAAGACTAGGTAGCCGAGTGCCAGGACGGTATAGATAAGGCTGCCGAACAACACACCGTATACTAATGATTTCCAGGTTTTTAATTCGTCGAATACCGAATAATTAACGATTGCGATCGACATCAGGACCAAAATGGCGAATGTGTACATATACCAAAAGATGGCTGTATTTTCGAAAGCCAGATGATACAAATAAAGCGAAAGCGGCAATAGCCAAATTAGCGTATGGCGCTTTAATAGAGTAAACATAGAAAAAATCCTCCTAAAATCAACAAAGGCTGCCCGTGTTAGGGGGGAAAGCACAATGTGGCTGGACGGCTATGGTTTCGTCCGTATAGTATTATAACAGAAGGATTTTAACATAACGAAAGGAAAGGAGAACATTTCATGACTGATTATGCGAACGACCTGGATCGATTGAAAGCTGGCGAGATCGACACACTCGATATTTCCAAAGAAGAATTTCTGGAGTTCCGCAAGATTCTGACGGAACGGGAAGATTTCAAACACTTTAGGGGAACGGCTTTCCATCATGGCAAAACGCAATATGAATATACGGTAGAACCGTCTAAATAACGCCTTGAATCAAGATGGCGGCGCAAGAAAACACGCAATGAAATTTTTTTTGTAAAAAAGGTTTAGCCTATGTTTGCAGGGGGCATAGTATACTTGAACACAGCAACATTCTCATTTCCCCCTTTTGTGGTCGGCCCTATATGGACCGGCCTTTTTTTTATGCCAAAAAAGAAGAGTGAATAGACTGATCATTTTTGCTATTATGGAAATATAGAGGAGGCAATAAAATGAAAATTGGATTTATCGGTACCGGGGTCATGGGCAATAGCATCGGACGCCATTTACTGGAGGGCGGCCATGAACTTTCCGTATTTACGAGAACGGCTAAGAAAGCCGAGGATTTGCTGGAACAAGGCGCATCCTGGAAAAACAATCCGAAAGAACTGGCTGAGTCTGCCGAAGTGATCTTTACGATGGTTGGGTACCCAAGGGATGTACAAGAAATCTATTTCGGGGAAAATGGCTTGCTGGCAAATGCTGCCGAAGGAACGGTGCTCATCGATTTGACTACTTCCCAGCCCAAGCTGGCGCAGGAAATTGCCGATGCTGCACGGGCTAAAAGTTTGCATGCTTTGGATGCACCGGTCTCTGGAGGGGATATTGGCGCTAAAAATGCGGTGCTGTCCGTCATGGTCGGCGGCGAAGAAGACGTTTTCAATCGACTGCTACCGCTATTTCGTTTGTTTGCAGGCAATATTATTTTGCAAGGTCCGGCGGGTTCCGGACAGCATACAAAGATGTGCAATCAGATCAATATCGCGAATAATATGCTGGGCGTCTGTGAATCCCTTATATACGCGAAGAAAGCAGGGCTCGATCCCGAGAATGTATTACGCTCGATTTCGGCGGGGGCAGCCGGGTCTTGGTCCTTATCAAATTTAGCGCCGAAAATGATTGAAGGCGATTTCCGTCCAGGCTTTTACATCAAGCATTTCATCAAGGACATGAAAATAGCGGTAGAGGAATCCGAGCGATGGGGCTTGGATCTTCCCGGGCTGAAATTATCACTTGGCATTTATGAGGAATTGGAACGCGCAGGGGATGGGGACCTTGGCACTCAGGCATTGATCCGCCATTTCGATTTTGTAGAAAAATAAGCAGAAAAAACCGGCAGTGCAGGACCGCCGGCAGGATCAATCAAAATAGGATTTTTTCGGTGAATAGAAACGATTCATTTCTTTCGGTTCGTAGCGTTTGGAAAAAGCCGAGATGGCAGGCTTTTTTTCCGGCGCCTCCAGCCCAGTGTAATTTTGAAGCAATTCTTTCGCATGCTTCAAGTTCATGCGGCTCGGTGGATTGCGATAGGATTCATCCAAGTCTCCAAAATGCTCAAGTGAATGGAAATCTTCCTTTTTGGGGAGCATGTGGAAATAATAATTTCCGCATTTCACGAGGACAGATGATTGTTGTTGGCTTTTCCGGGGGTTTTTACTGAAGTGCAGGCCAAGTTTTTGCGCCCGTTTTTGTTGAATCATCAGATTCAATGCCTGTTTTTTTAATGCATACAGAAATTGATTGTCAGGAGCAGTCTTAGCGTGGCGGTTGACAGTGAAAATAGCTTGTGCGATTTCCGAATCTTTCGTCGTCAAGGACATGGGCTCATTCCTTTCGCAATAATGGATTGATCAGTCTTTGTTTATCATATCAAAATTTTCAGTCACTGTACATAAACCGAATCCAGCGCCGAGCTGCAAGAAATGATTTGAAAAAGGGGATGTTGAAATGTTGAGTGAACAAACAATAATCGTGACCGGGGGCTCCAGTGGAATGGGCTTTCATATGGCAGAAAAATTTGCAACTGAAGGCGCAAACGTCGTCATTACGGGGCGGGATATGGAAAAATTGAATGAGTCATTGACGAAGTTGTCTGGGCTGCGGGGACAGGCGGAAGCGTTTCAGATGGATGTGCGCGAACCCGAACATGCCAAGGCAATGGTCAATTTCGCACACGAGAAGTTTGGGCGGATCGATGGTCTTGTCAATAATGCGGCGGGTAATTTCATCGTCCATGCTGAAAAATTATCGCCGAACGGATGGCGCTCAGTTATCGACATTGTTTTGAATGGGACATTTTTCTGCTCTCATGCGGTCGGCAATTATTGGATTGAAAATGGCACAAAGGGGAATATACTTAATATGCTGGCAACGTATGCCTGGAATGCCGGTGCCGGGGTCGCTCATTCCGCCGCCGCTAAAGCGGGGGTCATGTCGCTAACCCGGACACTCGCAGTTGAATGGGGCACGCAATACGGCATCCGTGTCAACGGGATTGCTCCTGGCCCGATCGAACGAACTGGGGGCGCAGATAAACTTTTTGAGTCTCAAGAAGCGATGCAGCGGACCTTGAAATCTGTCCCTTTAGGCCGGCTTGGAAAACCGGAAGAAGTGGCAGATCTGGCAGCGTTTATCATGTCAGAGAAAGCGGCTTATATGAATGGGGAAATCGTGACCTTAGACGGTGGCCAGTGGTTAAATAAATTCCCTTTTTAAGCCAAAACACCCAATTAAATAGTTTCGGGAATCGTGTTATGTTATGATGTAATCGAAGTGTTTCGGCATCAGACCATGCGATGCAAAAGGAGTAGAGCACATGATTTCATTACCGAGCAAAGATTTTCTTGAAACCCCGATCGAAGAATTTGTCATCTCGTCCGAAAAAGTAGCACATGTCCAAATCGGCAATAGTGCCGAGCATGCTTTATTGGTTTTGACGAAGACCGGCTATTCAGCCATCCCGGTTTTGGATGCGAAGTACCGGTTTCACGGCTTGATTAATGCCCAGCGCATCACAGACGCCATTCTTGGAATGGACCATATAGAATACGAGAAACTAGGCGATATTCGAGTCGAAGAGATTATGCAGACTGACCTGCCGCTGATCCATTTGAATGACCGCTTCCAAAGAGCTTTGGATCTGGTGATCGACCAGAATTTCCTTTGTGTAGTGGATGATGATGGAATGTTCATGGGGATTTTGACAAGACGGATCGTCTTGAAGCAATTGAAGAAACAACTTTACCAGTTCAAACGATAATTGCCCTGAGAAAGGTCTCATCCATTGAGGCCTTTTTTTCTGCTGGTTGAAAGAAGGAATGGATATGGAGCAATCGAAACGCCCGCTCATCTTGATCGCGGTCATGCTGGCTATGTTCGTTTCTGCGGTCGAAGCAACCATTGTCTCGACAGCGATGCCGAGCATTGCCGCAGACCTCGGCGGGTTTTCAAAATACAGTTGGGTGTTTTCTGCTTATTTACTGATGAGCACTGTTACTGTGCTGCTATATGGAAAGCTGGCTGATCTTGTCGGCAGGAAAATAATTTTTGCTTTCGGCATGTTATTGTTTTTAATTGGCTCGGGCCTCTGCGGTTTAGCCGATTCGATGGAGCAATTAATCGCTTTCCGTTTTATTCAAGGAGCGGGAGCAGGGGCTATCATGCCGATTGCGTCAACGATCGTGGGAGATATTTATTCTCCTGAAGAACGGGCGAAGATCCAAGGGTACTTGTCCAGCGTATGGGGCATCTCGGCCATCGCCGGCCCTGCTATCGGCGGTGTTTTGGTAGCGACCATCGGCTGGCAATACGTATTCTGGGTCAATTTGCCGCTGGGGATCTTGTCGCTGCTCGGCATCTTGATTTATTTGAAAGAACCGGTGCGCATGGAGCGGGCGAAAGTCGATTACAGGGGGGCCTTGTTCTTGACGATTGCACTTAGCAGCGTCTTGTATCTGCTTATCGAAGGAGGCGTGTCTTTTAGCTGGCTCTCGGCTCCTTCTTATTTACTTGCCATTATCGGCGCTTTATTCATGTTTTGGTTTATCAAAGCAGAGCGCGCGTCAGATGATCCGATGATGCCGTTTGAAATTTGGCAAAACCGTGCGATTCTCTATGCGAATTTGGTTTCGCTCGCGACAGGAATCATATTGATCGGCATTTCCAGCTATCTGCCGGCATATGTGACTGGCGTTATGGAACAGCCAGCAGCTATTGCCGGCTTCACGTTGACAACAATGTCGATCGGATGGCCGATTGCTTCTGTCCTATCAGGAAGGCTCTTGGTCAGCATCGGCTATTTCCGCACCTCGCTTCTTGGCGGCTCGTTTCTTCTCATCGGAACGGCATTGTTTGTAACGATGCAGCCGGGGTTTGGTCCATTTTGGGCAGGGATGTCGAGTTTCTTCGTCGGTGTCGGCATGGGATTGACTAGTACCGCCTTCATCGTCTCCATCCAATCCGCCGTGTCATACGACAAGCGGGGAGCGGCAACCGCTTCGAATATGTTCATGCGCAATCTAGGCAGCACGATCGGCGTAGCGCTTCTTGGCAGCATATTGAACAGCTCGCTACTGAATCGGCTGGACGATTCCAGCAATTTATCGCTGGAATCCGTCAACTCGATTTTAAGCATCGATAGCCGCGTGCAGTTGCTGGAAGCGGATAAGCTGGTGTTGCAGGAAGCCTTGGCTTTTGGGCTGCGCAATGTTTATAGCATAGCGTTTATCTGCGCGCTGATCAGTTTCTTGCTGATTTTCGGCTTGCGCGGATTGAAAGGAGTGAAACCGGATGTCAAATGAAGAAATGATTATTAAAGTGCTGGCAGAAGAAGGCAATATGCGAAAAGCGGCAGAGCGGCTGTTCTTGTCGCAGCCTGCCTTGTCCCAGCGGCTGCAATCGATTGAAAAGGAATGGGGCCAGCAATTATTCATTCGTTCGCAAAAAGGGCTGACGCCGACTCCTGCTGGTGAATTGGTCATTCAATACGCGAAAGAAGCCGTGGTGCGACGGGAAGAGATTTTTGAACAGCTGCATACTTTAAGCGAAAAAGTACATGGCACTTTGAAAATCGCCTGTGCGTCGATCATTGGCCAAAATTGGCTCCCGAAAGTGTTGAAAGATTTCATTACCCTGTATCCGGAAGCGAAAGTGCAATTGATCACCGGCTGGAGTTCTGAAATTGTCCGAGCCTTGTACGACGGCGAAGCCCATATCGGCATCGTCCGGGGGCAGACCGACTGGAAAGGCCCGAAAATCCATTTATTCAAAGACACTTTGTATTTGGTCGACAAAGAAATCAGTTCGCTGGAAGAAGTCATGAAGACCGAACGGCCGTTTATCCAATTCAAAAGCGATTCTACCTATTACGAGGAAATCCAGCAATGGTGGCAAAAGCATTTCGCCTCCAACCCGAAGCGCCAAATCACGGTGGACCAGATTGAGACCTGTAAGCAGATGGCCGTCAACGGCATTGGCTATGCAATCTTGCCATCCATTACCTTGACAGGCGCAGAGGATGTCCATACGATGCCGCTGACGAATAGCGAACAGGAGCTGGAGTTGACCCGGGATACGTGGTTGATCGGCTATGAATCGTCTTTCCAGTTAAGGCAGGTCGAGGCATTTGTCGATATTGTCAAAAAACATGCCACTCTGTTAAGCTAAAGGATGTATTATTATACTGAATCAGATATAATAACACCATTACACGAGAGAAAGAGGTTTTAATCAATGGAACAAATGGATGCAAATCAAATTATTTCGTACATACAGAATGCGAAGAAATCGACGCCTGTAAAAGTATATGTCAAAGGTGAAGGCGTAGCTGCGCTTGATTTTGGCGAAGGCTCGAAAGTATTCGGAGAAGGCAATCATGCAACAGTATTCGGCGAATGGGCTGAAGTGGAGAAGGCACTAGAGCAGCACGCCTCAGTCATCGAAGATTCTGTAGTGGAAAACGATCGCAGAAACTCAGCGATCCCACTGCTTGATTTGAAAAACATCAACTCCCGCATTGAACCAGGTGCGTTTATCCGTGAAAACGTAGAGATTGGCAGCAACTGCATCATCATGATGGGCGCAGTCATCAATATCGGTTCTGTCATCGGCGATGGCACGATGATCGACATGGGCGTAATTATGGGCGGCCGCGCGACAGTCGGGAAAAACTGCCATATCGGCGCTGGCGCTGTCTTGGCAGGCGTAATCGAGCCTGCATCTGCCACACCGGTAATCGTTGAAGACGATGTCATGATCGGAGCGAACGCAGTCGTATTGGAAGGCGTCCGCATCGGCAAAGGCTCCGTCGTCGCTGCAGGGGCTGTCGTGATCGAAGATGTACCTGAAAACGCAGTCGTTGGCGGTACTCCAGCGCGCGTGTTGAAGCTAATGGATGAAAAGACCCGTTCAAAAACAGAAATCAAGCAAGAACTTCGCCAATTGTAAGAGGCCATTCCATGGATCTTATTCAAATCAGGAGAGAATTACACGAAATTCCGGAAATCGGATTTCAGGAATTTAAAACGCAAAGTTACTTAAAAGACATCATTTCCAAAATGGCCCCAGACCGCATCGAGCTGGTTGAATGGCGTACAGGACTCGTGGTCAAAGTCAAGGGCAGGTCGCCTGAGAAAACAATCGGTTGGCGCACGGATATCGACGGTTTGCCGATTCGCGAAGAAACCGCGTTGCCGTTTTCCTCGCGTCACGAAGGGTTCATGCATGCATGTGGACACGATATCCACATGACGGTCGCGCTCGGCTTGCTGGAACAGTTGATTGAACACCCGCTTGAGAACGATGCAGTGATCTTGTTCCAACCTGCAGAAGAAGGGCCTGGCGGTGCACAGCCGCTTTTGGCATGGCTTGAAAAAGAGCGTCCAGATCTTTTGCCGGATGAACTTTTTGCCTTGCACATCGCACCTGAACTGCCAACCGGCACTGTCGCGACAAAGCCTGGGCTTCTCTTTGCCAACACATCGGAATTATTCATCGATCTGCACGGCAAAGGCGGCCATGCCGCATACCCGCATCAGACGCGTGATATGGCGGTTGCAGCAGCCGCTTTATTGATGCAATTGCAGACAGTCGTCAGCCGCAATGTCGACCCGATGGATTCGGCCGTTTTGACGGTCGGGAAGATGTCTGCGGGCACTGTCCAGAACATCATCGCCGAACGCGCTCGCCTGGAAGGAACAATGCGTACCTTAACGCCTGAGTCGATGGAAAGCGTAAAAAAACGCGTCGAATCGCTGTGCCGGTCAATCGAGGAAGGCTATGAATGCCAAGTGTCCATCGATTACGGGGCGAATTATCGCCAAGTGGACAATGACGAACAGCTTGCTGAGTCATTTTTGCGCTATGCACAGGATGCTCCGGAGATACAAGCTGTCCGCAGCAAAGCGGCCATGACAGGTGAGGATTTCGGTTACTTCACCGAACGGCTGCCGTCTTTGATGTTTTGGGCAGGGGCCGGCTCCGATTACGGCTTGCATCATTCAAAACTGATGCCGGACGAGAGAATCCTATCGTTCATGCCACGATTCATTTACGATTATTTTAAGCAACGATAAAAAAAGCGAGACGCCGCTATGGCGTCTCGCTTTTTCAGGCTGCCGAGAAAGGTAAGAAATCGTATTTTCCGAAGCTTATCGCTCGCTTTCCGTGGGCTCGCGCCCAAGCCTCCTCAGTCGCTTTGCGCCTTGCGGGGTCTCGGTCGTCTCGCTCAACCACAGGAGTCGAGCGAACGCTTCTCCAAATACTTAGAAAGATCATTGATTATTGAATGTAGAAAAAATGACTCCATTCTAGTTCGTTATGGATTAATAGACTTCTTCTACACCCATAAAAAGCGAGACGCCGCTATGGCGTCTCGCTTTTTTGCATTTAGATTAATCGGTGAATCAGGTGCTGCGGCTTTCCTGCAATAACTCTTTTTTTCGTGCCGACCAGTTAAAGGCGATGAAGAAACAGATGAGCAAGATGAAAGTTCCTGTAATATACGGGAAGCTCATGTCGATATCGAAAAGAATCCCGGCAAGCGCTGGCCCAATCATATTGCCAAGGCTCATATAGGCATTGTTCATCCCGGCCGCATACCCTTGTGAGTCGCCAGCGAGTTTTGAAATGAGCGTATTGATCGCTGGGCGCAAGAGGGAGGCGGCTGTGAAAAAGACAGCTGCCACGAACAGGATCGTCCAGAAGGTGTTGACGAAGAGAATGCCGATCATCGCTGCGGCTGAAACAATCAAGTTGACGAGGATGACGCGCATCTCGCCGAAACGCTTGAACAAGCTGTCGATGACGAAAGTTTGAACGATGACGCCGACGAAGCCGCCGACAGTAATGACGACCGAAATTTCCTTCGGCGTGAATTGGAATTGCTTATCAACATACAAGGCGATTGTCGATTGGAAATTCGACAGCCCGAATGCAAAGATGAACATGACCAGCAACATGACAAAATATGGTGTGTAGACAGAGCGCTTCATCTGCTGGTATAGATTCTCTCGTTTATAGTCCACAGCCTGCACCGCCGGTTTGACATTTGGCAAGGCAAAGAAGGATAGCAGGGCGGACAGTAAAGCGACAGAGGTTGCGACATAGAACGGGAATTGCAGGCTGACTTCAGAAAGAAAGCCGCCAATGCCGGGCCCGATCATGAAACCAAGAGACATCGAAGCGCCCAGCAGCCCCATTCCTTTGCCTCGTTCTTCGTAGGTCGTGATATCGGCCACAAATGCCATCATTGGCGGGATCAGGAATGCCCCGCCGACGCCGCTGAAGAAGCGGGCAAGGTAGAGGACCCATAATTCGGTTGCCATGCCGAAGAGCAGCTGCGACAAGCCGAATACGATCAGCCCAAAAATGATCAAGTTCTTGCGCCCATATTTATCGGAGAGTTCCCCGGAAATTGGCGAAAATAGAAATTGCGCAAAAGCGAAAGTGGCGATTAATGTGCCGAGCGCCTGGCCCGCAACGCCGAACGTTTCCAGATAAGCTGGCATGATCGGAATGATGAGGCCGATTCCGCTCATGGCGATAAACATATTGAACATGAGAATATATAAGGCGAATTTTGTTGATTTGACGGCCATGAGGCTTACCTTCCCTCGTTTTTATTTCGTGTGGCTAAATTTCGGTGTTGTGAACTTATTTACTATACCTCATTTATACAGAAAAAAACAGGCAGAAGTTCTGCCTGTCATTTTTCCATATCCATCTTGAATTCCAAAAACAGTTCGTTGTAGATGCCGAGCATCTCGAGTCCAAGGTTTTCGTAGACTTCGAGGCGGTCGCGCATTTCTTCTGTCGGATAGAATCGCTTATCTCCTGTCACTTCAGGATCCATCAGTTCAAGTGCGGCTGCATTGGGGGAAGAATAGCCGACATAATCCGCATTTTGCGCAGCCACTTCCGCACCGAGCATGAAATTGATGAATTGATGGGCGCCATCAATATTGTCGGCTGTCGATGGGATGATCATGTTATCGAACCAAAGATTGGAGCCTTCTTCCGGCACTACATAATCGATGTCTTCATTGACAAACATCATATCTGCCGCTTGCCCGGACCAGGTAACGGCAACCGCCGCTTCCTCGCGGCGCATCATTTCGACGATTTCATCGCCGATAATCGCTTTGACGTTGGGCCCGAGTGTTTTCAGTTTATCAGTCGCTTCGCGCAATTCCCCAAGATCGGTGGAGTTCAGCGAATAGCCGAGGCTGTTCAATCCCAATCCAATGACTTCACGTGCGCTGTCGACCAAAATGACTTCCTGTTCGAGCGTTGGGTGCCACAAGTCATCCCAGCTTTCGAAAGTCTGCCCTTCGAGAAGAGTCGGGTTATAGGCGATGCCGACAGTACCCCAGAAATAGGGAATCGAATATTCATTGCCCGGATCGAATGGCAAATCCAAAAAATATGGATCAATATTTTCGAGGTTCGGGATCTTGCTGTGGTCGATCGGCAACAGCAAATCGCTTTCTTTCATCTTGTCGATAGCGTATTCCGATGGCATGGCCACGTCATAAGACGTGCCTCCCTGCTCGATTTTTGTCATCATCGATTCATTTGAAGCAAATGTCTCATAGACGACCTGGATGCCGGTTTCTTCTTCAAATTGGCTGATCAGTTCCGGGTCGATGTATTCGCCCCAGTTATAAACCGAGATCGAGCCGCTGCCGCTGGTGGCAGAGCTGCTCTCCAGTAGATGGACGGCATAGAAAAGGATGGCGGAAATGATTATAATGGCTGCACTTGCTCTCGTGATGCCTTTCATGGTCGTGTTCCTCCTGTTCCAGCGTTCGCCCCGGATCGCTGATTAAAGAAATAGTACCCCAGGACAAGGCCGAGCGTCACAATGAAAATCAAAGCGGACAAGGCATTGATTGTTAGCGTGATGCCTGCGCGCGCCATCGAGTAGATCTCAACGGACAAGGTAGCGAAACCATTGCCGGTGACAAAGAACGTAACGGCGAAATCATCGAGCGAATACGTCAACGCCAGGAAAAAGCCAGCGAATATCCCTGGTTTGATGTAAGGGATGATGACGCGCGTTAAAATATCACGCTGCGATGCACCGAGGTCCGTCGCCGCATCAATCAAGCTTGAGCTCATTTCCTGAAGTTTCGGCAATACCATGATGACGACGATCGGGATGCTGAAGGCGATATGCGACACAAGGACGGACGCAAAGCCGAGCTTGACGCCGACCATCGTGAAGAGAATCAGAAACGAGGCACCGATGATAACATCCGGGCTAACGATCAACACCGTATTCAAGGACAATACGGCGTTGCGCATCTTCCGGTTTCGCAGAAAAATGATGCCAATCGCGCCGAGCACACCAATCGCTGTCGAGATGAGTGCGGACAGCAAAGCGACGATGACCGTGTTCAAGACGATGATGAGCAAACGCGTGTCATTGAATACGGCTGCATAATGCTCCCACGTGAAATCTTCAAAACCGGACATGGTGCCGCCGCTATTGAAGGAATAGAAAATCAAATAGAAAATCGGGGCATAGAGAATAAAAAAGACCAATGCCAAATAGATTTTGGCGGGTTTACTTAGCTTTGCCATTCAATGCCCCTCCTTTCTCTTTCGGGCCTGTGAGCAGCATGATGATAATCATGAACAAGATCAAGAACACGGCAATCGTCGAACCCATGCCCCAGTTTTGCGTCACCAGGAATTGCTGTTCGATGGCCGTACCGAGCGTGATCACTTTGTTGCCGGCAATAAGCCGTGTAATGACGAACAAGGACAAGGCTGGGATAAAGACGGCTTGCACTCCGGATTTGACGCCGTTGATCGCCAGCGGAAAAATGACGCGTCGGAAAGTCGTCCACTGGGAAGCGCCGAGGTCGCGCGATGCATCAATCAAAGCCGGGTTGATTTTATCGAGCGAGTTGAAGATCGGCAGTACCATGAACGGGATGAAAATATAAACTGCGACAAACACAAAGCTGAAGTCGGTGAACAGGATCTGAAGCGGTCCTGCACCGAAAAACTGGATCAATTGGTTAGCAGGCCCGTACAGCCCGAAAATGCCGATGAATGCATAGGCTTTCAGCAATAGGTTGATCCACGATGGGATGATGATCAACAGCAGCCATAATTGCTTATGCTTGGTTTTCGTCAGCCAGTAAGCCGTAGGATAGGCGATCAGTACTGAAATAAAAGTGATAAGGAAGGCATACCAGAACGAACTGAGCGTCATGCGAAAATATGTCGATGAAAAGAAATTCGCGTAGTTTTCCAAAGTAAAATCACCGGCTAGGTCGAGAAACGAAAAATAGACAACGAGTGCAATTGGGGCAATGACAAATAACAAAATCCATATATAATAAGGCGCCAAATACCATGGGCGTGATGAGCGATTAATCATTAAGAACGGCTCCGTATGACTCGAGCCTTGCATCGAAGGCTTCTTCGGATTCGTTCAAGCGCATAACGTGGATCGCCTCCGGATCGAAATCAAGGCCGATTTGTGCGCCGACTTCCACACGTTTTGTTGAATGCACCAGCCACTCATTGCCTGTTTCGTCATAAGTGGAGATTTCGTAATGGACGCCACGGAACAATTGGCTGTCGACCTGCACCGCCATTTTGCCGGTTTCGGGTTGGGTAATTTCCAAATCTTCCGGCCGTATGACGATTTCCACTTGTTCATTCGGGCTCAATCCTCTATCCACACATTCGAATTCCTTATTGGCAAAACGAACGCGGTAATCAGCGACCATGACGCCCTCAGCGATATTTGACTCCCCGATGAAATCAGCGACAAAACGGTTGATCGGTTCATCGTAAATATCCATGGGGGTGCCGCTTTGCTGGATTTCCCCGGCATTCATGACGAAAATTTCATCGGACATCGCAAGCGCTTCTTCCTGGTCGTGTGTGACGAAAACAAAAGTCTTGCCGAGGCGCTGCTGGAGCTCCCGCAATTCATATTGCATTTCGGTGCGCAGCTTTAAGTCGAGCGCAGATAGCGGTTCATCGAGCAGGATCACTTCCGGGTCATTGATGATCGCCCGTGCGATAGCCACGCGTTGGCGCTGGCCACCGGACATTTCGTGGATTTCGCGGTTTTCATAGCCGCTCAAGTTGACGAAAGCCAAAGCTTCTTTGACGCGGCGTTCGACTTCCGCTTTCTTGATTTTCTTGATGCGCAAGCCGAATGCGACATTTTCGAATACATTTAAATGAGGGAACAGCGCATAATCCTGAAATACCGTGTTCACTTGCCGCTCATTTGCCGGAATTTTATTGACTTTCTTGCCTTTGATGTAGATGTCGCCGCTGGTTGGCTGGTTAAAGCCGGCGATCAATCGCAAGATTGTTGTTTTGCCGCAGCCGGAAGGGCCGAGCAAGGTGTAGAATTTTCCTTTTTCCATTTCAAAACTAATATTGTTCAATACATTGCCCGCACCTTCAAAAGTTTGGACAACATTATCAAAGCGGATGATCGCTTGGTCCGTCATAATATACCTCCTGGATTATAAATAAGATTTCGTCGCGACGATAATCATTTCTGCACGGCCCGTCGAATGGTTCGCTAATTGATGTTCATGTTCCGCGCTATAGTAAATGGAATCACCGGCTTTTGCTGTATAGGAGCGGCTGCCGATATCCAGGCGGACTTCGCCTTCTAGGACATAGACAAAGGTTTCGGATGCTGAAGGTTCAAATGTTTTGAATTTCCCGGACGGTTCCAAAGTTAAGTAAACCGGTTCCATTTCCTTTTTATTCGATGTCGGGACGAGCCAGTCGATTTCATAACCGGCTTCGCGGTCGATATGGACCGTATGATCTTCTTCCTTGAAGACGAGTTTTGCTTCTTCGGCGTCTGTGAAAAATTCTTTTGGAGTCGTTCCGAGAACTTCAAGAAGCGAAAATAGCGTTTCGATGGATGGGGAGTTCATGTCGCGTTCAAGCTGTGAAATGAACCCTTTGCTCAAATCTGTCCTCGAGCCAAGTTCTTCCTGCGTCAAGCCGTTTTTCAGCCGCAGATTCTTAATCTTTTTCCCGATTTGCATACAGTCTCCTCGATTCTTCAGTAATGGTACAATATAGAAGGGCGTGGCGAGAGATGGTGCACGCCCCGTCATTCGTATGAAATAGATGCGAATTGCTCGAATCGATAAATGAAGAACTAATAGTTTAGTAAAAATATACTTTTAGTTTAGTTAAAGTATTTATTCATTATACAAAACCTGCGTTGAAATTCAAGGGGAAAAAACTTTGGGAAATGAATCCGAATCTATTGCAATCAGCTAAAGCAATTACTATTATAGAGAAAGTGCAAAAGCCAAAAAGTCCACAAAGACTGATATAGAAGTTTTCGGTTGTGCAAAATTGACAGATGACAGGGATATAAAAGCCCAACCAACTACGGGAGTGATCAACTTGAACGGAAAGATGAATTTTTTCCTCGACCCGAAAAACCGGGTAGCGCAAAAACCATCCATTATGAATTATAAACAAGAAGAAAAAGGACTTTATCTATTAGCTGATAAGAAGTTCATCAATTGGATGGACGTCCACACATTTTGCCATACGTGCATGGACCCACTGACTTTCGACAATGAATTCGACGCAAGCTATTGCGCAAGCTGCAACGAGTGGCGCGAAGAGCGCTGCAGCGACATCAGCTGCGAATACTGCGAGAATCGACCTGAACGGCCACTAGATCCCCGCAAATAAGCGGGGGTTTTTTTATGGGCAAAAGAAGGATATGATGAAGAAGAGCAAACAAGAAGATGGGGGATGGACATGAAAAAGGAATTCGTGGTAATAGGCTTAGGGCGTTTCGGCGGAAGCATCGTCCGGGAACTGATCGAACAAGGCGCTGACGTGATGGCTATCGATAAAGACCATGAGCGGGTGGATGAATTCGCTTCGATCGCTACACAAGCTGTTGTTGCCGATACAACTGACGAATCGGTATTAAAATCCCTCGGGGTCCGCAACTTTGAGCAGGTCATCGTCGCTATTGGCGAAAATATTCAAGCGAGCATTCTGACGACGCTTATGCTAAAAGAAATCGGCGTCAAGAAAATAACCGTCAAAGCCCAAAACGATTACCATGCCAAAGTACTGCATAAAATCGGGGCGGACAAAGTCGTGCATCCGGAGCGCGATATGGGCATCCGAATCGCCCATAATATCCTATCGAATAATGTGCTCGATTACCTGGAGCTGTCCGATGAGCATTCGATCATGGAGATCAAAGCGAACGATAAACTGGCGGGCTATACCTTGATCGAGTTGGATATCCGTGCTAAATACGGCATCAATATCGTCGCAATCAAAAGAGGGGACGATATCATCGTGTCCCCGCAGGCAGATATGGAAATCGAACGGGAAGATATTCTGATCATCATCGGATCCGATGCCGACATCAACCGTTTCGAAAAGAAAGTCATGAACTAAATAAGGCAAAAAAAAAGAAGCCGCTGAGGGCTTCTTTTTTTATACTTCCATGATCACTGGGAGAATCATCGGGCGGCGTTTCGTTTTTTCGTAAAGATACGGCCCGAGGACATCTGAAATTTCGGTCTTCAGTTCAGCCCAGTCGGTGTTTTTGCTGTGGATTTTTTTGTTTAAGTGGCGGTTCAGCATCTGCTGTGCCTCGTAGATCATCGTGCCGGATTCGCGCATATAGACGAACCCGCGTGAAATGAGGTCAGGTCCTGACACCATACGGCTTTTCTTCTTGTCGACGCTGACAACGACGATGACGAGCCCTTCTTCAGACAGCACGCGGCGGTCGCGAAGGACAATATTGCCGATGTCGCCGATTCCGCTGCCGTCGATGTAAACATCGCCGGAAGGGATGCGGCCTGCAACCGAAGCTTCGTCTTGGCCAAGAGCCAAAACATCGCCGTTTTCCATGATGAAGGTATTTTCGCGCGGAACATCGCAGTCGACTGCGAGTTCTGCGTGTTGAGCCTGCATCCGGTATTCACCGTGGATCGGCATGAAGTATTTCGGTTTGATCAAGCGAAGCATCAATTTGTTTTCTTCTTGTGAACCATGCCCTGATGTATGAATGTCATTCAATGAGCCATGGATGACATCAGCCCCTGCACGGAACAATAGGTTGATCGTGCGGTTGACGCTGCTCGTATTGCCCGGAATCGGGGAAGACGAGAAGACGACCGTATCGTTTGGCTGGATCTGGATTTGGCGATGTGTACCGTTAGCAATCCGTGACAGTGCAGCCATCGGTTCGCCTTGTGAACCGGTGCACAGGATGACGACTTTGTCAGCCGGCATGCGGTTCAAGGTTTGCGTATCGATAAATGCATCTTCAGGAGCCGTGATATAGCCGAGTTCACGGCCAATTGTCATGGCGTTATCCATGCTGCGGCCGAAAACAGCGATTTTGCGGCCTTGGCGCACAGCTTCATCGGTCACTTGTTGCAAACGGTAAATATTGGAAGCGAACGTGGCGAAAATCAAACGCCCTTCGACTTTCCGCATGATTTCCTTGATGGTTTCGCCGACTTTGCGTTCGGACATGGTGAAATTCGGGATTTCAGCATTGGTTGAATCGGACAATAGGCACAACACGCCTTCACTGCCGATTTGGGCCATCTTCAATAGATTGGCCGGTTCGCCGACTGGAGTGAAGTCGAATTTAAAGTCACCCGTGTGGACGATGCTGCCGGGCGGTGTTTTGACGACTACGCCAAAAGAATCCGGGATACTGTGGGTCGTGCGGAAGAAACTGACCGAAGTTTTGCGGAATTTAATGACATCTTCCTCTTCGATTTCGATCATTTTCGTTTGGCGCAACAAGCCGTGTTCTTCCAGTTTTTTACGCAATAAGCCAAGTGCTAGCTTACCGCCGTAAACCGGCATGTTCACTTGCTTGAGAAGGTATGGAATGCCGCCGATATGGTCTTCGTGGCCGTGGGTAACAAACAGGCCTTTGATTTTATCGGCATTTTTAACTAGATAAGTGTAATCCGGAATGACGTAATCGATTCCGAGCAAATCGTCTTCCGGGAATTTGATGCCGGCATCAATGAGGATGATTTCATCCTGGAATTGGACACCGTATGTGTTTTTGCCGATTTCGCCCAGTCCGCCGAGCGCGAAAACAGCTGTTTGATCATTTTTCACGAATTTCATTAGGCGTCGATAGACTCCACTTGATAATCTTGCGAGGCTTGTTCATATTCGAGGTGCTGGCCTTCTAGAAGCTGCACGAGCTCGATATTGAAGTTGCGGTCCTTGAGGTGGTGACGGACTTCCCGCTCGGTGGAAGCTTCTACATACAAACTTTGTGTGTTTTCGCGAACTGGTACTTCAAAACGGTTTTCTTGGTAATATACTTTAAAAATCATATTTTGCTCTCCTTTTTCCACGTTCAATATAAATGCACTTTCTTTATATTATCATGTCATTGTTCTAAAATAAAGAATAGCCCTCCTATTTATTAAGAAGGGCCGAAACAAACCTTATGCTATCTTCTTTTTGTTCATAATGCCGTTGAGCTGTCTGAGTAGTCTGCGTTTCAACCGTTTCAGCATGGCCCACCACTCCTTATGTATAGTATACTGTTTTTTCTGACAAAAGCAAAGAGGGCGTATCAAGAAACGACCCAAAAGATTGGAGATAGGAATATGTCAAAATTATTATTATTGGATATCGACGGCACCTTGCTCGATACGAACAAGCAATTGCCGGAAGCTACTAAACAAGCGTTGATTGCAGCTCGCGCAAACGGGCATCAGCTAGCGATCGCAACGGGCCGTGCGCCGTTTATGATCGGCTCTTTGCTTGAGGAATTATCAATCGATACGTATATCACGTTCAATGGCCAGTACATCGCGTTCGAAAATGAAGCGGTGCACAAACAAGCCATCGATTCCGAGACTTTGGAAAAAGTGTTGGCATTCGCGGAGCAGCGTGATCACCCGCTGGTTTTCTTGAATGAACACAAGATGGTCTCTTCCATCGATTTTCATCCGGACATCGATGAAAGCATCAAGAGTTTGAAGTTCCCGCATCCGGAAATGGACAAACACTTTTACCGCAAGAATGATGTGTACCAGGCATTGGTATTTTGTGAAGAGCATGAAGAAAGCCAGTACCATGAAGAATTCCACAACGTGGATTTTGTTCGCTGGCACCGCGTTTCATGCGATATTCTTCCGAAAGGCGGCAGCAAAGCGGAGGGCATCAAGCAATTAATCCGCGCAACTGGCCATCGCCTGGAAGATACGATTGCATTCGGCGACGGATTGAACGATCTTCAAATGATGGAAATCGCTGGCTACAGCGTGGCGATGGCAAACGGCCACGAAGAAACGAAGAAACGCGCAAACCATATCACCGGGCACGTAAATGAAGGCGGGCTCGCCAGCGCGTTCGAATTTCTCGGCTTGAGCCGTTAATTTTTTAGCTAGTGCAGGAGTTTAAACTCAAATACAAAACCCCGCTTCCCAAAATTGGGTGAGCGGGGTTTTGTCATTCCACGGTTTCGGTTTGAAGATCGATGGGCGAAGCATTTTCGACTTCCTGAAACGGGTCATTCGGGTTGATGTGGTCGTAGAACATGATGCCGTTCAGATGATCGAGTTCATGTTGGAAGGCAATGGCTGGAAGTCCTTTTAAACGAATCTTGAACGCTTCGCCGGAAAGCGTATAGCCTTTTACGGTGATGCGGGCATAGCGCGGCACATATCCCGGAACCGAACGGTCGACGGATAGGCAGCCTTCGCCGCCAGACAAATAGGCTTTCTCGACAGAATGGCTGACAATTTTCGGGTTCACTGCCACCAAGCTTAAGTTCTCGCCGGAATGTTCATCAAAATGCAAAGCGAAAATCCGTTTGGAGATGTTGATCTGGGGGGCGGCGATTCCGACGCCCGGGCGTAAATCGTATTTTTCTGCCAGCTCGTCGTCCTGGCTGTTCTTTACATATTCCAAAAGCTCTTCACCGAGTTTTTGGTCTTCTTTTGAAAGCGGGAGCTTGACCTCTTCAGCTTTCTTGCGAAGAGCGGGGTGCCCTTCACGGACAATATCATTCATCAAAATCACGTATGTTCATCCTTTCATGGTGCTCGCTAGTATCCCTATTGTAGCGTATGATGGCATTTTTGAAAAAAGAAAAAGCTCTTTCCGTTATTGTATTTTACCTAAATTCATTCTATAGTTAATTCATGGAAATCAAGGGGGACTTTATTGTGAAGAAAATAGCCATTGCCACGGTTTTGACCGGCACACTCTTTCTTTCGGCATGTTCAGGGGCATCGACAGAAGAACAGCTGAACGAAATTCTGGAGACGACTTTCGAAGAGGAAGCCGAGTACCGTGATGTGCAAAGTGAATTGCAGAGCCGTGAACAGAACGAACAAGAGATCTTCGAGTCGATCATGGCTTTGACCAAAGAACAGCAGGCAGAAGTGGAAGAGAAGTCTCAGGAAGCGATTGCTTCCGCCGATGAGCGGCTTGAATTATTGGAGACGGAACGCGAATCGATGCAAAGTGCTGCCGACGAATTCGGTGGAATCGACGAATTGATTGAAGAAACGGAAGAAGAAGCCGTTAAGGCGGATCTTCAAGCGCTGAAAGAGCAAATGAATGAACGCTTTGCAAAACACGGTGAATTCACGGACGCCTATCAGGCACTTATCGAACAGCAGAAACAATTGTATGCAATGGTAGCAGAAGAAGATATGGATCTTGCCACTCTACAGGACAAGACCAATGAAGTGAATGAACAGAATGAGCTGGTCCAAGAAGCCGTAACAGCTTTCAATGAACAGACGGAACAGTTCAATGAGCTGAAAAATGAAACCATTGAAAAAATGAATGCAGAAAACGACTGAGCAGCCGCTGTGGCTGCTTTTTTCTGTGCTATAAAAGTAGAGTGGGATTATTCTGTATTATAATACAGATGGCGTTTTCTTTATAGTACAGTTACAGATATTTTTAAGATTTGCCAAAACGGGTATACACGTATAATGTATTGTTCTTCTATGATTGACCGTAATATTGCGGTGGCGTATACTGAAAAAGAATGTGGCGATTGTATCACTAAGCTAGTGTTAAAATTTTAATACAGATAAAGGAGAGTTGCTTTTATGGCTGCGAAAAAGAATCAGCAATTCGATCCGGTGGAAACACTCAATGCGATCGAAGAAAAGTTCGAAATGGTTCAAGTATTGAACGAAGAAGGCGAAATTGTTAATAAGGATTACGATCCGAATCTGTCCGATGAGCAATTGGAAGAATTGATGAAGCGCATGGTCTACACGCGCATTCTGGACCAGCGTTCAATTTCATTGAACCGTCAAGGGCGTCTCGGATTTTACGCACCAACGGCTGGACAGGAAGCATCTCAATTGGCTTCCCATTTCGCGTTGGAGAAAGAGGATTTCATCTTGCCGGGCTACCGCGATGTACCGCAATTGATCTGGCACGGCTGGCCGTTGCACCAAGCGTTCTTGTTCTCGCGTGGACACTTTAAAGGAAACCAGATGGCTGAAGGCTTGAACATCTTGCCTCCGCAAATCATCATCGGTGCCCAATTCATCCAGGCAGCCGGTGTTGCACTCGGTATGCAAAAGCGTAAAAAAGAAGCGGTCGCTGTAACCTATACAGGCGATGGCGGATCTTCACAGGGCGATTTCTACGAAGGCATCAACTTTGCCGGAGCATTCCGCGCCCCAGCGATCTTTATCGTACAAAACAACCAATTCGCGATTTCGACACCGCGTGAATTGCAGACCTCAGCAAAAACGATTGCACAAAAAGCAGTATCAGCAGGGATTCCAGGAGTGCTTGTAGATGGCATGGACCCACTTGCAGTTTACGCTGTGACGCGTGATGCACGCGAACGCGCTGTGAAAGGCGAAGGGCCGACATTGATCGAAACAATGTGCTACCGTTACGGGCCGCATACAATGGCAGGCGATGACCCGACACGCTACCGTACTTCAGACATCGACAGCGAGTGGGAGAAAAAAGATCCGCTCGTACGCTTCCGTAAATACCTGGAAGCCAAAGGTTTATGGAATGAAGAAAAAGAAAACGAAGTAATCGAGAAAGCAAAAGAAGAAATTAAAGCGGCTATTAAAGAAGCAGATGGCACGCCGAAACAAAAAGTTTCTGACCTTCTCGGAATCATGTACGAGGAAGTTCCATTTAATGTACAGGAACAGCTCGATATCTATAAAGCAAAGGAGTCGAAGTAAGCCATGGCACAAATGACGATGATCCAAGCTATTACGGACGCTCTGAAAACAGTAATGAAAAACGATGAAAATGTTCTGGTTTTCGGTGAAGACGTAGGTAATAACGGCGGTGTATTCCGCGCAACTGAAGGTTTGCAAAAAGAATTCGGTGAAGACCGTGTATTCGATACGCCACTTGCTGAGTCAGGAATCGGCGGTCTAGCGATCGGTCTTGGATTGCAAGGTTATCGCCCGGTACCGGAAATCCAGTTCTTTGGCTTCGTTTTCGAAGTAATGGACTCTATCAGCGGCCAAATGGCGCGTATGCGCTACCGCAGCGGCGGGACGTTAACATCGCCGGTGACAATCCGTTCACCATTCGGCGGCGGCGTACACACGCCGGAAATGCACGCTGATTCATTGGAAGGGCTCATGGCTTCACAACCTGGCTTGAAAGTAGTCATTCCATCAACACCATACGATGCAAAAGGCTTGTTGATTTCAGCGATCCGCGACAACGATCCGGTCATTTTCCTTGAGCATATGAAATTGTATCGTTCATTCCGCCAAGAAGTGCCGGAAGAAGAGTACACGATCCCACTCGGTAAAGCCGATGTGAAACGTGAAGGTACAGACCTTTCCATCATCACTTACGGTGCGATGGTTCAGGAAAGCGTGAAAGCTGCCGAAGAATTGGAGAAAGATGGCCATTCAGTGGAAGTTATCGACTTGCGCACAGTTCAGCCGCTTGATATCGAAGCGATTATCGCATCCGTTGAAAAGACGAACCGTGCAATCGTTGTGCAGGAAGCGCAAAAACAAGCTGGAATTGCAGCGAATGTCGTAGCTGAGATCAACGACCGCGCAATCTTGAGCCTTGAAGCTCCTGTACTCCGTGTAACAGCGCCGGACTCTGTCTTCCCATTCTCGCAAGCTGAGCAAGTTTGGCTGCCGAATGCAAAGGATATAGTAGAAACAGCGAAAAAAGTACTGAATTTCTAATTGCCGGATAGCGGCTTTAAAACGCTGCTCTTTCCCAGGCAAGATTAGAAAACAGCCTGAATTCAGTTGAACTGGCTTTCGTATCGCGAAAGCCGGTGCTGAATCATTGCTAAATAGCAGCATTCCTTATGGCGCGCCGTATTGAATGTACAATAGAAAGGGTGACTAGAATGGCTTTTGAATTTCGATTGCCGGATATCGGTGAAGGTATCCACGAAGGTGAAATAGTAAAATGGTTTATCAAGGCCGGAGACACGATCGAAGAAGACGATATTCTGTGTGAAGTACAGAATGATAAAGCAGTCGTAGAAATCCCGTCTCCTGTTTCAGGAACCATCGAAGAAGTGCTTGTTGAAGAAGGAACAGTCGCAGTCGTCGGAGATGTACTCGTGAAAATCGATTCTCCGGATGCGGATGACGTCCACTTCAAGGGCGGAAAAGACGACGAGGAAAAATCTGCTCCTGAAGCAAAACAAGAGGAAACGCAGGAAGAAACAGAAGAGCAGGTCCAGGCGGGCACAGCTGAATCTGGCGAAAACGTCGAAAAAGCGCCGGCTCCGGAAAGCAAGCCAGAAGGCGAAACCGGTGCAGGCGACCAGCCGCAAGCTGATGAAGCTGACAGCGACCCGAACAAACGCGTCATCGCGATGCCATCTGTGCGTAAATTCGCTCGTGAAAAAGACGTCGATATCAAGAAAGTCAAAGGGTCCGGTGACAACGGGCGTATTATGAAACAAGATATCGAAGCGTTCTTGGAAGGCGGCCAGGAGCAAGAAGCACCGGCAGCAGATCAAGAAACGGCTTCACAAGAAACACAGGAAACAAAAGAAGCACCAGCGAAAGCCGCTCCAGAAGGCGAGTTCCCGGAAACTCGCGAGAAAATGTCCGGCATGCGCAAAGCGATCGCCAAAGCGATGGTCCATTCGAAACACACGGCTCCTCACGTCGCATTGATGGACGAAGTCGATGTAACCGAACTCGTTGCACACCGCAAAAAGTTCAAAGACATCGCTGCAGAAAAAGAAATCAAGCTGACGTACTTGCCGTATGTCGTCAAAGCTTTGGTCAGCACGTTGCGTGAATTCCCGGCGCTTAACACATCGTTCGATGACGAAACCGGCGAAGTGATCCATAAGCATTACTTCAATATCGGGATCGCAGCAGATACGGACAAAGGCTTGCTCGTTCCGGTCATCAAAAATGCAGACCGCAAATCCGTCTTCGCCATTTCTGATGAAATCAACCAGCTTGCAACAAAAGCGCGCGAAGGCAAATTGTCTTCTGCTGAAATGAAAGGCGCTTCATGCTCGATTACGAATATCGGATCTGCAGGCGGCCAATGGTTCACGCCAGTCATCAACCACCCGGAAGTTGCCATTTTGGGCATCGGGCGCATTGCTGAAAAACCGGTAGTGAAAAATGGTGAAATTGTAGCAGCTCCTGTGTTAGCATTATCATTGAGCTTCGATCACCGCATGATCGACGGAGCAACGGCACAACACGCATTAAATCACATCAAGCGTTTGTTAAGTGAACCAGAATTACTATTAATGGAGGCGTAAAACTTATGGTAGTAGGAGATTTTCCAATCGAAACAGACACGCTCGTCATCGGCTCAGGCCCTGGCGGCTATGTCGCAGCTATCCGTGCAGCACAAACTGGCCAAAAAGTGACCATCGTTGAGAAAGAATACATCGGCGGCGTTTGTTTGAATGTCGGCTGTATCCCGTCAAAAGCGATGATTTCTGTCGGCCACCGTTTTGAAGAAGCCCAGCATTCTGATGAGATGGGAATCGTGGCAAAAGAAGTTTCCTTGAACTTTGAGAAAGCACAAGCGTTCAAAGACAGTGTCGTCAAGAAATTGACTGGCGGCGTCGAATCCTTGCTAAAAGGCAATAAAGTTGAAATCGTTCGCGGCGAAGCATATTTCGTAGACGAAAATACTGTCCGCATCATGGACGCGGATTCTGCCCAAACGTATAAGTTCAAAAACGCTATTATCGCAACGGGTTCACGCCCGGTTGAAATCCCAACATTCAAGTATTCAGAGCGCGTTATCGATTCGACTGGCGCTTTGGCTTTGAAAGAAGTACCGAAAAAACTGATCGTCATTGGCGGCGGCTATATCGGCACTGAGCTTGGAACTGCATATGCAAATATGGGTTCTGAAGTGACGATTCTTGAAGGCGCACCGGACATTCTTGCCGGATTCGAAAAGCAAATGACGTCCATCGTCAAAAAAGGCTTGAAGAAAAAAGGCGTTGAAGTCATCACAAAAGCGTCTGCTAAAGGCGTGGAAGAAAAAGACTCTGGCGTTTCCGTTTCCTACGAGGCTGGCGGCGAAGAGAAAACAATCGACGCTGACTATGTATTAGTTACTGTCGGGCGCCGTCCGAACACGGATGAAATGGGCCTTGAAGAGCTCAACATCAAAATGGGCGAGCGCGGCTTAATTGAAGTCGACAAGCAATGCCGCACAAGCATCCCAAGCATTTATGCAATCGGTGATGTTGTGGCTGGCCTGCAATTGGCTCATAAAGCATCATACGAAGGTAAAATCGCTGCAGAAGCGATTGCTGGTGAAAAATCAGAAGTCGATTACTTGGCGATTCCAGCGGTCTGCTTTACAGACCCAGAACTTGCTAGCGTCGGTTTAACTGAAGAACAGGCTAAAGAAGAAGGTTTTGAAGTGACTGCTGCGAAATTCCCGTTCGGCGCAAACGGCCGTGCTTTGTCATTGAATGCTGCAGAAGGCTTCGTGAAACTTGTTTCTCGTAAAGAAGATGGCTTGCTATTAGGCGGGCAAATCGTCGGAGCAGGCGCATCTGATATGGTCGCAGAAATCGGTTTGGCGATTGAAGCTGGCATGACAGTGGAAGATATCGCAATGACAATCCACGCTCACCCGACTTTGGCTGAAACAACAATGGAAGCGGCGGAAGTAGCTCTAGGCACGCCGATTCACATCATTAAATAAACAAGTATTAGAAGGACCGCAAAATGCGGTCCTTTTTTCTATGCCTTGCACGCGCTACGTATGTTAAAATTTCACATAAGGAGGTTGATTATGAAAAAACAAAATTGGCTGCTGCCAGCATGTACCATATTTTTGCTCGGGGCTTGTTCTGATGAGGCTGCTTCAGAGCCGGAAGATTCAGCACAAGAACAATCGGCGCAAACGGATGTTGAGGAAGATGTGGCATCAGAGCAATCCGTAAGTGAACAATCCGATTCGTCCGATCAAGCAGAAGTAGACGAGCAGGAAAACGAGGAAGAGCAAACATCGGAGGAAGAAAGCGAAAAAGCGACCGAGCCGCGCTATCGCATCAATCCGCAAAATTCAAAAGTCGAACCGATTGGGGATGCGAATGAACAAGCGGTCTTGATCACAATCGACGATGCACCGGATACATATTCGCTTGAAATGGCCGAAACCTTGAAAGAACTTGATGTACCGGCGATCTTTTTCGTCAATGGCCATTTCTTGGATACAGAAGAAGAGCAAGAGACCTTGTCCAAAATTCACGATATGGGCTTTGCGATCGGCAACCATACCAACACCCACGTGAATTTGAAACAGTCTACAGAAAGTGTGCAGCAAGATGAAATCGTCTCCCTGAATGAGCATGTGGAAGCGATCATCGGAGAGACGCCGAAGTTTTTCCGTGCCCCGTTTGGCGTAAACACTGAGTTCAGCAAAGCACTCGCCCAAGAACAGGGTATGGTGCGCATGAACTGGACGTACGGCTATGATTTCATGCAAGGCTATATGGAGCCGCAAGCTTTGACGGAAATTATGGTCAACGCCCCGGAACTCAATAGCGGCGGGAATCTGCTGATGCATGACAGGGAGTGGACGAATGAAGCGCTGCCGCAAATCATCGAGGGGCTGCGCGACAAAGGCTACGAATTTGTAGATCCAGATGAAATAGAAGAGATACAACCCTAAAAAAAGGATCCGGCGCAATTTGCGCTGGATCCTTTTGGCTTTCTGTCAACGGAATGCATGATGTTCTTTAATGACATGAAGTGTTTGCAACGAATCGTCTTCAGGCCCCTGTACCGGCAGCCCGGCTTTGACATTTGTATGGATGTAGGAAATATTTTCCTCGGTAATGATTTCTCCCGGAATGAAAATCGGTATGCCCGGTGGATAAACCATGATGAACTCAGCCGAGATGCGTCCTACCGCTTCATCGATCGGAATGATCTCCGTCTCAGCGTAAAAAGCATCGCGAGGCGTCATCGCAAGCCGTGGAATTTCCGGCAATAAGACAATCGGTTCCGCAACCGCATGCTCGGTCTCCAAGGCTTCGCTCATGCGCTGCAAAGCGTTGACGAGCAAGTTGATTTCTTTCCGGCTGTCGCCGAGCGTGACAAGGCAGAGGATGTTATACAAATCGGATAGTTCAATTTCGATATTGGCGTTCTCGCGCAGCCATTCTTCTGCCTGGTGGCCGGTAATGCCGAGATTTTTAACGCTGATCAGTAATTTGGTCGGATCCATATCGTATGTCGCGGAAGAATTGAGCAATTCTTTTCCGACGCATAATAGATGCGGAATCTTATTGATCCGCTTGCGCGCATCCTGGGCTAACCGGATTGTCTGATCGATTAGGTCAAAACCATGGATCGCGAGTTGGCGCCGTGCGGTATCGAGCGATGCCAATATCGGATAGGAAGTGGATGTCGTCGTAAGCATCGATAGAGTTGCCTGGACACGCTTCGGCGACACCAAACCTTCACGCACGTTCAGCACAGAACTCTGTGTCATGGAGCCGCCCAGTTTATGCACGGACGTGGCAGCCATGTCTGCTCCAGCTGCCATCGCGGAAACCGGCAAGGATTTATGGAAATGGATATGGACGCCATGCGCTTCATCGACAAGCACGGGAATGGATTTACCATGGGCGATATCGACGATGCGTTTCAGATCAGCCGCGACACCGAAATAAGTCGGGTTGATGACGAGCACTGCTTTGGCATCGGGATATTCAATCAAGGCTTTCTCCACCGATTCAGGCGAAATGCCATGAGAAATCCCGAGTTCCGGATCAACTTCCGGATGGATAAAGACGGGGATGGCGCCGGCAAAAACGATCGCTGACATGATCGATTTATGGACATTGCGCGGGACGAGGATTTTATCGTTCGGCCCGACGACACTCAAAATCATCGTCATGATGGCGCCGCTCGTTCCTTGGACCGAGAAGAAGGTATGGTCTGCACCGAATGCCTGCGCTGCCAATTCCTGCGCTTGTTTAATAGCGCCTTTTGGAGAATGCAGATCATCGAGTGGCGCTATATTGATCAAGTCGATTGACAAAATATTATCGCCGACAAATTCCCGGAAAGCGGGATCGACGCCTTGGCCTTTTTTATGGCCGGGAATGTGAAATTGTATAGGATGCCGGTTCCGATGCTTCAGTAGAGCATCAAAGAGCGGAGTTTCGAGTTGTGACAATGGGACGTGCACCTCACTTTATCAAAATGAAAACAAGAGAAATTATAGCATGCAAGACGCTGCGTTACTATACTTATAGCATCGATGCCTGAGTTATTTTCGTCCGCGCGGGACAAGCTGCATGCAATGAAAAGGGAATTTTAAAATTGAAGCGAATAGACAAATAGAGGACAAAAAAGGAGTGGGATTATGGCATTTAAGACAAGAATCACCGAACTGCTTGGAATCGACTACCCGATCATCCAAGGAGGATTGGCATATTTGGCATATGCGGACCTGGCGGCAGCTGTCTCGAACGCCGGAGGGCTTGGGCAGATTACGGCAATGAGTTTGCCGGGGCCTGAAGAGTTGCGCGAAGAAATCCGCAAAGTCCGTGAATTGACAAACAAGCCGTTCGGTGTAAACTTTGCGATCGGCGAGCATGGACGGGCATTTTCGCATATGCTCGATGTAGCAATCGAAGAACGGGTGCCTGTGGTATCAATGACTGGCGGCAACCCGACACCGATCTTTGAACAATTGGAAGGCACCGATATCAAGAAATTGGTGTTGGTGGCAGCAAGGCGTCAAGCTGAAAAGGCAGAATCGCTTGGTGCGGATGCCGTTATGGTCGTAGGGCATGAAGGCGGTGGGCACCTCGGCCGTGATGATATCGGAACAATGGTCCTGATTCCGCAAGTCGTTGATGCGGTATCGATTCCCGTGATTGCATCAGGCGGCATTGGCGATGGCCGCGGATGGATGGCGGCGCATGCACTCGGAGCAGAAGGAATTGAAATGGGCACGCGCTTCATTGCAACGAAAGAATGCATTCACGCCTCCCAGCTGTATAAGCAGCAGTTGATTGACAGCACAGAAAACGATACAGTTATTATCAAGCGCAGCATCGGTGCACCGGCCCGTACTTTGTCCAATGCATGGACGGATCGCATCTTGGAGATCGAAAAAGAGACACCGAGCTATGAAGCGCTGAAAGATTATATCAGCGGCACGGCCAATAAACGCTATATCTATGACGGGCAGCGAGAAAAAGGATTCGGTTGGGCTGGGCAAGTGACAGGCTTGATCCAGGATGTGCCGACTGTCCAGGAATTGTTCGACCGGATGATCCAGCAAACTGAAGAAATCCGCAAACGCTGGGGGATTATTGAAAGAGGGTAGGTGAAGGCCATGGAATATTCATATCCATTTTCCATCGATTGGACGACCGATGAGATCGTTGATGTCGTTGAATTTTTTGAGGCGATAGAAAAAGCTTACGAAAAAGGAATCATGCGGCAGGAACTGATGGACAAATACCGCAAGTTCAAGAAAGTCGTGCCATCGATGGCTGAAGAAAAGACATACTTCCGTGAATTCGAAGAAGAAAGCGGTTATGTCAGTTATGCGGTCGTCAAGAAGATGAAAGAAGCTTCAGGCGATGAATTGATCCGCATCAAAAGATAAAAAAACCGCCGTTCAGCGATGAACGGCGGTTTTTTCGTTTGCTTGGAGCAAATTCCGGTAAACCGGGAGCAGCTCGCGGAATGTTTCTTCTGCAAAAGCATAGAATCCGTCTTTATCAAGCGCAGCAGCATCAGCACGTGCCAAATGCCTGCCGATGACGAGTTCCCCTTTTTTGACGTCGCGCAGGCGAGTGAGCAGCTTTTCGATGCCCTCTTCGCCGAGCGATGCGATGGCGTCGGCTTCAGGTTTCATATGATCGCCCGAAACGACAAATTCGGCTGGCAAGTCGGCTAATGCCCCAGTGGAAATCAGTTGATTCGCCATTTGCGGTTTGCCGGGCGCTTCGTAAATGACAGCAAGAATGACAAATACATGGCTTTCCCAAAGCCCGATCTGGAAATGCGGCACGGCCTTATAGCCGCGTTTATAAGGCGCAAATGCTACCCAGCTATCATTGGGCGGATTGACGGTCCGGCGCATGTGTTTCGCGACATGAGGGAAAAATTCATCCCCGGTTTCCCCAGAGAAATAAGCGGAAAAGTCTTGGCCCAATGCTTCGAATTTTGGCCGCACATACGACGATAATGCTTCCATGCGCGCCTCGAGGCCTGGGGTTTCGAATACTTCAAAATCCTGTTCAGTCCAGTATGGATTCACGGACATCCCCTCCTTAAATAATCATCAGGTTTTATTTTAACGAAGTTTGCGAAGAATGAATATAAATAAGTTTTCAGCAGGAAAAAACGGGGTAAAGATGTGTAATAAACATCACAATCGGAATATTCCGATTATGAGGGAAGGGGGGCGCTCACTTATGAAACAGATGATACAGATCATCCGGAAAGCGGATGTAGAAAAAGAGTATATCAACACGTTGAAGCTGGAGCTTGATTACGAATTGGCCACCTTGTATGATGCCATGCAGCAAAATGATAGCAGCCAGAAGGACAAGAGCAAGAAACGGCTGGCAGAAATACAAGTAGAACTGGAGGCTCTTCATGCATTGTAAACAAAGACCTATACCGTAGAAGCATCTGCTGACAAAAGACAGTGGATGCTTTTTTCGTTATACTGTAAACAAACGAGGAGGAGCTCATACATGGACCAGCACGCAATGGATCGTTACATAAAATCGATGATTAAAGAGGCGGGGCATCGGATCCGAAATTCATTTCTCAGTGATATTTCAGTGGATACGAAAGCTCATGCAAACGATTTAGTCACAAATGTAGACAAAGAAGTGGAGAAATTCTTCATTCAGCATATCCGGGAAGATTTTCCTGGCCACCGCGTTTTCGGTGAGGAGGGTTTTGGAGATCGAATCGAGGATTTGAGCGGCACTGTATGGATGCTCGATCCAATAGATGGCACAATGAATTTTGTGCACCAAAGACGCAATTTCGCCATTTCTCTCGGTATTTATGAAGATGGCGTAGGGAAGATGGGGTATATCTATGACGTCATCAATGACGATTTATATCATGCAATTGCAGGCGGCGGAGCTTATTACAACGATGAACGGCTGAAGCCTTTGATCGAGACAGATATCAGCGAATCGATTATCGGCATGAACACCATGTGGGCAACGCCGAACCGGCACGTAGAGCATGAAGCGACAATACGCCTCGTCCATGAAGCGCGCGGCATGCGTTCTTATGGTTCTGCGGCGCTTGAACTCGCCTATCTTGCAAGCGGTCGCCTCGACGCCTATATTTCCATGCGGCTATCGCCTTGGGATATTGCCGGAGGCTTGGTCATGGCTAAAGAAGTCGGGGCTGTCGCGAGTAATTTTTCAGGCGAAGCGGCAAATCTCCTGAAATCGGATACCTTCGTAGCCGCTAATCCGTCTATTCACGGAAAACTGCTCCAGGATTATATCAAGCCGAAGCAAACATAATAAAGCTGAAAATGGATCACGTATAAAATCGTTCTTTCTGCAGGAGTGTGGCAATGCCCATTTAACAGAAAGGGCGATTTTTTTATACTTTGCTAGAAGCAAGAAGGGGCTGCCCAAAAGGTCATGGAATATGACCTTTTGGGCAGCCCCTTTTTTTGTTTATAATACGCCTGCATCGCGCATTTCTTTTTTGCGTTTGAATCCAAAGCCCATGATGACCAATAGCAATAGGATGGAGAGGAAAACGCCGGTTACGCTGCGAAGTGCCACTGCGACGCCGATGAGCACCATTGCCCCAATTGCCGCGAATGAATATAATACAAAAATCCATTTTATATTATGCCATGATTCTATGATCGCTTCTTTCATACCATCTAACCTCCTGCATACAAGAAAATAAAATCGTAGGGTTTTTCCCCTATATGTGCTATACTAGCACAGTTATAGGCTCGAAAAAAGAATATTGGAGTGAAAGTATGACTAACCTTAGAAACGATTTACGAAACATTGCAATTATCGCACACGTTGACCACGGCAAAACGACATTGGTGGATCAGTTGCTTCAGCAATCAGGAATCTTCCGATCAAACGAACATGTTGATGAGCGGGCGATGGACTCAAACGACATTGAAAGAGAACGCGGAATCACAATCCTAGCGAAAAATACCGCGATTCAATATAAAGACGCTAAAATCAACATTTTGGATACTCCTGGACACGCCGATTTCGGCGGTGAAGTAGAGCGTATCATGAAAATGGTTGATGGTGTCTTGCTCGTTGTCGATGCGTACGAAGGCTGTATGCCACAGACACGCTTTGTATTGAAAAAAGCGCTTGAGCAAAACCTCAAACCGATTGTAGTCGTCAACAAAATTGACCGCGATTTCGCGCGTCCTGATGAAGTTGTCGATGAAGTCATCGAATTGTTCATCGAACTTGAAGCAAATGACGATCAATTGGAATTCCCGGTTATTTTTGCATCAGGCATGAACGGAACGGCAAGTCTATCATCTGACCCATCTGACCAAGAAGAAAACATGCAGGTCATCTATGATGCCATCATGGACCACGTACCGGCACCGATCGATAACCGCGATGAGCCATTGCAATTCCAAGTGGCACTTCTTGATTACAACGACTATGTCGGCCGTATCGGTATCGGGCGCGTATTCCGCGGCACGATCGAAGTTGGGCAATCCGTTTCCTTGATGAAACTGGACGGCTCTGTCAAAAACTTCCGTATCACGAAAATCCACGGATTCATGGGCTTGAAGCGCATTGAGATCCAAAAAGCCGAAGCAGGCGACTTGATCGCAATCTCTGGCCTCGAAGACATCAACGTCGGCGAGACAGTATGCCCACAAGACCATCAGGAAGCATTGCCGATTCTCCGCATCGACGAACCGACGCTGCAAATGACATTCCTTGTCAACAACAGCCCGTTCGCCGGTAAAGAAGGCAAGTTCATCACATCAAGAAAAATCCAGGAAAGATTGGATGCTCAATTGGAGACAGACGTTTCCTTGCGCGTCGATCCTACTGATTCCCCAGATGCATGGGTCGTTTCGGGCCGCGGCGAACTGCATCTATCGATCTTGATCGAAAACATGCGCCGTGAAGGATTCGAGATTCAAGTGTCGAAACCTGAAGTTATCGTCCGCATGGTGGATGGCGTCCGCTGTGAACCGGTTGAACGCGTTCAAGTGGATGTTCCAGAAGAATATACTGGCGCAATCATCGAGTCACTGGGTGAACGCAAAGGTGAAATGCTCGACATGATCAATAACGGAAGCGGACAAGTCCGTTTGGTATTCAACGTACCAGCCCGTGGATTGATCGGCTACACAACTGAATTCCTGACGCAAACACGCGGATACGGAATCATCAACCACACATTCGACAGCTATCAGCCAGTTGCTTCAGGACGCGTAGGCGGCCGTCGCCAAGGCGTGCTCGTTTCTATGGAACGCGGCAAATCCTCAACTTACGGCTTGATGGGCATCGAAGATCGCGGAACTTCATTCGTTGAAGTCGGAACTGAAATCTATGAAGGCATGATCGTCGGTGAACATAACCGCGACAACGATTTGACAGTCAACATCGTCAAGATCAAAGCAGCGACTAACATCCGTTCTGCCAACAAAGACCAGACGACTACGATGAAAAAAGCACGTCTTATGAGTCTTGAAGAAGCATTGGAATACTTGAACGATGACGAGTACTGCGAAATCACTCCTCAGTCGATCCGTTTGCGCAAGAAAATTCTTGATAAGAATGAACGCGAGCGCATGGCGAAGAAAAAGAAAGTAGCCATCGAAGAATAAACAACTGGAAGGATGTATAATCCGTGGACGAGCAGGCTTTTGTCTATGAAAATATGTATCCGGTAGCCCGTGTGCTTTATCAAAACTTGCCGAATTATGACATAGCAGGATATGCACTGTTTGCAGTCATCTTCCTGCTATCGGCACTTGTGTACAAGCTGGGCTTTGCCAAAAAATTATCGATCGGAAAAAATGCAGTCATCATCTTATTCTTGGCTGCGGGAGGATTAGGCCTGACATTCTTGGCCTTTTTCCTGCCCGTTGTCGAGGGCTTGGTTATTGCCGCATTGATTCTCATCCTTTACAAAATTCGCCTATGGCGTGAAAAACGTGAAAACGCTGCTTCTCATTGAGAAGCAGCGTTTTTGCGTTCAAACATTTTATAGAGTATTGGCAACAGCAGTGCATAAGTCAGATGGGCCAGAATCCAATAAAGGAATGCCCCCATATCGGTCGGTTCCGGAACATCGGCTTCTACCGCCAGCATGGACAGCGGGAAAAACAGGATATAGGTTGGCAAGGTCAGCACCAGGCTGATGATCGTCAATTGGCCGAACGTATAACGTCGGCGCTTGGCGATATACACATAAACGATGCCGATTACCAGTGAAATAATCAAATGAAATACGAATTCGGTCAGTTCCGACCAGTTCACTTGATTGACCAGCGGGATAAAGTCGACATTCAACAGCAATTCATAATTCCGGACGCCGGTCACTGCCTGCATCCACTTCAGCAATAATCCAAGAATGAGGCCGCTCCAGAAACCGATCCATAAGCCTTTGAGTATTTTCATCAGAAATCATCCTCGATGCTGCGGGAGCTGCGGAAAAAATGGAAATGGCCAGTCGCTAGCCGTTCTTCGGTCCGTTTGGTGATGCGGTCGTGGCATTCTTCGCACATGTGGGTGTGGATCGGCCGGTTGCGCAAGCGCTTGGCTTGCAGCGTATCGTCTTCCAATTCTTCGATCTTATCGCAGATGACGCATTGAACACGCATAGTCATTCCTCCTATTCGACCCGGATGGCAGAGACGTGGGTAATCGGCTGATCAACATTCGAACCGTCCGGCAACAGGATGTGGACCGGCCCGTCTTCGCGAAGCGGCTTTCCATCCTGGCTGAATTTAAAGATCAATTGCTTGGCGTCTTCAATCGGGAAAGCATGTTCACCTGAGGCGGTTTCGAACACAACTTTCGATGCGCCATCAGCCGGCTCTGCATTGTCGAGGAATGGCTGGAAGCGCATGCCGAATGTACCTGTCAGCATGTCTTGCTTTTCCTGGCGCTTGTATTTCTTTTCGGAGTTCAAGGTTGGCGGAACCGTGGCGCCTTCCATGATTTCACGCGACCAATGTTCGCCCATGCCGCGTTTGTATTCTTCAAGATCATCCTTGTCGATATGTTCTTCTGTGAAGAATGTCTTAAGATCCAGTTTGCGGTCGTCAAAAATCCATACGGTTGGATCCAAGGTCAGTTTGTATGTGACTTGCCCTTTGAACGGTATGATGAATTCCATAAATAAAACCCTCCATTATAGTATCTCTCTTCTTCAGTATAACTGTTCACATACAATTCCCAAAGGGTTTAATCCCTTTCATGAGAGACTTGCAATTTGACACTGTAGAAGATACACTTTAAACAGGCTAATGGAGCAGAAATACAAGTGATGGGGGAGTCCTCATGGAACATACAGAAGAACAGACTTATCAGGAAAAAGCGCTGGAACTCCTTAAAGCTGATGCAGAGAAAATTGAGCAATTGATCAAGGTGCAGATGGATCATCTTACATTGCCTTCCTGCCCTTTATATGAAGAAGTTCTTGATACGCAAATGTTTGGCTTATCACGGGAAATCGATTTCGCCGTCAAACTTGGCTTGATCGAACGTGAGACCGGTAAAAATTTAATGGATACGCTGGAGAAGAAACTGTCCATCCTCCATGACGCGTATACAAATAAATGACCTAAAACTCAAACGATTCCAGTTTGAGTTTTTTTACTAATGAATCCAATTGAATGAGGTATAAAAACAATGAAATCCTACATCAAGAAATACGGCAAGTACATAGACTATCCGCTTCTCTTTGCATACCTGGCGCTGACCATTTTTGGCCTGATCATGATTTACTCCTCCAGCATGGCCTGGTCCGTTAACTATTATAACGATTCACCGGACCGCTTCTACATACAGCAATTGGTCAACTTGGCCATCGCTTATCCTGTATTCCTGCTTGCCGCCGTATTCCCCTATAAACATTTCAAGAAAAAATGGATGATGGCGACCGTGCTCGCTGTCATTTTTGCCGGGCTTATACTGGTCCATATGATCGGATTTGCGGCAGGCGGTGCGAAAAGCTGGATCAGCCTTGGTTTTGTCAATATCCAGCCATCTGAAGTCGCCAAAGTCGGCTTGATCTTTTATTTGGCTGGGGTGTTTTCAAATAAATACCGCAATGGATCCATCAACAAACTGAATGAATCGATCATCCCGCCCGTTATCATTTTGACAGCTGTATTAATTTTAGTGTTTTTCGAACCGGACCTGGGTTCCATGGTCATTATTGGGGCAGTCGGCCTGTGTGTTATGGCAGCTTCCGGGGTGCGCTTGAAGCCCTTTGTAAAGTTGGCTGGTATTGTCATCACTGCAACAGCAGTGGTCATTGTGCCCATGATGGTATTCGCACAGGATCTTATTTTTACTGAAAAGCGCATGGGGCGCATCGACGCCTTTTTCAACCCATTTTCCGACGAACTCGGATTTGGCTTCCAGATCGTCAACGGGTATCTGGCTATCGGCTCTGGGGGGCTCAGCGGCCTCGGCCTTGGCCAATCCATCCAGAAGCTCGGCTATTTGCCAGAGCCCCATACGGATTTCATCATGTCGGTCATCGCTGAAGAACTTGGCGTTTTGGGTGTCTTCTTCGTCATCGGCGGATTGGGCTTCGTCGTCCTGCGCGGGTTGTGGATCGCCATGACCACCAGCGACCCACTTGCGCGCATGCTCGCAGCAGGTGTTGCAAGCATGATCGGCATCCAGTCCTTCGTCAATCTTGGCGGGCTTTCGGGCATCATCCCGCTGACTGGCGTGACACTTCCATTTATCAGCTATGGCGGAACTTCGGTAATTTTGTTATCGTTAGCTATGGGAGTATTAATGAATGTTTCCATGTTCAATAAATACGAAAAAACGAAAAAGTAAAGGGTGTGCGTCGGAGTGAAAGAGATTAACAAGATCTTAGTAGCCAACCGCGGAGAAATTGCCATTCGGATCTTCCGCGCCTGTACAGAACTGAATCTTCGGACAGTTGCGATTTATTCGCAGGAAGACAGCGGTTCGTTTCATCGTTACAAAGCTGACGAATCGTATTTAGTCGGCAAAGGAAAAAAGCCGATCGATGCTTATTTGGACATTGAAGACATCATTCGCATCGCCAAGGACTCAGGTGTGGATGCCATTCACCCAGGGTACGGATTTTTATCCGAAAACGTTCATTTTGCGCGTCGCTGTGAAGAAGAAGGCATCGTATTCATTGGGCCGACATCCCGCCATCTCGATATGTTCGGCGATAAAGTCAAAGCCCGTGACCAGGCGATCGCTGCCGGCATCCCTGTCATTCCGGGAACGGATGGCCCTGTCGAATCATTGGCTGAAGTAGAGGCGTTTGCTGAACAAGCCGGATTTCCGTTGATGATCAAAGCATCACTAGGCGGTGGCGGACGCGGCATGCGCATCGTCAAAGACGCCAGTGAACTGGCATCATCTTACGAACGTGCGAAATCCGAAGCGAAAGCTGCTTTCGGTTCCGACGAAATGTATGTGGAAAAATTCGTAGACAAACCGAAACACATCGAAGTGCAGATCCTCGGCGATGCAGAAGGCAATGTCGTCCATCTGTATGAACGTGACTGCTCCATTCAGCGGCGCCACCAGAAAGTCGTGGAAATCGCGCCATCCAACTCGATCAGCAATAAATTACGCAACGAAATTTGCGACGCTGCCGTTAAGTTAATGAAAAACATCGATTACATAAATGCCGGGACAGTTGAATTCCTGGTGGCGGGAGATGAATTTTACTTTATCGAAGTAAACCCCCGCATCCAAGTTGAACACACGATCACTGAAATGGTTACAGGTATCGATATCGTCCATGCGCAGATTCATATCGCCCGCGGGCATATGCTGCATAGCGAAACAATTGCCATTCCGAAACAAGAAGATATCCCATTGTTCGGATTCGCCATTCAATCGCGCGTGACCACAGAAGATCCATTGAATGATTTCATGCCGGATGCCGGAAAACTGATGGTCTACCGTTCAGGCGGCGGATTTGGCGTACGCCTGGATGCCGGAAACGGTTTCCAGGGAGCGGTCATTTCCCCATATTACGATTCATTGCTCGTTAAAGTGTCCACTTGGGCAACAACGTTCAAAGAAGCGGCAGCGAAGATGGACCGCAATTTACAGGAATTTCGTATCCGCGGCATCAAAACGAATATCCCGTTCCTTGAAAATGTGGTGAAACACAAAAATTTCATTAACGGAGATTTTGACACGAGTTTTATCGACACTACACCGGAATTGTTCAAATTCCCTGTGCGCCAAGACCGTGGAACGAAATTGCTTAGCTATATCGGCAATGTGACGGTAAATGGCTTCCCAGGAATCGAGCAGAAAAAGAAACCGATCCATGCCGCACCGCGCAAACCGGAAATCGACATCATTACGGAAGTTCCACAAGGCACAAAGCAAATCCTCGATGAGCGCGGCCCAGAAGGTTTGACAAAGTGGATACTCGAGCAAGACGATGTGCTGCTCACAGATACGACTTTACGCGATGCGCATCAATCGCTGCTTGCAACGCGCATGCGGTCACACGATATGTTTGCAGTCGCAAAAGAAACTGCCAGGCTTCAAAGTGATTTGTTCTCGATGGAGATGTGGGGAGGGGCGACATTCGACGTCTCTTACCGCTTCTTGAAGGAAGACCCATGGCAGCGCCTCATCAAATTGCGCGAAGACATTCCGAACGTCTTGTTCCAGATGTTGTTCCGCGGAGCGAACGCAGTTGGCTATAAAAACTATCCGGATAATGTCATCCGCGAGTTTGCACGGACATCGGCTGAAGCTGGCATCGACGTATTCCGTATTTTCGACAGCCTCAACTGGATTAAAGGGATGGAAGTTGCCATCGATGAAGTCCGCAACTCGGGCAAAGTCGCAGAAGCTGCGATTTGCTATACAGGTGACATTCTGGACCCGAGCCGCGATAAATATACGGTTCAATACTATAAAGATATGGCGAAAGAGCTGGAAGCAGCAGGCGCCCATATCCTGGCAATCAAAGACATGGCCGGCCTATTGAAGCCGGAAGCTGCGTACCGCCTCGTTTCTGAACTAAAGGACACGGTTTCCTTGCCGATCCATTTGCACACGCATGACACGAGCGGAAACGGAATTTACCTGTATTCTAAAGCGATTGAAGCAGGTGTCGACATCGTGGATACTGCCCTTGGCACAATGGCCGGGCTTACATCGCAGCCAAGTGCCAACTCGCTATATTATGCGATGAGCGGCGGCAAGCGGAAAATCAAAGCGGATATCGGGTCTCTTGAGACCATGTCCCATTACTGGGAAGATGTCCGTAAGTATTACAGTGATTTCGAGAGCGGCATGAACAGCCCACATTCCGAGATTTATGTCCATGAAATGCCGGGCGGGCAATACAGCAACCTGCAGCAGCAGGCAAAAGCGGTCGGCCTCGGCATGCGCTGGGAAGAAGTGAAGGAAATGTATTCCCGCGTAAATATGCTATTCGGCGATGTCGTAAAAGTGACACCGTCATCGAAAGTCGTAGGGGACATGGCTTTGTTCATGGTCCAGAACGAATTGGATGAGAAAACGGTGTTGACACGCGGAGAGAATATCGACTTCCCTGAATCTGTCATCGAGTTCTTTGAAGGCTATATTGGCCAACCGCACGGCGGCTTCCCGAAAGAATTGCAAAAAGTGATCTTGAAAGAACGCGATCCGATTACAGTGCGTCCGGGCGAACTGCTCGAGCCTGCCGATTTCGACGCGATCCGCGAGACTTTGTTTAAGCGTCTGGAACGCCCGGTCACAAGCCATGAAGTGCTGGCCTATGCGCTATACCCAAAAGTATTTGAAGAGTACAGCCTGACGAATCAGACCTTCGGGGATGTATCGGTCCTTGATACCTTGACCTTCCTGTACGGCATGCGCCTCAGCGAAGAAATCGAAGTCGAGATTGAAAAAGGCAAAACTTTGATGATCAAGCTGGTGTCCATCGGCGAACCGCAAAAAGACGGCACACGCATTATTTATTTCGAATTGAACGGCCAACCGCGTGAAATCAGCATTCAAGATATGACAGTGGAAACCGATTCGGCAGCAAAACCGAAAGCCGACCCGACAAAAGAGAACCACATCGCAGCGACAATGCCTGGCACTGTCCTGAAAGTAGTCGGGGAAAAAGGCTTGAAAGTGAAGCGCGGCGACCATCTTTTGGTTACAGAAGCGATGAAGATGGAAACCACCGTTCAAGCACCATTTGACGGCACGATCCAGGAAATTTACGTAACAGCCGGCGACGGCATTTCAACGGGCGATCTGCTCATTGAAATGGAAGCAAAATAAAATAAAAAAATCCGGTGCGAATTCGCACCGGATTTTTTTATTTGGATTTAATGAACTTGCTTCTGGATACGAGAAGGACCATATAACATAACAATCCGAAAAGCATCGAGATGAGCAAGGAGTGGAGCAAGGCGACCGCCAGATTCAATTTCGTCAAGACGACGAGCATTCCGGATGTGGCTTGGAGAAGCACGATCGTAAAGGCGATAAGCCAACCCCAATAAATGACGCGCTGGTCGCGGTAATGGCGATACGCGTGGAGCGCAATCACGCCGATCCAGATGACAATGAGCGCAGCCGCGAAGCGATGGCCCATCTGAACCCATTCATACATATTGCTTGGCAGCGCGAACTGATCATTGCGACATAAAGGCCAATCGGAACAGATTAAGCTCGATTCCGTATGGCGGACAAGAGCGCCAGTGTAGACGACAACATAAGAATACAGCGCTACGCCGAGCGTATGAAACTTCAATGTTCGGCCGATTTGCACGCGGTCCGCATCGAATTTGCGATCCACTTCAAAAATGAGCAAGGTCAACAACAGGACAGCGGCGAACGACAGGAGGGAGATCCCGAAGTGGAGCGCTAAAATGAAATCGCCTTGACCCCATAGCACTTGTGCAGCGCCGATCAATGCTTGCAATACGAGAAAGAAAACAGCCATGAAGGCGAGGAACTTCGTTTCCCGCACATGGCCAAACTTGCGCCAAGCCCACACGGCCAAGACAACGATCAAAATTCCGACTACTCCTGTTACCAGGCGGTGGGAGAACTCGATCAGCACTTCAGGAGTAATTTCGCGCGGGATTAAATTGCCGTTGCAGTCCGGCCAGTTGCGGCCACAGCCCATGCCGCTCTCGGTTTTAGTCACCAAAGCCCCGCCAAGCAGGATGAGCAGCATGCCGACGGATGCCAGAACCCCGAATATTTTTATATAAATGTTGCTTTTCAAAATGCCACCTACTTTTTTTAGAAAAACTTTTAGCGTTAACGATTACCTGCATACTCGATGATAGCGAAACTGCGTTTAAAATACAACGAGAAATGGGCGTTCGCCTAAAGTTTCAAGAATTGGACATAATAATAGCGACCTTCACAAACTGTTCAAAAACAACGTTTTTTCTATCTTAAAATAACGAGGAGGCTACTGTATCATTAGAGATGAATATTTGTAAGACCAATTACGTGAAATCATCATTTATATCAGGAAATTTCAGTAATATGTAGAAAACAAGCTGGATTTTAGATATAGTTATGGTTAGCGGAATATGCTTACAACTTTGAAAGGAGGGAGTTATATGTCAAACGGCCGGTCTTTGTCTGCAGAACCGACCGATGCTGTAGAATCGAGCACGTTCACTAAAGATTTTCTGGCACTTATTAAGATTGGGATTGTGAATTCCAATTTAATTACCGTCTTTACGGGACTGTGGCTCGCTTTCCAGTTTTCGGATCAGAATTTCCTTGATCATATGGATATTCTCGTCTACACGATCGTCGGTTCGGCATTGATCATTGCGGGGTCTGCGGCGATGAATAATTATATCGACACAGATATTGACCCATTGATGGCTAGCAAAAGAGCCCGTCCGACAGTTACGGGCCGGTTCAAGCCATCCGCTGTCTTGGCACTCGCCATTTCTTTCATCGTTATAGGCGAACTCTTTTTGTTTTCCGCTTCTGTTTCAGCAGGTCTGTTTGGAATCGCCGGCATCTTGGCTTATGTTGTTCTCTATTCGATGTGGTCGAAGAGACGGCATGTCGGCAACACGATCGTCGGCAGCATTTCCGGTGCAATCCCGCCGCTAATCGGCTGGGCTGCGGTGGAGCCGGCGCTCGGTATGGGCGCATGGGCACTGTTTCTGATTATGTTCATCTGGCAGCCGCCGCATTTTTATGCGCTTGCCATGAAACGGACGGAAGAGTATCGGGCTGCAAATATTCCGATGCTTCCGGTGGTCAAAGGATTTCACCGGACAAAAAAATCGATGCTTGCATGGGTTTTACTGCTGTTCCCATTGCCGTTCCTGCTTATGGAACTTGGGATAGGCTTCATCATCTTAGCTACAGCGTTGAATATAGGATGGCTTGTTCTTGCGATCCAAGGCTTCAAAGCAGCTGATGATTTGAAATGGGCGAAGAAAATGTTCATCTATTCGTTGAACTATATGACGATTCTATTTGTCTCGATGATCATTTTCGCAGTATTCGTCTAAATTTCTTTTTACTTAATTGTAAAACATTTTATTCAGAGAGGGGTATGAAAAGCTATGATGAAAGGACCTAAGAAATGGCGCCTCTTCGCTTTGATGACCGCATTGCTTGTATTTCTTTCAGGCTGCGGGCGCGAAGAGATCTCGACGCTGATACCGGCTGGTAAGGTTGCACAAGATCAGTTCAACTTGCTGATTTTGTCATCCATTGTCATGTTGTTCGTTATCGTCGTCGTCACTATCATCTATGTATTGGCAATTGTAAAATTCCGCCGTTCAAAAGTAGGGGAGGACATGATCCCTGAACAAGTTGAAGGAAGCGCGCGTCTTGAGTTTATCTGGACAGCAATTCCAATCGTCCTGCTTTTGATCCTCGCTGTTCCGACGGTCTATGCTACATTCGACCTGGCTGATGTCACGGCGATGGACGCACAGGACGAAGAAGGCGTGGCTGAGAACTTGACGGTTAATGTAACCGGTAAACTTTACTGGTGGGAGTTCGAGTATCCTGAACAGGAAATTCGTACTGCACAGGAACTGGTTGTCCCAACTGGCGAGCGCGTCTACTTCAATTTGATTGCCGCAGACGTGAAGCACTCGTTCTGGATCCCTTCTGTTGGCGGTAAACTTGACGTCAACCCTGAAAACGTCAACACCTTCTATTTGGAATTTGATAAAGAATCTTCAGAACTTGAAGAAGGCGTTTACTTCGGTAAATGTGCCGAGCTTTGTGGACCGTCCCACGCTTTGATGGATTTCAAAGTCAAAACGCTCAACCGCGAAGACTTTGATGCATGGGTAGCTGCAATGCAGGAAGAACAAGAAGCTCCGACTGAAGCTCTTGCTCAAGAAGGCGAAGCATTGTTTGGCCAAGATGGTTTAGGTTGTATCACATGCCACGCAGTCAACAGTGCTGGCGCTGCGACAGGAGTAGGCCCTAACTTAACTACATTCGGCGACCGTACAACCATCGCCGGTTTCATGGAACATGATGAAGAAACATTGAAAAACTGGATTGCTGACCCTCAGCAATACAAGCCAGGCAATTTGATGCCTGATGCAGCTTCACTAAATAATGGCGAAGAACTTTCCGATCAAGAGCTCAATGCACTTGCTGCATATTTGATGAGCTTGAAAGTTGAAGAGTAAAAGTTAAAAAAGGAGGTAAACTATTGTGAGTTCTAACTCTCAGAAAAAGGGTTTCGGCGCTACAATATGGGACTACTTAACAACAGTAGACCATAAGAAAATCGCGATCCTCTACTTGATCTCCGGCGGATTCTTCTTCCTAGTCGGCGGCGTAGAAGCGATGATGATCCGGATTCAGCTTATGAAAGCCGGAAACGATTTCCTCAGTGCCGGAACATACAACGAAGTTTTAACGATGCACGGAACGACCATGATCTTCCTTGCGGCGATGCCGATTCTCTTGGCATTCATGAACGCCGTCTCACCTTTGCAAATCGGTGCGCGTGATGTGGCGTTTCCTTTCTTGAACTCACTTGGGTTCTGGCTATTCTTCTTCGGTGGCGTATTCCTGAACCTTTCATGGTTCTTGGGCGGAGCACCGGATGCAGGATGGACAAACTATGCTTCTTTGGCACTTGCCTCTGAAGGCCACGGAATCGATTTCTACTCGCTTGGTTTGACGATTTCCGGTTTCGGTACCTTGATCGCAGGGATTAACTTCCTTGTTACGATCATCAATATGCGTGCTCCGGGTATGACGTATATGAGAATGCCGCTTTTCACTTGGACGACTTTCGTAGCGTCCGCGTTGATCCTATTGGCATTCCCTCCACTGACTGTCGGTATTTTCTTCATGGTATTCGACCGTTTGTTCGGGGCTAATTTCTTTGATGTAACAATGGGCGGTAACACCATTATCTGGGAGCACTTCTTCTGGATCTTCGGCCACCCAGAAGTTTACATCTTGATTTTGCCAGCATTTGGTATTTTCTCTGAAATCTTTGCAATTTTCTCCCGCAAACGCCTATTCGGTTACACGGCATTGGTCTTTGCGACAATCCTGATCGGTTTCTACGGATTCATGGTTTGGGCTCACCACATGTTTACAGTTGGTCTTGGACCGACAGCAAACGCGGTTTTCGCCCTTGCAACGATGATCATCGCAGTTCCGACAGGGATCAAAATCTTTAACTGGCTGCTTACAATCTGGGGAGGTAATATTTCCTTCACAGTGCCGATGATCTACGCAGTGGCGTTTATCCCGTCATTCGTAGCCGGTGGGGTAACAGGCGTTATGCAGGCAATTGCGCCGCTTGACTACCAGTTGCACGATTCTTACTTTATCGTCGCCCACTTCCACTATGTAATCGTTGGTGGTGTTGTGCTCGCAATTTTTGCAGGTACGCATTTGTACTGGCCGAAAATGTTCGGTACGATGTTGAGCGAAAAACTAGGGAAATTGACTTTCTGGTTCTTCTTCATCGGATTCCATTTAACATTCTTTATCCAGCATTTCCTTGGCCTTATGGGTATGCCTCGCCGTGTTTACACGTTCGGAGCAGATCAAGGCTGGGATCTATTTAACGCAATCAGCTCGGCTGGTGCCTTGCTTATGGCGATCGGGGTTATTATCCTCCTCGTCAACGTTGTCATGACGGTTGCTAAGAATGAGCGCGTTGGCAACGACCCATGGGGCGACGGACGTACGCTTGAATGGGCAATTCCGTCACCACCGCCATTCTACAACTTTGCACAAACACCGCTTGTCCGTGGACTTGACCCGTATTGGATCGAGAAAATGGAAGGCAATAAAGAAGGCATGGTCTATGCTGAGCCACTCGGCGATATCCACATGCCGAACGGATCATTCATTCCTTTCGTCATCTCACTCGGCATGTTCATTGCAGCGTTTGGCGCAATGTACCATACGGATGGGCATGCATGGGCGCTTCCTGTATTGATCGGCGGTCTTGCGATCACTTTCGGTTCAATGCTCGTGCGTTCGTTGAAAGATGACCTTGGTTTCCATGTAACAAAAGAAGAATTGATTGCGGATAACGAACGCATTCAAAGAGAAGCAAGAGCGCTGGAAGGAGGCAAAAAAGGTGGACTTAAATAAACGATATACCCCACAAACTTGGCCCGATCATCCTGAAACGGCGACACTCGAAGGGAAGAACAAGTTCGTTGGTTTCTGGTTGCTGCTAGCAGCTGAGACCGTCACCTTCGCCTCTCTCTTCGCAACTTATCTTGCGTTGAAAGATAAAGGCCCGAGCGGAATGGAATTTTCCGCTTCCGGCTTGTTCGAACTGCCGCTAGTTTTTGCCATGACGATGATTCTTTTAACTTCTTCGTTGACAAGTGTCTATGCGATGTATCATATGAAGAATCATAATTTCAAAGCAATGCAGGCATGGCTCGGAATTACCGTGGTTTTGGGGCTTGCGTTCCTAGGCTTGGAAATTTACGAGTTTAACCATTATGTACATCTTGGCTTTGGCTATACCAATAGTGCCTTCAGTTCCGCGTTCTATACTTTAGTCGGAACTCACGGGGCTCACGTAGTCTTCGGGCTTAGCTGGTTCATCGCATTGATGCTCCGTAACGCTAAACGGGGCTTGAACATGTACAATGCACCGAAGTTCTACCTTGCCTCTCTGTACTGGCATTTCATTGACGTAGTTTGGGTGTTCATCTTCACTGTAGTCTACTTGATGGGAGTGATCGGTTAATATGGCACACGATACTCACGATATTCACAGATCCAGAACAGAATTTGAATTTATCAAGAGAAAACGTGCTACTGAAATGCGCGGTCAGTTAACATCATTCGCTATGATGATCTTCTTGACATTGATCGCATTCACTTTGGTGGCAGCTGATTTTTCGAATTACTTGATCGTGCCGATTATCTTGCTATTGGCCGCAGTTCAAGTAGTGCTTCAGCTATACAACTTCATGCACATGAGCAATAAAGGGCATGGCATGATGGCGTTCTTCATGTTCAGCGGCATTTTTGTTGCCTTCACTATCGTTCTGACGATGGTTACCATCGTTTGGTGGTAAAGAGAAAAAACTCCGGACTATAAAAGGTCCGGAGTTTTTTTATGTCTATCACCTGTATCGATAAGGGAAATGTCATGATTCGTTCATTGATATGGCAACGCTTCCCCTATATAATGAGGTTACTTAAGGAAAAAAGGAGGTACGGTCTAATGCCAATCAGTATTTTCGGCTTCGAGGCATTGTGGAGCCCATGGTATTTTGGATTTCTCGTACTGATTACGCTTTTATATTTTCTAGTCACCACTAAGTGGAGATATAAATTCACTGATAGCGAACCGCTTCAAACTAAACAAGCATTACTTTTCGTATCTGGGATGGCCTTAATTTACATTTTAAAAGGCTCGCCGGTCGATTTGCTCGGCCATATCACTTTGACCATGCACATGGTTCAGATGGCGCTGCTCTTATTATTGGCTGCTCCGCTTATCATTATGGGGATTCCTTCGTATATTTGGCGGGCGTTCATCGATTTGCCGGTCATTAACCCGCTGTTCATGTTCTTTACAAAACCGTTGATTGCTTTGCTGTTATTCAGTTTGTTCTTTTCCGTTTACCACTTGCCGCTTGTCTTCGATTTCGTCAAGCAGGACATGTTGATCCACAGCATCGTCAGCACCTTGCTGTTCGTATCGGCACTTCTTTACTGGTGGCCAGTGGTCAACAATCTAGAAGGCATGCATAAGTTTCATGGATTGAAGAAATTGGGCTATTTATTCGGCTTGAGCGTCTTGATGACGCCAGCATGTGCTTTGATCATTTTCAGCACGACACCATTTTATGCAACCTATGCAGACGGGGATGCTTGGATGCAGGCGATGGCTTTATGCGTGCCTGCAGGGACATTGGCCCAGCTGAATTTGTCCGGTCCTGAACTCTTCACGAATATGTCGCTGATCGAAGACCAACGTACCGGCGGCATTACAATGAAAATTATTCAGGAATTGGTATTCACAGTATTTATTTGGCTGGTCTTTCATGAATGGCTCAAAAACGAAACAGCCAATGCAGATGAAATCACCGCTAAAGTTTTGCAGGACCGCAAAGATATGGCGTATTACAGACATAATGGGCAATGACCCAAAAGGAGTTTAATTAAATGAATTTGCCGCTATTGCCAACCATCAGTACATTCTTTATCGTCTTGAGCGCCATATTGGTGGCGATCGGATGGAACTTGATTCGAAAACGCCGCATTGAAGCACATAAAAAAGTAATGCTTGGTGCCGGGGCTGCTGCGCTGACATTTTTTATCATTTACGTCTCGCGCACCTTATTTGTCGGAAACACGGCATTCGGTGGACCGGATGAGCTGAAAATCTATTATACGGTCTTTTTGATTTTCCATATCACGCTCGCAACGATCGGTGCAGTGATGGGGCTGGTAACTATCTACTGGGGCTTGAAAAACCGCCTTGACAAACACCGCAAGATTGGCCCGTTCACGAGCGTAGTGTGGTTCTTCACTGCAATTACAGGAGTAATGGTTTACTTATTGCTCTACGTATTCTATGAAGGCGGCCATACGACTTCAGTTTTCAAAGCAATTCTGGGTGGATAATATAAAAAAGCACCGAGCAAAATTTTGCTCGGTGTTTTTTTATAGCTTTTAAACTTTAAATTCCATTTTAATAATGCCGGCTTCACGAGCTGACGTGAAGAGGATAACCAATAATGGCCCGATAAAGAAGCCAAGAAAGCCGATCAATTGAAGGCCGATAAACATGGCGATCAATGTGGCAAGGGGGGATAACCCGATCTGGGTACCCATTACTTTCGGTTCGACTGTTCTTCTGATGACCAATAGCACCAATGCCAAAATGGCAAGCTGCGTTCCTTGGACGATATCGCCGACGATGAACATGTAAATGAACCATGGTGTCAACACGATAATTGAACCGAGTATCGGGATGAAATCGATGACCCAAATGACGAGCGACATGACTAAAGCATATTCAGGCGCGATAAAGAACAAAGCAATCAATGAAACCGCAAAGATAATCAAGCTGACGAGAAATTGGGCTTTCAGGAAGCCAAACACGACATTGTTCAGCCTGGCGCTCATAAAGCGTACTTTCTCGGCCGTGGATTCCTTCAAGCGATTGAACAGCATGCCCTTCAAATCCATCAAATCTAGCATGAATAAGAACAGGGCGATGAGGAAGACAATAAAGCTGACCAAAAAAGAAGGAATGCCCGTCAATAGATTGGTAACCGTATCGTAGTTGACGAATGTTAAGATCCAGTCACGAATGCCTTCTGCAAAAGCGATCATTTCCGTTTCGAACGAATTGACCACTTCGACCGGCATTTCGGCGGTGGAGCGCAGGAAAAAGGCTTCTACTTCGCCCCACATATGTGAGAGGGAATTTGTATACTCTGGAACCATTTTTGAGAATTGGATAATTTGCCCAATCAATTGCGTGATGATCCAGTAAACCAAGCCAGAAGCGATGACGAGGAATAAGATGAATACCGTAATGACTGCGCCTTTACGTTCCCATTTGAAGCGTTTCTGCACGAATTTAACAAAAGGCTCCAGGAAGATGGCGGTAAGTAATGCGATGATCAACGGAACAGCAATCGGCAATATGTATATAGAGATTAACACGACAATAGCGATGACCAGCAATATGGTCGCCAGTTTTTTACTAAACCACTTGCCCACAATAAACCTCCTTCAATTGACTGCATGAAATTTCACGGCAAAGCATTTGTTTAAAAAAACCGCAGTTCGTATTGAACTGCGGAAATTTTACGCTTTGATTTCAAACTCGGAAATTTCTTTTTTGATGGAAGCCAAAATTTCAGCGCCAGTTTTCAATAGGTGATCCGGGAAATGCTCGTCTTCACCATATTCAATGCCGTGCGGGTAATAATGCTTGCCGATGACCGGTTTTAAGACGCGAACAGTCGCATCGTTGGCATCAACATCTCCATCGATGGCGTAAGCGAAAACGCGCAAATAATAAGTGCCTTCGCGGACGATGAATTTGCGGTCATATGTGACACGCTCATAATCCCACTGGCCTTCTTTCGTTAAGCCATGCTTGTTCATGATGTCTTCAAGCAATGTAATATCCACTTCGATGTTCTCTAGTCCTGTATTTTCAAAATACATGGGATCTCCTCCTCTATAACAAAAAAAGACTGAATGCTCCTTTAATAATAGATCATATTTTAGGTACATGCAATGGCTAGATTGTGTCAGAATGCAGGCGGCTGTTATAATGGGGAAAATGGGTGTCAGGAGCTGATTCAGTGAAGGACTTGTTACGCATCATGATTTTCTTGGCGATTGTCCTGATTGGACTGTTTTACTTGGACCCGACAATCAGCGAAAACGAATTGCTTGAAGCGCCGCGCCCGGCGGATCCTTTGCCGGCCGATAACTTGACGGAATCGGCGCTTGATGTTGAACGGCCGACGAGCGGGCTTTCCGTTCACATCGGGAAGCCGTCGGAAGAGTGGCTGGCAGAGCATGGCAAACCCGACCGCATCGAACCCTCTGCTTTTGGGTATGAATGGTGGGTGTACGATGCCGCGTATTCCAATTTTGTCATGGTCGGGGTGAAGGAAGGCCGCGTTATCCAAGTATATGCAGCCGGGGAGTCTACAGATGTAGCGCCTTACACAATCGGGCAAACGCTAGCCGATTTGTACAGGTTCACAATCGTTGAGAACGAGGTGACTGTGAAATATGGCACCAATACCTATACTTTTAATTTGAGCGAACAGGACATGGATAAGCGGATATTGGTTAGTTTTGAAGATCTCTATGCACAATTGTATATCGATGCAGAAGACCAGCAGTTAGAGGCAGTTAGGTTCATGGATGCGGAAACGCTCATCCGCCATCAGCCTTACGATATGATGTATTCGGGAGATTTATTAGTGACGCCAAGGCCATCATCGACTTTGCAGCGGTCGATTGATGATGCTAATGCAAAACAATTGGTCGATTTGACCAATGTCTACCGGCTTCGCCATCAGCGTTCCTTAGTTAAGGAGAACGTCGGCATCAGTTTATTGGCCGAGCAGACGAGCGAGGAAATGGCGCGCATGGAATTCACTTCCGTAGAGATGGAAGTATCCGATTTGGAAGCCCACCTGCAAGGTGCGGATATTCTATTCGATCTGGCGGCCATCAACACGGCTTCACGCTATTACGATGCAGCTGAGACATTGCATGGCTGGTTCAACTCGCCAAGCCATAGGGAAACTTTATTGAATACACAGTATAACCAGGTCGGTGTCGGCGTATTCGGCAAGTATTATAGCCAGATCCTGTTGAAGCAGGATCCAGGCGTTTATGAAAGCCAATAGGGCGAGCCTTTACTTTCAGTTATTTTCAGGAATAAACAGTGTATGAATATGGAAAACAATCTGCTATGATGAAAGCGTAGAGGAGGAATGCAAAGTGATCATGACCTACGAATGGGTCGGTATAACTGACTCTGCGGACGAGCTGAGTGAAATGATACTGCAATCAGAACAGGCTGCGACATACCGCGATGCCTATGATTCTGTCTATAGCGATAAACTATTGGCGAGGGAGATCCATGACTTCGCAAGGCTGAAGGAGCTGTACGAGGAAGTACAGCGCTTCGGCAAATACCACCCGGATTACAAACGGGTGATGAAGCAAATCCGCGTGGATAAACGCCGGCTGGACCTCAATGAAAAGGTGGCCGAGCTGCGGCTCGCGGAAAATGAGCTGCAGGACTTGATGGACCAAGTAAGTTTCATCCTTGGCCGGTCAGTGTCGGAAGCCGTTAAGATCCCTTCGAGCAATCCGTTCTTTTCTTCGGATTCCTCATGTGGAAGCGGCTGCGGCACAGGCGGCGGCTGTTCCTGTTCCGCATAATAAAAAAGTGCAACCCCACCGGGTTGCACTTTTTTTATTGGCGTTGTTCTTCTAGTGCCGAAATCATTTCGATAGCAATATCAGGCCGGTCGGTGATGATGCCTTTGGCTCCGGCGTTGATCAATTTTTCCATCGCTTCCTTGTTGTCGATGACCCAATAATGAACCGGGACATTCAGTCGTTCCAGGAAGGCAATGAACCGTGCAGAGTCAAGGCGGAATACCGAATGTTTCACCGGAATCTGCACGACATCCGCACGTGGCGTATACAGATGGCCGAATTGGCTATTGAAGGAAGTGAAAGCTTTGCGCACTTCATTTTCTCCAGCGCCGAGAGCGACTCGGTTTTGGGCGTATAGATTGAAGCGGTCGATTTGTTCGTCGTAGAAGCTGGTGACGACGACACGGTCTTCCGCGCCAAGTGATTCAATCAGACGCCACAGTTTCGATGGCACCAAACTGCCTTCATACGTATCAGGTGCGTCTTTGATGTCGATATTGACGTACATCTGTGGGAATTTTTCCAGTAAATCACGAAGCAGGACGACTTTTTCGCCTTTGCCGCGGTATGAATTTTCACCCTTGTCATCGACGAAATGGTAGCCGAGATCAAGCTCACGCAATTCATCTAGTGTCATTTCGGCTACGCGGCCGGCTGATCCGGAAGTACGGTCGACAAATTCATCGTGGAAAACTAAGATCTCTTCGTCATTGGTCATGCGAATATCGATTTCGAACCCGTGTACGCCGAGTTCTGCGGCACGGTCAAAGGCTGCCATCGTATGCTCCGGTGCGAGCGAGCTGCCGCCGCGGTGGGCCAGGACGATCGGGTGCTGGTAATCAAGAACGGCTTTTTGTGACCGTTTCTGTGGTTCTGTAAATGCTTTTGAGCCGGCCCATGCCGCTGCGCCAACAGCAGCTGCGGCCAGGCCGATTTTCGTTTTCTTACCCATATATGTATAACCCCCTGTTTTGGTAGTATCCACATTATAGCGGAAGGCTTCACTTGCTGTCAGTTTATTCGGTTGCGGCTTTTTTTAGACCTATGGTATTCTAGAGTTTAGAAAAGAGGGATAGATATGCATGATCGCCAAGGTCTGATTGTCTATGTGCATCAGCTAAAACAAGCAAAATCGCTGCGGAAGTATGGACACGTCCATTTTATTTCCCGCAAATTGAAATATGTCGTCGTCTATATGGACCAGGACAAAATCGAAGCCACGAAAGAAAAACTATCTAAACTGCCGTATGTCAAGAAAGTGCTGGAGTCCCAGCGCCCTTTCCTTAAGACGGAATATGAAAATGCCAAGCCTGATAAAGCGAAAGAGTACGATTATAAAATCGGCTTGTGATCATTGCATCGGCGGAATATAATGGTTGAGCCTGAGAATAGCGATGAGATGGCCGAAATAAAGTTTGGTGTCTGCGTATTGTGAAGAATGCTTGACGTCCATGCGAATCGGCTCATGGCCCATCTCCTTGACCGCATCCTCGAACACGGCCAATCGTTTTGACCCATCCGGTACACCTTCGCGGCACAGATAAATCGGCATGAAATTGCCTTCTGGTGCTGGCCGGAATGCAGCGGCGATGGAAACGACGGGTTGGCCGTCTTTCGTTTTTGAAACGAAAACGAATCCATGCATAAACCGTTCTCGATTGCTTTCCATCAATTGGCGAAGTTCATATATATCGCCGTACCCTTCTCCCAGTTCGATAAAACGTTGTATCATCTAAAACACGTCCTTTCCAGAATCCATTCTAACATTAAGGGCGGTATTTGCAGTACTAAAATGATAAAGTAAGAGGCGATTGTATGCGTGTAGTAGCAGGACAGGCGAAAGGCCTGCCTTTGAAAGCGGTTCCCGGGAATTCGACGAGGCCGACGACTGACAAAGTAAAAGAATCCATCTTTAATATGATCGGCCCGTTTTTTGATGGCGGAACAGCAGTGGATTTGTTTGCCGGAAGCGGCGGGCTTGGAATCGAAGCCTTGAGCCGCGGCATCAACCATGTGATTTTTACCGATAAAGACAAAAAAGCCGTGGAGACCATCCAGGCCAATTTGGAAAAAACTAAGTTGACAGAATCAGCGGAAGTGTACCGCGCCGATGCGGAACGCGGATTGAAAGCCATGAAGAAAAATGGAGTGAAGGCGCGCTTGCTGTTTGTCGATCCGCCTTACCATATGGAAAAAGCGTATGGGCTGATGGCAAAAGCGGTTGAATTCGGCTTGCTTGAGGACGACGCGATCATCGTCTGCGAACATGAGCGCGATATCGAATTGCCGGATGAAACTGCCCGATGCGTTCGTTTTAAAAAGGAATTATATGGGAATACTATTATTTCAATTTACCGCTACCAGGGGGAAGAGGGAGAACGCATTGACTAAAATTGCAGTAGTACCGGGGAGTTTCGACCCGATTACGATGGGCCATTTGGATATCGTCAAACGGGCATCATCGATCTTTGATGAAGTGAAAGTGGTGGTCATGAACAATTCGTCTAAAAATCCATTATTCGATGTGGATGAACGGATGGCTTTGATTGCAGAAGTGACAAAAGCCATTCCGAATGTGACCGTCGATTCTTTCGCCGGCTTGCTGATTGACTATGCGGTGGAAGCAAAAGCGAATGCGATCATCCGGGGCTTGCGGGCCGTGTCGGATTTTGAATACGAAATGCAGATCACGTCCATGAACCGTTTTTTGAATGAAAACATTGAAACTTTGTTCATGGTGTCAAACAACCAATATTCATTCCTTAGCTCGAGCATTGTCAAAGAAGTGGCGAAATATCAAGGCAATATTTCGGGCTTGGTGCCGGACGCTGTGGAAAAAGCATTAATAGAAAAATTCAAATAAGTCACGTGACACGTGGCTTTTTGTTGTGGTTCGAACGAAAAGGAGAGGGTATGCGATGAAAAGTAAAAAACTATGGTTTTTTGTGCTGGTGATGGCGCTCGTCGTGTTTGTCAGCTCCTACCGGCTGGATGCTTACATTTCACGACCGGGCGACGCATACGAACTATCGCCGCTAGTAGAGGTCGAAGGACGGGATGAAGGCGACGAAGGTACGCTCAGCTTGATGACCGTGACGATGTTCAATGCGACTCCAGCTTTGTATATCATGGCGCAATTTCAGGAAGGCTATAAGGTGCTCGAGCCGGAACAAGTGAGAAGCCCCCATGAAAGCGATGAGGAATATAATGTAAGGCAATTAAAGCTGATGTCCGATTCACAGGTCAATGCGCTGCAAGTGGCCTTTGAAGAGGCTGGGAAGCCTTATGAAGTATCGAGCAACGGCGTATTCATCCTAAATGTGCTGGAAGACGGGGCGGCTGCAGGTTTATTGTCGCCGGGCGACCGTTTGTTGGAAATCGATGGTCAAGCTTATGGTTCGATGGAAGATTTCCTTGATTATTTGAGCACCAAAAAGGTGGGGGATGAAGTGGAACTGGTGATCGAGCGCGATGAGCGCACGATTAAGCAAACAGTCACACTGGCCCCGCTGCCGACAGAGCCTGAACGTGCAGGCATCGGCATTTCGTTTGTGGAAGACAAAGAAATCGAAACGACTCCGGATGTTTCGATCGATTCCGACACCATCGGCGGGCCGTCCGCCGGATTAATGTTCACTTTGGAAATCCTGAATCAATTGCTCGATGAAGACATTACCCACGGATACGACATCGCCGGGACCGGCACGATGGAAAGCGACGGAACGGTCGGGCCAATCGGCGGGATCGACCAAAAAGTCATTGCAGCAGACCGTGCAGGGATCGATGTTTTCTTCGCACCCGACAACGAGGGCGAATCCGAAAGGCCGAGCAATTTTGATGTCGCGCTGGAAACCGCAGAAGAAATCGGCACCGAGATGGATATTGTCCCGGTCACCGACATCGATGCGGCCCTTGATTATTTGTCGGAACTATCGCCCAGGTAAATAGGCGGTGTTGTATATTCTTTTTTCAATGAGTCTGCGCCGATTGCTTGAAGGTAAAGTGTTGATGCACGGATATCAAGCTGTCCCATATTTCCAGTCAAATCCGCAGCGCGGCTAATGACAGGGAGTGGGATGGCTTTTTTTCGTTCATTCAAATAACGCCTGCCGTTCTTCGTCATGCCGAGCAAGCGGATGTATTCAGGGTGTTTGGCAGCTTGTGCTTCCTGCTGTGTGTAGCCAGTAAAGATGTGGGTTAGCATGCGCTGTATGCGCGTACGGGTAAAGCGTTTGCTTTTCACCCGGTTGACGAATACTTCGAACGTTTCCGAGCGCTTTGCCGACTCGTGGATCAGGTTTTCAATGCCTTCCGTCATTTCGGCAAAGCGGGCAAGTGCTTGTGGCCCTTCGCGCAAAATCGTGAAACGCAGCAGCGGATAAAATCTTTGCCAATCGACGAATCCTTGCTGCTCTGCGTGAACACGTTCGAGCAAGCGGATGCTGCTCGACGGTAAATACGGCGCTAGCTCCCCCAGCTCTTCGCCTTCGAAAAAGGCGTTGCGGATGCCGGTCGCGCTAGCGATTGCAACGCCGGGCTCTAATGGATCATGAAAGCCTGCACCGATACGTTGGATCGTCAGCGGCGCCATTGCGCTGTTGATTGTATGGGCCGCTTCTATATAATGATACCCGAGAATATTATTCGGTTTGGTCAAGTCGGCATACCGGCTGCTGCCCTTCGTTAAAGAAAGGTAAGCCTCATTGAGCGCTTTAGGGTAGCTGATGCCCGTTTGGACCCTGTCATGGATGACTTTTTCGTATTGATCTCTTTCTTTGCCCAATAATTCCAAGGTGCTTAGGAACGGTTCGATCTCGCCTTGTTCGCTGCCGAAGCAAAAAGAAGAGCATCCTGCTGCATCAAGCAATTCGATGGCGCCACGAGCAAATTCAGAAGCCTGGGCAGTCGCAAAGGCATAGGGCAATTCGATGACCACGTCGACGCCAGCCGACAGCGCCATTTCCGTGCGTGTCCACTTGTCCGCAAACGCCGGTTCGCCGCGCTGGAGGAACTGGCCGCTCATAACGGCGACGACCACATCGGCACCTGACAGTTCCTTTGCTTTCGCTGCGTGATGCAAATGGCCATTATGGAAAGGGTTATATTCAACAACGATTCCTGTCGCTTTCATTACAGCACCTTCTTTTGGTATGATTAGTTGTATATAAGTTAAACAAAAATTTTATAATCGGTAAAAGTTAGAGATGAAATCGCTCGAGACGGACGCTTTCCACTCTTTCATTTGAGGTATTTAGCAGATATGGAGCAAAATAGCGCAGACTCCTTGGGGATTAGCGAAGTGCTGAAATCCATTCGGGCGGCTAGCCCGAATTAGTTCAGCGCAAGCCCCCAGGAAAGCCAGCTATTTTGCGGAATATCGTTTTATATTAAATTATTAAAGCATTTGTTCAACTTATATAGTATAACGATGAGCGAATTATGGTGACAAGATTTTTTCTTGACATCGTTTGTTCTACATTATATAATCAACTTTGTTGTCTTGAGGTGATTACTTATGAAAATAGCGATTCAACAGCTACAAAAGTATCGTAACGACGGGATGCCAATTGACCAGTATGTTCAATTGGATGAGGCGAAAAAGCGCAATAGCGATATTCGCGCCGTATCCCCTATACACGTCACAGGACACTGTACGATTGGTTCGCAACAAATGACGTGCATGCTCCATCTTGAAGGGACGCTTACGCTGCCCTGTGCACGAACTTGGGAAGATGTCGAATATCCGATCAGCATCGACACCGTGGAAATCTTCGATTGGTCTGAAAAAGGCCGTGAAGAAGGCGAGGACGAATATGTCCACACGGTAACGACTGAAGTCATTAATCTTCAGCCGATATTGGAAGAGCTGATCGCCCTTGAAGTCCCTATACAGGTCTTCAAGGAAGACTCAGAACAAACCGTCATCAAAGGCGGCAACGACTGGTCTTATTTGTCAGACGAAGAAGTTCAGGCCGAGAAGGAAGAAGCACAATCAAAACCGGATCCAAGACTGGCTGATTTAGCCAAGTATTTCGATCAGACAGATGAATAGAATCATTGTAAGGAGGTGTCACCAATGGCTGTACCGTTCAGAAGAACATCCAAAACCGCTAAAAGAAAACGCCGTACGCATTTCAAGCTTTCCGTACCTGGTATGGTAGCGTGCCCAAGCTGTGGCGAAAGTAAATTGGCTCACCATGTCTGCAAAGCATGTGGATCATACAAAGGCAAAGAAGTAGTAGCTAGCAAATAAAACAGTATTTGCTTAGAAAAAGGTTATCTGGAGGCCATGGCTCCGGATAACCTTTTTCATTTGCCGAAAAACAGGTAAACTAGAGCCAGAGGTGAGTCAAAAAATGGCATACATAATCGAAACCAAAAATCAGGTAATGAGGTTTACGATCGACCGTCCCCATATCCGCAATGCGGTCAATAACGAAGTGATGGAAGGCTTTGAAGAACTCGCTAAACGTGCCAGGGAAGAAGACATCCGCTATGTCATCATCACGGCAACAGGGGAGCAGGCATTTTGTTCAGGCGGCGACTTGTCCGTGTTCCATGAACTGAAAACAGAACAGCAGGCTTGGCCGATGCTCAGCCGCATGGCCGAAGCTTTGTATCGCATCAAGACAATTCCCGTCCCGGTCATTGCGCTCGTCAACGGCACTGCGGTCGGCGGGGGCTGTGAGATTGCGACAGCATGCGATTACCGGCTGGTGAAGAGCCACGCCAAATGCGGCTTTATTCAAGGGACGCTGGCCATCACGAGCGGGTGGGGAGGCGGCACTTATCTTTTTGAAACTTTGAAGCATGACGCGGCACTGAAGATGCTCAGTGATGCGCGTGCCTACTCGGCAGGTGAATTGCTTGAGAACGGCTGGGCCAGTGCCATCATCAAAGAGGACGGAGATATCGAACAGTTCCTGGCATCGATGAACCGTGTGTTGCCGTCCGTGCATCGTGCGTATAAAGAGATTGCGATACGTAAATGGCAGGAAGTAAATTTAAAGCAGCGGGTCGATCAGGAGATCCGTGAGTGCGCCAGATTGTGGGCGCAAGAAGCCCATCATCAAGCCGTGGATGGATTTTTGAATAAAAGCAAAAAATAAGGCTCCTATGGGGTCTTTTTTATATAGAAAAACAATGCCCTCTTCTTATGAATGAAGCGAACAGACGGAACATTATGGAAAATATTTTTTTCAATAGTTGAAATCGCTTACAAAATTCGTATATGCTAGAGGAGGGAGAAAACTTAGGGGGTATTTCATACATGAAAAAAATCCTGATTGCCAACCGGGGCGAAATTGCACGGCGCATCATCCGCACATGCGACCGCCTCGGCATCGAAACCATCGCGATCCATTCCGAGGCAGATGGGGATCTGCCTTATGTGAGTGAAGCGACAGAAGCGGCAGCGATCGGCCCGAATCCGGTCGCGCAATCGTATTTACAAGCAGATAAAATCATTGAAGAAGCGGTAAAACGCAACGCTGAAGCGATCCATCCAGGCTATGGCCTGCTATCGGAAAACGCGGATTTCGCGCGCAAAGTCAAACAAGCGGGACTGATCTTCATTGGCCCGGAACCGGAAGTCATCGAAACGATGGGCGATAAGCTCGGCTCCCGGCGCACGATGAAACAAGCCGGCGTGCCGGTCGTTCCTGGGACAGCTGAAGGGGTATCAGACATTGATGCGGCTGTCTTGGAAGCGAAAGCGATCGGTTATCCGCTGATGTTGAAGGCGAGTGCGGGAGGCGGCGGCATCGGCATGGTGCTGTGTGAAAATGAGCAAGCGCTCACTCAGCAGTTTGAATCGGTGAAAAACCGTGCTAAAGCGTACTTTGGAAACGATATCGTTTATTTGGAGAAATTCATTGCCAATGCACGACATATCGAAGTTCAGATTTTTGGGGATGAGTCGGGTAATATTGTCCATTTGTATGAGCGCAATTGCTCTGTGCAGCGCCGCAACCAAAAAGTCATTGAAGAATCGCCGTCACCGGATTTGCCGGAATCCGCCAGAACCAAGTTGTGCGAAGCAGCCGTTCAAGCGGCCCGCGCGGTCGGTTATACAAATGCTGGGACAGTCGAATTCATTGTCGATGAAAATAATGATTTCTATTTTCTGGAAATGAATACCCGTCTACAAGTGGAACATCCGATTACAGAAGAAGTGACAGGCGTCGATCTCGTCGAATGGCAAATCAATGTGGCCAAGGGCGAAACTTTGCCCGGTCAAGATACGATCCATACAAACGGCCATTCGATTGAGTATCGCATTTATGCGGAAGACCCGAAAACGTTCTTTCCGTCACCAGGGACGCTAGCTGTCTTGAAATGGGGCACTGGCGCCCGCATTGAAACTGGGTACGAAGAAGGCAATAAAGTAACGCCTTTTTACGATCCGATGATCGCCAAAGTGATTTTGACAGGAGCTTCGCGAGAAGAGGTCTTGGAGAAGTCCAGGAAGTTCTTTGATGAAACAGCGATTGAAGGCGTGAAGACCAATTTGCCGCTCTTCGACAAATTCATTGAATCCAAACCCTTTATAGAAGGAAATTATGCGACCGCTGTATTGGCTCAGTGGCTTACACAACAAAAGGAGGAAAAAACAGTATGAAACAACTAACAGCATCTATGGCCGGAACGGTCTTGAACATTGCAGTATCCGAAGGGGATTCCGTATCCGCGGGACAAACCGTCATGACCCTTGAATCAATGAAAATGGAGATTCCGGTAGAAGCGGAATTTGGCGGAAACGTTGAAAAAGTCGATGTGGAGGTTGGCAGCTTTGTCAACGAAGGGGACACATTGGTGACGCTCGGCGAATAAGGCATTTGAATCCAAAGGGGTGGAAGAAATGACGAAAACGACTGAAACAACAGGATATAATACAAGGCTCGAAGAAAAGCTTTCCAAGATTTTCGCGGGCGGGCAAGAGAAATACCATGACAAATTGAAAGAAAGCAATAAACTATTTGTCAGAGACCGTTTGAATTTGCTTTTTGATGATGGTGATTATATCGAAGACGGGCGTTTCGCGAATGTGGAAGCGGGCGATCTTCCGGCAGATGGCGTCGTGACAGCGATCGGCAAAGTGAACGGTGAAACGGTATGCGTCATGGCTAACGATTCCACCGTTAAAGCAGGCTCGTGGGGATCACGGACTGTGGAGAAAATCATCCGTATCCAGGAAACGGCTGAAAAGATGCAAGTGCCGATGCTCTATTTGGTCGATTCTGCAGGAGCCCGCATCACCGATCAATTGGAGATGTTCCCGAACCGCCGCGGCGCAGGCCGTATTTTCCACAACCAAGTACGCATGTCCGGCATGGTGCCGCAAGTTTGCTTATTGTTCGGCCCATCTGCTGCAGGTGGGGCCTACATCCCTGCGTTTTGCGATATCGTCATCATGGTCGAAGGAAATGCTTCGATGTATCTGGGTTCACCTCGCATGGCTGAAAAAGTCATTGGTGAAAAAGTATCGCTCGAGGAAATGGGCGGAGCCCGCATGCACTGTACCGTGAGCGGCGTCGGCGATGTTCTCGTATCCACTGAAGAACAAGCGATTTCGGAAGCGCGGCGCTATATGGCATTCTTCCCGGCGAATTTTGCCGGCAAGCCTGAAGTGCTCGAAGCGAAAGCGAAAAAAGCGGGCCGCAGCCTGGAAGAGATCATTCCGGAAAACCAGAACGCGCCGTTTGATATGTATGAATTGATCGACCAATTGATCGATGAAGACAGCTTCTTCGACATCAAAAAGCTGTTTGCGCCGGAATTGATCACTGGCCTTGCGCGCATCGACGGCCAAGCGGTCGGCATCATCGCCAACCAGCCGAAAGTAAAAGGCGGCGTGCTGTTCGGGGATTCTGCCGATAAAGGCGCCAAGTTCATCAATCTATGCGATGCCTTCTCGATTCCGCTCTTGTTCCTAGCCGATGTGCCTGGATTCATGATCGGCACGAAAGTGGAACGCGCAGGCATCATCCGCCACGGCGCTAAGTTCATCTCTGCAATGAGTGCGGCTACTGTGCCGAAGATTTCAGTCGTCGTGCGTAAAGCATATGGCGCTGGTTTGTATGCGATGGCTGGTCCTGCCTTCGAGCCGGATGTATGCATTGCGCTTCCGACAGCGCAAATTGCCGTCATGGGCCCTGAAGCGGCAGTCAATGCGGTCTATTCCAACAAGATTGAAGCAATTGAAGACCCGAAAGAACGACTTGCTTACGTCCAGCAAAAACATCAGGAATATAAACAAGAAATTAATATTTACCGGTTAGCATCAGAGCTTATTGTCGATGAAATCGTCGCGCCGTATGCACTTCGCGAAGAGTTGTCCAAGCGCTTGTCGATTTATGCATCGAAAGATTTGCCTTTGCCATATCGAAAACATCCGATCATTCCTGTATAATGAGTAATAGACGTGGAGTCTGCCTAATAAGGCAGGCTTCTTTTTTAGCAGACGCCCAAGACAAGGCGGCGTCTGCTGCCTACGATTGCTCTGAAAAAAAGGAGGGGTTTCCATGAAATTCGCAATTATCGGCGGAAACGCCCAGGCATTGCTGCTGGCGCATCTACTGGGAAAAGAAGGCGATGTACAGCTGATCATCACGAATGAAGAACAAGCCGCTGAGCTTAACGCGCATGGACTCATATGTGGAACAGAACAACAGCGAATTGCCGTTTATACCGATTTTGAACAGGTGGACCCAGATGCATATATATTTATTACGGTTCATTCAGAAGAATTGCCGCCTATATTAAGGCTGCTGAAAATTCGCCGGCCGAGCAATCCGCTCGTGTTTGTCCAGCAAGGGATGCTGTATGTCGAAAAAGCCCGTTTATTGGCGCATCGCCAAATCGCGGCCGCCACACTGGATTGTGACGCAGTCAAAGTCAATGCCCATGAAATTAACTATACAAAATTGCCTCAGCTTAGCCTTGGCGTATTGAAAGGCGAGCCTGCTCAATTCGAAGCGCTCACAAAAGTGGACCATATGACGGTAGAGTGGACAGCGGATATCGAGAACCGGCTGTTCGAGCAGTTGTTGAGGGACAGCCTTATCAATCCGTTGACGGCGTTGATGGAAATCGAAAAGGGCCGTTTGATTACCGATCCGAATGCCTACGAACTGTTCCGCAATTTATATAACGAGTTGTATTTGGCGTTTCCGCAAATCGAAAGCCTGCAGCCGATCGAGCGCGTCGCTGCCTATTGCGCGTCACGCCCACAAGAGGTATCTTCCATGCTTGCAGACCGTATGGCCGGGGACCCGATGGATGTGGATGGGCTGATGCTGTATATCTTGCAGATTTCGAAATTAGATCTGCCGTTGTTCAAAGCGTTCTATCATTTATTGAAGACTGTTGAGGAAAACTGATGGAATGGATATCTACTGCCGGGAACGTATTGCTATACATCCCGTTTATCTTGTTTTTATTTGTCTACGCATTGACCTATAAATCCCAAAAACGCAAGGCGCTCGGCATAGCTGCCGATGTCACGGCTTTTCTATTGTTCTTTTCGGTGCCGGCATCAATCGAATTACTGTTTGGCTTAGAAATTCAGCCTTTCATCTTCATGGCGGCTTTATTGTTTGCGATATTTTTGCTGATCCGTGAATGGAAGACTCAAAAGGAATTGGAAGTGATCAAGTTCCTGCGCAAAGTCTGGCGTATTTGTTTTTTGGCTTTATCGGCAATTTATGCAGTCACTTGGCTTGCCGGCCTCATCTTTTTAGCAGTTCAATCATTCCGCTAGGCGGATTTTTTCTCAAGCAATCCTCCTTTTGTTATAGTAGTCTTTGAATGTAAAGCGAAAAGGGGATTCAACTTCATGAAATTAAAGGAGAAATACATACCGCCATCCTCCAAATTGATGGCTGATTATACGAACGAAGAACAAAAGATAGTGCAATACTTTTCCTATAAGCCTTCTTTGGAACAAGCCTGCAACAGGCTTAAAAACCTTGAAAGCCATCCGGTCGACCGAAAAAAACTATCATCCATCATTTCAAACTATATGGAGCCTTTCGGCATATCTGAAGCGTCCAAGCAAAATTTGGCGTATTTTGAAGAAGGTGCATCGGTCGTCGTGACTGGCCAGCAAGCCGGGTTATTGACCGGTCCTTTGTATACGGTGCACAAAGCGATTTCCGCGATTTTATTGGCGAAAGAAGCTACTGAAAAACTGGGTACACCGGTCGTGCCAGTGTTTTGGATCGCCGGTGAGGATCATGATTTGGCAGAGATTTGCCATATTTACCGCGAAACGAACGGGCGTGTCGAAAAACTGAATTACCCGCATGCCAAACTCGGGAAATGCGCTGCTTCACACGCGCCGCTTAAAGCTGATGAAATCGAGTCGTTTTTGGAAGAATACTTCCGCAGTTTGCCTGAAACCGCTCATACGAAGGAAATTCATTCCTTAATATTCGCCCATCTCGAGAAATCTGATACATTCACATCATTTTTTGCGAGCCTGCTCAACCATTTCTTCGAGAAAGAAGGCCTGCTTTATATCGACGCTGCCTACGAACAATTGCGTGTTTATGAATCAAGCTTTTTCTCAAAGATCGTTGAAAACAGCCAAGCGATAGCGAAAACGGTCGTGGAAACTGAAACGGCGCTTCAAGAGGACGGCTATACAGCGGGGATCGATGCCAAAGAGGAAGCGGCGCATCTCTTCATCACGATCGAAGGCGAACGCCTATTGCTCGAGCGGGACGGAAGCCGTTTTGTCGTCAAGAATACGGCGCTCACCTACACACAACAGGAACTTTTGGAAATTGCCAAGAATGAGCCGGAGCGTCTCAGCAATAATGTGGTGACACGGCCGTTGATGCAGGATCTCGTCTTTCCGGTGCTGGCTTTTGTCGGAGGTCCGGGCGAGATCGCATATTGGGCGGCGTTAAAAGGCGCATTCGAAGTCATGGGAATGGAGATGCCGATCGTCATGCCAAGGCTCAGCGTCAGCTTGATTGACCGCCGGACTGCGGCGCTGTTGGAGAAACGGGACTTAAGTTTCGAAGAGGTCGTCGTGGAGCGGAAAATCCCCCAGCTGCGGAATGAACTATTCGACCATATAAGAGACGCCGAGACAGAAGCGAAAATCGATAAAGTCAAACACGGTTTAACTGAAGAATACGAAGAACTGATTGGCCGCTTTACAGCGGTCAGCGCTGGTCTTACGCCTCTGGCTGAAAAGAATTTGCGCATCCACTTGGCTCAGCTCGACTTCTTAAAACACAAACTGCAAGATGAAGTGGCGATCCAGAACAGCACACAATTCAACCAACTCGCAGCGATCGAAAATTCTTTATTGCCGGAATCAGGGTTGCAGGAACGAATTTATAACCCGATCCCATATTTGAACCAATATGGCAAAGCTTTGGTGGAAGACCTACTAGCGTTGCCGATGAAATACGATGTTACCCACAAAATTGTCATTCTTTAACTTGGAAAAGCCTGCATATGCAGGCTTTTTTTATGTCAAGTAAACTCTTTGAGATGAAATGCTGTAACAATAGTGAAATATTTCAAAAACAAGTGGTGGCATGTGGGGGAATGTGGTACATTAATTATAATAAGTGGGGTGAAAGGCATGTTCATGGGCGAATTTCAACACAATGTTGATGCTAAGGGCAGATTAATCGTTCCTGCAAAATACCGTGAACTGCTTGGTGAGCATTTTGTGATCACTAGAGGCCTGGATCAGTGCTTATTTGGTTATCCAATGAATGAATGGAATAAAATTGAAGAGAAATTAAAAGAAATGCCAGTTACGAAAAAAGACGCACGCGCATTTACCCGTTTTTTCTTCTCAGGGGCCCAGGAAGTGGAACTTGATAAGCAGGGGCGCGTCAATATACCTGCCAACCTTTTGTCATATGCCAAAATCGAAAAAGAATGCGTCATTCTAGGCGTCTCCAACCGGTTCGAAATATGGGCGAAAGATGCATGGGAAGCGTATTTCGAAGAATCCGAAGAATCCTTTAATGAAATTGCCGAAAACTTAACTGACTTTGATTTTTAATTAACGAACGGGGGGACTGGGTTGTTCAATCACACTACAGTTTTGCTGCATGAAACTGTCGATGGGCTGAACGTTCGTCCTGATGGCATATATGTAGATTGTACACTCGGCGGTGCCGGCCATAGTGAATATTTGGCCCAGCAGCTATCCGATCAGGGACATCTGTACTGCTTTGATCAGGATGTAACAGCAATCGAACATGCAAAAGAAAAACTGAAAGACCATTTACATAAGATCACTTTTATCCATGCAAACTTCAAGGATTTAAAGGAAGAGCTGGAAAACCGCGGAATCGAGCAAGTTGACGGCATTTTGTACGATCTGGGCGTTTCATCGCCCCAGCTCGATACGCCGGAACGCGGATTCAGCTATCATCACGATGCACCGCTCGACATGCGTATGGATCAAAGTGCAGAACTGAGCGCTTACCATGTCGTGAACGAATGGCGTTTCGAAGACTTGGTACGCATTTTCTACCGTTACGGAGAAGAAAAATTCTCCAAGCAGATTGCGCGTAAAATCGAAGCTGCCAGGGACAAGCAACCGATCGAAACGACCGCGCAGCTGGTGGAATGCATCAAAGACGGCATTCCGGCTCCAGCAAGGCGTAAAGGCGGCCATCCGGCAAAACGCGTATTCCAGGCAATCCGCATCGCAGTTAATGATGAACTCGGGGCTGCTGAAACTTCTTTGCAGGATGCGATCGACATGCTCGCTATCGGCGGAAGAATCAGCGTCATCACTTTCCATTCGCTCGAAGACCGCTTGACAAAGGCGTTGTTCAAAGAAGCGTCATCGCTTCCGGAACTGCCTCCGAACTTGCCGGTCATCCCGGATGGGCTAGAACCAAAATTGAAATTAATTACACGAAAACCAATATTGCCAACGGAAGAAGAATTGGCACATAATAATCGGTCGCGTTCCGCCAAGTTGCGGATTGCGGAGAAAATCAAACTCTAAGGACGTGTTTAAATGGCGTTGAATGCGAGAACCCAAACCTACATCCAGCAGCCGGCCGTTCCGCAAAGTCCGAATAGACAGCCGGCAAAAAAGAAAAAACGCATCACCAAAGGCGAAAAAATCCTTTACACAGCTTTCCTGGCTGTTTGTATCATGTGTGCATTGCTCGTCTTGCAAAATCAGTCGACAATCCAAGCTTCCACGCAGGAAATCCAGACAATTGAAAATTCAATCAATGAAACAACGAAACAAAATACCGATTTGTCCGTGCAAGTAAGTGAACTGTCTTCATATGAGCGCATTTGGTCGAAAGCAAAGGATTACGGCTTAAAATTAAATGAGCGAAATGTAAAGGTAGTGCCGGGACAATGAAGAAAAAATTTCGTTTTCAAGGAGGAGCCTTTCTGCTATTTTTACTATTTGCAGGGCTCTTTTTCCTTTTAATGGCCAGAATAATCACAATTCAAGCGACGGGCAAAGTGGAAGGGCAGGAATTGGCTGCCAGAGCAGCTGCCAAATACAGCCAGGAAGAAGTATTGACCGCAGAACGTGGCAAGATTTTGGACCGCAACGGCGAAGTCATTGCAGAAGATACATTAACGTATAAATTAGTGGCGGTATTGGACGAATCAGTAACGGCGAATCCTGAAAAACCGAACCACGTGATCGATGCCGAGGAAACAGCGGCGTACTTGTCTGAACAACTGGGTACACCGAAAGAAGAACTATTAAGCATTTTGGAGAATGGAATCGAAAAAGACCGTTACCAGGTGGAGTTCGGAGCAGCTGGACGCGAAATCAGCCACACCCAGATGCTCGAGATGAAAGAAAAAGACTTGCCGGGCTTATTGTTCGTCAAGGATCTTAAACGCCTTTACCCTAATGGTGTATTCGCCTCCCATCTGATCGGCTTCGCCATGAAAGAAGAATTAGAGGATGGCCAAGTCAAGACGAAAGGCAAGATGGGCTTGGAATCGATCCACGATGAAGTCCTGACAGGCAAAGACGGCAAGATGGAGTTCGATACCGATAAATGGGGCTATCTATTGCCGAATAGCCAAGAAGCGGTCACTCCCGCTGTCGACGGGTCCAATCTCCAATTGACGCTTGACCGCACGCTTCAGAACTTTCTGGAAGATGCCATGTCGAGTGTCCAGGAGGAATACAACCCGGCACGCATGATCGCAGTGATCGCCGATCCGGATACCGGCGAGATCCTCGGCATGTCTCAGCGCCCGACCTTCAATCCAAATACGCGCGAAGGTTTATCAGACAACTGGTTGAACGAAAGTATTGAGCTAACGATTGAGCCTGGCTCGCCGATGAAGGTTTTCACATTGGCAGCTGCTATCGAAGAAGGCAAATGGGATCCGAATGCTTATTATAATTCCGGAACCTATACATTGTTGGACCGCACGATCGGCGACCATAACAGCGGCCGTGGATGGGGAAGCATCACATTCCTTGAAGGCTTCCAGCGTTCTTCCAACGTATCGATGGGCTATTTGCTTGAACGCCTCGGCGCGGATAATTTCATGAACTACATCGATGCATTCGGTTTCGGCGAAACAACCGGCATCGATTTGCCGAATGAAGCGGCAGGAAAGATTCTGGATCAATACCCGATCAATAAATTAACTACTTCCTATGGACAGGGATCAACCGTTACGCCGATCCAGATGATCCAGGCAGCGACAGCGGTGGCTGGAGATGGCACGATGATGAAGCCGTATATCATCGATCAAATCAAGAATCCTGATACAGGCGACGTGACCGTGAAATCTGAACCTCAAGAAGCAGGTACACCGATCTCACCAGAAACAGCGAAAAAAGTCCGTGAAATCATGGCTTCCACTGTCACTTCGGAAGTTGGTTCTGCGCAAGGCTTCGCATTGCAGGATTATTCTGTCGCCGGTAAAACCGGTACAGCACAAGTTCCTGGAGAAGACGGCCGCTACATGACGGGTAGGAATAATTATTTGTTCTCATTCCTCGGAATGGCCCCGGCAGATGATCCGGAATTGTTAATTTATATCGGCGTGCAGCAGCCTCAATTGCCTGCGGATGAATACGGTTCTGTTCCAGTTTCAAAAATCTTCACGTCCGTCATGGAAAATGGCTTGAAGTATTTGAACATTGCACCTGAGAATTCTGTGGAAGCAAAGACTGTTGAAATTGAAGACTATAAAGGGCTTGCCATGGAAGAGGCGGTTTCGCAGCTGAAAGCCAAGGGAGTGAACCCGGTTATCGCTGGTGATAATTCTCAAATAAGTGATCAATACCCAGCAGCCGGTGAAAAATTGCTGGCCGGTGAAAACATCATCTTGAGAACCAGCGGCACCACGGCAATTCCAGATTTCACAGGCTGGTCAAAACGTGAACTGCTGGCATTCCAGGCGCTCAGTGGATTGCCTCTTGAAATCGCAGGGCAAGGCTTTGCCATGACGCAAAGCGTTGCTGAAGGCGCAGTGCCTGCAAAGGGTGAATCTGTTATCATCGAATTGCAGCCGCCAGAAGTATTCTATCCGGAGCAATCGCTGAATGCCGAAGAAGCACAGCAGCAGACTGAAACGGATCCAACTGGAGCGGAAAGCCAAGAAGCAGCTGAACCAATAACAGCAGAACCAGCAGCAGAACCAGAAGGAGAACAAACGGAACAACCTGTGGATAATGAAAACGAATAAATGAACGAGTGTACTCGTCTTTAAAGGAGCTCTATTTATGGAAGGTATAAGTATATTTGGATTTGGGATCGCATTGATCATGACCGTCGCATTGATGCCAGTATTCATCCCGCTATTGAAACGCATGAAATTCGGGCAAAGCATTCGCGAGGAAGGTCCGGAATCGCATTTGAAAAAAACGGGGACGCCGACGATGGGCGGATTGGTGTTCCTGATTTCCATTATCGTGACAGTCATACTAGTGGCCGCTTTCAATGGCGAATTGAGTACTCAAGTAGTCATATTATTGATTGTCTTATTCGGTTACGGATTGATCGGATTTTTGGATGATTTCATCAAAGTGGTGCTCAAGCGCAATCTTGGGCTGACTTCACTCCAGAAGTTGCTGGCGCAAATCGTCATTGCCGTTTTATCATTCTTTTTGCTGAGTGCAAACGGATTCGACACGGCGCTGGGCATTCCGTTCACAGATGCATCCATCGAACTCGGCTGGGTATACGTCTTGTTCATCGTGTTCTGGTTGGTGGGCTTCTCAAACGCCGTCAATTTGACGGACGGGCTTGATGGGCTTGTTGCAGGAACGGCATCCATCGCTTTTGCTGCTTTCGGCATACTGGCGATTGTCCAGCAGGAAACCGGAATTGCCTTGTTCACGTTTACGGTAGCAGGCGGATTGATCGGATTCCTCATCTTCAACAAATACCCAGCAAAAGTATTCATGGGCGATACAGGGTCTTTGGCTCTTGGCGGTGCGCTAGCCATGGTCTCGATCCTATTAAAACAGGAATTGCTCCTGCTCTTGATTGGTTTGGTGTTCGTCATTGAAACCGCTTCGGTCATTTTGCAGGTCGGAAGTTTTAAACTACGGAAAAAACGCATATTTAAAATGAGCCCGATCCACCATCATTTTGAATTGAGCGGCTGGTCTGAATGGAAAGTGGTCACCGTATTTTGGGGTGTCGGTTTCATCAGTGCCGCAGTTGCCGTTTTATTGGAGGTCATGTAAATGAAAGATTTGTCGCAATTGCATCAAAAGAAAGTGCTTGTACTCGGATTGGCGAAAAGCGGCTTTACCGCTGCGCGCCTGTTACATAAACTCGGGGCATTCGTAACGGTCAATGATTCCAAGCCCTTCGAAGAAAATCCCGAAGCCCAGGAGCTATTAAATTTAGGCGTTACTGTCATTTGCGGGCGCCATCCGGAAGATTTATTGGATGAAGGTTTTGAACTGGTCATCAAGAATCCAGGGATTCCTTACCGAAACCTGCTGATCCAGAAAGCTTTAGAAAAAGGCATTCCGGTGTGGACAGAAATTGAGCTGGCTTACCGCATCAGCGAAGCGCCGTTTATCGGCATTACAGGATCGAACGGTAAAACCACAACGACGACTTTGTTATTCCATATGCTCAACCAGGACGGCAAGTCACCGCTTATTGCAGGGAATATCGGCACAGTGGCAAGCGGCGTGGCAGAAAAAGCGACAGCTGACCACGTTATCGTCACAGAGCTTTCTTCATTCCAACTAAAGGGGACGGAATCCTTCCGTCCGCACATTTCGATCATCACCAATTTATATGAAGCGCATCTGGATTATCATGGATCGTTGGAAGATTATATCGGATCGAAAAAGAAAATTACGGAAAACCAGACAGCTGAAGATTATTTCATCTACAATGCCGATCAGCAGATGCTCGTGGACCATGCCAAGACAGTTAAAGCACAAGGTGTTCCTTTCACATTGAAAGGCCGAACTGAGGACAGCATCAGTGCAGACAGCGATTATATTTATTGGCAAGGCGAACCGTTAATCGAGCGCAAACGGATCATGCTGGCGGGTGAGCACAACCTCGAGAATATTTTGTCCGCCACTGCGGCGACACTTCTTTCCGGAGGGACGAAAGAGACCATCATCCGCGTGCTGACCTCTTTCACTGGGGTCAAGCACCGTTCACAATTTGTTGGGGAATGGCAAGGCAGACGGTTTTATAACGATTCGAAGGCAACAAATGAACTTGCTACCAAAAGTGCGCTGGAAGCTTTCAACGACAACATCATTTTGCTTGCAGGCGGATTGGAACGCCAGCATTCCTTAGAAGAATTGCGTCCATTCATGGACCGCGTGAAAGTGCTTGTCACTTTCGGCGAGACGGCGGACCGTTTTGCTGAATTTGCAGAAAGCTGCCATGTCCCGAATATTATCAAAGCCGGGTTGATGGACGATGCTGTCGAAAAAGCGGTCAGCAATTCGTCGCCAGAGGATACGATCCTATTGTCTCCTGCTTGTGCGAGCTGGGATCAATACGAAAGTTTTGAAGTCCGGGGCGATGCGTTCATTGAAGCGGCCCGAAAATATACAGAAGCGAACGAATAAGGCGAAGGAGCGGCGGATATGGACAAAGTTATAGACATCGAAGAACGCATACCAACGCTCCGGGAGCGGCGCAGAAAAAGGTCGAACCGCAAGTTTGCGGCTTTATTGACCGTTTTTGTTTCGTTGCTGTTCATTCTTTTATACAGCCAATCCACTTATAGCGAGATCCGTGACATCAAAGTGACAGGCGCTGAATTATTCGATGGCGAGAGCTATAAGCAGGCCAGCACTTTGATGGTTGGGGATTCGATGTGGTCATTTGACAGCGGAGAAATCGAACAAGAAATCGAATCGCTCGAATGGGTCGAATCAGCAACTGTCGAAAAGAAATGGCTGAGCTCTGTTGAAATCGAAATCGAGGAATTTGTCGAGATGGGGTATTTGGATCAAGGCAATAGCTACCAGGTGGTCTTGTCGAATGGCGTCGTGCTCAACCAGCCGATCAGCGTCGTGGAAGGACCGATCTTTTTGAATTTCGAAGATGAAGCGAAACGTGAAGCGCTAATTGAGCAGTTGGTCAAAACTGACCCAGAAGTGCAAAATCTCATCTCTCAAGTCATTTTGGATACGGAACAGGAACGAGCGGATTACATCACGATTTATATGAATGATGGAAACGAAATCAAGGCGATTTTATCGACTTTGGCAGAAAAGATTAATTATTATCCTTCTGTCACCGCTCAACTGGAAGACCGCAAAGGCATTATCGATATGGAAGTCGGCATCTATTTCCGTTCCTATAACGATGTGTTCGGATTGGCGGAAGCGGGTGAGGAACTTGAAAACATCGAAGAACAATGACCGCAAAAGCATCAGCAGGTCGATCGTCTTCTCGCTCGTTTTCATGGTTCTCGGATTTATCATGGCCTATTCCTATAGTTTGTCGAACCAGCGGGAAGCGGAAAGTAATTTTACCGGAGCCATTTTTTTCGAGCAAAAAGAACAATACCGGAAAGAATTGATTGAATAGCAAGAGCGCAATAAAGAATTGCGCGACGAGCTGGATGATAAGCAAAAAGCTGTCCAGGAATTTGAGCGCTCTGTGGCGGATGGCGAGGAAAATTATACGGTTTACGCCCGGGAGGCAGAAGAGTTGAGACGCTTCCTCGGGCTTGTTCCGGTTAAAGGGCAAGGTTTGAAAGTGACTCTTGAGGACGGCGATTACATGGCTGACCATGTGAATCCGAACGACTATATTGTCCATGAAAGCCATGTATTTCAAGTGATCAACGAACTCTATCTTTCCGGAGCCGAGGCGATTGCAGTTAATGGGCAGCGGATCCACGGCAATTCCCATATTATCTGCACAGGCCCTGTCATTACAGTCGACGGCATCCAGCATCCTGCGCCTTTTACCATCGAAGCAATCGGCAGCCCAGAGGTGTTGACTGCCTCCATGCAGCTGTCAGGCGGCGTTCAGGATCAGCTCGTCAACGATAACCTCACTGTTACGCTTGATTCAGGACAAGTCATCCGCATGCCGGCACTTTTGTCGGAGTTGGATACAGGGGGATGACGATGAAAAAACGTATTACTGGCCGTTTTACGGTCATTCTTTTTATCATCGGTTTCATGACTGCGACACAATACAATACTGTGAATACGGATGACAGCCGAGATTCCCGCGATACGTGGGAAATCCGCCAGCAATTATCGCGGGAAAAGCAACTTCATTCGGAACTGCTGTCAGAAATCAGTTTGCTTGAAAACACACTTGGCAAGTATAGCGACGAAGCGACTCAAGACCCGGAAGCGGTTTTGAAAGAAACGGTTGCAGATTTAAGGGGCACCGCTGGTTTTTCGCAAGTGACTGGGCCGGGAATCGAACTCGAGATCCGCCCATCACTTGAAGCGATTGCGCTTGGAACCGAGATAACGGAAATTCCGCCGGATTTATTGATTCGTTTGGTGAATGAAATCAACCGCTTTGACGGCATTGAGTTAGCGATTGCAGGGGAGCGTGTCATCAACACGACCGCAATACGCGATATCAATGGCTATACAACGGTCAACGCAGACCCCATTTCGACGCCGCCATTCACCATCGGCATTACGGCAACGAGCATGGAGGAAGCGCGGAAACTTGCAAGTCATCTGACGGCATCCGCGATTCATGATGATTTTTACATAGACGATTTGACGATTACTATTTCAGAGCTGCAGGACGAATTGGTGCTGCCGGCTTTTGACAAAGAAATCAACATGGAGCATCTACAAGCTGTGGAGGGGGAGTAAGGATGTGGATATCGATTCTTGGATTGCTGCTGGGCATTTCGCTTGGCTTGTTGACGGATATCCAAATACCGCCTGAATACGCCAGTTATTTATCGATAGCGGTACTTGCTTCACTGGATACACTCTTTGGGGGAATAAGGGCTCACTTGCAGCAAGTATACGACGACAAAGTTTTTGTTTCGGGTTTTTTCTTCAATATTGTTCTTGCCGCAGGCCTCGCTTTTCTCGGTGTTCATTTAGGTGTAGATTTGTATTTGGCAGCCATTTTCGCATTCGGCGTCCGGCTATTCCAGAATATTGCGGTGATCCGCCGCATTTTGCTTTCGAAATGGACCGAAAAAAACAAGCTTGGTGAGGCGAATTGACGAATTGCAGGAAAATTTTCTAAGTTTCGCTATTTTACTTAGACAAGGTGTGTATTTTACAATAGAATGTAATGTAGAGAAGTTTTATAAGGAGGTGCCACGAGTTGAGTCAATCAGAATTATATGTAAGTTTGGATATCGGGTCTTCCTCCGTCAAAGTATTAATCGGAGAAATGACCAATAAATCGTTGCACGTCATCGGCGTAGGCAACGTCAAATCTAATGGAATTAAAAAAGGTGCGATTGTTGATATAGATGCAACTGTCCAGTCCATCAAAAAAGCTGTCGATCAGGCAGAGCGAATGATCGGCAAAGAAATCCATGAAGTCGTGCTGGGCATTCCAGCCAATCAAGTGGCATTGCAGCCGGTTAAAGGAATCGTTGCAGTAAACAGCGAGAACCGTGAAATCACGGATGAGGACCTGGAACGCGTGTTGGAAGCGGCACAAGTGATGTCGATTCCGCCAGAACGTGAATTGGTCAATATCATTCCTGAAGAATATGTCGTCGATCACCTTGGCGAGATCAAAGACCCTAGAGGCATGATCGGCATCCGTCTTGAAATGGATGGTACAATGGTGACGACTTCGAAAACGGTCTTGCACAATGTGCTTCGCTGTGTTGAACGCGCGGGCCTTGAAATCCGCGAGATTTATGTTCAGCCGCTAGTAGCCGGAAGCTATGCGTTGACTGAAGATGAAAAGAACCACGGAACGGCCTGCATCGATATTGGCGGTGGGTCGACTTCAATCGCAGTATTCCGTGATGGCCACCTGCGTGCGGCATCGGTCATTCCCGTCGGAGGCGACCATGTGACGAAAGATTTGTCGATTGTCTTGAAAACCCCGACAGAGCAAGCTGAAAAAATCAAGCTCGAACATGGCCACGCGTTCTTTGACGACGCTTCTGAAGAAGAAGTATTCGAAGTGCCGGTGATCGGTTCGGATTCAAGAGAACAATATAGCCAAAAATACATATCTGAAATAATCGGAGTTCGCATGGAAGAACTTTTCGAATTGATTTTGGATGAGTTATATCGCCTTGGCATCGATGAGCTGCCTGGCGGTGTCGTATTGACAGGCGGAATGGCCAAAATGGATGGCCTTCCTGAACTGGCAAGAAGCATTCTCCAAACGCGGGTGCGCCTGTTCACGCCTGAATTTATCGGCGTTCGCGAGCCGCAGTATACAACCGCGGTCGGCTTGATCCAATATGCTTACGCAGAAGATTTGTTCTACGGAAACGTCGGCCATAGTTCAGCAGCTGCACATTCGCAGAAACCTGAGTATGTGGAGCAGCAGCCGAAAAAGCAAAAACAGCCGAAACAACCGAAACAGGATAACGAAGGTGTCGTAAGCAAAGCCAAAAAAATGTTTGATCGTTTTTTTGAATAAAATCATCATTGTGTCCGGCTTATGTTCAAAAGCTGAGCAATCTTAGGAGGAAAAAGAATGTTGGAATTTGATACAAATATCGATGCATTAGCCGTAATTAAAGTCATTGGTGTCGGTGGCGGCGGAAACAACGCAGTCAACCGGATGATCGAACATGGAGTTCAAGGGGTGGAATTCATCGCTGTCAACACAGATGCGCAAGCCTTGAACCTTTCGAAAGCGGAAACACGCCTGCAAATCGGCGGAAAATTGACACGCGGCCTTGGCGCCGGCGCTAACCCGGATGTCGGGAAAAAAGCAGCAGAAGAAAGCAAAGAACAAATCGAAGAAGCTTTGCGCGGAGCCGATATGGTCTTCGTAACTGCCGGCATGGGCGGGGGCACCGGTACAGGTGCTGCACCTGTCATCGCAGGAATCGCTAAAGAGCTTGGCGCATTGACAGTGGGCGTCGTTACTCGCCCGTTCACATTCGAAGGGCGCAAGCGTTCGACTCAGGCTATCGGCGGAATCGCGACGATGAAAGAGTCAGTCGATACATTGATCGTCATCCCGAATGACCGTCTACTCGAAATCGTCGACAAAAACACGCCGATGCTTGAAGCATTCCGTGAAGCGGATAACGTCCTTCGCCAAGGTGTGCAAGGCATCTCTGATTTGATCGCGGTTCCTGGCCTGATTAACCTTGACTTCGCCGATGTGAAAACAATCATGTCGAATAAAGGTTCAGCGCTTATGGGCATCGGTGTCTCTTCTGGAGAAAACCGTGCTGCCGAAGCAGCGAAAAAAGCTGTATCGAGCCCATTGCTTGAAGTATCTGTTGATGGGGCAAAAGGCGTCTTGATGAACATTACAGGCGGTTCGAACTTGAGCTTGTATGAAGTACAAGAAGCAGCCGATATCGTCGCTTCCGCTTCAGATGAAGAAGTAAACATGATCTTCGGTTCCGTCATCAACGACAACTTGAAAGATGAAATCGTCGTCACGGTCATTGCTACTGGATTCAATGAAGAGCAATTGAACCCTGCTGGACGCGCACCGCGTGGATCTGGATTGAACGCAAACCGCATCCAATCGATCCAACAGCAAAACCCGGCTCCTTCCATTCGTGAAGCACGCCGCGAGGAACAGTCCCAGCGCCGTGAAGAGCAAACTCCTTACTACAACCAGGAGCCTCAGCGCCAGGATAAGCAAAGTGAAGATGCGTTGGACATTCCGACATTCCTTCGCAACAGACAAAAACGCCGTTAATACGAAAACAGCTGCCGAATCGGCAGCTGTTTTTTCTTTTAGGAGGGCATGGAGGTTTTTAAAAAGTCGGTTGCCACGATTCCTCCATAAATTCGTTGAAAAATAGCCGGCTTTATTGTTTTAATGCCGGGCTGAATTGATAAATTTGCTTTGGCTTGGTACAATAAAGTGAACGTCTATAGAAAAGTTGTGAGCAGATGAAAGCGATTAAACCGATATTTGAAGAAATGGCCCATACATTAAATGAAATCAATAGCGGCATTGAAATCGTCGCAGTCACAAAACAAGTTGGAATCGACAGAACACAGGAAGCCGTTGATGCGGGTATCCGCCACCTGGGCGAAAACCGTCCGGAAGGGCTCAAGCTGAAACACGGGGAGATCAAAGGCGATGTCGTTTGGCATTATATCGGCACGCTTCAGTCACGGAAAGTCAAGGACGTGATCGGTCTCATCGATTATCTTCATTCCCTGGATCGTATGAGTTTAGCGAAAGAAATTCAAAAACGTGCCGATCAGCCTGTCAATTGCTTTATCCAAGTCAATGTTTCCGGTGAGGATTCCAAAAGCGGCTTTTCTCCTGAGGAAGTTCCTGCTGTTATCGAATCCCTGAAGGAATTCGATAAGGTGCATGTGGTCGGCTTGATGACCATGGCGCCGAATACAGAAGATGAAACTTTATTGAGAGCAACTTTTAAAGGATTGAAAGAGTTGCAGCAGCAAATTGCAGCCAAGAAATGGGCGCACGCCCCTTGCACAGAATTGTCGATGGGCATGTCGAATGATTACTTGATTGCGGCTGAAGAAGGCGCGACGTTTGTCCGCGTCGGGACCGCATTGGTAGGGTCGGAAAGTGAGGCGGAAAGATGAGCATGAAGGATAAATTCAAGAATTTCTTTTATCTGGACGAGTACGAGGAAGAGCCTGTCCAGGAAGAACGCAAGCAGCGTCCTGTGCAGCGTTATGAGAAGCCGGCCCCGGCAGCTGCCGAACAGCCGCAGAAGAAAGCACCAAAAGCACCAAAGCCAATGAAAGAACGCCGTGAGAATTTGGAGGAACCTACCGTGCAGAATATAGTCAATTTGCAGAATTCATCTGCTTCTTCATCAAAAGTCAGCTTGGCGGAACCGCGTGTCTATGCGGAAGCGCAGGATATTGCGGAGAGCTTGAAAACAAAACAGGCCGTCGTGGTCAACTTGCAGCGCATTGAACGGGACCAAGGCCTCCGGATCATCGATTTCCTGAGCGGCACTGTCTATGCACTAGGCGGGGACATTCAGCGCATCGGGACCGACATCTTCCTGTGCGTGCCGGACACGGTCGAAGTGGATGGCGCCATCTCCGATTATTATCACGACGATCAACAATAGAAAGGTGCTAAAAATCGAATGATTCTTCTTATCAATATACTACTTGGAGCTATAAACATTTATTTCTATTTGCTGATCATCAGCGTCTTTATGAGCTGGGTGCCGAGTATCAAGGAATCTGCTTTCGGGCAGGCCATTTCCCGCATCACCGATCCTTATCTGGATATTTTCCGCCGCTTTATCCCGCCAATCGGCATGATCGATATCTCGCCGATTGTGGCCATTTTCACATTGAGCCTCGCAAGCCAAGGAATCCTCACATTGGCTGAGTACCTTCTCTGATAAGAAGCTGAACCAACAGCAGCTGATATAGGAAGACGGAGAATCCATTTCTCTGTCTTTTTTATTTGCAGCAAACAGCGAGAGGGTTTTTCTTCTGTTTGTAGAATGCTTGTTAAACAACGAATGAATCTAAGAACCGGAGGGAACGGCACATGGAAGAGATATTCCAGCATTTCCGCAAAGATGAACAACAATTTATCGAGCAGGCATCGGACTGGTTGCGAGATGTAGAAGATATGTATGCACCGAAACTCACGGATTTTCTGGACCCGCGCCAACGTTTTATCGTTAAATCACTGATCGGATCGCGTGATGTGAAAATGGCAGCTTCCGGCTTGTTCAACCAAGCAGAGCGGGAGCGCGTCTTGTTGCACCCCGCTTATTATGTACCGGAAGAAAGTGATTTCCAAGTCACCATGTTCGAGTTGCGGTATCCCGTCAAGTTCGTTACCTTGAAGCATCCAGACATTCTCGGTGCACTCATGTCGCTCGGTTTGGAACGGGGGAAATTTGGGGACATCCGGATCGGGGAAGGCACCGTGCAGCTCGCAGTAATGACAGAAATTGCTCCGTATTTGCGCGCAAACTTCATCAGCGCCGGGAAAGTGAAAGTCCAACTTGAAGAAGTGACCAACCCAGCCGACTATCTCCCGGTCATTGAGGAGTGGGCGGAAGAAGCGCACACGGTCAGTTCGCTGCGGCTTGATACAGTTATGAGCTCGGTCTATAAAATTTCCCGCCAAAAAGCAGCCGCGTTGATTGGCGGCGGCAAAGTAAAAGTCAATTGGACAGCACAAGAAAGTGTCTCATTCGAATTGCACGAATCCGATTTGATTTCAGCTAGAGGGCTCGGGCGTATGCAAATCATCGCGATTGAAGGGCGAACGAAAAAGGACAAGATCCGCCTGCAGGTCGGCAAATTGGAATTGAAAAAATAAAACACCAGCGAATGTGGTGAATATTACTGAAATTTCTCGCCATGAGCGGTATAATGAGTGTAACTATGCAGAGAGTAAGGAGAGATACGATGCCTTTATCACCATTAGATATACATAATAAAGAGTTCAGCCGCGCATTCCGTGGTTATCAAGAAGATGAGGTCAATGAATTCCTCGAACAGATCATGAAGGATTACGAAAAAGTCATTAAAGAACGGACTGAAATGGAAGAGCGCATGAAATCCACGGATGAGCGCATGGGCCATTTCACCAATCTGGAAACGACTTTGCAGAAATCGATCTTCGTCGCTCAGGAAGCGTCAGAAGAAGTCCGCCGCAACGCCCAGAAAGAAGCGGATTTGATCGTCCAGGAAGCGGAGAAGAATGCAGACCGCATCGTCAATGAATCTTTGGCGAAAGCACGCCGCATCGCGACCGAAATCGAAGAGTTGAAAAAGCAGTCGAAGATTTTCCGCAATCGCTTCAAGATGCTGGTGGAAGCCCAGTTGGATTTGATCGAAACGGAAGATTGGAACACATTGCTTGAATACGACCTGGATACAGAAAACATCGACCAGCTCGAAAAGAAAGAATCAGGAAGCGCTACGAAGGAATAAGCCCGCTCTTGACTGAGACCTATTCTGCTTCTATAATTACGACATACTTATAAACGCATTGATGGAGACAGTACGAAACGGAAATCCGATCGAGCGAGCCGGGGGCGGTGGAAGCCTGGCACGGTGCCGTCTTGGAAAATCACTCCTGAGCTGGACCGGTGAACGCAAGTAACCGGGCCCGTCCCCGCCACGTTACGGTGTAGAGTTGGCAGCTTACAGCTGCAACAAGGGTGGTACCGCGAGCTTCTCGTCCCTTTCCAGGGATGGGGGCTTTTTATTATGCTTACAGGAGGAATGGAAAATGGATTATAAAGATACATTATTGATGCCAAAAACCGAGTTTCCGATGCGCGGCAATTTGCCGAACCGGGAACCTGAAATGCAAAAGAAATGGGAAGAAATGGACATCTATAAAAAAGTCCAGGACCGGACAAAAGGCCGTCCGTTCTTCGTGCTTCATGACGGGCCGCCATATGCAAACGGCGACCTTCACATGGGCCATGCATTGAACAAAGTATTAAAGGACATGATCGTCCGCTCACGCAGCATGATGGGCTTCCATGCCCCGTATGTCCCAGGCTGGGATACACACGGTTTGCCAATCGAGCAGGCGTTGACCAATAAAGGTGTGAACCGCAAAGAATTATCACTTGCGGAATTCCGCAAGCTATGTGAGGAATACGCATACGAACAGATCGACAGCCAGCGTTCACAATTCAAAAGGATCGGCGTACGCGGTGACTGGGAAAACCCATACGTCACCTTGAAGCCTTCTTATGAAGCGCGCCAGATCGAAGTGTTCGGCAAAATGGCCGATAAAGGCTATATCTATAAAGGCTTGAAGCCGGTCTACTGGTCCCCATCCAGTGAATCTTCGCTTGCTGAAGCGGAGATCGAGTATCACGATAAAAAATCACCTTCGATTTACGTGTCGTTCCCGGTTGCAGACGGAAAAGGCGTATTGGATGAAGGCGTCAAGCTGGTCATCTGGACGACGACGCCTTGGACAATCCCTGCCAACCTCGGAATCTCTGTACATGCTGATTTGGATTACGTGGAAGTCGCTCACGGCGGTTCGAAATTCGTCGTTGCGAAAGATTTGCTCGAAGAAGTGGCGAAAGAGCTGGAATGGGCGGATTATGAAGTCGTCCGCACAGTGAAAGGCCAGGAACTGGAGCATATCCAGGCGAAACACCCATTGTATGAACGCACGTCACTCGTCATGCTTGGTGACCACGTCACGACCGATTCTGGTACAGGCTGCGTCCATACCGCTCCTGGACACGGGGAAGATGATTTCTTGATTGGCAAGAGATACGGATTGGATGTGCTCTGCCCGGTTGATGAGCGCGGCGTCATGACAGAGGAAGCGCCAGGATTTGCTGGCGAGTTCTATGACAAAGCGAATAAATCGATCACTGAAGCGCTCGACGAAGCAGGCGCACTAGAAGCCTTGTCGTTCATCACCCACTCCTATCCACATGACTGGCGCACGAAAAAGCCTGTTATCTACCGTGCAACGGCGCAATGGTTCGTATCGATCGATGCGTTCCGCGACCAGATCTTAAAAGCGATCGACGAGACATCGTTCACGCCGGCATGGGGCGAAACCCGCCTTTATAATATGCTGCGCGACCGCGGAGACTGGAACATTTCCCGCCAGCGCGTATGGGGTGTCCCGATTCCTGTATTCTATGCAGAAAACGGCGATCCGGTCATCACGGAAGAAACGATTGCGCATATCGCCGATCTATTCCGTGAGCACGGATCGAATATCTGGTTCGAGCGCACGGCAGCGGAACTGTTGCCGGAAGGCTTTACGCACCCGAGCAGCCCGAACGGCATCTTTACGAAAGAAATGGACATCATGGACGTCTGGTTCGATTCTGGTTCGTCCCACCAGGCAGTGCTCGATGAGCGCGAAGACCTGCAATATCCTGCCGACCTCTACCTTGAAGGTTCTGACCAATACCGCGGCTGGTTCAACTCATCACTTACGACGAGCGTCGCAATCAATGGCATCGCCCCGTATAAAGGAGTCTTGAGCCACGGCTTTACATTGGATGGCAATGGCCGCAAAATGAGCAAATCGCTCGGCAATACCATCGTGCCGGCGAAAGTCATGAACCAAATGGGTGCGGACATCCTGCGCCTATGGGTTTCTTCTGTGGACTACACGGCGGATGTGCGCGTATCGGATGACAACTTCAAACAAGTTTCCGAAGTGTACCGCAAGATCCGCAACACGCTGAAATTCCTTCACGGCAACTTGGCTGATTTCGATGAGACAAAAGATCGCGTGCCGTTTGAAGATATGCGTGAAATGGACCAGTACATGGTCATGAAATTGAACAAGCTAATCGAAACAGCCACTAAAGGCTATGACAATTATGAATTTGCCTCTGTCTATTTGGCATTGAACAGCTATTGCGCGAATGATCTCAGCTCGTTCTACCTGGATGTCGCAAAAGATGTCGTCTATATCGAACGTGCCGACCATCCACATCGCCGTGCGATGCAGACAGTCATGTTCGACAGCTTGATGGCGCTTGTGAAGCTTGCTTCACCGATCATCCCGCATACGGCGGATGAAATGTGGTCGTATCTGGAATCCGCATCTGAAGAAAGTGTCCAGTTGACGGACTTCCCAGATGCAGTGGAGCGTCCTGAATTCAAGGATCTTGAAGCGAAATGGAGCCGTTTCATGGACGTTCGCGACGATGTCCTGAAAGCTTTGGAAGAAGCGCGTGCGGCGAAAACGATCGGGAAATCGCTTGAAGCGAAAGTAACGGTCTATGCAAGTGACGAGTTGGCGAACTTATTGCCAGCGATCGATTCGAATCTGGCGCAATTGTTTATCGTTTCCGAATATGAATTCGGCGGGGCGAGAGAGCAAGCGCCGGAAAATGCATTGTCACTCGATGAAGTGTCAGTCGTTGTCGAAAAAGCGCAAGGCGAGAAATGCGGCCGCTGCTGGACGATCTCCAAGCATATCGGCGAATCGGAAGCACACCCAGAGCTATGCCCGCGTTGTGCGGAAGTCGTTGAAATCGAATACGCTTAAGTTTGAACGGTCCGAAAGCCGGTTGTCCGGTTTTCGGACTTTTTTCTTTTTTCACCCGCTCTGTGTTAAAATGAATAGACTGATGAATGACGGAGGAAATACAAGTGATTTATTATGGGATTGCTCTACTAATTATTGCATTGGATCAATGGACCAAATGGCTGGTCGTCAAAAATATGGAGCTCGGGGAACGGATTCCTGTGCTCGAACCGTATCTGGGATGGCTTTCCCACCGCAATCGTGGCGCGGCTTGGGGAATGCTGGAAGGGCAGATGTGGCTGTTCGCCCTTATCACTGTCGTGGTGATTGCGGCAATTCTGTATTATTTCCATAAGCATGCCGGAGGCCAACCGCTGTTTCAATTGGCGCTGATGGTGCTACTAGGAGGCGCAATCGGTAATTTCATCGACCGGATGTACCGTGGTGAAGTGGTCGATTTTGTCGATGTGCTGATTCCAATAATCAATTATGATTTTCCGATCTTCAATGTAGCGGATGCTGCATTGACCATTGGTGTCGTCTTAATGGTCATTTACGTGATCATGGATGAAAAACAACAAAAGAAAAAGGTGTCTTAATGGAAGAACTGATGATAAACATTACAGAAGAACAAAAAGGCGAGCGGATCGACAAAGTGATCTCTGCCATCGATGAGGAATGGTCACGTTCGCAGATCAGCAATTGGGTCAAAGATGGCCATATCAAAGTAAATGGTGAAACGGTGAAGCCGAATTACAAAGTGCGTTTGGAAGATGAGATCCTCATCACGCCGCCGCTATTGGAAGAATTGGATGCAGAACCGGAAAACCTGGACCTCGATATCGTCTATGAAGATGAAGACGTGCTCGTCGTTAACAAACCGAAAGGCATGGTCGTCCACCCGGCGCCAGGACACGCGAGCGGAACGCTCGTCAACGGCCTCATGTACCATTGCACCGATCTTTCGGGCATCAACGGCATCGTGCGCCCGGGAATCGTCCACCGCATCGATAAAGATACATCTGGCTTATTGATGGTCGCGAAAAATGATCTCGCCCACACTTCGTTGGTGGAACAATTGGTCGAAAAATCCGTGACCCGCAAATACTTGGCGCTCGTCCATGGACATATTGCACACGATAAAGGCACGATTGAAGCGCCGATTGCCCGCGATCCGAAAGAGCGCCAGAAGATGGCTGTGGTCGATAAAGGCAAACATGCGGTGACTCATTTCACCGTGCTTGAGCGTTTCGGCGATTTCACATTGGTGGAATGCCGACTCGAAACGGGACGTACGCACCAAATCCGCGTTCATATGCGCTATATCGGCTTCCCGCTTGTCGGGGACCCGAAATACGGCCCGAGAAAAACAATGGATGTTGGCGGCCAGGCCTTGCATGCTGGAGTCATCGGCTTTATCCATCCGCGAACGAAAGAATACCTGGAATTCTCGGCTCCACTGCCAGCAGAATTCGAAGAACTTCTCGAGACTCTCCGCTAAGGGGGTTGACAAATGAAATGGCTGTTCTTTATACTTAGACCAGTCAATTGAATACGCATCACCTTTAAGAACAGTCCAGAGAGGCTGAAAAGGGATATTCGCAAAGCCGGAAGTGTGTCTTCCGGAAGGTTTTTTTTCTGCGCTTATGCACCCTTCGCCTCTTCGGCGGAGGTTTTTTTATGCAGAAATTTCGATGCAATCATAAAGGAGTGGAACACATGGCAGAAAAAGCGGTCATTCTCGATGACAAAGCAATCGGGCGCGCGATCACACGGATCGCCCATGAGATCATCGAGCGCAATAAAGGAATCGACGGCTGCATTTTAGTCGGCATTAAAACACGGGGCGCATTCATCGCCAAGCGCTTGGCGGAGAAAATCGAACAAATCGAAGGCAAGCCCATCCTGACAGGGGAACTAGACATCACGCTTTACCGGGACGATTTAAGCCAGAAAAACCCGGGTCAGGAACCGCTTGTCCAGCAAGTCGATATCGAACATAGCATCAAAGACAAGAAAGTCATCCTGGTCGATGACGTGCTTTATACGGGACGAACCGTCAGGGCGGCAATGGACGCAGTCATGGACCTCGGCCGGCCAGCACAGATACAGCTCGCCGTCCTGATCGACCGGGGACACCGGGAGTTGCCGATCCGTTCCGATTATGTCGGAAAAAACATTCCGACATCGAGCGAAGAACGGATTGTGGTCGAAATGACAGAAAGCGACAGCACCGACCGCGTCACCATCAACGACTAAGAATCATTACAGAGACAGGGGAGAAACAGCTTGAGCAATGCCATTCTAGACATACACGATAAACCAAAAACGGGGCAATGGATTTCCCTTAGCCTGCAGCACATGTTCGCCATGTTCGGCGCAACGATCCTGGTGCCGCAGCTAGTTGGCTTGAGCCCCGCGATCGCGCTATTGACGAGCGGCATCGCCACCATCATCTTCGTCCTCATCACCCAATTCAAAGTGCCGGCTTACCTCGGGTCTTCATTCGCCTTTATTGTCCCGATACAGATCGCGACGGAAACAGGCGGCATCGGGTCAGCGATGATCGGCGCGATGTTCGTCTCGCTCGTCTACGCAATCGTCTCACTAGTCATCTGGAAGACCGGCTACAAATGGCTCATGAAACTGCTGCCGCCGATTGTCGTCGGCCCTGTCATCATTGTCATCGGGCTGGCACTGTCCGGCACGGCGGTCGACATGGCCATGAACATCCCAACAGCAGATGGCGGCTCTGAATACAGCCTGCTGCATTTCTCAGCCGCTTTGGTCACGCTCGCTACGGCGATCATCTGCAATATTTACTTCAAGAACATCATCTCGCTCATGCCAATTTTGATCGGCATCATCGCGGGTTATGCATACTCGACACTGATCGGCATCATTGATTTTGCTCCAGTGGCAGCGGCTGGTTGGTTCCAAGTCCCGGAATTTCTCTTGCCGGGAATAGATTATTCTTTCCAAGTGACACCGACACTGCTGTTCGTCATGGTGCCGATCGCGATTGTCACGATCTCCGAGCATATCGGGCACCAGCTCGTACTCGGCAAAATTGTTGACCGCAACTACATAAAAGATCCGGGGCTTCATCGCTCGATTCTAGGCGATGGCATCGGAACGTTCATCTCCTCGCTTGTCGGGGGCCCGCCGAAAACAACATATGGCGAGAACATCGGTGTACTAGCCATCACGAAAGTGTTCAGCGTTTATGTCATTCTGGGCGCAGCGGTGTTTGCCATCCTGTTCTCGTTCTTCGGAAAATTGATGGCGGTCATCGACACCATCCCGACCGCGGTACTCGGAGGCATTTCAATCCTATTGTTTGGAATCATTGCCTCTTCAGGCCTGAGGATGCTGGTCGATAACGGCATCGACTTCGGCAACAACCGCAACTTGGTTATCTCATCGGTTATTCTGGTCATTGGGATCGGCGGCGCGAAACTCGAGTTCAGCGAATCGTTCGCAATCGAAGGAATGGCGCTGGCCGCCATCGTCGGCGTAATCTTGAACTTGATCCTGCCTGGGCTTGATAAACAGGAATTGGATGATGGAACTGAATAAACTTACCTTTTAAGGAATGTCCAGAGAGGCATGGAAAGGGTTATGGATAGGGGTGAAGTCTACCCTTATTTCCTTACACCTTCCTGCCCCTGGGAAGGTGTTTTTTTGTACAGTCAACGAAAGGGCGTGAGCAAATTGCCGAATCTGTTAACGATGAACAATCTCGAAAACGAAAAAATCTTGAACTTGCTGAAGCGTGCCGAGCGGTTTGAAAGAGGCGAAAAGGCCTCACTCGACGGGGCGGTCGTCAATTTATTCTTCGAACCAAGCACTCGGACGAAAATGAGCTTTGAGATGGCTGAACATCGTCTCGGGCTATCGGTACTGCCATTCGAAACAGCCTTTTCCAGTATTCTAAAAGGCGAAACGCTCTATGACACGGTGAAAACGATGGAAGCGATCGGCGTCAAAGCGGTCATCATCCGCCATGAGGAAGAAGAGTATTACCAGCAGCTAGCAGGCTGTAAGGTAGCCGTCATCAACGGCGGCGACGGCTCGGGCCAGCACCCGACGCAATCATTGCTCGATTTGTACACGATCCACCAGGAGTTCGGGCGCATCGAAGGCATCCACGTGACAATCGTCGGCGACATCGCCCATAGCCGTGTCGCCAAATCGAATGCCGCCGCACTCAAACAGCTCGGTGCGAAAGTTAGCTTCGTGTGCCCGGAGGAATGGAGCGGCGAGTACGACACAACTGATGATTTAGATGCCTTGATTGGCGAAACCGACGTCGTCATGATGCTCCGCGTGCAACATGAACGGCACGCCGTCTCCGCGCTGTTTTCCAAGGAACGCTATCATATTGAATTCGGACTGACAGAAGCACGCGAGCGCAAAATGAAAAAAGGCGCCATCATCATGCATCCGGCACCGATCAACCGGGGAGTGGAGATTGCGGATTCACTCGTCGAATGCCCGCGCTCGAGGATCTTTAAACAAATGGAAAACGGCGTCTTCGTCCGAATGGCCGTACTTGAATACGCAATGAAAGGGAGAGAATAAAATGGGATTATTCATTAAGAACGTAAAGATGTTGAACGGGGAACAATTGGAGGAAACGAACATCCGCGTCAAGGATGGCCGTATCGAGGAGATCGGCGCACACTTGAACGGGCAGGGAGAAACGGAAATCGACGGCAAAGGCCGAATGATTGCACCAGGATTTGTGGACGTCCATGTCCATCTGCGTGAACCGGGGGGAGAGAAAAAGGAAACCATCGAAAGCGGCACGAAATCAGCGGCACGCGGCGGCTATACGACCATCTGCGCCATGCCGAATACACGGCCGGTACCGGACACGAAGGAAAATCTCGATCACGTCAATGGCTTGATCGAAAAAAATGCGCTCATTCGGGTTTTGCCGTACGCCTCCATCACAATCCGCGAAGCGGGCAAAGAACGGACCAATTTGAAAGAGCTGAAAGAACACGGCGCGTTCGCGTTCACTGACGACGGCGTAGGCATTCAGGAAGCGGCGATGATGCTCGAGACGATGAAAGAAGCGGCAGCACTCGATATGGCTGTCGTCGCGCATTGCGAAGACAATAGCTTGATCTACGGAGGCGTAATGCATGACGGGAAAAGAAGCCGCGAGCTGGGCTTGCCTGGAATTCCGTCAGTTGCGGAATCGGTGCATATCGCACGCGACATCCTGCTCGCTGAAGCGGCAGGCGCTCATTACCATGTCTGCCATGTCAGCACGAAAGAGTCGGTGCGTGTCATCCGCGATGCAAAACGGGCAGGTGTCCGCGTCACGGCGGAAGTGACACCTCACCATCTCTTGCTAACGGAAGATGACATCCCGGGCGACGATGCGAATTACAAAATGAACCCGCCGCTTCGCGCACAGGAAGATTACGAAGCGCTTCACGAAGGGCTGCTCGACGGCACACTCGATTTCATCGCGACCGACCACGCCCCGCATGCTGCGGATGAAAAAGCGAACGGCATGGAAAAAGCGCCATTCGGCATCGTCGGATTCGAAACGGCATTCCCGCTCCTTTATACGGAATTTGTCCAAAGCGGCAAATGGACACTCCAGCAATTGATCGGCTGGTTGACGAAAAAGCCGGCAGATGTGTTCGGCTTTCCATACGGGACGATTGAGGCAGGACAAGCAGCCGACCTGGTGCTGCTCGACTTGGACAAACAGCAGGAAATCCGCACGGAAGATTTCCTTTCCAAAGGAACGAATACGCCATTTGGCGGACAAACTTGCACCGGCTGGCCAGTCATGACCATTTTCAGCGGTGACATCGTATGGCAGGAGGAAAACTGATGAAACGTTATTTGATCTTAGAAGACGGCACAGTATTCGTAGGAGAAGCATTCGGCGCACAAGCGGCATCATTCGGGGAAGTGGTGTTCAACACGAGCATGACCGGCTATCAGGAAATCCTCTCCGACCCATCCTATTGCGGGCAGATCGTCACGATGACTTACCCACTGCAAGGCAATTACGGCATCAATAGCGACGACTTCGAATCGATCGACCCAGCTGTCAAAGGCATGGTCGTCCGGGAAGCTGCGGATTTCCCGTCGAATTTCAGAAGCACGATGAGCTTGAGCGAATTGCTCGAGAAAAAAGGCATTCCGGGTATCGCCGGAATCGATACGCGAAAGCTGACTCGGCTGATCCGCGTCAACGGATCGATCAAAGGCATTTTAACGGCTGCTGGAGAAGAGCCGGATGTGGAACAAGTGGTCGAGAAGCTGAAAGAAACCCATTTGCCGACCGACCAAGTGGCGCAAGTGTCGATTACGCGCCCTTATCCAAGCCCGGGACGCGGCAAGCGTGTCGTGTTGATCGATTACGGCATGAAGCACGGGATTTTACGCGAGCTGAACAAACGCAAATGCGACGTCATCGTCGTGCCGCATAATACGAGCGCGGAGGAAATTCTCGCCTGGGGCCCGGACGGCGTCATGTTGTCGAACGGCCCGGGAGACCCGAAAAACGTTCCCGAATGTGTAGAAGTCGTCAGCGAATTGCTCGGCGAAGTGCCGATTTTCGGAATTTGCCTCGGCCATCAATTGTTCGCAAGAGCGTGCGGCGCCGAGACGTTCAAGCTGAAATTCGGCCACCGCGGCGGCAACCACCCGGTGCGCGACCTGGTCACCGGCAAAATCGAAATCACCTCACAAAACCATGGCTACGCAGTCGATGAAGAAACCTTGCAAGGCACACGCCTGAAAGTGACACATAGTGCACTCAATGACGGAACGAACGAAGGACTCGCGCACCTTGATTACCCAGCATTCACCGTCCAGTACCATCCGGAATCCTCACCGGGACCGGAAGACTCGAACTACCTCTTCGATCGATTTTTGGAAATGATGAACGCACAGCGGAAGGAGCAACAACATGCCTAAAAGACAAGATATCAAAAGCATCCTCGTAATTGGTTCAGGCCCGATCGTCATTGGCCAAGCTGCAGAATTTGACTATGCGGGCACACAAGCCTGCCTCGCCTTGAAAGAAGAAGGCTACCGCGTCATTTTGATCAACTCCAATCCGGCAACGATTATGACCGATACCGAAATCGCCGATAAAGTGTATATCGAGCCGATCACTTTGGAATTTGTCAGCCGCATCTTGCGCAAGGAACGGCCGGATGCACTGCTTGCGACCCTCGGCGGGCAGACAGGGCTGAATATGGCCATCGAATTGGACGAATCTGGGATTTTGGATGAACTGGATATTGAAATCTTAGGGACCAAGCTGGAAGCGATCCATAAAGCGGAAGACCGCGATTTGTTCCGCACCTTGATGAACGAACTCGGCGAACCGGTACCGGATTCTGACATCATCCACAATATGGAAGAAGCAAAGCGGTTTGTAGAGAGAATCGGCTATCCGGTCATCGTCCGACCAGCCTTTACACTTGGCGGAACGGGCGGCGGCATCTGTCATAACGACGAACAACTGCATGAAATCGTGGCGAGCGGATTGAAATACAGCCCAGTGACACAATGCTTGCTGGAAAAATCGATTGCCGGTTTCAAAGAAATCGAATACGAAGTGATGCGCGATGCGGAAGATACCGCCATCGTCGTCTGTAATATGGAAAACATCGATCCTGTCGGCATCCATACCGGCGACTCAATCGTCGTCGCACCGAGCCAAACCTTGTCGGACCGTGAATACCAAATGCTCCGCAACGTGTCATTGAAAATCATCCGCGCCTTGAAGATTGAAGGCGGCTGCAACGTCCAGCTCGCGCTCGATCCGCATAGCTTCGATTATTACATCATCGAAGTGAACCCGCGCGTCAGCCGTTCGTCTGCGCTGGCATCCAAAGCGACCGGCTATCCGATCGCGAAGCTGGCGGCTAAAATCGCGGTCGGTTTAACACTTGGGGAAATGATGAACCCGGTGACGGGGCGTACTTACGCCGCATTCGAACCGGCGCTCGACTATGTCGTATCGAAAATCCCGCGCTGGCCGTTCGATAAATTCGAATCGGCCAAACGCAACCTCGGCACGCAAATGAAAGCAACCGGCGAAGTCATGGCGATGGGCCGGACGTTCGAGGAATCGATGCTGAAAGCGGTCCGTTCGCTTGAAACCGGTCAATTCCATCTGGAGCTAAAAAACGGCGACACGATGAGCGACGAATGGATTGAAAAACGCATCCGCAAAGCCGGCGACGAGCGGCTGTTCTTTATCGGCGAAGCGCTCCGCCGCGGGGTGACGATCGAAACGATTCACGACTGGAGCCAAATCGACCTGTTCTTCCTGGAGAAGTTCGATAAAATCGTGCGCTTTGAAGACGTTTTACAACAAAATCCTTTTGATTATGAGACAACGAGAAAAGCCAAACGCATGGGCTTTGCAGACAAAACGATCGCCAAACTCTGGGATACACAAGAAGCAAAAGTGTACGAATGGCGCAAAGAGCAAGGCTTGATGCCTGTCTATAAAATGGTCGACACATGCGCTGCAGAATTCGAATCGGAAACGCCTTATTTCTACGCCAGCTACGAAGACGAGAACGAATCGATCCGTACCGACAAAGAAAGCGTCATCGTGCTCGGATCCGGCCCGATCCGCATCGGCCAGGGCGTCGAATTTGATTACGCAACGGTCCATTCCGTCTGGGCGATTAAAGAAGCCGGCTACGAAGCGATCATCATCAATAATAACCCGGAGACGGTGTCGACCGATTTCTCCATTTCCGACAAGCTCTACTTCGAACCGCTGACAATTGAAGATGTCATGCACATCATCGACCTCGAACAGCCAAAAGGCGTCGTCGTCCAGTTCGGTGGGCAGACGGCGATCAACTTGGCCGACAAGCTCGAGAAAAACGGCGTGAAGATTCTCGGTACGACGCTTGAAGACATCGACAGAGCAGAAAATCGCAATAAATTCGAAGCGGCGCTCCATGAAATCGGCATCCCGCAGCCGCTCGGCAAAACGGCGGTGTCGACAGAAGAAGCGGTCGTCATTGCTTCTGACATCGGCTATCCGGTGCTGGTCCGCCCTTCTTACGTACTCGGCGGCCGTGCAATGGAAATCGTTTATAACGAAAGCGACTTGATCCATTATATGGAACACGCAGTCGAAGCAAGCCCGGAACATCCCGTACTGGTCGACCGTTATTTGACAGGCGAGGAAATTGAAGTCGATGCGATCTGTGACGGGGAGAATGTCTTAATTCCGGGAATCATGGAACATATCGAACGGGCAGGGGTGCACTCCGGTGACTCGATTGCCGTCTATCCGCCGCAAAACATCTCGCAACAGCAAATCGAGACTTTGACGGATTACACGACAAGGCTTGCCAAAGGCTTGAACATCGTCGGCCTGTTGAACATCCAGTACGTTATCTCAAAGGGCGAAGTGTTCGTCATCGAAGTCAATCCGCGCTCAAGCCGCACGGTGCCGTTCCTCAGCAAAATCACCGGCATTCCGATGGCGAACATCGCAACGAAAGCGATCTTAGGTCAAAGCATCATCGACCAAGGCTATACCACGGGGCTGGCGCCGTTGAAAAAAGGCGTCTACGTCAAAGTGCCGGTCTTTTCATTCGCAAAACTGCGCCGCGTTGACATCACGCTCGGGCCAGAAATGAAATCGACCGGGGAAGTGATGGGCAAAGACGTCACGCTTGAAAAAGCGCTCTATAAAGGGCTAGCTGCGGCTGGTATGGAAGTGAAAGACCATGGCACCGTTCTTCTGACCGTCTCGGATAAGGATAAAGAAGAAGCAGTTGGACTGGCGAAGCGCTTCCGGGATATCGGATACCAAATTATGGCAACTGGCGGTACAGCTCAAGCTTTCGAATCTGCAGGAATTGCCGTTGCTGAAGTCGGGAAAATCGGTGCGGAAGGGCGTACTTTGCTAGATGTCATCCAAAACGGCGACGCGCAGATCGTCATCAATACGCTGACAAAAGGCAAGCAGCCGGAGCGCGACGGGTTCCGCATCCGCCGGGAATCGGTTGAAAACGGCGTGCCATGCCTGACTTCACTCGATACAGCGGAAGCGATGCTCAGAGTCATCGAATCGATGACATTCCAGGCAGAGGAAATGGGGGCAGGTGTATGATTAAACAGGAGAAAATGGCGATCGTCTCCCAAACTGAAATCGCAAAGAACATTTTTGAACTGACCGTAGCAGGTTCTTTAGTGCAGGAGATGAACGAACCGGGGCAATTTGTCCATGTGCGTGTGGCGGACAGCTTCGAGCCATTACTGCGCCGGCCGATCTCGGTGGCGAAAATCGACAAGGAAGCATCGAGCTTCACGATGATCTACCGTTCGGAAGGGCGTGGGACCAGCTTATTGTCCCAAAAGACAGAACGCGACACACTGGATGTCCTGGGACCACTCGGGCATGGTTTCCCGGTTGATGAAGCTGGAAAAAAAGCTTATTTGATCGGCGGGGGGATCGGCGTGCCGCCGCTATACGAACTGGCATTGCAATTGAATGCGAGAGGTGTGGAAACCGTCCACATTCTCGGCTTCGAAAGCAGTGAAGCGGTGTTCTATGAAGACAAATTCCGGGCTCTCGGCGATACACATATTGCGACAGTCGACGGTTCTCACGGGACAGAAGGTTTCGTGACCCATATTTTGAATGCCTTGCCGAACGATTTCGATACCTATTATTCCTGCGGGCCGACGCCGATGCTCGAAGCAGTGCAATGGGCTTACCCGCAGAAAAAAGGGTTTTTATCTTATGAACAGCGCATGGGCTGCGGCATCGGGGCATGTTTTGCGTGCGTCTGCCGGACGACTAGAAGCGAAACGGATTACATCAAAGTATGTTCAGATGGCCCCGTATTTTCAGCAGGGGTGGTGATTTCATGACAGATTTACGCGTGCAAGTGCCTGGACTCGACTTGAAAAACCCGATCATGCCGGCATCCGGCTGTTTCGGATTCGGGAAAGAATACGCCCAGCTCTATGATTTATCGAAACTCGGCTCAATCATGATTAAAGCGACAACAGCCGAGATGCGTCTCGGCAACCCGACGCCGCGCGTTGCGGAAACGTCATCCGGCATGCTAAATGCCATCGGGCTGCAAAACCCAGGGCTTGAAAAAGTGTTCGGCGAGGAACTGCCGTGGCTCGATCAATTCGACGTGCCAATCATCGCCAATGTCGCCGGGTCGCTCGCAGAGGATTATGTGGAAGTGGCAAGAACCATTTCCAAAGCGCCGAATGTCCATGCGCTGGAATTGAATATTTCCTGCCCGAACGTTAAGCAAGGAGGCATCACCTTCGGGACAGACCCGAACGTTGCAAAAGAATTGACGCGCATGGTAAAAGACGTATCGGACGTGCCGGTTTATGTGAAATTATCGCCGAACGTCACCGATGTCGTCCAATTGGCCAAAGCAGTTGAAGAAGGCGGGGCGGATGGGATCACGATGATCAATACGCTGCTCGGCATGCGGCTTGACCCGAAAACGGGACGCCCGGTCATCGCCAATATTACAGGCGGCTTATCAGGCCCGGCGATCAAACCCGTGGCACTGCGCATGGTTTACGAAGTGAGACGCCATACAGATTTGCCGATCATCGGCATGGGCGGCGTCGCGGAAGTGGATGACGTCATCGATTTTTTGTCAGCGGGAGCGAATGCTGTTGCGGTCGGTACGGCAAACTTCGTCAATCCGTTCGTATGCCCTGAACTCATCGACAAACTGCCGGAACGCTTGCATGAACTGGGCTATGAATCTGTTCAAGAACTCACCGGAAGGAGCCACCGCCTATGACCAGCAAACCGATTATCGCACTCGATTTCCCGTCGAAGCTCGATGTGGAAGAGTTTTTATCGGAGTTCACGGAACCTTTGTTCCTGAAAGTCGGGATGGAATTGTTCTATCAAGAAGGGCCGGAACTCGTCCGGACATTAAATCATTACGGCCATGATATTTTCCTCGACTTGAAATTACACGATATCCCAAATACCGTTGAATCTGCCATGCGCCGCATCGCAGAACTTGGTGTCGATATGGTCAATGTCCATGCGGCAGGCGGCCTTGCCATGATGGAAGCCGCAAAACGCGGGCTTGCCGGCAGCGGAACGAAACTGATTGCCGTCACGCAATTGACCTCGACAAGCGAAGAACAGATGCAACAAGAACAATTGATTGCAGTGAGCTTGGAAAAATCGGTCTTGCATTACGCGAAACTGGCGAAACAGGCGGGGCTCGACGGTGTCGTCTGTTCGGTCCATGAAGCGAAAGCGATCGGCGCAGCATGCGGCGACGATTTCCTGCGTGTCACACCGGGCATACGTCCGGCTGCATCGGAAAGCCATGATCAAAAGCGCATCGCGACACCAAAAGATGCAAAAGCGCAAGGCTCAACCCATATCGTCGTCGGAAGGGCCATCACTCGCTCGGAAAACCCGCAAAAAAGCTATGACTATATCAACGAAGAATGGAGCGGTCGTTCATGAAAAAGCAAATCGCACAACAGTTATTATCCATCGGCGCAGTCGAGTTGCGCCCGAACGATCCCTTTACCTGGGCATCCGGTGTCAAATCGCCGATTTACTGCGACAATCGGCTGACGATGTCCTATCCGGAAGTCCGCAAGGCAATCGCTGACGGGCTCGCGGAAACAATCCGCCGCGAGTATCCGGATGCGCAAGTGATTGCGGGAACCGCGACAGCGGGCATCCCGCATGCGGCATGGGTGGCCGAACGACTCGATTTGCCAATGGTCTATGTGCGTTCGAAACCGAAAGGCCACGGGCAATCGAATCTGATTGAAGGGAAAATCGAGCCAGGCCAAAAAGCGGTCGTCATCGAAGACTTGATCTCCAAAGGCGGATCCGTGCTGCAGGCAGCACAAGCCTTGCAAGATGCCGGCTTTGAAGTGGCGGGAATTGCCGCGATCTTTACTTATGGGCTGCCTCAAGCACAGCAAGCGATAGAGGAAGCCGGATTCACCTTCCACACCTTGACGGATTTCCCGGCACTGGTTGAACAAGCCAGGGAAAGCGGAGCGATAGCGGCAGAAGATTTGCCGATGCTCAGCGAATGGCACGAAAAACTGAAAGCCGGCGCATTGACTTCATAAAAAAACCTTCGCCCATCAACAGGATGTGCGAAGGTTTTTTTGATTTTTAGTTAAATAAAGAAAGTGAAAAAGGGTATGGTACAACTAATGATAAGGAGGCGGTAGACATGGGAGTTACTGAACAAGAAATCCATAAATGGGCGGACGAGTATCCGCTGATGGCGGATTTGCTCGACTTGAAGCCGGTCGTCTGGCTAAACCCGAAACGCAGAGAAATGGATCAAGTACAAGGCTTGCCGGTGACATTCGATGATTTGGAGGAGGCGGAGCAATTGTGGATGCGCTTTGCCCCATATTTAATGAAAGTGTTCCCTGAGACCGCTGAAACGGGAGGGATCATCGAATCGGAATTACGGGAAGCTGAGCATATGCAAACGCGTTTGGAAAGCTATTACGGCGAGCAGCTGCCAGGAAAATTATACGTCAAATGCGACAACGAACTGCCTGTTGCAGGATCGGTGAAGGCACGCGGCGGATTTTTTGAAGTGCTGCGCTATGCAGAAACGCTGGCCTTGAAAGAAGGGCTTATCACGCGTGAGGATTCCTATGAATGGTTTGCAACGCAAGAAGCAAAAACATTCTTCGGAAGCTATCCCATCGGCGTCGGCTCGACCGGAAATTTGGGCTTGAGCATCGGCATCCTCAGCGCTGAGCTCGGCTTCAAGGTTTCTGTCTATATGTCAGCGGATGCCAAAGAGTGGAAAAAAGAGTTGCTTCGCAAAAAAGGGGTCCGCGTCGTCGAATTCAGCGGCGACTTCAGTGAAGCGGTCACGACAGGGCGCGAAGAGACGCTTCATCTGCCGAACGGTTATTTTGTCGATGACGAGAAATCACGCGAATTGTTTCTCGGCTATAGTGTGGCGGCACTTCGTTTAAAAAAACAACTGGAACAAAAAAAGATTCCGGTAGACAAAGAGCACCCGCTATTCATCTATTTGCCATGCGGTGTCGGCGGGGCGCCGGGGGGCATCGCATTCGGGCTGCGCCACCTGTTCGGCGACCACGTCCACCCAGTATTCATCGAGCCGACGCATTCGCCAGCTGTCTTGCTTGGCCTCATGACGGGATTGAAGAGCGGCATCTGCGTCCAGGACATCGGCATTGACAATAGGACGGAAGCGGACGGTCTGGCAGTCGGCAGGGCATCGAGTTTCGCCTCAGCGAGTTCTGAGCAATTGATTTCCGGTATTGCGACGGTCGAAGATGAGCAATTATTCCCGCTGCTTGCCATGCTGAAGGATAGCGAAGAAATCAAAATCGAACCTTCCGCAGCGGCGGGTTTTGCCGGGCCGTTCATGATGGCAGCGACAAATTATGCCGAAGATCACGGCTTAGATTTGGAAAAAGCGACCCATATCGTTTGGCTGACAGGAGGAGCGCTCGTGCCCGAACAAGAGATGGACGGATTTTATGCCAGAGGGTTGAAGAAACTAAAACGATAAGCAGGATTTTCAGTTCATTCAACGAATAGAAAAGTAAACGATAAACGAAAAAGAAGGGATGCGGAGACATGGCCATTCAAGCGAACCAGATTTTCGTTAATTTGCCGGTTAAAGATTTGGAGCGATCGATGAAGTTTTTTGGTGAGATGGGCTTTGATTTCGATGAACGGATGACGGACAATAACGCCACCTGCATGATCATCGGCCACAATATGTACGCCATGCTGCTGGTGGAAGACTTCTTTAAAAGCTTCACCCATAAAGACATTGCCGACACCTCCAACAGCGCAGAGGTGATCATTGCCTTATCGGCGTCTAGCCGGGAGGCCGTTGATGAATGGGTGGAAAAAGCGATGGCGGCCGGCGGCAGTTCCGCAAACGAACCAATGGACAATAAATTTATGTATTCCTGGAGTTTTCACGACCCGGACGGCCATTTATGGGAAGTCATGTATATGGAAGACGAGGCATTCGAATAAAAAAACCGCACCGGATAAATTTCCGGTGCGGTTTTATGTTTATAAGTATTCAGCGTAGCGTTTTTCCAGGTAGTTCTGCAGTACGGTCATGACTGTGCAGATCGCCCAGTAGATGAGCGCGACCAGGATGAGCAATGTCAACAGGTCGTATTCCCGTGCGCCGACAATGCGCGCTTTTTGGAAAATCTCCGGGACCGTGATCATGGCCGCGAGCGATGAGGCCTTGATCAGGTCCAAATAGACATTCGATAAGGGTGGCACCGCAATGCGCACCGATTGCGGCAGGATGATCCGGCGCATGGTCTGCCAATAGCTGAGGCCAAGCGCAGTAGATGATTCCCATTGGCCTTTGTCGACAGAGGCAAGAGCCGACCGGAACACTTCTGCAATATAGGCAGCGCTATTGATGGTGAAGCCGATGAGCGCTGCTTGCAAGGCGGTGAATTCAAGGCCGATGACCGGCAGTGCGAAATACAGCAAAAACAAGATGACGAGAATCGGCACGCCGCGCATAAAGGAAATATAAAGGCGCGCCGGCAGATGGAGCAGCGGCTGTTTTGACGTCCTGGCGAGCGCCATAAAAAAGCCGATGACCAGTCCGCCGAGCATGCTGCCCATTGAAATCAACAGCGTCAACCAAATGCCTTCGAGCACATAGGGCAGGGAATTGATCGCAAGTTCAGGATCGAATAACAGTCCCCATTCGATATCGCTCATGAAAATGGCCTCCTTTAGTTTTCTTCTTCAATGTCCGGTTCAATGGAAACATCGGCCCCACCGAAGAATTCAGCTGAAATATCGCTGATGGTGCCGTCCGATAACATTTCCTCGAGCGTCGCATTTACTTGTTCAAGCAATTCTTCACTGTCTTCATTGACGACAAGGCCAACTTCAGACGGCAAGTATTTGATGTCCGGATGGATAGTGATGTTCAGCTCTGGGAAAGCTGCCACCCCGAAAGTCGATAAATAATAATCGTTCAAGATAACGTCGGTTCGGCCGATCGAGACATCGCGCAGATAGATTTCATTCGTTGCGTTGTCATACGTCACTTCTTCAGCTCCATACTCCCGGGCAATTTGCATATAAACAGATGTCGAGACGCCTGCTGCTTTTTTCCCTTCCAAGTCTTCCAGTGATTCGATGCCGGATAAGTCATCTTTTCGGACGACCGCTGTCCCGTAGGAATACTTGATCGGTGTAGAGAACAGGAATTGATCGGTCATTTCTTCCGTCACTTCGATATCGTTAGCCGCCATATCGAGCTGTCCTGTGCTGACGCTGGTCAACATTTCGTCGAATCCGAGTTCGCGGAATTCGATGTCAAGATCCAGGCGTTTGCCGATTTCCCGTACGACTTCCACTTCGAAGCCCGTCAATTCGCCGCTTTCCTCGTCGCGGAATGAAGTCGCCAACAGTGTGCCGGATGTACCGACAGTCAAGACGCCTTCCTCCTGAATGCGATCCCATTCCGATGTCTGTTCCGTTTCAGCAGCTTCGTTTCCGCAAGCTGATAATGCAATTGCTGCCGCGCCGAACAGGGCGGCAGTTATGTATGTTCTTTTCGTCAAGATAGTCAATGATAGGCCCCCTTAAAAGATGTCCTATAAAAAGATAGCATTATCTATAGCTTGGGGCAATGGTTTGCCGCGTTACTAAAATCGTAATAATATTATGTAAACTAAAAATGCACTGTAAAAAAACCCGCACTGCAAAAGCCAGTACGGGCATGTCCAAACTTATTTTTTCAATTTCAACACCAGGTCTTCATCCGGCGTGACGTAAACGGTTTTCTGTTCAAAATAAATTACGAATCCAGGCTTGGCGCCGCTCGGTTTTTTCACTTGGCGGACTTCGGTGTAATCGACCGGGACGGAGGCCGATTCGCGCGCTTTGCTGAAATAAGCGGCGATGCTGGCAGCTTCTAGGATGGTGTCTTCATCCGGTTCTTGCGAGTGGATGATGACATGAGATCCCGGAATGTCTTTCGTGTGCAGCCAGGTATCGGATTTCGATGCGACCTTGAAGGTCACGTAATCGTTTTGCTTATTGTTTTTGCCGACAGAAATTGGGATGCCGGTGCTCGATACATAATGCTCGACATTCGGTTTTTGCGGCTTTTTCTTTTTCTTCGATTTCTGTGCTTTCATATAGCCTTGCTCCGCCAATTCTTCACGGATCTCTTCGATATCGGAGAGCCCAGCTTGTTGCACTTGTTGCATGAGCAATTCAAAATAGCGGATGTCTTCTTCGGTCTTTTCGATTTGTTCATGCGTTTTGACGACGGCTGTTTTGGCTTTTTGGTATCGCGAATAGTATTTCTGCGAATTCTCAATCGGTGTTTTGCGCGGGTCTAGCGTGATCGTCACAGTTTCTTCATTATAATAATTGACGACTTCCGCTTGTTTCATTCCCTTTTTGATGGTGTGCAGGTTGGCCATGATCAATTCGCCGTTCAATTGCAATTGATCGCGTTTTTGCGCCTGATCTTGCTCTTTTTGCAATTTTTTCAGTTTCAATTTCAGTTTGGCAATTTCGTTCTGCAGCCAGCGCTCCAAATCACCCGCCTGTTGCTTAACGCGATCGCGCTCGGCTTTCGCATAATAAATCCGGTCGAGCAGTTCGGACAAATTGTCAAAACGCATATTGTCTTGTCCGAGATGGGTCAATTCAGTCGCGGAAAAATAGCTTTTTCCTTGCTGTTCGACGTAATAGCCGGCCGGTTCCGGAGCATTGAAATCCTGCAAAAAGGCAGCTGCGCTTTGTGGGTCCTGTTCTAGCCGATAGTTCAGCTCTTTCGCCGTCAGCGGGGAAAAGCCAGCAAAGCTTGAAACGATTTCCTTGTCGGTCATCCCGCTGAAGTCAGCATCCGCCGCAAATGGGTCCTGTTTGTCTTGGGAAGGCGGGAAAATATAATCCTGTCCCGGCAAAATCGTCCGGTAGGAGTTGACGCTCGGCGGCAAATGCTTGAGGCTGTCGAGAATCATGTCGCGCTCGGCGTCGACTAAAATGATATTCGAATGCCGGCCCATCATTTCGACATGAAGCTCGCGTTCGATTTCATCGCCGATTTCGTTGCGGGCGCGGATGCGCAGGATGATCAGCCGGTCAGAGCCGTGCTGCTCGACACCCGTGATGACGCCGCCTTCAATATGCTTGCGGAGCAGCATGCAGAACATCGGCGGTTCTGACGGGTTGACGTTTGCCGTGTTGGTCAAATGAATCCGTGAATAGGACGGGTGGATCGAGATGAGCAATTTATGGTTCTTGCCTTGTGCGCGTATATGCAGGAGCAGTTCGAGCTGATTAGGCTGATGAACTTTTGAAATCCTTCCGGTGATGAGCTGTTGCAATTCGCTCGTCATCGCTTTCGTAAATAATCCATCAAATGCCATGAAAAATCCCTCTTTCAAATCGTTTTGTTCCATCTTATCATTTTCATGGAAGAATATGATATAATAAGACAGTTAGTTTTAAGCGTGAATATATTACTTGAGCATCGATGGCGGTGAGGAAGATGAAAAGAAAGCCGAAGTTCATATCCATCGGGGCGGGCAACGCGGTGTCAGTGGACCGCATCGTCTCGATGATCCAGCCGGACTCGGCGCCTTCCAAACGCTTGATGCAGGAAGCGCGCAGCAAAGGCTTGCTCGTCGATGCGACAGGCGGCAAGAAGACCAAGTCGATCTTTATCATGGATAGCGATCATGTGGTCATTTCCGCTTTGTCGGTCGAGACGGCCCTTGCGCGGATTGAAGAAAATGATGATGAGGCAAGCGAGGGATAAAATGAGAAAACATCGTGGACTGCTCATCGTGCTGTCCGGGCCTTCGGGCGTCGGCAAAGGCACGGTGCGAAAAGAGCTGTTCCAACAGCCAGATACAAATTATGAATATTCCATTTCCATGACGACACGCGCGCCGCGTGAAGGGGAAGTGGACGAAGTCGATTATTTCTTCAAGACCCGTCATGAGTTTGAAGAACTGATCGACCAAGGGCAATTGCTTGAATATGCCGAGTATGTCGGCAATTATTATGGCACACCGCTCGAATACGTCAATAAAATGCGCGATGCCGGGCGTGATGTATTCTTGGAAATCGAAGTGCAAGGGGCAGCGCAAGTGCGCGACAAAGTGCCGGATGGCTTGTTCATCTTCCTCGCGCCGCCTAGCCTCTCGGAACTCGAAGAGCGCTTGGTCGGCCGTGGCACGGAGTCGGATGAAGTGATCGCTTCCCGTATCCACGCTGCCAGGAAAGAACTCGAGATGATGAACCTGTACGATTACGTCGTCGAAAACGATGAAGTCGAGCATGCATGCGACCGCATCAATGCCATCATCATTGCAGAACATTGCAAGCGGGAACGCGTCGAAAAAAGATACTTAGATATGCTAAAGGAGAATGCCTGATGTTATACCCATCCGTTGATAAACTAAAAAGCCGCATCGATTCGAAATACTCCCTGGTCGCTTTGGCGTCCAAGAGAGCCCGCCAATTGCACGAACATGGCGATGAGAAACTGGATTCCTATGTATCCCATAAAGCAGTTGGAAAAGCGCTTGAAGAGATTGCAGCTGGCTCATTGACGCCGGTTCAGCAAGATGCATCCGCGATTTACGAAGACGAAATTTAACTTATGATCTCAATTGACGACTCCCAGAGCGAAACTGTTCTTTGGGAGTTTGTTGTTTAGAAAGGGTGTTTAGCGGTGTTGGCAAATCGAAAAATCCTATTATGTGTAAGCGGTGGCATCGCCGTCTATAAAGCGGTCGCACTCGTCAGCAAATTGTCCCAGGCAGGGGCGGACGTGAAAGTGATCATGACAGAATCAGCGAAGCAATTCGTCCAGCCTTTATCGTTCCAGGTGATGTCCAGAAACGATGTCTATTTTGATACATTTGATGAAAAAGATTCGTCGGTCATCGCCCATATTGATTTGGCGGACTGGGCGGACCTTGTGATTGTTGCGCCTGCGACAGCCAATATGATCGCAAAAATGGCGAATGGCTTAGGCGATGACATGGCATCAACGGTGCTTCTAGCGACGACTTCGCCGATTTGGGTGGCGCCTGCAATGAATGTCCATATGTACGACCATCCGGCAGTCAAGCGCAATATCGACCGTTTGCATCATGACGGCATCCGTTTCATTGAGCCGTCTGAAGGCTTTTTGGCCTGTGGCTATGTAGGCAAAGGGCGTTTGGAGGAACCGGAGAAAATCACCGAACTGGTGGCCGGCCATTTTACGAAAAACAAACCGCTGAAAGGCAAGAAAGTAATCGTGACGGCAGGACCGACGCGTGAACGAATCGACCCTGTGCGGTTTTTGACAAACTTTTCAAGCGGCAAAATGGGCTATGCCATGGCAGAAGCGGCAGCGGAACTCGGGGCCGAGACAATTTTGATCAGCGGCCCGGTTTCATTGCCAGTGCCAAGCGGCGTCAAACGCATTCAAGTCGAAAGCGCGCAGCAGATGCTCGAAGCGGTACTTGGTGAATACGATAGCGCAGATTTGGTCGTCAAGACAGCAGCTGTCGCAGATTACCGTCCGTCGGCTATCGCCGGACAGAAAGTCAAGAAAAAAGAAGGCAATTCGGTCCTTGAGCTGGAGCGCACGACAGATATCCTGCAGCAGCTCGGCCAACTGAAGAGCCATCAAATCCTGGTCGGCTTCGCGGCAGAGACCGATCATGTAGCGCAATATGCAAAAGATAAACTTGAGCGAAAAAACGCCGATTACATCATCGCCAACGACGTCAGCGCAGAGCAGGCGGGCTTTGACCATGATACGAATGCAGTGACGGTATATGGACAAGGGGAATTCGAAAAGACCTTCCCTGTCATGCCGAAAAAAGCGCTTGCGCTCGATTTGCTATCGCTCATCACTGAAAAGGAATTTGCAAAATGATTGCCGAAGTCATCGTCGATGTTGCCGCACATCCGATTGACCGGCCGTTCGATTATGCAGTGCCGGAAAAATTCCAGGCACTCACAGAGCCGGGCATGCGCGTCAAAGTGCCTTTTGGCAACCGCAAAGTGCTCGGCTTTATTACAGATATCAAAGAAACATCCGAATTTGACCCAAAACGGCTGAAGCCGATCCACGAATTGATGGATGTCGTTCCGGTATTGAACGGGGAAATGCTCGAACTTGCACAGTGGATGAAACGCCAGACAGTGTGTTTTGAAATCGACGCTTTGCAAGTCATGGTACCAGCAGCACTTCGCGCCAAATACGAGAAACGGTTCGTGTTGAATGCTCCTATCGACGAACTGCCGAAAGAGCTGCATCCGTATTTCGGCACTCGTGACTTTGTTCGTGCCCAGGAAGCGGAATCCGTATATGGGCTCATGAAAAAGGAAATGGACAAAGGCACCGTGTTGGCGGATACGAATATCCAGCAGAAAACCGGCGTGAAAAAAATACGCATGGTCCATATTACAGATTCCATAGAAGATATAGAAAATATTTCCATAAGAGCGAACGCCAAACAGCAATTGAAGCTGCAGGAGTTTTTCCTAAAACACGCGGGTCAAAGCTTTGAATCTTCCCAACTGCAAAAGCAGGCTGGTGTATCTCTACCGACGGTCAACGCACTGGCGGAAAAAGGCTTGGCCAATTTTTCGTCCATGGAATCGTACCGGGATCCTTCACTTCTGACCGCTATTGAACAAAAGATCGCCTTGGATTTGACGGATGAACAGCAAACGGCATTCGATGCCATCCAATCCTCGCTCAACACGGAAAAAACTTTTTTGCTTCACGGCATCACCGGCAGCGGGAAAACGGAGATATATTTACAGACGATCGCCCAAGTGCTTGAACAAGGCAAGGAAGCGATCATGCTCGTCCCGGAAATTTCCTTGACGCCACAGATGACCATCCGCTTTAAGGAACGTTTCGGCGATTTGGTCGCAGTATTGCACAGCGGCTTATCGGCAGGGGAAAAATACGACGAATGGCGAAAAATCCAGCGTGCGGAAGTGAAAGTTGTGGTAGGGGCGCGTTCAGCGATTTTTGCGCCGTTTCAAAATCTCGGCTTGATCATCCTCGACGAAGAGCATGAATCGAGCTATAAACAAGACGATTCGCCCCGCTACCACGCAAGGGATGTGGCGATCTGGCGCAGCCAGCAGCATCAATGCCCCGTCATTCTTGGCAGCGCGACGCCATCACTTGAATCGTATGCGCGCGCCCAAAAAGGCGTCTATGAATTACTCGCGCTGAAAAACCGGGCGAAAAACCAGCCGCTGCCTGAGGTTCATATTGTCGATATGCGCGAAGAGCTGCGCACCGGCAACCGGTCGATGTTTTCCGTGGAATTGGCGGAAGCGATACGCGAGCGCCTGGCGCGCAAAGAGCAAGTCGTGCTTTTTTTGAACAAGCGCGGCTACTCGTCATTTGTCTTATGCCGCGATTGCGGAACAGTTTTGCAATGCCCGAACTGTGATATTTCGTTGACCTATCACCGGGCGAGCGAACGCATGAAATGCCATTATTGCGGCTATGATGAACCCGTGCCGACGACATGTCCGGAATGCGAAAGTGACCATATCCGCTTTTTCGGCACAGGAACCCAAAAAGTGGAAGAGGAACTGGCAAAGCTCGTTCCGGATGCGCGCGTGTTGCGGATGGATGTCGATACGACCCGCAACAAAGGCGCACATGAAAAGATCTTGTCAGCGTTCGGCGAAGGCAAAGCCGATATTCTCCTCGGCACGCAAATGATCGCCAAAGGCTTGGATTTCCCGAATATCACCTTGGTCGGAGTCTTGTCGGCGGATACGACTTTGCATTTGCCGGATTTCCGTGCAGCCGAGAAAACCTATCAATTATTGACGCAAGTGAGCGGTCGTGCAGGACGCGACGTATTGCCCGGGGAAGTGTATGTGCAGACGTATACACCGGAACATTACGCGATTACGCTCGCAAAAGACCAATTATACGAACCGTTCTATGAGCAGGAAATGGCTATGCGGCGGGCGAGCGGCTATCCTCCGTATTATTATGTCGTCAATATCCAGTTCACCCATGAAGATTTGATGACGGTGTCGGGATATGCCCAGCAGATGACCGAATATCTGCGCCACCGCCTGTCGCCCAAAACCATTATTATCGGGCCTTCCGCTTCGCTCATCGCCCGTGTGAACAATAGATATCGCTATCAATGTTTGATAAAATACAAAAATGAACCGAAGCTGGCTGAAGTGCTGCAGCAATTGATCAAAATCTACCGCAGCGACTGGATCAAAACGGGCGCGACTTTGTCCATCGACATGAATCCGACAGCAGTCATGTAGCAGAAATGAGGAATAGAAATGGCAATCCGTGAAATTGTGAAACACCCAAATGAAGTATTAGAAACCCCGTGCAAGACGGTCACTGAATTCGACCGCGAGCTTGCTGTCCTCTTGGACGATATGCACGAGACGATGATCGAAGCGGACGGCGTCGGCATTGCCGCGCCGCAAGTAGGTGTCTCGCTGCGCGTCGCGATCGTCGATTTCCAGGAAGGGCAGGAGCCGATTGAAATGATCAACCCGGAACTCGCTTTATTCGAAGGAAAAGAGACGGATATCGAAGGCTGCTTGAGCTTCCCTGGTATTTTCGGCGAAGTCGAGCGCCACGGCCGCATCAAAATCAAAGCCCAGGAACGCGACGGCTCTTGGTATGAACTAGAAGCGGAAGGCTACGAAGCGCGGGCCATCCTTCACGAAATGGACCATTTGGACGGCGTGCTGTTCACGAGCAAAATCGAGAAATATGTCACGCAGGAAGAATTGGATGAAATGATCCGCCAGCAGGAAGAGGAGGATTTGCTTTGACCAAAATTGTTTTCATGGGAACGCCGGCATTTTCGGCTCCAATCTTGAAGATGCTTGCCGATGAAGGATATGACATCATCTCGGTCGTCACACAGCCCGACCGCCCTGTCGGCAGGAAGAAAATCCTGACGCCGACACCGGTGAAAGAACAAGCGTTGGAACTTGGATTGCCGGTCTACCAACCGGAAAAACTGAAAGATCCCGAACAGGCGCAAAAAATCCTCGACCTTGAGCCGGACTTAATTATCACGGCTGCGTTCGGTCAAATTCTCCCGACATCCGTACTTGAAGCACCGAAACTGGGCGCCATCAATGTGCACGCCTCGCTGCTTCCGGAATACCGGGGCGGTGCGCCGATCCACCAGGCGATCATCGATGGCAAAAAAGAAACCGGCGTGACGATCATGTACATGGTCGACCGCTTGGATGCGGGGGATATCATTTCTCAAAAATCGGTGCCGATCGAAGAGACGGATCATACCGGCAGCATGTTCGAGAAGTTGAGTGCGGCAGGAATGGAATTATTGAAGGAGACCTTGCCATCGATCATTGATGGAAGCAATCCCCGGATTCCTCAAGACGAAGAGCGTGTCTCCTTTGCGCGCAATATTTCAAGAGAGCAGGAACGCATCGACTGGAACAAATCCGCACGCGAGCTCTATAACCAAGTGCGCGGATTGCATCCATGGCCGGTCGCATTCACGACATTAGCAGACGCCAATGTCAAACTGTGGTGGACGGAAATCGCAGACAGCCAGAAAACCGGCGCACCGGGTGAAATCGTCGAATTGGCAAAAGATGCCATCATCGTCCAAACCGGCGAAGGAGCGCTTGCCATCAAGGAATTGCAGCCGGCCGGGAAAAAACGCATGACGGCTGAAGATTATTTGCGCGGGCCGAAATTACAGGCAGGAGACCGATTCGAATGAAAAACAAAAAAATTCACGGCAACGTAAGAGATGCAGCATTGTCGATTCTCTATGCCGTGGAAAACAAACAGGCATATAGCAACCTCTTATTGAATACGACAATGGACAGCTACGGCATTTCCGCCAAAAATAAAGGCTTATTGACGGAAATCACTTACGGTACGCTGCAGCATCAAATGACCTTGGATTATTATTTAGAACCGTATATCAAAGGCAAGCTCGATCCATGGGTGCGGACGCTTTTACGCTTATCGCTCTATCAGATCGTTTACTTGGACCGCATCCCGTTCCATGCCGTCATCAACGAAGCGGTGGAAATCGCCAAACGGCGCGGACACGGCGGCATTGCGTCTGTTGTGAACGGCATTCTGCGCTCCGTCCAGCGGTCAGGCGTGCGTTCATTCAATGAAATTGCCGACCCGATCGAAAAGATTTCCATCGAAACGAGCCATCCGGCTTGGATGATCAAGCGCTGGTCGGAACAATTCGGCATGCAAAAAGCCCGCGAAATGGCACTTGAGAACAATAAAGCGCCGCTTCAGACGGTGCGTGTCAATACTGTCCAGGCGACGCCGGCACAAGTGATCGAGATGCTCGAGTCGGAAGGGCTGACTGCCGAACCGAGCAAGATTATCCCGGAATGCCTCGTCGTCACGGGCGGGCAGCCGGTGCGCACGCAAACATTCGAAAAAGGCTTTATTACCATACAAGACGAAAGTTCCATGTTGCCGGCCTATGCCCTGCAAGTGGAACCTGGCATGACGATCCTCGATATGTGCGCGGCACCTGGCGGAAAGACGACCCACATCGCCGAAAAGCTCGAAGGACATGGGAAAGTGCTGGCGATGGATTTGCATGCCCATAAAGTCAAATTGATTGAAGAAACCACTAAGCGCTTGGGCCATCAGACAATCGAAACCACAGTCGGAGACGGCCGGGACAGCAGCGACCGCTTCGGCGAAGCAAGCTTCGACCGCATTTTAGTGGATGCCCCGTGCAGCGGGCTTGGTGTCATCAAGCGCAAGCCGGATATCAAATACACGAAAACGCCGGATGATTTCGGGCGCTTGCAGACGATTCAGCTTGCGCTTCTCGATGAAGCGGTGAAGCTGTTGAAGCCGGGCGGCATTCTCGTCTACAGCACGTGCACAGTCGATACCGAAGAGAACCGCGGTACTGCCGAGAAATTCATGAACACACATCCGCAAATGGAACAGATCCCTGCTGAATTGCCTGCTGCTTTCAAGAGTAAAGGCCAGGGCTTTGTCCAAGTATTCCCGCAGGATTTCGGGAGTGACGGATTTTTTATCGCAAGTTTCAGAAAAACCGACGGCCAAGTTGCCGAAAGCTAAAAAGCGGGGTGTCCACTATTGTTTCAGTATGTAATTGAAAGCGATACCGGTAGAAAAAGGGAAGTCAACGAAGACCGCGTCGCTGTGCTCAAACGCCCCGGCGGATTATTGCTCGCTCTTGTTGCAGACGGCATGGGCGGCCATAATGCGGGAGACGTTGCGAGCCGTATGGCAGTCGATGAACTCGGCAGAAGATTCATGGAAGCGGATGAAGAAGCACTCGGGACCGCAGAAGAAAAGACGTCCTGGCTATCTGGACAAGTGTTGCAAGTCAACCGGCTGGTTTATGAACATTCCGTCACCCATAGCGAATGCAAAGGGATGGGAACGACTCTGATCGCCGCATTGATTGAAGGGGATGATTGCGTGCTGTGCCATATCGGCGACAGCCGTGCGTATGTCATCGGCCCGTCAATGACGCAACTGACGCGGGACCATTCCTATGTCAACGTGCTGGTGGACAACGGGGAAATCACACAACAGCAGGCAGAAGACCATCCGAAGAAAAACTGGATCTTGCGCTCACTTGGCACGGAGCCGGACATCGAACGGGAAATGCACCATTTTTCTCTTGCCGGCACTTCCTATTTCCTGATTTGTACAGACGGCTTGAGCAATAAATTAAGCGAGCGGGACATGTCGTCGATTGTCCGCTCGAAAGCCTCACTGTCCCAAAAAGGCAAAGCCTTGATCGCGCTGGCCAATGACCTCGGCGGAGAAGACAATATTTCTTTTGTATTGTTGACGGCGCTTGGTGAGGAGGTGTAGCGATGTTAGTCGGAAAACGAATCAATGGCCGCTATAAGGTGCTTGAAGCAATCGGCAGCGGGGGCATGTCCAATGTCTATTTGGCGCATGATATGATCCTTGACCGGGACGTCGCCATCAAAGTGCTGCGCTACGACTTCAACAATGAAGAGGAGTTAAGGCGCCGCTTCAAACGGGAAGCGCTGTCTTCGACAAGCCTCGACCATCCGAACATCGTCAGTATTTTCGATGTCGGAGAAGACAATGCCTTGCCGTATCTCGTCATGGAGTATGTGCCTGGAGATACATTGAAAGAATACATCATCAAACATTCCCCGGTCGAACCGGAACGCGCCGTGGAAATCATGAAGCAATTGGCATCGGCGCTTGCACATGCCCATCACAACCATATCGTCCACCGGGACATCAAGCCGCAAAATGTACTGGTGGACGAAGACGGCGATGTCAAAATTTCGGATTTCGGCATTGCCATGGCATTGAGTGCCACTTCCTATACACAGACCAATTCGGTGCTTGGGACCGTGCATTATTTATCTCCTGAACAGGCGAGAGGCGGCACGGCCAATAAAAAATCCGATATTTATTCGCTCGGCATCGTCATGTATGAATTATTGACTGGAAAGCTGCCGTTTTCAGGCGAATCGGCTGTCGCGATCGCCTTGAAGCATTTGCAGACGGAAACGCCTTCATTGAAAGAAACCGTTCCAGACCTGCCGCAAAGCTTGGAAAATATCGTGTTGAAAGCGACCGCCAAGAATCCGCAATACCGTTATGCTTCAGCGGATGAAATGGCAGAAGACCTTTCGACGGCGCTCACGCCTGAGCGAATTAACGAACCGAAATTTGCGGTGCCGGTAGACGAAGGGGAAACCCGGGCCATGCCGGCAATCAAAGATTCGGGCACATACGAACAGGCCGATGCGACCAAAACGATGGCGCTGCCGATTAAAGAAAATCAACAAGCGCCGAAAAAACCGGCTGAAAAGAAAAAACGCAAGAAGACACCGGTCGTCTTGGCGATTATTGCAGCTTTGGTATTAATTGGCTTGATCCTGGCATTTGCTTTTCCTGAATTATTCCAGCCGCGGCAAGTAGCTGTACCGGACGTTTCCGGCATGGAACGGGAAGCAGCACACGAAGAGCTAACCGCTGCAGGTTTTGTCGTTGAGGAAGAATCGGAGCAATTCTCAGAAGAAGTTGATGACAATCATGTGATCCGCACCATCCCAGAAGCAGGGAAAATGCGGGATCCGGAGTCAAGCATCAGCCTATTCATTAGCATGGGCAAAGAAACAACCGAGTTTGGTGATTATGTCGGTGACTCGCTTGAACAGGCACAGCGTATGCTAGACGGAACAAATTTTCCTTCGCCGGATGTGCGTGAGGAATTTTCCGATGAAGCGCCCGGCACGATCTTGAGCCAAGTCCCTGAAGCGGGAACCGAAGTTGTCATCAGTGAAACGGAGATTGAATTCATTGTCAGCAAAGGGCCGGACATGCGTGAAGTGGAAGATTTGAGCGGCTACGGGGAAGCGGAATTGAACGAATACGCCCGGTCGTCGGGATTCAATATTCGCATCGTCCGTGAAGAAGAATCCGATACCGTGGAAGCGGGATTGGTGCTGTCACAGAATGTCGCTGGCGGGGAGATGCTCGAAGTCGGAAGCACGATTGAAGTCGTCTTATCTTCCGGCAGCGCGGAACTTCCTGTGAAAACCTATGTCGATACTGTGGAAATTCCTTATGAGCCGTCAGAGCCTGCAGAAGAAGGCGAAGACCCAGTTGAGCAGACAATCCGCGTCTATATTCAGGACCAGAACCAAACTATGGTCGAACCCGTCGAGGAATTCACCATTACGGAAACGACCGAACACCAGCTTGAAATGCAGATTGTCGAAGGTGGCAGTGCTTCTTACCGAATTGTCAGGGATGCGACGATTATTCTGGAAGAAACAGTGGACTACGAGAACGCAGATTAAGGAAATTACAATAAAGGATAAGGGGTGGTGCTATGCCGAAAGGTCAGATCAGAAAAGCGTTAAGCGGCTTCTATTATGTACTCGATGAAGATGGGGAGCGTTACACGCAATGCCGCGGCCGCGGGGTTTTCCGCAACCGCCAAATCACGCCGCTTGTCGGGGATTTTGTTGAGTACAAAGCGGATAACGATCGCGAAGGGACGATACTGGACATCGAAGAACGCAAAAATGAATTGGTGCGCCCGCCGATCGCCAATATCGACCAAGCGATTCTCGTGTTTTCGGCCAAGCAGCCGGATTTCCATCCGCTGCTATTGGATCGTTTTCTGGTCGCAGTTGAATCGTTCGATATCCAGCCGGTCATTTGCTTGACGAAAACCGACCTGTTGTCGGATGCGGAACGCGAAGAGCTGGACCGCTATGCAGACGATTACCGGACGATCGGTTACGATGTTATAGAATCTTTCATAGACGATCCGACATTGCAGGAAAGGCTGATGCCGGTCCTAGAAGGCAAGACAAGCGTTCTTGCGGGGCAGTCGGGCGTCGGGAAATCGACTTTGCTGAATACGATTTTGCCGTCGTTGAAGTTGAAGACCGACGACATCTCGCAAGCCCTGAACCGCGGCAAGCATACGACGCGCCATGTGGAATTGATCGAAGTAAACGGCGGGTTGCTGGCGGACACGCCGGGATTCAGCTCGTTCGATTTTGAACAACTGGAGAAAGAACAATTGTCGGCATGCTTCCCGGAAATGGAAGAGCGAGCAGGCGGCTGCAAATTCCGCGAATGCCTGCATTTGAATGAACCAAAATGCGCTATCAAAAAAGCAGTGGAAACCGGGGATATTCCGGAATACCGCTATAAGCACTACTTGAAATTTTTGGAAGAAATAATGAATCGAAAGCCGAGGTATTCACATGATTAAAATTGCACCGTCTATTCTAGCAGCAGATTTTGCAAAACTTGGACAAGAAGTACAGGAAGTCGAAAAAGCTGGAGCCGATTGGATCCACATCGATGTCATGGACGGCCATTTCGTCCCGAATATCACGATGGGGCCGATTGTGGTCGATGCGCTACGCCCGTTGACACAGCTTCCGCTCGATGTCCATTTGATGATCGAGAACCCGGACCGTTATATCGAGGATTTCGCCAAAGCTGGTGCGGATTATATTACTGTCCATGTCGAAGCGTGCCCGCATCTTCACCGCACCATCCAATTGATCCGTTCGTTCGGCGTCAAACCGGGTGTCGTCTTGAACCCGCACACGCCGATCGAAACGATCCAGCATGTTCTGGAAGATATCGATTTGGTGCTGTTCATGACCGTTAACCCTGGATTTGGCGGACAGAAGTTCATCCATTCAGTGGTCCCGAAAGTTGAGGCATTGTCGCAATTGATCCAAGACAAAGGCTTATCTGTCGATATCCAGATCGATGGCGGGATCAATGAAGAGACGATCGTTCCGTGTGCGCAAGCAGGGGCGAACGTGTTTGTGGCTGGTTCTGCCATTTTCGGCAAACAAGACCGCACGCAAGCGTTGCAGGCGATCAAAAAAGCGGGGCAAGGAGTTATCTCGTGATTATCGTAGTAACAGCAGGAGGTCCGGCAGACGAACTGCCGGACCTTTCTTCATATAAAGGAGCGTCCTATATCGGGGTGGATGCAGGGGTCATGACGCTGCTTGGGTTCGGCATTGAACCGGTGGAAGCCATCGGGGATTTTGATTCGGTGACAGACAGCGAGTACGAAAAAATCCGCTCGATTTTCCCGTCACTTGAACGGTCGCCGGCGGAAAAAGATGAATCGGATACGGAATTGGCGTTGAAAAAAGCGATGCATTACAATCCGGACACTGTCATTGTTACCGGTGTGACCGGCGGCAGGCTCGACCATTATATGGCCGCCTTGCACATCGTCTTTGCCTATCAAAGAAGCTATCCAAAAATCGATTTCATGATCGTGAACAAGCAGAACCGCATCCGCTTCATGGAACCCGGAACGTATCGCCTGAAAGCCGATCAAGCTTTTAAATACATCTCCTTTTATCCGTTCGCGGAAGAAGTGAACGGCTTTACGATAGAAGGAGTTAAATATCCAGTGGCAGAGGAGCGGATTCCGTTCGGCTCGACACGCTTTATCAGCAACGAATTGCTGGAGGAGGCAAAGCTTGAATTCACGGGCGGCCATTTGATCGTCATCGAAAGTTCCGATTGAACGCACGAAAAAATGCCAGGCTGACGAATGTCAGACCTGGCATTATTCATGAGCGGTTTAGACGCGCTCAACTTTTCCTGATTTCAATGCTCTCGCGGAAACCCATACACGTTTCGGCTTGCCGTCTACAAGGATGCGAACTTTTTGAAGGTTTGCTCCCCATGTACGTTTTGTCGAGTTCAACGCGTGTGAACGGCTGTTTCCTGCACGAGCTTTACGTCCAGATACTGCACATACTTTTGGCATGTAAGTCCCTCCTCACAAGTGAAGCTGAAAATTATAATAGAATTTCAGTTCGTTTTTCGTTTCACATACTTTAATAATTTACCATAGAAAAAAGACGGGCGCAAGTGAAATTCACAGCCTTTCAAGAAAAAAACCTTTACAGGCTAAAACGTTGGCTTTTCTTATAAAGGGCTTTCATGTAGAATGAAAAGAGTGAAATAGGACTCGAGGAGGAATTTTAATGTCGATTGAGTTGAATAATGAATATGGTCAAATCGATATTTCCAATGATGTGATAGCCCAAATAGCCGGCGGCGCTGCAATCGAATGCTACGGCATCGTAGGGATGGCAACCAAACACCAGATCCGCGATGGCCTCACGGATATTCTCCGCAAAGAAAACTTTGCCAAAGGGGTCCTTGTGCGCCAAGAAGATGGCGATTTGGTCATTGATATGTATGTAATCATCAGCTACGGAACGAAAATTTCGGAAGTGGCGTATCAAGTCCAATCCAAAGTGAAATATACAATTACAAAAACATTGGGCATGCCGGTTAGTGCGGTAAACATTTATGTCCAGGGCGTTCGTGTGACGAACCCGTAAGAGGAGGAAAATTCGGTTATGAAGTCATTAAACGGAGTGAAATTCGCTGAAATGGTTCAGATGGGTTCGCATCATCTATACCAAAATGCGGATTATGTGGATGCATTGAACGTCTTCCCGGTGCCAGACGGCGATACTGGGACAAACATGAATTTATCGATGACATCCGGTGCAAAAGAGACAGAAACCCATGCGCAAGAACATATCGGGAAAACAGCAAGCGCTTTATCGAAAGGCCTCCTGATGGGAGCACGCGGCAACTCGGGCGTCATTTTGTCCCAATTGTTCCGTGGATTCGGCAAATTCATCGCTGATGAGCAGGAACTATCTGCAAAAAAATTGGCGGAAGCTTTGCAACATGGCGTCGAGACCGCCTACAAAGCTGTCATGAAACCGGTTGAAGGCACCATTCTGACCGTCGCCAAAGATGCCGCAGCAAAAGGCATGAGCCTGGCAGACAATGAAGAAGACATTATTGTGCTGTTCGAAGCGGTCGTTACTGAAGCGCAAGCATCGCTTGAGAGAACACCGGACCTGTTGCCGGTACTGAAAGAAGTTGGCGTCGTTGACAGCGGCGGACAAGGGCTTGTCTATGTCTATGAAGGCTTCCTTGCTTCATTGAAAGGCGAAGCATTGCCAGAGAAGCATGTCGACAATTCGATGGATGAACTGGTCAGTGCTGAGCACCATAAGAACATTGCCGGTTTCATGAACACGGAAGATATCGAATTCGGCTATTGCACAGAATTTATGGTCAAATTCGAAGATGGCAAACGCTCATTCAATGAAGCAGCGTTCCGGACAGATTTGAGCGCTTACGGCGATTCCCTTCTGGTCATTTCAGATGAGGAGATCGCGAAAATCCATATCCACTCCGAAGAGCCGGGGAAAGTCCTTACATACGGCCAGGAATACGGAAGTCTGATCAGCATGAAGATCGAAAACATGCGCCAGCAGCATACCGATATTGTCGGCGAAGGCCATAAAAAGACCGCTGCAGTTGAAGAAGCCAAGCATCCATATGCAATCGTTACGGTAGCGATGGGCGAAGGCGTAGCGGAATTGCTTCGGTCAATCGGTGCGTCCTACGTTATCGAAGGCGGCCAGACGATGAACCCATCAACGGAAGATATCGTCAATGCCGTTCGTTCGATCGGCGCAGAGCGCGTGCTGATCTTGCCGAACAATAAAAACATCATCATGGCGGCGGAACAAGCGGCAGAGCTTCTCGATATCGAAGCAGCTGTCGTGCCGACAAAAGATGTCCCGCAAGGCATGTCAGCTCTTCTCGCTTTCAATCCGGAAGCGGCTGTCGCGGACAACCAACAAGCGATGGGGGATGCAATCAAGCACGTCAAGTCAGGGTCGGTCACTTTTGCGGTGCGCGATACATCGATCGATGGCGTCTCCATCAAGAAAGATGATTTCATGGGAATTTCAGAAGGCAAGATCGTCGTGTCGGATGAAAGCCTTGAAAAAGTCACAGAAGAATTATGCAAAACGCTGGTCGATGCAGATGCAGAGATCGTCACGATTCTCTTCGGTGAGGATGTCAGTGAAGCGGATGCCGAAAAGCTCGGCGCGTTCATCGAATCATTGAATGGCGACGTCGAAGTGGAAATCCACAACGGCAAACAACCGCTCTATCCATATATTCTCGCAGTTGAATAATGTTAGGCGGAGGTCCGGGAACAAGACACCGGGCTTCCGCTTTTTTATTTTTCCACGATAGAAAAGTGCGAAATGGCTCTAAATAGGAAAAGCTTTGGCGAGTAGTTGAAAAAGCCCACGGTTAAGACAATGTATGCGCTTTATTATCTTTGTTTCCGTGGTGCTTTTCATGTAAAATGAAATTATACGAGAAAGAAAGTGAGGGGTTTGAGCATGAAGTTCAAATCTGTTTTTGATATAATCGGCCCGGTAATGATCGGGCCATCATCTTCGCACACGGCGGGGGCCGCACGCATCGGAAGGGTAGCGCGTGATTTGTTTGGCAGGCAGCCGGCATGGGCGAAGATTCACTTATACGGATCTTTCGCCGAAACCTATAAAGGGCATTCAACCGATGTGGCGATTGTCGGCGGTTTATTGGATTACGATACATTCGATGAACGCATCAAAACCGCTTTTGAAGAAGCGGAAAAGCTCGGCATGAGCTATGAATTCATCGCAGAAACAGGAAATGTCGATCATCCGAATACGGCGCGCATCGTCATCGGGGATGAAAAATCCGAAATGTCGATGATGGGAATTTCCATTGGCGGAGGCAAAATCGAAATTACGGAACTGAACGGGTTCCCGCTCAGGCTATCCGGCAACCACCCGGCGATTCTCGTCGTCCATGACGACCGTTCGGGCTGTATCGCAAATGTAGCGAATTGTTTATATAAATACGACATCAACATCGGCCATATGGAAGTATCCCGCAAAGAGCGCGGGGATATGGCGTTGATGGTCATCGAAGTCGATCAGACAGTCGACCAAGAAGTGATGGGCGAATTGCGCGAGTTGCCGAATATTACGCAAGTCACACGCATCGCCGACTAAACTGGAGGTAAGAGAAATGGATGTTCTATTCCGAAATGTAAGGGAGCTCGTTGAACGGGCAGAGAAAGAAGGCAAGCTTATTTCCGAGATCATGATCGAACAGGAGATGCTCATCACGGACCGTTCACGAGAAGATATCATGCAGCAAATGGAGCGCAATTTGACCGTCATGGAAGAAGCAGTCGAAAAAGGCTTGCAAGGCGTTCATTCCGTTTCCGGCTTGACTGGTGGCGACGCGGTGCTGCTTCAAAAATACATGCAGCAAGGCAATAGCCTGTCCGGAGATCTGCTGCTTGATGCCGTCAGCAAAGCTGTCGCGACCAACGAAGTGAACGCGGCGATGGGCACGATTTGCGCGACGCCGACCGCAGGATCCGCAGGGGTTGTGCCGGGCACCTTGTTTGCTGTGAAGAATAAATTGAATCCGACGCGTGAGCAGATGATTCGTTACCTGTTCACATCCGGTGCTTTTGGCTTTGTCGTGGCCAATAACGCCTCGATTTCCGGAGCAGCTGGTGGATGCCAGGCGGAAGTCGGTTCTGCAGCGGCAATGGCTTCTGCTGCCATCATCGAAATGGCCGGCGGCACGCCTCAGCAAAGTTCTGAAGCTTTTGCCATTACCTTGAAGAATATGCTTGGTCTAGTCTGCGACCCTGTGGCGGGGCTCGTGGAAGTGCCATGCGTCAAGCGCAATGCGATGGGTGCATCCAATGCGGTTGTCGCAGCCGATATGGCGCTCGCTGGCGTAACCAGCCGCATCCCGTGCGACGAAGTCATCAGTGCGATGTTCGAAATCGGGCAAGCAATGCCTAGTGCGTTCCGCGAAACGGCAAAAGGCGGATTGGCTGCGACACCGACCGGCAAATGGCTCGAATCGAAAATCTTCGGCGGGTCGGTAGTCGGCAGTGGACAATAAAGCACCGGTCTCTTCATTGAAGGGGGTCGGGAAGCAAGCGGCTGAAACCTTGCGGGACATGAAGATCGAAAGTCTGGAAGACTTGATCATGACCTTCCCGTATCGCCACGAGGATTTCCAGCTCAAAGATCTGGCTGAAACGCCCCATAATGAACGGGTAACGGTGGAGGGAAGGGTCGAAAATGAGCCTTCCGTCCTTTTTTTAGGAAAAAATAAATCGCGGACGACCGTGACGGTGCTTGTCGGCCGCCATCTCGTCAAAGCGGTATTTTTCAACCAGCATTATGTGAAAGCCAAACTTCAAATCGGCGCAATTGTCACTTTGACCGGCAAATGGGATCGAGGCCGCCAATTGATCACGGTTTCTAGCCATTCGATCGGCCCGCGGACAGATGGCGCGGATTTTGAACCGGTTTACAGCCTGAAAGGTTCTATGCACCAGAAAACGTTCCGCAAGCTGATGCGGCAGGCGCTGGATGCTACAAAAGGTGGCCTTCAGGATTGCCTGCCCGCTGCCATCCGTGAAGAATACCAGTTGCTGCCGTTTGAACAAGCGCTCGAAACTGTCCATTTCCCGAAAGATGCCGCATCGCTCAAGCAGGCGCGCCGGCGCTTTGTGTATGAAGAGCTATTGCTGTTTCAATTGAAGATGCAGGCGCTGCGCAAAAAGAACCGGGAAGCGGAGGGCGGTTCGTTCATTGATTACGATTTGAATCGTTTGAAAGCGTTCATCGAGGCCTTGCCGTTCGATTTGACCAGTGCCCAAAAACGTGTCGTCAATGAAATTTGCCGCGACATGAAAGAGCCGTTCCGGATGAACCGCTTATTGCAGGGGGATGTCGGTTCCGGCAAGACCGTCGTCGCCGCGATCGCTTTATATGCCGCCGTTACAGCAGGCAAACAAGGGGCGCTCATGGCTCCGACGGAAATCCTCGCTGAGCAGCATGCCAATACGCTCGAGGAATGGTTCCGGCCCTTTGGCGTCAGCGTCGCCTTATTGACAGGTTCGGTCAAGGGCAAGCGGCGCAAGGAAGTATTGAAGCGTTTAGTGGACGGCGAAATCGACATTCTGATCGGTACCCATGCATTGATTCAGCCGGAAGTTTTGTTCAAAAGCCTAGGATTGGTCATCACAGATGAGCAGCACCGCTTTGGTGTGGATCAACGGCGTGTGCTGAAAGATAAAGCCTTGAACCCGGATGTCCTGTTCATGACCGCGACCCCGATTCCACGGACACTCGCGATTTCGGCTTTCGGTGAAATGGATGTCTCGATCATCGATGAAATGCCGGCTGGGCGAAAAGAGATCGAAACCTATTGGATGAAAAAAGAAATGTTCGGCAAAATTGTCGGCCGCATGGAAAAAGAACTTCTCGCCGGGCGGCAGGCGTACGTCATTGCACCGCTGATCGAAGAATCCGAAACTTTGGAATATCAGAATGCGGTCGAGCTGTACCAGCAATTGACGGTGTATTTCGAAGGCCGCCATAGCGTGGGATTGATGCACGGCCGCTTGCATCCGGACGAAAAAGAGCAAACGATGCGTGAATTTGCAGAAGGAAAGATTGCAGTGCTGGTGTCGACGACTGTGGTCGAAGTCGGCGTCAACGTCCCGAATGCTTCGTTCATGCTCATTTATGACGCTGAACGTTTTGGCTTGTCGCAGCTACACCAATTGCGCGGGCGTGTTGGACGGGGCAGCGAGCAGTCCTATTGCGTGCTGTTGGCAGACCCGAAAACGGAAATCGGAAAAGAGCGCATGAACTCGATGACGGAAACGAACGACGGCTTTATTCTTGCCGAAAAGGATCTGGAGCTGCGCGGTCCTGGCGATTTCTTCGGACGCAAGCAAAGCGGCATCCCGGAATTCCGCATGGCGGATCTGGTTCATGATTACCGTGCGCTTGAAGCGGCAAGAAAAGACGCAGAGGCGTTGATTGCCAGTGAGTCGTTCTGGGTTTCGGACGAAACGAAATGCCTGCGGGCGATGCTCGAAGATTCAGGCATCCTCGAAGGCGGAAGACTAGATTAGAATGCAGGAGACCGATTTTCCTTGCATTCTTTTTTTGTTGTTTATATACTCATATTAGTACCAAGTGCTAATAGCGGGCGGTGACATAGTGAGAAAACCAAAAAAAGAGCGTCAGGCAGCGCTGAAATCCTCGATTAAAGACAATCCGTTTGTGACCGATGAAGAATTATCGGCCGAATTCGGGGTTAGTGTCCAGACCATCCGTCTTGACAGAATGGAGCTGTCGATTCCGGAACTGCGGGAGCGCATTAAACATGTTGCCGAGAAGACTTTTGACGATGAAGTAAAATCATTGCCGATTGACGAAGTGATCGGCGAAATTATCGATATAGAATTGGATAATAAAGCCATTTCGATTTTTGATGTCAAACCGGAGCACGTTTTCCAGCGCAACAGAATTGCCCGGGGGCACCATCTCTTTGCGCAGGCGAATTCCTTGGCGGTGGCAGTGATGAACGAAGAATTGGCCTTGACGGTGAAATCTGAATTACAATTTTTGAAGCCGGTTAAAGCAGGGCAACGGGTAGTTGCGAAAGCGCAAGTGACCAATAGGCAGCCGCACAAGCACCGGGCGTTCGTCAAAGTGGTGTCGACGGTTGACCAGGCAGTAGTTTTTATCGGGACATTTGAAATGTACCGCATGACTGAACAAAGTGAAGGTGACAATTCGTGAAAATAGCGATTGATGCAATGGGCGGAGACAACGCCCCGAAAGAAATTATCGAAGGTGTCAAACAAGCACTCGAAGCGTTTGGCGACGTGGAGATTTTGCTTTACGGGCAACAGGACAAGATTGACGAATACATAAAACCGCAAGACCGTTTGACGATTATCCAATGCGCTGAAGTGATCGAATCGGAAGACGATCCGGTCCGTTCGGTGCGCCGCAAAAAAGATGCATCGATGGTCCGCATGGCCGAAGCGGTCAAAGAAGGGACCGCGGACGCAGCAGTTTCTGCAGGCAACACAGGAGCCCTTATGTCAGCTGGTTTGTTTATTGTCGGCCGCATTGACGGTGTCGACCGCCCGGCGCTTGCGCCGACTTTGCCGACGATGGACGGAAAAGGCTTTCTTATGCTGGACCTCGGCGCCAATGCCGATGCCAAGCCGGAACATCTCGTGCAATACGCTATCATGGGCAGCATCTATGCCGAAAAAGTGAGAGGCATCAGCAATCCGTCTGTCGGCTTGCTGAATATCGGGACAGAAGAGAAAAAAGGCAATGAACTGACGAAAGCGGCATTCCCGCTGCTTAAAGAAGCACCTGTTAACTTCATTGGAAATGTGGAGTCGCGTGATTTGCTGAACGGTGCTGCTGATGTAGTCGTCACTGACGGCTTTACCGGCAATATGGTCTTAAAGACGATCGAAGGGACGGCGATGAATGTATTCGCGATGATCAAAGATGTTTTTATGGCTTCAACTAAAACTAAAATAGCGGCAATGCTCGTGAAAAATGATTTGAGTGCGTTAAAAGGCATGCTGGATTACAGCGAGTACGGCGGTGCAGGATTATTCGGGCTGAAGGCGCCGGTCATCAAAGCGCACGGTTCATCCAATGGCACCGCATTTTATAACGCCATCCGCCAGGCGCGCACAATGGTCGAGCACGATGTGGCCGGCAAGATTTACAGTACCTTGAAGGAGGAACAATCGTCATGAGAAAGCAAATCGCATTTATTTATCCTGGGCAAGGCTCACAGGCAGTGGGCATGGGCGAAAGCTTTCTGGAAGATGACAAGAGCCGCCAATTTTACGAAAGCGCCGACCAAGTGCTTGGGATGGGCTTGTCAAAATTGATGCTCGAAGGCCCGCAGGAAGAATTGACTTTGACTTATCACGCACAGCCGGCGCTTTTGACTGTCAGCTCGATGATCACGGAACGATTGATCCGTGCAGGCATCCGACCGGATTATACAGCGGGGCATAGCCTTGGTGAATACAGTGCGCTTGTCGCATCGAATGTCCTGGAATTTCCGAAAGCGGTGGAAGTGGTCCATAAGCGCGGCTTATTCATGAATGAAGCAGTGCCTGCAGGTGAAGGCGCGATGGCCGCCATTCTGGGGATGGACGCAGACAAGCTGGAACAAGTGACGGATGATGCGACCAATTGCGCAGGAGTCGTCCAATTGGCAAACTTGAACTGCCCGGGGCAAATCGTCATTTCCGGAACGAAAGCGGGAGTGGAAAAAGCGTGTGAACTGGCAAAAGAGCGCGGCGCAAAACGTGCCATCCCGCTCGATGTCAGCGGCCCGTTCCACTCGGAATTGATGCGTTCCGCGTCTCATGACTTGGCAAAAGTGCTAAGTGATTCATTCTTGCTCAATGCGAAAGTTCCCGTCGTAACGAATTTCAAGGCCGAGCCGGAAACAAACGCGACACAGCTGCAGGACATGTTGATCCACCAATTGTACTCGCCAGTCCTATGGGAGCAATCGGTGCGGAAGATGATTGACCTTGGCGTCACTACCTTTGTCGAAGTTGGACCTGGCAAAGTGCTGAGCGGCTTGGTGAAGAAAATCGATCGTTCCGTCACTGTTATTCCGGTCCATGACCTGGCGTCATTCGAAAAAGCGGTAGAGGAGTTGACAACATGAGCAAATTAACTGGAAAAACAGCAATCGTTACAGGGGCATCGCGCGGTATTGGCGCTGCCATTGCCCGGCGCTTTGCTGAAGAAGGCGCAAATATCGTCGTTAATTACAGCGGCAGCCAGGACAAGGCGGAAGCCGTCGTAGCTGAGATCGAACAAGCGGGTGGCAAAGCCATTGCCGTCAAAGCCAATGTCGCAGATGCCGATGCGGTGAAAGCGATGGCGGATGCGGCGATGAAGGAATTCGGCTCAATCGACATCCTCATCAATAATGCCGGCATCACGCATGATAATTTGATGATGCGCATGAAAGAAGACGAATGGGACGACGTCATCAACACGAACTTGAAAGGCGTTTTCCTGTGCACGAAAGCTGTGACACGCCAAATGATGAAACAGCGTGCGGGGCGCATCGTCAATATTGCCTCGATCGTCGGCGTCATGGGCAATGCAGGACAAGCGAATTACGTAGCAGCGAAAGCGGGCGTCATCGGTTTGACGAAAACGACAGCGAGAGAACTTGCGAGCCGTGGAATTACCGCTAACGCAGTCGCTCCTGGGTTTATTACAACAGATATGACAGAAAAGCTCGGCGACGACGTACAATCGACCATGCTTGCCCAGATTCCGCTTGCCCGTTTCGGGGCGCCTGAAGATGTGGCGAATGCGGCATTGTTCTTGGCTTCGGACGAAGCAAGTTATGTAACCGGCCAGACTTTACATTTGGACGGCGGCATGGTCATGTAGTCCACAATTATGTATACTGATTTGAGGGGAGGTGACGGCATTGTCAACAGTATTGGAGCGAGTAACCAAAGTAATCGTAGATCGTCTTGGTGTGGAAGAGAGCGAAGTGAAACCTGAAGCATCTTTCACAAACGACCTTGGAGCGGACTCATTGGATGTAGTTGAATTGGTCATGGAGCTAGAAGACGAATTCGATATGGAAATTTCCGATGAAGATGCAGAAGGAATGTCAACAGTAGGCGACGCAGTAACTTACATCGAAAAAAAACAAGCTTAAGTTGAATAAACGGGATCCGTCCCAGCTTGATAGCACAAAAGATTGACGCACAGCCTAGCTGTGCGTCAATTCTCTTTTTGCACAATGCCTGAAAAACAGGTAAAATCAACAGGAGAACAATAGAGGAAGGCAGATAAAAATGGCGATGAAACGAAAACCGAAACACACCAAACAAATGGCGCTTAAAGAAAGCGCGAAACAGGCATTTGAGCAATTGCAAAAAGAGCTGGACATCCAGTTTGAACAACCTGCCCTTCTGCAGCAGGCGTTTACCCATTCATCTTATGTGAATGAGCATCGAAGAAGACAATTCACGGACAATGAGCGCCTGGAATTTTTAGGCGACGCCGTATTGGAATTGTCGGTATCGCATTTCCTCTATATGAAATATCCCGAAATGGCGGAAGGCGAACTGACCAAACTTCGCGCATCGATCGTATGCGAGCCGTCTCTTGTCCTGTTCGCTAACGAACTGGGCTTTGGCAAATACATTCTGCTCGGCAAAGGCGAGGAATTGACAGGAGGCAGAACGCGCCCGGCACTTCTTGCGGACGTTTTTGAATCATTCGTCGGGGCGCTTTATTTGGATCAGGGGCTTGAGAAGGTCGTGGCCTTTTTAGAGGTAGTGCTATTCCCGAAAGTGGAAGTCGGTGCTTTTTCTCATGCGATGGATTATAAAAGCCAATTGCAGGAGCTGGTGCAGCAGAAAAATACCGGAACCTTGAATTATGAAATCATCGAAGAAAAGGGTCCTGCACATAGCCGGATTTTTGTGACGCGTGTTTCTTTGGGCGACCAGGAACTGGGCCTAGGCGACGGGCGCTCCAAAAAAGAAGCGGAGCAGAAGGCAGCGCAGCTTGCCATCCTTAAATTGCAGGAAACAGCGGAGGATTGAACATGTTTTTGAAAAGATTGGAAGTAATCGGGTTTAAATCGTTCGCTGACCGTGTCGGCATCGATTTCGTCCCTGGCGTCACCGCCGTTGTCGGGCCAAATGGCAGCGGCAAAAGCAATGTAACCGATGCGATCCGTTGGGTCCTCGGCGAGCAATCCGCAAAATCGCTGCGCGGGGCAAAAATGGAAGACGTGATTTTTGCCGGAAGCGATTCAAGGAAAGCGCTTAATTTTGCGGAAGTCACATTAATTTTGGATAACACGGACGGAGAAGCCCCTCTCGATTACAGCGAAATCAGCGTAACGAGAAGGGTTTTTCGCAGTGGGGAAAGTGCCTATCTGCTGAATAAGCAGCCGTGCCGATTAAAAGATATCACCGATATGTTCATGGATTCAGGACTGGGAAAGGAAGCGTTTTCCATTATTTCCCAAGGTCGAGTGGATGAAATTCTCAATAGCAAAGCGGACGAGCGGCGTTCCATTTTCGAAGAAGCGGCTGGTGTATTGAAATACAAACAGCGCAAACGGAAAGCCGAATTTAAGTTGAATGAAACGGATGAAAACTTAAACCGTGTGCTCGATATCCTGCATGAACTCGACGGGCGAATGGAGCCGCTGCAAATGCAAGCATCCGCAGCACGCGATTATCTCGACATGAGCGCACAATTGAAAGACGCGGATATAGCGTTGTTGGCACACGATGCCAATGCATTGAAGGCACAACTTTCCGAGTTGTCGCAAGAAGCTTTGCAGCACGCAGCGGAAGAACGGCGGCTATCGGGTGAAATCTCGGGAACGGAGCAATTGATTACCGCTTCGAAGCGATCGGTGCATGCGTTGGATCAAAAAATCGACGCGGCACAAGCGGCACTGGTCGAAGCTAGCTCAGAGTCCGAAAAATGGGAAGGCCGCAAATTGCTGATGTCCGAGAAAAAGCATAATGCAGACCGCCAGCGCCAGGCATTGGAAGAGTCGATCAAGGCTGAACGGCTAGAAACCGCCAAGCTTGAACAACGCCATGCGGAACAAAGTGAATCTCTTGAACAGCAGAAAATAGATCAGCAGAAGACCCGCAAGTCAATTCAGCAGCTAGAAGCGCAATTGAATTTGACGCCTGCCGATATCGATAATGAAATTGAAGCAAAGAAATCTCTTTATATCGAATTGATGAACGAGCAGGCAGGTTTGAAAAACGAACTTAAAAACATCGATTTCCAGCAACAGCAGATGACGGAGTCGAGTGGCCGTATTGCCGCGCAAGAAGCATCATTTGAAAAAGAACTTGCCCGCCTGTTGAAAGAAAAACAGCAAGCGCAAAAAGCGTACGAAGAAATTCATGAAGACCTTGACAAAAAACGCCAGCATTTTAAAGAACAAGAAGCCGCAGCAAAACAATTGGCAGCGGATTACGATCATAAGAAATCCTTATTGTTCCAGGCGTATCAATCCCATAAACAGCTATCCGCACGCATTGAGACATTGCAGGACTTGGAAGCGGATTACTCTGGATTCTTCCATGGAGTGCGTGAGGTGTTACAGGCAAGGGAGCGCAAAGAACTCATCGGCATCATCGGCGCTGTGGCAGAATTGGCAGATGTCCAAAAACCATACGCCAAAGCGATCGAAACGGCATTTGGCGCAGCCAGCCAGCACATCGTCACGAGCGATGAAAAAAGTGCCAGCGAAGCGATCCGCTTTTTAAGAACCAAACGCGCAGGGCGTTCCACGTTCCTGCCGATGACGGTCATGAAACCGAGACAGATTTCCCAGCAAGTAGTGCAATCAGTTTCGGCACATCCAGCGTTTGTGGACATCGCCTCACAGCTTGTCAGCTATGACGAACAGTACGCAATGATTTTCCAAAACCTGCTCGGAAATGTCCTAGTGGCAAAAGATCTCGAGGGCGCGACATCGATAGCCAAAGCAATCGGCCACCGGTACCGCGTTGTGACATTGGATGGTGACGTCATCAATGCCGGAGGTTCCATGACTGGCGGTGCGACAAAAAACCAGGCCTCGTTCTTTACGAGAAAGGCAGAACTGGAACAATTGCAGCAACAGGCAGCTGAACTTCAAGGCACCATTGCAGAAGCCGAACAGAAAGTCCGTGAATTGCAATCGCGCGCGGAAGCCGCAAAAGAACAATTGGAGCAGCTTCGCACAGACGGAGAGCGCTACCGGGAACTTGAGGCGGAAAGTGCGATGCACCTCCGAGAAATCGAAGCGGTGTGGAAAACGACTGACAGCCGCTTTGCTTTATTCCGTGCAGAACAGCAGACCAAGCCCGATCTTTCCGGGCTTTCTTCGCGCAGGCAAGAGGCAACTGGCCGCATGGACTTTATCGCAAGTGAACTGGAAGGCTTGAATGGCGAAATTGAGGAATTGACCGGTTTCAAGCAGCAAAAAGAAACCGCGAGAGGAGAATTGCTGGCGAAACTCGCGGAATTCAAATCAGACATGGCAGTCCGCAAAGAGCGCATCCAGCAGCTCGTCGGACAAGTGGAAGAATTACTGGAACGCCGCACTGCCAGCCGCAACAGGCTCAGAGAGCTTGAACGCGAGCTGGAATGGATCCAATCGGAAGAAGCGTCTAAAAGCTTCTCGGACGAAGAAATCCAGGCGGAAATTCAGAAATGGTCCGATGCACGAAAGTCAGCGAATACAATGGTCGATGCCTCCCGAAAAGAACGCCAAAAGCTGCAGCGCGCGCTCGACGAAGAAGAACAGCAGCTGCGTGAACAAAGCCGCATCCATAAAGGCTTTACGGAAGCTGTGCGTATCTGCGAAGTAAAGACGACGCGTCTTGAAGTGCAATTGCAGGGGCTTCTCGGACAGCTCGAAGATCATTACGAAATGGATCTTGAAGCGGCAAGCCGTTATGCGCTAGAAGGCGAGGAAGCCGCTGTCAGAAAGCAAGTGAAGCTTCTCAAACAATCGATTGAAGAGCTCGGCAGCGTAAATATTGGCGCCATCGAGGAATACGAACATGTCGCAGAACGCCATCGCTTTTTGAGTGAGCAGCGGGATGATCTGAATGAAGCGAAAAATACACTCCGCACCTTGATCGAGGAAATGGACGAAGAGATGACTTTGCGCTTCGACGAAACATTCCACGCTATCCGCAGCCATTTCCGCCATGTCTTCCGAGAATTGTTCGGCGGGGGATCTGCGGATCTCGTGTTGACCAAACCATCCGACTTGCTCATGACAGGCGTAGACATCATCGCACAGCCACCCGGCAAGAAATTGCAGAATTTGAGCTTGTTGTCTGGCGGGGAACGGGCGCTCACGGCGATCGCCTTGTTGTTCGCTATCTTGAAAGTGCGCCCCGTGCCGTTCTGTGTTCTCGATGAAGTCGAAGCGGCGCTTGATGAATCGAATGTCGTGCGTTACAGTCAGTACTTGAAAAAATTCAGCGAAGATACACAGTTTATCGTCATTACCCACCGCAAAGGCACGATGGAAGGTGCTGACGTGCTATACGGCATCACCATGCAGGAATCCGGTATTTCCAAACTGGTTTCCGTAAAATTGCAGGAAGACATCAAATAAGGAGTGAGTCGATGAGTTTCTTTAAGAAATTAAAAGATAAATTCAGCAATAATGTAGAAGAAGAACAATCAACTGAGAAATACCGCGAAGGCTTGAGCAAAACGCGTACCGGCTTTACATCGAAGATCAATGATTTGGTCGCTCGTTACCGCAAAGTCGACGAAGACTTTTTCGAAGAATTGGAAGAAGTGCTGCTGCAGGCGGACGTCGGTTTTGAGACGGTCATCGAATTGATGGAAGAGCTGCGTTATGAAGTGCAGCGCCAGAATGTCAAAGACACATCCAATGTGCAGTCGGTCATTTCCGAAAAGCTTGTCGAAATCTATGAGGCAGGCGATCAGGAATTGAGCGAATTGACCTTCGCCGAATCCGGCCCGACCGTCATCTTGATGGTCGGCGTCAACGGCGTCGGAAAAACGACGACCATCGGGAAGTTGGCACAGCGCCTGAAAAATGAAGGCAAGTCCGTCATGCTCGCAGCGGGTGACACGTTCCGCGCCGGAGCGATCGACCAACTTGACGTTTGGGGGCAGCGCGTCGGCGTTGAAACCATCAAGCAAAGCGAAGGCTCCGACCCGGCAGCGGTCATGTACGACGCCGTGCGGGCCGCGAAATCGCGCAATATCGACGTCTTGATTTGCGATACGGCAGGCCGCCTGCAGAACAAAGTCAATTTGATGAATGAATTGCAGAAAGTGCACCGCGTCATTGCCCGTGAAATTCCAGGAGCGCCTCATGAAGTGCTGCTTGCACTTGATGCGACGACAGGGCAAAACGCTATGATTCAAGCCCAAACCTTTAAAGAAGTGACGGAAGTGACAGGCATCGTCTTAACGAAACTCGACGGAACCGCAAAAGGCGGCATCGTCCTGGCCATCCGCAACAAGCTCAATATCCCGGTGAAATTCGTCGGGCTCGGCGAAAAACTCGATGACCTACAGCCATTCGACCCGCAGAAATACGTCTACGGTTTATTTGCCGAGGGCTTAGACCGTGAAGAGCAACAAGAAACAGGTTCAGACAAGTAAAATTACTTGACGGTAGCTTCGGGATTCAGTATGGTATACAGGAGTATGAATGGGGTGAGTGTCATTGATGGGACTGGAAAAAACGACACGAATGAATTATCTTTTTGATTTCTATCAGGAGCTGCTGACGCCCAAACAGCGCAGCTATATGAGCTTGTATTATCTGGACGACCATTCGCTCGGCGAAATTGCCGAAGAGTATGAAATCACCCGCCAAGCGGTGTACGACAATATCCGCCGGACCGAAGCGATGCTTGAAGAATATGAGGAGAAGTTGCAGCTGTTCGAGAAATTCCAGCGGCGCCAGCAACTCGTCTCGACTTTTGAAAAACAGCCATTCACTGATGACAATGTCCAGAAGTTTTTGGACGAATTGAAGGAATGGGACTAGGAGGCGGTATATAGTGGCATTTGAAGGATTATCTGAACGCCTGCAAGGAACGATGACCAAAATCAAAGGCAAAGGGAAATTGTCCGAAGCAGACGTAAAAGAGATGATGCGCGAAGTCCGCTTTGCCTTGATCGAAGCGGATGTCAACTTGAAAGTCGTCAAATCGTTCATCAAGAAAGTCAGCGAACGCGCTGTCGGCCTTGAAGTGATGGAGAGTTTGACGCCAGGCCAGCAAGTCGTAAAAATCGTTAAAGATGAACTGACTGAATTAATGGGCGGCGAACAAAGCAAAATCGAATTTGCGACACGCCAGCCGACTGTCATCATGATGGTCGGTTTGCAAGGGGCCGGTAAGACAACGACGACCGGTAAGCTTGCAGGCGTGCTCCGCAAAAAGAACAACCGCAAGCCATTGCTCGTCGCAGCGGACGTTTACCGCCCGGCTGCGATCAACCAGCTCGAGACGATCGGCAAGCAATTATCGCTGCCGGTGTTCTCCAAAGGTACGGATGCAAACCCTGTCGACATCGCCCGTGAAGCGATCGAACACGCCAAAGCGGAACATCTCGATACGGTTATCATCGATACGGCGGGCCGCCTGCATGTCGATGAGCAATTGATGCAGGAATTGAAAGATATCCGTTCGATCAAAGAGCCGGATGAAATTTTCCTCGTCGTCGATGCGATGACCGGTCAGGATGCAGTCAACGTCGCGCAGAGCTTCGATGACGCAATCGGCATCACAGGAGTCGTCTTGACGAAACTTGACGGCGATACGCGCGGCGGTGCGGCATTGTCGATCCGTACCGTCACCGAAAAACCGATCAAGTATATCGGTACAGGCGAGAAGATGGACGCGCTTGAACCATTCCACCCAGAGCGCATGGCTTCCCGCATACTCGGCATGGGCGATATGCTCTCTTTGATCGAAAAAGCGCAAACGAACGTCGATGAGGCCAAGGCGAAGGAATTGGAAGAGAAATTCCGAACGTCTTCGTTCACATTCGATGATTTCCTTGAGCAATTGGATCAAGTGAAGCAAATGGGGCCGCTCGATGAAATTTTGAAGATGCTCCCAGGCGCAGGTAAAATCAAAGGCCTTGAAAACGCCAAAGTGGACGAGAGCCAAATGGGGCGCGTCGAAGCGATTATCCGCTCGATGACGATCCAGGAGAAGACGACTCCCGAAATCATCAATGCAAACCGCAAAAAACGGATTGCACGCGGTTCCGGAACGTCCATCCAAGATGTCAACAGGCTGCTCAAGCAGTTTGAAGACATGAAGAAAATGATGAAACAAATGTCCGGAATGGCCGGCAAAAAGGGCAAGAAAAAGATGTCGATGCCAGGCCTGGACTCGCTTTTTAAGTAAATTTGGTAGTGTTAAGAAAAAATACTTTACAAACCTTTTAAAGCTTGCTAATATAATATCTTGTGTGAAACTATTCGGAGGTGCTTTATAAAATGGCAGTAAAAATTCGCTTAAAACGTATGGGAGCTAAAAAGTCTCCTTTTTACCGTATCGTAGTCGCTGATTCACGTGCTCCACGTGACGGCCGTCAAATCAAAACAGTAGGTACTTACAACCCGCTGACAGTTCCAGCTGAAGTGAAAATCGACGAAGAATTGGCGTTGAAATGGCTTCACGATGGCGCTAAACCATCTGACACAGTACGCAACTTGTTCTCTCAGAACGGTATTATGGAGAAATTCCATAACGAAAAACTAAACAAGTAAGGGAGCGTTCTTATGGAGCAGCTGATTGAAACGATTGTCAAGCCGCTAGTTGATTATCCGGAAGCAGTTCGTATTGAAAAAGACGAAAACACTAACCGAGTCGTCTACAAGCTTTCCGTGCATCAAAGCGATACAGGGAAAGTGATCGGCAAGCAAGGACGTGTGGCGAAAGCCGTACGCTCTGTCGTCTATTCAGCAGCAGGTAATTATCATAAGAAGAAAACGTACCTTGATATTGTGGATTGAAAGGAAGGAGCCCCGGTTCCTTCCTTTTTTTTCAGGAAAAAATACAGGAAGGGTGTTTATGCGTGGAATGGTTTAACGTAGGAAAAATAGTCAATACGCACGGAATCCGCGGCGAAGTGCGCGTGATGTCCCGTACCGATTTTCCGGAAGAACGGTTTGCGATCGGCAATAAGCTCGGCTTGTTTACCGCCGGTGCGAAAAAGCCGATCATGGTGAAGGTGGCGAGCCATCGCACCCATAAAAACTTCAATCTTTTATCTTTTGAAGGGTATCCGAACATCAATGATGTCGAACCGTTCAAGGAAGGCTATCTGAAGATCGCTGAACACGATCTCGGCGATTTGGAAGAAGGCGCTTTTTACCATCATGAAATTCTCGGCTGCCAAGTGTTTTCTATCGAAGGCCAGGAGATTGGCGAAGTGACCGAAATTTTGGAGACCGGCGCGAACGACGTCTGGGAAGTAACGCCGGCAAAAGGCAAAAAGCATTACATTCCTTATATCGAAGATGTGGTCAAAGAAGTCGATATCGATGAAAAGAAAATCACCATCGATGTATTGGATGGCTTGTTATCATGATGAACATCCAGGTGTTGTCTCTTTTTCCGCCTATGTTCGAAGGGGTGTTCCAGCATTCGATCATGAAAAAAGCACAGGATAAAGGCGCGGTCACTTTAGGGGTTGTCGACATCCGCGAATTTGCCGACAATAAGCGCCAAGTGGATGATTACCCGTTCGGCGGCGGTGCCGGAATGGTGCTGAAACCCGAACCGGTGTTCAATGCGGTCGAAAGCATTACAAATGACGGCAAGAAACCGCGCGTCATCTTAATGTGCCCACAAGGCGAGCGCTTTACGCAGAAGAAGGCGGAAGAACTTGCCCGTGAAGAAGAACTGGTCTTCATTTGCGGCCATTACGAAGGCTACGATGAACGTATCCGCGAACATCTCGTCACTGATGAGATCTCTATCGGCGATTTTGTGTTGACCGGTGGAGAGCTGGCGGCCATGACCGTGATCGACAGTGTTGTAAGACTGCTGCCGGGTGTTCTTGGCAATAGCGATTCTCCGGTCCGCGATTCCTTTTCGACCGGGCTTCTGGAGCATCCTCATTATACGAGGCCAGCGAACTTTAGAGACATGATGGTTCCGGACGTATTGACTTCCGGAAACCACGCTAAAATCGAAGACTGGCGCGAAGAGCAAGGCTTGAAGCGCACGTTCGAACGCCGCCCGGACCTTCTTGACCATGTTGAACTTAGCGACAAGCAGAAAAACATATTGGCCCGGTTACAAGCCGAAAAATAAATTAGGATAGCTCTTGCAGGCGGACGTGCGAAGTGATAGTATGGAGAATGTACTTTTATGTAAAGTACACGAATCACGGTGTTCCGCTGCAAAGATTACGGATTGCAAGAGCATCTGTAGAAGGAGAGAAAAAACATGCAAAACATCATTGCTGAAATCACTAAAGAACAACTTCGTGCGGATCTTCCAGATTTCCGTCCAGGAGATACTGTTCGCGTCCACGTGAAAGTTGTCGAGGGAACTCGCGAACGTATCCAGGTATACGAAGGAGTCGTTATCAGCCGTCGCGGAGGCGGAATCAGTGAATCATTCACTGTCCGTAAAATCTCGTACGGTGTAGGTGTTGAACGTACATTCCCTGTACACACGCCGAAAATCGCTCAGCTTGAAGTTACTCGCCGTGGTAAAGTACGTCGTGCTAAATTGTACTACTTGCGCAACCTACGCGGTAAAGCAGCTCGTATCAAAGAAATCCGTTAATACTGCAAACAAGGGAGAAGGCTTAAGGCCTTCTTCTTTTGCATTTAAAAGGCCTGGGCTCATCGCCTGGGCCTTTTACTGTGCGGTTTATCAAGTGCCAAGGGCATAAGGAATGCGAGGAGATAGCTTTTCTTTTCTTTGCTAAACACCTTGTTTCGCTGTACAATTAAAGCATTAAGCGCGGGGAGGAACACGCATGGAAGCTGAAGGAAAAAAGAAGAATGAAGTGTGGGAATGGTCCAAAGCTCTATTGATCGCGTTCGGCCTTGCGGCAATTATCCGGTTTTTCCTATTCACCCCGATTGTGGTGGACGGGGAATCGATGATGCCGACTCTTGAACACGGCGACCGGATGATCGTCAATAAAATCGGCTATGACATAGGTGAACCGGATCGCTTCGACATCATCGTTTTTCATGCCCCGGAACAAAAAGACTATATTAAGCGGGTCATCGGATTACCGGGCGACCATGTTGCCTATGAGGAAGACCAGCTCTTTATAAATGGAGAAGCAGTGGAAGAACCTTATCTCGACCAGTACAAGACCGGCATTACCGGCACCTTGACAGAAGATTTTGTGCTTGAGGACATCACCAGCTATTCTACCATTCCGGACGGCTATGTATTCGTCATGGGGGATAATCGCAGAGCGAGCAAAGACAGCCGCCATATCGGGCTGGTGCCGATCGATGAAGTGATCGGCAATACGAATTTCGTTTTTTGGCCGGTGGATGAAGCCGGCATTGTAAATTAAGGAGTGATGGCATGACGATTCAATGGTTTCCCGGACATATGGCGAAAGCGCGCCGGGAAGTAACAGAAAAACTGAAGTTGGTGGATATCATCTTTGAATTGGTGGATGCACGCTTGCCGTTGTCATCACGCAACCCGATGATTGATCAAGTGATCCAGCAAAAGCCCCGCCTCATCATTCTCAATAAAATGGATATGGCAGACGAGCGGGAAACAAAAAAATGGATCGAGCATTTCGAACGTGAAGGCACACGCGCTGTGGCGATCAATTCCTTGGAGGGAAAAGGGCTTCAGGCAGTCACCAAAGCTTCGAAGGAGATCCTTAAAGAGAAATGGGACCGGATGGAAGCGAAAGGCATTAAGCCGCGCGCCATCCGTGCCATGATCGTCGGCATTCCGAACGTCGGGAAATCGACATTGATCAACCGCCTCGCCAAGAAAAGCCTGGCGAAAACCGGCAACATGCCGGGCGTCACGAAAGCACAGCAATGGATCAAAGTCGGCAAGGAAATCGAGTTGCTCGATACGCCAGGGATTCTTTGGCCAAAATTTGAGGACCAGGAGACCGGCCAAAAATTGGCGGTCACTGGCGCAATCAAGGATTCGGTCATTCAAATGCAGGAATTGGCGATCTATGCGCTGAAATTTTTAGAAAAGCGTTATCCGGACCGTTTAATGGACCGTTACGGCATTGATCATATCGATGAAGACTTGGTGAAGACCTTCGACCATATCGGCAAAAAACGCTATATGATCGGCCCAGACAACGAAGTCGATTATGAAATGACAGCGGAGATCATCATCCGCGATATCCGCAACCAGCATCTCGGGCGCATTACATTCGATTACCGGGATGAAATGATTGCAGAGCAAGACGAATTGGCATAAGACAGCGGGTCCTACCAACAGGGCCCGCTATTTCTTTGTGAAAAGGAAGTGGCGATATGGAAACGACAGCATCAATTAAAGAAAAATTACTGCAGGCAGAATCCTTCGAGCCGTGGATGGAGGAGCTAAAAAGCGATTCGCGCAAAAGCGTCCAGCAATTGCTTTCCTCCTGGCAGCGCCGTTTCGATAAAAGGCTTGTTTTGCTGCAGAAATTGGAAGCGAAACAAGGCTTCGATCAGCAGTTTAAAAAACAGGCAGATTCGCTCGTCGCAGGCATCGATGAGGCAGGCCGGGGACCGCTTGCCGGACCGGTCGTGACGGCGGCCGTCATCTTGCCGGAAGATTGCAGCGCATTCATTGGATTGGACGATTCGAAAATAATAGCGAAAGCGAAGCGCAACGAATTAGCACAGCTCATCAAACAACAGGCGATCAGTTGGTCAGTCCATATCCAGCCGCCGGAAGCCATCGACCGGCTGAATATTTACCAGGCGACAAAACAATCGATGGAAGCGGCAGCGAACGGCTTAGCTACCCCGCCTGATGTTGTATTGGCAGATGCCATGCAATTGGCGCTTGGGATGCCGTGTGAATCGATCATAAAGGGCGACGCAAAAAGTTTAAGCATTGCTGCCGCGTCGATTCTAGCGAAGACCGGCCGCGACGATTTAATGGATGAATATGCCGAGATGTATCCACATTACGGTTTTTCGAAACATGCGGGTTACGGCACGAAAGACCATCTTGCGGCGCTTGAAGCGCATGGCCCGTGCCCGATTCACCGCAGGAGCTTTGAGCCAGTGAAATCGATGGCCCAAAAAATATAAGAGACGGAAAATTCGAAGTTTTATGCAGAGTGGCTGTAAGCTGTGGACATTCTATGGCAACTTTAATACAATGGTAAAGGCAATAAAATTAAGAGACAGATGTTTGATTGGAGGATGACAGATGAATATCCATGAATATCAGGGAAAACAGGTCCTGAAACAATATGGCGTATCAGTTCCAGAAGGCCATGTTGCTTTTTCACCTGAAGAAGCAGTCAAAGCAGCGAAAGAACTTGGTTCGGATGTTGTCGTTGTTAAAGCTCAAATCCACGCAGGTGGACGAGGCAAGGCAGGCGGCGTCAAGCTGGCGAAAAACTTGGACGAAGTGCGTGAATATGCGAAGGAATTGCTTGGCAAGGTCCTCGTAACGCATCAGACAGGCCCAGAAGGCAAAGAAGTTAAACGCCTTTACATCGAAGCGGGCAGCAACATCGAAAAAGAATACTACCTTGGATTAGTTCTTGACCGTGAAACTTCCCTAGTCAACTTGATGGGATCAGAAGAAGGCGGAATGGACATCGAGGAAGTGGCAGCAAACACACCGGAGCGTATCTTCTATGAAGCAATCGATCCCGTTGTCGGTTTGACTGGCTTCCAAGCTCGCCGTATGGCATTCAACATGAACATCCCGGCTAAGCTTGTCAACAAAGCCGCGAAATTGATGCTAGGCCTTTACCAGGCTTATGTGGAAAAAGACGCAGCAATCGTTGAAATCAACCCATTGGTCGTTACAGGCGACGGGCAGGTAGTGGCTTTGGATGCGAAGTTCAACTTCGATGCAAACGCTCTTTACCGTCATCAGGACATCATGGAAATGCGCGATTACGATGAAGAAGATGCTAAAGAAATCGAAGCTTCCAAGTATGACTTGAGCTACATTTCTTTGGACGGAAACATCGGCTGTATGGTTAACGGTGCCGGCCTTGCTATGGCAACAATGGATACGATCAACTATTACGGCGGCTCACCCGCTAACTTCCTTGACGTTGGGGGCGGTGCCACTGCTGAGAAAGTAACGGAAGCATTCAAGATCATTCTTTCCGATAAGAATGTCAAAGGGATCTTCGTTAACATTTTCGGCGGGATCATGAAGTGTGACATCATTGCGGAAGGTGTTATCCAAGCAGCTAAAGAAGTTAGCCTGGAAGTGCCACTTGTCGTCCGTCTTGAAGGCACAAACGTAGAAATCGGTAAAAAACTGCTGAACGAATCAGGTCTGAACATCGTAGCTGCTGGCACTATGGCAGATGGCGCGAAACAGATCGTAGAACTTGTAGGCTAAAGAAGGGCAGGGACAAAAATGAGCGTATACATTAATAAAGACACAAAAGTGCTTGTACAGGGAATTACAGGGTCAACTGCCCTTTTCCATACAAAGCAAATGCTTGAATACGGAACGAAAATCGTTGCGGGCGTAACACCAGGCAAAGGCGGAACTGAAGTGGAAGGCGTACCTGTATTCAACACAGTTCAAGACGCCGTTGAAGCAACAGGCGCCAATGTATCTGTAATTTATGTGCCGGCTCCTTTTGCTGCTGACGCAATTCTTGAAGCAACAGAAGCTGAGTTGGATATGGCAATCTGCATCACTGAGCATATTCCGGTACTCGATATGGTCAAAGTGAAGCGTTATATGGAAGGCAAGAAAACACGTCTTGTCGGCCCGAACTGCCCGGGTGTCATCACTCCGGACGAGTGTAAGATCGGCATTATGCCTGGTTACATTCACAAAAAAGGACATGTCGGCGTTGTTTCTCGCTCTGGTACACTGACGTATGAAGCGACTCACCAATTGTCTGAAGAAGGTATCGGCCAATCAACAGCTGTTGGTATCGGCGGAGACCCGGTCAACGGAACGAACTTTATCGATGTATTGAAAGAATTCAATGAAGATGAAGATACGTATGCGGTTGTCATGATCGGTGAAATCGGCGGAACAGCTGAAGAAGAAGCTGCAGAATGGGTTAAGGCAAACATGACTAAACCTGTTGTCGGCTTTATCGGCGGCCAAACGGCTCCAGAAGGAAAACGCATGGGCCACGCCGGTGCGATCATTTCTGGAGGCAAAGGGACAGCTGCAGACAAGATTAAAGCAATGAACGCTGCTGGAATCGAAGTTGCAGATACACCTTCCGTTATCGGCGAAACCTTGATCAACGTGATCAAGGAAAAAGGCCTTTACGACGCTTGCAAAACGCATTAATAAACGAATCCCCGAAGCATCTTTACTGATGCCTCGGGGATTTTTCTTTTGGCAATCAAAAAAAGAATTCAAGCGAATTTAAAGCGGTTTTGGCCCATCCTCCTCTATAATGGAATAAATAGCGTGATGCATAAGTAGGAGGGCACGGAATGGAAGCAGAATGGGTCTTAGGGATAGCGGCAGGGGCAATCGCTGCAGCTTCTGGGGTGAAGATGGCGAACGATAGGACGAAAAGCAAGAAGCGGGAACTCGAAGAACAGACCATCATGGATGAATTCGTTATGCCGTTCCTGCCAGGCGTGATGGGGTTTTACCATTTGGAAGTGTTGGGAAAAGATCCGCTTTCAGCTATAGACAACGAAAAGCTGGTGAACGGAATTTTTCAGCAGGGCCTCACCGAGGAATATCGGCGCTTTGACCGCCATGAAGCGCTGGGCCGCTTGCAGGGTTTGGCAGAAGGTGCACAAAACAGCCAGCATGATCTGCTCAAGTTCTTGTTTTGGTATCTTGATTTTTCGAACGGGATATTAAAGGATGTACTGCCTCAATCGAACCCATTGCTGCGTGAAGCCAGGCTGCTTGAGAAACAATTGGCGGTGTGGTGTATTTGCCATGAGGAATTACAGGCCGATGCACCCGACAGCGTTCCTGAATTAATTCACCACAGTTCGTATTTTGCTGATGTATTGAAAGAAATTGAAGTTGGGATTTTCCGCGAAATGATGGCAGATGATGAACTACGCGATGAACGGCGGGGAAATTTCGTCCGCATCATTTTCCAGGCATTTGAAAAGGAAGCGCAAGGGGAATCGGAGTTGAAAGCAGTGGAACAATTCCATGATCATTATAAAAAACGGTATACACACCGCAATAAAGCGAAAATCCATTTTTAAAAATATTTACGAATTGTACCTGAAGCTCTATGATAAGTGTAGGCACAGCTTTTTTGCGCTGACTTTACCGGAGGAGGACTGTCATGAACGATGAATTCATTCAACGCTTGCTTGCCCTGCATTATGTGTACCCAAAGCCTTTGAACCGCTTATCCAGGCTAATGAAAGATGACCCGAACCTCGAATACTTGCATGTTCGAAGCCCCGTCGACCTTGCAGAAACGATGCAAATCCCCTTAGAGCAAGCGAGTGCCTTGAAGCGCTCCTACCTCAATTATGCAAATACCCCTTTTCTGAAAATCTACAACCAACAGCGAATCAATCCCCTTATTTTCCGTGACCCCCTTTATCCATCTTCTTTGCACGATTTGATTGATCCGCCCGCTGTACTTTATTTGAAAGGCGATTTTACTTTACTGGATGCACCAGAAAAAATAGCGGTCATCGGTTCGCGAAAAGCCGAAAGCTATTCGAAATCGGTTATCCAACAATTGCTTCCGCCTTTGCTGGCGGAAGGCTTTGTCATTGTCAGTGGATTAGCGAAAGGAGCTGATGCGATGGCCCATCGATCTACCATTGATTTCGGCGGCAAAACCATTGCTGTCATCGGGAGTGGATTTTTGCATTGCTATCCGAAAGTGAACGAAGAGTTATCCTTTATAATAGAAGAAACTCAATTGCTGATCACAGAGTATCCACCGTATATGCCTCCTAGAAAGTGGAATTTCCCGATGCGCAACCGTATCATCAGCGGTTTGTCGAAAGGGGTCATCGTTACTCAAGCAGAAGTGAAAAGCGGCACTTTGAGCACGATTGAGCATGCATTGGATCACGGAAAAGATATCTTCGCCGTCCCCGGGGATATCTTTTCGCCGCTTTCCGCCGGGCCGCATAAATTAATTGCAGAAGGCGCAAAACCTGTCTGGAACGGGGCTCAAGTGCTGGAAGAATACCGACAATTGAGAAGCTGAAAACTGGCGGTTCGACGAAAAGCCTTGCAATCAGCCAAAAACTGTTATACATTTTGCATCAGGTGATTCTTTACACAATTTGAAGAGACCTCTATGAGGAGGAGTATGAATGGCGGATTATTTGGTGATTGTCGAATCGCCTGCAAAAGCGAAGACAATTGAACGGTATTTGGGAAAAAAGTATAAAGTGAAAGCCTCACTCGGCCATTTGCGCGATTTGCCGCGCAGCCAGATGGGGGTAGATGTTGAAAACAATTACGAGCCCCGCTATATCACGATTCGCGGAAAAGGCCCGATCTTACAGGATCTAAAAAAAGAAGCGAAAAAAGCGAAAAAAGTCTTTCTCGCGGCTGACCCCGACAGAGAAGGCGAAGCGATCGCTTGGCATTTGGCGAACGCGCTCGGAGTGGACGTCGATTCGGATTGCCGCGTCGTGTTCAACGAAATTACGAAAGATGCAGTAAAAGATGCGTTTAAGCAACCGCGCAAATTGGATATGGATTTAGTCGATGCCCAACAAGCGCGACGCATCCTAGACCGCCTCGTCGGCTATAGCATTAGCCCGATTCTATGGAAAAAAGTGAAAAAAGGCTTGTCGGCTGGCCGTGTGCAATCGGTTGCGTTGGGCCTGATCATCGACCGCGAGAACGAAATCAAGAATTTCGAACCGGAAGAATATTGGTCGATTACCGGCGAGTTCGAAAAAGCGAAAAAAACTTTTGAGGCACAGTTTTACGGAACGCCTGAAAAGAAACTGAAGCTCTCTAATGAAGAAGAGGTCAAAGCCGTCCTGGCTACGATGAAAGGCAAGGATTTCTTAGTGAAGAGCGTTGTCAAAAAGGAACGCAAACGCAATCCTTCCCCATCTTTTACCACATCCTCTCTCCAGCAGGAAGCAGCGCGCAAGTTGAACTTCCGTGCCAAGAAAACGATGATGCTCGCCCAGCAGCTCTATGAAGGGATCTCGGTCGGAAAAGAAGGCGTAACCGGTTTAATCACGTATATGCGTACGGATTCCACGCGGATCTCCGAATCGGCCAAGCAAGATACGATCGGTTTTATCCTGGATAAATACGGCGAAGAATATGTGACGCAGAAGCCTGCAGCCAAGCAATCTCAAAAATCGCAGGATGCCCATGAAGCTGTCCGCCCGACTAGCGTACACCGCACGCCGGAATCGCTGAAGAGCATTTTGTCCCGCGACCTTTACCGCTTGTACAAATTGATCTGGGACCGTTTTGTGGCGAGCCAGATGTCACCCGCTGTCCTGGACACGGTAATGGCAGAGCTGCAAAACGGTGAAGCGATTTTCCGTGCCAACGGTTCTCAAGTGAAGTTTCCTGGTTTCATGAAGCTTTATATTGAAGGGACCGACGATAAAAAAGAAGAAAAAGACAATATCCTCCCGGAAATGAAGGAAGGCGATAAAGTCAAAGCGACTGAAATTACGCCGAACCAGCATTTCACCCAGCCGCCTCCGCGCTATACGGAAGCACGATTGGTGCGTACTTTGGAAGAACTCGGGATAGGCCGACCGTCGACTTATGCGCCGACTTTGGATACTATTCAAAAACGCGGCTATGTGGCACTCGATGCGAAGCGTTTCATCCCGACCGAACTTGGGGAAATCGTCCATCAATTGGTGCGTGATTTCTTCCCGGACATTTTGAATATCGAGTTTACCGCGAAAATGGAAAACGATTTGGACAGCATCGAAGAAAGTGAAGTCGACTGGCGCGCAATCATCGATGTCTTCTACAAAGAGTTCGCCAAAGATCTCGAAGTGGCAGAGAATGAAATGGAGAAAGTCCAGATCAAGGACGAGCCCGCGGGAGAAGATTGCGAGGAATGCGGTTCGCCGATGGTGTTCAAGCTTGGGCGCTACGGCAAGTTCATGGCCTGCAGCAATTTCCCGGAATGCCGCAACACGAAAGCGATCGTCAAGCATATCGGCGTCAAATGCCCGACTTGTAAAGAAGGTGAGATCGTCGAACGGAAAAGCAAGAAGCGCCGCGTATTCTACGGTTGCGAACGCTATCCGGAATGTGAATTCGTGTCATGGGACAAACCGATCGAACGCCCTTGCCCGAAATGCAGCAGCTTGATGGTCGAAAAGAAAGTGAAAAAAGGCGTGCAGATCAATTGCACAGCATGCGACTACAAAGAAGAAGTTCAATAATTATATAGAGGTGTTTTATCATGACGAAAATTGTAAATGTAATCGGTGCCGGCCTTGCAGGAAGCGAAGCGGCATGGCAAATCGCCAAACGCGGCGTCAATGTCAGGCTTTATGAAATGCGCCCGGTCAAACAAACGCCGGCACACCATACGGATAAATTTGCGGAATTGGTCTGCAGCAACTCGCTGCGCGCCAATTCATTGACCAATGCGGTCGGCGTCATCAAAGAAGAAATGCGCAAACTGGATTCAGTCATCATCGATGCAGCCGATAAAGCATCGGTACCGGCTGGCGGCGCGCTTGCAGTCGACCGTCACGAGTTTGCTGGGATGGTCACGGAAAATGTCCGCAATCACCCGCTTGTCGAAGTGATCAATGAAGAAGTGACAGAAATCCCGGAAGGCATCACCATCATTGCAACTGGCCCATTGACTTCGCCCGCGCTTGCTGAAAAAGTCCGCAAGCTGACTGGCGAAGAATACCTCTATTTCTATGACGCGGCAGCACCGATCGTCGAAAAAGACAGCATCGATATGGACAAAGTCTATTTGAAATCGCGCTACGATAAAGGCGAAGCCGCTTATCTGAATTGCCCGATGACAGAAGAAGAGTTCCGCCGCTTCCATACGGCTTTGGTCGAAGCGGAAGTCGTGCCGCTTAAGGAGTTCGAAAAAGAAATCTATTTCGAAGGTTGTATGCCCGTCGAAGTGATGGCTGCCAGAGGTGATAAGACCTTAACTTTCGGGCCGATGAAACCTGTCGGGCTCGAAGACCCGAAAACTGGCAAGCGCCCTTACGCAGTCGTGCAATTGCGCCAGGACGATGCAGCCGGCACGCTGTATAATATCGTCGGGTTCCAGACGCATTTGAAATGGGGAGCGCAAAAAGAAATCCTGCGCATGATCCCGGGGCTCGAGAATGTCGAGATCGTCCGCTACGGCGTCATGCACCGCAATACATTCATTAACTCACCGAATGTCTTGAAGCCGACCTATCAGTTGAAAGCCGATCCGAATATTTTCTTCGCCGGCCAAATGACAGGTGTCGAAGGCTATGTGGAATCTGCGGGAAGCGGTTTGCTCGCGGGCATCAACGCGGCGAAGCTGGCACTTGGCGAGGAGCCGGTCGTATTGCCGGCAGAAACGGCACTTGGCAGCATGGCGCGTTATATTACTGAAGCGGATTCGAAGAACTTCCAGCCGATGAACATCAATTTCGGATTGTTCCCAGATCTTGGTGAACGCATCAAGTCCAAGCAGGAACGCGCTGAACGCCACGCCAACCGTGCGTTGGAGTCAATTCAAAATTATATGAATTCAGTGACGGTTTAATTGAAAAAAGCCTCTAAGTATTGGTATACTTTAGAGGCTTTTTTAATTGCCTGAAAGGCGGCGTGCCAGATGACGAAAGAACAGATGCTCGAATCATTCATGAGCTATATCCAATTGGAAAAGAATTACTCTGCCCACACTGTCCACCAGTACCTACAGGATCTGGAGGGTTTTTTTCTGTTTTTGGAACAAGAAGGCGTAAGCGATCTGCACGAAGTCGAATACCTTCATGCGCGAAATTATGTAACGAAACTATATGAAGCCGAATTATCCAGAACATCAATCTCAAGGAAAATCTCCGCCATCCGCTCATTTTTCCGCTATGGCAACCGCGAATTCGGGCTCAGTGAAGCAGCATTTCGTTCGCTGTTCCATCCGAAGAAAGAAGAGCGGCTGCCGCAATTTTTCTACGAGGCAGAACTTGAGCAGCTGTTCGCTTCACTAACGGGTGAGGATGCGCTGTCGCTCAGGAATCGCGCTTTGCTGGAATTGCTTTATGCAACCGGCATGCGCGTCAGTGAATGCGTATCGATCAAGATGAAAGATTTGGACCGCCATATGCATATTGTCAAAGTGCTCGGCAAGGGCAGGAAAGAGCGTTACATCCCATACGGCCAGTTTGCCCACGACGCATTGGAACTTTATATCGACTCGGCCCGTCCAAGGTTGATGAAGTCGAAACAGCACGACATGCTATTCGTCAATAGCCGGGGGGATGGGGTGACGGACCGCGGGATCCGCCACATCCTGAACGAATGCATGAAAAAGGCATCGCTCAATTCATCGATCTATCCCCATATGATCCGCCATACATTCGCTACCCATCTTTTAAACAACGGGGCGGATATGCGCACAGTCCAGGAACTGCTGGGCCATGCGCATCTTAGTTCCACGCAAGTCTATACGCACGTGACGAAAGACCATTTGCGCAATACGTATTTAAAAGCCCATCCAAGGGCATAAGGAGGAGAACCTTACCATGCAGGAATTTCATGCAACCACGATCTTTGCCGTAAAGCATAAAGGCAAATCGGCTATGGCAGGCGATGGGCAAGTGACATTCGGCAATGCCGTCGTCATGAAACATACCGCGAAAAAAGTTCGCAGGCTCTATAACAATGAAGTGCTGACGGGCTTTGCCGGTTCTGTGGCAGATGCCTTTACGCTGTTTGAAATGTTTGAAGGCAAGCTCACTGAATACAATGGCAATCTTCAGCGCGCTGCCGTCGAACTTGCGAAGCAATGGCGCGGCGATAAAATGTTGCGTCAGCTAGAAGCGATGCTCATTGTCATGAACAAAGATGAACTATTGCTTGTCTCAGGAACCGGTGAAGTCATCGAACCTGATGACGGGATCTTGGCAATCGGCTCAGGCGGCAATTATGCGCTTGCAGCTGGCCGGGCATTGAAGAAGTATGCAGGCGACCAGCTGACGGCAGGCGAAATTGCCCAATCCGCGCTTGAAACGGCTGCAGATATTTGCGTCTACACCAACCACCAAATCATCATGGAGGAGTTGTCAGAATGAAAACACAAACCGATTTAACTCCCCGGCAGATTACCGATCACTTGGACCGCTTCATCGTCGGGCAAAAAGATGCCAAGCGTTCAATCGCGATTGCGCTGCGCAACCGCTACCGCCGCAGCCGTCTCGATGAAGAAATGCAAGATGAAGTCATCCCGAAGAATATTTTAATGATCGGTCCGACCGGCGTCGGGAAAACGGAAATCGCGCGCCGCATCGCAAAACTGACCGGCGCGCCGTTCATTAAAGTCGAAGCGACGAAGTTTACGGAAGTCGGATATGTCGGTCGCGATGTGGAGTCGATGGTTCGTGATTTAGTGGAAGCATCGGTGCGCATCGTCAAAGAAGAAAAATACGAAGCTGTGAAAGAGCGTGCAGAATCCTCTGCCAATGACCGCCTCGTGAAATTGCTGGCGCCGTCAATGAAGAAAAAACAGACGGCGCAAAACCCGCTTGAAATGTTCTTTGGCCAAAAACCAGAACAGGAAGAGGAAGATCCGGAAGCTGAAGTGGAAGTGCGCGTCAAGCGCCGCGAAATTGCCGCTGATCTGAAAGCCGGCAAGCTGGAAGACGAGTGGGTGACAGTGGAAGTGACGGAAAACACGGCGTCCATGTTTGACGCTTTCCAAGGCTCGGGAATGGAGCAGATGGGCGAAAATATGCAGGATGCCTTATCTTCCTTGATGCCAAAGAAAAAGAAAAAGCGCCGCATGCAAGTGAAAGACGCCCGGCGTGTACTGGCGGCCGAAGAATCGGAAAAACTGGTCGACAGTGAGGAAATCTCGTCTGAGGCGATCCGCCGCGCTGAGCAGCATGGCATCATCTTCATCGACGAAATGGACAAAATCGCCAGCAAAAGTTCCAGTTCTTCTGCAGATGTTTCAAGAGAAGGGGTACAACGCGACATCCTGCCGATCGTCGAAGGCTCTACTGTATCGACAAAATACGGCGCGGTGAAAACGGATTATGTACTGTTTGTCGCAGCCGGTGCTTTCCATATGTCAAAGCCTTCCGACTTGATCCCGGAATTGCAGGGCCGTTTCCCGATCCGCGTCGAATTGACCAAGCTGGAAGTCGATGATTTCGTGAAAATTTTGACGGAACCAAAACATTCCTTGCTCAATCAGTATAAAGCCCTTCTCGAAACCGAGGGAGTTATGGTACACTTTACTGATGCGTCAATCGTCAGACTTGCGGAAATTGCTTATGAAGTAAATCAACAGACGGATAATATCGGCGCTCGCCGACTTCATACAATATTGGAACGCTTATTGGAAGACTTGTCATTTGAGGCATCTGAGATTTCACCTGCCCAAATCGATATCACTCCTCAATACGTTAATGAAAAACTTGAAAATGTGGCGAAAAACAAAGATTTGTCACAATTTATCTTGTAGAACAAGGCGTATTGGTTTCATTAAAGTGTAAAAACCTTTAGAATATTGAATAAACGGTGCGAAATACGTACGAATCATGTAGGAGGTTCATAATTATGAATTTATTGGGAAAAACAAGACGCATTAACTCTATGCTGCAAGCAGCAGCCGGCAAGCCGGTAAACTTTAAGGACATGGCTGAAACATTGAGCGAAGTCATCGAAGCAAATGTCTTCGTCGTCAGCCGCAAAGGGAAGGTTCTTGGCTATGCTGTCAACCAGCAGATCGAAAACGAGCGTATGAAGAACATGCTCGAAGAACGCCAATTCCCGGTCGAATACACACAAAACCTTTCAAACGTTACAGAAACATCCGCTAACATGGATGTAAACAGTGAGCACACAATCTTCCCTGTCGAAGAGCGCGAACTATTCAAAAACGGCTTGACCACAATCGTTCCAATCATCGGCGGCGGTGAGCGCCTTGGCACATTGTTGCTTGGCCGTGTTAACGACCAGTTCGGCGACGACGATTTGATTCTTGGTGAATACGGCGCAACAGTTGTCGGCATGGAAATCCTCCGTGAAAAAGGTGACCGCATCGAAGAAGAAGCCCGCAGCAAAGCTGTTGTTCAAATGGCGATCAGCTCGCTTTCATACAGCGAACTTGAAGCAATCGAGCATATCTTCGAAGAACTAGACGGCAACGAAGGATTGCTTGTGGCATCTAAAATTGCTGACCGCGTCGGCATCACGCGTTCGGTTATCGTAAACGCACTTCGCAAACTGGAGAGTGCCGGCGTCATCGAATCACGTTCACTCGGCATGAAAGGAACGTATATCAAAGTATTGAATACGAAATTCCTTGCAGAGCTCGAGCAATTGAAAATGAATTAATTCCACACGCCGCCCCGGACTATCCAATAGTTCCGGGGCGGCTTTTGCGTTGCTGGCATTCGATGGATTCGTCGACCAGTGTCTCAATTTATAGGATTTATAAATATCAGTTGCAGGCACCAGCAACTGCGTGGTATAATTTCAAATGGTGTTAAATACACACGCATTCCGATCTGTTCCGCAGGTGCCTTTATTGGTAACGGTTCAGAAGCGAAGAGTGCGGAGGCAAACAAAAACCTATTAGGAGGAAACACATCATGGCAGTAATTTCAATGAAACAATTGCTCGAAGCTGGTGTTCACTTTGGCCACCAGACTCGTCGTTGGAACCCGAAAATGAAAAAATACATCTTCGTGGAACGTAACGGCATCTACATCATCGACCTTCAAAAGACGGTCCGCAAACTTGAGGAAGCTTATAACTTCATGAAGCAAGTGGGCGAAGAAGGCGGCAAAGTCTTGTTCGTAGGAACAAAAAAACAAGCTCAGGACGCTATCAAAGAAGAAGCAGAACGTTCTGGCAACTACTACATCAACCAACGCTGGTTGGGTGGTACTTTGACAAACTTCGGCACGATCCAAAAACGTGTTAACCGCATGAAGCAGATCGAGCGCATGGAAGAAGACGGCACTTTTGATGTCCTTCCGAAAAAAGAAGTAGTTCAATTGAAAAAACAACACGAACGCTTGGAGAAATTCCTAGGCGGTATCCGTGACATGAACGGTCTTCCAGACGTAATGTTCGTCGTAGACCCACGTAAAGAACGCATTGCAGTAGCAGAAGCTATGAAATTGAACATTCCAATCGTAGGTATCGTTGATACAAACTGCGACCCGGACGAAATCGATTACGTAATCCCTGCAAACGATGATGCTATCCGTGCGGTCAAACTATTGACTGGCAAAATGGCTGACGCTCTTCTTGAGTCTAAGCCAGAAGAAGACGAAGAAGCATCAGCGGAAACTGCTGAGTAATTCGCAATGTTTACAGGTGATAAGCGGCCAACCCCACTTATCACCTTTTTTTGAGAAAACACAGACAAGTTGAAGGAGGAATTTAATCATGGCAGTTACAGCTCAAATGGTTAAAGAATTGCGCGAAAAAACAGGCGCAGGTATGATGGATTGCAAAAAAGCATTGGTACAAACTGACGGTGACATTGAAGCAGCTCAAGATTTCCTTCGCGAAAAAGGATTGTCAAGCGCTTCTAAAAAAGCAGACCGCATCGCAGCTGAAGGGATCACGTCAATCCTTGAAGAAGGAAACGAAGCAGTCATCTATGAAGTCAACGCAGAAACTGATTTCGTAGCGAAAAACGAAGGCTTCCAGACTTTGGTCAAAGAAATCGGCGAGCATTTGCTTGCAACTAAACCGGCAACAATCGATGAAGCGAACGCTTCGACAATGTCTAACGGCTTGTCAGTAGCAGACCACATCTCGAACGCTATCGCTAAAATTGGCGAAAAAATTACATTGCGCCGCTTTGAAGTCCGCACAAAATCGGACAACGACGCTTTTGGCCCTTACTTGCACATGGGCGGCCGTATCGGCGTTCTAGTTGTATTGGAAGGTTCATCCGATTCACAAGCTGCACGCGATATCGCAATGCACATCGCTGCACTTAACCCGAAATACATTTCACGTGACGAAGTCTCTGCTGATGAAGTAGAACGCGAGCGCAGCGTATTGACTGAACAAGCATTGAACGAAGGCAAGCCAGAAAAAATCGTTGAAAAAATGGTTGAAGGCCGCCTTGGAAAATACTTCGAAGACATCTGCTTGCTTGACCAAGCATTCGTCAAAAACTCTGACCAGAAAGTCCGCGATTTCGCAGCATCTGTTGGCGGCACTGTAAAAGAGTTCATCCGTTACGAAGTGGGCGAAGGCATTGAAAAACGCGAAGACAACTTCGCTGACGAAGTCATGAGCCAAGTCAACAAAAAATAATCCAACTTTTATAAGAGTCATCCGGGGAGCACAATGTTGTGTTCCCTGTTTTTCAATAAACGTGTAACGGAGGGTACCGATGAGTGTTCCAAAATACAAACGCATTGTACTGAAATTAAGTGGAGAAGCGATGGCAGGCGGACAAGGTTTCGGTCTTTCCCCTGAAATCATTAAATCTGTCGCAGCGCAAGTGAAAGAAATCGTAGACCTCGGTGTTGAAGTAGCAGTAGTGGTCGGCGGAGGAAATATCTGGCGCGGCAAAGTAGGTTCGGAAATGGGCATGGACCGTGCGACTGCAGACTATATGGGGATGCTGGCAACCGTCATGAACTCACTGGCCTTGCAGGATTCGCTCGAGAAGCAAGACGTAGAAACGCGCGTATTGTCTTCGATTGAAATGCGCCAAGTCGCTGAACCGTATATCCGCAGAAGAGCGATTCGCCACCTCGAGAAAAAGCGTGTGGTCATTTTCTCGGCCGGGACCGGAAATCCTTACTTCTCAACAGATACGACAGCTGCCTTGCGTGCGGCAGAAATCGAGGCTGATGTCATCTTGATGGCGAAAAACAACGTGGATGGCGTGTATTCCGCTGATCCAAAAACCGATGTTGAAGCAGTCAAGTACGATGAACTATCGTATTTCGATGTGATTCAGCAAGGTCTTCAAGTGATGGACTCGACAGCTTCCACATTATGTATGGACAATGATATTCCACTCGTAGTATTCTCTATAATGGAAAAAGGAAACATAAAACGAGCTGTTCTGGGCGAAAAGATCGGGACAGTAGTGAGGAGATCATTATAATGCCGAAAACAATCATGAACGATACGAAAACGAAAATGAGCAATGCCATTCAAGCTTTTTCGCGTGATTTGGCTTCTATCCGCGCGGGGCGTGCGACGCCTTCATTGCTCGATAAGATCACGGTCGAATATTACGGGGCTCCTACACCGATCAACCAAGTTGCGGGTATTTCCGTACCGGAAGCTCGCTTGATTATGATCCAGCCTTACGACAAAACCGTATTGCCTGAAATCGAAAAAGCAATCATGAAATCGGATCTTGGGCTCAGCCCTTCAAACGACGGCAACGTCATTCGTCTTGCGGTTCCGGCCCTTACTGAAGAGCGCCGCAAAGATTTGGTCAAACAAGTGAAAAAAGAGGCGGAAGAGGCAAAAGTCGTTATCCGCAATATTCGCCGCGATGCCAACGACGATTTGAAAAAGTTGGAGAAAAAGAGCGAAATTACAGCCGACGATTTGCGCGGCTACTCGGATGATGTGCAAGATATGACGAACACGCATATCGCCAAGATTGACGACATGGCCAAAGACAAAGAAACTGAAATCATGGCAGTTTAAGCGAACTTCATCTGTTTCCGGGCGTCCTGTATAACAGGACGCTTTTTTCATGCCAAAATTTCGGAAGTGCCTTGAAAGTTCACGCACAACGTGCGTTTTTTTGATATGATAAGCAATAGACATTCCGATTGGTTACAAGTGGAGGATTAATTATGTTCAATAAACTATTAAAGAGAAATATAGAGCCGGTAGTGGTGGAATACGGCGAACGTGCCATGGCTGTAGCCGGTGCAGGCGTACCGTCGCATGTGGCGATCATCATGGATGGCAACGGGCGCTGGGCGAAAAAGCGGTCCATGCCGAGAGTCGCAGGCCATCACGAAGGAATGAAAACAGTCCGCAAAATTACGAAGCTCTCGAGCCATCTTGGCGTCGATGTATTGACTTTATATGCCTTTTCGACGGAAAACTGGAAGCGCCCGAAAATGGAAGTCGACTTCCTGATGCGTTTGCCGGAAGAGTTTCTGTCGAGCTTTTTGCCGGAGCTGATTGAAGAGAACGTTCGCGTGGAAATGATGGGCTATGTGGATGATTTGCCTGCCCATACGATCCAAGCGATCCAAAAAGCGAAAGAAGCAACCAAGCATAACGATGGTTTGGTGTTGAATTTCGCATTGAACTACGGGAGCCGCGCCGAAATTGTCGACGCTGTCAAAAACATAGCAGCACTCGTACAGGCAGGTGAACTGGACCCGTCCGAAATTTCAGAAGAAATGATCACGAGCCGCCTCATGACGAGCGGTTTACCGGAACCTGATCTATTGATCCGAACGAGCGGGGAGGTTCGTTTGAGCAACTTCATGCTATGGCAATTGGCTTATACAGAGTTTTGGTTTACCGACACGCTGTGGCCGGATTTCGGTGAAGACTGCTTGCTTGAAGCATTTGAGGTTTATCAGAAACGAAATCGGCGTTTTGGTGGCTTGAAGGGGGAAGAAGCAAATTGAAGCAACGTATTATTACGGGAGCCGTAGCAGCTGCTCTATTTATTCCATTTGTTATTATCGGCGGGATTCCGTTTATTCTTTTGGTATACGTCCTTGCAACAATTGGTTTTCAAGAATTACTTAAAATGAAAGGCCGGAGTCTCATGAGTGTGCCCGGCCTTATTTCTCTTGTGGCTTTGTACGCATTTATGCTGCCTGGTGATTGGTCGCAGCAAGTGTACGAATGGACCGGCTATTTGAAAGTCGAATTTGTTTTCATGGCGGTCATTTTATTGTTAATACATACGGTCATCGTCAAAAACAGCTTTACTTTTGACGATGCCGCGTTTGCTATCCTTGGTACGCTTTATGTGGGCTTAGGGTTTTACTACTTAATCGAAACACGGGAATCAGAAGCAGGCCTAACTGTGTTAATCTTTGCACTGCTTGTCGTCTGGTTTACCGATTCCGGCGCTTATTTTACGGGACGTAAAATCGGCAAACGGAAATTATGGCCTGAGATTTCGCCGAATAAGACCATTGAAGGATTTGTTGGCGGCATCATTTGGGCAATCGGCATCGCCTTGATTTTCGCGTATTTTGCCGGCATGGAACAACCACTGCTATTGGTCATTATCGTGGCGATCGTCGCTTCGATTTTCGGCCAAATGGGTGATTTGGTGGAATCGGCCTTGAAACGCCATTTCAATGTAAAGGATTCCGGAAAAATGCTGCCGGGGCACGGGGGCATTTTAGACCGGTTCGACAGCATTCTTTTTGTTATGCCGCTATTGCATTTCCTGCATTTTATTTAAGAGAGGGTTGTTTAATAGATGAAAAAAATCATATTGCTTGGCGCGACCGGCTCGATCGGCATCCAGACAGCGGATATCATTCGGGAACATCCCGAAGAATTTTCGCTGGTCGGATTATCTGCCGGTAAAAATATTGAAAAAACACGCGAGCTAATTCAAGAGTTCCAGCCAGAAATCGTCTGCGTCCAGCTTGCTGAGGACGCGCGACAATTGCAACAGGAATTCAAGGGCATTCATTTTGCCCATGGCAGTAAAGGCTTGATTGATGCTTCGACATACGAGGCGGATGTCTTGGTCAATGCAGTAATCGGCAGTGTCGGGCTTGAGCCGACTTTGGAAGCAATTAAACTCGGCCGCACGATTGCCATCGCCAATAAAGAAACCCTTGTGACAGCGGGGCATCTCGTCATGCAAAGCGCCAAAAAGTACGGAGCCGATATCTTGCCGGTGGATAGTGAACATTCAGCCTTGTTCCAAGCACTCAACGGAGAAAAGCTCGAGCAGGCAAGCCGGTTGATCCTGACGGCTTCAGGCGGCAGCTTCCGTGATAAAACGCGTGATGAACTTGCAAATGTCACAGTCGAAGATGCGCTCAATCACCCGAATTGGTCGATGGGATCCAAGATCACAATCGATTCCGCGACGATGTTGAATAAAGGCTTGGAAGTGATCGAAGCGCATGTGCTGTTCGATTTTGCCTATGATGATATCGATGTGCTATTGCACCGGGAGAGCATCATCCACTCCATGGTTGAATTTCAAGATACAAGCGTCATGGCGCAGCTCGGGACGCCTGATATGAGAGTGCCGATCCAATATGCACTGTCTTATCCAGACCGCCTGCCGCGACCAGCTGCCAAACGGCTGGACTTGGCGGAAATCGCCCAGCTGAATTTCCGGGCAATGGATTACGAACGGTTCCGTGCATTGAAGCTGGCATTCGACGCTGGTAGGGAAGGCGGTACGATGACCACTGTCTTGAATGCTGCCAATGAGCAGGCAGTTGCGATGTTCTTGAACCGTCAAATCAGCTTTTTGCAAATCGAGGAATTCATTGAACGGGCTATGCTTGCCCATCAGACGATTGCTTCGCCAGATCTCGAAACGATTCTTGCGGCAGATTCTGAAACGAGAAAAACTGTGGAAAACATGCTAAAATAGCGACAGATTAAAACCGAATAAGGTTTATTAAGGATGGGTTCAATATGGAGACAGTATTAGCGTTCATCATCATTTTCGGCGCGTTAGTGTTTTTCCACGAGCTGGGCCATTTCCTGTTCGCTAAGCGGGCCGGAATCCTCGTTCGTGAATTCGCTATCGGAATGGGCCCCAAGATTTTAGGCATTACACGAGGCGAGACGCTGTATACGATTAGATTGCTTCCGATTGGCGGATATGTCCGCATGGCGGGCGAAGAAATGGATGCCATCCATCTGCAGGCAGGCCATCGAATCGGATTGCTATTGGATGAAAAGGGACAGGCAAAGAAAGTCATCCTTAACCAAAAGCATGTCTATCCTGATATCCTGTTTCTGGAAGTGGAGCAAGCAGACCTCGAAAAAGATCTTTACATCAAAGGCTATGACGAAGACGAGCAATTGGTGAATATCAAAGTCGCCCGAGATGCGGTAGTGGAAGAAAACGGCCGTGAAACGATCTTGGCGCCTTATGACCGCACATTCGATGCGAAAAATTTGCCGAACCGTTTCATGACGATTTTTGCTGGACCGTTCTTTAACTTTATCCTAGCATTTTTCATCTTCACGGCGATTGGCATGATGCAAGGGGTGCCAACTTTCGAGCCGGTCATTACCGAAGTGACAGAAGACAGCCCTGCCGAACAGGCAGGGATGCAGGATGGCGATTTAGTGACGGAGATTGAAGGCCAATCGATCACTACATGGGACGAACTGGTGGAATCTGTCCAAGACAGTGCAGGAACAGCGCTTGATTTCCAAGTGGAGCGTGACGGCGAACCATTGAACTTCACGATCACGCCTGAACTGTCCGAGCAAGCAGCTGAAGAAGTGGGCGTCATCGGGGTCTTATATCAAAGCCCGGTAGAAAAAGACTTTTTCGGTTCATTCGCTTATGGTGCTGAACAAACAGTCTTTTGGTTCAAAGAGATATTCCGCCTGCTTGGCATGCTTGTGACAGGCCAATTCACCATCGATGCCCTGTCCGGCCCTGTCGGTATTTACAAAACGACTGAAGAAGTCGCGCAGTACGGCATCTTTACACTCATGAGTTGGGCAGGCATGCTCAGCATCAACTTGGGGATCATGAATTTGTTGCCGCTGCCAGCACTTGACGGCGGGCGCCTCATGTTCTTTGTCCTTGAAGCGTTGCGAGGCAAGCCGGTCGATAAACAAAAAGAAGGAATGGTCCATTTTGTCGGGATCATGCTGCTGATGCTCTTGATGATTGTCGTTACATGGAATGACATTCAACGATTTTTCTTTTAAGGAATGGAAGGGAAGCGTCTATCGCTTTCCTTTCTCTGCTACATAGAGATTTACAAATACAATAACCAGTCGAGGTGTATTCGGAAATGAGACAAACGTTAAGCTTTATCCCGACTTTAAGGGAAACTCCAGCTGATGCGGAAGTAAAATCGCATCAATTATTGCTGCGGGCAGGGTTCATCCGCCAAAATACAAGCGGAATCTATTCATTCCTGCCGCTCGGTAAACGTGTTCTGCACAAGGTCGAGAAAATCATCCGTGAGGAAATGGAAGCGATCAATAGCGTCGAAGTCTTCATGCCTGCGCTTCAGCAAGCTGAACTTTGGCAAGAGACAGGACGTTGGTATTCTTACGGTGACGAATTAATGCGTTTGAAAGACCGCAATGACCGTGAGTTTGCATTAGGTGCAACCCATGAAGAAATTATCACAAGCCTATTGCGCGATGAAATTAAATCCTATAAGAAATTGCCGTTGACTTTGTATCAAATCCAGTCAAAATTCCGTGACGAAAAGCGCCCACGCTTCGGATTGTTGCGCGGCCGCGAATTCCTCATGAAAGATGCGTATTCCTTCCATGCGACGCCGGAAAGCCTGGATAAAACCTACGACGATATGATGCAAGCCTATAGCAATATTTTCAGACGCCTCGGATTGAATTTCCGCGCCGTCATCGCGGATTCAGGGGCAATCGGCGGCAAGGACAACCACGAATTCATGGTGCTGTCGGAAATCGGCGAAGACACGATTGCGTATTCAGACAATTCACCGTACGCTGCGAATATCGAAATGGCTGCCGTGCAGCTGGACTATCCAAAATCCAGCGAGCCAGCGAACCCAGTCGAGAAAGTTGCGACACCTGACCAGAAAACTATTTCACAGGTGGCTGAATTCCTTGAAACCACCCCTGAAAACTGCATTAAAACGCTTGTATTCAAAGCGGATGATGAGCTGATTGTCGTGTTGTCGCGCGGCGACCATGAAGTGAATGACGTGAAAGTCAAGCACATTTCAGGCGCTAAACTGATCGATATGGCGACGCCTGAAGACGTGCGCGAGTTGTTGTCCTGCGATATCGGCTCAATCGGGCCAGTGAACTTGCCTGCAGGAGTCCGCGTGTTTGCGGACAATGCCGTTAAATCGATTGTCAACGGCGTGACAGGCGCCAATGAAGACGGTGTCCATTTCAAAAATGTTACACCTGGCGAAGATTTCACGGTAGAAGCTTACGGAGATCTGCGTTTTGTAAAAGAAGGCGACCCATCGCCTGACGGAAACGGTACGATTCAATTCGCTAAAGGAATCGAAGTCGGCCATATCTTCAAGCTCGGCACGACTTATAGCGAACCGATGAAAGCAACTTTCCTCAATGACCAAGGCAAAGCGATGCCTTATATCATGGGCTGCTACGGCATCGGCGTTTCACGAATTGTCGCAGCAGTCGCTGAACAATTCCAGGACGATTCCGGGTTCACTTGGCCGAATGCAGTCGCACCGTATGAAATTCACGTGGTGCCAGTCAACGTCAAAGACGACGTGCAACGCGAGACCGGCGAAGAAATTTATGAACAACTAAAAGCGCAAGGATTCGAAGTACTGCTCGATGACCGCAAAGAACGCGCCGGTGTTAAATTCGCCGATGCCGATTTGATCGGCTTGCCACTCCGCATCACTGTCGGCAAACGTGCCGCTGAAGGAATCCTGGAAGTGAAAATCCGCGAAACCAACGAGACAGTCGAATGGCATAAAGATGAAGTGCAAGACAAGGTACGCGAATTCTTTAAGAAATGAATAATAATCTGATATGATAAAAGGAAAGTACAAACGTACTTTCCTTTCTTTTTCTGAAATAAATGGCGAAGGGGATAATCATGATAAATGAGCAAGACGCCAAAATGAGATTTAAATTGCTGCTGCAGCATCTGGAGTTAACTGACGATGTCCATATGCCCTATTTTGAAGAGGCGGAACTCACACGCATGACCGTTCATAAAAAAGACCGGGCATGGCGCTTTATTGTCAAACTCAAGCAAGTGTTGCCGCTTGAACTATTTGTTATTTTCCGCGAGCGGCTGCAAGCCAAGTTTTCAACGATTGCAAGCGTTCAAGTGCATATAGAAACACCCGCGCAACAAGCTGACGGCGAGCAAGTTTCCGCCTACTGGCGGCATGTCGTCGATGAATTGGCAGATATGGCACCGCCACTACGTGAGCGCCTGCTGTCGCAAGCGCCTGTATGGAATGGCAATAAATTGATCGTCGACTGCTGCCATGAACATGAAATGATGGCATTGAAATCCAAATACACCGAAAAACTAAGCCAGGTTTTCCAGCAATTCGGATTTCCTGCATTTTCGATCGACTTCCAGCTGTCAGCAGAAGACCAACAGGAAGCGCGTGCTGCCTTTATGGAAGAGCGTAAAGCCGAAGAAGAAGCGATGGCGAAACGAGCTGTCGCAGACATGAAGAAACGGGAAACCGAGCGCAAAGAAAATGGCGCGCCATCCGGGCCTTTCCAAATGGGCTCTGCCATCAAACCGGATGAGCCGATTGTCGAGATCCGTTCGATTGTCGACGAAGAACGCCGCGTCACCATCGAAGGCTTCGTTTTCGATGTCGAAGTCCGCGAGCTGCGCAGCGGCCGTTCGCTATTGACCGTCAAGATGACCGATTATACGGATTCAATCCTCGTCAAAATGTTCTCGCGTGATAAAGAAGACGCGGAGCTCATGGCCCAAGCGAAAAAAGGCATGTGGCTGAGAGCGAGAGGCTCGATCCAAACCGACACATTTGTTCGGGATCTTGTCATGATGTCGAACGATATGGTCGAAATCAATCCATCCGTCCGTAAAGACACAGCCGAAGTCAAACGCGCGGAATTGCACTTGCATTCACCGATGAGCCAGATGGACGCTGTATCATCTATCGAATCATTGGTCGCCCAAGCGGCGAAATGGGGCCATCCGGCGATTGCAGTCACAGACCATGCAGGCGTCCAGGCATTTCCCGATGCTTATGCCGCGAGCCAAAAGCACGGCATCAAGGCGATATTTGGATTAGAAGCGAATTTAGTCGACGATGGCGTCCCGATTGCCTATGAAGAACGCCATGCTTTGCTCGAAGAAGAGACCTTTGTCGTCTTTGACTTGGAGACGACCGGATTATCCGCCGTCTATGACACGATCATCGAGTTGGCAGCGGTCAAGATCAAAGGCGGGAATATCATCGATAAATTCGAGCGTTTCGCCAATCCGCACCACCCGTTGTCGGCAACGACGATCGACTTGACCGGCATCACGGATGATATGGTCCGCAACGCACCGGAAGTCGAAGAAGTTATTCGCGAATACCACGAATGGGCAGGCGATCATATCATGGTTGCGCACAATGCTTCATTCGATATGGGCTTCCTATATGTTGCCTATAAGAAATACGGCATCGATAAAACACATGCCACGATTGATACATTAGAACTTGCCCGCATGCTTCACCCGGAAATGAAAAACCACCGTTTGAATACGTTGGCGAAAAAGTTCAATATTGAACTGACACAGCATCACCGCGCCATCTACGATACAGAGGCGACCGCTTATTTGTTGACGCATCTATTGAAAGAAGCGGACGACAAAGGCATCCTCTACCATGATCAATTGAATGATTATGTCGGGACAGGCGATTCCTATAAGCGCTCACGGCCAACGCATTGCACCTTGCTGGCAAAAGACCAGGAAGGCTTGAAAAACCTGTTCAAGCTCGTTTCAGCTTCCCATATCAATTATTTCTACCGCGTCCCGCGCATACCTCGCTCATTGTTGCAGCGCCACCGGAAAGGCTTGCTTGTCGGTTCAGGCTGCGATAAAGGCGAAGTGTTCGAAGCGGTCATGCAGAAATCGATGGAAGAAGTGGAACGCACGGCGCAGTTCTATGATTATTTGGAAGTGCATCCGAAAGAAGTGTATCAGCCATTGATCGACCGCGAATTGATTCGCGACGAATGGAATCTAGAAGACATCATCCGCAAGCTGGCCAAAGTGAGCCGTAAGCTCGACAAGCCGCTGGTCGCGACAGGCAATGTCCATTACCTTGATGAAACGGACGCCATCTTCCGCCAAGTGCTCATTGGTTCACAAGGCGGCGCGAATCCATTGAACCGTTCGACATTGCCGAAAGTGCATTTCCGGACGACGAATGAAATGCTCGACGCCTTCGATTTTCTTGGGGAAGAGACGGCACGTGAGATCGTAGTCGACAATTCCTTGAAGATCGCTGATATGATCGATGTCGTCAAACCGATCAAAGACGAATTGTATACACCGAAAATTGAGGGGGCGGATGAAGAAGTCCGTGAGCTCAGCTACACGATGGCCCGCTCGATTTATGGAGATGACTTGCCGGAGATAGTCGAGGCGCGCATCGAGAAGGAATTGAAGTCAATTATCGGCCACGGTTTTGCGGTTATCTATTTGATTTCCCATAAACTGGTGAAGAAATCGCTTGATGATGGTTATCTCGTTGGTTCCCGGGGTTCTGTCGGATCGTCGCTTGTTGCGACGCTGACAGAAATCACGGAAGTTAACCCCTTGCCGCCTCATTATGTTTGCCGCAAATGCAAGAAAGCCGAGTTCTTCGATGATGGCTCTGTCGGTTCCGGTTTTGACTTGAAAGATAAGGATTGCCCGGATTGCGGGATTCCGTATAAGAAAGATGGACAGGATATCCCCTTTGAAACCTTCCTTGGGTTTAAAGGAGACAAAGTTCCCGATATCGATTTGAACTTCAGTGGCGAATATCAGCCGCAAGCACATAATTACACGAAAGTGCTGTTCGGTGAAGACAATGTCTTCCGGGCCGGTACGATCGGGACGGTAGCAGAAAAAACAGCCTACGGGTATGTGCGCGGCTATGCCAATGACCGCGATATGACGATGCGCGGCGCGGAGATCGACCGTTTGGTGCAAGGCTGTTCTGGCGTCAAGCGAAGCACAGGCCAGCACCCGGGCGGCATCATCGTTGTGCCCGATTATATGGACATCTACGATTTCTCGCCGATTCAATTTCCGGCGGATGCGCAAGATTCCGAATGGAAGACGACTCATTTCGACTTCCACTCGATCCACGATAATTTATTGAAGCTCGATATTCTCGGGCATGATGACCCGACAGTGATCCGTATGCTGCAAGATCTGTCCGGTATCGATCCGAAGACGATCCCAACAGATGACCCGGAAGTGATGAAGATTTTCGCAGGTCCCGAATCGCTCGGCGTCACGAAAGAGCAGATCGGCTGTAAAACCGGAACGCTCGGCATCCCGGAGTTCGGGACGCGCTTCGTCCGCCAAATGCTTGAAGATACGAAACCGACAACGTTCTCTGAACTCGTGCAAATTTCCGGATTGTCGCACGGCACGGATGTTTGGCTCGGCAATGCCCAGGAATTGATCCACAACGGCACTTGCCAACTGTCCGACGTCATCGGCTGCCGGGATGACATCATGGTCTACTTGATCTATCAAGGGCTTGAATCATCTTTGGCGTTCAAGATCATGGAATCGGTACGGAAAGGGAAAGGCTTGACGCCCGAGATGGAAGCGGCGATGAAAGAGAAAGCCGTCCCGAACTGGTATATCGAGTCATGCAAAAAGATCAAATACATGTTCCCGAAAGCGCACGCCGCCGCTTACGTTTTGATGGCGGTTCGCATCGCTTATTTCAAAGTTCATTTCCCGGTCCTTTACTACGCCGCGTACTTCACGGTGCGGGCAGAAGATTTCGATGTCAACGCCATGGCAAAAGGATCTCAGTCAATCCGTGCCAAAGTGGACGAAATCAACTCAAGAGGACTCGAAGCTTCGACGAAAGAAAAGAACTTGCTGACGGTCATGGAACTGGCGCTTGAGATGGTCGAACGCGGCTATTCATTCCAGAAAGTCGATTTGTATAAATCGTCCGCTGATCAATTCCTGATTGAAGGCAATACATTGATCCCACCGTTCAATGCCATTCCAGGGCTCGGCACGAATGCTGCGAAGTCAATCGTTGCTGCGAGAGCGGAAGGCGAGTTCCTGTCGAAGGAAGATTTGCAGCAGCGCGGCCGCGTTTCAAAAACGATCATCGAGTACATGGATGACCACGGCTGCCTCGAAGGGATGCCTGATGCCAATCAGCTGTCCTTGTTCTAGTCAGTTGCAGAGCGCCGCGAAGCATGGTATTATTGTAATAACATTTACTGATAGCTCTGTCGCAGAAGAGTGGGTTCTCCCGCTCTTTTCTGTTTGTTATGGCATATTATTGGCAGGAGGCATTTTATGAGCAAAATTACAGAACAAATCGAAGCAATGGCACAACCGATCATCGAAGAGCTGGAACTTGAACTAGTCGATGTCGAGTTCGTGAAAGAAGGCAAGAATTGGTTCTTACGCGTCTATGTAGACAATCCACAGGAACCGATCGATATCGATCAATGCGCAATCGTCAGCGAGCGCTTAAGTGAAGAGTTGGATGCAACCGACCCGATCGAGCAGAACTATTTCCTCGAAGTCTCTTCACCGGGAGCAGAGCGCCCATTGAAGAAAGAAAAGGATTTCGAAAAAGCTTTGGAAAACTTCATCTATATCAAAACGTATGAGCCGATTGAAGACGCCAAAGAATTCGAAGGTTACTTGAAGTCGTATGATGAAGAACAAGTCGAGATTGAGGTCAAAATCAAAACTCGTAGAAAAACCATCAGCATCCCGAGAAATAAAATTGCCCTGATTCGTCTGGCGATCGATTTTTCTGCAAGCTGAATAGAAGAATTTAGGAGTGAAAAACATGAGCAGTGAGCTATTGGATGCTTTAGAAGTGTTAGAGAAACAAAAAGGTATATCACGTGACGTGCTGATCGAAGCGATCGAAGCAGCGCTTGTCACAGCCTATAAGCGCAATTTTAACCAAGCACAGAACGTCCGCGTCGATTTGAACCTCGATACCGGGACGATGCTTGTCTACTCCCGCAAAGATGTTGTCGAGGAAGTCGAGGATGACCGCCTGCAAATATCATTAGAGGATGCGCATGCACTCAACCCGGTTTATGAAATCGGCGATATTGTGGAAGAGGAAGTTACACCGCGCAACTTCGGCCGCATCGCTGCCCAAACGGCGAAACAAGTCGTTACACAGCGCGTGCGTGAAGCAGAGCGCGGCTTGATCTTTGAGGAATACGTCGACCGTGCAGATGATATCGTCAACGGTATCGTCGAACGCATGGACGCCCGCAACCTGTATGTCGGTTTAGGCAAAGTCGAAGCGGTATTGCCGCAGACAGAACAAATGCCAAACGAAAGCTACCAGCCGCATGACCGCATCAAAGTCTATATCACTAAAGTTGAACGTACAACACGCGGCCCGCAAGTGTTCGTTTCACGTACACACCCAGGGCTGTTGCGCCGTTTGTTTGAGAACGAAGTGCCGGAAATCTATGACGGCATTGTCGAGATCAAATCGATTGCACGTGAAGCGGGAGACCGTTCGAAAATTTCCGTCCACGCAAACGACGAAGAAGTGGATCCAGTCGGTTCATGTGTCGGATCACGAGGCGGCCGAGTGCAGACCATCGTCAACGAACTGGGCGGCGAGAAAATCGACATCGTGGAATGGTCAGAAGACCCGGTCGTATTTGTAGCGAACGCCCTTAGCCCATCCAAAGTTTTGGATGTGCAAGTGAGTGAAGACGATAAATCGACGACAGTTGTCGTACCGGATTACCAATTGTCTCTTGCAATCGGCAAGCGCGGGCAAAACGCGCGTTTGGCTGCGAAATTGACAGGCTGGAAAATCGATATCAAGAGTGAAACGGATGCCCGTGAACTGGGAATTTATCCGTCTGCAGAGTCAGCTTCTGCCGAAACAAGCGCAGATGAAGATGCGGATGGCTTTGATTTTTACGACGAAGAAGAATAAGCTGAGAAGGTGATATCCGTTGGCTATGCAAAAGAAGATTCCGTTGAGAAAATGCGTCGCGACTGGTGAAATGCTTCCGAAAAAGGACATGATCCGCGTGGTGCGCTCCAAAGAAGGAGAAGTATTTGTCGACCTGACAGGCAAAAAGTCAGGAAGAGGCGCTTATGTTTCCAAATCGGAGAATGCCATCGAAATGGCACGCAAAAAGAAGGTTTTGGACAAGCAGCTTGAAGTGAAAGTTCCAGGCGAAATCTATGAAGAGCTCGTCCATGCCGTACGCAGAGAGCAGCTGAAATCATGAATAAAGAAAAAATCCTGCAGTTTTTAGGACTTGCCACGCGTGCACGCAAGCTGGTAACCGGTGAAGAACTGGTCATCAGCGAAGTGCGCCGCGGCAATGCGAAATTAGTCATTGTGGCTGAAGATGCGTCTGAAAACACGAGAAAAAAACTGCACGATAAATGTAATTCCTATAATGTCCCAGTGCGCATAGGCGCCAGCCGCTATGAAATTGGGCATGCGATAGGAAAAGAAGCACGCGTCGTTCTAGCGATTACCGATAACGGTTTTGCCAAGAAAATGACGAGCATGTTTGACGAAAAATAACCGGGGGTGAGCAGATGACCAAAATTCGAGTACATGAATACGCAAAAAAAGTAAATAAACCGAGCAAAGACATCATCGACGAATTGTCAAAAATGAATATCAAGGTCAATAATCATATGGCTACTTTAGAAGATAATGCTGTGACGAAATTGGACGGCATTTATAAAAAACCTGCACAAGGAAACCGTGCTCAAGGTTCACAATCCCGCCCGCAAGGCCAAAACCAGCGCCGTGGGCAAGGTGGACAAGGCAGCAGCCAAGGCGGGCAAAACCGTCCTCAAGGCGGCCAAGGCCAGAACCGTACAGGTGGACAAGGCGGCCAAAACCGCACACAGGGTGGACAAAACCGTTCCCAATCGTCGTCGCAGCAAGGCACAGCAGCGAATGCTCAAGCAGGCCGCGGTTCCAACTTTACGCCAAAAGCTGCAAAACCGGCTCCAGGACCAGGCCAACGTGGCCGTTCTGGTGGACCAGGACGCGGCGGGCAAAACCGCAACCGTAAAGGCAAACAGCAGCGTCCGGTAAACCCGATGCCGCCAATGCCGAAAAGAGAAAAAGAATTGCCGTCAAAAATCACGTTCAGTGAATCTTTGACTGTAGGCGATTTGGCGAAAAAACTAGGTCGCGAGCCTTCAGAAATCATCAAAAAATTGTTCATGCTCGGCGTTATGGCAACGATCAACCAAGAGTTGGATAAAGATGCCATTGAACTCGTCTGTGCAGAATACGATGTAGAAGTAGAAGAAGAGATCTTGGTCGACAAAACCGATCTGGAAGTCTATTTCGAACCTGAAGAAGAAGCGAAAAAAGAAGAACGCCCATCTGTCGTTACGATCATGGGCCACGTTGACCACGGAAAAACGACATTGCTGGATTCAATCCGCCACACGAAAGTTACTGCTGGAGAAGCAGGCGGAATCACACAGCATATCGGCGCTTACCAGGTCGAAGAAGATGGCAAGAAAATCACGTTCTTGGATACACCGGGCCACGCAGCGTTTACAACGATGCGCGCACGCGGTGCAAAAGTAACCGATATCGCGATCATCGTCGTTGCAGCTGATGACGGCGTCATGCCACAGACAGTGGAAGCGATCAACCACGCAAAAGCTGCAGAAGTCCCGATCATCATCGCAGTCAATAAAATGGACAAACCTTCCGCGAACCCGGACCGCGTCATGCAGGAATTGACCGAGCATGGCCTGGTGCCTGAAGCATGGGGCGGCGAGACGATTTTCGTACCGCTTTCCGCTTTGAACGGAGAAGGTATCGATACATTGCTTGAAATGATCCTGCTTGTTTCTGAAGTTGGAGAACTAAAAGCGAACCCTGGCCGCCGTGCAATCGGTACGGTCATCGAAGCAGAACTTGACAAAGGCCGAGGATCTGTCGCGACATTGCTGGTGCAGGATGGTACTTTGCATGTCGGCGACCCGATCGTTGTCGGCAATACGTTTGGACGCGTCCGTGCGATGGTCAACGACCTTGGACGCCGCGTGAAAACAGCCGGGCCTTCGACACCAGTTGAAATCACTGGACTCAGCGACGTGCCGCAAGCCGGCGACCGTTTTGTCGTCTTTGAAGACGAGAAAACAGCCCGCCAAATCGGTGAAGCGCGTTCGGCTACTGCTTTGCAGGAAATGCGTTCTGAAAAGAACCGCGTTACACTTGATAACTTGTTCGATCAATTGAAGCAAGGCGAAATGAAAGAATTGAACTTGATCGTCAAAGCAGACGTTCAAGGGACAGTCGAAGCCATGGCTGCTTCACTCTTGAAAATCGATGTAGAAGGCGTCAACGTAAAAGTCATCCATACGGGTGCTGGAGCGATCACAGAGTCCGATGTATCCCTAGCGGCAGCTTCTAATGCCATCATCATCGGCTTTAACGTACGCCCGGATGTCAACGCCAAGCGCGCAGCGGATGCAGAAGGCGTCGATATTCGCTTGCACCGCATCATCTACAAAGTGATCGAAGAAATCGAAGCAGCGATGAAAGGCCTCTTGGACCCAGAGTTCGAAGAGAAAATCATCGGCCAAGCGGAAATCCGCAGCACATTCAAAGTGTCCAAAGTCGGAACGATTGCCGGAAGCTATGTAACGGAAGGCAAAATCACGCGCGACAGCGGCGTGAGAGTCATCCGTGACGGCATTGTCGTCTTCGAAGGTGAAATCGATACCTTGAAACGCTTTAAGGATGATGCGAAAGAAGTTGCCAAAGGTTACGAATGTGGTGTGACAATCAAAAACTTCAACGATGTCAAAGAAGGCGACATCATCGAAGCGTACATCATGGAAGAAATCGAACGAAAATGATCCTTTCGATGGAATGCGAATTTTTCATCCCTACCGCGCATTCATTGAAAGATAAACGTGCAGTCGTCAAAAGCATGATGACCCGCACAAAACAGAAGTTCAATGTGTCGGCGGCGGAAGTCGAGCATCAGGAAGTTTGGCAGCGCACGCGCCTTGCGTTTGTCACGGTCTCTTCTTCGAAAGAAGCAGCTGAGCGTGAAATGGCACATGTGCTGCGCTTTCTAGAAAGCAACCCGTCGTGGGAATGCATGGAAATAGAGAAAGAATATTTGTAAGAACGGAGTGGATTCGAAATGTCATCAATGCGCTCGAATCGTGTAGCTGAGCAGATGAAAAAAGAGCTTGGCGAAATTATCGGCAGAAAATTGAAAGATCCACGCATCGGCTTTGTCACAGTGACGGATGTCGAAGTAACGGGCGACCTTCAGCAAGCAACAGTCTATATCAGCGTTTTGGGCGACGACAAAGAGAAAGAGCAGACTTTGCTCGGCCTTGCCAAGTCCAAAGGATTCATCCGCTCGGAAATTGGGCAGCGGATCCGTTTGCGCAAGACTCCTGAATTGGCGTTTGAAATCGATTCGTCTGTCGCATACGGCAATCGGATTGAATCATTGCTGCGGGATATCAAAGATCCAACAGAAGAATAAACCGAAAGCCTGCCAGTCTATATTTAGACAGCAGGCTTTTTTCTACATACTATAGTTCGGCGATACTGCCGACGAAGAGAGGGGCTTCCAATATGGAACCGAATGGAATTCTTCCATTATGGAAAGAACCGGGCATGACCTCCCACGATTGTGTTTTTCGCTTGCGGAAAATCCTGAAAACGAAAAAAGTCGGGCATACCGGGACACTCGATCCCCAAGTGGACGGCGTTCTGCCGATTTGCTTAGGGCGATCGACCAAAGTGGCGGAGTATATCACTGATCAAGGAAAAACATACGAAGCGGAAGTATTGATCGGATTTTCAACGGAAACAGAAGATGCCGAAGGTGCAGTAGTAGAACAAGATGCGAGCGACAAAACAATTAGCCGCAAGCAGTTAGAAGACGCATTGCAAAGCCTGACCGGCGACATTGAACAAATCCCGCCGATGTACTCCGCCGTCAAAGTGAACGGCCGAAAGCTTTACGAATACGCGCGTAAAGGGGAGACAGTGAAACGCCCGGTGCGGACGGTACACATTGACTCAATTGAACTATTGGATGACGGAGATATTTGGGAAGGGCAGAATATTCGCTTCCGCATCCGTATCCGCTGCGGGAAAGGGACTTATATCCGGACACTCGCTGTTCAAATCGGCGAGGCGCTTGGCTATCCGGCTCATATGTCACAGCTGACACGCACACAATCCGGCAGTTTTACGAAAGAACAATGTGTGACGCTTGCCGAAGTGGAGGAAATTGCGCAAAATGGGGATATCGGTTCTATTTTGCAGCCTCTTTCCTATGGCTTGAGTGCTTTTCCTTTTGAAGAAATCACAGCGGATTTGCTGTTTGGCATCAAAAATGGCCAAGTACTTGAGGAACATCCGGTCTTGAAAACGGAACCGTTTGTCGTTTTCACATATCAAGGCAAACCGGCAGCGTTATACAAAAGACATCCGGATAAGCCGGGCAAAATGAAACCCGAAAAAATGTTTGGATTTCCTCCAACGGACGAGGTGTAGTATGAAAATCATTCACTTGAGTTACCCTCACGAGATGAAAGCACAAGAACACGGCCCGCTGTCGATGGCAATCGGTTTTTTTGACGGCGTTCACCGCGGTCACCAGAAAGTAATCGGCACGGCAATTGACAAAGCACAGGCAGGCGGAATGAAATCCGCTGTTATGACCTTCGACCCGCATCCATCGCTCGTACTTGGCGGCAGGAAAGAAGAAGTTTTCTATATCACACCGCTCGGCCAGAAAATGGAAATCTTGCAGGAAATGGGCGTCGACATTTGCTATATCGTCCGTTTTACTTCAGAGTTTGCCAAACTTTCCCCCGAGCAATTCATCGAGCACTTCATCGACGGCTTAGGTATCAAGGAAGTCGTTGCCGGTTTTGATTTTTCGTTCGGCTATAAAGGCGGCGGGGATATGGCGTTGATGGAATCGTACGGGAGTGGCCGGTACAATGTCACTACAGTTGGCAAAATCGAAGAAGCAAATGAAAAGATCAGTTCGACCCGCATCCGCCACTTGTTGAAAGATGGGCTGGTTGAGCCTGTCCATCATCTGCTCGGCAGGCCCTACCGGATTTCCGGCACCGTCGTCAATGGCGACAAGCGCGGGCGGACGATTGGCTTTCCGACGGCGAACGTCGAACCCGAACTCGGCACATTCGTCCCGAAGCGCGGCGTCTATGCTGTCCGGATTGAAGTGCAAGGCGCTTATTTCGATGGCGTCTGCAATGTTGGCTACAAACCGACATTCAATAATCCCGATGTCAAAAATTTGGTCATTGAAGTTCATATCCTGGATTTCGATAAATCGATCTACGGTGAGAAAGTCGTCGTTGAATGGCATAAGCGCATCCGCGACGAACAGAAATTTTCCGGCATCGATGAATTGAAAACCCAAATCGGGCAGGATAAAGATACCGCAAAGCAATATTTTGAAGTGTAAGGCGGACAGTTGATTTCGTGAAATTCCTGTGCTATGATATCAAAGTACTGAACGTACTAACCGTTGCTTGGCACATCGAATCACCAACGTTTGCTAGGTAATAGGGGCTATCAGAGATTAGGAGGTGGAACAGCATGGCAATCACTCAAGAACGTAAAAATGAATTGATCAATGAATACAAAGTGCATGACACTGATACTGGTTCTCCAGAAATTCAGATCGCCATTCTTACAGAAGACATCAACAACTTGAACGAGCACTTGCGTACCCACAAGAAAGATCACCATTCACGTCGTGGTCTATTCAAAATGGTTGGACGCCGTCGTAACTTGCTTAAATACCTACGCGAGAACGATGTACAACGCTACCGTGAGTTAATCGGAAGACTTGGCCTACGCCGATAATAGCAAGCAGAGAAAGCGGGATTCGTCCCGCTTTTTCTTTATGCTTAAAACTTATCATTGAATCGCACTTGATGTGCTTTTTTGATACACTATTTAAAGATACATACTACACGAAACACGGTAAGAGAGGAGCTCGACTATGGAGCAAACAAAAAAGGTTTACACATTTGACTGGGCTGGCCGCGAACTGAAGGTCGAAGTCGGTCAACTGGCGAAACAAGCAAACGGAGCGGCATTGATCCGTTATGGCGATACAGCAGTGCTGTCTACTGCAACCGCATCGAAATCACCGAAGCCTTTGGATTTCTTCCCGCTGACGGTGAACTACGAAGAGCGCCAATACGCTGTCGGGAAAATTCCGGGCGGATTCATTAAACGCGAAGGACGCCCATCCGAGAAAGCGACTTTGATCAGCCGCCTGATCGACCGTCCCTTGCGCCCATTATTCCCGGACGGCTTCCGCAATGAGGTACAAGTCATTTCCATGGTCATGTCAGTCGACCAGGATTGCCCATCTGAAATGGCAGCGATGTTCGGTTCTTCTTTGGCATTGATGATTTCAGACATTCCGTTTGACGGGCCAATCGCCGGCGTCATCGTCGGAATGGTTGATGGCGAGTACATTATCAATCCGACAGGCGAGCAAATGGAGAAAAGCTCGATCAACTTGACGGTTGCTGGCACGAAAGACGCCATCAATATGGTAGAAGCCGGCGCGAAAGAAGTGTCTGAAGAAGTGATTCTTGAAGCGATCATGTTCGGTCACGAAGAAATCAAGAAATTGATCGCTTTCCAGGAAGAAATTGCTGCGGAAGTGGCCAAAGAGAAATCGGCTGTTCAATTATACGAATTGGATGCTGACTTGACGGCTGAATTGAAAACGTCCGTTGAAGAAGACATGAACGCTGCAGTTCAAGTGAACGAAAAGCAGGCGCGCAATGAAGCCATTGCGGCTGTCCGCGAACGTGCGCTTGAAGCATATGCAGATTCAGAAGACGATATCAAGAAACAAGCGGGCCAAGTGCTCGATAAAATGGTCAAAGATGAAGTGCGCCGACTGATTACGGATGAGAAAATCCGCCCGGACGGCCGCGGCCCATCTGAAATCCGCGCGCTTTCTTCTGAAGTTGGCGTCCTTGCGCGCACTCACGGCTCTGGCCTGTTTACGCGCGGCCAGACGCAAGCGATGAGCATCTGTACGCTGGGCGCTCTCGGAGATGTGCAAATCATCGACGGCCTCGGCTTGGAAGAGACGAAGCGTTTTATGCACCATTATAATTTCCCATTGTTCTCCGTTGGGGAAACCGGCTTCTTGCGCGGCCCCGGCCGACGCGAAATTGGCCACGGCGCTCTAGGCGAACGTGCGCTTGAAGCAGTCATTCCAAATGAAAAAGATTTCCCATATACGATCCGCCTCGTTTCCGAGGTATTGGAATCGAATGGATCCACATCACAAGCAAGCATCTGTGCGTCAACTTTGGCGATGATGGATGCAGGTGTGCCTATTAAAGCACCGGTTGCCGGCATTGCGATGGGCCTTGTGAAAAAAGGCGAGAACTATACGGTTCTTTCCGATATCCAAGGGATGGAAGACCATCTCGGCGATATGGACTTTAAAGTCGCTGGAACGGCAGAAGGTGTCACAGCGCTTCAAATGGATATCAAAATCGACGGCTTGTCCCGCGAGATCTTAGAAGAAGCCTTGACGCAAGCGAAAATCGGCCGTTTGCACATCCTGGAATCAATGATTGCCACGATCAACACACCGCGCACGACTTTGTCTAAATTTGCGCCGAAGATCATCATGGTGAAAATCAATCCAGACAAGATCCGTGACGTCATCGGGCCTGGCGGAAAAGTCATCAATAAAATCATCGACGAAACGGGTGTCAAGATCGATACCGAGCAAGACGGCACGATTTTCATCTCTTCTGTTGATGAAGAAATGAACGCCAAAGCGAAAGCGATGATCGAGAACATCGTGCGTGAAGCGAAAGTCGGCGAATATTACGAAGGCGCAGTCAAGCGCATCGAAAAATTCGGCGCATTCGTTGAGTTGTTCCCGGGCAAAGACGGCCTTCTTCACATTTCTGAAATCCAGGAAGAACGGACGAAAGAAGTGGAAGACGTCTTGAAAATGGGCGATATCGTCAAAGTGAAAGTCATCGAAATCGACCGCCAAGGACGCGTCAATTTGTCTCGCAAAACGGTTTTGAAAGAAGAAAAAGAAGCAGCCGAAAAGGCTTGAAACGCTAGATAAAAACAAAGTGGAAAAATTGCCGGTGGCATTCACCGGCAATTTTTTTCATATACAGGAGGGCATTCAATGGTTACCACTTATACTTGTCAAAATGGCTTGCGCATTGTCTCTGAACATATCCCGCACTTTCGTTCCGTGGCGGTCGGCGTATTCGTCAATACAGGCTCGCGCGATGAGCGCACGGAAGAAAACGGCATCACGCATTTCATTGAACATCTCTTGTTCAAAGGCACCGAACAACGCAGCGCTAAAGACATCGCACGTGAATTCGACCGTATCGGCGGCGATTTGAACGCCTATACTTCAAAAGAATACACTTGCTATTACGCCAAAGTGCTTGACCATCATGCGCCGCTGGCAGTTGAGGTCTTGGCGGATATGTTTTTCAATTCGGTAATGGACCCGGTGGAAATCGATAAAGAGCGCCTTGTCGTCAAAGAAGAAATCAGCATGACTGAAGACATGGCGGATGACGATGTCCACGAGCAATTATGGCGGGTCATGTATCCCGACAATTCAATCGGTGCCCCAATTTTGGGCACCACCGAAACACTGGACCGTTTCTCAAGACAGCAGATCATAGATTATATGGAGCGCCATTACACGCCATCAAATACAGTCATTTCCGTGGCTGGCCATATCGATGGCAAATTGCTCAGCCAAATCGAAACTTTATTCGGTTCATTTGAACGGAAGAGCCCGGAAAACGCGCATGTCTTGCCAACTTTTGTGCCCGGGCAATCGATTAAGCATAAAGAAACGGAGCAAGCCCATATCTGCCTCGGATATCCGGGATTGTCGCTGCAAGACGATCAGTTGTTTACGATGGCGGTATTGAACAACATCATCGGCGGCTCGATGTCGTCCAGGCTGTTCCAGGAAATCCGCGAAGACCGCGGCCTTGCCTATTCGGTCTATTCCTACCATTCGGCATACTCAGATCACGGCACGCTCGCCATCTATGGGGGCACTGCTGACCACCAAGTCGGGGAAGTGGAAGAATTGATTCGGACATCACTTCAACGGATGCAACAAGGCGATATTAGCGAGGCGGAAATTTCCGATTCCCGCGAGCAGTTGAAAGGCAATTTGCTGCTTGGTCTTGAAAGCACGGGGGCCCGCATGAGCCGCAACGGAAAATATGAATTGCTTCATGGCAAACACCAGTCGGCCGATGACATCATCCACTTGATCGATGCAGTCGAGCGTGAACATGTACTTGATTTGATGCAATTAACTTCCGGTTCACCAGCCGTCTCCATCATCCGTTCACAATGAAAAATGGATTGCGACAATTTGTCGCGCTGATGCGATAAATTATGTTACAATAACGCAAATTAGCCAAGAAGGAGAGAGTCGAGTGAAAACCTATAATGTAGCGATCATGGGCGCAACTGGTGCCGTCGGTCAGCAAATGAAAGACCAGCTGGAGAAGCGCAATTTCCCTGTTGGGGACATCAAATTCCTGTCTTCTGCCCGCTCTGCCGGCAAGGAAATCGTATTCAACGGACAATCCTATACAGTGGAAGAAGCGGTGCCTGAATCATTTGAAGGTGTGGATATCGCTTTGTTCAGCGCAGGCGGCAGCATCTCCGAGAAATTTGCCCCTGAAGCCGTGAAGCGAGGCGCTGTCGTAGTCGATAATACGAGCGCATTCCGCATGGACACAGATGTACCGCTCGTGGTTCCTGAAGTGAATAAATCGGCGCTAAAAGGCCATTCCGGCGTGATCGCCAACCCGAATTGCTCGACGATCCAAATGGTATGCGCATTGCAGCCGCTAAAAGAGCAATTCGGCTTGCAGAAAATCATTGTTTCCACTTACCAAGCGGTTTCGGGCGCTGGCATCGATGCGATCAATGAGTTGAAAGAACAGTCAGCGGATTTCGATAACGCAGCAACCGCAGAAGCGAAAGTTTTGCCTGTGAAGTCAGCTGAGCGCCATTACCCGATCGCCTTCAATGCAGTCCCGCAAATCGACCAATTCGCTGACAACGGCTATACCTTGGAAGAAATGAAAATGATCAACGAAACGAAAAAAATTATGAGTGACCAAGGCTTGGCCGTCGCAGCGACTTGTGTACGTTTGCCGGTCGTAACTGGCCACTCCGAATCTGTCTATGTGGAACTGGGCGACACGCCGTCCATCGAGCAAGTGAGAGAGGCTTTGAGCGGCGCGCCAGGCGTCGTGCTGCAAGACAATCCCGCCAATCAGGAATACCCGATGCCGTTGATGGCAGCAGGGAAAGATGAGGTGTTTGTCGGCCGTATCCGCAAAGACCTCGACAACCCGAATGGCTATCATTTATGGGTCGTCTCCGATAATTTGATCAAAGGCGCGGCGTTGAACTCAGTTCAAATCGCTGAAGCGCTCATCGAAGAACAATTGCTGTAAATAGTTGGCCCACCATCTGATTGGCTGACGCATGTGAAAGTTATAGCCATCCGGTGCCGCTTGGAAGTTGTATCTTCCTTGTGCGTGCGGATGGCTTTTTTTGTTTCGCGAAAGGATTTTTTTCGGCAGGCACGTGAGGCAAATGGCTGCGGATATTTTTTCTTTGGACTGTTACCGGTGATTACCGTATAATGAAGTCTATGGATCTGTACGGGTGAAATATTTTTAGGAGGAAATCAATTGAGTAAAATTAAAAATGAAGTCATAAGAGTCATTCCGCTTGGCGGAGTAGGAGAAATCGGGAAAGCGATGTACGTCATCGATATCGACGATGACCTGTTCGTCGTCGACAGCGGATTGATGTTTCCGGAAGATGAGATGCTCGGCGTCGATATCGTCATTCCGGATGTCACCTATCTCGAAGAAAACAAAGACCGTGTCAAAGGGATCTTCCTGACACACGGCCATGAAGATGCGATCGGATCGATTGCTTATCTATTGAAGAAAGTCCAAGCACCGGTGTACGGCTCGAAGCTGACCATCGCGCTTGCCAAAGAGCATGTAAAAGAACTCGGCTCGCTCAAGCACCATAAATTCTTTGAAGTCACGAATAAGAGCCGCATGAATTTCGACAAGACACACGTCACCTTTTTCCATACGACACATAGCATTCCAGATGCACTTGGCATCGTCTTCCATACATCGGAAGGCGCCATCGTCCATACCGGTGAATTTAAATTCGACCAGTCAATGCAAGGCAGCTACCGCCCGGATTATGCCAAAATGGCGAAACTTGGGGAAGACGGCGTCTTGATGCTGTTGTCGGATTCTACCGAAGCCGAACGCCCGGGCTATACGACATCTGAGACGGTCGTTGCCGATCATATCCTGACGGCATTTCATCAGGCGCCTGGACGTATTCTCGTATCACTTTATTCATCCAATTTTATCCGTATCCAGCAAGTGTTCGACATCGCGCGTCAAACCGGCAAGAAAGTCGCCGTGATTGGTAAAAGCCTCGAGAAAAGCTATGAAGTCGGCTTGCGCCTTGGCTATTTAGAAGTCGATGAAGATACGGTTATTTCCTTGAAAGACTTGGAGAAATACAACGACGATGAAGTTGTCATCATCGTGACCGGCAATCAGGGCGAACCGCTTGAAGCGCTTGACAAAATGGTCAGACGCCAGCACAAAGATGTGCGCATCAATGAGACGGATACGGTATTGATCACCTTTACGCCGTCGCCAGGCATGGAAGTTCCGATGTTCCAGACAATGAACAAATTGGCAAAAGCCGGCGCGAAAGTGCTGACATCGAACAAGAAAGTCCACGTTTCCGGCCATGGCAGCCAAGAAGACTTGAAGATGATGCTGAACTTGATGAAGCCGAAGTATTTTGTCCCGATCCAAGGGGAATACAAAATGCTCATCGCCCACTCGAAACTCGCACAGCAAGTCGGCATCGCGAAATCGGATATCTTCATCGCTGATAAAGGCGATATCGTCGAATACAGAAAAGAAAAAGTCCGCATGAGCGGCCGTGTCACGACAGGCAATGTCTTGATCGACGGAATCGGCATCGGGGATGTCGGCAACATCGTCCTCCGCGACCGCAAGCTTTTGTCGCAAGATGGGATCTTTATCATCGTTGTTACTTTGAACCGCAAAGAAAAACGCATCGCTTCAGGGCCTGAAATCATTTCCAGAGGCTTTGTCTATGTCCGCGAATCGGAGCAATTGCTCGATGAGTCGAGCCAATTGGTGCGCAAAGTAGTCGATAAATATGTGACGCGCGATGCATTCGAATGGAACAACATTAAACAGGAAATCCGCGATACGCTCAACTCGTATCTGTACCAGCAGACGAAGCGGCGTCCGATGATCATTCCGATCATCATGGAATACTAAGAATACAAGTAAAGGGATTCCATACCGATTCTGTCGGCAGGAATCCTTTTTCATTACGTAAGAAAAGAGGGAATCCGATGGCGCCAAGCCGCACAAACAAAAAAACCACCACCACCAAGCCGCGCACTAAGCCGCGCACGAAACCGAAGCCAAAAGCGAAAGCGAAGAAAAAACGCCAACCGGTTCCGATGATCGCCTATGAAGTCACCGGTCTCATCATGATCGGGATCGCGATCTTAATGGTCTTTAGGCTCGGCTTGATCGGCCGCATGTTCAACAACATGGCTGAGTATCTGCTCGGTTATTTGGCCTTTCTCGCTCCACTGGCATTGATCGCAGCCGCACTTCACATCATGGTCAAACGTGGCTTGCCGAAAATCCGCGCGAAAATTGCAGCCGGCTCTATATTTCTCCTTGCCGGAGCTTTATTGATCAGCCATTTGATTTGGGCAGCAGGTTCGATCTTGCCGATCACTTCTGCAAATGTCTTGTCGGAAACGTCGAAAATGACGCAAATGACCGGCACAATCTGGGGGAATTACGAAGCGACTGGCGGCGGGTTTTTCGGCGCCGTGCTGTATGCGCTGCTTCACGTGCTATTTGCGACAGCCGGCACATGGGTCATCGCCATCATCCTATTGTCGATCGGGGCGATCATCTTAACTGGCAAAACGGCTGCGCCAGTCATTGCAGAGCGCTTGCCGGTCGTCGGCGAAGCGATGCGGTCACTCGCAGAACGCTTCAAGCCGGAACGCAAACCGGCGAAAAAACAGCCGCGCAGAAAAAATGCCCCTGAAAAGGTACTGGAAATGAATGAGCAATTGGCTTATGACGATGCGCTGGAAGAAACAGAGACAGAGACGACGCTGGTCTTTGATCAAGAGACTGAGCGTGAGCCGGAAGAGGAAAAAGAGCCGATCATTTCGGCATTTACAGAAAAGGTCAAGCCGAAGCGCCAGGAGGCAGAGAAGGAAAAACCGAAAACCGAGGCTTCCGAAGAAATCAGGCATGTTGACCCAGAAACGGGAGAGATCTTGAAAGAGCCGGTCATGTCGATGAAAGAAGAAGCGGAAAATGAAGATTATGCCTTGCCGCCGATCGATCTATTGACCTTACCGCCGCATAGCGACCAAAGCGGTGAATATTCAGGCATCCAAAAAAACGCCAAGAAACTCGAGAAAACCTTCCAAAGCTTCGGTGTTCGCGCAAAAGTGACGCAAGTCCATTTGGGGCCTGCCGTGACGAAATATGAAGTGCTGCCGGATGTCGGCGTGAAAGTCAGCAAAATCGTCAGCCTTCACGACGATTTGGCATTGGCGCTTGCCGCTCGCGATATCCGCATTGAAGCACCGATTCCTGGAAAATCAGCAATCGGCATTGAAGTGCCGAATACCGAAGTCGCAGTCGTGAGCCTTCGGGAAGTATTGGAATCGGAAGAAAACAACCGTCCCGACTCGAAATTATTGTTCGGTCTCGGCCGCGACGTCACGGGCCAAGCGGTCATGACCGAGCTCAATAAAATGCCCCATCTGCTGGTGGCAGGTTCTACAGGCAGCGGGAAATCGGTATGCATCAACGGCATCATCACGAGCATCATCATGCGCGCCAAGCCGCATGAAGTGAAGATGATGATGATTGACCCGAAAATGGTCGAACTGAATGTCTACAATGGCATTCCCCATCTACTCGCACCAGTAGTGACGGATCCGCGTAAAGCGGCACAAGCCTTAAAGAAAATCGTTTCGGAAATGGAACGGCGCTATGAGCTGTTTTCCCATACCGGCACACGCAATATCGAAGGCTATAACGACTATGTCGATACATTCAACGCAGAAAACGAAGAAAAGCATCCGAAGCTGCCGTTTATCGTTGTCATCGTCGATGAATTGGCGGATTTGATGATGGTCGCGTCCAATGAAGTGGAAGATGCCATCACACGGCTTGCGCAAATGGCGCGTGCTGCCGGCATCCATTTAATCATCGCTACACAGCGCCCGAGCGTCAATGTTATCACCGGCGTTATCAAGGCGAACATCCCGTCGCGCATCGCATTTGCGGTGTCATCCGCAATCGATTCACGCACCATTCTCGACATGGGCGGGGCAGAGAAATTGCTCGGCCGCGGCGATATGCTGTTTCTCGGTGCCGGACAATCAAAACCGGTGCGCGTGCAAGGGGCGTTCTTGTCGGATACCGAAGTAGAGAAAATCGTCGACTTTTCAATCGAACAGCAAAAAGCGCAATACCAGGAAGACATGATCCCATCAGATGTGGAAGAAGTAAGCATCGACCAGGAAACGGACGAACTTTATGACGAAGCGGTGCAATTGGTCACAGAAATGCAGACGGCATCCGTGTCGATGCTGCAGCGCAGGTTCCGTGTCGGCTATTCGCGTGCCGCCCGAATTATAGACCAAATGGAGCAGCGCGGGGTCGTCGGCCCTTATGAAGGCAGTAAGCCGCGCCATGTACTGGTTCCTAAGCAGGAAGAATACTGACCGCCTAATGGCTGATTTGTGACAAAATGTTTAGTATTTGAGAAAGCTTGTGGAGGAAAATTCGCAGAATTCGACAAATTGCTATTTATTTCATTTCTATTAAATGGTATAGTAATTCTGATTAGTAGGAATGTTTTACATCAGATGTCTGATCTCTGTCATGGGTGGTGAATCATATGACAATCAAATCGGATCACCGTGCATTGTATCTCCAAGTGATCGATCGAATGAAGCAGGATATTGCTTCGGGTGTCTATAAAGAAAAAGAGAAATTGCCATCCGAGTTCGAATTATCGAAATCACTTGGAGTGAGCCGTGCGACTCTACGCGAGGCGCTGCGGCTCCTGGAAGAAGATAATGTAATCGTCAGGCGCCACGGTGTCGGGACGTTTGTCAATTCGAAACCGGTATTTTCATCGGGCATCGAGGAATTGACAAGCGTCTCCGATATGATCCGGCAGGCGGGAATGGAACCCGGAGTGGTCTACCTGAGCACTTCGGAGTCCGTTTGTTCTGAAGAAGATGTTAACCGCTTTCATTGCAATCCGGATGATACTGTCATTTCCATTGAACGCGTCCGAACGGCAAACGGGGAGCCTGTCGTCTATTGCATCGACAAAGTGCCTTCCGTCTACATGCCCGAAGGTTTTCTCGGACGCAAAGAAAGCTCCATTTTCTCGGCGCTTGAAGAATCCGGCGATATCCGCATTTCCTATGCGGTTACCTTCATCGACCCAACAGGGTATCACGAAGAAGCGTCGCCGATCCTCGAATGCGACCCGGAAACTGCATTACTTGTCTTAAAACAGCATCATTATGATGAAAACGATCGCTTGGTGCTGTATTCCAAGAACTATTTCCGTGCTGATAAGTTCAGCTTCCACGTAGTTCGCAAACGTCTGTAAACATCTGATTCCTGCTATTATCAAAAAAACCTTGGGGGTTATCACATTGATTAAACGTAAATTTGGCGTAGGCTTATCATTAATGCTGGCGGCTGGAGTTCTTGCAGCATGCGGCAGCGAAGAAGATACTTCGAACGGCGGCGACTCTGCTGAAGGCGGAGAAGGCACTGAAGAAGCAAGCGATTTCTCTGTAGCGATGGTTACGGATGTCGGAGGCGTCGATGACAAATCCTTCAACCAATCTGCATGGGAAGGCGTTCAGCAATTCGGTGAAGAAAATGGCCTTGAAAAAGGCGACGGCGGGTTCGATTACCTCCAGTCTGCTTCTGACGCTGATTACAATACCAACTTGAATAACTTGATCCGTCGTGATTTCGATGTGGTCTTCGGGATTGGCTTCTTGATGGAAGGCGCTGTCAAAGAAATCGCTGAACAGCAGCCGGATGCACAAATCGCCATCATCGATGCGGTAGTTGATGCTCCGAATGTTGCAAGCGTCTTGTTCAAAGAGCAAGAAGGGGCATTCCTTGCAGGGGTTGCTGCAGCATTGATGACAGAAACCGATAAAATCGGTTTTGTCGGCGGCATGGAGATTCCGGTTATCGAACGCTTTGAAGCCGGCTTCCTTGAAGGGGTAAAAGCTGTTGATGATTCAATCGAAGTCGATGTTCAATATACAGGTGCTTTTGATAAAGCAGAATTGGGTAAAACAACTGCTAACCGCATGTACAGTGCTGGGGCAGATATCATTTTCCACGCTGCAGGCGGAACGGGTAACGGCGTATTCACTGAAGCAAAAGAGCGCATCGAAGCTAACCCTGATGAAAAAGTATGGGTTATCGGCGTTGATGCTGACCAATACGAAGAAGGACAAGCTGGCGATGTAAACGTTACATTGACTTCAGTTTTGAAACGCGTAGATACAGCGGTTATCAACATTTCTGAACAAGCGATGAACGGCGAATTCCCAGGCGGGGAAACGGTTACTTATGGTTTGTCTGACGATGGAGTAGCCCTTGCTGATTCTCGTGGCGCGATTCCTGAAGATGTCATGAGCCAGATCGAAGAATACAAAGAACAAGTAATTTCTGGGGACATTGAAGTTCCTGAAACAGTTTCTGAATAAGCTGTAGTCAAATACGGTCATCATAAAGACCGGGTATCCGGTCTTTATGATTTTTTTTCGTCTATTTTTCGAAAGATTAATAGATGAAAGGTTTCTGCTAAAAGAAGCCTTTCATGTATTAATTCATTACATTAAGAAACAACCAGTCTCCGAGGGAGTGAAAACCGTGGAATATGTTATTGAAATGCTGAATATCCGCAAAGAGTTCGGGAACTTTGTCGCCAACGACAATATCACCTTGCAGCTTGAAAAAGGGGAAATTCATGCACTGCTCGGTGAAAACGGGGCAGGAAAATCCACCTTGATGAACGTCTTGTTTGGATTGTATCAACCGGAAGGCGGCGAAATCCGGGTCAGAGGGAAGAAAGTGGATATTTCCAACCCGAACGTAGCGAACGATCTCGGAATCGGCATGGTGCATCAACACTTTATGCTGGTCGAGAATTTCAGCGTCACCGAAAACATCATTCTTGGCAGCGAGCCGACAAAGATGGGCGTCACCAACAAGAAAGATGCCGCACAAAAAGTGGCGAAATTATCAGAGCAATATGGCTTGAATGTCGATCCATATGCCATCATTGAAGACATTTCAGTCGGCATGCAGCAGCGCGTGGAAATTTTGAAAACACTTTACCGCGGCGCAGAAATTCTGATATTCGATGAGCCGACAGCTTCACTGACGCCTCAGGAGATCACGGAATTGATCCAGATTATGAAGCGTTTAATTGCAGAAGGCAAGTCGATCATTTTGATCACCCACAAATTAAAAGAAATCATGGATGTTTCAGACCGCGTGACTGTAATACGTAAGGGTCAAGGCATCGGGACAGTGACGACATCGGAAACCAACCCGAATGATTTGGCAGCCTTAATGGTCGGTCGCCAAGTTACATTCAAGACTGAAAAAGGGCCGGCAAGCCCAACAGAGGAGATCTTGTCTGTCAAAGATCTCGTTGTCGAGGATTACCGCGGGATCGCCAAGGTGAAAAACTTGAATTTGACCGTTCGTAAAGGTGAAATTGTCGGAATTGCGGGAATCGACGGCAACGGGCAGTCCGAATTGATCGAAGCGATCACCGGGCTTAGAAAAGTCAAGAGTGGGAAAGTCATAATCCATGGCAAAGACGTTACTGGAATGAAACCGCGTAAAGTGACGGAATCCGGCGTCGGCCACATCCCGCAAGACCGCCATAAGCACGGCTTGGTACTTGATTTCCCGATCGGACACAATATCGCATTGCAAACTTACTATACAGCGCCGATCTCGAAGTCCGGCATCATGGATTATAACAAGATTACGGAAAAAGCCCAGCAAATCATCAAAGATTTCGATGTCCGGACACAAGGGCCGCATGAACCGGCCCGCGCTTTGTCTGGGGGCAACCAGCAAAAAGCAATCATCGGCCGTGAAGTCGACCGTAATCCGGATCTGCTCATTGCCGCACTTCCGACGCGCGGTTTGGATGTCGGGGCTATCGAATTTATCCATAGCCGTTTGATCGAACAGCGCGATAACGGCAAAGCGGTCCTGTTGATTTCTTTCGAACTGGATGAAGTCATGAATGTCTCCGACCGGATCGCCGTTATTCACGACGGTGAAATCGTCGATGTGGTCATTCCTGAAGAAACGACTGAACAACAACTGGGTCTTCTCATGGCAGGACATGCGGACAAAGACAAGAAAGGCGGGAAGCACCGTGTCGAATAGAGCGACAAACTTGCTGGTCCCGATCGTTTCCGTCGTGCTCGGCCTGATCGTTGGGGCGATCATCATGCTCGTCAGCGGCTATAGCCCGATCGAAGGCTATGCTGCATTATGGAACGGTATTTTTGGAGACCTTTACACAATCGGCGAAACGCTTCGCCAAATTACACCTTATCTATTGGCTGGTTTAGCCGTTGCATTCGCTTTCCGCTCAGGGCTCTTTAACATCGGGGTCGAAGGGCAATTGATCGTCGGCTGGTTCGCCGCAGCTTATGTGGGCGTAGCGGTTGAACTGCCGAAAATTATCCATTTGCCGCTAGCGATTTTGGCAGCGGCTGTAGCCGGGGCATTATGGGGCTTTGTTCCAGGCTTGTTAAAAGCCAAGTTCCGCGTACATGAAGTTATCGTCACGATCATGATGAACTATATTGCGCTTCACGTTACCAATGCTCTAATCCGAACGGTATCTGAAGGAGGAGACCGCACGGAGCGGATTTTCGCCAGTGCTTCCCTTCGTTCCGAATTTCTGGAGAACTTGACAGAATTTTCTCGGTTGCACTTGGGCTTATTGCTGGCGCTAATCATGGTCGGCGTCATGTGGTTCATCCTGGAGAAGACGACGCTTGGCTTCGAGCTCAAAGCGGTCGGTTTCAACCAGCATGCTTCTGAATATGCAGGGATGAACGTTAACAAAAACATCGTCATGGCGATGGTCATTTCCGGCGCATTTGCCGGCCTTGCGGGTGCGATGGAAGCACTTGGGACGTTTGAGTACGTTTCGTCAAAAGGTGGTTTCACCGGAATTGGATTTGACGGCATCGCCGTTGCGCTTCTCGGAATGAATACGCCGCTTGGTGTCATTTTCGGGGCTACGTTATTCGGTTCCTTGAAATACGGTGCTCTCAATATGCCGAATGCTGCAGGCATTCCGATCGAGATTGTTGAAATTGTCATCGCCGTGATCATTTTCTTCGTAGCATCCGGCTATATCATTCGTTTGCTGCTGCTCCGAGCGGCCGGCAAAAAGAAGGAGGCGAAGTGATATGAGCTTTTTGGAAATCCTATACTTCATCGTCCCTTCGGCAATTTTTTATGCAGCACCGCTTATTCTTGTTGCAATCGGCGGCGTGTTCTCTGAACGTTCCGGCGTTGTCAACATCGGCTTAGAGGGCTTGATGGTCATCGGCGCATTTGTCGGGATTTTGTTCAACTTGCTGTTCGCCGATACTTTCGGCGGAATGACGCCTTGGCTGGCATTGATCGCCGCGATGGTTGCCGCGATGCTGTTGTCGCTGCTTCACGCCGTTGCATCGATTTCATTCCGCGCGGACCAAGTCGTTTCAGGGGTTGCCATCAATTTATTGGCGATTGCACTGGCACTGTACTTGGTGAAAAGCATTTTCGATAAAGGCCAGACAGATTTCATCACCGAACGTTTTGCACGTTATAACGTTCCGGTGTTATCTGAAATTCCTGTCATCGGCCCATTATTCTTCACATCGGTTTACAATACCTCATTCTTTGCGATCGGTGTCGCGGTCCTGGCATGGTTCGTCATCTACAAGACGCCGTTCGGTTTGCGTTTGCGCGCAGTCGGCGAGCATCCGATGGCAGCTGATACAATGGGAATCAACGTCGCAAGAATGCGCTATGTAGCAGTCATGATTTCCGGCGCACTCGCTGGAATCGGCGGCGCGATCTATGCGCAGACGATTACTGGAGACTTCGGCCATGCGACAATCAACGGCCAAGGCTTTATGGCGCTTGCTGCAATGATCTTCGGAAAATGGCATCCGCTCGGTGCAATGGGCGCAGCTTTATTCTTTGGCTTCGCGCAATCCTTGAGCATTGTCGGTTCTTCGATTCCGTATATCCAGGAAATTCCGAACGTCTTCCTGTTGATCTTGCCGTATGTCTTGACGATCTTTGCGCTGGCTGGCTTCATCGGCCGCGCCAATGCTCCGAAAGCGAACGGGAAACCGTATATTAAAGGACAGCGTTAAACAGATGCCGCATATCAGCGGACTGAAAACTGGCGGGGAACTCCCCGCCAGTTTTTTTATGGAAAAAATCAAGAGCAGGCTCTGGCGGTTGGAAAAAACCTTCATTAAATAGCGTGCTGGAGGCTGAGATGTTGCAAGGAATTCGCATAATCGAGGAATCGCTTGAAATCCGGCTGCTTTTTTCCAGTGGTTTCCTCCGGTTTCATTGCATTTAAAGGAAAAAGTCCGGTATAGTTAGTGTAAGAATTACGAGAGGGGATCCAACATGTTTGAAACCAATAAGATTGCACAAGGCGTCCATGTCCACGTACACCAAACGACGCAATTCAAAACGATTAATTTTTCGATCCGCTTCAAGGACCGCCTTACCGTGAAAAATGCTTCCGAACGCGCGATCCTGGCAAATGTCTTGCAGCACAGCAACGAAATGTATCCATCCCATACAGCACTGCGCATGGTGCTCGATGATTTATACGGAACCTCCTTATACATAGATTCCACCAAACGCGGAGACGACCATATCCTCAATTTGAATGTCGAAACCGTTAATGACCAATATCTATCGGATGAAGGCGTTCTTGAGAAAGTGATGAATTTGATGTATATCGTCCTGTTCAAGCCGAATTTCGAGAATGAGCTGTTCAAGGAGAGCATTTTCAAGCGGGAACAGGAATCCATCGTCCAGCGTATCGAATCGGTATTTGACGATAAAACCCGCTACGCCCAGCAGCGCATGATGGAACTCGGGCTTCCCGGCCATCCTGCTTCGATCACTTCGAACGGTTCAATCGAACAAGTCAAGCAAGTGACCAATGAGTCGCTTGTTGCTGCATACCACCATATGCTGAAAAATAATGAAGTGGAGATTTACGTGGTGGGAGACGTTTCACCGGAATTGATTACCTCCCATATCCGCGATTATTTCCACTTTGCCGACCGCAAGGAGCTTCCTGAAAAAACGGAAAGCCAATTGCAGCCGCCTGAACAGTCCCGGGTGCTTGAATTCGAGGATATGAAACAAGGGAAATTGCATATGATGTTCTTCACACCGGTCACATTCCGCGACGAAGATTTCCCGGTCATGCAATTGATGAACGGCATTTTCGGGGGATACGCGCATTCGAAACTATTTGCCAATATCCGCGAGAAGGAAAGCATGGCTTATTACGTATCGAGTTCCTACGCTTCTCAGTTCGGCTTGATGTTTGTCCTTGCCGGGATCGACCGCAAGTTGGAAGAAAAAGCAGTTTCGCTGATCCTTGGCCAATTGGATGAAATCAAGCAAGGGCATATTACCGATACCGAATTGGATCAGACGAAAGCCCTGCTCACCAACCAATTAAAAGAAGCGCTCGATTCGGCAAGAGGCCAAATCGATATTTACGATCAATACATGGAGCTTTCGGACGACTTTGAACCTGCCTATTTGATTGAAAGATGGGAAAGCGTAACAAAAGAGCAGATTGCGCAGGCAGCAAACAATATGAGTTTGCAAATGACGTATTTCTTGTCTGGCAAGGAGGAAGCAAAAGATGAATAAAATGGAATTCAACCAACTGGAAGAAACACTTTATCACGAACAATTGCCTAACGGTTTAACGGTTTACATCCTGCCGAAACGCGGGTTTTCGAAAACCTATGCGACGTTCACGACGAAATATGGCTCGATCGATAACCATTTCGTACCGCTCGGTGAAAAAGAAGCGATTCAAGTGCCGGATGGCATTGCCCACTTTCTCGAGCATAAAATGTTCGAAAAAGAAGAAGGCGACATTTTTCAGGAGTTCAGCAAAAATGGCGCTTCTGCCAATGCGTTCACTTCGTTCACACGGACGGCGTATCTCTTTTCCGCGACAGGGCGCATCCAGGAAAATGTCACGACCCTGCTGGATTTTGTCCAAAGCCCATACTTCACTGAACAGACGGTGGAAAAGGAAAAAGGCATCATTGCACAGGAAATCACCATGTATGACGACCAGCCCGATTGGCGTTTGTATTTCGGCATGATCGAAAATCTCTACAAGAACCATCCGGTGAAAATTGACATTGCGGGCACCGTCGAGTCGATTCAGCATATCACAGCAGAGCATCTGTATACCTGCTATCATACGTTCTACCACCCGTCGAATATGGCTTTGTTCATCGTCGGAAACGTCGAGCCCGACAGCATGATGCAATTCGTCAAAGACAACCAGGCGGCGAAAACATTCGATGCGCCGGCACCGATCGAGCGCATTTTCCCGCAAGAGCCGAAGGAAGCGGCGGTCAAAGAACGGACATTGGAAATGGCAGTCCAAAAACCGAAAGTCTTTGTCGGCGTCAAACCGGAGCGGCTTGATCTGCACGGACCGGAAATGCTCAAGCATGAATTATCCGCGCAGCTCGCGTACGAGTTGCTGTTCGGCAGAACTTCGAACTTTTACCATGAAGCTTACGAGAACGGCTGGATCGATGAATCGTATTCATTCGATTATTCATTGGAAAGCGGATTCGGCTATGCACTGATCGGGACGGATACGAACCATCCTGAAAAGTTTGCAGAAGAAGTTAAAAAAGCGATCCATCAGGCAGTGGAAAAATGGCCGTTCGGTCAGGAAGACCTGGACCGCGTGCGCCGCAAGAAAATCGGCTTTTTCATGCGTGCGTTGAATTCACCGGAATACATTGCCAACCAATTTACGCAATACGCGTTCAACGGCATGAACCTTTTCGATGTCGTGCCGGTGCTTGAACAGATCGAAGTGGCCGATTTGCAAAACGCATTCGCTTTAGTCAGTGCAGAAAGCCAGCAATCGGTCTTTACGATCAAATCACCGGAGAAAGAACAGGCGTGAAGCAATTCGCTCTGATTCTAGGGGCCTCGGGAGACATCGGCGGAGCTATCGCCAGGCAGATGGCGGATGAGGGCTGGTCGCTTTATCTTCATTATCATTCGAACGCCCTTGAAGCGTTTGCGGAGGAGCTTAGCGCTGATTACCCAAAGCAGGAGTTCATTTCGGTACAGGGCGATTTCACGAATGACGGCGGCGCCCAGCAAGTCGCAAACCAAGTATTCGACTGTTCGTGCATCGTTTGTGCGAACGGCCATGCGCTGTCAGGCTTATTGCAGGACACGAGCAGCGCCGAGCAGGACGCTTTATGGCGCGTCCATGTAAAGAATCCAATCGAGACGGTGCGGCTATTGTCCCCTTATTTCAAGAGGCATGCCAAATCCTATGTCATTTTCATTGCATCGATCTGGGGAGAAACCGGTGCTTCGATGGAAACGGCATATTCAGCCGTGAAAGGCGCACAACTCGCATTCACGAAGGCTTATGCCAAAGAAATGGCGCCGTCCGGCACACGTGTCAATGCGGTATCGCCTGGGTTGATCCGCACGAAAATGAATGCCGGATTGACAGATGAAGACTGGGGAGCGCTCGAAGAAGAGATTCCGCTCGGGGCAGGGTCTCCTGAAGACATCGCCCATGCGGTGGCGTTTTTAGCCAGCGGCAAAGCGGATTATATTACCGGGCAGACGATTCGTGTGAACGGCGGCTGGCTCATTTAATGTACGCAAGCTTTTCTTCATTGTTGATGTAGGCTATCATAAAGGCAATGGACCATAGGATGAGACATATCTGGGAAGGGAGAGTGAAGCATGAAAGAATGGTATTTTGAGTATGAAATCCAAGTCAACCGCCCGGGCCTGCTCGGGGACATCGCATCGCTTCTCGGCATGCTGCGTGTCAATATCGTTACCATCAACGGTGTGGACCAGGGACGCCGCGGCATGCTGCTGCGTGCAGAGCATGACGTTCAGATTGAACGCTTCGAACAGATCTTATCGACGATTGAAACGATCGCTGTGACGAAATTCCGCGAACCGAAATTACGGGATATTCTTGCGGTACGGCATGGCCGTTATATCCAACGCGACGCAGACGACCGCAAAACTTTCCGTTTTGTGCGGGATGAACTCGGGCTGCTCGTCGATTTCATGGCGGAAATCTTCAAACAGGAAGGCCATAAGCTGGTCGGGCTGCGGGGCATGCCGCGTGTCGGCAAGACCGAGTCAATCGTCGCGGCAAGCGTCAGTGCCAACAAGAAATGGATTTTCTTGTCGTCCACGATGATCAAGCAAACCGTCCGCAACCAATTGATGGGCGATGAACACAACGACAATAATATTTTCATCTTGGACGGCATCGTCACAAGGCGCTCAGCCGATGAACGCCATCTTCAGCTCGTGCGGGAGATGATGCGCATGCCAACCATCAAAGTGGTTGAGCATCCCGACAAATTTGTTGAGCATTCCGAGTACAGCATCGACGATTTCGATTATATTATCGAATTGCGCCATCATCCGGAAGAAAAGATTACGTATGAAGTATTGGAGAAAAACACGTTTATGGACAATAAAGACCAGATGGATATGTTCGGCGACGGTTTCAATTTTTAACCAGGCAGGTGATGACGATGGGACAATTGGGCACGAAGCTGAAACAGGCAAGGCTCGAACAAGGCTTAAGCTTAGAACAGCTCAATGAGCGGACAAAAATCCAAAAGCATCATTTGGAAGGCATCGAAACAGGAGATTATTCGGCCATCCCTGGCAGCTTTTATGTGCGTGCATTTATCAAGCGCTATGCACAAGCTGTCGGTATGGATGGCGATGCCCTGTTAAGTGAGCACAAAAGCGAGTTGCCTGAAGATGCCCCGGATGCCGCTCCTGCTGAGCATTTAACGCGCAGGCCCGAGAAGAAAAAACGCAGCTCTGGCCCCGTCGCAGAATCAATGCCGAAAGTGTTGGTAGCATTATTTATCGTTTTTATATTATTGGTTATTTGGTATTTCTATCTGCTCAGCACATCAGGGAACGATATCCAACAGGAACAAGAAGGCGGCGATGTGGAATACGAGGCACCGGCTGAACAAACGGAAGAACAGCCGGAAGCGGCCGAGGAAGAACAAGCGCCCGCTGATGAACCGGAAGAACAACCGGAACCCGAAGAGCCACAAGCCCAATTGGAACTTGAGAGCGTATCGGGTGAAACGACGACTTATACGTTCACTGGCCCGGCTGATAAACAGCTTGAATTTACCGCAAACGGCGAATCCTGGGTGAGCGTTTTAAATGACGGTGGTGCTCAACTGTTGAGCCTCGCGCGCGTGTTCGAGACTGGAGAAACAGAAGCTATTGATGTCTCTGATGAAACGGACGTTTTCATGCGGGTTGGGGATTACGCAATGCTTTCCATTGAACTGAACGGTGAAACAGTGCCGTATGAACAAGAACGTAAACCGCAAAACATCATCATCCGTTTTGATGATGCTGAGTAGCCATCACCCGATGGCTATTTTTCTGCAAGGATTGAAAGGAGAAAAACAAATGAATATTCCAAACCAAATCACTATTTCACGAATCTTGCTCATCCCGATTTTCATGGCTTTCATGCTTATCGATTTCGGCTGGGGAGAGATGACGCTTTTGGGGGCAACGCTGCCGGTCGCGCATTTTATCGGCGCATTGATCTTCATCTTCGCCTCCGCCACCGACTGGGTCGACGGCTATTATGCGCGCAAATACAATTTAGTCACGACTTTCGGCAAATTCTTGGATCCCCTTGCCGATAAACTCCTCGTTTCTGCGGCATTGATCATCTTGGTCGAGCTAGGCTTCGCGCCGGCATGGGTCGTCATTGTCATCATCAGCCGCGAATTCGCCGTAACAGGCTTGCGCTTGGTGCTGGCGGGTGAAGGAGAAGTTGTGGCAGCCGGCAACTTGGGCAAAATCAAGACCGTCACACAACTATTCGCGATCATTTCGCTCTTGCTGTACAATATGATTTTCGCCTTGGTCGGCATTCCGTTCGGCGAAATCATGCTTTACATCGCTTTGCTGTTTACGGTGTGGTCCGGATGGGATTATTTCTATGCCAACCGCAAAGGGCTTATGACGTCCAAATAAGCGCCACATGAAAGGAAGGTTGCTATGAACGCTGAAATTATCGCAGTTGGCTCGGAGCTCCTGCTTGGCCAAATCACCAATACGAATGCCCGTTTCATTTCGGGGCATCTCGCTGAAATCGGGATCAATGTCTATTACCATACGGTAGTAGGCGACAACCCGGAGCGTTTGAAAGAATCGATCGCCGTCGCGGAATCGCGTGCTGACTTGATCATCTTCTCTGGAGGGCTCGGGCCGACAAAAGACGATTTGACCAAGCAGACCATCGCCAATCATCTAGGCACGACTTTGGCAATGGACGAAGAAGCCATGGTGTCAATCGCTGCCTACTTTGAACGTGCTGGCCGCCCGATGACAGACAACAATAAAAAGCAAGCGCTCGTGCTTGAAGGCAGCGAGGTGCTGTTCAACGAAAACGGCATGGCGCCGGGAATGATGTATCAAAACGGCGCTCATATGTATATGCTGCTGCCTGGGCCGCCGCATGAATTGGAGCCGATGTTCCAGTTCGAGGCGAAACCGAAATTGGTGCGCATGCTCAATGAGGAAAATATTATCCTGTCGCATGTCTTGCGTTTTTACGGCATCGGGGAAGCGGAACTTGAAGACCGCCTGCAGGATATCTTGGACAAACAGACCAACCCGACGGTTGCACCACTGGCATCTGCCGGTGAAGTGACGCTGCGCATCACGGCAAAAACGGACACCACGGATGAAGCGTGGAAATTAATCGACGGCGCAAAAGAAGAAATCCTGGAGCGTGTCGGCGATTATTTGTACGGCTATGATGATGATTCTCTTGCCTCGAAAGCCATCGATTTATTGAAACAGCAAGGCAAAACGGTTTCGGCGGCAGAAAGCTTGACGGCTGGCCTGTTCCAGTCCGAGCTCGCTTCAGTCGCAGGTGCGAGTGCTGTCTTGAATGGCGGCGTCGTCACCTATAACGAACAAATGAAAATTCAGCAGCTCGGCATGACACAGGAATTTTTCGAAGAGCATTCCGTCGTCAGCGAAGAAACGGCTGCAGCGATGGCTTCGGCTGTCAGGGAGAAGTTCAATACCGATGTCAGCGTCAGTTTGACCGGCGCGGCTGGGCCCGATGCGCACGGTGAGGAACCAGCCGGCACGGTATGGATCGGCATTGCGAGCGCTCAAGGAACGACAGCCCATCGCCTTCAGTTATCCGGGATGAGGAATACAAACCGCATCCGTGCCGTGAAACTGGCCTTGTATTACTTGATACGAACACTGGCAGATGAAGACGCACGCAAAATTTAATTTTGCGTGTTTTTTCACGCCCATTTTGGGGGAATGATAGGATAGCGGCGATCAAATTCGGAAAACATTTATACGAACACGAATAAACGTTCGCTTTTTTCTTGTAAATTTCTCAATAAACTAGTATACTGAAATCAGTTAGAAAATTGGTTTTCACATAAGAGGAGGATTTCTTTTGAGCGATCGTAAAGCAGCGCTGGATATGGCGCTAAAACAAATAGAAAAGCAATTTGGTAAAGGGTCTGTCATGAAATTGGGTGAAAGCACAGGCCATAATGTCTCAACAGTCTCAAGTGGTTCGTTGTCTCTTGACATCGCACTCGGCATAGGCGGCTATCCACGTGGGCGCGTCATCGAGATCTACGGGCCGGAAAGTTCCGGTAAGACAACGGTCTCGCTCCATGCGATTGCAGAAGTACAGGCTTCTGGCGGGACGGCTGCATTTATCGATGCAGAGCACGCCCTTGACCCGGTATATGCAAAAGCGCTTGGCGTCAATTTGGATGAACTATTGCTGTCTCAGCCGGATACAGGCGAGCAGGCACTTGAAATCGCAGAAGCACTCGTGCGAAGCGGCGCAGTAGATATCGTCGTCATTGACTCCGTAGCGGCACTTGTGCCAAAAGCGGAAATTGAAGGCGAAATGGGCGACTCACACGTCGGCCTACAAGCCCGTCTCATGTCTCAGGCTCTCCGTAAACTGTCGGGCGCCATCAACAAATCGAACACCATTGCTGTATTCATCAACCAAATCCGAGAAAAAGTCGGCGTTATGTTTGGTAACCCGGAAGTCACGCCGGGCGGACGCGCATTGAAATTCTATTCATCCGTACGCCTTGAAGTACGCCGTGCCGAAGCTCTCAAATCGGGCAACGACATCATCGGTAACCGGACAAAGATCAAAGTCGTCAAAAACAAAGTAGCTCCGCCGTTCCGCACAGCGGAAGTGGACATCATGTACGGGCAGGGGATCTCGCGTGAAGGTGAGATCGTCGATTTGGCAGCAGATTTGGATATCGTCCAAAAAAGCGGATCGTGGTATTCCTATAATAACGAACGCGTTGGGCAAGGCCGTGAAAACGCTAAGCAGTTCATGCGTGAGCATGAAGACATCCGTAACGAAATCGCGGGCAAAGTCCGTGAACATTACGGCATGACAGCTGCTTCCTATTCAGTGTCCGTCCCTAAAGATGACAAGAAAGAAGCAGAAGACTTTAACTTGCTTGTCGACGAAGAGGAATAGGCTCTGTCTGAAACTTTATAGAGGCTTGCCGTAAAGACTGCGAAGCATTTGCTTCGCAGTCTTTTTACAAGCAAGCGGTGCCGGCTTGGCAGGGTTGACAGCGCATAGGTCCATCTATACAATTAAAATTGTATTATTTACTAATTTTTAAACGATTGATGAAAGACAAAGAGTTATTGATTCATCCTTTGAAAATGTAAAAATCAATAGCAAGAGGAGGTGTCCGAATGGGTATTACTGAGTTCATCTTCGCTTTGCTTGGTATCATCGTCGGTGTAGTTGTTGGGTATTTTGCATTGAAAAAGGCAAACGATTCCAAAATGGCAGGCGCCAAACATTCCGCAGAGCAAGTCGTCGAAGATGCAAAACGGGAAGCAGAGGCGCTGAAAAAAGAAGCCTTGTTGGAAGCGAAAGACGAAAATCATAAATTGCGTACTGAAGCTGAATCTGAAATTCGCGAACGCCGATCGGAAATGCAGAAACACGAAAATCGGTTATTGCAAAGAGAAGAAAATTTGGATCGCAAGGATGATGCATTAAACAAACGCGAGGCCGGACTTGAACGCAAAGATCAGGCACTTGCCGAAAAACAACAGCATATTGAACAGATGGAGAGCAAAGCTGAAGAGTTGGTTCAGCAGCAACAAACCGAAATGGAACGGATTTCATCTTTGACACGCGAGGAAGCGAAAAGCATCATTCTCGAGCAAGTGGAAAATGAATTGTCGACAGACATCGCAGTTATGGTCAAGGAATCGGAAGCCCGTGCCAAAGAAGAATCGGACAAAAAAGCGAAGAACATCTTGTCGCTCGCGATGCAGCGTTTTGCTGCAGACCATGTAGCGGAAACGACCGTTTCCGTGGTCAACTTGCCGAATGACGAGATGAAAGGCCGCATCATCGGGCGTGAAGGACGCAATATCCGTACGCTTGAAACCTTGACGGGCATCGATTTAATCATCGATGATACGCCAGAAGCGGTCATTCTTTCTGGATTTGACCCGATCCGCCGCGAAACAGCACGTCTGGCACTTGAGAAATTGGTGTCGGACGGGCGCATCCATCCAGCGAGAATCGAGGAAATGGTTGAAAAGTCAAGACGTGAAGTCGATGAACAAATTCGTGAAATTGGGGAACAAACCACATTTGACGTAGGTGTACATAACTTGCATCCAGACTTGATCAAAATACTCGGTCGACTCCGCTACCGTACAAGCTATGGCCAGAACGTCCTGAAACACTCGATGGAAGTCGCGTTCTTGTCAGGCCTCATGGCAGCAGAGCTTGGAGAAGATGTGACACTTGCAAGACGTGCCGGTCTACTCCATGATATCGGCAAAGCCATCGACCACGAAGTCGAAGGCAGCCACGTGGAAATTGGCGTCGAGCTCGGAACGAAATACAAGGAACATCCAGTCGTCATCAACAGCATCGCCTCCCACCACGGGGACACGGAAGCGACTTCGGTCATTTCGGTCATCGTCGCAGCAGCGGATGCACTATCCGCAGCACGTCCAGGTGCCAGAAGCGAAACGCTCGAAAACTACATCCGCCGGCTTGAAAAGCTGGAAGAGATTTCAGAGTCTTACGAAGGCGTCGAGAAATCGTTCGCCATCCAAGCAGGCCGAGAAATCCGGATCATGGTTCGTCCGGAGCAGATCGACGATATGACAGCTCACCGCCTTGCGCGCGACATCCGCAAGCGTATCGAGGAAGAGCTGGATTATCCAGGACATATCAAAGTGACGGTCATCCGCGAAACGCGTGCCGTTGAATACGCAAAATAAAAACGAAAAAGGCTTCGTTGAATATCCATTCAAAGAAGCCTTTTTCTTATGGAGAAAGGTGATTGCATGAAAGTTTTATTTATCGGGGATATTGTAGGGTCAATCGGGAGAGAAGCACTCGAAAGTTATTTGCCGCGGCTGAAGCGCAAATATGCACCGGATGTTGTCATTGCGAACGGTGAAAACGCCGCTGCAGGGCGTGGCATTACCAAATCGATTTACCAGGATTTATTGTTTATGGGAGTCGACATGGTGACGATGGGCAACCATACGTGGGACCAAAAAGAAATTTTTGATTTTATCGACGATGTGGATTACTTAATCCGCCCGGCGAATTTTTCAGAAGAGGCACCTGGCCGCGGCATGGCGACAGTGACGAAAAACGGCAAAACCTTGTCGGTCATCAATTTACACGGGCGAGTATTCCTTCCTGCCCATGACGATCCGTTCAAGATGGCAGATGAGTTGATCGAAGAAGCGAAGCAAGTGTCGCCGCTCGTCTTCGTCGACTTCCATGCGGAAGCAACAAGCGAGAAAATTGCGATGGGCTGGCATTTGGATGGCCGCGCTTCTGTTGTCGTCGGGACGCACACCCATGTCCAAACAGCGGATGCGCGTGTTCTTCCGGGCGGTACGGCCTATATCTCGGATGTCGGCATGACCGGGCCATACGACGAAATCCTCGGCATGAAAAAAGATTCTGTTTTGTACCGTTTCAAGACGAATATGCCAACGCGCTTTGAAGTGCCAAAGTCGGGCCGTTCGGTCGTCAGCGGATTTTTCACGGAGATTGACGACAATACAGGCAAAGCTTTGAGTTGCGAGAGAATCTACATCAACGAGGATTACCCTTTCCAGGCATAAGTAAGCTGGTGTCGAATTAACGACAATTGCCCGGACAGCTTGTATCGAGCCTCGTTCGTTCAGTATAATAGGTAGAGATCGTCGAATGGCTGGCTTGAGACGAAATTGTTGTCGAGTTTAGCGGATTCACTGTACAATCGTAAGCGAAAGTGTTCTGACAGATAAAGAAAATCAAAATACAGCGTCTGATGCCGGTTGCCGGAATCGGACCAGGAAATGGGTGTCTACGGTAATGACTTATACAAAACAACAAATCGTCGATAAAGCGCGTGAAGTGGCAGACATGATTGCCGAAACAGAAGAAGTGGATTTCTTTAAGCGCGCGGAAGCGCAAATCAATGAAAACCAGCAGATCCGCGAAAAAATCGCGAGCTTGAAAAGCCTACAAAAACAAGCGGTCAATTTCCAGCATTACGGAAAAGAACGCGCGCTTGAATTGATCGAGAAGAAAATCCAGAAAATCGAAGAGGAAATCGACGCTGTGCCAATCGTTCAGGAATTCAAGCAATCACAAAGCGACGTCAACTCGCTATTGCAGATGGTTTCTACGGCGATCGCCAATCAAGTGACGAACAACATCATCACGGATACCGGCGGCGACTTGCTGCGCGGCGAAACAGGATCCAAAGTAAGAAACGATGGCGGCGGAGGCTGCTCATAATCCACAGCGCGAAACAAATGGCGCAGTGATCTTATAAAAACTGAAAGAGCCCAGCTCTTTCAGTTTTTTCGTTTCTGCCTGCGAGTTTGTTATAATGGGGAAACGAACAATTGATTGAATGAGAGAGGGTAGACAATGGCACCGACACCAATGATCCAACAATATTTGCAAGTGAAATCCGAATACCAGGATGCCTTCCTGTTTTTCCGTTTGGGCGATTTTTATGAAATGTTCTACGACGATGCCATCAAAGCATCGCAGTTGCTGGAAATCACATTGACGAGCCGCGGCGGCAACGGGGAAGACCGCATTCCAATGTGCGGGGTGCCGCATCATTCCGCGAAAAACTATATTGACCAGCTGATTCAAAAAGGCCACAAAGTCGCGGTATGCGAACAAGTGGAAGACCCAAAAACGACGAAAGGCGTGGTCAAACGCGAAGTGGTCCGGCTCATCACGCCTGGTACCCATACCGAGGGCAAAAGTGTCGACGCCAAAGCGAATAATTTTATTGCGGCGGCCGATGAAGTGGCAGGCGGTTTCGGCCTTGCGTATTTAGACATTTCAACGGGCGAATCGACTGCCACCTACATAGCAGGCAATGAAAAAGCATTGCTCAACGAACTCCAGGCACTGCACATCCGCGAACTGGTCGTCTCCGAGCAATTGCGCTTATTACTAGCAGAAGAAGACCAGCAGCTGATTTTATCAGTAGAGCATATGGAAGCGCCTTTTTCGGCGGACCCGGCTTTATTCGCCGAATGCCCAAGCGAACTCGAAATGTGCGGCAAGCGCTTGCTTGCCTATATCTCAGCGACTCAAAAACAATCGCTCGGCCATATCCAGCCCTTCACATTCCGTGAAAATGCCCGCATCCTGGGCATTGATTATTATTCAAAACGCAATCTGGAATTAATCGAATCCATTCGAGGCGGAGATAATAAAGGCACGTTATTATGGCTATTGGACGAAACAGTCACGGCCATGGGCAGCCGTAAATTAAAACAATGGCTGCATCAGCCCTTGGCAGATCGTTTTGCGATCGAAGCACGCCAGCAAATGGTGGAAGCTTTGATGGACCGTTATTTCGTGCGCGTGGAATTGCAGCAATTACTGAAACAAGTGTATGACTTGGAGCGTTTATCTGGACGTGTGGCATTCGGCAGCGCGAGCGGGCGGGATTTGGCGCAGCTGCGCAATTCCTTGGAGAAGATTCCGGAACTCGTACGTGAGCTTGCGGATTCAGGCCACGCCTCGCTCGAGCAATTCAGCGCCGGGTTAGACCCTTGCCCGGAAGTTTGCGAGTTGCTGTCAGCGATCAGCGACAATCCACCGTTATCGGCGAAAGAAGGCGGCATTATCCGTGACGGCTTCAACGCGCAATTGGATGAATACCGGGACGCTTCTCGAAACGGCAAGGACTGGATTGCAGAACTTGAGCAAAAAGAACGTGCGAAAACGGGCATCCGGTCCTTGAAGATCGGCTATAATCGTATTTTCGGCTATTATATTGAGATTTCAAAAGCCAATATGCATTTGGCGGACCTTGATCGATACGAAAGAAAACAGACCTTGGCCAATGCTGAGCGCTATATCACGCCGGAATTGAAAGAAAAAGAAACCTTGATTTTAACGGCGGAAGAGAAAAGTTTGACACTCGAATACGAATTGTTCGTCAGTGTGCGCGAGCAAGTGAAGGAATACATTTCACGCATTCAGCAATTGGCTTCAAAAGTCAGCGCGCTCGACGTTTATATCAGTTTTTCCGAAGTTGCGGAAAAATACCGCTTCACAAAACCGGCTTTTAACGACGGCCGGAAAATTTCGATCCGCGAAGGCCGCCATCCGGTTGTCGAGAAAATGCTTAACAAACAGCATTACGTACCGAACGACTGTGAACTTAGCGATGACGGCAATATGCTATTGATCACTGGCCCGAACATGTCGGGGAAAAGCACTTATATGCGGCAAGTCGCTTTAACGGTCGTCTTGGCACAAATCGGCAGCTACGTCCCGGCAGCTTCTGCGGAATTGCCGATCGTCGACCAGATCTTCACGCGCATCGGCGCAGCGGATGACCTCGTGTCGGGCCAAAGTACATTCATGGTCGAGATGATGGAATCGCAATACGCCATCACCCATGCGACGGAACGCAGTTTATTGCTGTTCGATGAAATCGGGCGCGGCACATCGACTTACGACGGCATGGCGCTGGCACAGTCGATGATTGAATACATCCATGAAGAAATTGGCGCCAATACTTTGTTTTCAACGCATTACCACGAATTGACGGCTTTGGAAGAAACACTACCGAAGCTAAGCAATGTCCATGTCTCGGCAATGGAACAATCCGGAAAAGTGGTCTTTTTGCATAAAGTAAAACACGGGCCGGCCGATAAGAGCTATGGGGTCCACGTGGCGGAACTCGCCAATTTGCCGGAAGCGATTTTGCGCCGCGCGCGCGAATTGCTGCTTAGTTTCGAGGCAGATAACCACAAAACACAGCAGCAGGCAGAACAATTATCGTTTTTTGATGAACGGGATACGGTGAACGAAGAAGTTCTGCAATCTATCAAAGATGCGTCGATTTCACGCATGACGCCGCTTGAAGCGTTGCAGCTGATCAACAATTTGCAGGAGAAAATAAGCGGAGGAGGCTGATCCTATGGGCAAAATCCGGTTAATGGACGAACCGCTGTCCAATAAAATCGCGGCAGGGGAAGTCGTCGAACGGCCGACTTCAGTGGTCAAGGAATTGGTGGAAAATGCGATCGATGCCGGCAGCACGGCTATAGAAGTGCTTTTGCAAGAAGCGGGGCTGACATCGATACAGATCATCGACAACGGAGCGGGCATGGATGAAGAAGATGCCGTTCTCTCCTTTTCACGCCATGCTACGAGTAAAATTGAAAATGAACACGATCTGTTCCGCATCCGGACACTTGGGTTCCGTGGGGAAGCACTCGCCAGTATCGCTTCTGTCTCGAAAGTTACATTGCAGACATCCGACGGTGAGTCAGGCACTTATCTGGAAATCGAAGGTGGCCGGCCCACAGAACATCGCGCCGGGGCCTTGCGGCAAGGCACGGATATCCGCATCGGCCAATTGTTTTTCAATACACCGGCAAGATTGAAATATATGAAAACCTTGCAGACAGAACTCGGGCACACGATCGATTTGATGAACCGCTTTGCACTCAGTTACCCGGGAATTTCATTCCGCCTGGTCCATGACGGCAAGCAATTGCTGCAGACCGCGGGAAGCGGTGAAATCCGCCGTGTGCTGGCGGATATATATGGTGTGGCCATCGCCAAGAAAATGATCGCTTTTGAAGGCGAATCGCCCGATTACCAAATTGAAGGCTTTGCTTCACTGCCTGAAATTACGCGGGCCAATAAAAACTATATCTCACTGTTCGTCAATGGCCGCTGGGTCAAGCATTATGCCATCGCTAATACCGTGCATAAGGCGTACCACACATTTCTGCCGCTTGAGCGCCAGCCGATTGTCGTCTTGAACATTAAAGGGGACCCGTATTTGACCGATGTCAATGTACATCCTTCGAAACAGCAAATCCGGCTGAGCAAAGAAAAGGAATTGCTCGAACTGGTCCATGACACGATTCGCAGAGCTATCCAGACCGCCGTACGCGCGCCTGTCATCGAAAAGCCAAAACCGGTCAAGCAGGCGCCGAGCCGTCAACTGGATTTATGGAAACGCCCGGTCGACGATGTGCGGAGGGAGCCGGAAATTCAGCCCACAATGGATTGGAAGCAGGACAAACTGCAGGAACGTGTTGAGGATTTCCATCTGGAGCCAAGACTTGAACCGGTCACTGAACCGGTCATTCAGCCGGCGTATGAGCCGGTGGAAACCGTGCAAGGGCCATTTGATGAACCCGAAAGCCATCAAGCGATTGACGACGGTCCGCAATTTCCGGAACTGGAAGTGGTAGGCCAGATTCACGGGACCTATATTGTGGCACAAAGCTCCGACGGCTTTTATTTGATTGATCAACATGCAGCTCAAGAACGCATCAAGTACGAGTTTTTCCGTGAAAAAGTCGGCGATACAGATTCAAACGAACGCCAGTCGCTGCTTTTGCCGTTAACCTTCCACTACAGCCGCGATGAGGCGCTCCATTTGAAAGATCAATTAGATGCTCTGGAAGAAAGCGGCGTATTTCTTGAAGAATTCGGCGATACGACGTTCATTGTCAGGGAATACCCGACGTGGTTTCCGAAAGGCTTTGAACAGGAAGTTATCGAGGACTTGATTGAGCAAGTGCTGGCCGAGCGTAAAATCGATATCAAGAAACTTCGTGAAGATGCGGCCATCATGATGAGCTGCAAACGATCGATCAAAGCGAACCACTTTTTGCAAAAGCATGATATGGAACGTTTATTGGCCGATTTGAAAAAGGCGGAACAGCCGTTCACTTGCCCCCACGGGCGTCCGGTCATCATCCATTTCAAAACCTACGATATCGAAAAAATGTTTAAACGCGTAATGAATTGAATATCGACACTGAGCGGTAAGTGCTTAAGGGAAGAAATGAAGAAGTTTTATGATGAAAAATCAGAAAGGGTGTGAACCAATGGAAATGACAAGTTCATTCGTTCAGATGTCAGATGGGCATGAACTCTATTGCAGTCTGCACAAGGCGCTCAATCCAAAAGGCCATGTGCACATTATCCATGGCATGGCTGAACACAGCGGCCGCTATCAGGACTTTATCCAATCACTTAACCAACAAGGATTTACTGTATCCGCCCATGACCAAAGAGGCCACGGCAAAACGGCCGAGCGCAATGGAACGGCTGGATATTTTGCAGAGTCTGAGGGATTCTTGCGTGTCGTGGAGGATGCACATGAGGCCATCCGCCATGCACAAGAGAAGATAGGCAAACTGCCATTCACGCTAATCGGGCATTCGATGGGTTCGTTTGTCTCCAGGCGTTATTTGCAATTATATGGCAATCAAGTGGATTGCGCAGTGCTGTCTGGCACGGGCGGGCATCCGGGATTTTCTTTGTCGGCAGGTATTGCAGCTGCGAAGAGCTTCAGCAAGTTAGAGGGAAAAACAGCCATCAATCCGGTTCTAGGAAATTTGATTTTTGGCAGTTACAACAAGGATTTTCTTGATGAAAAATCAAAGTTTTCCTGGTTGAGCAGCAAACGGCAAACGGTTGACCAATTCGAAGAAGATCCGTGGTGCGGATTTGAAATGACGAACCAGTTCTATGTCGACTTGTTTGAAGGCTTGGGGATCATTCACCAAATGGATGAAGTCAGAAGAATCCCTAGAAACCTGCCCGTATTGTTCATCAGTGGCTCTGTAGATCCTGTCGGAAGGAAAGGGAGCGGCGTATTCGAAGCTGCAGCCCAATTCGATAAAGCAGGCATTGAAAAAGTGAAAGTTTATATGGCAGAAGAGAAGCGCCACGAAGTGCTGCATGAGTTGAATGCCGAAATTTATCAGCAAGTCATCATTGATTGGATAAATGAGCATGGTTGAAGTAATTGCCGTTGTCGGACCGACAGCTTCAGGCAAAACTGCGCTTAGCATCGAACTCGCCAAACGTTTGGGCGGCGAGATCATCAATGGGGATTCAATGCAGGTTTATCGGGGAATGGATATTGGGACGGCTAAAATCCGTCCGGAGGAAATGGCTGGGATCCCGCATCATTTGCTCGACATCCGGAACCCGGAAGAATCATTTTCGGTCGCTGAATACCAAGAGCTGGTCCGACAAAAAATCGACGAAATTCAACAGCGTGGCATGCTTCCGATCATCGTCGGCGGGACAGGGCTATATGTCCAGTCGGTGCTGTTCGATTACCGTTTTTCTAAGCAGCAAGTTAACGAAGACCTCAGGCGAACGCTGCATGCCGAACTTGAACGCTTAGGACCCGAGGCGATGCATAGCAAATTATTGGAGCTCGATCCAGACATCAACATCCATCCGAATAATACTCGGCGCGTCCTGCGTGCCTTGGAGATTTTATTGAGCGGTGAGGAAAAAGAGGATGGCAGCCTAGCACAGGCACCGATGTACGATGAATTGATAATCGGCCTCGATGTGCCGAGGGCTAAACTGTATGAGCGCATCGACAGCCGCGTCGACGGGATGATGGATGCGGGTTTGCTGGATGAAGTCCGTTATCTGTATGACAGTGGACTGCGTGATGTTCAGTCCATCAAGGCGATCGGCTATAAGGAATTGTATGGGTATTTCGATGGCTTGTATCCATTGGAAGAGGCGGTTGCAAAACTAAAACGCAATTCAAGAAAATACGCCAAGCGCCAGTTCACATATTTCCGCAATAAAATGCCGATTCTTTGGCTGGATGCAACAGCAGACCAGGAAAACAATATGGAAGAAATTATGCGCTTCTGGCAGGAAAACGATCGCCACCGTCGAATTGAACAAATGGCCAAAACTATACGCTAGAGAAACAGGGGGAATTCCATGAAACCGGTTAATATCCAAGATGTATATTTAAACCAGCTGCGCAAAAACAATATTTTCGTCACGGTGTTTTTGCTGAACGGCTTCCAATTGAAAGGCACCATTAAATCTTACGATAATTTCACGGTACTGGTAGAGACGGAAGGCAAGCAGCAATTGATCTACAAGCATGCCATTTCGACTTTTTCACCGGCAAAGCCCGTATCGATCGAACACCAAGAGTAAACGGAGCAATCGACCAGTACGGATAGGAGGGATAGCGGATGAAATCAATCAGCACAGATGAACTGGACCAGAAAGTGGATGCTGGAGACCAACTCCACATCATCGACGTCCGTGAGAAAGATGAAGTGGCTGCCGGGATGATCCCGGGAGCACAGCACATCCCGCTCGGTGAATTGCCAGAGCGCACCGGGGAACTGGATTCCTCGAAACAGTATTATATTGTTTGCCAGGCAGGCGGCCGCAGTGCAAAAGCTGCAGAATACTTGGAATCGAATGGATTCCATTCGGTCAATGTCGATGGCGGCATGTCGTCATGGCGCGGCGTTACAGTTTACGGATGAAAAAAAGCCGATCGGCAATTGCCGATCGGCTTTTATGATGTCGTGAGGATTTTGCGTGTTGGTAATTTCCATTTGTACGTATAGGATAAGATCCTCAGCAGTGTAATGCCTAAAAACAAGGCATAAAGCATAAAATCGGTGCGGATGACATCGATGCTGATCAATAATCCTGCAATTGCCGCCCAGACAGCGTATATTTCCGCCTTCAATACCAACGGCTTTCTTCCGGCGAGAAGATCTCGTACCATGCCGCCGCCGGATCCTGTCAGCACTGCGGCCACGACCGCCGCATAAAACGGCAAGCCCAGTTCGACTGCGAATAAAGCGCCCTGCACCGCAAATGCAGACAAGCCGATGGCATCGAAGAAATGGCCCCAGCGATTCCAATGGCCGAGTGTTTTATGCGGGAATAAGAACACGATGGTGATGGAGATGAGCGCCAATTGGAACATGAATTCCTGCTCCCATAGAGCGGAGACGGGCACCCCAATCAATAGGTTGCGGATGGCCCCGCCGCCGAATGCGGTAACGACGCCAAGCAGATAGACGCCGAAAATATCGTATTCCTCTTCCATGGCGATGATCGCCCCGGATACCGCGAAAGCAATGGTCCCGATGGCGCTTAGTACTTCCCAAGCCATTATTCGACGCCCTCCTTAACTTAAACAACTCTATGAATTGTAGCAGAATTGGAGTCATTTTCAAATAGCTTAATGAGCAATCAATCACCGAAGAGAAATGGAGATTCCTATGTATAACATGATTAAAAAAACAGAAGATATGATTCGACCGCAATTAGAAGCCGCAGATGATATCGCATTGCACAATCAGCAGAAAGTGCTTGCAGCCTTCCATCGCCAGAAAGTCAGCGACCATCACTTCCACCCGTCGACAGGCTATGGATATGATGATGAAGGCAGAGACACGTTGGAGCGGGTCTATGCCGACGTATTTAAAGCGGAAGCGGCGCTTGTCCGCCCGCAAATCATTTCAGGCACGCACGCCATTACCATTTCGCTGTTCGGCATCTTGCGACCGGAGGATGAACTGTTATATATCACTGGCCAGCCTTATGACACGCTCGCTTCGATCGTCTCAGGCGGAGAGGAAGATACAGGGTCTCTCAAGGATTTCGGCATCTCCTACCAGCATGTGGACCTGGACAAACAACATAAAGTGGATTGGCCGTCCGTTGAACAAGCCATAGCACACAATACTAAAATGATCGCGATTCAGCGTTCGCGAGGCTACGATAACCGGCCTTCTTTCACCATCAGCGAAATCAAGGAAATGGTCGAAAAAATCCGTGAAATTAAGCCGGACGCTGTCGTATTCGTCGACAATTGCTACGGCGAGTTCGTAGAAACCGAAGAACCGATTGAAGCGGGAGCAGATCTCATAGCAGGCTCTTTAATCAAGAATCCGGGAGGCGGCCTGGCTAAAATTGGCGGATACATCGCTGGCAAACGCATTTTTGTTGAAAAATGCGCTTATCGGATGACCTCTCCGGGTATAGGAGGGGAGGCCGGAGCTTCCCTCAACGCGCTCGCGGACATGTACCAAGGATTTTTCATGGCTCCGCATATCGTGTCGCAAGCCTTGAAAGGGGCGGTTTTCACCGCAGCTTTATTGGAGACGGCCGGCATGAAAACCAGTCCTCATTATAGTGCGGCACGGACAGACCTGATCCAATCGGTATCGTTCCAGACCGCCGAACAGATGGTGTTGTTTTGCCGTGCGATCCAAGCAAATTCCCCGGTCAATGCACAGTTTCTCCCGGAACCCGCTTATATGCCGGGCTACGAAGATAATGTCATTATGGCAGCCGGTACCTTTGTACAGGGCGCGAGCATCGAATTGACCGCTGACGGGCCGATTCGTGCGCCATTTACCGCATTTGTCCAAGGTGGATTGACTTATGAACATGTGAAGCTGGCGGTCGTCAACGCATTGCAAGCTTTGGAGAAAGAACAATTACTGTAAGTGATTGTTAAAACACTCTGTAAAAAGTCATGTCATAAAATCTAACATCTGTTTGACAAATAACCTGACATGTAATAAACTGAAAATGTAGTAATTAGTGAAATGGGTGAAACTTATGACAAATCGGGTTCGCCGCACCATGCCCATTCTCCCGATCAGCATCGTAATGCAACTGACGGATTTGACAGCGCGGCAAATACGCTATTACGAAGAGCAGAAGCTGATCAGTCCGGCCAGGACAGAAGGCAATAAGCGCATGTTTTCATTAAATGATGTCGATGCACTGCTTGAGATCAAGGATTATCTGGAGCAGGGCCTTAATGTCGCGGGCATCAGAAAACTGTACGAAACCAAAGAGATGCCGCAAAACGATCAAGCCGAGCCGAAGACATTGAGTGATGCAGAACTCCGCAGCTTATTGCGCGAGGAGATGAAGCATCAAGCACGGCCGTTTAGCCAGGCATCCCAACGACACGGTGATTTATCCCGTTTCTTTAAATAAGCGGGCTACATAATATAACCTAGGAGAGTGAACAGTACATGAGCAAGTATTCAAAAGAAGACATTATTCGATTGGTAAAAGAAGAAGACGTCAATTTTATCCGCCTGCAATTCACCGACATTCTCGGCGTTATCAAAAACGTAGAAATCCCAACATCACAGCTTGAAAAAGCACTCGACAACAAAATGATGTTTGATGGATCTTCAATCGACGGCTTCGTCCGCATCGAAGAATCCGATATGTACCTGTTCCCAGACCTTGATACGTGGGTGGTATTCCCATGGATTACCGGAAAAGGGAAAGTCGCGCGTTTGATCTGCGATATTTACAATGCAGACGGCACGCCATTTGCTGGCGACCCACGTACAAACTTGAAGCGTGTCTTGAAAGAGATGGAAGAACTTGGATTCACTCACTTTAACCTAGGGCCAGAGCCGGAATTCTTCTTGTTCAAACTTGATGAAAGAGGCGAACCGTCTCTTGAGTTGAATGACCATGGCGGTTATTTTGACTTGGCACCGATGGACCTTGGCGAAAACTGCCGACGCGATATCGTGCTTGAGCTGGAGGAAATGGGCTTTGAAATCGAAGCTTCCCACCACGAAGTGGCACCAGGACAACATGAAATTGACTTTAAATACGCAGATGCCATCAAAGCTTGCGATGATATCCAAACCTTTAAACTAGTGGTCAAAACGATTGCCCGTAAACACGGCCTTCACGCAACATTCATGCCGAAACCATTGTTCGGTGTCAACGGATCCGGCATGCACATGAACGTTTCCTTGTTCAAAGGCAACGAAAATGCTTTCCTGGATGAAGATGGCGATTTGAAGTTAAGCAAAACGGCTTACCAGTTCATGGCAGGCATCATCGAGCATGCGAAAGCATTCACGGCTGTTACAAACCCGACAGTCAACTCGTACAAACGCCTTGTACCAGGCTATGAAGCACCTTGCTATATTGCTTGGTCAGGTAAAAACCGCAGCCCGTTGATCCGTATCCCTGCTTCACGCGGATTGTCTACACGCGTAGAGGTGCGTTCAGTTGACCCTGCTGCGAACCCTTACTTGGCAATGGCTGTATTGCTTGGCGCTGGCCTTGACGGCATCAAGCGCGACTTGACTCCGCCTAAAGCTGTTGACCGCAACATCTATGCAATGAACCGCAAGGAACGCAAAGAAGTCGGCATTGAAGATCTGCCAGGCACATTGTATGCAGCGCTTGATGAGTTGCAAAACGATGAAGTCATGACAAAAGCGCTCGGTTCACACATCTTGAATAACTTCGTTGAAGCGAAGGAAATCGAATGGGATATGTTCAGAACAAGCGTCCACCCATGGGAACGCGAGCAATACTTGAAAATGTATTAATAGCGAGAAAACCGGAGCCCAGTGCTCCGGTTTTTTTATGATGGAAAATGGCTTAGGCCATACGGTAAGAGGCGTAAGGCGAACTTAAGGAAAACTGTCTAAAGATTGTGCCCTTTCACACATACGCTGAGCGGTGAAAACGTGGTAAGATTTTACTTATATGAAAGAACTTTTAATATCTGGAGGGATAAAATGCGGTTTATGAATGTCATCATCGTCTTTCTCATTGCCTTTTCGTTCGCGGGAATCGCCTTGTATGCAGTGGGGCCGAATCTATCTTCGGAGGCAGTAGCGCAAAAAGCATTTGAAGAACTCGAGCAAAGCGGCAAGATGGAGGAAATGGTCCAGCAAATCGAAGCTGACCCAGAAGTCAGCCGCTATATGGAGGAATGGCAGTCCCAGCAAGAGATTCCGGAAGAATCACAAGAAAGCGGGATGGACGGGCAGTTGGAAGAAGAAGCAATCAATGAAAGCGATTCTGATTCTATAGGGATCGACCCGCCACAAGTATCAGGAGAGCAGGAGTTGGCTTTTGACACCAAGGAAGATGCAGCCAGTGTCATGATTGAAAAAGTCGGCTTCCGCAATTTACTGAAAATGAAAAATGCAGTTGAAAACGATACCATGACAGCTGAACAGGTGATGGACGAACTCGACAACGATTTAAACGAGGAGGAAATGCTGGCTTTGAAAGTGATGATCTTCAAAGAATGGCAAAACCGAAACTAAACGAAAGTTTATGCTACACTAATATAAGCATTTCCATTCATTTCGAAGGGAGGAATCTCGGTGAAAACGTTTCAAGTAGAATTCTTCTTTGATCAAGGAAATACCATCGTGCATACAGTGAAAGCGATTGACAAGGAATCGGCTATAAGCCAAGTGCCATCGAATGGCACTTATGAATTGACGGACGAAGCAAATGGCAAGATTTACCGCATTACCATCAACTTGGTCAAATACATCGTTGTGACAGAAACTCAAACAAAGTAAAAGACAATAAAACAGCCGGGGATGATGTTTATCCCCGGCTGCTTTTTCATTATCAAGATTACATAAGATAATTATAGATTGAGAAAAAACGATAGAAAAAAGGAGGAAGTCATGCTTTCCTCCTTTTTTCTATCGTTTTTTGTATTGAAGCTAAATGCTTAATGGATTTGGCGATAGACACCGACGACTTTTCCAAGAATGCTCACCTGGTCGACAATAATTGGATCCATTGATGAATTTTCAGGCTGTAGTCGGAAGTAATTGTCCTCACGGAAGAACCGTTTGACAGTCGCTTCGTTTTCTTCGGTCATGGCGACAACAATGTCTCCGTTATCCGCAGTCTGCTGTTGCTTGACGACGACGTAATCGCCATTAAGGATGCCGGCTTCGATCATACTTTCACCCATGATTTCCAGCATGAAGATATGGTCTTCTTCCGTGCCGTAAGTTTGCGGCAGCGGGAAGTATTCTTCAACGTTTTCGATGGCGGTAATCGGCATGCCCGCTGTGACTTTCCCGATAAGCGGTACATGGAGGACAGGGCTCTTGTCGATGAGCGCTTCTTCCGAACCAATGATTTCGATGGCTCTTGGTTTGGTCGGGTCGCGGCGGATCAGCCCTTTACTTTCGAGTCTCGCTAGATGGCCGTGGACAGTCGAACTGGATGCAAGGCCGACCGCTTCGCCAATCTCCCGGACGGAGGGTGGATAGCCTTTTGCACGGACTTCATCTTTTATGAAATTCAGGATGTCTTCCTGACGCTTAGATACTTTTTTCACCAGTTTCACCTCTTTATAGGATTTATTCAAGATTAACTATCTATAGTATAGCAACTCGGGCATTGAAATGCAAACATAGGTTCGAATTTAATCTTGACAAGAAACGCCTGTTCGCTTTAATATGAGAACATACATTCCGAACAAATATTCTAAAGGAGGCGGCTTGAATGACATTCTTTCGACGGAACTCATATTTGGTTTTCTTTTTCTCACTCATAGTAGTGTTTACATTTTACGCGGTGATCAGCCATAATGCCGAAAAGCAGCAATTGGGCGAGCTGCAAATTGAAAAAGGTGATACGCTATGGGAGCTGGCTGAATCGTTCAGCGGCGAAACTCCCCATCATGAATGGATAGAAGAGATCATGGAAGTGAATAATTTGAAGACGACGAAAATCGTGGCAGGGCAATCATTGAAGATTCCGGCAGAACAGCTGAACTTCTCGCCGGATGAAACTAAATACTATGCAGGTGATGCAGAATGAAGAAAAAAGCTCTAGTTTACTGCCGTGTCAGTACCACTAAGGACGAGCAGGAAACTTCACTCGAACGGCAGGAAGAAGAACTGCTGTCGTTTGCATTCGAGCAAGGTTACCTGGTGGAAGACGTTTATAGTGACCAGCACAGCGGCTATGAAATGGATCGTGAAGGGCTTCTCGAGATGCTCAATCAAGTTAAAAGCGAAAAGGTCGATGCCGTGTTCATCCAAGATGAGACGCGCCTTGGCAGGGGGCATGCACGCATCGCTTTATTGCATGTCATGAAAAAACATGAGGTCGATGTCTATACGCTGTCCGACCATGGCCCGATCGCTTTGAACGATATGGATGACATGGTCCTTGAAATCTTGGCGATCGTGGAAGAATACCAGCGCAAAATCCACAACGCCAAGATCAAACGGGGCATGAAGCGTGCGGTGGAGAATGGCTATAAGCCGGAACGCAATTTAAAAGGAAAAGGCAACCCGGACGGCCGCGAGCGGTTGGATCTTCCGGTAGACCAGATCGTCAGTTTGAAAGCGAGCGGCTTAACTTTCCACGAAATCGCCGTTACGCTGCAAGGCTTCGGCTACCAAGCAAGCAAAGCGACGGTGCACCGCCGTTTTCGCGAATACCAGCAAATGAAAGAAAGCTGAAATCTTGCACTGTCCCGCCTTTTTTTGTAACATGGAGCAGTAGAAAGGTGGACTTTACATGCTATCTCCAGATAAGATCGGCCGCATCAATGAACTATCGAAAAAGTCCAAGCGTGACGGACTGACGCAAGAAGAAGCAAAAGAACAATCGGCGCTGCGCCAGGAATACTTGCAAAGCTTCCGCAAGTCGATGCGTGGGACAATTGAAAATGTTACCGTCATCGATCCAGAAGGAAAAGACGTAACGCCAGACAAAATCAAAAATAAACGAGAGAATAAGTATTTGAATTAATACTTATTCTCTTTTTCGTTGTATTCTTTCCTAGAGTTGACTAAACTAGAATAGGATTAAATTTAGTTTCAGAGAGGATGTCACTATGTCAAACCATGCAGATCAACTTGCAGTAAATACCATTCGAACACTTTCCATCGATGCGATTGAAAAAGCCAATTCCGGACACCCGGGACTTCCAATGGGCGCCGCTCCAATGGCGTATACACTCTGGACAAAACATATGAACCACAACCCGAACAACCCAGACTGGTTCAACCGCGACCGTTTCGTTCTGTCAGCAGGACACGGCTCCATGCTTCTTTACAGCCTGCTTCATTTAAGTGGATACGGATTGCCGATGGAGGAAATCAAAAACTTCCGCCAATGGGATTCGAAGACGCCTGGGCATCCTGAATATAAGCACACAGTTGGAGTCGAAGCGACAACTGGACCGCTTGGCCAAGGGATCGGCATGGCTGTCGGCATGGCAATGGCAGAACGCCATCTGGCAGCTACATACAATAAAGATGGCCTCGATATCATTGACCACCACACATTCGCTCTATGCGGAGACGGTGATTTGATGGAAGGCGTTGCCGGGGAAGCGATTTCTCTCGCAGGGCACTTGAAATTGGACAAATTGGTCGTGTTGTATGACAGCAACGACATTTCACTCGACGGCGATTTGTCGATGAGTTTCTCAGAGAACATCCAGAAGCGTTTCGAGTCATACGGCTGGAACTATCTCCGTGTGGATAACGGCAACGATATGGACGATTTGTCTGCAAAAATTGCTGAAGCGAAAAAATCTACTGACAAACCGACATTGGTGGAAGTCAAGACGGTCATCGGCTATGGTTCCCCGAACAAATCCGGTAAAGCGGATTCGCACGGTGCACCACTTGGCGAAGATGAAATGAAGTTGACAAAAGAATATTATAAATGGACGTTCGATCAAGATTTCCATGTTCCGGAAGAAGTTTACGAAACCTTCAAAGAAGCGACAGAATCACTAGGCGCTAAAGCGGAAACAGCTTGGAACGAATTGTACAAGCAGTACGAAGAGCAGCATCCTGAACTTGCTTCCCAGCTGCAAGCAGCGATCCGCGGTGACTTGCCGGCTGATTTCGACTCACAGTTCCCACAATACGAAGTCGGTAAAAAACAAGCGACGCGTGCATCATCCGGTGATATGGTCAATGCCATCGCTAAGACGGTTCCTTCGTTCTTCGGCGGCAGCGCTGACCTTGCTGGTTCGAACAAAACCAATATCAAAGACGGCGGCGACTTCGATGCTGAGCATCCAGAAGCCCGCAATATCTGGTTCGGCGTTCGTGAATTCGCGATGGGCGCTGCACTTAACGGCATGGCGCTTCACGGTGGCTTGCATGTCTTCGGTGGCACGTTCTTCGTGTTCAGTGACTACGTCCGCCCAGCGATCCGCCTAGGCGCATTGATGGGGCTTCCAGTTACCTACGTGTTCACGCATGATAGCGTAGCGGTCGGAGAAGATGGCCCGACACATGAACCGATCGAACAACTCGCATCACTTCGCGCTATGCCAAACTTGGGCATTATCCGCCCAGCCGATGCGAACGAAACAAAAGCGGCATGGCGTTTGGCGCTTACGTCTAAAGACAAGCCGACCTTGCTCGTGTTGTCCCGCCAAAACTTGCCAGTCCTTGAAACGACAGGCGAAAAAGCAGAAGAAGGCGTCGAGAAAGGCGCTTACGTCGTGTCTCCAGCTGATGACGCACAAGCTTTGCTTCTGGCGACTGGATCTGAAGTCAGCCTAGCTGTAGAAGCACAGAAACAATTGAAAGAACAAGGCATCTCGGTGTCTGTTGTGTCGATGCCATCATGGGATCGTTTCGAACAGCAGGATAAAGAGTACAAAGAATCCGTCTTACCGAAAAACATCACAAAACGCCTCGCCATCGAAATGGGCTCATCATTCGGTTGGGACCGCTACACTGGATTTGAAGGCGATACCCTCGCGATCGATCATTTCGGTGCAAGTGCTCCTGGCGAGAAAATCATGGAAGAGTTCGGTTTCACGCCTGAAAATGTTGCATCCAAAGTGAAAGAATTAATTAACGGATGAATTCCGGTTTAGTTCTCGTTTTTGAGAGCTAATTCAAAGCCTTACTATAAGGGAAGCCGCCAGAATTACTTTCTGGCGGCTTTTTCTTGCGAAAAATTTTTTTCAGTTCAGTCTTTTTATAGATGTCTCCGGTTATAATCGGTTTAAGAGGTGGAATTATGAAGAAATTATGGAGTTTAATACCAGCGTTTGCTATTTTCGTCGCTTTAAGCATTATCGGCTTTTTTGGAGGCATCATGATATTACTCTCGGGAGAAAGGGCGTGGCTGCCGCTGTTTTTCTTTGTTCTGCTGTTTTTGTTTTTCATTTTTTTATTATCCAAGCGAATTGGCGACGCAAAAAGGTGGAAACAGACAGCGATAGTGTTCGTTGTTCTCGCCATCATGCTTGCCGTTTGGCCGCTTTACCAAGCATATTTGGAGTCCATCCCGGGCGTTTCGGCTGAAGTGGACATCTATTCGTATATGCCGTTTCAAGAAGACTCCAAGCTGAATGTATTGGACGAGGAGCCCGAACTCCAGTTTGAAGGGGATTTGCCAAGGCTCGACGGGGCGACGGCACTTTACCCCATATATGCAGCCGCTGCAGAAATGCTTTATCCGGAAGATTGGTATGAACCATCCGACAGCGAAGTGATGGTCAATACCACGCCTTTTGCTTATTCCAATTTATTTGAAGGAGAGGTGGATGCAATTTTTGCCGCTGCGCCATCACAGGGGCAGTTGAAAACAGCAGATGTCAAGGGGCTCGAGCTTACACTGACGCCGATCGGGAAAGAGGCGTTCGTCTTTTTCGTCCATGCAGACAATCCGGTCGAGTCATTGAGTTCTGAAAATCTTCGCATGATCTATAGCGGCGAAATCACCGATTGGTCTTCAGTTGGCGGAGATACTGAAGAGATCAGGGCTTTCCAGCGGCCTGAAGACAGCGGCAGCCAAACTGCGCTGCTTCAGTTCATGGGCGAGGTGCCGGTGATGGAGGCTCCCCGTGAAAACATAGAAGAAGGCATGGGCGGCATCATCAATCAGGTGGCAGAATATAAAAACCACAAAAATGCGCTCGGCTTTACATTCCGTTTCTACGGGGAGGAAATGACCAGCAATGAGTCAATCCAATATGTGGCAATCGACGGCATTGTTCCCTCAGTTGATGCCATTCGAGACGATGAATATCCCCTAACTTCGGAGTTTTATATCGTCACTACGCAGCATAGCAGCCCGGAAGCCTTGGAACTGGCACAATGGTTCACTTCCGGTCAAGGGCAGCGCTTGGTTGAAAAAGCGGGATATGTGCCTTTGAATTCGTCCGGTGAGTGAGCGTACCGTCGCTACTCGGGGTATGATGGGAGGCAGTCTTTGTTTCTCCGCAATTTTAATGCCGTTCATATAGTCACGTCCTGAAATTTATAGTATAATCCTTTTTGGTGCATGATTTAATTGGCAACACGAAGGAGGTAATTTGTATGGATACATGGATCTGGATTGTTATCGTTATTGTGGCTTTACTCGCAGGTGTTGCACTTGGATTCTTTATCGCTCGCCGATACATGATGAAATATTTGCAGGACAACCCACCGATCAACGAAGAGATGCTGCGGATTATGATGATGCAAATGGGTCAAAAACCATCTCAAAAGAAAATCAACCAAATGATGGCTCAAATGAACAAAGCCTCGACAAAACCGGGCAAAAAATAAACGCTTATGCAATTATTCGCCCATAGGTGATGAATACAAGAAGAACCACCGTTCGCTTCTGAACGGTGGTTCTTTTTTGTGAATTCGTTTTCGATCAGCTGGAGATTTGTGTAGCGCTGGCAGCAGGTTTGGGCATTAATAAATCATAGGCCGTCAAGAACTCTGCAACCGTCCCTTCGTATTCTTCTGGATTTTTATTGAACGACTGGGCATGCTCGCCTTCATCAAACAATTTCAGTTGTTTGGCGCCTAGTTTCAATTCGAATAATTCCTTCGTCATTTTGGGCAAGACGAACTCATCTGGCAGGCTGTGGATGAACAGCACAGGCTTTACAATCTTTTTCACGACTTCTCTAGGCGATACGGTGGTGATGGAATAGCCGTCGCGGAGTTTCAGGAATACGTTGGCAAGGCGAAGCGCCAAAGAAGTGCGCATCGGCGTCGTCGTGCGCATGACGTGCAGGATCTGTTCGCTGATATCGGAATAGGCACAGTCGGAGATGTAAAAATCTGCTGAATCTTCCATTCCGGCATATAATAGAGTCGTTGCGGCGCCCATCGATTCCCCATGGATGCCGAAGAACAAAGATGGCCCGACATGGAGTTTCAAGGCCATTACAACTGCTTGCAGATCCAACTTCTCATAATGTCCAAAGCTCGTCGTCTTGCCCCCGGACTCGCCGTGCCGGCGGTGGTCATAGACGACAGAGTTGAATCCGAGGCGTTCGAACATGCGCGCATATTTAAACGAGTTTACTTTGCTTTCGGTGACGCCATGGCAAATGATGACGTATCGGTTTGTGGTGTGCGGCTCCAGGAAAATCGCTTTGATCGGATAGCCGTTAGCGGATTCGATCCATTGTTCGCTTTTCTTGGCGTTGGCATACCAAGCTTCATCATAGCGTTTGGCGTTCGTTTCCCGTTCCAAAATCAAGGATGCGTCTTTATTCTTTACATACATCAGACGGTTGCTTGCGGCAAAACCCAATGCGGCAAAAGAAGCAGTCAATGTGCTCGAGACGATGGCTGTAGTCATCAATAGTCGCTTTTTCACGGCGCACACACCTCATTTTTTGTTTTTGTACAACGTATACATGCCTGTTTGCAGTGGATTCGATACATGCGGTTCAATGAGCGAGATCGCTTCGTAAAGTTTCTCGAGATCGACCCCGGTGTCGACGCCCATGCGGTGGAACATATGGATAAGATCTTCGGTCGCGACATTGCCGGTAGCACCCGGTGCAAATGGGCAGCCGCCGAGCCCGCCAGCGGAAGCATCGAACCGGTCGACACCTGCGAGAAGTGCTGCATAGGCATTGGCGAGCGCCATGCGTCTCGTGTCGTGGAAGTGCGCTGCAATCAGGACATCTGGAAATTGCTCTTTCAATCGGCTGAACAACTCATGGCTTTCTTGCGGGTTCGCCAGGCCGATCGTATCGGCGACGCTCAATTCATCGACTCCCCAATCGACGAATTGGCGGCATAAATCAATCGTTCGTTGCGGATCTACTGCTCCTTCAAACGGGCAGTAGAACGCTGTTGAAATACAAGCGCGGACGAAGATGCCGTCTTGTTTCGCCTTTTCAATCAATGGCTTCAACGTTTCCATGGATTGGGCTGTCGTCTTGTTGATGTTCTTTTCATTGAATGAATTGGAAACTCCGACAAAGACAGCAATCGAATCGGCACCGGCTTCCAAAGCGGATGTGATGCCGCGTTCATTCGGCGTCAGTACAAACTGTCGGCCGGTCTTTTTTGCACCGGCAACGATATCCCGTGCATCGGCCATTTGCGGCACCCATTTCGGCGACACAAACGAAGTCAGCTCCATTTCCTTTAATCCTGCTTCTTGCAAGGCCTTGATAAAATCCAGTTTGTCTTCGGTGTTGACGGTCCTGGCTTCATTTTGAAGGCCATCGCGCGGCCCGACCTCGATTATCGTAGCTGTTTTTGGTAAACTAAACATACTATCCCCCCTTAACTTTATTGTAGCGATAGGGGGGATAAAAGAGCAAGAAGCAGACAAGGGGGATAACAGAAATGTCACAAGAAATTGTAATTGCAAGCGCTGTCAGAACGGCGGTCGGTTCGTTCCAGGGGGCGCTGAAAGATGTGCCGGCGACAGATCTCGGAGCCATCGTCATCAAGGAAGCTTTATCGCGCGCAGGGGTAGCGGGCGACCAAGTATCAGAAGTCATCATGGGCAATGTCCTGCAAGCGGGGCTCGGACAAAACCCAGCGCGCCAGGCTTCCATCAAAGCAGGGCTTCCGGATACGGTGCCAGCGATGACCATCAATAAAGTATGCGGATCCGGCTTGAAATCAATTCATTTGGCTTACCAGGCGATTTTTGCGGGTGATGCCGATATCGTCGTAGCAGGCGGCATGGAAAATATGAGCCGTGCCCCGTATCTTTTAGAAGGCGCAAGAGACGGCTACCGCATGGGAGACCAGAAAGTGGTCGACAGCATGGTTCATGATGGCTTGACGTGCGCTTTCAATAATTACCATATGGGTGTAACAGCCGAGAACCTGTGCGACCGTTATGAAATTTCACGCGAAGACCAGGATCGCTTTGCGGCCCGTTCGCAGGCCCGGGCATCAGCGGCAATCGAAGGCGGCCGTTTTGACGAAGAAATCGTGCCCGTCGAAATTCCTCAGCGCAAAGGCGATCCGGTTGTCTTCACAACGGATGAATATGTAAAGGCTTCTTCAACTGAAGAGAAGTTAGCGAAACTGCGCCCAGCGTTCAAGAAAGACGGCTCAGTCACAGCTGGGAACGCATCCGGTATTAACGACGGCGCGGCAGCAGTCATCGTCATGACGAAAGAAAAAGCCGAAGAGCTTGGCATCACACCGCTTGCGGTCATTTCTGCGAATGGCAACGCAGGCGTCGATCCTGCTGTCATGGGCATCGGCCCTGTACAGGCGGTGAAAAATGCTTTGAAAAAAGCGGGAATGACGCTTGGCGACATCGATTTGATTGAAGCGAACGAGGCGTTTGCGGCACAGTCGATTGCGGTCGACCGTGAATTGCAGTTCGATCACGACAAACTGAACGTCAACGGAGGAGCCATCGCAATTGGCCACCCGATCGGCGCGAGCGGTACACGGATTTTCGTGACGCTTCTGCACGAGATGAAAAAGCGCGACGCCAAGACGGGCCTTGCGACACTTTGTATCGGTGGCGGACAAGGCGTCGCTACAATCGTAAAACGCCCATAAGGAGAGAATAGGATGGCGAAAGATAAACTCAACGATAACGGCCTTTTTTCGGAAGAGCAGCTATCGAAGCTGAAAGCCACGAAAAAAGAGTTAGTGAAAGACCAGCAGAAGCTCGAAGAAGAAAAAGAAGCGCAGCGCCAGTTTGAACGCAAAGAGCGCGAGAAGAACCTGTCGTTTGCCGAATTGCTCGAGCGCCATGGAGATTCAGGAACTAAATATTAACAGAGAACCCCCTGTCACAATTGTGACAGGGGGTTCTTCGTTCAGGCTAACCATTCCAGCAGAAAGGTGATTAAGTATAAAGGAGTGGCTATAATGACAACCCCAGCAGCAAAATAAGAAAACCCCCATAAAACCCAACTCAAAACATCATAAATCGCACCAGCCAAATCATCGATAAGTTTCATGGACAATCGACCCCATTTCTAAGAGAATAACCATCTTTTGACATGCAGCATTTTTTCTATCTTATCAAATAATCAGTACTCAGGCTTCATAATTTTGAATTAGTTAATGATTTCCAAAATATTTTTATATTCCATTTACTATCAATTGATATAATGAAAGAAGTGCACGTTACTATCAAGACTAATCAACGAGGCTTAGAAGCTTGAATAGGGAAAATTCAATTACAGGAGGATAAGAAGATGAACGACGAAGAGTTTCCGCCAAATTCGGCGCTGGAGAAAGAGCCGGAACAAAGGGAACCCAGGCTGATTCAGCCGCATACGAAACCGTGGATCCATTTTGGTTATTTTGTGTTTGTATTGATGGTATTGTCCATCATTTTTTCATTGATTAAAGTGATGGCGGACTAGTTTTTAAAAAGAATGGCTATTCTTTCCCTTTTTTTGAAACATCTTACTGATTCGACCGTATAGAATAGGGCAGGAGAAAATCAGCTTATTGAAAAGGATGGGATAAGATGGAGTCAATCGGAATTATTTCAATTTTAATTGTGGTTCTCATTTTGGCGGCAGTAGCCGGCGCCGGCTATTTCTTTTGGATGAAAATCCGCTACCGCACTGCCAAATCGAACGAAGCCTTGATCATTACAGGGCCGAAACTTGGGGATCCGAACAAAGATACGAACATCTTTACGGATGATGAAGGGCGTTCTATGAAGATCATCCGCGGCGGCGGTTATTTGCTGCGCCGCTTCCAAACTTCAACGCCGGTCAATCTAACGTCATTCCAATTGAAGTTATCGACGCCGCGCGTTTACACGAATGCCGGGGTACCGATCGTAGCGGATGCTGTCGCAATGGTAAAAGTTGCAGATACCTTGAATGGCATCGCTAATTACGCCGAGCAATTCCTTGGGAAAAAGCAAGAGGAAATTGAAGTTGAGATCATCGAAGTGCTCGGCAGTAATTTGCGTGCCATCTTGTCGAAGATGACCGTTGAAGACATCAATAGCGACCGGGAGAAATTCAATACCGATGTCCAGGAAATCGCACAAAAACAACTTGATTTAATGGGCTTTAAAATTACATCACTTGGGTTGACCGATCTTCGCGATGCTGATGAAGACAACGGCTATCTTGAGAACCTGGGTCGCCCACGCATCGCTGAAGTCCGCAAGCAAGCGGAAATTGCGGAAGCGAACACGGAACGGGAAACACGCATTCACCGTGCGCAGACCGATCAGGAAGCGAAAGAAGAAGAGTACAAACGCCAAATTTCCATTGCTGAATCTCGCAAATCAAAAGATTTGAAAGATGCGGCATTTAAGGAAGAAACCGAACGCGCACGCGCCAAGTCTGAGCAATCGTATGAACTCGAAAAAGCGAAACTCGCGATGGAAATCCAAGAAGAAGAATTGAATATGCAGTTCATGGAACGCGAACGTGCGGTCCGCCTTGAAGAAGAAGAAAGCAAAGTCCGCAAAACAAAAGCGGATGCCAGCTATTACGAAACGACGCGTACGGCGGAAGCGGAAGCGAGACGTTCTGTCATTGACGGGGAAGCGAAAGCGAAGATCAAACGCGATGAAGGTGCTGCTGAAGCGGAAGTCATCCGTGAACGCGGTAAAGCGGAAGCCGAATCCCGTAAATTGCTCGCAGAAGCCATGGAAGAACATGGCGATGTCATCATTGCAGAGAAACTGATCGATATGCTGCCGGTATTCGCCGAAAAGGTGGCACAGCCGCTCAATAATATCGATTCCGTGAAAATCATCGATTCCGGAAACGGCCAAGGCGTTCCATCGTTCGGCAGAAGCGTAACGCGCACAATGGTGGACATGCAAGAGCCGTTGAAAGAAATGACGGGCATTGATATTGCTGACATGATGAAGACATACACATCCAGAAATACTCAGGCTATACAACCGGTTAGCCAACCGGTCGACCAACCAGTGAATGACCAGCCTGTAGATGAAGCTGCAAAAGAAGATCCAGAACAAATTTAAAGCGAAGCAAACACAAAAAGACGGAGAACAGATTATGTTCTCCGTCTTCAGGCTGTCGAGAAACCTCGGCAGCTTTTTTGCGTTTCGCTCCAGCCGGACGCTTTCCGCGGGCACGGCCTCAGCCGCTTCGTCGCTGGCGCTCCTGCAGGGTCTTCGGCTCGCGCTGTTCCCGCA